>Ga0208180_1000002_pt1 | contig 804545 bp, 759 predicted proteins | sample MalvireepMed_s16_FD_184241 | JGI IMG/M metagenome (GOLD analysis project Ga0208180, IMG submission 184241) | Marine viral communities from the Global Malaspina Expedition - Malaspina viral metaG DeepMed_s16 (SPAdes) (version 2) | ecosystem: Environmental > Aquatic > Marine > Oceanic | place...
ACTCGTCGCAGTAATCCTTCGACGCGGCTGCCCTCTCGAGATCGATCAGCCGCCCGTCCCAGCTTGGTACCTGCACGCCCTTGTAGCCGCAGTCGGCCGCCCACTTGGTGATCCCGTCCCACGAATCAAACGGCGCCGCGTCACCGGCAAATTGCGCCAGAAACAGCGCCGGGCCCTTGATGGTTCTCATTGAAATCTTCCTCCTCAATTCATTTCGGTTCCGCCGGGTAGTGCCGACAGGTCAGCATCGGGCTTCCGCCTGTTGTGCCTATTGCTGCAGCGGCCACTGAATGGCCCGTCGATGTGTGCTGTTGTTCCTCCGGCCCGGTCAATCCCGCTCTTCGTCGTCCTTCGTGCGTCCTCCCACGGGACTGTAGGTGTATTTTTAAATCGTTTGTATCCCTTCCAATACACTGCCTGCGGATTTTCGGCAAAAACCTTCGCAAATGCGTGCCGCAGTGCTGGCTTAGGTTCGAAGCCAGCCCGGCGTTCAGCGGAGATCCACGGGGCAGGAGGCGGGATCGTTTGACTTCGTGTTGCAAGCTGTCAGAAATATGGTTTGCAGTGCGGCATTCCGGTCCGGGAGTGACAGGCAACCCCGACGAATGAGGGCCGCGCCATTGGCCAGGCAAAGGGCGGTAACGAAGCGTGATTGATCCCAAGAAGAAAGAGTTCCTGACCCGTCTGTTCCATGCGGCCGTCGAGCGCGCCGATCCGCGCCGTGCGCTGCGCCAGGCGCTGCCGGCCAAGCCTGCCGGCAGAACCGTGGTCATCGGTGCGGGCAAGGGGGCTGCACAGCTCGCCGCAGCGTTCGAAGACCTGTGGGATGGGCCGCTGACCGGCACGGTCGTGACCCGCTACGGCTACGCCGCGCCGTGCAGGACGATCAAGGTGCTGGAAGCCAGCCATCCGGTGCCGGACGAGGCTGGTCTCGAGGCCTCGCAGGCCCTGTTCGACACCGTGTCCGGACTGACAGAAGATGACCTGGTGGTGGCCCTGATCTGCGGCGGAGGATCGGCCTTGTTGCCCGCGCCGCCGGACGGTCTGTCACTTGCTGACGAGCAGGAGCTCAATCAGGTGCTGCTTGCCTCTGGCGCGCCGATCGGGGTGATGAATGCGATCCGGAAGCATGCAAGCGGGATCAAGGGCGGACGCCTTGCAGCTGCGGCCTGGCCGGCTCGGGTGGTCTCGCTGGTGGTCTCCGACGTTCCCGGAGACGACCCCTGCCAGGTGGCCTCCGGTCCGACCGTGCCCGACGCGATTGGCATGGACGAGGTCCGGGCGATGGTCGCCGCCTACGGCATCGCGCTGCCCGACAATATCCGGCAGCATTTTGACAGCGGACTGGATCTGCCGCCGCGTCCTGAGGATCCGGTTTTTGCCCGCAACGAAGTTCATGTCATAGCGTCTGCCGCGCTGTCGCTTGAAGCGGCTGCGCTGGTGGCGCGGGACGCAGGTGTCGGCGCCGCCATACTCTCTGACGCGATCGAGGGCGAGGCCCGCGATGTCGGCCTGGTTCATGCAGCCATTGCCCGTGAAGTGGCCGCACGCAACCGCCCGTTCCCCAAGCCCGTCGTGATCCTGTCCGGCGGTGAAACCACCGTCACCCTGCGTGCGAAGGGGAAGGGAGGGCGCAATACCGAGTTCCTGCTGTCTCTGGCCTCTGCCATCGACGGCGTCGATGGCATTGCTGCGCTTGCGGCCGATACGGATGGCATTGACGGTTCCGAGGACAATGCCGGCGCCTTTGCTGGCACCGGCGCCGCAGGCGAGATGAGGGCGCAAGGGCTCGACCCCCTGGTTAGTCTCGCCGGGAACAACGCCTGGTCGGCTTTTGATGTTATCGGGGAACTGTTTGTGACCGGGCCGACAGGCACCAATGTCAACGATTTCCGGGCGATCCTCGTCGGCGATCTGCCAGACTGAGGTGTCAGCGTCCGAGCTGGGAACCAGGGCCGATGACGCGCTTCAATGGTCCGGCCAATCGTGCCGAAAGCAAAGGTCTCAGGCTGCGGAATGAACCCTGAGCGAAATCTGGCTACCGACATAGCTGCGCAACTGAACCAGTTCGTCATCCAGCTTGGCGGCCTGCTCGAGCAAATCGTAATCCGCGGGCTCCGTGGAAATCTCGCCATACAGAATGGCGGAGATCCGGCACATGTTGTTCAGGCAACCGTAAATCAGTTGTTTTTGCCGGGTCGGGGTGTTGTTGTCCTCGGCCAGCCGGATAATTTCGGATGCTTTGGATTCGTAAATTGTTTGAAGGCTTGCAAGGCGATGTGAGGCTGTCATTTGCAATCATCCTGACAGGAATTGTCAAAAACACTCAAATCACGCGTCAAAAGTACTTTTTTACTGCAACAGATTATGTAAAAAGCCATGATTCGCATCGAGATGTCCAGTTTCGCCGGTAAAGGCACTCAATTGGCGCAAGCTTCCAGCTTGCGGGCGCATTCGATTTCCGGCCCCGGTTGCTTGCTCCGAGGCTCATTGCATAGGTAAACCCTCCCGAAACCCGGCAGGGGTCGCAGCCAAATCCGTTGTGGTGATTGGTCAAGCCGAGATTTGCATGCGGGGGCTGTGGTAGCAATTCTTCCGGCTCTTTCTTGACCTGAGTATCCACAGTTAAATTCACCTGTCCTTTAGGTCGTGCTTGAATTAGACAGGATTTGCTGTCCGGAGTTGCGCCGATTCGAGTTGGTTGCCCGCCGCGATGCGACTATGGTGCAGCCGTCATCCACACTGAAACCCGTGGTCCGGTCCCGGCCGACCAAAACCCGCCCGCGAGCCCTGTCCATGACCGAACCCGCTGACCGCGACGAAGATATGCCTGTGACTCCATCCGACGCGATGGACCACGACGAGATCTATGGCGACGACGGCTCGATCCGGCAGGATTACCTGGCGGCGATCGGTGCGGCGATTGCCGATCGAGATGTGCTGTTCCTGCGCGAGCACGTGGTGCGGTTGCATGAGTCCGAACTCGGCGACCTGCTGGAGTCGATCAGCGCTCCGCAGCGCCACGCCCTGGTATCTTTGCTCGGCGATGATTTCGATTTTGCGGCCCTGACCGAGGTCGACGAGGCGATCCGCCTTGATATCATCGAGGCGCTGCCAAACGCCCGGATCGCCGAAGCCCTTGGCGATCTCGATTCCGATGACGCGGTCTACATTCTCGAAGACCTGGACGAGGAAGACCAGAAGGAAATCCTGGCCGCCCTTCCGTTCACCGAGCGGGTCAGGCTGCGCCGTTCACTGGATTACCCGGAAGACACCGCCGGCCGCCGCATGCAGACCGAATTCGTCGCGGTGCCGCCGTTCTGGACGGTCGGGCAGACCATCGACTACATGCGCGATGAGGAGGACTTGCCGGACAGTTTCAGCCAGATCTTCGTCATCGACCCGACCTTCAAGCTGGTCGGAGCCGTCGCGCTCGACAAGATCCTGCGCACCAAGCGGCTGGTTCGCATCGAGGAGGTGATGGACGAAACCCGTTATCGCATTGATGCCGAGATGGACCAGGAAGAAGCCGCGCAACTGTTTGAACAGTACGACCTTCTTTCCGCCGCCGTGGTTGACGAAAACGAGCGCCTGGTCGGTGTCCTGACCATCGATGACGTGGTCGACGTCATTCACGAGGAAGCCGAAGAAGACATCAAGCGTCTCGGCGGTGTCGGCGACGAGGAGCTCTCCGACAGCATCCTGTCGACTGTGCGCTCGCGTTTCAGCTGGCTTTTGATCAATCTCGCCACAGCCATTCTGGCCTCGGCCGTGATCAGCCTGTTTGATGCGACCATCGAGCAGATGGTGGCGCTGGCGGTGCTGATGCCGATCGTCGCCTCCATGGGCGGCAATGCCGGAACCCAGACCATGACCGTGACCGTGCGGGCGCTCGCAACCCGCGACCTCGACATCTACAATGCCGGCCGCATCATCCGGCGCGAGGCGGCGGTCGGGCTGATCAACGGTTTCCTGTTTGCCGTCATCATCGGCGTTGTCGCCGGCTTCTGGTTCTCCAGCAACGGCCTGGGGGGAATCATTGCCGCGGCCATGATCGTCAACATGTTGGCAGCGGCCCTGGCCGGCATCCTGTTGCCGTTGTTGCTCGACAAGGTCGGGGCTGATCCGGCCATTGCCTCGGCCGTGTTTGTCACCACGGTGACCGATGTGGTTGGCTTTTTCGCTTTCCTCGGCCTGGCAGGGTGGTGGTTGTCGCTGGCCTGAATTGTCACCGCAGTGCGGTGGTCACGGCGCTGATTTTGACTTATACGTAAAGGTAAGTCACCACGAGATCTGGGATCAATCCATTTTGGACAAGTACTATACCATCACCGAGTTGACCCGCGAGTTCGGGATTTCGACACGGACCTTGCGGTTTTACGAGGACGAGGGGCTGATCCACCCCGAGCGCCGTGGCCGCACGCGCCTGTTCCGCTCGACCGACCGGCGCCTGATCCAGGAAATCCTGCGCGGTCGCCGTATCGGCTTCACCATAGCCGAAATCCGCGAGATCATCCAGGTTTACAAGGATCCGCCCGGGGAGGCGGGCCAGTTGCGGCTCCTGATGCGCAAGGTCGAGGAAAAGCGCGAGGACTTGCGCCAGAAGCGCAGGGACATCGAGGAAACGCTGGTCGAACTCGACCACATCGAGGAATCCTGCCTGACGCGGCTGGCTGAAATCGGCGTCAACACCTAGAGCCCGGGTTGTGTCTGCAGGTGGCTCGCCACCACTCAGATCCAGCGTCTGACCTTGCGGCAATAGGCTTCGAACTGGTAGCCGAATTTGGCCAGCAGATGGTTCTCTTCCCGCCTGATGGCGAGAAAATGCGTCATCACGCCATCAACCGGCGCCAGCAGCAGAAACCATGCGTTTTTCGAAAAGCAGCCCATGCCGACCAGCAGCACCATGTTGGCGAGATAGATGGGATTGCGGCTGAAACCGAATGGACCGTGGTCGACAAGATAGTCTGACCCGCGATGCGGCAGAATTGTCGTCTGCGCCTCGTGCAACGTCCGCATCGCCCAGAGGTCGATGCCAAGGGCCAAGATGATCAACACGATACCCAGGACGAACGCGCCACCGAATTCAAACGGCAGCGGGGCAACCCGACCGAGCAGGATTGCCGTCAGTGTCGAAGCCACCAGCAGCATGGGGGGCCATGGAATGAAATTCGGTCTTTCTCTGTAAATGTTCATAATAAGGATTCCCGATTGGGGTGGGGGCGGCTGAAAATTTATTCATCAACAAACTCATACTATCGAAATCTGGCAGTACATTGGCTGGCAATGGCGGGAATGCGGCCATCGGATTCCTGCGTGACCTGTCCGGTTACAAAGGGTTCGAACAGGCCCTGTGACAGCAACTCGTCGCCGACACAGCTGCAAAACAGCTTGCAGAATGCTCCGCTGTTGGCGGCTTGGCAACTTGTTTGGCACTCCGAGATGAAACCGGGCATGGGATCCACGGGAGGGGCCGGATTGATCTGTGCATAGGCCCAGACCAGCGACAGCAGCACCGGTTGATGCAGCAGATAAAAGGTCAGGCTGTGACGCCCGCAGAACCTGATGGTGCGGGCGAGCGCGCCGCTGCCGGTCCGGAACTCTGCCAGGCGTTCGGTCCAGCCGCGCGCGACCGCGTGGCGGGTCAGCCCGATGCCGATCAGAAAGGGACCGAACCACGGCAGCAGCGGCACGAAATCATTGGATCGCGGCGGCACCGTGAACAAGCCGACCCAGGACAGCCAGACCGGATTGAAGACGTAATTGCGGTAGAGAGCGGGCAGCCCGAGGCAAACCAGGCCGAGTCCGACGGTTACCAGCGAAGGCAGGCGCAGGAAGGCAAGCCCGATCACGCTTGATGCGGCAATCGCGTGCAGGATGCCGAAATGGATGAAGCTGTCGGGCATGGCGAAATAGGTCGCCAGGCTGATCAGTCCTGCAGCACCCGCAACGACCGCCAGACGCTTGAGAAAAGCCTGTGGTCTGATCTGCCTGCCATGCGCAAGATACAGGCTGACGCCGGCCAGAAACAGAAAGCTTCCGGCAATGGAGCGGGCATAGGCCTTGAGCAGCCCCTGTGTGCTCGTTCCCGGCTCAAGGTAGCCAAATAGCTCCAGGTCCCAGCAGAAATGATAGCTCGCCATGGCGAAGAGCGCCAATCCTCTCGCCAGATCAAGCAGTTCGATCCGACCAGCCCGCTTGGCAGGCGATGGCGCATGGCCGACAGTATCACCCAAACTTTTTTGCTCCATGAGACCCATCGGCGACGACGCCGAATCCTATCCTAAAGCATGGTGCGTTCAAATGGATTCATTTCAACGCACCGCCCACACCGGGCTCGTCAGGACTTTTTCCCGCTGCTGCTCACGTAAAGCCCCGCCAGCACCAGCGCCAGCGCCACCACAAGGTTGACGGACAGCGGTTCACCCAGAATGAGCACCCCCAGCACCACGCCGAAGACCGGGACCAGGTTGATCGACAGTGAAAACCGCGTGTAGCCGATGGTCCGGATCAGCGAGAACCGCAGGATATAGGCGATGCCGGTGGGGAACAGGCCGAGAAAGATCAGCGTGCCGATCACCGGACCCGAATAAGCCTCTTGCGGAAGCCCTTCCGTAATCAGAGCCAGCGGAATGAGCACAGCCGAGCCGATCGCAAGCGCCAGTCCGGCAAGCCGCACCGGAGGCATGGCAATGCGCCTGATCAGCAATCCGGCGGCAACATAGCAGAACGAGGCGCCAAGGGCTGCGAGTTGGCCCATCAGGGAGCTCCCGGCGAGGCCGTTGAACACGCTCGGCCCGACCAGAACCATGATGCCTGAAAAGCCCAGAAGCACCGACAGGAGCTTGCGCCGGGTCAGCCGGTCGTCATCGGTCATCAGGTGGCTGCCGATCAGCGCCAGGAAGGGGCCCGTGCCCATCAGCAGCGACAACACGCTGGCTTCGATACTCTTGCCGGCCCAGCCGATCAGTATGAACGGCGCCACCACGTTCAAGAGCGCCATGCCGCCGATCAGCATCCATTGTGAAGCTCCGGCCGGCCACACCATTCCCCGCCAGATGGCATAGGGCAGCAAGACCAGGAAGCCAATGCCGACGCGGATCGCGGCCAGCCAGACAGGACCGGTTTCCGGAACCGCAAAGCGCACAGCAATGAAGCCCGACGCCAGCATCAGGGATGTCATCACCATGAGACCGAGATCGAGCCGTGTCGGCTCGCGTATCGCTTGCGATGACGGGCTCATGCCGTACCGGTGTCCGACGCCTTGCCGGCAACGGGCAGCGCCAGCCGGTAGACCCCGCGGAAGGCGGTCGGATCGGCAGGCTTGTTCTTGCGCAGGATGACGATTTCTCCGTTCTGTGCCATCTCGATGGCGACAGCGCGCAGCGGCTTCATCAGCCGGCTCCACTGGCGCTCGTCCGAGCCGATGAGGGAACGGGCTGCTTCGGTCGGGGAGATGCTCTTTCCGGATGGCTGTCTTGCGAGCAGGTCGAGAATGGCACGACGCAACAGCTCGGGCGAAAAGGTCTTTAGCTGGGTCAACTCAGTACGGTGTCCTTGAGGATGGCATCGCGGGCATTGGAAAAGAACTGCCTGCGAAGCAGCACCAGGATCACCAGCGTTGTCGAACCCATAAGCACAAATGGTCCCGCAAACCAGCCGAGATAGCCAATCGACAGGAAAATCGCCCGCAGCCCGGCATTGAAGTGTCGTCCGGCCAGGACATTGAGCGATGCGGCGCGATTGGCCGCGGCTTCCAGCTCCGCCTCGTCATCATTGACGTCGCCCTTCATCGGAATCGCACCGAACAGAATCGAGGAGTAGTTGAACAACCGGTACGACCATCCGAACTTGAAAAACGCATAGGCAAAGATGCCGATCAGCCCGAACACCTTGATCTCGAAAGCTGCAGCATCGGCCACCAGGGGAATCGGCAGATCGTCGGCAATCGCCAGCACCCGCTCGGTGGCGCCCAGCAGCGCGAAACATCCACCGATGGCGAAGATGGTGGTGGAAGCGAAGAAGGCGGTGCCGTTTTGCAGCCCGGCCATGATCGCGGTGTCGATCATACGCAGGTCACGCCGCGCCGCCACCTGCATCCAGCGCTTGCGGTGCTGGTTCATTGCGGTTGTCAGGCTGACGCGCTTGATCGGCAGATGATTGTTCGATGCCAGCGAGAAGATGAACCAGGACAGCGCGAACCAGCCGATGGCCAGATAATCATAGTTTGTCATGAGCTGGTTCTGACATGAAGCGCCGCCTGAGGCAAAGCCTTCGTGAGTGGTGCGCCTTTTAATAAAATCTTCATGTCCATGGCCAAAGTGTGGGTGAAATCGATCGTACGGATTCGCCAGCTTCCGCGTAACCATCTGATTTGACACCAAGCCATGCACAAACGCGGGAGCTGATATGAAAATGCGGTCACAGAAATGCCGCTTTTGCAGTTGCGAAAAGATTACCACAACGTTAAACACCCGGTCTTGCGCTGAGCGTGTCCAGACGGGCGACGCGGCCTGAGTTACAGTTTTATCACCGGAGTGATCATGGAAGAGACCGCACAGAAATCCTGTTGGGGCATTACCGCCCGCGCAGTGATTGGTTTTTCGGGAATTCTCGCGTTGGCCTACCTTTTCGGCGGCATCTGAGCGAATTAGTGATCTGACAAAGGCAGCGCCTGACCACCCGGTCGGCGCTGTTTTTTTGTGTCTGGATTTCAAGTTCTCTCGAAAGCTGGTCATCAGTGTCGCTTGAGCGGCATCGGAAGTCGGGGAATTGACGAGCAAGTGCTGAGCCCGCATGTAAGCTGTCCGTTCTCACCGGAGCTGCCGCGAACCATGTTTCTTTCAGTCTTTGATGTCTTCAAGATCGGTGTCGGCCCGTCGAGCTCCCACACCATGGGGCCGATGTCAGCCGCAGTGCGCTTTCTCGATGAGGTGGCCGGCCCTGACTGGCCTCGGCCCGCCGGCGCCAGAATAGACCGAATCAAGGTGAGCCTGCATGGCTCGCTGGCATTTACCGGTGTCGGCCACGGGACGGGCAGGGCAGTGGTGCTCGGCCTCACCGGCGAGTTGCCGGACCAGGTCGATCCCGACCGCATGGATGCAATCATCGCCGGCGTCGAGCAGGACCGGAAGATCAGCCCTCCCGGCCATCCTGCCTATCATTTCGACCCGAAGTCGGATCTTGTCTTCGACAAGAAGCAGGCCTTGCCCGGCCATGCCAACGGCATGACGTTTTCCGCCTTCGACCAGGACGGCAACACGCTGCTGCGGCGGATATACTATTCGGTCGGCGGTGGCTTTGTCGTCACTGACACTGAACTGGAGGCCATGAAGAGCAAGACAAAGGCTCCGGTCGACAAGACCGTGCCGCACCCGTTCCGCAATGCCGATCAGATGCTCGAGATGGCGGCGCGATCTGGTCTGACGATTGCCCAGATGAAGCGCGCCAACGAGGAAACCCACATGTCAGGCGAAGAGCTCGACGCGGGGCTTGACCGGATCTGGAGCGCCATGAACGGCTGCATTGACCGCGGGCTTTCGGGCGAGGGCATCATGCCGGGCGGCCTCAAGGTGCGTCGCCGTGCGCGCATACTGCATGACAAGCTTCAGGATGAATGGCGGCAGAACCGGCGCAATCCGCTGCTCGCCAATGACTGGCTCAGCGTCTATGCGATGGCGGTCAACGAGGAAAATGCCTCCGGCGGCCGCGTCGTCACCGCGCCGACCAACGGTGCCGCGGGCGTCATCCCGGCCACCATCCGCTATGTCATGCAGTTTCATGATGGCGCCGATCAGCAGGCCATTCGCGATTACCTGCTGACTGCGGCCGCCATCGGCGGCATCATCAAGACCAATGCCTCGATCTCGGGTGCCGAGGTCGGCTGCCAGGGCGAGGTCGGATCTGCAGCCGCAATGTCGGCGGCGGGACTGGCGGCGGTCATGGGCGGCACGCCCGAGCAGATCGAGAACGCGGCCGAAATCGCTCTCGAACACCATCTCGGCATGACCTGCGATCCGGTCGGCGGGCTGGTGCAGGTGCCCTGCATCGAGCGCAACGCGCTGGGCGCGGTCAAGGCGGTCACCGCCGCCTCACTAGCGATGAAGGGCGACGGCCAGCATTTCGTGCCGCTCGATGCCTGTATCGAGACCATGCGGCAGACCGGCCTCGACATGAACGAGCGCTACAAGGAGACCTCCACCGGCGGCCTCGCAGTCAACGTGGTCGAGTGCTGAAATCGCAGTTTGGAACAGGCGCGCCCGGCCTTCCGGTCTGTGGACGGCGCCGGGTTTAGCTCGCGCCCGTCTTGACCCGGGGGCTTTCGCACCCGATGTATCGTGGCATGGCACTTCACCTTCTGAAATTATGTGTCGGCGCGGAAAGCGTCGAGGACCAGCGCGACTGGATGCAGCGCCGTCTCGCCATGATGGCTGCGGCGGGGCAGACGCCGGAGCAATATCACACCACCCGCATGGTCCCCAAGCGCGCGGCCGAACTGGTCGACGGCGGATCGCTCTACTGGGTCATCAAGGGCAATATCCAGGCCCGTCAGCGCCTGCTGGAAATCCGGCCCTTTGTCGACACGGACGGCATTTCCCGCTGTCATCTCGTGCTCGAGCCGGTCCTGCACGAAACCTCCTGGGCCCCGCGCCGCCCGTTCCAGGGCTGGCGCTATCTCGATCCCAAGGACGCACCGCCGGATCTCGGGGGCGCAGGCGCCGATGGCGAGGATCTGCCGCCCGAACTCAAGCGCGAACTGGCCGGTCTCGGGCTTCTGTAGAACTGACTTGCCACGCCGGCCCTTGTGTTGTCCGGATAAAGCGCCACATTGAAGTGGAATGCAGCAGCGGATGAGTTGAGACCCGGACCCCATGGCCAAAGACAAGACCGGATCTGACAAAGCCTTGTCAAAGCGCAGCGCCATTGCGTCTGCGGGCAAGGTTCCCGTGTCCTCCCGCTCCGAAATTGCAGCCTTTCTTTCCGCCGCAAAGTCTGTGGTCCCCGCAGCCGCCGGTTCCGGCCGCCTGGCGTTTGCGCTCGATGCCACGATGAGCCGGCAGCCGACCTGGGACAGCGCCTGCAAGCTGCAGGCGGAGATGTTCGACGCAGTCGGCAAGACCGGCGGCCTGTCGGTGCAGCTTGTCTATTTCCGCGGTCTTGGCGAATGCCGCGCCTCGCGCTGGGTTGAGGATACCCGCCAGCTCGCCGACCTGATGACCCGCATCGATTGCCGCGGCGGCCAGACCCAGATCGGGCGGGTACTGCGCCATGTATCCGACGAGGCCAAGAAGACCCCGGTCAGCGCGATGGTCTATATCGGCGATGCGATGGAAGAAGACATCGACAAGCTCGCCGTCATCGCCGGCGAACTGGCCTTGCGAAAAGTGCCGTGTTTCATGTTCCATGAAGGCAACGATCCTGCCGCAGCGATCGGGTTTCGCGAAATTGCCCGGGTCACCGGCGGCGCCTATGTCCGCTTTGATCAGAACGCGGCATCTGAACTTGCGGCATTGCTGCGGGCCGTTGCAACCTATGCGACCGGCGGCCGTCTGGCGCTGGAAAGATCCGGAGGAAAGGCCGCACGGCTCTTGCTGGAACAGCTCGGGCCGGGAACCTCCGGGGATAAAGGATCCAAACAGTCATGAGTGCAATTGCGGTGTTTCTGGGTGGATTGCTGATCCTGCTGGCGCTGGTGGCTGGCGTGGTCAGCGTCAAGCCGTCTGCTCTGGCCAATACACTGCGCTATGGCCTTCCCGTGGCCGCCGCGGCGCTGGGCGCTGTTCTTACCCTGATCGGGCGTGGCGGCGTCGGCATTCCGCTGCTGGCGTTTTCTGTCGCGCTTTTCACCCGCGCCCGCCGTGCAGCCCGTGCCACCCGTCAGCCGGGCGGGCAATCCTATGTTCGTTCCGCGGCCCTGGAAATGGAACTCGACCTCGACACCGGCGAAATGAACGGCCTCGTTCTTGCCGGCAGTTTCGAGGGCGCCGAGCTCAACAATCTCGACGAGCCCGATCTCATGCAGCTGTATTCCGAACTGGCCGCTGATTCCGAGAGCCTTGGCCTACTGGAAGCGTATCTTGACCGCCGAACGCCCGACTGGCGTGCCGGCTTTGACATGGATGACGACGCGGGTCTGGGAGCTTCTCATGGCTCGGGCGCCATGACACAGAAGGAGGCCTACGAGGTCCTTGGTCTTGGCCCGGGGGCGAGTGAAGCCGAGATCCGCGAGGCGCATCGCCGCCTCATGAAGCGGATGCATCCCGATGCGGGCGGGTCTGCCTTTCTTGCTGGCCGGATCAACGAGGCCAAAGCTGTTCTCTTGAGTCGACATGACTGAATTCCCCGAATACGCAGTACAAAAAACGTGGACATTCCGGAATTGGGATTTCCGGACGCAGCGCTGAACAAGCGCTGCGCATTTTCAGTTCAGTTGGCTGTTGCCCAACAGGCATAGCCTTTCTTCTTCAGTGTGGCGCAGGCCCGTGTGGCGGCAGCCTGACCATCAAACCCACCGAAACGCGCCCGGTAGAGTTGTTCATTGCCCTTGGCATAGGCCATCGTGAATGGCTCGGTGCCTGACAGCGAGTTGCCGCCGGCACCCTGTGCCTTGGCCAGAAGCGCCACCGCGGCATTGCGGTCCGGCATCGCGCCGATCTGGATCATCCAGCCTTCCCTGGGTGCGGTCGATGCGGTGGTGACGGGATCGATCGCCTCATTCGGCGCGGCCTCGACCGGCATCGGCGGAACCACGGCCGGAGCAGGGGTCGGAATGGCAACCTTCTGCGCGATTAGTGAATTGACCAGCGCAGACCGCCCCACGACAGGTTCCGGCGTCGGCGCGGCATAGGCGAAGGCCAGCCGCTGATTTGCCTCATGACGCTGTGACGGCACCGGGCCCACCTTCGGCAGTTCCAGCGATGCGACGTCTATGGCCATGTTCGTCATCGCGCCGCGGGCGATCAGATTGCCGCGGCCACGGGTCGAGGCCTTGGGCAGATAGCGTGCGATCAGGTCTTTCATCTGTGCGTTGCGGCTGGCGCCGGTGCGCCCGCCCATGACAACTGCGACGATCGAACGGTCCCTGTCGATGACCGACGAAACCAGGTTGAAGCCGGATGCCCTTGTGTAGCCGGTCTTGATGCCGTCGACGCCGCGGACAGTGCCCAAAAGCCGGTTGTGGTTGCCCATCCGGGTCTTGCCGAAGGTAAAGGAGCGGGTGGCGAAATACTTGTACTGGCGCGGAAAATGCTCGCGCAGGGCGATCCCGAGCCGCGCCATGTCACGTGCGGTCGTTGTCTGCTTCGAGTTCGGCAGCCCGTGAGCATTGCGGAATGTGGTCTTGGACATTCCCAGCGAGCGGGCCTTGGCCGTCATCATGCGGGCAAACTTCGCTTCGGATCCACCAAGGTGCTCGGCGATGGCGGTTGACGCGTCATTGGCGGACTTGGTCACCAGTGCATAGATGCCTTGTTCCACCGTGATGGAACGGCCGGTGCCGACGCCAAGCTTGGTCGGCGGCTCCTTCGCCGCATTGGCGGAAAACTTGATCCGCGTGTCGAGCTTGATTGCGCCGCGCTCGAGCGCCTCGAACACGAGGTAAAGCGTCATCATCTTGGTCAGGGAGGCGGGGTAGCGCAGCTCGTCGGCGTCATGGGCATACAGTGTCTTGCCGGTCTTGGCGTCGATCACGATGCCTGCATATTTCGAATTGGCGGCAGCCGGCGCGCTTCCCAGGGCCAGTGCGAGGCCGACAAGGACAAGCAATTGGAGCACGGAGGAGGAAAGGGCGGCAAACCGGTCGATTGAACTGGATTTACGCTGGTACACGGGAACTCACTCATGAACTTGCAGGTGAAAGGGTTTCTGACTGACGCCCTCCTTGATCAGTCATTGTGGTTGATCTTAGTCCGCCGTCGTTACCAATCCGTTTATGATGAATCATTCCTTTCCGCAGTCCGTGTCGAAAACGGTCAAGACACAGCGTTTGGTTGTGCCGCAGTGAGACGGGAAGGCCATGCAAGACATTGGTGCAATGCACAATATGCTTGACAATATTGTGCATTGCACCTAAGTCTGGGCTACCAATTTCCCTAACGAGAGGAATCCTCGAGATGATGAACTTTGACAGCACTTCGAAAATGAGCAAGGAAGCCATGGACAGCATGCTGACCACGGTTTCGTCGATGACCAAGGGTTTCCAGCAGATCGCTGCAGAAGCCACCGAATATTCGAAGAAGTCCTATGAAGACAGCACCGCTGCTGTCGAGAAGCTGGTCTCTGCCAAGAGCCTCGACAAGGCGATCGAAATTCAGACCGACTACGCCAAGAATTCCTATGAGGCATTCGTTGCCCAGGCGACCAAGATGAGCGAACTCTACGCCGACATGGCCAAGGAAGCCTACAAGCCTTTCGAGCAGGCAGCCGCCAAGGTCTCCGCTTAAGTCCAGTTTGCCATCAGCCGCGTACAGCGGGTGAGCAAAACATGTTAACCCGGTCGCATCCCGTGCGGCCGGGTTTTTTCGTCAATCTGTCCGCCACGGGAAATCTCTTCCTTCCTCGCTCAAGGGGGCTTAAAATCCCCGCAGGAAAGACTAAGTTAGGGGCAATGCCCGGTGCTTCGTTTTCGCACGCACCGGGTGCACACGACAGGATTTGGCCAGAGTGAATGAAAGCATGAATCTGATACGCTTGCAGGCGGACAAGAAAAGCGATGACGGAGATTCCGAGAGAGGAACGTCTGTCATCACTCGGACCAAGCCGCAGGTCAAGAAACCCAGCATGTACAGGGTCTTGCTGCTCAATGACGACTACACCCCGATGGAATTCGTGATTCACGTGCTGGAACGCTTTTTCCAGAAGGACCGCGAGCAGGCCACCCGGATCATGCTGCATGTCCACAATCACGGCGTCGGTGAGTGCGGTGTATTCACCTACGAAGTGGCGGAAACCAAAGTGACCCAGGTCATGGATTGTGCACGCGAAAATCATCATCCGCTGCAATGCGTGATGGAAAAGAAATGAGGACCTGAAATTGCCTAGCTTTTCAAACAGTCTCGAAAAGGCGATCCATCAGGCGCTGACCTATGCCAATGAGCGGCATCACGAATATGCCACGCTTGAGCATTTGTTGCTGGCGTTGATCGAGGATCCGGATGCGGCGGCGGTCATGGGCGCGTGCAATGTCGACATCGACCAGTTGCGCCGCACCGTCAGCGATTATGTCGACAAGGAACTCGGCAATCTGGTGACCGGTTATGATGAGGATTCCAAACCGACTTCGGGCTTCCAGCGGGTCATCCAGCGTGCGGTGATCCATGTCCAGTCATCCGGTCGCGAAGAGGTGACCGGCGCCAATGTGCTCGTCGCGATCTTCGCCGAACGCGAAAGCCACGCGGCCTATTTTCTGCAGGAACAGGAAATGACCCGCTACGATGCGGTCAATTTCATCTCCCATGGCATTGCCAAGCGTCCCGGAGCCGAAGAAGGCCGCCCGGTGCGCGGTGTCGAGGAGCCGGAATCCGAGTCTGCCAAGACCGATGGCGCGGGCGAAGAGGGTGGCAAGAAGAAGGGCCAGGACGCGCTCAGCTCCTATTGCGTCAATCTCAACGAGAAGGCCAAGACCGGCAAGATCGATCCGTTGATCGGCCGCATGGGCGAGGTCAATCGCACCATTCAGATCCTCTGCCGCCGCTCCAAGAACAACCCGCTCTATGTCGGGGATCCCGGCGTCGGCAAGACGGCGATCGCCGAGGGCCTGGCCAAGCGCATTGTCGAGGGTGATGTCCCCGACGTGCTGACCGATGCGGTGATCTATTCGCTCGACATGGGATCGCTTCTGGCCGGAACCCGCTACCGTGGTGATTTCGAGGAGCGCCTCAAGCAGGTGGTCAAGGAACTCGAAGACCTCCCGGATGCGGTGCTGTTCATCGACGAAATCCACACCGTGATTGGCGCCGGCGCCACCTCCGGCGGCGCGATGGACGCCTCCAACCTGCTCAAGCCGGCCCTGTCGTCTGGCGCGATCCGCTGCATTGGCTCGACCACCTACAAGGAGTACCGCCAGTTCTTCGAGAAGGACCGGGCCTTGGTGCGGCGCTTCCAGAAGATCGATGTGGCCGAGCCGACGATCCCCGATGCGATCGAGATCCTCAAGGGCCTCAAGCCCTATTTCGAGGAATATCACAAGGTCGGCTACACCGACGATGCGATCAAGGCAGCGGTCGAATTGTCGGCACGCTACATCACCGACCGCAAGTTGCCCGACAAGGCAATCGACGTGATCGACGAGACGGGTGCCGCGCAGATGCTGCTGCCTGAAAAGAGCCGCAAGAAACAGCTGACCGACGTCGAGATCGAAAACACCATCGCCACCATGGCCCGGATTCCGGCCAAGACGGTGTCGAAGGACGACACGGCAGTTCTCGCCAATCTCGACAAGGAGCTCCGCTCCGTCGTCTATGGCCAGGATACCGCGATCGATGCGCTGACCGCGGCGATCCGTCTGGCCCGCGCCGGCCTGCGCGAACCCGACAAGCCGATCGGTTCCTACCTGTTCTCCGGTCCCACCGGCGTCGGCAAGACCGAAGTCGCCAAGCAGCTGGCCTCGTCGCTGGGTGTCGAGCTTCTGCGCTTCGACATGTCGGAATACATGGAGCGCCACACCGTCTCGCGTCTGATCGGTGCGCCTCCGGGCTATGTCGGCTTCGACCAGGGCGGGCTTCTGACCGATGGCGTCGACCAGCATCCCTATTGCGTGCTTCTGCTCGACGAAATCGAGAAGGCGCATCCGGACCTGTTCAACATCCTGTTGCAGGTCATGGACCATGGCTCGCTTACCGACCACAACGGCAAGAAGATCGATTTCCGCAACGTGATCCTGATCATGACCACCAATGCGGGTGCGGCCGATGCGGCCAAGGCGGCGATCGGCTTCGGCTCTTCCAAGCGCGAAGGCGACGACATGGAAGCGATCAACCGGCTGTTCACGCCGGAGTTCCGCAACCGTCTCGATGCCATCATTCCGTTCGGGTCGCTGCCGACCTCGGTCATCAACATGGTGGTGCAGAAATTCGTCATGCAGCTTGAAGCCCAGCTGGCCGAGCGTAACGTCACCTTCGATCTCGGAGAGGACGCGGTCGCCTGGCTCGCCGAGAAGGGCTATGATGAACGAATGGGAGCGCGGCCGCTCGGCCGGGTGATCCAGGAGAACATCAAGAAGGAGCTCGCCAACGAGCTTCTCTTCGGAAAGCTCAAGGATGGCGGCACGGTCAAGGTCAGCGTCGGCGAAAAACCCGATGGTAAAAATGGCCTGATCCTCGAGGCGGTTCCGGCCGAGGTTCCGGTCAAGCCCAAGAAGGAAAAGGCGCCTGCCAGGAAGCGTGCTCCGGCCAAGGCCAAGACCACGACAACGACGGCCAAGTCCACGCGCAAGCCGTCCTCGGGCAAGGGCACCACGAAAGCCAAGAAGCCGGATCCGGATACCTCCGGGGAGGCCGAGGCCAAGACGGCTGTGGCTGAAAAGCCGGCGGCGAGGAAACCCGCGGGCGCCGTGCCAAAGGTGCCGCGCAAGAAATAGGCCGCTCGTCGCTTCCGATTGAAACAGAAAGCACCCCGGTTCTGCCGGGGTGTTTTGCTTTCGGCATGGCAGTCATGCTAAAAAAGCCGCACCTGCCATGCGCCAAAAACAGGTTGCACTGCCGCGCAAAGCCTCTAACAAAAGTGCATGAGCATTTCTTCCGGCCAGTCCGGCGCCTTCTGGTTTTTAAAGGGCGCCCGCGGCATCGCTTCACTTCCGGCCATCATCCTGATGAGCGCCTTTGTCGGTTTCTGCGGTTTCGCCGTGGAGGCCGGCGTTCCGCTCGGCGAAGCTGTATTCATGACCGGCATGATCTGGGCGCTTCCGGCCAAGGTGCTGCTGGTGGGCTCGATTCTCGCCGGTGTGTCGCTTCCCGCAGCTTTCATCACCGTCGCGCTGTCGTCGATCCGGCTGATGCCGATGGTGGCAGCCCTTATCCCCGAGATCCGCACCGAGAAGACCCCGACCTGGCTCTTGCTGCTGCTGTCGCATTTCATCGCCATCACCGCCTATGTCTTTACCATGGAGCGCATCCGCGATGTGCCGCGCGAGCACCGGGTGTCTTTCTTCGCCGGCTTCGGCATGACGGTCACTGCCGCCAACATCATTCTGGTTGCGGTGATCTACTCGACGGTCGCCAACTTGCCGGCGATGGTCGCCGGAGCCCTTTTCTTTCTCACCCCGGTCTATTTCCTCACATCGATCTGGGCCTCGACGCGCGACAGGGCAGGGCATATCGCCATGGTCGTCGGCCTGGCGCTTGGCCCCTTGTTTCACCAGGTCGCGCCGGAATTCGACATCCTCTATGCCGGCCTCGTCGGCGGCACGCTGGCCTTCGTCATCGATCATTTCTGGAAAAGAGGGGCGCGCTCATGATCAGCTATCAGAGCTTTGAGGCCTGGTGGTGGCCCTATGTCTTCATCGCCATTGCCGGCTGGCTCGCGACCGATATCTGGCGCTGGCTCGGCGTGCTCGTCGGTAACCGGCTGAAGCAGGATTCGGCCGCCCTGACCTGGGTCCGCTCGGTCGCAACAGCCTTGCTTGCCGCGGTCATCGCCAAGCTTATCCTTTACCCGGTCGGCGAGTTGCGGAATGTCCCTGTCGAAGTGCGCCTGATCGCGGTGTCCGTGGGCTTTGCCGCTTTCCTGATCTGCGGCAAGCGCATCTGGGTGGGGATTGCGGTAGCTCTCGGTCTGCTGGTCGCAGGCCAGTTCCTGACCAGTGCGCTGATCGCCGCCGGATAGGGTGGCGCTACTTCTCGAAGCGTTGCACGACCCATGAATAGCTGTCGGTGACGACGTGAACCGGCTGGCTGACCAGCGCCTTGACGCTCGCCTTCTCCGGCAGCGCTTCCTTGACCAGGTTGAGCACGCGTGTGGTCATGCCGGGATCAGGCTCAGGCTCCGGCTCCGGCAATACGGCTGTCTCCTGGCCAAGAGGATCGACCGGGTCCGCCTGCGGGATGTCGGCCTTCGGAACCGGCAGGTTTGACGCGAGCGAGGTGCCGGCGGGGGCGGTTTCAGCGAGCGCGGGCCCCTGCGCCGGCTCGTCGACCAGCTCTGCCAGCCCGGTGTCGCCGGGAGTCTGGCAAACCGCGACGACAACCGGATAGTCCAGGTTGGAATAGGTTCTCAGCCGGTCTTCCGAAGCCGCGTCGCAGCTCTGCACGGTCGCCCAGCGTTCATCGCGCATCTCGACATAGTGACACTGCGTTGCCGAGTCGTCACATCCCAGTATTGTCATGATGATTAGGGCGGCCTGCATGATAACCTCGTCGATCTGGAACTGAACCTTGACTGCTCATGGCGCTGCAATACCGCAAAAAAAAGGCAAGGACTGCAGCCCACGGACTGTCCTGAACGGAAAGCCTCACCGGCTCGATGAAAATTGCCGGAACTGGATTCTTTCAACCTGTACCTGTTTCTTGAGCTTGTCGACCAGCTCTGCCGCCCTATCATTCCGATAATGCTGTTCTTCAGGTCTGGACAATAAGTCATTACTAATGTTGAATGTATTGGCTCTGTGCGGCGATGGTCGGGCGGGCCCAACAGGAGGTTGCAGATTGACCCAATTGACTGAACAGGGCCGCCAGGCCTTGGCCGACATCGGCGCCCGCCATGGCGTCAGCGAAGACGGCGTTCAACATCTCCTGATGGCATTGATCGCGGGACAGGGAAGCCAGGCGCAATTCAATCATCCGGAGCTCGGCGGCATGGGGCAATGGTCCCAGGGCGGCATGACCATGGTCGGCGACATGTTCAACAATGCGCTCAAGGCAAAAGTGGATGCGCTGTGCTCGGAAGTGGCGCAATTGATGCGGCAGTCGGCACTGCTTGAAGTGCCGCCGGCCCAGGCATCGCAGTCTCAGAGCCAGGGTGACGGCGCGAGCCTGTTTGTCGCCGGGGGAGCGTCGGGCAACTGGTGGCCCGCGGGCCTTGGTCATGCCGCATCGACCGGCGCGCAGAACCAGATGCGTTACGCGTGGTTCCCCGACACTGCCCGGCTTGCCATTGATGCAGGCGATGGCAGGGTCCGTGTCTATGATACGGCAGACCACCGCATTGGCGGTTTCTCGCAGCAGCAATCGGCAGATCAGTCGCTGAGTTTCACCTCCCAGTACGGCCTGGTGAAACTGTCCGATCTCAGAGAGATCGATCTTGAACAGCCTGGTGACGCAGGCACCGGTGCCGTGAGCGAGAAGAGTGGACCGGCCTTGTCCGAGGCGCTTCTGAAGGCGGCCGGCGAAACCCGCCCGGCCGCGCCATCCCTGGGAGCAGCCGGCCCGGCACCTGACGAACCTGAGCCCGACGAGGCCGGGAACGCACAGTCCCAGCCTGTCAGGCTTGATGCGGATGACGCCAGAACCGAGCCCGGCGCGGCAGAGGAGGCGGATATCTTCGCCAAGATCGAGCGTCTGGCGGCACTGCATGCGAAGGGTATTCTCAGCGATGAGGAATACCAGTCCAAAAAAGCCGAACTGTTAGCCCGAATCTAGCAGATCACAGTGCTGCGCGGATCTTCTCGGCGTTGGCTTTCAGCACGTCGCCATCTTCCATGGTGCCCGTATGCGGCTTCATAGCGACGCCGTCAAAGCGCGGAATCACATGTACATGCAGGTGAAACACCACCTGGCCACCGGCGCTTTCATTGAACTGCTGGACCGTCACCCCGTTGGCGCCAAAGGCCTTGACCACGGCGCGGGCCAGTTTCTGGGTGGTCTCCATCACCCGTGCCAGGCTGCCGGGATCGACGTCGAGAATGTTGCGGGCAGGGGCTTTTGGGATCACCAGGCAATGCCCGTCTCCGCGCGGCATGATATCCATGATCGCCAGCGTATGCTCGTCCTCGTAAAGGCGCTCTGCCGGCAGTTCGCCGCGCAGGATCTTTGCAAACACATTGCTGTCGTCATACTGGGGCGCGGTCATGGCGGGTCTCCGTTTGATCTGTCGGTTCCGTTTGTATCCCGGGCGCGGCAAGCGTCAAGGACTATCCGCCGTCAGCCTTCGTCACCGGGCGCCGGGAAATCCCCCTTGCGGAACGGGCCGTGCTCGCTCAGCACCTGGCCGATATGCGCGACATCGCGGCGTTCGCGTTCGAGATAGTCGGCCACTGCGCGCCTCAGCCCGGGATGATCGATGTAGTGCGCCGAATGCGTCGTCGCCGGCAGGTAGCCGCGCGCCAGCTTGTGTTCGCCCTGCGCCCCGGCCTCGACCCGGGCAAGCCCCCTGGCGATGGCGAAATCGATCGCCTGGTGATAGCAGACCTCGAAATGCAGGAACGGGTGATCCTCGACGCATCCCCAGTGCCGGCCGTAGAGACAGTCTCCGCCGATGAAATTGATTGCCCCGGCGATATAGCGGCCTTCGCGTCTGGCCATCACCAGCAGCACATCCTCGGCCATGCGCTCGCCGATCATCGAGAAGAATTGCCGCGTCAGATAGGGCCGCCCCCATTTGCGGCCGCCGGTATCGATGTAGAATTCGTAGAAGATGTCCCAGACATCCTCCGTCAGCTCCTTGCCGGTCAGCCACTCGATGCTGATGCCGTTTTCCAGCGCCGCCTTGCGTTCCTTTTTCAGCTGCTTGCGCTTGCGCGACGCGAGGGTGCCCAGGAAGTCGTCATAGCTCGCATAGCCGGTGTTCTGGAAATGGAACTGCTGGTCGGTGCGGTGCAGATATCCCTCGGCCTCGAAGGCCGGTATTTCGGCTTCCGGCACGAAGGTCGCGTGCACCGATGACAGCCCGAGCTGGGTGCAGAGCGAGCGTCCGCCGGCGGCCAGCGCCTGCCTGCGTGTCTCTTCGCCCGGGCCCGGCAACACCATCAGCCGCGGCCCGGTCGCCGGCGTGAACGGTGCGGAACATTGCAGCTTCGGATAATAGCGCCCACCGGCCCGTTCGAACGCGTCGGCCCAGGCATGGTCGAACACGTATTCGCCCATCGAATGGCTCTTGATATAGGCCGGCATCGCCCCTTCAAGCGACCCGTCGGGCGCGCGCAGAACGATGTGCCTTGGCAGCCAGCCGGTGTGGCCCGAAACCGAACCCGATGCTTCAAGTGAAGACAGAAAAGCGTGACTCACGAATGGGTTATAGACAATTCCGGAATCAGGATTCGAGGCCTCTGACTCGGTTTGTGAGCCGCGCGAAGCGCCTCCCAGCCTGCTCCATTCTTCGGCAGTAACCGCATCCATGCCCTCGACGGTCGACAGCGTGTGTTCGGGTGTGTCAGTGCTCATACGTCTCCGTCCGGCGGGGTGCTGCCGCCCGCAATGTCTCTGTCCTTCAACTTATGAACGCGACACCGATTGGCAAGGTCAATCGTCTTCCGTCGTGTCGGGGTCGAAGCCCTCGAACGTCATCTGGTCAGCATGGGCCCGGGTCTTCTCGCGAGCTTCGGCATCCCGCACCGTCCAGGTGATGACCGGAACCCCTTGCGCACATTGCGCTTCGACAAAGGCGTTGGGCAGATGGTGCACGCAATAGGAGATGAAGTTGAGCCCTTGCTGCATGGCTTCTTCGTGGATGAAGAAGGTTTCCGGCTTCACCCCTTCCGCTGTCAGACCGAGCGGGCAGGTGGCGCCACTGGCCTTGAGATCGCGCAGCAGCGCATGATCGAAACTCATCAGCGCAACCGGACCGTCATAGCTCTCCAGGCATTCGACCACGGCGTAGGCAAAGCCGTCATCATCGCCGGGCCGGCCTTTGAGCTCGATCACCAGCGCGACCTTGCCCGCGACCTGCTTGAGCAATTGCGGCAGCGACGGGATCCGGTCGGCAGTGCCGCCGACGGTCAGCTGGCCGAGTTCCTGCGAGCTGCGCGCCCGCACGTCGCCGCGAAGTCCGCACAGCCGTTCCAGATCATCGTCGTGAAACACCACCGGCACGCCATCGGCGGCGATGTGCACATCACATTCGATCGCGTAGCCGGCGTCGATGGCGCGCTGAAAGGCGCTGGGCGTGTTTTCCCAGATGGTCTTGTTCATGTCGTGATAACCGCGGTGGGCGATGGGACGGCTGATCAGCCAGCTCAGGTCAGTGGTGTCGTAGGGCATGAGGATCTATCCGATCTCGATGACGGCATCGATTTCAACCGCGGCGTTGAGCGGAAGGCAGGCCATGCCGACAGCGGCGCGGGCATGCTTGCCCGCCTCACCGAGCAGCTCCGCAATCAGGTTCGAGGCGCCGTTGATGACCAGATGCTGGTCGGTAAACGACGGCTCCGAGGCGACATAGCCGCTCAGCTTGACCACCCGCACGATACGGGTGAGGTCGCCGCCAAGCGCTGCCTTGGCCTGCGCCAGAATGTTGATGGCGCACAGCTCGGCAGCCCTTTGACCGGTTTCGACATCGACATCACGGCCAAGCAGCCCCTTGACCGCAATGGCGCCGTTTTCCATCGGCAACTGGCCCGAAATGAACAGCTGCGACCCGGTGATGACATAGGGCAGGTAGTTGGCGGCAGGTGCGGCGGCCTCGGGCAGCGTTATGCCGCGCGCCTCCAGGCGGGATTCAATCGTGTCGGTCATCAGGGGCTCCAAAATCGGCTCTGTTAAGGCTGCGCAAACGATTCGGCGGTTCATGCAAGTTCCGCCTCGCTTTTGCCACCTCTGGTCATATAACATCGGCTCAGGATTCGACAGGAGAAAACCTGATGCGCATGCTTGCGATTGTATCACTTGCCCTACTGTTCACCCCGGCGGTCCAGGCCGCACCGGCGGCAGGTGCGGGCGGGCTTGCAGCCCATCGCGCGGTCTATGATCTCTCGCTCAAGGACGCCTCGGAGCGATCCGGCATTTCCGGCATGGTTGGCCGCATGGTCTATGAATTCAACGGCTCGGCCTGCGAGGGTTACACCGTCAGCTTCCGTTTCGTCACCGAAATCGCCACCGGCGAGGATTCGCGGCTGACCGACCAGCAGACCACGACCTTTGAGGATGTGCGCAACGGCACTTTCAGCTTCGTCACCCGCTCCTATGTCGACCAGAAGCTCGATCACGAGATTCGTGGCTCGGCCGAGGTGAAGGGCGACGCATTGGCCGTCGATCTGGAACAGCCCGAGAAGCTCGCGGTCGACATCGCCATGGCGCATTTTCCGACCGAGCACATGATCGAGCTGATCGACAAGGCTCGTAACGGAGAGCGGTTTTATGAGTCGCGTATCTATGACGGTTCCGACGAGGGCGACAATGCGATGATCACCACGACAATTGTCGGTGAAAAGCAGCCTGTCGAGACCGGCGACGCCGAAGCCGAGCGGGCAGGGGAACTTGCCGACGATGCCTATTGGCCGGTTTCGATGTCCTATTTCGAGGAAACAGCGGAAGGCGACGGCCTGCCGGTCTATTCCATCGCCTTCAAGCTCTATGAAAACGGCATCACCCGCGATCTCACCATGGACTACGGCGATTTCGTCCTGCAGGGACAGCTGGCCCAGCTCGACGTCTTTGACGCGGAGCCCTGCGAGGAGTAGCCCCGGCGGCGGCGCGGATTGATGGCGGTGGGTGCAGCCAGGCTGTTCCAGCCGCTCGAGCTGCCCTGCGGCGTTGTTCTGAAGAACCGGATTGCCAAGTCCGCAATGTCGGATTCGCTCGGCGATGGCTACGGCAATCCCACCCCGGTGCAGACCAGGCTATATGAACGCTGGGCCGAGGGCGGCGTGGCCGTCTCGATTATCGGCGAAGTCCAGGGCAATCCGCATTTCGTCGAGAAGCCGGGCAATCTGCTGCTCGGCACCGGCCATGACCAGGCAGCTTTCGAGGAGCTGGCCCGTCGCGGCAGCGCCAATGGCACGCATCTTTGGCTTCAGCTGGGACACGCCGGCGCCATGGCCTACCCGCCGATCAGCACGCCCAGGGGACCAAGCGCGCTCGACCTGCCGGGACTGGCATGCGCAGCGATGACCCGCCGCGAAATTCTTGATCTGCCCGGGGAATTTGCCCGCACCGCCAGCCTTGCCAGATCGCTCGGCTTCGGCGGTGTCCAGATCCATGCCGCGCATGGTTTCCTGCTCAGCCAGTTCCTCTCGCCGCTGTTCAATCGCCGCGACGATGAGTTTGGCGGCTCGATCGAAAACCGGATGCGGTTGCTGCACGACACCATTGCAGAAGTCCGCGCCGCCGTCGGCCCGGGCTTTCCTGTCGCGGTAAAGCTGAATTCTTCCGATCAGTTGCAAGGCGGTCTTGAACAGGCAGATGCGCTGAAGGTGGTCGCGGCTCTCGATGGCACCAGCCTGGATCTGATCGACATCAGCGGCGGGACCTATTTCCCCGGCGCGAAATCTGCGTCCGACAGTACGGGCGGTGGTCCCTATTTTCTCGACTTCGCCAGGCGCGCCCGGCCGTTGACGAAAATTCCGCTGATGCTCACCGGTGGCTTCAAGACCCTGGAGCAGGCGGTGGATGCCGTTTCTGGCGGAGCCATCGACGTGGTCGGGCTTGCACGGGCCCTCGTGCTTGAGCCGGATCTTGCCAAAACCTGGCAGGCCGGTTCCCGGCATAATCCGCAGTTTCCGAAATTCGCCTCCCCACCCGAGGGAGGCATCACCGCCTGGTATTCGATGCGCCTGACCCAGCTCGCCGAAGACCGGGAAACAGCCGCGCCGCTGAACCTCGCCGCCGCGCTCGAAAGCTACGAGGCGCGCGACGCAATGCGCACCACTCTGTGGCAGCGCAGGTTTCCCCGGTAACCTTTTCGAACGGGCAGCATGCCGTCGTGGTGGAGCAGCGTATTTCCCGTCCCGCGGGCGCTTAATTCAACCTCAATCAATTTCCCGCACTCTGATACGGCGGTGGTGGAATGTGCTGGGGAGCTCATCTGAAACATGAAGACATTAGGCCTATCTAATGAGCATTATTCGATTTATGGCGCACTGACTGCCGTTGTCATCGTCCTGGCTGCCTGCCTCAGCCTTCCCCTAGACTTGCCTTTGGGCGAAAGTTTCTGGGACACTTACATCTATATCGATGGCGCTCATCGCCTGTCCGTAGGCCAGGAAATCTACAAGGATTTTCATGCCCCGGTCGGACCGCTCAACTACATTTTGTTCGATCTGGTGAGTGCGGCTTTTCCCCATGGCAATGTGGCGCTGGTCATTCAATGGTGCCTGATGCTGGTCACCCTCCCGGTGATGGCCGTCATCTGCCACCATGCGCTCGAGCGTGGCGCCTTCGCCGCCTTTGCATTGCTGTTGCCTTACCTGATGTTCTCGATCCTGCCGTTCAACATCATGTCCTGGAACGCGTTTCCCGGTGTGGACGGTTTTGCCTATTACAACCGGCACAGTGCAGTGCTTCTGTACCTTCTGATCGCCGCCCTGTTCTTCGTGCGAAGCCGGGCCGCGCTGATAGGCCTGGTCTCGGTGCTGTTGCTGACCCTGGCCTTCGTCAAGATCAACGGCTTTGCCGTGGCCGGCCTGATCTTGGCCTTTGCGCTTGCAACACGAAGGATCGGCATCGCCACCTCGGCAATCATCGCGGCCCTGTGCCTGTCTGTTGCCGCGGTGCTGGAATTGCTCACCGGCAGCGTCTCGGCCTATCTGCACTCGGTGCTCAGGCTGCTTGCCAACAATGAAACGATCCTGCTGTCGAAACTGGTCACCACCGTAAGTGCCCGGTTTGACGTGATCTTCGCCGCCTCGTTGCTTGCGGCCTATCTTCTGGCCTCGCGTTACTGGGGGGCGACCAACCTGCTTGCGGCCTTCGATCACGATCATCCGCGGACATCAACGCCGAACCGGCTGGACCAGGACTGGCTATGGCTCGGCGTCATGATCGTCGCCGACATTGTGTTCGAGTCGCAGAATTTTGGCGGCGCAGCCTTTGTATCTGTCTGGCCCTTCCTGCTCGTCCTGTTTCTCGCCACCGTGCCGGAGCGGCGGGCGCGGCTGTCGCCCCTGATCGTGCTGATCGCTCTGGTCTCGCTGCCCACGGTCACCAAGATGCTGCACTCGACCGCGCGTGCCGCCGCAACTTCGGTGCGGGATGTCTCCATCGAGACCGAGAACCTGCCGACGAGCATGCGCTTCAGTGCCAAGGCCCTGACCGTGGATGCTGCCCGAAAGGCCCGACCGGTCCTGATCAACGGTCGGGAGACCTATGAGGGTTATGCGGACGCCAACATATTGCCGGCCTACTGGCTCTATTTCGATCACCGGTTCCAGGTCACCGTGCTCAAGACCATGGACGAGGCGATCGAAGCCATTCGCGCCCGCGAAGCCCTTCTCGACCGCCATTACGAAGTCATCGACGTGCGCGACTTCGCCAACCCGATCACAGCCGTGATGGGCCGCACCCCGGCGCGTGGCGTGTCGATCGGCGGCGATCCGTATCGCGCGGTGCTGCCGCTGACGGATGAGGAAGCCGAGGCGCTGTCGCAGACCGACATTGTCCTGTTGCCGATCTGTCCGGTGACCGCAGCGCGCAAGAAGCTGATTAGCGATTATGCCCGCGCCTATGAGGGTTTTACCCGGATCCGGCTGACCGATTGCTTTGAGGCGCTCGAACACCCGCGCTACACAACCCAGTAAACCCTCCGCGCACAGAGGTCGATCCGCGTCCGCATTCTGGCTGGCGACAAACCGGCGGTGAGCCCGGCTGCCGGGTGGACTGGGCCGCCGCCCTGTGGCATGAGGCCCGCTCTCCGGCGGCTGGCAAATATCCGCGGCCCGCATCCATTTCCTCTGAATATCTGGAGCAACGCCATGGCGACTGCGCTTGGGCTCGATTTTGGCACAACGAACACGGTTCTGGCCCAGCTGAGCCAGGGCTCGGAAACCAGATCGGTCAGCTTCGATTCGCCCGCCGGAACCAGCGACACCATGCGCACGGCACTTTCTTTCACCAAGGACCCGAAGCTTGGCGCCAGCGCGCTCCAGGTGGAAGCCGGCAGTGCCGCCATCCGCGCCTTCATCGACAATCCCGGCGAGTGCCGCTTCCTGCAGTCGATCAAGACCTTCGCCGCCTCGCCATTGTTTCAGGGCACGATGGTGCATGCCCGCAAGTTCCAGTTCGAGGACCTGATGGAGGTCTTCCTCAAGCGGCTCGAACACTATGCCGGCGACAGCTGGCCGTCGGAAGCCCGGCGCGTGGTCACCGGCCGCCCGGTGCATTTCGCAGGCTCAAGCCCCGATGCCGATCTCGCCATGCGCCGCTACAGCGAAGCGCTGACCCGGCTGGGCTTTCCCGAGCTGCATTATGTCTACGAGCCTGTGGCTGCTGCCTTTTATTTTGCGCAGAACCTCGATCACGACGCCACCGTGCTGGTGGCCGATTTCGGCGGCGGTACCAGCGACTTCTCGCTGATCCGGTTCGAGACAAGGGCAGGGCGCATCAGCGCCGTCCCCGTGGGCCAGTCCGGCGTCGGCATCGCCGGCGACCAGTTCGATGCCCGCATGATTGAGCACCTGGTGGCGCCCGAGATCGGAAAAGGCAGCCAGTTCAAGAGCTTTGGCAAGAGGCTGGACGTACCGGGCAGCTACTACCGCAACTTCTCGCGCTGGAACCAGCTGTCGATCTTCAAGACGACCAAGGAATATGCAGACCTGAAGGCGCTGGTCCGCCAGGCCGTCGAGCCCGACAAGCTGGAACTGTTCATCGATCTGATCGAGCATGACGAGGGCTATCAGCTGCACCAGGCCGTCTCGGCAACCAAGATGGCGCTTTCCGATGCCGACGAAGCCGGGTTCCGCTTCCCGGCACTCGGCAAAGCCGGTGAGAAAACCGTGAGAAGGCAGGATTTCGAGAGCTGGATCGAGGCGGATATCGCCAGCATCACCGGCGCGCTCGATGATGTGTTGGCAAAGACCGGCACTGAAGCCGCTGCCGTCGACAAGATCTTCCTCACCGGCGGCACCTCCTTCGTGCCCGCCGTGCGCCGCATCTTTTCGGAACGTTTTGCAGTCGACCGGATCGAAACCGGTGGCGAGCTGATTTCGATTGCTCACGGCCTGGCGCTGATCGGCGAACGCGACGACATCGAACAGTGGACGGTGCCTGCAGACGCTTGAGCGGCAGGGCCCGCATTTGGGTCGGGTTTTCCGTTCCGGCCTCTCGCGCCTGAAGCGGGGGTCGCAACAGTCTCAACCAGGACAGTGCTTACACGCCATCGCTGACAGCGGTGTGGGAGACGCATGGGCGCGATACGGGGCAGGGACCCCATATCGCGCCGGTTAGCCAAAAGCTTATTTCAGCAGCGCCAGCAGCGCTTTCGCTGCTTCTTCTGACGAAGCCGGGTTCTGGCCGGTCACAAGCTTGCCATCGGTGAGCACGAACGAGGCCCAGTCGTCACCCTTTTCATAGTGACCGCCATTCTGCTTGAGCATGTCCTCGACCAGAAACGGCACCACATCGGTCAGGCCGACAGCTTCTTCTTCGGTGTTGGTGAAGCCGGTCACCCGCTTGCCCGAAACCAGCGGCTTGCCGTCGGCGCCATTGGTGGATTTGAACACCGCCGGTGCGTGGCACACCGCGCCGACCGGACGGTCAGAGCCTGCGAAGGCTTCGATCAGCCGCTTGCTGTCGGCATCATTGGCCAGATCCCACAAGGGGCCGTGACCGCCGGGATAGAAAATCGCGTCGAAGCCATCGGCATTGACTTCGGAAAGCCTGGTGGTCTGAGCCAGCGCCTGCTGCGCCGCCGCGTCGTCCTTGAACCGCTTGGTTGCCTCGGTCTGGGCGTCCTCGGCGTCGCTCTTGGGATCGATCGGCGGCTGCCCGCCCTTGGGCGACGCAAGTACCACGTCGGCCCCGGCATCCTTCAGCACGTAATAGGGAGCTGCGAACTCCTCAAGCCAGAAGCCGGTTTTCTCGCCGGTGTCGCCAAGCTTGTCGTGAGAGGTAAGTACCATCAGAATTTTCATTGCTGTATGTCCAGTCCATGTTCGAAATTTGAAAAACAGGCGCTCCGCAGTCGATTGGCAGCGCCGGCGTCCGGGGGGCAACGCAAAGGCGGACCACCGGTTCCGGTCGGGAAAGCTGTATCTGGTCTCGTCCCGTGTTTTTCCAAGCCCAGGCCGGATCACTTGTTTCGTGATCGGCGGGGGAGTGGCCCGGTTGCGGAGAACCCCGCCATGTTTGCTGCTTTTTCGGGCTTCGCACTTGCAAAACCTGACGCGTGCCTGTAAGCGACGCCTATTCCACACGTGGGGCATGGGTTGGTCCGGGAGAAATCCGGATCGGTCCGCCGGTGGCGCCTAGCGCTCACGCCCTGCGGAGGTTCAACCGGAAACAGGAGTAAAAGGCATGGCATTGCCGGAATTTTCCATGCGCCAGCTGCTTGAAGCAGGCGTGCACTTCGGACACCAGACTCACCGCTGGAACCCGAAAATGAAGCCGTACATCTTCGGCGCTCGCAACAATCTTCACATTCTCGACCTCGGCCAGACCGTGCCGATGATGAACCAGGCTCTCAAGCTTGTGTCCGACACCGTGTCCAAGGGCGGCCGCGTGCTGTTCGTCGGCACCAAGCGTCAGGCGTCCGAGATTGTTGCAGATGCTGCCGCCCGTTCGGCTCAGTATTACGTCAACGCCCGTTGGCTCGGCGGCATGCTGACCAACTGGAAGACCATTTCCCATTCGATCCAGCGCCTGCGCAAGCTCGACGAGATCCTTCAGGCAGAAGCTTCGGGCTTCACCAAGAAGGAACGCCTCAACCTTGAGCGCGAGCGTGAAAAGCTCAACCGCGCGCTTGGCGGTATCCGCGACATGGGCGGCACCCCCGACCTGATGTTCGTCATCGACACCAACAAGGAAGGCATTGCCATCCAGGAAGCCAAGCGTCTTGGCATTCCGGTCGTCGCGATCATCGACTCCAACTGCGATCCCGACGTTGTCGATTACCCGATCCCGGGCAATGACGACGCCAGCCGCGCCATCTCGCTCTATTGCGACCTGATCAGCCGCGCCTGCATCGACGGCATTGCACGTCAGCAGGGCGCTTCGGGCGTGGATCTGGGCGAAATGGATGCACCTGCCGAGCCGGCTCTCGAAGCCGCTCCGGAAGCTGCTGAAGAAGCTCCCGCACAGGCCTAAATCCGGGTTTCGGACAACACCGGCCCGGCCAAGCCATTGTGCTTTGCCGGGCTGTCACATTTCAATGGCATGGTTGCATGCCGCCAGGTGATACCAGGTTGTGTGCCGATGTGACGGCGAAACCGGACACCCCAGAATGAAGAGGCTGACATGAGCATTACTGCTGCAATGGTGAAAGAGCTGCGCGACAAGACCGGCGCCGGCATGATGGACTGCAAGAAGGCGCTCGGCGAGACCGACGGCAACATGGAAGCAGCTGTTGACTGGCTGCGGGCCAAGGGCATTGCCAAGGCCGACAAGAAGTCGGGCCGCACCGCCGCCGAAGGCCTGATCGCCGTTGCCTCCGAAGGCAATTCGGCCGTGGTTGTCGAAGTCAACTCCGAGACCGACTTCGTTGCCCGCAACGACGGTTTCCAGGATCTGGCCCGTTCGATCGCGTCTGTCGCCCTGTCCACAGATGGTTCGGCTGAAGCCGTCAGCGACGCGACCGTGCCGTCCACCGGCAAGTCGGTCACCGACACCGTCAAGGATGCGATCGCCCATATCGGCGAGAACATGAGCTTCCGTCGCTCCACCAAGCTGACCGTCGACAACGGCATCGTCGCCACCTACGTCCACAACGCCGTGGCCGATGGTCTTGGCAAGCTGGGCGTGCTCGTTGCCGTCAAGTCGACCGGCAATGCCGACGCACTGGCTGCAATCGGCCGTCAGGTCGCCATGCACATCGCAGCCACCAACCCGCTGGCGCTGACATCAACCGACGTCGATCCGGTAATCGCCGACCGCGAACGCAGCGTGTTCATCGAACAGGCACGCGAATCGGGCAAGCCGGATGCCATCATCGAGAAGATGGTCGAAGGCCGCATGCGCAAGTTCTACGAGGAAGTTGCCCTTCTTTCGCAGGCTTTCGTCGTCAATCCCGACCAGACCGTCGGTGAGGCCGTTGAGGCAGCCGCCGCAGACGCTGGCGCACCTGTCGAAATCGCCGGCTTCGTCCGCTTCCAGCTCGGTGAAGGCATCGAGAAGGAAGAGAGCGACTTCGCAGCGGAAGTTGCTGCAGCCGCCAAGGGCTGATCCTCGTCGCCATAGCGGCGCATTGTTGAAAAAAACCGGAAGGGCATCGCGTGACAACGCGGTGCCCTTCGTGTATCCGGGCCTGACACATCAAATCCGGAACAATCCATGTCCTCAGAGCCCCTGTTCAAACGCGTCCTCCTTAAAGCCTCCGGTGAAGCCCTGATGGGCGAGCAGGGATTTGGCATAGATGTCGCGGTGGTCGACCGGATCGCCGCCGATATCGCCGAAGTTCGCGGCATGGGCGTGGAGGTCGGGGTTGTCGTCGGCGGAGGCAACATTTTCCGCGGCGTCGCGGTCGCCTCGAAGGGCGGCGACCGGGTCACAGGCGATCACATGGGCATGCTCGCGACCGTCATCAACGCGCTCGCGCTTGCCACCTCGTTGCGCAAGCTCGGCATCGATACGGAAGTGCTTTCTGCCATCTCGATGCCGGAAATCTGCCAGAGCTTTTCCCAGCGCGCCGCCCTGCATCACCTGGAAAAGGGCAGGGTGGTGATCTTTGCCGGTGGCACCGGAAACCCCTTCTTCACCACCGATTCAGCCGCAGCGCTGCGCGCGGCCGAAATGGGGGCCGAAGCCATTCTCAAGGGCACCCAGGTCGACGGCATCTATTCGGCCGATCCGAAAAAGCATCCCGACGCCACCCGTTACGACAACATCACCCACGACGAAGTGCTCAACAAGGGGCTTGCCGTCATGGATGTTGCTGCGGTGGCGCTGGCGCGCGAAAACCGTATTCCGATCGTCGTCTTTTCAATTCACGAAAAGGGCGCATTCGCAAAGATCATGGTCGGCGAAGGCCGGGCAACCATCGTTCGCGATCATTAAACGCGGTCGGCGCGATCAGCGTGCCGCGATGAACACAGGCTTATTTGCAGGGAGAACTGGCGATGAGTGAAGGCGCTGACTTGAAAGAACTCAAACGTCGCATGGAAGGCGCAATTGCGGCCTTCAAGAGTGATATCTCATCATTGCGGACCGGTCGCGCGTCCGCCAACGTACTTGATCCGGTCATGGTCGAAGCTTATGGCTCGCGCGTGCCGCTCAACCAGGTGGCCAATGTCACCGTGCCCGAGCCGCGCATGCTCGGCGTCTCCGTCTGGGACAAGCAGATGGTCGGCGCGGTCGATCGCGGCATCCGCGAAGCCAATCTGGGCCTGAACCCGATTGTCGACGGCACCAATCTGCGCATCCCGCTGCCGGACCTCAACGAGGAACGCCGCAAGTCGCTGGTCAAGGTGTCGCACACCTATGCCGAAAACGCCCGGGTCGCGATCCGCAATGTGCGCCGCGACGGCATGGACACGCTGAAGAAGGCGGAAAAGGACGGCGACATCAGCCAGGACGACAGCCGCCGCGAGGCCGAACTGGTCCAGAAGATGACAGACGAGAAGATTTCCGAGATCGACAGCTTGCTCGTCGAAAAGGAAAAGGAAATCATGCAGGTTTAGGCGCGACTCGCGTTACCAGTCGGGAAATGGCCAGAACAATGCAATCTGAAGCACCCACAAGCTCGCCGCGGCATGTTGCCATCATCATGGATGGCAACGGCCGATGGGCGGAAGCACGGGGTCTGCCACGCACCGCCGGTCACCGGGCCGGCGTCGAGCGGGTTCGCGAGGCCGTGCGGACCGCTGCCGAAGCCGGGATCGACTACCTGACGCTGTTTGCCTTCTCGTCGGAAAACTGGAGGCGGCCCGAACAGGAAGTCTCCGACCTCATGGGGCTCCTGCGCTTCTTTGTTCGCAAGGACCTGGCCGAGCTGCATCGCGAAAATGTCCGCGTCAAGGTGATCGGCTGCCGTCAGAGCATTCAGCCCGACATCCGGGCTCTGCTCGTCGATGCGGAAAACCGCACCCGGGAAAACACCGGCATCACGCTCGTCATCGCCTTCAATTACGGCGCCCGTGACGAACTGGTGCGCGCGGCGCGGCAGATTGTGCAGGACGTGCAGTCAGGTGTCCTCGACGCTGCCGCGATCGACGAGGCAGCCGTTTCGGCCCGGATCGATACCGCCGGCATTCCCGATCCGGATGTGGTGATCCGCACCAGCGGCGAACAGCGGCTGTCCAATTTCCTCCTGTGGCAGGCGGCCTATTCCGAATTCGTCTTCCTGCCGTGCCTGTGGCCGGATTTCGACCGGGCGGCATTCCATGAAGCATTGGCCGAATATTCCGGCCGGGAGCGCCGTTTTGGCGCCGTGTCCGCGCCCGACATTGCGGTCGGCTCCTGATGTCGCGCGAACTCAGGTTGCGCATCGTCTCCGGGGTCATTCTCGGCATTCTCGTGCTGGCTGCCACCTGGGCCGGCGGCATCTGGTTCCGAAGCCTCGCGGTTCTGATCATGGTGCTGATGCACTATGAGTTTTCCACCATCACCAATGCGACCGCCAAGGCGCCGCTGGCCAATGCCATCGGCTGGATGGCCATTCTCGCCACCGCCGTGTTCATCCTCACATCGCTGCCGCAGATGGCCCTGGCTGCGATCTTCATCGGTGGTTGCGGCGCGGTACTGGCCGGGGTGACGCGCGGTGGCGGGCTCTGGTCGGCGACCGCGGTTGTCTATGCCGGCTTTTCAGGCCTGGCGCTTGCGGAAATCCGCGGTGAAGGCCATTTCGGCCTGTTTGCCATGCTGTTCATCTTCGCCATTGTCTGGGCAACCGACATTCTGGCCTATTTTTGCGGACGCGCCTTGGGTGGTCCGAAGCTCGCGCCGCCGATCTCGCCGGGAAAGACCTGGTCGGGCGCCATTTTTGGTGCCGCCGCCGGTGTCGGCGCGGGCGTTGGCGTGGCGCTGATCGTTCGCCAGGGCGGCGGGGTCATGATTCCGCTGATTGCACTGTTGCTTTCGATTGCGTCGCAGATCGGTGATCTGTTCGAATCCTGGGTCAAGCGCCGCTTTGGCGCCAAGGATTCAAGCCGGCTGATCCCGGGCCATGGCGGCGTCATGGATCGTGTCGACGGTCTTGTCTTTGCCGCATTTGCAGCCTTCTTGCTGGCGAACCTGATGCCGTTTGCCGATCGTGCCGGCGGAGTAGATGAGCTTGCCGCAAGGTTGCTCGGTCTATAGTCCGCCCAAAGGCTGCGCCGGTCGCACAGTATCAGCTGCTATGATTGAATTGGACGCCGGCAGATTGGCGTCACGAAAGGACCCGATGACATGGAATTTCTGACCTCTTCGGCTGGAAACATCCTCAGCGCACTGCCACCGTTTCTTCTGGTGCTGACGATCGTGGTGTTCTTCCACGAGCTGGGACACTATCTGGTCGGTCGCTGGTGCGGCATCCATGCCGATGTCTTTTCCGTCGGTTTCGGCCCAGAGCTCATCGGCCGAAACGACAGGCGCGGCACGCGCTGGAAACTGTCGCTGATCCCGCTGGGCGGCTACGTCAAGTTCCGCGGCGATGAAAATGCCGCCAGCCTGCCGTCGGGTTCAGCCGATCTCGGTGACGCCGAGCGCGAAGGATCCTTTCCAGCCGCCTCGCTGTGGCGCCGTGCAGCCACCGTCGCTGCCGGCCCGATTGCCAATTTCATCCTTGCGATCGCCATTTTCTCGGTCATGTTCGGCGTCAATGGCAAGGTGATTGCCGATCCGGTGGTCGCCCAGGTGCAGCCGGAAAGTGCAGCCGAAGCTGTGGGGATCCTGCCCGGAGACCGCTTCGTCGCTATAGACGGCGTCAAGGTCGAGGTTTTCGATGATGTCCAGCGCTATGTCAGCGTGCGTCCGGAAGTCCCGATTACCGTGACGCTCGACCGCTCGGGCGAGATGATTGACGTCACCTTGACGCCGGCACGCACCGAGATCTCCGACCCCTTCGACAACAAGATGGAAGTCGGCCGTATCGGCGTCATCACGAACAATGATTCCGGCAATTTCCGGGTTCGGGAATTCGGACCGCTGGAAGCCGTCGGCGAGGGGGTGGCGCAAAGCTGGTACATCGTCACGCGGACGGTGGATTACATCGGCAACATCATCACCGGACGCGAAAAGCCCGACCAGCTGGGCGGTCCGATTCGGGTTGCGAAATACTCCAAGGACATGTCGACCCTGGGCATCGGCGCGCTGATCCAGCTCGCCGCGGTGCTTTCGGTCTCGATCGGCCTTCTCAACTTGATGCCGGTGCCGATGCTGGATGGAGGACACCTGGTGTTTTACGCCATCGAGGCGGTGCGTGGGCGGCCTCCGGGAGAGGTTGCCCAGGAGTGGGCCTACCGCGTCGGCCTGTCCCTGGTTCTGGCGCTCATGCTGTTTGCCACCTGGAACGACGTTTCCATGCTGGTCGGTTGAAATGGAGGGTCAGGCCGTGCTAACGGTCTGTTTACCTTGATATTGGGTATGCGTGGCTAAATCGCCACGTCTGCAAAGGAAGTAAATAGAAATTAACTCCGTCCCTTGCTTGTATGGCAAAAGCGGGTAAAACGGGCACCAGTCATGACTCACGATGTGTGTCGCCGTTTGGGGCATCCGAGTAAAAAAAAGGTAATAAGATCAATGAAGGCCGGTTCAAACCTTTTGAACGCTGTGTCAGCAGTTGCGCTGACGGCGGGGATCGTTGTGACAGGCGCGGGCGCTGTGACGCTTGCGGGAGTGACAGTAGCGGAGGCAGCGGTCATCAATCGCATCGACGTGCGCGGAAATTCCCGCGTTGACGCATCGACCGTGCGGGGCAATCTGACGATCTCGCCCGGTGCCAGCTTCAACAACAACGATATCGATGAATCGGTGAAGCGGCTGTTCGCCACCGGCCTGTTCTCCGACGTTCAGATCAATGTCTCCGGCTCGACCCTGATTGTGACCGTCGCTGAGAACCAGATCATCAACCAGGTGGTCTTCAACGGCAACAAGAAGATCAAGGACGCCGCCCTCAAGCAGGCCGTTCAGAGCCGCCAGCTTGGCGCCTTCAACGATCTCATCCTTCAGGCAGACGTTCAGGCAATTCGTGATGCCTATGCAGCCATCGGGCGCAGCGATGCGACCGTGACGACACGCCTGGTTCCTGTTGATGGCGGCCGCGTCAATGTCGCGTTCGAGATCAACGAGGGTGACCGCACCAAGATTTCCTCGATCAACTTCGTGGGCAATCAGGCGTTTGGCGACGGTCGTCTGGCCGATGTCATCACCACCAAGAAATCCGGCCTGCTGTCGTTCCTGAACCGCAAGGACGTCTATGACGAAGACAAGCTGCGCGCCGATGAAGAGCTGCTGCGCCGGTTCTACTACAACCGCGGCTATGCCGACTTCCGCGTGATCTCGTCGTTTGCGGAACTTGACGAGAGCAGCAACGAATATGTCGTCACCATCACGGTGGAAGAGGGTGAGCGCTATGTCTTCGGCGACATCTCGATCGAAAGCACCGTTCCGGGCATAGATACGGATTCGCTGCGCAGGCTGATCGAGACCCGTAGCGGTGCGGTCTACAGCGCCAAGGACGTCGAAGACACGATCATGTCGATCTCCGACCGTGTCGCCACCCAGGGTTATCCCTTCGCGCAGATCACGCCGCGCGGCGATCGTGATTACAACAACCGCACGATTTCGGTGGTCTATCTGGTCGACGAAGGCACCCGTGCCTATGTCGAGCGCATCGAGATCCGTGGCAACACCCGGACCCGTGACTATGTGATCCGCCGCGAATTTGACCTGTCGGAAGGCGATGCCTTCAACCAGGTTCTGGTTCGTCGCGCCAAGAAGCGTCTGGAAGACCTGAAGTTCTTCTCCTCGGTCGATATCTCCACCCAGCCTGGCTCCCAGCCTGACCGTGTGGTGCTGATCGTCGATGTGAAGGACCAGTCAACCGGTGAATTCGGTATCGGTGGCGGTTATTCCAACACCGATGGCTTTACCGCAACGATCGACATCACCGAGCGCAACTTCCTCGGCCGCGGCCAGTTCATTCGCGGCTCCGTCGGTGGCGGTTCAGATACGCGCGAATACTCGCTGTCCTTTACCGAGCCCTATTTCCTCGGTTATCGCCTGGCCGCCGGGTTTGATGTCTTCAAGAGGACCGACTCGAGCTATACCGGCTTCGAAGAATCGATTCAGGGCATCAACCTGCGTGTCGGCGCGCCGATCACCGAAAATCTGTACTTGTCGACCGCATTCAAGTACACGCAGACCGAATATACCGGTGTTTCGACGGTTACCTCGGCGCCTGAACTGGCGGCGATCAACCGCACCATTGCCAATGGCAGCCATGACATCGGTGCACTGTCCTACACGCTGACCTACAACACGCTCGATGACAACGTCCTGCCGCGCGAAGGCATCTCCGCCCGCTTCACGCAGGAATATGCCGGTCTCGGTTTCGACTCCGACTATGTCAAGACCACCGCCAAGGCCAGCTACTTCCACATGCTGTCTGAATCGGCTGACGTGATTGGCCAGGTCAGTGTCGGCGGCGGTCATGTCGTCTCCACGGGCGGCAGCAATCTTCGGGTCTTCGACCACCTGTTCCTCGGTGAGGAAACCATCCGTGGTTTCGACACAAGGGGTATCGGCCCGCGCGTCTTCAACGGCACGACGAATGTCGGCGCTGCCGGTGGCACCACCTACTTCAACGGTTCCGTCGAGGTGTCTACGCCAATGCCGGCAGTCTCGCGTGATTTCGGTCTTCGCCTGAATGCCTTCGCTGATGCGGCGACACTGTACGGCAACGACATCAGCGCCGCTGATTTCGGCACTCAGACCCTGGTTGGCGACAGCATGGACTGGCGCGCTTCGATCGGTGTCGGTGTCATGTGGGCCTCGCCATTCGGTCCGTTGCGCGTGTATTACGCCGAGCCTGTCGTCAAGAAGAGCTACGACGATATCAAGAAATTCGGCTTCGGCGCCTCGACACGCTTCTGATTTGATCCGGGTGGCGGCAACGCCACCCGGTCCACCCATCCGGGCACTTTATGGACAATCATCGCTTCTTTCCTCCGCATGAAGGCATCTCGCTTTCGGATCTTTCTGATCTTTGCGGAGCGGAACTTGCTGATCCGTCGCTGTCCGGACGCAGGGTGACCGGTGTCGCGTCCCTGTCGCAGGCCGACGAGGGCGAAGTCACCTTTGCCAATTCCGGAAAATCCGCTTCCGATCTGGAGAAAACCCGTGCTGCGGCCGTTTTTGTAACCGCACGGCTGGCGCCCCGCGTTCCGGATGGCGTCGCAGCCTTGATCGTTGCCGCACCGCAATCGGCGTTCGCGCGGGCGATTGCGGCTCTGGTTCCCTCCTCGGTCAAGCCGCTGCGCCTGACCGCCGAGACCGCGGTCTCCGAAGCGGCCCATGTGGACGCGTCAGCCCGGCTCGAAGAGGGCGTCATCGTCGAAGCTTTCGCGGTCATCGGCGCGGGCGCCGAAATCGGGGCGGGCAGCGTGATAGCTTCGGGTGCCGCCATCGGTGCAGGCACACGGATCGGCCGGGATTGTCATATCGGCCACGGGACGACCGTGCAGCATGCGCTCGTGGGCAACAATGTCGTCATTCACCCCGGCGCGCGTATCGGACAGGATGGCTTTGGCTATGTTCCGGGGCCGCGCGGCCTCGATAAGATTCCGCAGATCGGCCGGGTGATCATTCAGGATCACGTGGAAATCGGTTCGGGAACCGCCATTGATCGTGGCGCGCTCGATGACACGGTCATCGGCGAGGGGACCAAGATCGACAATCTGGTGCAGATTGCGCACAATGTTCGCATCGGCCGGTCTTGCGTGATTGTCTCGCAGGTCGGAATTGCAGGCAGCGCAACACTTGGTGACGGTGTCATGATTGGGGGCGCCGCGGGCATCAACGGCCATGTGACCATTGGTGACGGTGCTCAGATTGCAGCATTGAGCGGCGTGGCGGGAGACGTGCCTCCCGGGGTCCGCTGGGGCGGCCAGCCGGCGCGCCCGATGCGAGGCTTTTTGCTTGATGCGGCAGCCGCCAATGCGCGTGCATTTGGCCGCAAAACGACGAAGAATGGCGGAGAGGACACATGACGGAAACCGCGACAACCACATTGGAATCGGCCGATATTCGGGAGATCATGGCGCTCTTGCCGCACCGCTATCCGTTCCTGCTTGTGGACCGGATCGAATCCATCGACGGCGACAATTCCGCCGTCGGCATCAAGAACGTGACTGCCAGCGAGCCGCATTTCACCGGCCATTTCCCTGGCAACCCGATCATGCCGGGCGTGCTGATCATCGAGGGCATGGCCCAGACGGCCGGTGCGATCTGCGCCAAGGCCACCGGTGGCGGCAACAACATCGTCTATTTCATGACAATCGACAACGCCAAGTTCCGCAAACCGGTCGTACCCGGGGACCGGCTTGAGTATCACGTGACCAAGGTCAAGCAGCGCGGCAACATCTGGCGCTTCCACTGTGAAGCATCCGTTGACGGCGTCAAAGCCGCCGAAGCTGATATTGGAGCCATGCTGGCTCCCGGAGAAAGCGAAACCTGATGACAACGCCTGCGCCCGCCGCCCTGCATCCGGCCAGAATCCATCCTGCTGCCATCGTCGAGGACGGCGCGAAGATCGGCATGAATGTCGAGATCGGTCCATTCTGCCATGTTGGCCCCAAGGTCAAGCTGGGCGACAATGTGCGCCTGATGAGCCATGTGGTTGTTCAGGGCTGCACCACCATTGGCGAAGGCACCATCGTGTTCCCCAACGCGGTGCTCGGCTGTGCGCCGCAGAACATCCACTATCATGGCGAGGACACGGAGCTGGTCATCGGCCAGTCGTGCACCATCCGCGAAGGCGTGACCATGCATACCGGGATGCCCGACGCCGGCGGCAAGACGACGGTCGGCGACAATTCGCTGTTCCTGGCCTATTCCCATGTCGCTCACGATTGCCATGTCGGCAGTAATGTCATCCTGTCCAACAATGTCCTGCTGGCCGGACATGTTTCGGTCGGAGACCGTGTGATCATGGGCGGCGGCGCTGCCGTGCACCAGTTCGTCCGCATTGGCCATCACGCCTTCATCGGCGGCCTCGCAGCGGTCAGCAACGATGTCATTCCCTACGGCATGCTCAACGGCAATCCCGGTGTGCTGATGGGGCTCAACATCATCGGCATGCAGCGCTCCGGTTTTGACAAGCCTGCCATCCATGCGGTGCGGCGCGCCTTCAAGACGATTTTCGATTCCCAGACCCCGATCCGGGAAAATATCGCCCGGGTCCGCGAGCAGACCGACAAGAATGCCGCGGTCGCCGACATCATCGCCTTCATCGATGCCGAGAGTGATCGGGCTCTGTCTTCGCCGGCCCGGGGTCAACGGGGCTGATCCCGGTGAGTGCTGCATCCGGCGCGCCGGACATCAGCGGACGACTGTCAATCCTCGCCGGCAAGGGGCAGTTTCCTTTGCTGGTCGCTCATGCCGCCCGCGCGCAGGGCCATGATCCCTATATTTTCCGCATCAGGGGCGAGGCCGACCAGGACTGGTCCGGCTTCGACAATGACGAGATCAGCCTTGCCGATCTTTCCGCGTTTTCCTCCACCACCCGGCGCGAAGGCATCAGCTCTGTCGTTCTCGCCGGCGGTATCGGGCGGCGTCCCGAAATCAGCGAACTTCGTCCCACCTGGCGCTCACTGGTTGCCTTTCCTGCCGCGTTGCGGGTTCTCGCATCCGCGGGAGACGACAAGCTGTTGCGGTTTGTCATCAAGGTACTGGAAAACGAAGGTGTCACGGTCCTGGGCGCACAGCAGGTGGCGCCCGAGCTGCTGGGCCAAGCCGGTCCGCTGGGGCGGGTTCAGCCGCGCAAACCCGATCTGAAGGACATCGCTGCGGCCTCTACCGCGGCGCTTGCGCTTGGCAGGCTCGATGTCGGGCAAGGTGCCGTCTCCGTTGCCGGGCGCGTGGTGGCCCTGGAAGGGCTTGAAGGCACCGATGCGATGCTGGAGCGGGTGGCCGGCCTGCGGGCCAGCCAGCGCCTGTCCTCACGCCATGGCGGGGTCCTGGTCAAACTGTGCAAGCCTGGACAGGACGAGCGCGCCGATCTGCCTTCGATTGGCGTTCAGACTGTCGTCAAGGCGCGAGCCGCGGGTCTCTCGGGCATCGCCCTGGAGGCGGGTCGCGCACTGGTTCTCGAGCGCGAACAGGTGATTGCCGAAGCCGATCGCCTGGGCCTGTTCGTCATTGGCATCGACCCACGGCAGCAGGAGGTGACGCCATGACAGCATTGAAGCTGGCCGTTGTCGCGGGCGAACCCTCCGGTGACATACTCGGCGCCGGACTTGTCCGGCAGCTGGCGCTTCAGACCGGCGAACCGCCTCAGCTGATCGGTGTCGGCGGTGAGCGTCTGGCGGCCGAAGGGCTGACCTCGCTGTTCGATTTCACCGAACTGTCGATCATCGGCTTTTCCGCCGTCCTCGCCCGGCTGCCAAAACTGATCATGCGCATCAACCAGACCGCTGACGCCATCATTGCGGCAAAACCTGATTGCCTGCTGATCATCGACAGTCCGGATTTCAGCCATCGCGTTGCCTGCAAGGTGCGCAAGGCAGCCCCCGGGATCAAGATCATCAATTATGTCTGCCCGACTGTCTGGGCCTGGAAGCCGGAACGGGCGCCGGCGATGCGGGCCTATGTCGACCATGTGCTGTCGATCCTTCCCTTCGAGGTCGAGATCGTCAAAGAGCTCGGCGGCCCGCCGCTGACCTATGTCGGGCATCGCCTGATGGAGGACTCCGGCCTGGAAGCGGCACATCAGGCGCAGCAGGCCTACCGGCGGGATCCCTCGGCCAAGCGGCCGCCGATGTGCCTTCTCTTGCCCGGATCGCGCCGCAGCGAGGTCAAGCGTCTGGCTACGGTCTTCGCAGAGGCCGCCAAGGCCCTGGCTGCCATCAACCCGGAGATGCGCTTCGTGCTGCCTGCAGGCGAGCGCGTTCAGGAGCAGATCCGCGACGAGATTCTCGGCTGGGATGTCGCCTGCACGGTCGTAACCGGCGACGCGGCCAAGTGGCAGGCCTTCGGCGAAGCCGACGTGGCGATTGCCGCCTCGGGAACGGTTCTGCTCGAGCTGGCGCTCGCCGGTGTGCCGCACATGTCCTGCTACAAGCTTGATCCGGTGTCGCGGCAACTCACCAGGCTGGTCACCACCTGGACTGCCGCGCTGCCGAACCTGATCGCCGACAATGTCGTCATCTCCGAAAATTATGACAGTCAGCTTCGCCCCGAGCGCCTGGCGCGCCAGGCCAACCAGCTTGCCAGCGATACGCTTCACCGCGCCGCCATGCTGTCGGATTTCGAGCTGATCCGCGCCCGCATGGAAGTTGGCGTGCCCGCGTCCGAAAAGGCCGCCGCTACCGTGCTGTCCGTTCTCGCTGACCGCTGAGACGCTTCCCGGGCATCCTGCCTGACGGCCTCGCATGGTACGACTGACGCAGCCAACATGCAGATTTCCTGCGCATGCGCACCGTCGCCCAGGCTTCATGTCCCAGACCACACTCTCGGAATCAAAAAAGCGCCCGAAGGCGCTTTTTCCAAATCTCTGTCGGGCTGTTGAAACGCCTTAGCGCTTCGACACCGGGACGTAATCGCGCGAGGCTTCGCCGATGTAGAGCTGGCGCGGACGGCCGATGCGCTGGCCCGGATCTTCGATCATCTCGCTCCACTGGGCAATCCAGCCGACCGTGCGCGCAAGCGCGAACAGCACGGTGAACATGGTGGTCGGGAAGCCAAGCGCCTTGAGCGTGATGCCCGAATAGAAATCGATGTTCGGGTACAGCTTCTTCTCGATGAAGTACGGATCGGTAAGCGCGATGCGCTCCAGCTCCATTGCCACTTCCAGCAGCGGATCATCCTTGATACCGAGCTCGTCGAGCACTTCGTGGCAGGTCTTCTGCATGATCTTGGCGCGCGGATCGTAGTTCTTGTAGACCCGGTGACCGAAGCCCATCAGACGGAACGGATCGTTCTTGTCCTTGGCGCGGGCGACATATTCTGGGATCTTGTCGACGCTGCCGATTTCCGACAGCATGTTCAGCGCGGCTTCGTTGGCACCGCCATGGGCAGGGCCCCAGAGGCAGGCAATACCTGCTGCGATGCAGGCAAACGGGTTGGCGCCCGACGAGCCGGCGAGACGGACCGTCGAAGTCGAGGCGTTCTGCTCGTGGTCGGCATGCAGCACGAAGATACGGTCCATGGCGCGTGCCAGCACCGGATTGACCTCATAGTCTTCGCACGGCACGGCGAAGCACATGCGCAGGAAGTTCGACGCATAGTCGAGATTGTTGGTCGGGTACACGAAGGGCTGGCCGATGTGGTATTTGTAGGCCATCGCTGCAAGTGTCGGCATCTTGGCGATCATCCGCATCGAGGCCACCATCCGCTGATGCGGATCGGTGATGTCGGTTGAATCGTGATAGAAAGCCGACAGGGCGCCGACGCAGCCGCACATGACGGCCATCGGGTGAGCGTCGCGACGGAAACCGGTGAAGAACCGGCTCATCTGCTCGTGAACCATGGTGTGGCGGGTGACGCGGTAATCGAAATCAGCCTTCTGCGTCGCCGTCGGCAGTTCACCGTAAAGCAGCAGGTAGCAGACTTCCAGGAAGTCGCCGTGCTCGGCCAGCTGGTCGATCGGGTAGCCGCGGTGCAGCAAAATGCCTTCGTCGCCATCGATGAAGGTTATCTTGGATTCGCAAGACGCCGTGGATGTGAAACCCGGATCGTAGGTAAAGGCTCCGGTGTTCTTGTAAAGTGCGCCGATGTCGACGACGTCAGGACCGATCGTGCCGGTCTTGATCGGCAATTCGACCTCTTTGTTGTCCATAGTGATTTTTGCGTTCTTGTCTGCCATGGGCATGTCCTTCCACAAATGCAGGCGTGCGGCACTTGGCCGACGTCTTGGATGACCGTCAGGGGTTTAGCTATCTGATTTGTTGCACCGTGCCAAGCTATGCGGAGTGCTAATTGCACTGCGGCATGGTGATATGCAAAGGCCGCGGCAACACGCTTTAGCAAATGTTAACATCATGGAATTGCGTAACAAACGCGGTCGCGGAATCATCTCCTGAAACCGGGCGAAGGTTGCGCTCCAGTGTGCCTGGATACAATTTGTGGTCGCATTTTTAGCTGTTTCGGTGGTAGACTTCGAGGCTGCAAGCGAGGCGTGCATGATGCAGGCAAAACGCGAAGGGCTCGAACCCGATCCAACTGCCGTGCCGGCAGCTGCGAGTCCGACTGTCTGGCTCGGCGGCGGCGATGGTGCTGCGCTTCCGGCGCTGCGTCACGTTCCCCGCCTGACCACACGGGCACGAGGCAACACCCGGTTGCGCATTTTCGCTGCTGTGCCGCCTTGGCGCGAAGCGATCGCATCGGCGCAGGCCGTTGAAAGAGATCGCGGATTGGCCTTCCTGTTTCTGCCTGTGGCAATGGGGGCAGGGGCCGGGCTTTACTACCTGTCTCCGGGCAATCCCGCCCTGCTGTTCCTTGTGGCCGCTTTGTTTGCCGCGCTGCTGGTCGCAGCACTTGCGCGCCGGCATCATATCGCCGTTGCACGCACGGCGGGTTACGCCGCGGCCATGTGCATCGGTGCATTGGCTGCGGCACTGGAAGTCTCCAATGGTGCCATCCTGCTGGATTCCGATGTAACCACCACGATATCGGGAACGGTCGAGGCCCGCGAATTCGATGCCGCAGGCAGGGTGCGTTACCTCATCAGGCTCCACGCCACAGCCGAGCCCGAGATCCGGCGGCCGCCGTCGCGTGTGCGGCTCACTGCCCGCAGCGCGCACGACGCGGCAGCCGTTGGCGCCACCATCAAGGGGCGGGCCCGTTTGTCATCCCCCTCGGGGCCGGTAATGCCCGGCGGCTATGACTTTGCATTTCGCGCTTTTGTGGATGGCATCGGTGCGCATGGCTATTTTTACCGTGTGCCACAGCAAGTGGATCCGCTTTCCGGCGGTGCGTCGGATAAGGCGGGGATGGTCCGGTCCTTTCAAGATGGTCTGCGGCGGGTGCGCGAACACATCTCCCAGCGGATCCGCACGGTGCTGCCGGGTGATCCCGGCGGCATTGCCGCGGCGCTGGCCGTGTCGGACCGGCGCGGAATCAGCGCGCCGACGGTGGACGCACTGCGCGCCACCGGGCTGGCGCACATCCTCGCCATATCGGGCCTGCACATGGCGCTTGCCGCCGGCACGCTCTATATCGGGATCCGCAAGAGCTTCGCCATGTTTCCCGGCCTGGTCGAAGCCTGGCCGGTCAAGAAACTCGCCGCGTCGGGCGCGATGATGACGGCCACTGCCTATCTGCTGATTTCCGGCGGCAGCGTGTCCACGCAACGCGCCTGGGTGATGCTGACCGTGATGCTGGTCGCGGTCCTCGCAGACCGGGCGGCCCTGACCATGCGCAACGTCGCCCTGGCCGCAATCGTGATCATCCTCATTTCGCCCTCCGCTGTGGTCGGCCCCGGTTTCCAGATGTCGTTTGCGGCCACTGCGGCCCTGATCGCCGCCTATGCCGTCATTTCCGGCCGCGCCCGCGAGGCCCGATCAGGGCTGGGCATGGTCAAAACCCGGTCAAGGCTGGTGCGGGGGCTGGTCTTCGCAATCAAGGCGCTGTTCGGGCTTGCGATCACATCGCTGGTCGCAGGGCTCGCTACCGGCCTGTTCTCCGCACACCATTTTCACCGCGTCGCCGGCGCTGGCTTGCTCGCCAATCTGCTCGCCATGCCGCTGGTCACGCTGGTGGTGATGCCCGCCGGGCTGGTGGCAATGCTGATGATGCCGCTCGGGCTCGATGCCTGGCCGCTGCAACTCATGGGGCAGGGGCTGGAGAGCGTCGTTGCGGTTGCCACCCGTGTTCACGCATTGGGCGGTGATGTGGATGTCGGCCAGATTCCGCTGCAGTCCACTTTGGTCACGGGAACCGGATTCGTCATTCTGGTGTTTCTGAGAAGCTGGTTGCGGCTTGTAGGTCTCGCGCTGATCGGGCTTGGCTTTGCTTTTGCAACCCCGCCGCTTGCCGGGCCGCTGCCTGATGTTCTGGTCAGCGAAAAAGGCAATCTGGTCGCACTGGCAGGGCCTTCCGGGCTCGCCAGCAATGCAGCCCGGCCGCCGTCATTCGTATTCCGCCAATGGCAGACGGCCCTGCGCGGCGCAACGCATGTGCCACCCATTCAGGTTCGGAGAGTACAGCCTGACCAGCCAGCTGATCCTGCGGCCAAACCGAACGCCGGCAGCCTGGATCGCCTGCTGCGATCTGCCGAACTGCAGACCTCGCGGTTTCACTGCGCAAGCCGCGGCGTCTGCGCCGCCATTCACACGGGCGTCAGGATTGTTGCCATTGACCAGGCAGCCCTTATAGGCGCTGCCTGCGACCGGGCCGATCTGGTGGTCATATCGATCCCGGTCTATCTCGACGCCTGCCGGTCAGGTGCCACTCTGGTAACGGCAAGAACTCTGCGCCGAACCGGTTCACTGGCAATCAGGGTTCAAGACGGCCTCGCCTCATCGGGCGACCAGATCTCGGGGGCTGGAAGCGGGGCCGGAAACAGCACGCGCGCCGACTTTCGAATCGACACCGCACTGCAGGGAGTCATTCGGCCATGGACGGTGCAGCGCTATTTCGAATGGCGCACCGGCAGGTTCGACCTGCCTGGCTGAGACCACAAGCCCGCACGGCATCGCCTGAACCATATCGCTCGGCTACGCCCGAAACCCGAGCAGCCTTCATGAAATCAGTGATAACGACGGATCAGGCCGACCAGCTTGCCCTGAACCTTGACCCGGTCCGGTCCGAAAATCCGGGTCTCGTAGGCCGGGTTGGCGGCCTCCAGCGCGATCGAGGCGCCCTTGCGGCGAAAGCGCTTCAGCGTGGCCTCTTCGTCGTCGACCAGCGCCACGATGATGTCGCCGGGATTGGCTGTTGTGATGTTGCGGATAACCACGGTATCGCCGTCGAAAATGCCCGCATCGATCATCGAATCGCCCTTGACCTCGAGCGCGTAGTGGTCGCCCGGGCCGATCATTTCAACCGGCACGGTGATGTTGTGGGTGATGTTCTGGATGGCCGAGATCGGCACACCGGCCGCAATCCGGCCCATGACCGGAACTTCGGCCACCTGCGGCGGCTCGTCATTGGCCGGTTCCGCACGCCGCACCGGTTCGGGCTGCTTGCCCTGGCCACCCTCGATGACGCTTGGTGAGAAGCCGCGCCGCGGCTGCAGATTGGCCTGGTAGCTGTCAGGCAGCTTGATCACTTCCAGCGCCCGCGCCCGGTTGGGCAGCCGGCGGATGAATCCGCGTTCCTCAAGCGCCGTAATCAGGCGATGAATGCCGGATTTGGACGCCAGATCGAGCGCATCCTTCATCTCGTCAAAGGAGGGCGGAATCCCGCTTTCCTTCATGCGTTCATTGATGAAAAGAAGAAGCTCGTGCTGTTTGCGCGTCAACATTGGTAGATTACCCCGGTGGCCGGCTCGATGGCTGCTATGAAACAAAACCAGAACTTAGCTATCATGTTCCATATGTGTTCTACAAGAGGTAAAGAAACAATAAAGGAACATCCCGGGTCCATGTCTCGCCGACGGATGCTCGGGGACTTGAGCGCGCCAAGCCGCGCGAATTCGTTCAACGCCTTGACAAACAAGAGCTGTTGCCGCTTGAGGGGTGAGCGCGGCCCGCTCCCGAACGGGAGCGCAGGGTTGTGCCTAAGTGTCTGAAAATAAATTGTAAATCAGAGTGACGGAACGAATGGGGAATGAAGCGGGAAAATGCCGCCGAAGCTGCGCCCGGACCGCTGCAATCGGTAAAATGGCGCCGGTACAGCCCACCTGAAATATTTCGCGACTTGACTCTCGGGCGCCCGCTCGGCTGTTCCGGAGACGCCGTAATTGCGCCGGGCGGGTGGTTTTGCGAATCAGCCATGGAGGTGTGCCGGTGCGACTACGCCGACCGGTGCAGTGTCACAGCATGGTTCTGGCGCGTTCGGATGTGTCGCGAATATGGTGCTCGATCAGGGCAGATGCCTTCTCGGCGTCGCGGTCCAGCGCGGCCAGCATGATCTGCCGGTGTTCCTCGAACTTCTCCTTGCCGAGCCCCTGCGGCGCCATCTTGGTGACAAATCGGTAGCGGTCGAGCTGGTTGAACATCAGCGACCGGAGCTTGAACAGCCACTTGCCGCGGCAGGCCGCGACCAGCGATTCATGGAACTCGCGATGCCGCTGCACCCACTCCGAATGACGTTCGATGCGCTCGGGCCAGGACAGTTTCTCGATGATGTTGAGCCGGTGGTGGGACGAAACGATGTGGCTTTCCCAATCGTCGTCGCCATGCGCGATCGCATCGGTGATGGCGCGTTTTTCCAGTTCGATGAAATGCTCGGTGATCTCGATCAGCTCTTCGCCGGAAACCGGGGCGACCCGGAAACCCTTGCCGGCCTCCAGCGTCACGAAACCTTCCGAAACCAGCTGCGACAGGCCTTCGCGCAGCGTGCCGATCCCGACGTCGTAGCGCTTGGTCATGTCGGCGAATTTGAGCCGTGTTTCGGGCTCGAAGACACTGCTGACGATGTCGGAGCGCAGCCGTTCGACCACGTCGCGTCCGCCCGATTGCTCCACCTTGGCGGCCTCCTGCCGTCCGGGCTTGGTAAGATCGATGGTCAGGGTCGTGCTCCCTCGAAGATCAAGACCGTCCGGCGTTGCGGCGGCCCGTGGTAGTGTGTTCAATCAGACCGATATATTCGAAAATTTACAATTGGTACAGGGCCATTGCGGCGTAGGTCACGCGACGTCCTGTTGCCCAGGTCTGTCAGGCGGCCAATCCGGGCCAGCCCGAAAGGCTGTTCGAATGAGCGGTGAAAAATTTCGAAAACGGCTTTACGCGGTTACATTCCAAGATAGAATGATTTTCGAAAATGGGTGGAGATTTGAATGAAGTATCTTTCCTTTCGCAGGGCAGGCGTTGCCTCATGGGGCCTGTTGAAAGACGGCGGCATCGTCGATCTGGGCGGCGAGGCGGCTGATCTGCGTGCTTTCATCGCTGCCGGATGCCCGGGGGCCGAAGCACTGGCGGCCCGCCCGGTCAGTCTTGCGCTGTCTGACGTGGTTCTCGATCCGGTGATCCCCAATCCCTCCAAGATCGTCATGGCGGCGATCAATTATTACGAGGCCGACACCGACCCTGCCAAGGTGCCGGAATACCCGGTGCTGTTCCTGCGCCTGCCCGCGTCGCAGATCGGTCATGGCGCAGCCTTGCTGCAGCCGCGGTCGTCACAGAAGCTCGATTTCGAAGGCGAGCTGGCGGTCATTATCGGGCAGGGCGGCCGCTACATCCCGCAGGACCAGGCGCTCGCGCATGTTGCAGGCTATTCGATCTACAATGACGGCAGCGTCCGCGACTGGCAGAAGCACAGCCATCAATTCACCCCGGGCAAGAACTTTGTCGGCACCGGCGCCTTTGGCCCGTGGATGGTCACCGCTGACGAGATTCCGCCGCGACCGCTGTCGCTGGTCACGAGGGTCAACGGTGTTGAGAAGCAGCGCACCGACACCTCGAAGATGATCTTCGATATTCCCTATCTGATCAACTACATTTCGACCTTCACCCCGCTCGAGCCGGGGGATGTCATCGTCACCGGCACATGCACCGGCTTCGGGTCGACCCGCAGGCCGCAGGAGTTTCTCAGCCCCGGTGACGTCGTCGACATTGAGATCGAAGCCATTGGAACACTGTCAAACACCGTTGCACGCGAGCCGTAGAAAGCGGGGCAGGCGGGCGTTTCGAGCGTTCCCTGCGCCGACGGGCAATCCGAAACACAATGCCTTATTCAACTATACAGAAATTTTCGAAAATGTTTGAGGTGGCCGGATTTGTATGCTAGGTCATCCTCACAGTGAAGGACCAACTCGGTGGAGGGTAGAATGAGTTATCTGGTCAATGCGATCGGCCACGTGCAATTGAATGTGGTCGACGTGGAGGCGCTGGTGAAGGAGTCCGAGGATATTATCGGGCTGCACGTCACCCACCGGGATGCAAACACCGTCTGGTTGTCCTGCAGCGGCCGCAAGGCGGAGCTGGTGCTGCACAAGGCAGACGAGAATTCGGTCCGTTCGATCGGCTTCGATGCCCTGTCAGCCGATGCCGTGCGCGAGGCGGCAAGCCGGGTCGAGGCTGCCGGCTGCAAGCTGGTGTCCGAAACGCCCTCACTTTCCTGCTGCGAAGCCGGTATCAGCTTTCTCACCCCGCAGGGCCATGTCATCGAAGTTCATACCCCGATCGCTGACGAAACCTATGGACGCCGCAATTTCACCCTCGGCATCGGCGCGCTGCGCCTGGACCATGTCAATCTGACCTCCCCGGAGCCGACGGAAACCCGGGCGCATTTTGAGCAGATCATGGGTCTCAAGCTTTCCGAGCGCATGGTCGACGACGGGCTGAGCTGGATGCGTGGCGCCAACCTCTTGCACCATTGTGTCGGCATCGTGCGCGGACCCACCGGCCTGCATCATTATTCCTTCGAAGTTGCCGAGTTCGGCGATTACTGCAAGCTCGGCGATCGTCTCGACACCGTCAGCAAGGAAATTGTCTGGGGGCCGGGCCGCCACCGTCCGGGTGACAACACCTACGCCTATTACGTCGACTCTTGTGGCGCGATGGTCGAGCTCGCCGGCGGCATGGCGATGATCCACGACGACGCCCGCTACGAGCCGAATGTGATCACCGCGCTCAAGCGCCCCGAAAATGTTCGCGTCATGAATGTCTGGGGCACGCCGGCGCCGCAGCCATGGCTGCAGCACAAATTCCCGTGGGGAAAGTTCGCGGCCTGAAGCCGCGCGCCCCGGACAACACCAAATCAAGTGAGACCAACATGACAACTATCGGCATTCTTGAAGGCTCGTTGCGCAAGGCATCGCTGTCGCGTGCGGTTGCGCGCGCAGCTTCGGATCTGGCGCCCCAGGGGGTGACTGTCACCATCCTGCCAAGCACCGAAGCCCTGCCGCACTACAATCAGGACATCAAGGACGAGGGTATTCCCGCCTCGGTGGCCGAGCTTGCCGAGGCAATTTCCGGGATCGATGCGCTGCTCATCGTCACCCCCGAGTACAACTGGTCCATTCCCGGCGCGCTCAAGAACGCGATCGACTGGCTTTCGCGGCTGGATCCGCTGCCGCTTGCGTCGATGCCGGTGGCGATCTGGACGGTGTCTCCCGGCCTTCTCGGCGGCGCCCGTGTGCACGAGAGCCTGCGCCAGACGCTGCATTCCCAGGGCATGCAGATCATGGCCAAGCCGGAAATCCAGATCGGCGGCGCCAAGGGCAAGGTCGACGTCGAAGCCGGCAAGATCACCCACGAGGACACCGCCGAGTTCCTGCGCAAGCACCTCGCGGCGTTCGAAGCCTTTGCCAAATCCTGGAGCGGCCGGTCCTGAGAAGGGCATCGGACCAGCGCTATCCATTGGGAGATAAGAGACTATGGAGTATCCACTTACATTCATGTCCGACGGCCTGAAACTCTCGGGCGTGTTGCACGTGCCCGAAGGCCGTGCACCGGGACAGAAACTGCCGACCTTCATCGTGCTGCACGGCTTTGTCGGAACCAAGGACAAGTCCCACGTCGAGTTGCTGGCGCGGATGATCGAGGAAATGGGCTATTGCGTCTTCCGCATCGATTTCCGCGGCTGCGGCGAGAGCGAGGGCGCCCGCGGTGAAGTTCGCTGTTTCGATCAGGTGGCCGACACCAAGAACGCCGTGACCTTCATCTCCGGGCGCGAAGAGGTCGATGCCGAGCGCATCGGCGTCACCGGCCACAGCTTCGGTGCAGCCGTGGCAATCTTTGCCGGTGGCATCGATGAGCGCATTGCCGCGGTCATGTCCTTCTGCGGCTGGGGCGACGGCGAACGCAAATTCCGCGGTCAGCATCCGACGCCGGAAGCCTGGGCGAAATTCACCGGCATCCTCGATGAGGGCCGCAAGCACAAGGCCGAAACCGGCGAAAGCATGTGGGTCTCGCGCTTCGACGTGGTGCCGATCCCCGAAGAGCTGCGCTCCAACCTGTCGCCCAAGGCGCAGTTCGAAGTGCCGGTCGAAACAGCCTGGAGCATGTACAATTTCCGCGCCGACGATGTCGTGGCCGACATCGCGCCGCGTCCGCTCTTGCTGTTTCACACCGCCGGTGACGTGATCACGCCGATGGAACAGTCGATCCGGCTGTTCGAAAAGGCCGGCGCCAATGCCGAACTGATGATCCCGACCGGCATGTCGCACTTTCCGCTGTCGGAGGAAGACGAGCCGCACACAAGGACTCTCGTCCAGGCCTGGCTCGACAAGTTCTTCCCCAGCCCGCTGCGGCAAAACTCATGACACTGTTTCGCGCACAGGATCTTCAGACCTATGCAGCGGCGCTTCTGGCCGGCGGCGGATTTTCGCCGGCCCATGCCGAGCAGACCGCGCGCGTTCTGGTCTGGGCCAATGCGCGCGGAGCGGATTCGCATGGCGTGCTGCGCATTCCCCGCTATGTCGAGATGGTCGAGCAGGGCAAGATCGACCCCGTGGCTGTGCCGCGGGTTGAAAAGACCGAGGGCGCCGTCTCCATTCTCGAAGCATCCAGAGCGCCAGGCGCATCGTCGATGTTGGCAGCGATGGACGAAGCGGTCTCGATCGCCTCAAGGCTGGGCATCGGCTGGTGCTCGGCCCGCAACATCACCCATGCCGGCGCTGTCGGCTATTACACCATGCAGGCGGCCAATCGCGGCTTTGTCGGCATTGTCATGTCGGCTTCCGGTCCGCTGATGGCCTATCACGGCGCACGGGTGTCGGGGGTTTCGACCAACCCGTTGTCGATTGCGGTGCCGTCCTCCGGCAATCCTCTGCTTCTCGACATGTCGACATCCAATGTCGCGCTGGGCAAGGTCATGGCGGCTAAAGATGCCGGCACCTCGGTGCCCGAAGGCTGGGGCATTGATGCCGATGGCGCGCCCGAAACTGACCCCAAGAAGATTGCAACCCTGACACCGCTGGGTGGCCCCAAAGGCTCCGGCCTGTCACTGATGATCGAGATCCTGGCCAGTGTGCTGGTTTCGAACCCGGTGATTTCCGAGGCGCTTTCAGGCCGTGCTGCGGCGATGAACGGGCTGGCGATGGCACTCGATGTCAAGGCCTTCGCTAATCCCGATACTTTCGCCCGGCAGATCGCCGAACTGGTCGCATCGATCAAGGGGCTGCCGACAGCAAGCGGCACCGAAGAAGTTCTGATGCCTGGTGAGCGTGGTTTTGCCATGGCGGAACAGCGCACCCGTGACGGCATACCGGTGGCGGCGGGGACCTTGAAACGATTGGCTGAACTGGCAGAACGGCTGGGTGTCGAAACACCCGAGGTGCTGCAGGCATAACATGAAACCTGGCCGCTCGCGCCCAACCGGGGCGCAGGCAAGGGAGGAGACGAAAAGTGGTGGAGACGCTGGAGGGCGAAAAACCGGAAACCGGCAGGAAGACCTGGCGGCAGGTGATCAGTGGCGCGGTGCTGATCGCGTTCAGTGTCGCCATACTGGTGACATCCTGGAACTATTCGACCGGCAGTCTGCAGCAGATGGGCCCCGGCTACATGCCGCACGTGATTGCCTATGCGCTGATCCTGATGGGCCTGGGCATCATTGTCGCCGATTTGCGCGACACCAGTCCACACTACGCCGAACCCATGCACTGGCGCGCGCTGATCTTCGTGTCCGCCGCGGTACTCGTTTTCGTTGCCCTGATCGAGCCCGCCGGGCTAGTGCCTGCGATGTTCTGCGCTGTCGCAGCTTCCAAGCTTGCCAACAAGCGCTCCAGCCTGCTCAGCATTGTGATCTACTCCGCAGCCGTTACCCTTGCCGGATATCTCCTGTTCATCGTGGCGCTCGGCCTGCCTCTTACCGTGTTTGGAAGGTGAGGCGATGATTGATCAATTCCTCCTCGGTCTGTCGGTGGTTCTGCAGCCTGAAGTGCTGATGTACGCCTTTTTCGGGGTGTTTCTCGGCCAGGTCATCGGCGTGCTTCCCGGTGTCGGCGCCATTACCGCGATTTCGCTGTTGCTGCCGGTCACGTTCTACCTTGATCCGACCAGCTCGGTGATCCTGCTGGCAGGCATCTATTACGGTTCGCAATATGGTGGCGCGATTGCCTCCATCCTGCTCAATCTTCCCGGCACCCCGTCCTCGGTGGTCACCTGCCTCGAAGGCTATCCATTGGCGCGCAGCGGCCGCGCCGGTTTCGCATTGCTGATCACGGCCCTGTCCTCCTTCGTCGGCAGTATGATCGGCGTTGTCGTGGTGGTCCTGGCCGCCATTCCGATGGCGGCCTTCGCGCTGAAATTCGGCGCGCCCGAATACACCATGCTGGTCGCCCTTGGCCTGGTCGCCGCCTCGCTGATCAGCTCGGGCTCGCAATTGCGTGCATTCTCCATGGCGCTGGTTGGCATTGCGCTGGGCATGGTCGGCTCGGATGCGAGCACCGGCCAGTACCGTTTTGTCGCTACCGATGCGCTGGCCGACGGCATCAGCCTCGTGTCACTCGCCATGGGCCTGTTCGGCCTGAGCGAGATCATCCGCAATGCCGCAAACAGCGAGGCCCGCAAGAGCAAGATCCAGCTCAGCTTCAAGGATATTTTCCCAAGCAAGGCTGAGCTGCGCTCGCTGGTGGTGCCTGTCGGCCGCGGCGCGACGATCGGGTCGTTCTTTGGCGCCTTGCCCGGAACCGGTGCCGCCATCGCCTCCTTCATGTCCTATGCCTTCGAGCGCCGGGTTTCGAGCACGCCGGAGAAGTTCGGCAAGGGCCATTTGCCCGGGCTTTGTGCACCCGAAGCCTCCAACAATGCCGCAGCGCAGACCAGCTTCATCCCCACGCTGACCCTCGGCGTGCCGGGCGATGCCGTGATGGCCCTGATCATCGGTGCACTGATCCTCAACGGGATCATTCCCGGCCCGCGGCTGATCGTCGACGAGCCGGAACTGTTCTGGGGCGTGATTGCCAGTTTCTTCGTCGGCAACATCATCCTGCTGATCATCAACATCCCGCTGATCGGCATTTGGGTTCGGCTCCTGAGCATTCCCTACTACCGGCTCTATCCGGCGATCGTGCTTCTGATCTGTGTCGGCGTGTATTCGCACCGCTCCAGCGTCACCGACGTGGTGTTGACGCTGGTATTCGGCCTCATCGGCTACATCATGAAGCGCTACCGCTTCGAGCCGGCGCCCGTGCTGCTGGGTTTCGTGCTCGGGCCGATGCTCGAAGAGAATTTCCGCCGCACCATGCTGCTTTACGGCGGCGATTTCTCCGTCTTCGTCACCCGGCCCATAAGTGCTGTCCTGGTCGGCTGTGGCGCATTGTTGCTGGGCTTCACCCTGTTGTCCGCATTCATTTCACATCGAAGAGCCTTGAAGGCCAAACACCAGCAAGGCGGGTCTTATTCGGTCTGAGACCTTCGAAATCCAGTCAGACCGCAATCCACCGGGAGGAATAAAATGTTGAAAAAACTCATGCTGGCGCTGCCAGTCGTTGCAATGATGTCGGGTGCCGCCATTGCGGCGGACGATTATCCGGACCGCTCCATCCGCTTCATCATCGGCTTTGGTGCCGGCGGTAACGCAGATACGGTTGCCCGTCTCCTGGCCGAGCCGATGACCAAGGATCTGGGCCAGCCCGTCGTGGTCGAATCCAAGCCGGGTGCGGGCGGCAATGTCGCCTCCGACTTCGTCTCGAAGTCCGATCCGGACGGCTACACCATGCAGCTGATGGTTGGCGGTCACGCCGTGTCGGCAGCGATGTACAATTCGCAGCCGTTCGATCCGCTCGCCGACTTCACCTTCATCTCGACCATCGGCCAGTTCCCGTTCTTTGTCGCAGCCCAGGCTGGCGCTTACGAAAACATCGAGGACCTGATCGCCAAGGCAAAGGCCGCTCCGGGCACCATCAAGATCGGTCACTCGGGCGTTGGCTCGACCCAGAACCTGACCGGCGAACTGATGGATCTGGAAACCGGTGCCGACTTCATCCACGTGCCTTACAAGGGCGGTGCTGCCGCAGCGACTGCTCTGCTCGGTGGCGAAGTTGATGTCGTCATCGACACCGGTACCATCATGACGCCGCAGCAGGAAGCCGGCAAGTTCGACATCCTGGCTGTCTCGTCTAAGGACCGCTGGCCCGACAAGCCGGATGTTCCGACGCTGGCTGAAACCGTCGCACCCGGCTTTGACGTTGTCTCCTGGACCGGCGTAGGCATGCCGGCCGGCGTTGATCCTGCCATCGCCGACAAGGTGCGTGCATCCGTCCATGCAGCCATTGCGGACCCGGAAGTCTCCGCCCGCATTGAAAAGCTCGGCGCCAAGCCTTCGCCGTCTTCGGGTGAAGACATGCGTGCCATGGTCGAAAGCCAGATCGCTGTCTGGAAAAAGGTTGTGGACTCAGCCGGTATCCAGAAGCGCTAAGTCAGCGTTTCAAGGCTCGCCGGTCCGCCGGCGAGCCTTTTTCATCTTCAAGCGACGACGACAAACCGGATTTTGGCCATGAACGACAAGACACCCGATCAGCTCACCTCCGGTTTTCTCAGGCGCGAATTCTACGTGGTCACCACCACGCCCGCCCGTTCGCCCGAAATCAGGAAACTGTTGCCCGAGCATCTCGAATACCAGGTCAAGCTCGAACGCGAAGGCAAGCTGTTCGGGGCAGGGCCGTTTTATGAGGAAGGCGATGACATCCCCTCCGGCGGCATGATCATCCTGCGCGCCAGGTCCGCAGCCGAAGCCCGCGAAATCGCCGATGCCGATCCGTTTCACAAGGCCGGGCTGCGCAGCTACACCTTGCGCAAATGGATGATGAACGAAGGCGCGATGACAGTGACCATCCGCTATTCCGACCAAAGCGTCGAAATCGCCGACTGAATTGCTGTCTGGCACAGGCATGCCGAACCTTCGACGTTGATACGTCGCAATTGAAGGAAAGTCCGATGATCTACGAAATGCGTATCTACCGTTGTGTGCCCGGCATGCTGCCAATCCTGCTCAAGCGGTTTGAAGACACCACATTGCAGATCTGGGAGCGGATCGGCATCCGCACCGCCGGCTTCTTCACCACGGTGGTGGGAGAATCAAACCACGAACTGACCTACTTCCTGGCCTGGGAGTCGCTGGAACAACGCGAACGGCTGTGGGGGCAATTTGCCACCGACCCGGAATGGGTCTCCGCCAAGACCGCCCACCAGGACGCCCACGGCGAAGTGGTCGCCAACATCTCCAACAGCTTTCTCGCCCCAACCGCGTTTTCGGCCAGGGCCGGCAAGCCGCACCCGGTCTGAATCAGCCGGAACCGGGCGGTTTCAACTTGCCTGGTCGCGCGCCACTTCATCGGCCAGCCATTGCTTGAAGGCGATGATCGGCGCGTAGCTGTCTTTCGCTTCCGGCCAGACCAGCCAGTAGGCGCCGCTTGTCGGCACAGCTTGCATCAGGATCGGCGCCAGCCGGTTCTCGGCAATCTCGATCTGGGCCAGGTAGTCGGGCAGCAGCGCGATGCCGAGGCCTGAAATCGCCGCCTGGATCATCATCGAGAACTGGTCCATCAGCATGCCCGTTGCGCCGCTGAAACTTGCAGTCTCCCCCGGATCCTGGCCCGTATTCTGACCAGAAAACCAGTCATCCCAGCCGCTTTGACGGGTTTCCAGCTGCAAAAGCTGCAACGCTGCGACATCCGCAGGGCCGGAGATCGGGTTGCGGGTGAGAAATTCTACGCTGGCGCAGGCGGTCACCCGTTCGTCAAACAGCTTGAAGGCATGTGCGCCCGGCCAGTTCGGTTCCCCGAAATAGATCGCAGCGTCAAAGATCTCTGTTTCGAAGCTGAATTTCTCGATCCGCGTGGCGATATTGACCGAAATCCCCGGATGCGCGGCCAGAAAACCGCCCAGCCGTGGCCCAAGCCAGCGCGTCGCCAGCGTCGGCAGCACCGCCAGCGACATCACCCCGCCGCCGGGATTGGTGACCAGCGACATGCTGGCGCGCTGGATCATGTCGAGCGCCCGCGACACGTCGCGCTGGTAACTCAGCGCCGCATCCGTGGGGATCAGCTTCTTGCGCTGCCGTGTGAACAGCTCCCGGCCCAGCTGCGCCTCGAGCGACTGGATCAGCCGGCTCACGGTGCTCTGAGTCAGGTTCAGGTCTTCCGCCGCCGCGGTCACCGAGCGCCGCCGCACCACGGCTTCGAGCGCCAGCAGCTGGCTTTGCGAGGGCAGGAAACGGCGTTGACGCATAACATTCACTCACTGCATGATCTCATGAAGCAATAGCGTTTTTCTCGGGCGATGTCAGGCAATAATGTCGCCTTATCAGTGATCCGCTGCATCAAGGTCCTTGGTCAGCCGGTCGTCATAACCAAACGAGGTTTCCCCATGTCCAGCAAGCCGAACCCTTTCACACCGGCCGATCCCTTCCTGCTCGAAGATCAGCTGGGCGAAGACGAGCGCATGATCCGCGACACCGCTGCGGCATTCGCCGCCGACAAGCTGGCCCCCCGGGTCGAGACCGCCTATCTCGAAGAGCGCACCGATCCCGAGATCTTCCGGGAAATGGGCGAGGCGGGCCTGCTGGGCGTCACCTTGCCCGAGCAATATGGCGGCGCCGGTGCCTCCTATGTGGCCTACGGTCTGGTGGCGCGCGAGGTCGAGCGCATCGACAGCGGCTACCGCTCGATGATGTCGGTGCAATCCTCCCTGGTAATCTACCCGATCTACGCCTACGGTTCGGAAGAGCAGCGTCAGAAATATCTGCCCAAGCTCGCCAGCGGCGAATACATCGGCTGTTTCGGCCTGACCGAGCCCGATGCCGGCTCCGATCCCGGCGGCATGCGCACCCGCGCGGTCAAGACCGACACCGGCTACCGCCTGACCGGTTCGAAGATGTGGATCTCCAACGCCCCGATTGCAGACGTCTTCGTCGTCTGGGCCAAGTCCGACGCCCATGACGGCAAGGTTCGCGGCTTCATTCTCGACAAGGGCATGAAAGGCCTCTCGGCACCGAAGATCGAGGGCAAGCTGTCGTTGCGTGCCTCGATCACCGGCGAGATCGTCATGGACAATGTCGAGGTCGGCGAAGACGCGCTGCTGCCCGGCGTTCAGGGCATCAGCGGACCGTTCGGCTGCCTCAACCGCGCCCGTTACGGCATTGCCTGGGGCGTCATGGGTGCTGCCGAAGACTGCTGGCAGCGCGCGCTGCAATACGGCCTCGACCGCAAGCAGTTCAACCGTCCGCTCGCCGCCACCCAGCTTTACCAGAAGAAGCTCGCCGACATGCAGACCGAGATCGCGCTCGGGCTTCAGGCAGCACTGCGGGTCGGGCAGCTGTTTGACGAGGACCGCTTCGCGCCTGAGATGATCTCGATCATCAAGCGCAACAATTGCGGCAAGGCGCTCGATATCGCCCGCCAGTCGCGCGACATGCATGGCGGCAACGGCATCCAGAGCGGCTATCACATCATGCGGCACTCGCAGAACCTCGAGACCGTCAACACCTATGAAGGCACCCATGATGTTCACGCGCTCATTCTGGGCCGCGCCCAGACCGGCCTGCAGGCCTTTGCATGACCGGGTCCGCACCGCTCAAGGGCCTCAAGGTCGTTGAACTGGCGCGCATTCTGGCCGGCCCCTGGGTCGGCCAGACGCTCGCGGATCTCGGCGCCGAGGTGATCAAGGTCGAGGCCCCCGAAGGCGACGACACCCGCCGCTGGGGCCCGCCCTTCATGCAGCGCGAGGTCGCTGACGCCGGCGACGGCGAAACTGAGACCGTTGCGGTCTATTTCCATGCCGCCAACCGCGGCAAGACCTCCGTCGTCTGCGATTTCAAGAATCCGGAAGATCTCGACCGCCTCAAGGTCCTGATCTCCGAGGCCGATGTCCTGGTCGAAAATTTCAAGGCCGGCGGGCTGAAGAAGTTCGGTCTCGACTACGAAAGCGTGGCCGAATTCAACCCGCGCCTTGTCTACGCCTCGATCACCGGTTTCGGACAGGATGGGCCGCGCGCCACCCAGCCCGGCTACGATTTCCTGATCCAGGGCATGAGCGGCATCATGGATCTGACCGGCGACCCCGACGGATCGCCGCAGAAGATCGGCGTCGCCTGGATTGATATCTTCACCGGCCTTTACACCGTCATCGCCATTCAGGCAGCACTTGCGGAACGCGCAAACTCCGGCCTTGGCCAGCATGTTGACATGGCGCTGTTTGATTGCGGGGTAGGGGTGCTCGCCAACCAGGCCAGCAATTATCTGATCGGTGGCAAGGTGCCGACGCGGCTTGGCAACGCCCACCCCTCGATCGTGCCCTATGAGGTGTTTCCGACAGCAGATGGCCACCTGATCATCGCTTGCGGCAATGATCGCCAGTTCCGTGCGCTCTGCGGCGTGCTGGGGCTCGATGCACTGGCCGACGATCCCGACTACGCCACCAATGCGGCGCGCGTGACCAACCGCGATGCGCTTCGTGTGCTTATCAGCGGCGTCACCTCGACCCGTGACAAGGCAGCCCTGATTGCTTCGCTCGAATCCGCGGCCGTTCCCGGCGGTCCGATCAACACCGTGGCCGAAGCGCTGAACGACCCGCAGGCCGTGGCCCGCGAGATGGTGATCGATCCCGAAGGCATCTCTGCCCTGCGCAGCCCGATCCGCTTCTCCCGCAGCGAATTGGCGCTCGACAAGGCCGGACCCCGGCTTGGCGACGGCGACTGGCAATTCAAGGGGTAGGGGACGGCGGGGAGCCCGTGCCTGTGTTCAGGAACAGGCCACTCATCCCGCCGCACAGACCCTGTCAGAGCGGCAGCGCCTGACCGGTGCCGAAAATCCATATGATGATATTTTATGCTTAAACGAACTCGGCCAAAATCATTTGATCGCAATTTGAGCACCGCGAGATCAGCCGTGTGCCCGGAGTATCTTCCGTCTTCATGGTCGCCCGTGCTCGCGAAAGCTACTCTTCAGCTCACCTGAAATCGCTACCGTCGTACCGGCTCGGTCCGGAACTTAACGTCCCGGAAAGGCCGGTTCCCGGGCTGCGGTTGTAGAGACGCAGCCGGACCAATGCTGCGAAGAATAGAGCCAACTGCCGCTTGATCGGTAAGCTCTGTCGGTAGCGCTGCCCACGCGAATATTTATGCCTTAACAGGCTGAAATAAAACACCTAATTTGTCCCTGCCGGGCAAGGTTCGCGCCGAGTGAGCCGCGCAAGTACGACCCGTCCTCAACCCGCCTGATGACTTCGCGCTGGCGCGGGCAGGGCTGTCACCCGGCCACGCCGAAACAGGCGTCGCGCATACGGCCAGACCGGCATCGCAGTCTTGGCTCCCCGCCCACCTTCATCAAACTGGCACGCATCTTGAATGGCCTTGAACGGATCAACCGGCATGGCCCTCATGGGCGTGGCGGATGGGGTGATCCTGTTTGGAGGGGATTTTCACCGGGCGCAGGCATCTGCGCACCGTTTCAACAAAGGCCTCCGAACAAGGAGGTCTGCAGCGTGAAGGTTTCAGAGAAAGGGACCAAAATGAAAAAAGCACTGCTCACCCTAACCGCAATGGCGGCCATCGGCTTTGCCTCCAGTGCCCTTGCCGAGACGAAACTGACCATTGCCAACTGGCTTCCGCCCACCCACCCGCTGTTTTCTGACGTTGTCGTCAAGATGGCTGAAAACATCACCGAAGCCACCGGCGGCGAGGTGACGACATCTGTTCTGCCTGCCCCGTTGGGACCGCCGCCGGCCCAGTTCGACATTGCCGCCAACGGCGTGGCCGATATCACCTTCGGGGTTCAGGGCTACACCGCGGGACGTTTCAAGACCTTCAACCTGGCCGAACTGCCGTTTCTGGGCGACAGCGCCGAGGCGATTTCGGTCGCCTACTGGAACACCTATGACAAGATGCTCAAGGATGCCGGCGAGTATGACAAGGTCAAGGTTCTGGCCGTGTTTGCCCATGGCCCCGGAGCGATTTTCCTGAAAGAGGGAGATGTTGCATCTCCCGACGTACTCAACGGCCAGAAGCTGCGCGTCGGCGGTGGTTTCGTCCACAAGGTCGCAACGGCTTTGGGTGCCGTGCCGGTGGAAGGGCCGTCGTCAAAGGCCTACGAGCTGTTGAGCCAGGGCGTCGCCGACGGCATTCTGTTTCCCTTCGAATCCGTCAATGCCTTCAAGCTGATCCCCGAGCTGAGCACGGCCATCACGGTGCCGGGCGGGCTTTACAACACCTCGTTCTTCATCGTCATGAACAAGGCCAAGTGGGACAGCCTGACGCCCGAGCAGCAGGCCGAAATCGACAGTGTCACCGGCGAGGCTCTGGCGCGCCTGGCCGGTCAGATGTGGGATCGCGAAGACGCCAAGGGTCGCGCGGCAATGGAAGGCAAGATCACGGTTTCGCCTGCAACCGAAGCCCAGCTTGCAGCCTGGCGTGAAGCCCTGCAGCCGGCCGTCGACGCCCAGATCACCGAAGTCTCCGCCTCCGGCATTGACGGCAAGGCTGCCCGCGAGTTGTTCATGGCCGAACTGGAAGCGGCCTCGAAATGAAAGAGCCCCTCGCACCTGGCGACAGCACCCCTAAGGGGCCGCTTGATCACGGCAAGGGCGGCAGCCTGCGCTGGGTGCGGGGCGGCATCGTTTTCGTCGGCGGCACCATGCTCCTGGTGATGATGGCGCTGACGATTGTCGATGTCATTGGCCGCTACATCTTCAACAGTCCCTTGAGCGGCGCAGGCGAGCTGACGGAGCTGATCCTCGTATCGGTGATCTTCATGGGCCTGCCGGCCGTGACGCTGGAGGAGGAACACACAACGGTTGATCTGTTCACCGCCCGCATGCCGGTCCGGACCGAGCCCTGGCGGGCTTTGGCCATCGGCGTGTTCTCCGCCATTGTCCTGGGCACGATCGGCTGGCAGCTCTGGGTTCATGCCGGCCGGATCGGTGCCTATGGCGATGTTTCGACGACGCTTCGCATCCCGATCGCGCCTGTCGCCTACTTCTGCTCGGTCTCCACCTTCATCTCGGCAATGGCCGCGGTGATGGTTTCATTCGAACCGCTTTTCAAGCGCCCGGGCAAAGGTTGATCCCATGGAATTCTGGCCTGTTGGCATCGCCGTCCTGCTTGCGCTGCTGTTCGCCGGCGTGCCCATCGCTTTCGCCATGGCGGCAACTGGCCTGCTGGGGGTGGCATCGATCATCGGCTTCGGGCCGGCCATGTCCCTGCTGGGAACCGTGTTCTTTGACTACGGGCGTGACTATTCGCTGTCGGTTCTGCCGCTGTTTCTGATCATGGGCTATTTCGTTGTCCAGTCGGGCATCGCCTCAGAGCTCTACACCGCGGCCTATGCCTGGCTCAGGCACCGCCGGGGCGGGCTGGCAACGGCAACCGTGCTTGCCTGCGGCGCCTTCTCCTCGGTCTGCGGCTCGTCCATGGCAACGGCTGCCACCATGGCGCGGATATCGCTGCCGTCCATGCGCCGCTTCGGCTATCCCGATCATCTCGCGCTGGCCTCGATTGCCGCCGGCGGCACGCTCGGCATTCTCATCCCGCCCTCGGTCATCCTGGTGTTTTACGGCATCATGACCCAGCAGGACATCGGCAAGCTCTTTCTCGCCGGCATCGTTCCGGGGATTGTCGGCGTCATCGGCTATGCCATCGCCGTCCGGATTTCGCTGTTCTGGTTCAAGGGCGATTTGCCGACCGAGGACAAGCTTCCGCTGATCGAGAGAATACGGGCGCTGAAGGGTTCGGCAGGCGCCTTGTTCCTGTTCGCCTTTGTCATGGGCGGCATCTATCTCGGCGTTTTCACCCCCACCGAAAGCGCGGGCATGGGGGCGGGCGGCGCGTTTCTGCTGACCATCCTGCTGGGCAAATTCAGCTGGAAGGGGCTGTTCGAGGTTCTCTTCGACACCATGAAGACATCGGCGATGATGTTCTTCATCCTGTTCGGCGCGCTGACCTTCACCAACTACGTCAACATGTCGGGCATGACCCAGGACATCCAGAATTTTATCGGCATCTTTGGCGACAGCCGCCTCAGCCTGATCCTGGTGATCCTGGTGATCTACCTGCTGCTGGGCTGCATCCTGGAAAGCCTGTCGATGATCATGCTCACCGTGCCGTTGTTCTACCCGATTGCGGCGGCGCAGGGCATCGATCTGATATGGTTCGGGATTTTCATCGTCATGGTCACCGAGGTCAGCCTGATCACACCGCCCGTCGGCATGAATGCCTTCGTGCTCAAATCGGTTGTGCCGGACGTTCCCCTGAACACGATCTTCAAGGGTCTCGGGCCTTTCATCCTGATGGACATGGTGCGGATTGGCCTGCTGATCATGCTGCCCGGCATGGCCTTGCTGCTCACATAACCACTGAAAGAAGTGCGATCGGCTCAGGCGGTGCGGTGATCGGTCAACAACGGATCGAGGCTCGGACCGGAAAAGAAGTCGACATCCGTCTGCCTGATTGCCTCGGCGGCCTTGAGATCGGCATCGTCGATCTTTCCGGCTCTTCGCAACACCACCTGCCTGATCCGGCCCGGATGGCGCTTGATGGCATTGAGATACACGGTGGCATCATGCTGTCCGGAATCGCCGACCAGGATGAATTGCAGCCCGGGATTGGCTCCCAAGATGGTGTCGATCGCATCGCCCTTGTGTGAGCCGTGCGAGGACTTGATGAACTTGGTCTCGGAAATGCCGAGGTCACGCAGGAAGAACGGACCGTTCGGCACATCGTGATTGTCGAAAACCTGGTTGAGATAGGCGTGCAGGTTCCACGGTGAAGAACTGACATAAAACACCGGGTTCCTGCCGTCCTCGGCCTGGCGAATAAACGCAGCGGTGTCCTCAAACACCTTGCGGTTGGAGACGAATGTGGTGGCAGTGGTCCACAGATTGCGCGGCAACCAATAGGCCCCGGTGCGCATCACGGTGTCATCGATGTCGGAGATAATGCCGACTTCCGCGTCTGGATAGGGAACCTGAATCGAGGCCTGAGCGGTGCTCTCGTAATCGGGCAGCGAAAGTTCGGCGGTTTGCCACCCCGAGGGGAGGGCCGGGATGACAAGCTGAAAATAGCCTTCCTCATCCGTCACCGTTTCCACGTCGCCCGAAGCGATCCAAACACCCGGCATCTCATTGGTGATGAAATTACGCGCCATGTTGCGTATGGCGTTCAGTCGCGAGGGCGCTTCCAGCCTTGTCGAAAACCAGGTGGTGTCGAGAACACGTCCGCGCAACACGCAGCCGTCAGGTGTTGCGTAGCCCATATAGGTATCGATCACCGGCTCGGGTGTTTTATCACGCGGGCGGACCCTGTCCCAAAGATGTTCAACTTTGAGCGACAGATCGTGAAATAGGCTTCTGGCTTGCGACATGTTTCCGGGATTATCTTGCATTGGTCGATAAATTAAGTGTCAGTCGATCTCCAGCGCGGTGCACGGCTGGTTTGACTGAAACTTGCTCCTCCTTCAAGGTCGAGGGGTTGGGCTGGCTGCTTCTACGCCAGATTGACGAAGGCGAGAGCGCCCAGTGTGAGTGCCATCAGAAAAACGATCGTGCCCATTGGTATCTCCTGCGGTTCAAAATCTGTGAAAGACGAACTCTCATGCGCAGGATTGGTTCCCGTCGGCGTGATCGCGGGCCCGTCAAAGCCACCGCCGCGCGGATACTTTGTCTCAATTGCGCATTGAAACCCGCGACTCCTATGGCAGGGGCCATCAGCCGTGCAGATGGCGCGGAAATAACGGAGCCTGTCAGGGCGCCGGCAAACCGGGGCGCGATCGCGGCCTGCGGATCTGCCGGTTGATCAGCGCAAGACCATGACTTGGCAGGTCGAGCCGGCTTTGGCAGGTGGCGCGAAGGGTGGTCTGATGACCAGGCAGCGAGCATCGGCAAAGACGTTCATCAGCGATGAGTCCTGCTGGGCCGATGGCGTGGCGATGAGCTGGCCTTCGGCGTCGGTTTCAAGAGCGCTGCGCAGATAGTCCTGGCGCAGATCGTTCTCCGGCAAGTCTTTGGAAAGTCTCGCGGTCTTGATCCGGTCCGGGTCCGGCAAGCCGCCCAGCCGGGTAATCAGCGGTTCGAGAAACAGATGCGCGCAGACAAGGCTCGAGGCCGGGTTTCCGGGCAGACCAAGTACCCGCAGGCCGCCTAGCTTGCCCGACATCAAGGGCTTGCCCGGACGCATGGCGATCTTCCAGAAATCGAGCGCCATGCCGCGCCCCGTCAGCGCCTTCTGCACCAGGTCATGGTCACCGACCGACGCGCCGCCGATGGTCACCAGCACATCGGCTTCGTGTGCAATGGCCGTATCCAGCGCCTCGTCGAGCGCCTCCATCCGGTCAATCGCAATGCCGAGATCAATCACCTCTGCGCCCGCAGCCTGGGCCAGCGCTGCCACGCCAAACGTGTTCGAGGCGATGATCTGCCCCGGCCCCAGCGACTGGCCCGGCAGGCGCAGCTCGTCCCCGGTGGCGAGAATGGCGACCCGCGGCTTGCGGATCACCGGCAGCTCTGCATGGTTCATTGCGGCAGCGAATGTGATGGCGCCGGGATCGAGAAACCGGCCCCTAGCGAGCCCGGTCTTGCCTTCGGTGAAATCAACACCGGCGTGACGGATATAGAGGCCGGCCTGGGGCTGAGCGTTGACCAGCACCCGACCGTCATCGAGTTTTTCTGTATTCTCCTGGATCAGGATCGCATCTGCCCCTTCGGGCACCGGCGCACCGGTAAAGATGCGGATAGCCGAACCGGGCGCAAGCGGCCCATCAAAGGCATGACCGGCGGCGGCCTCGCCCTGCAATGTCAGCCTGGCGCCGACGCTGGCTTCATCGGCGCGCACGGCATAGCCATCCATGGCCGACGCCGGGAAAGGCGGTTGCGTCCGCAGCGCCAGGATGTCGCGCGCCAGCACCCGGTCATAGCTCGCAGCCAGTGGCAGCACTTCTGGCTCCGTAGCCGGTGCCGCGCCTTCGAGTATGCGCCCAAGAGCCTCGTCAACCGGCATCAGTGCCATCGGTGATTTCCTTCAGGTATCGAGTTTCCAGTCGCCGGATTTGCCGCCGGACTTGGCTTTGACCTTGATGCCGTCTATTTCCATGCCGCGGTCCACGGCCTTGGCCATGTCGTAGATGGTGAGACACGTGACGGAGACAGCGGTCAGCGCTTCCATCTCGACGCCGGTCTTGCCGGTCAGCTTGGCCAGCGCATGAACCCGCAGTCCTGGCAGGGCTTCGTCCGGCTCGATCTCGACGCTCACCTTGGTCAGCGCCAGCGGATGGCACAGCGGAATGAGATTGGCGGTCTGCTTGGCTGCCATGATCCCGGCAATCCGCGCAGCTCCGATCACGTTGCCTTTTTTCATGTTGCCGGCCAGGATCAGCGCAAGTGTTTCGGGCTGCATCCGCACATGGCCGATTGCTTCGGCCACGCGCACCGTGTCGGCCTTGTCGCCGACATCGACCATCGCAGCCGAGCCGTCTTCGGCCAGGTGGGTGAGGCGAGGACTGCTTTCGTCCGCCATCACTCCGCCGCCGCGCTTGCTGTTGCACCCGTCAGCAGCGCCCGGGTTGCAGCGGTGACGTCAGCCTGGCGCATCAGGCTTTCGCCCACCAGAAACGTCTTGATCCCGCTCTCAGACAGCCGTTGGCAGTCTGCATGGGAGCCGATGCCGCTTTCGCCGACCAGGATTCGGTTTTCCGGCACCATCGGCGCCAGCCGCTCAGAATTCGTCAGCGAGACTTCGAAGCTGCGCAAATTGCGGTTGTTGACCCCGATCAGCCGGCTGTCGAGCTTGAGCGCCCGTTCGGTCTCGGCCTCGTCATGTACCTCGATCAGCGCAGCCATGCCGAGCTGATGCGCTTCGTCCTCGAGCCGCTTGGCGTCATCGTCATCAAGGCAGGCCATGATGATCAGGATCGCGTCAGCGCCCCAGGCGCGCGCCTCGTGCACCTGGTAGGTGTCGAACATGAAATCCTTGCGCAGCGCGGGCAGGGCGCAGGCGGCACGCGCCGCGGTCAGAAACTCCGGCGCGCCCTGAAACGACGGCGCATCGGTAAGCACCGACAGGCAGGCGGCGTTGCCTGCTTCATAGGCACGCGCCAGCGACGGCGGATCGAAATCGGCCCGGATCAGCCCTTTCGACGGGCTGGCCTTCTTGATCTCGGCAATCAGCCCGTAGCCGCCGGCACGATGCCTGGCTTCGATCGCTCCGATGAAGTCACGCGGGGCGTCGCTGTCCCTTGCCTGCGCCTTGATCTCGTCAAGTGGAATGGCTGCCTTTGCGGCGGCAATTTCCTCGCGCTTGTAGGCTTCGATCCTGGTCAGAATATCGCTCATCGGATCACCCCGCCTTCGGTGCCGGCGCATGCGCCTGCGAGACACTGACCAGCTTGTCGAGCGCGCCGAGGGCCGCCCCGCTGTCAATTGCGTTCTGGGCGATGCCGATCGCTTCGCCAAGCGTTTCCGCCTTGCCCGCAATCACCAGCGCGCCGGCGGCGTTCAGCACCGCGATATCGCGATAGGCGTTCTTCTCGCCCTCGAGCACCCGCTTCAGCGCCGCCGCATTGTGCACGCCGTCGCCGCCCTTCAACTGCTCAATCGAAACCCGAGCCAGCCCGACATCTTCCGGCGTCACCTCGAACTGGCGAATTGTGCCGTTCTCCAGCGCATGGACTTGCGTGGTGCCCGTCGTCGTCATCTCGTCGAGTCCGTCGCCATGCACAACCCACACGGTTTCCGATCCGAGATCGCGCATCACCTGCGCCAGCGGATCAAGCCACTGGGGCGAGAACACGCCGAGCAGCTGCCGCTTTACTCCGGCGGGATTGGAGAGCGGGCCCAGAAGGTTGAAGATCGTGCGCGTGCCGAGCTCCACCCGGCTCGGCCCGACATGGCGCATCGCCGAATGATGCGCAGGCGCAAACATGAAGCCGACGCCGGCCTCCTCGATACAGGCCGAAATGCCTTTCGGGTCGAGATCCAGTGAGATCCCAAGCGCCGACAGAGCATCCGCCGTGCCCGATTTGGACGACAGCGCCCGGTTGCCGTGCTTTGCCACCTTCACCCCTGCACCGGCCGTGATGAATGCGGCAGCCGTCGAGACATTGTAGGTGCCCGAGCCGTCACCGCCGGTGCCGACGATATCGACCGCGTCGGCCGGTGCTTTGACCGGCAGCATCTTCTCGCGCATCACGCTGACCGCGCCGTAGATTTCGTCGACGCTTTCGCCGCGCACCCTGAGCGCCATCAGGAAGCCGCCGATCTGCGATGGCGTGGCGTCGCCCGACATCATCACGCCGAATGCCGAGCGGGCTTCGGTGCGGTCCAGCGGTTGACCTTCGGCCACCTTGGCGATGAATGACTTGAGATCAGCCATGGATCGGTCCCTGTTTTCCTGGCCCTAGAATGCCAGCGCGCGTTCGGCCAGCTCCCGGTTCACCGAGACACCGTAATTCGACTGCAGCCGTGCCACCATCTGGTCGAGAATGTCGTCGGAGATCTGCTGTGACACCCGCTGGCGCTGTTCCGGCGACACCGAACCGGCGGTGACCGTGGAGGCGTCGTTGACCGAGGTAACCTTGAGCAGGATGCGGTTCTCGTTCGACGCATCGCTTGCCACTTCCACCAGCCCCTTGGGGCCGGAGAAGGCAGAAGCCACTGCGGCCTCGCCGAACACCGCATCGGTGTCGCCGCGGCTGAGCGCATATTTGGTCTCTACCGAAACCGCCAGTTCCTCGGCCAGGGTTGCCAGTTCAGCACCCTTTTCCAGACGTTGCTTCAGCTCCTCGGCCTTGGCGGCAAGAGCTTCGCCGGTCTTCATCGCCGTCCAGTCGCTCACGACCTCGTCGCGCACTTCATCCAGCGTGCGATCACGGGCTTCGGTCACGTCATTGACCTCGAACCAGACAAAGCCCTCAGAACCGATATTGATCGGTGGCGTTTCGACGCCGATCTCGGTCTCGAAGGCGTCTCTGAGCAGGGCCTGCGATTCCGGGATGTTGCTGACAACCGTGCCGTCCGGCGTCTGGCCGCTGCGGTCGATCGCGTCGATCGTGACCGGTGTCAGCTTCTGCTGGGCTGCAGCCTCGGCCAGTGTCATGCCGCTGGCGCGCGCATCCTCATAGGCGTCATGCACATCAAGCAGCACCTGCGCGGCTTCCGCCAGCGCCAGCTGCTCGCGGATCTCCGCCTCGACATCTTCGAAGCTCTTCGAATCTTCCGGGGTGATTTCCGCCACGCGCAGGATCACCGGGCCGAACTGGCCGTCGACCACCGGTGTGGTGCCTCCGGCTTCGCTTACGGCAAACACCGCATCGGCCAGCGACTGGTCGGGTACGGTGGCCTTGGCAAAGCTGCCGATCCGCACATCGCTTGCACTGCGGCCCTGGTCGGCAATCAACTCGTCAAAGCTTTTTCCGTCCGCCAGTTCCGCGGCGGCGGCGTCAGCCGCGGCCCGGTCGGCAAACACCAGCTGGTCAATGGTCCGGGTCTCGGGAGTCGTGTAGCGGTCCTTGCGCGCTTCGTAGTCGGCGCGCACGGTTTCCGCCGCAATCGCATCCGGATCGGCAATGTCCTCGGTCTGCAGCTTCACATAGGTGATCTTGCGGTATTCCGGAGCCGCATAGCGGGTCTTGTTCTCTTCGAACCAGGACGAAAGTTCGGAATCGCTCGGTGCTGCCACCGGGTCGATATTTGCTTTGGTCAGCAGCAGGTAATTCACGTCGCGGGTTTCCGCGTCATATTGTGCCAGCGCCCTGATCAGCGCCTCGGGGGCCTCAAAACCATCGGATACCGCTTCGACGATCTGGGTGCGCACGGCCACCTGGCCGCGGCTCCTGAGATAGTCTTCCTCGGTCATGCCGACCGAGCTGAGCACCCGGCGGAAATTGTTGCGGTCGAAACGCCCGTTGAAATCATGAAACGCGGTGTCTTCGGCGATCAGGCTTGCAAGCCGATCGTCCGAGAGCCCCAGGTTCATCTCGCGTGCCTGTTCGTCCAGCAAGGCGCCGGCGATCAGTTGCGAATAGACCTGGTTCTCGACGCCGAAGGCGCGCGCCTGTTCGGTTGTCAGCCGCTGGCCGATCTGCTGGCTCACCGCCCCGACCTGCCGGTCATAGGCAAGCCGGAACTCGTTCGGGCTCACCACCGTGTCGCCGACCGTTATCACGGCCGTGTTGCCGGCATTCAGGATCGAGCCCGAAATGCCCCACACGCCGAACGACGCGACCAGCAAGATCAGAAGAAGTTTGGCAACCCAGCCCTGGGCACCCTTACGCAAAATATCAAGCATCAAAGCTCCTGCGGCATCAACATCATCGGCTGCACCCCGGCTCAATCACCGGTCAGGCAAACCACACCCACGTCCCTTTAGACCAATCCTTGCGCGAAATGAAGAGTGACGCCGCCGATTGCGTCGTGCAAACGGATCCGGAGCCGTTCGGAAATCCGGTGTGCGGTCTTTCGCATCGCGTCAGCGCTCGTTTCACCGGAACGGCTGTACTGTGGCGGGCCTGCAACCGCCCTTCAATCCGCTGTGGTGTGCAAGTGGCATCGAGGTCTATGATGCGACCGGTAACGGCCAGGTGGCAGCCGGCTCCGGCCCGGGCAAACGCAGTCTGAACCGCACCGTGGCCGCAATGGCGTCAAACTGGCATCCACCGGAGCAGGAAGGGGCAGGTCATGAAACGGTTTGCCGTGCTGCTGGCACTGCTCAGTCTCGCAGGGATGATCTTCGGTTGGTGGGGCATGGAAACTGTCGCCGGCAGACGCTATTTCGATGAAATGGCAGGCATTATCCCGCTGCTCACGGGTGTCGCTTCGTTCATCCTTCTTTTGCTTGCCGCTGGTCTCTATTTTGTCGCCGACCGCTGAGGCTGCCGAACCCTTGGTCAGGCGGCAGAGACCCGGCCATGGCCGGGCCGGCGGTCGCATTTCCCCTCCGCGACAGCAAGCCGTGGACTGCAAGCCCTCAAGCACGGCGCCTTCGAGATGCAGGCGGACCGATAGTTAGCGAAATTTCAACATATGATTTGGTAAAAATGGATTGAAATTCTTATTGCTTTTTTAGGTAGCGTGCATCGTGGTGCAGTCGGAGAATGTGGAAGACATAGATCCCGCAGCGACGGTGATTACCAAGATGCGCGAGCAGGGGATCTCCTCGCTGCCGCGCAATTATGAGCTCGTCTATCAGTTTCTCAACACCTCCAATGCGGCCCTTATCCGGGAATTCGCGGCTCTCGGCCGGCGTCCCAGCCAGGAACAGCTCGACAGCATCGGCAAGAAGTTCCTGCCTCACCATCATGGCATCTACACCGTAGACCAGACCCGCGAACGCATATCTGTCGAAATGCAGGCCGTCATTCGGCTGGTCTTGCAGGATCGGTCGGCGCTGAAGAAATATTCAAATCTGCTCGGAGAGACATCGTCGCGGCTGTCGGATCGGGATGCGGCGCAGCCTGGTGCCATGGCCGACCTGGTCCGGATCATCTCGTCTGCGACCGGCGACACCATCGAAAAGAGCGGTTCCGTCGTTCACCAGATGATAGAGCGGGCCGAGGAAATGGCGCAGCTGAAATCCGAACTGGAAGAATACAAGCGGCTTGCCACCGTCGATACAATCACCCGGCTGTCCAATCGCCGGGCCTTTGATGAACGCCTTTCGACGATCTACGGCAACAAGCAGGACACGATGCACCAGGCCCTGATCCTGGCGGATATCGATCATTTCAAGGCGTTCAACGATACCTATGGCCATCAGGTGGGAGACCGCGTCTTGAGCGTGGCCGCGGCCATGATGCAGAAATCCGTCAGCAAGGACGTGTTTCTGGCCCGGACCGGCGGCGAGGAATTCGCTATCATCCTGCACGGTATCAGTCAGCAGGATGCCACCGAGACCGCCGAACGGATACGTCTCGCAGTCGAAGCGACACCTTTGAAGAATCACAATGACGGTGTCGATTGCGGCCGCATCACCATGAGTTTCGGCGTCTGCATGGCAACCGACGCCGCCAATGCCGATGAGCTCTACCGCAAGGCCGACCTGGCGCTGTACGAGGCAAAGGACGCCGGCCGCAACCAGGTCAAGACCCATATCCCGAAAATGCTGAAGTGGCCTTTCTTCAAGCGCTGAACCCGGTGGCCTGGCCGGGGCGGAACGACCCTGCGATCACGTCTTCTTCCGCCCGGCGCCGAAGACAGCCGCTGAGCGATCAAGGTTTTCCAGGTTAGAAGTTTCTTCATGCGAGAAAAGTAATTTAGCATGATCCTTTGGTAGAGGCAGAAGGCTTCACGACATGGTTTCAGATGCCACGGACCAGGTTGACCAGTCTCAGGACGAATACAACCGCAATTCCGACATTCGCTACGGCGCCCATTGTCCGGGTGTGGTTGAGCTGATTTTCAAGGACAAGAAACACTATATTGCCCTCACCGGGGTGATCGTGAACCTTTCGGTTACAGGCTGCCTGTTCTCCAATGACCAGATGCCCTGGGCTGACCGGGACGCCAGCAAGGCCCTTGAGTCGGTCTTTGACGTGATCAATGAGAGATGCCGCGTCTACATCCCGTGGATCAACACAAACTCGACCGGCAAGATCCGGCGGATAGGCTCCTTCATCATCGCCGTGGAATTTGACCAGCCGCTCAACGAGGCGCTGGTCAAGTCGATCGCCAGCCTGGAGCCAAACCGGAAAAGACGGTTCAAGCCAAGATCACCCGGCAAGTACAACCGCGTCCTTCCCATCAAGCGCGGCTGAACTTTGGCATTCACGCAGCCCTTATTGCGTGACGTCCCCGGTCCCATGCTGCACCAACCCGGATCAGCCTGCCGCCTGGCTCTGCCGGGTTGATTTGATGCAGTTCAACATCGCCTGCACCTTTTCCGTCCGGTGCAGATCGACATGGGTGACAAGCCAGCCCGGCACCGACCAGTCCTCGTCGGGTGGCAGCACCGCCGTGAGACCCCCGCGTCGTTGCGCTTCGTGGTCGCCAATGAAGCCGATGCCGATTCCGGCGGAGACCGCTTCCGCGCCAACCCAGATGTCGCGCGATGTAAGGGCTACCATGTCCGGCGTCACATGCTCATCGATCCAGGGCCGGAACGGCAGGCGGCTGTCTTGAGGCGGCGGCACCACGAACTTGTGCCTGGAAAGCTCGCTGCTGTCGTTGGGTAGGCCATTCCGCTGAATGTAGCTCTCATGGGCATAAAGGTTGAAGCTCACACGGCCGAAGCTGCTGACCACATAATCCGGGTGCTCGGGCTTCCGTCCCGCACGCAGGGCGATGTGCGCCTCGCCATATTCCAGCCGGGCCAGATCCTCGGACGCGTCGATGGTCACAACGCAGAGCGGATTTCGCGTTCGGAACTCCGCGATCGCCTGCATCAGCAAGCCCGCAAAAGGTGCAAGGATGGTGAGCTTGATCTCCCCCTCGATTTCGGTCCTGCCACCGCGAATGCGGCCGGCAAGATCGCCGATCAGCTCGTCGGTCTTTTGCGCCACCCGCAACACGTCTTCACCCAGTTCGGTCAGCGCATAGCCGCGGGCATGCCGCAGGAAGATCCGGGCACCGAGCTCCGCTTCCAGGACGTCGATGTGCCGGTTGACGGTCGCGCGATGGATGCCCAGCAACTCAGCGGCCGCGCTCACGGTCCCAAGTTTGGCCACCTGATAAGCCGTACGCAGTTCTGCCCATTTGTCCATGCGGTCTATGCCTAATTTGCGCGCACATAATGCGGATTTCTGCGCGTTGATGACATCAATCTAGCAGGTTATCTGTCGGTCATCAAAACAAACAACCTCGGGACTGCAATCATGACTTATGTTTCCCTGACCATCCGCATCCTTCTGACACTGGCCTTCGTCGCTGCCGGCGGTGCCAAGATCATCGGTGTCGACATGATGGTTGCCACCTTCGATCAGGTCGGCCTGGGGCAGTGGCTTCGCTACCTGACAGGCATCATCGAACTTGGCGGCGCCGTGCTGCTCTGGCTGCCGGGCCTTCAGGCGGTTGGCGCCATGGTGCTTGGCGGCACCATGGTCGGAGCCGTTCTCACCCATCTCTTCATCCTCGGGCCTTCGGCCGTTCCCGCCATTGTGCTTGGCATCCTCTGCGCTGCCGTGCTCTATCTGCATCGCGATCAGATCACCACCTTGCTGAGCCGCTCCGAGCCTTCGCAGGCCTAAAGACCGGGATCGACCGCGCCCCTTTCAAGGACCTGCAGGATTTACCGGTCGCGGGCAGGGCACAGAGCTGCCTCAGACGGTTTGTACCGAACTCTCATGTCCCCCCGAAAAATCGGGGGGATATGGTGCGTCGAAAAACGGGCTATCCCGACAGATTGAGAGCAGGTCAGAAATGGAAATCGGTGTCGACAGTTTCGCAGCCTTCAAGTCAGATGCCGCACCCGGCGAATTCACGCCCGCCGCCGACCGGATGGAGGCGCTGCTGGCGGAGGTCGAGACTGCCGATCGCGTCGGTCTCGACTGTTTCGGCATCGGCGAGCATCACCGCAAGGAGTTTCTCGATTCCGCCCCCGCCGTCATTCTGGCGGCAGCAGCCGCACGGACGAAGAATATTCGTCTGAGCAGCGCGGTGACAGTGCTCAGTGCTGCCGATCCGGTGCGCGTGTTCCAGGACTTCGCCACCATTGATCTGATTTCGCGCGGCCGCGCCGAGATCGTGGTTGGCCGCGGCTCTTTCGGCGAAGCCTATCCGCTCTTTGGCTTTTCGATGCATGATTACGATGCGTTGTTTGTCGAAAAACTCGATCTTCTGCTCAAATTGCGCGAGCAGACCAATGTCACCTGGAGCGGCCGCTTCCGGCCGGCCCTGACCGGGCAGGGCGTCTATCCGCGGCCGCATCAGGACAGGCTTCCGGTCTGGCTCGGCGTCGGCGGCACGCCGCAATCCTTTGTCCGCGCCGGTACGCTTGGTCTTCCCCTCATGGTGGCGATCATCGGTGGCAGCTTTGACCGCTTTCGGCCACTTGTGGACATGTACCGCGAGGCGGGCGCTCGCGCCGGCCATGCGCCCGAAACTCTCAAGGTCGGGCTTCATGCCCTGGGCTTCGTCGGCGAGAGCGACCAGGCCGCGCGCGATGCCTTTTACCCCGGCTGGGCCGACATGTTCAGTCGGATCGGCCGCGAACGCGGATTTCCACCTGCAAGCCGTGCCCAGTTCGATGCCACGTGCGGCCCGCATGGCGCCTATCTCATCGGCAACCCTGAAACCGTGCGCGACAAGGTGCTCGCAGCCAGTGAGGCGCTGGGCGGCGTCTCGCGGCTGACCTTCCAGATGAGTTCCGCCATGCTGGAGACAGATGCGATGCAGCGGTCCATCGAACTGCTCGGCCTCGAGGTCGCCCCCGCAGTCAGGTCGGCGCTGGCCCAGCCGGCGGCTGGCTGACCCGGCGGTTTTGCCGCTTTCGAATGCCCGGCTGACACAAACATTGCCGGGCTAAGGCGGGCAGGGCGAATGGCCGTCAACCCTCGTCCGCCTTGCCCGCCTGCCACCTCGTGCCGTTTGCAAATCAGCCCCGGTCTGCTAAGCCCCGTGCACGACAATGGGACCGGAGAATTCTGATGACACCTGACATTCGCCCGCTCGTGGCAGGCAACTGGAAGATGAACGGCACGCGCGACAATCTTGACCAGATCAAGGCCATCGCCGACGGGCTCGGTCCGGATCTTGCCGACAAGATCGATGCCCTGATCTGCCCGCCCGCAACGCTTCTTTATGTCGCCACCGCGATTGCCGAACAGACCCCGCTGGCGATCGGTGCGCAGGATTGTCACGACCAGCAGAGCGGCGCCTATACCGGCGATATTTCGGCCGAGATGATTGCCGATTGCCTCGGCGATTACGTGCTGGTCGGCCATTCCGAACGCCGCACGCTGCATGGCGAGAGCAACGAGACCGTGCACGCCAAGGCGGAGGCGGCCAAGCAGGCCGGTCTCACCCGCGTCATCTGCATCGGTGAGACCGAGGCCGAGCGCAAATCCGGCGACACGCTCAAGGTCCTGGGCGCGCAGCTTGCAGGCTCCGTGCCCGAAGGCGCGACAGCCGCCGACACCGTCATTGCCTATGAGCCGGTCTGGGCCATCGGCACCGGCCTGACGCCGACGGTTGATGACGTGACCGAAGCCCATGCCTTCATCCGCTCCGAGATGAAGAACCGCTTTGGCGGCGAGGGGGCTTCGATGCGGCTCCTCTATGGCGGCTCGGTCAAGCCCGGCAACGCGGCAGAATTGCTCGGCGTGGCGCATGTGGATGGCGCCTTGATCGGCGGCGCGAGCTTGAAAGCGGACGACTTCCTCGCCATTTGTAAGGCCTGCCGCGGCCTCCTGGGCTGATCAGGCAGCAAGATTATGTCCCGGCTTGGTGCTGTTGCGCCCAGTCGGGACTTGGAAAGCTGGCTGCCCTCGTGTAAAGAGCCGCAAAACCGGACCAAGATTGCGCCCCGAAAGGGCAGGAAAGAAGCCGATGCAAACCGTTTTGATTGTTATCCATCTCATGATCGTGCTGGCGCTTGTCGGCATCGTGCTGATCCAGCGTTCCGAAGGCGGCGGCCTCGGTATTGGCGGCGGCTCTGGCTTCATGTCGGCGCGCGGTGCTGCCAGCGCCCTGACCCGCACCACCGGCATTCTCGCGGCAGCCTTCTTCGCCACCTCGCTGGCGCTGGGCATCCTGGCCCGTTACAGCGATAGCCCGACCGACATCCTCGACCGCATCCCGTCCCAGACCCAGGGCACCGGCTCCGGCGTTCTCGACCAGCTCGGCGGCGCGGCCGCACCGGCTGGCGGTGACATCCCGGCAGCGCCCGAGGCCCCGGCCTCCGACGTTCCGTCCGGCCAGTAAGGCCCGCATCTTCGCAAACCGGCGGATGGCAACTGGCCACCGCCGGTTTTTTCATGCGGTTTTCATGGCAATTGCATTGTTATGCACCGCTAAAATGCGCCATCTGAATTTTGGGGTGGCGGAATCAGCATTCTAAAGGTATCGGTTCAATCCCATGGCGCGATATGTTTTCATAACTGGCGGCGTGGTCTCCTCGCTTGGTAAAGGCATTGCCTCGGCCGCCCTTGGTGCGTTGCTGCAGGCCCGTGGTTACCGGGTGCGGCTGCGCAAACTCGACCCCTATCTCAATGTCGATCCGGGCACCATGAGCCCGACCCAGCACGGCGAGGTGTTTGTCACCGACGATGGGGCTGAGACCGATCTCGACCTTGGTCATTACGAACGCTTCACCGGGCGTTCCGCGGTCCAGTCCGACAACATCACCACCGGCCGCATCTACAAGGACATCATCGACAAGGAACGCCGTGGCGATTATCTCGGCGCAACCGTTCAGGTGATTCCGCACGTTACCAATGAAATCAAGAACTTCGTGCTCGAAGGCAACGAGGACTACGACTTCGTTCTGTGCGAGATCGGCGGCACCGTCGGCGACATCGAGGCGATGCCCTTCATTGAGGCGATCCGCCAGCTCGGCAACGACCTGCCGCGGGGCAACGCGGTCTATGTCCATCTCACGCTGATGCCGTGGATCGCCGCTGCCGGCGAGCTCAAGACCAAGCCGACCCAGCACTCGGTCAAGGAACTGCAGGCCATGGGCATTGCGCCCGATATCCTGCTGGTTCGCGCCGACCGCGAAATCCCGTCGGAAGAACGCCGCAAGCTCTCGCAGTTCTGCAATGTTCGTGCCTCTGCCGTCATCCAGGCGCTGGACGTGCCCTCGATCTACGATGTGCCGATCGCCTATCACAAGGAAGGTCTCGACACCGAAGTCCTGGCCGCCTTCGGCATTGATCCGGCACCGGCGCCGCGCATGCAGTCCTGGGAAGCCGTCTCCGAGCGCATCCACAATCCCGAGGGCGAAGTCACCATCGCCATCGTCGGCAAGTACACCGGCCTGAAAGACGCCTACAAGTCGCTGATCGAGGCGCTCTATCACGGCGGCATCGCCAACCGGGTCAAGGTCAAGCTCGAATGGATCGAATCCGAGATCTTCGAGAAGGAAGATCCGTCGCCCTGGCTCGAAAAGGTCAACGGCATCCTGGTGCCCGGCGGCTTTGGCGAGCGCGGCGCGGAGGGCAAGATTGCCGCTGCCAAATTCGCCCGCGAGCGCAAGGTGCCTTACTTCGGCATCTGCTACGGCATGCAGATGGCCGTGCTTGATGCCGCCCGTAATCTGGCCGGCATCGAAGATGCGATGTCCTCGGAATTCGACCGCAAGACCGGCACCCACATCGTCGGCATCATGACCGAATGGCTCAAGGGCAACCAGCTTGAAAAGCGCGCCAAGGACGGCGATCTCGGCGGTACCATGAGGCTCGGCGCCTATCCGCACCCGCTCAAGCCCGGCTCGCTGATCTCGGATATCTACGGCTCGACCGAAGTCTCCGAACGTCACCGCCATCGCTACGAGGTCAATATCGACTACAAGGACCAGCTCGAGGCCGCAGGCTTGGTGTTTTCCGGCGTCTCGCCCGATGGCCTGCTGCCCGAAACCATCGAGTACCCGCGCGACGTCCATCCCTGGTTCATCGGCGTGCAGTATCACCCCGAACTCAAGTCGCGCCCGCTCGAACCGCACCCGCTGTTCGCAAGCTTCATCGAGGCCGCACTGGAGCAGTCGCGTCTGGTCTGAACACGCCACACCCGTCGCCCTGTCGGCGCGGGCGAATGCTGTCGCCATATGACACTTGAAACGCACCGGCTTCGATCGAAACCGGTGCGTTTTGCTGTTCAGTCAGCTTTCCCGGGACCGCGCGAAAACAATCGGCGGCGAGCGCACTACGGCGTGATCCAGGCCGTGAACATGATCGCCACCGGCACCGGTGCGACGGCAATCGCCACCGAGATCAGGAACTGCTTCACCGGCATCAGCTTGCTCAACCCCGTTACCAGCGCAATGCCGCCGCCACCGCCCAGCAGCGTGTTGCCGGGCAGATTGATCAGCACGATCAGCGTGATGGCCCGATGCCGGGTCAGCCACGGCACCAGCCGGCGCGGCGCATTTTGAGTCAAGTAATGATCCCGTTCCACCGGGCTCAACCCGTAGAAGGTCTCGATCAATCCGGCCGTCCTGGTAAAATCGTGCCGCAACAGCCAGGCCGCAAGCCGCTGGTCGGGAACCAGCCGTCCAACCGCAAAGGCCAGCACCAGTGCCGAGAACGTCGACAGGTAGACGATGCCCGCAACCTGGGCGCCGAACACCATCAGCAGTGCCAGCCCGATCTCCGTACCCGGCACGAAGGGAATTGCGGTCAGCGCGATGTAAATCAGCAGGATGGCGATAACGGTGCCGACAACAGGCATGCCGGCCTGGCCCAGGCTGGAGACCTGCAGGCTGTCCTCGATCACCCGTTCCAGCCAGCGGCCACCGAGAATCAGGCACAGGTAGAACCCCGCCAGCAGCGCCAGTTTCAGGGCCTTTCGGAGTTTGGGTCTGCCGCCTGTCATCGTGATCCCTGATTGGTTCCCGGTCTCACCGGACTACACCGTCTGGCACGGTGGTTAACTGGTGGCAGTGGAAAAAACCAACCTACATGCTTTGACCGGCCGTGACAGGCGGTGATTGAAAGCTGGCGCAACCTTTGCCGCCCCTTTGCGATCCCTGAGGCAACTTTCCCGCTTCCCGGCCGTTGGCTGATCCGCATGGCCTGGGTTAGTCTGGCCGGCGACACATCCTGCCGGTCCTTGCGCCGCGCAGCCTTCCACCAGTGGCCGCCGGGCCGGGAACCCCATGATGCATTCTTTCCGCTTCGCGTCCCATTTGCTGCAAAAATCCGTCCCCGGCATTGCCCTGATTGCTATGAGCTTGATGCTTGCCGTCACAGCCGGTGTGGCACGGGCCCAGGACAGTGTCGAGCCGGCCGGGCCGACCATCGAGATCGGCGACAGCGTCATCTCCGACAATGAAATCCGCAGCCGCATCCAGACCATCTTCCGCGAGATCGAGGGGCTGAACCGGATCTTCGTGTCGGTCAGTTCCGGCGTCGTCACCTTGAGTGGCCAGGTCGAGGAAGCGCCGCTTGCCAAGAAGGCCGAGGATCTGGTCAGCCGTGTGGCGGGCGTGGTCGCCATCGAGAACCGGCTGACCGAAGAAACCGCGGTCTCCGAGCGCCTCAAGCCGGTCATCGGCCGCTTTGAAAGCCGGATGCAGCAGGCGCTGGATTACCTGCCGCTGATCCTCGTCGCGGCTCTCGTCTGGCTGCTGATCGGCATGCTGGGCTGGTTCGTCACCACCCGCAAGCAGCCCTGGGACTGGCTCACGCCCAACGCCTTCATTGCCGATCTTCTGCGCCAGACCGTCTGGCTGGCCTTTGTCATGTTCGGCGCGCTGATGGCGCTCGATATTCTCGGCGCAACCGCGGTGCTCGGCACCATTCTGGGTGCGGTCGGCATCATCGGCCTCGCCATCGGTTTTGCCGTCAAGGACACGGTGGAAAACTACATCGCCTCGATCCTGCTTTCGATCCGGCAGCCGTTCCAGCCGCGCGATTTCATCGCGCTTGAGGGCATGGAGGGCTTTGTCATCCGGCTCACCTCGCGCGCCACAATCCTGATGGACATCGACGGCAACCACATACGCATTCCCAATGCGACGGTGTTCAAGGCCAAGATCGTCAACTATTCCCGAAACCCTGAGCGCCGCTTCTCCTTCGAACTTGGTGTCGACGCCGACAGCGTGCTGCATGAGGCGCTGGCGGTCTGCCATGAAACGCTTGCGGGGCTGGGTTTCGTGCTGCGCGATCCCGAACCCGGGGCCTGGATCGAAAAGGTCGGCGATTCCAACGTCCTGATCGGCGTCTCCGGCTGGATCAACCAGACCGAGACCGACTTCATCAAGGCCCGCTCCGAGGCCATCCGCACGGTCAAGACCGCGCTCGAACAGGCAGGCTTCGCGCTGCCCGAACCGATCTACCGTCTGCGTTTCGACAATGGCGTGCCGATGCCCTCCGCCGGGCAGCCGGAGACGGGTGCGAAACGCCCTGCAGACGAAAGAACCTCGGCAACGCTCAAACCGGTTCCGGCCCCAGACTCCAGCCACGCCCAAACCCCGCCACCGGAGCAAGTCACCGACACCGGTGTCGACGAGGCGGTTCTGCGCAAGGTCGACGACGAACGCCAGCAGGAACCGGGCGGCGACCTCCTGTCAGAGGATGGCAAGGACGAACTTGGAGAGAGACCGAAAGCTTAGACTTTGCGAGGATGAAAGACGTGCTGGCGCTGTCAGCGGTCTGTCACGACAGAGAATGGAACGGCCAGCGTGTCCTCGCGGCAGCTGCGTGACGTCAATCTACAGCCCGACCCCGTTCTATGAATAACGGCAGTCGCGTTCCGAGGCGCTTGTGGCAGATCAGAGCCGCGGCGTCCAGAGTGGTGACGTAGAGGGTAGGGACGAGCTCTCTCTTCTTGTGGGAGGGAAAGCGATTTCAGCGGTGTGGCTTCAGCCAAGTGCTGGCGATCGCGAGTGAGGGGAGATCCCGGACGCTGAGGTTGCCTCCCGCCGGCGTCATCCTTCACCTCCTCCGTCGTCATCCTCGGGCTTGACCCGAGGATCCAAAACCAGACCTCCCCGAACCTAGTCACCACAACTCATAATACAAATCCCGCCAATCCGGATTGAAGCGCTCGACCAGTTCGATCTTCCATTTGCGATACCAGCGCTTGAGAGATTTCTCCCGCTGGATTGCATCGGCAATATCATAGTGCTCCTCATACCAGACCAGTTGCCTGCAACCATATTTCGAAGCAAAGCCCGGGGTCAGTTCTTCCCGGTGTTCATAAATGCGCCGCTCAAGATCGGTCGTCACGCCGATGTAGAGCGTGCCGTGCTTGTGGTTGGTGACGATATAGACAAATCCCGTCATGCGGGAAAAATGCTTGGTTCTGGATCCTCGGGTCAAGCCCGAGGATGACGAAAATTTGAGATCTATTCCGACAATTTCATCCCCACCCTCCGCACGTGTGTCATGATTCCCGCACTCCCACCGCCGGATGGATCGCGAACGTGTCGGACCAGGCGGGAGGAATGCCTTTCGGGATTTGCCGTAACGTGCGGCAAGGCCTGGAAGGAGGCGGTGACCAGTGCGGCTCCGTCGGCGGCCTTGGCGTCTTGACGATGTTTGAGGCCAGCCGGCCACCGGTACGTCCTCGGGTCCAGCCTGCTCACGCAGGCGGGACCGGACAGCGGACCGGGCCTGTGGCGAAGGTCTGCCCCGTCCTGCCCAAGGATGGGGAGATGCTTCGTGCCGGAGACCGCGCCAAACGCTTCCGCCGCAGCCCCTGTCCGGGATGCGGCCTGGGGAAACCCATGAAACTCCGCGTCGGGTCAAAACCCTCAAGCGGATGAGCGAAGCCGTGACTGCCTGTCGGATGCGGACATCATCCGGCGACATTCGGGCCGTGCGCGCGCTGCGCCACCCCCCATACCTATCATACCCCAGAGGCAAAGCCCGCGTGCGGCCCTCCGGACTCCTGACCAAAGCTTCAACCCCGGCGGTCATCCGCGCGGGAGCACAAACGGCTGCGCGTTGGAGCGGCACCTGGCTTCACCATCATTCGGCACGCCACCCCGCGCTCTTGCCGCGAAACCGCAAATTTGAGACACTCTATCCGCGTGGCGTCCCGGCCTGGCCAGCATCGTATTGCTGGTGCCTGTGGCCGCAGCCGGACAACCGGCGCCCCGGGAGGATCAGACAATGAAGATCAGATCTCGCCTCATCACCGGTCTTGCCGCCTTGACATCGGTGCTGGCCATCGCCGGTCCCGCCCATGCCACGGTGTCGATTTCCTGTGCCGACATGAAGTTTGATTCCAGCATCGATATCGTGCTGGGGGCCGGCCCGGTGCCGAACGTGTTTTCGGTGACCCTGTCCGTGGGCGGCCGGGACTTCAGCACCGAACCGGGCCTGCCCGGCGAACCGGTGAGCGTCGCCCAGGCCTTCGATGATGGCGAGCTCTTCCGCATCGATCTGGTCGACGTTCAGGCCACCCGGCGCGTCGCCGCCATTCGCCTGCTGCGCGCCGAGCACGACACCATGCCGCTGCAGCTGGGTTACTTGCAGATCGAGGACGAGCCGCCGATCGGGATCTCCTGCGAAGGGCCCTGAGGGCCGGGGACGGGCAAAAGGATCGAACCGGCTCGACCCTATGCAGGGCCTGAACCGTTGGGATAAAGGCTATTTCGCCTTCTTCACATAGGCCGACATCAGCGCCGCCATCCGCGCGTTGCGGATGGCCGAGGTGTTTTCCCCCATCACCACCGCGACCACCGATTTGCCCTGGTGCCTCACCGAGGTCGCAAGATTGAAGCCCGAGGCCCGGGTGTAGCCGGTCTTCAGTCCGTCGGCACCCGGGATCATGTCCAGCGCCTTGTTGTGGCCCTTGATGGTGCGGCCGGCCACGGTGACTTCCTTCTGCCGGAAGTAGCCGTAGTAATGCGGGAATGTCCGCCTGAGCGCGATCGACAGGATCGCCATGTCGGTGGCGGTCGTCACCTGATCGCTGTCGGGCAGGCCCGAGGCGTTCTTGAACACCGTCCGCTTCATCCCCAGCGTCCGCGCCTTGGCGGTCATCATCTGGGCAAAGCGGGCTTCCGAGCCGCCGCCGAGAAACTCGGCCGTGGCTGTGGCCACATCATTGGCGGACTTGACCACCAGAACCCGGATCGCGGTGTCGACCGGGATCGATTGACCCGGCTTCAGCCCCAGCTTGGACGGTGGACGGGCCGCGGCATTGCGCGAGATCGGAATCAGGTCGTTGCGGTTGACCCGGCCCTCGTCCATCGCCTCGAACAGCATGTAGAGCGTCATCATCTTGGTCAGCGAGGCCGGGTAGCGCAGCTCGTTGACATTGGCGCCATAGAGCATCTTGCCGGTCTTGGCGTCGACCACGATGGCCGCGTATTTCTCGGTCGTCGGCGCAATCGGCGCCACCGCGTCCTCGATCGACCCGCCAGAGGAGGCGCATCCGGAGACTGCGGCAGCCACGAACATCGATATCAGCAAAATGCGGCATTGGCGCCATGCGCCAGCAAACAGCCCGGTCAAAACTCGCTCCCGTTTACAACCCGTTAACTGATTACCGTCTGGACGCGATTCCCGCAAGGGTGGGGGGCTTTCAGCCATCGAGCCGCTCGGAAGCTGCCATCGCCGCGGTTGCACCCGATCCGGGCTTGCTGATATGGGGAGGGCCCAAACGGAGCAAGACTTTTCATGGCATCACCGCGGTCCAAACGTCCCCTCGATCATCTTGTGTTGCCGGTCGAGGATCTCGACATTGCGCGCGCCCGGCATTCCGCGCTCGGTTTTACCGTTGCCGCCGACGCGCGCCATCCTTTCGGAACCGAGAACGCCTGCGTTTTCTTCGCCGACGGCACCTATCTCGAACCGCTCGGCATTGCCCAGCGCGAAGACTGTGAAGCGGCCGCGCGAAAAGGCAATGTCTTTGTCGCCCGTGATCAGGCCTACCGCTTCCGCAGAAGCGACAACGGGTTCTCCGCCCTCGTGGTCGGTTCGACTGATGGGGATGCCGATCACGCCCGCTTCGTCGAGCTCGGCATGTCGGGCGGCGAAATGCTGGAATTCTCCCGGCCGATGAAGATGCCAGACGGCTCGGAGGTCACGGCCAGTTTCAAGCTGGCCTTCGCCGCTGACCTGCGCACGCCGGATTTCTTCGGCTTCGCCGTCGAACGCATCAACGTGCCGGCCGCCGATCGCTCGGTGCTGACCACACACGCAAACGGCGTCAGGGGCATTTCCGAAGTCATCCTGTCCGAGCCCAATCCGACCGATTTTCAGTATTTCATTCAGGAGCTTGCCTGCAACCGCGAGGTCGACGCCAACTCCTTCGGCATGTCGATCGAGCTCGATGGCGCAACCATCACGGTCTACAACAAGGCCGGGCTGGAAACCCATTTGGGCGTCTCCGACCCGTCGCGCGAGCGTGGCCTTTCCGGCCGCGCCGTGGTCTACCAGGTCGCCGATCTTGCAGCCGTTGCAGCTCTGCTGCTGAAAAATGATGTCACCGCGCGCCAGGTTGGCGGACGCCTGGTTGTCGATCCGGCGCCGGGCCAGGGCGCCTATTACTGTTTTGAGGAAATCCGATGAGCGCTCCCAACGCCACCGTCACCGCAGGCACCGCAACATTCGGCAACCATCTGCCGCTCACGCTGATTGCCGGTCCGTGCCAGATGGAAAGCCGAGAGCACGCCTTCGAGATTGCCGGCAGCCTCAAGGAAATTTGCGGCAAGCTCGGCATCGGGCTGGTCTACAAGTCCTCCTTCGACAAGGCCAACCGCACCTCGCTGTCGGGCAAGCGCGGCCTGGGCCTCGACAAGGCAATGGGCGTGTTTGCCGATATCAAGACCGAGCTCGGCCTGTCGGTGATCACCGATGTCCACACCGAAGCCCAGTGCGCCGAAGTGGCCGAAGTCGTTGATATCCTTCAGATCCCGGCCTTTCTCTGCCGCCAGACCGATCTTCTGGTCGCCGCCGCCAACACCGGCAAGGTGATCAACGTCAAGAAGGGCCAGTTCCTCGCACCTTGGGACATGAAGAATGTCCTCGCCAAGGTGACCGATAGCGGCAATTCCAACGTGCTGCTGACCGAGCGCGGCGCTTCCTTCGGCTACAACACACTCGTCTCCGACATGCGCTCGCTGCCGATCATGGCCGGGTTTGGCGCGCCGGTCGTGTTCGACGCCACCCATTCGGTGCAGCAGCCGGGCGGGCACGGCGGTTCCTCGGGTGGCCAGCGCGAATTTGTCGAGACCCTGTCGCGCGCAGCCGTCGCCGTCGGCGTTGCGGCGCTGTTCATCGAGACCCACGAGGATCCCGACAACGCCCCCTCCGACGGCCCCAACATGGTGCCGCTCACCGAGATGCCGCGCCTGCTCGAAACCCTGATGGCGTTTGACGCCGTCGCCAAAAGGGCCTGAGCCTCAAACGGCCCGTTCGCGGCCTTCCAGACAAAAAGGCCGCCGGTTCATCCCCGGCGGCCTTTTTCATTCTATCATGTGGATTTGGTCTGTCAGAACTCGCTCCAGCTTTCCTCCTTGCGGGCGGTTGCCGCACCACCGCCCATTCCGAAGGCCGAGGCGACCTTGCCGGCCAGTGCGCGCGCGGGCGACTGGGCAGGCTTTGAGGATGAGTTTGCCGCCGCAGGTGCTGCGTTTGGAGTGCTGTTCTTCGTGGTGAAGCGGCGCACCAGTCCTTCCAGCTTGACGGCTTCGCCGGACAGGCCCTGCGTGGCGGCGTTGGTTTCCTCCACCATCGCTGCGTTCTGCTGGGTGACCTGGTCCATCTGGTTGATCGCCGAGTTGATTTCGGTGAGCGCCGTCGACTGTTCACGCGCGCCGGTGACGATCGACTGGATCAGATCGTTGATCTTGCCGACCTGGCCTTCGATCTCGCCGAGCGAAGTGCCGGTGTCATTGACCAGCGACACGCCGGCGCCGACATGGGTCGAGGAGGTTTCGATCAGCGTCTTGATCTCCTTGGCCGCATTGGCAGAGCGCTGTGCCAGTTCGCGCACTTCCTGCGCCACCACGGCAAAGCCCTTGCCAGCTTCCCCGGCGCGCGCCGCCTCGACGCCTGCATTCAGCGCCAGCAGGTTTGTCTGAAACGCGATGTCGTCGATCACAGAGATGATCTGGCTGATCTGCTTGGAGGATTCCTCGATCTTTTCCATCGCCGAGATCGCATTCTTGACCACGGTGCCGGATTTCTCCGCACCCGATTTGGCGGCGCCGACCATGTCGCTGGCTTCCTCGGCGCGCTGTGAAGAGCTCTTTACCGTCGAGGTGATCTCGTCGAGCGCCGCTGCGGTTTCCTCGAGCGAAGCTGCCTGCTGCTCTGTGCGCTTGGACAGGTCATCCGATGCGGAGCCGATTTCCGAGGACGCGAGCCGAACCGCATCGGTTGTGGCGGAGATGTCTTCCATGGTCTCGCTGAGCGATCCCACGGCGGCATTGAACTCGGTGCGCAGCTTCTCGTAGGCCGGTGCGAAGGACGCGGTGATCCTGTAGCCGAGGTTGCCCGAAGACAGGTTCTCGAGGCCGGTGGTCAGCGCATCGATGACACGCACGCGCTCGGCATCTTCTTCGGCCTGGCGTTCCGCGGCTTCCTGCTCGAGACGCTTGATCTCGGCCTGTTCCTTTTCAGACTGCGACCGTGCCGCCTTGCGGTCCATCTCGCCCTGCCGGAAATAGGCAACCGATTGGGCCATCTCGCCGATTTCGTCGTCGCGCTGAACATAGGGAACATCGTTGGAATAGTCTCCCGCGGCCAGCATGCCCATGTAATCCTTCATCGAGGTAAGCGGGACGATGGCTCTCTGACGGAACACGAACAGCCCGCCGATGAACAAGAGGATGGAGAGAATGCTCGCGCCCATCGAGATTTTCGAGAACAGGGCGTCTTCCGCACTGGCAAGCGATTCGGCGGCGTCGCGGTAGGCCAGAGCCGAAACGGCAAGCTCGTCGACAGAGGCTTCCTTGTCGTGGAAGGCGGTATAGAGTTCGCCCAGCGCAATTTCACCGGCGGCCATGTCGCCGGAGCTCACGGCCGGGAGGAACCGGTTGTCCATGATCTCCCAGAACGCGTCTCCCTTGACCAAGACCTCGTTCTCAAGTGGACGCAGAAGCTCGGCGTCCAGGTCAGACCGGAGCCAATCGCTCTTTCGTGCATCATAGGCCTTGTGCAAGGCTTCGATCTTGCCGATGTTTTTCTCGATGATGCTCGGGTGGACCATGATCTCGTTGGCCAGCATGTAGGGCTCAACGGCGTAAAGGGCATTGGGCACGATGTCTGCGACCAAGTCCTTGCCCAGTGCAATGTCGTGGTAAACGATGCCGTTTACCTTGAGCTCTTCGAAGATGTATTTCTTGAGGGTCATCGAGCCAATAAGCCCGACTGAAACCACGATGCCGAAAACTATCAGGCTGCGTCCAATATTCAGTTTCATGCGACTGTTCCGATACACTGTCATTTTAGGGGAAATCATTTGTCGAAAACGGTGTTGCATCATGCAGAGAGCCACATTTTGCGCGCGGCAATTTTCCGTTCGGAGCCCAACAGATAGGGAAAATGCATTACTTAAATGTAAATTAGGTATTAACGAAGCGGGCCAAATTTTGAATGCGGGAAGTGATACCGTCAGAAATCAAATTCTAAAATGGAAACATGAAGCATCAATATGGATATATTTATTGAGTAAAGCGAGAATGGAATTCCAATAATTCTGTTATTCAGTTCCCGAGCGGCGTTGCATTAGAGATGCCTAAATATTAACGGGCGCTGCTGTCAAAGTGCTAATTTTTGCATATAAATCTCGCATGGTGGTGTTTCTCTTCACCGGGCGCTCGTTGCGGTAGTGGTTCGGGCAGCAGCGCAATCGCCCGGGGGAGGACTGACCGTGGCCGCGCCCCTGCGACGCGGTCCGCATCTTGAGCCGATGCTGCCGCAATTGATTTTTCGCCGTGGTGCGGTAAGACGGCGCAACGCCGGACCGGCGCCAGGTTCAACCGAAGCCCTAGTTCAAACTCTACCTCAAGAAGGAACCAGACCATGACCGCCATTATCGATATTGTCGGACGGGAAATCCTCGACAGCCGCGGAAACCCGACGGTTGAAGTCGACGTTCACCTCGAGGACGGCGCCATGGGCCGGGCGATGGTTCCCTCCGGCGCCTCCACCGGTGCGCATGAAGCCGTTGAATTGCGCGATGGCGGCAGCCGTTATCTCGGCAAGGGCGTGGAAAAGGCGGTTGCCGCCGTCAACGGGCCGCTTTGCGAGAACCTGTGCGGCATGGACGCCGAAGGCCAGATCGCGCTTGACAAGGCGATGATCGAGCTTGATGGCTCGGCCAACAAGGGCAATCTCGGCGCCAATGCCATTCTCGGCGTCTCGCTGGCCGCAGCCCGCGCCGCGGCCCAGTCGAGCGGCCTGCCGCTCTACCGCTATGTCGGCGGCGCCAATGCGCGGCTGCTGCCGGTGCCGATGATGAACATCATCAATGGCGGCGCCCATGCAGACAACCCGATCGATTTCCAGGAATTCATGATCATGCCGGTCGGCGCCGAAACCTTCCGCGACGCCGTTCGCATGGGCTCCGAAGTCTTCCACACCCTGAAGAAGGAGCTCTCCGCCGGCGGTTACAACACCAATGTCGGTGATGAGGGCGGGTTTGCGCCTGATCTCAAGAGCGCGCCCGATGCACTCGATTTCATCATGAAGTCGATCGAGAAGGCCGGTTACCGTCCTGGCGAGGACATTCACCTGGCGCTCGATTGCGCCGCCACCGAGTTCTTCCGCGATGGCAAGTACCAGCTTGATGGCGAAGGCCGGGCGCTCGAGCCCGAGGCGATGGCCGACTACCTCGCCGAGCTGCAGGGCAAGTACCCGATCATTTCGATCGAGGACGGCATGGGTGAGGATGACTGGGATGGCTGGAAGTCGCTCACCGACAAGATCGGCGACCGCTGCCAGCTGGTCGGCGACGACCTTTTCGTCACCAATTCGGCGCGCCTGCGCGACGGCATCAAGATGGGCGTCGCCAACTCGATCCTGGTCAAGGTCAACCAGATCGGCACCCTGTCGGAAACCCTCGATGCCGTCGAGACCGCGCACAAGGCCCGCTACACCGCGGTGATGAGCCATCGCTCCGGCGAGACCGAGGATTCGACCATTGCCGACCTGGCCGTCGCCACCAATTGCGGACAGATCAAGACCGGCTCGCTGTCGCGCTCGGACCGGCTTGCCAAGTACAACCAGCTGATCCGCATCGAGGAAGAGCTCGGTGTCGAAGGCGCATACGCGGGCACATCCGTTCTGCGCGGATAACTCGCTTCGCGCCTTGTCTGGCGCAAACCACGGTCAACCGGAAGCCCGCGTGCAAGCGCGGGCTTTTGTTTGCAATGCAGCAAGTTGCAGTTTCGGCTAACGCTATATTAAGCCTGCTCTGGCAGACTGGTCCCTTCGCAGGGGTAAGGCGTTTTTCGAATGCGGACACAGTTTAGGAAAAAGCGATTCTGGAGCCGTTGGGTTGTCCCGGTGCTGTCGGTCGCTTGTTTCACATATTTCGGCTTTCATTCATGGTCTGGCGCCTACGGTCTCGAATCGGCCGAAGCGCTTGAGGTTCGCCGTGTCGAGTTGTCGGAACAGCTTGCAAGCTTGACCGAACGCAGGCAACATCTTGAGCGCAAGGTGATGCTGTTGAGCGATGGTGCGGTTGAGGCGGACATGCTTGATGAGCGGGCGCGGTTTTTGTTGAACGTCGCCCGCGAGGATGAGGTTGTGTATTTCAACTGATATCGTCGGTTAACCTGAATGCAGTTAACTGTACAATTTCTTAACAAAAACAGCTTTGTAGAGCGAATGCCAGCTATGCGTTTATGCGCTTGCTGATCCCCTCTTATTTCCCTATGGTCAACTCACGAGACCTAATGGGAGGATGAGATGGCTACACGCAAAAGCGCCACCGCCGCATCCCGCAAAAAACCGGCTGAAAAGAGCGGGTTGAACGGCGGGATCACCGAATTCGACAAGGCTACCGAGCTGGAAGCCTACCGCGAGATGCTTCTCATCCGCCGATTCGAAGAGAAAGCCGGCCAGCTTTACGGCATGGGCTTTATCGGCGGTTTCTGTCACCTTTATATCGGCCAGGAGGCTGTCGTCGTCGGCATGCAGATGGCGCTGAAGGACGGCGATCAGGTCATTACCGGATACCGTGACCACGGTCACATGCTGGCCACCGGCATGGAAGCGCGCGGCGTGATGGCCGAGCTTACCGGCCGCAAGGACGGATATTCGCATGGCAAGGGCGGCTCCATGCACATGTTCTCCAAGGAAAAGAATTTCTACGGCGGCCACGGCATCGTCGGCGCCCAGGTGTCGCTCGGCACCGGTCTCGCCTTCGCCAACAAGTATCGCGGCAATGACAATGTCTCGCTCGCCTATTTCGGTGATGGCGCCGCCAACCAGGGTCAGGTCTACGAGAGCTTCAACATGGCCGCTCTGTGGAAGCTGCCGGTGATCTACATCGTCGAGAACAACCGTTATGCCATGGGCACCTCGACGGCGCGTTCCTCGGCCCAGTCGAACTTCTCGCTGCGCGGCAATTCCTTCGGCATTCCCGGCCATCAGGTCGACGGCATGGATGTGCGTGCGGTGCATGCCGCAGCCGTTGAGGCGGTTGCCCATTGCCGCTCCGGTAAGGGCCCGATCATCCTCGAAATGCTCACCTACCGCTATCGCGGTCACTCGATGTCCGATCCGGCAAAATACCGCTCCAAGGACGAAGTGCAGAAGATGCGCTCCGAGCATGACCCGATCGAACAGGTCAAGGCGCGGATCCTCGAGCTCAAGCATGCCAGCGAAGATGACCTCAAGGCCATCGACAAGAAGGTGCGGGATGTGGTGGCGGATTCGGCCGACTTCGCCCAGAACAATCCGGAGCCGGATGCATCCGAGCTCTACACCGACATTCTGCTGTAAGGGGAGGGAACACCATGCCGATTGATATCCTGATGCCTGCGCTGTCCCCGACCATGGAAGAGGGCACGCTGTCGAAATGGCTCAAGAACGAAGGTGACTCGGTTGCCGCCGGCGATGTGATCGCTGAGATCGAAACCGACAAGGCAACGATGGAAGTCGAAGCCGTCGACGAGGGCAAGATCGGCAAGATCGTTGTCCCGGCCGGCACCGAGAACGTCAAGGTCAACGCCCTCATCGCCGTACTGTTGGAAGAGGGCGAAAGCGCTTCCGACATCGGCTCCGGCAAGGCCGCCGAACCGGCCCCCGCACCGGCTGAGGCGGAAGCGCCCGCGGCCTCCGAGCCGGAAAAACCCGCTTCCGTTCCGGCAGCCCCGGTTGCCAGTGAAACCCTGTCCGATCCGTCGATCCCTGACGGCACCGAAATGGTGCCGACCACCGTGCGCGAAGCCTTGCGCGACGCCATGGCCGAGGAAATGCGCGCCAATGACGACGTCTTCCTCATGGGTGAGGAAGTGGCCGAGTACCAGGGCGCCTACAAGATCAGCCAAGGCTTGCTGCAGGAATTCGGCGCCAGGCGCGTCGTTGACACCCCGATTACCGAGCACGGTTTCACCGGTGTCGGCGTCGGTGCTGCCATGGCTGGCCTCCGCCCGATCGTCGAGTTCATGACCTTCAACTTCGCCATGCAGGCGATCGACCAGATCATCAATTCGGCTGCCAAGACGCTTTACATGTCCGGCGGCCAGATGGGTGCGCCGATCGTCTTCCGCGGCGCCAATGGCGCGGCCGCCCGCGTCGGCGCCCAGCACTCCCAGTGTTATGCCGCATGGTACAGCCACATTCCCGGCCTCAAGGTGGTCATGCCCTACACGGCAGCCGACGCCAAGGGGCTGCTCAAGGCCGCGATCCGCGATCCGAATCCGGTGATCTTCCTCGAAAACGAGATCATGTATGGCCACACCTTCGATGTGCCGAAGATGGATGATTTCGTGCTGCCGATCGGTAAGGCCCGCATTCACAAGCAGGGCAAGGACGTCACCATCGTCTCCTTCGGCATCGGCATGAGCTACGCCGTCAAGGCAGTGGAAGAGCTCTCCGGCATGGGCATTGATGTCGAGCTGATCGACCTGCGCACCATCCGTCCGATGGATCTGCCGACGGTGATCGAAAGCGTGAAGAAGACCGGCCGTCTGGTCACCGTCGAGGAAGGCTATCCGCAGTCCTCGGTCGGCACCGAGATCGCCACGCGCGTGCAGCAGCAGGCGTTCGATTATCTCGATGCGCCGATCATCACCATCGCGGGCAAGGATGTTCCCATGCCCTACGCGGCCAATCTCGAGAAGCTCGCGCTGCCGAATGTTGCGGAGATTGTCGATGCGGTCAAAGCCGTCACCTACCGGAGCTAGTTCCAATGTCTAAACTAGCTCCACAATTTCGTTTGTTTTTGAACGATCTTCCAAGCGACCCCGATGGTATATTAAGGTCGGCATTGACTTGGTACAAAGCTTGGAAAAATTCCCCGGCAGAAGATGATGATGCGGCAACTGTTGCACAGATGAAGGCATTCATCGTTGGAATCATTAGGAAGTATCAGCTTAAAATTGCTTTGGAAGATTTTTCTGGCGATTTTAAATTTGAGGAAATATTTTCTGAGATAGAGGCGTACATCTCAAAATCTGAGCAGCAAGTTGCTGAAGTCGAAATTGAGAGAATTATTGAGACTATTGGTTTGGAGCATGATCCAGAATCTTTCGGGTATGCCGTACTAAATGCTTCTGAGAAGCGTAGAATTCACGAAAATATTAAGAAAATACGAGAGTTGTTAGATTCGGCAGAACTTGAAAAGAGAAAAAAGAATAAGCTGTTTAGTAGAATCAATGAGCTTGCGACTGAGGTCGACAAAGACGGTACGTCAACTGACAATTTCTTCGCGTTTTTGGGCGATACAGCGTTCGTGGTTGGCGATATGGCTTTGAAGGCAAAGCCTTTCACTGATGAAGTGAAGGATATGATCAAGACAATTGGGCGCGCACGAGCACGGAAGGAGGGTGTTTCGCTACCTTCCGGAGACGAGGTTTTCAAGCTTCCGGCTCCAGACGAGGAGGAAAAGAGCTAATGCCTATCAACATCACAATGCCCGCCCTGTCACCAACCATGGAAGAGGGCAACCTCGCCAAATGGCTGGTCAAGGAAGGCGATCATGTCGGCCCCGGCGATGTCATCGCCGAGATCGAGACCGACAAGGCGACGATGGAAGTCGAAGCCGTCGATGAAGGCACAGTCGCAAAGATCGTCGTTCCCGGCGGCACCGAAGGCGTCAAGGTCAATGCCCTGATCGCCATTCTCGCTGGCGAAGGCGAAAGCGTCGAGGACGCCGCCAAGGGCGGCGACACAGCCCCCGCTGCCGCAGAAGCGCCGAAGGCAGAGGCGCCGAAACCGGAGGCCGAAAAGCCTGCGGCGTCCGATCCGGCGGCAAGTCTCGACAAGCCGATCCGCGACCAGAATCCTGGCGCACCGTCACCCGCGCCGACCACGCAATCGGGCGAGCGCGTGTTTTCCTCGCCGCTGGCCCGCCGCATCGCCAAGGATGCAGGCCTTGATGTGGCGCAGATTTCCGGCTCCGGCCCGCATGGCCGTGTGGTCAAGAAGGACGTCGAAGCTGCCATCGCCTCGGGCACCGGCAAACCTGCTGGTACCGAAGCGCCACAGGCCGCAGCCTCGGCAGCACCCGCCACAGCGCCCAAGGGCATGTCGGACGACGCCGTGCTCAAGAACTTTGCCGAGGGCACCTACGAGCTGGTCAAGCATGACGGCATGCGCAAGACCATCGCCCGCCGCCTGCAGGAATCCAAGCAGACCATCCCGCATTTCTACGTCACCGTGGATTGCGAACTCGATGCACTGCTGGCGCTGCGCTCTGAGCTCAACAAGTCGGCCCCGGTCAAGGACGACAAGCCTGCCTACAAGCTCTCGGTCAACGACATGGTGATCAAGGCGCTTGCGCTTGCGCTGCGCGATGTGCCCGATGCCAATGTCTCCTGGACCGACGAGAACATGGTCGTGCACAAGCACTCCGATGTCGGTGTCGCCGTCTCGATCCCGGGCGGCCTGATCACCCCGATCGTCCGTCAGGCCGAGCTCAAGACGCTGTCGGCGATTTCCGGCGAGATGAAGGATCTGGGCAAACGCGCCAAGGAGCGCAAGCTCAAGCCCGAGGAATACCAGGGCGGCACCACCTCGGTGTCGAACATGGGCATGATGGGCGTCAAGGACTTCGCCGCCGTCATCAACCCGCCGCACGCCACCATTCTGGCGGTCGGTGCCGGCGAACAGCGCCCGGTCGTCAAGGATGGCGCGCTTGCTGTCGCCACCGTGATGAGCGTGACGCTGTCGACCGATCATCGCTGTGTCGACGGTGCGCTTGGTGCGGAACTCTTGGCAGCCTTCAAGGGCTACATCGAGAACCCGATGGGAATGCTGGTCTGAGAACTGCCGCGATCAACACTGCCGGGTTAACATTCAAGGACGCGTGATATGGCCGACAATGGTGTGAGCGAGACATTCGGCAGGAGCTGGACCTGGATGGCCGTGCTGGCGGTGATCTGCATCATCGGCGGCTTCCTGGCGCTGCTCAACCCGTTCGGCGCGACCATCTTCGCGGTCACGCTGGCCGGCTGGGTGTTTTTGATCCAGGGCGTCATCCAGATCATCCATGCATTCCGCGTCCGCGACTGGCCGGGCTTCATCTGGTCGCTCGGCATAGGCGTCTTGTCGTTGCTGGTGGGCGTCATTCTGGTCGCCGATCCGCTGGCCGGCGCCATTCCGCTGACGCTGCTGGTAGCGGTTCTGTTCCTTGCCACCGGCGTGGCCAAGATCATGTTCGCGCTTTCGCTCAAACCCGCCAGCGGCTGGGTCTGGGTGCTGGTTTCCGGCCTGGTCTCGGCGGCGCTGGGTGTTTTGATCCTGGCTGGACTGCCAGCCTCGGCGACCACAATTCTGGGTCTGCTGCTGGGCATCGAACTGGTCTCAAACGGGGTGTTGTTCCTGTTTGTGGCGCTCGGACTGCGCAAACTGGGACATCAATAAGACTCTGGCTTTCCGGTGAAAGGTAGATCATGAAAACCGTCCTCTGCTACGGCGATTCCCTGACCTGGGGCTACAACCCGGAAACCCGGGCCCGGCATGCGCTTGAAGATCGCTGGCCGTCCGCACTGGCCGCGTCTCTTGGTGAGGGCGTGCATGTGGTGGCCGACGGGCTCAATGGCCGCACCACGGCGTTCGATGACTACACCGGCGACTGTGACCGCAATGGCGCGCGCACGCTGCCGACCGTGTTGCACACGCATGCACCGCTCGATCTGGTGATCATCATGCTGGGGTCCAACGACATGAAGCCGGTGCTTGCCGGTACCGCGCACGCGGCCTCCAAGGGTATGCGCCGGCTGCTGCAGCTGGTCCGGCTGCACGCCTGGCCGGTGGCCGATCAGGAGCCGCCGCAGGTGCTGGTGGTTTCGCCGCCGCCGCTGGTGGAAACCGCCGATCCGGATTTCGCCGCCATGTTCGAGGGCGGCGTGGTGGAATCGGCCATGCTGGCCTCGTTCTATGCCGATCTGGCTGACGAGACAGGCGCAGGCTTTTTCGACGCCGGGTCTGTGGCCGAGTGCTCTTCCATCGATGGGGTGCATCTGGACGCCAAGAACACCCGCATGATCGGCCGCGGATTGGGTCCGGTGGCGCGGCTTCTGTTGGGGCACTGAATTTTGAACAATTGACCAAGGTCAAGGAGAGCAGAGACTTCGGGGAGATAGAGTGCAGGCATCACCAGAACACGAGGAGATGACTGATGGCACACACACCCCACGAACTGGCGGAGGAATTTCCCGAGCACGTTGATAAAATGCACGAAATGAAACAGGGCAACGCCCATTTCGCCAAGCTTTTCGATGCATATCACGACGTCAACCGGGCCATTCACCGCGCTGAAACCGACGTTGAGCCGACAGATGATTTCAACATGGAATCAATGCGCAAGGAGCGCCTGAAGCTCAAGGATGAAATCTACGGGATGCTTGCCGGCTGACACAGCCCGACATCGCCCCGTACAGATGGCAGGGCGGATGCTGATCCGTCCGCCCTGACTTAGAGGAGACGAGGCGTGTCAAACAACTACGACGTGATCATCATCGGGTCCGGCCCTGGCGGCTATATCGCGGCCATCCGCGCATCCCAGCTCGGCCTCAAGACGGCTGTGGTTGAGCGCGAGCACCTGGCCGGCATCTGCTCCAACTGGGGCTGCATTCCGACCAAGGCGCTGCTGCGCTCGGCCGAAGTGCTGCACTTGTCAGAACACGCCAAGAATTACGGCCTCAAGCTCGAAGGCACGGTGACGCCGGATCTCGACGCCATCGTCAAGCGCTCGCGCGGCATTGCCGAGCGGATGAATGGCGGCGTCGGCTTCCTGATGAAGAAGAACAAGGTTGACGTCATCTGGGGCGAGGCGAAGCTCACCAAGCCCGGCGAGATCAAGGTCTCCAAGACCACCAAGAAGATCGTCGAGCCGCAGGGCCCGATCCCCAAGAACACGCTGGGCGAGGGCACCTACACCGCCAAGCACATCATCGTCGCCACCGGCGCCCGGCCCCGCGCGCTGCCGGGCATCGAGCCCGACGGCAAGCTGATCTGGACCTATTTCGAGGCGATGAAGCCCGAGAAAATGCCGAAATCGCTGCTGGTCATGGGCTCGGGCGCCATCGGCATCGAGTTCGCCTCGTTCTACCGCACCATGGGCGTCGATGTGACCGTGGTCGAAGTCATGAAAACCGTCATGCCGGTCGAGGATGCCGAAATTTCAGCCTTCGCCAAGAAACAGTTCGACAAGCAGGGCATGAAGATCCTGCTCGAAGCCAAGGTGACCAAGGTCGAGAAGGGCGCCGATTCGATCACCGCCCATGTCGAGCTCAAGGACGGCAAGGTCGAGAAGATCACCGCCGACCGGATGATCTCCGCTGTCGGCGTGCAGGGCAATATCGAGAATATCGGACTGGAAGTGCTGGGCGTGAAGACCGACCGCGGCTGCATCGTCATCGATGGCTACGGCAAGACCAACGTGCCCGGCCTCTATGCCATCGGTGATGTTGCCGGCCCGCCGATGCTGGCGCACAAGGCCGAGCATGAAGCTGTCATCTGCGTCGAGAAGATCGCAGGCCTGCCCAATGTCCATCCGATGGACAAGCTGAAGATCCCCGGCTGCACCTATTGCAACCCGCAGGTCGCTTCCGTCGGTCTGACCGAAGCCAAGGCCAAGGAACAGGGTCGCGACATCCGCGTCGGCCGTTTCCCGTTTGTGGCCAATGGCAAGGCGATTGCGCTGGGTGAAGATCAGGGCATGGTCAAGACCATCTTCGACAAGAAGACCGGCGAGCTTCTGGGTGCGCATCTGGTCGGGGCGGAAGTCACCGAGCTGATCCAGGGTTTTGTCGTGGCCATGAACCTCGAAACCACCGAGGAAGACCTGATGCACACCATCTTCCCGCATCCGACGATCTCGGAAACGCTGAAGGAAAGCGTGCTCGATGCCTATGGACGGGCACTCAACGCGTGAGCGGGTTTGCTCGCCTGCCGCGAGCGGTCATGCTGCCGGTCATCGGCGGCGCCGCTCTCGGCGCACTCGCCGGGCTCGCAGCTATTCGCGGCCGCGGTGCGGTCGAACTGGGCGCGGTCCGGCTTGAAGGACTGGCGGGAATTGCAGCAGTTTCCGCCATCCTGGCATTGATGGGACTGATGCTCGGCCTTACATTCTGGTTGATCATGCGTGCGCTTCAAAGCGCTGCTGATGGAGACAGACGATGATGGAATCTCAAATGGCGTTTGTCGCGATGCCCGGCGTCGGCTTCTTCAGCCTGCTGCTGATCGGCATCATCGCCGGTTATGTGGCCGAGCGCGTGATGAAGCGTGATCACGGGTTGTTCACCAACATGCTGGTTGGCATTGCAGGCTCCTTCGTCGGCGGCGCGCTCGCGGGTGTGCTCGACATCAGTTACTACGGATTTGCCGGAAATCTGGTTGTCGCCATCGCTGGCGCCATCCTCATTCTCTGGATCTTCGGCCGCTCCAAGCGCGGCTGAACCACAACGCGAATTAAAGGGACCACCCAATGGTCACGATCCTCGACGTCACCAAGCCTGATGCGATCAAGCCTGAAACAAGGCGTGTGCGCCATCCGGAAAAGCAGAAGCGCCCGGATACCGAGGTCAAGCGCAAGCCGGAATGGATCCGCGTCAAGGCGCCCAATTCCAAGGGCTACCAGGAAACCCGCTCGATCGTGAAGGAGAACAATCTCGTCACGGTCTGCGAGGAAGCCGGCTGCCCCAATATCGGCGAATGCTGGGACAAGAAGCACGCCACCTTCATGATCATGGGCGAGATCTGCACCCGCGCCTGCGCCTTCTGCAACGTGATTACCGGCAAGCCCAACGCGCTGGATATGCATGAGCCCTACAATGTCGCCAAGGCGGTCAAGCAGATGGGCCTGCAGCACGTGGTCATCACCTCGGTCGACCGCGATGATCTCGACGACGGCGGCGCCGAGCATTTCGAGAAGGTGATCCGCTCGATCCGCGCGGCTTCTCCCGGCACGACGATCGAAATCCTGACGCCGGATTTCCTGCGCAAGCCCGGCGCGCTCGAACGCGTGGTCGCGGCCAAGCCCGACGTCTTCAACCACAATCTTGAAACCGTGCCCGGCAACTATCTCACCGTCCGGCCCGGTGCGCGCTATTTCCATTCGCTGAGACTGTTGCAGCGGGTCAAGGAACTCGATCCGACCATGTTCACCAAGTCCGGCATCATGGTGGGGCTCGGTGAAGAGCGCAACGAGGTGCTCCAGCTGATGGACGACCTGCGCTCTGCCGACGTCGATTTCATGACCATCGGCCAGTACCTGCAGCCAACCCGCAAGCACCACGAAGTGATGAGCTACGTCACGCCGGAAGAGTTCAAGAGCTACGAGAAGATCGCCTACACCAAGGGCTTCCTGATGGTGTCGTCGAGCCCGCTGACCCGCTCCTCGCACCACGCCGGCGACGATTTCGCCCGGCTCAAGGCCAACCGGGATGCGAAGCTGGCAGCTTCGGTTGTATAAGACGAAGTTATGCCATTAAATGTGGTGTGATCCGTTCCTTCAGGGACAAGAGGACTGAACGACTTTTTCGCAGCTGCCGGGTGCGTGGATTTCCGACCGAAATCATCGCGCGTGCAAGACGGAAATTGACCAGTTTGAATGCTGCACATACTCTTGACGATATGCGCATTCCGCCAAGCAATCGTCTCGAGCCGCTGAAAGCAGACCGGATTGGACAGCATTCGATCCGCATCAACGATCAATGGCGGATTTGCTTCCGCTGGACCGACGGTGATGCTTTCGACGTGGAAATATGCGACTATCATTGAGAGGTGGATATGCAGTTCCTTCCCGATACCCCGATCCATCCCGGAGAAATTCTGCGTAAAGAGTTTCTTGCGGAGTATCAGTTGTCGCCGCTCAAGGTTGCCACCGATTTGGGTATCAACGTAGGGCGGCTCAGTGAGGTTCTGGATGGCCGGGGCCCTGTGACCGCTGAACTGGCGTTGAGGCTGTCCCGCTATTTTTCGAATTCGCCGGAGTACTGGCTCAATTTGCAGACTAGCTACGATCTGACGATTGCGGCCCAGGCGGCGGAAAGTCTTGACGCGATCCATCCGGTTCATGCCGCAAAGCTGACATGAATTGGCGCCGGACTTGACCGGTTGGCTTGATCTTCATGCCATGACTGACTAGCTCTCGGTCATGCCACAATACGAAACCACCCGCACCGTCCCCCATTCGCCGCGCCAGATGTTCGATCTGGTCGCCGATGTCGAGCGCTACCCGGAATTCCTGCCGCTCTGCGAAGCGCTGACTGTCCGGTCGCGCAAGGACGGTGAAGCCAAGTCGCTGCTGATTGCCGACATGACCGTGGGCTACAAGAAGATCCGCGAGACCTTCACCAGCCAGGTGCTGCTCAAGCCCGATGATCTGGTGATCGACGTCAAATATCTCGACGGGCCGTTCAAGTATCTCGACAACAAGTGGACCTTCGAGCCGCGCAGTGATGGCGGCTGCGACGTCAGGTTCTTCATCGATTACGAGTTCAAGAGCATGATGCTCGGCGCGCTGATGGGCGCGATGTTCGACCGCGCCTTCCGCATGTTTGCCGAGGCCTTTGAAAAACGCGCCCGCGAGATCTACGGCGAAGCCGGGGTATCCTGAGAGCCGGAGCGCAGTTCCGCCCGGCCGAGCAACGCCTCAAGTGCAGCGCACACGGTTGCTGCGCGGATCATGTCGCGGCTCCAGGACGGATCCCAGCGCAACTCGGCAGCGCTGGTCAGGTCTCCCGGGCCGGACAGCCCCATCCAGACCAGTCCCACCGGTTTGTCCGGACTGCCGCCCCCGGGTCCCGCAACGCCGGTGACCGAGACAGCAATGTCGGCCCGTGAGCGCCGCCGTGCGCCAAGCACCATTTCCGTGGCCACCTGCGCCGAAACCGCGCCATAGGCCTCGAGCGTTGCTGCGCGCACCCCCAGCATGTCCTGCTTGGCGTCGTTGGAATAGGTCACGAACCCGCGGTCGAACACGGCGGATGAGCCGGCAATATCGGTAATCGCCGCTGCAATCAGCCCGCCGGTGCAGGATTCGGCCGTCGCGATCATGGTCGCCGGATCGCCTGAGAATGTGTCGATGATCTCTTGCGCCAGTTGGCGGCAGTCGGCGCGCAGGCCGGAAAGCATGTCCGCGTCGCTGCCGGATTCACCGGGACTTGAGGTGTCGTTCATGTCGCGGCTCCAAACACCACGGTGGCCGTGGCAATCGCGGCAATGCCTTCGCGGCGGCCGATAAAGCCGATCATTTCGTTGGTGGTGGCCTTGACCGAGCAACGATCGATCGAAAGGTCGAGAATACGCGCAAGCGACTGGCGCATTTCAAGCCGGTGCGGACCGATCTTCGGTTGTTCCGCGATCAGCGAGACATCGGCATTCATGATGACGCCGCCGGCCTCCCGCACCAGTTTCGCCGCATGGGCCAGGAAGATGTCGGAGGAGGCGCCACGCCACTGCGGATCGGAAGGCGGGAAATGATCGCCGATATCACCGGCCGCGCAGGTTGCCAGCAGCGCATCGGTCAGGGCATGCAGGCCGACATCGGCATCAGAATGGCCGTCGAGCCGCTGGTCATGCGGAATTTCGACGCCGCAGAGTGTGACAAAGCTGCCCGCGACCAGACGGTGCACATCATAGCCGTTTCCGGTACGGACATCCGGCAGTGGCTGCGCCGATGGTTTCTCGTTGGTCATGGCTCATCCTCGAAAATTTGGACTGGGCTGTGGGCGGTCCCGGTTGTTCCCGTGTTTAGAGGTTGCGTTAACCGGAAAAAAGCTCTTTTGCATTTTTCTCGCCCCGCACGCGAATACGCCTTGGCAACGCCATCATGATTGTCTAAAAAAAAGGCAGAAACGAAAGTTGCGCGAAACGCATGCAAAGCATTGACGCCAATCTCAGCCAGCCGCTTCAGATCGGGCCGGTAACCGCGCGAAACCGGGTGTTTCTGGCGCCGTTATCCGGCATTTCCGATCTGCCGTTCCGGCAATTGGCCTGGCGGCACGGGGCAGGGCTGGTTTTCACGGAAATGGTGGCGAGCCGTGAACTGGTGATCGACCATCCCGAATCACATGCCCGGCTGCGCGGCGACGGCATTGATCCGCATGTGGTTCAGCTCGCCGGCCGTGAAGCCCGCTGGATGGGCGAGGCGGCGAAGATCGCCGAGGATGCCGGCGCCGCGATGATCGACATCAACATGGGCTGCCCGGCCAAGAAGGTCACCGGCGGCTATTCCGGTTCGGCGCTGATGCGCGATCCCGATCATGCGTTGGGTCTTATCGAGGCGACCGTCAAGGCGGTCTCGGTTCCGGTCACGCTGAAGATGCGGCTGGGTTGGGATCATGACACTCTCAATGCGCCGTTGATCGCTGCCCGCGCGGAAGCTGCCGGTGTGCAGATGATCACCATCCACGGCCGCACCCGGATGCAGTTCTACAAGGGAAGGGCCGATTGGGACGCTATCGCCCGGGTGCGTGAGGCCGTGACGGTACCGCTGATTGCCAATGGCGACGTCACCTCCCGCGCCGACATTGCCGAATGTTTGCGGCGCTCGGGCGCGGATGCGGTCATGGTCGGTCGCGGAGCGCAGGGGCAGCCCTGGATCTGCGGCGAGCTGGCGGGATCGCCGGACGTTCCCGTCGACCGCAAGGCACGCAACGCCGTGGCGCTCGAACATTACCGCGCGATGATCGCCCATTATGGTGACGATGTCGGTGTCCGCCACGCCCGCAAGCATATCGGCTGGTATCTCGAGACGCTGGCGCCCGAGACGCCGGCTGACCGCAAGGTCACGATGATGACCTCCCACAGTCCCGATGAAGTTATGCAAATTTTCGCCGAAGTGCTCGAAACCGCAGCCGGTTTGCCTTCGATGATGGAGAGTGCCGCGTGAACGAGAAACTGGCGAAACAGGTCGCAGCCCTTGATGTCCAGACGGCCGGCATGGTGCTCAACGCCATCCAGCATCCGGTGATCATGGTTGATGCCGAAGGCATCGTGTGTTTCGCCAACTGGGAAGCGGAATCCTTTTTCGCCGCCAGCGCAGCCCATCTCGGCCGTCACACGCTCGATACCTTCATTCCGTTCGGAAGCCCGCTGCTTGAACTGATCGAGCAGGTGCGCGAGCGCCGGGCTGCGGTCAACGAATACCGGGTCGACCTGAGTTCGCCACGGCTTGGCAGTGACAAGCTGGTCGATCTCTATGTAGCACCGGTCGCGGGCCTGCCGGGCAATGTCGTCGTCGTGTTCCAGGAACGCTCGATGGCCGACAAGATCGACCGTCAGCTGACCCATCGTGCTGCCGCGCGCTCCGTGACCGGGCTCGCCTCGATGCTGGCGCATGAGATCAAGAACCCGCTCTCGGGCATTCGCGGTGCTGCGCAACTGCTTGAAATGTCGGTCGGAGACGAGGATCGCGCCCTGGCGCGGCTGATCCGCGACGAGACCGACCGCATTGTCTCTCTCGTCGACCGCATGGAGATCTTCTCCGACGAGCGCCCGGTCGACCGCACGCCTGTCAACATTCACTCCGTGCTCGACCATGTCAAAGCCGTGGCCAAGGCCGGGTTTGCGCGCAAGATCAAGTTTGTCGAACTCTACGATCCATCGCTGCCCTCGGTCTATGCCAACCGCGACCAGCTGGTTCAGATCTTCCTCAATCTGGTCAAGAACGCCGCAGAATCGATCGGCGACGATCCCAATGGCGAAATCGTGCTGACCACGGCCTATCGGCCGGGCATCAAGCTCTCGGTTGCAGGCACCCGCGAGAAAATCTCGCTGCCACTCGAGTTCTGCGTTCAGGACAACGGCCCCGGTGTTCCGGCGGATCTCGTCTCGCACCTGTTTGATCCCTTCATCACCACCAAGACCAATGGCTCGGGTCTGGGGCTTGCGCTGGTGGCAAAGATCATCGGCGGTCATGGCGGCATCGTTGAATGCGAGAGCCAGAACCGCAAGACCACCTTCCGCATTCTGATGCCGGTTTCGCCCGACGGCCGGCCACCGAAACCGTTGCCTGCTCCCATGGGCGGCGCATCCGGACAAAAGGACTGAACTGATGGGCAAAGCCACCATTCTTGTCGCCGACGATGACGCGGCGATCCGCACCGTTCTCAACCAGGCCCTGACCAGGGCCGGCTATGAGGTCCGCATCACCTCCAATGCGGCGACACTCTGGCGCTGGGTCTCGGCCGGCGACGGCGATCTGGTCATCACCGACGTGATCATGCCCGATGAAAACGCCTTCGACATGCTGCCCAGGATCCGCCGTGCCCGGCCCGATCTGCCGGTGCTGGTGATGAGCGCGCAAAACACCTTCATGACCGCCATTAAGGCATCCGAAGGCGGGGCCTATGATTACCTGCCCAAGCCGTTTGATCTCACCGAGATGATCGGCACCATCAGCCGGGCGCTGGCCGAGCCGCGCAAGCTTGCCGCCCAGCCCGAGGAAACCACCGAGGGCATGCCGCTGGTTGGCCGCTCCGCCGCCATGCAGGAGATCTACCGGGTTCTGGCGCGGCTCATGCAGACCGATCTGACGCTGATGATCACCGGTGAATCCGGAACCGGCAAGGAGCTTGTTGCCAAGGCGCTGCATGATTACGGCAAGCGCCGCAACGGCCCCTTCGTTGCCATCAACATGGCCGCAATTCCGCGCGATCTTATCGAATCCGAACTGTTCGGCCACGAAAAGGGCGCCTTTACCGGTGCCCAGAACAAGTCCACCGGCCGCTTCGAGCAGGCCGAGGGCGGCACCCTGTTTCTCGACGAGATCGGCGACATGCCGATGGACGCCCAGACCCGGCTGCTGCGCGTGCTGCAGCAGGGCGAATACACCACCGTGGGTGGCCGTACCCCGATCAAGACCGATGTGCGCATCGTTGCCGCCACCAACAAGGATCTCAAGATCCTGATCAACCAGGGCCTGTTCCGCGAGGATCTCTATTATCGTCTCAACGTCGTGCCGCTGCGGTTGCCCGCACTTCGCGACCGGGCCGAGGACGTGCCGGATCTGGTGCGCCATTTCGTGCGTGGCGCGGTGGGCGAGGGGCTCGACGCCAAGCGGTTTGACGGTGAGGCGCTGGAACTGCTCAAGGCCTATCCATGGCCGGGCAACGTGCGCGAGCTCGAAAATGTCGTCCGCCGCGTCATGGCGCTCTATCCGCAGGATGTCATCACCCGCGAGATTATCGACAACGAACTCCGGATCGAAACGCCCGAGCCGGCCTCGCCGCAGGGCTCGACCGCCATGGGCCCGGCAACGATTGCCCAGTCGGTGGAAGAGAACATGCGCCGCTATTTCTCCGGTTTCGGCGAGGAGCTGCCGCCTTCCGGACTCTACCAGAGGGTGCTCGAGGAGGTGGAATACCCGCTGATCCTGGCCGCCCTGACGGCGACCCGCGGCAATCAGATCAAGGCCGCAGACCTGCTCGGGCTCAACCGCAACACTCTGCGCAAGAAGATCCGTGAGCTTGGCGTGACTGTCTATCGCTCGCCGCGCCCGGCGTGACCGCACCCGGCATCCGCTTGGCCAGACGGGGGATCAAAGCTGCCGCTTGACAGGGATTGTTCACACGTTGCATTTTCGCCACATTCTGTTGCTTGTTCGCAACGGTAGTCCGAGCGCAACTGAGGTGGCACGCAGCACATGGCAATCGACACGGCGTCCGGACTTGCACAAGCGGGTCTGACAAGATCTGGCCGCGACATCCCCGGCAGTGAAAACGGTGCCAGCGTTTCCGGTCACGCAGGCGCGGCCGGCGGGCCGGGTGATGCCGGCCAGATGGTCGGTGCCGCAGGCAGCCGCCGCAACCTGTTTACGCTGCCCGGCATTGCGCTGGTCGTTTCCGCCTTCCTCAGTGCCCTGATTTCGTTTGCCATTCTGCTTGGCCTGACGCCCATTGACCCGGTCGATAAGGTCGTGCTCAGCGCGGTGGTGATCAATCTTGTCTTTGTCATCGGCCTGGTGACGCTGGTGTTTCTTGAAATCCGCACGCTGCTCAGGGCGCGGCGTCGGGGCAAGGCGGCGGCGAAACTCCACATTCGCATCGTCGCGCTGTTTTCGATCGTGGCCATTCTTCCGGCCATTCTGGTTGCGATCGTGGCGTCGATTACGCTCGATGTCGGGCTGGACCGCTGGTTCTCGATCCGCACCAAATCCATCGTCAATTCGTCGCTCTCCGTGGCTGAGGCCTATGTGCTTGAAAACGCACGCTTCCTGCAGGGGCAGACCGTGTCGATGGCCAATGACCTGGACAACGCCCGGTCGCTTTATTCGCTTGACCGGGTCGGGTTTTCCCAATTCATGACCCGCCAGGCGATCGGACGGGGACTGCTTGGGGCCTTCCTCATCCGGGAGGATGGCAGCGTCATCCTGCAAGCCGACATCGAAACGGAGCGGCCGCTGCCCGCGGTTCCGGAACAGGCGCTCAGGGATGCGGTCAAGGGACAGCCGACGCTGATACCACCAGGCGTCACCAACCTGGTGGGCGCGTTGATGCCGCTGCAGCAGATCAGCGGGACGATGCTCTACACCGTCCGCGTGGTCGATGCCGAGGTGATGCGCTCGATGCGGCTGATGGAAGAGGCGACCCAGGAATACCAGACACTTGAGCAGGGCCGGGCGTCGCTTCAACTGGCCTTCGGCATTCTCTATCTCGGATTTGCCCTGATTGTGCTGCTTTCGGCAATCTGGACAGCGATCGCGGTTGCCGACCGGCTGGTTCGTCCGATCCGTGTGCTGATCGGGGCCTCCGATGATGTCGCCAGCGGCAATCTCGATGTGGTGGTGCCGGTCCACGCCTCCGATGGCGACGTCGGATCGCTGGCGCAGACCTTCAACAACATGATCGTGCAGATCCGGACCCAGCGGGACGAGATCCTCTCGGCCAAGGACCAGATCGATGACCGGCGGCGCTTCACCGAGGCCGTTTTGTCCGGCGTATCCGCAGGCGTGGTCGGCGTGGATCACAATGGCACGGTGACCATTGCCAACCGCTCGGCCTGCGAAATCCTGGCCGGCGGCGAAGCCGAAGTCATTGACCAGCATTTCACGCAGCTGGCGCCGGAATTCGAAACCGTCATGGCGGAGGCCTCTATGCGGCCACGCTCTGCGGCAATGGCGCAGGTGACGCTCTATCGCGGCGGCAAGGAGCGTACGCTCAACGTCAAGGTGACCCGCGAGGAGAGCCATGACGGGCTTGAATCCTTCGTCGTGACGCTGGATGACATCACCGACCTCGTCATTGCCCAGCGCTCGACCGCCTGGGCGGATGTCGCCCGCCGCATTGCCCACGAGATCAAGAACCCGCTGACGCCGATCCAGCTCTCCGCCGAGCGCATTCGCCGCCGTTACGGCAAGCAGATCCCCGATGAGGATCGCGCGGTCTTCGACCAGTGCACCAACACGATCGTGCGCCAGGTCGAGGATATCGGCCGAATGGTCGACGAGTTTTCTTCCTTCGCCCGCATGCCCAAACCGTCCAAGGTGCGTACCGATCTGCGCGAGATCCTCAAGGACGCCGCATTTTTGCGCGAAGTCAGCCGGTCGGATATCGATTTCAGCAGCGATTTCCCGGATGAGCCGCTGGAAGGCGAATTCGATCCGCGCATGCTGGGCCAAGCCTTTGCCAACCTGGTCAAGAATGCCACCGAGGCGATTGACGCCGTGCCATCCGATCAGGAACGGTCGGGCAAGACCATTCTCGTGCGCGCCGCGCGCTCGCCCGACGGGCGTGAATATGTGGTCGACATCATCGACAATGGCCGCGGTCTGCCGGGCGAAAACCGGCATCGCCTGCTCGAGCCCTACATGACGATGCGCGACAAGGGCACCGGCCTCGGTCTCGCCATCGTCAAGAAGATCATCGATGACCACGGCGGCACTATCCAGTTGCGCGATGCGCCGGTCGAGGTCGACGGAGGCAAGGGTGCGATGATCACCGTCCGCCTTCCGGTCGAGGCTCCGGCCAGCGACGAACAAGAAGAAAACGAAAGGGAACCGGCAGATGGCGTCTGACATTCTGGTCGTGGATGACGAAGCCGACATACGTGAAATCGTATCCGGCATACTGGATGACGAGGGGCATGAAACCCGCACGGCGGCCGACAGCGATTCGGCCCTGGCGGCGATTTCGGACCGTGTCCCGCGCCTGATCTTTCTCGATATCTGGCTGCAGGGCAGCCGCCTGGACGGACTGGCATTGCTCGATGAAATCAAGGCCCGCTACCCCGATCTGCCGGTGGTGATGATTTCCGGTCACGGCAACATCGAGACCGCGGTTTCGGCGATCCAGCGCGGCGCCTATGACTTCATCGAAAAACCCTTCAAGGCCGACCGGCTGCTGCTGGTCGCCGAACGGGCGCTTGAAACCTCCAATCTCAAGCGTGAAGTCACCGAACTCAAGAAGCGCTCCGGCGACCCGGTCGAGCTGATCGGCACATCGGTCGCCGTGTCCCATCTCAAGCAGTCGATCGACAAGATCGCCCCGACCAACAGCCGGGTGATGATTCTCGGCCCCTCTGGATCCGGCAAGGAACTGGTGGCGCGCCTGATCCACCGAAAGTCCACACGGGCCGGCGGGCCGTTCGTCGTGGTCAACGCGGCCGCCATCACACCCGAACGCATGGAGGTGGCCCTGTTCGGCACGGAAAGTGCGGCCAGCCACGAGCGCAAGGTCGGCGCGCTGGAAGAAGCCCATGGCGGCATTCTCTATCTCGATGAAGTTGCCGACATGCCGCGCGGCACCCAGAGCAAGATCCTGCGGGTGCTGGTCGATCAGCAATTCGAGCGCGTCGGCGGTACCAAGCGGGTCAAGGTCGACGTGCGCATCCTGTCATCGACGGCACGCAACCTGGAAGAGCTTATTGCCGCAGGCGAGTTCCGCGAAGATCTCTATCACCGGCTCGCGGTGGTCCCGGTGCGGGTGCCCTCGCTCAGTGAACGGCGCGAGGACATTCCCTTCCTGGTCGACATGTTCATGCGCCAGATTTCCGAGCAGGCCGGCATCCGCAACCGGCGGATCGGTGACGATGCGCTGGCCGTGATCCAGGCCCATACCTGGCCGGGAAACATCCGGCAGTTGCGCAACTATATGGAAAGGCTGATGATTCTGGCCCGGTCCGATGGGCCTGAGACTGCCATCAGCGCCGACATGCTGCCCGATGACGTCTCCGACATGCTGCCCAAGACTTCGGCGGCCGGATCGGACCACATCATGACCCTGCCGTTGCGCGAGGCGCGCGAACTGTTCGAGCGCGATTACCTGATCGCCCAGATCAACCGCTTTGGCGGCAACATTTCCCGCACCGCCGAATTTGTGGGGATGGAACGGTCCGCCCTGCATCGCAAATTGAAGTCGCTTGGCGTATAAGCGGCGCGAAGCGGTCATGGCCGCGCAAACGGATTGGCGCTTAAGGGGTCGGCAATGAAGGTTATCATTTGCGGAGCGGGACGCGTGGGTTACGGCATCGCCGAGCGCCTGGCGGCCGAGGACAACGACGTCTCGGTGATCGACACTTCCGCCACGCTGGTGCAGGCGATCCGCGACACGCTCGATGTCCGCAGTTATGTCGGTCATGGCGCCCATCCCGACGTGCTGGCTCAGGCCGGTGCCGATCAGGCCGACATGATCATCGCCGTGACGCTCTATGACGAGATCAACATGGTGGCCTGCCAGGTTGCGCACTCGATCTTCAACGTGCCGACCAAGATTGCCCGCATCCGCGCCCAGTCCTACCTCAAGTCGCACTGGGCGGATCTGTTTTCCCGCGACCACATGCCGATTGACGTGATCATTTCGCCAGAGGTCGAAGTCGGTCAGATGGTGCTGCGCCGTATCGCGCTTCCCGGCGCCACCGACGCGGTGCGCTTTGCAGACGACAAGGTGGCCATGGTCGCCATCGAGTGTCTCGAGGATTGCCCGGTGGTCAACACGCCGCTGGTGCAGCTCAGCGAATTGTTTCCCGACCTTCTTGCCACCGTGGTTGGTGTCTGGCGCAACGAGAAGCTGTTCGTTCCGCACTCCACCGACCAGCTTGAAACCGGCGACCTGGCCTATGTTGTCTGCGACAAGGATCATGTCCGCCGCACGCTCGGCCTGTTTGGCCATGAAGAGCAGGAAGCCGGGCGCATCGTCATCTCCGGCGGCGGCAATATCGGCTACTACGTCGCCGCGGCCATCGAGGAGCGGCAGCCCAAGACCAAGGTCAAGATCATCGAAGCCGACCGGGGCAGGGCCGTCTCGATCGCCGATTCGCTCGCCCGCACCGTCGTGCTCAACGGCTCGTCGCTGGATCAGAACATCCTGGTCGAGGCCGATATCCAGAACGCCGACCTGATGGTGGCGCTGACCAATGACGACCAGGTCAATATCCTGTCATCGGTGATGGCCAAGCGGCTTGGCTGCAAGGCCAACCTCGCTCTGATCAACAACCCGTCCTACCAGTCCTTCACCAAGACGCTGGGGATCGACGCGCATATCAATCCGCGCGCCGTGACCATTTCGAAAATCCTGCAGCACGTGCGCCGCGGCCGCATCCGGGCGGTCTACTCGGTGCAGAAGGGGGCGGCCGAAGTCATCGAGGCGGAAGCGCTCGACACCTCGCCGCTGGTCGGCAAGCCGTTGCGCAATCTGGACCTGCCCGACGGCGTGCGCATTGGCGCCATCTACCGCGACAAGCAGGTGCTGCGTCCCGACGGCTCGGTCAAGATAAAGGCAAAGGACAGGGTGGTGATGTTCTCGGCGCTCGAATCCGTGCGCCATGTGGAACAGATGTTCCGCGTCAGTCTCGAGTTTTTCTGAAGCCATGCTTGGCATCCTGCATGTTCTGGCAGTTGCGGTTGCGGGGCTCTTCACGCTCCTCGTGCCAGCCGTGCTGTTTGCCATTGCAGACGGTATGCGGGACCTGGCCCTGTCGATGCTGCTGGTCGGCTCGCTCGGTGTCTTTGCAGCGCTGATGGTGCTCGGTGCAATCGCGGGCTTCCAGCGAACCCTTGGCCGGGCATCGGGTTATGTGGCGCTGGTGGCCATGTGGGTGCTGGTGCCGATGTTCGCAGCCGTGTCGTTCAAGACACTGGCCGGGCTGAACTGGATCGATGCATGGTTTGAATCCGTGTCGGCGCTGACCACATCCGGCGCCACGCTCCTGTCCCGCGAAACCGCGCCGCAGGCGATATTGTTCTGGCGCGCCTCGATCGAGTGGTACGGCGGCTTCCTGACACTGCTGTCGATCATCCATGTGCTGGCGCCCGGCGGCTTTGGCGGTTTGCCGGCCGGCGACCGCCGGGTGATCACCGGCAGTGCCAGCAACATGACCATCGACCTCGGCGACTTTCGCGAGGTGCTCGGCCAGTACGTCCTGATCACCTTCATCATCTTTGTCGGGCTGATGCTGGCCGGCGTCAATGGCCCATACTCGGCGATGTTGTCCATGGTCGTGATCGCCACCGGCGGCTTCCTGCCATTCGAGGGCGCGCTGGAAAGCCAGGCCGGCCCGATGGCCCAGCTGGTGCTCAGCTTCGGGCTGCTGCTTGGTACGGTGAGCGTATTCTGGCGAAGGCGCTTGCTGCGCACGCCGAAGCAGTTCCTGACAGGCAATCCGGAAGTGCTGGTGATCATGGTCGTGGTTCTGGGGGTGGCCGTGCTCTACGCCGCTCGCCTGTCGGCCGTGTCGGGCGGTGCCGATCTCGGACCGATCTTCGTCGAGAGCCTGCTTGCGTCTTCCTCGCTCGTCGCGACCAGCGGCATCGAGAGCCGACCCGGCGTCATCGCCCTTTGGCCCGACCTGATCGTCTTGATGATCGTGCTGATTGGCGGCGGGATCTACTCCACCACCGGCGGGTTCAAGATCTACCGGATCGTCGCCATGGCGGTTCATTCAGCCCGCGAACTCAATCAGCTGATCTATCCCAGCAGCGTGACAAATTTGCATTTCGGCCGCCAGATCATCGAAGAGCGCAGCATGCGGGCAATATGGACCTATTTCTCGCTGTCGCTGCTCATCGTCGCGTTCGGCGCAATGGCTCTGACCTTCGAGGCCACTGATTTCGAGGGCGGCGTCACCATGGCGATCGCATTCTTCTCCAACGCCGGCCCTGTCTACGAAGCCCTGATTCCACCGTCCTACATCACCGCGCCGGACAACCAGGTATGGCCGCAGTTCCAGGCCATGCCGGTTTCTGCCAAGATCACCGCCATCGTGATCATGACGCTGGGACGGTTGGAAGTCATGATCATGTTCGCCGTATTGAATGTTCGTTACTGGATGAGCCGCTAGACCGGTTCATGCCGGTACGAAACCGGCCGTGCGCGAACCAAGAAAGCGCGCGCAGCCGGCTTCGGCGCAGCTCCAGGCGGGGACTGGCGCCCGGCAAGCACGCGGGTGTAAATCCCCGGCAGCGAGAACAATTTCCACTTTTGCGCGACAGTGAAATTCCCGCAACCTGCTGCCCGTGTAAAAACAAGTGTTTACAAAACACCGCAACAATGGTCTTCTCTACATCGTTCGGACGAGCGAATTTCTGTCAGCGGCGAGACTACCATATCTGTCGGTCAGAAGGAGTGGGATTGTTCGGAACTTGACGTTGCGTAAGCTTTTTGGGCTGCGCTGCGCCTTTTTTCATCTCTGGGGAAGGCGAATGTCATAGGGATTGGACACGCGTGGTAATGACCTGCGGTTAGCGGGCAAGAAAAAGACGGATAATAGGCGCAATGGCGGAGCGTTCACAGAACCTGCAGGATCTCTTTCTCAACACGGTTCGGAAACAGAAAATCTCCCTGACGATCTTCCTGATCAACGGGGTGAAGCTGACCGGTGTGGTCACTTCTTTCGACAATTTCTGCGTCCTGTTGAGACGCGATGGGCATTCGCAGCTTGTCTACAAGCACGCGATTTCCACCATCATGCCGAGCCAGCCTGTGCAGATGTTTGAAAATGAGGACGCCGCAAGCGGCGCCTGACAGGACAACGCAAATCGAAACTGTAGACAGCTCTGGTAATTTCAACGACCCGGACAGCAAGTCCGGTGTCATGCGCGCGATTGTGCTGGTTCCCACCTTGCGCACGCGCAATGCCGCGCCCGGAAGCGGCGAGCCGGAAAAGCGCCCCGACGCCAATCGCCTGGCTGAAGCAGTCGGTCTGGCCGGCGCCATCAATCTCGAGGTTGCCGAGGCGCTGATCGTGCCGGTGTCGGCCCCGCGGCCATCGACGCTGTTCGGCAAGGGCAAGATGCTCGAGATCGAGGCCCTGATCCATTCTACCGATGCGCAGCTGGTCATCGTCGACCATCCGCTGACCCCGGTGCAGCAGCGCAACATGGAAACCGAGTGGAAGGTCAAGGTGATTGACCGCACCGGTCTCATTCTCGAGATTTTCGGCCGCCGCGCCTCCACCAAGGAAGGCGTGCTGCAGGTCGAGCTTGCGCATCTCAACTACCAGAGAGGCCGGCTGGTCCGCAGCTGGACCCACTTGGAACGCCAGCGCGGCGGCGGTGGTTTCATGGGCGGTCCGGGTGAAACCCAGATCGAGGCCGACCGGCGCCTGCTGCAGGAACGCATCGTCAAGCTGGAGCGCGAGCTCGAGCAGGTGCGGCGGACACGCCAGCTGCACCGGTCCAAGCGCAAGAAGGTGCCGCATCCGATCGTGGCGCTGGTCGGCTATACCAATGCCGGCAAGTCGACGCTGTTCAACCGCATCACCGGCGCCGAGGTGATGGCCGAGGACATGCTGTTTGCCACGCTCGACCCGACCCTCAGGCGGATGAAGCTGCCGCACGGCGCCACTGTCATCCTGTCCGACACGGTTGGATTCATTTCCGATCTTCCCACCCATCTGGTTGCCGCCTTCCGGGCGACGCTGGAAGAGGTGATCGAAGCCGATCTCATCCTGCATGTGCGCGACATGGCAGATCCCGACCGCAGCTCCCAGGCAGCCGATGTCGAGGCGATCCTCAACAGCCTCGGCGTTGGCGAGATCAAGCCGCAGCGGATGCTGGAAGTCTGGAACAAGGTCGATCTGCTTGAGCCCGATGCCGCCGAAGCGCTGCGCGCCCGCGCCGATTCGGGCGAGGCCATCGTGGTCTCGGCGCTGAACGGCGAAGGCATCGACAAGCTGCTTGCCGCGGTCGAGGAACGGATTTCGGGGAAACTCGTCACCCGCACCATCCTGCTTACCGCGCAGCAATTGCCGGTGATGTCCTGGATTTACGAACGCGGCCGGGTCCAGAATCGCGTCGACCATGAAGACGGCTCGGTGGAACTGACCGCCGAGTTCACCGTCGCCGATGATCTCGACCTCGACCGGCAGCTCGGGCTTGGACCGAAACCGGAAGCGGATTTCTGAGGTCTATCGATCTGAGGTCAGCGTCAGCCTGACGTCTTCGCTTCCTGCCACAGCGCTTCCATCTCCTCGAGCGTTGCATCGTCAGGCGTTTTGCCCTGCCGCGCCAGTCCCGCCTCCACATAGGCAAAGCGGGTGCGGAACTTGGTGTTGGTGGACCTAAGCGCGTCTTCCGGATCAGTCTTCAGGTGCCGAGCCAGGTTGGCGACGGCGAAGATCACGTCGCCCAGTTCGCCCGCCGCCTTCACGGTCTCGCCATTGGCGATCTCTGCGCGCAACTCCGCGATTTCTTCCTCGATCTTGTCGAGCACCGGACCGGCAGCGCCCCAGTCAAAACCAACTCGAGAGGCTGCCTCCTGAAGTTTGAGCGCTTCCATCAGTGCGGGCAGGGCGCGGGGCACGGTAGTTAGTTGTCCGGGCGTCTCAGTCTCAGGCAGTCCGCGTGCAGCGCGGCGTTGAGCCCGCTCGCGTTTTTCCTCCGCCTTGATGTCGGCCCATTGCGCCTTGACCTTGTCCGGCGTGTCTGCGTCGGACCGCTCGAACACATGCGGATGGCGGCGGATCATTTTTCGGGTGATCGCCTCGACCACGTCCTCAAACGAAAACAGGTCCTGCTCTTCGGCCATGCGGGCATGGAACACCACTTGCAAGAGCAGGTCACCCAACTCTTCGCACAGATCCTCGGGGTCATTGCGCTCGATCGCGTCGGCGACCTCATAGGCTTCCTCGATCGTGTAGGGCTTGATGCTGGAGAAATCCTGCTTGATGTCCCACGGGCAGCCGGTCTCCGGATGTCGGAGCGCCGCCATGATCTCGATGAGACCGGAAATGTCGCGTGATGGTTTCATCTTCAGCGTGCCGTGTTGTGTGCGCCAAGGGATCCGGCACAGACTAGCCGAGCCGGGTGACGCCCGCGACTTTTCAGCCCCGGGCGTTGGTGTTGTCCACAGGTCAAACCGGCCAAATGTGCGCGGCCGTGCTCAGTTGAGCGGGATGGCGTTGTCGTCCTTGCCAACCTGGTAGGCTTCCGACAGCGCCGCATAGCGGTCGCGGATGCGGCTCGCCTGTTCGAGCAGCGGCTGGGCTTGTGCGTCAGGCAGCTTCGCCATGATGTCGAAGATCCCGCGGCCGTGCCAGAAGGCGTTGTCGTGGTTGTAGCCGCCCGGCTCCAGCCCGAAGACTTCCTTGAGCATCTTCAGATCATGCGGAATCGAGAATCTGTCGCGCGAATCCTGATGGCTGAAGAAGTAGAAGAAATTGTCGAACCCGGCCCAGGCGATTGCCGACATGCACATGGTGCAGGGCTCGTGCGTCGACAGGAAAATCATGTCCCTGGTGGATTCGGCCTTCGCAGCCGGGCTCTCGTAGAAGCATTTGAGAAGATGGACTTCGCCGTGCCAGAGCGGGTTCTCGGTCTCGTTGTTGGTCTGCGCCATCACCAGCGAAAGGTCCGATTTTCGCAGCAACGCGCCGCCAAACACCTTGTTGCCCTTGGCCACGCCGGCCTCGGTCAGCGGCAGGATGTCGTGTTCCATGACGTCGAGCAGCCTGCGCACCAGGTCTGCGTTTTCCTTGATCTCCATACGAGGGTCCAGTTTATTTCGTCCGACCGCATGAGCGTGAGGCGTCGCGGTTACGCTTTCTCCATAACCGGATTTTAGAGGTAAAAGAATATCTGTTCGCGCCCATCGGCACATGTTTGTTCCTTCATTTGTTTCGCCTGTTTCCTGAAAATGGCTCCAAATCAGGAGTTTGAGCGAAATGGCGACGCATTCGGCGCAATTGACCACATTCCCCGCCTTCATGCGGGTGGACGCGAGAAAGGTAGCGATCTTCGGCAATGGCGCCGAAGCCGCTGCCAAGGCGCGTCTGGTCGCCAACACCTCGGCTGAAATTTCGGTCTATGCCGACGCCCCCGAGACCGAGCTGATCGACAGCCTGGCACGGCTTGGCATCGAGCCGCAGCGTGAACCCTATGATGCGCGGCAGATGCAGGGCGCGACCCTGGTATTCGCCGCAACCGGCGCTGCCGCACAGGATCGTGCAATCGTGACCGCGGCCCGCGAGCAGCGGATCCCGGCCAATGCCGTGGATCAGCCTGACTATTGCGATTTTCTCACCCCCGCCCTGGTCAACCGCGCGCCGGTGGCCATCGCCATTGGCACGGAAGGCGCAGGGCCCGTCCTTGCGCAGATGATCCGCGCCCGCGTCGACCAGATGCTGTCACCGTCACTCGGCACGCTGGCACGGCTTGCCAGCGACTACCGGGTTGCCGTCGACCGGCTGCTGCCACGCGGCGTCGCCCGCCGCCGTTTCTGGCGCCGGTTCTTCGAGGCTGATGTGGCAACCCATGTCGACAATGGCGAGATTTCGCTCGCGCGCCGGGCTGCGACCCGCATGCTGCGCGGCCGCGAACCGGTGCCGGGTCACATCTGGCTGGTCGGCGCGGGGCCGGGCGCCGAGGATCTTCTGACATTGCGCGCCCAGCGCGCGATGATGGAAGCCGACGCCATCGTCTATGACGCGCTGGTGCCCGAAAGCGTTGTCGCCCTTGGCCGCCGTGATGCCGAGCGCTTTTCCGTCGGCAAGCGCAAGGGTTGCCATTCCAAGGGGCAGGCCGAGATAAACGATCTGCTGATCCGGCTTGGCCGCGAAGGCAAGCGCGTGGTTCGCCTCAAATCCGGCGACCCGCTGGTCTTTGGGCGCGCCGGCGAAGAAATGGCAGCACTGCGCGATGCAGAGGTCTCGTTCGAGATTGTTCCGGGTATCACCTCCGCCCTTGCCGCGGCCGCGGATTTCGAGCTGCCATTGACCCTGCGCGGCGTTGCTTCCTCGCTGGTCTTCACCACCGGCCATGACCTGACCGGCGCCGCCCTGCCGGACTGGGCCCGGCTCGCTGTCTCCGGCGCCACGCTCTGTGTCTATATGGGCCGCACGGTGGCTGCCAGCGTCGCCACGCGATTGATCGAGGCGGGATTGCCCGCCGACATGACCGTGGCCATCGTCGAAAACGCCTCGCGTGGCGACCGCCGCCTGTTTCACGGCACCCTGGCCGATCTTCCTGCGCTGGAGCACCGGTCCGAGCTTGCCGGTCCCGTCATGGTGGTCATCGGCGACGCCGTTGCGGGCGCCAATTTCGAGCATTCCACACCCATTGCGGCCGGTCAGCCCAGCGCTGCATCCGCCAACCGAACCCAAGCCGCCTGAGGAGGCCACGATGAAAACCGCTTCGACCAAGACCAAGGTTCTCACCGCAAACCGTCTGACCGACGGCATCGCTGTCTGGCTCGGTGCCAATGGTGAGTGGACCACCTCACTCAAGGAGGCCTTTCTGGCGCGCCATGACGATGCCGTGGCCGCCATCGAGGCGGCCGGACAGCAGGCGCTCGATGACAACCGCGTCGTCGATGTCAACGTCATCGAGGTCGAGGAAACCGAGGCCGGCCCGCGGCCGTTCCGGCTGCGCGAGCGGATCCGGTCCGATGGCCCGACAATCGACTACGCACCGGCATTCACCGCCGGCGTCTCCCACGCCGCCTGAAGGACTGATCCATGTACCGTTACGATGAATTCGACCACGCCTTTGTGGCCGCACGTGTCAGCCAGTTCCGCGACCAGGTCGAGCGCCGCCTGACCGGCGAGATCTCCGAAGACGCCTTCAAGCCGCTCCGGCTGATGAACGGCGTGTATTTGCAGCTGCATGCCTACATGCTGCGCGTGGCAGTGCCCTACGGCACGCTCGACAGCCGCCAGATGCGCAAGCTCGCACATATCGCCCGCACCTATGACCGCGGCTATGGCCATTTCACCACAAGGCAGAACATCCAGTACAACTGGCCCAAGCTCTCCGACATCCCGGCGATTCTCGAGGAACTGGCCGAAGTCGAGATGCATGCCATCCAGACCTCGGGCAATTGCATCCGCAATGTCACCGCCGACCATTTCGCCGGCGCTGCCGCCGACGAGGTGGCCGATCCGCGCCCCTATGCCGAAATCTTGAGGCAATGGTCCTCGGTGCATCCGGAATTCTCGTTCCTGCCGCGCAAGTTCAAGATTGCAGTTACCGCGGCGGAACGTGACCGGGCCGCAATCCAGACCCATGATATCGGGCTGCAGCTGAAGAAGAATGACCAGGGTGAGCTCGGCTTTGCCGTCTGGATCGGCGGCGGGCAGGGGCGCACCCCGATCCTGGCCAAGAAGGTCAGGGATTTTCTGCCCGAAGCCGACCTGCTTTCCTATGTGACTGCGATCATGCGGGTCTACAACCTGCATGGCCGCCGCGACAACAAGTACAAGGCGCGCATCAAGATCCTGGTTCATGAGACCGGTGTCGAAAAGCTGACCGCTGAGATCGAAGCCGAATGGGCCCATCTCAAGGATGGCGAGTTGAAACTGCCCGAAGCCGATATTGCCGCGATCAACGCCTATTTCGAGCCGCCGAAGCTTGGGCCCCGCGCCGAAGGCTGGGGCGAACTGGCCGCCTGGAAGAAGTCCGATCCCGGCTTTGCCGAGTGGGTTGGCCGCAACGTCGCGCCGCATCAGCACCCCGACTACGGCATGGTGACGATTTCTCTCAAGCCTATCGGCGGCATTCCAGGCGATGCGACCGCCGACCAGATGGATGCGGTGGCGCGGCTGGCCGAGGAGTTCGGCCATGACGAGATCCGGGTGACGCACGAGCAGAACCTGGTGCTGCCGCATGTGGCGCTGGCCGATCTCGAACCGCTCTACCGGGCCCTGCTTGCCGAAGGGCTGGCAACGGCCAATGCCGGCCTGATCACCGACATCATCGCCTGCCCGGGGCTCGATTATTGCGCGCTGGCCAATGCCCGCTCGATCCCGGTGGCCCAGGAAATCTCCAACCGCTTCGGCGATCCGGCGCGGCAGGCCGAGATCGGTGATCTGAAGATCAAGATCTCCGGCTGCATCAATGCCTGTGGCCATCACCATGTCGGCCATATCGGCATTCTCGGAGTTGAAAAGAAGGGCGCGGAACTTTACCAGATTTCGCTCGGCGGATCGGCTGACGAGAACGCCTCGATCGGCCAGATCACCGGCCGCGGTTTCGGCCCGGACCAGATCACCGATGCGATCGAGACCATTGTCGACACCTACCTGGCTCAGCGCAGCAGCACTGAAGAGACCTTCATCGAGTGCTACCGGCGCATTGGCGCCGATCCTTTCAAGGCTGCGCTTTACAGCAGCGAAGCCGAAGCGGCCTGAGACAAGGCCCTGAGACTAGGCACGGAGAGTTTTCATGACTGTGATTTGGACGCAAGACGGGATCGTCGAGGACGATCCCTGGAGCCAACCCGAGAGCGAAGGCGGATCGAAGCTTCTGCCGCTGGCCGAAGCGCTGGACCATGCCCAGGACAATGCGCCATTTGGCGTGGTGCTGCAGCCAGCCGATGACGTGCGGGCTCTGGCCCCGATCCTTGAGCGTGTGGCGATCATCGCGCTGACCTTTCCGGCCTTCAGCGACGGGCGGGCGTTTTCGCAGGCCATGCTGCTGCGCGAGCGGCTGGGTTACCAGGGCGAGATGCGCGCTGTCGGCACGGTGCTGCTTGACCAGGTGCCGCTGATGATGCGCACCGGCTTTGACAGTTTCGAAGTCGAGCATGCGCCGACAATCAAGCGTCTGGCGGAAAAGCGGCTTCCGGGCATCGATCTGCATTACCAGCCGGCGGCTGACGAGACACGGGCCGGGCCTGGCTACAGCTGGCGCCGCACGGCAATGTTGAACGGCTGAACCGGGGGGCTCGCCATGCACATTCACGTAACCGATCAGGACGGGGTCCGTCATACGCTTGAAGCGCTTGAAGGATTTCGGGTGATGGAGATCATTCGCGACTGGGGACTGGACATCAAGGCCGAATGCGGCGGCGCCTGCGCCTGCGCCACCTGTCATGTCCATGTCGCACCTGAGTGGACTGATCAGCTGCACCCGATCGAAGCCGAGGAAGAGGACATGCTCGACCAGGCCTTTGACGTGCGCGACAATTCCCGGCTCTCCTGCCAGTTGCTGATGAGCGAGGAGCTTGACGGTCTGGAAGTGACGCTCGCCCCGGGCACCGAGGCCAAGGACCGCGCCGCCGCCTGAACCGGGCGGGAAATCGCGGGAATCCGACATCTGCCTGTCGTCTGCGCTGCTTGCGCGAAGCGTGGCTGACATGCCAGTTTGCGATCCATGATCGACAAGCTCGAATTCTTTATAGTTCTGGCCCGCGAGCGCCATTTTGGCCGCGCCGCGGAAGCTTGTGGCGTCACCCAGCCGACGCTCTCGGCCTCCCTCAAGCAGCTTGAAGATCAGCTTGGCGTCACCCTGGTGCAGCGCGGCTCGCGGTTTCAGGGACTGACCCCGGAAGGCCAGCGCGTGCTTGAATGGGCGCGACGCATTGTCGGCGACACCCGCACCATGCGCGAGGAGATGAAGGCCGCCCGCAAGGGCCTGTCGGGTCACGCCCGCATCGCCGTCATCCCCACCGCCACCTATATGGTCACCGACCTCACGGTCGCCTTCACCGAAAAGCATCCGGCTGTCACGCTGTCGGTGACTTCCTGCACCAGTTACGAGGTGCTGTCGCGGCTGGAAAATTTCGAGATCGATGTCGGCATCAGCTATCTCGAAAACGAGCCGACGGGTCGGGTGGCAACCGTCCCGCTCTATGCCGAGCGCTACCAGCTGATTACCTCTGAGGGCCAGGATTATGCCGACCGGACATCGGTCAGCTGGTCGGAAGTGGCCACCTTGCCGCTGTGCCTGCTGACGCCCGACATGCAGAACCGGCGCATCATCAACCAGCACCTGGCCGAGGCCGGCGCCACGGCCAAGCCGACGCTGGAATCCAACTCGATGATCGTGCTGTTTTCCCATATCCGCACCGGCCGCTGGGCCTCGATCATGCCGGTCAACCTGGCTGAAACGCTGGGGTTTGGCGATGACATCAAGTCGATCCCGATCGTCGAACCGGATGCGCATCACGTCGTCGGCATGATTGCCGCGCCGCGCGAGCCGCACACCCCCATTGTCTCGGCCCTGTTGCACGAGGCGCGGGTCTTTGCCCGCACGCTTGCACAACGATAGAAGTTTTCTATCGCACAACGAATATGCTGACTTGATTCAATGCTTTGTTAGGGGCGTAGTGGATATTCTGCCACGTCGTTGGAGGGTATTGGCATGGAATCACGCAGCATGGACGCCGAAATCGCGTCGCGCACCGAGGCCATTGTCGGACGGTTGAAGCCGCTCGAGGGCCCGTTGCTGCCGATCCTGCATGATGTGCAGAAGGAATTCGGCTATGTGCCGAAGGCGGCCCTGCCCGTGATCGCCAACGGCCTCAACCTGTCGCGCGCCGAGGTTCATGGCGTTGTCAGCTTCTACCATGATTACCGCGAAGAGCCTGCTGGCCGTCATGTCATCAAGATGTGCCGCGCCGAAGCCTGCCAGTCCATGGGTGGCGATGAGCTCGGCGAGCGGCTCCTTGGCTTGCTTGGCGTCGACTGGCACGGGACCAGCGGCGATGGCGCGGTCACGATAGAGCCGGTCTATTGCCTCGGCCTGTGCGCCTGCGCGCCCGCGGCCATGGTCGATGGTCAGGTGATCGGCAGGCTCGACGAGAAGATGGTCACCGAACTGGCCAGGGCGGTGAAGGCATGAGCGTGAAGATCTACATTCCCGGTGATTCCGGCGCGGTGGCGCTGGGCGCTGACCGGCTGGCGCTCTCGATGCAGAAAGCGGTTCGGGCGCAAGGTCTTGATGCCGAGATTATCCGCAACGGGTCGCGCGGGCTTTACTGGCTCGAGCCGATGGTCGAAGTCGAAACCGAAGCGGGCAGGGTTGCCTATGGTCCGGTCAGGCCCTCCGATGTCGACGGCCTGCTTGCAGCCGGCTTCATCGAGGGCGGCGATCATCCGCTGCTTCTGGGCGATCCGGAAGAGCTTCCGTTCCTCAAGCGTCAGACACGGCTTACCTTCGCCCGCTGCGGCATCACCGATCCGCTGTCGCTCAACGATTACCGCAAACATGGCGGCCTGGCCGGCCTGACCAATGCCGTTGCCATGGAGCCCAAGGCCATCGTCACCCAGGTGACCGAGTCCGGCCTGCGCGGCCGTGGCGGCGCGGGCTTTCCAACCGGCATCAAGTGGAACACTGTGCTGGAGGCCGAAGCGCCGCAGAAATACATCGTCTGCAACGCCGACGAGGGCGATTCGGGCTCCTTTGCCGACCGCATGATCATGGAGGGCGATCCCTTCCTGGTGATCGAAGGCATGATCATCGCCGGCATCGCCACCGGGGCGACCAAGGGCTATGTCTATCTTAGGTCTGAATATCCGCACGCCATCCTGGCGATGAACCGTGCCGTGGTCATCGCCCGCGAGGCCGGCATTCTGGGCGCATCCGTGCTCGGATCCGGTCATGTCTTCGACATGGAAATCCGTGTCGGCGCAGGTGCTTATGTCTGTGGCGAGGAAACCGCACTGCTCGAAAGCCTCGAGGGCCGCCGCGGCGTGGTTCGGGCCAAGCCGCCGCTGCCGGCCCACAAGGGCTTTCTTGGCCGCCCGACGGTGATCAACAATGTGATTTCGCTCGCCTCGGTGCCGATCATCATGGACAAGGGCGCCGACTATTACCGCGATTTCGGTATGGGCCGCTCGCGCGGCACGATCCCGATCCAGATCGCCGGCAACGTCAAGCATGGCGGGCTGTTCGAGGCAGCCTTCGGCATGACGCTGGGCGAACTGGTGGATGAGATTGCGGGTGGAACCGCCACCGGACGCCCGGTCAAGGCGGTGCAGGTCGGCGGGCCGCTGGGCGCCTATTTCCCGCGCGCGCTGTTTGACACGCCGTTCGATTACGAGGCCTTTGCCGGCAAGGACGGTCTGATTGGCCATGCCGGGATCGTGGTGTTCGATGACAGCGCGGACATGCTCAAGCAGGCGCGTTTCGCCTTCGAATTCTGTGCCGTTGAGAGCTGCGGCAAGTGCACGCCCTGCCGCATCGGCTCGACCCGCGGCGTCGAGGTGGCCGACAAGATCCGCGACGGCATCGAGACCGAAAGCCAGATCACGCTGATGACGGATCTGTGCAATACCATGAAATTCGGCTCGCTCTGTGCGCTCGGCGGCTTCACGCCGTACCCGGTGATGAGCGCGCTGACCCATTTCCCGGAGGATTTTCGTCCGGGTCCCACCATGACCGGGTCGATGACCCAGGCTGCGGAGTGAACTAGATGGCGCTCATTCAGGAAATCGATTACGGCACCCCGGCTTCCACCGCTGAAAAGACCGTCCGCCTCATCATCGACGGCAACACCGTGGAAGTGCCGGAAGGCACCTCGGTGATGCGCGCCTCGATGGAGGCCGGCATTCAGGTGCCAAAGCTCTGCGCCACCGACATGGTCGACGCTTTCGGCTCCTGTCGTCTCTGCCTGGTCGAGATCGAGGGCCGCAACGGCACGCCTGCCTCCTGCACCACGCCGGTCAGCGAAGGCATGGTGGTCCATACTCAGACCGGGCGGCTGAAAGACATCCGCCGCGGCGTGATGGAGCTTTATATCTCCGATCATCCGCTCGACTGCCTGACCTGTGCGGCCAATGGCGATTGCGAGCTGCAGGACATGGCCGGCGCCGTGGGCTTGCGCGATGTGCGCTACGGCTATGACGGCGAGAACCACGTCAAGGCGCGCCAGAACGGCGAAGCCAATCCGCGCTACATGCCGAAAGACGAGAGCAACCCTTATTTCACCTATGATCCGGCCAAGTGCATTGTCTGCTCGCGCTGTGTGCGGGCCTGCGAGGAAGTGCAGGGCACGTTTGCGCTGACCATCGAGGGCAGGGGCTTTGAAAGCCGCGTTTCGCCCGGCATGCATGAAAGCTTCATGAGTTCCGAATGCGTCTCCTGCGGCGCCTGTGTGCAGGCCTGCCCGACGGCGACGCTGCAGGAAAAATCCGTGATCGAGATCGGCCAGCCGGAACATTCGGTGGTCACAACTTGCGCCTATTGCGGCGTCGGCTGCTCCTTCAAGGCCGAAATGCGGGGCGAGGAAGTCGTCCGCATGGTGCCGTGGAAGGACGGCAAGGCCAATCGCGGCCATTCCTGCGTCAAGGGCCGCTTTGCCTGGGGCTATGCCACCCATCAGGACCGCATTCTCAACCCGATGGTGCGCGAGAAGATCACCGATCCCTGGCGCGAAGTGACCTGGGACGAGGCCTTTGCCCATGTCGCCAAGGAAATGCGCCGCATCCAGTTCCAGTACGGCAAGGGCGCCATCGGCGGCATCACCTCGTCGCGCTGCACCAATGAGGAAACCTTCCTGGTGCAGAAGCTGGTGCGCGCCGGCTTCGGCAACAACAATGTCGACACCTGCGCCCGCGTCTGCCATTCGCCCACCGGCTACGGCCTCGGCAAGGCGTTCGGCACCTCGGCCGGTACCCAGGATTTCGATTCCGTTGAGCATACCGATGTCGTCATCATCATTGGCGCCAACCCGACCGATGGCCACCCGGTGTTTGCCTCGCGGCTGAAGAAGCGGTTGCGTGAAGGGGCCAAGCTGATCGTCATCGATCCGCGCCGCATCGATCTGGTCCGCTCGCCGCATGTCGAGGCCAGCCACCATCTGCCCTTGAAGCCCGGCACCAATGTCGCCGTGCTGACGGCTCTCGCGCATGTGATCGTCACCGAGGGCCTGTTTGACGAGGCCTTCATCCGCGAGCGCTGCGACTGGTCGGAATTCGAGGACTGGGCCAGCTTCGTCGCCGATCCGGCCAATTCGCCCGAATCCACCGAAGCCTATACCGGCGTGCCGGCGGACGAACTGCGCGGCGCAGCAAGGCTTTATGCGCGCGGCGGCAATGGCGCGATCTATTACGGCCTCGGCGTCACCGAGCACAGCCAGGGCTCGACCACGGTGATGGCGATCGCCAATCTGGCGATGGCCACCGGCAATATCGGTCGTCCCGGCGTCGGCGTGAACCCGCTCCGGGGCCAGAACAATGTCCAGGGCGCTTGCGACATGGGCTCGTTCCCGCATGAACTGCCCGGCTACCGGCACATTTCCGGCTCGGAAGTCCGCGACGTGTTCGAAAAACTCTGGGGCGTGGAGCTCGATCACGAGCCTGGACTACGCATTCCCAATATGCTCGATGCGGCTGTCGACGGCACGTTCCGGGGCATCTACATCCAGGGCGAGGACATTCTGCAGTCCGATCCCGACACCAAGCACGTCAAGGCCGGGCTGGAAGCGATGGAATGCGTCGTTGTCCATGACTTGTTCCTCAACGAGACCGCCAATTACGCCCATGTCTTCCTGCCCGGCTCGACCTTCCTCGAAAAGGACGGCACCTTCACCAATGCCGAACGCCGCATCAACCGAGTGCGCAAGGTGATGAGCCCGAAAAACGGTCTGGCTGACTGGGAGGTCACGCTCAAGCTGGCGCAGGCCATGGGACTTGACTGGGACTACAATCATCCATCTGAAATCATGGATGAAATCGCCGCCACCACGCCGAGCTTCGCCAGGGTGAGCTACCAGCTGCTGGAAGAAAAAGGCTCGGTGCAATGGCCCTGCAACGAGGCGAAGCCTGACGGCACGCCGGTCATGCATCTCGACGGTTTCGTGCGTGGCAAGGGCAAGTTCATCCGCACCGAATATGTCGCGACCGACGAGCGCTCCGGTCCGCGTTTCCCTCTGCTTTTGACCACCGGCCGGATCCTGAGCCAATACAATGTCGGCGCCCAGACACGGCGCACCGACAATGTCGCCTGGCACGCCGAGGACAGGCTGGAAATCCATCCTCATGACGCCGAACAGCGCGGCATCCGCGAGGGCGATCTGGTCAAGCTCGCCAGCCGTTCCGGTGAAACAGCACTTCGCTCGACGATTACCGAGCGCGTGGCGCCTGGCGTGGTCTACACCACCTTCCACCATCCCGGAACTCAGGCCAATGTGATCACCACCGATTACACCGACTGGGCCACCAATTGCCCGGAATACAAGGTGACGGCGGTGCAGGTGTCGCCGTCCAACGGCCCGACGGTCTGGCAGGAAGAGTATGACGCGCAGGCCACCCAGTCGCGCCGCATCCTGCCGCTGGATGCGCTGGAACCGGCGGAGTAGACCGGCCATGGCGTTGGCGAAAGGATCAGTCTGATGACCGGTAGCGGTCCCAGTACGACCAGGGCAAACCGCATCGCGGTGAGGGCAGGGGTGGCCACGCCCGGACACCGGGCCCTGCCCGAGGAAGTGCCCGTGGCGCTGTCCTTTGGCGGCACCACCCAGGCGGTGATGATGGCGACGCCGGCGGATCTCGAGGATTTCGGCATCGGGTTTGCGCTTTCGGAAGCCATTATCGGAGCCGCTGCAGATGTGGTTGAGATGGATATTGTCGAGGCCGATCAGGGCTTTGACGTCCAGATGCGGCTTGCAGACGCGGTCCAGGGCGCATTTGCCGCCCGCCGCCGCAAGATGGCCGGACCCGTCGGCTGCGGTCTTTGCGGCATCGAATCGATTGACGAGGCGCTCCGCGCCCTGCCGGCGCGCAGCGAGGTCGAGCTGGAATTGGACCCCGGCGATGTGCGTGAGGCTGTGCACTCGCTGTCGATGCAGCAGAAGCTTCGCGCCGAGACCGGTGCGGTGCATGCAGCCGGCTTCTATCACCCGGACAAGGGCATGTTCTGCGTGCGCGAGGATGTCGGCCGCCACAATGCGCTCGACAAGCTGATCGGCGCCATGGCGCGCAGCGGGCTCAATCCGGCGGAGGGCGCGATCGTGATCACCAGCCGCGTGTCCGTCGACATGGTGCAGAAGGCGGTGATCGCCGGCACCGGTGTGTTGATCGCGGTCTCAGCACCCACCGCACTTGCGGTCCGCACCGCCGAAGCCGCCGGCCTGACGCTGGTGGCAATCGCCCGCGGCGCTGATTTCGAGGTGTTCAGCCGGCCGAACCGGATTTCAAAGGGAGTTGAGAGCGATGTCGCCTGACAAGATGCGCTACCAGGCCAACCAGATCGCCACCTTCTTCGCCTCCCAGCCGGAAGACGAGCAGATCGACGGCGTTGCCGACCACATCAACAAGTTCTGGGATCCGCGTATGCGCGCGCAACTGTTCGAGATTGCAGATCAAAGCACCGAAGGCTTCAAGCCGATGCTGGTGGCAGCACTTGCGAAGATCAACCGCCCGGAAAAGATCGGCTCTGCCGGCTGAGCCTGTACCGCGCGACCAAAGCCGGCTGGGTCGGCGCCGGCATTCAGCGGCTGAAGCTGGACGACGAATGCTGCGGTAGACAGTGGATTTCAACCCATCATCTGGCGGAATACGCCGCACACAAACTCGCCAAACAGACGCTTATCAATCGGCGCCGTGACGTCTAAGGTCACGCCCATGGACGTTTTTATCCCACCACTGGAGCCTGATATCGAGTTCATCAGGCTGCCGAAAACCGAAGAAACCTTTGGCATGACGTTTGAGATCAAGCGCGATGCCATGGCGCAGCATATCATCCCACACTGGGGCTGGGATGAAGATCAGCAGTTGCAAATTCACCGCAAGCATTTTGACGCCAAACCGTTTTACCGGATCGACCGTGACGGCCGCTGTGTCGGAGTTGTCTCGGTCTTTGCCACTTCAGACCATGTTCGATTGGGTGAATTCTACCTGCTCGGCGATTTCCGCGGCAAGGGGCTGGGGACCCGGATCCTGAGACACTGCCTGTCATGCGCCGATGAAATCGATCTGCCGGTCAGGCTTGAGTATCTGAAATGGAATCCGGTCGGACATCTCTATCTGAGACACGGTTTTTCGGTGATCAGTGAAAACGACATTCACTATTTCCTGGAACGTCCGATCGCCTCGGTTGCCCGGGACGTGGCTGACCCGGTTTGACTGCGCCCGCGCATTACAGCGGCGTCAGCAACCAGACGCGTTCCTTCGCGTGCACGCCCTTGAAGCCACCCGACACGTCACCGATGCTCAGGGTTGAAACGGCATAGCGCGCTGCATAGTGCCGGTTCACCTCGTCTGCCGGGATGGAAAAGGGCGGTCCATCAATCAGCGCCGGGTCGTATTCGAATGTGACAAGCAGCTGAGGCGCGTTGCCGGTGATCTCGGCGACATGCGGTGCGTAGCCTGATCGCATGTCGTCCGGCAAAGCCACAAGCGCAGCCCGGTCAAACACGGCATCGACCGGACCGAGCAGGGCAGGGGTGAGGTCGAAGATGTCGCCGACAAAGATGTCGATTCTGTCGGCGCTGTAGCGTTTCAGATTTCCAAGATCCGACACAGCCGGTTCAACGCCAAGTTCCTCAAACAAGTGTTGGATCGCCAGTTCGCTAAGTTCTGCACCGGCAACCCGCTGGCCTTTTGACAGGAGCCAGCCGATATCGAGCGTCTTGCCGCAGAGCGGAACAAACACGCGTGAATTCTCCGCCAGGGACAGGGCCGGGAAATGCTTGACCAGCAGCGGATTGGGTTCGCTTTCGTGAAACCCGATGCGCCCGCTTTGCCACCGATCGTGCCAGAAATCATGTTCCATTCAGATCTCTTTCTCAGAAAAACAGTCGCCACAATACAGGCAGCAGGATCGCCGTTGCCAGCGCGTTGAGACCCATGGCGAGACCGGAGAAAGCTCCGGCCAGTTCGCCGGCCTGCAGCGCCCGCGCTGTGCCGATGCCGTGGCTGGCGGTGCCGAGCGCCAGGCCGCGGGCGCGCCAGTCCTTCACCCCGATCAGCGTGAGCAGCGGCGGGCCGAGCACGGCGCCCAAGATTCCTGTCAGGATCACCAGCACGGCGGTCAGCGACGGCAAGCCGCCCAGTTGCTCGGTGATGCCCATGGCGACCGGAGCCGTCACGGATTTCGGCGCCAGCGACAACAGCGTCTCGCGGCTCGCACCCATGAGCCAGCCGAGGCCGACAGCGGTGCCAATGGCCGTCAGCGAGCCGCAGAGCAGGCTGGTCACAAGCGCCAGTGCAGAGCGCCGCACCCGGTCAAACTGCCGGTAAAGCGGGATGGCGAGTGCGACCGTCGCCGGGCCCAACAGGAAATGGACGAACTGCGCGCCTTCGAAATAGGTCTCGTAGCTGGTGCCGCTCAGCGTCAGCAGCGCGACCACGGCGATGACGGCGGTCAGCACCGGGTTGAGGAAGGGGTTGTGGCCGGAGCGGTCATAGATCCAGCTTCCGGCCTGGAACGCAGCCAGCGTCAGCGTGAGGAACAGAAGCGGGCTGGCGCTGAGATAGACCCAGACCTCGGTGATGTCAGCCATTTTCGCTCTCCGCTTCGTCCGCGGACGCGGGGCGGGCCAGCCGGTTCATCACCAGAGCGGTCACCGCGATGGTCGCCAGGGTCGAGCCGACAAGCGCCACCGAGATCGGCAGCCAGTCCTGGCCGAGCAGGCCCATATGCGCCATCACCCCGACGCCGGCCGGCACGAACAGCAGCGCCAGATGCCTGAGCAGGCTGTCGGCGACTGCGCCGATATCGTCTGGCACCGAGCCCTTGATCGCCAGCAGACCAAACAGCAGCACCATGCCCGCAACGGGTCCGGGAACCGGCAGGCCGAGAAAGCGCGTGACCAGCTCGCCGGCCAATTGGCAACTCAGAATGAGGGTGAGGGCGGAAAGCATGGGCGAAACCTGTGAAGCGGTGGCAGGAATGGCGATAGTGCCAGATTCCGCGGCACAGCCCCACTCGTTTTATGTCAACGCACCAACACCAGCAGCCAGGGCGACATAGCGCCCGGTCTTGCCGATCGAAACCAGGATCAGAAACCGCCACAGTGGCTCGCGCATGATGCCCGCGACAAGCGTCAGCGGATCGCCGATGACAGGCACCCAGGCCAGCAGCAGCGACCAGTAGCCGAAGCGCTGGTATTGCCGTTGCGCCCGGTCGAGCTGTGCCTGGCTGGCTGGAAACCATTTCCGGTCACGAAAGTTTTCGACGCCGCGGCCGATTAGCCAGTTGAGCACAGAGCCCAGAATGTTGCCGAGGCTGGCGACCGCGACGAGCGCAACAACAGGCTGCTCTCCCAGCACCACGAGCCCGCCCAGAACGCTTTCCGACTGCGCTGGGATCAGCGTTGCGGCCAGCAAGGCGGCAAGAAACAGGCTGCCATAGGCGGCGAGATCGGTCATGCGGTCGCGAGCCTTTCGGCACAGAGGATCAATTGGCGTCAGCACCTGCCTACAGAACTCCCGCGCCGCCGCCAAGGGCGTCGCGCTTGGCGGCCGCTTTCGGAGGTATTTCAGCGGGATAACACTTGGCAGGTGAGGGGTGATGCTATGGTATATAGCGTGCTATATATAATTGCATAGCAAGCTATATAGTGTTAGGGTAGGAAATGGTGTTCGACAAATCCCGTTCGGCCGGCGTTCTGACCGGTGAGATTGCCCGCCTTCATGCAGCCGAGCTGCAGCGCGCGCTTGTGCCGCTTGGCCTGTCACGGGCGCAATTCGTGGTCCTGTGTGAGCTTTGGCTTACCGATGGAATGACCCAGCGCGAACTGACGGATCATCTGGGGCTGGAGCAGGCGACCATGGCCAACACGCTGGCACGGATGCAGCGCGACGGTCTGATCACGCGACGGCCGCATCCCGATGATGGCCGCTCGCAACAGATCTGGCTGACCGGCAAGGCGAGGGAGCTGGAAGAGCCGGCCTCACGGGCGGCGCTCGAGGCCGACAGCCTTGTGGCTGCGGGCCTGCCATCTGCCGAGCGCGAGCTGTTCCTGAGCATGCTGGCGCGGGTTGCCGCAAATCTTCGCCCCGGCGGAACGACGTGATCTCAACAGCCACACGATAGCACCAGGCAGGGGTTTCCCGCTGGCGGCAAAGCGGATAGGCAGGTCTGAGGCCATAGGCCTTCCATTTCTCAAACCGGCCGGGATTCACCCACATGGACAATATGCGCGGGATCATTCTGATGGTTCTCGGGATGGCGGGATTTGCCGCCGAGGACATGTTCATCAAGCTCGCATCGGGCAGCCTGCCGGTAGGAGAGATCCTCCTCATTCTCGGGCTGCCCGGCGCGGCTCTGTTTGCGATTATCGCGAAATCGCGCGGTGTGGACCCGTTCTCCGCCGCTTTCTTTCATCCCGCGGTGATGGTCCGCAATGTCAGTGAAATGATCGGCAGCATCGGCTTTGTCACCGCGCTGGCGCTGATCCCGCTGGCGACCGCGACCACGATCCTGCAGGCCGCACCGCTGTTTGTCACCATGGGCGCGGCGCTGATCCTGAGCGAGCCTGTCGGCTGGCGGCGCTGGAGCGCAATCCTGGTCGGATTTGGCGGTGTGGTGCTGGTCATCCGGCCCGGGCTCGAAGGCTTTGAGCCGAATGTGTTGTGGGCGGTTCTCGGTGTGGTCGCGCTCTCGGCCCGTGATCTGGCAAGCCGCAAGGTGCCAAAATCGATTCTGTCGCTGCAGCTCGCCGTATGGGGCTTTTTCGCAGTCGGCATCACCGGGCTTTTGATGCTGGCGGTGACCGGAGGCGCGAAAATTCCGACCATGTCTGAGACCATCTATCTCACCGGCGCCTTGCTGATCGGCACCTTCGCCTACTGGACCCTGACCGAGGCCACGCGGGTCGGCGAGATCTCGGTGGTAATGCCGTTTCGCTATTCGCGGCTGTTGTTCTCGATGATCGTCGGCGCACTGGTATTCTCCGAGTTTCCCGACACTTACACCCTGATTGGCGCCAGCATCATCATCGCCACCGGCATTTACACGATCATGCGCGAACGCAAGCGCCGCCGTCAGGAAGCCACTCTGGCAAAAGCGGCTTCGGCCGGTTTGTGACCGGGACGAAGTTTTATGTGGGAACGGCACTCACCGCGTCTCCCTCCGGCGCGCGCTCAGGTGCAATCATGAGTGGGTGGGGGGCAAAGAGGACGTTGGAGGGACTGGCGTCCAATGGAACGCGACCGGCGTCAGCGAAGTGACTTCAGTTATGGCTAGGTGCGCGCTGCCACAATCAATGACACCAGCTGTTCAAACTCGCGGCGCGAGATAAAGCGGTGCTCGGTGCAGTATTCGCTTTCACGCGCCTCCCGCTCACGGCATGCCAGCAGCAGCTGCAGCAGGGCTGCCTCACCGGTCATGCCCTCTTCCGCGATCAAAGGAAGATAGCGCGTCAGGAACTCGGTCGTGTCGGATTGATGGACAATCACCGTGTCCCATTCGGGGATCACCATTAGCGCCTGATTTCCCAGGCCCCATGCCCAGAATGTGCCTTCCGGCAGGCCGCTCTCGGGGGCAGGGATCCACCACAGATACCCATGCCGCCATCTCAAGCCATCAATGCTCGTTTCGCTAGAGTCTGTGGTGATGCGGCTTGTCCAGTCTTCCGGCAAAATCCTACCATCCGCGCGGCCCTCATCGAGGAAGAGCTGTCCAATCCGGGCGAGATCACGGGCTGACATTTCAAACATTGCAGCCCTGTGTTCAGACACGCTGGCATCGGCGATATAGGAGACGTCAGATCGGCTGAAATCCTGCAGCCCGATCGGCTTCGCAATCGCGATATCGAAAGCATCGGCGATCCCGGTTGCTGTCTGTGCCTCAAAGACCGTCGTCAGGGCATTGTAGTCCCAATTGTTGTAGGCCCAGAGTGTCCCCGGCTCGTTGTCTTCAAGCCCCAGACGTCTGTCGATCTCTGCCTGCAAACCGCCCGACGCGGCGGCGGGGTGATTGATGCCCGATCTGCTCTTGAGCAAATGCAGAACGGTTGCCTGACGTTGCAGGGCACTGAGCGGCATCGGAGCGTCGTTGATGCCAAGCTCCAGAAGCGTCGCATCAAGACGCAAGCGATTTTCGGCGGATCCCAGCTGCTGACCAATCAGCGTACTGAGCAGCGATTTCCGGATTGAGTGGACATTGTAAGTCTTTGACAGGTCACCGAAACTGCCGACAATCCGGCCATCCGTGACAATCATCAGCGAATCCGTGCTGAGCCCAGCGGCATGGGCGAAAACCGCATCCAGCCCCTGTGCAGTCCAGCCGAGATCTGTCGCCTCTGCTTGATCGAGCCGGGAGACATCGAGCGTCCGGGCCGGCGGGATCTGGCGGGAGAGCCCGCGCTCGCCGGTGGCGATGAGGTAGCTGATCGCGGCGCCGGCGACAATCAAGCTAACCAGCGAGACTCTCGCCCAGCACCTCATCGTTCGATGTCCTCCATATCCGTGTCGTTGTCCGCATTTGGGCCGGTGGCCGGCACAACATTACGCTGGTTGGGACGCAACAGACGGTAGTGATGCCGCCCGTAGCGCAACAGCTGGCTCATGCCGCGCTTGAGCCCGAGCACGATGACAATACCCCCGCCGACAGAAGCGGCCAGCAGAGCGATGCTGCGCAACACCAGATAGGCCACCGATCCTTCAGCCGGATCAGTGCTGCCAGATATAAGGTCCAGAAGCGTTCCAATGCCGATCACGCCGAAGAGCGACAAGACGAAGAACAGAATCAGGATGACGGCTCCTAGCACGATGACGCCTGGCACCAGGATCACGATGTCAATGGCTGCCAGTCCGCCAAGCGCCAGCGCCGCGTTCCAGAAACTGCCGGGACTATGGCGATCCTCCCACTGGCGGAAGCCCATTTCGGCACGCAGTTCCCTGGCCAGGCGCCGGGGGTCTCCATGCGCGGCCAGCACATCGTCAACCCGTCTGCCGGCGGCTTCGGCTTCGTCGAAATAGGACTGATAATCCGCAGTGATGTCGTCAATGTCGTGTGCAGGAATGCCTGCCAATCCCTGCCGAAGCTCCTGAAGAAACTGCTCCTGGTTCATTGGCTGTCTCCCACTATCCCGTTGACGGCCGTCATGAAGTTTGTCCACTCGCTTCGTTGCTTTTCAAACCTTCGCCGGCCGGCGTGTGTCAGCGTGTAGTATTTCCGGGACGGACCAGTGCTGGTCTCGGCCAGCCGGAAATGAACCAGGCCATCCTTCTGCATCCGCCGCATGAGGGGATAAATCGTGCTTTCGCCCATTCCGACGGCCTCGGCGAGGGAGCTCGAAATCTCGTAGGCGTAGCTTTCCTTGCGCGACAATATGGCCAGAACACACAATTCCAAGGCTCCTTTTTTGAGCTGGACCTGGATGGAGTCGGAGCCGGTAGCGCTGTTGTTCATGGTGAGCAAGTTAATACAAGGTACCCTGCATTACAAGGTATGTGGTGTCAGGCTATCCGATGGACGTCGGCATGGCGGTTACGATTGTCTCCGCCGGATGTGTTGAAGCAGGTTCTTTGACGTCGGGAATGGGCCCCGGTCACGCTGTCGTTGCGCGAATTGGGATGGCGCAAGGTGTGGGCAAAGAAGTGTGCACGCGCACGTGTCCTCTCAGCAGGCCTCCGGCCGAAGCCTGCTTTGACCGGGCAATATTGGCCGGGCAGGGGACGCCCTCCCTTTGTCCGGGCCCAGGCGTTAATGCCCGTAACGGGCTTCCAGATGGGCGATGAAATAGGCCGGGTTGAGCCCTTCGCCGGTGGCCTGGCGCAGGATGTCCGGTGTCGAGGCGGTGGAGGCCTTTGACCAGATGTTGTCGCGGCGCCAGGCGTTGACGGCATCGAAATCGCCCGCGGCAATCTGCGTGTCGACATCCGGATTGATCTTGACGATTGCCGCCCATTGCTGGGCCGCCATCAGCGCCCCGAGCGTGTAGGAGGGGAAATAGCCGAAGGCGCCCGATGGCCAGTGGACATCCTGCATCGGCCCGTTCTTCGGATCATCCAGCGTCGAAATCCCGAGCGACGCCTGCATTTTGGCGTCCCAGGCTTCGGGCAGGTCTTTCACCTCGATCTTGCCCGAGAGTAGGTCCTGCTCCAGCTCGTAACGCAGGATCACGTGCAGCGGGTAGGTGACTTCATCGGCATCGACCCGGATCTTGCCGCGCTGGATCAGATGCACATGCGGCAACAGATCCTCCATGGTCCAGTTTTCCTGCAAATGCTGGTCGACCAGCGGCAGCGCAAAATTCCAGAACGCCGGGTTGCGGCCGATCTGTTTTTCCACAAACAGGCTCTGGCTTTCGTGGATCGACATGCCGCGCGCCTTGCCCGATGGCCAGTGCGCCCATTGCTTGGGAAGGTTCTGCTCATAAAGCCCGTGACCGGTTTCGTGCAGGATGCCCATCAGTGCGGAGAGAAACTCGTCGGTGCGGTAGCGCGTGGTCATGCGCACATCGCTCGGCACGCCGCCGCAGAACGGATGGTCGGATATCGACAGGCTGCCATGGTTCATGTCGAAGCCGACGGCCTTCATCATCGCGATGCCGAGCGCCTTCTGCCGCTCTACCGGGTAATTGCCCGACAGTGCTTTCAAAGGACGTCTGGCATGGCGCTGTTGCTGCGCCTCGAGCGCCCTGGGCAGAAATTCGACCAGGAAGGTCTTCAGCTCCTCAAACACCGGCGTGATGCTGGCCGTTCGGTTGCCTGGATCGAACTGCTCCATCAGTGCGTCAAAGGGGGCGAGACCGAGGACGTCGGCGCGCAGGAAGGCTTCCTCGCGGGTCATCTCCACCACCTCTTGCAGGGCCGGCTCAAATGCCTTCCAGTCGCCGTTGGGCCGGGCGGCGCGCCACAATTGCTCCGAACGCATGCTGGTCCGCATCTTGCGCTCGACAAAGTCCGAGGGCAGGCAGGTCATGTTGACATAGCTGCGCTCGAGCTCTGCAACAGCGATTTCCTGTTCCGTTTCAAGCGTTTCGGCCTTGGCGGCCTCGATCCAGTCCGCCACTTCCGGCGCGGTTGCCTGGCGGTGGTGCATCCCCGAAAGCGACGCCATCGCCTCGGCCCGCTGCTCGCCGCCGCCGGGCGCCATGTTGGTGGCTTCATCGGTTCCAAGGATGGCAAGCGCGTGTTCAAGCGCCCCCAGCGAACGGCAATGGGCATCGAGCTTGGCATAGGACATGGCGGCAATCTCCGGTGAATGAGTGTTGGCCTTCGGATAGGCCAAGCCATCCGCATCTGCAAGGCTGCCGACAAGGCTTGATGGCAGGTTTGGTTCCTGTTCAAGCCCGGTCAGGCAACAGCGCCGGGGCAGGGAACGAAAACTCGCGTCCTTCCACCGTAATAAGCCCCGGTTTTCTGCATGCAGACTGTATAATCATCAGGTTTCGACAGTTTCGAGCAAGCCTGTACACCGAATGTCAGAATCATTTGTTGGGAGCCATTGGGCATGAATATCGAAGGCGTCAGCTATTCGCATATTCGGACTGTCGGCCGCGCGGGATCCGTAAAGGAATCCGCGCCGACGATTCATGCCTATGCCATCCAGTCCTATCAGGAACTGGGACCGGCAGGACCGAGCGAAGCGACCGGTACCTATGATTTTTCGGGAAAAGTTACGCCGGCAGCCAATGATTACACGGTTGCCGCGGCCAACGGCTTTGAAATCTATATGCCTGTGCGGCCGGGCTTTACATCCAACAACCTGGCTTTGGCCGTCACTGAACCGTCGGCCGAACCGTTTTCATCCGGCAAGACCAAGTCTGAAATTGTCGACGCGGCCCGCAAGGCCATTGACGCGCGGCACATCAAGATGGCTGACAGCGGTCAGCCATTCCGGCCCAAGAGCAACGAGGCCGTGGACTGGTACACGGTTTTCGGCGATCTGGACCGCCGCGCCTTGACCGCCGTGCGGACCGATGAAACCGGTTTTTTCTCCAAGGAAGAAAAAGAGATCGCACAGTCGATCATGATCCAGCAGCAGTCTCTTGCCATGGGGCTTTATCATGGTCCGACACGGCTGGCCGGCAGCTTTGCCGGAAAGGAAGGCATCGACCCGTCCGACCACATGGCGGTGGGCAAGGCGGGCGCTCTGTGGCTCGACCAGGTCAGCCTCGAGGAAAAAACCACGTCGTCGGAATGGATGGAGCAGCGCGCCGCCGCGCAGTATCTCTATGAGAGCGGTGCCGAGCAATCGGGCGTCAAACCCGAGGACTTATCATCCGGCTTCAACTTCGTCGACATGCTGTTGCAGGCCTATCGTGAGCTGGAGCAGATGGGTGAGGGCCATGAGCTCAATTATCTGCCGGCTTATCAGAAGGCCTGGCAGATGTTTGTCGACCAGGTTCCGGCGGAGCAGTCGACGTCGACGACGTTGTTTTTCTGAACACCTCTCGCCGCGTCCAGGCCCACAAACCAAGATCGCATAAGATGGATTATGGAACTTATGGTAATGCGAGCCCGCAATTGCGTGCGGCCGAGGCAGCCAGATGAATCAAGGCGTTGGCGCCAGTTCCTGGTCTTTCTTGTAAGCGCACCGTGGCAGCCGCAACAATCCAGCGGCGCCGATTGCTTCCGACGCGTGTAACCTGAAACCGAATCTGGTCTAGTCGTGACCTTGGGATGGAAGCGGCACCGGACGGTGTCGAGCGAGCGAGGAACGACATGCTGGAAGGTCTTCGGGTCATTGAAATTGAAGGACTTGGGCCGGCGCCGTTTGCGTCGATGATGCTGGCCGATCTCGGCGCCGACGTCATCGTGGTTCACCGCAGGAACGGCGCGCCGGCGCCAGGCATGCCGGAACGATCGCTGCTCGATCGCGGCAAACGCTCGATTGAGCTGGATCTGAAATCTGCCGATGACGTCGCCGTGCTGAAAGATCTGGTACGCCGTTCGGAAGCGCTGGTGGAAGGATTTCGGCCCGGCGTGATGGAGCGTCTCGGACTAGGGCCTGATGATCTCGGAGCTATCAATCCGGATCTGGTCTATGGCCGCATGACCGGCTGGGGCCAGTCCGGGCCACGGGCGCAGACCGCAGGCCATGATCTCAATTACATCTCATTGTCGGGCGCTGCCTGGTATGCCAGCAACCAGGGTGAAACGCCGTTCACGCCGCCCACGCTGGTTGGAGACATCGGCGGCGGTGCGCTCTACCTGGTGGCGGGCGTGCTTGCAGGTGTCATGGCGGCGCGCGCAGGCCGTGGCGGCACGGTGGTCGACGCGGCCATTGTCGACGGCTCGGCCCATATGATGAACCTGCTGATGGCCCTGGCGCAGACCGGCGGGCTCTCGATGACACGCGGCCAGAGCCTGCTTGATGGTCCGCACTGGAGCCGCTGTTATGTCTGCGCGGATGGTGGCTATATCTCGGTGCAATGCCTTGAACCCAAATTCTATGCGGCGTTTCTGGCAATCCTCGGATTGGCTGAAGATGCTGATTTCAAACCACAATTTGATGCCGTCCAATGGCCGCGACAGACTGCGCTGCTGGCCGGAATCTTCGCCAGCCAATCGCGGCGGCATTGGGAGGAACTGTTTGCGGGGTCCGACGCCTGTGTGGCCCCTGCCCTTGATCCGCTGCAATCGGCCAGCGATCCCCACATGGCGGCGCGCGGTGTCTGGTTGCAGACCGATGGCGTGCTCCAGGCCGCACCTGCGCCACGGTTTTCAACCGAGCCGGACAACGCCGCCAGCCGCGCCATCCCGGCGCGTGGCGAGCACTCGCAGTCCATTCTCGAATGGCTGGCGAGCGATACTCCGACGTGACGGATCAGGATTCCGTGCCTGTCTTTGCTGCTCGCACATCGATCATGTCAGCCCCGATGGCTGCAGCCAGCGCCTGCGGATCGACGCTGAAAACGCTGTCGGGACGGCCCGCGGCGGCCCAGACTTCGCCGTGGTGCAGCAGCGTCCGGTCCATATAGACCGCAATCGGATTGAGATGCCCGATCGGGGCCACGCCGCCGATGGCAAATCCGGTTTCCTCGCGGACCCGGCGCACCTCGCAGCGGGTAAATTTCAGATCGTAAATATCTGAAATATAATCCATATCCGCGTTGTGGGCGCCCGAGACCAGCATCAGGCTCAGCTGCTTGGTGGCGGCGTTTTCGAACACCAGCGATTTCACGATCTGCCCGACATCACAGCCGGCTGCATCCGCGGCTTCCTGCGCCGTGCGCGTGGACTGAGCCATTTTCAGGATCCGGATCTTCAGCCCGGAGGCTTCTGCGGCTTGCGCCACCCGGGCCATGCTCGAGCCCGCGGGTATCAGGTCGGGCGTCATTTCCTTGGCGGTTTCGCGCATGGCTCAAAGCTCTATGTCTATGGTCAATCCGTCATAGCCCGGCTCGACACGCTCAGGTGTTTCCTTGAGAACGGTCTCGTAGTCGAGCGGCACATGCATGTGGGTCAGGATGGCCCGTTTCGGGTCGAGTTTCTCGACCCACCACAAGGCCTGATCAATGGAGAGATGGCTCGGATGCGGCTTGTACTGCAGCGAGTCGATGATCAGCACGTCGAGATCCTGTAGCTTCGCAACCGTCGAGCGCGGAAAATCACTGACATCGCAGCAATAGGCGACATCGCCGATGCGAAAGCCCAGAGAGCGGATCGACCCATGCGCCTGGTCGAGCGGGTGGACCTCGATCGCGCCGCCCTCACCCGTGATCGTGATCGGTTCGTCCAGCGAGTTGATCAGCACCGGCGTGGTGATCGGCGGATAGTTGCTGCCGGCCGGCGTTTCCAGGCAATAGCCGAAGCCTGCGCGGATCCGCGACATGGTCTCGGAATCCGCATGGATCGGGATCTGCCTGCGTTGCGTCAGCGCAAAACCACGCAGATCGTCGATGCCATGGACGTGATCGGCATGGGAATGGGTGTAAAGCACCGCATCAATGCTGCGCACCTTGTTGGCGATCATCTGCTCTCGGAAATCCGGTCCGGTATCGACCACGATCGTGGTTTCTCCGCCATCGGCGCCGATCTGGCGGATCAGGAAGGCCGCACGTGTCCGCCGGTTCTTCGGATTCGTTGGATCGCAGGCGCCCCAGTCACCATTGACCCGTGGCACGCCCGGCGACGAGGCGCAGCCAAGGATCGTGAACTGGCGGCGAACCGGCACCGTCACAGCTGTGGCATCTTCGAAAAACAGCGGAAGGCGTTTTCTGTCGTGATCCGCGCGATCTCTTCGTAGGAGACGCCCTTGACCTCGGCCAGAACCTCCGCCGTGTGGACCACGTAGGACGGTTCGTTGCGCTTGCCGCGCCAGCGCTTGGGCGCCAGATACGGCGCGTCGGTTTCCACCAGCAGCCGGTCCATCGGAACCGTTTTGGCGATGTCGCGCAGTTCCGTTGATTTCGGGAAGGTCAGGATGCCCGAAAACGAGACATAGCCGCCCAGCTCCACGCCGGTATCAGCCAGCGCCTGGCCCGACGAAAAGCAGTGCAGGATGAAGGGGAAGGCCCCCTTCCCTGTCTCCTCGGTCAGGATTTGGGCCATGTCCTCGTCGGCGCTGCGGCTGTGGATGACCAGCGGCAGCCCGGTGCGCCTTGCTGCCTCGATGTGACGTCTGAGACCGGTCTTCTGGTCTTCGGGCTTTTGCGTGTCGTAGAAATAGTCGAGCCCGGCTTCGCCGATGGCCACGATTTTCTCATGTGCCTCGGCCAGCGCCACCAGCTCGTCCGCCGTCACATCGAGCTCTTCATCGGCATTGTTGGGATGTGTGCCGACGGAACAGAACACGCTCGGATAGCGCTCGGTCAGTGCCAGCAGCCTGTCGAGCTTCCGGACGCGGGTCGAGATCGTCACCATCTGCTTGACGCCGGACGCATGGGCGCGCTCGACCAGTTCATCGCGCTCCGCGTCGAAATCGGCGAAATCCAGGTGACAATGGCTGTCGATTAGCATGGGCCTCACCCCTCCTCGGGCGCGACGTAACGCGGGAAGATCGGTGCCGGCTTGTCGATCGGCGTGCCCGCCTGCAACCGGCCGGCTTCGCCCAAGGCCTTGAAATCGCGCTTGTCCGCTGGTGCTGCGACGAGGTCGAGCAGCTTGCCTGCCGATTCCGGCATGAACGGCTGCAACAGGATCGAGATCTGCCGCACCGTCTCCGCCGTGACATAGAGCACGGTTTCCATCCGCGCCGGATCGGTCTTCTTCAGCGCCCAGGGCTCATTGCTGGCAAAATAGCGATCGCCATCGGCCACCACGTCAATGATCGAGGCCAGCGCCTTGTGGATCTGGAAATTTGCCATGTCAGCGCGCACGCTTTCGATCACCGTATCGATGGTGGTCAGAAGCGCCGTGTCATCCTCGGTCAGTGGACCGCAGGCCGGCATCTTGCCGTCGCAATTCTTGTTGATCATCGACAGCGACCGGCTGGCCAGATTGCCGATGCCATTGGCGAGATCGGAATTGATCCGGGTCGCAATGGTTTCAGGGCTGTAGCTGCCGTCCTGTCCGAATGGCACTTCGCGCATGAAGAAATAGCGTACCTGGTCGAGCCCATAGGCCTCGATCAGGGCGAAGGGATCGACGACGTTGCCGATCGATTTCGACATTTTCTCGCCCTTGACCAGCAGGAAGCCGTGCGCGAACACCTTTTCCGGAAGCGCGAGGCCAGCCGACATCAGGAATGCCGGCCAGTAGACGGCGTGGAAGCGGACGATGTCCTTGCCGATCATGTGGGTTGCGGGCCAGTAGTTCCACCTGTCTGAAGCCTCGTCGGGAAAGCCGGCGGCGGTGATGTAGTTGGTCAGTGCGTCGACCCAGACATACATCACGTGCTTTTCATTGCCGGGCACCGGCACACCCCAGTCGAAGGTGGTGCGCGAGATCGACAGGTCTCTCAGACCGGATTTGACGAAACTCGCCACCTCGTTGCGCCGTTCGGATGGCGCAACAAAATCCGGATTGTTTTCGTAAAGCTCCAGCAGCTTGTCGCCATAGGCCGACAGCTTGAAATAATAGCTCTCTTCCTCAACCCATTCGACCGGTGAGCCGAGCGGTTCGCGCCGCACGCCATCTTCGCCGACGGTAGTTTCCGCCTCGTCGAAATAGGCTTCCTGGCGCACCGAATACCAGCCGCCGTAATTGCCCAGATAGATGTCGCCATTGGCTTCCATCCGCTTCCACAATTCCTGCACCGAGCGCTTGTGGCGCTCTTCGGTGGTGCGGATGAAATCATCATTGGAGCAGTTGAGCTGGGCGAGCATGTCGCGGAACACGGCCGAGTTCTTGTCGGCGAGTTCGATCGGCTTGATGCCTTCCTTTTCCGCCGTCTGCTGCATCTTCTGGCCGTGCTCGTCGGTGCCCGACAGGAAGAACACATCCTTGCCGTCAAGCCGCTGGAACCGCGCCATGACATCCGTCGCGATCGCCGTGTAGGCGTGACCGATATGCGGAACCCCGTTGGGATAGAAAATCGGGGTGGTGATGTAATAACGCTCGGTGCTCATGATTGCCTTCGAATTCCATGTCCAAGTCTGGATCGACAGATGGGTCTATACGCGCTGTGGTCATATGCGATCAAGCCGCAGGATGCCATAGGATGCCATGCCCTTCCGGCGCAAAGCCGGGCGGTGAAACCTGCCAGAGCGCCATGCGTCCAACTGGACGCGCAAGGGTCGCTCAGTCTCCTTGACTGAATGCATGCACGTAATCACTCAATTCATTCCAATCGAGTGCGACATACATTATCCGAAGAATATCGAAAACACGTGCAGCACGGTCTGCTTGCGGTCAAGATTATAGGCCGCCGCCGTGGCGAAATGCTCGGCCAGTGTGGTCGACATTCGTGCCAGCCGGTCGGCTTCCGCCAGGTCTCCGGCAGCACCCGCCTCCCGCGCCATCTGCTGCACCCGGTCGACGGCGAAACCGGTAAAGAAGTCATAGGCCACGTCGCGGTCGCGCGCGGCCAGCGTTTCCGCCAGCTTGTAGATCGGTTCGCGATTGTTGAGGCTGCCGCGTTCGAGAATGTCGACAAAGGCTTCGGCGATCTCGACGCCGCCATAGTTTCGCAACAGCAGCGCACGCGAAACACTGCCTTCGCTCAGGCGGATGATTGCATCGGTTTCACCCGGCGCAGCGCCTAGGTGCCCGAGCGCACGGTCAAGGTCCGGGGCAGACAGCGGATCAAGTTTCAGCGACAGGCAGCGCGAGCGAATGGTCGGAAGCAGCCGTCCCGGCGTGTGCGAGAGCACCAGGAACAGCGACCGTTTCGGCGGCTCCTCGAGGATCTTCAGGATGGCGTTGGCGGCATTGCGGTTGAGATCGTCCGCCGGGTCGATGATCGCCACCCGCCAGTTGCCAGTGCCGGAGGTCTGGCCAAAGAATTTGCCCGCCCGCCGCACCTCGTCGACAGTGATGACGGATTTCGCCTTGCCGGTCTTCTCGTCCACCGGCCGCGCCAGGTGCAGCACATTGTGCGAGGCGCCGGAAGAAATCTGGCGGCCGACGGGATCGTCGAGATCCGGATCGGCGATGCGATCAGGCGCCTTGAGCGGATCGGGATGGGTCAGCACATGATGGGCGAAGCGGTAGGCCAGCGTTGCCTTGCCAATTCCTTCCGCGCCCTCGATCAGGATGGCATGGTGCATGCGCCCGGAACGATAGGCCGTGGCCAGGAACTCCTGCTGCGAATCATGGCCATAAAGCGCCGTGTTCCGCTCGGGCGGAATCGCGCCCTCGAGCAGGCCTGGCTGCTCTCCACTCATGCCTTCCGGCCCTTGACCGCTTCGTCCGTTGCACCATCGTGCAGGATGGAATCGACTTCGGCGAGAATCGCCAGCGCCACCAGGTCTTCGGCCTGGTTGGCGTTGATCAGCTTGCAGCGCTCGGGCTCGCTGCGTGTGAGATCGAGGAAGGCTTCGCGCCGCTTTTCGTGCGTGGACACTTCTTCCTTCTCGAACCGGTCGGGCGCTGCATCCTTGCCTTCGCGCGCCTTGGCCCGTCCCAGTCCGACCGATGCAGGCAGGTCGAGCACCAGCGTCAGATCGGGGATCATGCCGTTGACGGCAATGCGTTCGAGGTGCTGGATGAATTGCGGCTCCAGATTGCCGGTCACCCCCTGGTAGACCCGGCTCGAATCCATGAACCTGTCGCACAGAACCATTGTCCCCTCGGCAACCGCCGGGCGGATCACCTGCTCGATATGGTCGCTGCGCGCAGCCGCAAACAACATGGCCTCCATGCGCACGCCGAACTCTTCTGCGGCGCCTGACAGAAGCACGTGTCGCACCGCTTCCGCGCCGAGCGAGCCACCGGGCTCGCGCGTGACCAGCACATCGTGTCCGCGGCGCCTGAGCACATCGGCCAGGCGGTTGATCTGGGTCGATTTGCCGACCCCTTCCCCGCCTTCAAAGGTTATGAACAGCCCTGCGCTTTTCGTCACGTGTCATTTTCCCTGTCGCCGCAGGCTCGATCGCGCACGGAACATCTAGATGAGGTCGCCGGAAGTTTCCGGTTCGTCATTGTCTAAAGCAATTCAATCCAGAAATGAACGCTTGCAGAGGCTGTTACAGCCAGAATTGCGCAAGTTCGATCAGGGCATCGAGCGCTTGGGTGTGCAATGGTCCCTTGTCCACGGCCTCCATTGCATAAAGTGGTGTCTCCTGGGACAGCGTATCGCCGATATAGACCTTGAGAACGCCGACCTGGGCGCCCGCTTCGATCGGCGCGCGCAACGGCCAGCGATAGGTGATTCGCGCTGCAAGCCGGTCCGGGTTGGTGATCGGCAGTAGAATATCGACTGCCCCCCTGGCCTTCACAACCGCACTTTCCGCACCGCCGTAAACGCTGACCTCGCCGATGGTTTCGCCGTCGGCAAACAATGTCTTGCGCTCGAAGGCGCGAATGCCCCATTCGAGGATCTTGCGCGATTCCTCGGCCCGCTCACGCTCGGTTGCCATTCCACTCATCGCCAGGAACAGCCGCCGCCCGTCGCGCTTGATCGAGGATACGATGGCATAGCCCGATTCCTCGGTAAAACCGGTCTTCAGGCCATCCACGCCGATATCGAGCCCGAGCAGTGGGTTGCGGTTGCGCTGCCTGATGTTGTTCCAGGTGAATTCGGACTGCGAATAGTATCTGTAGAATTCCGGATAAGTGGACTGGATATGGTGCGCCAGCGTGACCAGATCCTTCATCGTCACCTTGGAATCGGGATGCGGCAATCCGTTGGAATTGCCGAACACCGAGGTGGTGAGACCAATCTCGCGGGCGCGCTCCGTCATCAGCCGGGCAAAATTTTCTTCCGAGCCTGCCATGCCTTCGGCGATGATGATGCAACCGTCATTGGCCGACTGAACGATCACGCCCTGGATCAGATCCTCGAGCCGGATCGAGGATTTCAGTTCGGCGAACATCGTCGAGGTCCGCGACATCGCACCCCCCGTCCGCCAGGCATTCTCGGACACCTGGAAAGTGTCGTCCAGCGTCAGCCGGCCGCTGCGAATGGCGTTGAACACCACTTCCATCGTCATCAGCTTGGCCAGGGACGCGGGCGGCACCGGATCATTCTCATTCTTGGCAAACAGCACCGTGCCGGTACCGGCATCGATCAGATAGGCCTGTTTTGCGCGGGTTTCGAAAAGTTGCGCCAGTGCGGGCGACGCCGAGCCGCCAAACAGCAGCACCAGGACGAAAAACAGGCGGGCAAAAACCGACCGGGGCATGGGGGCCATCCATCAAGAAAGAAATTCGATATCAAACAAACCTAGCAATCAAGCCGAATGCGATCAACGCTTTAAAGCGTGTCAGCATACCCCGGCCCTGTCGGTCGGCAGTGGGCGGCGGCCCGATTTGCCGGAACCCGCGGCGATTGGGGTGGGGTCACGGCTGCCTGGAAGTTGGATCCAGCAGGCGGTCAAACGGAGTTCTGTCCCGGACCAGACGACCGCCCCAGAATGCCATCCCGACATCCTGCATCCCGGACTTGGCACGGGCGGCGATCGGCATCCCGAATGTCGGTCTCTCGGGAAGCACAGGCCCGATATCGGGAAGCGCGAAGCCAAACGGAACATCCAGCGCAGAAGACGCAAAGCCCGTGGCCGGTGCTGCCTGCAGCGCGGACACAGGGGCCGAGGCCAGAGCCGCGGGCGGCGCTATCGATGCCTGTGTCGAGCCGACCCCGGGAAGCGCGGCATCGACCGCGTTCATCGCCATCATGACCCCGGTGGCGATCACGCCGCCGGCCGGTTCACTGGAACCACCCGGCCGGTAGCTTGCCATCAGGTAGCGCGTGTCGTCGCCTTCGACGGGCGCCCGGCCGACATATTCGACGCGGACGGCTGCAACGCCTTCCTGCTTCATGTCGAGCAGTTCGGCGGCCTGGCTGGACAGGTCGATGATGCGGCCATGCGCAAACGGTCCGCGATCATTGACCCGGACAATCACGGTGTTGCCGTTCTTCTTGTTGGTCACGCGGGCGTAGCTTGGCAGCGGAAATGTGGGGTGGGCGGCAGACAGGTGAAACTGGTCGTAGATCTCGCCATTGGCCGTCAGCCGGCCATGGAAATTGGGGCCGTACCAGGAAGCCAGCCCTGCCTTGTCGTAATTGGGCTCTTCCTTGGGCGTGTACCACTTGCCGCGGACCCGGTAGGGCTTGCCAACCACCGATCGGCCACCGCCCTTCTTGGGCCGCTTGGCCGTGGTCATCCGCGGGCTTGCGGCAACGCCGTATTCGGAGACCGAAAATTTCGATTTGGTATTGATGTGCGACGGTGCGGACTTGCTCTTCGAGCTGGACGACGAGCTGCATCCGGCGAGGCCCAGTGCGAGCAACGCCACCATTCCCATGCCGGTTGCTGTGCGCAGCCCTGCCCCGGTTCGATACATCAATCTGTGTCCCACACCGCTACTCGATATTCTGGCGGTCGCCATTATGGCCCGGCAGTCAGTCCCCTGCAAAGCCGTCCCCTTCGATCAATGCGTTTGATGTCCTAATCGAAGGTTTAACTTGCCGGGCAACATGGCAAAATTGCGATCAATTGCCCGGCGGAGCGGGTTAATGCGGCTGGCGTGGTAAATTATCGATGAACATCAGCCCTCGATTCTGGCCTTTCCGCTGCGGCCATCATCGCGCACCCAGTTGAGCGACCTCTCGCCGGTTTTCCGGATCTGGAAGCATGTGGTCTTGCCGTCATACCAGGTTGGCCACTGCTGACACAGGTTTTCACCCTTGACCCACCAGCGTCCGCTTTCCTTGGGAGCGAAGAACTTGCCGAGGCCGAGTGCGGTGCCGTCGCCGGTGACCACGCCGGAGCGCTTGTAGTTGAGCGGAAACTCGCCGCCGAATGGTGTCGCCAGGTACACGCGCTTGCCGTTGACGAACTGCTTCAGCTCGCCGCCTGCGAGTTGCTCGGCACTGGCCGAAACCGGAACAAGGGAAAGTGCAAGGGCCGACAGGATGCCGAACAGTGGGGTTTTAGCGTGCATTGTGGATCTCCAGAACAGTGTGCTGTAAACCGGATACGCTGCAACAGCCCGATCGGTTTCATCCCGGCACAAAAAACCTTTGTGATATGCTCGCCGAAGTCGAAAATTGCGGGAAATCCGGGGCATGAAACCGTCTTGTCCCAAGTTGCGCAGGATCATGAATGCCCGACCCAGGGTGCACGGGAGGTCGATCGCCGTGAAAACAACGCTGCTCCTTGTCACCGGAGCGCTGATCTTCGGAATCACCCTTGCTGCCTGGTACTGGCTCAACGCCTTTGCCTGCGGCATGAACACCACCGGCTGTCGCGGGGTCACTCTCAATTGGGCGGACTGGGAAGCGCTCAAATTCTTCCTCCCCAGCTTCGTCCTCGGCCTTGGTCTACTGCTTGCCGGCGGATGGCGGCTTTTCACCCACACAAACAGGTCGTGAGCGGCCGTACCGGCTTCGATCAGGGCCGACCCCACGAACACGCTGTCACCCCCGGCATCCCCCGCTTCTTTCCAACGAGACTGACCGTCGAAGCTTCCTACCGCCGGGCGAGGCAACAACAAAGCCCCCTCCTCCCTGGACGCCACTGCAAACCGGAAAATTCAGGCGCCGATTTCGATAGAAGTTGACTGGAGTTCTCGGAAAGCTGTAGAAGCGCCCCCGAAGGACGATTGGTAGCAATGTGGATGCAGGCGCCTCGAACCGCGCGTTTGATTTTTCCGGATTGCAGCAGCATATCAATGTCTTGGAGGGGTGGCCGAGCGGTTTAAGGCACCGGTCTTGAAAACCGGCGTGCGGGAGACCGTACCGTGGGTTCGAATCCCACCCCCTCCGCCATTTTTGTTTGCGCTTTGCCGCCCGCCAACCCAAAGCGCAATGGCTCTCGGTTCGGACTTCGTCCTCTCTCCTCCGCCACTTGCCCGCATTGATTGCAATCTCTTCCATGCAGGGATTCCCGCAGCCTTGCGACGTGATGGAAATCTGGGAGCGAATTATGCTAGCTTCCGGTCATGATCCTGGAACCAGACCCATGCCAAGCTGACGGGGCCAGCCGGTAATGGCGTCTCATCACAATCTTTATCTGATTGCGCTTTCGATCATTGTTGCCATTCAGGCCAGCTATGTCGGCTTGAACCTTGCGCTGCGCATTCCCGGCGCCTTCGCGCTCAACCGTCGGCTGCTGATTGCGGCTTCGGCGATGACCCTGGCTGTCGGCATATGGGGCATGCACTTCATCGGCATGTTGTCGATGGGAATGGCGGCAGAAGTCGATTACCTGGTCCTGCCCACGCTGTTGTCCTTCCTTGTATGTGTGCTGGTGACGGGCATGGCCATCTTCCTGGCAAGCCTGCGCTCGCCGCATCTGCTTGCCATCGCGGCGGCAGTGATGGGTGTCGGCATCACCACCATGCATTATGTCGGCATGATCGCGCTGCATTCGAGCGCACGGCTTAGCTACGACCCTGTCTATGTGGTTGTGAGCTTCGTGATTGCCGTCACCGCCTCAGGCATGGCGCTCTGGCTGGCGTTTTCGGCCGACCGGCGGCCTCCGCTCTTCCTCTGCGCCACGTTTCTGGGCTGCGCGGTGTCCGGCATGCATTACACGGCGATGGAAGGCACCAGCTTCGATTTCGCACTGGCCTCACCGCTGACGTCGACCTCCTTCATCTCGAGTGACACATTGGCCGTGATTGTCAGCATCGTCGCCTTTGCCGTCTCTGGCATCTTCATGCTGACACTGGTCCCCAAGCGCGTGGGGCTGAACCCGGATGAACCCGGGCACAGAAATGAAGACGACAGCGCGGATGAATTCAGCGAAACCGGCCCTGATCCTGATTCCGGCATACCGGACAATTCGACCGCCGCCGCCAAAGCGCCTGGGCAGGCAGAATCGCTTTCGATTGTCCTGCTGCCCATCGAAAAGAATGGAAATCGCTTCCATATCGCTGCCAGCGAAGTGGTTTCGGTGCATGCCAATGCCCACTACACCTACGTCTTCAATGGACGCGACGACCTTTTCTGCTCGCTGTCGATCAGCGAAATCTACGAGCGTCTGCCCAAGCCTCCGTTCTACCGCACCCACCGCAGTTACATCGTCAATCTGGATCGGGTCGGACGGGTGAAGAAATCCGGCGATGCTGCCATTGCCGAACTCGAGTCCCCGGTCCGCCGGACAGTCCCGATCAGCCGCGCCCGTGTCGCCGACCTCCGGCAGGAACTCGCCAGCTACCGGGCGGGCCAGCACTCGGGAATCGCCTGAATTTTAAGTCAGTCATGTTGACGCAGTTCGTGCGGACAGCTCGTATTTCGTGAAAATATGCAGTTTTCGCGCCGCTGGACTGTTTCGCTTGACGCGAATTGCCTCTCTTCTATCAGTTGCTGAAGGCCGCTCAAGACATCGTCGTTCACGATGGATCACTTGGCCGGTTGTTCATTTGGCAAGCTTTGGGAGGAGCTTAAATGATACCAGGCGCATTCGATTATCACCGCCCTGCAACCGTGGAAGATGCTGTGGGTTTGCTTGCAAGGCTCGGCGAGGAGGCAAATGTTCTTGCCGGCGGTCACAGCCTGATACCGCTGATGAAGACCCGGCTGGCTTCACCCGAACATCTGGTCGACCTTTCCGGCATTGGCGATCTCAAGGGCATTTCGGTCCAAGGCGAGGAGATCGTCATCGGCGCCATGACCACGCAGTTCGAACTGATCACGTCGAGCGACCTGGAGCAGCATGTTCCGATCATTGCGGAAACCTCGCGACTGATCGCCGATCCGCAGATCCGTTACAAGGGAACCTTCGGCGGCAATGTCGCCAATGGCGATCCGGGCAATGACATGCCGGCGCTGATGATGTGCCTCGGGGCAACCTATGCGGTCACCGGCCCCGATGGCAGCCGCGACATCGCTGCCCGCGACTTCTATCAGGGTGCCTATTTCACATCGCTGGAACATGGCGAGATCCTGACAGCCGTGCGTATACCGATCCCGGCAGTGGGACATGGCTATGCCTATGAGAAGCTCAAGCGCAAGGTCGGCGACTATGCCACCGCTGCCGCTGCCGTCGTCATCACCATGGCGGATGGCAAATGCACCAGCGCCTCGATCGGCCTGACCAATGTTTCGGAAACACCGTTGTGGGCGTCCGAGGCCGCGAGCCTGCTGGTCGGCACAAGCCTCGACAAGGCGTCGGTGGATGCGGCCGTTTCCGCCGCCGAAGCCATCACCGAGCCGGCCTCCGACATGCGCGGACCTGCCGAGTACAGGACCAAGATGGCTGGCGTCATGATGCGCCGCGCACTTGAGCGGGCCCAGTCCCGCGCCAAGGGTTGAGGGGGAGATTACCAATGACAAAATCACACATCGAACTGACCATCAACGGCAAGAAGGTGGAAGCTCTGGTCGAGCCCCGCACCCTGCTGATCCACTTCCTGCGCGAACAGCAGAACCTCACCGGTGCTCATATCGGTTGCGATACCGGCCATTGCGGCGCCTGTACCGTCGAGATGGACGACATGTCGGTCAAGAGCTGCATGACATTCGCGGTGCAGGCCAATGGCGCCGACATCACCACCATCGAAGGCATGGCCAATCCTGACGGAACGCTGAGCGCGCTGCAGGAAGGCTTTCGCATGATGCATGGCTTGCAGTGCGGTTTCTGCACGCCCGGCATGATCCTGCGGGCGCATCGCCTGCTGCAGGAAAACTCGGCGCCGACCGAAGATGAAATCCGCAATGGCATTGCCGGCAATCTCTGCCGCTGCACCGGCTACGTCAACATCGTCAAGGCGATCCAGTACGCAGCTGCGAAGATCAACGGAACCCCGTTTCAGGAGGCCGCAGAATGAACGACCAGACCAAGATTGATCAGGATCGCGCCGAACGGACCGAAAAACTCCAGGGCATGGGCTGCAAGCGCAAGCGGGTTGAAGACGTCCGATTCACGCAGGGCAAGGGCAGCTATGTCGACGATCTGAAACTGCCGGGCATGCTGTTTGGCGATTTCGTCCGCTCGCCCCACGCCCATGCGCGGATCAAGAGCATCGACACCAGCCGCGCCAAGGCGCTGCCGGGCGTGGTCGCCGTGCTGACTGCCGCCGATCTCAAGCCTTTGGGCCTGCATTACATGCCGACGCTTGCCGGTGATGTGCAGGCGGTGCTGGCCGAGGAAAAGGTGCTGTTCCAGAACCAGGAAGTGGCCTTCGTCATTGCCGAGGACCGCTACATCGCCTCTGATGCCACCGAGCTGGTCGACGTCGATTACGAGGCCCTGCCCTGTATCGTCGATCCGTTCAAGTCGATGGACGAGGATGCGCCAATCCTGCGCGAGGACATTCAGGACAAGATGGAAGGCGCGCACGGTCCGCGCAAACACCCCAACCACATTTTCGAATGGCAGATCGGCGACAAGGACGCCACGGACAAGGTGTTTGCCGACGCCGATGTGACCATCAAGGAAATGCTGGTCGATCACCGCACCCATCCCTCGCCGCTGGAAACCTGCCAGTCGGTGGCGTCTTTCGACAAGGTCAAGGGTGAACTCACACTTTGGGGCACTTTCCAGGCGCCGCACGTCATCCGCACCGTCGTCTCGCTGATCTCGGGCCTTCCCGAGCACAAGATCCACGTCATCGCGCCCGATATCGGCGGCGGCTTCGGCAACAAGGTCGGCGCTTATGCCGGCTATGTCTGTTCGGTGGTCGGCTCCATCGTGCTCGGCGTGCCGGTCAAATGGGTCGAGGACCGGATGGAGAACCTTTCCACCACGTCGTTTGCCCGCGACTACCACATGACCACGGAACTTGCAGCCACCAAGGAAGGCAAGATCCAGGCCATGCGGGTGCATGTGCTGGCCGACCATGGCGCTTTCGACGCCTGCGCCGATCCGTCAAAATGGCCGGCCGGTTTCATGAACATCTGCACCGGCTCCTATGATATCCCGACCGCGCATCTGGCTGTTGACGGCGTCTACACCAACAAGGCCTCGGGCGGCGTGGCCTATCGCTGCTCGTTCCGGGTCACCGAAGCCGTGTTTGCCATCGAGCGCGCGGTGGAGTTGCTGGCCGACAAGCTCGGCATGGACGCAGCGGAACTGCGCATCAAGAACTTCATCAAACCCGAGCAGTTCCCCTACAAGTCGGCGCTTGGCTGGGAATATGACAGCGGCGATTATCACACCGCGATGAAGAAGGCGATGGACACCATCGGCTACAAGGAGTTGCGCGAGGAACAGGCGAAGAAGCGTGAAGCCTTCAAGCGCGGCGAAACCCGTGAGCTGATGGGGATCGGCATCTCGTTCTTCACCGAGATCGTGGGCGCAGGTCCGTCGAAGAATTGCGACATTCTCGGCGTCGCGATGTTCGATTCCGCTGAAATCCGCATTCACCCCACGGGTTCGGTCATCGCCCGCATGGGCACCAAGAGCCAGGGCCAGGGACACGAAACCACCTACGCCCAGATCATCGCCACGGAAATCGGCATTCCGGCCGACGACATCATGATTGAGGAAGGCAACACGGATACCGCGCCCTATGGCCTTGGCACCTACGGCTCGCGCTCGACGCCTGTGGCGGGCGCGGCGACAGCGGTGGCGGCGCGCAAGATTAAGGCCAAGGCCCAGATGATTGCCGCCCACATGCTGGAAGTGCATGAAGGCGATCTGGAATGGGATGTCGACCGTTTCCGGGTGAAAGGCCTGCCGGAAAAGTTCAAGACCATGAAGGAAATCGCCTGGGCGTCCTACAATGCCCCGCCACCCAACATGGAGCCGGGGCTCGAGGCGGTCAATTATTACGAGCCGCCGAACATGACCTATCCCTTCGGCGCCTATTTCTGCGTCATGGACATCGACGTCGACACCGGTGTTGCCAAGACGCGGCGGTTCTATGCGCTGGATGATTGCGGCACCCGCATCAACCCGATGATCATCGAGGGTCAGGTCCATGGTGGCCTCACCGAAGCCTTCGCCTGCGCCATGGGCCAGGAGATCCGTTACGACGAGCACGGCAATGTCATGGGCGCGTCCTTCATGGATTTCTTCCTGCCGACTGCCGTTGAAACACCGGACTGGGAAACCGACCATACGGTGACCCCCTCGCCGCACCACCCGATCGGTGCCAAGGGCGTGGGCGAAAGTCCGCATGTTGGTGGCGTACCCTGCTTCTCCAACGCCGTGAACGACGCCTACGCCTTTCTCGACGCCGGCCACATCCAGATGCCACATGATGCCTGGCGGCTGTGGCAGGTTGGCGAGAAGCTGGGTCTGCACACTTAGGGCGGAGACTGTCCGGTGAAAATCCCCCAGGAAAAGGTCGCGACAGAACTGGCCGCGGTCGGGTATATCCCCGATCGCGACCTCGCCACCGCTTTGTGGCTCATGGACAGCCTCAAGCGTCCGCTGCTGCTCGAAGGCGAGGCCGGCGTCGGCAAGACCGAGGTGGCGCGCGCCCTCGCGCTGGCCCATGACGCAAGGCTGATCCGGCTGCAATGCTACGAGGGGCTGGACCAGAGCGCGGCGCTCTATGAATGGAATTATCAACGCCAGCTGCTCGCCATCAAGGCGCGCGAAGGCACCGATGCGTCTGCAGTCGAGGAGCATATCTTCAGCGAGACCTATCTGCTGGAACGGCCGCTGCTGGCCGCGATCCGGCAGGACAAGCCCGCCGTGCTGCTCATCGACGAGGTCGATCGCGCGGACGAGGAATTCGAGGCTTTCCTCTTGGAACTGCTGTCGGACTTCCAGGTCTCGATCCCCGAACTGGGGACCATCACGGCGACCACAATTCCCCGCGTCATCCTGACCTCGAACGGCACCCGCGAACTCAGCGATGCACTCAGGCGCCGCTGCCTCTATCACTATGTCGACTATCCCGATGTCGACCGCGAGGCCCGCATCATCCTGTCGCGCCTGCCCGGAATCGACACCGACCTGGCGCTGCAGATCGCCAATATGGTGAGCCTCATCCGCAAGGAAGACCTGCGCAAGTCTCCGGGTGTCGCCGAGACGCTGGACTGGGCCGCAACACTCGCCGGGCTGGACATCCGCCATCTCCACGATGAGCCCGAAGCGGTGTTTGAAACGCTGATGTGCCTGATCAAGACGGCCGAAGACAAATCCCGCATGACCCGCGAAGTCTCCGACAGGCTTCTGGGCAAGGTGGCCTGAGATGAGCCTGGCACTGGCACCTGAAAACCCGGTCGGCGCGGGCGCCATGACAAAGCTCAACGGCTTCGCGCAGATCCTGCGCGACAACGGCTTCATTCTTGGTCTGGCCGAAACCCGCGATGCCCTGACGGTTCTGGCGAGCGGTGGTGCGGCCCGGCCCTCGCGCCTGCGGCCGGCGCTGAAAACCCTGTTCTGCAGCCGGCACTCGGACTGGGACAAGTTCGACGAGCTGTTTGATGCCTGGTGGCTGCAGCGCGGCATGAAATCGGCAACCCGTATTTCCGGCGCACCGCAGAAAACGCCGCCTGGTCTGCAGACCCAGACGGCAGGCCGGCGCAGTTTTGGCGAAAGCGATCAGGCCGATCATGTCGAGCGCGGCGAAGGCAGCGAAGCTTCGGAAACCGGCCAATCCAGGCGCGAAGGCGCATCGCGAACCGAACTCCTGTCGAAAACCGATTTCAGACACCTCACCCGGCCGGAAGATCTGGCGGAAGCGCACCTCCTTGCCGAGCGGCTGGCAAAGAGCATGCGCGCCCGGCTGACCCGCCGGATGCATGCGCGGCGTTCCGGTCAACGGCTGGATCTGCGCCGGACAATCCACAAGAGCATCGCCCATGGCGGCACGCCGCTGGAACTGGTGAAGCGCAAGCGCAAGGACAAGCCGTTGCGGCTGGTCGTTCTGCTCGATGCGTCGGGGTCCATGAGCCTCTATTCGGCCGTCTTCCTGCGCTTCATGCATGGCGTGCTCGAAAGTTTTCGCGAAGCCGAGGCCTTTGTCTTTCACACCCGCCTGATCCACATCTCGCCGGCGCTGAAGGAACGCAATCCGCAACGTGCCATGGAGCGCATGTCCTTGCTGGCACAGGGCACCGGCGGCGGCACGCGGATCGGCGAAAGCCTGGCCAGCTTCAATCGCTGGCATGCCAGGCGCTGCATTCACTCGCGCACCTGCGTGATGATTGTCTCCGATGGTTACGACACCGGCCCGGCGGAAGATCTGGGGACCGAGATGCAGGCCTTGCGCCGCCGCTGCCGCCGCATTGCCTGGCTCAATCCGATGATCGGCTGGCAGGGCTATGCGCCGGAGGCTCAGGGCATGAAGGCAGCTCTTCCCCATGTCGATCTGTTCGCTCCGGCCCACAATCTCGAAAGCCTCAAATCCCTTGAACCCTATCTGGCGAGGATATGATCATGCCGCACCAGTCCGACATTCTGGACCTGATGAATGATTACAAGTCCAGGGGCGAACCCTTCGCGCTGGCGACTGTCGTGCGCACGGTGTCTGTCACCGCAGCCAAGGCCGGCGCCAAGGCGGTGATCCTGGCCGACGGCACCATCACGGACGGCTGGATCGGTGGTGGCTGCGCCCGCGGCGCGGTGCTCAAGGCAGCGCGGGAAGCGCTTGCCGATGGCCAGTCGCGGCTCGTCAGCATTCAGCCCGAAGACCAGCTGAGCGAGCACCGGGTCAAGTCCGGAGAGCTGCGCGAAGGTGTCCTCTACGCCAGAAATCACTGCCCGAGCCAGGGCACCATGGATGTGTTTGTGGAGCCAGTCTTGCCCAGACCGAACCTTCTGATTTGTGGCGCTTCGCCCGTCGCCGTCGCGCTCGCCGATCTGGCCCGGCGCATGGGTTTCTTCATCACCGTATGCGCCCCGGCTGCGGATCACGGAAGCTTCGGTGAAACCGATCGGCTGATCGACGGATACGAACTGCCCGCCGGCGGCAGCGAGCGCGATTACGTGGTGATTGCCACCCAAGGGCGCGGTGACAGCGCTGCGCTGAAAGCAGCCGTGCAGATGCCGGCGAAATACCTGGCTTTTGTCGGTTCCAGAAAAAAGGCGGCCGCCCTGAAGGCCGATCTGGAAGGATCCGGAATCCCGTCAGCGCAACTTGACGCCATTCACGCCCCGGCTGGCCTCGACATTGGTGCCATCACGCCCGACGAAATCGCCTTTTCGATCGTGGCGGAAATGATCGAGATCCGCCGTCGCGGCCAACGCACCCTTTGACCCACACTCTGGCCCCTAACCTGGCAAGGACACACCAAGATGGAAATGAACGGATCACAACGCATCGAAGCGTCCCGCGAAGTTGTCTATGCAGCCCTGAACGATGTGGATGTGCTGCGTCAATGCATCCCCGGTTGCGAGTCCATCGAGAAGACATCCGAGACCGAGATGAACGCCAAGGTCACGCTGCGCGTCGGGCCGGTCAAGGCCAGCTTCACCGGCAAGGTGACGCTGTCGGACCTTGATCCGCCCAACGGCTACACCATCAGCGGAGAAGGCTCCGGCGGCATGGCCGGCTTTGCCAAGGGCGGTGCCAAGGTTGACCTGGTGCCCGATGGTGACGCGACGATTCTCAACTACACGGTGGCGGCAGAGATCGGCGGCAAGATCGCCCAGCTCGGCAGCCGCCTGATCGATGGCACGGCCAAGAAGCTGGCCGGCGAGTTCTTCTCCAGGTTCAGCGAGATCGTCGGTTCTCCGCCGCCGGCAGAGGAACTGCCGTCCGAAGACGCGGCTGCGAAGAAGGGCTGGGTCGGCCGGCTGCGCGATTCTCTTTGACGGGGCGCTGGTGGGAGACACTGGCAATGTTCTCTCCGGTCTGCCCTGCCCCCCGTGCTTAACTCAATCAGACTGGCAGGGAGAGTACTGATGTATGACATTGCGGCGATAGTTCTTGCTGCAGGCCTGTCACGCCGCATGGGGGACGTCAACAAACTGCTGATCGAGATCGACGGCACACCGATGATCCGCGCAACCGTGGCTGCCTGTTGTGCGGTTTGCGACGCACCGGTCACCGTCGTCACCGGCCATCAATCCGGGCAAATCGAGCGAGTGCTGGAGGGGCTTGATGTCCGTTTCATCCACAATCCGGACTTTGCGTCGGGGCAGCAGGGCTCCGTGGCTGCCGGTCTGAGGGCGGCACCGGAGGCCGGCACGACGCTTGTTGTGCTGGGAGATCAGCCGCTTCTGGATCGCTCGGCGTTGGAACGGCTTCTCGCCGTGCACCAAGCCAGCGATCAAACCCGGATCACCCTGCCGGTGAACGGCGCTGAACGCGGCAATCCGCTGCTGATCCCGCTGGCGTTGAAGCGATCGCTCATGGCCGACAGGGCAAATCCCGGATGCCGCAAGTTCACACACGATCATCCCGACAAGGTCAACCCGGTCGCGCTTCGAGATCCGGCCTACTTTACAGACCTCGACACGCTCGAGGATCTGCAATCCTTCCGGTCCGGATCGGCCCGGTCGAGGTAACGAGACCGGATATGCCAACCCGGCCGCCAGAACCGCCAGTCTGGCTGCGGCATTGTCACTGCGCCGGGCCACGCGGGAGCGCAGCCAAGTCCCCAATGCCTGGTCAAGGACGCAATCTCCGGCTCGACACCACAATTCCGGGGCATTAGGCTCCAGTTCGGCCATGCGGTCTGTTTTGCCTGGTGGGTCGCCAGCACTGCGCTGGCCGGACGAGTATGAGAGAACACGCCGCTCAACCCCGACGCAGGAAGCCAGAATGACATCGGTGCAGCACATCATCCCGCCGGCCCTCAAGGGCGTTTATGACAATTGGCATTTTGCTCCGGCAGTGGTGGCAAACGGCCTGATCTTCTGCTCGGGTATCATCGGCACCAGTCCCGATGGCGAACCTCCTGCGGGTAACGGACTTGCCGGTGCCGAGGCGACGACCGCCGAAGCGTCAAACGAGCTGGCAGCGCTGATGGCCGTGCGTGACCCCGAGGCGCAATTCGCCACGGCCTTTGAAGCTTTGCGGGCAATTCTCCAGGCTGCGGGAGCTGACCTGGCGGACCTCGTGGAGATCACGACCTACCACGTAGACATGTCCAGCCATATGGACGCCTTCATGCGAGTCAAGGACCGCTACGTTCAGGCCCCCTACCCCGCATGGACCGCCATCGGGGTTGCTGAGCTCATCGTGCCCGGCGGCCTGATGGAAATCCGCGCCGTGGCACGTGTGCCCGATGCAGGCTGACTTAATTCGCAGTCTTCGCCAGCAAGTGATGAAGAAATTGAGACGCGCGAGGCAGTCGCCGCGTCCGTTCAAGGCCGTGCTTTGCTTCAGGCGGGTTTGTACGGGTCCGCTCGGCAGATGGTCAGCTGCCCGGTTGCCCCGCTTGTCGCCGATATCCAGCCCGAGACCGGTCAATGCAATTCAACCACCGGTTTGGCAGCGCGGTACAGTCGCACACCCGCAGATGATCCCTGAACGCGCGGCTGAGGAGCTGCCTGCCTGCTCCTGAGACCACCGGAAACACGGAAACGTGTCGCTGCGGCCTGGCTGCAAACACTTGTTAACCACCGTGGAATGTTATCCGCAAAAATGATCGTAAAACGGGCAAACATCTCGGCTGTAAAGAAAATGCACATTAGCTTGTGCTGTAATGCACCTGTAGTAGACGAAGGAACCGGCCATGCAAGCCAGACGTGATACCGAGTTGTCGGCACTGCAGAACGAGATTCTTGAAGCCGTTGCCAAGGGCATTCCCTTTTCGAAGGTTGCCAACACGCTGTGTGAGCGTGCGGAAGCCCTCGCGCCCGGAGCCAATTGCACGATCGCCGCCATTGATTCCGAAGGCCTCATTCACCCGGTCGCAGGTCCCAGCCTCCCGGTGTCCTACGGCGAGGCCATCGACGGTGTTCCCATTGGTCCCGAAGTAGGCTCCTGCGGCACCTCGGCCTTTTTCGGGACACCTGTCGAGGTCACCGATATTGCCAGCGATCCACGTTGGAGGGATTTCAAGTCAGTCGCGCTGCCGTTGGGATTGAAGGCCTGCTGGTCAAGCCCGATCAAATCACCCGACGGCCGCGTGGTTGGTACCTTTGCCTTCTATTACCGAGAATGCCGCGGTCCGAGCGATCTGGAGCGCCAGCTGGTCGATACCTGCGTCCATCTCTGCTCTATTGCCATGGAGCGCGACGAGGTCAACCGGCGGCTGCACCATCTCGCCTATCACGATCAGCTGACCGGATTGTACAATCGCTATGCTTTTGACGAGCGTATCGGCAGAAACATGGCCGCCCCGCCGCAAAGTTTCGGTCTGCTGCTGCTCGATATCGACAACATGAAACTGGTCAATGACAGCATGGGTCATTCGGTTGGTGACAGCATGATTTGCGAGGTCGGCCGACGTCTCGCAGCGGTCGGCGAAGGCATCTCGGTCTATCGTCTGGGCGGTGATGAATTCGCCGTCATTTGCCATACATGCAACCAAAAAGAGGCCCTTGCCGCACTCGCCGAGCGTCTGCTGCGGCAGATGGATCATCCTTTTGATTGCGAGGGCAACAGCATCATGCTGCAGATCACCATCGGCGGCGTGCTCAGCAACATGGATGGCACCAGCGCGGACGCCTTGCGCCAGAATGCCGATCTGGCGCTGTATCACGCCAAGCAGACCGCACGCGGCGACTACATCCATTTCGAACCCGGCTTGCGCACATCGATTCAGTGCCGCACGGAGCAGATCGCGCTTTTGGACAAGGCGCTCGACGAGGACCGGGTCTTTGCCCACTTCCAGCCGGTCATCTGCATCCGCAGGGCCAGGATCGTCGGTGTCGAAGCCCTGGCCCGGATCCGAACCGAAGACGGCAAGATCATCAGCGCCGGGGCCTTTGCCCAGGGTCTGACCGATTCGAAGAACGCCTTTCGCCTGACCAGCCGCATGCTCGACCAGATCGCCAGCTCGATGCGCGCTTGGATGGATGAAGGGCTGGAGCTCAGGCACGTGGCCGTCAACCTTTCCACGGTGGATTTTCAGCGCGGCAATCTTGAACAGCGGCTCAGGGCGCCGTTCGAGGCCTATGGGGTGCCGCTGCATCACCTGCAGATCGAAGTCACCGAAAACGTGCTGATGGATCAGGACGTGGCAAATCAGGTGGCTCGTCTGCGTGATTGTGGCATGCAGGTCGCGCTGGATGATTTCGGCACCGGCTTTGCCTCGCTCAGCCATCTCAAGGACTTTCCGCTCGATTACATCAAGGTCGACAAGTCCTTTGTCGACAATTTGCTCACCGACATCGCCTGCGGCGCCATTGTCGAATCGCTGATCGATGTGGCCAAGAAGATGCAGATCGGGATTATCGCCGAAGGCATCGAATCCGCCGAACAGGCCGCCCGCCTGCTCGAGATCGGCTGTCCGCTGGGACAGGGCTATCATTACTTCCGCCCGGTTGACGGCGATACCATCGCCGAATTGCTGCGCTCGTCGGACGGCGCCGCCGCAAAGCAGCCCATCCGCTCCGGCCTCTTGCGCCACACCGCCTGACCCGGGCGGAGCTCCGCCAGTAAGATTTGACCCGACATGATCCGGCTCTTCCTGTTTGTCGCGTTTCCGGCCATCATTGTCTTCCTGCCAGGCCTGATGCGACAACCGAACCTCGAGACACCAGAACCATGTCCATGCCTCCTGCCCTCGTCCTTGATCCGGTCTGCACACTGCAGGTCGAGCTCGGTCCGATCCATGAAATGGGCCAGGGCCGTGGTGGCGTGCGCCGCATCGTGCCGATCATCGGCGGCAGCGTTGAAGGCCCGTTGCTCAACGGGCGGATCCTCGATGTCGGCGCCGACTGGCAATCCATCTTTTCCAACGGCCTGGCAGAGCTCGACACCCGCTATGCGATGCAGACCCATGACGGCGCGGTGATCGAAATCCGCAATTACGGCTTCCGGCACGGGCCCGAAGAAGTGATCAAGGCCATGGCGCGGGGCGAGAGCGTCGATCATCAGGCCTATTACATGCGCACCCATGCGCGGTTGGAAACCGGCGACGAGCGCTACAGCTGGGTCAACAAGACGCTGTTCGTGGGCAGCGGCAGCCGGTTGCCCGAAGCCGTCGTCATCAAGCTGTTCGCCATCCGCTGAAGCCGTTCACGGAAAGGCGACCGGTGGATCGCCGGGCTGCCATTGCGGATATTTCTCCATGATATGGGCAAACCGCTCCGAGCCCAGAAATCGCTCGAGCCAGTCCTGCAGTTTCGGCCACGGCTGGGCGTCAAACCAGTCTTTGTCGATAAAGGCGAACTGACGCACGAATGGCAGGATGGCAAAATCAGCCAGCGTCGGCCGATCGAAGATCCAGTCGCTTAGCGTGGTCTCGAGATCACCGAGAAAGCCGGCCGCGACATCGCGCTGGCTGGCGGGATCAACGCCCGGATAACGATTGGCGTATTTGGTCCGGTCGAGCGCATCCTTGAAGGGTCCGTCGGCGTGGGCAATCCATTCGAACCCAGCTTCCGGCATTTCCAGCCAGCCCTCCGGGTCGTTTTGCTTCAAGGCCCAGATCATCACGTCAAGGCTTTCATCGACGACGCCGTCAGAGGTGACCAGACAGGGCACCGTTGCGCTGGGGGAGGCTTCGAGGAAGGCAGCGGGCTTGTCGCGCAGCACGACTTCGCGCAATTCGACCTCTAGCCCTGCCGATGCAAGCGCCAGTCGCGCCCGCATGGCATAGGGGCATCGGCGGAAGGAATAGAGAATGGGTTTTGTCATGCTTCCGCTGTAACAAACTGCGCCCAAGTTTCAAACGCTGCAATCCGCCCCGGCTGCTGGCTACAATCCAGCCGGTGTCTTATTTGCCCCAGTTCAGCGCCATCACGTCGAGGTCGCGCGCCAGTTCGAGCAGACGCGATCTGGTGCGCTCCGACATCGGCTTCAGCGGATGGCGCACGTAATCACTCTTGATCACGCCACCTTCCTTGAACACGGCCTTGGCTGCCCGCAACCCGCATTGCCGGTTCTCGTGATTGATCAAGGGCAGGCACTCTTGCCACTGGGCCAGCGCCGCATCCTTGTCGCCTGAAAGATAATGAGTGACGATCGGCCGGATCTTTTCGGGAAACATCGCCGATGTCATCGTCCCGGTGGCGCCCGCGTCGAGGTCGGCGAGCAGCGTGACGGCTTCTTCGCCGTCAAACGGCCCGTCTATATGCTCGCCCGCGGCCTCGATCAGCGCCGCCAGCTTGTCGGCTGCAAAAGGACACTCGATCTTGAAATAGGAGACGTTCTCGATCTCACGCGCCATCCGCGCCAAAAGGTCGACCGTCAGCGTGACGCCCGACAGCGGCGCGTCCTGCACCATGATCGGGATCGAGATCGCGTTGCTGACCGCTTCGAAATGCTCGAAAATGCCCTGCGGCGCGGCCGACAGTCCGGTGCCGTGATAGGGCGGCATCATCATGATCATCGACGCGCCCATGGATTGCGCCGCCGTGGCGCGTTGTGTGGCGATCTCGGTCGAGAAATGGCTGGTGGTGACGATCACCGGCACCCGGCCCGCCGCATGCTCGAGGCTGAGCCGCATGAGCAATGTGCGTTCGTCATCCGACAGCAGAAACTGCTCCGAATAATTGGCCAGAATGCAGATCGCATCAACGCCCTGGTCGATCATGCAGTCGATCACCCGGCGCATGCCGTCCTCGTCGACCCGGCCATCGGCATGAAACGGTGTCGGCGCGACGGGGAGAATATTGGCGAGCGGTTGCTTCATCGGTTTGTCCTCTTGAGAGTCCTGCGCATCAACGGCCATGACAAAACTATGACGGCAGTCATGTGGAAAGTCTGAATTTCATGGCGGGCCTCAGGCCCTACTCGATAAACGGCTCGACGCTGATGCGCTTGCCCAGCAGAAACGCGTCCGCGACATGCGCCATCGGCGAAAGGTCCATGTCGATGCCCCTCTCCCGCACCAGGCGGGCCATGTTTGCGTAAAGCCGCGGGTACTCGCCCTGAAGCGCGTTGTCGGAACTGGCCGCAGTCTGGGTCTCGCCGTTGATCGACAGCGTTGCCCCGCCTTCAGACAGCACAAGGCTGCCCTGGTCGGTCTCGATGGCAATGTTCCAGAACTGATCGCCTTCCTTGCGGAAATCCAGCTCGGCACTCACCTGTGCACCGTGCGGATGCGTGAAGGTCAGATTGGCGGCAATCGGGGTTTCGCAGTTCTCCGGGATCAGCAGTTCGGATGACGCGACATGGATCGGATCGGCCAGGATCTCGGTGACAATGGAGAGTGCGTTGATGCCTGGATCGAACACGCCCAGCCCGCCGGCCTGCCAGATCCAGGTCTGGCCCGGATGCCATTTGCGCACGTCTTCCTTCCAGGTCACCACCAGGCTGGTGAGCTTCTTGCCCGCAAGCCAGGCCTTGGCGCTTGCGACCATCGCCGCTTCGCGCGAATGCCAGGTCGCGTAGATCGTAACTCCGGCCTCTCTCGCCATCGCTTCCAGCGCATGGCATTCCGACAGCGTCGCGCCGGGCGGCTTTTCCAGCATGACATGACGTCCGGCAGCAATCGCGGCTGTGGCATAATCAAACCGCGGCACCGGCGGCATGCACAGCGACACCACCTCGATATCCGGACGTGCTTTCAGCATGGCCTCGAAATCATCAAACGCCTCGACCCCCTCGACGGTTGCGTGGCGCGAAACCGTTGCGGCCAGCTCCCAGTCGGATGAGGCAACGAGTGCCGGGATATGCTGGTCGCGGGCGATCTTGCCAATGCCCGCAAGGGCGATCTTGATAGCCATCAGTGCGAATCCTTTCCTACCGGCGACCCCCGGCACCCGATCAGGAAATCGAGATCCGCGCCGGTGTCTGCGCCTTGTATGTGGGTCTGGTGCAGCCAGGCATAGCCGGAAGGCGCCATAGCTGCCGCCGGCTTCCAGGCCTTCAGCCGTGCCGCCATCTCGTCGTCGGTAATGTCGACATGGAGGCTGCGTGCCTCGACATCGAGATCGATCATGTCCCCGTCCTGAACCACCGCCAGCGGGCCGCCATCCGCGGCTTCCGGCGAAGTGTGAAGGATCACCGTGCCGTAGGCTGTGCCAGACATGCGCGCGTCGGAAATCCGCACCATGTCGGTGATCCCCTTCTTCAAAACCTTCGGCGGCAGGCCCATATTGCCGACCTCGGCCATGCCCGGATAGCCCTTGGGCCCGCAATTCTTCAGCACCATCACGCAGGTCTCGTCAATGTCGAGCGCATCGTCATTGATCTTGGCCTTGTAGTCGTCGATGTCCTCGAACACGACCGCGCGTCCGCGATGCTTGAGCAGATGCTTCGACGCCGCCGAGGGTTTGATCACCGCGCCCTTGGGCGCAAGGTTGCCCTTGAGCACCGCGATGCCGCCTTCCGGTGTCAAAGCCTTCTCGACCGGGCGGATAACATCATCATTGGTGTTGACCGCGCCCTTGACCTCGTCCCAGATCGCGGTGCCGCTGACCGTCATCGCGTCCTTGTGCAACAGCCCGGCCTCGCCCAGATGCTTGAGCACCACCGGCAGCCCGCCGGCATAGAAAAACTCTTCCATCAGGTATTTGCCCGACGGCATCAGGTTGACGATGGTCGCCACTTCGCGTCCGCAGCGGTCCCAATCGTCCAGCGTCAGATCAACGCCAACCCGACCGGCAATCGCCAGCAGGTGGATCACCGCATTGGTCGAGCCGCCGATGGCGCCGTTTGTGCGGATGGCGTTCTCAAACGCCTGCTTGGTCATCACATCCGATGGCTTGAGGTCGTCCTTGACCATGTCGACGATGCGGCGGCCGGACATCTGCGCCATCACCCTGCGGCGGCTGTCGACGGCGGGTATGGCGGCGTTGCCCGATAGCGCCATGCCGAGCGCTTCGGCCATCGACGCCATCGTCGAAGCCGTGCCCATGGTGTTGCAGGTGCCGGCAGAGCGCGACATCGAGGCTTCCGCCTCAAGGAAGTCTTCCGCCGACATTTCCCCGGCCTTGACCGCTTCGGAGAACTTCCACAGATGCGTGCCGGAACCGACCCGCTCGCCGCGGAAATAGCCGTTGAGCATTGGTCCGCCGGTGACCACGATCGACGGCAGATCGGTCGATGCGGCCCCCATAAGCAGGCTCGGCGTGGTCTTGTCGCAACCGACCAGCAGCACGACGCCATCCATCGGCTGGCCGCGAATGGTCTCCTCCACGGCGAGTGCAGCGAGGTTGCGGTACATCATCGCGGTGGGCCGGAACGTGCTTTCCGAGGCCGAGAACACCGGGACCTCGACCGGAAAGCCGCCGGCCTCGTAGACGCCGTTCTTCACCCGCTCGGCCAATTCACGCAAATGGCCATTGCACGGGGTCAGCTCCGACCAGGTGTTGAGGATGCCGATCACCGGGCGGCCATCGAACATGTCGTGGGTGAAGCCCTGGTTCTTCATCCAGCCGCGGTGATAGATCTGGTCGCGGCCGGTGCCGCCAAACCATTCTTGGGAACGGAGTTTACGCGGCCATTGTGCTGGTTTGAATGTCATCTTGTGTCCGAAGTCCGTGCTGCACCAGTTGCGGCAGCACCGGGCTTCTCCCTTTGCATCAGCTTTGTTTGTTCTTGTTGTAGACGTCGAAAATGACCGCTGCGAGCAGCACCAGGCCCTTGATCACCTGCTGGTAATCAATGCCGATGCCCATGATCGACATGCCGTTGTTCATCACGCCCATGATGAAGGCCCCGACCACGGCACCGACGATCTTGCCGACCCCGCCCGACATCGACGCGCCGCCAATGAACACTGCGGCAATCACATCGAGCTCGAACGAGACACCGGCTTTCGGCGTCGCGGTGTTGAGCCGCGCTGCAAACACCAGGCCCGCAAGCGCTGCCAGCATCCCCATATTGACGAAGGTCAGGAAGGTCAGCCGTTCGGTCGGAATTCCCGACAGTTTCGCCGCCTTCTCGTTGCCGCCAAGTGCATAAATGCGGCGGCCGAGCGTGGTGGATTCGGTCAGGAACGCATAGATGATGGTCAAGACACCCATGGTAATCAGCACATTCGGCAACCCGCGGAATGTCGACAGCTTGTAGGAGACGAAGATGATCGCGCCGGCCACGATCAGATTACGGGCAACGAAGAAACTCAGCGGCTCGGCCACCATGCCATAGGCCTTGTTGCGGGCCCGTCCGCGCAGGCCCATCCAGACGATCAGGCCTGCAATCACGATGCCGGTGACCAGCCCGAAACCATTCAGCCGGTCGACGCTGAAAAGCGTTTTCACAAACGGAAGCAGATCGGGAATGAAGCCTGTCGACAGCGCCTGGAACTGGCGCGGGAACGGCCCGATCGACTGGCCTTCGAGCAACCACAGGGATGCCCCGCGGAACACCAGCATGCCGGCCAGCGTGACGATGAAGGAGGGAATGCGCCAATAGGCGATCCAGTAGCCTTGCGCCGCCCCGATCAGGATGCCGACGGCCAGGCAGCACGGAATGGTGAGATAGATCGACCATTCCCAGCTCACCATCATCACCGCCGCCAGCGCGCCGACGAAACCGACAACCGATCCAACGGACAGATCGATATGTCCGGCGACGATCACCAGCAGCATGCCCAGGGCCATGATGATGATGTAGCTGTTTTGCAAAAACAGATTGGTGATGTTGACCGGGCGCAGCATGGTGCCGTCGGTCATCACCTGAAAGAAGGCCATGATCGCAATCAGCGCCAGCACCATGCCGTAATCGCGCAAGTGGTTGGCCAGGTACTGGCCGACAGAATTGCCCTGAGCGTTGCTTGATGTTTCTACGGGGTCCGCAGCCATGGTCTTAACTCCTCACGATGAAGGACATGATGCGTTCCTGGCTCGCTTCCGCGGCGGTCAGCTCGCCCACAAGGGCGCCTTCATTCATCACATAAATTCGGTCACACATGCCCAACAGTTCGGGCAGTTCGGACGAGATCATCAACACGCCCCGGCCATCGGCCACGAGCTGGTTGATGATGCCGTAAATCTCGTATTTGGCCCCGACATCAATCCCGCGTGTCGGCTCGTCGAGGATCAGCACTTTCGGATCGGCAAACAGCCACTTCGACAGCACCACCTTCTGCTGGTTGCCGCCCGAAAGATTGACCACTTTCTGGAACACGCCCGGCGTGCGGATGTTGATCGCCTTGCGATAACCCTCCGCAACCTGGATCTCCTCGGCTTCCGAGATGACGCCGTGGGAGGAAACCTCGGCCAGATTGGCGAGCGTGATGTTGCGCTGGATGCTTTCATCCAGTACCAGCCCCAGATGCTTGCGGTCCTCGGTGACATAGGCAATGCCAGCTTCAATGGCGCGGTTCACGGTAGACACATCCACCGCCTGGCCGTCGATCTGCACCTCGCCACTGATCTTGCGTCCGTAACTGCGGCCGAACAGGCTCATGGCGAGTTCGGTCCGCCCTGCCCCCATCAACCCGGCAATGCCGACCACTTCTCCGGCGCGGACATTGAGATTGGCACTGTGAATGACCTGCCGTTCGCTGTGTTGCGGGTGCCAGACATTCCAGTCGCGCACCTCCATCAGCACATCGCCCGGATTGCTGACCCGTTCGGGAAATCTCTGCGCCATGTCACGGCCGACCATGTCGCGAATGATACGGTCTTCGGTGATCTCGTCGCTGTCCGCATCAAGCGTTGATATCGCAGCACCATCGCGGATGACGGTCACCCGGTCGGCAATGCTGCGGACTTCGTTGAGCTTGTGGCTGATGATGATCGATGTGACGCCCTGCGCCTTGAGCTCGAGCAGCAGATCCAGCAGCGCCTGGCTGTCCTTTTCCGACAGCGCCGAGGTCGGCTCGTCCAGAATGAGCAAACGCACATCCTTCGACAGCGCCTTGGCGATCTCAACCAGTTGCTGCTTGCCGACGCCGATGCGGTCGACCAGTGTGCCCGGCGCTTCCGAAAGCCCGACCTTCTTCAACAGTGCTTCGGTGCGCTGGAATGTTTCGTGCCAGTCGACGATGCCGTGCCTGGCGCACTCATTGCCGATGAACAGGTTCTCGGCGATCGACAAAAGTGGCACCAGGGCCAGCTCCTGGTGAATGATGATGATGCCGACGTCTTCGCTCTGGGTGATGCCGGAAAATTCGGCGAGCTTGCCGTCATAATGGATTTCGCCATCATAGGAGCCGGCCGGATAGACGCCGGACAGAACCTTCATCAAGGTTGATTTGCCAGCGCCGTTTTCACCCACCAGCGCGTGAATTTCGCCTTCCATGACGGTCAGATTGACCGCATTGAGTGCCTTCACGCCGGGAAACGTCTTGGTTATGGAGCGCATCTCCAGAAGCGGGGTCATTGCTGCATCTCGGTATCGAGTAAATGGGGATCATGATCCGGGCCGCGCGTTGGAGCACGCGGCCCGGACTGCATGCGGCTGCTTGGGTCAGCCTACTTGATCTGGTCCATCGTGTAATAGCCCGAACCGATGACGACCTCTTCCCAGTTCGACTTGTCGACCGAGACCGGCTCCAGCAGATAGGAGTCCACCACCTTGACGCCATTATCATAGGTCGAGGTGTCGTTGATTTCCGGTGTGCCGCCCTGCAGCAGCGCGTCGACCATGCCGACGGTGACACGGGCCAGTTCGCGGGTGTCCTTGAACACGGTCGAATACTGCTCATCCGCCAGGATCGACTTGACCGACTGCACTTCCGCGTCCTGTCCCGTAACGATCGGCATCTTCAGATCGCCGGATCCGTAGCCGACGCCCTTGAGCGAAGACAGGATGCCGATCGACAGGCCGTCATAGGGCGAAAGCACGCCGTGAACCTGCTTGTCGGTGTAGTGGGCCGAAAGAAGGTTATCCATGCGGGCCTGCGCTACCGCGCCGTCCCAGCGCAGCGTGCCGACCTTGTCCATGCCCATCTGGCCCGACACGATGACGATGTCGCCGGAATCGATCAGCGGCTGCAACACGCTCATGGCGCCGTTGTAGAAGAAGAAGGCATTGTTGTCGTCGGGCGAACCGCCGAACAGTTCGACATTGTAAGGTCCGTCACCGAAACGCTCTTTCAGGCCGGCAACGAGCGAAGAGGCCTGCTGTACGCCGACCTTGAAATTGTCGAAGGTGGCGTAGTAGTCGACATTGGCGCTTTCGCGGATCAGACGGTCATAGGCGATGACCTTAATGCCGGACGCGGCGGCATTTTCCAGCGCGTTCGACAGCGTGGTGCCGTCAATCGCCGCGATCACCAGAACATTGACGCCCTTGGTGATCATGTTCTCGATCTGGGCCAGCTGGTTGGGAATATCGTCTTCGGCGTACTGCAGATCGGTTTCGTAACCGGCAGCGGTGAACTGCTCCACCATCGAGTTGCCGTCCGAGATCCAGCGCGCGGATGATTTGGTCGGCATGGCAATGCCGACGGTGCCCTTGTCCTGCGCCAGAGCGGGCATCGAAATCAGACCGACGCCGAACGCAACTGTCGCCAAAATTGAAGTTAGTTTTCTCATAAAGTCCTCCCGAGACAACGCCTGGCAAGTACCCGCCTCCTCCAGTGAGGTCGACCCTGCCGGCCATAAGGATCCAATTGAACCCATGCCAAACTACTGAATTTGCCGCATGCAGTTCAAATGAATAGATTGACATTCTGCATATCAAAATTGATATCTGGATTATGGTCATTTCATCCCGCAGTCTGCAGCTCAAGGACTTCCGCCTGATCCAGTCAATCCACGAGACTGGTCAGCTGGGGCTCGCCGCCGAGCAGATGGCGCTGTCGCAGCCCGCGGCCTCGCGCATGCTTGCGAGCATCGAGCGGCTGGTCGGCGGGCCGGTGTTCCTGCGCCACCCCAAGGGCATGACGCCGACTCCGGTTGGGGAAACCCTGATCCGCAACGGCCACAATCTGCTCAACGGTCTCGACCAGACGCTGCGCGAGATCTCCTCGGTCAGCGAGGGGCTCGCCGGCACGGCCCGCGTCGGCTCTGTCACCGATGGCTCCGTGGCCTTTGTCGTGCCCGCCATCCAGGAGCTGAAAAAGACTGCCACCGGCGCCGACATTCATGTCGACGTCGCCCCCAGCGATGTACTCGTCGAAGGGCTATTCCGCGGCGAGTATGATTTTGTGCTGTCACGGATTCCGCCGAAATACGACAAGCGCCAGCTCGAGGTGCGGCACGGCCGGCACGAGGAGATCTGCTTCATGGCGCGGGCCGCGCATCCGCTGGTGCAAGCACCGGTCGCGCCGCTGGCAGGTCTCGCTTCCTGCGAATGGGTGATCCAGGCGCCGCATACGCCGTTGCGCCAGGCGGTGGAAGCCGTCTTCGTCTCGGCCGGGGTGGAACTCCCCGATGACATCGTCAACACCACCTCCATGCTGGTCATGGTCGCCTATCTCGCGTCCTCGGACGCGCTGGCGCCAATTCCGCGACAGGTCGCCGATCTGTTCGTGGCTAGCGGGCTCGCAGGAGGCCTGACGACGCTCGAGCCGGAAGAGAAGATCCTGGTCAGTCCCTATTTCCTGATCACCCGCAGGAACGTGATGATGAGCGCGGTGGCGACCCGGCTGCGCGATCTGGTCCATGCCGCGATGAATCGTTCTCCCGGCTGAGTTGGCCGCGACTACGAACGGCCGCTCTGCTCAGTTTGTCTCGATGAACACGCTGACGCTGGCGGCCCGGCCCTTCGCGTCCATCACTGTCAGCGTCGAGGCGCCAGGGCTGTCGGGCGTCCAGTTGAGCACCCGCCGGCGCGTCGGCTTCGGCAGGGCATGCCCGTTGGCGATCAGCCGGTAAGGACCTGCCCCGCCCTGCAGCTTGATCACCAGCGGCATCAGCGGACCCGATCCGCCGGAGCCGAGCGCGACCCGCGCGCCCTGCGGCGGGTAGACGATGCGCGGCGGCAACGATCCATCTCCAGCGATGGCGCTCGATGTTTCAACGCGGGTTTTGAATTTCCTCAACGCATAGGGCAAGGCCGCTCTCGCCTGCACTGCGACGCCGGCCGGCGGCGGGGCGAGAGCGACCCGGTCGACCCCGGCCCGGGCAAACGCCTCGAACAGCAGCGGTGCGGCTGTGTCGATGCCGGATAGCCCCGGTACCGGTGCTGCATCCGGTCGCCCGACCCAGACCCCGAGCACATGTCGGCCGTCAAATCCGATCGCCCAGGCATCGCGGTAGCCGTAGGAGGTCCCGGTCTTGTAGGCGATCGCCAGGCGCGGCACGCCCTGCGGAGCGCTGACCCCGGCAAGGATATTGGCCACCTGCCAGCTGGCGGATGCCGCCATCACCGGTTGATCCAGCGGCCCGCCGGAGCCCGGCTCGACCCCGTCATGAAGTCTGCGTGCCATGCCCTCATTGACGAAGGCGGTATAGAGCTGCACCAGCCCGCGCAGACTGACTCCGGCCCCGCCAAGACCGATAGCAAGCCCCGGAGCGCCGCCTGGCGGCAGATCGAGCTCAGTGCCGCCGCGTCGCAGCCGCGAGAGCAGCCGTTGCGGTCCGACCGCTTCCAGCAACCGCACTGCAGGCACATTGAGCGATAATGCCAGCGCCTCGCGGATGCTCACCTCGCCCATATAGCCCCGGTCGAAATTGCGTGGCCGGTAGCCCGAAAAATCGGCCGGGGCATCGTCGATCAGCGTCTCGGCCGCAATCAGCGCGTCCTCAAAGGCCAGACCATAGATGAACGGCTTCAGCGCCGACCCGGGCGAGCGGACTGCGCGGCTCATGTCGATGGCCCCGGCGCGGGAGGCGTCGAGATATCCGGTGGATCCGACGCTGGCAATGATCTCGCCGCTGCGGCCGTCGGCGAGCAGCATGGCGAGCGATTGCTTGGCCCCGAGACGGCTGACGCTTTCAGCGGCAAGCTGTTCCAGCCGCCGCTGGACATGGGCATCAAGGGTCAGCCGGATCGTCGTCGTGTCGGGTTGTGCCAGGATCGCGGCATCGGCGGTATGGGCGGCCAGGTCCGGCATGGCCAGACGCCGGGCGGGCAGTTTTGCCGCCGAAGCGCGCACAATTTCGCTCTGCGGGATCAGGCCGGCTTCACCCATCCGGGCAAGCACGCGGTTGCGCGCCGCAACCGCCGTGGCATGATGCCGGTCTGGCCGCCTGGCCTCCGGTGACTGCGGCAGGGCCACCAGCAGCGCGGATTGCGACAGGCTGAGTTTCTTCGGCTCGCGTCCGAACCACGCGAGGCTCGCCGCTCGCACCCCTTCCAGATTGCCGCCATAGGGCGCCAGCATCAGGTAGCGGGCCAGGATTTCGTCCTTGCTCAGGCGGCGCTCGATCTGCAGCGCCCGTGCCATCTGCCTGAGTTTGGCGGAAACCGACCTTTTGCTCCGCGGTTCGATCAGCCGCGCCAGCTGCATGGTGATGGTCGACGCGCCCGAGACGATCCGCCCGCCATTGAACACGAATTGCATCGCGGCGCGGCCAACGGCCAGCAGGTCGACGCCCGAATGGGAGCGGAAACGGCGGTCCTCATAGGCTATCAGCATGTTGATGTAGTCGGGATCCACCGCCTCAGGCGACACCGGCAGCCGCCAGATGCCCGATTGCGTGGTGTAGGCGCGCAGCAGGGTTCCATCGCGGGCGATGACGTCGCGGGAGACATCAGCGGCAGTCTCGAGCGGCGGCGGGTAGGCCTTGTCGAGCCGGTCGAGGATGGACCAGCCGCCAACGAGCAGCATCAGGCACCCCGCCAGACTGCCCGCCACCAGCCGCCAGCGATAGCGGATGCCGCGCAAACCCATCATGGCCCGCCCAGCACCTCCATGAACCCGGTGGCCGTCCGGGTCGCGAGTTCCGGGCGGTACATGTCCTCGACCACCGCCGCCGGATGGGTGTAGATCCCGGGCGTCACGGCCCGCACCACATAGGCAGCGACGAAATCGCGGTTCGACGTGCTGCGCCGGTCAAATGCCGCCATGAAGCGGTCGCTGCGAAACTCGGCGTGGCTGGCAGAGGTCTCTCCCAGCCATGGGAAGTTTTTAAGCTCGGCGCTGCCGACAAGCCGCGGATTGTCGATCACGAACCCGGCCGGCAGCAGGTCGGTAACAACCACCCGCGAGGTCCAGGCATTGGCTTCGCGCATCTGCAGCACCACGAGATAGCGCTCGTTCTGCTGAACCGACGAAATCGAGGCCGGCTGACCATCCAGCGTGTAGTAGCTGCGGCTGATCTCGAACCCGTTGCCGTCGGCGCTGAGCGGCTGCACCGGCGCTGCGATAGTGGTCACCACCGCGTCCACCGGATCGGCGCCCTGATTGACGATGGTCAGCGGATTGTCGCGGATCTCCTCGCCGCTCAGCCGCGCCTCATAGGCTCCGGCAAAGGCCTGCCCGTTGACATTGACCGAGATCGATCTGTTGCCGGCTGCCAGTGCCCGGGCCGCCAGCACCATCCAGGCGTCTTCCTGGGTACTGGTCGATTGCCGCGCGGTCTTGGCATTGCCGACAAAGCGGATCAGCTCCGGCACAATGCCCGGTGTCGGGGTCGATTCCGCTGCCAGCGCCAGCATCGCCGCCCCGTCGCGCAAGGCGGATCCGTAGTCGTCGCGTCCCCCGACCAGCGTGGCCGTCGAGCGCGCGTGATTGAACGCCGAACGGAAGCTTTGAGCTGCCCTTTGCGGATCGCCATAAAGCGACAGCGCCGCGCCGATCTGGGCCCGCGCCAGCGGCTGGACAAAGGCGTCGATCTGGCTGTCGGCGTAATAGCGCAGATCGGTAGCCGCTGCTTTGCGGTTGCGCGCTAGCACGTAAAGCGCATAGGCGATCGAGCTGCCTTCCGAACTCACATCTGTGGTGTAGGCGAGCGCATTCTGCAGATTGTCGAGCGCCAGCCGGCTAGCCACCGGCGGTACTGAAAAGCCCTTCTCCATCGCCCGTGTCAGGAAATCGGTGACATAGGCGTCAAGCCAGAGATCGCCCGACCCGGGGCCCCAGAGACCGAAACTGCCCGAAGCCGACTGGTAGGCCACAAGCCGGGTAATGGCGTCGTTGATGCGTTTGGTGATCGCATCCGCATCGTCGCCGCCATGCGCGTCTCCGAGTTCGCTCAGATAGAGCAGCGGCAGCGCCCGGCTGGTGGTTTGCTCAGCGCAGCCATAGGGATAGCGGTCAAGCGCCATCAGCAGCGAAGCCACGTCGAAGGCCGCGTTGCGCGTGACCCCCACGGTCACCGATGCGCCGTCGAGCAGGCTGTCGGCCAGCAACTCGCCATCAATCCGCAAGGTTCCGCCACCACCTGCCAGACTGATGACGCGTTTGGTGGTAACAGGCATCGCGCCGGGACGCACCGTAATGCGCTCTTCGCGATCGAGCGACAGCCCGTCCGGACCTGTGAGCGCGATGGTGAGTACGTCCGGACCGGTCAGCCGTCCCTCGAGCGGCAGTACCAGGATGCTGCGTGCGCCCGAGGCAAGATTGATCGTCTGGCGCAATCCGCTGCCAGCCTGCACTCGGCCCGAAGCCGTGAACAGTTCAACGGAATACTCCCCGGCCGGGCCATCGGTGTTGGCCAGTTCGACCAGAACCTGTGACCGGTCGCCGGGCGCTAGAAATTGCGGCAGGCTGGCGCTGATGACGACGGGATCCCGAATGATCACATCGCGCGTCGCGTGCCCCAGTGCGCTGGCGCTCCAGGCCACCGCATTGACCCGAACCGTTCCGTTGAACTGAGGCATGTCGAACGTGACGCTTGCCGTCCCGCCAGGGCCGACTGGGACCGGGCCTTCAAAGAACGCCACCAGTTTCTCGCGCGGCGGACTGCCTTCCGAGCGCATCATCGCGCCGTCTCCGCCCGAGCGGATACGCCCGGTTACGCCGGCGGAACCGTCAATCAGGCGGCCGTAAAGGTCGCGGATTTCGAGCCCAAGCGCCCGCTGGCCAAAATACCAGCTTTCCGGATCGGCCACTTCGTGCCGCGTCAGGTTGAGAATGCCGACATCGACAGCCGAGACGCTGACATAGGCCGCCTCACCCGGTTTGAGCCCGGCAAGTGTCACCGGAATCGTGAACGCCCCGCGCGGCGTGGCCTGTTCGGGCAGATCGAGGCTGACCGAGAGCTTGCGCGCTTCCGGATCAACCGCCAGCCATTTGACACCGATCGAGCGCATCGGCAGCCGCGATTGCGCGTCACCCGGCCGGTAGAGCGTGGCGGTGACATAGGCCCCCGCACCCCACTCTTGCGTGACCGGCAGGTCCACGGTGGTGCCCGCTTCGTCCACGGTTGCGGTAACGGTTTCGATCAACCGCTCCGAGCCGACCGTGATCAGTGCCTCGCCGGCAAAGCGTGGCGAAATTCGCAACTGCGCGATATCGCCGACCTTGTAGCTCTCCTTGTCGAGTGCAATCTCCAGCCCGTCGGGCGTTTCGATCGACTTGCTTTCGACATGCCAGCCGGCATCAAACAGCACGCTGCTCTCCGCGCCCTCGGCGCCGGTAACGTCGAGCCGGTAGCGGCCCCAGTCCACAATGGCCGAGAGTGATGCAGGCGCGTCATTGGCGACATCGATCTCGCCATCGGCGATTTCCGTTGTGAAATCAACAACTTCGTAATTCCAGGAATTGCCCTGCCGGTACCACTGGTAGTTCCGCTCCACCTTGACCAGCGACCAGGAGACGCCCGGCATTGCAATGCGTGTGCCGTCCGCATCGACTGAGATCAGCTGGAACGCCGCCTCGCTGTTTTCCGGAACCTGGCCATCCTCGAACAGCGGCTTGATTCCGATCCGCGCGCCCTGTGTGGCGACCTTGAGATCCACCGAGCGTTCGACCGCGCGGCCGCCGCCTTCTGCCGCACGGATCGTGACATTGGCGGTGAGAAACTGCGTGGTCTCCGGCAATGCTCCTACATCAACCTCGACCGTTGCCCTGCCCGCCTGGTCGAGCGTCGGCAGGCCGTCGAGCGAAATCCGTGAGTTCTCGAATTCCTCGTCGGCAAGGCCGAACTCGTACCCCTCATACCCGTCAAGCGTCCGGGTCCGGCTCAGCACGATGTCGCCTTCGGTCGCAAGCCCGCCGGCTGGCGCGCCATAGAGATAGCGCCCGGTCACCAAGATGTCCGCCGGGACCTCCGGACTGACCACACCGTCGCCGGCATCAAGTTCGATTTCGATCCGGTCGGGTTGGAAATCCTCGACCAGGAACGACACTTCCGCCACCGCCGGGCGGTTCGGGTCGGTGTGGAACGCCGCGCGCCAGGCGCCCTGCATGGCGTTGTCCGGCAAGCCCAGCGCCAGAGCGTGGCCTCCAAGTGCGGCCCCATCCGAGACCAGCCGCCGGTCCTCGACTCCGTCCGGCCGTTGCAGGATCAGCGTCAGCGGCAGATTGGCCAGCGCTTCCGCCTTGCCGTCGCGGGCAAGCGCGGACAGGTGAACCGTCTCACCGGCCCGGTAGATGCCGCGCTCGGTCCAGGCCATGACATCGACCCCGCCGCTGGTAGCACGCCCCGCGACGCCGCGATCTGACAGGTCGAACCCGGCTCGCGTCAGATCGAGAAAGACAAAATCCCCGTCCGGCCCCTTGGCCAGCAGCGCCGCCGGCGCCAAGCTCGCCTGGCCGCGGATCAGACCCGGTTGGAATGTGGCGCGCCCGTTGCCGTCGGTCACCGCTTCGCCCAGCACCTCGTTGTTGCGCGCAAGCAAGGTCAGCGACACAGCGCCGAGCGGTTTTGCCGTATCGAGCGAGCGCAGGAACACCGACAGCCCGTCTTCACCGGCAAAAGTTGTTACACCGATGTCGGAGATCACGAACCATTGGGTGGCGCGCGATTCCCAGTTTTCGCTCTTGTCGCCCAGCGGCGTGGCGGTGAGCACGTAGACACCGGGCTGGCGTTCGGGAAGCACGGTGTCGACCGGTATGCTGGTGATCACCGCCCGATTTGGTTCACTGGCAATTTCCACCGCGCCGTCCCACACCGAGGCGCCAAGGTCTTGCAGAATGGAATCAATGGAGTAGCTGTTCAACTGCCTGAGAAAATCCGAGCGCGTGATGATCTGCGACAGCGCCCGGTCGCCGACCCGGAACAGTTTCAGGTCTGCCGATGGGGCGTTGATGGTGACCAGCGGGATGCCGAGCCGTGACTTTGCCGGCAAGACGAAATTGGAGCCGGTAAAGCGCGCCGAGGGCGCCCGGTCACGAACATAGAGCGAGAGTTCGACCGGGGCCTCGAGCACTTCGCCGACTGATGACGGCAAGCCCTGTCGCAGGACCAGCCGGTAGCGCTGGCCGTGAGCGAGGCCGTTGACGCAGATCTGCCTTGTGTCGGTATCGATCGCAGCATCATTTGTGCCATCGATGCTGACAAACCCGGAGTAATCCTGAGCCTTGACCAGGTCTTCGGAAAACTGGACGCAGATCCGCGGCGTTGCGCTGTCCGCATCCACCGTGTTGTCGACAACGCGAAAGCCGCGCGTGGCGCGCAACTGCTCATAGGCCGCACGGAGTGCAGGCACGTCCCTGAGCTCGAGGCTTGCCTTGTAGGCCGACAGCGCCGGTCGCCAGTTCTGAATGCCGACGAGGGCTTCGGCCAGCGCTGCCAGCGCATCTGCACGGTCAGAGGCTGTGCGTGAGGCCTGGTAAGCGTTGAGTGCCGATGACACGGAAATCGACAAGAGGCTGCGGCGCAGCTTGGGGTCTTGTGGCGTATAGGCCTGTGCCGTTCGCGAAAGCTCGGCCCAAAGATCGCTGCGCTCCGGGCTGGCTGCAACCGCGATGGCAAAGTTTCGCACCGCGCCTTCCATGTCGCCCGCGGAGATCGAATCCCGGGCAATGCGGGTCAGGGTTGCGACACCCCGGCCGCCCCCGCCACTGTAACGTACAAGAGTCCGCTCGCGGTAGGCGCGGGCCTCGTCCATCAGCGATGCCGAGACAAAGCCCAGGTCCGGCGCGGCACCGAGATCTGGCTCGCTCGTGCTGACCACCCTGCCCGCAATCGCCCCGTCAAACGGGTTGATGGTGTTGTAGTCGGATTTCAGGAAGCACCAGCCCGCCTTGATGTTGTAGGTAAACGCCCGGCACTGCGTGTCATCCAGGCACGCGGCCTTGCATTGATCCAGATCGACATCCTGCACAGTGCGCAGGTCAAATCCGAAATAGTCTGCATTGACCGTCGTCTCTATTCGCCGCGACCCATCCTGTGCAAGCACCGGCGCCGACAGCAGAAGAACCATGAGACAGGCAAGGAAACGCTTGAGTTCAGACATCAAAACCTCCCGCGCCCGATTCCAGATCAGGCAGATCACAACATCGAATGCCGCCTCCACTGGCCCTCGAGAAGCCTCACGGCGGGTCCGATGTTGATAACGAGAGTAGGACCGGAGTGCCTGCGGGAGCAAGAGCTTTCCAGTTTCGCCCGACAAAGCGGTCCAGATTGTTGCAATGCACTGTATAAATGCGTTATGGAGAATGTGTGCTCCGGAAATGTGTATCTCTCGCACAACAATGCCAAACTCCCCGGCATTGGAGTTTCTAGCGCTATCGGCGTTGCTCTTTCGGATTGCATATGCGCAATATATTGGTCATCCATTCTATCGAGCACGCACAGAAATGACATTGCCTCGCATAAAGTCCGACATGAATCCGGAAGAAATGAATCTCCTGCTCGTTCAGGCGCGCAAAGCCAGCGACCTGCTGAAATCGCTCAGCCATGAAACCCGGCTGATGATTCTCTGCATCCTGTCCGAAGGCGAGAAGTCGGTGTCCGAACTCGAGGAAATCCTGGCAATGCCGCAGGCGGCGGTCTCGCAGCAACTGGCGCGGCTTCGCCTTGATGGACTGGTCGACACCAGACGCGAGGGCCGGATGATCTATTACTCGATCCTCAACCAGGAAGTCTCGTCCGTCATCGGCACGCTCTATTCGCTGTTTTGCGCCCCGGTGCGCGACGGCGCCGATCAGGCCGGCTGAGCACCCACCCCGCTGGGCGCCCTTCGGGTTTAAGCAACAATTCCATATATTTAAGTGATTCTTGTTTTCGCGTCTGTTTGCGCGATGTTCGACCGTGCAAGGTCGCCAAACAAAAAAGAAGCTGATCAAGTGCCTGACCAGCTTCTTCAAAATTCGGTATCTGCCGCAGCGGGCCCGCCGAAGCGGTCGTCAGTCTGAAACTCTACGCCACCGCCCGTGCCAGGGCGCATTGCGACCACAATTCGCTCAGCGCACCGGCAAGATGCTGGATATCGGCATCCGAATGCATCGGCGTCGGCGTGATCCGAAGACGTTCGGTTTTCACCGGAACGGTCGGGTAGTTGATCGGCTGCACATAGATGCCGTGATTGTCCATCAGCACATCCGAGATCCATTTGCACTTGGACGCATTGCCGACCATCACCGGAACGATGTGGCTCGGGTTCTCCATGTGCGGAATGCCGTGCGAATCAAGCGCACGTCGTACCTTGGCAACCGTGTCCTGGTGCCGGCGGCGTTCGAGCTGGCTGGCCTTCAGGTGCCGGATCGATGCAGCGGCACCCGCTGCCAATGCCGGCGGCAGGGCCGTGGTGAAGATGAAGCCCGAGGCAAAGCTGCGCACGAAATCGCACAAATGGCGCGAACCGGTGATATAGCCACCCATTACGCCGAATGCCTTGCCGAGCGTGCCTTCGATTACCGTCAGGCGGTGCATGATGCCTTCGCGTTCTGCAATACCACCGCCGCGCGGGCCGTACATGCCCACGGCATGCACTTCATCAAGATAAGTCATGGCGCCGAATTCATCGGCCACGTCGCAAAGCGCTGCGATCGGCGCTACATCGCCATCCATGGAATAGACGCTTTCAAACGCCACCATCTTGGGGGCCGCCGGATCGTCGAGCGCCATCAGGCGGCGCAGGTCTTCCGGATCATTGTGCTTGAAGACCCGCTTTTCGCAGCGCGAGTGGCGAATGCCCTCGATCATGGAGGCATGGTTCAAGGCGTCGGAATAGACGATGATACCAGGGATCTTGGCCGCAAGCGTGCCAAGGGCCGCCCAGTTGGAGACATAGCCCGATGTGAAGATCAGCGCGTCTTCCTTGCCGTGCAGATCCGCCAGCTCGTTTTCCAGAAGCACGTGGTAATGATTCGTGCCCGAGATGTTGCGGGTTCCGCCGGCGCCGGCGCCACAACGCTCGATGGCTTCCTTCATGGCATTGGTAACCAGCGGATTCTGGCCCATGCCGAGATAGTCATTGGAGCACCAGACTGTCACGTCCTGCGTTGAGCCGTCCGCCCGATACCGCGTCGCCCGCGGAAATCCGCCAGCATGACGTTCGATATCTGCAAACACCCGGTAATTGCCCGCCTTGTGCAGACCACCAAGCTTTTCCTCGAAGAACGCTTCAAAATCCATTGCATTAGTCCTATGTGTCACTTCCAACATGCGAAACATCGCCGCTTCCGTCAACCCGAAATCCGAATGTTGGAAGACAGTCATATGGTCGCATGGTCCCCGAAAGGAAATCCTTGTCCTATGTCAAATCGTCTCGGAAACTTGTCTTCAGGACATGTTTTTTCCGTTGGGCAACCGAAATCGCCGTTCACAGATAGGTTGAGCGCTCCAGCGGCGTGATTTCATTGTCGAACGCCTTGAGCTCCTCGCGCTTGATCTCGGCAAAGATCCGCCGCAGTTCCGGGCCGAACAGACGGCGGATGAAATCGGAGCGTTCGAAGTCCTCGATTGCGTCATCCATGTCGTCGGAAAGCTGCGGCAACGGCACATTATAGGCATTGCCTTCCACTGGTGGCGGCGGCAGCTTGCCGTTTTCAAGGCCTTCAAGCATGCCGCCCAGCACGCCCGCGAGCACGAAATAGGGATTGGCATCGGCACCCGACATCCGGTGCTCGAGCCGTCTGGCCTTGTCGTCGGACGCCGGCACCCGCACCACGACAGAGCGGTTGTTGCGGCCCCAGGCGATCCGGGTCGGTGCATAGGAGCCCGGCTGCAGTCGGCGGTAACCGTTGAATCCCGGGATATAGAGAAGCAGCGTGTCCTTCAGCGTCTGCAGCAGGCCGGCTGCAGCGTGCTGCAGACGAAGGTCGCCGGCTTCGCCCGCAAAGATGTTTGTGCCGTCCTTGTCGAGAATGCTGGCATGGACATGCATGCCGTTGCCCGGCCATTCCAGGAACGGCTTGGCCATGAAGGTGGCGCGCAGCCCGTGCTTGTGCGCCGATTCGGTGATCAGCCGGCGCAGCAGCACCGTGTCGTCGGCCGCAGCCATCGCATCGTCGCGATGCTTGAGATTGACCTCGAACTGGCCGGGAGCGGCTTCCTTGATGATGGTGTCGATCGGCAGACCCTGCGCGATCGCCGCAGCGCGGATCTCGGCAAACAACTCGCTCTGGCCGCGCAGTTCCGACAGCGAGTACATCTGCTGCTGTTCCGGGCCCGGGCCAAGGTCCTTGCCCATGCGTCCGGAGCGCTGGAACACGTTCGGATCGACCAGGTAGAACTCAAGCTCGAATGCGGTGACCGGGCGCAGCCCCTTCTCGGCAAACCGTTCCATCAGTTTTTTCAGGACGTTGCGCGGATCATATTCGCACGGCTCGCCGGCCTCCGTGTACATCGACATCAGCACCTGGGCCGAGGGGCGAGGCGACCACGGCGCGACATTGATCCGGCCCGGAATGGCGCGGCAGTAACCGTCGGTGTCGCCGGTTTCGATGTGGATGCCGGTGGATTCCACCTCCCTGCCCCAGATGTCGAGCCCGAAGATCGACAGCGGCATGTTGATGCCGGGATAATTGGCCTTGGCCAGAGCCTCGGTCGGGCCCCATTTGCCGCGCATCACGCCGTTGATGTCGGGAATCAGGAAGTCCACCGATTCGATGTCCGGGTGTTCGGCCAGGAAGCGCTCGGCTTCTTCATTGGTAGGTAGGACGTTGTCTTGGTTTTCCGTGCCGGCGCTCTCGCGCATGATATCACCATGCCCCTTCAGGACTATCTGTTGCCGCACAAAGCGGATATTGCGGCGCTTGTCCGCACCCGAGTTTTGTGCACACACTCAATCAAAGGTCAAACCGATTTCATCGCGGCCTCTGTGAAAAACAATCAGGAATAAAACCATGCGCGTCAACGTGTCCTCCCACGATCTGAAGGTCTCCGACCACAAGCACCATCTTCATCCGTTTACCGATCATGGCGCGCTTGGCGTCGACGAACGGCGGGTGATTGCCAAGGCTGATGGCGTCTGGCTGTGGGACACAGACGGCAACCGCATCATGGATGGCATGGCAGGCCTGTGGTGCGTCAATGCCGGCCATGGCCGTCAGGAGATTGTCGAGGCGGTGCGCGCGCAGATGAGCGAGCTGTCCTATTACAACACCTTCTTCAAGACCACGCATCCGCCGGTGATCGAACTGTCGGAAATGCTGGCCGGTCTGGCGCCGGATCACATCAACATGGTGATGTATGGCAGCTCCGGCTCTGACGCCAATGACACGATTCTGCGTCTGGTCCGGACCTACTGGGCGCTGCAGGGACAGCCGAGCAAGAAGGTCGTGATCGCCCGCAAGAATGCCTATCACGGCTCGACCATGGCCGGCGCCTCGCTCGGCGGCATGAGTGCCATGCACTCCCAGGGCGGCCTGCCGATCCCCGACATCCACCACATTGACCAGCCCTACTGGTTTGGCGAAGGCATGATGACCGACATGACCGAGGACGAGTTCGGACTCTGGGCCGCGCGTGAGCTCGAACGCGCCATCGAGGATATCGGCGAAGAAAATGTCGCCGCCTTCATCGCCGAGCCGATCCAGGGCGCCGGCGGCGTCATTGTTCCGCCCGCCAGCTACTGGCCCGAGGTCAAGCGCATCCTCGAAAGCCGCAACATCCTGTTCATCGCCGACGAAGTCATCTGCGGTTTCGGCCGCACCGGCGAGTGGTTCGGTTCAGGCTATTACGATCTGAAGCCCGACCTGATGGCGATCGCCAAGGGCCTGACCTCTGGCTATCTGCCGATGGGCGGTGTGCTTGTGTCGGACGAGATTGCGGAGGTTCTGCACCGCGAGAATGTCGAGTTCTTCCACGGCTATACCTATTCCGGCCATCCCGCCTGCTGTGCTGCGGCCATCGCCAATCTGAACATCCTCAAGCGCGAAGGCCTGGTCGAGCGGGTACGCGATCACATCGGCCCCTATTTCCAGAAGCAGTGGAAGGCGCTGGAAGCCCATCCGATGGTGGGTGAAGCCCGCATGGTCGGCCTCTTCGGCGCACTGGAACTCGTGCCCGACGAGAGCGATCTCAAAAAGCGTTTCGCCGACGAAGGCAAGGTCGGCACCATCACCCGCGATCATTCCTTTTCCAACGGGCTGGTGATGCGTGCAGTCCGCGATTCAATGATCATTTCGCCGCCGCTGAGCATCAGCGAGGAAGAGGTCGACGTTCTGATCGCTTCGGCGAAAAAGACGCTTGATGAAGCCTGGGACGATGTCCGCAAACAGGGTCTGGCTTGATCCTCCGGCCAGCCGGACTTAACCTTTACGCTTAAGCTTAACGCCGGGTTATCAGACCCGGCGTTTGCATTTGCGCTATGATCTCGCTCTCTCAAGGAGATCATGATGCGCGACGATCACTCGATACCCCCACAGGATCAGGCTTCTTCACGCAACGGATTGCTCGATCTGCTGCGCTTTTCTGCTGCGCTGATGGTGGCCGTCTATCACTTTCTCTATCGCGGCGCGCAGGATGGCGGTTATCTTGATCATGCCTTCGGTGCGGCAGGTGTGGCTGTTTCGTTGGGCTATCTCGGCGTCAACCTGTTCTTCATGATCTCCGGCTTCGTCATCATCTGGTCGGCATCGGGGCGCGACTGGTACGGATTTTCCGTCGGCCGGTTGGCGCGGCTCTATCCCGCGCACCTCGTCGCCATGACCATCACCTTCCTGGTCATGCTCTGGTGGGCGCAGCCGCCTTATCAGAGCGATATCTCCCAGTGGCTGGCCAACCTGACCATGCTGGCGCCGATGTTCGGATCCGACTTCATGGATGGGGCCTACTGGTCGATCGTCATCGAGATCATCTTTTACGGCTGGGTGGTCATCGGCCTGTTTTCAGGCTTCATCCCGCGCCACACCGACGCAGCTGTGGCGATCTGGATGCTGCTTGTGATGCTCAACAACACCATGCTCGGGTCCCGTCCGGTGGAACTGCTGTTTCTCACCGAATATGGCAGCTATTTCGCGCTTGGCATCATGACCTGGCGGATCTCGTCGCTGGGCCCGAGCAATCTGCGTCTTCTGGTGGCGGCAATTGCGCTGGCCATGACCTTCCACGCCGCCGAAGTGCAGCGGCTGGATGTCATCTTCCGTCTCGGAGAAGCCTCCAGCGCGCCGCTTGTGGCGCTGGCAAACGCCGGAATTGTCGGTCTGTTTCTGCTGGCCGCGGCACTGGGCCGCCACATCAAGGCAGGCCCCTGGGTGCTGGCGCTCGGCGGCATCAGCTACCCGTTCTACCTGATCCACCAGAACGCCGGCTATATCCTGATCAATGCCACGGCGCCTGCGATCGGCAAGTGGAGCGCCTTTGCGCTGGCGCTGATCCTGTCCATCGCTGTGAGCTGGTGGATCTATGCGCGGGTTGAGCCCGTCGGCCGCGCCATCATTCGCGCCCTGTTCTCTCCGGCTGCCCGGTTCATGCCCCGGACATTTTCCCGATACCCCGCGCCAGCCGAATAACGGCGATAAGACGTGGGGAATAACAAGAAGGGGCGGCCAATGTAGCCGCCCCCGCTTCTGTCTGGATATTGCTTTTGCGCCGCTTACTGCGGCAGCTGGTCGTCGATGCCCTTGACGTAGAAGTTCAGGCCGGCCAGCTCGCCGTCTTCGGCTACAGCACCTTCGGCCAGCCACTCGGAGCCGTCCTGCTTCATGATCGGACCGGTGAAGGGATGGAATTCACCCGAGGTGATCTTGGCTTCGGTCTCTTCAGCCATCGCCTTCACGTCGTCGGGCATGTTGGTGTAGGGCGCCATGACAACGTGGCCTTCGGCCATGCCGTCCCAGGTCCGCGACTGTTCCCAGGTGCCGTCAAGCACGGCGCTGATGCGCTCGACATAATACGGACCCCAATCGTCAATGATCGCGGTCAGCTGGGTTTCAGGACCGAATGCGATCATGTCGGAAGCCTGGCCGAATGCATGTGCGCCACGTTCCGCCGCCACCTGCATCGGAGCGGTGGAGTCCGTGTGCTGGGTCAGAACGTCGACACCACCGTCAAGCAAGACCTTGGCTGCGTCGGCTTCCTTGCCTGGATCGAACCAGGTGTTGACCCACACGACCTTGAGCTTGAAATCGGGATTGACCGACTGGGCGCCGAGCATGAACGAGTTGATGCCCTGAACCACTTCCGGGATCGGGAACGAGGCAATGTAGCCTGCCGAGCCGGTTTCCGACATCTTTGCGGCGATCTGGCCAATCACATACCGGCCCTGGAAGAACTTTGAATCATAGGTCGATACATTCGGATGCTCTGTCTTGTAGCCGGTTGCATGCTCGAACTTCACATCCGGAAAATCCTTGGCGACCTTGTTGGTCGGATCCATGTAGCCGAAGGATGTGGTGAAGATGATGTTGCAGCCTGACCGGGCAAACCGCTCGATGGCGCGCTCGGAGTCGGCACCTTCCGGCACGCTTTCGAGATAGGCGGTTTCAAGCTTGTCGCCGAGCTTCTCTTCGGCATATTTGCGGCCCTGGTCATGCTGATAGGACCAGCCGAAGTCGCCCACCGGGCCGACATAGACGAAGCAGGCCTTGACCTTGTCCATGCCCTCGGCCTGTGCCGGAGCTGCGATGCCGGCGAGCGCAGTGGCTGCGGCTAGAAGAAGAAGTGTTTTTTTCATTGGGTTCACCCTGTCTGGTTGGTTGTTGACATTACGCCGGGGGTATTTTGCCTACCTTTCCGGCACAAAGGATTTGCCGAGCGAAGCCGGCGTGTTGATAAGCGTCATCCTGCGATTCAGCGATATGATCACCAGTACCGCAATCGTGGCGAGGTAGGGAAGAGCCGACAGGAATTGCGACGGAATTCCGATGCCGCGCGATTGCGCGAACAATTGACCAATGGATACGGCACCGAACAGGTAGGCCCCTATCAGGGCCCGCCCGGGTCGCCAGGATGCAAACACCACCAGCGCAAGTGCAATCCAGCCGCGCCCGGCGGTCATGTTCTCAACCCATTGCGGCGTGTAGACGATGGACAGGTGCGCGCCGGCCAGCCCTGCACAGGCGCCGCCGAACATCACCGCCAGATAGCGCGTGCGAACCACGTTCACCCCCAGCGCATGGGCCGAGGTGTGGCTGTCACCGATGGCCCTGAGCCGCAAGCCCGCCCGGCTTCTGAACAGGAACCAGTTCACGCCGATAACCGCAATGATCGAGACATAAAAGATCGGATCTTGTGAAAACAGGATCCGTCCGAAGAAGGGAATCTCGGAGAGAAGCGGGATTTCGATTGCAGCCAGCTTCAGGCCGGGAAGTCCGATGAAGGCTTCGCCGATCATGCCCGAAAGACCGAGCCCGAGAATGGTAAGCGCAAGTCCAGTGGCCACCTGATTGGCCACCAGCGTCAGCGTCAGAAAACCGAACAGCACCGAGAACAGCATGCCCGCCAGCAGTCCGCCAAGGGCGCCGAGCCCAGCCGAACCCGTCAGTTGCGCGATGGCGAAGGCCGCGACTGCCCCCATGATCATCATGCCCTCGACGCCCAGGTTGAGAACGCCCGACCGCTCGACGACCAGCTCGCCGATAGCCGCCAGCAAGAGCGGCGTGGCGGCGGTCATGATTGTCAGGATGATTGCCTGTGTCATATCCATCAGGCGGCACTCCCCTTCTGCGCAGATCCGAAGATAAGCCGGATGCGGTAATGGATCAGCGTGTCGCATCCCAACACGAAGAACAGCAACAGCCCCTGGAACAACCGGGTGACCTTGTCGGTGATGCCGATCGAGATCTGTGCTGCTTCGCCACCCAGATAGGTCAGCGCCAGGATGAGACCCGCTGCGACGATGCCGAGCGGGTTGAGCCGGCCGAGAAAAGCAACGATGATGGCCGTGAAGCCGTAGCCCGGCGAGATTACCGGCCGCAGCTGGCCGATGGCGCCCGAAACTTCCGAGATCCCGGCAAGACCGGCCAGCGCACCGGAAACCAGAAAGGCGAAATAGACCATCTTCTTGTCGGAGAAGCCAGCAAACCGCCCTGCCCGGGCCGACTGGCCCAGCACGCTGATCTCGAAGCCCTTGAGCATGCGACGCATCACGAACCACAGCACGATCGCCGCAATCAGCGCGAAACCGAAACCCCAATGGGTCTTGCCGGTCTCGATGATCCGCGGCAGCACCGCATTGTCGGCAAAATTGCGGGTCTCGGGAAAGTTGAAGCCTTCCGGATTCCGCCACGGACCGCGCACGGTCCAGTCAAGCAGCAATTGCGCGACATAGACCAGCATAAGACTGGTCAGGATCTCGTTGGTGTTGAGCCGGGCCTTCAGAAACGCCGGGATGGCGGCGTAAAGCGCCCCGCCGATCATGCCGAAGATCATCATCAGCGGCAGCATCAACGGCGACTCCCAGCCGTGAAACACCACCGGCAGGATCGAGCCGGCCATAGCCCCGATAATGAATTGCCCTTCGGCGCCAATGTTCCAGTTGTTGGAGCGGTAACAGACCGACAGTCCGACGGCGATCAGGATCAGCGGCGCCGCCTTGATCGCCAGCTCATGCAGCGACCAGACTTCGGTCAGCGGCTCGATGAAGAAGCTGTACAGCGCCGACACCGGATCCTTGCCCAGCGAAACAAACAGAATGACGCCGGCAACCAGCGTCAGGCCGAGCGCAATGAACGGCGACAGGATCGAAAACAGCGACGACATGTTTTCGCGTTTTTTCAGTTCAATGCGCATGGGCTGCCTCCACTTCGGCATGTCCCGAGCCATCATGGAACCCGCCCATCAGCAGTCCTATGCGTTCGCGTGTCATTGTCGAGGCCGGTTCGGCAGCCGAAAGGTGACCTTCATTGATCACGGCGATACGGCTTGCGATTTCAAAGACTTCATCAAGATCCTGACTGATTACCACAACGGCCGATCCGGCCTTGGCCAGATCGATCAGGGCCTGCCGGATGCGGCTGGCTGCACCCGCATCCACGCCCCAGGTCGGCTGGTTGACCACCAGCACCACCGGTTGCCGGTCGAGTTCGCGCCCGACGATGAATTTTTGCAGATTGCCACCTGAAAGCGAGCCTGCGGCAGGATCGTCACCCGACTTGCGCACATCCATGATCTCGCAGATCCGCTTGCAGGCTTTCGCCACCGCGTCCGTGTTTATCAGTCCCAAGGGCCCGCCCGACAGGAATGCTGAACGGTCGGATGTATGCCGCGACAGCACCAGGTTGGCGGTCAGCGGCATTTCTGTCACCGCCGCATGGCCGTGCCGTTCCTCGGGAACGAAGCCGCATCCAAGCAGGCGCCGATCGGTGATCCCCATGCGGCCAACCGGCTTGCCGCGAATAAGGATCGCCTCGGCATCACCAACCTGGTCTTCGCCCGACAGCACGTCGAACAATTCGCTCTGCCCGTTGCCGGCGACACCGGCGATGGCCACCACTTCGCCGGCGCGGACCGACAGCTCGATATCCTTGAGCGCCACCGCAAACGGGGTGCGCGACGGGGCGCTGAGCTTCTTGATTTCAACCAGCATTTCCCCCGGTTCACCGAGGCCGGCGCCGGAAATTTCAGCCACTTCGCCACCGACCATCATGCGCGCCAGCGAGGACGGTGTTTCCTGCCGCGGATCGCAGGCACCGGTGACCTTGCCATGGCGCAACACGGTGGCGCGGTCGCAGATGCGCTGAACTTCCTCGAGACGGTGGCTGATATAGAGAACCGAGCGGCCCTCGGCCTTCAGCTTGGCCAGCGTTTCAAACAGCTTGTCGGCTTCCTGCGGTGTCAGCACCGAGGTCGGCTCGTCAAGAATGATCAGTTCCGGATTCTGCAAGAGCGCCCGGACGATCTCGATGCGCTGGCGTTCGCCGACAGACAGATCGGCGACATGGGCCGACGGATCCAGCGGCAATCCATATTCCAGCGAGAGCCGCCGGGCTTCTTCGGAAATCCGGTCAATGGCGACATTGCCATCCAGCGCCAGCGCGATGTTTTCTGCCACCGTCAGCGCTTCGAACAGCGAAAAATGCTGGAACACCATGCCGACACCGGTGGCGCGCGCCTCGCCGGGGCTGCCGATGCGGACCGGCTTGCCCTTCCACAGGATCTCGCCGCCGCTCGGATCCAGAACCCCGAACAGCATCTTGACCAGCGTTGACTTGCCGGCCCCGTTTTCCCCAAGGAGTGCATGGATTTCGCCCGGAGCAATCGCGAGGTCGATCTCGTCGCAGGCTCTCAGGCTCCCGAAAATCTTGGTCAGCCCCTTTGTTTCCAAAAGCGGCGTTTCGGTCTCTTGGTTTTGCACGTCACCCCCTGAATTCCGCAACCCCGGAATCGCCTAGTTTTGAGGCATTTTTGACCGAAGCACAAGAAACAAGCTTCACCATATGCCGTCGAAATTCAAGTGGCCGGCTTTTGGCAAAGATGTCTAGTTTTCAGCATCAAACGCAATAATTGTGCGTTGCACAAGCCTGCCGTGACGGAAAACAGCGAGCAAATTCAACGCCCCCGAATTTCTACCCTTCGAAAAATGCGTTTACCGGTCTTCTTTCTCAAAAATATCCTGATAGTGCTTTCGATACCGACGGTGCAATAGTTCCCCGGGTCACGGCAGCAGAACCGTGGTGCCGGTGGTCTTGCGTCCTTCCAGATCGCCATGCGCCCGCCCGGCCTCGGCGAGCGGATAACGCTGATTGATGTCGATGTTCACGACCCCGCGGGAGAAAACGTCGAACAGGGCATCGGCCGAGGCGACCAGTTCCGGGCGGCTGGCAATATAGGTAAACAGCGTCGGCCGTGTCGCAAACAGCGATCCCTTCTGCGCCAGGATGCCGATGTTGAAAGGCTCGATCGGACCCGACGACTGGCCGAAACTGGCCCACAGCCCCCGGGGCTTGAGACAATCGAGCGAGCCGGGAAACGTGTCCTTGCCAACCGAATCGTAAACCACGTCGGCACCCTTGCCACCGGTGATCTCCTTGACGCGCTCGACAAAGTCTTCGGTCCGGTAGTTGATCACGTGGTCGAAGCCGTTGGCGGCAGCCAGATCCGCCTTCTCCGGTGAGCCCACGGTTCCGATCACCGTGGCGCCCAGCGCCTTGGCCCACTGACCGACGATGAGGCCGACTCCGCCGGCTGCGGCGTGATAGAGGATCGTGTCGCCGGGCTTCACCTCATAGGTGCGCCTGAGCAGATATTCCGCCGTCATCCCCTTGAGCATCATGCTCGCAGCCACGTCCAGCGCGATACCGTCGGGCACCTTGACCAGCTTGTCAGCGGCGATCAGCCGTTCCTGGGCATAGGCGCCGATCGGACCGGCATAGGCGACCCGGTCGCCTTGCTTGAACAGGCTGACGCCCTCGCCCACGGCGGTCACCACCCCCGCTGCCTCGTTGCCGGGCACCAGCGGCAAGCCGTTCGGGGCCGGGTAGAGCCCGGTGCGGAAATAGACATCAATGAAATTCAGACCAACCGCTTCCTGCCGCAGCCTGACCTCCCCAGGACCGGGTTCACCCACCTCGTGGTCGCGCCACTCCAGAACCTCCGGGCCGCCATGCTGTGAAACGAGGATCGCTTTCATATCGGTATTCTCCAACCTGTCAGGGACCGCACGGGTGGCGGTGCCGAACCACAATTACTCGGCAGCGCGCCGCCCGAGACCGGGAAACATCTGCATGATCCCGCCGATGACGAACAGGTAGCCACCGGTCAGCATCACCGCCCACATCAGCCATTCCGGGCTTTCAAATCGCAACAGCAGCGCATAGGCCGACAACACCGACCAGATCCCGAACATCGTGAGGTTCAGCCACCGCAGCCGCACCACCCGCACCGGATGCAGGAAGTTGATCGGCAAAAAGGTCATGAACACCGCTGCCAGAACGATGGCAAAGGCGACCGCCTCCGACGCGTTGGTCACGAACAGCGTGTAGACCAGCATGTTCCAGGCGACCGGGAAGCCGGAGAAGAAGTTCTCGTCGGTCTTCATGCCCATGTCGGCATAATAGATCGCGCTCGAGACCACGATCAGCCCTGCCGCCACGAATGACAGCGGCTCGCCGATCATCCCGCTCTGGTAGAGCGCGAAGGCAGGAATCAGCACATAGGTGACATAGTCGATCACATTGTCGAGCATCACCCCGGACCAGTTCGGCAGCACTTCCTTGACGTTGAGCTTGCGCGCGATCGGCCCGTCGATGCCATCGATCAGCATGGCCACGGCCAGCCACCACCACAGGTCGACAAACCGGCTTTCCGCCGCCGCCACCAGCGCCAGAAACGCCATGAAGGAACCGCTGGCGGTCAGGATGTGAACCGAAAACGCCCGGATTTCCGCGTAGGGAACGCGGCGATATTTGAATGGAAGCTTCATGCCGCCTGCGCCTCCCAGCGCAATCTCAGTTGGGGCCGCTCCAGTCGAGGGCACAGATTTCGGCTGAACGGCCGGCAAAGTTCCAGTTGCGGCCAAAGGCCCGCAGCTTGGATTTTTCCGACTTGGCCACGATGATCTCGGGCGCGATCCAGTATTCCGAATTGGAAATCACGGTGTCTTCGCCATGGGTCTTGCCCGGAATTGGCGCGACCACGCCATCGATGATCTTGGGGATCTTGAAGATGCGCTTCTTGTCTTCGACCTCGTAGCTGATCGGCTCCTGCTGAACGCCGAGAAAGTTGCCGACGAGGATCGACAAAAGCGATGTCGTGCCGCCGGCCTTGCCGGTGAAGATCTTGGTAAAAGCCTTGGTGGCGTAGATCGAGGCCCGCTTGTCGACGAACAGGCCGGCAGTCCAGTTGCCGCGGCTCATGTATCCGGGAATCTCCATGATCAGCCCGAGATTGAGCCCGGAAAGGTCGGTATCGCCGTAATAGCCATTGTCGACCTTGAATCCGGCCCAGGTCTGGCAATAGCCTTCGGTGGGCGGATGCTGGCCAAGCGACAGCACGCACGGACAAAACACCGTGCAATTGCAGGACAGCACCAATTCGCCCTTCAAGGCCCATTCGACATCAGCCATTCACATCATCTCCCTCAAGCCTCTGTTGCCGGCTTTTGTCATGCCAGAGCGCTCCAAATCAGCGCTGCTCCCCAAACACTTAGTATCGCGCCGCCGGCTTTCGTTGTCACCCGCCCTGCTCCGGTTTTCTCCAGAAATGTGAACAGGGTGAGCGCGGCCATCCAGACCACATTCATGCTGCCAACCGCAAGCATCATCAGCATCAAGGCCCAGCAGCAGCCCAGGCACCACACACCCTGTTCCATGCCCAGCCGGAACACTCCGCCTATGGATATCTTCCAGCGGGCAAACAGCGTGGTGAACGGGTTGCGGCACTTGGTCAGGCAGGCCTGCTTCAAATCCGTAAACTGGTACAGACCGGCCCCCAGAAGGATAAGCCCGGCGATCACACCCTTGGTCGGGCTGGTGGCCGACGTTCCGCTTAGCTGCGCGATTCCCATCTGCACCAACGTGAAACCGACGGCAGCCAGCGCCCAGACGCTGAGATAGCCAGCCATGAGAACCGCGGGATGAACCACCGGCTCGCCACGCGCGGCGGCTGTGTCGGCGATCTCGGCATAGGTGCGGATCATCGGCGCGGCCGTCGGCAACATCATCGCCGCCGACATGGCAAACCACATCAGGAACAGGGCAATGGCAAGCACCGGAAAGGAGCCGCCCGAAAGCAACAGCCCTGAATCCGCCGACAGGCACAGATCCGCAATGGTGGCGGCGAACGACCCCGGCTCGACCGGAAGAAAGCGCGAAATCAACGACATGCCGGGTCCCAGCGGACGCGCCGTTCCCTGCAACTCGACAATCGAACCCGCCATCGACATCAGGAACCACCAGGCCAGACCGGCGGTCATGAGCACCATGGCAAGCACGGGCCACATCGGCCGCCGCGCCAGCCTGGCAATCACGCGCCCCGGACGGTCCAGTCGGTCAAACCGGCCGTCGAGCGGATCTGTGTTTGCCCTTGGGCTGAACATGCGCCAAATCATCCCATGGAGTTCGCTGGTCAGCCGATGTAAAGGATGGACCGGTCCGAAGGCAATTGGTTCCACAGTGAAAGGGCAAAGAATTGCGTGAGCAGTACGATATCGCGGTCATCGGTGGTGGTCTTGCCGGATCCGTCACAGCCCTTGCAGCAGCCGCCGAAGGCTGGCGCGTTGCCTTCATTGCCCCGCAGCCTCCCCGGCAGGATGGACGCACCACGGCACTGCTGTCGGAATCGATCGATCTCTTGACCCGGCTGGGCATCTGGGAAGACATCCGCCCGGTTTCGGCTCCCTTGCGCACCATGCGCATTCTCGATGGCACCACGCGTCTGTTCCGTTCGCCGCCGGTCTCGTTCCGATCGAGCGAAATCGATCTTGATGCCTTTGGCTACAACATTCCCAACCAGCCGCTGTTCGATGTGCTCCAGGCGGCAACCCGCGGCTCCGACCTGATCGACCGGTTCGAAAGTCCGATGCTTGAGGCCGAGCAATCCGATGATCTGGTCCGCCTCGTGCTTGAGGACGGCTCCGAAATCACAGCGCTTGCTGCCCTGGCAGCGGACGGCCGCGGCTCGAGAATGCGCGACGCTATCGGCATCCGCGTCAAGACCTGGTCCTATCCGCAGACGGCCCTGGTGCTGAACTTCTCGCACACCATCGCCCACGCGGATACCTCGACCGAATTTCACACCGAGCGCGGCCCCTTCACCCAGGTTCCGCTGCCGGGCAAGCGCTCAAGCCTGGTCTGGGCGGTGAAGCCGGAAGAGGCCGATGGAATTGGCTCCCTGCCCCGCGATGAACTCAATGCCGAGGTGGAATCGCGCATGCGCTCCATCCTCGGCGCGGTTCAGGTGGAAGGTGACGTCCAGGCCTGGCCGTTATCGAGCCTGATTGCCGAGAGTTTTGGCAAGGGGCGGACCATGCTGGTGGGTGAAACCGGGCACGCCTTTCCACCCATCGGTGCGCAGGGCCTCAACCTCGGCCTGCGCGATATCACGCAGGCGATCCAGGCAATCATCGATGCGGGCGGGCCGCAGAACGCGCCGCAGGCCGTCCGCGCCTTCAACCGCCGGCGCCGGGTGGACGTGACCAGCCGCACCGCCGGTGTCGATCTTCTCAACCGCACATTGCTGAGCTCGTTCCTGCCGGTTCAGGCGCTGCGCGCCGGTGGTTTGGCGGCGCTGTCGGCCTTTCCGCCGCTCCGGTTGCTGGCCATGCGCGAAGGCATGACACCGGGCTGGCGCAAGAACCGCTCCGGCACGGCAACGCCACGCTTCTGACAGTGCATTCAAAACCTCTCGCAAGGTGTTGAATTGTATATTAGCGGGACCTAACGAGGTCGGCGGAATCTCGTGCGCAAAATTCAGCCGGGAAACAGATCCGGCGGCAAGGTGCCGCTGGTGATCAGCCACAACAGCGCGGAGACGGAGCCGACGCTGCACACCGTGGTCACCAGAACCGTGGCCGAGGCGCGTTCGACCCAGGTGGAGTATTGCTGCGCGATGACAAACACATTGGTGGCGGTCGGCAGTGAAGCCAGCAACACGGCGGTGTAGACCCAGACCGGTTCGAAATCGCCCATCAGGCTCAGCCCGAGATACATCATCACCGGATGCGCGATCAGTTTCATCGGCACGATGAACCCCAGTTCCACCGGCACGCGCTTGAGCGGTCTCAGCGCCAGCGTCACTCCCATGGCAAACAGCGCACAAGGGGCCGCGGCCTGGGCGAGGTAGTCGATCAGCCGGCCGACCGGCAAGGGTGGCACGAATTCGATCCATGCGGCAGCAACGCCAACCACTGTGGCCAGAATGAACGGGTGGAATGCGATCTTGCGGGTCACCCCAAGCGCCAGCGCGCCCGGGCTGCGGTGATCGCCGCCGGCCAACGCCATCATCATCGGCGCGATGGTGAAATGCATGATGTTTTCAAAGCAGAAGATCAGCGCCACCGGCACCGCGGCGGGTTCTCCGAATGCCAGAATGGCGATGCCCGGCCCCATGTAGCCGATATTGCCATAGGCACCCGCCAGGCCCTGCACGGTGGCTTCGCCGATCGCCGCACGGCGGATGAGGATGCTGGCCGCAAACACAAGCGCAAAAACGGTATAGGTCACCACCATGCTGGTCAGCACGTAGTCCCAGCGCGCCAGCTGTTCGATCGGGGTGCGCGACAGCAGCTTGAAAAACAGCGCCGGCAGCGACACATAGATGATGAAGGTGTTGAGCCACCCCATCGCCTCTTGCGGCTGTTTGGTGATGCGCGCAGCAATGTAGCCAAGCAGGATCAGGCCGAAAAACGGCAGCACAAGACCTGTGATTTCAGCCATGCTTGATCCCTGCGAACCCGGTTAATACAATGCGGCAACCCCTTCAGGGGGTAGGTTCCCGGCGCACCGGCGTCAAGGCCAAACAGTTGAACTTCTGGTCAAAGCTCCCATGTAAAAGGCCAAAGGAACAAAGACATGCAGCTAAGACAAGCCAAATTTCGCATCGGACAAATCGTCAAGCACCGGATTTTCCCGTTCCGTGGCGTGATCTTTGACGTCGATCCGGTCTATGCCAACACCGAGGAGTGGTGGAACGCCATTCCCGAACAGGTGCGTCCCAGCAAGGACCAGCCGTTCTATCACCTGCTCGCCGAAAATGACGAGACCGAATACGTGGCCTATGTGTCGGAACAGAACCTGTTGATCGATGACAGCGACAATCCGGTGCGCCATCCTCAGCTCAAGGAGTTCTTCGAAGCGCAGGTCGATGGCGTCTACAAGCCGAAGGAACGCGTCAGCCACTGACGAGACGATCAATCGGCTCTTTGCCGTTAAGAAACGAAAAAGGCCCGGATGCGATGCAGCATCCGGGCCTTTCAATGCGCGATGATCGAGTGCGATCAGTTCTTCTTGGCGGCTGCCTGGGCGTCTTCGAGCTTCTTGCGGGCTTCCTCGGCCTTCTTGGCCATTTCTTCCTGCAGCAGACGCTGGCGTTCCTGAAGCTCGGACTGGGCAATCGGGTCGCCGTCATAGGCCTGGGTGAAGCCTTCGAGCGAAATCTTCAGCGGGTTTGGAGTGCGCTGGTAGTTGACCGAGGTCAGAACCAGTTCGCCGCCCTTCTTGAACGAGTTGACCATGGCATCGGTCAGAAGCGCCTCGGCAACGCAGGTTTCGGGCATGCAGATCGCATACTCAAGACGCTGGGCCTGGCCGCCATCGACCTGCAGGTTGATGCCCGGCTGGATCAGACGCGCGGTCGGAACGGTGACCTGCATCAGCTTCCGGTTGACCTTGCCGGTCACGGTGATCAGGCCGACGGCTGTCAGCAGCTGACCGGTCGGTGCGGTGACAAGGTTCTGCACGATGCAGACATCATTGTCTTCCTGCTTGGTGCAGGTCTTGTACCAGCCCTGGTTGGCGCCCTGGGCGGTAGCAGTTGCAGGCATGAAAGCGGCGGCGACGCCAACCGACATGACAGCTGCGGAAAGGGTCTTGGTGATGGCGTTCATTTGGTTTCAGTACTCCTCATGGGCGGCCATTGGGCCGCGTAGGTTCGCGCGGACACCGCGCCCTCATGTATATGTCGCGCCTTCTCGATTGGAAATGCGGCGACAGCAAGGCTTGTTTCGGCTTCCTGTTACCGCGTGAAGGCATGAATATCCAGCCCGGCAGCCGGGTTGGGTCAAAAAAATCGTGCCCTGCCCGCTCAGCGGTGGTCTGATTCAGGTCGTCCGTATATCCTCCAATCCGGATTCGGCGGTGGTCAATTCCGCATCCTGGCCACCTGTTACTCCTGGAGGAGCGAGAATGAGACAATTGCTGCGAACACTTGCCATTCTTGCGGGCGCACTTCTGAGCGCCGGCGCCCTGGCACATGCGGAACCACTGCATGGTATCGCCATGCACGGCGAACCGGCCTTGCCAACCGATTTCACCCACCTTCCCTATGCCAATCCGGACGCGCCCAAGGGCGGCAAGGTGACCTATGGCGTGGTAGGCTCGTTCGACAGCGTGCGGCCCTTCATCGTCAAGAGCATGCGCACCACCGCGCGTGGTCTCGCAGATCCGGTGTTCGGTAATCTCGTCTACGAACCGCTGATGCAGCGCTCGCAGGACGAGCCCTTTACGCTCTATGGCCTGTTGGCCGAGACCGTCGAGTGGGACGATGAGCGCAGCTTCATCCAGTACAACATCAATCCCGCCGCGCGCTGGTCCGACGGTGAACCGGTGACAGCCGATGACGTCATCTTCACCATGGAGCTGTTCAAGGAGAAGGGCCGCCCGCCCTACAGCACCCGGCTCAATCGCGTTGAAAAAATGGAGAAGGTCGGCCCCCTCTCCGTCCGCTTTACCTTCAACGACAGCTCCAACCGCGAATTTCCGCTGATCCTGTCGCTGACGCCGGTTCTGCCCAAGCACGCCACCGACGCCGAAAGCTTCGATCAATCGACGCTTGAGCCGGGTATCGGCTCGGGCCCGTACGTGGTCAGCGAGGTCAAGCCCGGCGAGCGCATCACCTACACCAGAAACCCGGAATACTGGGCCAGGGACCTGCCGATCAAGCGCGGCATCGACAATTACGACCAGATCGCGGTCGAGTATTTCCTGTCGGAAACCGCCCAATTCGAGGCCTTCAAGAAAGGCGTGTTCGACATCTACCCCGACGGCAGCGCCACCAACTGGTCGCGTGGCTATGATTTCCCCGCCGTCACCTCCGGCGAGATCGTCCGCAAGGAATATGAGAGCAAGATCCCCTCGGGCATGTACGGCTTCGTCTTCAACACCCGCAAACAGCTGTTCGAGGATGTCCGCGTCCGTCAGGCGCTGACAATGCTGTTTGATTTCGAATGGGCCAATCGCAGTCTGTATGACAACACCTACAAGCGAACCCACTCGTTCTGGGACGGATCGGACCTCTCAAGCTACGGCAAACCCGCCGATGCTCGGGAACGCGAGATCCTGGCGCCCTTCCCCGAAGCCGTGTCGGCGGAGATCATGGAGGGCACCTGGACGCTGCCCGTCACCGATGGGTCGGGCCGCGACCGCAAGGTGCAGCGTGCGGCGCTGACGCTGCTGCAGGAAGCCGGCTACCGGATCGATAACGGCAAGTTGCTGGATGCCAGCAATCGCCCCTTTGCCTTTGACCTGATGACCCAGAACGAGGGGCAGGAAAAACTTGCCATCGCCTTCCAGAGATCGCTGGCAGCGCTTGGCATCGAGATGGCCATCCGCACGGTCGACGACGCCCAGTACCAGCAGCGCTCGCAGACCTTCGACTACGACATGATCATGAAATCCTTCTCCTCGTCGCTGTCGCCCGGCGCCGAACAGATCAACCGCTGGGGGTCGGCCTCGCGTGACCAGCAGGGATCGTTCAATTTCTCAGGCGCCGCCAGCCCGGCGCTCGATGCCGCCATTGACGCCTTGCTCAATGCCCGAACCGCCGACGACTTCCGGTCTGCGGTGCGAGCCTATGACCGCGTGCTGCTGTCCGGCCACTATGTCATCCCGGCGTTCCACCTCGGCAAGTCCTGGGTGGCCCACCGCAGCCGCATCGCCGAGCCGGAAGGCGAAGCACCGCTCTACGGCTACTACCTGCCGGCCTGGTGGGATACAACGGCCGCGCCGTGACTGCACGACCTGCAATGAAACACCCGAAAGGTGAAGCCATGACTGCTCCTTCCCTGACCATCGACGTTGTCTCCGATGTCATGTGCCCCTGGTGCTATATCGGCAAGCGCCGGCTTGAAGCAGCCCTCGATGAAGTCCGCGCGGAAATGGATGTCGAGGTGCGCTGGCGCCCCTACCAGCTTGACCCGACCTTGCCAAAGGCAGGCAAGGACCGGCAACAATATCTGGAAGACAAATTCGGCGGCGCTGCTGGTGCTGACCAGGCCTATGCCGCCATTCGCGCAGCCGGCGCCGAGGAAAATATCCCCTTTGCCTTCGACAAGATCGAGGTCTCGGCCAACACGCTCGACGCCCACCGGCTGATCCGCTGGGCCGGCTCGCTCGGGCTCACCACCCAGCAAGAAGTCGTGGACCTGCTGTTCAAGGCCTATTTCGAGAACGGCAAGAACATTGGCGACGATGCCGTGCTGATGCAGATCGCGGAACAGGCAGGCCTTGAAATGCCGGTTGTCGAACGCCTGCTGGCCGGTGACGCCGACCGCGACACGGTTACCGCCGAGATCGATCAGGCCAGGCAGATGGGCGTGACCGGCGTGCCGTGCTTCATCATCGACATGCAGTATGCCGTGGTCGGCGCCCAGTCCGGCGAAGCACTTGCCGATGCCATGCGCAAGGTGGTGCAGGAGAAGGCCAGGCAGTCTGCTGCCAACGACGACAAGGCGCAGTCATAGGTCCAGGACACGAGGTCGTCCTGCTCCCGCGCTCCGACATTTCAGAAACGTAAGCTGGAGAGGCTGATCAGGGCGGAAACAGCTGCACACAGACCGGCGATCACCAGCGCGATGCTGGGCGCATGTGCCAGCGGCACCAGCGTGAAGATGATCGACATGGTGATCGCGCCCATGGTCTGCCCCATCAGCCTGGCCGTTCCCTGCATGGCGCCCGCCGCCCCGCTGCGCGCCCTGGGTGCCGAAAGCAGCAGAACCCGGTTGTTCGGCGTCTGGAACAGGCCGAACCCGAGCCCCGCCAGCGTGGTGCCGCTGAGGAAGGCAAGCCCGGTCACATCGGCGGGCAACAAGCCGGCAATCAGAAGTCCCAGCGCCAGCAACCCGGCGCCGCCGGCACACAGCCAGGCGGTCCTGACCCGGTCGGCCAGCCGCCCGGCAATCGGCGCCATGATGATCGTCGCAATCGGCCAGGGCATCATGTAGAGCCCGGTCAGGGCGGGCGACAGGCCCATACTGTTGTGGAGATAGAAAGGCAACGCGACATAGGCCAGCATCTGGCCGGTGAAGCAGGCCACCGACGCAATGACCGCAAAGCGGAAGACGGGTTCTGCAAGCAGATCGGTCGGCACGATCGGCGTGCTGCTGTGGCGCTCGGCGCGCAGCAGCGCAAACAGGCACAGAACTGCGCTCGCGATCAGCAGCGCCCCGAAGACGGGTGCACCGGTGATTTTTTCCGCGCCTGAGAAGAATAGCATGAACATCGCCGTGTTGAGCAGGAGCGCAGTTGCGTTGATCCGACGCTTGACGCCATCCGCTTTGCCGAGAAACCGGCCACACAATAAAATGACCAATCCCAACGGGATGTTGACGGCAAACAGCCAGGGCCACTTGGCGACCGAGAGAATGGCCCCCGCCACGCCCGGCCCGGCCGCAGTCGAGATCGCGACAGCCATGGCGAAGTAACCGATAATGGTCCCCAGCATGCGCTGCGGAACCGCAAAGCGCAGGTTCATCGGCGCCAGGGCCATGACGGCGGCTGCGCCCAGCCCCTGGACAAATCGTGCGGCGACCAGAACTGGCAGACTCGGTGCCAGCGCGCAGGCCGTCGACGCAAGCACGAACAGGGCGACACCAAGCAGCAAGACGCGACGCGGCCCAAAGATCTCGCCAAGCGCGCCGCACGGCAGAAGCGCAACCAGAACAGCCAGTTGAAAGCTCGAAACCACCCACACCGTGTCGCTGGGATGCGCGCCCAGTGACTGCGCGATCGAAGGCAGGGCGACATTGACGATGGCGCCGTTCAGTACAACGAGAACGAAGGACAAGAGCAGAACGCCGACGGCAAGCTGGCGGCGCGGCTCCGGCAAACCGTCATCGGTGAGGTCGGGATGGGTTGGACTGGACATGGCGGATCACTTTATTGCTTGATTGACCCAGCGATATCCTTGTTACGTTGATTGCACCAGAAGCAACGCAGTAAAGCCACCATTGCGTCAAGCGCCATACGTGGCTACAGCTGGTGCATGTCAGATATCGATCTCAATCTCCTTGTCGCCCTTGATGCCCTGCTGCGCGAACGCAGCGTGTCCGGCGCCGCGCGCAAGCTCGGTCTTTCCACCTCGGCGATGAGCCGCACCCTCTCGCGCTTGCGCACCGCCCTGGGCGATCCCATTCTCGTGCCTGCCGGACGCGCCATGGTCGCAACGCCCCATGCCGAGGCAATTGCCTCCCAGGTCAGCACCCTGACAATGGCGGTCCAGACAGTCCTGAGTCCGCCGCCTGTCACGCAGATCAGCGACCTGCGGCGGGACTTTACCATCCGCGCCAATGATTCCTTCGTGCTGCTCTACGCGGCCCGGCTCAGTGCGACCGTCAAAGAGGCAGCGCCCGGTGTCAGGTTGAGCTTTGCACCCAAGCCGGACAAGGATATCGAGCCGCTCAGGAATGCCAGTATCGATCTCGACATCGGAGTTGTTTCGGGAAATGGCGCGGAACTCCGGGGCCAGACCCTGTTTGAGGATTCCTTTGTCGGCGTCGCCAGAACCGGTCACCCCATCCTCGAAACCCAGCCGGTCAGCGCTGCCAGCTATGCTGCCTGTGGCCATGTGGTCGGTTCCCGCCGTGGGGAGTTCAGCGGCGCGGTCGACGACGCCCTTGCCGAACTCGGCCTGTCGCGCAAGGTCCACCTGGTGGTTCCGAGCTACCCGGCCGTCCTTGCAGCCGCAGCCGCGTCCGATCTTGTCGGCGTGGTGCCGAGATCCTGCTGCCAGGCCGAGACCATGGGCGCAACCAGCCTGTTCGAATTGCCGGTGGAGACACCGCGATTCATCATCACCCAGACCTGGCACCCGCGCATGGATGCGGACCCGGTTCACCGCTGGCTAAGGGCCTTGATCTTCGAGGAATTCAGAACCCGGCCGGAAGGGTCAGGCAATATGGTGAGGCTGGGAGGCTAGACCCCGCCATCGGACGCGTCGGTCAGCCCTTCCGCCGCAGGGTGATCCGGGTCAGCTCCGCGGGCCTTCCCAGCCTCAGTGCAAAGCCGGGCCAGAGTGCGGTGCCGTTGTTGACGTAAAGCTGCATGGGCCCGACCTGGTAAAGCCCGGAAACGAAACCATTGTTGGCGCGTGCCAAAAGCCGGTCCATGCCGCGAATCATTCCGCCATGGGTATGACCGGACAGTTGCAGCGCCACGCCGGCCTCCGCGGCTTGCCGCGCCTGCATCGGCTGATGGTCCAGCAAGATCACCGGCGCAGCGTCCGGCGCATCTGCAAGGGCCACGCGAAGATCCGGGGCCGCAAACCCGTTGCGGCCGGCCGAGCGATCAGGAATGCCCGCCACCACCAGCTTGGCTTGACCGCGCTCGATGACGGCGTGGCTGTTGCTGAGCAATTGCATGTCCATGGCCGCGAAGTGCTGCAGAAACCCTTCGGCGTCGAAGAAATATTCGTGATTGCCGGAGATCGCCAGGATCCCGTCATGGGCACGAAGCCCGCGCAGCGGTTCGACATCATCACGCCGGTGGTCGAGGCTTCCATCGATGAAATCGCCGGTAATGACGATAAGATCCGGCTCAAGCCTGTTGGTCTTCGCCACCATCGCCGCGGTCCAGGCGGCAGGAAACAGCCGGCTGATATGCAGATCCGTCAGTTGCACGACTGTGTACCCGTCAAAGGCGGCATCAAGCCCGGGAATGGCGATATCGATCTCCTTGAGCGGCGGCACGATGATCGCCCGGTTGACCCCAAACGCCGACAGCGCCAGCGCAGCAAGTCCTGCCACGTAGCGCAGCTCAGTCGCGAAAGCCGGGAGATCGCCGGTGAACACCAGGACAATGAGCGAAGCCGCATCGATCGCCAGCAAGAACACTGCCAGAAGCAGGATCGCGCCAAACAGCACGTTGAATGCAATCACCAACGGCCTTGGAAACTCGGGAGAAAATACCGAGCCGGACGAGAGCCGGCTGAAATAGTGATACTGTGAGGCGACCAACAGGATCAGAGCCAGCAGCGCCTTGACCCACCATGGCCAGGGCAACGGCAGAATGAAGCGGACGAGCACGATCAGCCACAGCAGCCCGGTAACGACTTTGAACATCACTTGCGCCCTTGCTGGTGCGAAACATCTGCGGCGGCAAATTTCGCGGATGTCTTCGATCGCTGAAGGCGCCGTGCGCGCGTCACCCGCTCTTGCCTGCAAGCTCTGCGAGGTGTGTCATCACCACGGCCGCTCCATTGAGACGCTTTTCCGGTGTCGGCAGATCGCGGATGAAGACCACGCTCTGATCCGGCCGGATCTTGGCCAGATTGCCCTGCTTCGAGATGTGTTGCACCAGTCCCGCAGGATTTGGGAATTCCTTGTTGCGGAACTGAACCACCACGCCCTTCGGGCCCGCGTCGAGTTTTTCGACATTGGCCTTGCGGCACAGCGCCTTGATGAAGACGATCTTGAGCAGATGCTGGACCTCGATCGGCAAAGGTCCGAACCGGTCGATCATTTCTGCCCCGAAGCCATCGATATCGGCGACATCGATGATTTCGCCCAGGCGGCGGTAAAGTCCGAGCCGCAAATGCAGATCCGGCACGTAGTCTTCCGGGATCATCACCGGCGTTCCAACCGTGATCTGCGGCGACCATCCGGTGTCCACCACCTCGTCCTCGCCGCGAACCTGGGCCACGGCTTCCTCGAGCATGTGCTGGTAGAGCTCGAAGCCGACCTCCTTGATGTGGCCGGATTGCTCTTCGCCGAGCAGATTGCCGGCACCGCGGATGTCGAGGTCGTGGCTCGCGAGCTGGAAGCCGGCGCCAAGCGTGTCGAGCGATTGCAACACCTTGAGCCGCTTGTCGGCGGTCGTTGTCAGCATCTTGTTGACCGGCAGTGTGAACAGCGCAAAGGCCCGGACCTTGGAACGGCCGACACGTCCGCGCAACTGATAGAGCTGGGCCAGGCCGAACATGTCGGCCCGGTGCACGATCAGCGTGTTGGCGGTCGGCACGTCGAGACCCGATTCCACGATCGTCGTCGACAGCAGCACATCATATTGCCCATCGTAAAACGCGTTCATGATGTCATCGAGTTCGCCGGCCCCCATCTGGCCATGCGCCACCGCAAATTTGAGTTCAGGCACGCTGTCGCGAAGGAAGGCCGCGACCTCCTCGAGATCCGCCAGCCGCGGACAGACATAAAAACTCTGGCCGCCGCGGTAATGTTCGCGCATCAGGGTTTCACGCACGGTCACCGGGTCAAACGGCGAAATGAAGGTTCGCACCGCCATCCGGTCGACCGGCGGTGTGGTGATCAGCGACAATTCCCGTACGCCTGTCATAGCCAGTTGCAGCGTCCGCGGGATCGGCGTCGCCGAGAGCGTCAGCACGTGCACGTCGCTCTTGAGATCCTTCAGCCTTTCCTTGTGCTTGACCCCGAAATGCTGCTCTTCATCGATGATCAGCAGTCCCAAATTGGCAAACTGGATCGAGGAGCCGAGCAGCGCATGGGTGCCGACCACGATGTCGGTCTTGCCCGACGCCAGTTCCGCCTTGGTCAGCGCCATTTCCTTGGCGCCGACCAGACGCGAGGCCTGTGCGATGCGCACCGGATAGCCGCGCAACCGCTCGGTGAAGGTCTTGAAATGCTGCCGCGCCAGCAGCGTCGTCGGCACCACGACTGCCACCTGCACGCCGTTCATGGCGGCGATGAAGGCTGCGCGCAGCGCCACTTCGGTCTTGCCGAAGCCGACATCGCCGCAGACCAGCCGGTCCATGGGTTGACCGGCCGCCAGATCGTCGCGAACCCGCTCGATCGCCGCCATCTGGTCTTCGGTCTCGTCATAGGGAAAGCGCGCCGAAAACTCGTCGTAAAGCCCCTCTGGCGCTGCCAGCGCCGGGGCCGAGCGCATGTGCCGTTCGGCGGCGATGCGGATCAGGCCCTCGGCCATGTCCAGGAGCCGCTTCTTCAGCTTGGCCTTGCGCGACTGCCAGGCAACCCCGCCAAGACGGTCAAGCTGCACTTCCGCGCTGTCCGAACCATAGCGGGTCAGAAGCTCGATGTTTTCCACCGGCAGAAACAGCTTGGCATCGCCGGCATAATGCAGTTCGAGACAGGCATGCGGCGCACCCGCGGCCTCGATGGTGCGCAACCCGACGAACTGGCCGATGCCGTGCTCGGCGTGGACGACGTAATTGCCCTCGTCCAGCCCTGAGACTTCCGAAATATAGTCCGCGCCACGGCGCTTGCGCTTGGCCCGGCGCACCAGCCGGTCGCCGAGCACATCCTGCTCGCCGATCACAACCAGGTCGTCGATCTCATAGCCGCCTTCAATGGCGAGAACGGCGGCCGCCGCTTCACCCGGCTTGAGCTTGTTGAGTTCGGCGTGGCTGTTGATCCGCACTACCCTCTTGAGGCCGTGCTCGTCGGTGACCTGCAAGAGCCGGTCAAGCGAGCCCTCGGTCCAGGCGGTGATCAGAACCTTGCGGCCTTCGCCCCGCTTTGCGCCGACATGGGCAACCAGCTTCTCGAACAGGTTGGCCCGGCTGCCATCTTCGGACCGGTCCGCTTCCGCGTCAGCCGCCCAGCGCGGTCCCGTGCGGGTCGGCAGGTCGATCACCCGGCGGGCCGAGTTTTCCGGCTCGTGAAACGGGGTGAGCCGGATCGCATTCAGGGCTTCGAGCATTGCCACAAGCCCGGGCGCATCGAGATAAAGCAGGTCCGGCTCGATCGCCTTGTAGGGCGTGGCCTGGACGCCACGGCCCTTTTCCAGGGTCTGAGCGGCTTGTCGGGCCTCGTAATGGTCCTCGATCTGCGCCCGGCGTTCGCTCGCGGCTTCCGGCAACATGTGATCGTTGCTGATCCGGAACCCTTCGAGATAATCGAACACCGTCTGCATCTCGTCGTGAAACAGCGGCAGCCAATGTTCCATGCCGGGATAGCGCCGGCCTTCGCTGATCGCGACATAGAGCGCATCATCGCGGGTCGCGGCACCGAACATCGAGAGGTAGTTCTTGCGGAACCGGCTGATGGTCTCAGGCTCGAGCGTCACTTCGCTCATCGCATTGAGCGCCAGTTCTTTGGCCTTGCTGGTGGTGCGCTGCGAGGCGGGATCGAAATGCCGCACGCTTTCGAGCGTGTCGCCAAAGAAATCGAGCCGCACCGGTTCTTCCGAGCCCGGCACAAAGACATCGAGAATGCCGCCGCGCACGGCGTATTCGCCGACTTCGCGAACCGTGTCGACCCGTTCGAAGCCGTTCTTGGCCAGGCGGCCCGACAGGTCTTCCATCTTCAGATGGTTGCCGGCGCGCGCGGTAAAGCCGAGCTCTGCCACCACCGATTTCGCCGGCACCCGCTGCAGCATGGCGTTGACCGTGACCAGCAGGATCGCCGGATGCGGATTGTCCGAAAACTGCGCCAGCGCCGACAGCGCTTCCAGCCGCCGGGCGGAAATATCTGCCCCCGGGGACACCCGGTCATAGGGAAGGCAGTCCCATCCCGGCAGCGTCAGAACCGGAATGTCAGGCGCGAAGAAGGCCAGGTTCTGTTCCAGATCGGCCATCCGCTGGCCATCGGAAATGATATGCGCCAGCGGCCCCTCGGCGCGCGCGAGCTCTGCCAGCGCCAGGGCTTCCATGCCCTGGGGAACGCCGGACAGGGTGATCGGGGTCTTGGCTCCGGCGATCTTGGCGGCCGGGATCACGGCTTTCATCGCTTGGCTGCCTGCCCTTCGGATGTGGGAACGGAGGGTTCGAAATCAGGCACATAGCTGCGCATGCGGTCAAACAATGCGGTGCGAAACCGTTCCGGCGTTTCAGCCTCACCGGTCACCCAGCGGAAAATGTCGGCGTCTTCCTCGGCCATCAGCAATTCCAGCTGGTCGAGTTCGGCGTCATTCAGGCTGCCGATTTCCACATCGGCAAAACCGCCGATGACAAGATCCATCTCGCGGATGCCACGGCGCCAGGCGCGCACGAGAATGCGGCGGCGGCGCGGATCGAGGTCGGCGCTTGAACGTGTTGTTCCGGTCATGATCAGCCTTTTTCGGTTGGACGGTTTCCATATCCTGTCATCAGGCAAATGTCAGCCTTGCCTTTGGCTCAAAATTGCCGTTCATCTGAATTCATGCGACCTCTCCAACTCGATCCTCTGTTCAAGACCGTCGAAAGCCTGCCCGGAATCGGCCCCAAGCTGGCCGAGGCGCTGGCGCGGGTGACCGGACGCGAAGGTCCGGAGGATACCCGTACGCTCGATCTTCTCTTGTTGCCGCCGCACGGTCTGATCGACCGCACCCTGCGCAAGGGCATCACCGAGGCCCCGGAATCCACCATTGCCACGCTCAAGGTCCGTGTTGACCGCCACCAGGCCTCGCCGCCGGGACGCCGCAACGTGCCCTATCGCGTCTTCGTCCATGATGACAGCGGCGAACTGGCGCTCACCTTTTTTCACTCCAAGCAGGCCTGGCTGGAAAAGATCCTGCCGGTCGGCGAGACCGTCCTGGTCAGCGGCAAGGTCGAATGGTTCAATGGCCGTCCCTCGATGGTTCATCCCGACCACATAGTCCTGGAAGCTGATGCTGCAAGCTTTCCGCTGATCGAACCGGTCTATCCGCTGACCGCCGGCCTCTCGCCCAAGATATTGCGGCGTTCGCTCGATTCGGCGCTCGAGCTGCTGCCTGAGCTGCCCGAATGGGCCGATCCGCATCTGGTCGCAAAGAACAGCTTTCCCAGTTTTGCCGAGGCCGTGCAGGAATTGCATCATCCCGAAGCCGCGCTCGACATCGAACCGCAAACCCCGGCCCGGCGCAGGCTTGCCTATGACGAGTTGCTGGCCGGCCAGCTGTCACTGGCCCTGGTGCGCCAGACCTTGCGCAAGCTGCCCGGTCACCCGGTGGTCGCTGACGGCAAGCTGCGCCAGGCCATTCTTGGCTCCCTGCCCTTCTCGCTCACAGGCAGCCAGACCACCGCCGTGGAGGAAGTTCTCACCGACATGGCAGGATCCGACCGCATGCTGCGGCTGCTGCAGGGCGATGTCGGCTCCGGCAAGACCGCGGTCGCAATGCTCGCCATGGCCGATGCAGTGGAAGCCGGCGGACAGGCGGTGCTGATGGCGCCGACCGAAATCCTTGCCCGCCAGCATTTTGCGACCATCAGCAAGATGGCCGAGGCCGCAGGCATCGAAGTCGCGGTGCTGACAGCCCGCGCCAAGGGCCGGGAGCGGACCGAGCTGCTGCAGCGGATCGCCAATGGCCGGGCGCAGATCGTGATTGGCACCCATGCCCTGTTCCAGGATGCAGTCGTCTACAACAACCTCACCCTGGCCGTGGTCGACGAACAGCACCGTTTCGGCGTCCACCAGCGTTTGCGGCTGACAGCGAAAGGCACCGCACCACACATGCTGGTGATGACGGCGACACCGATCCCGCGCACCCTCGTGCTGGCGGCCTTTGGCGACATGGACGTCTCCAAGCTCACCGAAAAACCCGCCGGCCGTCAGCCGATTGCCACCGTCACCATTCCCGATGAACGCCTGGGGGAAATCGTCGACCGGCTGAAAAGTGCCCTTCTCGACGGCAAGAAAGCCTACTGGATCTGTCCTCTGGTCGAGGATTCTGACCAGAGCGAGCTGATGTCGGTGGAAAGCCGGCATGCGAGCCTGGCCAAGGCCTTCGGCAAGGACCTGGCGCCGCTGGTCTCGCTGGTTCATGGCCGCATGACGTCGGATGAAAAAGACCAGGCCATGCGCGACTTCAAGAACGGCGTAACACGACTATTGGTCGCCACGACAGTGATCGAAGTCGGCGTCGATGTACCCGATGCCACCATCATGGTCATCGAACACGCCGAGCGTTTCGGCCTGGCACAATTGCATCAGCTGCGCGGCCGTGTTGGCCGCGGGTCCGGCGCCTCGAGCTGTATCCTGCTTTATCACGGTCCTTTGGGTGAAACCGCAGGCGCCCGGCTCGCGGTTTTGCGCGAAAGCGAGGACGGGTTCCGCATTGCCGAGGAAGACCTCAAGCTGCGTGGCGAAGGCGAGGTTCTGGGAACCCGCCAATCCGGCCTCCCCGGCTTCCGGCTTGCCAATCTGAGCGCCCATGCCGATTTGCTGGAAATCGCCCGCAGCGACGCCCGCAATGTGCTGGACACCGATCCGGCGCTGAGCTCCCCGCGTGGCGAGGCGCTGAGAATGCTGCTCTACCTGATGCGGCGCGACGAGGCGATCCGGTTCCTCAGAGCCGGTTGAAGCTCACTTCGGTTCCGGAATTGTCTTCGTCTTGGATTTCGGCTGCACCGGCAGCTTTTGCGGGAAATCGGGAGAAACCAGTCCGGCCGAAATCACCATCTTGGCGGCTTCCTCGACGCTCATGTCCAGAATGATGACATCCTTGCGCGGAACGAACAGCAGAAAGCCGGATGTCGGGTTCGGCGTCGTGGGAAGAAAGACGGAGATCGAATCGTCTTCCGGCAGCCGCGCATTGACCTCGCCTTTGGTGTCGGTGGCAATGAAGACGATCGACCACAGCCCGCGCCGTGGATACTCGATCAGCGCCGCCTGCTTGAACGAACCGCTCTGCTCGGCCAGCACAGTCTGGAAAATCTGTTTCAGCCCTTTGTACAGACTGCGCACCAGCGGCATCCGGTCAAGCAGCGATTCGCCGAAACCGATGATCGAACGGCCAACCAGATTGGCGGTCAGGAACCCGATCATGGTGATCAGGAACAGGGCCGTCAGCAGGCCGAACCCCGGAACCGCGAACGGCAGGTAATTGTCCGGGTTGTAGATCTGCGGAATGTAGGGTTTCACCCAGCTGTCGACCCAGCCGATGAAGGTCCATGTGAGATAAGCGGTAATCGCCAACGGCGCCACGATGATCAGGCCGGTGAGAAAATAGTTCCTCAACCGTCGGCCTGCGCCCAGCCGTTTCAGCTTCTCGCTCATTCTTCACCTTGCGTTATGGCAGACAGGACACAGCGTCATGCGCTCCTCCAATATAGGGAGCACATGCCTGCAAAGACAAGGACTTCGCTGTAAGCTTTGCCTATTCGACCGTGACCGACTTGGCCAGGTTGCGTGGCTGGTCCACATCAGTGCCCATGAACACCGCCGTGTGATAGGCAATCAGCTGCACCGGCAGCGCGTAGAGCATCGGCGCAACGATTTCGTTGACCGCGGGCACGACGATGGTCGCCATCGTTTCAAGCGTCGTTGCCGCAGCCCCCTGTTCGTCGGTGATCAGGATGATCTGTCCGCCACGCGCGGCCACTTCCTGCATGTTCGATACGGTTTTTTCAAAATGGCGATCATGCGGGGCTATCACGATCACCGGCATGTTTTCGTCAATGAGCGCGATCGGCCCGTGCTTGAGTTCGCCCGCGGCATAGCCTTCGGCATGGATATAGGAGATTTCCTTGAGCTTGAGCGCACCCTCGAGCGCCAGCGGAAAGCTGGTGCCGCGGCCGAGATAAAGCACATCCTTGAACCGCGACAATTCCCGCGACAGGGTTTCGATCTGCGGCTGGATCGCGTTCAGAACCTCGTTGAACAGCCGCGGTGCCTCGACCAGCGCCTGCACCATGGCCGTTTCATCTTCTTTCGACAGTGTCCCGCGCGCCCGTCCGGCAATCATCGCCAGCGCCGCCAGTACCGACAGCTGACAGGTAAACGCCTTGGTCGAGGCCACGCCGATTTCCGGTCCAGCCAGAGTCGGGAACACCGCATTGGATTCACGTGCAATGGTCGATTCCCGCACATTGACCACCGCGCCAATGGTCAGCTGGTTGTCCTTGCAGTAGCGCAGCGACGCCAGCGTGTCGGCGGTTTCGCCCGACTGAGAGATGAACAGCGCCGCCATCTTGCCCGGAAGTGGCATCTCGCGATAGCGAAACTCGGAGGCGACGTCGATTTCCACCGGCAGCCGCGCAAAGCGTTCAAACCAGTATTTCCCGATCAGTCCGGCATAATAGGCCGTGCCGCAGGCCGACATCGCCAGCCGGTCGAGATTGGCGAAGTCGATCTGTGCACTGTCGAGTTTCACCCGTCCCTCGGCAAAATCGATATAGTGGCTGAGCGTATGCGAGACCACTTCCGGCTGCTCGTAGATTTCCTTTTCCATGAAATGCCGGTGATTGCCCTTGTCGACGACATAGGCCGCACCCTGCGATTTCTGCTTGTTGCGTTCGACCAGCGTGCCCGACTGGTCGTAGATTTCGAGCGTGTCGCGGGTGATCACCACCCAGTCGCCATCATCGAGATAGGTGATTTCGTCGGTGAACGGCGCCAGCGCGATGGCATCGGATCCGAGGAACATTTCGCCCTCGCCATGGCCTACCGCCAGCGGCGGCCCGGAGCGTGCGCCAAGGATCATGTCCGGCTGGTCCTCGAACAGCACCGCGAGCGCATAGGCGCCTTCGAGTCGGCTCAGTGCCTTCTGCATGGCCTGGCGCGGCGCCAGGCCTTCGCCGCGGTAGGCTGACAAGAGCTGCGCCACCACTTCTGTGTCGGTCTGGCTGTAGAAGCTGGCGCCCTTGCCGGTCAGCTCGGCGCGCAGCGGCGCAAAGTTCTCGATGATGCCGTTGTGGACGACCGCGACGCCATGGCAGAAATGCGGATGGGCATTGCTTTCGGTCGGCGCACCATGGGTCGCCCAGCGCGTGTGCCCGATGCCGACATGACCGGCAAGCGGCTCCTGCCCCAGCTTGTGGTCCAGATTAGCGAGCTTGCCTTCGGCCCGGCGGCGGTCGAGACGGCCGTCATGCACGGTGGCGACACCGGCGGAATCATAACCGCGATACTCAAGCCGTTTGAGCGCATCCACCAGCAACGGGGCCACTTCGCCCTTACCAACTATCCCGACTATGCCGCACATGCGCTTCTCCTGGGTAATGTGTTGGCACAGCTCTTACCCAGCAACGCGGGATTAAACCAGTGCCGCAATGTGGTGTGCCTGCTCAATTTCCGTGACACGGCGTTACCGAACCTAGGCGTCCGGTGCCGTTTCGGCCTTTTTCTTCAGCGCCTTGATCGCTGCAATCTTGTCTCTCAACCGCTGCGCCCGCCCCGGCTTGGTCTCCTGGCGTGCCCGTGCGATTGCCAGTGCGTCGTCCGGCACATCCATGGTCACCACGCTTCCCGAACCGACATAGGCGCCGTCACCGATCTTGATCGGCGCCACCAGCGAGGAGTTCGAGCCGATGAAGGCGCCGCTGCCGATTTCGGTCAGGTGCTTGTTCTGACCGTCATAGTTGCAGGTGATCGTGCCGGCACCGATATTCGCGCCGGCACCAACGACTGCGTCGCCGATATAGCTCAGATGATTGACCTTGGCGCCGTCGCCGACCCTGGCCTTCTTGATTTCGCAGAAGTTTCCGACCTTCGCCTTTTCGCCCAGTTCGGTGCCCGGACGCAGCCGGGCGAAAGGCCCGATCACCGCGTTTGCACCGATATCGGCCCCTTCGAGATGGCTGAAAGCGTGGATCACCGCGCCAGCACCAACCCTGACGCCGGGACCGAACCAGACATTGGGCTCGATCAGAACGTCATTGCCGAGCTCGGTATCGTGCGAGAGAAAAACGCTTTTCGGATCGACCATGCTGACGCCCGAGAGCATCGCCGCCTGCCGGGCCCGGGCCTGCCAGACCTGCTCGATCTCGGCCAGTTCGGCGCGGGTGTTGCAGCCCATCATGTCTTCTTCCGGCGCCTCGATAGCGACGCATTTCAAACCCTCGGCGCGGGCAATCTCGACAATGTCGGTGAGATAATACTCGCCCTTGGCATTGTCGTTGCCGATGGCTTCGAGCAGGCTGATCGCCTTGGCCCCGGAAAACGTGATGATGCCGCCATTGCAGAAATCGACCGCCAGCTCTTCTTCCGAGGCTTCCTTGTGCTCGCGGATCGCCACCAGCTCGCCATCACGCTCGAGCAGCCGACCGTAACCGGTCGGGTCCGCGGCGCGAAACCCGAGCACCACGACATCCGCGCCCTTCTGCCGCTCGGTCGTGGCGGCAGCCAGGCTTTGCGGGTCGATCAGCGGCGCGTCGCCGTAAAGCACCACCACGTCGTCATAGCCTTCCGCAATCACGTCGCGCGCCATCAGCACGGCATGACCGGTGCCCTTGCGTTCGGTCTGCTCCACCGGCGTGACCGGCACGGCAAGCCCGGCGCTCGCGGCCTTGGTGACCTGCTCCGCATCGCGGCCGACAACGAGCGCGACCCTGCTCACACCGGCAGCAGCCGCGGCCCGGGTCACATGCGAAATAAGCGGCAGATTGCCGACCGGATGCAGCACCTTGGATTTGGACGATTTCATCCGTGTCGCGTCACCCGCCGCAAGCACGACCGCCAGACATGTCCGCGCCATTCCATCACCTCATCATCGAATCGCTTGTTTACCCGTCCACGACGCTATAGCACCGGAACTTCAATCAGACCCCTTCAAGCAAACATTGCCGCGATTTGGAAGCCCCCCGAATGACTGCCCCGACGACAACCGATGCCGCGCCTGACGCGAAACCTTCTCTTGCGCGCTTCATTCCGCTTATCGTCATGTTGCTGACACCGCTGTTCTTCTCCTCGAACCTGATCTTCGGCCGCTCGACGATTCCCGAGGTGGCCCCGTTCACGCTGGCCTTTCTGCGCTGGACCGCCGCGTGCCTGCTGCTATCGCCATTCCTGTGGATGGCGCGCGCGCGCGTTCGCGCCTATGTCACCACCTATCCGGTTCACTGGCTGGTGCTGGGCTTTCTGGGCATGTGGATCTGCGGCGCCGGGGTCTACTACGCGCTGCAATTCACCACCGCCACCAACGGCACTTTGATCTACACCACTTCGCCGCTGATGGTGATCATCCTCGAACGGCTGTTTTTCGGCCGACCGACGAGCGGGCGCGAAATCGCCGGCATCATTGTCGGCTTTCTCGGCGTGGCAATCATCGTTCTCAAGGGCGATCTGAACGTGCTGACGACGACGTCCTTCAACCTGGGCGACCTGATGTTCATCGCCGCCGCCCTGTCCTGGGCCGGCTATTCGGTGCTGCTCAAGGGGCACCGCACCGCTGGATTGCCGGTCTCGGCGCTGTTTGCCATTATCACGCTATCTGGCGCGCTGCTGCTGGCGCCATTTGCCCTGTGGGAATATCTCTCCGGCGCGATGATGCCGCAGACCTGGAGCGCCTGGGGCGGCATTGCCGGCATCGTCGTATTCTCGTCCCTGCTCGCCTTCTCCGGCTACCAGTACGGCATCGCCCGGTTGGGCGCCTCGACGGCAAGCGTTTTCATGTATCTGTTGCCGCCCTATGGCGTCGGCCTTGCCGTGCTGGTTCTAGGTGAACCCTTCGAAACCCACCATGCCATCGGCATCTTCACCGTGCTGGCGGGCCTGGTGCTGGCGACGGCTCCCCGCAAGAAGCGCTGATGCCGGTTGCCGGGTAGCAAGCGCTGCCTCAGCCGATCATGCCCAGGGCGGGAAAGGTTTCGAGCAGCCAGTAGGCCATGGTGGCCATGCCGCCGGTCAGAAACAGGATCCCGGTCAGCACCAGCAGCGCCCCGGTGACCTTCTCGATGGTGCCGAGATGCCTGCGGAATTTCTGCGAGAACCGCATGAAGCGTTCGGAGAACAGCGCGGCAATCCAGAATGGCACCGCAAGCCCAAGCGAATAGGCCGCCAGCAGCGCTGCCCCGGCACTGACGGTTTCCCGTCCTGCCGCAACCCCGAGCACCGCGCCGAGCACCGGTCCGATGCAGGGCGTCCAGCCAAAGGCGAATGCCAGCCCCATCACATAGGCGCCCGAAAGCGTGGCCGGCTTGCCGCCGCCCGCAAACCGCGCCTCGCGGGCCAGCACTCCAATGCGGAAGACGCCGAGGAAGTGCAGGCCCATCAGGATAATGACGATACCGCCGAACTTGGCCAGCAGATCCATGTGCTGACGCAAGGCCGCCCCGATGCTCGAAGCCCCGGCACCGAGTGCCACGAAAACGGTGGCAAAGCCCAGCGTGAAGAACAGCGAGGCAAAAAACACCGCCCGTCGCGTGTCCCTGGCTCGTGCCTCGGCCCCACTGCCGCGAAAATCCTCAACCGACACGCCGGCCATGTAACACAGGTAAGGCGGCACCAGCGGCAGCACGCAAGGCGACAGGAAAGACAAGGCTCCCGCGAAAATGACGGTGAGCAGCGAAATGTCGGCAATCATCACGAAATCAGGATCCCTTTGTCGCATGAGTGCGATGGAGACGAACAGGCCAGATGGCTATTGGGTCTCTATCTAACCGCCAGCCTGCCACTTCGCCAGTCACGTTTTGGAGCGCAAGGCGTGATTTCCTCCCCTCCCGAACCTGGAGCCGAACCCAGCCGGCACAGCGCCGTTGTGGTTTGCAAATAAGCCCGACAAACGGCCTTGAGAGCCAAGGCCGAAAGTGCTTTGAAAAAACAGCTTGATGCATCTGTTTTTGCGGTTGACCATGGACAGATGCCTGCCTATGTTCCGCGCCATTCGGGCCGACGCCCCAAGCGTCCGTCCCGCTGTGTGAGAGAGCGTAGCTCAGCTGGTAGAGCAACTGACTTTTAATCAGTAGGTCCAGGGTTCGAACCCCTGCGCTCTCACCAAACAAGCCCATATGATACGACGATTTGCGCAGCGCGCTCGCCGGGTACGCTCGCTTGATTTGCAGCTTTTTCGTGTCACACTCAACCAGTTGACGCGACATGGCTGAAACATGGGGGAGCAAATGGAAAGCAGAATAGGAATCGTCTGTTTGGTCAGCGTTAGCCTTTGCGGGTGCGCGGGCATCAACAAATCCATGACCTACAACGACGTGAAACACGTTACTTTTCGCGATCCTAGCCTTCCCATAGGGTTCTGGATTTTTGACCATCCGAATGACGGAAAAATGCTTATCAACCAAGATCCCGGGTCCGCTATGGGAGCTGGTGCAGCCAAGGGTTTAACTCTCGGCATTGCCGACACCTCTACGCCTGTCCAGGTTTTTCGCAACGGCGCACAACTATGGCTCAATGCAACGGGACGGGAATGCAAGGTGGTTCAGGTTGATCGAGTACTAGCTCCAACCAATTACGAAGCCACATATGAATGCTCGCCCCCAACGACGTAAGATAAAACTCGCGAATTGCCCAGCTAGCCAACCTCACTTTGAGGTGGGAAATTGCGATGACCTACGACCTTTCCTGTTGCCCGATCATCCAAGACCTCGCTGTTGCTGATGCTTTGCCATTTGAGCGTTGACGGATATGCCGCAGGCCTCGCGAAGATAAACCGGAGCGGATATGTTCGGCTACATCGAGATGTTCTAGGGTCCGAATCGTCGGCATGTGCGAAACGGGATGGGACTGAAATGGCAGCTATTGAGCCTGGGGCGTCTGGCCTGAAGCCAGACACGGCTGTGCGAAAGACATGGAATTTCTCACTGAAGCCATCAGAACGCCAGGCCTTGCTGGCGATCCTCTGCGCAATGCTGCTCGTGCGCATCCTGGCCATGTTCTGGTATCCCTTCGTCGATTCGACCGAGGCACGATACGCAGAAATTGCGCGAAAAATGCTGGAGACGGGGGACTGGATTACCCCTCAGTTCGACTATGGCGTCCCGTTTTGGGGCAAGCCGCCATTGCACACATGGATGTCCGCGCTTGGCATGAAGATATTCGGTGTGGGTCATTTCGGCGCGCGGTTTTTCTTTTTGATTGCATCACTCGGCCTGCTGTCGCTCTGCTACATCTGGGTGCGCAAGCTGCGAGGCAGCGACCTGGCCTTGGTCGCAACAGCCGTCATGGCTTCTGCAGGCCTGTTCTTCGGGGCCTCAGCCTTCGTCGTGACCGACATGGCAATGGTGCTGGGAACGACCATGAGCATGGCCGGTTTCTACGCCTGCGTCGCTGACAAATCATCTCATCGTTTGTGGGGGTATCTGTTCTTTGTCGGGCTTGCCATTGGCCTCTTGGCAAAGGGGCCGGTTGCGGTCGTTTTGACAGGAATCCCGATCTTCCTCTGGGTCGTCCTGGGCAATCGCTGGCTACAGTTGTTGCGTCTTCCATGGGTCACGGGAGTGCTGCTCGCTGCGCTGATCGCCGTGCCATGGTATCTGATGGCCGAGGCGAAAACGCCGGGGTTCCTGAGCTACTTCATCATCGGAGAACACTACAAGAGGTTCCTGGAGACCGGCTGGCAGGGCGATTTGTACGGCTCGGCTCATGCTCGTCCCAAGGGGATGATCTGGGTCTATGGCTTCATTGCATTCCTGCCCTGGATCCTGTTCGCTCCAGCTTTGGCGACGAGAGGCAAACAGGTTCTGGAGGTCTTCCGGAAAGATCAAACCGGCTGGCATGGCTATCTGTTGGCCTGGTCATTGTCTCCCCTGATCCTGTTCACACCGGCCGCCAACATTCTTCCCGCTTATGTTCTGCCTGGAATTCCCGCCGCCGCCATCCTGCTGGTGTCTGTCTGGACGACGGTCTTCGGGCAGCCGGGCCGGATGACGCGGCTGTGGATGCCACTTTCCATGATCACTGTCGCGGTCATAGTTCTGGGTCTCACCACGGTCGCGTTTTTCTTCCCCAACACGCTCAATGTCAGGTCGGAACGGGAGTTGGTTCTAAAAGCGCTTGAGACCTCACCGGACATCGCGATCAATTACTGGGGTGACCGCAGCTACTCGGCCGAGTTTTACACACGAGGCCGCGTTCGCTACGTAACCGATGCCGCAGCTCTCGAGGCCTTGAACACGAACGATGTCCGGGATGCCCTGGCGGTTTACAGCCACGACATACCGCTTCTCAAGGATCAGTTGGAGGCTGGCTTTGTCGACCTGGGCCGGTTCAACCGCCGTCACTTGTTCGTTGAGCCGCCGTTGCAGTAGCGATCGCGATACGTTCGATGGGTGCCGCCGATCTGCGGCTTGATCAGACACGAAGCAAGCGCTGAGCATCTCAGCGCCTGCCCTGTTAAATTGGGACCCGAAACCTCGAGCCTGTTCCCGATGACCACCACCTGGTGGCCCTTTTTCAACGCATCAGTCTGATCGGCGGCCCATTGCTGAAGACGCCCGCCTCACTTCGGCGCGGCGCGCGGGGCTATCGTCGGTGGAGCCGCGTTCAGCGTATCGCGGGCAAACCCGGCAGCGGCCTTGTACTTGCCCATGAATTCGGCCCGTTCCGCAGCCGGGATCACGCTGTCGATGTCGTCGAACTCGCCGCCGCAGCGCTCGTTGACCATGTTGAGCAGCCCGAACGGCCCTGCTCCGCGATTGCGCAGGATCAGCGCCGAAATCGGCTCGCACAACTCGGCATTGAAGGCAGCAAGTGCGTCGGGCCCGACCCCATGGGCGAGGAACTTTGCGCCCAGAATGCGCGCATCCATGATCGCCTGGCTGGCGCCGTTCGAGCCGGTCGGATACATCGCATGCGCCGCGTCGCCGATCAGCGCCACCGGGCCGTCGACCCAGGTCGGGATCGGATCGCGGTCGATCATCGGGTTTTCAAAGGCGATATCGGCATCGCGGATCAGTGCCGGCACATCCAGCCAGTCATAAGTCCAGTCCTCGAAATGATGAATGAAGTCATCGATCCCGACTGGGCGGAACCAGCCCATGGTCTCGTGCTCGGACGGATCGTCATAGGTAACCTCGGCGATCCAGTTGATCAGCGCCAGCCCTGTTTCGGGATCCGGCGGCGAAATCGGATAGATCACCATCCGGTGCTTGTGCGTGCCAAGCCCGATAAAGGACGAGCCGGTGCGGACCGGTTTCGCCCGCGAGGTCCCCCGCCACATCACCGCGCCGCCCCAGTGGATCGGCGGCTGGTCGGGATGCATCTGTGCCCGGATGGCGGAATGAATGCCGTCCGCCCCGATCAGCAGGCTGCCGGTTTCCTGGATCTCGCCGGTTTTGGTCTCCAGCGTCACCGTGACGCTGCCATCGGGATTGACCGCGTAGCCCTTGGCCCGGCATCCCGGCCGCACCGCATCGGGCCCCGCTAGTTCGACAAAGCGCCGGTACAGCGCCATGTGAAATTCGCCCCGGTGCATGGCGTATTGCGGCCAGTCGTAACCCGCCAGCAGGCCACGCGGCTCGGAATAGATCTCCTGGCCTTTCATGCCGACCAGCGCCCATTCCTTGGCCGGAACCCCGAGGGTGTCGAGTTCTTCCGCCGTGAAGCCGAGATCGAACAATTCGCGCACCGCATTGGGCTGGATGTTGATGCCGACGCCCAGCGGCTTGAGTTCGTTGACGGCTTCAAACACCACGCAGTCGACACCGATCTGGTGCAAGGTCAGCGCCAGCGCCAGCCCGCCAATGCCGCCGCCTGCGATCATCACCCTGTTGTCCGCCATTGTGAAATGCTCCGTGTGTGTGGTGTGCCGCGTTCCGACCCGTCCAATAGCCAGATCGGACAAGACTGTCGACAGCAGCTATGCGTCGAGGGAAGGCAGGATCAGCCTTTCGGCTGGTAGAAATCCGAGGTTTTTGCGCGACCGGCAAGCCACCAGCCGGCCTGCTGCGGCCAGGTCTCGAACGCTGTGTCGTAGCCCAGATGGCGCGCGGCGTGCTGCGCCCAGTTCGGATCGACCAGCGCTTCGCGGGCGATGGCGATCAGATCGGCCTGGCCGTCCTGCAAGATGGCTTCTGCCTGTTCGGGGTGGGTTATCAGCCCCACCGCCATCGTCGTCATGCCGACGTCCCTGCGCACCCGCTCGGCATAGCCGACCTGGAATCCGGGCTGCCGCTTCTGTCCGCCGCTCGCCGTCGCGGCACCGGCGATGCCGCTTGACGAGCAATCCATCACATCGACGCCGAGCCGCTTGAGTTCGCCCGCCAGCACCACCGTGTCATCCAGCGTCCAGCCTTCCGGAACGCCGTCAACGGCGGAAGTGCGGAAGAACAGCGGCAGCTCCTCGGGCCAGACCGCACGCACCCGCTCGGCGATTTCCAGCGCCAGCTGCATCCGTCCGGCAAGGTCTCCGCCATATTTGTCGGTGCGCTTGTTGGACAATGGCGACAGGAAACTGTGCACCAGATAGCCATGGGCGCCGTGGATTTCCGCAATCTTGTAACCGGCCAGAAGCGCCCGTTTCGCGGCAGCTTCGTAGTCATCCAGCAACGCGGAGATCTCGTCCCCTGTCAGCTCATGCGGCACCGGCCAGCCTTCCGCTACCGGTACGGCAGACGGGCCGACCGGCGTCCAGGGCATGTCGCCACGGGCAAAATCCGCCTCGTTCAGCGGACCGTTGCCGTACCAGGGACGCTGCATTCCGGCCTTGCGCCCGGCATGGCCGAGCTGGATAGCCGGAATGGCGCCGTTCCTGAGCGCGAACTGCGCCACCCGTGCATGGCCGGGGATCTGGCTGTCGGTCCAGATGCCGGGGCAGCCATGGGTGATGCGGCCCTGTTTCTGCACAGCTGTAGCTTCGGTGAAGACGATCCCGGCCCCGCCGATGGCAAAGCGCCCCAGATGCGCCAGGTGCCAGTCATCCATATGCCCCTCATGCGCCGAATACTGGCACATCGGTGAAATCACCACCCGGTTGCGCGTGGTGACACTACGAAGGGTTAGCGGTTTGAACAGGTGAGGCGCAGCGGTCATGAGAGGTCCTTTTGTCAATCGCGCGGAAGCTATCGCGCGTTGACGCCGGGAGCAATCTTTCACTGCCAGGAATTGTCAGACTACGCGACAGCCTAATTCGAAACCGCGAGCTTTGGCGATGCAAGACCCTGCCGCGCGGCCTCGATCAGTGGCAACACAAAGAAATCCATGCCTTGCGGCACCTGGCCCACGGCCATCGGACAGCCATAGACGGTTTCCAGATTGGCCGGTGTCAGCACCTCCCGCGGCGCGCCGCAGGCGTGAACCCTGCCCTGGTTCATCAACACCACGTGGTCGGCATAATGCGCCGTCAGGTTCAGATCGTGCAGGATCGCCACCACGCCGCCGCCGGCATCGGCATAGCGCCGGGCGATCTGCATGATCTGCAGCTGATGCTTGATATCAAGGCTCGAGATCGGTTCATCGAGAAACAGGCAGCGCGGCATGTCCTCGAATACCGGTTCCCAGACTTGCGCCAGCACCCGGGCGAGCTGAACCCGCTGCTGTTCTCCGCCGGAAAGCTCCTGGTAGAGCCGCGCTCCATATCCTTCCATATCCACCGCCGCCAGCGCCTGGCCAATCCGTGCCGGAACATCCGTGCCGGTCTGGACACCGGTCGTCAGGCCCAGCCGAACCACCTCGTGCACGGTAAAGGGAAACGAAAGATTGGCCGATTGCGGCAGCACGCCCCGCAGGCTGGCAAGCTCGGCCGGACGCGCGCGCGCGATATCGACGCCGTTGAGCCGGACATCGCCCGCAAAAGCGATTTCGCCGGTTAGCGCGCGCAGCAGGGTTGTTTTGCCCGATCCGTTCGGCCCGATAATGACGCTGAACTGGTCCCGGGAAGCCTGCATGTCGATGCCGTGCAGAATTTCCGTCTTTCCCAGTCGAACATGAATGTTTCTTGCCGTGAGCATGTCAGATATCCATCAATCCGCGCCTGCGCAGCAGGATCCACAAGAAGAACGGCGCGCCCACCGTCGCGGTGACGATGCCGATCGGAAGCTCGGCCGGCGCCACGATCTGGCGTGCAATGGCGTCGGCGAACAAAAGCATGATGGCGCCGAGCAGCGCGCAGGCGGGCAGCAGGTAGCGATGATCCGGGCCGATCGACAGCCGCAACAGATGCGGCACGACGATGCCGACAAAGCCGATGCCACCGGACACGGCGACAGCCGCGCCGGTGGCTGCTGCGACCATGACAATGGCCACGCGTTTGAACACCTGCACATGAATGCCCAGATGTTGCGCCGTCGCCTCGCCCAGAGTCATCGCATTTAGTCCGCGCGCCATGAACGGCGCAAACAACAGGATCGGCAGAATGATCGGCGCCACCGCCAGCACCTTTGGCCAGGTCGCCCCTGCAACCGAGCCCAGGCCCCAGAATGTCAGGTCCCTGAGTTGCTCGTCATCGGCCCAGAAAATCAGCAATCCGGTAAAGGCTCCGGCCATCGCACCGAGCGCGATGCCCGCAAGCAGCATGGTCGCCACCGAGGTGCGGCCATTGCTGGTTGAAATCCGGTACAGTGCGAAGGTGAAGCCCAGCCCGCCGAGAAAAGCCGCGAACGGAACGTGGTAGATTCCGAACAGCGCCGCCACCGGCGCCAGAACGCTGGCGCCAAGCACGATGAAGGTCACCGCCCCCAGACCTGCGCCCGCAGAGACACCGACGATGCCCGGATCGGCCAGCGGATTGCGGAACAGACCCTGCATGGTCGCCCCCGACACTGCCAGCGACGCCCCGATCATCATGCCGAGCAAGGTACGCGGCATGCGGATATCGAGAATGACCACGCGCTCGACGGCGCTGATAAGCTCATCCTGCCCCGAGACGAGCGCCCAGATGACCGACACAGCCGAGGCGTCGGTGGCCCCCGAAGCCAGGCTCAGCACGGCGGTGAGCAGCAGGACCACTGCCAGCACAAGGATGATGCGGCGCGCAAAAACCGTCCGGTCGCCCGTATCCGACACCGTCCGCTGTGCTGCAACCGCGTCGAGGCTAATGCTCATGGCCGTAGAACGCTTCTGCCAGCTTTGAGATCGCCTCGCCCGTGCGCGGCCCGAACCCCAGCAACAAGAGCCCGTCCATGCGGATGATGTTTCCGTTCTTGACCGCCGGTGTCGTCGAGAGCGCCGGATGCGCCTCCAGCAGCGCGTTCGGCGATTGGTGATCGGCGGCCTCTCCGCGACCGTTCATCATCACGATGACCTCGGGTGCTGCCTCGATCACGGCTTCATTGCTGATCTGCTTGTAGCCGGAGAATTCGGTGATGACATTGTCGCCACCGGCCAGTTCGATGATGTTGCCGGCGGCGGTGTTCTTGCCCGCCGTGTTGACCTTGTCATCGGTCAGCGCCAGCACGAACATCACCTTGTGCTTGCGATCGATGGACGCCAGCCGCGCGCGGGCCTTCGCAATGTCGGCCGCGACCTGCTGCTTGAGTTCCTCGCCCTTCTCCGGCACCCCCAGTTCCGCAGCAATGATGGTGATGTTTTCATCGATGCCCTCGAGCGTGAAGTCATCGGGAACGTCGACCCACCGGACGCCTGTGCTTTTGAGCACCTCGACCGCCTCGCGCGGACCGTTGTTCTCGCGCGCCAGGATGAGGTCCGGCTTGACCGACAGCACGCCCTCCGGCGACAGCGCACGAATATAGCCGACATCCGGCAGGGCGGTGGCTTCGGGTGGATAGCTGGAGGTTGAGTCCCGGCCCACGAGCCGGTCCTGTTCGCCAAGCGCATAGACAATCTCGGTCACCGCGCCGCCGATGGCCAACACCCTTTGCGCCCCGGAGCCTTCGGCATGGGCCGAATACGAAGCCAGCGGCAAGGCAAGCAGCGCTGCGAGGCTGGACCGGAGGAAGAACCGGCGCTTGAGGCCGCAAGAATTTTTCATGATCGTCTGTCTCATTGTGCTGGCTCCATGACCGTTGCGGCCTCGGCCCGCGGCAGGGCCTGAACCAGCGCATCCCACTGCGCAACGGATTCGGACACATCGCCCCCGCGCCGGTCACCATTGATCAGGATGACCTGTTCGTCGTCTTCGTCGAAAATCTCGATCGAATGAATGTCGCCGTTGCTGGTGGGTTTGCGCACCAGCCAGATCGCGGCAAAGCGATCCTTGCGCAGGTGGAGATGGAACCCGCTGTCGAGAACATTGAGCCACGGCCCAACCTGCTTGATGTTGCGCACCGGGCCCGAATGGATCTGAAGAATGCCGGGGTTGCGGACGAAGGCCATGATCGGCACCTCCTGCGCCGCCAGTCTTTCAAGCAAAAGGTCGGCCGACTCCGCCGACAGCCGCTGAGCGTAGTCTTCGCCAACAAGGCGAATGGCGTCATGGCGCGAAATCTTGCTCTTGCGCAGCATCGACTGGAACTGGTGGGTATCCTCCATCGTCGCCCAGGTCTCGCGCAGGGCCGCCAAAGCCTCGGCACTGGGCTGCTCGGTCGGCCTGCTGGCAGCTGTTTCCTTGAAGGCTGGCCCCGGCGTGTCCTTCTGCAACCTATTTCTAATCAGGTTCCATTTCTCCATGTCCGTCGCATCACGCGTGAAAACCTTATGAACGGCGTCTCCGCGTGCATCGAAGAACTGAAAACTCTGCAGCGCGGATCCGTCGTCCATTGGCTTGGTGACGTGATAGGCGTGCCGCCAGTGCTTGGGGAAAATTCGCAGGTCGATGTCCGCTCCAAGAACGATCGAGGCATGTTTGCCAGCCGAATATTTTTCGTAAACGCCGGTCTTTTCGTGCACCGCGTTGGCGTTGCGTGACAGGGCCATCACCACACCCGCATCCTTGAGCATGGTGAAAAAGACGTCGATCAACGGCTCGATCCGTTCGACATGGTCGCCGACTAAGGCGTCCAGGAACTCGGCTTCCGATATCCCCAGCTGAGTGGCCAGGTCGCGTTCGCGCATTTCGGGATTGTTGCGTCGTGCTTCTTTGATCGCCGCCGCGTCGGGTTTTGTGCTGTTCATACGCCTGCTCACTTGTTGAGTATCAATTTGCCCTGCTTGGTGATTTTCAAGCGGTAGAGGGAACCATCATGCTCGATGGCGACCTCCCTGCTCTCACCGAACAATTCCCGCGATTCGATCACTCGATCGTCGTGAGGGAATTCAAACTCGGGATTGGGCGCACTGTGTCCGGCTGGATTCTTTTCCAAGGTCAACATCCATTTGTTGGCCTGGCTGGCAGCGAGCTGGCTTGGCGTGATTTGCTGTGCGAATTAACTTGACTAAAACGCTCCAGATTTAGTAGTCGGTGTCTCGCATAAGCTGAGTGGAAATGTCAAGTTTGATGTTGATATCAAAACGACAACACCACCAGGGGGCAAGCAAGCGGTACGCCAGCCAGCCATTCAACAAGAAAATGGATCAGGTAAGAGCGTTATGACTGCTATCAGAACAACCATGACTCGCACCGCAGTGACTTTGGCACTGTGTACAACAACCGCCCTCACGGCAGTGCCTGCGGCCAACGCCCAGGAGGAAGCCAAGCCGCAGAACGGCTTCACCCTGCTGCAGCGGCTCGTCCTTGGTGCCGGCCGCGCCAAGGTGGCAACCGACACGCCCCAGGCTGTCACCGCCCTTGAACAGGAAGACATCGACGACAAGCAGGCCGCAACCGTCACCGACCTGCTCAAGGATATTCCGAATGTGAGCGTGGTTGGCGGCGCCAACCGTGCCCTGGGTCAGTCCTTCAACATTCGCGGTATCGGCAAGGGCGAATCGGCTTCCGATGAAGGCCGCATTCTGGTCAATGTCGATGGTGTACCCCAATTCTTCGAACAGTACCGGATGGGCGGGTTCTTCAACGACCCGGAGCTTTTCAAGCGGGTCGAGGTGCTGCGCGGACCCGCATCCTCCACCCTTTACGGCTCGGGCGCTTTGGGGGGCGTGGTCAATTTCACCACCAAGGATGCCTCGGATTTTCTGGCTGAAGGCGAAACCGGATCGCTCAAGCTCAAGGGCAGCTACGATTCCAATCCCGATGGTTACCTGACAAGTGCGATCCTGGCGCTTCGGCTGAGCGATTACGCGGAAGTGCTGCTGACCGGCAATTACCGCAAGGCCGGCGCCTTCACCGATGGTGCGGGCGACGAGGTCCTGGGGTCCGAATTCACCACGCCGAACGGCCTGGCGAAGGGAACCTTCTATCTCGACGAGTCCAGGGAGCGCAAAGTCCAGCTCAGCTACAGCCAGTTCAACAGCGACCAGGACAACCAGGCCTACTCCCAGCTTCAGCCAACCGGCGCCTTTGGAACCGTCGACCGGGTGGTCAACAACCGCCAGGCGCAGATCTCCTACGAAGACGCGGCAACCGACAACCCGTGGCTGGATCTGAAGGTCACGTTCTCCTACAACGACATCACCAACCAGCAGAAGAATGCGTCACTCGGAGCATTCAGCTCGATCGGTCAGGATTCGACCTATGGCTACGAGAGCTACCAGCTTCTGGCCCAGAACACCTTCGAATGGACCGGCGACAACTACGAGAACTATCTGACCGTAGGCGGCCAGCTGATCCGTCAGAACCGCACCACCGGGACCGCGACCCCTCTTGGCCATCACCCTGAGGGAACCGACTCCCAGGCCGGGATCTTTGTCCAGAACGAGTTCATCTGGAACGACCGGCTGACCCTCATTCCCGGTGTTCGCCTGGACTACCAGAAGCTTAGCGGCGGCGACTCGGTCGGCGTTCTGAACGGTGGCCTGGCTCCCGAGGACAAGGCAGACACCGCGTTCTCTCCGAAACTGGCGGCGCTCTACAAGTTCACCGACAATTTCTCGGTCTTCGGCTCCTACGCCCACACCGAGAGATTTCCCTCCATCGACGAGATCTATTCCAACGATTACGGCGCCGGCGTCCGGCCGAACTACAGCCTTGGCCTGAGAAAGGAAAAGTCCAACAACTATGAAATGGGCTTTGTCGTCTCGACCAACAATCTGGTTCAGGACGGCGACAGCTTCGATTTCAAGACCACGGCGTTCTACAACAAGATCAACGATCTCATCGTCCGCCAGCGCAACATGTATCCGCAATACGTCAATGTCGGACAGGCGGAGATCTACGGCCTGGAGTTCGAAGCGGGCTACGAGAGCGACAATTTCTTCGCTGACGCCGGCCTGGGTCTGACCGTCGGCACGGATCTGACCAACAACACTGCCCTCACGGAAGTTGCGCCGGCCGAAATCAATATCGGCGCAGGCTACCGCCTGCCGGATCGCGGCGTGACATTCGGCTGGGAAGGCCGCTTCGTCTTCGCTGAAACCCGGGTCCCGACCCCGACGGCGCCAACCACCGACTTCGCCGCTGAAGCACTCAGGCGCGCTGCGTTCAACACCCACGATCTCTACGTCAACTGGCGCCCGGATCAGGACAGCCAGTTCATCGGTTGGGAAGCATCGTTCCGGGTCGAAAACGTCTTTGACACCAAGTATCGCGACTTCCTGTCAAACGACAACGGCAAGGGCCGAACCTTCAAGGTCACTCTGGCCAAGCAGTTCGGCTGGTAACCCCCTAGGAGACTAAGAAATGGCAATCGTAAGCCCAAAACCTGTAATTCTGTCACTCGTTCTCGGGCTTTCGGTTGCCGCGACGGCTGCCTCCGCGCAAGACCAGAGCCAGCCGTCGCTTTCCATCGATTTGAATGCACTCGAACAGGTTGATCAAGCCTGCCGCCTGGTCTTCGTCGCAAGCAACAAGACCGGCACGCCGATCGAGGAAATGGCGCTCGAAACAGTGTTGTTCGACACAGAGGGAACTGTCGACCGTTTTGCCCTGTTCGACTTCAAGGACCTGCCGGTAGGCAAGACCCGGGTCCGCCAGTTCGATCTGCCCGAGACCCAGTGCGGCACCATCGGCCGGATCCTGATCAATGGTGCGGCCACCTGCAAGGGCCTGTCTTTCAAGGGGACCGAATGCATTGATCACCTTGATCTCAAGAGTTCCTCCAAGACGGAGATTGTCGGATGAGCCTGTTTGAAAACCCCATCGCCCGAATCCAGCAGTTCATCGATATCGGCGGCCCCGTGGTCGTGCTTCTGCTGCTGCTTTCTGTCATCGCCGTATCGGTGGCCCTGTTCAAGCTGTGGCAGTTCAAGTCGCTCAAGCTGGGCACGGAGAAAGGGCTGCACAGCATCGTCTCGCTGGCAGTCAGGCTCAAGCGCCAGCATGCCGACCGTTCGTCCAGCCGCGGCGATCTCGAGGACGTGCTGGCAGTCGCGGCCAACGCGCAGATCAAGCAGCTGCAGCGCGGATTCCGGGTTCTCGACACCATCGCCCAGATTGCTCCCCTGATCGGCCTGTTTGGCACGGTGCTTGGCATGATCACGGCGTTTCAGGCCTTGCAGCAGTCAGGCAACAGCGTCGATCCGTCGATCCTTGCCGGCGGCATCTGGGTTGCGCTGCTGACCACAGCCGTAGGCCTCGCCGTTGCCATGCCCACCAGCATAGCGCTGACCTATTTCGAAAGCCGGGTCGAACGGCACCAGATTGCCATCGAGGCGGCGGTGACGCGCATCCTCAATCCGGCGGCTCAGGCGGCGTTCGACGAGGATCAAAGCCACGCACCCAGGGCAGGCGTCTGGCCTGTGCCCGCCGATGCGGCTTGAAACCTCCGGCTTCCGGCGGCGTCAGGTTTCCATGACGTCGCTCATCGACGTGATATTCCTGCTCCTGCTGTTTTTCATGCTCAGCTCCACCTTCTCCAAGTTTGCGGACGTTGAACTGAGCGCTTCGGGTGGTCGGAGCACCTCCGCGCAGACCGCTGTGCCGGCGTTCCTGAAACTCACAGCAGACCGTGTTCTGCTCAATGGTGTCGAGTTCGGCAAGGACGCGCTCGCAGGCGAAATCGAGCGTCTGCAGGCATCCAGCCGGGTCAATGCCGTCCTAATGTCGGTGGACGAAACGGCCAACGCCCAGCAGCTCGTCGACATGCTGCTGATCCTGCGCAAACTGCCCGACATCAATGTTCAGATTGTACGATAGGTCAACGGATGCGCATTTCACCGACATCGTCGAAACGCTCCAAGCCCGAGCCAACGATCGCTCTCATCAACATCGTTTTCCTGATGTTGATCTTCTTCATTGTCGCTGCGCAGATCGCGCCGCCGCTTGAGGGGGATCTGAACCTGGTTTCAACAGCGGACCTGGAAAACCGCGAACCGCCTGACGCGCTTGTGGTGATGCCCGATGGTCTGATGAAATACCGGGGCGCACTGGTCACGCCGGCCCATTACGTCACCATCAAGCAGGAATCCGCCCCCGACGATCTCGAGACAATCCGGCTGGTGCCCGATCGGGATCTTGCGGCCGTCAAGCTCATCGAAATCGGCAATGAACTGCGCGGCCTTGGTGCGGAAAAGATCATGCTTGTTACCGAACAGGGGCTGGCCCAGTGATCACCTCCGCCTCCAGATTGCGCATGGCGGCGATCGTCGCCGTACTTGCATCGTCCCTGCTGCATGTCGGCGCCATGGCCATTGCGCCGGAATTTGCCGCCGATATCCAGGTCGCCGGCAGCGACACCGAGCAATCTGCCGCGCTCGGAAGCAATTTTGCCGACCTGGTCAAGGCCGGCGACGAACTCTCTCCTTTGGAGACCGACCAAACCGCGGTCAGCGAACCGGTAGCCACACCACCGGTCAAGCCCGTCGAAACCAGTGCCGCAAAGCCTGTCTCGCCGACCTCCTATGCCGCCGTCACGACACCCGAATTCAGGGTCGAACCGTCCAGGGCGGAGGGTTTGGTGCCGCTTGCCCCGCCTGAAAAGCTGGAAGCGGTCAAGCCCGAAACGGCCGCCGTGCAGCAGCCGGCTGAACGGTCAGAACCGGTGGAGCCCAAACCAGCGCAAACCCGGATAGAGCCGGTCGACACGGTTGAGACCGTGACCCCGATCGAAGAGCTCAAACGCGTTCCCACGCCGGTCGCCAAGCCGAAGCAGAAGAAGCGTGAAAAGCCGAGGAAAACGAGCGCCGGCACGCGCAAGGCGAAGTCCAATGTCAACAACAAGTCCGGTTCGCAGGACGGCAAGAAGGGTGCAAAGGCCGCTTCCAGCGGCAAGAGCACCAAGAAATCCGCTTCCAGGAATGCCGGTAATGCCGCAGCCTCCAACTATCCCGGTAAGATCTACGCCAGGATCGCACGCACAAGGCAGCGAAATGCCGGCGGCAGGGGCGTTGCGCAGGTCCGGTTCAATATTTCGTCCAGCGGCCAGGCGGTGCGCATTTCGGTCGCCAGAAGCTCCGGCAACGCCCGGGTCGATCGTGCGGCGATTGCCCATGTCAAACGCGCATCGCCATTCCCCAAGCCACCGGCGGGTGCGCAGACGCGCTACGTCATTCCCATCGAATTCCGGAGATAGGCAGATGCAGCATCCAGATCAGATGTGCCGGTTGCAGCTCCACAAGCTTGCCAGCGAACAGCTGCCTGGCGATCCCGGTCTGATCGAGTTCTACCATCTGGCAGACGATCAGGCCGACCCGGACAATCAAGCAAGAAGAGATGGTACAAACATCTCCAGCCCCCTTTCGACCGGAAGCAGACTATCTTCCGGGCACACCTATTCACCGACACGGCGAGACACCAAGGAGACCAAAAAATGTTTATCGCAATGAACCGTTTCATCATCAACGAAGGCCACGAAAGCGCATTTGAAGACGTCTGGCGCAACCGCGATTCGAGCCTCAAGCAGGTTCCCGGCTTTCAGACCTTCCACCTGCTCAAGGGGCCGAGAAACAAGGAAACCGGACAGACACTTTATGCGTCGCACACGGTCTGGGACTCGCATGAAAGCTTTGTCGACTGGACCAACTCGGAAAATTTCCGCAACGCGCACAAGAACGCGGGCAACAACAAGGGGATGTATGCAGGCCATCCCAATTTCGAAGGCTTCGAATCCGTTCTCGACGCCTGACAGGCCTTCGGTCGACACTGCCGATGGCCGGAGCAGACCACTGCCCGGCCATTGGCATGTCGAATGGACGGAAGGCTTCGACTGCAGTGACTCCGTTTCACTAGCAAACCAGGCTACGGATGCCGCAAGCAACGATTAATGTCCGTCCCTGCCCCTGCCAGTCTTGCGGGCGAACGGGTTTCAGCGCGAAAGCAACCCGTGGCTATCTAGTAAATTATTCAACACTTATTTAGCTTCCATGACGCACTACTCCTGCTTGGCTACCAGCGGCTAAGTGAGGAACACAACCATGAAGCCGAAGAATTACCTGCTGACCCGGTCGGGTGAAGAGCTCAGGGAAACCAGGCGCGTTTACCCGCGCCGCGATGCGAACTGCCCCGTCATCGCCCGCGTCCGCCAGCGCGAGCGCGAAGAACAGGTTTCCGTGCCATGCTGGCTGATCAATCTGTGTGAAGACGGCTGCATGCTCACATCCGACCATTTTCCGCGCAAGGTCGAAGAGGTCCACCTCACCATTCCCGGGATCAGTTCCCCGGTCCGCGGCAGAGCCCGGTCCCAGGGCAAGTTCACCATCAACGTCAAGTTTGCCAAGCTGCTTAAGGTCGAAACCGTCGATATGGTGGCCCGCATCAAGACTATCCCGAAACCCTGAGACGCGACTGAAGCAACCTTGTCCGCCGGCACCAGCCGTCGGGCAAATGCTCATGCCAGCCAGTCATCCAGCCTGGCCGCTCGGACCTCTGACATCAGCTTCAGGAACCCGTCAGCCTGGTGCTGGGCTGTGGCTTCGCCCTTTTCCGCAGTCGCCAGCGCGGCTTCGCCAACAGCGCCGGCCGGGTTGATGTCACTGGCAACCCAGGCAAAGGCATGGGTGCCGGTGTGGCGCAGCAGATCGAACTCCTTCTCCGCCCGGGTAACCGCGGAGACAAAGTTCTCGGCCTTGTTCATCGCCACCAGATCCTTGCGGAAATGCAGCATCAGCGACGTTTCGACATCGCCGCCATGGATTCCGTAAGACGTCTCGGTCTCGCTGTAGAGCCCGCCCGGCAAGCCGAACCGCATCCACGAGGTCTTGACTGCCAGCATCCGCGCCCTGACCCGCAATTCGCGCGCAACGATGCCCATGATCTCTTCATTGCCGCCGTGAGAATTGACCAGCACCACCTTGCGGATTCCGGCGCGGGCGATCGAATGGCCCAGTTCGACCCAGTGATCGATCAGCGTGGTTGCCGGTATCGTCAGCGTTCCCGGCGCATGCTGATGTTCGTTGGATTTGCCAATGCATTGAATCGGCAGGATCCGGATATCGAGATCGTCGGGCGCCTTCGCGATCACCGTTTCCAGCATGCCCTGCATGATTGCGCTGTCGGTGGAGACCGGCAGATGCGGTCCATGCTGCTCGGTGGCGGCGATCGGAAGCACCGCAATCGTGCGGTCCGGATCAAGCTCTTCGAATTCCTGCGTCGTGAAGTCGCCCCACCAGATTTTCCGTGTCATCGTCATATTCCTTCAGTGCTCAGTCAGTCGGTCTGTCGGTGCTCACTCGGGCGCTGCAGCGATAACTTCGATTTCCACCTTGAATTCCTCGCGGGCAAAGCCCGATACGATCATCAGCGTCGACGCCGGCGCCGGATCGGCAAACAGCCGGTCGCGAACCTTCATGTAACCCGGCAAATGCGCCCGGTCGGTGACGAAGGCATTGATCCGCACGATGTCGGCGAGCCCCATGCCCGCAGATTCCAGAACCGCCGCGACGTTCGCAAAACACAATTCCGTCTGCTCTTCCGCGCTTTCCGGAACCTGGTCATCGGGCGTGATCGACAACTGCCCCGAACACAGCATCAACCGGTGTCCCGCGGCCACTTCCACGCCGTGGCTGTAGCGGGCAAACGGAGCCCGGATGGATTCTGGCGTATGATGTTTCATCAGATGTATCTCGGCGTGAAGTTTGATCGGGTCCATTAAACCCACAAAGTTTTCGCCGTCTATTCCAAACCGGTCTGCAATGGTTCAATCTGCTGCTTGCTGGCCGCCAAAGACACATTATTGGGCAGTGTGGTCGTACACGAGGCAGTTTGGAAATTGAGGCGGAACGTCTGCACCGGAATCTTGCGCCGTGCCGGTCCGAGCCTCTGCTGGCATGGCATTTGCAGGATTGAATAGTTGGCAAAATCCAAGGGGTGATTCGAAACCCCGATCAAACCAAGGGATGGTGTATATGTCGCTTCTTCTTCGTTCTTCGGCCGCTTTGACGGCCATCCTGGCCCTTGGGTCGCAGGCAATCGCCGCCGAACAGGTGACGTTTGGCACAAATTGGCTGGCGCAGCCCGAGCATGGCGGCTTTTATCAATCCGTCGCCGATGGCACCTATGAAGCCTGCGGCCTCGAAGTCACCATCGCCCAGGGCGGCCCGCAGGTGAACAACCGTGCGCTGCTGCTGGCCGGCAAGATCGAGTTCCACATGGGTGGCAACATGCTCGAGGCTTTCTCCGCGGTCGAGCAGAACATTCCGGTCAAGGTGGTCGCGGCCTCGTTCCAGAAGGAGCCGCAGGTGCTCATGACCCATCCCGGTCAGGGCCTCGACACCTGGGAAGAGCTCAAGAATGCCGAGCAGTTCATTCTCGGCGATGCCGGCTTCCAGAGCTACTACCAGTACATGATCACCGAATACGGCTTCGATGCATCCAAGCGCGTCCCCTACACCTTCAACCCGGCCCCCTTCATCGCCAACCCGAAATCCGCCCAGCAGGGCTACATCACCTCAGAGCCCTTCGCCGTCGAGCGTGAAGGCGGCTTCAAGCCGAACCTGTTCCTGGTTGCCGATTACGGCTTTGACACCTACTCGACCACCATCGAGACCATGCAGGCAACGATCGATGAAAAACCCGAGGTGGTGAAATGCTTCGTCGAGGGCTCGATCAAGGGCTGGTACAATTACCTCTATGGCGACAATTCCGCCGCCAACGCCCTGATCCAGAAAGACAATCCGGACATGAGCGATGAGCAGATCGCGTTTTCGATCGAGAAGCTCAAGGAATACGGCATCGTTGATTCCGGCGACACCGAAACCATGGGCATCGGCGCCATGACCGACGAGCGGATGCAGAGCTTCTACGACAAGATGGTCAAGTCCGGCGTGGCCAAGGAAGGCATCGACATCAAGGCCTCCTACACGCTCGACTACGTCAATGACGGCCTCGGCCTCGATCTGAAAAAGTAGTGCAATATCCCGCACGGACGGCAATCGTCCGGGCGGGTCTTTCTGATCCCGCACGCATAGCTTCTGGACACCCATGCCCGACCGGACAAGCCCATTCCTGATCCTGCAATCGATCGGCAAGACCTTCGCATCCGGCGTCACGGCGCTGGAAAATGTCAATCTGACGGTCAACGAAGGCGACTTCATGAGCCTTCTCGGACCCTCGGGCTGTGGCAAGTCCACAGCACTCAGGATCATTGCCGGATTGTCGTCGCCGACCTCCGGCGTGGTCGACTGGCGCGGTGCACCGCTCAAGCAAAACGACATCGGTTTCGTCTTCCAGGAACCGACCTTGCTGCCCTGGGCCAGCGTCTATGACAATGTCTGGATGCCGTTGCGGCTGCGCGGTGTTTCGCGAAAAGACGCCGAACCGCAGATCGCCGAGGTGCTCGAACGCGTCCACCTCACGGGCTTTGAGAATGCCGTTCCACGCGAACTTTCCGGCGGCATGAAAATGCGCGTCTCCATCGCCCGCGGGCTCGTCACCCGCCCGCGTATCCTGCTGATGGACGAACCCTTCGCAGCCCTTGATGAGATTACAAGATTCAAGCTCAACAACGACCTCCTGGAACTCTGGGAGGCGCGCGGCTTCACCGTCATTTTCGTCACCCATTCGGTATTCGAAAGTGTCTTTCTGTCGAACCGCATCACCGTCATGGCCGCCAGACCCGGACGGGTCTACAAGGAGGTGGCGGTCGACGCACCCTATCCGCGCGCCCAGAGTTTTCGGACATCGCCGGAATATGCTGCCTTGTGCAGAAACACGTCCGATGTGCTGGTAGAAGCGATCAATGCAACGGCGGAAGACCTGGAGGCAGTCGATCATGTCGGCCATTGATCAGCACGTCAAAACCACTCCGGTCGACCCCGACGAAGCCCGCCGCGTGCGGCTGCGCAAACTCGAACGCACCGGCAGCTGGCTGCTGCCGTTGCTGATCATGATTGCAGCCATCGCGCTGTGGGACAGGATCTGCGTCTGGAACGAAATCCCGCAATACATCCTGCCACGGCCGGGCGTGGTCCTGGCCACCATGATCGAGGACGCGGGCCTGTTGTTCTCGTCGCTGCTTGTCACGCTCAGGATTACCTTGTTGTCGCTCGCCTTGGCCGTGATAGGCGGCGTCGGGCTGTCGGTTCTGTTCACCCAATCCCGCTTCATCGAGATGAGCCTGTTTCCCTTTGCCATCGTGCTTCAGGTCACCCCGATCGTGGCGATCTTCCCGCTGATCAACATCTATGTCGACGACCAGACAACCAAGCTTCTGCTCTGCGCCTGGATCGTCGCCTTCTTCCCGATCCTGTCCAACACCACGCTGGGGCTGAATTCGGTTGACCGCAATCTGATCGATTATTTCAAGCTCAATGGCGCCAGCCGCTGGCAGACCCTGTGGCACTTGAGGCTTCCCGCAGCGATGCCCTACTTCCTCGGAGGCTTGAAGATCGCAGGCGGACTGGCGCTGATCGGAGCCGTCGTCGCCGAATTCGTCGCCGGCACCGCCGGCCAGTCATCCGGGCTCGCCTCGCGCATCATCGAGGCCGGGTACCGGCTCAACGCGCCACGGCTGTTTGCGGCCTTGATCCTGATATCGCTGACCGGCATCATCATCTTCCTGCTCTTGTCCTGGATTTCCCACCTCGCGCTGCACCGCTGGCACGAGAGCGCGCTCAAGCAGGAGCAGTAAGTGACACAGCCCCCCATCACCCTGCCCGCCTCCGGGGCCTGTACGCTCGCCAATCTCAGGCTGCACAGATCGCACCTGGACAAGACCGGCGGTTTTGCGTTCGACAGCGAAGGCTTTGCGCTTGCATCTGTCTCCATTTCAGATGGCGCAATCACGTCGATCCACCCGGCGACTGGCACCACCAACATGCCCGACCCGATCGACTGTCGCGGCGCGATTGCCTTTCCGGCTTTTGTCGATTGCCACACCCATATCGACAAGGGCCACATCTGGGCCCGCAAGCCGAATCCTGACGGCAGCTTTCCCGGCGCGCTGACGGCGGTCGGGGAAGACCGCGAAGCCAATTGGTCAGCCAATGATGTCGAGCGCCGGATGGAGTTTTCGCTCCAATGCGCCTATGCCCACGGCACCAAGGCTTTGCGCACTCATCTCGATTCCGTGCCGCCGCAGGAAGACATTTCCTGGCCGGTCTTCGAGACCATCCGCGAGCGCTGGAAAGGCCGCATCGAGCTGCAGGCTGCCTGCCTGTTCGGCATCGACCAGGCGCAGGACGAAGCCTGGTTCAACCGGCTGGCGGACACCGTCGCCCGCCATCGCGGCATCCTCGGTGCTGTCACCTACATGGTGCCCGATCTCGATGCGCTGCTCGACCGCATGTTCACCAAGGCGATTGCTCTGGGCCTCGATCTCGATTTCCACGCCGATGAAACCGATGACGTCAACGCGGTCTCGCTCGATCGTATTGCCGACGCTGCGTTGAGGCACGGATATGAGGGGAAGATCCTCGTCGGTCATTGCTGCTCGCTGGCCCGCCAGCCCGATGACAAGGTCAAGGCCACGCTCGACAAGGTCGCGCGCGCCGGCCTCTCCGTCGTCTCGCTGCCGATGTGCAACATGTATCTGCAGGACCGGCGTGCGGATGCGACCACGCCACGCTGGCGCGGCGTCACGCTGCTGCATGAAATGGCCGACCGCGGCATCAATACCTGCGTGGCGTCGGACAACACCCGCGATCCGTTCTATGCCTATGGAGATCTAGATGTGCTGGAAGTCTATCGCGAAGCCACCCGCATCCTGCATTTCGATCACCCGGTCGGTGCCTGGCCGGCCACCGTCGCCCGCAATCCCGCCCGGGCCATGGGCCTTGCCGACGCAGGCATTTTGAAACCCGGCGCTTCCGCGGACCTGATCCTGTTCCGCGGCCGCAGCCTGACCGAACTTCTCTCTCGCCCCGAAAGCCGCCGAACACTTATCCGTGCAGGAAAGCTCATTGACGCGACTGTCCCCGACTACCAAGACCTAGATGATTTGATGGAGCCCTGAGCCATGGACATGACCGCACTGATTGCCGACCTCGACGGCATCCGCCTCGAGCAGAACGACAAGATCATTCAGCAGAAAAGCCGCGATTTCTACTGGTACTCGCCGGTGCTCAAGCGCCAGCTTGACCATGTCACCGGCGATCTTGTGGCCTCGCCCAAGACCGAAGACGAGCTGATCCGCATCCTCAAGGCCTGTTACGCCCACGATGTCCCGGTCACCCCGCGCGGCACCGGCACCGGCAACTACGGCCAGGCCATGCCCCTGTCCGGCGGTCTCGTGCTGAGCCTCGCAGACCTCAACGAAATCAAGGAGATCTCGTCCGGCCGGGTAATCTGCGGTCCCGGCGTGATCTGCTCCGAGCTCGACAAGGCGGCGCGCGCGGCCTCGGGCCAGGAATTGCGCATGCATCCCTCCACCGCCCACACCGCCACCATCGGCGGCTTCATCGCCGGCGGGTCCGGCGGCGTCGGCTCGATCTCCTGGGGCGGCTTGCGCGATTTCGGCAACATCATCCGCCTACGCGTCGTCACCATGGAGGAAGAGCCGCAGGTTCTCGAGCTGACCGGCGAGGATCTGCACAAGGTCACCCATGCCTACGGCACCAACGGCATCATCACCGAAGTCGAAATGCCGCTGGCGCCCGCCTATGACTGGGTCGACGCCATCGTCGGCTTCGACAGTTTTGATGAGGCAACAATCTACGCCAATGCGCTGGCCCGCCAGGACGGCATCCTGACCAAGCTGATCTCGGTCGTGGCTGCTCCCTGCCCGTTCGACTATTTCAAGCGGCATCAGAAATTCCTCACCGAAGGCCAGAGCGTGGTTCTGGTCATGACAGCACCGCACAGCCACGATGCCTTCAAGGCCTTCACCGCGAGACACAGCGGCGAGATCGTTTTCGATGCGACCACGGTGGAAGACCTCAAGGGCCTGCCGCCGGTGTTCGAACTCGCCTGGAACCACACCACGCTGCGTGCCCTCAGGGTCGATCCGGCCTGGACCTATCTGCAGTCGCTCTATCCCTTCCCCAACCAGCTTGAACTCGCCGCGAAGATGGAACGCATGTTCCCCGGCGAAATGATCTCGCATCTCGAATTCGTCCGTTTTGACGGCGACATCACCTGTTTCGGCCTGCCGCTGATCCGCTTCACCACCGAGGAGCGGCTCGATGAAATCGTCGCGCTGCACCATGAGCATGGCTGCCCGGTGTTCAATCCGCACCGCTTCACGCTCGAGGAAGGCGGCATGAAGCAGACCGACGAGATCCAGCTCGAATTCAAGCGCCAGGCCGACCCCAAGGGCCTGCTCAACCCGGGCAAGATGATCGCCTGGGATGACCCGGACTATGATTTTGATGCGGGAGAGACCTGGTTGTTCAAGGGTTTGAAACAGGCAAGCTGAGGCAGAAGCCATGCGCGTTCTCGTCGTTCATGCCCACCCCGTCGCAGCGAGCTTCAACGCAAGCCTGTTTCGCCTCACCGTGGAGCGGCTTGCCGCAAACGGCCATGAGGTCGACGCCATCGATCTTTACGAGGACGGCTTCAACCCGGTCATGAGCGAGACCGAGCGATTGAATTACCATGATCTCGAGATCAACCGGAAACCGGTCGAGCGCCATGTCGACCGGCTGCTCGCAGCCGAAGCGTTGGTGCTGGTCTATCCGGTCTGGAATTACGGTTTTCCCGCCATTCTCAAGGGCTGGTTCGACCGGGTGTTCCTGCCCGGCGTGTCTTTCGGCCTTGTAGATGGCAAGGTCCGCCCGACACTGCACAATATCGGCAGGATCTTGGTCGTTACCTCCTATGGCGGCTCCCGCTTCCGCTCCTGGCTGATGGGGGACCCGCCGCGCAAGATCGCCAACCGGATGCTCCGCGCCACCGTCAGGCCCGGCGCGCCCGTCACCTACCTCGCCCACTACGAAATGAACCTTTCAACCGACAAGACACGGCAATCTTTCATGTCCAGGGTGGAAAGAGCTTTGGACAAATTCTGATGCGCATTCTTCTGATCTATTGCCACCCGGTGCCCGAGAGTTTCTGTGCCGCCATCCGCGACACCGCCGTGAGAACCCTCGAAAAGGCCGGCCACCAAGTCGATCTGCTGGATCTTTATGCCGAAGACTTCGACCCTGTAATGCCGGCGGATGAACGCCGACGCTACAACGAGATGCAGCGTGCGGACCATCCCTACCCGGACCACGCTGCCCGGCTTGAGGCCGCCGAAGGCTTGCTGTTTGTCTATCCGACCTGGTGGTACGGGTTGCCGGCCATGCTCAAGGGCTGGCTGGACCGGGTCTGGACGCCGGAACTGACATTCCACATGTCCGATGGCCCCGGCCCGATCGAGCCGCTGATGACACACATCAACCTGCTCGGCGTCATCACCACCTGCGGTGCGCCGCGCTGGTGGTCCTATGTCGTCGCCCACCCGGGAAAGCGCACCATCCTGCGCGGCATGCGCGCGCTGTGCGGCAAGTCCTGCAAGAGACTGTTCATGGCGCATTACCTGATGGACAAGTCCACGCCGGAAAGCCGCGCCAGCTATCTGGCCGCGGTCGAAAAGCAGCTCATGAAGATCCGCGGCTGAAGCGCTCAGAAATTGTTGCTGTCCGGGTGCGCTTTGACAAAACCCGGCAGCTGATCGCAGGCCTGACGGATCGCCTGAATTCGCGGCATTGCGGTCATGTCCACACCCCAGCGCTCGGCATTGTAGACCTGCGGCATCAGGCAGATGTCGGCCAGCCCCGGCGTGTCGCCATGACAGAACCTGCCTGTTTCCGCGTGATCGAGCATGGCCTCGAACGCCGCCAGACCCTGCGAGATGAAATGCTGCATCCAGTCGGACCGCGCTTCGGCGCCGCCGCCAGTGATCTCCATTACGTGCGCGACAACCGAAAGATTGCACACCGGGTGGATATCCATGGCGATGGCATGCGCCAGCGCCCGCACCCGCGCCCGGCCGGGCAGATCATCGGGCAATAGCGGCAGCCCCCGGGTCTCGATCAGATACTCGATGATCGCCAGCGATTGGGTCAGCATCAACCCGTCAATTTCCAGAGCCGGAACAAAGCCTTGCGGGTTGCGCTCAAGGTGCTCGGCAGCCTTGTGCGCCCCATCCAGCAGATTGATCACCACCGGCCTGTACTCGATGCCCGCGAGGTTCAGGGCGATGCGCACCCGGTAGCTCGCCGACGAGCGCCAGTAGTCGTAAAGAACCGGCCTTTGCTCCGCCATCTCGCTCATTCCTTCCGCGCAGCGGCCTGCAGCGCCTCCGACAGCACCTGCCGGTCGCCGATATGATTGGCAAGCAACAGGATCAGCCGCGCGTTGAGCGCATCACTCTCCGCCTTGCTCAGCCCCTCATGGACAAAAAGCAGTTCGGCATAGAATTCATCCGGCGCCTTGATGTTGGTCTTGGTATTGAGAGAAGTCATCGTCTATCGCCCCATCGCCTTGCCAAGCGCCGCCGTCACCGCGACCTCATCGAAAGCCTCCCAGCGCGCAGCAACATGCTGGTCCGGCCGCACCAGATAGACACCCGTCTTGGCATCACCGAGGTAGCGTTGCTTGAGATAGCCGTCCGGGTCATCGGAGGCAGAAAGCGCGAAGCGGTTGCAGGCGACACCGTCAATGGAGATCGTGTCCGGCGCATCCACATCAATCGTCACCAGATGGAAATTCGAATCCAGCCGGTCGAGCAGCCAGCCGCCGGGCACCGGCGCATCCACCATCGGCGAGCCTGGCCGCGTACGCTCGGGCATCGCGGCACAGTCCGGGCCATTGAGCGGCGACCCGTCATAGGTGCACGGCACAGAAAGCCGGCCCGAATTGACCATCGGCCGTGTCGCCTCAAAACGCTCGGAAAGATCCAGCACCGCATCACGGAAGATCCGGCTCATGTCCGACTTCGGGGTGATGAAGTCGGTCGAGCGCGAGGAGTTGAGAATGTTCTCATCGGCTCCATGCACCCGCTCGACATCGTAGCTGTCGAGCAATGTAAGCGGTGACTTTCCATCGACGATGAGTTTCAGCTTCCAGGCCAGATTGTCGGCGTCCTGCAGCCCGGAATTGGCGCCGCGCGCCCCGAACGGCGAAACCTGGTGCGCCGAGTCGCCGGCAAACAGCACCCTGCCTTGGCGGAACCGGTCCATCCGGCGGCACTGGAAGGTGTAGATCGAGCTCCATTCCAGCTGGTAGCTGATCTCGTCGCCCAGCATGGCGCGCAGGCGCTTGTCGATGTTTTCCGGCTTGAGTTCCTTCTCGCGGTCAATGTCCCAGCCGAGCTGGAAATCGATGCGCCAGACATTGTCGGGCTGCTTGTGCAACAGCGCCGACTGGCCACGGTTGAACGGCGGATCGAACCAGAACCATCTCTCCGTCGGGAAATCGGCTTCCATCACCACATCGGCAATGAGAAAATTGTCCTCAAACACCCGGCCGGTGAATTCGAGCCCGAGTAATGTCCGGATCGGCGATGCGGCGCCATCGCAGGCCACCACCCAGTCAGCCGAAATCTGGTACGGCCCGTCCGGTGTGCCAATGGTCAGCTCCGCGCCACTGTCGTGCTGCGTCACGTCAAGCACCTTGCTGCCGCCACGCAGCTCGATCGGCTTGCCTTCGGCCTGGAGTTGGCGCACCCGCTCGACCAGGAACTGCTCCAGGTAATATTGCTGCAGATTGATGAAGGCCGGGCGCTTGTGGCCCTGTTCGGGCAACAGGTTGAAGCCGAACACCTGGCGCTCGTCGAAATAGACCTTGCCGAGATTCCAGACCACGCCCTTGTCGACCATCGGCTCGCCGCAGCCCAGCCGGTCGAGGATTTCCAAAGGCCGCTTGGCAAAGCAGATCGCCCGCGAGCCCCAGCTCACCTTGTCATTTTCATCAACGACAACAACCGGCACATCCTGCATCGCCAGATCAATCGCCAGCGCCAGCCCCACCGGCCCGGCGCCGACCACCACCACCGTGTGCCGCACGGGCGTCGCGGCATCCTGATCTGGGGAACGCTGATAGGGATACAGCGGAACCTCGAAGACTTTACTCATGACACCTCCCGAAAAAGGAGCGGCTTCCCGGGCCGCTCCCCCAAAACGCCTCACCCTTGAAGCTGTGCCCACATCGCAGCGTCGCGCTCGGCGGTCCAGATCCGTGGCGTGTCGATATCGAGCGCCTCGTCATAGGCCCGTGCCACGTTGAATGGCAGGCAGTGCTCATAGATCGCGTAGTCCGAGAATTTCGGGTCGCACTCGGCCCGGCAGGCATCCCAGGCTTCCTTGAGCGAACCGCCGCGAAGCGCGACCTGGGCCACCGGCCGGTAGGTCGAGCGGACGAAGTCGGTGGTGGAATCGAGCGCGGCTTTGACCATGGCCTTGCCCGTCAGCGCATCGCCCCTGCCCGGCGCGATCGCATCGACGTCGAAGGACCGGATCTTTTCAACGGTCGTCGGCCAGTCATGGAAATGCCCGTCGCCGCAATAGCAGGCCGAGTGGTACTCGACGATATCGCCGGTGAACATCACGTTTTCATCCGGCACATAGGCGACGATGTCACCGGCCGTGTGAGCACGACCGAGGAACATCAGGTCGACCCGGCGCTTGCCGAGATAGACCGACATACGGTTGTTGAAGGTCGTCGTCGGCCATGTCAGGCCGGGAATCGATTCATGTCCCTGGAACAGCCGGGGAAAGCGCTCGAATTCCGAATCCCAGTCTTCCTGGCCGCGTTCGGCGACCATTGAACGGGCCTTCTCGCTCATGATCACCTGCTGCGCGCCATAGGCTGAAGCGCCGAGCACGCGCACCGCATGATAATGGGTCAGCACAAGATGCGTGATCGGCTTGTCGGTGATCGAGCGGACCTTTTCGATCACCTTGTTGGCGAGCCGCGGCGTTGCCTGCGCCTCGATGATCATCACGCTGTCATCGCCGATGATGACGCCCGAATTTGGGTCGCCTTCGGCAGTGAACGCCCACAGGTCGCGACCGATCTCGGTGAACGAGATCTGTTTTTCCGTCATGTCGCCGGCGGATGCGAATTTCTTGCTCATTTGGAAGTCCTAAGCTTTTTCAACTGTTTGCTCGATGGCGCCAAAGATCGAATGGCCATCGGGATCTTTCATTTCGATGCGAACCGTGTCTCCGAACCGCATGAACGGCGTCGAGGGTTTGCCCGACTTGATCGTCTCGATCATGCGGATCTCGGCGATGCAGGAATAGCCCGCGCCGCCTTCGCTCACCGGCTTGCCCGGGTCGCCGTCAGGCCCCTTGTTCGACACCGTACCCGATCCGATGATGGTGCCGGCGCACAGCGGCCGCGTCTTTGCCGCATGCGCGATCAACCGCGGAAAATCGAATGTCATGTCGACCCCGGCATTGGCGCGCCCGAAAGCCTCGCCATTCAGGTCCACTTCCAGCGGCAGGCTCAGCTTGCCGCCATCCCATGCGTCACCCAACTCGTCGGGTGTTACCGTCACCGGCGAAAACGCCGAAGAGGGTTTTGCGTGGAAGAAGCCGAACCCCTTGCCGAGTTCCGCCGGGATCAACCCGCGCAGGCTGACATCATTGACCAGCATCACCAGTTCGATCGCCTCCCGGCAGGTGTCGATATCGGCACCCATCGGCACATCGCCGACAATCACCGCCACTTCGCCCTCGCAATCGATGCCCCAGGCTTCATCGGCCATCCGGATCGGGCCGCGCGGCGCCAGGAACGAATCCGAGCCGCCCTGATACATCAGCGGATCTTCCCAGAAGCTCGGCGGCATTTCCGCACCCCGCGCCTTGCGCACCAGCTCGACGTGATTGACATAGGCCGAGCCGTCGGCCCACTGATAGGCCCGCGGCAATGGTGACAGCGCGTCACGTTCGTGAAACCGCTCGGTCGGCTCGGCGCCGGTCTCGAGCATCGCCGCCACATCCTGAAGTCTCGGCCCCACATGCTGCCAGTCATCGAGTGCTGCCTGCAGCGTGCGCGCGATGTGCGGCACCCCGGTGGCGCGGGTGAGATCACGCGAGACGACGACAAGACGTCCATCCCGGCTGCCGTCACGAAGAGTGGCTAGTTTCATGCGATTTTCCTCTGTGGTTTGTCAGACGGGCTTGGAGATCCAGCCCGTCTCTCCCTTTGTCTCTTGCCTGAACCGGACGCATTCGCCCTCGCATTCAGGATTGCCGGTCGGCGCCACCACGCCTGGCTTGCCAGACAGTTCAGCGGGGTTCCGGCACCATGTCCGATGCCTACTTGGCGCCCGACCACCCGCCGGCTTCCGGCGTACCGTCGAACTTGCGCTCAAGCCCCTCCCAGCAATTCACGTAGCTGGTCTGAAGCGTATCGAGCTCCGCCGCGTAGCGGGTGACCATCTGCGGGAATCGTGTTTCAAACATGAACGCCATCGTATCGGACAGCTTGACCGGTTTCAGGTCCACCGTCGAGGCCTTTTCGAACGCGTCATGATCGGGCCCGTGCGGCATCATCATGTTGTGCAGGCTCATCCCGCCCGGCACGAAGCCTTCTTCCTTGGCGTCATACTGGCCTTCGATCAGGCCCATGAACTCACTCATGATGTTGCGGTGATACCAGGGTGGACGGAACGAATGTTCGGCCACCATCCAGCGCGGCGGGAAGATCACGAAATCGATGTTTGCCGTGCCCGCCTCGCCCGACGGCGCCGTCAGCACCGTAAAGATTGAGGGGTCCGGATGGTCAAAGCCGATCGCACCCACCGGCGAATAGGTTCTCAGATCATATTTGTAAGGCGCATAATTGCCGTGCCAGGCCACCACGTCGAGCGGCGAGTGACCGATCGCCGTGACATGAAACACGCCACACCACTTGATATGCACCAGGCAGGTGGTCTCCTTGTCTTCATAGGCGGCCACCGGGGTCTTGAAGTCGCGCGGATTGGCAAGGCAATTGGCGCCGATCGGCCCGCGCTCAGGCAGCGTGAACTTGGCGCCATAGTTTTCGCAGACATAGCCGCGCGCACGCTCAACACCTTCGCCCCGCTTCACCTTGAACATCATGCCGCGCGGCAGCACGGCGATTTCCAACGGCGCCACCTCGATGATCCCCATCTCGGTGAAAATCGTCAGCGCGCCTTCCTGCGGCACGATCATCAACTCGCCATCGGCATTAAAGAAATAGTCATCCTCCATATCGGCCGTCAGCGCATAGACATGGGTCGCCATCCCCACCTGCCCGACAACATCGCCGGCGGTGGTAATGGTGCGCATCGCGTCGAGAAAATTGACCTCACCCTCGGGATAGGGCAGCGGATCCCAGCGCCGCTGGCCCAGCGACAGGATGTCGGGCTCGTTGCGCGGCGCCGACAGCCAGTGCGACCGCTCAATGATCCGGAAGTCGGTGGTATGGCGCACGGTCGGGCGGATCCGGTACAGCCACGAGCGCTCATTGGTGCCGCGCGGCGCGGTAAACGGCGAACCGGACAGCTGCTCGGCATAGAGCCCGTAGGCACAGCGCTGCGGCGAATTCTGCCCTTGCGGCAAGGCGCCCGGCAGGCTTTCCGTTTCAAAGTCATTTCCAAAACCCGGCATATAGGCAAGCGACATTGGAGCACTCCGATAGCTGTTCAAATCAGAGCCGCATAAAATCAGTTGTAAATGTAACTATCAACAGCGTCGCCGTGATATTCCGATCGCTGCGGGGGGTGTCACGACAGACCAGAGATTGTGTGTCACGAGGTCTCTTTGCTACTATGCCTGCGAACAGTTTCACCTGATATCCGGAGGGCCCCGGTGAGCCTGGAAACCGAGATACGAGAATGGGACCAGAAGTCCGTGGCGGCGATCACGGAGATTCATGCCGATCATGCAGCAGATCCGAAAATCATCGACCGACTGCTGTCGCTGGCAGCTGAAACGGAGCTCGAGACCGGCGCCACCTGGCTGATCAAGCATCAGCTGGAAAACAAGCTGGCGCAGCTCGACCAGGCACAAACGCTCAAACTGGTCGCATTGCTTCCGCAGTTGTCAGGCTGGGAGGCCAGGCTGCATTGCCTGCAGATTTTTCCCTTTATCACCCTGCCCCGCGAAGGCGGCGACTTGATCCTGCGCTTCGTGCTGGACTGCAGCAGAGACGACAACAAGTTCATCCGGGCTTGGGCCTATACGGGCCTGCACCAGCTTGCCCTTGCCCATCCGGATTACCGTGATCAGGCGCGCTTGGTTCTGGAAACGGCTCAGGATAGCGAGCGTGCGGCTTCCGTGAAGGTGCGCTTGCGGCGCGCGCTCAAACAGGGTTTTCCGGGCGCTGATGCCTGATCCGACGGATCACATACACGCCTGCTTGCCTATTTCAGCCGTTCGATCATGGCCGAGAAATCACGGCCTTTGCCCTCGCCGGCGACAAACTGATCATAAAGCTCCGTGGCCCGTGCCCCCATCGGCGTCTTAGCCGATACACTGCCTGCCGCCTGTTGCGACAGCTTCAGGTCCTTGAGCATCAGTTCGGCGGCAAAGCCGGGCTTGTAGCCATTGTCGGCCGGGCTTTGCGGACCGACGCCAGGCACCGGGCAATAGGTATTGACCGACCAGCAGGAACCGGACGAGGTCGAGACCACGTCAAACAGGCTTTGCGCCGACAGCCCCAGTTTCTCGGCCAGCGCAAAGGCTTCGCACGTACCGATCATCGAAATGCCAAGCAGCATGTTGTTGCAGATCTTGGCCGATTGCCCGGCACCGGCAGCCCCGCAATGCACCGCCTTCTGGCCCATGATTTCGAACAGCGGTGCGGCCCGGCCAAAGGCCTCATCGCTGCCGCCGGCCATGAAGGTCAGCGTTCCGGCCGCCGCCCCGCCAACGCCGCCGGACACCGGCGCATCCACCGACAGCAGCCCACTGGCAGCCGCCAGCTCATGCGCGGCCCTGGCGCTGTCGACATCCACCGTCGAGCAATCGATGAAAACCGAACCCTTGGCACCCGCCGGAACAATCTCGGCATAGACCGCGCGCAGGATTTCGCCATTCGGCAGCATGGTGATCACCGCGTCCTGGCCGCTGGTTGCTTCCGCCGCAGAGCCTGCCTTGGCGGCCCCTTCGACGGTGACCCCCGCCACATCGAAGCCGGTCACTTCATGCCCGGCCTTGATCAGGTTCGCCGCCATCGGCGCCCCCATGTTTCCCAGTCCGATAAATCCGATTTTCATGACGTCCTCCCAAACTTCATTCGCAAATGGCCGAAACTGCCACGGCTAGAAACCGATATCGCCACCTGGCGGTTCAGCCAGCATCGCCGCCACCGTGTCTGCAGTCACATCTTCAACGCGTGCATGCTGCCAGCGCGGGGTCCGGTCCTTGTCGATGATCGCGGCGCGGATGCCCTCGACGAAATCCCCTTCCAACGCACTGCGTGACGTAAACCGGTATTCCTGCTGCAAGGCAGAGCGGATTTCGTTGCTTTCGCGCGCCCGCCGCACCAGCTCGATGGTGCAGCTTGCCGACAGCGGCGAGCCAGCCCGGATGGCCTTGGAAGTCGCCTGCCCCCAGTCATCATCCGGCAGGGACGCCAGAATGTCGCTCGGCGTGTCAGCACCGAAATGCGCGTCCACCTGCGCCCGCATCGCCATCAACGGTCCATCTTCGGGATCCCGCGCAAGCGCTGCAACCGCAGACCAGTCCCCGGTTTCGATCAGCGTTTCGGTCAGCCCCGGCCATTCGGCTTGCGGGATAAAGTAATCCGCAAAGCCCGCCAGGATCGCGTCCGACGCGTTCATCCGGTACCCGGTCACGCCAAGATATTCACCCAGCCGACCCGGCGCCCGCGCAAGTAGCAGCGTGCCGCCGACATCTGGCACCAGCCCGACAGCGCATTCCGGCATCGCGATCTTCGAACTCTCGCCCACCACCCGGTGCGAACCATGCAGCGACACGCCGACGCCGCCGCCCATCGTGAAGCCCTGGCACAGCGCGATATAGGGTTTCGGGTATTCCGCGATCTTGGCATTGAGCCGGTACTCGTCGCGCCAGAAGGCTCGACCCGGCTCGAAATCGCCTTTCGAGGCCGTGTCATGCATGAATTGCAGGTCGCCGCCGGCCGAGAAGGCCTTGCGGCCTTCGGCATCGATCAGCACGCAAGCGACGTCATCATCGTCGCGCCACTCATCAAGTGCTGCCTCGATTGCCAGCACCATCTCGTGGCTGACGGCATTGAGCGCCTCGGGCCGCTGCAGCGTGATCTGGCCGATGCGACCGATCTTGCGGATGCGGATGCTCATGCAGCGCGCTCCGAGAGCAACGCCCGCGACACGATCAGCCGCATGATTTCATTGGTGCCTTCGAGGATCTGGTGCACCCTGAGGTCGCGCACGATCTTCTCGACACCGTAATCGGCGAGATAGCCGTAACCGCCATGCAGCTGCAGCGCGTCATTGGCCACATTGAACGCCGTGTCGGTGACGAACCGCTTGGCCATGGCGCAATACTTGGTTGCATCAGGCGTCTTGCGGTCGAGCTTGCTCGCCGCCTGGCGCAGGAAGATGCGCGCCGCTTGCATTTCGGTTTCCATGTCGGCCAGCCGGAACTGCAGCGCCTGGAACTGGTCGATGGTTTTGCCGAAGGCCTCGCGTTCGCCCATATAGCTAAGCGTCTTGTCGAGCGCCGATTGCGCCCCGCCAAGCGCGGAGGCGGCGATGTTGAGCCGCCCGCCATCAAGCCCGCTCATCGCGTAACGGAAACCGGCCCCTTCTTCACCGAGCAGGTTTTCCGCCGGGATCACGCAATCATCGAACTGCACTTGCGATGTCGGCTGCGAACGCCAGCCCATCTTGTCTTCGGGCGCGCCGAAGGAAAGCCCCGGGGTCCCATTTTCGACAACCACCGCGGAAATCCCCTTGGGTCCGTCAGCGCCGGTCCGCGTCATCACCAGGTAGAGATCGGAAAATCCGCCGCCGGAAATGAAGGCCTTGGTGCCGTTGAGCTTGTAGCCTTCATTGGTCCGGTCCGCCCGGGTCCTCAGCGCCGAGGCATCAGACCCGGAACCGGGCTCGGTCAGGCAATAGGATGCGATCTTTGTCATGCTGACGAGATCAGGCAGCAGCCGCGCCTTCATCTCGTCCGAGCCATAGGACGCGATCATCCAGCTGCACATGTTGTGAATCGACAGGAACGAGGCCACCGACGGGCACGCCATCGACAGCGCTTCGAACACCAAAGTGGCATCGAGCCGGGTCAGCCCCGACCCGCCGTCTTCTTCCGGCACATAGATCGCCGCCAGCCCAAGGGCTGCTGCTTCTTCAAGCACGCCGCGCGGGATTGCTTCGTCCTTCTCCCACTTGGCCGCGAACGGAGCGATCTTCTCGGCCCCGAAATCCCGGGCCATGTCAAAGATCGCCTGCTGTTCTTCGTTCAGCTCAAAGTCCATGCCGTTTCCGCCTCCTCATCCGGAAATTGCCTGCCGCCCTCGTTCTCACCCCATGGTCGGAATCGAGAACTCGGCCCCTTCCTTGATACCGGAAGGCCAGCGCGCGGTCACCGTCTTGGTGCGGGTGTAGAAGCGGAAAGAATCCGGGCCGTGCTGGTTGAGATCGCCGAAGCCGGATTTCTTCCAGCCGCCGAAGGTGTGGTAGGCCAGCGGCACCGGGATCGGCACATTGACGCCGACCATGCCGATATTGATCCGGCTGACGAAATCGCGCGCGGTATCACCGTCGCGGGTGTAGATCGCAGTGCCGTTGCCGTATTCATGCTCCATCGGATAGCGAAGGGCTTCCGCATAGGTCGGCGCGCGGACGACCGAGAGCACAGGACCGAAGATTTCCTGGGTGTAGATGTCCATATCGCGGGTGACATTGTCGAACAGACAGCCGCCGACGAAATAGCCATTCTCATAGCCCTGCATCGAGAAATTGCGGCCATCGACCACCAGCTTGGCGCCCTGCTCCACGCCGGAATTGACCAGCCCCAGCACCCTGTCCCGCGCCTGGGCCGTCACCAGCGGACCAAAGTCGACGTCATTGCCATCCGTGTAAGGTCCGATCTTCAGCGCCTCGACGCGCGGCGCCAGCTTCTCGATCAGCAGGTCGGCGGTCTTTTCGCCCACCGGCACCGCCACCGAGATCGCCATGCAGCGTTCGCCAGCAGCCCCGTAACCGGCGCCGATCAGCGCATCGACGGCCTGGTCCATATCGGCATCGGGCATGATGATCATGTGGTTCTTGGCGCCGCCAAAACACTGCACGCGCTTGCCGTTGGCGCAACCCCGCGCATAGATGTATTCAGCGATCGGCGTCGAGCCGACAAAGCCGATGGCCATGATTTCGGGATGATCGAGGATCGCGTCCACCGCGCCCTTGTCGCCATTGACGACATTGAGAATACCGTCCGGCGCACCGGCTTCGCTCATCAGCTCGGCCAGCATCAGCGGCACGGAAGGATCCCGCTCGGATGGCTTTAAAATGAAGGCATTGCCGGCGGCAATTGCCGGGCAGAATTTCCACATCGGAATCATCGCCGGGAAGTTGAACGGCGTGATGCCGGCGACCACGCCGAGCGGCTGGCGCAGCGAGTACATGTCGATGCCGGGGCCTGCGCCCTCGGTGAACTCGCCCTTCAAGAGATGCGGCGCGCCAAAGCAGAATTCAGCCACTTCGAGGCCGCGAATGATGTCGCCCTTGGCGTCGGGAATGGTCTTGCCGTGTTCGCGCGACAGCGCTTCGGCCAGCTTGTCCATGTCACGGTGCAGAAGCTCGACGAACTTCATCAGCACCCGGGCGCGCTTCTGCGGATTGATCGCAGCCCAGCCGACCTGTGCGCGTGCCGCAACCGCCACGGCTTCGTCCATTTCCTCGCTCGAGGCCAGCGGAACCTTTGACTGGACCTCGCCGGTCGCCGGGTTCATCACGTCGGCAAAACGTCCTGATTTGCCTTTTACGTGCTGGCCGCCGATGAAATGAGTGAGTTCTTGCATGGTCCTGCCTCCGGGATGATTGCGTTGACCCCACTGTGCGCTAACCGATCTTGATGTTCAATCCGCCGGATTGCTCAACCGATGTGCAAAAACTGTAGTCCGGCCAGGCGACGCTCAAGAAGCGCTCAGGCCGCCATCGATCTGCAGCGTCTGTCCGGTGACGAAACTCGAGGCGGGATCTGCAAGATAAATCAGTCCGTTGATCACCTCGTCGACTTCCGCCAGCCGCCGCATCGGGATCGCCTGCACCAGCGAGGCTTCGGCGGCGTCGCGGTTGTCGCCGGCCTTGTCGAGAAAATCCGTGGCCATCGGCGTACGCGCGAATGAGGGACACAGGGCGTTCACCCTCACGCCCCGCCGCGCATATTCGATAGCCGCCGATTTTGTCAGGCCCACCACGCCGTGTTTCGCCGCCGCATAGATCGACAGCATCGGCGCTGCGACCACACCGGCAACGGAGGCCACATTGATGATCGCCCCGCTCTCGCCGGTTTCGCGAAACCGCTGTTCCATCACCGGCAATTGCGCCCGCATGGCGTAGAACACGCCCAGCAGGTCCACATCGATGATCTTCTTCGCCACACCGACCGGCGTTTTTGGCAACGGCATCATGTCATGCGCAATACCGGCATTGTTGACCGCGATGTCGAGCCGCCCGTATTCGGACATGGCTTTCGCCACCAGCTGCTCGGACACGGCCGGATCGGACACATCCCCACTGAGTGCCACGGTATTGCCGCCGAGTTCTTCTGCCAGCGCATCAAGCTGGTCCGCACCGAGATCGGTCAGGACCAGGCTGGCACCGGCCTTGGAAAAATATCGTGCTGCGGCTGCGCCAAAACCTCCGCTCGCCCCGGTGAGGAGAACGACCCGTCCTGCAAAATCTGCCATCTCTATGCCTTTCCGGACATGATGCTGTTGGCCATCGACGCCAGTTGCGGCACCGCCTGCCCGATTTCCCTGGCGCGCTCCGGATTGGAGGCATTTCCATCGAGCGAACGCTTATAGACCCCTTGCAGGATCGCAGCGAGACGGAAGAAGGAGAACGACAGGCAGAAGGTCCAGTTGTCGACCGCAATGCCGCTGCGTTCGGAATAGCGCGCCACATAATCGGCCTCGCTGGGGATCCCGAGTTCCTCGCGATCAAGGCCACCCAGCCCGCGAAAGCCGCTCTTGTGCGGCAGCCGCCACTGCATGCACTGGTAAGACAGATCCGCCAGCGGATGCCCCAGTGTCGACAGTTCCCAGTCGATCAGCGCCCGTACTTCCTCGCCGTGGGGGGCAAAGATCATGTTGTCGAGCCGGTAGTCGCCATGCACCACCGAGACCATTCCGTCATCATCGGGCAGATTGTCCCAGAGCCAGTCCATCAGCCGGTCCATATCCGGCAGTTCCTCGGTCTTCGAGGCGATATATTGCTCGCTCCAGCGCCGGATCTGGCGGGCGAAGTAATTGCCGGGACGGCCGTAATCAGCCAGCCCCGCGGCTTCCGGATCAACACTGTGAAGCCGCGCCAGCACGTCGTTCATGCCGTCATAGATCGCGGCGCGCTCTTGCTTGCTGACTTCCGGCAGCGCCGGGTCCCAGAAGATCCGGCCTTCGACCAGCTCCATGACAAAATACATCCGGCCGATCGCACTGTCTTCTCCCGACAGGCCGTAGACCTTCGGAACCGGAACATTGTTTTCCGAAAGCGCCTTCATCACCCGGTATTCGCGGTCGACCTGGTGCGCCGATTTCAGCAAGGTCCCGGGCGGCTTGGCGCGCAGCACGTAATTGCCGCTGTCGGCCTCCACCCGGTAGGTCGGATTGGACTGGCCGGTGTTGAACTTTTCCACCGCGTGCAGCCCTGAAAAACCGGGCACAAGCTCGTGCAGCTCGTCGGCCAGCGCGTCCATGTCGAAGGGTTGGTCTTCCATGTCAGGCATCCTTGAACAGGCGGATATCGTGCTGCACCGACAGCCCGCCATCGATGGGAAGAATCGCGCCGGTGATATAGGACCCGGCGCGGCTGCACAGATAGAGCGTGGCGCCCGCCACATCGTCCGGCGCGCCGATACGCCCGAGCGGCACCCCGGCGCCAACCTTTTCCACCTGCTCGTCCTTTGCCGTGGCAAAGGCCGTCATGCGGCTCTGGAAGGGGCCGGGCGCAAAGGCGTTGACCGTCACCCGCTTGGAAGCCAGCTCTTCGGCCAGGATCCGTGTCAGGTGATGCACCGCCGCCTTTGAGGCCGAATAGGAATAGGCGCCGTCGGCTGCCGGCTGGGTTCCCATCACCGAGCCGAGATTGATCACCCGCGCCGGATCGGCATCGCTGGCCGCCTTGAGCAGCAGCGGCGTCAGATCGCGGGTCAGCGTGAACAGGCCAGCCACATTGACCGACATCACCTTCGACCAGGCTGCGTGCGGAAATTCCTCGTAAGGCGCGCCCCAGGACACGCCGGCATTGTTGACCAGAATATGAAGCTTGTCCGTGCGCGCCTGAACCTCCTGCACCAGCGCCACCACGCCGTCGGCGGTTCCCACGTCGCCAGCGAACCCTTCGGCTTTTCCCGGCGCGCCCAGCGCGTTGATTTCATCGGCCACCCGGACGCAGTCTTCTCCCTTGCGCGAGGCGATCAACACCCGCGCCCCGGCATGCACCAGCGCCGTGGCAATCATCCGGCCGATACCCGTTGCTCCGCCCGTGACCAGCGCCGTTTTTCCGCTCACGCCAAAAAGACTGCCCAGATAGCCGTCGCTCACTTCACTCATGAATAACCTCCCCGCTGCGTTTTGGCGTTTCCGCCGCCGCATCGTTCCCTGACAATAGCGCTGTCTCGATAATTGACAACATACTCGATAGTATGTTCAACTCTTGGGCAACTGCAAGACGGGATGGCAAGAATCTTCAACTCCACCGTCCACGCATCCTCAAGACTGCACAGGGGCAAGCAGACAGATGGCGACCGCCGCGCGATCGACCAAATACCGCCGCCAGAGCGACACCGAGCTGTCCCGCATGGAAATCATGGAGGGCGCGGCACTCTGCTTCGAAGCCCGCGGTTACGCGGCCACCAGCCTGGACGAAGTTGCCGCCCGGATTTCCTCGACCAAGGGCCGGATCTACCATCACTACGGTTCCAAGGCCGAGCTGTTCCTCGACGTCTACCGCACCGGCATGATGATGAACTTCCAGGCCATCGAACCGCTGCTCGACATCGACATGCCGGCCATCGAGCGGCTGAAGGCCGTGCTCAAGGCGCATGTGCGCTGCGTCATCCGCACCAAGGCATTCCAGAACGTTGTCGGCCAGGGCGTCGACATGCTCAGACACGGCACCATGCCCGCCAATGAACACGCCGAGCTGGCGCAACTGGCCGAGCTGCGTGACGCCTATTCCGAGCATTTCAGCAAGGTGCTCGAGGACGCCAGGGCCGCGGGCGCGATCGACTACACCAACATCAAGATCGCGCTGAATTCGGTCTTCATGTGCATCAACGGGCCCATCGTCTGGTTCACACCGCGAAAAGGCCAGCCCGAACACGAAATCGAAGCCCTCGCAGATGAGTGCGTGCTCTATGCGATCCGGCTTCTTGGCTACAGGGGTGAGATGTCGTGAACGGCATTTGACCGCAGATACAGTTGGAGGAGGATTTACATGACCCAGGCAAAGCCGATGGATCTTGGTATCACCAAGCATCTCGAACCCATTCTCGAGGCCGTGCGCGACATGGTGCGCAACGAGATCATGCCACTCGACGAGGAGTTCCTCGCAGCCGTCGGTTCCGAAGGTGACCGTTGGAGCTACACCGCCCGCCAGACCGAGATCCTCGAAGGCCTCAAGGCCAAGGCAAAGGCCCGCGGCCTGTGGAACCTCTGGCACACCCAGGCCAAGGACGGGCTGACCACGGTCGAATATGCCTATCTCGCCGAGGAAATGGGCAAGGCCAGCCTCGGTGCTGAAACCTTCAACTGCTCCGCACCCGACACCGGCAACATGGAAGTGCTTGACCGTTACTCCAGCGCCGAGCACAAGAAACAGTGGCTCGAGCCGCTGCTCAATGGCGAAATCCGCTCCGCCTATCTGATGACCGAGCCCGATGTCGCCTCGTCCGACGCCACCAATGTCTCGATGTCCTGTGTCCGCGACGGCGACGACTACGTGCTCAATGGCGAGAAATGGTGGGCATCGGGCGTCGGCGATCCGCGCTGCAAGATCTACATCGTCATGGTCCGCACCGGTGATGACGACACGCCGAAGCATCAACGCCACTCGATGATCCTGGTGCCGGCTGATACCGTCGGCATCGAGAAGATCAGGCCGATGCAGGTCTATGGTCAGGATGATGCGCCGCATGGCCATTTCCATGTCCGCTTCACCGATGTCCGGGTCCCGGCCAGCAATCTTCTGCTCGGCGAAGGCCGCGGGTTCGAGATCGCCCAAGGCCGGCTTGGACCGGGCCGCATCCACCATTGCATGCGCGCCATCGGCCAGTCGGAAATGGCGCTCGAGCTGATGTGCAAACGCTCGCTGGAACGCGAAGCCTTCGGCAAGAAGATCGCCCAGCTCGGCGCCAATTATGATATCATCGCCGAATGCCGCATGGAGATCGAACAGGCCCGGCTTCTGTGCCTGAAGGCGGCCTGGATGATGGACCAGGGCGATGGCCGTGCCGCCGCCCCCTGGATCAGCCAGATCAAGGTGGTCGCGCCCCGGGTGGCGCTCAAGGTCACCGACGAGGCGGTGCAGATGTTCGGCGCGCAAGGGATCTCGCAAGACACGCCGCTGGCCCGCAGCTGGACCCATTTGCGCACGCTAAGGCTGGCGGATGGCCCCGACGCCGTCCACCGCCGCCAGGTGGCGCGCAACGAGCTCAAACGCTACACGCAGGAAAAGGTGTGACCACTCATGAAGGCAATTGTCTGCCCTGAATACGGCCCGCTCTCCAATCTCGAATACCGCGACATGCCGGATCCGAAACCGGGTCCCGGCGAAATCGTGCTCCGCTCCGAGGCTATTGGCCTCAATTACCCCGATGGGTTGCTGGTGCAGGGGCTTTACCAGATGAAGCCCGAGACACCCTTCGTCCCGGGCATGGAGGCCGGCGGCGTGGTCGAGGCGGTCGGCGCAAATGTCACCCACCTCAAGCCCGGCGACCGGGCAGTCGTGATGCTCAACAACGGCGCCTATGCCGAAAAGGTGCTGGCGCCGGCCAACCGGGCGTTCCCGATTCCCGACAGCATGGATTTCGCCGACGCCTGCGCCCTGATGTGCGCCTGGGGCACCTCGCATCATGCGCTCAAGCAGCGCGCCGAACTTAAGCCGGGCGAAACCCTTCTGGTTCTCGGCGCCGCCGGCTCCACCGGTTTGGCCGCCGTTTCCATCGGCAAGGCCATGGGTGCGCGCGTCATCGCGGTGGCGTCGAGCGAGGCAAAGCAGCAGGCCTGTCTCGAGGCCGGCGCGGATATCGCTCTGCCCTATGACGGATTGCGCGAAGCGCTCAAAGAGCACGCGCCGGGCGGCGTCGATGTGGCGTTTGATCCGGTTGGTGGTGCTGCCTTTGACGTCGCCGCACGCGCCATGGCCCGCAACGGTCGTCTTCTCGTGATCGGCTTTGCCTCGGGCGAAATCCCCAAGCTCCCGGTCAACCTGGTGCTGTTGAAGGAATATGCGCTGGTCGGTGTGTTCTGGGGCGCCTTCGTCGCCAAGGAACCGGACGTCTATGCCGCCAACAACCGCGAATTGTTTGCCTGGCATGCGCAAGGCCGGATCAAGACCCGCATCGATGAACAGCGGCCGCTCTCAGAGGCGGCATCGGCGCTTCAGCGCATTCTCGACCGTGGCGCCATCGGCAAGACCATCCTGACCCCGTAAGGACATGACATGACTTTGCCTTCGAGCATGAATGCGCTGATCCTCAAGCACGACGGATACGGCAACACCCGCACCGGCGCTGCCATCGAGACGCTGGAGCCCTATCTCGAATACGGTGCCCTGCCCGTGCCGAAGCCCGGCCCGGGCCAGGTGCTGATCAAGGTCCGCATGGCCTCGATCAATCCGTCGGATCTCTATTTCATCAAGGGCGAATACGGCCAGCCGCGGATCAAGGGGGCGGCGGCGGGCTTCGAAGGTGTCGGCGACGTCGTCGACGGCACCGGTCTCTACGCACGCTATCTCAAGGGCAAGCGCGTGGCCTTCGTCGGCGGCGTCAACGGCTCCGGCGCCTGGGCCGAGTATATCGTCGTCGAAGCCGCCATGTGCGTCGTGGTCAAGCCGGCGATGCGCGACGAGGATGCGGCGGGACACGTGGTCAACCCGGTCACCGCCTGGACCATGTTCGACATCGTCAAGGGCTCGGGCTCGAAGAGCTTTGTCTTCACCGCCGCCTTCTCCCAGCTCGGCAAGCTTATGGCGGGGCTTTCGCGCGACAATGGCTATGCGATGATCGCCGTCATCCGCAAGCAGAGCCAGGCAGCTCACCTGAAGCAGCTCGGCGCCAAGCATGTGCTGGTCCAGTCCGATCCGGACTTCGCGTCGAAGCTCGCGGCGCTGATGAAATCCGACAAGCCGCGCATCCTGCTCGACGCCGTCGCCAACCAGATCTCGGCCGACATCTTCACCGCGATGCCGGCCCGCGCCCGCTGGATCGTCTACGGCAAACTCGACACCGAGGCGCCGGCGCTCAATGAACCCGGCCAGCTGATTTTCATGAACAAGAAGATCGAGGGCTACTGGCTGATGAACTGGTTCCGGCAGGCGTCGATCCTCACCAAGCTGAAGACGCTGCGCGCGGTGCAGAACCGTTTCATCACCGGCGCCTGGAGCACGGAAGTGGTGGCGACCGTGAGGCTTGCCGACGTGATGCGCGACCTGCCCGAGGCGCTGAAGATCGGCGACGGCAAGGTCATGATCGTGCCATAGCCGGTCTGGCGCGCTAAACAGTTACATTAGCACATTATCGCAAGCTCATGTTTGGATTCGACAATCCGCCATTGTTAAAGTGATTTCTGAGATCCGGGTGAATTTTCATCACGGTCTGAAACTTTCCATCCGGCGGCACCGTCCTACCTTTACAGGCAGGAGGCCAGCCCATGACACAACCCTACCGGTTCCTATTCCTTCTCGCGGCAACGCTGATCGCGGTGCTGACAAGTCTCGCCTCCGCGCGCGCCGACGACGGGGCCGCCGCCCGCGACGTCATCGAAAGCCAGATCACGGCCTTCCTCAATGACGATGCAGCCACCGCCTATTCCTTTGCCGCGCCGTCGATCAAGCAGATCTACCCCGACGAGAGCCGCTTCTTCGCCATGGTCAAGCGCGGCTACCAGCCGGTCTACCGGCCCGGCAATTTCGCCTTTGGCCGCTCGAAGGCCGCCGGCGACGGCAGCGGCATTGTCCAGGAAGTCATCATCCAGGGCCCGGACGGTCAGGACTGGACCGCGCTCTATTCGCTGGAACGCCAGCCCGACGGCAGCTTCAAGATCGATGGCGTGCAGATGATCAGGGCCGCCAGCCCGCAGACCTGAGCCACGTCGTGGCCTGCCTGTTGTCGCAGCTTGCTCGGCGCGTCGGAACAAGGCCGCTGCCAACGCGTTGAGAGGGACCCGCCGGCATTGCCAGCCGGCCGGATTTCCACCTATGCTCAGTGCCCCGGATCCCGCACCTTTCGGTATCGCGCGCCGGGCCTCAACAGACGGAGACTTGCCGTGAGCGTCGCCTTCACCAAGGAAGAAAGTTCCGAAACCGCAGCCGAAACGCAGCTGCCCGACCGGCCGATTTCCGCGCATCCGAACCTGGTGACGCCGTCCGGCCTGAAGCAGCTGCAGGCCGAGCTTGCCAAGGCGCGCGCTGAGTTCGAGGCGGCCAACGGCATCGACGACGTCAACGAGAAACGGCGTCAGCAGGCGGGTCCGTTGCGCGATGCGCGCTATTTCGCCGAGCGGGTTCGCACTGCCCAGCTGATGCCCGATCCCGCCTCGCACGACACCGTCGCGTTTGGCGCGACCGTCACCTACAGCCGCGACGGCAAGCCGCCGCAGACCTACCGCATTGTCGGCGAGGATGAAGCTGACCCGAAGACCGGAACAATCTCCTTTGCCTCGCCGGTGGGCCGCGCCCTGATGGGCAAGGCCGTCGGCGATGTGGTCGAGACCGGCGAGCACGAGATCGAAGTGATTGCGATCGCCTGACCGGTGGCAAGGCTGCATCGAGGATCTCCGCATCGGGGCTGATCGACGGCATGTCCCGCTCAATCGGAGTCAATCGAGCGATAACGGACATGTATCATGTCTACACGTTTTATCCGAACAGCCCAAGCCGCTGCCGCGCGACATTGGCCGCCGGGGGATGAGCTGCAAGTCCGGAGGGCCGCACGCGGGCATTGCCTTACGGAAAGTATGAAATGGGTGGCGCAACCTGCGCGCGGCCCGAGTATCGCCGGATGATGTCCGCATCCGACAGGCGGCACCTTGCACGTCTCGGGAGTGGCTTATCCACCAGGGTCCCGCCCGGATTGCTCCGGCCACGGTCTGGACCGACCGCGCGAGTGGGTTTCGGGGAACCGGCACGGACGCTGCAGGCCAAAAACCTCACATGTCCGCCACAGGCCCGCACCGGTCTTCCCGCTCCGCGCCTCCGCCTTTCGGCGGCCACGGGTCAGGAGCCGGTCCGGTGGCTGGCTTTGCACGCGTCTCAAAGAGACCCGCCCGCCAGCGGAACCCCGATGGCCTCCGCCTCCTCCCGAGCCCTGCCGCACGTTCCGGCAAACCCCGAAAGGCCTTCCTCCCGCCTGGACCAACACGTTCACGTTCCATCCGGCAGCGGGAGCCCGGCAAGTGTGGCACGGGTTTTTGGGGGTGGGGAAAAAGTCGGGTGATTTTTTCAAACGTCTCGCCGGACGGATGGGGGAAGGCTAGAATACGAGGGAGCAGACCTTTATTGTTAGCTTACTGATGCCGGTTGAACGAACGTAATTGGAGGTTGGCAATGGCGCAACAGTGATATTTTATATTGTTGATATTCTGGGCTTGATTTTGCTAGATGCAAATCATCTATATAAAATCGTCCTTATAAATATTAAAATGAGGCGCTAAGTATGGATATTTCAGAAATATCGACAATTGCAGATATAGCGACCTCTATATCTACAGCAATAATCGCATTTATAGTATTTTTTTGGACTCGAAAGATTGAGCGCATATCTCAGATATACAAGTCAAATTTAGACACAAACTTGATTAATAATACTGTTTTGTCGGACAATGATTTATTAAAAATTGAGGCCGAAAATCATCCATTTGGAGTGGTCAACGAAGCAGACATGAAGCGAATTTACCATTACTTCAATTGGCTGAATGTTTCTGTGTATATTTACAATGCACATAAAATTGGAATTGCCGATAAAGAGCTTCGAGATACGCGACTAAGAAACCACGCGCTTATTACATTTAGAGATCGAGAATTCATTAGAATACATGTTTTTCCACGCGGCTATGGCGATGATTTTGTCAGAGTTTTTGAATCACATTGGAATGCCCTTGAGAAAAAGTTGTGATGCTGGCCCTTGGATGTAATGATCCCCGAACGTCGGCTTCGGGCCGGATGCGCCTGTGCGACAGAATCCAGAAAACGCCAAGGATTATGGTGTGACAATTCTAAAGAACTGACCTATTGCCGGGTACAAGATGCCGAAATTGGTGCACTCTCATTCCATGGCGGTACGCCGCGACTGAGGCAAGATTGACATGACCGATCCGCTACGGGACTCGTTTGAGATTGCCGGTAAAGTTCTGGCTCATCTGGTGAAGGATGGGCTGTTGAAGGAAAAGTTGAACGCTAACGATGTGATTAATGGCTATGTTGATGAAGATTCAGATGAAGCATACCGTATGCGCGATCTATTCTGTAGCGTGGTGGAGTGGCTGATTAGTGAGGGTCTTATTGCCGGCGAAAGGAGCGGGTATTATGATTTTCAAGGTTTGCAACTTACTTCGAAAGGCATTGTAGCGTTACAGTCACCACAGTTCGATTCCGCCAACTCCAAATCAGCGACTAGCGTCATTGCGGCCGATGAAAAAGGGCTTTCCGGTGATACATATGCGAAGATCGGCAACTTCGTGGGCGGGTTCGTAGGTTCATTTACAAAGACTGTTACTTGATTGATTGAACCTGGCCTCTGGCTTCGATCAATTCGAACCAGGCCAGATGTTGGTGGCTATCTTTGGATTCGGTTTTTGAATATGCCCTAGATCTTGACCTGAGCCCCGACTTCCCAAATTCGAGGCAAGGACGCCACCGAGCGCAGCCAAATTCACTGACGATTTTTATATGCAAAACGGTCATTGATCGAATAGCTACTGCATGTCGGCTATTAGCGGAAACGACGGGCACCCAAAGGTCACCGCTGCCTTCTCGCGTCCCCAACCCAACGCGCTTCCCCATTTACCCCCCGCCCTCGAATCCGCTATGACGGTGCACGGCGACAATTGATTGCCGCCCCGCCCTTTTCACAAGAACTCCGAGGACTTCGCGATCATGAAATTCCGGCTTGCAATCCTGGCTGTCAGCGCCGCCCTTGTTTCGGCTTGCACCACCGCGTCGGTGGCCTCCAATCCGCTTGCGGCGCGCTGGAACGGCAAGTCGGCAGGCGTGTTCTTTGCCGCCTACGGTCCCCCGGTTTCCGACAGTGGCGGCGCGCTCGGCGCCACGCAATACACCTGGCGCGGCGGGTTTCGCGGCGGCCGGCCCTGCGTGGTCGAACTGACGGTTTCCAAGGACTACACGATCACATCGATCGACGCCGTTTCCGACCGGATTGACCCGAAAGGCGGGCCGTCGCATTGCGAGAAGACGCTTGATGCGGAGTGAGGGTGACTGGGTGGTTTTCTGAAGCCCGTCATGCGGGATTTGATCCAGACTAGCGCAGCGACGTCGTCGCCCCGGATTTCCAGTCAGGCCAGGTTGTTGGGCTGGAAGAGTCTTTTGACCCGGCGGACGCCGGGTCGCTGGATGCCGGATCAAGTCCGGCATGACGGAGTGTGGGGGCGCCGCCCTGCCCGGCCCTTGCGGTTTGCGGAACATGAAGCAACGCCGGCGACGACGATAAGCGGCAGTGAGGCGCTGCCAGTTATGAGCGGACCTTCGCTTTGCCAAAAGGCGCTCAACGCGGATTGAGTGCGTTCGAGGAGTCTCCCGAACCCGTCATACCGGACTTGATCCAGACAAGCGCAGCGACGTCGTCGCCCCCGGTATCCAGTCAGCCCAGGTCCTTGGGCTGAAAGAGTCTTCTGACCCGGCAGACGCCGGGTCTCTGGATCCCGGCTCGGGGGCCGGGATGACGGAGAGTGGGGAGGCACCGCCCTGCCCCGGCCTTAGCGGCTCGCGAAATAGTAGACGATGGCAGCAACGGCCAGCAGCACGAGCGATGCGATGCCGGTCAGGAGCGGGATGATGCCGGCCATTTCATCGAAGTGACGCCGTCCGGAAATCGTTTCAAGGCCCCACCAACCGAAGATCAGCCCGGCGAGGCTGATGAGCGCCAGCAGGACGGCAAGCAGCTTCATGGCGTTTCCTTCCCGGCAGCGCCGCGCATCCGGTCAGATGCGTGAAGGTCGCTGCGAGGCTAAACCATAGCATGCTTCAGAGCGGCGGAATATCGCCCCTGGCCCAGCGTTCTTGCGTCTCGGCGGAGAAGTCCTCGAAGCGCTGCGCCTCGATGGCGGTGCGGATGCCCGACATCAGGTCCTGGTAATAGGACAAGTTGTTCCAGGTGATCAGCATCATGCCCAGAATCTCGTTGGAGCGGACCAGGTGGTGCAGATAGGCGCGGGAATAGTCGCGCGCCGCCGGGCATGCGCTTTGCTCGTCGAGCGGCCGGTGGTCTTCTGCGTGGCGGGCGTTCTTGATGTTGATCTTGCCGTGGCGGGTGAAGGCCAGGCCGTGGCGGCCGGCGCGGGTCGGCATCACGCAATCGAACATGTCGATGCCGCGGCCGACGGATTTGAGCATGTCGTCGGGCGTGCCCACCCCCATCAGATAGCGCGGCTTTTCCGCCGGCAGCAGCGGACAGGTGACATCGAGCATGTCGAGCATCACCGCTTGCGGCTCGCCGACGGCCAGGCCGCCGACCGCATAACCCTTGAGATCGAGGCCTGACAGGCCTTGCGCCGAGCGCTCGCGCAGTTTCGGGATATCGCCGCCCTGGACAATGCCGAACATCGCCTTGCCGGGCTGGTTGCCAAAGGCCACGCGGCAGCGCTCGGCCCAGCGCAGCGACATGTCCATGGCGCGCTCGATTTCCGTTTCGCCGGCGGGCAGCCGCACGCATTCATCGAGCTGCATCTGGATGTCGGAATCGAGCAGGCCCTGGATCTCGATCGAGCGCTCCGGGCTCATCTCGTGGCGCGAACCATCGATATGTGACTGGAAGGTGACGCCATGCTCGTTGATCTTGCGTAGTGCGGACAGCGACATCACCTGGAAGCCGCCGGAATCGGTCAGGATCGGCTTTTGCCAGCGGCCAAATTCGTGCAGGCCGCCGAGCTTCGCCACCCGTTCGGCGCCGGGGCGCAACATCAGGTGGTAGGTGTTGCCCAAAATGATGTCGGCGCCGAGATCCTCGACCTGGTCCATATACATGGCCTTGACCGTGCCGCCGGTGCCGACCGGCATGAAGGCCGGCGTCCGGATGGTGCCGCGCGGCATCGAGATCGCGCCGCGCCGCGCCTTGCCGTCGGTGGCGAGCAGTTTGAACTGGAAGGTGTCGGATGTCACATCGGCTTCGGCAGTCATGGCTCGCTCCGGAACAACAGGCTGGAATCGCCATAGGAATAGAAACGGTAGCCAGTGTCGATGGCATGGCGGTAGGCGGCGCGCATGGTCTCTAGGCCCGAGAAGGCCGAGACCAGCATGAACAGCGTCGAGCGCGGCAGGTGGAAATTGGTCATCAGCACGTCGACGGCGCGGAACTTGTAGCCCGGGGTGATGAAGATGTCGGTCGGGCCGGACCAGGGCTGGATGGTGCCGTCTTCGCTCGCTGCACTTTCCAGAAGTCGCAGCGAGGTGGTTCCGACGGAGACAACCCGGCCGCCGCGTGCATGTACGGCGTTGAGCGCGGCAGCGGTTTCGGCGCTGACATGGCCGATTTCCGAATGCATCAGGTGCTCGGTGGTGTCGTCGACCTTGACCGGCAGAAAGGTGCCGGCGCCGACATGCAGCGTGACGAAATGCCGGGAGATGCCGCGCGCAGCAAGTTTGTCAAACAGCGCATCGGTGAAATGCAGGCCTGCGGTGGGGGCTGCGACGGCGCCGTCTTCGCGGGCATAGATGGTCTGATAATCCTTGCAGTCCTGATCGTCCTCGCCGCGTTTCGACGCAATGTAAGGCGGCAGCGGAATGTGCCCGGTGGCCATGATCGCCTCGTCCAGCGCCGGGCCGGAGAGATCGAAGATCAGCTCAAGCTCGCCGCCCTCGCCGCGTGTCCCCGCCGTGGCGTCGAGCACGCCCTGAAGGCAGGTTGCGCCATCGCCGCCAAAATGCAGCCGGTCGCCGTGCTTGATCCGCTTGCCGGGACGGACAAAGGCCTTCCAGCGGTCGGGCCCAGAGCGCATGTGCAGCGTGGCGGAGATGCGTTGCTTGTTGTCGCCGCGGCTGCGAAAGCCTTCGAGCTGAGCGGGTATGACTTTTGTGTCGTTGAACACCAGCGCGTCGCCGGGCTCGAGCAGATCCGCCAGATCGCTGACCGAGAGATCCTGCAGGCTTCCATCGGCACCGACACGCAGCATCCGCGCACTGTCGCGCGGGACTGCCGGGCGCAGTGCGATGCGCTCGTCAGGAAGGTCGAAATCGAAAAGGTCTACCCGCACCGTGCGCGCCTCATGAAAAACGCGCGGAATTCACATGGCTGCACCACAGAATTCCGCGCGTGGAAGTGACCTAAGCCTTGGCGTCAGCCGCAACCTTCATCGACACGATCTTGTCGGGATCGACGACGGGTTCGCCGCGCTTGATCTTGTCGACATTGTCCATGCCGGACGTGACCTGGCCCCAGACCGTGTACTGGCGGTTGAGGAAGCCGGCATCGTCAAAGCAGATGAAGAACTGCGAATTGGCCGAGTTCGGATCCTGCGCACGCGCCATCGAGCAGGTGCCGCGCGAATGGTTCATGTTGGAAAATTCCGCCTTCAGGTCGCCCTTGTCGGAACCGCCCATGCCGGCGCGGCGCGGATCGAAGGAAGGCCCGTCGGACTTGCCGAACTTGACGTCGCCGGTCTGCGCCATGAAGCCTTCGATGACGCGGTGAAACACGACGCCGTCATAGGCGCCTTCGCGGGCCAGTTCCTTGATCCGCGCAACATGGCCGGGCGCCAGGTCGGGAAGCATTTCGATGATCACTTCACCTTGGGTGGTTTCCACGATCAGTGTGTTTTCGGGATCCTTGATCTCCGCCATGGGGTCTCTCCTGTTTAGATTGGAATGGGTATCTGGTCAGCTGCCGGAGCGGACCTCGATCATGCGGTCGGGATTGTCCACCGCACCATTGGCGTTGGCGCTGCCGCGCTTGATCTGGTCGACATGTTCCATGCCCTCGACCACCTTGCCGACCACGGTGTACTGGCCGTTGAGATGTGGTGCGGGCGCAAACATGATGAAAAACTGCGAGTTGGCCGAATTCGGGTTCTGCGAACGGGCCATGCCGACTGTGCCGCGCTCGAACGGCTTGTCGGAAAATTCGGCCGCCAGGTCAGGCCCGGAGGAGCCGCCGGTGCCGGCGCGCTGCGGCACGAAGCCGTTTTCCATGTCGCCGAACTCGACGTCGCCGGTCTGGGCCATGAAACCTTCGATCACCCGGTGAAAGGCGACATTGTCATATTCGCCGGCATCGGCCAGCGCCTTCAGCCGGGCCGTGTGCTCAGGCGCGACATCGTCGGCAAGTTCGATGACGACATCGCCCGTCTTGAGCGTGATGGTCAGCATCTCGGCGGCATTGGCAAAGGCGGTCGAGGCCAGGCCGAGGGCCAGGGTTGCGGCGATGAGCAGGCGGGAAGAACGCATGGTGGCTCCATTCAAGTGCGGCGGCCGGGCTTTTCGCACCGGCGGCAATCGTTTGACACACCGCCGTGGGCTTGGCAACGCCACGGCGAAGGCTGTTAGGTTCCCGAAAGCCGCGCTTTGAGTGCCTTGTGCACGACGCCCGGGACAAACGGCGTGACATCGCCGCCCATCTTGGCGATTTGGCGCACAAGCGTGGCAGTGATGTGGCGGGATTCGGGATAGGCCGGCGCGAACACGGTGGTGATACCAGGCGCCATCGCCCGGTTCATGCCTGCCATCTGCATTTCATAGTCGAGATCGGTGCCGTCGCGCAGGCCGCGCACCAGCACGGTTGCGCCCGCATCCTGTGCGGCTTCCACCACCAGGTTCTGAAACGAGGCCACGCTGACATCGCCCGCGCGCTGCGGAAACTCGGCCGCAACCACCTCGGCGATCATGGCCGCACGTTCATCGAACGAGAACATCGGCGTCTTGCCCGGATGCACGCCGATGCCGACCACAAGCCGGTCGCACAGCGCCAGCGATTGCTCGAGCACGTGGATGTGGCCATTGGTCATGGGGTCGAACGACCCGGGATAAAACGCGATGCGCATGACAAAACCCTTCTTTGCAAGGCCTTTTGTCATGACAGCGAAAGCGCTTCAAGCGATGATTGGGCGAAACCGCCGGCGAGCCGGCTCAGAAATCGGCTGAAGACAACCAGATCAGCGATTTGCGGGTTTTCTTGTAGGCGCGCACGGCCGCCGTTTCGATCTGTGCACGATAGCGGTCAAAAGCATCGAGATAGGCGGTCTCAGGCGAACGGGTGAGCCCGGCGATCTGCTCGAGCGCCGGAGCTTCCAGCACGAAGCGGACTTCCATCACGCCGTCATAGCCGGAAAACCGGATCGTGCCGGCGTCCTCGTCAAAACTGCGCATCTGGTTGGGAAAACCGATCATCGCAGGGCTCGCAATCGCTGCGGCGCAAGCGCGCTCACTTCTTGGCTTTTTTCTGAAACGGATTTGTTTCCAGCTGCTTGACCGCGGTTCCGACCGCCGCCGTGGCTTTCGCCGCGGCCTTGTCCTTCTTCGGTTTGCGAACTTCCTTGTTCGACTTCATTTGGCCCTTGGCCATGGCAGGTCCTGTTCCGGCGTAGCATCCGGGCGGCCGGGATTGGCCTGTTCGGATTGGTCTACGCGACATAGAGAATATTCTGCGCCGTTCCTGGCCATCGCCATGACGGCGATCTCAGGCGCTAGGCGTTGCTGACGGAGCTCACAAGTTCCAGATTGCTGCCCTGCTCGACGCGCTCATGGCCCTGTTCCTCGTTGCGGATCCGGTACTGCGCCTTGCCCTGATTGTCCGGCAACCGCATCAGCACGGTAAATTCCCGTGGCGTGCGCGGCGACAGCCCGACGCGCGATTGCAGCGTGACCTGCTGCCCCTTGGTGAAGACATTCTTGCTCATGGTCATTCCAATACGATCTGCGCCCGGCGCAGAATTCTTGCGTCCCGGGCATTTATTTTTCAATTCTTGGTCGAGATGCAAACAGGGTGACAGCCAGCCTAAGCCATGCCAAGCCACGCAATGCTTGAATTATTACACCTGTTTCATACGCCTTTATTGCGGTTTATCAAAGCCAATTCTTGCATCGACGCCCATCGGCATGACCATCGCGGCCAACAAATTGTGCGTCTGCGAAAAAGAATCGAACCACGACTTCAAAGCCATGTCATAGTGTTCGAGCGCGCCCGAAGGCGTGCACCCGGCCCGCAAATTGCGCGACCGGCACTGGAACCAAGCAATGGCCATCTCGTTGCAGCAGTTCACGACATGAGGTGTTGCCATGCTGATCAGATTTGGATTTGAAATCATCGTCGACTGCCCCGCACCGGTCCCGATGCTGCTGGCACTCTCCACCCACACGGAGTTCAATGGCCGTCTGATTGGCGCTGACTATGTCAGAACGACCGCCATGACGCCCATTTCAGTCTATGTCGACCGTTACGGAAACCGGATATCCCGCGCCGTGGCTGACCAGGGCCGCACCACGTTCTGGTCCGATTGCGTCGCCGAAGTCAGTGGAACGCCGGACATCTGGCCGACATTCGCGGTTCAGCACCGCATTGAAGACCTGCCCAGCGACACGCTCGATTTCCTCGGCGCCAGCCGCTATTGCGATTCCGACAGCCTCGGCAATTTTGCCTGGGCCACATTCGGCAACACCCAGGAAGGCTGGCCCCGGGTGCAAGCGATCAGCACCTTCGTCCACAATCACGTGACTTTCGGCTATAAGTTCGGCCGGCCGGACAAGACCGCTCGCGACGTGCTGGAGGAAAAATCCGGCGTCTGCCGCGACTTCGCCCATCTCGGCGTCAGCCTCTGCCGCGCCATGAACATTCCCGCGCGTTACGCCAGCGGCTATCTCGGCGATATCGGCGTGCCCGATTCCGGCTTTGACGATTTCTGCGCCTGGTTCGAGGTCTTTCTCGGCGGCAGCTGGCACACGGTCGATGCCCGGTACAATGTCCCGCGCATCGGCCGCATCCTGATGGTCCGCGGCGCTGATGCGTCGGATGTGGCGATGATCACCTTGTTCGGCAGTTACCAGCTCTCATCCTTCAGGGTCTGGACCACCGAGCTCGAGGACGGCACCAGCGATCAGGACCTGCACGCGATGTTTAAGACATTGCCGCCGCCCCGCCCCGGCGGACCGGATTTCGGTCTGGCCATGCCGGGCGCCGTGCATCTGAGCTGATCGCGGCTTCGTCACATTGGCTTTCCGTGACCGGGACGGTGTCAGCTGGTCCCGGTTGTTCGGCGCGTCCAGTCACCAATCATTAGCCATAAACCCGTTCAGGTTTGGTTCATTCAGGATTTGTCATGGTGTCTGCATCAGAGTTTGGTGTGACGAAAGGACAAATGTGATGACTGTAGCTCTCGCCTTGCTTGCCCTCATGATCGTCGCGCTTTTCAGCGGTCTGGTCCTCGGCGCCCTGCGCCGGGAGATGCCGGACGAAACCCGGGACCCGGTCTGGACCGGCCATCGCTGATACGCCTGACCACGCCAAACCTGCCCTTTTGGGCAATTTGGCCCGGCTGTGTAGCAATCTGGCCGGGTTTGTGCTGACCGCGCCGTCCGTCCGGGCGCGAGTCTGAACTATTGATCACCCTAAAATACCCGGTTTACCCGGCCAGACGACGCCGGCAACAGCGCGGCTCAAGCACGCTCAGTCCCCGGCGCGGGATCTCAGCGGTATCCCGAGCTGGATGCGCCATTGTTTCATCAAAGCCGCCCGGCGCTGCGGGTAGATTGCGGTTTCGATGATCAGGCTGACCACGCGATCTGTCCGGAAGTGGCGAAAATCATTGCGCAATTCGCACCAGGCCACGATCACCCGAGCCCTGTCGAAAAACGCCAATGCAATCGGCCAGATCACGCGCTCGGAGCTCACGCCATTGACGTCGGCATAGGCGATGGTCAGCTTGCGCTGGCGCCGGATGGCATCGCGAATGCGCGGCAACTCGTTCTCGCCGGCGGACAGAGGCGCCGCCGGGCCGACGAGCAGGGTGGACTCGTCCAGCCCGGCCCGCAGATCCGGCGGCAGCACCGCGCCGATCTTGGCCAGTGCATTGCGCGCCGCAGCCCCCAACGGCTGGTCCGCGCGCTCCGCCACCCAGCGCGAGCCCAGCACCAGCGCCTCGATCTCGTCTTCGGAAAACATCAACGGCGGCAGCATGAAGCCGGGCTTGAGCACAAACCCCACCCCCGCCTCGCCATCAATCGCCGCCCCTTGCGCCTTCAGCGCATCGATGTCGCGATAGATGGTCCTGAGCGAGACCCCAAGCTCTTCGGCAAGCACCGCGCCACTGACCGGATGCCGGTAACGGCGGAAGACTTGCAACAGATCGAGAAGACGGGCGGCGCGGGACAAGCTTGGGCTCCGGGATGGGATGCTGATGGCCGAGTGTAGCACGGATGGTGACAGAAAATGGCAGGAGTGGCCAACAACCGTCTGGTAGCTTTCGGCCCATTGCGGACTTCGGCGCTCTACGCAGCGAAATGCAACTACGAGCCCAATTGGCTGACGCCGCTCATTGCATGGGCGGCTGCAATCTGAGTAGATGGCCATAAGGCGTCCCTCACAATTACTGTCGCGGATGATTTAGGCCCCATGTTCACATGAAAGTCGCATAATGAAAGGAAGAGAGCGAAACGTCCTATGCTGGTGCGGGTCTGGCAAGAAGTTTAAGAAATGTCACCTCGGCCGAGATGTTCAGCCGAAGGAAAATCCTTGGGCCGCTGTGGATGTAAACCGAAAAGCTTTTTCCAAAAAGAAGTGCTGTGCACACGGCGTAGGTTTGGGCGATTGCGAGGGAATGGTGATTAAAGCCCACACTGTCTCGCGCGGTCCCAACCTTTCTAAAATCGCCAAAGATGGGCACGTTCTGCAATACCGCCCGAACATTACGAAAATGAACAAGAATGGTGGCAAGTTATCCGTAGAGAAGATTGGCATCAAAGATGCATCAGTTTTCAATGGCTATTGCAGCAAGCATGATCGAGAGCTTTTCTCTTGCATTGAGAATGAAGCTTTTACTGGACGACCCGACCAGTGCCTTGCTGTGGCCTACCGCACAATGAGCCGAGAACTCTATGGGAAGGATGCTGGAGCTCACTTGCGCGAAACATTAAGGAGCGCCGACAAAGGATTCCAACTTTTCGAACAATTCATGCATCAGACGATGCTCGATGAATTCGACAAGGGCAACGAAGCTGCGCGACGTGAACTGAAGGCCACGCATGATGTGTTGACAGCAGGGTTAATAGACGCACGCCCCGATGTCATTAGTTCTATAGTCTTTGAATTTGCGTCCGCTTTGCCATTCATGTTTGCAGGCGCGTGGTCGCCCTTTACGGACTTCCACGGCGCAGAGCTTCAAAAAGGTTACGTGGACGAGCTTCTAGAACAGATTCTTGTTTCCTCGTTTGCTGGTGAATCTAGTGCAATGATCTGCGTTTCTTGGCGAAATATCGACGGCGCGCCCGGAAAGGTCATTGCAGAGCAGCTTATGGAACTGCCGAATGAACAACGGGCGTCGGCATGCCTCCAGTTCGTGACGAAACATGTTGAGAACGTATTTTTCAATCCGGACTGGTTCGAAACCTTGGATAAAAAACAGAAAAAGTGCCTGAACGAGCTTGCTGCCGACGGCTTTGATTCGATGGGTAGTGTTCCAACAATGCCTGTTCGCTTGGAAGTGGATTTTCAGTTGCCGCCATCAGTGAGATTCATTCAAGTTGCATAACAACGCGGCAGCTTACCTTAGAGGCGCTTGTAGCGGGCATTAGAGCAGTCTCAGCGATAGCCGCTTCGTCCGCTCGGCAATCCTTAGTGCAATCTGCAGTCGACTTCCGCTCCCCGCACACATCCACCATGTGATGCAATACTGTAGGCGTTCGCTGCTTGTGACATTCCCAACCCCACCGCACAAAAAAAGCCGGAGATTTTTCCCCGGCTTCCTGTTGTCATGGCTGACGCAGATCAGCCCTGCGGATCTTCATCCGGCGCGGTGCCGTCATCGGCGGCCGTGTCCGGCAGGTCTGCTTCCGGCACGATGTCGGCAACGCCGATTTCGGCGGCTGCTTCGACATCATCGACCAGCTCTTCCTCGGCTTCCGGCTCGCTGATCCGGTCGACCGAGACCACGCGCTCGTCCTTGGCGGTCGAGAAGATGGTGACGCCCTTGGTGGCGCGGCTGGCCATGCGGATGCCGCCGACCGGCACGCGGATCACCTGGCCGCCATCGGAGACCATCATGATCTGGTCGCCCTGCTCCACCGGGAAGGCGGCGATCAGCGGACCGATCTCGCCGGTCTTCGAGGTATCGGTGGCGCGGATGCCCTTGCCGCCACGGCCCGAAATCCGGAACTCGTAGCTCGAGGAACGCTTGCCGTAGCCCTTCTCGGACACGGTCAGGATGAACTGCTCGCGGGCTTTCAGCTCCTCGTAGCGATCATTGGAGATTTCGCCGACTTCCTCGGTGTCCTCGCCAACCAGCCCGACATCCTCGACCTCTTCGCCGGTCGCGGCACGGCGTTCGGCCGCAGCGCGCTTGAGATAGGCGGCACGCTCGGCGGCTTCCGCGTCAACATGGTGCACGATGGTCATCGAGATGATCTGGTCGTCCTTGCCGAGATTCATGCCGCGAACGCCGATCGAGTTGCGGCCGGCAAAGACGCGGACATCATCCACCCGGAAGCGGATGCACTGACCGAGTGCGGTGGTCAGCAACACGTCGTCGAACTCGTTGCAGGTCTCGACATTGAGAATGGCGTCATTCTCGTCGTCGAGCTTCATCGCAATCTTGCCGTTGCGGTTGACCTGGACGAAGTCCGAGAGCTTGTTGCGGCGGACGGTGCCGCGCGTGGTGGCGAACATCACGTCGAGATTGGCCCAGCTGTCCTCATCCTCCGGCAGCGGCATGATCGAGGTGATCCTTTCGCCCTTTTCCAGCGGCAGCATGTTGATCAGCGCCTTGCCCTTGGATGTCGGCGTGCCGATCGGCAGGCGCCAGACCTTTTCCTTGTAGACGATGCCGCGCGAGGAGAAGAACAGCACCGGCGTATGGGTGTTGGCGACGAACAGCCGTGTGACGAAATCCTCGTCGCGGGTCGACATGCCGGACCGGCCCTTGCCGCCGCGGCGCTGCGCCCGGTAGGTCGCCAGCGGCACGCGCTTGATGTAGCCCGCGTGGCTCACGGTCACCACCATGTCCTCGCGCGCGATCAGGTCCTCGTCGTCCATGTCCGCGCCACCCTCGATGATCTGGGTGCGGCGCGGCACGCCGAATTCGTCGCGCACGGCAATCAGCTCGTCCTTGACGATCTGCTGAACCCGCATGCGCGAGCCGAGGATCTCGAGGAAATCCTTGATTTCCTCGCCGATCTTGCCGAGTTCGTCGCCGATTTCATCACGGCCGAGCGCGGTCAGGCGGGCCAGACGCAATTCGAGAATGGCGCGCGCCTGTTCTTCCGACAGGTTGTAGGTGCCGTCTTCCTCGTTGATCCGGTGACGCGGGTCGTCGATCAGCAGGATCAGCGGCTCGACTTCGCGGGCTGGCCAGCGCCGTGTCATCAACTGTTCGCGTGCCGTCGCCGGATCCGGCGCGTTGCGGATCAGCGAAATGACCTCGTCGATATTGGCGACCGCAATGGCGAGACCGACCAAAACGTGCGCCCGTTCACGCGCCTTGCGCAGCAGGAACTTGGTCCGCCTTGTGATGACATCCTCGCGGAAGGCGACGAAGGCCTTGAGCATGTCGATCAGCGTCATCAGCTCCGGCTTGCCGCCGTTGAGCGCCACCATGTTGACCCCGAACGAGGTCTGCAGCGGCGTGTAGCGGTAAAGCTGGTTGATGATCACGTCGGCGACCGCATCGCGCTTGAGCTCGATCACCACCCGGTAGCCCTGGCGGTCGGATTCGTCGCGCAAGTCGGAAATGCCCTCGATGCGCTTGTCGCGCACCAGTTCGGCCATTTTCTCGATCATCGTCGCCTTGTTCACCTGGTAGGGAACCTCGGTGATGATGATGGCTTCGCGGTCATTGCGCATCGGCTCGACATGAACCTTGCCGCGCATCATCACCGAGCCGCGGCCGGTCTCGAACGCGCTGCGGATGCCGGCCTGGCCCAAAATGATGCCCGAAGTCGGGAAATCCGGTCCCGGAATGATGCTCATCAGTTCGAGCAGATCGATCGCCGGGTTGTCCATGATGGCAATGCAGCCATTGATCACTTCGATCAGGTTGTGCGGCGGAATGTTGGTCGCCATGCCGACGGCAATGCCGCCCGCGCCATTGACCAGCAGGTTGGGGAACCGGGCCGGCACCACCTTCGGCTCGGAGCCGGAGGAATCGTAGGTGTCCTGAAAGTCGACGGTTTCCTTGTCGATATCTTCCAGCATCTCGTGCGAGAGCTTGGCCAGGCGCGATTCCGTGTAACGCATCGCAGCCGGCGGGTCGCCGTCGATGGAGCCGAAATTGCCCTGCCCGTCGACCAGCATCGCGCCCATCGACCAGTGCTGCGCCATGCGCACCATGGCGTCATAGATCGACTGGTCGCCATGCGGGTGATATTTACCCATCACGTCACCGACGATGCGCGACGATTTCACATATTTGCGGTTCCAGTGGTAACCGCCCTCATGCATGGCGTAGAGAATCCGGCGATGCACGGGCTTGAGCCCGTCGCGCACATCCGGCAGCGCCCGGCTGACGATCACGCTCATGGCGTAATCGAGATAGGAACGCTGCATTTCCTCGATGATCGACACCGGCTCAATGCCTGGCGTAATCGGTCCGGCGGGTGTTTTCTGGTCTGTCAAAGCGGTCCACGACAATTGGATGGAATCATTTCTGCGTTATAGCCGAAAGCCGCTGCTGTCGCCAATTTTCGCACCCTGAATCAGCCCCTCAACAGACTTTCTCCACCGTTGCGGACACGGATGGGGGTTTCGAACCGGTCTTATGTGTCGTAAGCCAAGAAAAGAGGCCGTTTCACCAAGCCTGCGGGGGATGCTCAATGACAGTCGAGCTGATCATAAATGCCTTCGTCACGATCATCGTGATGTTCGACCCTCCGGGCCTCGCGGCGATCTTTCTCGGCCTGACCACCGGCATGACCCGCAGCCAGCGCATCCAGGTCGCCATTCGCGGCACGGTGACCGCGGCGGGCATTCTCGCCGTCTTCGCCATCGCCGGAGCCACCATTCTCAACATTCTGGGCATTTCGCTCGGCGCCTTCCGCATCGCCGGCGGCTTGCTGCTGTTCTGGATCGCCTTCGAGATGATTTTCGAAAAGCGCCACGAGCGCCAGGAAAAGAGCGCCGAGCGGGCGATCACCAAGGACCATATTTCCAACGTCGCGGTGTTTCCGCTGGCGATCCCGCTGATTGCCGGCCCGGGCGCCATCTCGGCGGTCATCCTGCTTGCCGGCTCGTTTTATCAGCCCGTCGAGCGCGCCGGGCTGATCGGCGTCATCATCGCCGCCTCGCTGGTGCTGTTTGCCTTCCTGGTGATTGCCGAACGCATCGACCAGTTCCTCGGCGACACCGGCCGCACCATCCTCACCCGGCTGCTGGGCGTGATCCTCGCCGCCCTTTCGGTGCAGTTCGTCGTCGACGGCATCAAGCAGGCATTTCTCGGCGCCTGAGGCAGCGGTCATGGAGCCGGAGGCCGGGGCATTGTTGAGATGAAGATCGGCTGAGACCGCAGGCGCTGGCCGACGCTGCCGGGCTAATCTGCAAGTTCCAGCGTGAGCTCCGCACCGCCCCAGCCATGCACCTTGTCATGGGCGCGGATCGTGACCTCGCGGGCATCTTCCGGAATGACGATCCCCGACTGGCTGCGGGTAAAGGGCTGCTCATTGTCATGCGGATGCGCCAGCAGGCGCTCACCCAGCACTGTGCCATCGGGGCCGATCACCTGCCACTTGTCGGCATAGTGATCCCAGCCGGCATCGGCATGGCGCACGCTGACGTCAAACCGGTAGGTTCCATCCGCGGCCCTTGCAAATGTAGCCGCCACCACATCGGCCTCGCCGGCTTCGGCGGCAGAGGCGACTGACAAAGAGGCAACAGCTGCCATTGTCAGCACAGCGACGGTGTGGGCTGTCTTCGGTTTTCCAAACATGGCCCAGTGTCACCCGGTCCGATGCCCGAGCGCCAATCACAATCCTGTGCATATCCAGACACCCGGTTCTCCAGGCTGGCGCCCCGGTACGACATCGCAGAGCCATTGCCTATCCGGCGCTGATCAGTTTGCCGCCGGATGGCCTTCGCTCAGTTGCAGAAGATCCCACAGATTGCCGTAGATGTCGCGAAACACCGCCACCGTGCCATAGTCCTCGGTCTTCGGCTCGCGGATGAACTCGACGCCTTCGGCGGTCAGACGATTGTAATCGCGCCAGAAATCATCGGTGTTGAGAAACAGGAACACGCGTCCGCCGGTCTGGTTGCCGACAAAGGGCTCCTGCTCCGGTTTCGAGGCCCGCGCAAGAACGATCGAGGCGCCCTGCCCGCCTTTCGGCCGGACCACCACCCAGCGCTTGTCCTGCTCGGGCTGGTAGCTGTCTTCGAGCAGATCGAAGCCGAGAACACCGCAATAGAAACCGATGGCCTCATCGTAGTCGCGCACCACGAGGGCAACATGGGTGATCGATTGTTTCATTGCTCTTGATCCTGCGGTTTCAGATGCAAACTTGCCGGTGTCAGAAAAACAAAGGCCCGCAAACTCTGAGCTTGCGGGCCTTTTGATCAGATCGATCCGATCAGAACGGAATGTCGTCGTCGAGGTCGCGGGAGGAGCCGCCGCCGCCAAATCCGCCGCCCGAACCGCCGCGGTCACCACCCGACGATCCGCCACCAAAGTCTCCGCCGCCGCCATAATCACCGCCACGGCCGCCGCCACCACCGCCGCCGCCTTCATTGCGGCCGTCCAGCATGGTCAGATTGCCGTTGAAGCCCTGCAGCACCACTTCGGTGGAGTACTTGTCCTGGCCCGACTGATCCTGCCATTTGCGAGTCTGCAGCTGGCCCTCGAGATAGACCTTGGAGCCCTTCTTGAGATAGTTCTCGGCGATCTTGCACAGGCCTTCGTTGAAGATCACGACCCGGTGCCATTCGGTCTTTTCGCGCCGTTCGCCCGAATTCTTGTCACGCCAGCTTTCCGACGTCGCCACCGACAGGTTGGCGATCGGCCGTCCGTCCTGGGTGCGGCGGATTTCCGGGTCCGCTCCAAGATTGCCAACCAGAATGACTTTGTTGACGCTACCCGCCATGATGTTCTCACCTTCCAACACTTCAGGCGGCACTCGGCCGCCCCGTCCAAATCGAATTGCACCTTACAGGATCAGCCATCCCCCCGTCAGACGGACAGGGACAATCCACAGGCCTTTTTTGTTCTTTATATGTTCTATGGATTGTGTCAGTTTCTGTCAAGAGATTCGGCTGCATGGCAGCTACCCGGCACTGCGCGTCTCGACATTGCGGCCGCGGTGCTTATGTATGGTTCTGGTCTGCCCCCGGAACAATATTTAATGTGCAGTGTTGCATGGGGGCAATGTTGCTTGCGGGATACGTCCGGTCACCTCCCCTGGACCGTCAAACCTGCGAGCATTCTGGATAGGCGAGCGATCCGCTTGTGTTCCACGCGAACGCACCGGATGCTCCACGGCAAATCGGCGGCGACATGACTGAATTGAAATCCATCACCATCCGCGGGGCCCGCGAACACAACCTCAAGAATGTCGATCTCGACCTGCCCCGCAACAGCCTGATCGTGATGACCGGCCTGTCGGGGTCGGGCAAGTCGTCGCTGGCGTTCGACACCATCTATGCGGAAGGTCAGCGCCGCTATGTCGAGAGCCTCTCGGCCTATGCGCGGCAGTTCCTCGAGATGATGCAGAAGCCCGATGTCGACCAGATCGACGGGCTGTCGCCGGCCATTTCCATCGAGCAGAAGACCACCAGCCGCAACCCGCGCTCGACCGTCGGTACGGTGACCGAGATCTACGATTACATGCGGCTGCTGTTTGCCCGCGTCGGCGTGCCCTATTCGCCCGCCACCGGCCTGCCGATCGAAAGCCAGACCGTCAGCCAGATGGTCGACCGGGTGCTGGCGCTGGAAGAAGGCACCAGGCTCTATATTCTTGCGCCGGTGGTGCGCGGTCGCAAGGGCGAGTACCGCAAGGAACTGGCCGAATACATGAAAAAGGGCTTCCAGCGAGTCAAGATCGACGGTCAGTATTACGAGATCGCCGACGCCCCAACGCTCGACAAGAAATACAAGCACGACATCGACATCGTCGTCGACCGCATTGTCGTGCGGCCCGACATGGCCGCCCGTCTCGCCGACAGCATGGAGACCTGCCTGCGGCTGGCCGATGGCCTTGCGATTGCCGAATTTGCCGACAAGCCGCTGCCCGACGCCGAAACCTCGGCCGGCGGCTCGGCCAACAAGTCTCTCAACGAAACCCATGAGCGGGTGCTGTTCTCGGAGAAATTCGCCTGCCCTGTGTCCGGCTTCACCATCTCGGAAATCGAGCCGCGGCTGTTTTCGTTCAACAATCCGCACGGCGCCTGCCCCACCTGTGACGGCCTCGGCACCCAGAAGACCATCGACGAGGCACTGATCGTGCCCGAACCCAACCTGACCCTGCGCGGCGGCGCCATTGCGCCCTGGGCCAAGTCCAGCTCGCCCTATTACACCCAGACGCTGGAAGCCCTGGGCAAGCATTTTGGCTTCAAGCTCTCCGACCGATGGGACGAGCTTCCAGCCAAGGGCAAGGCCGCCATCCTGCGCGGCACACAGGAAAAGATCTCGTTCAAGTATGATGACGGGCTGCGCTCCTACACCACCTCGAAGAATTTCGAGGGCATCATTCCCAATCTCGAGCGCCGCTGGAAGGAAACCGACAGCGCCTGGGCGCGCGAGGAGATCGAGCGCTACATGTCGAACGCGCCCTGCCCGGCCTGTGACGGCTACCGGCTCAAGCCCGAGGCGCGCGCCGTCAAGATCAATGACTGCCATATCGGCCAGGTCACCGAACTGTCGATCCGCAATGCCGGCGACTGGTTCGACAGGTTGCCCGAAGAGCTCAACGAGCAGCAGAACCAGATCGCTGTCCGCATTCTCAAGGAAATCCGCGACCGGCTGAAATTCCTCAACGATGTCGGCCTCGACTATCTGACGCTGTCGCGCAACTCCGGCTCGCTCTCGGGCGGCGAAAGCCAGCGTATCCGGCTGGCCTCGCAGATCGGCTCCGGGCTGACCGGCGTGCTCTACGTGCTCGATGAACCCTCGATCGGCCTGCACCAGCGCGACAATGCGCGGCTTCTGGAAACGCTCAAACACCTGCGCGACATCGGCAACACGGTGATCGTCGTCGAGCATGACGAGGACGCCATCCTGACCGCCGATTACGTGGTCGACATCGGCCCCCATGCCGGTGTGCATGGCGGCGAGATCATTGCGCAAGGCGCGCCTGGCGACATCATGGCCAACCCGCGCTCGATCACCGGCAAATATCTCTCCGGCGAACTCGACGTGCCGGTGCCGGCCGAACGCCGCAAGGCCAAGAAGAAGAAAGAACTCAAGGTAATCGGCGCCCGCGGCAACAATTTGAAAAACGTTTCCGCCTCGATCCCGCTCGGCCTGTTCACCGCCGTCACCGGCGTGTCCGGCGGCGGCAAGTCCACCTTCCTGATCGAGACGCTCTACAAGGCTGCCGCCCGCCGGGTGATGGGCGCGCGTGAAAACCCGGCCGATCACGACCGCATCGACGGTTTCGAGAACATCGACAAGGTGATCGATATCGACCAGTCGCCGATTGGCCGCACGCCGCGCTCGAACCCGGCCACCTATACCGGCGCCTTCACCCCGATCCGCGACTGGTTCGCCGGTCTGCCTGAAGCCAAGGCGCGCGGCTATCAGCCGGGCCGCTTCTCCTTCAACGTCAAGGGCGGCCGCTGTGAGGCCTGCCAGGGCGACGGCGTCATCAAGATCGAGATGCACTTTTTGCCGGATGTCTACGTCACCTGCGACGTTTGCCACGGAAAGCGCTACAACCGTGAAACGCTGGACGTCACCTTCAAGGGCAAGTCGATCGCCGACGTGCTCGACATGACGGTCGAGGAAGGCGTCGAGTTCTTTGCAGCCGTCCCCGCCGTGCGGGACAAGCTGCAGGCGCTTGAGGGCGTTGGCCTGGGCTACATCAAGGTCGGCCAGCAGGCGACGACGCTGTCGGGCGGCGAGGCGCAGCGCGTCAAGCTGGCCAAGGAGCTGTCCAAGCGCTCGACCGGCCGCACGCTCTATATTCTCGACGAACCGACCACCGGCCTGCATTTCCACGACGTCGCCAAGCTGCTGGAAGTGCTGCACGAGCTGGTCGATCAGGGCAATTCGGTCGTGGTCATCGAGCACAACCTCGAAGTCATCAAGACCGCCGACTGGGTCATCGACCTCGGCCCCGAAGGTGGCGATGGCGGCGGCGAGATCGTCGCCGAAGGCACGCCCGAGGACATCGTCAAGGTGGACCGCTCCTACACGGGTCAGTTCCTCAAGGAACTGCTGGAACGGCGCCCGCAGAGACGGGTGGAAGCGGCGGAGTGATAAAAGACAATCCTTCAGAGATTGCGGACATCAATGAGCTAGTCGTGGGACCGGGCGACGTCGCTATCTATTTTGACAATAAATGTTTGCGACCAATCGACGAAACGGGCTGCAATCAATGGGCTATCATTGTGGATGAGACGGGTGGCCTGACGCGCCGTAACTCGAAAGTTGTTCACATTCCTTTTCAAGAACTACTTCAAATGCCGCATCTGCAATTTCGTGGTAATCCGCATCCCGACCACGGCGAGAGAATCAGCGATTTTTTCTTGAATCACAGGCGCCATCACGACCTCTTTGAGGCGGGCGAAAAGGCTCTTCTGCAGGGAAACCTTCAACCATTTGAGTGGGGCCAAATCTTTCCAACTAGACCAGAGTATAAGAATGATGAAGAATTTGAAGATGCCTGGAAGCAATTGCTGATTGAAGCACGTCCGATGGATGTTATTTTTACTGCAAGATGTAAGGATCCAGTTAGTCGCATAATTGCCCGCACAACTCATGGACCGTTCAGCCATGTCGCGAGCTATCTGGGCAACGGCCAAATTTCAGAGTCTGTTACGTCGGGCATTAGGACAGGTCAACTTTCGGATCTCTACAAGGACCGGTCCAACTGGGTCGCGATCTATCGTCATGTTGACCATTTGAACACTATGTTTACGTTTGAAGAAGCTCAAAAAATCACACAGGGAGTCACCCTGGATTTCCGCGATGGTTACAATTGGTATCAGGCATTTAGACATGGAATAATGAGCTTTCGGGGAAAACATGAGGAGTCAATGGCTCCGAATAGTTGGTTGTACAGAGGTTCATGGGTACTAATTGCACACGCATAGCTTGGATAAGGTAATGACCACACACGGAACAATCCGCACCGGCATTGGCGGCTGGGTGTTTGATGCCTGGAACGAGAGCTTCTATCCGCCGAAACTGGCCAAGACCAAGCACTTGCACTATGCGGGCAGCCAGTTGCGGGCAATCGAGGTCAACGGCACCTATTACGGCAGCCAGAAACCGGCGACCTTTGCCAAATGGGCCGCTGATGTGCCGGATGGGTTCGTGTTTTCACTCAAGGCCAGCCGTTACTGCACCAACCGCAAGGTGCTGGCCGAAGCCGAGCCGTCGATTACAAAATTTCTCAATCAGGGCATTACCGAACTCGGCGACCGGTTGGGGCCGATCCTCTGGCAGTTCATGCCGACGAAGAAGTTCGAGCCGGATGATTTTGCGGCCTTTCTCGAGCTCTTGCCGGCTGAGCAGGACGGTATCAGGCTGCGTCACGTCGTTGAGGCCCGGCACGAGAGCTTTTGCACGCCGGAATTCATCGAGTTGCTGGCCAAGCACAACGTGGCGGCAGTCTGCGCCGATCATGACACCTATCCGATGGTGGCCGATGTCACCTCGGATTTTGTCTATGCAAGGCTGCAGCAGGGCTCGGATGATGTCCCGACCTGCTACCCTCCTGACGAGATTGATCTTTGGGCCGAGCGGCTGAAAACCTATGCGGCGGGGTCTGCACCATCCGATCTTGACCTGATCGCGCCTGAGCGCAGCGTCAAAAAGCAGCCGCGCGATGTCTTTGCTTTCTTCATCACCGGCGGCAAGATCAACGCACCCAAGGGTGCGATGACGCTGCAGCAGAAGGTCTGATCCGGCCGAGGTTCAGGCTTCTGTAACTGTCTTGACCAGTATCAAGGCCCTCTTGCTTTCTCGAGTGTATCATTGCCTTTGACGCAACCACACGGGAGGAATGAAGATGGCTGCTTTTACGGGAAAGACTGCGCTTGTCACAGGATCAGGCGCCGGCATCGGCCGGGCCACGGCACTGAAATTTGCCGCTGAGGGCGCCAATGTCGTGGTGTCCGATATTCATGTGCCGGCCGGGGAAGAGACCGTCGCGCTGATCCACAAGGCCGGCGGAACCGCGATGTTCCAGCGCGCCGATGTCTCCAGTCCTGAAGATGTCGCAGCCTTGGTCGCAGGCGCCGTTGACGAATACGGACGGCTCGATTGCGCGGTCAACAATGCCGGCATCGAGGGCACCATCGCGCCTTTCGCGGACCAGGCGGAATCCAACTATGACGCCATCATGCGGATCAACGCCAAGGGCACGTTCCTGTGTCTTCAGGCTGAAATCAACCACATGCTGAAGAGCGGCGGCGGCACCATCGTCAACCTGGCCTCGGTTGCCGGCCTGATCGGGTTTCCGGGCCTGTCGCCCTATGTTGCCTCCAAACATGCCGTGATCGGCATGACCAAGAACACGGCGCTCGAGTATGGCAAGGCCGGGATCCGGGTGAACGCCGTCTGCCCCGGCGGCATTGATACACGGATGCTGGATTCGCTGGCGGATCAGGCGACCGCCGGCGCCCAGTCCAGTGCCGAGATGATGGATCCGCTGCACCCGCTCGGCCGCATCGGCACGCCGCAGGAAGTTGCCAATCTGATCGTCTGGCTGTCCTCGCCCGAAGCCTCGTTCATGCTCGGAGCCATCGTGCCCGTCGATGGCGGCTACACCGCGCAATAGGGCTGACTGTTGCGGGGAGCCACGAAGCGACATCGTGGCTCCCTGCCCCTCTTGGGCAAAGGCGTAGCTAGCGAATGTTCTTGGGCAGCAAGATGGTCAGCAGACCCAGGAACGGCAGGAACGCGCAGACCTGGTAGACATAAACAATACCCCTGGCATCGGCCACCTGCCCCAGCACCGCGGCCGCGATGCCGCCCATGCCAAAGGCAAAGCCGAAAAACACCCCGGCGATCAGCCCGACCCGGCCCGGCACCAGTTCCTGCGCAAACACGATGATTGCTGGAAACGCCGAGGCCAGCACCACACCGATGATCACCGTCAGCACCGCAGTCCAGAACAGGTCTGCATGCGGCAGCATCAGCGTGAACGGCAAGATGCCGAGGATCGACACCCAGATCACCGCCTTGGCGCCGATCCGGTCACCGATGGGCCCGCCAATCAATGTGCCTGCAGCCATCGCGCCGAGGAACACAAACAGCATCAACTGCGAATCCTGCACGCTGACACCAAAACGTTCAATCACGTAGAAGGTGTAGAAGCTTGAAAAGCTTGCGACATAGATATTCTTGGTGAACACCAGCAGCGCCAGCACCACCAGGGCGATGATCACCCGACGGCGCGAATGCAGCAATGTCGTGTCGGCTGCCGGGCGGCCGGCGGATGCGCGCCTGAAGGCTGCATACCAGCGGCTGACCCAGGTCAGGATTGCCATGCCGCAAAGTGCTGCAAGCGCGAACCAGGCTACCGAAGCCTGGCCATTGGGTACGATGATGAAGGCCGCAAGCAGAGGCCCCGTCGCGGTGCCGATATTGCCGCCAACCTGGAAAACCGATTGCGCCGTGCCGTGCCTGCCGCCGGAAGCCAGCCGGGCGATGCGCGAGGATTCCGGATGGAACACGGCCGAACCGAACCCGACCAGCGCGGCTGCCAGCAGCAACAGCCCGTAATAGCCAGCGGTTGCCAGCAACAACAGCCCGATGAGCGTGAACCCGGTGCCGACCGGCAGCGCATAGCCGATCGGGCGCTTGTCGGTGAAGGCCCCGATCGCCGGCTGCAAAAGCGAGGCGGTGAACTGGAATGCGAAGGTCAGCAGCCCGATCTGGGTGAAACTCAGATCGTAATTGATCTTCAGAATTGGATAGATCGCCGCCAGAACCGACTGCATCGTGTCATTGAGAAAATGGCAGATGGAAAGCGCCACCACCACGGAGAACGCCGCCGGCGTGGCCGCATTGGTCACGGATCCTGCTCCGGAATTGTCGGGAATAACGCGCATGATCTTTCCTTGGTTTCTCACACACCAGGATCTCGGTCATCACCGGATGCACCGACCTGATCGCATGAGCACGTGACTTGAATGGGCGAGCCGGCGGGTCAGGAACCCGGTTTCGAGCGGCAGCGCCAATTCCGGCTGTCGAAAAACAACCTCGTTCAGAGAGATACACGCCTTGTTTGCAGCCCGCCTTCGTGGTTTGGTCTGACTTTTACGCATTTGGGCCAACCGCAATGTCTCTTTTATCCGTCCACGACGATCTCCATGCGCCGGTCACCGATCCCCAGCTCAATCCCCATCGGGTTCTGGTTGAAGCGTCTTTGATCCCGGCACTGGCCTTTGCCCACAGCTTTGTCCGTGACGACCATGTCTCCGAGCACCACCACAGCAGGTCTCAGCTGCTGCATCCGATCACCGGCGTGGTGATCGTCACAACGCCGGTCGGACGCTGGATGGTTCCACCCGATCACGCCTTGTGGATCCCGGCAGGGACACGGCACGCCGTCGACATCATCGGCGAGGTCGAGATGCAGTCTGCCTATGTCCGGCTGGATGCGATCGATGGGCTGCCGACCCATCTCCACGTTACCGGTATGACCCGGTTGATGCGAAGCCTGCTCGATGAAACAGTCCGCATCGGGCCGGAGGCAACCGACGCCCGCGCCGAGCTCATCCGCAGCACCCTGCTGCACGAGATTCCGCTGCTGCCCGAACGCCCGCTTGGCTTGCCGCTGCCCCGCAGCCCGCGCCTGGCCGATCTCTGTCGCGGCTTCATCGCGCTGCCTTCGGCCCGGCTTGAAATCGATGACTGGGCCGACAGCGTCGGCATGAGCCGCAGAACCTTCACCCGGCTGTTCCGGCAGCAGACCGGGCTCAGCCTCTCGGCCTGGCGCCAGCAGGCCTGTGTCATGGCCGCGCTCCCCCGTCTCAGTGCCGGCGAGCCGGTCACCGCGGTGGCGATGGATCTCGGCTATGACAGCATCCCGGCCTTCACCACCATGTTCTCCCGGGTCATGGGTGCACCACCCAAATCCTACCTGAGAAACCAGAGACTTCACTGAATGCACTACTCAGCTTCACGGCCATCGAACAGCTGCAGGCAGCGCTCTTAGCGAGCATTCAAGGCGAGAAACCACCTGAGGTAAGCAAATTGTGACATTGCCGAAAATGCGATAGGCTGAGTCGCGTTCCCGTCAGACCCGGCGACCACGACAATAAGCTGCCGACAGCTGCTTCAGCCGTGCCACGGGTTCTGTCTTTCATTACAGGTTTTGAGTGTTTCATGTCCGGAATGGTCGTCTTTATCAATCTAGCCGGTGCCGTTGCGCTGCTGCTCTGGGCCACCCGCATGGTTCGCACCGGGATCGAGCGGGCCTATGGCGACGTGCTTCGCGAAAAGCTCCGGCTTGCGATCGGCAACCGCGTGACAGCTGCAATAGCAGGCTTTTTCTTCGCCATTGCACTGCAGAGCGCCACTGCTGTTGCGCTGATAGTCGCCGGCTTCGTTGCCAGCGGCTATGTCTCGACCGCCATCGGCATAGCCACATTGCTCGGCGCCGATCTCGGTTCTGCCCTGGTGGTCCGCATCCTGCGCCAGGACCTGTCGCTGCTCATTCCGGTGCTGCTGCTCGCTGGCACGATTGCGTTCCGGGCAAGCGAGTCCCGCAACTGGCGCCAGATCGGCCGGATTCTTGTCGGCCTTGGCCTGCTGCTGCTGTCGTTGCGGTTGATTGGCGAGGCATCGATTCCGCTCAAGACCAGCGAGATCCTGCCGGTCATCATCAATTACCTGTCGCGCGACTGGATCACCGCTTTCGTTCTCGCCGGACTGCTGGCCTGGGCGTTTCACTCCAGCGTCGCCGCGGTGCTGCTGCTTGCCTCACTGGCAGACCGGGCGCTGATCCCGCCGGTGCTGATCATCCCGCTGGTCCTCGGCATCAATTTTGGCGCCGCAGTGATCGGCGCAGTGCTGACCCGCGGCGAACGGGTCGATGCGCGCATCGTACCGCTTGGCAACGTTGCCATCCGCGGCCTGGGAACCCTGATCGCCCTGGGCGCACAGATGAGTTTCGAACTCGAGAGCAGCTTCTTTTCGGATCAGCCTGGTGATGCCGTGGTGCTGGTGCACCTGGCCATCAATCTCGCGGTTCTCGTCTTTGGCCTGCCGTTTTGCGGCATGGTCGGACGAATGCTCAAGAGCTGGCTGGTCCCGACCGCCTTGCCCGATGAAATTGCCGCCGAAACCAGAATGTCCGCTCTCAATCCCGAGCATCTGGCCGACCCCAGACAGGCCGTCGCCAACGCCACCCGCGAGGTGCTGACGGTCTGTGAACGCATCGAGCTGATGCTGACCTGGATTTTCGATGCCTTCGACGTCCCGGACAAGCAGAAAATGCGCCGGATCGAGGAACTCGACGACGAGATCGATGAAACCCATCGCGACATAAAATTCTATCTCGCAAAGATTTCCGAAAGCCGGCTGGATGAAAAATCGGCCGCCCAGCTTCAGGATCTGCTCGGCGCCACCATCAAGCTCGAGCAGGCCGCCGATATCATTGCCCAGAACATGGTGACGAGAGCCCGCAAGAAGGATTCGCGCAAGATCACCTTCTCAAATGAAGGCTGGCACGAGCTCAAGGCCCTGCACCAGGAAGTCCTCAAGAACGGGCGCCTGGCCTTCAACCTGTTCGTCAATGCCGATGTCGATCACGCCAGAGAGCTGGTGGCTCAGAAGGAGGTGGTGCGCACCATGGTTCGCCAGAGCGAGGAACAGCACATGCAAAGGCTTCGCGACGGCAACGACAACAGCTACGACAGCAGCTCGATCCACATCGATACCATGCGCGATCTCAAGGAGATCAACTCGCTGTTTGCTTCCATTGCCTATCCGGTGCTGGCCCGCGCCGGCATGCTGCGCAAGAGCAGGCTTCTGTAGACCGCAGGAACGGGCAGCAAATCAGCCGGTTACAGCGGTTCGATCTGTCCGGCGAGATCTTCGGCGCTCATGCCCCGGCCTGCACGGTTTGCGGCATCGCCGTGCAGTGCCACGCCGGCACATGCCGCCTCGAAGGCCGGCATGCCTTGGGCCAGCAGGCTACCGATGATACCGGCCAGCACGTCGCCGGATCCAGCCGTGGCCATCCAGGCCGGCGCATCGGCATTCACGGCCGCGCGCCCGTCCGGTGCCGCGATCACCGTGTCGGGCCCCTTGTAGACCATGATCGCGTTGAAGCGTCTGGCTGCGGCTCTGGCACGATCGATCTTCGACAGTGATGTGTCATCCGCAAGGTCCCCACACAACCGCCGGAACTCTCCCTCGTGCGGCGTGAGGATCAGCCGCGTTTCACCGGCAAACAGCTCCGCCAGCGCTTCCGGATTGTCCGCGAACGAAGTCAGCCCGTCAGCGTCAAGCACGACCGGCCGCCCGGTGGCGGCGAGCCTGGCCGTGTAGCTGCGCGCCTTTTCCAGATCACCGAAACCAGGTCCAAGCACGAAAGCTGAAAGCCGTTTGTCCGACAGCCACGTCTTCAGCTCCGCTTCGTCACGGATCGAGCGCTGCATGATGGCGGTGAGATGCGACGCCAGCGCCAGGGTTGCGCCCGGCGCATTGGCCATGGTCACCAGTCCGGCGCCGCTGTTCAGACCGGCCGTTGCCGAGAGCCGGGCTGCACCGGTGGAGCTCAGCGGTCCGCAGAACACGACCAGATGGCCGCGGCCATACTTGTGCTGCCCCGCGTCCGTGGCCGGGCGTTTTGATGCGTAAAGGCCGGGATGGTTTTTCCACATCGGATCGTCGCTGCTGATCTGCCGTGCCGGGATGCCGATATCGCACAGATGCATCTGGCCGCACAGCGCCCTGCCCGGCATCAGCAAATGCCCAGGTTTCAGCGCCGCAAACGTTACCGTGTGGCTGGCGGAAAAACAGGCGCCCGTCGGCTCGCCGGTCCTGCCCGACAGGCCCGATGGCAGATCAACCGCAATCACCGGCGTATCAGCCTGCTGCACCCGGTCGATCAGGGACACGATGTCGGAAGTCACGGGCCGGTCGAGCCCTGCCCCGAACAAGGCATCGACTATCACGTCGCCTTGGCGCGGCTGCCAGTCATCGAGCGGCTGCAAGCTGCCGGGACTGGCCTGGCGCGCCTTGGCTGCATCGCCACCCGGCTTCGGCTCCATGCCGAAGCGCACCACCTCGACCCCGCTGGCCGCCAGCAAGCCGGCTGCGACGTGACCGTCGCCGCCATTGTTGCCTGGCCCGCACAGGACCACGGCGCGCTGGACTTCCGGATAATGCGCCAACAGCACCGCCGCCACATGGCCGCCGGCCTTTTGCATCAGGCCGAAACTGTCGATGCCGCTGTCGGCTGCGGCGCGGTCTATCTCGCCCATCGCCTGGGGAGATACCAGAAGTGTCTCGTGAATAGCCATGATCGTAGGTGACATGGGGCTGGCGCCACGGTCAAGATTGCCGACCCCGACTTGCAGCGCTCGCGCGATGGTCGCGCAAAAGCACATATTTTAATCATTCTGCACAGTTTGGAAGCACTCGCTGGCGCACAAAAAATCAGCACACGGCCAAATCGAATTTGGCGCTTCGCGGGATAATTGGCGCAAATCGGCCCGCTACGACGCAAGCAGGTACATTCGGGCTTCGTTTTCCGCGGATTTCGGCAGCAGATCGAATTATTCCGTGGGTATTGGCAGATTTTTTCGCAAAGTGGCACGGTGTGTGCTTTGATACACGCGAGTGGGTATGTGGCGTCAGCCTAGCACCCGCTTTCACAGGACAGAGCGGAGAATTGGTTCTCATGAAAAAGATCGAAGCGATCATCAAGCCGTTCAAGCTTGATGAAGTGAAGGAAGCTCTTCAGGAAGTCGGCCTGCAGGGCATTACTGTCACCGAGGCCAAGGGCTTCGGTCGCCAGAAGGGCCACACCGAACTCTATCGCGGCGCGGAATATGTTGTAGATTTCCTGCCCAAGGTGAAGGTCGAGATCGTCCTTGCGGACGAAACCGCCGAAGCAGCGATAGATGCCATTCGCAACGCGGCCCAGACCGGCCGCATCGGTGATGGCAAGATCTTCGTTTCAAACGTCGAGGAAGTCATCCGTATCCGTACCGGTGAAACCGGCAACGACGCCATCTGATCACTGTGTGCGGCCGCGCGCCGCGCACCCATCGTCATTTACTAACAGGGAATATCGAACATGACGACTGCCACTGAAATCCTCAAGCAAATCAAGGACAACGACGTCAAATTTGTCGACCTGCGCTTCACAGACCCCAAGGGCAAGATGCAGCACGTGACCATGGACGTGTCTTGCGTTGACGAAGACCTGTTCGCCGATGGCGTCATGTTCGACGGCTCCTCGATTGCCGGCTGGAAGGCGATCAATGAATCCGACATGGTGCTGATGCCAGACACCGCGACTGCGCATATGGACCCGTTCTTCGCCCAGTCGACCATGGTTGTCTTCTGCGACATTCTCGACCCGATCTCCGGCGAAGCCTACAACCGCGACCCGCGCACCACGGCCAAGAAGGCTGAAGCCTATCTGCAGGCTTCCGGCCTCGGCGACACCGTCTATATCGGTCCCGAACCTGAATTCTTCATCTTCGATGACGTCAAGTACAAGGCCGATCCCTACAACACCGGCTTCAAGCTCGATTCGTCGGAACTGCCGTCGAACGACGACAGCGACTACGACACCGGCAACATGGGTCACCGTCCGCGCACCAAAGGCGGCTACTTCCCGGTTCCTCCGGTCGACAGCTGCCAGGACATGCGTTCGGAAATGCTCACCGTTCTGGCTGAAATGGGCCTGGTCGTTGAAAAGCACCACCACGAAGTGGCGTCCGCCCAGCACGAACTGTGCATGGTCTTCGACACCCTGACCCGCATGGCCGACAAGACCCAGATCTACAAGTATGGCGTCCATCAGGTTGCCCACGCCTACGGCAAGACCGCAACCTTCATGCCGAAGCCGGTCTTCGGCGACAACGGTTCGGGCATGCACGTTCACCAGTCGATCTGGAACGGCGGCAAGCCGACCTTCGCCGGTGACGAATATGCCGGTCTTTCGGAAAACTGCCTTTTCTACATCGGCGGCATCATCAAGCACGCCAAGGCCATCAACGCGTTTTCGAACCCGTCGACCAACTCCTACAAGCGCCTGGTCCCTGGGTACGAAGCTCCGGTCCTGCTGGCCTACTCGGCACGCAACCGTTCGGCCTCCTGCCGTATCCCGTTCGGCTCCTCGCCGAAGTCCAAGCGCGTTGAAGTCCGCTTCGGCGATCCGACCGCCAACCCGTACCTGTGCTTTGCAGCCATGCTGATGGCCGGTATCGACGGCATCAAGAACAAGATCCATCCGGGCAAGGCCATGGACAAGGACCTTTACGACCTTCCTGCCAAGGAACTCAAAAAGATCCCGACCGTTGCCGGTTCGCTGCGCGAAGCGCTGGAAAGCCTCGACAAGGATCGCAAGTTCCTGACCGCCGGCGGCGTGTTCGACGACGACCAGATCGACGCTTTCATCGAGCTGAAGATGGAAGAAGTGATGCGTTTCGAAATGACTCCGCATCCGGTCGAATTCGACATGTACTACTCGGTCTAAGACCTTACGAATGCAAAAAGGAACCGGGGCGGATCATCGATCCGCCCCGGTTTTCATTTGGGCTGCAGCCTGACGGTCTACGCCGTCAGGACAGATGATTATTTCTTCGTCTGGCTGCCGATGAAATCACGCACGATGCGGACAATGCCGCGGCCCAGTACGGCATCCAGCGCCGCAATGAACTCATCGACATGCTCCGGACCGCAGACCAGCGGCGGCTCCAGCCGGATGACATTGCGGTTGTACTCGGTGAACGCCACCAGCACATTGTGATCGCGCAGCAGTTCAGCGCCGACAAAACCCGACAGCGAGCCCTTGAGCTTGTCGTCGAGCAGCGCCACCATCGGCCTGAGCAGTGCCGGCAGGGTCTGGCTGAAGTCCTGGAACTCGAGCCCGACCATGAAGCCGCTGCCGCGCACATCCTTGATGATCTGCGGATACTTGGCCTTCAGCTCGTTGAGGCGCTCGATCAGGTAGGAACCGACCCGCTCGGCATTGCCGATCAGATCCTCGTCATACATCACGTTGAGGCCTTCGATGGCCGTCACGCAAGCCTCGCCGATACCACCGAAGGTGGCCTGCGCATGGATCATCGCGGTCTTCGGTGTGCCATAGGCCTTCATGTAGACATCGCGGGAGGCGATCATGGCCGCCATCGCCGTCTTGCCACCACCAAGCGATTTGGCAAGAGCCGTCACATCTGGCACCACTCCCGCCTTCTCGAAGGCAAAGAAATGGCCCGAACGGCCCATGCCGCATTGCACTTCGTCGGCAATCCACAACACACCGTGCTTGTCGCACAGGGCGCGCAGTTCCTGCCAGAATTCGACCGGCGCCTCGATGATGCCGCCGCCGCCCTGGATGGTCTCGAGCACGATGACGCCGATTTCCGGATCTGCCTCGAAGGCGTTGCGGATCGCATCGATGTCGCCGAACGGCACTTTCACCGTGTTGCCGGTGAGCTGGAATTCGCCACGGTAGAGCTCGGAGTCGGTCAGTGACAGCACGCCCTTGGTCTTGCCGTGGAACGAATTCTGGGCATAGACGATCTTCGGCCGCTTTGGCCCGGCAGCGCGTTCGGCCACCTTGATCGCCGCTTCCATGGCTTCCGATCCGGATGAGCCAAGGAACACCATGTCGAGATCGCCCGGCGCGATTGCCGCGAGATTCTTGGCCAGAGCCGAGGCATACTGGCTCATGAAGGCGATGGCGATCTCGTGACGGTCCTCGTCCTGGAAAGCTTTGCGGGCCTCGATGATGCGCGGATGGTTGTGACCCAGCGCCAGCGATCCGAAACCGCCGAAGAAATCGAGGATCTTGCGGCCGTTCTGGTCGGTGTAATACATCCCAGACGCGGTTTCGATCTTGATCTTGTGGAACCCCAGAAGCTTCATGAAATGCAGCTGGCCCGGATTGATGTGATCCTTGAACAGCTCGGTCATTTCAGCGACCGACATCGCCTTTGCATCCGCGACCGTCAGAAGATCAGGCCGTCCGGCGCGATTGCTTGCGGGTTTGGTCGCAGGCTGCGCGTCGGACAATGGCGGAGCGTCGACTTCGACGCGCGTTGGTGTATCAAGCATGGTGTGGGCTCCCTCGGAACGGTTCATTCGGCCGGTGCGACCTGGGCAGAAGCGGACGTTCCGCTGCGGGCCTTGGCTGCGCGATATTCGTCATAGGCGGCGATCAGCATGTCTTCGTCGCGATATTGCGGCACCCAGCCGAGCTGGCGCTCGCCCTTGGACACGTCGAGAACGCAGTTCTCGTCGGCGATCAGGTACTGTTCAGGATCCATGATCGGCATGTTGACTAGGTCGAACAGGTCAAGCGTGCGCTTGACTGCCCAGCCCGGCGTCGGGATCAGGAAGGATTTGGACCCTGCATGCTTGACCAGATCGCCGAGCAGCTTGCGCACCGGCGGCGGGTTGATCGATCCGAGATTGTAGGCCTCGTTCGGCACGCCCGCCTTCCAGGCCAGACGCGCAGCTTCGGCGCAGTCGAACACCGAGATGAACTGGTACGGGTTCTTGCCCGATCCGATCATCGGCACCGGCAGATTTGCGTCGATCAGCTTGAACAGCTTTTCCAGAATGCCCAGACGGCCCGGTCCGATGATCAGGCGCGGCCGGAACAGCGAGATCGACATGCCCTTCTGCCGCCATTCGGCTGCCAGCACCTCGGTATCGAGCTTCGACTGGCCGTATTCGCCAAGCGGCGCCACCGGATGCTCTTCGGTCATCGGATAGGTCATCGTGTGGCCGTAGATCATGTCGGTGGTGAAATGCACCAGCCGGTCGGCCCCGACCTTGTCCATCGCCTCGATGATGTTCTTGGTGCCGTCGTAATTGACCGGATAGAAGAAATCATGACGCTTCGAGCGGATCTGCAGCGGCGACAGCATCTTGGCCGACAGGTTGTAGACCATGTCGTCCGCCGTAATCGGCACGCCGGCGACCATGTCGGGCCTTGTCACATCGCAGGCGACGATCGTCGCATCGCGGTAGAACGACTTGTTGTCATTGACGATGTCCGCCACCACGACCTCTTCGCCGTCGGCGAGAAGCTTCTGGGCGAGATGGCGACCGACGAAGCCGTCGCCTCCAAAAAGAATGTGTTTCATCGTTAAATCTCGTTCGTTGCTGCGTTGATCTTTGAATGCTGCGCGGTTTCAAGCTCACCGGTCGCCTGATCGTCACGCCCGGACTGGGCAATCAGCACCGTTCCCACGCAAATGAAGGCGATACCTGCGATGCGCCAGCTGTTGAGGTCTTCCTTGAACAGGACATAGGCGAAGACTGCCACCGCCACATAAGCTAGGCTCAGGAACGGATAGGCAAAGGACAACTCGACCTTCGACAGCACGTATAGATGCGAAGCCATCGAGATGACGAAGGTCGCCAGCCCTGCAAAAACCCAGGGGTTGAACAATATCTGGAAGATACGGGCGATCATGGTGTCGGCAGTAAAGGACACCGGCCCCAGCGATATCATACCCTGCTTGAGCATCAGCTGTGCTGCGGCATTGGTCAGCACAGTGAAAAGAATGAAGACTATATATTTCATGTCCCGCTCCCGAATTAGGCACGAGACAGCTCTAGTCTTATTTCCCAAACATCCGGTTCATTCGCGCGGTCAATTTTGTCTTAAATTGTACCTATTCCCGAAATGAAGCGTTTTGAAAGCGCCAAGAGCTCGCTTCTAGCGGCTCAAGACGAATTCGAGCGTCTGCTTCCAGTCCGTCATCCGCATCGGCGTGCCGTGCGAGCCTGTGTCAAACAGCACGAACTGCGCCGGGTAATTCTTGGCCGAGCGCCTTACGCGGTCGAAAACGGATTTCTGATCCTGCCAGTCATAGACCGTGTCGTAGCTGCCATGGGTGAAGACGATCGGCACCTGCGCCTTGACCGCGGCACTTTTGGCAATCCCCATGTCCGGCGCCCCGCCCAAAAGCACCATGCCGGCCAGCCGCGGCACCACTGCCGGATCGTTGGCGAGTTTGGAGCAGATGATCGTTCCCATCGAGGCGCAGGCCAGCACCACGGGCGCCCGCCCGGCAACGACCAGTTCCCTGACATCGGCCGCCCCGGCATCATCGAAACTCTTGACCGACGGGGCCAGGTAGGAGCCGCCGTTGAGCAGCATCAAATTCTTCAGCCGGTTGAAGTTGCCGCCGAAGGTGTGATCGTTCATGCCCAGCCGCTGATCGCCGCCCCGTCCATGCACGAAGATGACGGCGAACCGGGCTTTCGAATAGTCACCGGTCACGCCGGTTTCGATCGCCCGGCCATTGGCTTCATGCAGCGCAACCCGGCTCTGCCTTCGCACGGCGAGCGAGATGTATTTCGACTGCACCCGCCGTTCCGGTTCCGCGTCACGGCGGTGAATGTCGCGCTGCTTGTCGTAGTCGACGATAATGAAACTGCCCTGCTCGGACACCGAGAGAATGCCCGGATAGGCAAACAGCCGGTCCTTGTGGCCGCGAAGTTCAAGTGCCGAAGCTGCGGTCACCGGACCGAACCCCGCTACAAAGGCAAGGATTATCGCACCCTGGACGACAAGAACGCCGCGCAAAGCTGCAAACCAAATGCTACATAGTCGATTGAAGGAACGGATTCTGGCACACTCCGGCTGATTCGTTTCCCCAATCTACATCAGGCATAACGGCGATATGGACGATTCCAACGATCTTTTTTCCACAACCGGCGCACCGGCTGCAAGCCCCGCACCGAAATCGGAAGACACCCCTGTGAAACAACCGACTCCTGCCGCGGCGAAACCGGCGCGTCCGGCCGCGTCCAAACCGGGTGCGCCTGCCAGTGGTGACGATTATGACGCTTCGACCATCGAGGTGCTGGAAGGCCTGGAACCGGTCCGGCGCAGACCGGGCATGTATATCGGCGGCACCGACGAGCGCGCGCTGCACCACCTGTTTGCCGAAGTCATCGACAACTCGATGGACGAAGCCGTTGCCGGACATGCCAATTTCATCGAGGTCGAGCTCGACGCTGACGGCTATCTCACCGTCACCGACAATGGCCGCGGCATCCCGGTCGAAAACCATCCCAAGTTCCCCGGCAAATCCACCCTCGAAGTCATTTTGACGGTGCTGCATGCCGGCGGCAAGTTCGACAGCAAGGTCTACGAGACCTCCGGCGGCCTGCATGGCGTCGGTGTCTCCGTGGTCAACGCGCTGTCCGATGATCTCGTGGTCGAGATCGCCCGCAACAAGAAGCTCTACCGGCAGACATTTTCCCGCGGCATCCCGCAGGGCGCACTTGAGGAACTCGGCGACATTCACAACCGGCGCGGCACCAAGGTGCGGTTCCACCCCGATCCGGAGATTTTTGGCGCCGGCGCCCGCTTCGATCCGGGCCGTCTCTACCGCATGGCCCGGTCCAAGGCCTATCTCTTTGGCGGCGTCGAGATCCGCTGGGTCTGCGCGCCTTCGCTGGTGGAAGGCACCGAGACCCCGGAAAAGGCGGTCTTTCATTTCCCCGGCGGCCTCAAGGACTATCTCGAGGCATCGCTGGGCAAGGAACACCGGGTCAACCGGGATATCTTCGCCGGCAAGACCGAACGTCCCGGGGGGCATGGCTCGCTCGAATGGGCGGTCACCTGGTATGGCGGCGACTCCTCGATCAGCTCCTACTGCAATACCATCCCGACCCCTGATGGCGGCACCCATGAAGCAGGCCTGCGCATTGCCCTGACCAAGGGCCTGAAGGCCTATGCCGAGCTCACCGGCAACAAGCGCGCCGCCGCGATCACCACCGACGACGTGATGATCTCGTCCATCGGCATGCTGTCGGTGTTCATCCGGGAGCCGGAATTCGTCGGCCAGACCAAGGACAAGCTGGCCACGGCGGAAGCGCAGCGGATTGTCGAAAACGCCCTGCGCGATCCGTTCGACCACTTCCTCGCCGATTCCCCCGCTGAAGCCGACAAATTGCTCGAATGGGTCATCGAGCGCGCCGATGAACGGGTGCGCCGGCGCAAGGAGAAGGAAGTCAACCGCAAGACCGCCGTGCGCAAGCTGCGGCTGCCGGGCAAGCTGTCAGATTGCAGCCAGACCACGGCCGCGGGCGCCGAACTCTTCATCGTCGAGGGTGATTCCGCCGGCGGCTCGGCCAAGCAGGCGCGCAACCGCTCCAACCAGGCCATCCTGCCGCTGCGCGGCAAGATCCTCAACGTCGCCAGCGCCGGACGCGAGAAGCTGGGCGCCAACCAGCAGATCGCCGACCTGGTGCAGGCGCTGGGCTGCGGCACCCGGTCGAAATATCGCGAAGAGGATCTGCGCTACGAACGCATCATCATCATGACCGATGCGGACGTCGACGGCGCCCATATCGCCTCGCTGCTGATCACGTTCTTCTACCAGGAAATGCCTGAGCTGATCCGCCAGGGCCATCTCTACCTGGCCGTCCCGCCGCTCTACAAGATCACCCAGGGTGCCAAGTCGCTCTATGCCCGTGACGACGAGCACAGGCTGGAACTGCTCGAAACCGAATTCACCGGCCGCGGCAAGGTGGAAATCAACCGGTTCAAGGGCCTTGGCGAAATGATGGCCTCCCAGCTCAAGGAAACCACCATGGACCCGTCAAAGCGCACCTTGCTGAAAGTCGCAGTCGATGTGAGCGACCCGGAATCGACCCAGGAAACCGTCGACAATCTGATGGGAACCAAGGCAGATGCCCGCTTCCGCTTTATCCAGGAACACGCCGAGTTTGCCAACAACCTGGATATCTGATCCGGGCCAACGCCTTATGCGGCTTCGGCAGCGAGCGCTTGCGCATAGGTCCGTGAAGCATGCCGATGCCAGCTCAGATGCATGCTCTCCACAAGCCGCAAGAGCTCCGCGACGGCGGGCTGACGTTGCGCATCATCAGCATGGCGTTGCATCAGTTCGGTCGTGACCTTGCCTGTGTCGATGCTTCTGTTCAGGCGCGACGCCGCGCGCCAGATCTGCGTTGCCGTCACAAATACCGGCGCCAGATCACTGCCCAGACCGATGGCGCGATAGAGCGCCCGCATCGCGGTTTCTCGTCCATCGATCAGGATGCCGCGAACGCGCGCGTCACTCATGCCGGACAGCGAGACCACAGCGCTGGCAAAAAAATCGACATTTCCGGCACACAGCGCATGGATCAGGAATGCCGGAGTCAGTCGGCCGGCCATGCGCAGATGTTCGACCAGCGCCGGGATTTCGTCTTGGCCGACAGTCTCGGCCAGCCCGAGTGTCGCATTCATGCAGGCTTCCTCGGCAACCTTGCGGCCGCGGCTGCCGCCGATGGCCGAGCGCACAAATTCGGACCCCGCGAGCGCGGCTCCCAGCCGTTCGACCAGCCCCTGGCGCACGTCGCACGGCAGATCCTGCCGCTCGAACAGCCGCGCCCGGATTTCAGCATTGTCGCCAAAGCGTTCTGCTATCCGCCGGATTGAAATCCGCGCCAGGGAAACATGCGGATTGTCGAGCATGTCGGCAACCGCATCGGCCTCCCCCACCTCGGCCATGGCCGCGGCGACCGAGACGGACACCGGACAGCGGAAGGCGACGAACCGCTGCAGCGAGAGACGCCCGCCGGCGATGATTTCGATCAGGTCATTGTCGGCAAGGGCTGGTGACAAGGCGATGATACGACCCGCAACCTCGATCTGGTCGGAGGCAAGCCCGAGCAGGATGCTGCGCGGCGCGTGTTCCACCATCGCCAGACCTTCTGCAAGGGCCAGCCGGACTTTCGGTGACGGGTCTTCGAGCAGCAGCGAAAGCGCCGCTTCGGCTTCCTGCCGCTCCGACTGTTTCATTGATCCTTGCGCATAGGCCTGGGTCAAAGCCTGCGTCGCACGGCAGCGGTCACTGACCTTGGCGGTTTCCGACCACTTCAAAAAGGAACTGACTATCATCGATATGCGACCCCACTCGGTACCAGTGGGACTCACCCTAGAACCAAATGGTTTACGATCGGTTCACCATACTTGTTAACACCCGCTGCAGTTTCGAACAGGTCCATTACAGTTCCATCACACTGAATAGCTTCAGCAACGCCTAATAAAACCGTCTGCCCAAAACGATGAAACGTAAAGAGCACCAGCACCCCTGCCCTCAAGGCAGCAGAAGTCAGGTTCGGTTTCTGGGGTTATCCATTCCGCATCCGCATTCCTTGCCCCATTGCGCTTGCGCATCGGTTTGGAACGCGGCATCAATAACGGGCAATTGTACGAGGGGTAAAACATGCGCGGTATGTATCTTGAGGAATTCGAACCGGGCGCGGTGATATCCCACTCTCTGCGCAGAACGGTCACAGAAATGGATAACATGTTGTTTTCCAACATGACCCTCAATCCGCAACCGCTGCATATCGATTACGAATTCTGCAAGTCGACCGAATTCGGGCAGCCGCTGGTCAATTCCCTGTTCACGCTCGGGTTGATGATCGGCATATCGGTCAACGACACCACGGTCGGCACCACCATCGCCAATCTCGGCATGACCGACGTAACCTTCCCACATCCGCTGTTTCATGGCGACACCGTCCGGGTTGAAACCAGGGTGCTGAGCGTTCGGGAATCGAAGTCGAAGCCCGACCGCGGCATTGTCGAGATGGAACACCAGGCCTTCAACCAGCACGACAAGCTGGTTGCCCGCTGTGTCCGCCAGGCCATGATGCGCAAGAGGCCGGAACAATGATGCGTTCACTGCTGTTTGTCCCTGGCGATTCGGAACGCAAACTGCAAAAGGGCGCCACATCCGGAGCTGACGCGCTGATTCTCGATCTGGAGGATTCCGTTGCCCTGTCGCGCAAGGCGGAGGCACGCGCCACCGTGGCGTCGTTTCTCGCGAGCACCGATAGGGCGGCCGGCACGCCCTGGTTTATCGTCCGCATCAATGCGCTCGACACCGGCATGAGCGATGAAGATCTGGCCGCTGTCGTGTCCGCCGCACCTGATGCCATTCTGCTGCCGAAAGCCGGATCCGGTGCCGACATTCAGGATCTTGGCGCCCGCATTGGCGTGCATGAAGCAGAGGCCGGCCTCGAGGTCGGCAAGATCAGGATCCACGCGCTGATGACCGAGACCGCCGGCGGCATGCTGGCAGCCGGATCGTTCGCCGCGAAGTCGGAGCGCCTGGCGGCCCTGGCCTGGGGCGCGGAAGACCTGGCAGCCGATATCGGGGCATCTTCCAACAAGGATGACAGCGGCGTCTACACCGATGTCTTCCGCATGGCGCGGAGCCTGACCATCCTTGCCGCGGCCCATTCCCGCGTCGACGCCATCGACACCGTCTTCACCGATTTTCGCGATCTCGACGGCCTCGACGCCGAATGCCGGGCCGCCGTGCGCGACGGGTTCAGTGGCAAGATGGCGATCCATCCCGACCAGGTGGCCGTCATCAACCGCGCCTTCACCCCGCCACCGGCAGATGTCGAGCGGGCGGTGAGAATTCTGGCACTGTTTGCCGCCGCCGGACCGGATGCCGGCGTGCTGTCGCTCGACGGCAAGATGATCGACCGGCCCCACCTGCGCCAGGCTGAACGGGTGGCACGCATGGCGGGCCTCAAGCCCGACGAGATGCCCGCGGTCGAATAGGGCCTACTTTTTTGCCGGCCAGGCCGGACGGCGCATCTCGAAGGTGTTGGCCGCATCGGCGTAATCCATGTAGCCCAGACGCGCCAGTGGCGCCACGGCAGCCATGTCGAGCCTGCCGTCGGCCAGGGCTGCGTCGTCGATGTGGATGCCGACAACCTGACCGATCACCACGAAGGAGCCGCTGGCCTCACCCTCGAGGCTCTTGGCCTCAAAAATCTCGGTCACCTTGCATTCCAGAGCCGCGTGGGCCTCGGCGACAAACGGCGCATTGATCATCCGCGCCTCGGCCATGGCCAGCCCGGCAAATTCGAACTCGCTCTCGCCATAGGGCGCGTCGGCGGATGACAGGTTCATCTTTTCCGTCAGCGAACGCCCGACCATGCTGGTGGTGAACACCCGCGTTTCCTCGATGTTGCGCAGGGAATCCTTGCGTCCCGACGACGAGAACATCACCATTTTCGGGTGATCGGAAATCGCATTGAAGAACGAATACGGCGCAAGGTTGTTCGATCCATCCGCACCCCGGGAACCGATCCAGCCGATCGGCCGCGGCGAGACGATCGCCTTGAACGGGTCATGCGGCAAACCGTGCTTGTTGTCTTTGGCCTCATAAAACATCGATGTCAGTCTCCTGCGAAGGTCACAATGTCGGCGAGCTCCGGCCTCGGCCGCTCGCCAGGATGCATTTTCGGTGATCCGATGTGGATGAAGCCCGCGACCTTCTCCTCGGGCTTCACCCCCAGGACCGGATAGGCCTTCTGGTCGAAGGCGAACCACTCGCTCAGCCAGTTGGAGCAATAGCCCAGCGCATTGGCGGCCATCACCAGGTTGAGGCAGACCGCACCGGCACTCATCACCTGTTCCCATTCCGGGATCTTGGGGTGCGGGGCAGCCTGCGACACCACGGCAATAACCACCGGGGCCCGGGTCAGTCGGGTCTCTTCGACCGCAATCATGTCCTCGGCCATGTCCGGCTTGTTGGCCATGGCGATTTCGGCCAGTTCAAGCGAGATCCGCTCGCGCACTTCGCCCGCATAGACAATGAAGCGCCACGGCGCGAGCTTGCCGTGATCCGGGACCCGGCGCGCCAGCGTGAGCATCTCTTCGATTTCCGACCGCGATGGCCCCGGTTCGCTCATCTGGAAAGCGGGAATCGAGCGGCGGGTTTCGAGATAGGCTTTCAGGGCAGCATTGACCGGCATGTCTTCCTCGTGCATTCAGGTTTGACCGAAATCGGCCATGAATTTGCCATGGCTTTGGGGTCCAAGTGACCTCTCGCAATTCAGAAGTCAACCGGACCCTGCCTCATGAACAGACTGTCTATTGTTCTTCTCTCTGCGCTGACCCTGATGGCGTCATCATCCTTGGCACACGCGCAGGACGCCTTTGCCGAGACTGCCGATCCGAAAATCACCCTGCCTGGACTGACCGAATATGCGCCGGCGTCCGAGGCCGGCGATTCTGCCGCCATCCGCCGGACCGTGCGGGTACAAGCGGCCCTAACCGAGGCCGGCGAGCCCCTGAAATACGGACTGACCTGGCGCATCTTCCATCCGGCTCCCGATGCCGAAGGCAAATTGCCGCTGCTCGCCACCTCCGAAGGCGGCTCGGCTGAGTTCGAATTCGAGCCGGGCGACTATTTCCTTCACGTCGCCTTCGGCCGCGCCGGGGTGACGAAGAAACTCACCGTGCCCCGCGACGGACCGATCGAGACCCAGCACATCGTCATGGAAGCCGGCGGCCTGATGCTCAATGCGGTGTCCGGTATCGACGCGCGTATTCCCTCCAGCCAGTTGCTGTTCAACATCTATAAGGCCGAGGAAGGCATTGATGGCGAACAACAGCTGGTGGTCGAGGACGTCAAGCCCAACACCATTGTCCGGCTCAATTCCGGCACCTATCACATTGTCTCCGAATATGGCTCCGTCAACGCGGTGATCCGGTCGGACATCCGGGTCGAGGCCGGCAAGCTGACCGAAGCCGTGATCCAGCACCGCGCCGCTCAACTCACACTCAAGCTGGTGTCGGAACCCGGCGGCGAGGCCATTGCCGACACGGCCTGGTCGATCCTGACTTCAGGCGGCGACGTGGTGTCGGAAAGCGTTGGCGCCTTCCCGACCATCGTCCTGGCCGAGGGCGAATACACGGCAATCGCGCGCAACAAGAACAAGGTGCATCAACGCGATTTCACCGTTGTCGCCGGCCGCAATTCGGATGTGGAAGTGTTGCTGAACTAGGCGATTTCGCGACGCTTTTCGATGCTCCGCCGCGGGATTTCCAGTGCGAAAACCGCCTCGTGCAGCTTGCCCAGCAGCGTCTTCCGGTCGGTGATCTTCGCAAGATCGTCGGCTTTGAGTACTTCGCCCGGATAGGCCACGATCGCCGAACCCGACAACCGCCGGAACTCGCGCACCAGCAGCGATGTCCGCAGCGTCAGCGACACCCGGCTTGCCAGATGGAACAGGGCGCCGCATTGCCCCTCGAAATAGACCGGGATCACCGATGCCCGTGCAGCCTGTACCAGGCGCGCGGGAAATATCTTCCAGGGCAGGTCCACTGCACGACCAAAGCCCTTGGGCGCGGTCGCGACACCGCCTGCGGGGAACACGACGATGGTCACACCCGCCCTGAGCATTTCAACGGCCTGCTGTCGCGTTGCCATGTTGATGGCCATCGCCTCACGCGTCTCGTCAAATGAAATCGGCAGTGCGAAAGGCGCAATCTCGGGGATCTTCATCAGGTCATTGTTGATCAGCACCCGGAAAGGCCGGCCGAGCGCCTCTGCCATTGCCAGAACAGCAATACCGTCACCGATGCCATAGGGATGATTGGCGATGATCACCAGAGGACCATCGGGCAGATTGCGCGGCGGCCATTCGGACCTGATGTCGAGGCGAATATTGATCAGCTCGAGCATGCGCGCGAAGACATGCCGCCCTTGCGGAACGATTTCACGGCTCCAGGTCTGGTAAAGCCGGAAATAACGGTCGCGGCCTGACAGGCCTTCGATCGACCGGATGATCCAGCGCTTGAACAGCGGCTGGTTCTGGTTGGCGTAGCTGAGCTGATCGAGGCGCATGGTGACTCTCGAGAAATGACAGGGTCACTCCGAGATGCCACGTCTCCATGAAGGTCATGTGACAGCCGGCGCGGCAGGATTTGGCCTGCCGCGCCGGAAAGAGTTTAGCCCGCCCGCGAAGCCTTCTCGGCGTTCTTGCGCAGAACGTCGGGAGGGGTGGCTTCCTCGGACAGTTTAGCAACCGCATCGGCAAGCGACATCGACACCTGGTCGCGGCTGCCGAGACGGCGGATATTGACTGCCTGTTCCTCGGCTTCGCGCATGCCACAGACCACGATCACCGGCACCTTGGCCATGGAATGCTCGCGGACCTTGTAGTTGATCTTCTCGTTGCGGAAGTCGGTTTCCACCTGGAGACCGGCGTCACGCAGCTTCTGTGCCACGGTTTCGCCGTATCCGTCCGCTTCGGAGGTGATCGTGGCGACGACAACCTGCAGCGGCGCAAACCACAGCGGCATGTGTCCGGCATGGCTTTCGATCAGGATTCCGAGGAACCGCTCGAGCGAGCCGCAGATCGCGCGATGCACCATCACCGGCTGCTTCTTTTCCGAATCCGCACCGATATAAAAGGCGCCGAAACGCTCCGGCAGGTTGAAGTCGACCTGGGTCGTGCCGCACTGCCATTCCCGGCCAATCGCATCACGCAAGGTGTACTCAAACTTCGGTCCGTAGAAGGTCCCCTCGCCTTCATTGATGCCCGTCTTGATGCGATCATCCTCGCGAGCCATGCGTTCCAGAGCGCTTTTGAGGATGTCTTCGGCGTGATCCCACATCTTGTCGGTGCCAACCCGCTTTTCCGGGCGGGTTGCAAGCTTGACGACGACTTCCTCGAAACCGAAGTCTCGATATACCGACATCATCAGATCGTTGATCTTGAGGATCTCGGCCTCGAGTTGCTCCTCGGTGCAGAACACATGCGCATCGTCCTGGGTAAAGGCGCGCACCCGCATCAGCCCGTGCAACGCGCCGGATGGCTCGTAGCGGTGAACATTACCGAATTCGGCCAGACGCACCGGCAGGTCGCGGTAGGATTTCAGCCCGTGCTTGAAGATCTGCACATGGCCGGGGCAGTTCATCGGCTTGAGCGCAAAGATCCGGTTGTCGGCTTCCTCGTCGTCGGGATTGGTGAAGGCATGGGCGGATTTCACCGCGAACATGTTTTCCTGGTACCAGCCCCAGTGGCCGGAAGTCTCCCACAGGCTCTTGTCGAGGATCTGCGGCGCATTGACCTCTTCATACTCGTTCTCAAGCCGGCGGCGCATATAGGCGAGCAGATTCTGGAACATCTTCCAGCCCTTGGAGTGCCAGAACACGACGCCCGGCCCCTCTTCCTGGAAATGGAACAGATCCATCTCCCGTCCGAGCCGGCGGTGGTCGCGCTTTTCGGCTTCCTCCAGCATGTGCAGATAGGCATCAAGCTCGGCCTGATCGGCCCAGGCGGTGCCGTAGATCCGGGTCAGCATGGCGTTGTCGGAATCGCCGCGCCAATAGGCGCCGGCCACCTTCATCAGCTTGAAGGCGGTGCCGATCTGGCCGGTCGAGACCATGTGCGGTCCGCGGCAGAGATCGAACCAGTCGCCCTGCTTGTAGATCTTGAGATCCTGATCGGCCGGAATAGCCTCGATCAGCTCGACCTTGTAGGCTTCACCCTTGTCCTCGAAGACTTTCCGGGCTTCATCGCGCGACCAGACTTCCTTGGTGAAGGGCTTGTTGCGGGCGATGATCTCCTTCATCTTCTTCTCGATCACCGGCAGGTCTTCGGGCGTGAACGGCTCATTCCTGGCGAAATCGTAATAGAAGCCGTTCTCGATCACCGGACCGATGGTCACCTGGGTGCCGGGAAACAATTCTTGCACGGCTTCAGCCATCACATGGGCCGCATCATGCCGGATCAGTTCCAGCGCGCGCGGATCGGTGCGGGTGACAATTTCAAGCGCGCCATCGCGGACCGGATCGCTCAGATCGGTGAGTTCACCGTCAAGCGCGATCGCGACCGATTTCTTGGCCAGCGACTTGGAAATCGACTCCGCGACCTCGCGGCCGGTCGTGCCGGCGGGGTATTCGCGCTTGGAGCCATCGGGAAATGTGAGGGATACGGCGGATGCCATGGCAGTCTCTCCTTGATCCAGTCCCGCCAACGAACGCGGGTGGTTGAGGTTGGTGTGTGCAGGGCGGCGTTTACGCGATTTGGCTATAACGGGCAAGTATGGCGCTTGCCATTCACTCAACCGGTGTAACTGCGGGCCGCCGAAACCTCTCGCGCCAGCCTATTTGCCAACCGCGCATCTGTGCCCCACAGAGGCAAACCGCCACGGCGCCCACCAGGTGAGCCGCCTATCCAGCGTTTCGGGCACATTGTCGATGCCGTGGGTTCCGCCGGGGCCGCAACGGCCGACGCGGAACAGTGTCAGCCAGCCGCCCTTCCAAAGCCCGTGCCGGGCGATGGCCTCGTAGCCATATTCGGAACAGGTCGGCAGATGGCGGCAGGAATTGCCGATGAAACCCGACAGCGTGAGCTGGTAGAGCCGGATCAGCCCGGTGCCGAACAACCGGCCCGGCGTTTTCGGCCACGGGCCGGCCCAGTTGCGGCCGGTGGAGGCACCGCTCATCAGGCGGCGTCTTCCTCGGCCCTGCGCGCCTCGATCTGGTCGAGGCAGTCGCAGACGGCGTCAAACGTCAAAAGCGTTGAAGCATGACGGGCCCGGTACTCACGCACCGGCTCGAGAAACTTGAGATCGGCGAACCGGCCTTCCGGCGCAGGCCCGTTTTCCTTGAGCATCCTGCGCATGGTCTCACGCACCTCGCGCAGCTCGCTTGCACTTGCGCCGATGATGTTGCTCGCCATGATCGACGACGACGCCTGCCCCAGCGCACAGGCTTTGACGTCATGGGCAAAATCGGACACGACATCGCCGTCCATCTTCAGCCACACCTTGACCTTCGAGCCACACAGCTTGGAATGGGCGGAGGCCTCCGCGTCCGCGTCCTCCAGCGTTCCGATCCGCGGAATATTGCCGGCAAATTCCAGAATCCGGGCGTTGTAGACATCATCGATCATCGGTTCGGACCTTTCCCGGTTTCGGGTATTGGCAGTCAGCCTGCGGCAAGAGTTGACGGCATCGCATCTCGACGCGGCGCGCGGAATTACTATATAGTGTCTGTCAGGCGTTCGGCAAAACCTGTTTGCAACGCACTGAGGGAAACCGTGCCGGAGGGCTATGCCCGAAAGCCCCGGAGCCCACTGGACAAGAAACACGGTGCCTGCCGTAAATTTGCCCAAGTGCGTGGTCCGATTGAATGCGAACAACGTAGATGGGGTGTAATCCCCCATGGAGGCCACGAGCATGGATGCCATCGTCAACCGACTGAACGATCAGGACAACCGCCCCACCGAAGCCGAAGCCGAGGAAGCCGTCCGCACGCTTTTGCGCTGGGTCGGTGACGACATCACCCGCGAAGGCCTGCTCGACACGCCAAAACGCGTGGTCAAGGCCTACAAGGAACTGTTCTCCGGCTATGATCAGGACGCCGAGGAAGAGCTCGGCCGCACCTTCGAGGAGGTTGCCGGCTATGACGACATCGTGCTGGTCAAGGATATCCCGTTCTTCTCCCATTGCGAACACCACATGGTGCCGATCATCGGCAAGGCCCATGTCGCCTATCTGCCCGACGGCAAGGTTCTCGGCCTGTCCAAGATCGCCCGAGTGATCGAGATCTATGGCCGCCGCCTGCAGATCCAGGAAACCATGACCGCCCAGGTCGCCCATTCCATCGACGATGCCTTGCATCCGCGCGGTGTCGCGGTGATGATCGAGGCCGAGCACATGTGCATGGCCATGCGCGGCATCAAGAAGCAAGGCTCGACAACCATCACCACGACCTTTACAGGCGCGTTCAAGACGGATCCGCACGAACAGGTCCGCTTCATGACATTGATCCGGGGTTGATTGAGCGCCCCGATTTGAGGGGTACTCATGACATCTTCATTCAAATCCGCATCCGCCGACAAGTCCGAGCTTGAAGAAGGCTCGGACCTGACACCGCGCTTCGACGCCAATGGCCTGATCACCGCCGTGGTTGTCGACAGCGGCGACAATGAAGTCTTGATGCTCGCCCACATGAACGATGAGGCCCTGCGGCTGACCATCGAGACCGGCCTGGCCCATTACTGGAGCCGTTCGCGCAACCAGCTTTGGAAGAAGGGCGAAACCTCGGGAAACATGCAGACGGTCGATGAAATCCGCATCGATTGCGACCAGGACGCCGTGCTGCTCAAGGTCCGGGTCAGTGGTGCCGAGGCCACCTGCCACACCGGCCGCCGTTCATGTTTCTACCGCAAGGTGGTCGCCACCGACGGTCAAACCCGGCTGGAGATCGGCTCGGAACCGCTGTTTGATCCCGCATCGGTGTATACCGATCATTAGGCAAGCTGACCCATTTTGAACCAGTCACATTGTTCCTTCACAAATTCGCAACCCAAATCTGGTGTCATCTGCTTGAACGCGGGGGGAGTGTTCGGCAGGGAAGGACAAAAAGATGCTGAACTGGAACATGGGCCGCAATACAGAGCCAGTCACTGCCGCTGATTCCGGCGACGTCATGGCCATGACACCGGTGGGCGGGATGCAACACAATCCGACGCAAAAACCCAAGATCGCCCTGGCGCTGGGCGGTGGCGCAGCGCGCGGCTGGGCCCATATCGGCGTCCTTCGCGCGCTGGACGAAGCTGGCGTCGAGGTTTCCATGATTGCCGGCACCTCGATCGGAGCCCTGGTCGGAGGCTGCTATCTCGCCGGACGACTGGACGAGCTTGAAAATTTCGCCCGCAGCCTGACCATGCGCCGAATCGCCGGCCTGCTCGACTTCGCCATCGGCGGCGGCGGCCTGTTTGGCGGCATGCGGCTCAATGACCGGATGCAGGAACACCTTGTTGGCGTCAATATCGAAGATCTCGACCGGACCTTCGTGGCTGTGGCTGCGGAACTCAACACCGGTCACGAAGTCTGGATTTCATCCGGATCACTGATCACCGGCATCCGCGCCTCCTATGCCCTGCCCGGCATTTTCGAGCCGGTCCGCTGCAACAACCGCACCCTGCTCGATGGCGCCCTGGTCAATCCGGTGCCGGTTTCCGTCTGCCGTGCCCACGAGCAGCCGCTCGTGGTGGCGGTCAATCTGCATTACGATCTCTATGGCCGCTCCGCAGTGATCAAGCACACTGCAAGCGAACCCGCGCCGGATTACACCGGGCCGGAGCGTCGCAAGAAGGCGCGTGAGAGCCGCATCGGCATGACCACAGTCATGGTTCAGGCTTTCAACATCATACAGGACCGCATTTCGCGCGCACGCCTTGCCGGCGATCCGCCGGATCTATCGCTGCATCCGCGCCTGTCGGACATTGGCCTGTCCGAATTCCACCGCGCCAGCGAAGCCATTGATCGCGGCTACCAGGAAGCTTCCGCCAAGCTTGGCGAGATCATGCGCATGCAGGCTGCCTTGCAGCTGGCATAGCACGACCGGTACGCAACGCCGCCCCAGTAAAACTCAAGATAGACAAAAAGAAATCAGGCCGTTTACCAATTAAACGGCGGCCTGATCACGACTCATTGAATCTTGCACAAATACTAACGAAAAAATTATTCGAGCCCACAGAAATCACCAGCGAAAACCCATATATTTTCGGCACTCTGTAGTATCCAATTTTTAACACAGTCCGGACAAGTTACGAGCATTACCAAATCCAACTTCGGAACCAAAGGAACTGCTCATGAAAAAAATCGCTCTCTCGCTCCTTATGACTGCAACCTTCAGCACATTCGCCGTTGCAAGTGACTATGCCTCCAAGGATGAGGCCCAGGCGCTGGCTCAAAAGGCCGCTGCCTATCTGCAGGACAACGGCATGGAAAAGGCTGCAGCTGCATTCCAGACCCAGGGCAGCGAGTGGTTCGACCGCGACCTTTACGTCTTCGTCATGCAGAAAGACGCCGGCGTGCTTGATTCGCATGGCGCCAAGCCTGCGCTGGTCGGCAAGAACCTGCTGGGCCTGAAGGACACCGACGGCAAGCTGTTCGTCAAGGAACTCGCAGCGATCGAGACCGAAGGCTGGGTAGACTACAACTGGCAGAACCCGACCACCAGCGCCATCGAAGCGAAGTCGACATACTGCACCGCAGTGGACGCTTCTCTCGTCTGCGTCGGCGCCTACCAGTAACGATAAGTTATTGAGTAGATGAATATAATGACGGCGGCCAACAGGCCGTCGTCATACACCAAACGGGATTTTCTTGATATGAACTGGTTGAGACTGAGCAACATTCCCATCGTCGTCAAATCACTCATTGCACCGGTGATAGCCTGTGTTGCGATCGTGATCATTGCTGCGGTCTATTATTCGTCAAGCCTGGAAACCTCCAGGCTCATCCAGGCAGAGAAAACCAACAACGAGCTGCTGATCACGGCAAACGCGCTCAAGCAGACCATCACCTCCGCCAATGGCAGCCTGCTGCGCGCCATGAACTGGAAACAGGCCGGCGCCGGTGACGACATGGTCCAGAAATCCCTTGATGACGTCGACGCTCTCCTGGCCCAGGCCGACACCACGCGCGCCGCTCTGCGTGCAGGCGCCGGACCCGAGGCGGCCGAGCTCGTTCAGACTCTCGACGAATCCATCGAGACCTACAAGGTTCAGGCCGCCGAAGTGGCCGGCAATGTCATGATTGACGCCCTTCTGGCGACCCTGACCATGCAGGACGCCGACGCTCAGGCAATCAAGATCGGCGAGCAGAACGAGGCTCTGGTCGAGTCATTCGAGGCCACGGCATCAGCCGCCGCCCGCGCTGCCGAAGCTGCAAACCAGACCGCGCTCACCCAGGTTCTGGGCACGGCAGCGGCCGCGCTCGTCATTTCGCTGCTGTGCTCGCTGGTTCTGGGTCGCGCGATATCGGAACCCGTTCGCGGCATCACCCGTGTGCTGGCCGCCCTCGCCGATGGCAAGCTTGAAACCAAGATCGAATATTCGGACCGCAAGGACGAGATCGGCACCATGGCGCAGACCGCCGAGGTATTCCGCCGCAGCGCCCTGCAAAACCGGCAGCTTGAGCAGGAAGCCGAAGGCGCGCGTGAAAAGGCGGAAAGCGACCGCATTGCCGCCCAGCAGAAAGCCGAAGCCGACGCGGCCGAAAGCCTCCGCATCGCCACCGCCGGTCTTGGCGCCGGTCTCAAGCGCCTGGCGGAAGGCGACCTTTCGTTCCAGCTCGAGGAAGAGTTCGCACCGGAATTCGAAGCCTTGCGGCATGATTTCAATGTCTCGATCAAGAACCTCGGCGGCACACTGACGACTGTTGCCAGCGGCGTCTCGGCCATGGAACAGGGAACCCGTGAGCTTGCCCAGGGTGCCGACGACCTGTCGCGGCGCACCGAACAACAGGCCGCATCGCTCGAGGAAACCGCCGCAGCGGTCGAAGAGATTACCGCCAACGTCAACTCCTCGACCAAGCTGACCGCGGAAGCCCGCGACACCGCAGCCAAGGCCAATGAAGCATCCATGCAGTCAGCTAAGGTTGTCGGCAATGCCGAAGACGCCATGCGCAAGATCGAGGAAAGCTCGCAGCAGATTTCCAACATCATCGGCGTCATTGACGAGATCGCCTTCCAGACCAACCTGCTTGCGCTCAACGCCGGCGTCGAGGCGGCCCGTGCGGGAGAAGCCGGCAAGGGCTTCGCCGTGGTCGCCCAGGAAGTGCGCGAACTGGCGCAGCGTTCCGCCAACGCGGCCAAGGAAATCAAGGCGCTGATCCAGACATCGACGTCGGAAGTCAGCAATGGTGTCAACCAGGTCCGCGATGCCGGAGAAGTGCTGCGCAACATCGGTGGCCTGGTCAATGAGATCAATGAGCGGATCACGTCGATCGCAACCGCATCGAGCGAGCAGTCGACCGGTCTTGGCGAGGTCAATCAGGCCGTCAATTCGATGGACCAGATGACCCAGCAGAATGCTGCAATGGTTGAGCAATCAAGCGCCGCCACCGCCACCTTGGCCGATGAAGCTGCGAAACTCCGCGAAGCCGTCGCCAGCTTCAAGCTGGACAGCTCTGCGGTGCAGGCGAGCAGCCTCCGGGCCGCAGCTACGGTCATGGCCGCGGCGTCCCCTGCGCTTCAGCGTACCGCACCTGCCGCAAGACCGGTGCGCGCCGCCGTCGCCAATGCTGCGGTTCAGCAGGCTGACTGGAGCGAATTCTGATCAGCAGTCTGAACCGGGATGGGGCCAACCGCCCTGCCCGGTGAGACCAGAGGCAAAAACGAGTTGACGCGCTCACATGGAAACATCTGGGCGCGTCATTTTTTTAGCCGGCGATATAGGCCTTGATTTCCTCGGCCTCGCGCTCGACATCTTCGATGCGCCGGCGCACGACGTCACCGATGGAAATAATACCCACCAACCTGCCGTCCTTCTCGACCGGCAAATGCCGGAACCGGCCATTGGTCATCAGTTCCATGACCTGGTTGATGGTGTGATCTTCACCGCAGGTGGTGACCTTCGAGGTCATGATTGCGGAAATCGGCGCCGTCAGGGCATCCGCGCCCTTCTTTCCTACGGCACGAACGATATCGCGCTCGGAAAGAATGCCCGCGATCTTGCCGCCATCGCCGGTTACGACAACCGCGCCGATCTTGTTGTCGCCCAGAAACCGCACGGCTTCTTCCGTACCCATGGTCGGGTTCACCGTGACAACGTCCCGGCCCTTCTGGTCAAGTATCTGCTTAACAGTCATTCAGTCCTCCTCGCGCAAGATGTCGTACATTCAAAGCGCTCCCGATCGCTTTCGAATTTGACATATGGTGCGCTCGAAGCCGGAGCTTTGCAAGCCTGCTGATCCGGCACGCTCGGCGAAGCGTGAAAAGCCTCCAAAGTGTCACAAAACCGAACACATGGCCCATGTGCGGCACTCACCCGACTTGCGTCACAACATAGGAACAGGCACGCAAGGCAGGGTGTGCCGCAAGCGCCGGGACCGCACGTCAGTCAGGCTGATCTGCGTAGCTTGCAGACCCCGTGCACTACCACAAATTCGTATCCTGCCTGAGCGGATCAAACAGCGAGAACGCCAGAAATCCGAACAGGAAACCACCGACATGCGCCTCCCAGGCAATTGCGGAATCCGCGATGCCGAAGGAAAAGCCGACAGCTGCCAAGAGGTTGATGACAAACCAGACCACGAGGAAGCCCAATACGGTGCGGTTCCCTAGTGACTGTGCGATACTCAGACGGCGATTGAGATGGGCCCGGTCACGCCGGAACCCGCCACCGTCGCCAAAGGCAAACCGGGCCGCAGCCCCCATCAGCGCAGAGACCACACCGGAGGCCCCCACCATCACGGTCTGATCGCCCCAGTGAAAGGCAAGAAACAGTGCTGCGGACGCAAGCGCGCTCAACAGCCAGAAGACAAGAAACCGGACCCAGCCGATGCGTCGGGCGACCACGGCCCCGAACGCGGCCAGCCAGAACGAATTCAGCGCCAGATGGGTGTAACCGCCATGCAGCAGCGAGTAGGTGATCGGCGACCACAGATAGGGGCCCGCCTGCCCGGAAATACCTATCGCATAGCGCTGCGGGATAAAGGCCGTCTGCAGATAGATCTCAAGAACCGCAGCCCGGGGCAGCAATGAATCGAGCGCCACCTGGATCGCCACCATCACCAGCAACATCGCCAGCACCACATTCGGCAGGTTGAAGACCGGCTCGTTCGGCGGTCGGACCGGACCGTTGTCGGTTGTGTCGTGCTCCTGGCTCATGCGAAAGCGCTTCCAATTGGTTTCAAGACAGACGAGCAGTAAAACCCGCACCGCAGGCTGGCAACCACCACGCAAAAAAAAGCCGTCCGCGTGAAGCGAACGGCCGGTCGAGCCCCCTCGTCCTAAATTTGTGCTGAAGGAAGTCCCTTCGTCAATTGATGACCCAGGATGGCACGCCACCCGCTGCCCCGCAATCCCAACCGAACGTTAACCTTAACGATGGGGCCATGGCATGGTTTTCGCTTCGTTAAGAGCCACAACCCGCCGTCCGGGCCCGGTCGCGCCAAAATGGCACATATCGGCCCGCAATACGGCAAAACGAACACTGGTGGCGACACATGAAACACAAAAACAGCTACGAACTCTTCGATTACTGGACCGAAAAGCGCGGCCAGCGGGCAGCGCCAAGCAGAACCGATATCGAACCGGCCGACATTCGAACACTTCTGCCGCATGTTTTCATTTGCGACCTGGCTGCCGACGGACAGTTGAATTTCCGGCTTGCCGGAACCGCCCTGTGCGCTCTGCACGGCAAGGAACTCAAGGGCTCGGCCTTCTCATCGCTCTGGTTGCCGGATGGAACGCGCAATGCTGCCCGGACCGGCGCATCGGTCGCTTCAGGCGCCACGCCGGCCGTGCTTTCGCTCGATTGCCTGAGCAGCGGCGGCCGGGTGACGCAAGCCGAAATGCTGCTGCTTCCAATCACCGGCCCCAGCGGCCGGAATGACCGGCTGATCGGATTGCTGTCGCTGTTCAATCCGCCCTACTGGATAGGCCATGAGCCCATCGTCGGATTTTCCTCGACCGGAATCCGCTTTCTCGATCAGGCCCGCGATCCATTGTTCCTGGCAAACCGGCCGGAGATCCCGCTGCAAGCCACGCCCAAATTCGCCAACGGCTTTACCGGCAATCGCAAGCGCGTTGCCCATCTGGTTGTACTCGATGGCGGACGACGCGATTAGCGGGTGGACGCGGCCAACGCTTACCCATTGTTAACAGTGCCTGGACTAATATGAATTCTCATTCGTCAGGGAATCCACAAGGCTCTCATGTTGACCGCACAATCCGCATCGCACGCAATCGAAACGAATGGTGCCGAGGAACGCAAGTTTCATCGCGTCACCATCTCGGTCCAGGGCCGGTTCATGCGGGCTGATCATTCCGAACATGATTGCATTGTCGACTCGATGTCGCCTTTCGACGCGGTGATATCCAGCAGCGCACGCCCCGAAGCCGGCGAACGCATCGTTGCCTATATCGATTACATCGGCCGCATCGAAGGCAAGGTCACCGAAACCGGCCTGCGATCCTTCACGCTGTCGCTCAATGCCACTGATCGCAAGCGCGACAAGCTGTCCGCACAGCTGACATGGCTCGCCAACAAGCACGAGCTCGGACTGCCGGAAGATCGCCGCCACGAGCGTGTCTCGCCTAGCAATCCGGTCTCCGAAATCAAGCTCGACGACGGCAGACGCTATCCATGCCGGATCATTGACCTGTCGGTTTCGGGTGCGGCTGTCGAGATCGATGTTCGCCCGGCCTTCGGCACGATGGTCGTGCTCGGCAACATGCGCGGCCGCGTGGTCCGTCATTTCCAGGAAGGCATTGCCATGGAATTCATGACGCTGCAGCCGGAAGATACCATCGACCAACTGTCCTGATTGCGGATCCCACCGAATGCGAGCAAGCCGGCCCTCAAGGCCGGTTTTTTTGTGCCATCAAGCAAATCTTCCATGGGTGTTCATGCAGCAGGCCCGGGCCACCCCACACGCTGCCCTGCGTAATTTCACCTGAATTGCACGGCGAACTCCTTAATGTAGCGCTTGCCAGGATCTCTCCGGACCTTAAAAGCGCAGACACGGCCACGCGTCAGCGCATTACCCTGTGATCGAAGCCGAGGTGTCGTAGCCCCGGCAACCGGAATCGGTTCACGCCTGCGCTTGGCTAGCCTGTGCCCGCCACGCTGTACGGCGCTTTGCTACGCGTGCCCCTGTCACGATCCGAAACAGCATCCGAGCGCCCCCCCCATCCACCGTCGGCATTGAACCCGGCTTCGGCGCCTTGCGCCTGCTGCCGGACCAGGCGGCATGGTTGCCAAAGGCTGAAGCAAAGCCCGGGCATTTTATACTTGTTTTATGCTCATTTTATTCTTGATTTACACTTGTTTGATTTGCATTAGTATCAAGTAAGCGCTTATTTGTACTGTTGTTTTTTGCGCCATGTCAAAATCTACATGTCATTGTTGCCTCATAACGGGGAAACAAGACGATGAACAGACACATTCAGACAATGGGGAAATTTGCCGCGGCGTGTGGCCTGGCATTCACATTCAGCGCAACTGCATTTGCAGCGCCAACAAATCTCGTGGCCACCGGAAACACCAATCCGCCAATCGGCCATTTCGAGTTCTGCAAGAACTATCCGAACGAGTGCACGTCGCTCGGCCGCGACCGCGGTCCGATGGCACTGAGCCGCAAAGCCTGGGCCACGATGCTCGAGGTCAACACGCGCGTCAACCAGAGCATCCGGCCGGACACTGATCTCAACATCTACGGCGTCGAGGAGCTCTGGTCCTATCCGCGCAGCGTCGGCGATTGCGAAGACTATGTCCTGCTCAAGCGCCACATGCTGATGCAGAAGGGTTTCTCGCCCAACGATCTGCTGATCACCGTGGTGCTGCAGCCCAATGGCGACGGCCACGCGGTACTGACCGTGCGAACCGATTACGGCGACTACATTCTCGACAATATGCGCGGCGATGTGAGGCTGTGGTCGGAAACCGGCTACACCTTCATCAAGCGGCAATCATCCGAGCACGCCGCGCGCTGGACCAAACTTGGACCAGGCTCCGCATCCAACGTCGGCGCCGTCAACAACTGATCCTTATCCGTTCCGGAACAACGCCTGCGGGGGCAATCCGGAACGGTAGTCATAGCGACCTGGGTGCTGTCACGCATTCGGGTTCTGGGTTGGGCACTGGTCGAGTCCCCATGCTTCCCCGCAACGGCCAGGCCTTGAGCCGACCCCAATGTCCCCTGGGGTCGGCTCCTTCATGTCCGGGGCAACAATCAAACCATGATCAGTCGATGCGCGTCAGGCCCTTGGAAAAGCGTTTGGCGTTTTCGACATAGTGACCGGCTGACAGCTTCAACATCGCCTCGACATCTTCACCAAGCGTTTTCACGACCTTTGCCGGCGAACCGAGCACCAGCGAATTGTCCGGTATCACCTTGCCTTCCGTGACCAGCGCGCCCGCGCCAATCAGGCAGTTCTCGCCGATTTTCGCCCCGTTGAGCACTGTGGCGCCCATTCCGACCAGCGAATTGTTGCCGATGGTGCACCCGTGCAGGATCGCTGCGTGCCCGATGGTGCAGCCTTCACCGATCAGCAAGGGAAACCCCATATCGGTGTGCAACACGCAGTTTTCCTGGATATTGGAGCCTTTTCCAACGGTGATGGATTCATTGTCGCCTCTGAGAACCGCACCGAACCAGATGCCGGACCCCTCCTCCAGGATGACATTTCCGATCACCTGTGCGCTTTCCGCGACAAAGTAGAAATCCGATGGCAGGGTCGGTTGTACGCCATCCAAACTGTAAATCGCCATTCGCGTTTCCTCTCTCCTGCAACGCCTCACCGGCAGCAAGGCCGGATCAGGCCCCGGTCATAGAATGAATGGCCGCACAATGGTAGGCGGTCATCACCCTGCTGTGCATGGACGTGCGCGGCCGGCCGCGAGCCTACGCCAGAAAGTAGCCGCTCGCGAAGGCCAGCTGAAGCACGATGACGCCCGAACACATAGACCAGCCCGCAGCCACCAGCGTTAGCAGCGCGTAAAGCGGCAGGGACACCATCCCTGCCCGCCAGTTGCGGAACCCGTTGACCAGCAGCAGCCGCGGCCCCAGCACTGCCGCCAGGACCATTTCGATACCGATGCGCACCGGGTGCAGGCGCCCGCCGGCAGGCTCCGGCTCACGCCACCCTGCCAGCCGGACGATCTCAAGTGCGACCCAGGCAGTGGCAAATCCGGTCGCCATGGCAAATATTGCGGCAAGGAAATCGAGAGAATAAAGCATTGGTTAACCATACCCGGTCCAGTGTTGACGCTCGTCAAATCATCTAGCAAGCGCCATGCCGCAGGCAGATGTTCCACTTTGGCACATATTGAAACGACTGGCTTTCATGTCTCATTCATCATCCACAATGGAACACGCCCCGCTCTTGTCGCCGCGCTTCGTCTGGAAGCTGACCGCAGTGGTGACGGTTCTGTGCCTGATAACCCTGGCCATCGCCGTTGCCGGGCGCATGATCGGCAAAAGCATTTCCTATGCCGGCAATACGTCGGACCGGACCTTGCATGAAATCATCGTCGGAGACGACGTCATCAGCCTGCCGGCCAATGTCATCCGCTTCGAGAGCCAGCGCGTTTCCGGCGTCCAGAACGCGGTGGATACCTATTTCTCCTGGCCCGGAATGAACGGCTACAGCGAAGCCCGCCGCGATATCTTTAGCCAGACCAGATCCGCCCATGGGCTGATCTTTGCGCGCATTGCCCAAGCAACCATGTCGCGTGACATGTCGGGCCGCTTCGCCCCGATCTACAAGAGACTGACCGACGGCCCGCCGGTCGCAGGACCAAACGGCCTCGATTCGTTCAGACTGCGGCCGGGCGCCGGCTACGCCAATGAACTGATGTATGTGGAAAAGGCCGCGTCCGAACGGCCCTATGCGGTGAGGTGCCTGATCGAGGATCTCGGATCCGAGATCAACTTCTCCACCCAGACCGGGTGCCAGCGCGATATCTTCATCGGCAAGGATCTGTCCGTGACCTATCGTTTTTCGATAGATCTGCTGCCGCATTGGCGCCAGATCGAAGATGATGTCCGCAAGCGCCTGGAACTGGCGCTTGAGAACTAGGCGCGATCAGTCGAGATCGACGTCGAGGATAGCCATCGAGAAATTGTAAGACAGGTCACCATCCTCATCGTCGCGAAAGACGATGCCGAGGAACTCGTCGCCGAGATACACTTCCGCCGAATCATCCTTGCGCGGACGAGCCTTGATCACGATTTTCTCGTTGAAAATACCTTTGAAATAGGCGTTCAGCTTGGTGATTTCGTCTGGTTTCACGGTGCTCTCCTGGGCAATTTGGTTGGCCCGGCTTTTGGCACGGACAGCAGGCTAAATCAAACCCGCGATGTAATTATCAAGGATATTGTCGCACCGCCAGACAGCGGCGCGGGGATCACGTCCCGCCATTGATGAGCTGATCCATCGCCCGGGAGGGCTCCTCGCAGCCCGCGGTTCCAACCACCCGTGCCGGCACGCCGGCAACCGTCGAATTCGGCGGAACCGGCTTCAGCACCACCGAGCCTGCCGCCACCCGGCTGCAATGGCCGATCTCGATATTGCCCAGCACCTTCGCACCGGCGCCGATCAGCACGCCATCCTTGATCTTGGGATGCCGGTCGCCGGTTTCCTTGCCCGTTCCGCCAAGGGTAACGCCCTGAAGCAGCGACACATTATCGCCAACCGTCGCCGTCATGCCGACGACGAGGCCAGTCGCGTGGTCGAGGAACAACCCCTTGCCGAGCTTTGCCGCTGGGTGAATGTCGGTCTGGAAAATCTCGGAAGACCGACTCTGCAGATAAAGCGCCAGATCGACCCTGCCCTTGCCCCAAAGCCAGTGTGCCAGACGGTGGGTCTGGATGGCATGAAAGCCCTTGAAATAGAGCACCGGCTGAATGAAGCGGTTGCAGGCCGGATCACGGTCGTACACCGCCTGAATGTCGACGCGCAGCACCGAGCCCCAATCACGCCAGTCATTGACCATTTCAAGAAAGGTCTGGCGCAGCAGATTGGCCTGCAGGTCCTGGTGATCGAGGCGCTCGCAGACCCGGTGGATCACCGCCTCTTCCAGCGAGGGCTGGTTGAGAACGGTGGAATAGAGGAAGGCCGCCAGCAGCGGATCCTGCGCGATCGACCGTTCGGCTTCCAGGCGAATCGAATCCCAGATCGGATCAATCGCCTTGACGGACTCACCCGCCCGTGCACCTGAATTCGCTGACATCGCCGCCTCCGGGCTTGTTGGCATTTTCTGCACCGCGGGTTTTCGTGCCCCGCACGATACGCTGAAGCGCCTAGATAAGGTGTCCATGACCGATGTTCAAACGAAGATATTTGAACGCAGCCTTCAACAAAGGATAAGACAGATCCGTAAAAAAACAATCGGGTGGGTGAAATGGACGTAAACATATCCTTTGCAGATGGCGCGATCACTGCCTCTGCCGGTGGCGGCGCGATCGGCCGGCTCACCATAAACCGCCCCGACAAGCGCAATGCCTTGACCGATGAGATGTGGCGCGCGGTGCCTGAAGCCGTCGACTGGCTCGTCAACCAGCAGAATGCGCGCGTGGTCATCATCAAGGGCGCGGGCGGCCGCGACTTTTCCGCCGGCGCAGATATCGGCGAGTTCGCAACATTGCGAAAAGATGCAGAGACGGCCCGCGCCTATGAGGCCGGAAACTCGGCTGCCTTTGCTGCCATCCGGAACTGCCCTGTTCCGGTGATCGCGGCCATACGCGGCATCTGTTTTGGCGGCGGATTCGGCCTTGCGGCAGCCGCCGACATCAGGATTGCGGACGACACCGCCCGATTTGCCATTCCCGCAGCACGGCTCGGGCTGGCCTATCCACTCGACGCCGTGCAGGATCTGGTCCGCGCGCTCGGCGATCAGCAGGCCCGGATCGCGCTGTTCTCGGCTCGGGAAATCACGCTCGCTCAAGCCTTAGCCTGTGGCTGCATTGCCGTGTCATGCCGGCCGGATCAGCTGGAGGACGAGGTGCAGGCCCTTGCCACTTCTATCGCGGCCGCAGCGCCTCTGTCCGTCCGCGCGTCGAAAGCCGCGATTTCGGCTCTGCACAGCGGCTCGCTCGACGATTACGAGCGTGCAGGCACGCTTTCGGCCTCCACCTTCGACAGCGCAGATTACGCCGAAGGCCGGAATGCGTTCATGGAAAAGCGCAAAGCCCTTTTCACGGGCCGCTGACCTCAGCCGCGCCCCTCAAGCTTGTCGAGAAAGCCTGAAACCGCGTCATTGAACGCATCATTGCGGTCACCGGCCACCATGTGCCCTGCCCCGGTTACATCGACAAAATCGGCATGCGGTACCATCTCGCGAAAAGCTTGCACCGCCTCTTCCGTCACCAGCTCCGACTGTTGTCCGCGCACCAGCAGAACCGGAATTTCGAGGCCTCGCGCAGCTTCGACAAGGCGTTGCTGCCCGGTCTCCGAGCCGTGATTGATATTGCGGGGTCCATCGATGAACGCCGGATCCCAATGCCAGCGATAGCGGCCATCATCGCCCTGGCGCAGGTTCTTGGCCAGGCCGTCGAGCGAACGGCGCGGCGCCCGGTTTGGCAGGTAGGCGGCAATCGCCGCGGCTGCCTCTTCCAGCGTGGCAAAGCCCTCGCGCATCCGCGCCGCCATGAAACCCTGGATCCGGCTGACCCCTTCCGCATCCATATGCGGCGTGATGTCAACCAGCACCAGGCCCGCCAACAGGCCCGGACCACCAAGATGCTCAGCCATTAGCCCGGAAATCCCGCCAAGCGAGGCGCCGACCAGAACCGGCTCCTTGCCGTTCTTCGCAGCAATCTGACGGCACACCGCGACGGCGTCCGCAGCATAATCGTCAAAGGCATAACCCTTGTCCTCGACCCAGGCGCTGTCGCCGTGTCCGCGCTGGTCCAGCGTGAATGCCGTGTGGCCCGCATCGGCTATGCGGCGCGCGGCACCGCCCCAGGCATGCCGGGTCTGCCCGCCCCCATGCAGCAGCAGCACCGGGTTGCCGAGAGCCTCACCGCGGGGCTCGTGCACATCAGCCAGCAGCCGGTTGCCGGAGGCACCGGTAAATTCGGTGTTGGTTTTCGTGTCCTGCATCAGATCGTTCCAGCCTCGACGTCAGCGAAGAATTCGAGCGCTGCCGCCTTGAACACCTTGTCGCCGACAGCCAGCATGTGGTCGCGGTTGGGAATGTCGAGTGCGCGGGCGCGCAACATCAGTTGCGCCAGGCCCTCGGCGGACCCTGCAATATCGTCGCGGGTGCCCACACCGACGAGCGCGGGCATCGTCAAACGTGCCAGATCCTCTTCGCTGACGAGGGTTCGCGATGTGGAGATGCAGGCAGCCAGTGCCAGCCGATCGCTCTTGGTCTGCTCGGCAAAAACGCGGAACATGCGCCCCCGCTCATCCGTGACATCGTCGAGCGAATCGGCTCGCAGGGCGTCAGCGATCGGGTCCCAGTCGCCAACGCCATCGATCATCCCGAGGCCAAGGCCGCCAAACACCAGTGAGCGCACCAGATCGGGCCTCGCAAGCGCGAGAAAGGCCGAAATCCGTGCGCCCATCGAATAGCCCATCACATGGGCCGAGGTGATGTTGAGCGAATCAAGCAGCCCGGCAGCGTCTGCGGCCATCATTTCCGGATGATAGGCTTCGGGATCATGCGGCTTGTCGGATTGTCCATGGCCGCGATTGTCGAGCGCGATGACCCGAAAACCGGCCTCGTCAAGGGTCTTGAACCAGCCCGGAAACACCCAGTTCACATGCGCCGTGGAGGCAAAGCCGTGAATCAGCAGGATCGGGAACCCGTCCGGATTGCCCGCCTCGTACCACGCAATTTCAATGTCTCCGGACGTGAAACGTCCGGCCTGAAGCCGATCCAGATTCATGCAAAACCCCTTTCACTCCCTACCTAGCCCAATCGCATCGCCATGCAAACGGTGTCTGGTTGCAAAGCCGGCACCGGATGCAAAAGCAGCCTGACCGCGTCCAAATAGCGTCTACACTTTTGCGAGGGCAACGTATAAGGTCCGCTGCAAATCGAGTACGCCACGACGGAGAGATGCATGGCTGACCACAAAATCCCGCATTTCCAGAATGATGCAGGCCACGCCGCCATTGAGATCGGCGTCAAGGAATTCATGTGCGTGGGCGCTAACCCGCCCTACGACCATCCGCACGTTTTTCTCGACATGGGCGCTGACAGTGAAAAGGTCTGCCCCTATTGCTCGACACTCTACAAATACAATCCGGCGCTGCATGGCGAAGACACCGTCCCGGCGGGTTGCTCCTGGAGCTATCAGGCAGCCTGAGCCCAATTTCCAGCGTCGGCTCCGCCTGCGGCCATGGTCTGAAATCCGCCATGATGCTTACCCAAGCGGCGCTCCCGGCAGTGGCTCCGGTCGATCTTCCCTGCTCCGAGCCGGTTCAATGCCGCTGATCCGCAGCCGAGCCGGGAGGGTGCCGTAATGTCCCGCAACATTGTGATCATCGGTGCCGGTATTGGCGGCCTGACCGCTGCGCTGGCCTTTGCCTGCGGGGACGATCACGTCGATATTGTCGAGCAGGCGCCGGAACTCAGCGAAGTCGGCGCGGGCCTTCAGGTGTCGCCCAATGCCAGCCGGATCCTCATAGCTCTTGGCCTGGGCGACAGGTTGCGCCAAGCCATGATTGTCCCGCACGAGATCGTGCTGGCCTCCGGCCAGTCGCTGCGCAAGATCACCCATGTTCCCTGCGGCGGATTTGCCGAGGACCGATGGGGTGCGCCCTATGGGGTGATGCACCGCGCCGATCTGCAGAAGCTGCTGCTCGACGCGGTCACGGCACACCCCAACTGCCGGCTGCATCTGGGCCAGCAGATCCAGAGCTCTGGTATCGGCGCGCTGCACGAGCGGCTGGGCCGCCCCGCACCCGACCTGATTGTCGGTGCAGACGGGGTCTGGTCCCAAACCCGAAAGCTTGTCCCCAGCGCATCCGAGCCACGCTTTTCCGGCCAGGTCGCGTGGCGGTTCACGGTGCCGGCGGATGTTGCCCTAACGGTCTTGAACCCGGTCAATGTAACGGCCTTCATGGGTCCGAAAACCCATCTGGTCACCTACCCACTGGATCAGGGCAAGACCATCAACATGGTGGCGATCACCCGCGGAACCCAACGTGGGGAAACATGGAACAGCCATGAAATGGCTACGGACCGACAGGATCTGCTGCGTGCATTTTCGGGCTGGCACAGAGGCATTGTTTCCATTCTCCGCCAGGCCCCCGAAATGAACTGCTGGCCCTTGTACGAAGTGGCAGATGGTCCGTGGCACAATGGCGAAAAAACAGTTCTCATCGGCGACGCGGCCCACGCCATGACCCCGTTCGCCGCCCAGGGCGCGGCGATGGCGATTGAAGATGGCTATGAGCTGGCCCAGACCTTGAGCCAAACAGTATCCGGAGACCTGAAACCCATGCTGGCGCGTTTTGAGGCCGCAAGAGGTACTCGGATCGCCCGCACCCGCGGCCGCGGCGCGTTCAACCAGTTTGCCTATCACGCCCGCGGACCTATCCGTTTGGGCCGCGACCTGGTGCTCTCGCTCAAGCCGCCTGAAAGCCTCGCGGCCGACCTGGACTGGCTCTACGGTTACCGCGCCAGCGGGTTGTAGCCGTACCCTTCGGGCAAACCACACGGCGCCGCCCAAAAAATCGAAAGGCGAAACCGGGTATAGGGCCACAGTCCGACCTGGCGAGACCGTCAGCAAAAAGGCCCCGGAAACGAAGTTCCGAGGCCAGTAAATCTGCAAGACCGGATCTGCCAAGTGCCAGCCCGGGGAGCTGCTGTGTTGCTAGTGCAGGATCTGGCTCAGGAACAGCTTGGTGCGTTCATGTTGCGGATTGTCGAAGAACTCGCCCGGCTCGTTCTGCTCCACAATCTGACCCTGGTCCATGAAGATGACCCGGTTGGCAACCTGCCGTGCAAAGCCCATTTCGTGGGTCACGCACAACATGGTCATGCCTTCTTCGGCGAGCCCGACCATGGTGTCGAGCACTTCCTTGATCATTTCCGGGTCGAGCGCTGATGTCGGCTCGTCAAACAGCATGATGCGCGGGTTCATGCACAGCGACCGGGCAATCGCCACACGCTGCTGCTGGCCACCGGACAGCTGGCCGGGATACTTGTTCGCCTGTTCGGGGATCTTGACCCGCTCCAGGTAATGCATGGCGATTTCCTCGGCCTTTTTCTTCGGCATCTTGCGCACCCAGATCGGCGCCAGGGTGCAGTTCTCGAGGATCGTCAGGTGCGGGAACAGGTTGAAGTGCTGGAACACCATCCCGACTTCGCGCCGAACCTCGTCGATCTTCTTCAGATCGTTGGTCAGCTCGATACCGTCGACGATGATCTTGCCCTTCTGGTGCTCTTCCAGACGGTTGATGCAGCGGATCATGGTGGATTTGCCCGAACCCGACGGTCCGGCAATGACGATCCGCTCGCCGCGCATCACCTTGAGATTGATGTCGCGCAGAACGTGGAACTCGCCGTACCACTTGTTCATGCCGATGAGCTCGATGGCCACATCGGTTTCCGACACGGTCATTTTCGAAGGACCAGCACCTTCAGTTGCTGCTGCGTTGCTGTCAGCCATGGTTAAGTTCCCTTGTTATCGTTTATGGCCAGTGTCGAGCCGCCGTTCCATATAGGCAGAATAGCGCGACATGCCGAAGCAGAAGATGAAGAAGACGAAGGCGGCGAAGACGAAGCCGGTCGCCGGCGTTGCAGGCGAGATCCAGTTCGGGTCGTTCATGTTCTGCTGAACAATGCCGAGCAGATCGAACAGGCCGATGATCAGCACCAGGCTGGTATCCTTGAACAAGCCGATGAAGGTGTTGACGATGCCCGGAATGACCAGCTTCAGCGCCTGCGGCATGATCACCAGCCGGATGCCCTGCCAGAAGGTCAGCGCCATGGCGTTGGCCGCCTCGTACTGCCCTTTCGGGATCGCCTGCAAACCGCCGCGGATCACTTCGGCCATGTAGGCCGACGAGAACAGCGCCACACCGATCAGCGCCCTGAGCAGCTTGTCGAAGGTCACCCCATCGGGGAGAAACAGCGGCAGCATCACCGAAGACATGAACAGCACGGTGATCAGCGGGACGCCGCGCCAGAACTCGATGAAGATGACGCTGAACATCTTGACGATCGGCATTTCCGACCGCCGCCCCAGCGCCAGCAGGATCCCCAGCGGGAACGACACCACGATGCCGACGATGGCCACGACCAGCGTCACCAGAAGGCCGCCCCAGAGCGGGGTTTCGACGGGTTCGAGCCCGAACTGGCCGGTCAGCAGGATGAAGGCCAGCACCGGAAAGACCACCAGCAGGTAGAGCGCATTTTCGCGCTTGTAGGGCACCGAAGGTATGGCGATCGGCACCAGGCCCGCAATCAGCAGAAGGCCGGACAGATTGACCCGCCAGCGCTCCTCGATCGGATAGCGCCCGTAGATGAACTGCCCGAACTTGGCTTCGACGAAGGCCCAGCAGGCGCCCGTGCCCGGTCCAATGCAGGCATCCCGGCTTTCCCCGGTCCAGACCGCGCTGATAAAGGCCCAGTCAATGATCGGCGGGATGATCCACAGCAGAAAAAGGAAGGTGACGATCGTCAGCACGGTATCGCGTGGGGTTGCGAACAGGTTGACCTTGAGCCACCCCATCGCACCGCCGGTGGAAACCGGTGGCGCCGTCGTCGGGCTTTCTTCGGTGCGAACGTAACGTATTGAAGTCGGTAGCGTTTCCATGGTTCAGCGCTCCACCAGTGCGACACTGGAGTTAAACCAGTTCATGAATGCGGATGTCAGCAGCGACAGGGTGAGATAGACCAGCATGGTGATCGAGATCACCTCCACCGCCTGCCCCGTCTGGTTCAGCACCGTACCGCCGAAGATCGAGACCAGGTCCGGATAGCCGATGGCAACCGCGAGAGACGAGTTCTTGGTCAGGTTGAGATACTGGCTGGTCAAAGGCGGAATGATCACCCGCATGGCCTGCGGCACGATCACCAAACGGCTGGTCAGGTTCGGCCGGATCCCCAGCGCGAACGCTGCTTCCGACTGACCGTGTGACACCGCCAGGATGCCGGCACGCACGATCTCGGCAATGAACGACGCCGTATAGAGTGAGAGCCCGAGCAGCAGCGCCATGAATTCAGGCTGGACCACCCAGCCATCGACCATGTTGAAGCCCTGCAGGCTTGCATATTCGAGCGACAGCGGCATGCCGGTAACAAGGTAGGCCAGCAATGGCAGGACAATGATCAGCCCCAGACCCGTCAGGAAAACCGGAAACTGCTGCCCGGTGGCCATCTGCCGCTTCCGCGCCCAGCGGCCGATGAAGACCCAGGCAACAATGGCGATGATCACGGCATACAGAATCAGCGATGCGCCCGCTTCGGGCACGATGCGCGGCATGTAGAGCCCGCGGTTGTTGAGGCTGAAGACCACCTCTGCACCCGGCTCAAGCCCGACCTGCCGCGGTGACGGCAGGATCGACAGAACTGCCTTGTACCAGAACAGAAGCTGCAGCAGCAGCGGAATGTTTCTCAGCGTCTCGACATAGACGGTGGCAAATTTCTGCACCAGGTAGTTCTTCGACAATCTTGCCAGACCGACAATGAAGCCGATCACCGTGGCAAAGAAAATGCCGATGATAGCCACCACCATGGTGTTCAGCAGACCTACGAAAAACGCCCGCAGATAGGTGCTGTCATTCGTGTAGGGAATAAAGGATTGTCCGATATCGAAACCGGCGCGCTCACCGAAGAAACCAAGGCCGGAAGCGATACCCGCCCGCGCCAGGTTGTCGATGGCATTCGTGACACCGGAGTAGACCAGGAAGATCACGAAGATGATCAGCAGAACCTGGAATACAAGGCCGCGTGCCTTTGGATCATTCATCAATGATACGCGACCGGAATCATCAGCGTCTGCAACGACGCCTTCTTGATGAGCCATAACTGTCCCCAACTCTATTCGTCCGAACCTTGTGGCCGGATCATTAGTTAACCTGTCGTCGTTGCGTCAGGCATTTCGGATCACCTCGGGAGATCCGAAAAAGCGGGCCCCTTGGAGGGGCCCGCTCGATCATGAGTGCTTAGCGAATTGGCGGTGCGTACTGCAGGCCACCCTTCGACCAGAGCGCATTCACGCCACGGCCGATTGCAAGCGGGGTCGAAGCGCCGACGTTGCGTTCAAAGACTTCGCCGTAGTTGCCGACTTCCTTGATCACGTTGTAGGCCCAGTCGTTGCTCACGCCGATGGAGTCACCAAAGGTGCCTTCCTTGCCGAGCAGACGCATGACGTTGGGGTCGGTGGAGTTGACCATCTCGTCAACATTTTCCGATGTCACGCCCATTTCTTCGGCATTGAGCATCGCGAAGTGAACCCACTTGACGATGTTGAACCACTGGTCGTCACCCTGACGGACCACAGGACCCAGAGGCTCCTTCGAGATCACTTCAGGCAGAACCATGTGCTCGTCCGGAGCCGAAAGACCGAGGCGGATCGAATACAGGCCCGACTGGTCGGTCGTGTACACGTCGCAACGGTTTGCGTCGTAGGCAGCGTTCACTTCCTCGAGCTTTTCGAACACGACCGGGTTGTAGGTCATGTCGTTGGCCTTGAAGTAATCGGTGAGGTTCAGCTCGGTGGTGGTACCGGTCTGCACGCAGACCGAAGCGCCCGACAGCTGCAGCGCGGAATTCACGCCCAGCGACTTGCGAACCATGAAGCCCTGGCCGTCATAGTAGTTGACGCCAGCGAAGTTGAGGCCGAGTTGCGTGTCACGGCTCATGGTCCAGGTGGTGTTGCGCGACAGCACATCGATCTCACCGGACTGGAGAGCGGTGAAGCGCTCCTTGGCCGAAAGCGGACTGAACTTGACAGCCGATGCATCACCGAACACGGCAGCAGCTACGCCACGGCACAGATCAACGTCGATACCCGACCAGTCACCTGCGTCGTTCGGGGCGGAAAAGCCGGCGAGGCCGGTGGAAACGCCGCACTGGACGAATCCCTTTGCCTTGACGTCATCCAGCGTTGCGGCGGAAGCAGCAGTGGCTCCCATGCCTGCAACGGCCGCGGCGCCAACGACAGCCGACAAAATCTTCTTTTTCATTTGATACAACCTTTTTTTCTGTTGCCCTGTTTTTGGGTGCGACAAAAGTGACAGGAGCTTTTTGCAAGCCCTCTCTCCGTCTTCATTTGCGCCCCAATATACCATGCCGAAATCTGCCATGGGTCAAGTCTTGCGCGCGTTAATTCTGCTAAATCGACAAATTTCGGCCACATACTGTCGGGAACGCACTGGTGGACGCCGCTGCCACGGCACGCATTCAGGCTGTGCCATGCACCATGCCGCTCGACCGTCCGCCTGACCGTCGACGTCTTGTGGTCCCACTCAACTCGCGATACTCGTTGGCCCTACCAACGACACATGACGAAAATTCCAAAAACCGGATCCGATATGAGCAGCGAAAACAACACGCCCAAGCCCGGCATCAACACTCGTCTGGCCCATTCCGGCCACGACCCCAGGAGTTTCCACGGCTTCGTCAATCCGCCGGTTGTGCATGCCTCGACCGTTCTGTTTCCGGATTCGGCCACCATGGTGTCGCGGAACCAGAAATACACTTATGGCACCTATGGCACGCCGACCACCGATGCCTTGAACGCGGCGATGAACGAACTGGAAGGGTCGGAAGGAACCGTCGCCCTGCCCTCCGGCCTCGCCGCGGTCACGGTGCCGTTCCTGGGCGCGCTGAGCGCCGGCGATCATTTGCTGGTGGTGGATTCGGTCTACGCCCCGACCCGCAATTTCTGCGCCGGAATGCTGGCCCGCTTCGGCATTGAAACCAGCTATTACGACCCCGCGATCGGGTCGGATATCGAAAGCCTCATGCGCCCCAACACCAGGCTGGTCCACACCGAGGCACCCGGTTCCAACACGTTCGAAATGCAGGATATTCCAGCGATTGCGGAAGTCGCCCATGCTCATGGGGCGCTTGTCTCGATGGACAACACCTGGGCCACGCCGCTTTATTTCAAGCCACTGGATCACGGCGTCGACATTTCCATTCACGCCGCCACGAAATATCCCGCCGGGCATTCCGACATCCTGATCGGCACCGTGTCGGCCAACCAGCAGGCCTGGCCGGCATTGTGGAAGGCCTTCTCCATGCTTGGTGTCTGTGCCGCCCCCGATGACAGCTACATGACGCTGCGCGGTCTGCGCACCATGGGAATCCGCCTCGCCCGGCACCAGGAAAGCGCGCTGGCGATCGCTCGTGCGCTGGAAGGTCTAACTGGCGTTGCGAGAGTTCTCCATCCGGCTCTCGAAAGCTTTCCCGGTCACGCTCTTTGGAAGCGCGACTTCTCCGGCTCCTCGGGCATCTTCTCGATTGTGCTGGATGTCGCCGACGCAGACCGACATCAGGCCAAGGCACACGCCTTCCTCGACGCACTGGAAATCTTCGGCCTGGGCTATTCCTGGGGTGGCTACGAGAGCCTCGCCGTTCACGCCAACCTGTCCGACAGAACGGTCGCCATGCCCCCCAGGGAAGGCCCCGTCATCCGGCTCCAGATCGGCCTGGAAGACGTCGACGATCTTATGGCCGACATCGAGTGCGGTCTCAGGGCCGCAAAGGCGGCCTGATCAGGGGCCCGCGTCGGCTGCGGTCGAGGCGGGTCGTGCAATTCGAGCCATCACCGCCGCCGGCAATAGATCCGGCATCCTCAGGTCGGCAGCATGATGACGAACCGCGCCCCATCCTGGTAGGATGTGTCCAGATGGATGCTGCCATCGTGGCTCTCCGCAATCCGCCTGCACAGGGCCAGCCCTATGCCGGCGCCCGAATACAGCTTCTCGTCGGCGTGCAACCGCTGAAACACACCGAAAATCCGCTCCGCCTGCTCGGGAGCGATACCAATTCCATCATCCTCGACGCTAATCTTGAAGCCGTCCTGGACAATTTGGGCCCGCACCCGGACCTCGACGGCTGAATCCTGCCGGCGGTACTTCAGGGAATTGGCGAACAGGTTCTGGTACAAGTGGGTAAGTAGGGTGAAGTCGCCGTAGAGGGTGACATCCTGTTCCACAACCAGCGTTGCCCGCGCTTCCTCGACGTTCACCGACAGATTTGTCCAGGCCTCGTTCAGGGCTTCCGACAGCTGAAAATTTTCCGGGTTGATCCGCTGATAGGCCAGCTGGGAATACTCCAGCAGGCTCGACGTCATCTCCTCCATCGCTTCACTGCGCTGCGAAATATAGCCCGAGAACATCGCAAGATCCTCGGTCTTGCCCGCACTGATATCTTCGGCAATCATGTCCGCGAACAAGCGGATCTGCCGCAGCGGCGCCTTGAGATCATGCGATACGATGGCGCTGAACTGTTCCAGCGCCTTGTTGCGTATTTCCAGCTCTCGCGACTGCCTTGCAACACGGTTCTGCGCTTCGCGAACCGCCGTGATGTCACGCCCGACCGAAACCAGCTCTACTGGCTTTCCATCCTCGAACACCATCAGGTTGGACCATAAGTACCACAGCGTCTCTCCCGAGAGAGAGGGCATCGCCTGTTCGCTTGTTCTTAACGAGTGTTCGGGAGACAGGCTGGCCAGATGCTCCAACAGCATGGCACGGTCAGCTTCAGGCACGAAATCGAGAAATTTCCGTCCGATCATCTCGTCGGCAGGGAGACCGACGAAGCGGGCGTAGTTTTCATTGACATAGGTCAGAGTCGTGTCAGGCCTGGCACGCGTGATGAAATCCGGAAGATTGCGCGCAAGTGTTTCAAATTCATGTTCTTTCTGCTTGAGTGCACGTTCGAATTCCAGCCTTTCCGTAATGTCCTCGACGAAGGCCAGCGCCACTGGTTCATAGGGATCATCCAAGCGCTCGAGACGCACCCTGCACGGGTAGGTGCTGCCATCCTTGCGCCGGTGCATGGTGTTGAAAAACTGAACCCTGGCCTCCCCTGAAGCGATAGGAGCAATGAGCGCATCCATCTCTTCCGGCGTAGAGCCGACGATGAAATCCGCGGCGGAAAGGTCGCGCAGCTCTTCCATAGTGTATTGCAGATTGTCCCGTGCGGCCTTGTTCGCACTGATGATCCTCTCCTTGCTCAAGCTGGCAAGGTAGACTTCCTGGGTCAGGTTCTCGATGATCAGACCCAGCCGTTCGGCCTCGTTCTTGGCCTGGCTGAGCATGCTCACATCGGTCCGCACCCCCACATGCAGCTTTTCGTCGGTGACACGTTCCTCCACCAGCAAAGAACGGTTCGGACTTACCTTTTGGATATAGGGCTCACCCGGGTTTCTGTGTCGCTGCAAACGCTGGGCGATCCAGGCTTCATGCTCTTCCTCGGTCTCGCCGGCATCCGGATACTGGCCATGTTCGACACCGTAGCGAATGATCGCTTCAAACGTATTGCCGATTTGCATGGCCGGAGCCGATATCGAATAGATTTGACGATAGGCGTCGTTGCACAGTTCCAGGCGATCATGCTCGTCATAGATGACAAATCCCTCGGAAATCGAAGCCAGTGCCGTGTTGAGGATCGATTCAGCCCGCCGGCGCTCCTCTTGCGCTGCAACCGTTTCACTCAGGTCCCGCAAGATCGCGACCAGTGCAACCGGCTTGCCATCCGCATCACGGATCTTGTTCGCGGTCAGTTCAACGGGAATGATGGAACCGTCTCGGCGCAGGAAATCATATTGGCGGTGAAGCGGTTGGCTTTCCTTGTCGAGCGGAAAGAAGGCTTCACCGACCTGCCTTGCATCATCAGCCGATGCGTAAAAATCCCGCGGCCCCATGCCGAGAAACTCTTCTGCCGAATAACCAAACACCTCGGAGGCAGCCGCATTGGAAGCGATGATCTTGCGATCTGCATTGATGATCATCACCGGGTCGGGCAGCGTTTCATACAACGCATGCAACAGGCTCTCGGGTGAGACCGGCAATCTCATGCTATTTTACAACCAGACTCAAAAGCTTGCGCACCTTCACAGGTAGTCTTCGGAGCAGGTCTCCGACAACTGGTCTTGCGTGTATTCGTTGATGATGAAATTGATCACGGTGCCGTCGATCTCGTCCTTGCCGATTTTGAAATCGACACCGAAATCCCTGAACTGTTCGAAATAGCGGCCGCTGATGTCGGACGATATGATGCCGATCGGCCCGATAAAGCCTGCACTGCGCAGCTGTGGCGCGGTTTCGCGGAAATCATTGTTTGGCACCAGGCGGTTGTCGAGAAACACCATGTCGACCCCGCCGGCCTTGACCCTGTCGACTGCGCCGCCGATGTCACCGACATACTCAAGATCAATTACGGCATCCTCGGCTGTTTTCAGCTTGCGTTTCAACAGCACATGTTCTGCCGGATCATCGTCAACCAGCAGCACCCTCCATTGCCTGTTGTCTTGCTTTGAGTTCATCGATGGCCTCCCGACCAATCTACGTTATCAAGCCGCTGCGTATCGCCGATGCCACCATTTGCGCCCGGTTGACGACATGCAGCTTGCGCAAAACCGCTGCGATGTACGAGTTGACGGTGTGCTCGGACAACCCGAGAATGATGGCGATTTCGGCCGATGTCTTCCCTTCCGATGTCCAGCGGACGATCTGTATTTCCCGGTCACTGAGCCCGCTGATGGAATCAAGAGACAGGATGACTTCGAAATAGCGCTGAAAAATCAGCGCCGCATCGAGCGCAATCAGCGCCAGCGCCTGGTGCTCCGGCTTGGCGTCACCCCCCACCAGGATCAGGCAATGCCTCTTCCCCGTTGCCGCATGCAACGGCACGATCACGACCGAAGTGGAGCCGCTGGAGCCGAGAACCTCGGAACCAGCCTGGTCGATGTCCATCACACAGGGCGCAGAGGACTGCTGCAGATAGACATAGACCGGATCGCTCGCGTCGATCACCTGAAGCTTGGGGTCTTCGAACCAGGCGGCGGGCAGATTGTGCAGCGCATGTACATGCTGCAAATTGATCCCCTGCTCATCGCCCAGTATCTCGGTTACGCCGAAATGGGAGAATCCGTGGCTTCCCGCCAGGGACTTGAACAACCGGAAAAAATCCATCCGGTTGACGGCGCGCTCCAGTTCAGGACCAAGATGTAAAACGGTTTCCGTCACCAGCATATTGTCACTTTCGAATCAACTCCTGCTATAAAATCCTAATATTCCACAGTGTCCCTGTTTCATACAGTTCTTCTTATAAGCTATTTCAGCAAACCTGAAAATGCCTCGAATGCCAGGTATTTCATGCTTTTGACCACCCGCGTGCCTTGCCCATGCAGGGACGTACAGCACGATACCTGAATACGGCTTTGGGAAATGGCTTTGAACGCAATTCAGCGTCGATCAGGCCGGTCCGAACCATGTTCCGGCTCGGCGACGCATGTCAGATCAAAATTTGCCTGGTGTTTGTCTCAATTTATGGAGCGACGGACAAAATGACGATCGCCAGCTACGTTGGGATTCAGGTTCGTTGATTTTGTTGGCAAATCTCCACATTGCAATCAAGCAACATGGGACTCGTCGCCAGTCAATTTGGGACTCAAGGACCCTTTCGCCACATACGTTGGGACTCGACCGTTTTATACATCTCCATGTGCCCTGTTAACCAACTGGCATGAATGGCAGTGACGGCATTGTGATTTACGTGCACTGTATCGCTTCACACCTTGCAGTTGCCAACTAAGGCCAAAGGATTGAAGACTGAAGGCCTAGAATGGAAAGATGTTGCTAAATTTCGTTTTCCTCATACCCGGTCTTATATCTGCTGCGCCTCCTGAGTATTTAATTGGTGGAGCAATTCTTACGTCAGCATTTATCGGTTTTCCGATCCGCGATTCACTTCGTCGTGGAACCTTCCCGAGCGGATGGATGAAATTTTTCGCGTTCACAAACCTCATCGTAATAATCCTCGTATCTTTCCACACCTGCGCATCTAGCGGGACTTTCTGCTTGCCAGGAGCAGAAAAGGGGCAGCTTTGGGTTGGGTTACTTGGAACACTAGGATTTTTTGCTTCAATGCTCGCGGTGATTTTACTGCCCATTTCCGCGCTTTTCCTATCCTCATTTGCATTTGGTTGGCTTTATTGGATTGCAACAGGCCAGAAGCGGACTGGGTAAGCGAGAATGAACATTCCTGAGGGGCATCCCGGCAAATGCCCCAGCTTAAATTTCGCTGACCAAAACGGAAGCCATCTCGGTGGGCAACAAACCCTGAACTGGCTACGGAACCGAGTGACAGCAAAACCTAAACGATGGCCTCCGCAAAGCTGAGTCCCAACCTATATGGCGATGAGTCCCAAAAACGTGGCGATTGTCCCAACGTATGTGGCGACGGACAAGGAAATGGCGACCCCTGCAGGATTCGAACCTGCGACCGTCGGCTTAGAAGGCCGGTGCTCTATCCAGCTGAGCTAAGGGGCCGAATGCGGTTTGCTGCGAGGCAAACCGTGGCAACGACTAGTGGGTCCAGGGTTGGCGGCGATCAAAACGGAAGTTGTCGGCATAGACCACCCGGCGACGCTTGGCTTCCTGCGGCTCGACGACGCGATAGGCGAGACCGTTGCGCGTGGCATAGGCGACAGCCGCTTCGCGCGTCTCGAAAGTCATGCGGATCTGGCTTTTCATGTCGGCGGAGGATGTATAGCCCATCATCGGGTCGATGCTGCGCGGCTTTTCCTGCTCGAATTCGAGCACCCAGTCCAGGCTCTTGGCCTTGCCGGATTGCATGGCAGTCTTTGCGGGACGGTAGATTTTCGCAGTCATGTCCCAATCCTCTTCATGGCGGCACCCGCCCTAAAAGGCGGATCGTGGCGCCCTGCTGCATGACGCCCAGAAACTGGACGTTGGAATGAATGGTCGGAGCGGAGAGATTCGAACTCCCGACCCTCTGGTCCCAAACCAGATGCGCTACCAGGCTGCGCTACGCTCCGACTGCCTAAGGCGTGATCCGGATACACCGGAACGCATTGCCCCGCAACTCCAAATCGACGCTTATTTCACCTAACCGGCAATTCATTTGTCGATCACGCGGTGACGAACCGTGTCGCCTACCGATATTCCCCGTTGCGAGGTCGTTCCGCCATTCAATTCCAGTACATAGCGCACCGGGCCGATGGAAGGGATGATGGTTTCGGAAAACGGTTCGGTCCGCTCGGCGATTCGGATCACCGTGCCGGCTTCATCGATAAACAGCATATCCAGCGAAAGCGGTGTGTTCTTCATCCACATCAGCACTTGCCGGGTCTGATCGAACTTGAACAACATGCCATGTTCGGCCGCCATGCTTGTCCGGTTCATCAAGCCGCTGGCGCGGTCCGCAGGCGTCAGCGCCAGCTCGACAGAAAACTCGACAGGACCGTTCCCGGTCTCGATCACCAGCGGCTCGGCATCGGTCGGCAGCACTTTGGCAACCACCGGCACGGAGAAGATCACGAGAGATAGAAGAAGCAGCGCGAGGCGTTTGAAACTACCCATTACCCGCTCAGTGCGAATTCGGGATCGGCGCGTCTATGTCGGGGTGGATTTCGGCCGCCATGAGGCCCTTGTCGCCGTCGCCGAAGCGAACCAGCACGACCTGTCCCGGCCGCAGTTCAGCCAGGCCGTAGCGTCTCAGCGTCTCCATGTGAATGAAGATATCTTCGGTCCCCTCGCCTCGGGTCAGAAAGCCGAACCCCTTGGTGCGGTTGAACCACTTTACGATCGCCCGCTCGAGGCCGCTCGACGGTTTGACCTGCACATGCGTACGAACCGGGGGCAATTGCGAGGGATGAACGGCAGTCGAGGTGTCCATCGAGAGAATGCGGAAGGTCTGGTATCCACGTTCACGTTTCTGGATCAGGCAGACGACACGGGTGCCTTCAAGTACGGTCTGGTATCCGTCGCGGCGCAGACAAGTCACATGCAGGAGAACGTCCTCCATGCCATTGTCTGGTATGATGAAGCCGAACCCCTTGGCAACGTCAAACCACTTTATGACTCCGGTAATCTCCATGAGATCGACAGGATCACCAAGTGCTTCCGCACCAACCTGATCTTTTTCTGAGGACCTTTCCCCCATCCGGATGCCTCTCCAATACGCGCCACAAACAAATGAAGTGATTCTTGATTAAAACATTAACATTGTATTGCGAGGGCAGCGCAAGCCCCGCAGGAAAACTTGTTCATTCGTCCCCTTCTATCGTATTGGCGTTGCCTCGAACACGATTCCGCCTATCGTTCGTCCATTCAAGAATCATGAGGTAAAGCCAATGCGTTATCTGCACACGATGGTCCGCGTCGCCGACGTCGAGGCCTCGCTGGATTTCTACTGCAACAAGATGGGACTTGTGGAAATCCGCCGTCACGAAAGCGAAGCCGGCCGGTTCACGCTGATCTTTCTCGCCGCGCCCGAGGACAAGGAACGGGCCCTGGCCGACCAGGCCCCGTTGCTCGAACTCACCTACAACTGGGATCCTGAAGAGTACGATGGCGGCCGCAATTTTGGCCACCTCGCCTATGTTGTCGACAACATCTACGATCTCTGCCAGTCGCTGCAGGACAAGGGTGTGACCATCAATCGTCCACCGCGCGACGGCCATATGGCTTTCGTCCGCTCGCCCGACGGCATTTCCATCGAGCTTCTCCAGAAGGGAGAGCCGCTCGAGCCTGCGGAACCCTGGAAGTCGATGAAAAACACCGGCAGCTGGTAACAGTGCCTGACAGGCCCGGCTTCATCTTAGCCGGGCCTTTATGACGTAAGGCTCACACAACGAAGCCGGGCTAGCCTTGTGAATGGGCCATGCTTTCGCCGCATTTGCGACGCATCGCATGAATTTTGGCGCTTGTGCCGAAGAGCCTTTTCAGGCAGGCGGCTTTGTCCGTTTACAAGAACGTCGCAAATGAGTAGGCATTTTCCAGGACCTTCGGGTCTGCCAATGCAAGATACCCGGGGGCTCCAGAGTTTGCAGACAGGCGGATACAAAGCAGCCATCAGGCGCAAGTCCACGCGGGCATTGCTTCTGACCGGTGCAGCAGCAGTTCTAAGCGGATGCGTGTCAACTGCTGACCCTGCCATGTTCGCCAACCAGGGCTTTGCTCCGGGTACTCCGGAAATGTTTGACGGTATCGTCAGCCCGGATCAGTCCGCAGTCATGTATGCGGACGCCCAGGCTGCTGCCGAAACCGCGCCCGGTGTTCCGCTCCCGGTCCCCTCACCCAATTCTTCCGACGCGTCGGCACGGCTGCCGGCTCCGGCTGTTGCGCAGACCGATGTCGCTCCCGGCCAGTCGGTCGTCATGGCGGACACCGCCGTTGACGCGCTCAACCGCGGCATTACCCAGAGCCAGCCGGCCCAGTCGGTCGCCAATCTCTATGGGTCGACACCCGCTCCGGCGCCCGCCAGCGTGACGCAGCAGAAGAGCCAGGCTGCCCAACCGGCGCAGCCCCAGGCAGCGTCAGCCGACATGGCCTCGGTCGGCAACGATGTGGAAGCGGCCGCGCCTGCACAGCAGGTTCAGGAACTGGCAGTGGTCGCACCGCCGAAAAAGAAATCGATTTTCGCGCGCATGTTTGCGTCTCCCAAACCCTCGGCCAAGAATGCACCTGCTGGAACCACCAAACGGGTGGTGTCTCGGAACAATGCTCCGGTGACCGTCGCCTCGACCGGTTCGTCCGCGCTGCCCGGCGTCAAGCTGGCATCGATGTTCGGCAACGATGCCACATCGTCGGGAGGTGCCGATTCCGGTCAGATCCAGCTGGCCTCCGCCGCGGGTCTGGCCCGCCTTGCTCCCAATGGGCTGCACCTGCAGACCGACAAGGTACAGGTCGACTGCTTCAAGCCCCGGCTTGTCCGCACGCTCAAGGCCATCGAGCGGCATTACGGTCGCCCCGTCGTTGTCACCTCCGGCTACCGCAGCCCGAAGCGCAACCGGCGCGTCGGCGGAGCATCCGGATCACGTCACACCACCTGTGAGGCGGCGGATGTCCAGGTCGAAGGCGTTTCCAAGTGGCAACTGGCCAAGTATCTGCGCTCCATGCCCGGACGCGGCGGCGTTGGCACCTATTGCCACACGGAATCGGTGCATATCGACATCGGAAACACCCGTGACTGGAACTGGCGCTGCCGTCGCCGCAAGTGATCGGGACCCAATTTTCACCGCCTGACGGGCTGTGCCCGCGGGGCAGTTTTACGACAACAAAAAAACTTCATTTGGATGTCATTTTTTTCTCTCAAAACGCAATTATGCGCTTGCGGTCCTAAAACGGTCTGACTATAAGACGCCCACAGTGTTACGCGCCCTTCGTCTATCGGTTAGGACGCCAGATTTTCATTCTGGAAAGAGGGGTTCGACTCCCCTAGGGCGTACCACTGCTCCCAAGCGTTTCGCTTGAATTCTCCTTTGAAAACCAGGACTTGCCGAAGACCCGGGCTGATGTTCGGACCTGCAGTCCTGTGATGTCGCGTATCGCGAACGCTCGTCGCACCGCGCCACAATTCTGGACCTTTCGGGATGCCGGCTCCCCAAGAATTGGAGCTGCCCTTTCGCGAAAAAACGCACAGCAGCACGCCTGGAATGACGGCGGCATTCGGGAACCGGCAACCATAGCTCACGCCACCTGGAAGAGCGGCTGGCTAACGCGCCACAGCCGCGTCGGTCACGCGAATCTGAACCCGCCTCACGCCCTGCCAGTAATCGGCTGACAGCGAACCCGCGATGTGAAATGCCATGCCGCGTCCACTGAGCAGGGTCGCGCCCATTTCCGTGTCGGCTGCCCGGAATGCAATGCCGTTGAGCTTGCCACCATCGGGACCGGCAAATGACAGCTTGATGTGGTTCTGACCGACGACACGCGCGTCCTTGAGCGTATGCCCGGGCATGGCGAACACCGGTTGCGGGTGCCCCGCTCCATAAGGCCCGGCACGCTCGATCAGGTCGACCAGTTCGAGCGTCGCACCGGATGCCGAAATCGCGCCATCAATCTTCAGCCGGTGCGTCGTGGTGAGCCCGGCCACGGTCTCGGCGGCATTTTCCTCGAAAAAGGCCCTGAGGTCTCCAAGCCGGCCCTGCTCGACGGTCAGCCCGGCTGCCATCGCATGACCGCCGCCCTTGACCAGAAGACCTGTTTCCACTGCCTTGCGCACCAGCCGACCGATGTCGACACCCGGTATCGAGCGGCCTGACCCGGTGCCCTTGCCATTGCCATCAAAGGCAATAGCGAAAGCCGGTCGGCGGTAGCGCTCCTTGAGCCGCGAGGCCAGCAGGCCGACGACGCCGGGATGCCAGCCCTTACGCTCCGTGACGATGACAGCCGGCCCATCACCACTCGCCATCTCCATGGCAGCCTCCGCGTCCGCTTCGGCCAGCATTGCCGCCTCGATCGCCTGCCGCTCCCGGTTCAGATCTTCAAGCTGTTCGGCAATGGCAGCCGCTTCATCCTTGTCTTCAAGCGTCAGCAATCGGCTTCCCAGAGCCGCGTCACCGATTCGTCCGCCGGCATTGATCCGGGGCCCGATCAGAAATCCAAGGTGATAGGGCGTTACAGGTCCGTTGACCCCTGCCCGTTGCGAGATGGCCGTCAGCCCGGCATTGCCCATGCCTCGCGCAGCCAGCAGCCCCTTGACCACGAAGGCCCGGTTGAGCCCCTTGAGCGGCACCACGTCACAGACGGTGGCAAGGGCCACCAGATCCAGATTCGCGAGCAAGTCGAATGTGGTCGCCCGCTTGTCGCCTTTCTGGCGCAGCAGCCGCAAAGTCCCGGCAAGCACCATGAAGACCACACCGCAGGCGCACAGGTGCCCGAGCCCGGAGAGATCATCCTCGCGGTTCGGATTGACCAGTGCCTGCGCGACCGGCAGTTCACTGGCCACCTGGTGGTGATCGATCACCACGACATCGACACCGCGCCGTGCAGCTTCTGCAAGCGAGTCGTGACTGGTCGAGCCGCAGTCGACCGTGATGATCAGCTTTGCACCGCGATCCACAAGTTCGCCGATCGCCGTGGGGTTCGGGCCGTAACCTTCGAAAATCCGGTCAGGGATGTAGATTTCGCTGGCAAGTCCGAAATGGCGCAGGAAGCGCTGCATCAGCGCAGAAGAGGCCGCCCCGTCCACATCGTAGTCGCCAAAGACCGCAACCCGCTCGCTACGAGAAATCGCCAGCGCGATCCGCTCGGCCGCCTTGTCGCAGTCGGTCAGTTTCGACGGATCGGGCATCAATGTCTTGATGGTGGGATCGAGGAATGCCTTGGCGTCGCCGATGGCAACCTCACGCCCCGCAAGGACCCGTGCGATCACGTCGGGAAGTCCTGCCATCTGCGCAATAGAGATGGCCTTGTTCTCACCCGTCATATCCAGCCGCGCCACCCATTTCTGTCCGGACAGCGACTGCTCGACTCCAAGAAAAGCCCGCTCTGTTGCGTTGTTGACTGTCATGCGAAAACCAACCTGCTTCAGACGCCCTGCCGTGATGGCTGCGTCCTGGATAGGCTCTTAACGCAAACCACCGCCTGCGGCAAAGCGCTGCGCGCGCGATCAGACACGTCTTGCCTGTTCAACGCAAAACCGCCCCGGGTTCAAATGAAACCGGGGCGGTGCTGTTTCCGGACGGAATTCGGCGCTTCCAGCGATTCAGTCGAACTTTTCGAGATCCTGGTGGCGCGCCTTGATTTCGCGCACCGTCTTTGAGGAAGAGCGCATGACGATGGTGTGAGTGATGATCGCGTCGCGGGTGAAACGCACCCCCTGCAGCATGTTGCCATCGGTCACGCCGGTGGCTGCAAACAGCACGTCGCCGCTGGCCATTTCTTCCATCGTGTAAATCTTGTTGGGGTCGGAAATCCCCATCTTGGCAGCGCGCGCCACCTTTTCCTCGGTGTTGAGCTGCAGGCGGCCCTGCATCTGCCCGCCGATGCAGCGCAGCGCTGCAGCCGCCAGAACGCCTTCAGGCGCTCCGCCAATGCCGAGATAGATATCGATTCCGGTCTCGTCGGGATCGGTGGTGTGAATGACGCCCGCCACATCGCCGTCCCCGATCAAACGGATTGCAGCGCCCGTGGCCCGCACCTCCTCGATCATCCGTGCGTGGCGGGGACGGTCGAGAATACAGGCAGTCACCTGCTCCACCGCCACGCCCTTGGCGCGTGCAACGGCATGAATGTTCTCGGTCGGCGTCGCCTTCAGCGACACGGTATTGGCCGGGTAGCCGGGACCGATGGCGATCTTTTCCATGTAGACATCCGGCGCATAGAGCAGACTGCCCTTTTCAGCGAACGCAATCACCGCCAACGAATTCGGCAGGTTCTTGGCGCAGATCGTGGTGCCTTCGAGCGGATCGAGCGCGATGTCGACCTTGGCGCCGTCGCGGGTGCCGACTTCCTCGCCAATGTAAAGCATCGGCGCTTCGTCGCGTTCGCCTTCGCCGATCACCACGGTGCCGTCGATCGGCAACCGGTTGAGCTCTTGCCGCATGGCGTCGACAGCCACCTGGTCGGCAGCCATCTCGTCGCCACGGCCGCGAAGCCGCGCGGCGGCAACGGCAGCGCGCTCGGTAACACGCGCGATCTCGAGTGTCAGAATACGTTCCAGACCACTGGCTTCTGTTGCTTTGGCTGACATGGTCTACTATCCCCCAGGGTACATCGTTTCGCCGCTCATACAGCGTTCAAACCTAGCAAGGCAATGTGAAAACCGTATTAAAAGCCGTGTTTATTCAAGATTTTGGCCTGATCCAAAACTAAATCGATTAGGCTGCCTGGCGCGTTCGCGCCGGTCGCCTCATACCAGACAGAAGAGCAGTGGCGCCGCCCCGGCTCAGTTGTCGCGGGTCCGTTCGATGCGGATCACCTGAGGCTCGCCGGTAAGGTAGCCTTCGCTCTTGATGGCATCGACCGCGGCGCGCACTTTCGATTCTGTCGTCGCATGCGTGACCAGAATGACCGTCTGCGGCCCGGCATCGGCACCAGCCGGACGGGCGCGCTGGACAATCGATTCAAGCGAGATGTCGTTGCTGGCCATCGAGGTCGCGATCGAGGCGAACACCCCTGCCCGGTCATCGACCTTGAGCGAGATGAAATACCCGCCCTCATGGCTCTGGATCTGGGCCTGGACATAGGGCTCGAGCTTGTCGGCGGGCCGCCCGAGCGCTGGCGCGTGCTGATGACCTGGCCGGCTCTTGGCGATATCGGCAATATCACCCAGCACTGCCGACGCGGTGGCGTCGCCGCCCGCTCCCGGACCCGACAGCATAAGCTCGCCCAGGATATCGGCTTCGATCGTCACCGCATTGGTCACGCCTTCCACCTGCGCGATCATCGAGCCCTTCGGCACCATGGTCGGGTGAACCCGTTGCTCGATCCCTGTCGCGGTCCGCTGCGATACGCCGAGCAATTTGATCCGGTAGCCAAGCTCGTCGGCGGCATGGATGTCATCGATGGAGATATTGGTGATGCCCTCGATATAGACGTCATCTGCGGCAATCTCGGTGCCAAAGGCCAGGCTGGTCAGGATCGACAATTTGTGAGCAGTGTCGTTGCCTTCGATATCGAAGGCCGGGTCGGCTTCGGCATATCCGAGCCGCTGGGCCTCGGCGAGGCACTCGGCAAAGCCCATGTTCTCGTGCTCCATCCGGGTCAGGATGTAATTGCAGGTGCCGTTCATGATGCCGTAGATCCGGGTGACGGCGTTGCCGGTCAGCGATTCGCGCATGGCCTTGATCACCGGAATGCCGCCCGCAACCGCGGCTTCGAAGTTCAACAGCACACCGTTGGCCTCGGCAAGCTTTGCCAGCTGAACGCCGTGCTGGGCAAGCATCGCCTTGTTGGCGGTGACAAAGTGGCGACCGGCCGTCAGCGCCGCTGTCGCGGATGCGAGCGCCGGATCGCCCTCGCCGCCAATCAGCTCTACAAACACATCAATGTCGGCTTCACGCGCCATGACGACCGGATCGTCGAACCAGACGACGCCATCAAGATTGAGACCGCGATCACGGCTGCGGTCGCGCGCGCAGACTGCGGTGATCACGATTTCCCGGCCACAGATATCGGCCAGGAGATTGTGCCGGCTCTTGAGAATCTGAAACAATGCCGCACCGACAGTGCCAAGGCCTGCAATGCCGATTTTCAGGGCATCAGTCATGTCTAAAGTCCACCTGTATGGGATCGCCCGCATGAAGATGCGGGACGTTGAAAGTCAAGGCGGGTTTAGCGGTGAGGGCCGCGACGGTCAACGCCGGGCGGACAATGAAACCACATTGTCGCCGCCGCCATTGCCTGCGGTCGCGAAGAAGCGCTTGATGTTGCGGGCCGCCTGGCGGATCCGGTGCTCGTTTTCGACCAGCGCAATGCGGACATGCTCGTCGCCGTGCTCGCCGAACCCGACACCGGGAGCGACCGCCACATCGGCCTTCTCGACCAGCAACTTGGAAAATTCCAGCGAACCCAGATGCTTGAACTGCTCGGGGATCGGCGCCCAGGCAAACATCGTTGCAGCCGGTGGCGGCACGTCCCAGCCGGCCTTGCCGAAACTCTCGACCAGCACATCGCGGCGGCGCTTGTAGATCGAACGCACCTCGGCGATGTCGGCGCCATCGCCGTTGAGCGCTGCGGTGGCAGCCACCTGGATGGGCGTGAACGCGCCATAATCAAGATAGGATTTGACGCGCGTCAGCGCCGAGATCAGCCGCTCGTTGCCGACGGCAAAGCCCATGCGCCAGCCCGGCATCGAGAAGGTCTTCGACATCGAGGTGAATTCGACACAGATGTCGATCGCGCCGGGCACTTCCAGCACCGAAGGCGGCGGCGTGCCGTCGAAATAGATTTCGGAATAGGCCAGGTCCGACAGGATGAGGATGTCGTGCTTCTTGGCGAAAGCCACCACGTCCTTGTAGAAATCCAGCGTCGCCACGTAGCTCGTCGGGTTCGACGGATAATTCAGGATCAGCGCCAGCGGTTTCGGAATCGAATGCCGCACCGAGCGTTCCAGCGCGGCAAAGAAGCTGTCATCGGGAACGACATCCAGCGAGCGGATCACGCCGCCGGACATGATGAAGCCGAAAGCATGGATCGGATAGGTCGGGTTGGGACACAGGATCACATCGCCGGGTGCGGTGATTGCCTGGGCCATATTGGCAAAACCTTCCTTGGAGCCCAGCGTTGCCACCACCTGGGTCTCGGGATTGAGCTTGACGCCGAAACGCCGCTCGTAATAGGCGGCCTGCGCACGCCTGAGACCCGGAATGCCGCGCGAGGTCGAATAGCGGTGGGTCCGCGGATCTCTCACCGCTTCGCACAATTTGTCGACAATGGAGGCAGGTGTCGGCAGGTCTGGATTGCCCATCCCCAGATCGATGATATCGGCCCCCCCGGCCCGCGCCGACGCCTTGAGCCGGTTGACCTGCTCAAAAACGTAAGGTGGAAGTCGGCGGACTTTGTGAAATTCTTCCATGGAATTCCCCGGGGTTGTGGGCTGATTGGAGACGCTCTGATGTCATGGATTTGCGTCCAAACCAAGTCAAACGCAAGTTCTAATTCTCGATTTCCTGCTGCGTATCGGTTCCATGACTGGCAGCCAAAGCCCGCAACTGCCTGAGCCGGGCCTCGTATTGCGCCCGTGCATCGGGCGTCGATGCGCGCTTGCGAAGCAGCTCGGTCATCTCCGCTTCCGCCTCCAGCTTGTCCTGGTCGGAGAACTGGCTGTTGGCCGCTTTCGGTTGCTGGCCGAAGCTCGGAAACTCGCCCGTCCGTCGCGCGCCGGAGGCAACAAACGCCTCGTTCTCGACCGGGGCGGTCCTCTCGATCGGAACGACTGAAACAAATCCCGGATTGCGCGCGATGGTCCGGGACTGCGGTTCCACCGATCCGGAGCCATCCGCCGAAACCGCTGACTGATCGCCGACACCCGGTTGCCCGGCGCCAACGCCGGGACCGGTCGCCGGTACGGACCTGGGGGCCGCATCTTCAAGCGAAGCCGTCTGGCATCCTGCGAGCAGGAGACAGTACAGGGCAACAAACATCGGACGAACAATCGGGCTCATGATCACAAATATTCCGGTCTCCGCCCAAGGGCGGTCATGACATGGACAAAAAAAGTCCCTATCAAGAAAGGATAATGCCAGTATTGGCAGCCAAGCAAAGCAAAGCAAACAAGCCGATTTAAGGCAGAAGACGGACCAGAGGCAAGCTCGGGAACATGATGAGGAGGCGCCACCATGGTGGACAAGGGCAAAACGACGGGCGGCGGCGACCAGGCTGAGCCGGGCGCAACATCCGCCGAAGCCTATGTCGTCAAGGATCCCGAAGTCTTCGCTCGCAATGTAGCCCGCATGCTCGAAGAACTTGGCAAGGCTGCCTCAGCCTGGGTGGAACCGCGCGAAAAGGGCGAAGTCGTCGACACCGTCTCCGAACCGATGGCGGACATGGTCAAGACCTTCTCCAAGGTCGGTGAATACTGGCTGTCCGATCCCAAGCGCGCCCTCGATGCCCAGACGTCGCTTCTGACCAGCTATTTCGGCATGTGGAGCCAATCCATTGCCCGCATGTCGGGCGAGGACACCAGTCCCCGCACTCCGACCAAGGACAAGCGCTTCACCGATCCGGACTGGGACAACAATCCCTTCTTCGAGTTCCTGAAGAATGCCTATTTCATAACCTCGGACTGGGCCAACAAGCTCGTCGACGAGAGTGAAGGCCTCGACGAGCACACGCGCCACAAGGCAGCTTTTTACGTACGCCAGATCACAAGCGCCCTGTCGCCGGCCAATTTCATCGCTACCAATCCCGAACTCTACAAGGAAATGGTGTCGTCCAACGGCGCGAACCTGGTCAAGGGCATGCACATGCTGGCCGAGGACATCGCCGCCGGCAAGGGCGAACTGCGGCTGCGCCAGTCGGATGCCTCCAAGTTCAAGGTTGGCGAAAACATTGCCGTTTCACCCGGCAAGGTCATTGCCCAGGACGATGTCTGCCAGATCATCCAGTATGACCCGTCGACCGAGACCGTGCTCAAGCGCCCCTTGATGATCGTGCCGCCCTGGATCAACAAGTTCTACATTCTCGATCTCAACCCGAAAAAGTCCTTCATCAAATGGGCGGTCGATCAGGGTCACACGGTGTTCGTGATTTCCTGGGTCAACCCGGATCAGCGCCATGCCGACAAGGACTGGGAGGCCTATTCCCGCGAGGGCATTTCCTTCGCGCTCGACACCATCGAGAAGGCGACCGGCGAACGCGAGGTCAATGCCATCGGTTATTGCGTCGGCGGCACCTTGCTCGCCGCGACTCTGGCGCTGCACGCCCAGGAGAAGGATAGCAGAATAGCCACGGCCACGTTCTTCACCACTCAGACCGATTTCACCTATGCCGGCGACCTCAAGGTGTTTGTCGACGAGGCGCAGATCACCTCGATCGAGAATGCCATGGGAAAGAACGGTTACCTTGATGGCTCGAAAATGGCCACGGCCTTCAACATGTTGCGCGCCTCGGACCTGATCTGGCCCTACGTGGTCAACAACTACCTCAAGGGCAAGGACCCGATGCCCTTCGACCTGCTCTACTGGAATTCCGACGCCACCCGCATGCCGGCGGCCAACCATTCATACTACCTGCGCAACTGCTATCTCGAGAACACCCTGTCGCAAGGCAAGATGCAGCTTGCCGGCAAGACCCTCAAGCTCAGCGACATCAAGATCCCGATCTACAATCTTGCGGCAAAGGAAGACCATATCGCCCCTGCCCGCTCGGCCTATATCGGCGGCAAGCTGTTCGGAGGCGACGTGACCTATGTCATGGCCGGCTCGGGCCACATCGCCGGCGTCGTCAACCCGCCCGTGTCCGGGAAATACCAGTTCTGGTCCGATGGCCCGACACATGCAGAATTTGACGATTGGGTTGCCGGTGCTGTCGAGACGCCGGGTTCCTGGTGGCCGCACTGGCACGCCTGGATCCGCGCGGCCTCCGATGAAGAAGTGCCGGCGCGCAAACCTGGCGGCAAAAAGCTCAAGCCCATCGAGGCCGCGCCCGGATCCTATGTGCAGGTCCGGATCTGACACACGGTTTCTCTTTGCCTAAATTGCCAGGCCAATGACCTGCCTGTGGTTTGCGGGCTGTCGTGATGCCTGTTATGCGCTCAAATCATGATCTTTGACCCTCCGCTCATTCCCGCAACCTTGATACGCCGCTACAAGCGTTTTCTGTTCGATGCAGAGCTTGACACCGGCGAACGGATCACCGGCTCCTGCCCCAACACCGGCTCGATGCGCGGGCTGACCGAGTCCGGTTCCAGGTGCTATCTCACCCGGCATGCCTCGACGACACGGAAATACCCCCACGCGCTGGAACTGGTCGAGGCTGACAACACGCTCGTCGGCATCAACACCGGCCGGCCCAACCGGCTGGTTGAGGAGGCGATCGACAAGGGACTGATCGGATCGCTGGGAACCTACGCCACGCGCAGGCGCGAACAGAAATACGGACTGAATTCCCGCATCGACATTCTTCTCGAGGATCCGGACAAAGGCCGGGCCTATGTCGAGGTCAAGAATGTGCATTTTCGCCGCAGTGAGGGGCTGGCCGAATTTCCCGACAGCGTGACGACCCGTGGCGCCAAGCACCTTGAGGAGCTTGGCGACATGGTCGAGGCTGGACACCGCGCGATAATGGTCTATCTGATCCAGCGCAGCGATGTGGACCGGCTGAGCCTGTGCCGCGATCTCGACCCGGCCTACGCAGCCGCCTTTGATCGCGCCATGACCCGCGGGGTTGAAGCCTGCGCCATACGGTGCAAGATCACATCTGAGCAAATCAGCGCTGAGACGATGGTACCCGTTGAGGAAACCCGCCTAAACAGCGTATTGTAATACAAGACCGGTGCAACCGGCCCGAAAAAGACAGAGCGAGCCACCATGGTTACCTATATTGATGCCGCATCGGCCCCGATGAAGAACACAGGCCAGATCCGGCTCTATGGCGAGGAAGGGTTTGAAGGCATGCGCAAGGCAAGCCAGATTACCGCCAGATGCCTGGATGAACTGGTCACCCGCGCCGTGCCGGGCGCAACTACCAACGAGATTGATCGCTTTGTCTATGAATTCGGCATGGATCACGGCGCCTTGCCCGCGACGCTGAACTATCGCGGCTACACCAAATCCTGCTGCACCTCGATCAATCACGTCGTCTGTCACGGCATCCCCAACGACAAGCCGCTGCGCGAAGGCGAGATCGTCAATATCGACGTCACCTATGTGCTCGACGGCTGGCATGGCGATTCAAGCCGGATGTACCCGATCGGGGAAATCAAGCGTGCCGCCGAGCGGCTGCTCGAGATCACCCACAAGTCGTTGATGCTTGGCATCGAGGCGGTCAAGCCCGGCGCACGCACCGGCGCGATCGGCGAAGCCATTCAGAAATACGCCGAATCCGAACGCTGTTCCGTCGTCCGCGATTTCTGCGGCCACGGCGTCGGCAAGCTGTTTCATGATGCGCCGAACATCCTGCATTACGGCCGCGCCGGCGAAGGACCGGAAATGCGCCCCGGCATGATCTTTACCATCGAGCCGATGATCAATCTCGGGCGGCCCCATGTGAAGGTGCTTTCCGACGGCTGGACGGCGGTGACGCGCGACCGGTCGCTGACCGCGCAGTACGAGCACACCATCGGCGTGACCGAAACCGGCTGCGAGATATTCACCCTCTCACCAGCCAGCCTGGATCGTCCCGGACTGCCCGCATGACATCACCCCGTCGACCAGGTCTGGATGCGAAAGGCCTGGACGACGGGGGCCTGAATGATGAGAGCCTCGATCACAAAGGCATGAACAAGAACGCGGACGACCTGCATGGCGCCGCGGCTTCGGCCGATAACCGCGACCAGCCGGCGGAGGACGAGCGCAACTATTTCGCCGAAAGCCGCCAGGGCAAGACGCGGGGCCGCGCCCTCGAGAGCGATCTTCGCGCTGCTGCGGACAATCCCGACGAACATTTTCACGGCCATCGCGACCGGTTGCGCCAGCGCTTCCGCGACGGCGGTGACCGCGCTCTGGCCGATTACGAGTTGCTGGAACTGCTGCTTTTCCGGCTGATCCCGCGCCGCGATACCAAGCCGATCGCCAAGGCGCTTCTCGCAAGGTTCGGCTCGCTGCCCGAGGTGCTCGGCGCCCCGGCGCAACTGCTCACCGAAGTCAAAGGCGTCGGCGACAGTGTTGCCACCGATCTCAAGCTTGTCGCCTCGATCGCCCACCGCATGCTCAAGGGCGAGCTCAGCGGGCGGCAGGTTCTCGCATCCTGGTCCTCGGTGATCGAATATTGCCGCGCAGCCATGGCGTTCGAGGCCCGCGAACAGTTCCGCGTATTGTTCCTCGACAAGAAGAACGCGCTGATTGCCGACGAGGTTCAGCAGACCGGCACCGTCGACCACACTCCGGTCTATCCGCGCGAGGTCGTCAAGCGGGCGCTTGAGCTCTCGGCAACCGCTATCATCCTGGTCCACAACCATCCTTCGGGTGATCCGACACCGTCACGCGCCGATATCGAGATGACCAAGCTGATCATCGACACCGCCCGGCCGCTCGGCATCACCGTGCATGACCACATCATCATCGGCAAGGATGGTCATGCCAGCCTCAAGGGACTGAAACTGGTCTAGCCGGCTGCAGGTTCCTGCCATCCCCGCATTTCCGCGCTTTCGAAGAACCGCTCGGAATCGCGCCGGACCTCATCAAGCCGGTCGGACTTCATCTTGCCGAGCGACCCGATGATCAGCCCCATGCGGTGGTTCTTCCTGAGGATCTCCTCGTTTTCGAAGAGGAAGTTCCAATAGAGATAGTTGAAGGGACATGCCTTCTCGCCTGCTTTCTGCTTCACGTCGAACCGACACGAGCCGCAGTAATCGCTCATCTTGTTGATGTAGGAACCCGATGCCGCATAGGGCTTTGAAGCAACAAATCCGCCGTCGGCGAACAAGGCCATGCCCACAACATTCGGCATTTCCACCCATTCATAGGCGTCCGAATAGACGATCAGGAACCATTCCTGGACCTGTTGCGGGTCTATACCGGCCAACAGGCAGAAATTGCCGATCACCATCAGCCGCTGGATATGGTGGGCATAGGCATTGGCTGTGGTCTCTGAAATCGCCTGGCCGAGGCAGTTCATCTCCGTCTCGCCGGTCCAGAAGAATCCCGGCAGCGGCCGCCGCGCATCCAGCGCGTTGACCGCCGCATAGTCGGGCATTTTCAGCCAGTACACGCCGCGAATGAACTCCCGCCAGCCGATGATCTGACGGATGAAGCCTTCAACCGCGTTGAGCGGCGCGGCACCGTCGCGATAGGCCTTCTCTGCCCTCTCGCAGCATTCCCTCGGGTCGAGCAGCCCGCAATTGATCAGCGTCGAGAGATGGCTGTGAAACAACAGCGGCTCGCCCTGTTTCATCGCGTCCTGCCAGTCGCCGAACCCGGCGAGCGCTTCGTCCACGAACCAGCCGAGATAGGCCTTGGCATCCTTGCGCGTGACCGGATAATCAAACGGCTCCAGGTCGCCGAAATGGGTGTTAAAGCGGTCTGCGACCAGATCCATCACTTCCCGTGTGATCTCGTCGGGCTTGAATACCGGCCGCGCAGGCACCGTGACCGAATCGGGGAGCGATTTGCGGTTGTCGGCGTCATAGTTCCACTGACCGCCCTCCGGTTCACCATCGGACATCAGGAAACCGGTGCGCCGACGCATTTCGCGGTAGAAATACTCCATTCGCAGCGTTTTCGGCTGTTCGCCGCTGTCTGTCGTGGCCCAGCTGACAAACTCCTCGTGACTTGCCAGGAACCTCTGGTCGGTGAGGATATCAAGTTCGACCGCAAGCTCCTCGCGCCAGCTCTCCGCCGCCTCGAGCACCCGTACCTCGGATGGTTCCGTCATCACCACGCGGTCTGCCTGGTGGCGGTCGACAGCTTGCGCCAGGGCGCCGCCGAAATCACCTGGATTGTCTTCGTCATCAAGCCGCATATAATCGACCGTGAAACCTTCGCCCCGCAGCTCGTCGGCAAAGTGCCGCATGGCCGAAAACAGGAAGGCGATCTTCTTCTTGTGATGCTTGACGGAAGTGGCTTCTGCATTCACCTCGGCCATGAAGATCACGTCGCGGCCAGGTTCGGCTCCGTCCAGGCTCGAGATACCGCGCGACAACTGATCACCCAGCACAAACCGCAACACTTTTTGTTTTCCCATCAGCATCCCCGGCTCACATCAGGACCGCGAAGTGCAGCACCGTCCACTTGCCTACGCTTTCCGGCACGATGTGGATTGCCTGAAAAAGATAGCCAACGGTATCGCTGCAATCTGCCCCGGTTCCGGCCCTTGAACGCGAAAACGCCGGAGCAGAGCCCCGGCGCTTTCAAACCTGTTGGATGTGCTGTGGCTTATTCAGCCGCAGTATCGTCCTTCTTGGCGGCCTTTTTCTTGGCCGGTGCCTTTTTCTTCGGCGCAGGCTTTTCCGAAGCCTCCGCTTCATCTTCGGCCATCAGTTCATCCTTGGTAACCGGCTTGTCGGTCACGTCGATGATGGTCATCAGATGGTCAATGGTCTTTTCTTCGAAGATCGGAGCGCGCAGTGAGGCGACAGCACCGGGAGTCTTCTGGAAATATTCGTAGATTTCCTGTTCCTGACCCGGGAACTTGCGGACCTGCTCGAACAGCGAGCGCTGCAGCTCATCGTCGCTGACCTGCACGCCGGCATCTTCGCCGATCTTGGAAAGGACCAGTCCGAGACGAACGCGGCGCTCGGCCAGCGTGCGATACTCTTCGCGCGCTGCTTCTTCCGTGGTGTCCTCGTCGGCGAAGGTCTTGCCGTTGTCCGACAGTTCCTGGTTGATCTGGCGCCAGATGCTTTCGAACTCGGCGTCGACCAGCTTGGACGGCGTGTCGAACTTGTGCGCTTCGTCGAGCTGGTCGAGGATCTGCCGCTTCAGCTTCTGACGCGTCACCTGGCCGTACTGGTCTTCGATCTGCGAACGGACGATCTCGCGCAGCTTGTCGGCGGAATCAAGACCGAGGGTCTTGGCCAGCTCGTCGTTGATTTCCAGCTCGCCAGGTGCGGCAATCGCCTTCACCTTGATGTCGAACGTGGCTTCCTTGCCGGCAAGATGGGCTGCCTGATACTCGGCAGGGAACGTGACCGTGATCACCTTCTCGTCGCCTTCCTTGAGGCCAATCAGCTGTTCTTCGAAACCCGGGATGAACCGGTTCGAGCCGATTACCAGCTCCGCATCCTGGTCCGCGCCACCTTCGAAAGCCTCGCCATCAACCTTGCCAAGGTAATCGATCGTCACCTTGTCGCCGTCGGCGGCCTTGCCCGACTTGGGCTCGAATGTGCGGCTGTTTTCAGCCACGCGAAGCACCTGCTCCTCGACTTCCTCGGCCGGGACCTCGACAACTTCGCGGACGACCTTGAACTTGGACATGTCGGCAAGATCGAAAGCCGGGATGATTTCATAGGCGATGGTGAACTCGAAATCGGCTTCGCCATTCAGGATGGCGTCAGCTTCCTTCTCGTCTTCCGTCATCTTGATTTCCGGCTGGGTGGCGGACCGTTCGCCACGATCGGCCAGGATCGATGTCGGCTTTTCCTGGATCATTTCATTGACCAGCTGTGCCATGATCGACTTGCCGTAGACCTTTTTCAGGTGCGAGATCGGTACCTTGCCGGGACGGAAGCCCTTGATCTGCATCTTGCCCTTGGCTTCGGCAAGCTTCTCGTTCATCTGCGATGCCATGTCCGCAGCGGGAACGACAACCTTCAATTCGCGCTTCAGCCCTTCGGCAAGCGTTTCGGTAACCTGCATGTTCAAACCTTCATTTCCTCGCGACTGCGACCGTTCGGGTTGGCCCCGCGACTGGGCCGGTGTTCCGGCGTCGCTTGTGGCTTTCTTCATTGTAAGCCCCAGACCGGATCAACCGACTGAACGCCTTCGTGCTCGCCCTGCTATCCAACGCCATCTGGCGCACGGACCGGACTGTAATTTGGTGCGGGTAGAGAGACTTGAACTCCCACGCCTTGCGGCACCAGAACCTAAATCTGGCGTGTCTACCAATTTCACCATACCCGCCTTTAGGGCCGCAAAACCACGCTCGCGCGAGGCGACCCTGAACGCGGTCGCTCTATATCACCCGATTGGCGGCGATCAAAGGAAAAATCACCCGATAGAGCACGGTTTGTACGATTGCATACCGGGCCAGGCGAATTCTAAGCCGGCTTTTCAATAGAGCGGCTCTTCGTAAAGGGCTTTTCCGTCGATCATGATGCGGGCGATCTGCGCATCGCCCTTGTCTGATATGCGCACGGCTACCGTCGTCCGCTGCTGGTTGCGGGCGGCTTCGATCTCCAGCCCCTCACCTTCCGGCACGTAGTAACGCTCGATCCCGAAACCGAGAGAAAGCTGGCCAGCGACGGCTTCCGAGGAACCGGAGCGGGTCCATCTGGTCGGATTGCTCCTGAGAAAGATCTCTCCAGGGGCGCGGTTGACCGGCTTGTTCAGGCTGACCGCCTTGACCACACCCAGACCGTCCTCGCCGTCATGCAGCGTCAACCAGAGCCTCACCGGCCCGTCATGCGCCGGCAGTTCGCCTTTAAACAGCGATCCATCGACATTGGAAATCTCCTCATAGCGCAACCTCACATAATCCCCGCGCATGAGATCCCTCGGATCGACCGGCGCCGTCTTGAGGACGATTTCGGCACCATTCCGCAAGATCGCGGCACGATCGAGAATCATCCACCCGGGCAGTCCGATCAACACGCAGCCTGCAAGCAGAAGAGCCAGCACCGGGTGGATCTCGCGCCGCAACAATTGCCCGAGCACCCTCATGTCTGAACCCCTTCTTTCTTGAACCGCTTTTCAAGACGCATCATCGCGTAGGCCATTGCCGCCAGAACCAGTCCCCCGAAAAACAGGAAGCCCGCGCTTCCGAGCAGCGACCCAAGCGTTTCCCCGACGATGTAGATCGTCTCGCAGCTGAAGGCGAAATAGGCGAACCGGCGAATCAACCGGTTCTCGCCACCGGCCACCACCAGCACGCCGACACTGGTTCCCAGCACCAGCGCTGCAAATGCCATGATCCCGGGCAGGCTGGTGATCTCGGAATCTGCCTGTACCATCCCGAGACCGCCGAGCAGAAGCACGGCTCCATAGGCTGACAGGGTCCCATGCCTTGAAAATGGAGCATCTGACTGCAGCGGTATCAGCGATCCGGCGGCAAACGCCACGGCACCGATTGCAGCCACCAGGTAGCTCGGGTTCAGCTCTGTTGCCTCCTCGGCGATCCAGACCACCGCGCAAAGCAGCATGACTGCGCCAAGGTGTCCGGCCATGACCGACCGGGACCGCCAAGCGGCTACACCCACCGCGGCCGTGACAACCAGAGCCACGATATAGCCTGCCAGGTCAGGACCATGCCAGGAACTGAAGATTCCCAGCCCGTCCGACACGGTGAACAGGTAGCCAAGAGCCAGCAAGCCTGCGCTGATCGCAGCCATAGGCGAGGTATACGTGACCGACACGACGAGCGCGCCGATGGTCCAGCTCAGCATGAAAGCCGCCTCGTCGCCGCTGAGATGATACATCTGCCCGACAAGGGCAACCCCGGCGCCAAAACACAAAAGCGTAAACACCAGCAGTGCCTCGGCGATCCAGTGGGCGTTCCGGAGGACCGCAAATGTCGCTCCTGACAGCCCCCCTATTATAAAGAGAAAGATCATCACCACGCGCAGCGGGCGGGCGATCAATTCCCAGTTGGCTGCCACGAGCGCGATCACGGCAGCACCGAACAGCACGGCAGCAAGAACTGCCAGCACGCTCGAGAGGTTCAAACCGGTGTGGCGACGGTCATGATCACGGAGCAAGGCAGCACCCTGGTCCGCATTCAGCAAACCGCCGCGAATCCACTCTTCAATCTCGCGCGACAAATATCTCCGCAGCATGATGCGATTCTTCCCTTGAACTGGTCCGGCCGCAGATTACATCAGCGGTCGATACGGGCCAACGATGGCATAACAGGCACCCTGCACCCGCAATATCACGAATTTGCACAGCTATGAGGCAAACCGGGCCAATTCCTTGCCCAGCCATGCAATCTCGGAATAGCTTCCATGATGATATTGCACTGCACAAATCGATTGAATGACCCTATATTCAAATCATCGGAACGCCACGGTGGTGAGCCGAACAACAGCGGGACAGAGGATGACATCGATGAAACTGATCAACTCCTTCGCCAGCTGGCGGAAATATCGCGAAACATGCGTCGAGCTGAACCGGCTTTCCGAACGCGAGTTGAGCGACATCGGCATGTCAAGAAGCGATATCCCATTCGCTGCACGGCGCGCCCTGTAAGAAATTCAAGAATTCGGAGCGGCCTCCTCCTCCTCCCAAAAAGCCGCTTCGATGTGACTGGTGTTCATCCTCCTCCCGAGCATCAGTCTCCCAAAATGACGCTCACCGGATCCTCCTCCCCCGGTGAGCGTTATTTTTTTGTCCAGCGCCCTGGTTGATCCTCCAGCAGCTGCGACGACATCGCTCCCCCACGCCAGATCCACATCAGACTACCTCGCCAGAGAAGCTTCTGTAGGCTTGTATCCGCAGGAGCCCGCACCGCGACACATGCGATTCAGCCATACCTCGCAAGGGTTTGTTAAGTCGCATTGCAGATTTCGCATGGCTCCTTTGCGATTTTTTGCACTGCACAAATCGATTGTAATCTCCTATATCAGGATCAACGAAACGCGGCGCACTGATCACCATCAGCGCCACATTGAAAGGAAAAGACCATGAACTTCCGTAAGGCTTACAAAGACTGGCGCGACTACCGCAACACCGTCAACGAACTGTCCCGCATGTCCGAACGCGAACTCAACGACCTCGGCATTTCCCGCGGTGACATCCCGTTCGTTGCTCGCCGTCCCGGCCAGTAAGAACTGAAAACCTCTGCCCGGTTCACCGAACCGGACATTCAAAACGGCGCCCTGGCAACAGGGCGCTGTTTCTGTTTTGGGATTGGGTATCCCGGATGCTTTTGCCGCAGCAATCGCGCCCCGCCCCGTTGGTGCCTACCGAGCCAACAAGTCCGGCTCCAGATCACCGGAAACCGGCGATCGAATGAATGCCTGTTTTCACGGCATCTTCAAAGATTGACGAAGCCCTAATCGAGCCATTCCGGCCGTGCATATCTGGGCTGCGATTATTGCGCTGCACAAATGAGTGGCAAACGCCTATATGACAGGCATCAGAATGATTATTTCGACATCACCGCCCGTATCGGGCACACCCTAGGAGACTGCCATGAAAATTCTCAGCAGAGCCCGCAGCTGGATGAAGTCTCGCCAGACCGCACAGCAGCTTGCAAACCTGTCCAACGAAACCCTGGCCGACATCGGCCTGACCCGTTTCGACATCGACAATGTGGCCCGCGGCCTTCGTACCCGCTAATCACATCCGTCATGACCGTTCGTTGCGGCGTCCCCTGGGGCGCCGTTTTCGTTTTGCAGCCGGATAAAACATCTTTGAGACGGGATCGCGCCCGTGATAAACGGACGTCATGACCAAGACCTCTTCTTCCCACTCCCCCATCCACGTCATCGGCGGCGGCCTTGCCGGCTCGGAAGCAGCCTGGCAGATCGCCCGGAGCGGCGTGCCCGTATTTCTGCACGAGATGCGTCCGGTCCGCGGCACCGAAGCCCACAAGACCGACAGCCTCGCTGAACTGGTTTGCTCCAATTCCTTCCGCTCCGATGATGCGGAAAACAATGCCGTTGGCGTCATTCACGCGGAAATGCGCCTGGCGGGTTCGCTGATCATGTCCTGTGCCGACAAGAACCAGGTGCCTGCCGGTGGCGCCCTGGCGGTCGACCGCGAGGGGTTTGCACAGGCCGTCACTGATGCCATTGCCGCCGAGCCTCTGATTACCATTGTCCGCGAGGAAATCACCGGGCTGCCGCCGGCGGAATGGGACCAGACCATCATAGCAACCGGCCCTTTGACCGCGCCGGGCCTGGCCGAAGCCATCAGCACCGAAACCGGTCAGGATGCACTGGCCTTCTTTGACGCCATCGCCCCGATCATCCACACCGATTCGATCGACATGTCGATCTGCTGGTTTCAGTCGCGATACGACAAGGTTGGACCCGGCGGTACCGGACGAGACTACATCAACTGCCCGATGGACAAGGAGCAGTATGACGCCTTCATCGATGCGCTGATTGCCGGTGACACCACCGGGTTCAAGGAGTGGGAAGGCACGCCCTATTTCGACGGCTGCCTACCGATCGAGATCATGGCCGAGCGCGGCCGCGAAACCCTGCGCCACGGGCCGATGAAGCCGATGGGCCTGACCAATGCGCACAAGCCCGACGAAAAGGCCTATGCCGTGGTGCAGCTGCGCCAGGACAATGCACTGGGCACGCTCTACAACATGGTCGGATTCCAGACCAAGCTCAAATATGGCGCCCAGGCCGAGATCATCCGCATGATTCCCGGGCTTCAGAACGCCGAATTCGCCCGGCTGGGCGGATTGCATCGCAACACCTATCTCAATTCGCCGCTGCTTCTCGATGGCAAGCTGCAGCTCAAGAGCCGTCCGGGTCTGCGCTTTGCAGGTCAGATCACCGGCTGCGAGGGCTATGTCGAGAGCGCTGCCATGGGCCTGCTCGCAGGCCGCTTTGCCGCAGCCGAGCGGCTCGGGGAAGAGCTGACACCGCCGCCGCTGACATCCGCCTTCGGCGCGCTGCTCAACCACATCACCGGCGGCCACCTGGTCAGCCATGACGAACCCGGCAAGCGCTCGTTCCAGCCGATGAATGTCAACTTCGGGCTGTTTCCGCCGCTCGAACCGGGCGCCATCGTCAAGCCCGAGGGCGGAGGCCGTTTCCGCGGCAAGGACAAGGCCAAGGCCAAGAAACAGGCGATGGCCCGGCGGGCCCTGGCGGATTTCGCGGCCTGGCTTGGCAACTCCGGGGTCCAGCAGGCCGCCGAATAGCGCTAAAACGGCATATCAGTGGTATTTGCGCGGACAGTTTAGAAATCTGCTAACCGCCATACGATATCTTCTCACCGTTGCATGAGGCGGCGCCCCTCACGGCGTGGCCCGATCAGATTGCACCGGCCCATGGGAAGAAATGTCATGTTGAAAACCTTCGCCACCAACCGCTCCGGAAATTTCGGCATGATCGCCGCCCTGCTGAGCATTCCGCTGTTCGGCGCAGCTGCCCTGGCGGTTGACTATGTCAATGCCGCGGGTCACCGCAGCAACATGCAGAACGCGGTCGATGCCGCCGTTCTGGCCGCCGCCTCGTCGGGAAAGTCGACCGAAAGCGATTTGCGCGCGGTTGCCGAAAAGGTGCTGCTGGCCAATGTCGATGCAGATACGCGCGAAGAACTCGATATCACCGGCTTCGCTCTCAATGCCGATGGAAAGGTGACGATGTCCGTCAGCGGCAAGCTGCCAAGCACCTTTGCCAGTATTTTCAGGGTCAACGTGCTGGAGGTCGCCGTCCGCGCCCAGGCCCAGCGCCCCGGTGGCCAGAGTGTCGAGATCGCGCTGGTCCTCGACAACACCTACTCCATGGTCGGCCAGAAGCTGAGTGACCTGAAGACCGCAACCAATGCGCTGATCAAGACCTTCGAGACCGAACGGGATCTCGACGTCAAGATCGCTCTGGTGCCGTTCTCGCGCTACGTCAATGTCGGCACCCAGCATCGCAACGCAAGCTGGCTCGATGTCGATCCCGACAGCTCCACCACCAGGAATGTCTGCTACAAGCGAAAACCCGTCACCGGCAAATCTGGCTGCCGTACCGAAACCACAACCGGCACGAATGACGGCGTTCCCACCACACGGACCCGGGAAGTCTGCACCAGCTACACCTATGGCCCCGAGGAAACAGTCTGCAGCGACCGTACGAGCAACATCCGCTGGTACGGCTGTGTCGGTTCCCGCAACGCGCCGCTGGACATCACCGACACACGGCCGGACCGCCGCATACCGGGCCTGATGAATCAGCGCTGCAGCGCGCCGCTTCTGACCCTGACCGACAACTTCACCGCGATCCGCAAGGCCGTCACCGACATGAAAGCCCAGTACGACACCTACATCCCGGCCGGGATCATGTGGGGCTGGCGCGTATTGTCGCCACAGGCACCGTTTTCCGAAGGCAAGGCCTACTCCAGGGACGTGCGCAAATTCATGATCGTCATGACCGACGGCTCCAACACCCTGTCACCGAGTTACCCCCACCACAATGGCAAGGACGGCACCTATGCCGACCGCTTGATGACCAGAGCTTGCGACAACGCAAAGGCAGAAAGCATCGAAATCTTCACGGTCGGCGTCGACGTGCCCAATGCCAGCACCCGGGATGGGCTCGTCGCCTGTGCCAGCCAGTCCAAGAATGCCATTGCCATCACGGATTCAACCAAGCTGGGCGAAGTATTCCAGAACATTGCCGGCGAAATCCTGTCCGTGCGCCTGACGATGTAATCGAGGTCACGCGCCTACGATAAGGGCGGCCCCGCTTGGCCTGAGCGCTCGTCTTTTTGTCGATAGCGCCGGACTACTCAGCCGGCGCCACAGGCTGACGACCGTCGAGCGCTTCCGACCCAGGCAATCCTGGTGCACCGGCCGCGCCGGGATTGCGCGCCACATAATCGGCTTTCAGCGCTTCCGAGCCCTTGCGCGACCCGTCATGGCTCCAGCCCGGCGGCGCAAACAGGTAGCCAAGCCGCTCACTGAGCGTGAGACCTGGCCGCGCCGCATCGCGAAACATGTCGATCCACTCGTGAAACGCCACCCGTATCGGGTTGAAGGTGCCGATGTTCTTGACGATGCCGTAGCGCGGCATGTCCTCGTCCTGCTCCGGCACGAAGGTGCCGAACATCCGGTCCCAGATGATCAGCGTGCCGGCATAGTTGGAATCGAGATAGCGCGGATTGGTGGCGTGATGCACCCGGTGGTGCGATGGCGTGTTGAAGATCAACTCGATTGGCCGCCACATCCGGCCGATTGTCTCGGTGTGGATCCAGAACTGATAGACCAGGTTGAGGCCACCGACAAACAGCAGCAGCAGCGGGTGAAACCCGAGCAGTGCCAGCGGAATCCGGAGGATGAACATGCCGGTGAATGTCCCGGTCCAGCTTTGTCTCAGAGCCGTGGAGAGATTGTAGTGCTGCGAGGAATGGTGGATCACGTGCTCAGCCCAGACCCAGCGGCAGCGGTGCGCGATGCGGTGATACCAGTAGTATCTCAGGTCATCGACGACAAAGCACAGCGCGATCACCGCCCAGGACGTCCCGAGATCGGTAATCCGGTACTGCCACGCCCACATCAGCACGCCGAAGGCTACGAAGCCCAGCAGCAGCCCGGAAGCCACGTTGCCCACTCCCATCAGCAGCGAGGTGGTTGTATCACGCGTCTCATAGTCGCCGCGGCCCTTGAGGTATCGGATGACAAACAGCTCGATCAGGATGGCAATGACGAAAAACGGGATTGCCATCTGGGTGACATCCGGGAAATCCTTGAGGTCAGGCATTCTCACCCCCTTCAGGCGTGTCTAAATCCGGACTGGCGAGCGCAAAGCTGCCGCACAGCCACAAGGACACTTCCGCCGCATCCTCTGCCGAGGCAAAGATGTAGTCGCCGCCCTTGAGCGTCGATTCGTGAAATTCGATATGCAGGCCGGGCTGTTCTTCCACCGGCTGCACGCTGACATCGCCGGGCAGGATCAGCCGCGCCACCTGGTGCCGGCCCATTGATTGTATGAATCCGGTCTTGCCGTCGGCCAGCCGCAGAAAGCTGGCATTGCCGTCCTTGGTCATGGTCACCGAGCGGATCGCTTCGCCCGGATAGGCGCGCGCAAACTCCAGAATGACCTCGCCATGATCCCGCTCGCCTTTGGTGCGAGAACCGCCGGTATAGTGGACCACGCCGATCAGCAGTGTCACCGCAAAGGCCACCACGACTATCAAGGCACCAAGACTCATCAATTCCCTCCGCTTGACGTAGCTCCCGTCCGCGTCAACCTGTCGTGACTATGCCGCGCATCCCGGCAACGCGCAAGGCATGGCCACAAATGCTGGAAGCCTCATCAAGAACCGGAAAGCTTGCTCCAGCCTGTGCCGGGATCAGATTGTGCCGCGACGTGCGGCGCGCCACAACTGCCACTGCCGGCGCCATTGCGGCAGCCGCGCCGTCTCGGACAGGCAATCGGCAGCCTTTTTCTCGGCGCGGTCAAGCACTGCTTCGACCAGCGCCACAGGCAGATAGGCCGGCTTGACGGCTGGCGGCACCTCGGCAAGGGCTGCGCGGGCCTTGCCCAAATGCTCGCGTCCGAATCCGGCAAAAGCACGAATGGCATTGGCTGAGCGACCGCGGTCCGCTCCGGCCAGGAAGCTGTCCCTGGAAAGTCCGGTCGCCGACAGCAGGTCGCCGGGGATAAACACCTGCCCCCGGGCCTGGGTTATCGGCAACATCATCAGATGCCCGGCAACCGCCTGGGCGACGCCCGCATGGCCGCTGGCGGTGCTGGTTCTCGTAGCTGCGGTCGGATCGAGCACGAAGGCCGACATCTGCAGCAGCGCAGACGCCGTTTCGCCGGCATAGCCCTCGTAGCTGGTCCGGTTAGGCATGGGATCGTCATAGAGATCGAACACCCGCGCCTCACACATGGCAGTCAACGGTTCGACTGGCAGGTTGCGGCGCTCGATCACCTCAAGCAGAGCCGAGGCCACCGGATGCGCCCGTGCTTCCTCCTGCCGGTTTCCAGACACCATGTCCTGCCACCATTGCAGCCGGATTTCGCCCGGAAGGGCCTCCCGCACCCGGTCGCGGACAGCCGCAATTTCGGCGTTGAACAGGAACAGCACCAGCAGGTCGTCGCGAACGGCCGCAGGCATCAGCAACAGCGCCAGATAACGGTCGATATCGGCCGCACGCAGGCTGGCAAGCAACTCAGACCGGCTTTGATCTGACAACACCGCGTCGGACACTGGTGTCACCCTTCGACAGCGATCAGGGCAGCGGCAACGGCACGCGATTCCGACAACATCACATTGTAGGTCCGCACAGCAGCACCCGTGCTCATCGGATCTGACGAGATGTTCGCCGCCCGCAGGGCCTGCTTCAGCTCCGCAGGCAACGGCCGGATCGACGGACCGGTGCCGAGCAACAGGAACTCGATGTCCTTTGCTTCGGCGAGTACCCGGGCAAACAGATCCACATCGAGCGGCTGATTTTCAGTCACCTCCCATCCGTAGACGCCCGACGGCAGACACAGGATGGAACTGCGATGCGACATGTCTGCAAAGCGGAAGCCGCCATTTCCATAGGCGTCTATCGGCGGGCGCCCTGGAAAATGCGCAGCACGAATCTCGATGCCCGACGCCATGCTCAGGCCCTGCTTTGATCCGCACCCTCAGGCACTGTTTCAGCTTCGGTTTCCGCATCCATGCCGACGCGGAAATTGTCCGCTCTCAGCTTGAACAGGATCAGCACCGGCGCTGCGATGAAGATCGACGAGTAGGTGCCGACCAGCACGCCGAAGATCATTGCGAATGTGAACGAACGGATCACTTCGCCGCCAAAGATGAACAGCGCCAGAAGTGCAAGCAGCGTAGTCACCGATGTCAGAATCGTCCGCGGCAACATCTGGTTGATCGACAGGTCAAGCAGACTTGTCAGCGGCAGCTTCTTGTATCGCCTCAGATTTTCGCGCACACGGTCATAGACCACAACCGTGTCGTTGAGCGAGTAACCGACAATCGTCAGCACGGCCGCGATACTCGACAGGTTGAACTCGATCCCCGAGACCACGAAAATGCCGATGGTCAGGACAACGTCGTGAACGGTGGCAATGATTGCGCCAAGCGCAAACTGCCACTCGAAACGGAACCAGATATAGACCAGGATTGCCAAAAGCGATGCGATCACCGCGATCGTGCCGGCCTGCGCCAGTTCACCTGAAACGGTGGGGCCGACAACCTCGACACGACGGATATTGTAATCGCCTTCCAACTCGCCACGCACGAGCGTGATAACGGTCTGCTCGGCATTCTCGCCACCGCCTTGCGCCTGCACCCGGATCAGGACTTCGCGCGGTGAGCCGAACTCCTGCACCTGGACATCACCGAGATTGAGTTCAGACATCCGCGCGCGGATGTCGCCAACATCGGCATTGCCGTCCTTGGCCTGAACCTCGATCATCGATCCACCCTTGAAATCGATGCCGTAATTCATGTTGATCGTCGCAAACAGCGCCATTGCCGCCAGCGACAGCACGGCCGAAAGCACGAATGTGAATTTGCGGATCCGCATGAAGCGGAAGGTGAAATCGCGAATGATCGCGTCAAGCGCACCCCTTGGCATGGTCTTGGGGCGCTTGCGGCGCACCCATTCCGCGACCATCCAGCGGGTAAAGGTGAAGGCCGTGAACACGGTTGTGACAATACCGACGGCCAGCGTCACGGCAAAACCGCGGACCGGACCGGTGCCGAGATAGAACAGGATCACGGCCGCGATCAAAGTGGTGACGTTGGCATCGAGGATGGTTGCAAAGGCCTTGGAGAAGCCCGCGTCGATCGCCTGGATCAGCGACCGCCCTGACCTGTGCTCCTCGCGAATGCGCTCGTAGATCAGAACGTTGGAGTCGACCGCCATGCCAACAGTCAGCACGATACCGGCAATACCCGGCAAGGTCAGTGTCGCCCCCAGCATGGTCAGGATCGCGATGATCATGCAGACATTGGCAATCAGCGCCAGGTTGGCGATGAAGCCGAGCATGCCGTAAGCGACGAACATGAAGCCCAGCACCAGAAGCGCGCCGATGATGCCGGCGATTTCGCCTGCGGCCACCGAGTCGGCTCCAAGGCCGGGGCCGACCGTCCGCTCTTCAATCACCGTCAGCGTGGCAGGCAGGGCGCCGGCACGCAGCAGGATCGCAAGGTCATTGGCGCTCTGCACGTCGAAATTGCCGGAAATCTGGCCGGTACCACCCAGGATCGGTTCACGGATCACCGGCGCGGAGACGACCTGGTCATCAAGCACGATCGCGAATGGCAGGCCGACAAATTGCGTGGTGGCCTGACCGAAGCGCTGACCGCCCTTCGAATCGAAGCGGAAGCTGACGATCGGCTCATTGGTGCGCTGGTCATAACCGGCCTGAGCGTCGACCAGGTTTTCGCCCGATACGAGCACAGTGCGCTGAATCAGATAGGGGATCGGCGGATCGTCAGTGGTGTAGAGAACTTCCGAATTGGCCGGCGGACGGCCCTGAATGGCTTCCTGCACCGACATCGAGGTGTCGACCATCCGGAACGCCAGCTTGGCTGTCTGGTTGAGCAGGTTCTTCAACCGCTCGGGATCATCAAGTCCGGGAACCTGGACCAGAATGCGGTCCACGCCCTGACGCTGGATCACCGGCTCCGTGGTTCCCAACTCGTCAATACGCTTGCGCACCACCTCGATCGACTGCGCCACGGCAGAGGATACACGATAGGTGATGCCTTCATCCGTCAGAAGGACGCGCAGCTGACCCGGCTGCATTTCCTCGACCGTCGCTTCGGATACGGTGCCGCCGCCGAACAGACCCGAACTGACCGGCTCGGAGAGCTCCGCGAGGATTTCTTTTGCTTCCTCCACCCGTGCATCATCGCGGATACGCACCTGGACCATCTGGCCGGTACCCGAAAGCCCGGTGTAGCCGATCCCCGCTTCGCGCAACAGCCTCCGCACATCATCGACAGTCGTGGTCAACCGGTCCTTGATGATGTCTTCGCGTTCCACCTGCAACAGCATGTAGGAACCGCCCTGCAGATCGAGACCGAGGGTGAGCTGTTTGGAAGGCGCCCAATCCGGCAGGCTCTCAGCCTGTTGCTGGCTCAGGAGGTTCGGGAACGCGAACACCACACCGGCAAGCACCGCCAGCCAGATGAGAGTGGTTTTCCAACGGGAGAAATAAAGCATGGGGCTCTCGGTTCATCCTCGGGGACGAAGTGGGGTAAAGGGATGCAGGACGCCGGAACGCGGACAGAAGCCGGCTTCTGTCCGCGATTTGCGGCTATTCCTTGACCGGCTCGCCCTTGACGCGAACATCGGCAATCAGGCTGCGCACCAGACGGACCTTGACGCCGTCTGCAATCTCGACCTCAAGCTCGGCATCATCAATCACCTTGGTCACCTTGGCAACCATGCCGCCGCCGGTCACCACCTGGTCGCCGCGGCGAACATTGGCGAGCATTTCCGCACGTTTCTTCATCTGGGTCCGCTGCGGGCGGATGATGAGAAAATACATGATCACGAAGATCAGCAGAAACGGCAGGATCGACATCAGGATCTCGCCGCCGCCGCCTGCGGTCTGGGCATAGGCCGGGGTTACAAACATGAAAAACTCCTTGAAGATTAAGCATGGAGCCCCGAAAACGGGCCGCCAATAGTCGAGCGGAATATAGTGGCAAGATAGGCGATTGCAACGCAAACATGGCCGATGCCTGACTGATTTCCCGCTCAAAACCGCTTTTCGGCATTACCGCACCATGCTACCCGCTCTTCAACACCTCTCGCAGCGACAATTTTGCCTCATCACCGGCAAAACCACCATTCAAGCAGAGGTGCCGGGCATGCATGTTCGAGTGGATCGGCAGCCCGCCAGACCAGGCAACGCATCAGACAATCACGGGACCAAGACATGCAAGATCAGACCGCCCAGCAAATCCTCGCAGAGCTCGCCCGGCTTTCCCGAGCGGTGGAATCACTTGCACCCGCCCCCCGTCCCGACATCGATTTCGATGCCGCCGACTGTTTTGTCTGGAATGCCGAGACCCACCACCTCGCCCCGGTCGGCAAACCCAACCGCATCTACATAGGCCTGATCAAGGGCGTCGACCATGTCCGCGATATCCTGGTCGACAACACCCGGCGCTTTGCCCGCGGACTGCCTGCCAACAATGTTCTGCTGTGGGGCGCGCGCGGCATGGGAAAATCGTCACTGGTCAAATCGGCCCACGCGGAACTTGCCGCCGAAGCAGAGACGATCGCTCCGTTGAAGCTGATCGAAATACACCGTGAGGACATCAATTCCCTGCCCGAGCTGATGGCCATCCTCAGGTCTTCCGAAACCCGATTCATCCTGTTTTGCGATGATCTGTCCTTTGATCATGATGATACCGCCTACAAGTCCCTCAAGGCAGCTCTCGACGGCGGTATCGAGGGGCGGCCGGAAAATGTCGTGCTTTACGCCACCTCCAACCGGAGGCATCTGTTGCCACGCGATATGATCGAGAACGAACGCTCCACCGCCATCAATCCCGGCGAAACCGTTGAGGAGAAGGTCTCCCTTTCCGACCGCTTCGGACTATGGCTCGGATTCCACAAATGCAGCCAGGACGAATATCTGGAAATGGTCACCGGCTATGCAGATCACTTCGATCTCAAGATTACACCCGAAGATCTGCAGGCTCAGGCACTTGAGTGGTCGACCACCCGTGGCGCGCGGTCCGGCCGCGTCGCCTGGCAGTTCATCCAGGATCTGGCGGGGCGCCAAGGCCGGAGACTGTGATCCAGTCTTGATTCCCCAGATGACACGCAAGAAAGCCTGAGACGCGAAAAGGCCGGCACTTGTGGGTGCCGGCCTTTTCTCACTTTCGCCTGGAGGGGCGCTATTCCAGATATTTCGTCGGATCCACAGGCGAGGCGTTCTTGCGCACCTCGAAATGCAGCCGCGGGGTCTTGGCGACACCGGACATGCCCGAATTGGCGATCACCTGACCGCGAGCCACCTTGTCACCGCGGGTGACATTGAGCTTGTCGGCATGGGCATAGACCGTCACCAGACCATCATCATGACGGATCAGGACCGTCTTGCCATATTCCTTCAGCCCGTCGCCGGAATAGATCACGACGCCGTTCTCGGCAGCCTTGACCGGTGTTCCCGTCGGCATGGAGATATCAATGCCGTCGTTGCGCTTGCCGTTTTCGCTCTGGCCGAAGCCGGTGATGACCTGACCGCGGGCCGGCCAGCGGAACTTGTCGATCCCGGTTGCCGCAGGCGCCACCGATGCGGTGTCGATCTTTGTCTTGGCAGCAACGCTGTCATCGCTCGCCTTGACCGGCGGTGTGTAAACCTTGGGCGCCGGCGTTTCAGGAACGGACGCGGTCGTCGTCGGATTGAGGGTTGACCCGCTGCTGCCGGGGATGACCAGCGACTGGCCGATCCGGATATTGCTCCCGCTCAGCTTGTTGGCGGTTTTCAGCGCATCCACGCTGACCCCATGGCCACGGGCGATCTTGGTCAGCGTGTCGCCGCCCTTGACGACATAGACACCACCGCCCGCCTCGCCGGAGTTCGAGACGGAGTCGTTCAGGCTTCGGCTTGCAACTTCCTGTCTGGCTGGGCTGCGCAGCGTAGGTACGCTTGGCAGCACGGCCACATCGCGCCCCGGCGATGGAGCGGGAACCGGCAGCCGGTCATGCTTGACCTCGCCCCGCATTCCGGACCCCGAACTGGAGGCGCGTGTCTTTGGATTGTTGTCGGGCGCGGAGACCGGCGCCTGGCGTGAATAGACATAGATCGGGATCAGCAATTGCCGCCCGCTCGCCACCCGCGACGCGTCCTTGATACCGTTGGCCTTCATGATTTCGGACGCCGGCACACCGTAGCGCTTGGACAGGTTGTAGATGGTTTCGCCTTCGCCAAGCGTGATGCGTGTGCCACCGGTCGTGGTCCAGCCAGCACCTTGCGGGGCGGAGCCGGTGACGATCGGATCAGGCGCCAGCACCGGATCTGCATTCTGCTGGTAGCGTTGATTGACCGGCACGGCCGACGACACTTCACGCGGCCGGTCCGGGAACGCCTGCGCCTGTGGCGCGGCAGCCTGAACCATCGGCTCGAGCACAGGGGCTGCGGCAGGAGCGGACGCTGTCCGCACTGGCTGCGGCGCCGGGCTGCGCGATGGCAAGGCCTTGCGTGCAACCGATGAAACCCGTTGCACCCCGTTGGTGATCAGGTTGGAGGAAGACGAAGCAACCCGTGCAGCGGCTCCGGGAATGGAGCCGGTCGAGGTCGGATCATAGCCTTGCTGTGACGGCGCCCGGTAATCACCGGGAAAAGCTTGCGAGACCGATGATGGCGCTTGCGGGAACGCCTGCTGGTTGGCGCTCGGCGCCTGCGGATAGCTGTTGTTTTGCGGATAGGACGCAGCCTGGGGATAGCCACCCGCCACTGCGCCGGGATTGCCACCGATGCTTCCCATCGGAGCAAGCGTGTCCGAAGCTGGCTGAGGCACGGATGCGGTCAGCAACTGATCCGTGTTTCGATAGGAAAAACGGCTTGCATCCGAGCTGCATGCAGCGGCCGAGCTCGCCAGAAGCGCAACACCGAGCAAACGAGTTACCGATGTGCCGGAAACGACAGTCTGTCTGAGACGCATAACACTACCCAATCAACGCAAAACCAATTGCGATGATTAAAGCGCGTTAGTGTTACTCATCAGTTAAGCTCGCCGAATTCGCTTCATTTTGTGCGATTTTGCGGTTCACAACGCGGCTGCGACACCTGGAATGAAAGCCCGGTAGGGAACCTCGAACAGATCTTCGCGTTCAAACCGGCTACCGATTTTTGTCAGCCGCATCATTATCGTCGGACCATCTTCCTGGAGCATCGGCGCCAGCATGATCCCGCCGGTGGCCAGCTGGTCGACAAATTGGCGCGGCATGGAATCAAAAGCACAGGTTGCAACAATCCGGTCGAAACTGCCCTCCCCGGTCACTCCCTTGAGCCCGTCAGCCTGGCGTGACACGATATTACCGAGACCCAGATGGGCGAAACGCTGCTGTGCCAGTTGTACGAGCGTCTTGTAGCGATCAACGGTCACCACACGCTCGGACATCCGCGCCGCCACTGCGGCCAGGAACCCGCTGCCGGTGCCAAGGTCAAGCACCCGCTGCCCCGGCTCGATAGCCAACACCGAGATCAGCCTTGCAACGAGGTCTGCGCTTTCGGCGAATCCACCGCAGTCAATCGGCACCAGCCGGTCCTGATAGGCAGCGTCGGTGTAAGCGGCCGACAGGAAAAGGGTGCGGGGCGTCTGCTCGAGTGCGGTCAGCAACGCCTTGTCGGCCAGCCCTTCCGCCCTGAGACGCAGGAATAGCCCGGCGAAGCCCTCTTTTTCTGCCAGCCGCGCATTCACGGCTCAGTCGTCCAGAGCTTTGGTGATCTGGTCCTGTACGGCGTGATTGGTCAGGTCCAGCTTCAGCGGCGTCACCGATACATAGCCCTTTGAAATCGCCTTGATGTCGCTGTTGGCTTCCGGCAAAAAGTCACGGCGACCAAATTTCAGCCAGAAATACGGGAAACCGCGCCCATCCTTGCGCTCTTCGATCGACAGGCCGTGCGTCATTTGTCCCTGATCGGTCACCACCACGCCCTTGACTTCGTCGGCGGGGCAATTGGGGAAGTTGGCGTTGAGCAATGTGCCCGCTGGCAGATCGATCTTGATCAGCTTCTTGAGCAGCTCCGGCGCGTGGGTCTCGACCACATCCCAGGGCATGATCCGGCCATGATTGTAGGCCTGGCTGATGGCAATCGAGCGAACGCCCAGCAACGTGCCTTCGATCGCGCCGGCGACGGTTCCCGAATAGGTCACGTCATCGGCTACATTCTGGCCTGCATTGACGCCGGAAAGCACCAGATCGGGCTTCTCGTCCATCAGGCTCTTGATCGCCATGATCACGCAATCCGTTGGCGTGCCGCGCAGCGCAAAGGTCTTGTCACGCACCTTGCGCAGCCTCAAAGGCTCGGACAGCGTCAGCGAATGCGCAAGTCCGCTCTGGTCGGTTTCAGGCGCCACGATCCAGACATCGTCTGAAAGCGTCCGTGCGATGCGCTCCAGCACCTCAAGTCCCTCGGCATGAATACCGTCGTCATTGGTGATGAGAATACGCATGGTCTGCACTCCTGAAATGAAAGAATTACGCCGCCTTCTCGATCCTGGTGATCCCGCCCATATAGGGCTGGAGCACGTCTGGAACGGTAATCGTCCCATCGGCGTTCTGATAATTTTCGATCACCGCGATCAGCGCCCGGCCGACGGCCACGCCCGATCCGTTCAGCGTGTGCACGAACCGCGTTGCCTTGTCGCCGGCCTTGCGGCAGCGCGCATTCATGCGGCGCCCCTGAAAGTCGCCACAGACCGAACAGGATGAAATTTCACGGTAGGCCTTCTGACCCGGTAACCAGACCTCGATGTCATAGGTCTTGCGCGCGCCAAACCCCATGTCGCCGGTGCACAGCACGATGGTGCGATAGTGCAACCCCAACCCCTTGAGCACGGCTTCTGCGTTGGTCGTCATGCGCTCGTGCTCTTCAAGCGACGTTTCCGGCGTTGTCACCGAAACCAGTTCCACCTTGGTGAACTGGTGCTGGCGCAGCATGCCGCGCGTGTCGCGGCCGGCAGAGCCCGCTTCCGAGCGGAAACAGGCGGTCTGCGCCACGTAGCGCTTGGGCAACTCTTCCTCGGCAATGATTTCACCGGCCGCCATATAGGCCAAAGGCACTTCCGCGGTCGGGATCAGCCAGCGGCCGTCGGTGGTCTTGAACAGGTCCTCGCCGAACTTCGGCAGCTTGTCGGTACCATAGGCCGCAGCATCATTGACCATCAGCGGCGGATTGACTTCGGTGTAGCCATGCTCGCCGGTATGCAGATCGAGCATGTACTGGCCGAGCGCCCGCTCGAGCCGCGCCAGCGCGCCGGACAGGATGGTAAAGCGCGCACCCGACATTTTCGCCGCGCGCTCGAAATCCATCATCCCCAGCGCTTCGCCGAGCTCGAAATGTTCCTTTGGCTCAAACCCGAGATCCGGCTTGAGGCCGGAGACGCGAACCTCGACATTGTCGCTCTCGTCCTTGCCCACCGGCACATCGTCGAGCGGTATGTTGGGCAGCACCGACAAGGCATATTTGAGCGCTTCGTCAAGCTCGCGCTCCTTGGCCTCACCCGCCTGAAGCTCGTCCTTGATGGTCGCGACTTCGGCCTTCAGGCTGTCGGCCTTGGCCTGGTCCTTGGACGCCATCGCCTTGCCGATTTCCTTGGAGGCCGCATTGCGGCGTTCCTGCAGCGCCTGCAGCTGGCCGACATGGCTGCGTCGCGCTTCATCGAGCGCGATCAGTTGCTGCGCCTGCGCCTCCGCGCCGCGCTTTGCAAGCGCTGCGTCAAGGGCTTCGGGGTTCTCACGTATCCATTTGATGTCAAGCATGGCAGGTTCCGGTACTCGATTGGCAGCGCCAGACCCGCAACCGTGCCGTCAGACGGCACGGCGCAAAATCAAGACCGGAGCTCAGGCGTCCCCTTCGGGATCAGAGGCTGCCGCCGATGCTTCTTCGGCTTCCGCCACGGCCGCTCTCGCAGCGCGCTGGCGCTCCACGAGTCGGGCGCAATAGATGGCAATCTCGTAAAGAATGATGGTAGGCAGCGCAAGCCCGATCTGGGAGACCGGATCCGGCGGTGTCAGGATGGCGGCTGCGACAAACGCCGCGACAATGGCGTATTTGCGCTTGTCGGCAAGGCCCTGGCTGGACACCAGCCCGACGCGTGCCAAAAGCGTGGTCACCACCGGCAGCTGGAACACCAGCCCAAAGGCAAAGATCAGGGTCATGATCAGCCCGAGATACTCGGACACCTTGGGCAGCAGCATGATCGAGGCTTCCCCCGTACCGCCGACCTGCTCCATCGACAGGAAGAACCACATCACCATCGGCGTGAAGAAGAAATACACCAAGGCAGCGCCAAGTAGGAACAACAGCGGCGAGGCAACCAAGAACGGCAGGAAGGCCCCGCGCTCGTTCTTGTAGAGCCCCGGTGCCACGAACTTGTAGACCTGCGCCGCGATCATCGGAAACGCCAGCACCAGGCCGCCGAACATGCCGATCTTGATCTGGGTGAAGAAGAACTCCTGCGGCGCGGTATAGATCAGCTCGATTTTCCGGTCTGACATTCCTGCCCAGTCCACCGCCCAGGTAAAGGGCTGAACCAGCATGTTAAACAGCGGCTTGGCAAAGGCGAAGCAAAGCAGGAAGGCGAGAAAGAACGCGCCGATCGCCCACATCAGGCGATTGCGCAGTTCCAGCAGATGCGTCATCAACGGCTGCGGCTTGTCATCGATATCGTCGGTCACGCCTGGCCCTCGCCTTTAGGTTTCTTGGCGCGAGGCGCACTTTTGGTCGCAGCCGGCTTTGCAGGCGCTTTGGCCCGGGATGCGGGCGTCGCGGCTTTTGCAGCAGTTTTCGGAGCGGGAGATTTGGCGGCGGCAGCCTTTGGCGCCGCGGCTGTCTTGGTTGCCGCGGGCCTGGCTTTTGCGGAGGCCGCTGCCTTGGTGGTCTTGGCCGCAGCAGGCTTTGCCTCTGCCGATGCCGGAGCCTTGGCTGTCTTGGCCGAGGCAGGCTTTGCAGCTGACGCCTTGTCTGCGGCAGGTGCATTCGGGTCAGGTTTTGCCGCTGTTTCGGCAGGCTTGGTCGCCGGCCAGCTCTCCGTAAACGCCGGCGGGCCATCATCAAGCTTCATCGTCGGATCGGGAGCAGCCATCTTCGGCGACTCTTCAGCCGCCGAAGATGGCGTTTTGACCGATTTTTCCAGATCCGCCTTGATATCCTTTGCCGTGTCCTTGAGCGGGTTCACGGCATCGCGAAGGTTCTGCATTGGATTGAGCTTGCGCGCATCGTCAAACGTCTTCTTGACATCGTCAAGCTCCGCTTCCCGCAACGCATCGTCGAACTGACCGCGAAACTCGGAAGCCATGGCTCTGAGTTTCTTGGTAGTTCGCCCGAAGGCGCGCAGCATGGGCGGCAGGTCTTTTGGACCAACCACGACGATCAGCACAATGGCTACGACCAGAAGTTCTGGCCAACCGATGTCGAACATTCACACGTCTCCTCACCCGTCAGGGCAACGGGATTGGGATATCAGCTACGGTCCTTGGCTTCTTCAGCCTTGCTTTCAACCGTCTTGGTCTCGGGCGCGGCTTCGTCGTCGCCCATGCCCTTCTTGAAGCTCTTGATGCCCTTGGCGACATCACCCATCAGCTCGGGAATCTTGCCACGGCCGAAAAGAAGCAACACGACGACCAGAACGATCAGCCAGTGCCAGATACTAAATGAACCCATGATACTCTCCTGTAAGCATTCCACCCTGATTTAGGATGTTTATCCGTTTCTTTCAAACACCAATATGTCACGGGCGTTGACAGTGACCGAAACATCGCGGACGCCACCCCTCAATTGACCTGCACGAATGCGCGCGTCAATCGGGTTTTCGCCGCCCGCTACTGCCACTGTCACCAACTCCTCCACACCGAGAAATCTCCGCGCCACGATCCGTGCCGAAACACCACAAGGCGTTTCCGTAACTTCAACACCTGGAAGCCTTATTGCAATCGAGACGTTAGAACCATGCGCAAATCCCTTTGCTGCCACCGGGCCCAGAGGCGTTTGCGCAACCCCGTCCGAGACAACGCTGTCAAACACGTTGATTTCGGAGAAGAACCCGGCCGCAAACAGATTGGCTGGCCGGTGGTAAAGATCTTCCGCGGTTCCAACCTGGACCAGCGCACCGTCTTTGAGCAAGGCGATCCGGTCGCCCATGCGCATCGCCTCCTCGGCATCATGGGTCACCACGATTGCCGTGGCCCGCGCTTCGCGCAGAATCGCCAGGGTTTCGGCACGAACGCTATCCTTGAGCCGGGAATCGAGGCCGGAGAAAGGTTCATCCATCAACAGCACGGCCGGACGCGGCGCCAGCGCCCGCGCCAGCGCAACCCGCTGCTGCTCGCCGCCCGACAGCGCATGCGGATAGTTCTCGGCGTAATGGACCATGCCGACACGATCGAGCGCAGCCAGCGCCTCGCGCTTGGCATCAGCCGATGACAGGGCCGTCAGACCAAATTTGACATTGTCGAGGATCGTCAGATGCGGAAACAGCGCGAAATCCTGGAACATCAGCCCAATCCCGCGGCGTTCCGGCGGAAGATGGGTCTGCGGCCCGGCGATTTCGCGATCATTGAGCAAGAGCCGCCCCCGCTCCAGCGGCTCTATTCCCGCAGCAAGGCGCAGCAGCGTCGTCTTGCCCGATCCCGAGGGGCCGAGCAGACACAGGACCTCGCCCGGTTCGGCCGCCAGCGTCACCCCACGCAGCGTCGGCAGTTCACCATAGGCATGGTGAACATCCTCGAACGCCAGCCGCGCGGCGAAGGTAACGCCGGCAGTCCTGCGCGCGATCGCCGCTCTTGTCTGCTGTGTAACGATGGTCGGAACCCTTGTAGTCAGCAACACCTGTTCCGGAGCAATCCGGAGCAGGATGCTTAGTCCTCCGCTTCACCCATCGGTGTCAAGAGACCAAGCTCTTCCAAATCCATTTGGGTGATCGGATCCTCGTCGTCTGCAAAGTCGTCGCCGGACGGAATCGGAGGCTGAAAGTTCGACGGAACCCGTCCAGATAGCAGGCCGGCTCCCTTGAGCTCATCCATACCGGGCAGATCGCGCAAATCCTCAAGCCCGAAATGATCCAGAAACGCCATCGTCGTGCCATAGGTCACCGGGCGTCCGGGCGAGCGGCGGCGGCCGCGCATGCGCACCCATCCGGTCTCCAGCAGCACATCGAGCGTGCCCTTGGACGTCGCCACACCGCGCACATCCTCGATCTCGGCCCGCGTCACCGGTTGGTGATAGGCAATCGTCGACAGCACTTCGAGACCGGCGCGCGACAATTTCCTCGCCTCGGTTTCATCACGCCGGATCAGGAAGCCCAGGTCCGCCGCGGTGCGGAAGGCCCAGGCGTCGCCGACGCGAACCAGATTGACCCCGCGCGCGGCATAGCGCTCGGAGAGCCGCGCCATCACCTCGCGCACGGGCGTGTCGTCGGGTAGCTTGTCCGCGATCAGTTTTTCCGCCACCGGTTCGCTGGAAGCAAAGACCAGCGCCTCGGCGATCCGTTCGGCCTCATGCAACGCGCGGCCCTTGAGCGCCTCCAGAGCATCCTGCTCCATACCGTCCTCTTGTCCATCATCTGCAGCCGCTTCATAGGCAATAGCTGCGCCCTGCCCCGGATCCATGATCATGCCTTGCTCCCTGCGCTGACAGCCGCCGTTTGCGGCAGTCGCATGAAGATTGGTTGAAATGCGCCGTCCTGACGGATCTCCAGCCTGCCTTCGCGCACCATCTCGAGACTGGCGGCAAAGGAACTGGCGATCGCCGTGGTTCGCTCAGCGGGATCGGACAGGTAGCGTTGCAGGTAATGATCCAGCGCTGTCCAGTCCTTGAGCTCTCCGATCAACCGGAAAAGAATGACCCGGGCGTCGCTGAGCGACCACACGCGCCGGCGCGAGATCGTCACTTCGGTCACGGTCTGGCGCTGCTTCTGCGCCGCATAGGCCGTCAACAGATCGTAGAGCGTCGCGTCAAAATCAAGGGTCTTGTCAATGACCATCGGCTCCGGCGCCCCACGGGCGAAGACATCGCGGCCCAGACGGTTGCGATTGACCAGTTTGGTCGCGGCTTCGCGCATGGCTTCCAGCCGCTTGAGCCGGAAGGCGAGCTGTGCCGCCATCTCCTCGCCGCTGGGTTCATCGCCCTTCGGCCCCTGCGGGATCAACAGTTTGGATTTGAGGTAAGCCAGCCAGGCCGCCATCACCAGGTAGTCCGCAGCAAGTTCCAGCCGCAACGCCCGCGCTTTCTCGACAAACAGCAGGTATTGTTCCGCCAGCGCCAGAACCGAAATACGGGCCAGATCGACACGCTGGGTACGCGCCAGATGCAAGAGAAGATCGAGTGGCCCTTCGAAGCCTGCGACGTCGATCACCAGCGACGGATCACCCGTGGCCCGGTCAGGCTTGACGTCGTCCCACATCACGTCCATGGGCGTTTTGCCCGCCTGCACGTTGCCAGACGGCGTCTTGCCGGAAGTGCCTCCGCTTTGCCGCTTGCCGTTGCTCACGCCTGCCGCCTTTCAGATCCTGGTCAGGAGGCCGCCATCAGCCCCTCGAATTCCTCGCGCAATGCAGCCTCGTCACTGTCGTCGGGAGCGCGGAAGGCTGTCATGACGTCACTCGCGCGACGCAATGCCACATCGGCAAGCACCGGCGTGGCAGACGCCACGGCTTCCATTTCCGCCCGAACGCCATTGCAGTGCAATGTGACATCGCATCCCGCGGCGAAAATTGCACGGGTCCTTGTGGCGAAATCCCCAGAAAGCGCGTTCATCGACACGTCATCGGACATCAGCAAGCCGTCAAACCCGATTTCGGAGCGGATGATCTGCTCCACCACCCGGGCCGAGGTGGTAGCCGGGTTCTCCGCATCGAGGGCCGAAAACACCACGTGGGCCGACATCGCCATGGCTTCCCCGGCAAGCGTCTTGAACGGAAGGAAGTCATGCCCAGACAGCTCCGCATGCGACGCATTGACATGCGGCAGCTCGAAATGCGTGTCTGCCCCTGCCCTTCCATGACCCGGAATGTGCTTGATCACCGGCAACAGGCCACCAGCCTTGAGCCCATCGCACGCCGCCTGCCCCAGCACCGAGACGACCTCCGGCGTGATCCCGTAGGCCCGGTTGCCAATCACCTCGTGCCCGCCGGGCGACGGCACATCCAGCACCGGCAGGCAGTCGACACTTATCCCGAGCGGATACAGGTCAAACGCATGCAGCCGCGACATGATCCATGTGGCCCGAATCCCAGCCTCCGGATTGGCCAGATAAAGCGCGCCGAGATCGGCGCCCGAGGGATATTGCGGCACCAGCGGCGGCTTGAACCGCTGGACGCGCCCGCCCTCCTGATCGATCAGCACCGGCGCATCCGGTCGACCAATGCTTTCCCGCAATCTGGCCGTCAGCTCCGCGACCTGGTTCATGCTGACGATGTTGCGGCCGAAAAGGATAAACCCCCACGGCTGCGTGTCGGCAAAAAACGATGCTTCGTCGGGGCTCAATTCAGGCCCGGCACATCCGAAAATGACTGCTTTTGATTCGCTCATGCCGCGATGGTAGACCAACCGCCATCATTTGGCAGCAAGCCGCACCCGGATCTGCACATGAGAAAAAGGCCGCAGATGATGCGGCCTCTCCATTTGTTCCGGTATCAGTCCCTGCTCAGCGCGAGACGAAGCAACTGCCGCCCGCAGCCTTGTAACGGCTGCAAAGCGCATTGGCCTGGTCCCTGCTGCCGGCCGGCACCCGAACCCGGTGGAACACGCCCTTGCCCGGAATGTCGGCACGCTGGATGTCCACAGTCTGTCCGCCAAGCACCGAGCTGTAACGGCTGGACAGCGTCCGCCAGGAGGATTGGGCACCTTCAACGGTCGGTTGCGAGGCAATCTGAACGTAGTAGCCGCCCGGATTGGCCACGGGCGCCGCAGCAGGAGCGGCCGCGGCTGGCGCCGATGCGACCTCCACCGGCTGCGGGGCCGCAGACGCGGCGGGTGCAGCGCCAACCGTCCCGCCCTGGGTCACGGTACCCACCACATTGACCGGCTGGTCAGCAGGCCGGCCTTGCGGTACCGGCGCATTGGCCACCGGTCGGATCTGCTGGGTGGTGACGACGCGAACCGGGGCAACAGTGCCTTCCGTGGCCGCGGCTTCAGTGTCTGCCGGCTGGTCTTCCACAGGCGGTGTGACCGCATCCGCAGCCGCCTGTTCGGCAGATTCAGCGCTTTGCAACGGTTGAGCTTGGGCCTCGGACGGGGTCTGCGCCGAGGCCAGAGTCTGCACCGGCGCCGCGGGAGCGGCCGCGTCGGTCTCCGGCTCGGCAACTTCCCGCGCCACGATCGATCCGTCCGGCTTGACGATCATCGTGCGCACCTTGCGCGGAGAAACGACCGGTGCCGCCGCGCCATCAGTCGGGGCGTCACCCGCTGTCGCATCTGCAGAAAGACGTTCCTCGGATTTCTCGGAGAAATCCGAACGCCCTTCCAGCGGCAGGATTTCGGGATCAAGGGTCCGCTGGACCACATCTACCGGCTCTTCGGCGGAATTCACCAGCGCCGGCTGACCGGACGATGTCCCGGTCCCGCCAGCAACGCGATCATAGACTGCCTTGTCCTGATTGGGCACCGTCACGCCGCCTGGGTTTTCGGGCAGCACCTTCACTGGATCCTTGTCGGCCCGGATGATACGTGGCCCACCATCGGCCGTCGTGCCGTCATCCGACAGCATGCTCCAGGCGAACGCGCCGACACCGGCAAGCGCAGCGAGCCCCAGCACCGCGAATGCCAACACCGGGCCGCGGGTCCGGTTGTTCTCGGCACTGCCGGCGACGGGAACGCCTTCATCGAAATCAAAATCGGCCGCCGGATAGGTCGCATCGACGCCTTCGACCACGGATGGGCGACCGCTCTCGTCCGATCCCACACCGAGCTCCCGCTCCAGGGCTATGTAATCATCCGATACTTCATGGGCGTGAGCCTCAGCACCGCCCCGGTTCCAGCCTTCCGCGGCCACAAAAGCAGCCCCGGCGCCAACAGCCGCGGCCGCTTCCGGATGGCTTTCCGGCCGCTCGACGATGTCGGCGAACTCACGTTCGATCTCGGTTTCGTAGTCAGGATCGATCGGCTGCGGCTCGTCGTGATGCAGTTCCGGAACGTCAATATCGGCTACAACCTCGACTGTTTCGTCCGCTTCGGAAATCAGTCCGGCATCGAAGTAGTACTCGGAATCATCGGAAGCCGTACCGCCTGGCTCGAGACCGTGCTCGGACGTCTCGAATCCGGCAAGCCAATCGGTCTGCTCCGGCTCGCCGGGCACCCGGTCGATCAACGATCCTGCCACCGGATGCACCGACGCCGCTTCTTGCGAAACCGGCTCATCGTCGACTTGCGGCGCCAGATCAAGGAAGGCCTCCGACATCTCGTCGCGGTAAATCGTCTGCTCGGGTTCGGAACGCACGGACAGCCAGTCATCGCCCTCCACCGGCTGTTCGGTCTCGAGGCTCGTGTCGACCGTCTCGACCGGCGCAGCCAAATCAGCGGACGCGTCTTCAAAGCTCTCGGCCAGCACCTGCTCCAGATCGAAGTCCAGATCGTCAGACATGTCGGCTTTTTCTACCGCTGCACCGACAACACGGTCGGGCAGACCGAACATGTCTCCGAGTTCCTCATCGAGCTCTTCGGTGGTTGCTTCCTCGATGCTGTCGAGCGACCAGGGGTCTTCCGCCTCCGTCGAGGCGGGCTCCACCGGCTCACGCTGAGCACTGGTTTCACCATCATTGTTGATTGCCGCCAGCAATTCCTCCGCGGCATCGTCAAACACCGCCACGTCGTCATCCAGACTGCTGTCATTCAAGGCATCCAGAGCCGTCTCGACATCCAGCTGTGCCTCGATGTCGTCGGCATCCGGCTCGTTGGCCACGCTGACTTCGCGGCTCTGCCCCATGGCCACTTCGTGCCCGAAGACATCGAGCTCCGTGGAAAGATACTCCTCGAAATCCAGCGGTACTTCATCGGCTTCAGCGGATGCCGCTGGCTCGGGCTGGGCATCCGCCGGCATCGTCGCCGTCTGGTCACTGCCCGTGACCTCTTCTGCGATCTCGTCCTGCCGAGGCGTCGATGGCAACTCGAAGCGGACCATGTCGGCAAACACATCATCATCGACGGGATCGTCTATCACGCTGGTATCGATTGCTACGGCTGCAGGTTCAGGCGCAGTATCCTCAACACGCTCATCAGGCTGTTGAGTGCCGGCAGTATCGGCTTCAAACTCATCCAAACCCGGCACCGGCGCAGCTTCATCCGCATCCAGCGTCATCATCCAGTCGTCATCAATTCCGGTCTCGTCACCCGGATGACTGACATCACGGTCAAATCGGGATTCATTTTCAATCGCTTCCAGCAGCGCTTCGGACGAGCGCCCTTCGGCCGACAGAAACTGGGGTATATCGGGGTTGGACCCATCATCAGCGACGGACTCTTCAACCGGTTCACTCGAGAGCTCCGGCTCGTCTGGAAACTCTTCTTCGCCCGGAAAACCAGCGATCTCCCCGTCCGGAAAGGCCTGCGCCAGTTCCTCATCAAGCTCTTGCCCAAGCTTCTCGTCGAAATCGGTATCCGCCAGCATTGCATCGACGGCCTCATCGGCTTCGACGCTGTCAAGCTCGTCATCAGAAGGGGCGAGAGGCACATCGAGCTCGCGCATCAGCTCCGCCTCGAGATCAAACTCAGCCGGCTCCGGAGCGGTTTCGCTCGCAGGAGTCACCTCCGATGGCCGCTCGTAGCCGATGATCCGGGCAAGCTCCGCCAGAGGATCGTCGATTTCGGACTCCGGCTGCGGGGACCGCGTATTGCTATCGAATTGATCAGCCATGAATCACTCACATACTCTCGCACACTCTACTGCCAGAGCAATGTGGGGAAAAGGTGACTTTAGCGCATTTCTTCCGGAGCATCAGTTCCTGTAATCTTCAGACCTGACCTCAAAACCGAAGCTACTGCGTACACCAATCCCAACCTGGCAATTGTTGATTGTCTGTTTTTATCGTTAACAAACCGCAAACCCGGCTCATCGCGCCCCTTGTTCCAGTGCGCGTGCAGCAAACTTGCCAGCTCATAGAGGTAGAATGCGACCCTGTGCGGTTCCTGACCGGAGGCCGCGGCCTCGATCATGCGCGGATATTCGCTGAGCTTGGCAATCAGTGCCAGTTCGCTCTCATGCGAGAGATCCGAAAGGTCGGCCGACGCCAGTACTTCTGGCGATAGATCAAGATCCGGGAACGTCTCAACCGCCTGACGCATCACCGACGCACAGCGGGCATGGGCGTATTGCACGTAGAAGACCGGATTGTCTTTCGAGTGCTCGGTCACCTTGGCAAAGTCGAAATCGAGTGATTCCGAGCTCTTGCGGTAAAGCATCATGAACCGGACCGAATCCACACCCACCTCATCGACAACATCGCGAAGGGTAATGAAATCGCCGGACCGCTTGGACATCCGCACCGGCTCGCCGTCACGGTAGATCTTCACCAGCTGGCACAGGAGCACCGTAAGCTTTGCCTCTCCGGCCGAGACTGCCTTGGCGACTGCCTCAAGCCGCTTGATGTAACCGCCATGGTCCGCACCGAGCACATAGATCATCTCGGAGAAACCACGTTCGAACTTGTCCCGGAAATAGGCAACGTCGGCGGCAAAGTAAGTGTAGCTTCCGTCCGATTTGATCAGTGGACGGTCAATATCGTCGCCAACATCAGTGGACCGGAACAGCGTCTGCTCGCGGTCTTCCCAATCTTCGGGCAGTTGCCCTTTCGGTGGCGGCAGCTTGCCCTTGTAGACATGCCCCTTGAAAGTCAGGTCGTTGATGGCATGCCGAATGGCACCCGCGCCGTTAACATGCAGGCTGCGTTCGGAAAAAAACACATCATGTTCGACATTCAGCGCCGCCAAATCCGAGCGGATCATCGCCATCATCGCATCAATGGCAACGCTCTTGATGATTTCTGACCGGTCAAACTCGGGCATCGTCCGCAGCGAGGTACCGTATTCGGCGGCCAGGGTTTGCCCGACAGGAACCAGATAGTCGCCCGGATAAAGCCCTGCAGGGATTTCCCCGATGTCCTCGCCTAGCGCTTCGCGGTATCTCAGATACACCGAATTTGCCAGCACATCGATCTGAGAGCCGGCATCGTTGATGTAGTATTCCTTGGTCACCTCATACCCGGCAAAGCTCAAAAGGTTTGCGAGCGCATCCCCGACCACCGCACCACGGCAATGGCCGACATGCATCGGCCCTGTCGGGTTGGCAGACACATATTCGACATTGACTTTGCGGTCAGCACCGACGGTCGAGCGGCCGAATTCGTCACCCTGCCCGATGATGGTCGCGACCAGCCGCTGCCAGAAGGTTGCCGTCAGCCTGAAATTGAGAAAGCCCGGGCCCGCCACGCTTGTCTCCGAGACATCGGCGTCATCGGCAAATTGCGCCGCAATCATCTCCGCAAGGGCCCGCGGGTTCATGCCGAGAGGCTTGGCCAGAACCATGGCCGCATTGGTCGAGATATCGCCATGCGCAGGATCGCGCGGCGGCTCCACGGTCAGGCGTTCAAATCGGACTTCACCGCCCTTTTCCTTAACGGCATCAAGCGCTTGAACAGCGAGCTTGATTCTATTTTCGAAGTCCTTGAACACATTCATGGCTAAAGTCCGGATATGGCGGGAATTGGGGAGCGAAACTGGAGTTTTCGCAGGTGAGCGCTGCCTATCGCAATTCAGGCGTATGGTCAAACAGACGCCGGTGCGCCGCCACCGCGTAAGTATCGGTCATCCCGGCCAGATAGTCCCTCACCTTGCGCGCGCGCAACTCAACCGGCAGGTCCTCAATACCATTGTGCCGATGCTTGTCCCCCATGGCAGACGGGTCGGCCATGAAGGCTGCAAACAGGTCACGCACAATCCGGGTGGCAGACGCCCTCACCCGCATCACGTCCGGGTGCCGGTACAGATGACGGTAGAGGAAGGCCTTGATGTGGCGATCGGCTTCGACGAATTCATCGGAGAAATGCGCCATGGTCCGGCCGGCATGGCGGACATCATCGGCCGATTGCGGCTTGATGGCCTGGAGATTGGCCTGGGACACGCTGATGACATCCTCGACCATACTGGTAATTTGACGCCGCATCACCTCGTGGATCAGGCGCGGCTCCTCGAGATCAGGATAGCGGGTCCGGACCTCCGCCAGCAGCCGGGAGATCAGCGGCAACTCTTCCAGCATCTCCAGCGTGATCAGGCCCGAGCGCAAGCCGTCATCGATATCGTGGGTGTTGTAGGCAATGTCGTCCGCAATCGCGGCCACCTGTGATTCGAGACTGGAATGGGTCGCAAGCCACAAATCGTGCTCGGCATTGTAAAGTGCAATCGGTTCAGGCACCGGCTTGCCACCCTCGACAATCAAGGGCCCATTGTGCTTGACCAGCCCTTCCAGCGTCTCCCAGGTCAGGTTGAGGCCGTCGAAATCGGCGTAACGCTGCTCGAGCTTGGTGACGATCCGAAGTGACTGGGCATTGTGATCGAAGCCGCCGGCATCCGCCATCAGTTCGTCCAGCGCCTCTTCGCCGGTATGCCCGAACGGCGTATGGCCGAAATCATGCACCAGCGCGACGCCCTCGGCCAGGTCCTCGTCAAGCTTGAGTGCCCGCGCCAGAGCCCGTGCTATCTGCGCCACTTCGATGGTGTGGGTGAGCCGGGTGCGGTAATGATCGCCCTCATGCGCCACGAAGACCTGCGTCTTGTGCTTCAGCCGCCGGAACGCCGTGGTGTGCACGATCCGGTCGCGGTCCCGCTGGAACTCGGACCGGGTCGGACTGACAGGCTCGGGAACCAGACGCCCACGGCTCGACCACGGATTAACAGCCCATGGCGCGCGCGCACCGGTTCCAAACCCCAATTGCTTTGTGTCGATTTCCATGCCTATCCCGTCAACAGGCGCCAAACATTTCCCGACTCACTCCGTCCAAGCATTGACGCCGGGCAAGCGCCTTCATACCTATAGAGCAAGTGATTTGAAACACGTCTCTTCCGGACCTTGACCCCGGCAAGGAGGTACAATGACTGAAACCGCATCTGTAACGCTTTCGGATTCCGCTGCCCGCAGGATCAGGGAAATCGTCTCCGCCGAGGCGGGGAAGTCCGCGCTCCGTGTTTCCGTCGAAGGCGGCGGCTGCTCCGGCTTTTCCTACAAGTTCGATCTCGCAGATGCGCCCGATGCCGATGATATCGTACTCGAGAAGGATGATGCGCGCGTGCTCATCGATCAGGTCTCGCTCGTTTACATGGCAGGTTCGGAGATCGATTTTGTTGACAATCTGATGGGCCAGGCCTTTCAGATCAAGAACCCCAACGCCGTCGCGTCCTGCGGCTGCGGCACCAGCTTTTCCGTCTGACCCGTCCCTTTTCCGCGCCTGAGCGGATCGTTTGCCGAAGGATGCACGCCTTGAAAATCGCCACATGGAACATCAATGGCGTCAAGGCGCGGATCGACAATCTGCAGGCCTGGCTTAAGGAAAGCGATCCGGACATCGCCTGCCTGCAGGAGATCAAATCGGTCGACGAAGGTTTTCCGCGTCTCGAGATCGAAGCCCTCGGCTATCATGTCGAAACCCACGGCCAGAAAGGCTTCAACGGCGTCGCGATCCTGTCCAAGCAGAGCCCCGATGAAGTCAATCGTGGCCTGCCGGGTGATGAAAGCGACGAGCAGGCGCGTTTCATCGAAGGCGTGTTTTCGACCGAGCGCGGTGTGCTGCGGGTGGTCTCGCTCTACCTGCCCAACGGCAATCCGGTCGATACGCCGAAATTTCCCTACAAGCTATCCTGGATGGAACGGCTGCAAGCCTATGCCGCTGACCGGCTGAGCTATGAGGAACCGCTGGTTCTGGCCGGCGATTACAATGTCATACCCGAGCCGGTTGATTGCCACGATCCGAAGATCTGGGAGGGGGACGCGCTGTTCCGTCCCGAATCCCGCAGCGCCTTCCGAAGGCTCGAAAACCTGGGTTTCACCGATGCCTTGCGCTCGGTCAATGACCAGCCTGAAACCTATACGTTTTGGGACTATCAGGCCGGTGCCTGGCCCAAGAACAACGGCATTCGCATCGACCATTTGATGCTCTCGCCGGAAGCTGCCAACTTGTTGCAGTCCGCAACCGTCGAGAAACATGTGCGTGGCTGGGAAAAACCCTCCGACCATGTGCCGGTGGCCATTTCGCTGGCGGCCTGAGCCGCTGCAACCTGCGTTGACCTCGTTCCGCTAAACCGGCAAGTCTTGCCAATCGGCCGGAACAGGCGCATCATCAGGCCATGAGACAGGCTCTGACACGGCGGATCGGCTTGAGCATCGGTTTTGTGGCCGTTGTCTGCCTTGCCGCGCCGTCAGCATTTGCCGGCCAGGATTGCGAGTGTGTCGGCAACGGCAAGCGGGTCAAGGAAGGCAGTGTGGTCTGCCTGCAAATCGGATCATCCCAGCGTTATCTCGCACGGTGCGAGCGCAATCTGAACAATACGAGCTGGAAAAAGATCACCGATGGCTGCCCGGTGTCGCAGATGTCCCCTTGGACAACCACGGCGTCAGCCTTGAACCAGGGCTGACGAGATCCGCGTCATTTTCATCGTAACGTGTCTGCCTGACCAAGCCGCAAAAACGCGCCTATCGGTCAGTTCAGCCCCTTGGCCAGCATGTCCTGGGCCAAGGCAATCGCGGTGCGTCGGTCGGCTTCACCGGCCAGCGAAAATGCCCGTTCCTGCATGGCCTGGATCCAGGCCTTGTCGGCCGCCGGCGAGCGCTCGAGCGCCGTAGTCATGAAGGCGAGCCCGCGCACGGTCTGGCCTTCCTCGAACACGACATTGCCCAGCACCGCGGCAGCAGCGGGATGACCACTCACCCGGGCCCTGTTGAGCCACTTCTTGGCCTGCTGGATATCGTTGGCACCGCCCTCGCCTTCAAGGATCATGCGACCAAGACGGTATTGCGCCTCGGGCACCCCAAAGGCTGAGGCTGCCTGAAAATAGAGCTGGCGCGCAGCGCCCAGATTGGCCTGAATCGGGCTTCCCGGAATGCCTTTCTGATAATAGCTCGCCAGCGACAGCAGCGCGTTGACGAAATAACCGGTGTCCTGAGACCCGGGCTCGACGCCCTGGCGGGCGATATCATCATAGATCTTGAAGGCCTCGTAATCGTTTTCGATCACGCCGTCGCCATAGGCATACATGTTGGCAAGCGCCCAGCGCGCGCCGGGATGGCCTTTCTCCGCAGCATATCTGTAGGCCTCGACAGCCTCGTCCTTGCGGCCCTTCTTGTAGGCGGAGAAGCCGAAACGGAACAGATCGAACGGGCCCGATTCGCGTGTCACGCCCGCATTGGGATCCAGCGCCAATGCCGGTGTACCGATGCCTATTGCCACGGCAAGGACAACCCCACAAAGACCCGCCCGGATATGCCTAGATGTCTGCATAGCAGTGCTTTTCTTTCGCTCCGCCCGGGTGGGTAACCGCGCCATAGCGCGCCGAACCCACCGTCTGGGCGTATTTCCACAGCGCACCCGATGCATAATCGGTCTCCCGCGCCATCCATTTTTCCCTGCGTGCAGCCAGTTCCTCGTCGGACAACTGCACATTCAATGTCCCGGCAACCGCATCGATATCGATGATGTCGCCATCCTTGAGCAGGCCGATCGGCCCGCCTTCCGCTGCTTCAGGTCCAACGTGACCGATGCAGAAACCGCGTGTCGCGCCGGAGAACCGGCCGTCGGTGATCAACGCAACCTTGTCGCCCATTCCCTGGCCGTAAAGCGCAGCGGTTGTCGACAGCATCTCGCGCATGCCGGGGCCGCCCTTCGGCCCCTCGTAGCGGATCACCAGAACCTCGCCTTCCTTGTACTCCCGATTTGTGACCGCATTGAAGCAATCCTCTTCGGAATCGAAACACCGAGCCGGGCCGCTGAATTTCAGCTTCGCCATTCCCGCCACCTTCACGATGGCGCCGTCCTCGGCCAGATTGCCCTTGAGGCCGACAACGCCGCCGGTCGCGGTGATCGGCTTGTTGGCCGGCATCACCACATCCTGCTCGTCGTTCCAGCGCACATGCTCCATGTTTTCCGCCAGCGTGCGCCCGGTCACCGTCATGCAGTCGCCGTGAAGGTAACCGTGCTCCAGCATGGTCTTCATCAGCACCGGAATGCCGCCAGCCTCGAACATGTCCTTGGCGACGTATTTGCCGCCCGGTTTCAAATTGGCGATGTATGGCGTGCGTTCAAAAATCTTCGCAACATCAAACAGATCGAATTCAATGCCGCACTCATGCGCAAGCGCCGGCAGGTGCAGCGCCGCATTGGTCGATCCGCCCGTCGCAGAGACCACGGCTGCGGCATTCTCAAGCGACTTGCGGGTTACGATGTCGCGCGGGCGGATCTGCTTGGCGATCAGTTCCATCACCTTCTCGCCGGCCGCATAGCAGAACTTGTCGCGCATCTCGTAGGCTGCGGGCGCGCCGCAGGAATAGGGCAGCGCAAGACCGATTGCCTCCGCCACCGTCGCCATCGTGTTGGCGGTGAACTGCGCGCCGCACGACCCTGCCGAAGGACACGCAGCCTGCTCGATCTCGGCCAGGTCCTCATCCGACATGTCGCCGACCGAATGCTGGCCGACGGCCTCGAAAACATCCTGAATGGTGATCTGGCGGCCGCGGTAATTGCCTGGAAGAATCGAACCGCCGTAGATGAAGATCGACGGCACGTTGAGCCGCACCATCGACATCATCATGCCCGGCAGGGACTTGTCGCAGCCCGCAAGCCCGACAATGGCGTCGTAGCAATGGCCGCGCATGGTCAGCTCGACCGAATCGGCAATCAGGTCACGGCTGGCAAGCGATGCCTTCATGCCCTGGTGCCCCATGGCAATGCCGTCGGTCACGGTAATGGTGCAGAATTCGCGCGGCGTGCCCTTGGCCGACGCAACGCCCTTCTTGACCACCTGGGCCTGCCGCATGAGCGATATGTTGCAGGGAGCGGCCTCGTTCCAGCAGGATGCAACGCCGACCAGCGGCTGCGCAATCTCCTCGCTCGACAAGCCCATGGCGTAAAGAAACGACCTGTGCGGTGCACGTGTCGGCCCAACCGTCGTGTATCGGCTTGGAAGCTTGGATTTGTCGAATGGTGTGGCGCTCATGAAATCCTCAGACGCGTCGGGTCTGCCGACCAAGCCGCGGGGCTGAATTGATGCTCTGCCCTGCGCCCCGTTTGTGGCGGGAAATGGGCACCCCCTGTGCCCTCAAAACTCATAGCAGATGCTTTGACGAAAAGTGTTGCGGAATCGTCACAATGCGTGATCTCGAGCATCCATTCGACAAATTTTCATCAATTTTTCAAAGGCCAAACCGGTAACGCTGTCCCAACGCGAAGATGCCAAGACACTCGTTCGCAGCAAGCCACACGCCGCCATCAGCAAACAAAAACCCCGCCACAAGGGCGGGGTCTGAAGTCATATCAGTCTTGAGAGCAGATCAGAACTTGATCGAGGCACCTGCCGACAGCGCATAACCCCACTCGTTCGGTGAAGTTGCGGTGTAATCGACCGCACTGGCGGTTTTCGACTTGGTACCGCTGGCAAAGTTGATTGCCGCGCCGCCAACCCGAAGCTGGACTTTCTCGTTGACGTCAAATGCGACGCCGCCTGCAAATGTCCAAGTGTCGGTCAGAGTGTCCCAACCGGTGGTCACGCCCTTGTCCCAGGTAATCGAAGCCGAAGCCGCCACCTTTTCGTTGAACCTGTGCGCGACACCGCCGGTAACCGTCCAGCCGTCCTTGAAGAAGAAGCGCGAGGTCGAGAACGGCTGATTGGCAATGCCTTCAACGAGAGTGATGGACTGAAGCACACTCCACTGGGTCCACTTGACGCTACCGAAAGCCAGCCATCCCGGCGCGATGCCGGACTGAAGCGAAAGTTCCACACTTTGCGGCAGGCTCGCTGTGGTGGAGGCCGTGGTCGAGGTGTTCGCACCATAGAGCGCGGCTGCAGTGGCCGCCGGTGTACCCGCAGCGGTTGCCAGGGTAGCAAACGGCGTATTCGTGTAGGTACCGCTTGCGTTGTGGTTGGTCTGCGACCGATACATCAACGAAGCCTTGAGCGCGATTTCAGGAATTTCGTATCCGAGACCGAGACGGTAGCCCCAGGCATCCGAGGTCACGTTGATCTTGCTGTCGCCGGTATTGCCGAAAGCCAGATTGAAATTACGGGCCTGATTGTACTCGATGTGCTCGTTGAACACGCCGCCGATGAAGGAAAGACGACCCTTGCCCATTTCATGCCGGTACGCACAGGTCAGGCCGAACTCGCGAGTGGCCAGCGACTGGCTGGCAATGTGATAGCTGATCGCGCCGGAATAGGTCGAATCCGCACCATAGGGCTGCGAATAGGATCCCACGCAGGCCACGTTGTCGACGATCTGACCGCCCACGGAGGCGTAGGGCACTGTAAAGGAATCGCCGAATTCGACTTCACCCTGTGTAAATGCGCCAGCAGCGCCAGCAACCACGCGAACGCCGGAGACGCTGGTGTAGGAACGGCCGGGTGCGACATAGGTCACGCCGCCATAAACACCGATGCTGTCAGAATACAAACCGTCCAGATTGGCGCTGCCACGATTGAAGCCGCCAGCATGTGCTGCGGATGCAAGCGTGACAGTTGCTGCCATGGCAACCATTGCTGAGTTCAAAGTTCCGCGTTTCATAAATACCCTCCCGGACGCAAAAGCTTACGATGATCATATTAGGTAAGGTATTCACGTGTTTGTAAACAGTCGCCAAACAGGCTCCGGTACAGCCGTGTCGGCATCAGATGCAAGAACTCGCTAAAACACGACCTTCACGACGAACTTTCTCGCAAAATCAAGTTTCCGTGACCACGAGACGGCCGAAAATCAGGCCAAATTGCCCTTCTGTCGTAAATTTGTTGCAATTGAGCCACAATTGCCTTGTTTTCGACCAGAACGCCCAAAACCTGAGCCATGCACGCCAAAACGCAAAAAGGCGGCCCGTGAAAGGGCCGCCCGGTCAGCATGGTCAAATTGGCTTCGAATCACCCGGCCTGGGCTAATCTTTCGATCGCAGCGGTGAGTTTGTCCTTCTGTCCGGACAGATCAATCAGCTTTTCGCGTTCGGCTTCCACGATCTCCGGCTTGGCGTTGGCGACGAACTTCTCGTTCGCCAGTTTCCGTTCGATCTTGTCGAGATCATCGGCAACCTTGGCCCTGGCTTTCTCCAGCCGGGCCTTTTCCGCAGTCAGGTCAATCAGGTCGCCCAACGGCAGGCAGGCTGTCGCCTCACCCACCACGATCTGCGCCGATCCCGCCGGGACAGCGCTTTCAAGCACAATGTCCGTCACCCGCGCCAGTTGCTTGATCGCAGGATCGTGGCGAAGCAGCCTCGCCTCGGTGGTCGCATTGGTGCCGACCATAACCAGCGCTGCTTTCGAAGACGGAGGAACATTCATCTCCGCCCGCACCGAGCGCAGCCCCGAAACCAGATCGATCAGCCAGTTGATTTCCGCCGCCGCGGCCTCGTCGTCAAACACCGGCTGCGGCCAGGCCGCATGGCAGGCAAGCCCAGCCCCGGTTCCCGCCAGATGCTCCCACAATTCTTCCGTCATGAACGGCATGAACGGGTGCAACAGCTTGACCGCTTCGCTCAGCACATGCGCGGCGCAGGCCCGCGCCTCCACCTTGGCGGCTTCGTCCTCGCCGTTGAACACCGGCTTGAGCAATTCCAGATACCAGTCGCAGACCTGATTCCAGACAAAGCGGTAAAGCGCACTGGACGCCTCGTTGAACTTGTAGGCCTCGATCGCGGCTTTGACCTCGCCGGCGGTGCGCGTCAGCTCGGTCAGGATCCAGCGGTTGATCGTAAGCTTCGCCGAAGACGGATCGAATGCCGGATCTAGCACGGCGCCGTTCATGTCGGCGAACCGCGCCGCATTCCACAGCTTGGTGCCGAAATTGCGGTAGCCGGCGATCCGGGCAGGATCGAGTTTCACATCACGGCCCTGGGCTGCCATGATGGCCAGCGTGAACCGCAGCGCATCGGCACCATATTCATCGATCAGATCCAGCGGATCGATGACATTGCCCTTGGACTTGGACATCTTGGCGCCGTCCTTGTCGCGCACCAGCGCGTGGACATAGACCGTGTGAAACGGCTCTTCATCCATGAAGTGCAGCCCCATCATCATCATCCGGGCGACCCAGAAGAAGATGATGTCGAACCCGGTCACCAGAACATCGGTCTGATAGTAGCGCGCAAGTTCCGGCGTCTTGTCGGGCCAGCCGAGTGTCGAGAATGGCCACAGGGCGGACGAGAACCAGGTGTCGAGCACATCCTCGTCCCGGATCAGGATCTCGCCGGGCTTGAAGTTTTCGAGCTTCTCCTCGACCCAGGCCTTCCACGGCCCTTCATGGGCGATGTAATGCTGGATCGCCGCCTCGAGCGCCGTCTCCTCGTCCTTTTCGACGAACACTTGCCCGTCCGGGCCGTACCAGGCCGGAATCTGGTGTCCCCACCACAATTGCCGCGAGATGCACCAGGGCTGGATGTTCTCCATCCACTCGAAATAGGTCTTTTCCCAGTTCTTCGGCACGAAATTGGTCCGGCCCTCGCGAACACTTTCGATCGCGGGCTTGGCCATCTCGGCGGCATTGACGTACCACTGGTCGGTCAGGAACGGCTCGATCGGCACGCCGCCGCGGTCGCCATGCGGCACCATGTGGGTGTGCGGTTCGATGTGATCGAGAAGCCCCAGCTCTTCCATCTTCGCGACCACTTCCTTGCGCGCGGCAAAGCGGTCCATGCCATCGAGTTCCTCGATCACCTCGATCAGCTTGCCCTCCACGGTCAGGCCCTCGAGGAACTCCTCGTTTTCCTTGAGCACGATGCGGCCATCGACGGTCAGTATGTTGATCGCCTTGAGTTGGTGGCGCTTGCCGACTTCGAAATCGTTGAAATCATGTGCAGGCGTGATCTTCACCGCGCCCGAACCGGCTGTCTCGTCGGCGTAATCATCACCGACGATCTCGATCCGCCGTCCGACCAGCGGCAGCACGATGGACTTGCCGATCAGGTCCTTGTAGCGCGCATCCTCGGGATTGACCGCAACAGCCGTGTCCCCGAGCATGGTCTCGGGCCGCGTCGTGGCGACGATGATGTAATCCCGGGTCTCGTAGGTATGAGTATCGGTTTCCTCGTCATAGGAGACCGGATGCTCATAGGTGACACCATCGGCGAGCGGATAGCGGAAGTGCCACAGATTGCCCTGTACCTCGACCTGCTCGACCTCAAGATCGGAAATCGCGGTCAGCAGTTTCGGGTCCCAGTTGACCAGCCGCTTGTCCTTGTAGATCAGGCCTTCCTTGTAAAGGGTCACAAAGACTTCCAGCACGGCGCGCGAAAGCCCCTCATCCATGGTGAACCGCTCCCGCGACCAGTCGCACGATGCCCCCAGCCGCTTGAGCTGGTTGAAGATCATGCCGCCGGATTGGTCTTTCCATTCCCAGATCTTGTCGACGAATGCCTCGCGACCGATTTCGCGGCGATGGATCTGCCGTTCCGCAAGCTGCCGCTCGACCACCATCTGCGTGGCAATGCCGGCATGATCCATCCCCGGCTGCCACAGCACATTGTCGCCCAGCATCCGGTGATAGCGCACCAGAATATCCTGCAGCGTGTTGTTGAGCGCATGGCCCATATGCAGCGAGCCGGTGACGTTCGGCGGCGGAATCACGATGCAGAACGCATCCTGCTCCGGCTGTGCGCCAGCACCGGCGGCAAAGGCATTTGCCTCTGCCCAGCGTGTCACGATTTTGGGCTCTACAGCCGCTGCGTCATAGGTTTTTTCGAGCATAATCGGGGAACCGTTTGCATCTGAAGGGTGAGGACTGTGATAAACCGGAACGAATTGGTGGAGTCAACACAAGCTGCGGCGAAGACGCTGCAGCCGAGCAGCATCCCGCAAGCATTCCTCGTGCAGAGCATATTCTCAAACCAGCAAGGCACTTGCGGATTGAAATTCTAGCACTTTTCACCAAGGGATACGCCAAGCAATATGACGCAGCACGAAGCCCCTGCCCTGGTGCGGGATCAGGGTCTCGACGATCTCGGGGAATGAAGCAGGTGCAGGCTCACGTTCCAGGCGAGGCCGAGCTGAACGCCCGGCCTGTTTCGCGCCGCAGACTAGCGGCGGTTGCCGCGCGAGACGCGCTCGATTTCTTCGCGGACAAGCCGTTCGACGAGTGTCGGAAGATTGTCGTCCAGCCATTGGGTCAGCATCGGCCGCAGCATCTCCTCGGCGATCTCGTCGAAAGACCGCCGCTGACCCGCAGCAATGGCCGCGTCGAGTTCTCCGAAGGCGGCGGCGACCTTCTCTCCTGTCTGCATTGATACCAGCTGACTGCCGGTATTGTGATCGGCGTCCGAAGCCTGTTCGGCATCGGCCTGCTGCAGCTGCTCAGCCTGCGCAGAGCCATGTGCGTCACCGGCAACGGCAGGCTTTTCTTCGGCCGGCTCCGCCTTGGCTGGCTGTTCTTCAGCCGGTTCCTCGATCTGCGGAGCCTCGGCCACCACGCGCGGCGCCGGCGCCGGCACAGGCTCTTCCGAGGTCAGTGCCTCACGAAGCCTCTCCGCAGCCGCGTCAATGAAGTCAGGTTCCGCATCGACCGGCTGTGTGTCCGCGTCATTGTGGCTCTGGACGGCTGGTTGGGAATGGCTTACCGGCTCGGAATGCGTGTCCGGCTGCGCCTGCGGATCTGGCATCGCACGTGCGCGCGCCGCAACGTCCGCGAGCGAAACCGGTTGTGCGACAGGAGCGTCATTGGCTGCGGAGGGATGGCTTTCCGTATCCTGGTCGGCATAAACCGCGTCACGGGATTCGTCTTCAGCCTCATGCCGGGCAAAAGCCTCGGCGCTGCCAGCAACCGGAAGCCCGTCCGCCCCGGGCTCGTTGTTTTCAATGATCCTGCGGATGGAAGCCAGGATTTCTTCCATTGACGGTTCGCGCTGTGCGCCGGCCTGTCCCATGAATACGCTCCGTTACTCTCGTCGCCAGGCTCATGCCAACCGGCGAATCACCTCACCAGTCTACGGTATCGGTTTGGATTTGAGAATCAGGCGTTTGCACGCATCGCCAGTCATGCACAGGAATTCGCGTCAAGGGCGGAACACCGCCCTTGCGAACCTGTCCGCGGGTTTCAGCGACCGTCCACGGTGCGCAGACCGAACCAGCGGTCCTTGGTCGCCTCGTAGTGAACTTCCGGCCGGTAGTTGGCGACATGCAGGCCGAGACGGTCGACAGTCAGCTTGCCGGTCGATGCAAGTACCGAAAAACTCGCAACGATCGCGTTGCGCTCGGACTGCGAAATGGCTTCCTTGGCATTGAGCACCGATTGCTGGGCGTTGAGCACATCAAGCGTGGTGCGCTGTCCGACACGGCGCTCTTCCACCACCCCGTTCAGGGCGAGATTGGCGGCCGAAAGCTGGGCCCTGTTGGCCTGGATGGTTGCCGTAGCGGCTTCCATCTGTGTCCATGAGGAGACCACTGACTGCTCGATCGAGCGGCGGGCCGAGTCGACCAGAATGCGCTGCTGGCCGAGCTGCTCCTTCGCCTGACGAACACGGGCCGAAGCAGCACCACCCTGATAGAGGGGAACGGTGACCTTGGCCTGGATCTGACTGGTGGTGATGCCGCCGTCGGCTTCGGCAACCGAGCCGGAGACGGTTACACCCGGAAGAAAGGAGCCTTCCTGCGATTTGACATTGTAGCTCGCCGAGTCAACGCCATACAGCGCCGCCAGAACCGCAGGGTGTTCCTTGGTGCCCTGTGCAACGGCAATATCAAGCGACCCGGGAAGCAGCTTGCGCGGCAACGGCACCGGCTTGAGGTTCTTCGGCGTGGTGCCAACGATCTGCGCATAGACCGCAGCGCTGGACTTCGCCTGTGCAATCGCGGCTGTCAGGCTGGCCCTGGCGCCGGCGAGTTCGGCTTCGGCAAGGCTCACATCGGTGCGGGTGCTTTCGCCCACGTCGAACCGCGCGCGGGCTGCCGAAAACTGCTCCTGCAGGAACGCGATATTCTGCTTTCGGTAGACGACGATCTGGTTGTCCCGGTTGACATTGGCATAGGCCTGGACGGTGGCCAGAAGGATATCGATCTCGGTGCCGCGCAGGTTCTCCCGACCGGCAAAGACCTGTGCCTCGGCGGCGCGTACATTGTTCCGCGTCTGGAACCCGTCAAACAGTGTCTGGCTGATCGAAACCCCGACGCTGGCGGTATTGGTCACCCGCCCTTCGGTGTTCACCGCCGACGTTGAAGCTTCCGCTCCGATCACCGGCCTATAACCTGACTTGGCCAGCGCCACCCCTTCGTCCGTTGCGCGCAAACCTGCCCGTGCCGCGTTCAAATCCGGGTTGTTCTCGTAGGCCTTGGCCATGGCCTGATAGATCGTCTCAGCCGAAGCCGGCTGTACGGCCACCGCCATCATTGAAATGACGGCAATGGACGCGAGCGAATTCTTGACAAGGGACACGAGCATATACTCCAGCATGCGCGAACGCGGTGGCCGCGATCAAGCGCAGGACACCATCATGATGTTTCATCAACATATGATCGCTAGAGCACTCAGACGCAATCACGCACAGATCACAATTGCGTACTAATCCCCATCAAGTTGCCATCAGGCAACAGCGCGACAATTGGCATCAGCGCGGATTTGCTGGGTTTGGCGCGGATCAGAAGACGAATTCTTCAACCTTGCGGAAGCCGGGCAGCGGCTTGACGGAGAGGTTGAAAGCCGGCCGGCTCGAGACCACGCCACCGTCCTTGACGAAGAGATGCGCCTGCGCAGCCAGACCCAGTCCGACAGGGGCGACGAGCCGCCCACCTTCGCGCAACTGATCGAACAGGGCCGGCGGCACAGTTTCGACAGCACCGTTGAGGAAGATCAGGTCATAGGGGCCTTCGGCGGCGTAACCCTTTTCAAGTTCGCCGGTCACCACGGCCACATTGTCGTAGCCACCTTCGCTCAGGGTTTCGCTGGCAGAATCGACCAGCGTCGAATCGCTCTCCACGGCAACGACCGAGCCCGCGAGCAGGGAAAGCAGCGCCGCTGTGTAGCCGGAGCCGCAGCCGATCTCGAGCACCACGTGATCGCGGGTGATCTGCGCCAGCTGCAACATCTTGGCCAGTGGCGAAGGCTCCATGACGTAACGGCCGACGCCGTCTTCTTCGCCGGTGGAGACCTGGAGATCGGTATCGATATAGGCCAGTGGCTTGAGCGGCGTCGGAACGAAGTCCTCGCGCGCCACCGTCAGGAACGCCTTCAAAACCGAATGCGATGTCACATCCGTGGTCCGGAGCTGGCTGTCCACCATTTTCTGGCGCGCTGCTTGATAGTCGGTGCCCATTAGGTCTCTCCGATGCATCTGTTCTTCCGCTTCCAATAAAGCGCTGCACTGCGAGATTCAAGCTGAACCGCGACCCGCGCGGTCGAATTCAGGCTTTTCAACCGAACAACTCGGTCAGAAAGCTGCCCCGGCGATCAAGATGCCCCTTGCGCCGCTTCGATTCTCCGTCTATTTGCCAGCCGTCCGGTCAGTGATCGGCACGAGGCCTCGTGGCGGAGTGGTTACGCAGAGGACTGCAAATCCTTGCACCCCGGTTCGATTCCGGGCGAGGCCTCCATCTCTCCTTCACCACCACTGTTTCAATTCGTCCGGCCCTCGCGACCGGGCCTCTTGCCGTTGCGCCGTTCCATCCGCAGCACGAAAGACCGGCGCCAACGGCGCACGGCCGGCAGGTCCTGGGACAGGACCAGGAGCCCCAGCGGCAGCATCCAGAAGCCCAGGACCGGCAGAAAACCCAGCACCCCTCCGGCAACCAGGCCCAGACCAAGCCCGATTCGCATCGGTGCCCGCTGCGGCAGGCGGAAAAGCTTCGGCCCGATGCCGATTTCGCCGCGGCCGGCGTGAAAACTGAAAAAACGGCTTCGGGACATGGTCGGCGGCCTGCCTTTGGCGATTGCAGGGGCCGGTTCAGCCCCCTTCGGATATACCTGAGAGATGGGTTCTGAGAAGCTTCTTGGCAAGATCGACACATTTTCTTCAAAAACAGCTTGGCAAATCAGAGAGGCATTTGTTATAGGCCCCCCACGCTGCTTAACGCGGTGATCCCCGGTAGCTCAGTGGTAGAGCAATCGACTGTTAATCGATCGGTCGCTGGTTCGAATCCGGCCCGGGGAGCCAAATTCCAGAAGACCGCATCCTGCGAAGGATTGCGGTCTTTTTTGTTGCTTGCCAGGATTTCCGCAACTCCGTGCAGCAACAGCATTTTTTCGTGAAACTTTTGATCCGTCTCTCACGTAGCTCCGTAAGACACAGTCAAAAGCCCCGGCGACTTTCGCCAAAACGGATAAAATGCATCGGATGGAACACGAAACCTCCCCTTTTCAGGCTCCGGCCCTTGTCTGGTTCCGCAACGATCTGCGGATCGCGGACAATGAGGCTCTGGTCGCCGCCTGCCAGCACAGCGCGGTTGTGCCGGTCTACATCAGGCAACCCCACGGCAAGACACGTGCCTTGGGTGGCGCCCGGAACTGGTGGCTGCACAATTCGCTTTCGAGCCTCTCGAGCGATCTCGAACGGCTAGGTGCCCCGTTGATCCTTCTCAGTGGCGACCCTTCCGATCTGATCCCGGAACTTGTCAAGACCACCGGCGCGTCCGCGGTCTACTGGAACAGGCGCTACGACCCGGCACATCTCGACGCTGATTCGGCTCTCAAGGCCGGACTCCAGGCTGACGGTTTGGTCGCGGAAAGTTTCGCTGGCAAGCTGCTGCACGAGCCGACAAGGCTGCGCACCGGGTCTGGCACATATTACAAGGTCTACAGCCCGTTCTGGCGCGCGCTCGAACCCGACGTTGAAAACCGGCCGCCCCTTGATGCGCCCGAGCAACTGAAGCCTCTCGCCGATGCCGCCTGCCTCAATGCGGAATCGCTCGACAGCTGGGAACTGCTGCCAACCAAGCCCGACTGGTCTGGCGGGCTGGCCGACACCTGGACGCCCGGAGAAGCCGGCGCCCGCGAGCGGCTGACAGATTTTATCGAAGACCGGATGCAGGGATATGCCGACCGCCGCGACATTCCCGGAGTTGATGCCACCTCCGGCCTGTCGCCGCATCTCGCCAATGGCGAGATCACCCCGGCGCAGATAGTCGAGGCGCTCAGGACCACCGAAAACGACGCAGCACCTGACGATCGCAGCAAGTTTCGCAAGGAAGTCGGCTGGCGCGAATTTGCCTGGCATCTGCTCGCCAACGAACCGGCGCTTGCTGAAAAGAACCACAATCCGAAGTTTGATGCCTTCCCCTGGCGGAACGATTCCAAGGCTCTCATAGCCTGGCAGAAAGGCCTGACCGGCTATCCGATTGTCGATGCGGGCATGCGCCAGCTCTGGCAGACCGGCTGGATGCACAACCGTGTCCGCATGGTCGTGGCGTCCTTCCTGACCAAGCACCTGCTGATCGACTGGCGCACCGGCGAGGACTGGTTCTGGGACACGCTCGTTGACGCCGACCCTGCGTCCAATGCCGCAAGCTGGCAATGGGTGGCGGGCTCCGGCGCCGACGCCGCGCCCTACTTCAGGATCTTCAACCCGGTGCTGCAGGGCGAAAAATTCGATCCCGACGGCGATTACGTCCGCAGCTTCGTACCGGAGCTGGCAGAGATGCCGAAAAAGTTCATTCACAAGCCATGGGCCGCCCCCGGCAAGGTGCTTGACGCCGCCGGTGTGCGCCTGGGCGACACCTACCCTCACCCGATTGTCGACCATCAGCTGGCGCGCGACCGTGCTCTGGCTGCCTATCAAGAGATCAAGGAAGCCGCATGAACGTCCATTTGAAGGCCTTTTCAGTCAATCCCGGGCCACAGCGTCTGAAAGTGGCTGTCATCGGTTCCGGCATTTCCGGCGCTTCGGCGGCCTGGGCGTTGCGTGATCTGCACGACGTGACGCTCTACGAGTCGGAAAAACGCGCGGGTGGCCACACCGCCACGGTCGACATCGACTATGACGGCACGCCCGTGTCCGTCGACACCGGCTTCATCGTCTATAACGAGCTCAACTACCCCAACCTGACGGCTCTCTTCGCCCATCTCGGCGTCCAGACCCATGACAGCGACATGAGCTTTGCCCTGTCGCTCGATCACGGCAAGATGGAATGGGGCGGCGACAATCTGTGGACCCTGTTTGCCCAGAAACGCAACCTGCTGCGTCCGTCCTTCCTGTTGATGCTGCGCGAGATCCTGCGCTTCAACAAGCTTTGCCTGCAGGACCGGGCCCAGGGGCACCTGGCTGCCCGATCGATTGGCGATTATCTCAACTGGCGTGGCTTTTCGCCGGGTTTCATGAACAACTACCTGGTGCCCATGGCTGCTGCCATCTGGTCGACACCGGCCAAGAAGATGATGGAATTCCCGGCCACCTATTTCGTCAATTTCTTCGAAAACCACCGCCTCATCCATCTCGAGCGGCCGACCTGGCGCACCGTGACCGGCGGCAGCCGCAACTATCACAACAAGCTGCTTGAGCCGCTGGGCGACCGGGTCCGGCTTGATGCCGGTGTTGTCTCCGTGCGCCGCAGCGCCGATGGCGTCGACATTCTCGACACCACCGGCACCACCCAGACCTATGACCGGGTGATCATCGCCTGCCACACCGATCAGGCGCTGCGCATGCTCGACCGGCCAACCGAACAGGAACAGTCGATCCTCGGTGCAATTCCCTACAGCCCCAACCGCGTGGTACTGCACCGCGATGAAAGGCTGATGCCGACCCGCAAGAAGGTCTGGGCCTCGTGGAACTACCTGCGTTCGTCGGACCAGAAGGACGACGCCAATGTCGCCGTCTCCTACTGGATGAACCGATTGCAGGGCATTGACCCCGCCAAGCCGCTGTTCGTCACCCTCAACCCGGACCGCGAACCGGATCCGAAGCTGGTCTTTGGCGAGTACAGCTACGACCATCCGCAATTCGGAACCGATGCGATGGATGTCCAGGCGCAGCTGCGGCAGATCCAGGGCGACAACAATACCTATTTTGCCGGCGCGTGGACCGGCTACGGCTTCCACGAGGATGGACTGACCTCGGGCATTCTGGCCGCCGAAGCGCTCGGCGCGGTCCTGCCTTGGCGCAAGGCGACCACCCAAACGACCGAAATGGCAGCGTGACTATGAGCATGGTCCCAGACAATCCGGCGCCAGTGCCGAAAGAGACCGCCTCCCGCGATCCCGCTTGTCTTTATGCCGGTGATGTCATGCATCAGCGCATGAAACCCGTCGGTCACAGGTTCCGCTACAAGGTCTACTCGATGCTGATCGATCTGGACCGTCTCGCAGAGGCCGACCGGTTGTCGCCGCTGTTTTCGGTCAACGGCCGCAACGTGATGTCGTTTCACGAAGCCGACCATCTGCGCGGATCGCCCTACAAAACCTTGCGCGCGCATATTGATGCCTTGCTTGAACAGGCAGGCCTCGACGAGCCGGCCGCCCGCATCGAGCTGGCGTGCTATCCGCGCATCTTCGGCCGGGTCTTCAACCCGCTCTCGGTCTACTACGCCTATGACCACGACGGAGAGCCTCTGGCCCTGGTTTACGAGGTGCGCAACACCTTTGGCGAAAACCACACCTATGTCTGCAGGGTCGAAGACGGTGACATGACACCGGCCGGCATCCGCCAAAGCCGCAGCAAGCTGTTTTACGTCTCGCCCTTCGTCGAAATGGAGGCGCGCTACAATTTCCGCATGAACCTCCCCGGTGAAAATCTGAAATGGCGGATTCTGGAAACCGACCCCTCCGGCCCGGTGCTGGCAGCGACGTATAATGGCAACAGGCGAGCCCTGACGACCGCCGCAGTCTCGAGCTTGCTCTTGCAGATTCCGCTTCTGACGTGGAAGATTGTCGGCGGCATCCACTACGAGGCGCTGAAATTGTGGCTCAAGGGGATGCGCTACGTGCCGCGCCCGGCGCCGCCTCCCAGTGCGAGCTTTCGCGATCAGGGAAAGTTCGAACGTCAGGTGGCAAGACCGTGACGGATGAACCCTTGGCCAGACGGAGGAGGCTGCGTTCATGAAGACTGAAGCCACCTGGAGCGAACAACAAAACATAGAGAAACTGTCGACCGACAACCTGTCGACTTATCTGCGCGGACTTCCGGCCAAGGCCAAGATGGCGTTGCGCGGACTTTTGCACATGGGGCACGGCCGGCTGTCGATCCGCATGCCGGATGGCCGCACCGTGCTGATCGAAGGTCGCGCGGAAGGTCCCGACGCCACCCTGATCCTGCACAACTGGAACCTGGCTCACCGCGCGCTGACCGGCGGCACCATCGGCGTGGCCGAATCCTACATCGACGGCGATTGGGAAAGCCCCGATGTCACAGCCTTTCTCGAGCTGTTCCTGGTCAATGTCGAGGTTGGTGACACGCTGGCCGGCGGCGCACGCGGCATCGCCCGGCTTGTCGAACTGGTCCGCCACTGGCTGAGGTCCAATTCACGCAACCAGGCCAAGAAGAACATCTCGGCCCATTACGACCTCGGCAACGCGTTCTATTCGAAATGGCTTGACGAAACGATGACCTATTCGTCGGCGCTCTATACCGACGGCGCCAATGATCTGGCCAGCGCGCAGACCGCCAAATACCGGGCCCTGGCGCAGGCTGCCGGCCTCAAGGCCGGTGACCGTGTGCTTGAAATCGGCTGCGGCTGGGGTGGCTTCGCCGAATTCGCCGCAAGCGAGATCGGTTGCCATGTCACCGGGCTGACCATTTCCCGGGAGCAGCTGGCCTTTGCCCGTCAGCGCATCGAAAAGGCCGGTCTGTCCGACAAGGTGGATCTGCGTTTCCAGGATTACCGCGACGAAACCGGCCAGTATGACGGCATCGTCTCGATCGAGATGTTCGAGGCCGTGGGCGAGAAATACTGGCCGACCTATTTCTCCAAGGTTCGCGAGTGCCTCAAGCCCGGCGGCAAGGCCGGACTGCAGATCATCACCATCAAGCCCGACGCCTACGAGGCCTATCGCGCCAATCCGGATTTCATCCAGCGCTACGTGTTCCCCGGCGGCATGCTGCCGACCGAGAACCACCTCAAGACGCTGGGCGAGACGGCAGGCCTCGACATGGTCGGACACCGTGCCTTCGGCCCCGATTACGGCCGCACGCTGGCCGAATGGCGCCAGCGCTTCTGGGACGCCTGGGAGGATATCCAGCCGATGGGCTTTGACCTGCGCTTCAAGCGGCTCTGGGAGTTCTACATGTATTACTGCGAGGCCGGTTTCCGCTCCGGTCACATCAATGTCCGACAGGTGGTCTACAGCTGATTAAAGAGAGCTATGAGCACACCCCGCCGAAGCTGGCTTCTGCGGGGTGAACCATTTGCGGCCTCGACGCGTAGTCAGGTCTGCAGCTGAACCCGCAGCCATGCCGGCGCCGGGGTTTTGGCCAACCGCCGGATAAAACTATTGGCCACAGCTACCGACGCCAACTCTGATATCGCACCTCAAGGCCACGAGCGCCCGACAGCTTCACCGCTCGTCCTGCCCCGCATCATCGCCTATGCCTTGCCGGCCATTCCGCTGGCCGCGCTAACCCTGCCGCTATATGTGCTGGTGCCGACGTTTTACACCGAGACGCTCGGGCTCTCGCTCGCCTCGGTCGGCTTCGCCCTGTTGCTGGTGCGGATCTTCGACGCGGTCAACGATCCGCTGATCGGCTGGGCCGCTGACCGCTTCCGTCCCCGCTTCGGCCGCCGCCGCACGCTCTTTGCCATCAGCCTGCCGCTGACGGCGATTTCTGCCTTCATGCTGTTCTGGCCGCCCGTTGATGCCGGCGTGTTGTGGCTGGCCGGCTGGGGCCTTTTGCTGTCGCTCGGCTACACCGCAGCGCTGATCCCGTTTTCGGCCTGGGGCGCGGAACTTGCGACCGACTACCATGGCCGCTCCCGCATCACCGCCTGGCGCGAGGGCCTGACTCTGGTGGGAACCCTGATTGCCATCGCCCTGCCCTTTGCCATCGGTTTCGAGCAGGCAAACGGGCTGCACGGGTTGGCGCTACTGGGACTGGTCATCCTCATCGCCCTGCCCCTGTTCGGCGCGACTGCCGTATTCGCCACGCCCGAGCCGGTAGAGCACTCGCGCATGCGCGTTGAGCTGAAGGCCGGCCTGAAACATCTTGGCCGCAACCGGCCTTTTGTCCGCCTGATCGTCGCGTTCTTTCTCAATGGGCTGGCCAACGGCATTCCGGCGACCCTGTTCCTGTATTTCGTCTCTGCCCGTCTTGGTCTGCCCGACGCGCGGGGACCGCTTTTGTTTTTCTATTTTCTCTGCGCCATCGCCGGCGTGCCGCTTGCTGCATGGGCAGCCCGGCGCGTCGGCAAGCACCGCGCCTGGTGCTACGCCATGCTGGCCGCTTGCATTGCCTTTGCCCCGGCACCGCTTTTGCCGGAAGGCTCGCTTGTAGCCTTTGCTATCATTTGTGCTGTGACCGGACTGCTTCTCGGCTTCGATCTGTCGCTGCCACCAGCGATCCAGGCGGATGTCATTGATGTCGATACCGCCTCATCCGGCGAGCAGCGCTCGGGCACCTATTTCGCCGCCTGGAGCCTTGCCACCAAGCTCTCGCTGGCAGGTGGTGTCGGGATCGTGTTTCCCGCCTTGGCGATGTTCGGGTTCGACCCCGGCGCAGCGCCCGGGTCGACGCAGGGCTTGACCGCCCTCGCCGTCGCCTATGCCTGGGTTCCGATTGGCGCAAAGCTGATCAGCATTGCCATCATGTGGAATTTCCCGCTCGACGAGGCCGCGCAGAAATCGCTGCGCAGCCGTATTGAAGCCGCCTGAGCGGGCCGGATCAGCCGGTTTCAAGCGGCCGTTTCTTCCAGCCGGTTGCAGCATTCATCAGCCAGAAATAGGCCGGATAGGGCAAAAACTGCAGCACCTTGAGCACATAGGTGAAGCGGCGCGGAAAGGTGATCTCGAAGGAACCTGACTTCAGCCCCTTGGCAATACGCTTCGCTGCCTCTTCCGGCTGCAGCAGCGCCGGCATTTCGAACGCATTGTCTGCCGTCGCCGGCGTATCGACGAAGCCCGGATTGATCACCTGGATGCGAACACCGAACTTGTCGAGATCGAATTTCAGGCTTTCCGCCATGTTGATCAGCGCCGCCTTGGTCGCGCCATAGGCTGCACTGGTCGGCATGCCGCCATAGCCGGTCACCGACGAGACGATGGCAATCTGGCCGCGGCCCCGCGCCTTCATCCGCTCGGTCGCCGGAACCAGCCCGTTCACCACGCCCGACAAATTGACCGCGAAACTCTTGTCGAAATCTTCAACCTTGAGCGTTTCGCCATGCACCGGCAGATACACCCCGGCATTGAACACCGCCAGCGCCAGTCCGTTTGCTTCGGCATCAATGCGCCCGGCAATCTCCGCCATCGCGCCGGTGTCGGTGACATCACCGGCAGCCGCGATGATCCGGCCCTTGAGATCCGCAGACTGCCCGGCGAGTTCTTTCAGCGCATCTTCGCTGCGCGCCGTGACAAAGACCGTAAACCCCTCCCGCGCCAGATCCAGCGCCAGAGCCTTGCCGATGCCGCTCGAGGCGCCGGTTACCCAGGCAGATCCGTCTGCAGGTGTCGCGGTGAAACTGGTCATGCATGTCTCCAATCAAAAAGGCCGTCTGGAACATGATACGTTCCGGACGGCCCATTGGTTCAAATTCTGAAAAGACGGCGGCCTAGCCGATGATGTCGCCGATCAGCTGACGGAACGAACCGGTCAGTTTCAGGGGCGCATCCACGACCGCAAAGCCAATGCAGGGGCGGCCGGTATCGGCACTGGGACGGTGATCGACCGAATCATCGGCCACCGAAATGTCGCCGCGGCCGTAATGCCCGCGCCCGTCACTGAACGCGCCATCCAGCACCAGCGACAACTCGCTGCCTTCATGGGTATGGGCCGGCACGGTCCGCCCCGGCTTGATCCAGAAAAGGTTGACGTGGCAGCCCTCGATATCGCCGAGCTCATATTCCTTGAATCCCGGCATCTTGGTGCGCCACGGCACATCATTCGCATCAAAGCCGACAAAATCATACAGCGCCTTGGGGAAGATCCGTTCTTCGCCGCCGCGCACTGCGGCAGCGGATGCCGGTTCAGCCGAGCCAAGCACCGCAGCAAGCATCGCGTCCCGATTGCTAAGGGCCACCGGATCGACATCCATAAGTTCAAGCCCGGCCATGGCCTCGAGATTCGCCACCTTGCGCCGGTTGTCTGCCTTCAATTCCAGATGCGCTTCCACGAGAACCCGTGCCGGGGTCGGGAGAGTCCCGGCGACATACCGGGCAAGAAGCGAGTCGATTGTATCGATATGTTCACGCACCATGCGTATCAAGCTTTCCACAATTTCAACGACCGTTTCACCCGGATACGGGGAAACCGCCGTTCCTATCTGTTCCAATTGTGTCTCCTTACGCCCGGCGGCGCAATACGGATCACTGGAACATGCCATTTCTCATTTTTGCCGTTTGAAGGCAAATTTTCCCTTATACTCAGACGCCGGGAGAGCAGGTTTCTTGCAACCGCCCCCTTGAGAAGCCACAACTGGCTGCCTAGTCTCAGCCAGCCTGTGCACCCACAGACAATAACAGGAAAAACCATGCCAGCCATCAGCTCCGTTCTCGACGCCATCGGCGACACGCCCCTCATCCGCCTCAATGCCGCGTCGGAAGCCACGGGCTGCACCATTCTGGGCAAGGCGGAGTTTCTCAATCCCGGCCAGTCGGTCAAGGACCGGGCCGCTCTGGAAATCATTCGCGACGCGGAAGCCAAGGGGCTGCTGCGCCCGGGCGGCACCATTGTCGAGGGAACGGCGGGCAACACCGGCATCGGGCTGGCGCTGGTGGCGCGCGCGCTGGGCTACAAGACCGTCATCGTGATTCCCGAAACCCAGAGCCAGGAAAAGAAGGACGCGCTGCGCCTGCTTGGTGCCGAACTGGTGGAAGTTCCCGCCGCACCCTACCGCAATCCCAACAACTACGTCCGGCTGTCGGGCCGTCTGGCCGAGCAGATCGCCAAGTCCGATCCCCGGGGCGCGATCTGGGCCAACCAGTTCGACAATGTCGCCAACCGTCAGGCCCATGTGAAGACCACGGCCCCCGAAATCTGGCGCGACACCGAGGGCAAGGTTGATGGCTTCATCTGCGCCGTGGGCTCCGGCGGCACGCTGGCTGGCGTCGCCGAAGGCCTGCGCAGCCAGAACAAGTCCGTCAAGATCGGCCTTGCCGATCCCGATGGCGCAGCCCTGCACAATTTCTACACCAACGGCGAGATGAAATCCTCCGGTGGATCGATCACCGAAGGCATCGGCCAAGGCCGCATCACCGCCAACCTGGAGGGCTTCACGCCCGACATGTCGTTCAACATTCCCGATTCGGAAGCCATCCCGCTGGTGTTCGATCTTCTCGAGAATGAAGGCCTTTGCCTCGGCGGCTCTTCCGGCATCAATGTCGCCGGCGCGATCCGCATGGCCCGCGAGATGGGCCCCGGCCACATCATCGTGACCATCCTGTGCGATTACGGCAACCGCTACCAGTCCAAGCTGTTCAACCCGGAGTTCCTCCGCTCGAAGGATCTGCCGGTGCCCGAATGGCTGACCCGCACCAGCGATCTTTCCGTCCCCTATATCAGCGAATGAGTTCCATGACCGCTCTCTTCCTCGAAGACGCCTATCTCTCCACCGTCGAGGCCCATGTCACCGGTGTGCGGGAGGATGGCGGCATCCAGCTCGACCAGACCTGCTTTTACGCAACCTCCGGCGGCCAGCCCGGCGACACCGGTTTCCTCGAGCGCGAGAACGGTGACAGGATCCAGATCGCCGGCACCGTCACCGGCGATACCAAGGCCGATATCATTCTCATTCCGGCTCCTGATCAGGCAAAGCCCGCCCTCGGTGAAAAACTGGTTCAGCACATCGACTGGGACCGGCGCTACCGGTTGATGCGCATGCACACCGCCTGCCACCTGCTCTCCGTCGTCTGTCCCTACCCGATCACCGGTGCCGCGGTCAGCGAAACCGACAGCCGCATCGATTTCGACATGACCGACACCATCGACAAGGCCGAGGTCACGGCGAAACTGATGGAGCTGGTCAACGCCAATCATCCGGTTTTCAATCAATGGATCTCGGAAGAGGATCTCAACGCCAATCCGGACCTGATCAAGTCCAAGAACGTGCGGCCTCCCCGCGGCCAAGGCCAGATCCGGCTTGTCTGCATCGGCGAAGACTCGTCAATCGACAGCCAGCCCTGTGGCGGCACTCATGTCGGCGAAACCGCGGAAGTCGGCGAAATTCACATCGGCAAGATCGAGAAGAAGGGCAAGGAAAACCGCCGCTTCCGCATCCGCTTCGGCCCGCTTCCGGCCTGATCGTCGTCTCGTCGAAAAAGCACCGCCTCTTCGCATCGGGCTCATCTGCCCGGTCCGGTGCGCCTGTCGGTGATGTTGCCTACAGTTTTATCTATGAGATTGACGCCTCGTTAAAACGATCAGCGTAGGACTCGGTCCAGCCCGCGGAGGCACTGTGTGCACCGGGGCCGACGATGCAACGCCGTGATCGAAGCCTTCCAGCTTCCCACCGAAGATTGAAAAGCGACGCTATGAATTCCATTCTAGCCAGATCCTACCCGATCTCTGCGATGGTTCCCAACCTGCTGCCAGCACAGCCTGCCGGCAACAGCACCAAGGCGCCTGCGCCAAAGGCAGACACGGCAATTCCCACCGATGCCGCGCCTCAGCTGTCTGCCCGCGTCAGCGCTTTCCTGACAAGCGATGCGGCGATGGAAACCAGCGGGCGCCGCCCAAAAGGCACGCCGCCAGAAGGCGGAATGGCCCCGGCTGGCGCCGGTCCCCGGCAGAGCGAAACGTCCAGCGAGAGTGAAACCGCCCTGTTGCTCTTGGAAACGGACGACGAGACCGACAGCGACGACAGTGCTGCAGACACCGGGTTGCAGAACGCTGCGATCGTGTTTGACGAGGCTGCAACCTACTACCCGACATCGCTGTACTGACGCGCAGCACACTGAAATCCAACGGGCCGGTCGTCGGCCCGTTTTTGTTTGACCTTTTTTGTTTGTCCATTTTTGTTTGCCCGTTTTGTTTGTATGTCCCGGCCAGCTCATTGCCGCACCTCACGGCAATCGCATAACATGCGCCCGAAACAACCGCGTCACGACGCTGGACCCCATGCCCCCGCATTTGAGGATGACTTCATGACCACCGCGCCAGACCAAAGCCCATTCGTCGTCTCCTTCGACTGGCTCAATAGCCGGATCGGTGAACCGGGCCTCAAGATCGTGGACGCTTCCTGGTATCTCCCGGCGCAAAACCGCGATGGCGCCGCCGAATTCGCAGCCGCGCGGATCCCGGGCGCCGTCTTCTTCGATCAGGACAGCATCGTCGACAAGACCTCGAATCTGCCGCACACGATCCCCCAGTCGGCGGAATTCGCCCGTGCTGCCGGCGCACTTGGTCTGTCAGAATCCGACACCATCGTTGTCTATGACGGCCCCGGCATGTTCACCGCGCCGCGGGTCTGGTGGCTGCTGCGCATCTTCGGCGCCGGCAACACCTATGTGCTTGATGGCGGTTTCGACAGCTGGAAGCAGCAGGGCCTGCCGGTCGAAACCGATGCGCCCGCAACGCCGGCCCCGGCAGACTTCAACCCGACACTCAATGCTCGCGCCATCAGCGGTTTTGATGAGATGCGCAAGATCGTCGACACCGGCGTCTCGCAGATTGCCGATGCGCGCGGACCGGGCCGGTTCACAGGCGTCGAGGCCGAACCCCGCTCCGGCATGCGCTCGGGCCACATGCCCGGCGCCCGCAATGTCCCTTTCCCCATCCTGTCGGAAGGTGGGAAGCTCAAATCGATCCCGGAATTGCGCCAGGCACTGGAAGCCTCCGGTCTTGATCTCGATAAACCCGTGGTCACCACCTGTGGCTCGGGCGTGACGGCAGCAGTCATAACACTTGCCCTTCAGTCTGTCGGGCACCGCAACAACACGCTTTACGATGGCTCCTGGTCCGAATGGGGCGGCCGTGAGGACACACCAATCGTCACCGGAGAGGCCTGAGATGGCCAAGGCAGCAAAACCCAAATCGCTCAAGGCAACCGTCACGCATCTGGAAATGAAGCGCCGCCCGCGCGCCACCACGCCGCTGCCGATCAATCTCCATGCGACGCTGATGAAGGCAACCGACATCCCGCTGCACTTCTACCGCTACCTGCAATGGCAGGTCGGCCGTGAATGGCATTGGGTCACCCGTCTGCGCCTGAGTGACGAAAAGCTGTCGGAGATCGTTCACGCCAAGACCACGCAGATTTTCGTGCTCAGCGTCGAGGGCGCTCCGGCCGGGTTCTTCGAAATCAGCGAGCTGGAAGATGCAACGGTCGAACTTGTCTATTTCGGCCTGATTGAGCATGTGCGCCGACGCGGGCTGGGCGAATGGATGCTGGGCCAGGCACTCAGCACAGCATGGTCGAGCACCCCTGCCCGCGTCATCGTGTCGACCAACACGCTGGACCACCCCGCGGCGCTGCCGCTCTACCAGAAGATGGGGTTCGAACCGGTAAGCCAGAACGAAGCGATCATCCGGCCGCTGTCGGATGACGAAATCCTGACCATGGTAAAATCCGGCAACACCAGCGCCGGCTGAAATCGGGTGGCGCGCAGCACAGTGCCGCGGCAAGACCTCGCGTGATGTCAATCACCACGCGAGGATCCGATGACTTTCACCTATGAACCGATGGATGAAGCCACGGCTGTCCGGTTGAGGACCGGCGGCGCCGATTGCTACGGCAACCCGGCCGAACGCCGGATTTCCGATGGAGCCGGCCTGCCCTGCCGGCGCTGCATGCGTATGATCGGCAAGGACGAGCCCTACCTGGTCGCCGCGTGGCGCCCGTTCAGCCGGTTGCACGCCTACACCGAAACCGGCCCGGTGTTCCTCCATGCCCAGACCTGCGCCCCTGCCGAAACCAGCCGCGGCGCCTTGCCGGAGTTTCTCGCAAGCCCGGATTACATCCTGCGCGGCTATGATGCCGATGAGCGTATCGTCTACGGCACCGGCGGCGTGATCGCCCGTGACGCCATCCCCGCCCGCATCGGCGAATTGCTTGCCCGGCCAGAGGTCAAGGCCGTGCATATCCGTTCATCGCGCAACAATTGCTACCATTGCATGGCTGTGAGGGCTGAGGAGAGAACTGACCCGTTGGAGACAAAAGAGAGCCCGCCCGCATGATGGGGATGCGGACGGGCCGGGCTCGTGGAGAAGCCCACGGAGAGCAGTATCGGCGCGCGCCGATTAGGCAACCTTGAGCACCTGATCCATGTCGGCCAGTTCATAGCCCAGTGCATCGGCGACCGGGCGGTTGGTGATGCGACCCTTGTGAACATTGAGGCCCGCACGCAGGTGACGGTCTTCCGCAATCGCCTTGAGCCCCTTGTCGGCCAGCATCAGACCGTAATGGAGCGTCGCGTTGTTGAGCGCGTGCGCCGAGGTGATCGGCACAGCGCCAGGCATGTTGGCGACGCAATAATGGATCACGCCATCGACCTCGTAGGTCGGCTCGGCATGGGTGGTGGCGTGGCTGGTCTCGAAGCAGCCGCCCTGGTCGATGGCGACATCGACGATCACCGCCCCCTTCTTCATGCCCGACAGCATGTCGCGGGTGACAAGCTTCGGCGCAGCGGCACCCGGGATCAGCACCGCACCAACCACGACGTCGGCGGAGAACACTTCCTCCTCCAGCGCCTCGATGGTCGAGTAGCGGGTGTGAACCCGGCCGTTGAAGATATCGTCAAGCTGGCGCAGGCGCGGCAGCGAACGGTCGAGAATGGTCACGTCGGCACCAAGGCCCACGGCCATCTTGGCCGAGTTGAGGCCGACAACGCCGCCGCCGATGACGGTGATCTTGGCCGGCAGAACGCCGGGGACGCCGCCAAGCAGAATGCCGCGGCCGCCATTGGCCTTCTGCAGCGAGGTCGCGCCCGCCTGGATCGCCAGACGACCGGCCACTTCCGACATCGGCGCCAGCAGCGGCAGCCCGCCACGGTCATCGGTCACGGTCTCGTAGGCGACCGCAGTGCAGCCCGAGGCCAGCAGGCCTTTTGTCTGCTCCGGATCCGGAGCCAGGTGCAGATAGGTGTAGAGAAGCTGACCGTCGCGCAGCTGCGCCCATTCCGACGGCTGCGGCTCCTTGACCTTGACCACCATGTCGGAGCGCTCGAAGACCTCCTTGGCAGAGCCAACGATGGTGGCGCCTGCGGCCTGGTAGGCGGCATCATCTGCGTCGATGCCCATGCCCGCCTTGGTCTCGACAATCACGTCGTGGCCATGCGCCACATATTCGCGCACGGCACCCGGCGTCAGGCCGACACGGTACTCATGGTTCTTGATTTCCTTGGGGCAGCCTACACGCATTGACGTCTCCTCCGAGCCTTGGCTGACGCTTCAAGCATCAAATCCGATTTCAATGCGGCCTATTCAAACATTCACGCTCCGAAATGTCCTTGCGAACCAGCCTTGTCCGCATCACAAGATTCGAATAATCTTGCGTATTGATACGTATTATTCGGATATCCTTGACATGCATGAGCTCGATACACTTGATATCGCCATTTTGAAGACACTTCAAAGTGAGGGCAGAATCTCTAACGCCGCCCTCGCCGAGCGCGTTGGCCTGTCCGCATCGGCCTGCTCCCGCCGGCTCGACATTCTCGAAAAATCCGAGGTCATCAAGGGCTATCACGCGCGGCTGTCGCACAAGGCGCTGGATTACCGGATGATCGCCATTGTCCATATTTCGCTGTCGGGACAGTTTGCCAAAACCCTCTCCGAGTTCGAAACCGCGGTCAAACTCTGCCCCAATGTGCTGGTCTGCTACCTGATGAGCGGCGAATACGACTACATCCTGCGCGTGGCCGCGCGCGACCTGGAGGACTACGAACGCATCCACCGTGATTGGCTCTCGGCCCTGCCCCATGTGGTCAAGATCAACTCGAGCTTTGCCCTGCGCGAGATCATCGACCGCCCCAATGTCGGACTTGGCTGATACATGAGTAAAAAACTCATGTTAATTACGGTTAAACCTGCTAGGTAGGCCCGGCAAATCGACCTGAAGGAGTATGACCATGGCCCGTCCCGAACCGCGCGAACTGGATGTTATCGGCAAGAAGAACGTCACGCCGAACATGTTGCGGATCACGCTTGGCGGAGCCGGGCTGGCCGGCTTTCCCGAAAACCAGACCAGCGCCTATATCAAGCTGCGACTGCCGGACGCCCAGAGCGGGCGCGACGTGGTCCGCACCTATACCGTCCGCACCCATAATCCGGACACGATCGACGTCGACTTCGCCCTGCACGAAGACTGCGGCCCGGCCACCTTGTGGGCTCTGAACGCACAACCCGGTGACACGATCACGGTCGGTGGCCCCGGTCCCCGCAAGCTGGTGCATGAAGGGGCGGACTGGTATTTGCTGGTTGGAGACATGACCGCCCTGCCCGCAATCTCGGGCAATCTCGAACTGATGCCCGAAACGGCGCGTGGGACGGCCGTGATTGAGGTCACGGATGAGGCCGACATTCAGGACCTGCAGAAGCCGCCGCACCTGGACATCGAGTGGGTGGTCAACCCACACCCGGGTCACAACAGCGATCTTCTGGTCGAACGTGTCAGGAACCTGGCCTGGCAGGACGGCAATCCGTCGGTCTGGGCCGCTTGCGAGTTTTCAAGCATGCGCAAATTGCGCGACTATTTCCGCGGTGAGCGCGGACTCGACAGCACCAACCTGTATATTTCCAGCTACTGGAAGGCCGGAAGCAACGAAGACAACCACAAGATCGCCAAGCGCGAGGACGCGACCGCTGCGGCCTGAGCCAGCGGCCGGCAGACCCGCCGCACACTTGCGCACAACGAAACCGGCCACCGCAAGATGCGGCGGCCGGCACTCCAGTCTCAGCTGTGTGAAGGTCAGCGCCAGTAGGGTGGCTGACCGTAATGCGCGTAGAGATCTTCCTGTGTCGTCGGCGACCAGTCATAATCGCTGTCGCGCTGATATTTCGGCGCGCCCTCGACCTGCTCCTTGGTGATATCGACCTGGTAGCCGCCCAGGCCTTCGTCGTATTTCAGCTTCTCCCAGGGGAGCGGATAGTGGTCATCGCCGATGCCGAAGAAACCTCCGAAACTCAGCATAGCGTAGGACACCTTGCCGCCACGCTTTTCGATCATCACTTTTTCGATGGAACCGATGTGGTTCCCGGTGCGGTCGTAGACTTCGGTACCGGCAACCTTGTCGCTGCCAATCAATGATGCGCTTTCCTTTGTCATGCTCATCTCGTTCTCCTCAATTAGTTGGACAATTCAAGCATCAACCTCGGGAAACATCCCGTGTAGGCCTTTCCTGCGGGGTAATCAGGCACGGCTGTCAGATAAACGTCTGGTTTGAAAAGCGGTTCCGAACAGATATGGGGCGATTTCGCGACGCGCCGGTCGCAATTCCGCTGCAATCGACCTGCTCGCCGCGCGCCAGACTCATCTCGGTGCTGTCGCCGTCTGGTGCCCTTGGCGATTAAGTGTCATTATGGAAATGACCATCAAATTTGAGGGGAAATAAGATGAAGGCCAATTTGTTCGGATCTGCAGCCGCCCTGTCCCTGCTGCTCACCACCGGCGCTCTGTCCGGCACCGGCGCGGAGGGCGTCTTCACCATTTACAATGACACCGAGAGCAATGTGATGTCCGGATTCTACACCAGTGAAGACGACGGCGACAGCTGGAGCACCAACTGGCTCTCCATACAGATCCGGCCCGGTGAAAACGCCGAAGCACGGTTCCACGCCAATTCGGGCCCCTGCGAGCAGGTGCTGCAGGTTGGCTGGGTCGGTCAAGACGGTGGTGAAGTGCTCGATGAACCGGTCGGCATCGACATTTGCGAAGCCAGCAACGTCTATCTCGAGGACAACGACATCAGCTACGACTGATCAAAGCGGCCAGACCGGGGCAAAACTCGCCACGTGGCCGCGCATATCGCTGGTGAGCGGCCGGTCGGTCCGCATTGTGGTGCCCAACATGGCCACGGAGCTTTCTGCCCCTAGCTGAACAGCCGGTCACCCTGCTCGTCGATGATCTGGCGCGCCTTGCGCAAGGTCATGGCTTCAACTTCCTCCCGGCTGGCAAAGATATCGGCGCGGATGAACTTGTGCTCCTTTGCAGCGTCCCCCTCGCCTTTGACAATTCGGCCGGCCAGCCGCCATTGCCCGCCTTCGGACATCGGTTCGGCGTAGATCAGGTAATCCTTGTAGCTGTCCGGCTCATTGGCAGCCTGCGGTGGCTTGGACGTCGCGCCGCCACCGAACATGTTTCGGATGCTGTCCATAATCCCTGCCATGCCATGCTCCTTGCTGTCGCGATCAATCGAGTGCCAGCATCTCCCGGCTGGCCGCCCCGCTCGGCGCGACCATGAATTTGGGTTGCACAAGTGTCATGTCGGGATCACACTCGCGCTGTATGGCTTGCCGCCAGACATGACGGAAAGCCCGGATGCTGATGCGAACCGATCGGCCCGCCATGCACCCTTTCTAGGTCAACTGCAGGGAGAAAGTCCATGAAAGACCAGCGCATTTCCAATATGCTTCATCCAATCTCGAGGCGTTCCTTGCTGGGCGGCCTGGCAGCCACCAGCGCGCTTGTCATGGTGCATCCGTTCACCGCCAGGGCCAATGCCAACCAGGCGCATCTGCGGATCATGGAAACCACCGACCTGCATGTCCATGTCTTCGCCTATGACTATTACGGCGACAAGCCCAACGATACCATGGGACTGGCGCGCACCGCCTCGATCATCGACCAGATCCGCTCGGAAGCCGAAAACTCCATTCTGCTCGACAATGGCGACTTCCTTCAGGGCAACCCGATGGGCGATTACATCGCCTATGAGCGCGGCATGAAGGAAGGGGACATGCACCCGATCATCTCGGCAATGAACGTGCTCGGCTATGATGGCGGAACACTCGGCAACCACGAGTTCAACTACGGTCTCGATTTCCTGTTCAAGGTGATCTCTGGCGCCAATTTTCCGATGGTCTGCGCCAATCTCGCCAAGGGATCACTCGCCGAAAACCCGCGTGACGATGAGCTGTTTCTCAAGCCCTACATGATCCTCGACCGCACCATCAAGGATGGCGCCGGCGAAGAACACCAGATCAAGATCGGCCTAATCGGGTTCGTCCCGCCGCAGATCATGACCTGGGACGCCCGTCACCTGACCGGCAATGCTGCCACCCGCGACATCGTCAAGGCGGCCGAAGCCTGGGTGCCGCAGATGCGCGAGGAAGGCGCCGACATTGTCATCGCGCTCTCGCACTCCGGCATCGGCCAGGAGCAATGGGCCGAAAACCTGGAAAACGCCTCGGTGCCGCTTGCCGCCGTTCCCGGCATCGACGCCATCGTCACCGGCCACAGCCATCTCGATTTCCCGGGCCCGAAATTCGATGGTGTCGCCGGCGTCGACAACGCCAAGGGCACCATTTCCGGCAAGCCCGGCGTCATGGGCGGTTTCTGGGGCTCCCATCTCGGTCTCATCGACCTGATGCTCGAGCGCGATGGAAGCACATGGAAGATCGTCAGCCACAGCTCGGAAGCCCGGCCGATCTATGAGCGCGTCGACAGAAAGGTCAACGCGCTCGTTGCCGACAAGCCGGAGGTGCTCGCCGCGGCCCAGTCGGACCACGAGGCGACGCTTGCCTATGTCCGCACCGCGGTCGGCAAGACGTCTGCGCCGCTGCATTCCTACTTTGCGCTCGTTGCCGACGATCCCTCGGTGCAGATCGTCAGCCAGGCCCAGACCTGGTACGTCACCGAGATGCTCAAGGACACCGAGTGGAAGGATCTGCCGGTGCTCTCGGCAGCCGCTCCGTTCAAGGCAGGCGGCCGCGGCGGCGCGGACTACTACACCGATGTTCCCGCCGGCGACATCGCCATCAAGAACGTGGCCGATCTCTACCTCTACCCCAACACCGTGCAGGCGGTGGTGATCACCGGCGCCCAGGTCAAGCAATGGCTTGAAATGTCGGCCGGCATTTTCAACCAGATCGAGCCGGGCGCCACTGATGCGGAGCTGATCAATGGCGAGTTCCCGTCCTACAATTTCGATGTCATCGATGGCGTGACCTATCAGGTCGACCTCACCCAACCGGCCAGATACAGCCCCAAGGGCGAGCTGCAGAACCCGGAATCAAGCCGGATTCAGGACCTCAGCTTCAACGGTCAACCCGTTGATCCGGAGCAGCAATTCGTGGTCGCGACCAACAATTACCGTGGCGGCGGCGGCGGCAAGTTTCCTGACATCGGACCCGACAAGGTGGTCTTCCAGGCCCCCGACACCAACCGCGACGTCATCGTCCGCTACATCGTCGATCAGGGCACCATCAACCCCTCGGCCGATGGCAACTGGCGCTTTGCGCCGGCCGACGGTGCGACCGTGCTGTTTTCAACGGGCCCCAAGGCAACGGCCTTTGTTGACGACGTCAAGGGCGTCTCGATCGAGCCCGCCGGCGAAGGCGCGGATGGTTTCGCGCTGTACCGCATCACACTCTAACCTTGCAGTTCGCCTTCCACCCTTCCCGCGTCTCGCGCAGGGAGGGTGGAAGTGCCCGCGAGACCAGCGCTGGCTTCGCCTCGAAGCGATGCCGGCATCAGACCCGGCCTTAGCAATTTGATTACCCCTCAATGCGAGACTGCGCAGCCATCAAGTCGGGGGATAAATTGCGATGACGGGATCGACCGGGCGCACCATCAAGCGGGACAAGACCAGGGTAAAGGCCAAGATTGACTGCATGGGCCAGAAGACCACCGGCGCAGTGGTCGACCTGTCGCAGCAGGGAATCTGCCTTCAGATCGATACCGGCATCCCGATGGCGCGCGGCGACAAGATCCATGTCGAGACCGAAGAGATGGGACTGCTGATCGGCACCATCCGCTGGATGCGCGGTGGCCGCATCGGTGCAGCACTGGTGCTGACTTCCAACAACCGTGCCAAGGTTGAAAGCTACTACAAGATGTTTCTCAACAACCACCAGCCGGCATAAGTCCGGTTTCTGGGGCCGGTTCCTATACCAAACTGATCCAGCTCATCGGCACTTGTCTGTTCAGCAAATGAGCGGAGCGGCTTTTGCCCGAGATCGCCATTCGAAAAACTCCAATCTTGGCCAACCGGTTACACGACGCAACCGGCACCTGCACGCCTCAAGATGAAATCCGGATGGTCCTTTTCCCCTGCGTCAAACCAGGGGAACGGCATTAAACCTTTCCACACAGATAGCTGGCACCGTCGCATGACCAACAAGACAACCAGGGCGAACGGACATGAAGAATTTCACCGGGCGGGCACAGCCGAGAAACAAAACCCGGATGCGGGCCAAGATCGATTGCAAGGGCAACGAGACGCCTGGCTCTGTTCTCGACCTCTCCAGGCTCGGCGCCGGCCTTTACCTGTCCCGCGACATCCCGGTGGCCTTTGGGGACGAGATCCACTTCAAGACCGAAGAAATGGGCCATCTGACCGGCACCGTACGCTGGAGCCGGAGCCCGCGGGTTGGCGTGTCCCTGGTTCTCTCATCCAACACCGAGGCCAAGGTCGAGAGCTATTACAAGATGCTCCAGGAAGCCAAGTCACCGGGCTGACGGCCCGCTTCGCTTTTCCGAACGCCTGACAGCAAACACCTCGCTCGCAGGCTGCGTTCAAGCGCTTTATCGGGACTGATACGTCCCTTGGCGTGCTCATCGACCGAACTCCCGATAGTCTGGAGTTAACCGCGGTGACTTCCCCAAAGCCCCGTTCGCGGCCCTTTGAATGCCGCCAGAGCTGCCTTCGCCCACAGCTCACGGGGCGAACCGGGCCGACCTCTCCCCAGCAGAAACCTTTCCCTAGCGCATTGCGTGGGCATGGAGCCTCGCCCAACAGTCCGCCTGGGCAAGGCCCAACACGACTGCGCCCGCAATCGAGCAAGGCACTGAAACCCTGACACCTTCTCGTCCACGCAGGCCGGATCACGCCCGGTCCTGCTCACCGCATCTGGCTCGCCGCTGCGGGGGGCTGGCTCGAACGGACGCGGCTGCACCAGGCAGCCTTATCAATTTGATAACCATGTACTGATAAATTTAGCCTGCCATATTTTGGGGGTTACGCATCATGAGTGACAGACCAAGACGCATGGACCCGCGCGACGCAACTGAATTGCGGGCAACCATCACCTGCATGGGCAGAACAACCCATGCCACAATCATCGACATCTCGATGGGCGGCATGTGTATTTATCTGAATTCTCACATACCGATTTCTCCGGAAGAGGAAATCACCATCAAGACGGAAGAAATGGGTTACCTTACCGGCACAGTGCGCTGGTTCCGCAGGCCGCGCCTTGGTGTGCAGCTCGAGATGTCATCCAACACCGCCGCCAAGGTGGAAAGCTTCTACAAGAAATACATCAAGCATTACATGTCAGCCTGAAGCCCGACTTTGCGATTGCCCTACCCGGGCACGGACCGAAAACCATTGCGCGTCAAGCCTCTCTGCTCCACTGTTCACCCGGTTTGGTGACCGGCTGCAACTGGCAGCCTGACGAGAGGAGCGCGAATGATGGCGAAAACCGCCCGGGGAGCACGCATGGCGCTGTATGTGACAGGAATTCTGATTGTTGCCGGCATTGCTGCTTTTCTTCTCGGTCCACGCCCGCCTTCCGATACCACGATAGAATTTGACCCATCGACACTGTCCGATGATCTCGACGCATACCTTGCAGCATCAGAGGCCGAATTCGACGATCTGCGCCCCGGCAATCAAAAGCAGATCGTCTGGGCCTACCCGGCATCTCGCGCCCGCACGCCCCTTGCCATCATCTATGTTCACGGCTTTTCGGCCAGTCCCGGCGAGCTGCGCCCCCTGCCCGATCTCGTCGCCCGGAAGCTCGGCGCCAATCTCTATTATGCCCGCCTCAGCGGCCACGGACGCAGCGGCGACGCGATGCGCGACGGCTCGGTTCATGCCTGGGTCAATGACTTTGCCGAAGCCGTTGCCATTGGACGCAGGCTCGGCGAGCGCGTCATCCTGATGGCAACCTCGACGGGCGCATCGCTGGCCACCTGGGCCGCCACCCAGCCCGAACTGACGCGCGATGTGGCGGGCCTTGTGCAATTTTCACCGAACTACGGCGTCCAGGCGGCCGGCTCTTCCCTGCTGACCATGCCCTGGGCGAAACAGATGGTGCAGCTGATCATCGGCGATCGGCGCTCATTCGAACCGACAAACCAGTTGCACGCCCAATACTGGACATCCGAGTATCCGAGCCTCGCGCTTTTGCCGATGGCGTCCCTGGTCAAGCTGGCCAATGAGGCCGACGCGGGAGACATCACGATCCCGTCGCTGTTTGTCTATTCTCCGCTCGACCGGATCATCCGCCCGGATCTGGTCAAGGCCAAGGCGGCGGCCTGGGGCGCGCCGACCGAGACCATCGAAGTGAGCGATGCCGACGATCCCAATCACCATGTCATCGCCGGAGACGCGCTGTCGCCCTCCACCACCGAAAAGCTGGCGGCAGCGACCGCTGACTGGATCGCCGGACTGTAGCCCCAACGCGCCGACCGGATCACTCAGATGATCAGATTGGCGATGATCTCGTTGTCGGTGATGTCTTCATAGCTCAGCCCCGCCTTGTCGAAGGCGTCCGTCAACTGGACAAAATTCTCCGGTGACCTGGTCTCGATCCCGATCAGGATGGAGCCGAAGTTCCGTGCCGACTTCTTCAGATATTCAAACCGCGCAATGTCGTCCTCGGGTCCTAGCAGGTTGAGCAGATCCTTCAGCGCACCCGGACGCTGCGGCAGCCGCAGGATGAAGTATTTCTTGGTGCCGGCATAACGCATCGCCCGTTCCTTGACGTCGGGCAAGCGCTCGAAATCGAAATTGCCGCCCGAGACCACGGCAACCACCGTCTTGCCCCTGATCTCGTGCATAGACAGCGCTTCCAGCGCCGAGATCGACAAGGCCCCGGCGGGCTCAAGCACGATGCCTTCGGTGTTGAGGATCCGGGTCATGGTCAGGCAGATGGCATTTTCAGGCACCGTCATCACCTGATCGGGCCGGAAGCGGCGCAGGATCTCGAAATTGCGCGCGCCGATTTCAGCCACCGCCGCGCCGTCAACGAAATTGTCGATCTTGCCGAGTTTCACCCGGTGTCCGGCTTCCAGGCTCGCCTTCAGGCTCGGAGCGCCCGCCGGTTCCACCATCAGGAACCGGTCGGCATCCAGCCGGTCTTCGAAATAACGCGCCGTACCGGCAGACAGCCCGCCGCCGCCGACCGGCAGCACCATCAGATCCGGCGTCTCGTCCTTGGGCAGTTGCGCCATGATCTCGGCTCCGACACTCGCCTGCCCCTCGATGATGTCGTCATGGTCAAACGGCGGCGCCATCAGCGCGCCCTCGGCTGCGGCGAATTCGCGTGCCGCATCATAGCAGGCGTCAAAAAAATCTCCGGTCAGACGGATTTCGATGAACTCGCCGCCAAAAATCCGGGTCTTGTCAATCTTCTGCTGCGGTGTCGTCACCGGCATGAAGACCACACCCTTGCGGCCGAAATGCCGGCAGACATAGGCAAAGCCCTGGGCGTGGTTTCCCGCTGACGCGCAGACAAACAGGTTCTGTTGCGGATTTGCCAGCAAGGCCTTGCGGATGAAGTTGAACGCGCCGCGGATCTTGTAGGACCGCACCGGCGACAGATCTTCGCGCTTGAGCCAGATCCGTGCCCCGAACCGGGCCGACAGATGGTCATTGAGCTGCAACGGCGTGGCCGGGAACAGCTCGCGCATCTCGTCAAGCGCACTGTCGACAGAGCTGCGGAAATCATCGGGAGATTGTGTTTCGGTCATGACGGGTCTATGCCACGGGAAGTGGCCGGTTGCCAACCAGATCCGGCCTTCAAGAGGGCATGGCGTGCACGGCCAGACTTTTCGATCCGCGGTGTTCATCGCCTCAATTGCCGGCCTCTACATCGCGCTCGCCATGCTCGCGCCCGCGGCCCTCGATTACTATTACGGCAATCCAGACTGGCAGGTGTTTGCCGTGTCCTCCTTCGTGGTTGGCGCCATCTGCCTTGCCGCTGCCGCGGCCAATCGCGGCATCAACGCGCCGTTTTCCAGGCGTCTGGGCTTTCTTGTCGTCAACCTGCTGTGGATCACGCTGTCGGTCACAGGCGCCATTCCGTTCTACCTGGCATCGCTCGGGCTCGACATGGCCGACGCGCTGTTTGAATCCGTGTCCGCGGTCACCACCACGGGCGCCACCGTCATATCCGGGCTCGATTCGGCGCCGCCCGGGCTGTTGCTGTGGCGCTCGCTGCTGCAATGGATCGGCGGCATCGGCATCGTCGCCCTGGGCCTGTTGGTTCTTCCCTATCTCAAGGTCGGCGGCTTCACCGTGTTCAAGATGGAATCCTCTGACACTTCTGAAAAGCCGTTCGAACGCTTTGCGGTCTTCGTGCGCGCCTTTTTCGCCATCTATATCGGCCTGACCGTCACATGCGCCATTCTTTACCGCGTGTTCGGGATGAACGATTTCGACGCCCTGAACCATGCCATGACCACCATGGCGACCGGCGGCTTCTCCACCCATGACGCCTCGTTCGGCGCGTTCCAGTCACCTGCCCTGATCTGGACCGCAACGATCTTCATGGCGATTGCCGGCCTGCCCTTCTCGGTGCTGATCCTGTTCGTCGTGCGCGGCCGCTGGGATGCGTTGCGCGATCCGCAGATCTATGCCTATGCCGGCATTCTGCTCGTGCTTTCCGTGCTGATCGCGCTCAGCCTGCGCCTGTCTCAGGGGGAAGGCTTCGGTATCGCCCTCACACACGCCACCTTCAATGTCGTCTCCGTGGTCACCACCACCGGATATGCCAGCACCGACTACACGCTCTGGGGCCCGCTGGCCGTTGCGGTCCTGTTCATGGCGACATTTCTCGGCGGCTGTTCAGGCTCGACCTCTGGCGGCATCAAGGCCTACCGGCTGGTCATCATCGCCAGTTCAATCAGCACCGGACTGATGCGGCTGGTCTACCCCAACAGCGTTCGCCCGGTTCGCTACGGCGCAATCGCCGTCGAGCCCGACATGCAGCGCACGGTATTTCTCTTCGTCTGCGCGTATGTCGGAATTTGGGCTCTGGGATCAATCGCACTGGCAGCCACCGGCCTCGACATCGAGACGGCGATATCGGGCTCCATTACTGCGCTCGCAAATGTCGGCCCGGGTATCGGTCCGGTCATCGGCCCGGCCGGCAACTTCAGTTCACTCGGTGATCCGGCCAAGATCATGCTTGTATTTCTGATGTTGCTTGGACGGCTCGAAATACTGGTGGTTCTGGTCTTGCTGCTGCCCGCTTTCTGGCGCGACTGATCCTTCCCGCGAATTCGAACATTACTAAATTATCCAACGATTAACCAAACCCTGCTTATCTCCTCTGAGCCGGAGGACATGAACGAATGCACGCTTTGCAGGTATCTTTGGACGAGGAAACCGATCTCGAACCCGGAAACGGGTCGAGCGTCTTGACCGAACAGACATCTCCCGGGGAAGACGAGGCACGCCTCGAACGGGCCATGAACGTGATCGGCTCCCAGGTCGGCGAGCTGTCGGTCAACATTGCCGACACCAGCGGCATGGTCAGCGACGTCTCCGGAACGATGTCGCGGCAGGCCGACGAGTTTCACGCCCTCACCCGCGACATCTCGATGATTGCCCGCTCGAACCAGACCGTGGCGGAAGCCTCGCGCGGCGCGATCGAATCCGCCAAGGCCACGAAGGCCGGCCTCGACACCACGACCCAGAGCGTCAACGGCATTCTCGGCAACGCCGTCTCCGACATAAAATCCATGGCCACCAGTGCAACCGAGATCACCGGCGTCCTCAATTCGGTCTCGGGCCAGATCAAGGAGATCCACTCCTTCTCCGAATCCATTCAGGGCATTGCCACCCAGACCCAGCTGCTGGCCGTCAATGCCGGCATCATGGCGGCCCATGCCGGGGAAGCCGGCCGCGGATTTGCCGTTGTCGCCGACGCCGTCAAGCAGCTCGCCGACAAGACCGGCACCGTCTCGCGCGACATCGTCTCCAGGCTCGAGGCGCTGCGCGCCATCGTCGACAAGCTGCAAAAGCAGAACGCCGACAACGAGATGGTGGCGACCGCCGCGCACCAACGCTCGACCGAGATTGACGGCGAGCTGCAGAAATTCACCGGCTTCAGCCAGACCGTGGCCGGCATGATCAGCGAGATCGAGCGGATCAGCGATCCGGTCGAGGAGACCACGAGAGCCTGCTCGACGGTTCTCGCCAAGGTCTCCGATCTCGACAAACAGGTTCACTCGAGCGCCGACATGCTGATTGCCGCCAGCGCAAAGATCGACCGGCTGGTGTCTTTTTCCGAAAACGTCATCGGTGAAGTGGCCCAGAGCGGCGTCGAGACCGAGGACACACCGCTCATCCGCCATTGCATCGCCAGGGCAAAGGATGTCAGCGCGATTTTCGAGCAGGCGGTCAGTTCGGGAGCGCTGTCGCTCGGCGACCTGTTTGACGAAGACTACCAGCCCATCGCCGGGACCGATCCCCAGCAACACATGACACGCTTCACCCGCCACACCGACCGTCTGCTGCCGCCCATCCAGGAAGCCATGCTCGACGTCGATCCGCGGGTGACCTTCTGCGCCGCGATTGACCGCAACGGCTATCTGCCGACCCACAATCACATCTACTCGCAGCCACAGAGTTCCGATCCGGTCTGGAATGCCGGCAATTGCCGCAACCGCCGGATCTTCAACGACCGCACCGGGCTCGCCGCCGGGCGCAACACCAAGCCGTTCCTGCTTCAGACCTACCGGCGCGACATGGGCGGCGGCAGTTTCACCCTGATGAAGGACCTCTCGGCCCCGATCATCGTCAACGGACGCCACTGGGGCGGCCTGCGCATCGGCTTCAAGATCAACGCTTGAGGTCGGTGCCGCGCCATCCGGCGCGCTAATGGCAGTTTGAAAATTATGGTGCGGACGACGGGAATCGAACCCGTACAGCCTTGCGGCCGAGGGATTTTAAGTCCCTTGCGTCTACCAGTTTCGCCACGTCCGCACGTGGTCTAGTCGGTACAAGACGATCACCCGGCAGGCAAGACTTGTCGTGTGGATTGGCAAAAACAAACCGCGCCCGGCAATCTCTGCCGGACGCGGTTGATCCTGTTGCCTGGCAGGCAGGTTTCGTCAGGCGACGATCTTGGCAGCGATTTCGGCCACCCGCTTGCCCTGGAACTCGGCTCCTTCGAGCTCCTGCTCTGACGGCATCCGCGACCCGTCGCCATTGCTGGTGGTGGTCATGCCGTAAGGCGAGCCGCCGCGCACAACATCGTTGCCCATCTGGTCCTGATAGGCATAGGACAATGGCACGATGATCATGCCGTGATGCTGCAAAGCTGCCTGCGTGGTGATGATCGCCATCTCCGAACCGCCATGCTGCGTGGCGGTCGAGGCCATCACCGAGCCCACCTTGTTGATGAGCTTGCCTTCGGCCCACAGCGGACCGGTCTGGTCGAGGAAATTCTTAAGCTGGGACGCCATCATGCCGTAGCGGGTCGACACACCGAAGATGATCGCATCATAATTTACCAGTTCCAGCGGCTCGGCGATGGCGGCCTCCTGATCGAGCTTGTAATGGGCGCCCTTGGCCACCTCTTCCGGCACCAGCTCGGGCACCCGCTTGATGGTCACATCGGCTCCGGCCGCAGCCGCGCCCTTGGCCGCAGCCTGCGCCATCGCTTCCATGTGGCCCCAGCTCGAATAGTAAAGCACCAGTACCTTCGCCATCGTCATCTCCTTTTCCGTGGTTGCCGCCTGTGCGGTTTCTGCACCAGAGATAGACGCATTATCGTTCATAAAAAGCGGGCAAACGCAGCACGGATTGTTCACAAATCCGGCCTTGCCACCGATCGCTGCTCCCTTGCACGCAAGCCCATGAAAGGTCTATTCAGAACAACTTGGCAAAGGAGAGTGAGCATGAACGAAGCCCGTCCAGTAACCGCCGCAGCGCTTGCCATCGGCGATGAACTGCTGTCGGGCCGCACCCGGGACAAGAACATCGGCCATCTCGCCGAATTGTTGACCGCAGCCGGCATCGATCTCGAGGAAGTCAGGATCGTGCCGGATGATCAGGATCGCATCGTCGAGGCGCTCAATGCTCTGAGATCTCGCTATGATTACGTGTTCACTTCTGGCGGCATCGGCCCGACCCATGACGACATCACCGCGGACGCGGTCGCGGCAGCCTTCGGTGTCGCCTGCACCCACGATGCCGATGCGCTCGCGCTGCTGGGGGCGCACTACGCCGAACGCGGCCTGGAATTCACCGAGGCCCGCCGCCGCATGGCGCGCATGCCGGTGGGCAGCCATCACATCGACAACCCTGTCAGCAAGGCCCCGGGCTTCGTGATCGGCAATGTCCATGTCATGGCCGGGGTGCCATCGGTGTTTCAGGCCATGCTCGACAATGTCCTGCCGACATTGAACACCGGAGTGAAGATCCACTCGGACAAGGTCAGTTGCCCTTACGGAGAAGGCGATATCGGCGATCCGCTGAGCGCCATCGCCAAGGCCCACCCCCTGGTCAATATCGGCTCCTACCCGCGTTTTACAGGCGACGCATTTTCCACCGAGATCGTCATCCGTGGCCGCGATCAGGAGGCCATCGCCGCGGCCAAAACTGATGTCGAGGCAATGCTCTTGAGCACCGGAGCAAGGCTCGGCCCCAAGGCCGTTTGATACGGATCAATGCGACCACTCCGCGCGCGTTGCATGGTATGATCAAGTATTCGCCACTGCGCCCCGCAAAGGAGACCAATCCATGACCTACCACACGATCCTCGCTGTCTATGCAACGCAGGCCGACGTGGCACCGGTGACATCGGCCATTGCCGGTTTTGCAGCGGGCAAGGAGGTGCATCTGATCGGATGCCATGGCGAACCCTCGCAATTTGTCGTGCTTTCAGCCCCCATCGACGTTCCCGACGCAGCCACCATCGCGGCCTTGTACGAGCAGGCCGACCTGCGCATGCGCGAGGTCGGCGATGCCTTCAACAAGGCCTGCGAGGCCGAAGGCCTGTCGCATGAATGGCGCCCGGTCCGCTCGCCCGGCGGCGACAGCGCCGTCTCCGCGCTTGCCAGCGCCCGCTCGGCGGATCTTGTCGTCGTCCGGCAGCCCGACCGCGCCGCCGATGAGGACATGGCGACAAACATCGAGGCGCTGCTGTTTGAGGGCGGCCGTCCGGTGCTGTTCCTTCCCTCCAGCGGCGAGCTGGCCACGCCGGTCAAGCGGATCCTGATTGCCTGGGACGGCTCGCGCGAAGCAGCCCGCGCTACCCATGATGCGCTGCCGTTGCTCAAGGCCGCCGAAGCGGTTGAGATCGTCGTGGTCGACCCCGACAAGCTGCCGGATATCGACGCGCCACTCGCAGGCACCGATATCGCCAGCTGCCTGTCGCGCCACGGCGTCCACGCCAATGTCACGACGGTTTCCAAGGGCGATGGCACGACAGCCGAAGCGATAGCCGCACAGGTCGCTGCCAGCAATGCCAACCTCGTCGTCATGGGCGCCTACACCCACCAGCGGCTGAGGGAATGGCTCTTCGGCGGCGTCACCCGCGCCTTTGTCGAAAACTCCCCGGTGCCGGTGCTGATGTCGCGCTGACGCCTCGCTCCGCCTCTGACCTGACGCGAGTCGTCTCAAGCTCCATACCCTTGCGTCCATTTGCGCCGGGCCGGCAGAAAACCCTGCGGACAGTGACAACATGGCCTTGCCCGGCGGCTTGCCTTCCGCCCCCAATTTCGGCTATTTGCGGCGTTTACCCTGCAAACAGCGGCCATGGGGGCTGCCTGCACATTCAAGGAAGCCAGCCATGTCCCTTCCAGACAAAGCCTTTCCGGTCTCGTGGGACCAGTTTCACCGTGACGCGCGGGCGCTTGCCTGGAGATTGAGCGGCAGCGGACAGGTCTGGAACTCGATTGTCTGCATCACCCGTGGCGGGCTGGTTCCTGCGGCCATCATCTCCCGCGAACTCGACATCCGCCGCATCGACACGGTTTCGGTCGCCTCCTACCATGACTATGTCAACCAGGGCGAAATGCAGGTTCTCAAGGAAATCAATTCCGAGATCCTGGAGACTGAAGGCGAAGGCGTCCTCATCGTCGACGATCTGACCGACACCGGCAAGACCGCGGCCATTGTCCGCGCCATGCTGCCAAAAGCCCATTTCGCGACCGTCTACGCCAAGCCCAAAGGCCGGCCTCTGGTCGATACCTTCGTCACCGAAGTCAGCCAGGACACCTGGATCTATTTCCCCTGGGACATGGGCTTTGCCTATGTCGAACCGATCGCCAAGGATTCGCGCGGCTGAACAGGAACCAGCCTGCGCTCTGTTCGGAAGCTCGTTGCTCAAGGCGTCCCCGGGCTTTGACAGGTCAGCCCTTTGGGATATGCAAGCCCGAGCTGCACTTGGCTGGGCAGGACAACCAAATACTCAAGACCTCGCACTTAATCTCAGGGCGTTGTTAACTCTCTTTATATACATTTGTTGGAATATGCCGGGTCAGAACTGATGACCCGGCTGGAATGATATCAGCTTGTAAAAGCCTCCCGGAGGCATGCATCGCGGCCCAAGGGCATTTCATTCACCATCATGCAGCCATCCACACCACCACCCAGCAACCTGTTCAGGCAGTGCCGCATTGTCGGCATCAACCTCGCCGTGATCGTTGTTGTGTTGTCGGCAGCAGCCATTGTCCCCCGGAACGGCCAGGCCCTGGTGATCGTGTCGCCATGGAGCGATCCTTCACGGGTTGTCGATGTCATTTCCCAGGCCGGTGGATCCATCATCAACGGCACGGGTGCGCCCTATGCGGCAGTCGCTCATTCCGATGAACCGGGCTTTGCCCTCCGCCTGTTCAGTTCCGGCGCCATGCTGGTCCTCGACGGCAGTCTCGCTTTCTTTTGCAGGAGTACACCTTCGCCATGAACTTCATGATTTCGCTACGCACCCGCGCAGCCATCGCGATCATTTCGCTGCTGTGGATCAACGTTGGCATGATGGCCCTGAGGTTCTTGTGGGGCATGGAAGCTGACCCCGTCATTGTCCTGGGCGGCGGCACCGCCATCGCCGGCGCGGCAACACTGACCTGGTGGAACGACCGAACCGGCACGGCAACGCAGATTTCCACGGCCCTCGCCCATGCGGCAAGCGTCGCCCTGCTGGTCTATGCGTTTTCTGGCTCTCCATACCAGATCGACATGCACATGTACTTCTTCGCCAGCCTGGCGATCTGTGCAGCCTGGGTCAACTGGCAGCCGATCCTGGCATTCGCGGGCCTCACGGCCGTGCATCACCTGGTGCTGTTCTTCCTGATTCCCGCGGCTGTGTTTCCCGGCGATTCCGATTTCGGCCGGGTTGTGCTGCATGCGGTCATCCTGATCCTCGAGGCCGGCGCACTGGTGGCTTTGGGTCATTCGCTCGCCAAGGCCTTTGCCCAGAACGAGGAAGCGATGATCAAGACCCGTGCGGCCAATGAGCAGGCCAGCGAGATGTCGCACAAGGCCGAGGAGGCCCAGCAACAGAACCTCGAAAACGCAAAGCGCCGGGAAGCCGAGCGCGCCGCCGACACCGCACGTCTGCAATTCGCCATGGAATCGCTTGGCGGCGGCCTTCGCAAGCTCGCCGAGGGAGATCTCCGCGTTCGCCTGACCGACGAGTTTGACGAGACCCTCGAAGTCCTCAGGGGTGATTTCAACACGTCGATGGAATCACTTGAGCAACTGGTTGCCGAACTCGGCGGCTCCGCGCGTCAGATGAGCGAAGGTTCAAACAGTGTCTGCGCCGATGCCGAGCGGATTTCCAAACGAACCGAGCAGCAGGCCGTCTCGCTTGAAGAAACCGCCGCCGCCATCGGCCGTATTACCGAAAACGTCCAGTCCGCTTCAAAACGCGCGGGCGAAGCAGGACGTCTGGTCGACGAAGCCACCAAGAACGCCTCGGTCTCGGAAACCATTGTCTCCAAGGCCGTCAACGCCATGACCGAGATTGAAGACTCATCGCGTCAGATCGGCCAGATCATCACAGTCATCGACGAAATCGCCTTCCAGACCAACCTGCTGGCACTCAATGCCGGCGTGGAAGCCGCCCGCGCCGGGGAAGCCGGAAAGGGCTTTGCGGTCGTGGCCCAGGAAGTGCGCGAACTGGCGCAACGCTCGGCCAGCGCGGCCAAGGAAATCAATGCGCTGATCGACACCTCCTCGACACAGGTCAGCAGCGGCGTCACCCTGGTCAACCAGACCGGTGAAGCGCTGCGCTCCATCGGCGAGCAGGTCAAGGAAATCAATGACTATATCGCCAAGATCGTCGAGACCGCGCGCGAGCAGGCCACCGACATTTCCGAAATCAACTCCGCCGTGGTCAACATGGACCAGACCACGCAGCAGAATACCGCGCTGGTGGCCGACACGACCAAATCGATCCGCGGCCTTGCCGGAGATGCCGATGGGCTTGTTGCCAAGCTGGCGGTCTTCAACGTCAACGAACGCAACGCGTCGCGCCCTGCCCCGGCTGTACCGGCAAAGACCGCGGTCGCCGCACCGGCACCCGCTCCACAGCCTCCGCGCCCGGCACGTCACGCCAGCGGTGGAGCAGCCGTGGCCGTTGCACAGGAATGGGACGAGTTCTGATCCCGCAGGGTCATATTTGGACCCCACAGCACTGGTCAGCCTTGGACTTACCGTTTGACGCACTATCTCAGGGACACGGCACGCGCTGTGTCCCTTTTTGCTCAAGGCCGAAGCGGCCCCGTGCCTGACCTTGAGGAAAGAGCTGACGCGATCGGCTTTTTCGTCGCCGCCTCACCCCGAAGGGCCGGGAACCGCCATGCGGCCGGGCTCTGTATCAAATTGGTCACAATTAGGTGACAAAATGAAAACAGGAGAATCAGCAGACATGACAGCTTTCGACAGGCTCAAGACCATACTGGACCTGTTCAGGCATCCCGGTGAGGCGAGACAAAAACTCAAGAAGAAGCCCAAGCGGCAATCTGCAGCGGCAATTTTCCGCGGCACGGGAGAGAATTGCGAATTGTTGCTGATCACCAGCCGCGACACCGGCCGCTGGATCGTTCCCAAGGGCTGGATCGAAGACGATGAGGATGGCGCCGCGGCTGCCATCCGCGAGACCTGGGAAGAAGCCGGCCTGATCGGCGAAGCCCTGCCCGGCGGCCCTGTCGGACGCTACCGCTACATCAAGCAGAGAGCGCGCCGCAGCGATGCCCTGTGCGATGTCGATGTCTATCTTCTCAAGCTGCTCGAGGAGCGCGATCACTGGCCCGAGCGCGATGAACGGCGACGCAAATGGTTCCCCGTTGCCACCGCAATCGGCCTGGTCGCCGAAGAAGAACTGAAGGATGTCATTCGCGACGCCTTCCGCTATGTCAAGGCAGCCTGATTTTCATCATCAGCAAGCAACACCGAATCCCCTGCCCCTTGCCGGCAGCTCCGGCAGAGCAAAGTGCGGGCCACCGCTGCTCCGGCTGGCACTAGTTCACGCCGATACTTGACCGGGAAGCATGTATCGGCCTGCTTCCGGCCCGGATCCTAAAGCATTGATTATGCGCCGCTCCTGTCAGGATTGAGTCGGCTGACCATCGGCGCAGATTGAGCCGCAGCAATTCTTTCACGTTTCTGCGAGCAATGGCGCGGGCTATGAAATCTGTGATTGTCCTCGTTTTCCACAGTGCTTTTCCACTAGATATGGTGTGCAAGAATCTGCCACCGACAACCCCTTGACGCATCCACCCGAGTCGCTGCTTATAGGACAAACGTTGCGGCGGCGGCGCGGCTGGGATGTTCAGAGGCCAGTCAAATCTCGACATTTTGCGTTTCACAGCATCTTTCCCCGTGAGAGTCACGGTGGTTCGAGGGGCTCGCTTTGATGCGGAAAAATGGCGACGATCTGCCATATTGGGGACTGGCATAAATTACTTGTTAACACTATATTTAGTGTTTGCAGCCAACCTAACCACAAGATAGAGCATTCCCTGCGACGGGAATCTCACTGAGTGACCGAGTAAGATACACTGGCTGCGCAATGAGTGCGCGGCCTGCGGGACAGCTGTTGCCGAGACGCAAGAAATGCGTACGGCGTCGAATTCATAAAGAGGACTACAATGCGCATCGAACGTCGGTTCACCAAAGACGGCCAGTCAGCCTATGCAGACATCGAATTCCGCAAGGCTACGAGCGAGATCAAGAACCCTGACGGTTCGGTGGTCTTCCGCCTCGCCGACATCGACGTGCCGGTTCAGTTCAGCCAGGTCGCAGCCGACATCCTGGCGCAGAAATATTTCCGCAAGGCCGGCGTTCCCGCGCGCCTGAAGAAGGTCGAGGAAAATTCCGTGCCGTCATGGCTGTGGCGCTCGGTCGCTGATGAAGAAGCCCTTGCCGAGCTGCCCGAGGACGAGCGCTACGGCTCGGAAACCGATGCCCGCCAGGTCTTTGACCGGCTCGCCGGCACCTGGACCTACTGGGGCTGGAAGGGCGGCTACTTCTCCTCCGAAGACGACGCCCGCGCCTTCATGGACGAGCAGGCCTACATGCTCGCCACCCAGCGCGTTGCCCCCAATTCCCCGCAATGGTTCAACACCGGCCTGCACTGGGCCTACGGCATTGATGGCCCCGGCCAGGGCCACTTCTATGTCGACCCGTTCACCGGCAAGCTGACCAAGTCGAAATCCTCCTACGAGCACCCGCAGCCGCATGCCTGCTTCATTCAGTCGGTCGAGGACGATCTCGTCAACGAGAACGGCATCATGGACCTCTGGGTCCGCGAAGCGCGCCTGTTCAAATACGGCTCGGGCACCGGCTCCAACTTCTCGCACCTGCGCGGTGAAGGCGAAAAGCTCTCGGGCGGCGGCAAGTCGTCGGGCCTGATGAGCTTCCTCAAGATCGGCGACCGTGCTGCCGGCGCCATCAAGTCGGGCGGCACCACCCGCCGTGCGGCCAAGATGGTCGTGGTCGACATCGATCACCCCGATATCGAGGACTACATCAACTGGAAGGTCAAGGAAGAGCAGAAGGTTGCAGCCCTCGTCACCGGTTCCAAGATCGTGGCGACGCACCTCAAGGCCATCATGAAGGCCTGCATGAACTGCGAAGCCGACAATGACGCCTGCTTCGACCCCAAGCAGAACCCGGCGCTCAAGCGCGAGATCAAGGCTGCCAAGAAGGACCAGGTGCCGGAGAACTACGTCAAGCGCGTCATCCAGTTTGCACGCCAGGGCTATACCGACATCGAGTTCAAGACCTACGACACCGACTGGGATTCGGAAGCCTACCTGACGGTATCGGGCCAGAACTCCAACAACTCGGTCTCGATCAAGGACGACTTCCTGCAGGCGGTTGAAGCCGACGGCGACTGGAACCTGACCGCCCGCAAGGACGGCAAGGTGATGAAGACCCTCAAGGCCCGCGATCTGTGGGAATCCATCGGCCATGCGGCCTGGGCGTCGGCCGACCCGGGCCTGCACTACAACACCACCATGAACGACTGGCACACCTGCCCGGCGGCCGGCCCGATCCGCGCCTCCAACCCGTGCTCGGAATACATGTTCCTCGACGACACGGCCTGCAACCTTGCCTCGCTCAACCTGCTGCGCTTCAAGGACAAGGACACCAAGCGCATCAACATCGCCGATTACGAGCATGCCGTCCGGCTCTGGACCATCGTGCTGGAAGTCTCGGTGATGATGGCGCAGTTCCCCTCGCACCAGATTGCCGAGCTCTCCTACAAGTACCGCACGCTCGGCCTTGGCTTCGCCAATATCGGCGGCCTGCTGATGACCACCGGCATTCCCTATGACTCCAAGGAAGGCCGCGCCATCTGCGGTGCGCTGACCGCGATCATGACCGGTGTTGCCTACGCCACCTCGGCCGAGATGGCCGGCGAGATCGGCCCCTTTGCCGGTTTCAAGGAAAACAAGAAGAACATGCTGCGGGTAATCCGCAACCATCGCCGCGCAGCCCACGGCGAAGTCACCGGCTACGAGGACCTGTCGGTCAACCCGGTCGCACTGATCCATGAGGATTGCCCTGATCAGGACCTCATCACCCACGCAACGGCTGCCTGGGACAAGGCGCTCGCGCTCGGCGAAAAGCACGGCTACCGCAATGCGCAGGCCACCGTGATCGCGCCCACCGGCACCATCGGCCTGGTGATGGATTGCGACACCACCGGCATCGAGCCCGACTTCGCGCTGGTCAAGTTCAAGAAGCTCGCCGGCGGCGGCTACTTCAAGATCATCAACAACGCGGTGCCCGAAGCGCTGCGCACGCTTGGCTATTCCGAGGCCCAGCTGGCCGAGATCGAGGCCTATGCGGTCGGTCACGGCAACATCAACCAGGCGCCCGGCATCAACCCCGGCTCGCTCAAGGCCAAGGGCTTCACCGACGCCCAGATCGAAGCCGTCAACGGCGCCACCAAGGCCGCCTTCGATATCAAGTTCGTGTTCAACAAGTGGACGCTGGGCGAAGAGTTCTGCAAGGACGTGCTCGGCTTCACCGATGAGCAGATGAACGATTTCTCCTTCGACATGCTCTCGGCCATGGGCTTTTCCAAGAAGGACATCGAAGCCGCCAACATCCATGTCTGCGGCGCGATGACGCTCGAAGGTGCGCCGCACCTGAAGGAAGAGCACTATCCGGTGTTCGATTGCGCCAACCCGTGCGGCAAGGTCGGCAAGCGCTACCTGTCGGTGGAAAGCCACATCCGCATGATGGCGGCCGCCCAGCCGTTCATCTCGGGCGCGATCTCGAAAACCATCAACATGGCCAACGACGCCACCGTTGATGACTGCAAGAACGCCTACATGCTGTCCTGGAAGCTGGCGCTGAAGGCCAACGCGCTCTACCGCGACGGCTCCAAGCTGTCGCAGCCGCTCAACGCCTCGCTGATCGAGGATGACGAGGACGAGGATGACGCCATCGAGACGCTGGTGGCCCAGCCGGCTGCCGCCCAGGCCGTCGCCGTCACCGAAAAGATCGTCGAGCGCGTGGTCGAGCGTCTCTACCGCGACCGCGAGAAGCTGCCCAACCGCCGCAAGGGCTACACCCAGAAAGCCGTCATCGGTGGCCACAAGGTCTATCTGCGCACCGGTGAATTCGACGATGGCCGTCTCGGCGAGATCTTCATCGACATGCACAAGGAAGGTGCTGCCTTCCGTGCGATGATGAACAACTTCGCCATCGCCATCTCGCTCGGCCTGCAATACGGCGTGCCGCTCGAGGAATATGTCGAGGCCTTCACCTTCACCAAGTTCGAGCCTGCCGGCATGGTGCAGGGCAACGACGCGATCAAGAACGCCACCTCGATCCTGGATTACATCTTCCGCGAGCTGGCCGTTTCCTACCTGTCGCGTCACGATCTGGCCCATGTCGACACGTCCGACTTCGGCAACACGGCGCTTGGCAAGGGCATTTCCGAAGGCAAGGCACAGCCCTTCTCCAAGGGCCTGACCCGCGGCGCATCACTCAAGGTCGTCACCGGTGCGGGTGCCGCCGGCAGCACCGAACCCAAGGGCCAGGCCGCCCCCGCCAAGGGCGCACCAGCCGCAGGCTCCTCGGTGATCACCGCCTCGTTCTCGTCAAAGGCAACGTCGAGCAAGACCTCCAGCAACCTGGCGGTCAAGTCCGACGAGGCCGAAGCGCTCGCCACCGACGGCGCCGTCGCCTTCAAGCGGGACTACGAGGAACGCGCCGAGGAACTGGCGGTCGAGATCGAAATGGACGAGACCCTGTTCTCCGACGACGCCGCCGACGAGGCAGCCCAGGCCAAGGTCGACGCCAAGAAGGTCGAAGCCGACCGCCGCGCCAAGTCGATCATGCAGGGCTACACCGGCAACATGTGCGCCGAATGCCAGAACTTCACCATGGTGCGCAACGGCACCTGCGAGAAGTGCGACACCTGTGGAAGCACGAGCGGGTGCAGCTGAGGTCAATTTGAATTGAAACGATCGGCCCGGGGGAAACCTCGGGCTGATTGCTTTTTGACACGCAGTTCCGTTCAAGTCCTGGTCATCTGTCCCAATTCACCGCCTGCGCATCCGGAACATCACGGAATGGATCCTCGGCTCGGGGGCCGAGGATGACGACGGATGGGGCGAAGTCAATTGGCAAGCCGAGGCTCATCAGGAGTTCAAGGACACTCCCACCCGCTTCGTCATCCTAGGGCTTGACCCTAGGATCCATTCCGCAATCTTCTGGTCCAGCAGGATGCAGCGTGCGGCACGAACCTCGAACGCCCAGGCCACCGGCGCGTTGGATGTCACCGAACTAATCACCACCCGGTCCCGCGAAACAGCTCGAACCAGTCCGGATTGTGTTTCTCGATCAGTTCGATCTTCCATTGCCGCGGCCAGCGCTTGAGCGATTTCTCGCGCCGGATGGCGTCGCGGATATCGAAGTGCTCTTCATACCAGACCAGTCTGCGCAAACCGTAGCGGCCGGTAACACGCGAGCCGCCGCCTGCCACATGCTTGGGAATCCGGCGCCCCAGATCATTGGTGACGCCGATGTAAATGGTTCCGCCCTTGCGGCTGGCCAGCATGTAGACATAACCGGTCATCGCGAAATGATACCGCAGGTTGCAACATCACGGAATGGATCCTCGGCTCGGGGGCCGAGGATGACGACGGATGGGGCAAAGTCAATTGGCAAGCCGAGGCTCATCAGGAGTTCAAGGACACTCCCACCCGCTTCGTCATCCTAGGGCTTGACCCGAGGATCCATACCGCGATCTTCCGGTCCAGCAGGATGCAGCGTGCGGCACGAACCTCGAACGCCCAGGCCACCGGCGCGTTGGATGTCACCGAACTAACCACCACCCGGTCCCGCGAAACAGCTCGAACCAGTCCGGATTGGTCTTCTCGATCAGATCGATCTTCCATTGCCGCGGCCAGCGCTTGAGCGATTTCTCGCGCTGGATGGCCTCGCGGATATCGAAGTGCTCTTCATACCAGACCAACCTGCGCAAACCGTAGCGGCCGGTAAAACGCGAACCGGTGCCGCTCGCATGCTCTGGAACTCGCCGCCCCAGATCATTGGTGACGCCGATGTAAATGGTTCCGCCCTTGCGGCTGGCCAGCATGTAGACATAACCGGTCATCGCGAAATGATACCGCAGGTTGCAGCATCACGGAATGGATCCTCGGCTCGGAGGCCGAGGATGACGATCGGGAGAGAAACTACGACAAATTCAGACATCCACCGCAGTCAATGAGGCTATGCCTCACCGCCGCGCTTTACGCGCGGCATAGCGCTTGTCGCGCTTTTCCTTCAATGCGGCCATTTCCGCGATGGCGTTTTCGGCACGGGCTTTTTCTTCGGCCTCGCGGGCGATGGCGTCAGCATTGGCAGCGGCGTAGGCAGCCTCCTCGGCGGCCTTTGCCTCGGCTGCCTTGCGCTCCTCTTCTTCGAGCTTGAGCCGCTCGCGTTCGGCGCGGCGCAGTTCGCGCGCCTCGGCCACAGCTGCGCGCTCGGCGCGCTTGGCGATCATTTCCGGGTCGTCCGGTTTCGGCGCGGCCTTCATTTTCTCCAGAAGCTTCTTCTTGGCTTCCATGGCATCCTGACGGCGGTCGGTGAAACCGGTGCGTGCTTGCTTTTTCAAACGAAATTCATCCTGGTTGGGGATCGATGCCTAAACGGCAGGCCGCCAGATGCGGCGATCCACCCGCTATGTGCCGTCCGGACAGCCTTAATTCAACCCTGAGACACCAATTAGACAAAGACTCTTTGCCAAAGTGCCGTTCTCAACGCCCGAAAGCGGGTCTGAACGGCGTGCGCACCCCGGAAAGCCCAGCCTGCGGGTCACGCGCGCATTTGCAGCTTCAGCAAAGCGGTGCAGTAATGGAGCCTTCGACCCAGCCCGTCTGCGCAGCCTGGCCACACCAAACCCGAGAGGACCGCAATGCCCCTCACCTATGCCATTGGCGATGTTCACGGTCGCCGCGACCTGCTGCAAGCCGCGCTGCAGGCAATCCGCACCGACAGCGGCGGACGCGAAGCCCGCATCATCTTCCTCGGCGACATCATCGATCGCGGCCCCGAAAGCCGGCAATGTCTCGATCTGGTGATCGCCACGCTGGACAGCTATCCCGGTTCTCGCCTGATCCTCGGCAATCACGAAGAGTTCCTTTTGTCCTTCCTTGACGCCGAGACCCCCGAGCAACGCAACTCGGTCGCCAGCCGCTGGCTCTCCAATGGCGGCACGGAAACCCTGCAATCCTACGGCATTGACGAGACCGGCGATCGCGACACCATTGCCCGGGACCTGCAAGGCGCGTGTTCCGCCCACATTGACGCCCTGCGCGCAGCGGACTGGATGGTCGAGACCGAACACCACGTCTTTGTTCATGGCGGCATCGATCCGCATTTCGCGCTCGGCGATCAGGATCCGGTGACCACCCGCTGGATCCGGGACAGGTTTCTCGACCACAAGGCCGTCCTGCCGAAGATCGTCGTCCACGGCCACACCGTCACCCAGTCGGCGCTGCCCGAGCTGCACAGCAACCGCCTGGCGCTCGACACCGGCGCGGTGCTGACCGGCCACCTGACCTGCGCCGTCTTCGAGAATGACGAACCAGCCCGGTTTCTTGCCACCGATGATCACGGCGCACAAATCGAAGTGGGTGAGGTTCGGCCGCTCGACTGCCGCTAGCGGCTTTCCGCGAAAAACCGCCGCAATCTGCCTCAGCAAACAAAACAAAGGCCACGCCAGAAACCGGCGTGGCCTTCACGTTTACTCGGATCGACGCAAACCGGCTTACTTCAGACCCATGCAGCTTGCGTAATAGCTCACGGTTGCAGGCCAGTCGGAAAACATGCCGACAATGCCGACATCCTGCGCCAGAACATCGAGCACCTCGTACATCTGCCCGTCGCTCGAGAGCACGTCCTTGACCGACTGATAGTACCAGCCGCCGCCATTGGTGAGAGAACCGGACCGCTCGAACGACCAGGCGATGATCTCGAGACCGGCCTTTTTCGCTTCCAGTGCATAAGGCGACGGCACCATCTTGCCGTCAGCCACCGTCAGCAGCATCCAGATCGGCGGTGCAATGTAGTTGACGCCTTGGTCGGCGAGCTCCTGCATCGACGGCTCGAAACTCTCGGGCTTGAGGATATCAAAGCCGTCGCTGCTGTAGCGGCCATCGAGATAGACCGCCTGGGCGCCGAATTCCGGCTCGTTCTCGATCCAGTAGAGCACATCGTCGAGATTGAAGGATTGCGGCCAGACATCGGAGGCAGGAATGCCCGCCTGCTTGTACTCGTCGATCATCTTCTGCGCGTAATCGGCTTGCGTGAAACCCTCGAATGGCATCTCGACCGACGGCGATTTCAGCTCCGGTGTAAACTTGCCGCCAAGCGATGCGATCAGCGCGATCGATTCGGCATGGGTCATCACCGTGCCGCCGGCGGCTGCGTAAAGATCGGTGCGCCAGCCGGCGGTGCCGTTCATGTAGTCCTCGACCGTCTCGGCCTTGCTGTTGGCCGCATCCATCTTGCCGTTGAGCGTGCGGAACTCGGCCAGCGTGATATCCGAGGCCCGGCATTCGGCCGAGGCCTTGCCGTCACCCGCAGGGGTAAATCCCCTGGTGCATTTGTCAGCCAGCCCGGTGCCGAGAATATTGGTCGTGGTGTGCAGATCATTCTGCGCGTGGCGGCAGACCAGCTCCTTGTCCTTGGTAAAGGTGACATCGCATTCGATAATGCCCGCGCCCATTTTCGCCGCTGCCATGTAGGATTCGCGCGTGTGCTCGGGAAACTGCAGCGGCGCGCCGCGATGGCCGATCGAAAACAGCGTCTTTGACACCGGCTTGCCGGCACAGGCACGCAGCTCGTCCTTGAGCGCGCCGTCAGCCATCTTCTCGATCAGAAAGGCCGGTCGCGGGCCCACCTCTATGTCCGAGGCGATGGCGCTGGAGGCAATACCGGCGGACAGGGCAATGGCGATCAAACTTGCTTCTACAAAACTGGTCATGGGAAAACTCCGTGTTGGAAAGCCCGAACTAGACCTTTAACACGACAGCCACATGTCAGCCGCGGGCAAATTCGTCCGGGCCCACAAGCCTCCCGCGTAACCAGCCCCTATACGTCCCACCATCCCCTTCCCCTCACCGGTTGAAGGCGCTACACCGTCGGCACTTCAATGCGAAAGGCCCATGCAATGAGCGACGAAACCCGGGATTCAAATGGCACGGTGCTTTCCGATGGCGACAACGTCACCGTGATCAAGGATCTCAAGGTCAAGGGCACCTCCTCCACCATCAAGCGCGGCACCCTGGTCAAGGGCATCCGGCTGACCGGCAACCCCGACGAAGTCGAATGCCGGGTGGAAAAGATCAAGGGCCTGGTGCTCAGGACCGAGTTCCTGAAAAAGGCCTGAGCGACTTTCGCCAACGCCGATCACCCGCTTCTAGCCACATCATCGCGCCGAGCGCTTGCCGATCCATCTGGCCAGCGGCGTGGAGCTGAGTCCGTGCACCAGGATCGACAGCGCCACGGTCATCGACACGCAGGCGAGCAGCTCGGCCTCGTCGGGAAACTCGAACTCGTCGATGATCACCAGCGTGAACAGGATCGAGGCGAGCCCGCGCGGCCCGAACCAGCCCAGGAACAGCTTCTCGCTGGTTTTTAACCCTGCCCCGATCAGCGACAGCCAGATTGCGCCCACCCGCACCACTGTGAGGAACATCACCGCAATCACCACGGTCTTGAGCGAGGCATGCGCCAGCCCGTCGGGCAGCAGCAGCGCGCCGAACACCAGAAATGACGCCATAGTCAGAAGCATCCCGGCGCCTTCCATGAACTCGCGCACGAAGCGGATATTGTGCCGGTAGGTGTTGCCGAAGATCATGCCGGAGACGAAAGCCGCGATAAAGCCGTTGCCGCCGATCACTTCCGCCAGCACATAGGCCGCGAAACTCGCCGCCAGGAACACCACGCCTTCCGCGGATCCGGCAATAAAGCGCCGTGCCTGTGCCACATCCATCAGCCGCGCCACCAGCCAGCCGGTGGCAATTCCAGCCGCCGGGCCAAGCACGATCTGGACAAGAGCGTTCAGCGCCAGCCCCTCGGTACTGGCACCTGACATCCCGGCAGAGGCAAGGATCGCGCCCAGCAGCACGAAGGGCAGCACCAGCCCGTCATTGAGCCCGCTTTCAACATTGATCGTCTCGCTGAGCTTTTCCGGCACATTGTTGCTCGTCACAACGCTCTGGCCCAGAGCCGCGTCCGTCGGCGTCAGCACCGCGGCGGTGAGCAGCGCCATGGCAATGCCGCCCTCGGGGCTGATCAGCCAGGTTACCAGCGTGCCGAGCCCGATCGACAGCGGCAGGCCGATCAGCAGCATCCGCGCGGGCAGTTTCCAGCTTTGCCTGAGCTGCTTGAACCGCACATGTGACGCGTCGGAAAACAGCACCAGCACCAGCGTGATTTCCGCCAGCAGCCGTTTGCCTTCATCGAGAACCTCGGGCGGCGCGGCACTGCGCAACGGCTCCGCCAATGCGTAGCCCAGGCACATGAAGATGATCGGCAACGTCAGCAGCGACCTGTCGACAACCCGGGTCAGCAGCGAATAGAGAATGAAGGCCCCGAGAATGCCGAGGATCACCAGATCGAAATGCATATCCTGGTTCATGACGCCCGCCTTGCCACCCGCCGCTGCGACTATGCCTTGCCGCGCACGGTTTTGCCATCCGCAGAGCCCGTCGCTCAGAAAGTCAGGTGCCGCAATAGGTGGTGTAGGGTCCGAAATCCGACGGCGCACCGAGCGCAAACACCTCGAGCCCCGGCCGTTCCGTGTAGGGATCCTCAAGAACCGAAAGCAACCGCTCGAACGGCGCCAGGTCGCCCTTGGTTGCTGACGCGAGTGCGGCCTCGACCATGTGGTTGCGGGGCACATAGACCGGGTTGACCCGGTTCATGGCCTGGACCCGCGCCTCGGCCGGCCCCTCATCGCGCTCCAGCCGCGCCTGCCACAGCGGCAGCCAGACATCGAACCCGGCCGGATTGTCAAACAGCGTCCGCGTTGCCTCCGCATCGCCCGACACGGAAGATGACAGGCTGCGGAAAACCCGGGTGAAATCGGCGTTCTGGGTTTCGAGCACCGCCAAAAACCCAGTGGCAAGCTCCATGTCGCCGGCTTCTTCGGTTGTCAGCCCGAGCTTCAACCGCATGCCCGACAGCCAGGCGCGCTCATAGGCAAGCGGAAAGCAGTTGACCACATCACTTGCCTGGCGCACGGCATCATCACTGTCATCGGGATTGATCAGGTCGAGCAGCGTCTCGGCCAGCCGCGCCAGGTTCCACTGCGCGATCTTCGGTTGATTGCCATAGGCGTAGCGGCCTTGGCTGTCGATCGAGCTGAACACGGTCGCTGGATCATAGCCATCGATGAAGGCACATGGCCCGTAATCAATAGTCTCGCCGGAAATCGTCATGTTGTCGGTGTTCATCACCCCGTGCACGAAGCCGACCAGCATCCACTGCGCAATCAGCGCCGCCTGCCTATCCCGCACAGCCTTGAGTAGCCCGAGATAACGGTCCGGTTGGCCCGAAAGCTCAGGATAATGCCGGGCGATGGCGTAGTCCGCCAGTTGCCTCAGCCGCTCCGTTTCACCGCGGGCGGCAAAGAACTGGAACGTGCCGACACGCAAATGGCTTGAGGCCACCCGCGCCAGCACAGCACCAGGCTCCGGGCCGTCCTGCCGCATTACCTGCTCACCGGTCGCAACTGCCGCCAGTGCCCGCGTTGTCGGCACGCCAAGCGCATGCATGGCCTCGCCGATGATATATTCCCGCAACACCGGCCCCAGCACCGCCTTGCCGTCGCCGCCGCGCGAAAACGGGGTGCGGCCCGAGCCCTTGAGATGGATGTCGCGGCGCTTTCCTTGCGTGTCGATGACTTCGCCCAGAAGCAGCGCCCGGCCATCGCCAAGCTGCGGCGAGAAACCGCCGAACTGGTGCCCGGCATAGGCCATTGCCAGAGGCACGGCGCCTTCGGGCGCCGTGTGCCCAGCGAAGATCGCGGCCCCCGCCTCGCTGTCCAGCGCCTCGGTATCCAGTCCAAGCTGATCGGCAAGCGGCCGATTGAACCGGATCATCCGCGGCGCGGGAACCTCCGCCCCCTTCCAGGGTACGTAAAACCCCTCAAGCTCGCGGGCGTAGGTATTGTCGAACTGAAAACCAGCGGTGCTCATGGGGAAATCCTCGTAAAACACTTTGCCTGAATGCAAACGACCGGCCTGTGCCGGTCGCTTCGAAGTTATGAACCGATGGTCCTGCCCTATTCGGCCGCATCCCGCTTCGGCAGCACCCAGCCGGGGCGCGGGAAATGGCAGGTATAGCCATTCGGTATCCGCTCGAGATAATCCTGGTGCTCGGGCTCGGCCTCCCAGAAATCACCCACCGGCTCGACTTCGGTCACCACCTTGCCCGGCCACAAACCGGATGCATCAACATCGGCGATGGTATCGAGCGCTGTCTGCCGCTGCTGGTCGTCCGTGTAGTAGATCGCCGAGCGGTAGGACATGCCTACATCATTGCCCTGCCGGTTGGGCGTCGAAGGATCATGGATCTGGAAAAAGAATTCCAGCAGCTCGCGGTAGCTGATCCGGTTCGGATCGAAAATGATCTCGATGCCCTCGGCATGGGTGCCGTGATTGCGGTAGGTGGCGTTCTTCACATCGCCGCCGGTGTAGCCGACACGGGTGTCTTCGACGCCGGGCATCTTGCGGATCAGATCCTGCATGCCCCAGAAACATCCACCGGCCAGAACTGCACGTTCGCTCATCTAGATATCCTCCACCTGGTCAAGATAGTCACCATAGCCTTCATCCATCATGTCGGCTTTGGCGATGAACCGCAATGACGCGGAATTGATACAATAGCGCAGCCCGCCGCGGTCCTGCGGCCCGTCGGGAAACACGTGACCGAGATGGCTGTCGCCATCCCGCGAGCGCACTTCGGTGCGGATCATGCCGTGCGAAGAATCGCGAAGCTCGGTGACATGCGCCGGCTCGATCGGCTTGGTGAAGCTCGGCCAGCCACAGCCGCTTTCGAACTTGTCGGACGAGGCAAACAGCGGCTCGCCAGAGACGATGTCGACATAGATCCCGGCCGCCTTGTTGTCATTGTGCTCGCCGGTAAAGGGCCGCTCGGTGCCGTTCTGCTGGGTGACGCGAAACTGTTCAGGCGTCAGCTTTGCAATCGCATCATCGGACTTGGAATAGGTCTTGGTCATGCCGTAACTCCTCGCTGAAAGGCTCATGTCGTCTTGGCTTAGAGATGGGCCATCACTGCTCGTTTTTCAATTGCCCGTTCCACCGCGACACACGTCAGGCGACGTTCTCCGGGTCAATTAAGTGTGAGGCGAACGGGATCAGCGCTAGTATTCGCGCTCGTAGAAGATACCGCCCTTGGTTTCTCCGCCGGAACTGGCTTCGCCGCGCAGCTTGATGCCTCTTCCAATGTCGAGATCGATGCGCGCCTTGCCCGAGCCTGCAGAAGATCCGCTCTCGATACCGAGATAGGTGCGGTCATTGAGATACTTGCCGATACCCAGCGAAGTATCGCCGGTTTCCTCGTCGGTGCGCACGTCAATATCGTCGACCCCGGTTGCACGGCGCAGCTGCTCGACAAGCCCGCCGCCCTTGACCGCACCGGTCAGTTGGCCGGCGGCTTCGGCAAGTTGCGCAATCTGCAAAGGCGACAGGTTGCTCATAGAGCGTCCGAACACCAGCTGAGCCAGCACTTCGTCCTCGGGCAGTTCCGGGCTCGAGGTAAAGCTGAATTCCGGCTCGTTGGCCGGCCCGGTGATCAGCACCGTCACCGTGGTGCTGCCCGACTGGCTCGAGGCAGCAAGATCAAGAATCGGCACCACCGATCCGGCAAATCCCAACCGGCCGCGGGTGAAATCGAGCCGCTTGCCCAACACGCTCAACCGCCCGCGCACCAGATCGAAACCGCCTGCGGCCACCGGCGCACCGGTGCTGCCGGTCAAGCGCAGTGATCCGCCCAACTCCACATCCATGCCCCTGCCTCGCACAAATATGCGGCTGGCCTGGACGCGGACGTCAAGCGCGATACCGGTCGAAGAGCTGCCGCCCTCGTCGCCGGTGAGCCGCTCAGCCTGGGACTCAATGTCGGCGGGCGCATTCTTGTGCGTCACATCGAGCCGCGAGATCGAGCTCGGCAGCGTGTCGGGAACCGTGATCGTGGTCTCGTCAAGCATCACAGTGCCGCCCAGCTTGGGCAATTCGGTCAGCGCGCCTGTCAATGTCAGGTCGGCATCGAAGCGCGTCGCCACCATCTGGCCATCGGCATAGCGCCCACGCGAGACCTTGAGCTTGAGGTCGGCCGGGTAATTGGCACCGGCATCAAGCCCCACGGTTCCCGATCCGCTGATCTGCCCACCTGAGGACAATTCACCGGACAACGACCGGATCGAAGCCTGGTTGGGCGCAAGGCCGATTTCCGCCGACAGACTGTCGATCGCGATCCCGGTGCGCCCATCCACCAGCCGGCTGTCCGAGGTGGTGATGGTGCCCGAAATCTGCGGCGCGCCGGCGCTTCCATCAATAGTGATATTTGCCTGCGCCGCACCCGTGAGCGCCACGCCCTGCTTGGCGATGGCGCCCGACAGAAGCGAGAACGGAATGCTGCCATTGATCCGCGCCGAGATCGCCTGGGAACCGGTGGTGTTCAACCCGCCATTCGCCGTGAATGACAGGCCGCTGCCGTTGCCCCTCGCATCGAATGTGAGCCTGTCAGATTGAAACCCGCCGGTGGCATTGATCGCCAGGGGCACATCGGCCACCGAAGACGCCGCAGCGGCGCGCACGTCACTGGCATCAAGATCATACCGCACCACCGGCGCGGATGCCGTGCCGCCCACGCTGATCGTGCCCGACAGCGCACCCGACAGGCCCGCGCCCGGCGCCACGGCATTGACCGATGTCAGCGGCAGACCTGTGAGCGCGATATCGAGATCCAGCTTCTGCCCGGCTGACCCGGTGATCGACACCCGCCCACCGCCGGGTGAAATCACCAGCCGTTCGATCTCAGCCGTTCCGTCCTGAACCACGACACGCGCCGGCTCGCTCAGACTGATGCCGAGACCTTTCCAGCTGGTGTTTGCGGTCTCGATTTCCAGCTCGGTCCCGGTCTCACCAGCCCGCACCCGGGCCTTCAGCGCGACCGGCAGGTCCGCCGCCTGGGCCTTGGCCTCAACACTGGTCCAGCCACCGGCCTGGGAAAAACTGGCCGCGAGGTTGGAAATATCGGTCCCGCCAGCGCTCACCTCGGCCACCTCCAGCGTGCCGGTAGGTTTCGGCGTTCCCATCAGGTCTTCGACACTGCCTTCAAGTCTGGCATTGCGAAGACTGAATCCCTCGCCGGAAAGCTCTGGAACACCCAACTGGATATCAGCGACCGACTCGGTGCCGCGCACATCGAATGTGATGCTTCCGCCGGCACTTCCGTTGATGCTCTGCAAGGCCAGCGCCGACAGTGAACCAATATCCTTGAGGTCGAGATCGATTTCGCCGGTGGGCCGGTAAGCTTCATCGAGCACCAGACTGCCCGAAATCAGATTGTCGGCAACCTGCAGCCGCAACGGATCGATCCGAACGGCACCCTCTGCTTGCGAAACCAGCAGGCTGCCATTGACCGGCCGGCCTTCCAGCGCGCCTGAAAGCGTCACGTCCGCCTGGGGTGCGGCAGGATCTGCCACGCCCTTGGCATCGAGCACCAGGTCGGAGAGATCGCGGCCCTGAAGCGTGAGATCGCGACCTGTCAGCCTTGCCTCGAAGGCCGGCGCAGAAGCAGTGCCGGACACGCTTGCCGTCAGCGAAAGACCACCGGAAACGGCCGCATCGGTATCGGCGAGCCGTGACAGCTCGGCGGCGAAATCGCCGGCGATCTCACCCTCGGCCCCGAGTGCCACACCACCAGATGCCTCGGCGAATTCGGAGGCGAGCTCGAAATCCTGAACTGTCAGCGCTCCGCTCTCGTCCCGCGTGATCTCTGCCGTAAAACGCGTCTCCGGTCCCAGCATCCCGGCGGCCTGATCCGACAGCACCAGATTGCGCATCTGTCCGGACAGACTGGCCTCGAACGCGCCTGACGTGCTTGCGGTCAAAGCTTCAGCCACCACCGATGCGACACCGGTTTCAATCCGGATGCCATCGCTGGTGATCACCTCCGCCTGATCTACCGCGATGCCGCCGGTGACGGAAACGCCTCCCGCCACGGCGCGGGCGACGATGTCATTGCTGGAACCGATCGCGTCTGCCCGGATATCGACGGTCCCGGTGCCACTGCGGCTCGCCAGCGAGAACCGGTCGAAATCCAGCACCGCCGAGATGGCGTCCGCGCTGAAGTCCGATCCGGAGACCTGTGCTGTGGACACCTCGAGCCGCACCGCTGCTTCTTCCGCATTTCCGGTCACCCGGACAGTGGCTGCAGGCACGGCCATCCGCGTGCGCGATGCGTCATTGCCGAACGCAAGCGTCCCCGCATCCGGCTGCGGCGTGACGGAAGCGGTCAGATCGACATCGCCTTCACGCGCAACCCGGCCGCGGCCTTCGGCCGTCAACCGCGACGAGGACAAGGTGAAAACATCGATGACCGCCCCGTTTCGCTCCGGTTCGATCAGGCCCTCAAGCACGAGTTCGCTCCGCCCCGACAGAAGCTGTCCGACCGCAGGCGGCAGGAACCGGTCAAGCATGCCGTTCGCCTGCAGCGACACCGCATCGCCCGCCTCGCCCGCCACCATCTGCAAATTGGCTTCCGCCACGATCTCGCCATTGACCGTGCCTGCTGCGTTCAGGCGCCAGTCTGCAAGTGATCCCTGTGACGTTGCCGACAGGCTGATTGCGTCTTCCGGTGCGAGATTGAGCAGGTGCGCCATAACCCCGCCGGCAGGCTCCGACAGCTTTGCCGAGACATTGAAGCGATCCTCGGCTTCAAGGTAATCCGCATCCACCACCAGCTCGCCGCCGACCCCGTCAATCCGCTTGACCACCAGATCCGCCAGCGCCTTGGACATGGACGCATCCACCTGGGCGCTGCCCCTGGCTTCAAACCGGGCAAGACGTCCGGCAACCGGTTCGCCGAGCAGGATATCGGGTGCCGTGAAACGCTTGATGTCGAACGCCAGCGGCAGCTGAAACGGCGCGCCTTCGGTTTCGCTCTCGTCCCCTTCGGGAAGTTTCGCCAGTTCCACCGTCTCGATGGTCAGATCGTCGATCGCCAGCCCGGAACTCAGCAGGGCCAGTGGTGTCCAGTCGATCTGGATCCCCTTCAGCAACAGCCACGGCTCACCCTCGGCGTCGCTGAGCATGATATGCCCGATCCGCGTCGAGCCTGACAGCAAGCCGTCGATCCGGTCGATTTCGACACTCTGCGCCGGGCTGGAGCCGAGCCGGTTCAGGGTCAGCGCAATCAACCAGCCGCCGGGCGTGGTGGTAAACACCAGCACGACACCGGCCAGCAGCACCAGCAGGCCAATGGCCAGCCAGCGCGCCGCGCGCCAGAACGCGCCCGGACGGGTTTTTGAGCTCTGCGTGTCTGTCATGTCAGAATGCCTGACCTATCCCGGCATAGATTCCATAATCGGGGTCCAGCGGCCCCTTGTTCAGCGGCACGGCGACATCGATGCGAAGCGGCCCGAAAGGCGTGCCGTAGCGCAGGCCGACGCCGGCGCCGAGCTTGAACTCGCTGCCGGCAAAGCTCTGGCTGGCGCTCACCAGCCCTGCATCGACAAACGGAACGATGCCGATGGTCTCGGTCACCTGGATGCGGACTTCACCGGAAGCTTCAAGCACCGAGCGGCCGCCCGTGGGCTGCCCCGCCGCATTGACCGGACCGATGTCCTGGTAACCGTAGCCGCGAACCGATCCGCCACCGCCCGCATAGAACCGGCGGTTTGCCGGGATCGATGCCAGGTCGGCGCCGTAGATTGATCCGGCCGCCACCCTTCCCGCAACAACAAAGCGCTTGTCGGCGTCGAGCGCCCGGTAGGCGGAGGCCTCGGCGCGCAACTTGACGAAAGTGGCCCCGGCATTGATTTCATAGGTCGGTTCGACCAGCAACGCCAGCCGGGTGCCGCTGGTCGGGTTGAGCTTGCTGTCGCGGGTATCGCGAACATATTCGAGCGGCAGCGCCACGGTGATGGTTTCAAGATCGACGTTGAAGCTGTCGGTCAGCCGTGCGTACTCGACATTGACACCGGCCGAAACCGTCTGCTCCGGGGTCAGCTCATAGGACACACCGGCTGCGCCCTCGACCGAAAAGCGGCGATAGGCATCCGGGTTTTCCTGCTCGACCTCAAGCTTCGAAGTGAATTTCGAGGCCGGGCCAAGCACGCCGGGTTTTTCGAACAGCATCGCACCGCGCCAGGTCAAGTCCTTGGCTTCCGCGGTGGTCCCCAGGCTGCTGACAGATCCCTCGATGCGGAGTTTTTCGGCACGGCCAAACAGGTTCCGGTGTCCCCAATAGGCTTCCAGCCCGCCCCCATCGGTGGAGGAATAGGTAGCGCCGGCACCGAGATAGCGATGCTTGCGTTCAGCCACCGTGACCTGAACCGGGACCGAGCCGTCCGCGGCCAGGCTGTCGTTGCCGCGCACCGTCACGCTGGAGAAGACCTCGAGCGAACGCAGGCGCTTTTCCGCCGCAGCCAGTTCTTCCGGGTCATATTGCTCGCCCTGTCTGACACCGGCCATCCGCGCAATGAAGGCGGAATTGACGCTTTCCGCGCCGTCGACCGCCGTCTGGCCAAAGGGCGCGGTCGGCCCGGCCTCGAGCGTCAGCGAAACGTCAAGCACGCCGCGGTCATGATCGGCCACCACGTCACGGCCCGACACTTGCGCAAACGGGTGACCGTCTTTTTCAAGGTCCAGAACCAGTGCCTGCTCGGCATCGAGAATGACGGTCGATTTTGCCAGCTGACCGCTGATCAGTCCCTGTTCCGCTGCCGCATAAGTCCGACCATCGACGTCGCGGATGTTGACGTCGCCGAAGCGGAACTGCTTGCCGGGTTCCACCAGAATACGAACCGGCACCGCGCCGCCGCTGCGCAGATCAGCATCCGGCGGCAGATCCGCCAGACGTCTGCCGTCGAGCAGGATTCGAACTTCGCCGGCATAGCGGGCATTTTCGTAAAGCGCTGCGATCAGCTGCTCGAAATCGCCGTTTGCACGCTGGACCAGGCCGATCGAGCCGGCGACCGGCCGGTCGGCGCCCTGAACCAGCTGCGAGGCCGACTCCAGCTCCGCGCGCAGTTCACCGTCAGGGTCTGCGCCGGCAACCTCCAGCGTGACCGAGTAGGACAAGGGATCGGCGACAACGACCGTTTCGGCCTCTTCGCCTTCAAACAGCTTGAATCCGAAGATCTCGATTGCACCTGCCGGCCCCGCGACCGCGACAGAGGCCACACCCATGCACAGCGCAGCCGAAAGGCTTCGCAGCCAAGTGTGGCCGCGCGCTCCGGAGTTTATGTCCCGCACGTGTGTCATCTCATCCAGTCTACAGGCGATTGGTGAATGCGCCCTGAACGTTTCTACCCCATAAAATGGCTCGAGAATAAGGGGGTTGTGAAAAAACTATGGTCGCATTGCCCAACGGCAACCCGGCCTCCCCGGTTTTCTCGTCCGGTGTCGCATTTACCGCTTGTGCGACCAGTGCCGATTTCGCAATCTGCCGCCATGATCGAGCTGGGGGATTGTTGATGAAATCGCATGTCAGGGCCGTGGTGATTGGCGGCGGTGTTGTCGGCTGCTCCGTGCTTTACCATCTGGCAAAGGCCGGGTGGAGCGATGTCATGCTGATCGAACGCTCAGAGCTCACATCCGGCTCCTCCTGGCACGCAGCCGGCGGCTTCCACACGCTCAACGGCGATCCCAACGTCGCCAAGCTGCAGGCCTACACGGTCAGCCTCTATGACGAGCTGGAAAAGCTCTCAGGCCAGTCCTGCAGCCTGCACCTGACCGGCGGCGTGATGATGGCCGACACGCCGGAACGCATGGATTTCCTTCGCCTGGTCCACGCCAAGGGCCGCTATCTCGGCATGGAAACCGAGCTGATCACTCCGTCCGAGGCCAAGGCGATGTTCCCGCTGATGGACGAGAGCAATTTCGTGGGCGCCTTGTGGGATCCGGTCGAGGGCCATCTCGACCCCTCGGGCACCACCCATGCCTATGCCAAGGCGGCCAAGAAACTCGGCGCCGAGATCGTGCTGCGCAATCGCGTCATCGAACTGACCCAGGAGGCCGACGGCACTTGGAACGTGATCACCGAACAAGGCACGGTCAAGGCCGACCACGTGGTCAATGCCGGCGGGCTCTGGGCGCGCGAAGTCGGCCGCATGGTCGGCCTCGAGCTGCCGCTTCTGGCCATGGAACACATGTATCTCCTGACCGAGGAGATGCCCGAGGTGCTCGAGTTCAACGCCAGGACCGGCCGCGAACTCATTGGCGTCATTGACTTCAAAGGCGAGATCTACACCCGCCAGGAGCGCTCGGGCATCCTGCTCGGCACCTATGAGAAGGCCTGCAAGCCCTGGTCGCCGGTCGATACGCCGTGGGATTTCGGCCACGAGCTGCTGGCGCCGGATCTCGACCGCATCGCGCCCTCGCTGGAAGTCGGCTTCCGGCATTTCCCGGCGATGGAAAATGCCGGCATCAAGCAGGTCATCAACGGCCCCTTCACCTTTGCGCCGGACGGCAACCCGCTGGTGGGCCCGGTGCCGGGCCTGACCAATTACTGGACCGCCTGCGCGGTGATGGCCGGTTTCAGCCAGGGCGGCGGCGTCGGCCTGGCGCTGTCGAACTGGATGGTGCACGGCGACCCCGGCGCCGACATCTGGGGCATGGACGTGGCCCGCTACGGCGAATGGGCGACCTTGCGCTACACCAACGCCAAGGTGCGCGAGAACTATTCCCGCCGCTTCTCGATCTCGTTTCCCAACGAGGAACTGCCCGCCGCCCGGCCGCAGCAGACCACACCACTTTACGACACCATGCTGCGCGACAACCACGCAGTCATGGGCAACAGCTGGGGGCTGGAAACACCGCTCTGGTTCGCGCCATCGGCGGAAGAAGCACAAGACGTGCTGTCCTTCCACCGCTCAAATGATTTCAAGCATGTCGGCGAGGAAGTCCGAGCAGTGCGCGAGCGCGTCGGTGTCACCGAGATCGCCAACTTCGCCAAGTACCGCGTCTCCGGCCAGGGCGCCGAAGCCTGGTTGTCGCATCTGATGACCAACACCATGCCGAAGACCGGCCGCATCGTGCTGACCCCGATGCTCAACGAATTCGGCAAGCTGATCGGCGATTTCACCATCGCCAAGGTGGCCGACGAGGACTTCATGGTCTGGGGCTCGTCAGCGGCGCAGCGCTACCACATGCGCTGGTTCGAAAAGCACCTGCCCAAGGACGGATCGATCCGTATCCACCGCTACGACCTCACTCTGGTCGGCCTGTCGATCGCCGGCCCCCGCGCCCGCGACGTGCTGCAAAAGCTCACCGATGACGACGTCTCCAATGCGGCCTTCCGCTTCATGGATTTCCGTCAGATGGATGTCGGCGGCGCGCCCTGCATGGTCAACCGCGTCACCTACACAGGCGATCTCGGCTACGAGATCTGGATGGAACCGGCTTACGAGTTCGCTGTCTACCGCGCCATCAAGGCGGCCGGCGAGGAGTTCGGCATTGCAGATTTCGGCATGCGCGCCCTGCTCTCGATGCGGTTAGAGAAGAACTTCCCGACCTGGTTCCGCGAGCTGCGCCCGATCTACGGCCCCTATGAGGCCGGTATGGACCGCTTCATCAAGCTCACCAAGAATGATTTCATCGGCCGCGAAGCCGCAGCGAAGGAACATGCCGACGGCCCGAAGCTGATGCGGACCTCGTTCCTGGTCGATGCGCTCGACGCCGATGTCATGGGTGACGAGCCGGTCTGGGCGAAGGTCGGCGACACCGACTACGGCACGGTCGAGCCACCGCACGGTTATGGCGCACCCCGTTTCGATGCCGACGGAACCGAGATCGCCAAGCCCGAGGGCGGCACCCTGCGCGATGGCGACTGGCGCGTGGTCGGCTGGGTCACATCCGGCGGCTATGCCCACAGCATCGGCAGTTCGATGGCCCAGGGCTATATCCCGGCCGCCCTTGCGACCAACGGCGACGCGGGAATGTTCGAGATCGAAATCCTCGGCATCCGCCGCCCCGCCCGCATCGCGCTCGAAGCCCCGTTCGATCCGACGGGCGAGAAGATGCGGAGCTAGGGGGCGGTCGATCACTGCTCGATGCGACACCTGGGACAGGAAACGCTCCCCACTGCCGTCACCCCGGACTTGATCCGGGGTCCAGCCATCGCGCGTCGGCGCGGTGAGAGACTCCTTTAGCGTCAAAACGGACCAGAGTCTAACGGCTCGCGGACGCTCGCCTGCTGGATGCCGGATCAAGTCCGGCATGACGAATTCTTTGCGGCATATGAAATCTGCCACCACCCGCCTCGAGCACAAAAAAACCCGCAAAGTCAGTGATTTGCGGGCTTTTCAGGAATCGCATTAGCAACAGCTTGAATCAAGCTTTCAGCTCAATCCGTGCGCACGACCGGGTTGCCGGCTTCCGCCAGCTTGGCCAGATCGGCTGGCTTGAGTTCGACCGATTCACCGCAGCCGCAGGCCGAGGTCTGGTTCGGGTTGTTGAACACGAAGCCCGAGCGCAGCTTGGTCACCTCGTAGTCCATCTCGGTACCGAGCAGGTAGAGCACGGCCTCGGGCGCCACGAACACGGTGGCACCGTCGCGCTCGATCCGGTCGTCCTTCTCGTTCACCTCGGACGCCAGATCGATGGCGTATTCCATCCCGGCGCAGCCACCCTTCTTGATGCTGACGCGGATGCCTTCCGCATTGTCGGATGTCTTGACGATCGTCTTGACCCGATCGGCTGCAGCCGGGGTCAAGGTCATTACGGCAAAGCCCATTACAGTCTCCTTCGGCAACACGGGTTCAAGGCCCGCTGCTTCGTCTTCTGAATGTAGTGTGGGTTTATCAGGTTAACAAGTCGCGTGATTTGCCATCCGTCCGGCAAATCAGTACCAGCCGACCGCCACCTGCGCTTCTTCGCTCATCCGGTCCGGCGTCCAGGGCGGGTCGAATGTCATCGAAACATCGACGCCGGAGATGCCTTCAACGGTGTTGACCGCATTTTCCACCCAGCCCGGCATTTCACCGGCCACAGGGCAGCCAGGTGCGGTCAGCGTCATCTGGATCTTGACCATCCGGTCGTCCTCGATGTCGATCTTGTAGATCAGCCCGAGCTCGTAGATGTCAGCCGGAATCTCCGGGTCATATACGGTCTTCAGCGCCGAGATGATGTCGTCGCTCAGCCGCGCCAGTTCCTCGCGCGGGATCGCCGATTCGGCCACGGACGTCTCCGTGCCGGTTTCGGTCACAGTCTTGGTTTCGGATGCGTCGCTCATCGGCTTTGCTCCTTCAGGAAAAAAAGGCCCGCGCCTTGTCGAGGGCTTCAACAAGCACATCGATCTCCGCACGGGTATTGTATAGGCCCATCGACGCTCGGCAAGTCGAGGTCGCACCAAAGCGCTTGAGCAGCGGCTGGGCACAATGGGTGCCCGCCCTCACCGCCACGCCGGACCGGTCGATCAGCATCGAGATATCATGCGCATGGACACCTTCGATCTCGAAGGCAAAAATTGCCCCCTTGCCCGGTGCCGTGCCGATCAGCCGCAGCGCATTGACCGCCGACAGCTTCTCCTGCGCATAGGCTGCAAGGTCCGCCTCGTGGGTGGCAATGCGGTCACGGCCGAGCTTCTCGATATACTCAAGCGCAGCCCCCAGACCGATGGCCTGGACGATCGGCGGCGTTCCCGCCTCGAACCGGTGCGGCGGATCATTGTAGGTCACGCTGTCTTCGCTGACATCGACAATCATCTCGCCGCCGCCCATGAAGGGCTGCATCGATTTGAGAGCGTCGGTCTTGCCGTAAAGCACGCCGATGCCCGACGGACCGTAGAGCTTGTGACCGGTCATGACGTACCAGTCACAATCGATATCCTGCACATCAACCGGCATGTGCACGGCCGACTGGCTGCCGTCGATCAGAACCTTGACGCCGCGCTCATGCGCGATGCGGCAGACTTCCTTCACATCGACAACGGTGCCGAGCACGTTCGACATATGGGTGATCGCCACCAGCTTGGTGCGATCTGTCAATGCATTGCGGAAATCATCAAGATCGAATTTGCCCTCATCGTCGACACCGACCCAGACGATCTTCGCGCCCTGCCGTTCGCGCAGGAAATGCCACGGCACGATGTTGGAGTGGTGCTCCATGATGGTGATGACGATCTCGTCACCATCCGCGATATGCGGCATGCCATAGCCATAGGCGACGGTGTTGATCGCCTCTGTGGTCGACTTTGTGAACACCACATTGTCCACCGATGGCGCGTTGAGAAACTGCTTCACGATCTCGCGGGCATTCTCATAAGCGTCGGTCGCTGCATTCGACAGGAAATGCAGGCCCCGGTGCACATTGGCATATTCGTTCGAATAGGCATGGGTGATCGCATCGATCACCGCCTGAGGCTTCTGTGCCGAGGCGCCATTGTCGAGATAGACCAGCGGCTTGTCGTGAACCATGCGCGACAGGATCGGAAAATCCTTGCGCACGGCCTCGACATCATAAGCCTGATTCAGAGTATCAGCCATGATCGGCAAGCCACTGTTCGATAAGCGTTTCCAGCGCTTCGACCAGGTCCTCGTTTTCCAGCTCGTCAATCAGTTCATCGACAAAACCATTGACCAGAAGCCCGCGCGCCGACTTCTCCGAGATGCCGCGCGCCATCAGGTAGAACAGGTGATTGTGGTCGATATCGATCACCGTCGCCCCATGGGCGCAGATCACGTCATCGGCAAAGATCTCGAGTTCCGGCTTGGCCGAGAATTCGCCGTCATCGGACAGAAGCAGCGTGTTGCAGGCCATCTGCGCATCGGTCTTCTGTGCCACCTGCGCCACCCGGATCTGGCCCTGGAAGACGCCGCGGGCGCGGTTCAGCACCACGTTGCGGACGATCTCCGACGACGTCGTGTTGGGCACGTTGTGGCCAAGCGTCAGCGTCACATCGGTGTGGCTGTCGCCTGCCAGCAGGTTGACGCAGCGCAGATCGAGATGCGAGCCCTCTCCGGCAGCTTCGACATGCAGCTCCTGCCGCACCAGCTTGCCGCCGGCATTGATCACGTAGAGCTTCAGCTTGGCGTCAGCGCCGAGCCGGGCATTGAGCTGCGCCAGCCGCTGATCGTCTTCACCGCATCCCTGCAGGATGATCCAGGTCACGTCCGCGCCCTCGGCGAGATCAAGCGTCGTCACAGCGCTCGACAGGCCGGTCTGCCCCTTGTCGCCCAGATGCCGGTCGACGATGGTCGCGGTCGCCTTGGCGCCGAAACTGGCTGCAAAGCGATTGTGCACCTGGCCGCCCGACTGGGTCGACTGGATTTCGATGATCTCCTCGATCGCCTGGTCGGCAGCCACGGAGAAGCTGTAGCCGTCCATCACGAAGGCTCCGTTGAGACGGCCGATCAGATCGTCGGAACCGCGGGGCACAAGCGTCTTCACTGCCTCACCGGAGGCCAGAAGTTCCATGTAGGAGCTCAGTTCCACGCCTTCGGGCGCGCGAATTTCAGCGCTCTGGCCCTGCACCACCGGCAGCACCAGGCTGCCGCGGACCAGCGGATCGACCTGCTGCGCGGCACCGCTGGCCTGGCCCGGGACATCGCGCAGAAGGTTGCGCAGGTCGGTATAGTGCCAGCTTTCGATCCGGCGCGTGGGCAGCCCGTCGCTGCTGATCGCACTGACCAGCTTGTCGCGGGCGGCGGTCACCGGCGCGTCACCGGGCAATTGCCCCATGATCTCGGCGAAACTGTCCAGAATCGCCTTTTCTGCGGCAGTGTGTGGCGGTTTTGTCTGCATGTTCATGCCTGTCTCTCCTGAGCTTCCGGCCCGTTCGTTCGGCGTCACCTCAAGCGGCGGCTTCGATGATCCCGGCATAGCCATTGGCTTCCAGGTCAAGCGCCAGATCCTTGTCACCGGTCTTGATCACCTGGCCCTTGTAGAGCACGTGCACGGTGTCGGGCACGATGTGCTCGAGCAGGCGCTGGTAATGGGTGATGACGATCACCGCACGATCGGGCGAGCGCAGCGCGTTGACGCCATCGGACACGATCTTAAGGGCGTCGATGTCGAGGCCCGAATCGGTCTCGTCGAGCACGCACAGCTGCGGTCCGAGCAGCTTCATCTGCAGGATCTCGGCGCGCTTCTTCTCACCGCCCGAGAACCCGACATTGAGCGGACGCTTGAGCATGTCGGGATTGATCTGCAGGCTGGCTGCAGCTTCCTTGACCAGCTTGATGAATTCGGGCGTCTTCAGTTCTTCCTCGCCGCGCGCCTTGCGCTGCTCGTTCATCGCCACCTTGAGGAACTGCATGGTGGCAACGCCGGGGATTTCGACCGGATACTGAAACGCCAGGAAGATGCCCTTGGCGGCACGCTCGGACGGGTCGAGCTCGAGAATGCTCTCGCCATTGTAAAGGATGTCACCTTCGGTGACTTCGTAATCGTCGCGGCCGGCCAGAATGTAGGACAGCGTCGATTTGCCCGAGCCGTTCGGCCCCATGATGGCAGCGACTTCGCCGGCCTTGACCGTCAGGTTGAGGCCGCGAATGATTTCCGTGCCGTCTTCGGCGATGCGGGCGTGTAGGTTCTTGATTTCCAACATGTCGTAGTTTCCCAACTCGAATTCAATTTGTGTCTGGACCGGCTTCACTCCGGTCGGGCTTTACAGCCCAGTCAATCCTCGGATCATCGGCAGCAGCGTGGCGGCGATGATGCCAACCACTCCCCCGATCAGCACCCGCACCAGCCTGCCGCCGAAACTTGGCGCCAGCGCCGACAGCACGCCACAGATGACGGCGTACCAGGCGATTGCTGTTGCATCGATGCTCATGGGTCATGCTCCCGTTATGGGGAGCGCCGGGCCGGGGCCCAGCCGCCACCCCTTGTGCTTAACCGACGCTGCCTTCCAGGCTGATGCCGATCAGCTTTTGCGCTTCGACCGCAAATTCCATCGGCAGTTCCTGGATCACTTCCTTGACGAAGCCGTTGACGATCAGCGCAATGGCTTCTTCCTCGGGAATGCCGCGGGCCAGGCAGTAAAACAGCTGGTCCTCGGAAATCTTCGAGGTCGTCGCCTCATGCTCGAACTGTGCCGTCGAGTTCTTGGCTTCGATATAGGGCACCGTGTGCGCGCCGCACTGATCGCCGATCAGCAGGCTGTCGCACTGGGTGAAATTGCGCGCATTCGACGCCTTGCGGTGAGCCGAGACCTGGCCGCGATAGGTGTTGGACGAATGGCCTGCAGAAATCCCCTTGGAGATGATCCGGCTCGAGGTGTTCTTGCCCAGATGGATCATCTTGGTGCCGGAATCGATCTGCTGGTAGCCGTTCGACACCGCGATCGAGTAGAACTCGCCGCGCGAATTGTCGCCGCGCAGGATGCAGGACGGGTATTTCCAGGTGATCGCCGACCCGGTCTCGACCTGGGTCCAGGAGATCTTGGAGTTGTTTCCACGGCAGTCGCCGCGCTTGGTGACGAAGTTGTAGATGCCGCCCTTGCCGTCCTTGTCGCCCGGATACCAGTTCTGCACCGTCGAATACTTGATCTCGGCATCATCCATGGCGATCAGCTCGACCACGGCGGCATGCAGCTGGTTCTCGTCGCGCTGCGGCGCGGTACAGCCTTCGAGGTAGGAGACGTAAGCCCCTTCCTCGGCAATGATCAGCGTGCGCTCGAACTGGCCGGTGTTCTTCTCGTTGATGCGGAAATAGGTCGACAGTTCCATCGGGCAGCGAACGCCCTTCGGCACATAGACGAACGATCCGTCGGTAAACACGGCGGCGTTGAGCGTGGCGTAATAGTTGTCGGTGACCGGAACCACGGTACCGAGATATTTCTGGACCAGTTCCGGATACTCGCGCATCGCTTCGGAGATCGACATGAAGATCACGCCGGCCTTGGACAGCTCTTCCTTGAAGGTGGTCACGACCGAAACAGAATCGAACACCGCATCGACAGCAATCTTCGACTGCTGCACGCCGGCCAGGATTTCCTGCTCGCGCAACGGAATGCCGAGCTTTTCGTAGACCCGCAGCAGTTCCGGATCGACGTCGTCAATCGACTTCGGCCCGGTGGTGCCCTTGGGCGCCGAGTAGTAGTGGATGTCCTGGAAATCGATCTTCGGATAATCGACGCGCGCCCATGTGGGCTCTTCCAGCGTCAGCCATCGCTTGAACGCGTCCAGACGCCATTCCAGCATCCATTCGGGCTCATCCTTCTTGGCCGAGATCATCCGGATGGTGTCTTCGGTCAGGCCCTTGGGCGCGGTATCGCTTTCGATGACGGTCTCGAAACCGTATTTGTACTGATCCACGTCAATCTGACGTACCTGATCAATGGTTTCCTGCACTGCAGGCATGGCGCTCTCCAATCTCGCCGGGTCAAGGCCGGTGGCTTGTTAACGTCTTGTGATGTGCCTCTCATGGCTCACCACTATGTAGGGTGGGACGGCTGTCCCTGCTATGTCATTCGCGAAATTTCCTTGCTCGCGAACAGAAATTTACATGCTCATCCTAGGCAGCAACCGGCGCGCCTTTGCGCGCCATCCGCCGAGTGTTGATCGCGTTGAACGCCTCGAGGAACCGCTCAACGTCCTTTTGGCTGTGCTCCCGGCCGAGGCTGATCCGGATTGCGCCCAGTTCCGCGTCGGCTCCCATCGCCGCAAGCACGTGGCTGGTGCCGATCTTTCCCGAAGAACAGGCCGCACCCGCCGACACGGCAACGCCTTCCATGTCAAAGGCGATCTGCGCGGTTTCCGCTTTCAGGTCAGGAAGCGAAAAGAAGCAGGTATTGGCAAGCCTGTCGGCCGTCGAACCATGGATGATCACATCGGGCGCAAGCTCGTTGAGCCCGGCTTCCAAACGGTCACGCAGCTCCGCAACACGCTCGATATCGGCCAGCGCTTCACGCGCCACCTCAGCGGCGGCGCCAAAGCCGGCAATGCAGACAAGGTTCTCGGTACCGCCGCGATGACCCTTTTCCTGGCCACCGCCACGCAGCAAGGGTGCAGGCATCAGGATCTCGCCCGCGCTGATCAGCGCACCGACCCCTTTCGGACCGCCGATCTTGTGACCCGACAGGATCATGAAATCCGCGCCAAGTGCCTCGAGCGAGAGCGGCAGGCGGCCAGCCCCCTGGACGGCGTCGACAACCATGAGGCCATGATGGGCCTTGACGATGTCTGCCGCTTCACGGACAGGCTGGATCACGCCGGTTTCATTGTTGGCCAGTTGCAGTCCGAGCATGGCTTGACCACTAGCCTGGTCATGGGCGGCCAGCGCCTCGGAAAGCGCGGCCAGGTCAAGCCGGCCATTGTCATCGACCGGCAGGATGGTGACCTGGTCAGGCGCAAACCGTCCGCCCTCGAGCATGGCGGGATGTTCCACCGCCGACACAAACAGCCGCGACACCCGGACCGGCGACCGGCCCATGCGGAAATCCGGCGTCAGCACATGGTTGGCGGCTTCCGTGGCGCCAGAGCAGAACACGATCTGCGCGGCAGGCACGCCGCACAACCGTGCGATAGCTTCACGTGCGCTGGTGATGACGGCACGGGACTTGCGGCCTTCCGCATGCACAGAGGACGGATTGCCGGGCAGCGCCATCGCATCGACCATCGCGGACTGCGCTTCCGCTAGAAGCGGCGCAGTCGCGTTGTAATCGAAATAGAGACGCCCAGTGGCCATGGTTTTGTTGCCTGCGGATACCGTCTGCCGTAATGGCGAACGCATTTTTCTTGAATTTTCCGTGTCCGATGCCGTAAGACACACAAACTTTCAGCGATCACGCTGCAGTTTCGAACGATTCTAAACTAGGTTCTAGGGAGCCGCCCCGCCCCAGTCAAGGGTGCGGACGCGATATCCACCCGCCCGCCGGCGCTGACAAACCCGACGGCAGGCCGCGCGAACCCAGCCCATGCATGGAGTATCAATGCCTGAAGTCATTTTCAACGGACCAGCCGGTCGTCTCGAAGGCCGCTACCAGCCGGGCAAGGAAAAAAACGCACCCATCGCCATCATCCTGCATCCGCACCCGCAGTTCGGCGGCACCATGAACAACCAGATCGTCTACCAGATGTTCTACATGTTCCAGCAGCGCGGCTTCACCACGCTGCGCTTCAACTTCCGCTCGATCGGCCGCAGCCAGGGTGATTTCGACCACGGCGCCGGAGAACTTTCCGATGCCGCCGGCGCGCTCGACTGGGTGCAGAGCCTGCATCCCGATTCGAAGAGCTGCTGGGTCGCCGGTTATTCCTTCGGTGCCTGGATCGGCATGCAGCTGCTGATGCGCCGTCCGGAAATCGAGGGATTCTTCTCGATCGCACCGCAGCCCAACACCTACGACTTCTCGTTCCTGGCGCCCTGCCCGTCCTCGGGACTGATCATTCACGGCGACGCCGACAAGGTCGCCCCCGAAAAGGACGTCAACGGCCTGGTTGAAAAGCTCAAGCTGCAAAAAGGCATCCTCATCACCCAGAAGACGCTGCCCGGCGCCAACCACTTCTTCACCGGCAAGGTCGATGAACTGATGACCGAGTGCGAGGACTATCTCGACCGCCGCCTGGCTGGCGAGCTGGTGCCTGAGACCGCGGCCAAGCGCCTGCGCTGAACGCGGCAGCTCTTACCACGCACAACAGGGCATGGCGGAGAAATCCACCATGCCCTTTTTCTATGGAGGCGAGGACAGGCCTTCAATCAGCCGTTAAACGCGTCCGAGGGGAGATCCCTCGGTCTGTCGTTCACTTGCTTCTGTCCGGCCCGCCGGTATGGCCGCTTCGGGTCACAGAGACCGGGTCGCTGGCCGGAAACGTATCCTCAAGACCCTCGTCCAGCTCGTCATCGAGCTCTTCGTCAAATGTGCGGGGTTCGGTTTCGCCCTCGGCAGCTTGAATGGCTGCTTCACGGGTCGAATAGAACGGCGAGCGCCGGCCATCGATCACATAGACCCAGCCATCGTCGCGATTTTCGAGTTCGTAATTTTGCTTTGTCATGAATCCACCTTTCACTGCCCAACTCGCGCAGTGCCACATGGTTCCATCAGACAAGCATTTTTCCTGACGGCGGGAAATTCCGACCCGTTAACTGCCGTTAGAGCTCAACCACCTTGCCGTCAGCGAGCGTCACCCTGCGGTTCATCAGGCTGGCGAGGTCATGGTTATGGGTGGCGATGACGGCTGACAGGCCGGACTGCCGTACCAGCGCATCGAGCGCCTCGAACACGTAGCCGGCCGTTTCCGGATCTAGATTGCCTGTGGGTTCATCCGCCAGAAGAACCAGCGGTGCATTGGCAACAGCACGGGCGATGGCCACGCGCTGCTGTTCGCCACCCGACAGTTCGGACGGACGATGCTCGGCGCGATGACCAATGCGCATGTAGTCAAGCAACTGCTCGGCCCGCTCCCTGGCCTCGGCTTTCGGCAGTCCCGAGATCAGCTGCGGCATCATGATGTTTTCAAGCGCCGAGAACTCCGGCAGCAGGTGGTGGAACTGGTAGACGAACCCGATTTCCGAGCGCCGAATCGCCGTACGCCGGTCATCCGGCAGGTTGCCGCAGGATTCGCCGTCAACCAGAACATCGCCTTCATCGGGATGCTCGAGCAGGCCCGCAAGATGCAGAAGTGTGGATTTGCCGCTGCCTGATGGGGCCACCAGCGCCACGGTCTCCCCGGGCTGCAGGCTGAAATTCGCCTCGTCCAGGATCGAGATCTGGTTTTCGCCCTGGATGAAATGGCGGCTGACATTTACCAGCTGCAGCACCGGACCTGCTGCATTGCCCATGGGATCACTCATAACGCAGCGCCTGTACAGGATCGAGTTTGGAAGCACGCCAGGAGGGGATCAGGGTGGCGATGAACGACAGCGCCAAGGCCACCACCAGCACCACAATCGTCTCTCCCGAATCCATGTCGGCCGGCAACTGGCTGAGGAAATAGAGCTCCGGATTGAACAGCGTGGTCCCCGACAGCCAGGAAAAGAACTGCCGGATGCTCTCGACATTGAGGCACACGACAACGCCGAGCAGGAAACCGGCAATGGTACCGGTGACACCGATCGCAGCCCCGGTCATGAAGAAGATCCGCATCACCGAACCCGAGCTCGCACCCATGGTGCGCAGGATGGCGATGTCGCGGCCCTTGTCCTTGACCAGCATGATCAGGCCGGAAATGATGTTGAGCGCGGCCACCAGGATTATCAGCGTCAGGATCATGAACATCACATTGCGCTCGACCTGCAGCGCTGAGAAGAAGGTCTGGTTGCGCTGCCGCCAGTCGCTGATGAAGATCTGCCGCTCGGCCGCTGCCTCGATCAATGGCCGCATCGTGTCGATTTCTTCCGGCTGCTCGATGAACAGCTCGATCGACTGGACCATGCCTTCGGAATTGAAATAGAGCTGCGCTTCCTCGAGAGGCATGTAAATGATCGAGGAATCATATTCCGACATGCCGATTTCGAATATCCCGGACACCGGATAGGCCTTGACCCGCGGATTGACGCCAAACGGCGTCACGTCGCCCTCGGGGGCCACCAAGGTTATCATGTCGCCAGCACCAAGACCGAGTGACTGGGCCATGCGGGAGCCGACCAGCACACCTTCACCCGCCGTAAAGCCAACAAGGTCGCCGGAGCGGACATTGTCCGAAATGATCTTCATCGACTGCAGATCCTCGGTGCGGATACCGCGAACCAGCGCGCCGGTCCCGGCCCCGCCGACGCCGGAAGCCAGCGTCTGGCCTTCGACCATGGGAATGGCGTTCAGCACCCCGTCGACAGCCTTGAAGCGGGTCGACAATGCCGCGTAATCGTCAAGCGGACGATCGATCGGCTGCACGATCATGTGGCCATTGATGCCGAGAATACGGGTGATCAGCTCGCCACGGAACCCGTTCATCACCGCCATGACAATGATCAGCGTGGCAACGCCCAGCATGATGCCGACAAAGGAAAAGCCGGCAATCACCGAAATGAAGGCTTCCTTCCTGCGCGAGCGCAGATAGCGCCACGCTACCATACGCTCAAAGGCCGAAAACGGCCTGGCGCTGGGCGCGGCTGAAACAGCATTGGTGTCCGCATCGGTCATGGATACATCCTTTGGACCATCCTTGGCCTATCGGGCTTGCGCGAGGCGGTTGATCGCAGCTTCGATCGACATCGTCTCGCGCTCGCCGGTGGCCCGGACCTTGATCTCCACATTGCCCTCGGCCACCGAGCGCGGCCCGGCAATCACCTGCAGCGGCAGGCCGATCAGATCGGCCTTGGCGAACTTGGCGCCTGCGCGCTCGTCGGTGTCGTCGTAAAGCACTTCGAGCCCAGCATTTTCAAGCGCGAGTTCGATCTTCTCGCAAGCAGCATCGCATGCTGCATCGCCGGGCTTCATATTGATCAGGCCGATATCGAACGGCGCCACGCCTTGCGGCCAGATGATGCCGTCCTCATCGTGGGATGCTTCGATGATGGCGCCAAGCAGGCGCGACGGACCAATGCCGTAAGATCCCATCGAGACGAAATGCTGCTTGCCATCGGAGCCCTGGACAAATGCATTCATCGGTTCGGAATATTTGGTGCCGAAATGGAAGATGTGACCGACTTCGATGCCGCGGGCAGAAACGCGGGTATCTTCACCAAGACCGTCCCAGGCCTCACGCGCCCACTCTTCCTTTTCCATGATTTCATCGGTCGCGGCAAAGGGCGTCGTCCATTTCTTGACCACCGCCGCAACCGCAGCGTCATCGTCGTAATTCATGTCCGCACCGGGAACCTCGAAAGCCTCGAAATCGCGGTGGCAGAACACCTGGCTTTCACCAGTTTCAGCCAGCACGATGAATTCATGGCTCAGGCTGCCGCCGATCGGACCTGTGTCGGCGCGCATCGGGATCGATTTCAACCCGCAGCGTTCAAACGTGCGCAGGTAGGACACGAACATCCGGTTGTAGGCGGCAGCAGAGGATTCATAATCGAGATCGAAGGAGTAAGCGTCCTTCATCAGGAACTCGCGACCGCGCATGACGCCGAAGCGGGGCCGCCGCTCGTCGCGGAACTTCCACTGAATATGGTAGAGATTGAGCGGCAGGTCCTTGTAGGACTTGACGTAGGAGCGGAAGATGTCGGTGACCATCTCCTCATTGGTCGGGCCGTACAACATCTCGCGGTCGTTGCGGTCGTTGATGCGCAGCATCTCCTGGCCGTAATCATCGTAACGGCCGCTTTCCTTCCACAGGTCAGCCGGTTGCACGGTCGGCATCAGGATCTCGATTGCCCCTGCCCGGTTCTGCTCTTCCCGGACGATGTTGCAGACCTTGTCGAGCACCCGCTTGCCAAGCGGCAGCCAAGAGTAGATTCCGGCAGACTGCTGCTTGATCATTCCGGCACGCGCCATCAGGCGGTGGGAGACGATTTCCGCATCCTTGGGGTTTTCCTTGAGAATGGGCAGAAAGTATTTGGACAGACGCATGGGATGATCCGGTTTGGCTTCAGCCTTGATGGCTGATTCGGGCAAAAAGAGGGTTGCCCCGACGAGGGTCAGGACTCATGCGTTCTTATCCGCTTCGCCCGGCAAAGAAAACCCGTACACCAACGACGTGCAGGTCTCGCCAGTAAAGCGGCCGACCAATCTGCAGATCTCGTAACACACCCGTCACAAAACGCGTGACAAGCGCTCCGCATTGGGCTAAATAAAGCCCACTAAAGAGGCAAGTCTCAGTGGGAGTTGCCCAATTCGCGGTCAAAGTCTTGGGAGGATAGGATCTCAGGCGCGCTTTGTTCGCAGCCCCCGGGCAACCGGGAAACAGATCACGCGACACCTGAACAACAAGGCTCCAAGCCTTGTTTTTTTTTGCACTCACATCAGGTCTTAGATCGCCAAGCAGACAGCAAAACGGCCCCGGCTCTCATCATGAGAGCCAGAGCCGAGCGTCAGGATTTTCACCTATTCAGTCAGAACTGCGGTTGCCCTTGCCTAGTTCTTCTTCGGCGCGGACATCCTTGTCCATTTTCTCAAGGCTCTCGATGACACCGTCATCCGGTTTCTGCTTGACGTCGGGAACTGCGTGGCGCTGGTTGCGCACATTGCCCTGGTCATTGCCCTGGAGCGAGTTGTCGCCCATCTTGTCCTGAGCCAGATCGGATTCGGTCAGGCGGTCGGATTGCGTCTGTGTCTTGGACATTTAAGCCTCCATCGGAATTTGCAGTGCCCTGACCAACGGAGGTCAAAGCGCAAAGTTCCATGGAGCATGGCGGATCAGTTGGCGGCGGGCTTGAAGTCCGGGGACAGCGCGATCAGGTCGTCAAGCGAATACCCGCCAACCACGGTAAGCAGAAAATAGGCCGCAAACACCGCGCCTGATATCAGCGTGGTCCGCAAGAAGATCGGCAGGAAGCTGAAATTGGCCGGAGCACTGTGGGTTGTGCCCAATGTGACGTCACCTTCATCGGCCTGGCTGCGGGCCGAAAACGGCAGCACCGTGAACAGCACCACCCACCAGATGATGAAATAGATCGCAAACCCTGTTCCGAACCCCATAAACCTGCTCCTCAGACCTGCTCGAGTTCGATCAATGTGCCGTTGAAATCCTTGGGATGCAGAAACAGCACCGGCTTGTTGTGCGCCCCAATCTTGGGTTCGCCGTCGCCAAGCACCCGTGCGCCTTCGGCCTTGAGGTGGTCCCGCGCCGCCAGGATATCCTCGACCTCGTAGCAGACGTGATGCATGCCGCCGGACGGGTTCTTGGCCAGGAACGCGGCAATCGGTGACGCGTCGCTCAACGGCTCGAGCAATTCGATCTTGGTGTTGGGCAGGTTGATGAACACAACCGTCACCCCGTGCTCGGGCAGAACCTGCGGCTCGGTCACTTCCGCTCCCAGCATGGTGCGGTACTGTGCACTTGCCGCCGCGAGATCAGGCACCGCGATTGCCACATGGTTCAGCCGTCCAAGCATGATCGTCCTCTCACACCTTGTTGACGAACACCGTCACCACAGGCTTCTTGCCCCATACCTCGTTTGCAGCGGCGCGAACAGAGCGGCGAATTGCCTCGCGCACGCCATCGATGTCCTTGCGCCGGCCGCGCGGAATGCTTTCGACCGCACCGAGGACGGAATCGTAGAGGATGTCTTCCATATCGTCGCCATCGGCATCGAAGGCCGGCAGGCCGATTGCCGAGACGACCGGATCGCGCTGGAACTCGAAGCGGTGATCCAGAACCACATTGACGGCCACATGACCGGCAAAGGACAGTTTCCGGCGCTCGGAAATCCCCATCTCGTCGTAATCGCCGATCAGCTGGCCATCCTTGAAGATGCGGCCATGATGGGCTTCGCCGATCACTTCCGGTGCTCCCGGCGCCAAGCGCAGGATGTCGCCATTGCGCACCCGCGGCGTGATCGCGATCCCGGAGGCCTGCGCCAGTTCGGCCTGCGCCGTCAGGTGGGCCGCTTCGCCGTGCACCGGCACGAGGATCTGCGGCTTGACCCATTCGTACATCTGCACGAGTTCCGAACGGCGCGGATGACCCGAAACATGCACGAGTGCCTCGTTGTCGGTGATGATCTTGATGCCCTGCTCGATCAGGCCGTTCTTGATGTCGATGATGCCCTTTTCATTGCCCGGAATGGCGCGCGAGGAAAACACCACGGTGTCACCCGATGCCAGCGCCACATTGCGCATCTCGTCGCGCGACAGCTTGGCAAGCGCTGCGCGCGGCTCGCCCTGGCTGCCGGTGAGAATGACCACCACCTTGTCGCGGGGGATATAGCCATACTCGTCTTCGGCCAGAAATTCCGGGATACCGTCCATCATGCCGAGTTCGGTGGCCACATTGACCACGCGCTTGATCGAACTTCCGAGAAGAAGAACCTCCCTGCCCGAGTCGCGTGCGGCTTCCGCAATCGAGCGGATACGGCCGACATTGGAGGAGAAGGTCGTGATCGCCACCCGGCCTTCGGCCTGCTCGATGACCTCGCGCAGCCCGGCACTGATTTCCTTTTCCGACGGCGAAATCCCGTCGCGCATGGCGTTGGTGGAATCGCACATCATCGCGAGGATCCCCTCCTCGCCCAGCTGCCGGAAACGGTGCTCGTCGGTCAGCGGTCCGAGCGACGGCGTTGCATCGATCTTCCAGTCTCCGGTGTGAATGAGATTGCCAAGCGGTGTCCGGATCGCCAGCGAGAACGGCTCCGGAATCGAGTGGTTGACGGCCACAGGCTCGATTTCGAACGGTCCGGCGGTGAACCGCTCGCCCGCCTTGAACAGCGTCACCGGCACTTCCGCCCGAGTCCGCTCATAAGCCCGCTTGGCTTCCAGCATTCCGGCTGTGAAGGCAGATGCATAGACCGGCACGTTCAACCGCGGCCAGATCTGTGCCAGGCCGCCATAATGGTCCTCATGCGCGTGCGTGATGATGATCGCCTTGAGCTGCTTCCCAAGGCTCTTGACGAAGTCGATGTCGGGCAGGATCAGATCGACGCCCGGAAGCTCCGGTCCTGGAAACGTCACGCCGCAATCGACCATGATCCATTCACGCTGCTTGGGCGAACCGTAGCCGTAAAGCGCGAGATTCATCCCGATTTCGCCGACACCGCCGAGTGGCACGAATACGAGATCCTGGTCTTTTTTGGTCATCAACTGTCCTGTCTGGTCATTTCACTGCTGCGCCACACGCCGGGTTTGACGCTTCAAGGCCGCAGCACATAAAGAGTGTGCATGGTTTTCATCTGGACCCGCAGCCGGATCAAGATGAAAATCATGCGTTTTCAGGCAAAAAACACGTCGCCTGAAGCGATCATCTGTGTCACGCCATCCGGCATTGCAAGCATCAGCCTGCCTTCGTCGTCTATTCCGTCAAACAGACCATGGATTTGCCGGTCTGGCAAATTCACCGTCACCGGTTTGCCGATCCCGTCGGCGCGATCGATCCAGGCCTGTCGCACCTGCGCAAGACCGCGGCCTTCGTCCCAGTCCTTCAGCACGCTGTCCATCGCGATAACCAGCCGCGCGAACAGCTCCTGCGGCGTGATCGCACTGCCCTGATCTGCCAGGCACGTCGATGGATAAAGCCCGGTATCGGGACGGTGCGCGACATTGATGCCGCAGCCGATGACCACCGCCCTGCGCCCATCCGTCAATTGCTCCGCCTCGATCAGGATACCGGACGTCTTGTGCCCATCGATGAGCAGGTCATTCGGCCACTTGATCTTCAGCAGGCCGCGCGCCTCATCCGGCAGGGCTGCTGCCACGGCGTCGTGAACCGCAACGGTAACGGCAAGCGGAAGGCTTGCCAGAGCTTTTTGCGGACCCGGATCGATCAGCAGCAGCGACGAATAGAGATTGCCCGGTTCTGACACCCAGGTCCGGCCCCTGCGGCCGCGGCCGCCGGTCTGGCGTGTGGCGGTTATCCACAACCCGCCAGGATCACCCGCACGCGCCCGCTCCATGCATTCCGCGTTGGTGGATGCCACATCCCCCAACGCGATGTGCCGGAATTCCGGGTCCCTCATACGGCGCGCCGCGCCATCTTAGAAGAAGGTCTGCGCGGCAACATCGGCTGCAAGCCCCAGCGGGTTGCCCACGAGCACGTAGAACAGGACGAACAGACCCGAAATGCCAAATACCAGCTTGAGTTCACCTGCCACCGGAACAAACGACCCATTGGGCTCGTCGAACCACATGATCTTGACGATCCGGAGGTAGTAATAGGCACCAACAACAGAGGCCAGGACGCCGATGATGGCCAGCGCGTAGAGCTTGGCTTCGATCGCTGCGACAAAGACGAAATACTTGCCGAAGAAGCCTGCCAGCGGCGGAATGCCTGCGAGCGAGAACATCAGGATGGTCAGCATCAAGGCCATGAACGGGTTGGTCGAAGACAGCCCGGCCAGATCGTCGATCTGTTCGACATTGCCGTCTTCCTTGCGCCGCATGGCGAGGATGCAGGCAAATGTGCCCAGCGTCATGACCATGTAGATCAGCATGTAGAGGATGACGCCGCGGACACCGGCCTGGCTGCCGGCGGCAAGACCGACCAGCGCAAAGCCCATGTGAGCGATCGACGAATAGGCCATCAGCCGCTTGATGTTCTTCTGGCCGATCGCGGCAAAGGCGCCGAGTACCATGGAACCGATCGAGATGAACACGACGATCTGCTGCCAGTCGAGCGTTACCGGCTCGAAAGCAACGATGACGATGCGGACGAACAGCGCCATGGCGGCAACCTTGGGGGCTGCTGCAAAGAAGGCAGTGACAGGTGTCGGCGCGCCCTCATAGACGTCCGGGGTCCACATGTGGAACGGCACGGCGGAGATCTTGAAAGCAATACCGGCAAGCAGGAACACCAGGCCGAAGATCAGGCCGAGCGACCGTTCGCCGCCGGCAATCGCAGCTGCAATCTCGTCAAAGCCTGTATGACCTGTGTAGCCATAGACCAGAGATGCACCGTAGAGCAGCATGCCCGACGACAGCGCTCCAAGCACGAAATACTTGAGGCCCGCTTCGGTCGACCGCTGGCTGTCGCGGTTGATGGCCGCGACGACATAGAGCGCCAGCGACTGCAGCTCGAGACCCATGTAGAGCGCGACCAGGTCGTTGGCCGAGATCATCAGCATCATGCCGAGCGTTGCCAGTACGAACAGCACCGGAAGCTCGAACTTGTCGATCCGCTCGGCCTTGGCATGACCGACCGTCATCACCATGGCGGTGATTGCACCGATGAGGGCCAGCACCTTCATGAACCGGGCGAAGGGATCGGACAGGAACGCACCGTTGAAGGCCTCGCCATTGCCGGTTACCAGCACCAGCACCAGGCCTGCCATGATCAGCAATGCGACCGCCAACCCGTTGACCAGCGTCACCGACTTCTCGCCGGAGAACACGCCGACCATCAGGAGCACCATCGCGCCCACGGCCAGCATGAGCTCGGGCACGGAAAGCTGAAGGCTGGTAGAGAGAATTTCTGGCGTCATGGTCCCGCAGTCTCCGTAGCTCAGTTAACCGACAGCGCGAGATCGCGCGCTGCCTGCAGCGAAGCCGTGTAGTTGTTGATCAGTGCGTCAACCGAAGCTGCCGTCACATCAAAGATCGGCGCCGGATAGACACCAAAGAGGATTGTCAGCGCGATCAGCGGATACAGGATCGCCTTCTCGCGGCCGGACAGGTCGAGCATGGCCTTCAGGCTTTCTTTCTCGAGCGCGCCGAAGACGACGCGACGATAGAGCCACAGCGCATAGCCTGCCGACAGGATCACGCCGGTGGTGGCAAACAACGCCACCCAGGTATTGACCTGGAACACGCCCATCAGCGTCAGGAATTCACCGACAAAGCCCGACGTGCCGGGAAGACCGACATTGGCCATGGTGAAGATCATGAACGCCACCGCATATTTCGGCATGTTGTTGACCAGACCGCCATAGGCCGCGATCTCGCGGGTGTGCAGCCGGTCATAGACAACGCCCACGCACAGGAACAAGGCGCCCGAGACGAGGCCGTGGCTGAGCATCTGGAAGATCGCGCCCTGCACGCCCTGCTGGTTGGCAGCAAAGATACCCATGGTCACGAAGCCCATATGCGCCACCGACGAGTAGGCAATCAGCTTCTTGATGTCTTCCTGCACCAGCGCCACCAGCGAGGTGTAGACGATGGCGACGACCGACAGCACAAAGATGAACGGCGCGAAATCGGCTGAGGCAATCGGAAACATCGGCAACGAGAAGCGCAGGAAGCCGTAGCCGCCGAGCTTCAACAGAATGCCAGCCAGGATCACCGAGCCCGCGGTCGGCGCCTCGACGTGGGCATCGGGCAACCAGGTGTGTACCGGCCACATCGGCATTTTCACCGCAAACGAGGCAAAGAACGCCAGCCATAGCCAGGTTTGCATCTCCGCCGGGAAATTATGCGCCAGCAGCGCCCGGATGTCAGTCGTGCCAGCATCCCAGTACATCGCCATGATGGCCAGCAGCATCAACACCGAGCCGGCAAGCGTGTAGAGGAAGAACTTGAAGCTGGCATAGACGCGGCGCTTGCCGCCCCAGACACCGATGATAATGAACATCGGAATGAGGCCAGCTTCGAAGAAGACGTAGAACAGCACGATGTCGAGCGCGCAGAACACCCCAATCATCATGGTTTCCAGCACCAGGAAGGCGATCATGTATTCCCGCACGCGGGTCTCGATCGAGTTCCAGCTTGCCAGAATGCACAGCGGCATCAGGAAAGTGGTGAGAATGACGAACAGCATAGAAATGCCGTCCACGCCCATCGCGTAGGAGAACATCGAACCGGGAAGGTCGATGGCTTCCACCATCTGGAAACCGGGATCGCTGACATCGAAGCTCGCCCAGATCAACAGCGACATCACGAAGGTCGCGGTGGTGCCCAGAAGCGCCACTTGGCGGATATTGCGCCGTCCGATCTCGGTATCATCCTTGATCGGCAGCAGAAACAGCACGCAGATCAGCGGTATGAAGGTGACAACTGACAAAAGAGGCCAATCGGTCATCAGAATGCACTCCCGAGCATCATCCATGTGACAAGCGCTGCAATTCCGATCAGCATCACGAAGGCGTAGTGGTAGAGATATCCGGTCTGCAGCCGGGTGATCCGGCCGGTGACGTCCTGGACGCGCGCGGCAATGCCGTTCGGGCCGTAGCCGTCAATGACGCGCACGTCACCCTGCTTCCACAGGAACGAACCGAGCCATTTTGCAGGGCGGACAAAGATGAAATCGTAGAGCTCGTCAAAGTACCATTTGTTGAGCAGGAAGCGGTAGAGCATCTGGTGATCCTCGGCCAGCCGCTTCGGTGTCTCCGGCGAGCGGATGTAGAAGAACCAGGCCGTGATGAGGCCGATCAGCATGGCCACGAACGGGCTCAGCTTCACCCACAGCGGCACGTGGTGGAATTCCTCGACGATATTGTTGCCCGGCAGGGTGAACAGTGCGCCCTTCCAGAAGGCGTCGTAATCATGGCCGAAGAAGAATTCCTTGAATACCACGCCGGCTAACAGCGCCCCGACAGCCAGGATGAACAGCGGCACCAGCATCACCGGCGGTGATTCATGGGCATGATGCATCACGTCCGCAGAAGCCCGCGGCTTGCCGTGGAAGGTCATGAAGATCAGCCGCCAGGAATAGAAGCTCGTAAACAGCGCCGCGATCACCAGCAGGCCGAAGGCCACGCCGGCCGCGGAATTGTGTGCCACATACGCCGACTCGATGATGATGTCCTTGGAGAAGAACCCGGCCGTACCGATCAGCGTGCCGGGGATACCGACGCCGGTCAGCGCGATCGTACCGATGATCATCATCCAGTAGGTCATCGGGATCTTCTTGCGCAGGCCACCCATGCGGCGCATGTCCTGCTCGTCGGAGACGGCGTGGATCACCGAACCGGCGCCAAGGAACAATAGCGCCTTGAAAAAGGCATGCGTGAAAAGGTGGAAGATCGCACCGCCATAGGCGCCGATGCCGAGCGCCACGAACATGTAGCCAAGCTGCGAACAGGTCGAATAGGCGATGACGCGCTTGATGTCGTTCTGCACCAGGCCGACGGTCGCGGCGAAGAAGGCCGTGATCGCACCGATCCAGGTCACGACAGTCAGCGCATCGGGCGCATATTCAAATACCGGCGACATGCGGGCCACCAGGAACACGCCGGCAGTCACCATGGTCGCGGCATGGATCAGCGCCGACACAGGGGTCGGGCCTTCCATCGCGTCAGGCAGCCAGGTGTGCAGCAGGAACTGTGCCGACTTGCCCATCGCGCCCATGAACAGCAGCAGGCAGACGCCGGTCAGCGCATGCGCCTTGTCGAGATGCATGCCGAACAGCGTGATCACGGCTTCGCCGGGCTCCGCGCCTTCGGCCGGAAGGTAATCGGCCACACCGGCAAAGATCGCATCAAACGAGGCCGAGCCGAACAGCACGAACAGGCCGAAGATACCGAGCAGGAAACCAAAATCGCCGACACGGTTGACGATAAAGGCCTTCATCGCCGCAGCATTGGCCGAGGGCTTCTTGTACCAGAAGCCGATCAGCAGATAGGAGGCGACACCCACGCCTTCCCAGCCGAAGAACATCTGCAGCAGATTGTCCGAGGTCACCAGCATCAACATGGCGAAGGTGAAGAACGACAGGTAGGCGAAGAACCGCGGACGGTGCGGATCATGATGCATGTAGCCGATCGAATAGACGTGAACCAGGCAGGACACGCTGTTGACCACCACCAGCATCACGGCAGTCAGTGTGTCGATGCGAAGTGCCCATTCGACATTGAGCGAACCGGAATCGATCCAGCGCATGATCGGAATGCGGATCATATCGCCATCGCCCATGGCGACGGTGAAGAACGCCACCCAGGACAGAAGTGCTGCGACGATGAGGAACAGCGTCGTGACATATTCCGACGCCTTGGCGCCGATGGCACGGCCACCGAAACCCGCGATCAGCGCGCCGATAAGAGGAAGAAAGACGATAGCGTGGTACATGGCTCTCTCAGCCCTTCATCATGTTGACGTCTTCCACGGCAATGGAGCCGCGGTTTCGGTAGAAGACGACGAGAATGGCAAGCCCGATCGCGGCTTCCGCCGCGGCGACTGTCAGGATCAGCAGCGCAAACACCTGGCCGACGATGTCATTGAGATGCATCGAGAAGGCAATCATGTTCAGATTGACGGCCAGCAGGATGAGCTCGACCGACATCAGGATGACGATCACGTTCTTGCGGTTCAGGAAAATCCCGAAAACGCCCAGCGTAAACAGGATCGCGCTGACAGTCAGGTAATGGGAGAGTCCGATTTCCATGCGATTATTCCTTCACGTCCCCGCGTTCAGATGCCCTGGCCGGGCTTGACCTTGACCACCTCGATGGCGGTCTCCTTTGTCCGGGCGACCTGCTCGGTGATGTCTTGCCGCTTGATGTGTTCACGATGTCTCAGCGTCAGCACGATGGCGCCAATCATGGCGACCAGGAGCACCATGCCTGCGATCTGGAAGTAGAAGATGTAATCGGTATAAAGCACATCACCCAGCGCCTGGGTATTGGTCCGCTCGCTGGGCGCCGGTATCGGGCTGGCCCCGCTTCCCGCCACGGCCGGATGAAACGCGTTGCCCGCCAGCACGATGATCAACTCAGCCGCCAGAATGATGCCGACGAGCGCGCCCATCGGGGCATATTCCAGCGCGCCGGACTTCATTTCCGCGAAATCCACATCCAGCATCATCACCACGAAAAGGAACAACACCGCCACGGCGCCGACATAAACCACCAGCAGGATCATCGCCAGGAATTCAGCACCGGTGAGCAGGAACAGGCCTGCGGCGTTGAAGAAGGTGAGAATGAGGAACAAAACGGAATGCACCGGATTGCGCGCCGCGATCACCATGAAGGCGGATGCGACTGCCACGAAGGCAAACAAATAGAAAAACAGAGCCTGAAGACCCATGATCGGCGCCTTTTCGTCTTTCCCGCGAGTGACAACAACCTGGTGTCGCTGCCCCGGAGAGAGCCTGGATTGGCCCAAGCCGTCCCCTGCCCCCGCATGTGAATTCAAGACGACGCGCCCGGATGGTGCGCCGTCCCGGTGTTTATCTGTAGGGCGAATCCATCGCGATATTGCGAGCGATTTCCCGTTCCCAGCGATCGCCATTGGCGAGCAGCCGGTCCTTGTCGTAATAGAGTTCTTCGCGCGTTTCCGTTGCGAATTCGAAATTCGGTCCCTCGACGATCGCATCGACCGGGCAGGCTTCCTGGCAGAAGCCGCAATAGATGCACTTCACCATGTCGATGTCATAGCGAACGGTACGGCGGGTGCCGTCATTGCGCCGTGGTCCGGCCTCGATGGTGATCGCCTGCGCCGGGCAGATCGCTTCGCACAGCTTGCAGGCAATGCAACGTTCTTCACCGTTCGGATAACGCCGCAGCGCATGTTCGCCACGAAAACGCGGACTCACCGGCCCCTTTTCGTTCGGGTAGTTCACGGTTGCCTTCGGTTTGAAGAAATAGCGCATCGAAAGCACGAAGGCACCGAAGAATTCCTTCAGGAACAGCGATTTTGCGGCTTGAGCCAAGGCCATGGTCAGTCTCCGCTCTTGCCCGGCACAACCGGCCGGAATGGGGAATTGATGAGTGTGATCACGGTGCGGTTCCCGTCAGCTTGAGCACGAAGGCAACAATCACCAGCATCACCAGCGACAAGGGCAGGAACACTTTCCAGCCCAGCCGCATCAGCTGATCGTAGCGATAGCGCGGCACGAAAGCCTTCACGATCGAGAACATGAAGAACATCATGCAGACCTTGAGCACGAACCAGATGATGCCCGGGACCCAGTTGAGGAACCACACATCCAGCGGCGGCAGCCAGCCGCCCAGGAACAGGATGGTCGACAGCGCGCACATCAGCACGATGGCTGCATACTCGCCGAGCATGAACATCATGTAAGGCGTCGAGCCGTACTCCACCATGAAGCCCGCGACCAGTTCGGATTCAGCTTCCGGCAGGTCGAAAGGCGGACGGTTGGTCTCGGCCAGCGCCGAGATGAAGAAGATGATGAACAGCGGGAACAGCGCCAGCCAATGCCAGTCGAGCATCGAATTTGGCAGGCCAATCCGCGTGCCGATGCCGTTCGACTGGGCCAACACGATGTCGGTCAGGTTGAGCGAGCCGACGCAAAGCAGCACCGCAACGATCACGAAACCCATGGAGACTTCGTAGGACACCATCTGCGCGGCGGAGCGGAGCGCACCCAGGAACGGGTATTTCGAGTTCGACGCCCAGCCGCCCATGATCACGCCGTAGACTTCCAGCGAGGAGATCGCGAACACGAACAGGATGCCGACATTGATGTCTGCGATCACCCAGCCGGCGTTGAACGGGATCACCGCCCAGGTCGCCAGCGCCAGGGTCACGGCCACCAGCGGTGCCAGCAGGAACACGCCCTTGTTGGCGCCCGACGGGATCACCGGCTCCTTGAGAACAAATTTCAACAGGTCGGCAAAGGACTGGAACAGACCCCACGGTCCGACCACGTTCGGGCCGCGGCGAAGCTGCACCGCAGCCCAGACCTTGCGGTCGGCATAGAGCACATAGGCGATGAACAAGAGCAGCGTCACCAGCACCAGCAGCGACTGCCCGATCATGATGGCCGCGGGCCAGACATAAGTTGAGATGAAACCGTCCATGATGTTTCCCGCCCCTATTCCGCCGCCACTGCCTTGGCAGTCTTTGCCAAGGCCGAGCATTCAGCCATTACCGCCGAAGCGCGTGCGATCGGATTGGTCAAATAGAAGTCTTTGACCTGAGACGCAAACGCCGATTTGTTCATACGGCCCGGTTTCTTCGCAATTGCGGCAATTGCGCTGCTGTCGCCGGTGGAAATCATGTCGATTTCCGCAAAATGCGGATATTCCGCATAGAGCGCCGCGCGCAGGCCAGCCAGCGAATCAAAGGGAAGACGCTTGCCCAGCACATCCGACAGCGCCCGCAGGATGGCCCAGTCTTCCTTGGCCTCGCCCGGCGCAAACGCAGCGCGGCTGCCCAGCTGAACCCGGCCTTCGGTATTCACATAGGTGCCCGACTTTTCGGTATAGGCCGCAGCCGGCAGGATCACGTCGGCATGATGGGCGCCATTGTCGCCATGAGTGCCGATGTAAACCGTGAAGCCTGCGGTCTTCTTGCTGAAGTCCAGCTCGTCCGCGCCCAGCAGGAACAGCACGTCGGTCCCCGTCAGCATCTTGGCCGCATCGAGCCCGCCCTCTCCCGGCACCAGTCCGAGATCGAGCCCGCCGACGCGCGCAGCCGCCGTGTGCAGTACGGCAAACCCGTTCCAGTCGCCCTTCACGGCGCCGACCGCATCGGCCAGCTTGGCGGCATTGGCCAGAACGCCCGCGCCATCGCTGCGGGTCAACGCACCCTGTCCAACGATGATCATCGGCTTCTTGGCGCGCTTGAGCTTGGACAGGAACTTGCTGTTGCCGTCGACCAGGTCCTTCAGCGTTTCCGGGCCGGCACCGAGATATTCATGATCGTAACGCAGGTCCGCCTGCTCGCCGATCAGCCCGATCGGCAGATCATCCATCCGCCAGCGCTTGCGGATGCGGGCATTGAGGATTGCAGCCTCGCGGCGCGGATTGGATCCGATGATGAGAATTGCGTCCGCGTCCTCGATGCCGTCGATGGTCGGGTTGAAGATGTAGCTTGCCCGGCCGAGCGAAGGATCAAGGGCTGCGCCATCCTGGCGGCAATCGATGTTCGCCGAACCCAGCGAAGACATCAGCGATTTCAGCGCATACATCTCTTCAACGGTCGCAAGGTCGCCGGCAATCGCTCCGATCTTCTCCGACGCTGCCGCTGATACCGCGGTAGCAATCGCGCCGAAGGCTTCGCCCCAGGAGGCAGCTTCCAGCCGGCCGTTGCGGCGTACATAAGGTCGGTCGAGACGCTGGGTGCGCAACCCGTCCCAGATGAAGCGGGTCTTGTCGGAGATCCACTCTTCGTTGATCGCCTCGTTGACGCGCGGCATCACCCGCATGACTTCGCGGCCGCGGGTGTCGACCCGGATCGCCGAGCCGACAGCATCCATCACGTCGACCGACTCGGTCTTGTTGAGCTCCCACGGACGCGCCTGGAAGGCGTAGGGCCGCGAGGTCAGCGCACCGACCGGGCACAGGTCAATCACATTGCCCTGCAGTTCCGAACTCATCGCATGCTCGAGATAGGTGGTGATTTCCGCATCCTCGCCGCGGCCGATCAGGCCAAGCTCGGAGATACCTGCCACTTCGGTGGTGAAGCGAACACAGCGCGTGCAGTGAATGCAGCGGTTCATGATCGTCTTGACCAGCGGTCCGATATATTTGTCTTCAACCGCGCGCTTGTTCTCCTCATAGCGCGAATTGTCCATGCCGAAGGCCATGGCCTGGTCCTGCAGGTCGCATTCGCCGCCCTGGTCGCAGATCGGGCAGTCCAGCGGATGGTTGATGAGCAAAAACTCCATCACCCCTTCGCGCGCCTTCTTGACCATCGGCGTGTTGGTAAAGACTTCCGGCGTCTCCCCGTTCGGACCGGGCCGCATGTCGCGCACGCCCATGGCGCAGGATGCCGCAGGCTTCGGCGGGCCGCCCTTCACCTCGACCAGACACATCCGGCAGTTGCCGGCAATCGAGAGCCGTTCGTGGAAACAGAACCGTGGCACTTCCGCGCCGGCCTCCTCACACGCCTGCAACAGCGTGTAGTGATCCGGCACTTCGATCTCGTTTCCATCAACCTTGATCTTGGCCATGCAAGCAGTCCTACCTTTGTGAACGGTCGAAACGACCGCCTACCATCCCTCATCGGGACCTGATTGTGTTTCGCCGGGCGGCGGTGAAACCGCCCGGCTTGGTATTCCTAGTCGGCGGTTGCCCCGCCCTTGGCAAGCCCGGCAGCCTGCGAAATCCATTTGTCCCGTTCGACCCTACCGCCAAACTGCAGGTAATCGTCGACCCAGGCAGCTTCTTCCGGCTTCCAGGCCGCAATCTGCGAGAATGTCCAGACGCCGAGACTGTTGAGCACCTGTTCGAGCTTCGGCCCGACACCGGAAATCAGCTTGAGATCATCGGGCGTCTCCGGCTTCTCGATCTCGGCCGGACGCCGGAAATCCTCGGGCGCCAGTTCCGATTTGGAAACCTCGGCCGGCGCTTTGGCAACCGTAGCCGTTTCGGTGCTTGCCGCTGCAGCAACATCCGCGTCCGTCTTCAGCTTCTCGACGGCAGCCTCGGTTGCCTTTTTGGCTTTTGGTGCACCGGCTTTTGCCTTGGCAGGCGAGGTTTTCGCTCTGGCCGAAGCAGGCTTTGCCTTGGTTTCCGTCGCCGCGGGCTTCAATTTGAGAATGTCTGCAGACCGTTCCGGGGCTGCAGGCTTCTCATCCTCAACCGCAGCCTCCGGCTCTTCAGGGGCCAGATCCTCAGCCAAGGTCGGCATCATCCAGCTCAGGTCGGGATGCTGCCCCAGCAAGGAAGACTGGCTTTGCATGGCGCCCTGCATCGCACCCATCATCATGCCGGCCATCTGCCCGGCCATGCCGAAACCGACCGCAGTGGCCGCAGCCGCCGCACCCAACGGATAGACCATCAACGGAGAGACTTCCAAGCCTTCCGTTCTGGTCCAATCTGCCATGGCATTCATCGGTTTCATCATCTCGTTCATGTTCATCTCGGTGGGAAAAGAAAACATCGACATCAGTTTCTCCTTAGTCGTCTGTTGGTTCTTGTCCCTTGTGACGTTTCCTGTCTGCCGGACCCGATGTTACGGGCCTCTTATTCTGCCGCTTCCAGCCGCACATTGCGGCTTTGAACGGCATTGCGTGTGTACTGATCGATCCGCGCTTCCATCTCGGGACGGAAATGCCGGATCAGGCCCTGGATCGGCCAGGCCGCTGCATCGCCAAGCGCGCAGATGGTGTGGCCTTCGATCTGCTTGGTGACATCGAACAGCATGTCGATCTCGCGCTTCTGCGCATTGCCTTTGACCATCCGGTCCATGACCCGCATCATCCAGCCGGTGCCTTCACGGCACGGCGTGCACTGGCCACAGCTTTCGTGCTTGTAGAAGGCCGACAACCGCCAGATTGCTTTGACGATGTCGGTCGACTTGTCCATCACGATGACGGCGGCCGTGCCGAGACCCGACTTGAGATCACGCAGGCTGTCGAAATCCATCGGTGTGTCTATCATGTCGGCACCTGGCACGCATGGCACCGAGGAGCCGCCGGGGATCACGGCCAGCAGGTTGTCCCAGCCGCCGCGGATACCACCGCAATGGGTGTCGATCAGCTCGCGGAACGGGATCGACATCGCCTCTTCCACCGTGCAGGGCGTGTTGACGTGGCCGGAGACGCAGAACAGCTTGGTGCCGGTGTTGTTTGGCCGGCCGATACCGGCAAACCAGGCACCGCCACGGCGCAGGATGGTCGGCGCAACCGCCACCGATTCCACGTTGTTGACCGTGGTCGGGCAACCGTAGAGACCCATGTTGGCCGGGAATGGAGGCTTCAGCCGCGGCTGGCCCTTCTTGCCTTCGAGGCTTTCGAGAAGGGCTGTTTCCTCGCCGCAGATATAGGCGCCGGCGCCGTGATGGACATAGATGTCCATGTCGTAGCCAAGCTTGTTGTTCTTGCCCAGCAGACCCGCGTCGTAACACTCGTCGATCGCCGCCTGCAGCGCCTCGCGTTCACGCATGTATTCGCCGCGGACATAGATATATGTTGCGTGCGCACCCATGGCGAAACCGGCAATCACGCAGCCTTCGATCAGCGTATGCGGATCGTGGCGCATGATGTCGCGGTCCTTGCAGGTGCCCGGTTCGGATTCGTCCGCATTGATGACAAGGTAATGCGGACGGCCGTCGCTTTCCTTCGGCATGAAGGACCATTTCAGCCCGGTCGGGAACCCTGCCCCGCCGCGGCCGCGCAGGCCCGACGCCTTCATCTCGTCGATGATCCAGTCACGGCCCTTTTCGAGGATCTGCTTGGTGCCGTCCCAGTGGCCGCGCGCCATCGCACCCTTCAGCGACTTGTCATAGACGCCATAGATATTGGTGAAAATCCGGTCTTTGTCAGCTAACATCATTCACCTCTATCGCGGCTTCTTGCCGAAGACTTTGATGTACTCGGCCTCGCCGCCCTTGGCCAGCGCCTTGGCCTGCTTGAGCCAGTCTTCACGCTCGATGCGGCCCTTGAACTTGAGATACCCGTCGACCCATTCCCGCTCGGCCTTCTTCCACGATGCAACCTGCGCGAACGTGTAAATTCCCAGCGAATGCAGGATGCCCTCGATCTTCGGCCCGACGCCCGAGATCATCTTCAGATCATCCGGTTCGGCCGGCTTGGAAATACCGGCAGGACGGTTCTTGTCATCCGTGGAGGGTGTCTGGGCTGCCTTGGTCGATGCACCCTTGGCGGTCGAAGCCAGCGAAGCGGTCGTATTGGCCGACTTCGATGTGGCCGACGCCTTGCGCGGGGCAGCGGGTTTGCGGTTCCTTACCGGATTGCTGTCGTCTGCCACCTTTAAATCTGCCGTCGCCGAAGATTTGCGGGCGCGGCTCATCTTGGGCGCCTCGGTTGCAGTATCTGCGGTTTTCGCATCAGCCTTCACATTGGCCTTTGCCGCGCCGGGGGACTTGGTCGCCGTTTCGGTCGCAGGCGACTTGGGCCGTGCGGCCTTGGTTGCCGAAGGCGACCTGCCGGTAGCGCCCGATGCCTTGGTTCCGTTCTTCTTCGCCGGTTTGATCTCCTCGGTGAGGCTGGTGAGCCCGCTTTCCGGGGCAGAGAAAGTCCGGTTGACCTGTGGACCGGGCGTCACGTCCTCCGGACGGCCCGCCTCGAACCGGTCAATGATATATGCCAGCCGTTCCGGCGAAAGATCCTCGTAGGAATCTTTGAAAATCATCACCATCGGCGCGTTCACGCAGGCCCCCTGGCATTCCACCTCTTCCCAGGACAGCGTGCCGCTCTCGTTGAGATGGAATGGCTCGGGATGGATCTTGTTGCGGCAGACATCCATCAGCTCTTCGGAGCCACGCAGCATGCATGGCGTCGTGCCGCAGACCTGGATATGCGCCCTTGTACCCACCGGCTTGAGCTGGAACTGGGTGTAGAAGGTCGCAACTTCCAGCGCCCGGATATAGGGCATGCCGAGCATGTCGGCGACAACCTCGATCGCCCGCTTGGTCACCCAGCCGTCCTGCTCCTGGGCCAGCATCAGCAGCGGAATGACAGCCGACTGCGCCCGGTCCTTCGGATATTTCTTGATCCAAACCTTCGCCTGCGCGCTGAATTCGCGGTTGAAGGCGAAATCTGCTGGCTGGACATTTTCTTCGGCAAGTCGACGAACGGACATGATGAACTCTTTTGTCTTATTTCCGGCCTATTTCAAGTCACTGCCAGGCGTATTGAGCAGAGCCTCAATCGCACCAGCGGCTGTGGACGTTCCAGCAACACGCATCACCGGTCAACCTCCCCGAACACGATATCGAGCGAACCCAGAACGGCCGACACGTCGGCCAGCTGGTGGCCACGCGTGAGGAAATCCATTGCCTGCAGATGCGCAAAGCCCGGCGCCCGGATCTTGCAGCGGTACGGCTTGTTGGAACCGTCCGAGACAAGATAGACGCCAAACTCACCCTTCGGCGCCTCGACGGCGGCATAAACCGCGCCTTCGGGAACCCGGTAGCCTTCGGTATAGAGCTTGAAGTGGTGAATCAGCGCTTCCATCGAGCGTTTCATTTCGCCGCGCTTGGGCGGAACCGCCTTGCCATCCGTCGAGGAAACGGGTCCGACCTTCGCATCACCCAGAAGACGGTTGATGCAGTGGCGCATGATTTTCACCGATTCGCGCATTTCCTGCATGCGGATCAGGTACCGGTCATAGCAGTCGCCGTTCTTGCCGATCGGGATATCGAAATCGATTTCCGAATAGCACTCGTAAGGCTGCGACCGACGCAGGTCCCAGGCAGCACCCGAGCCGCGCACCATCACGCCGGAGAAGCCCCAGGCCCAGGCGTCTTCCAGGCTGACAATGCCGATGCCGACATTGCGCTGCTTGAAAATGCGGTTGTCGGTGAGCAGGCCTTCCATGTCATCGCAGATGGTCAGGAACGGTTCGCACCACTTGGCAATGTCCTCGACCAGTTCATGCGGCAGATCCTGGTGCACACCACCGGGTCGGAAATAGGCCGCGTGCATGCGCGCGCCGCAGGCACGCTCGTAAAACACCATCAGCTTTTCGCGCTCTTCCAGACCCCAGACCACCGGGGTCATGGCACCCACGTCGAGCGCGTGGGTGGTGATGTTCATGATGTGGCCCAGAATGCGGCCGATCTCGCTGTAGAGAACCCGGATCAGCTGGCCGCGAATCGGGATTTCCATGTTCAGCAGCCGTTCCACTGCCAGAGCGTAGGCATGCTCCTGGTTCATCGGCGCCACGTAGTCGAGGCGGTCGAAATACGGCAGGGCCTGCAGATAGGTCTTGGTCTCGATCAGCTTCTCTGTGCCGCGGTGCAACAGCCCGACATGCGGGTCGACGCGCTCGACGATTTCGCCATCCAGTTCCAGCACCAGACGCAACACGCCGTGCGCCGAGGGGTGCTCGGGCCCGAAGTTGATCGTGAAATTGCGGACGTTATGTTCTGCCATGGTCTTGCGTCCTCATCCCTTGGCTTTTTCGTCGCCCGGAAGCACGTAGTCGGTGCCTTCCCAGGGGGAGAGAAAATCGAAATCGCGGAATTCCTGCCTGAGTTCAACCGGCTCGTAGATCACCCGTTTTGCCTCATCGTCATAACGGACTTCCACAAAACCAGTCAGCGGGAAGTCCTTGCGCAGCGGATGGCCTTCAAAACCGTAGTCGGTCAGGAGCCGGCGCAGATCCGGGTGCCCCGAAAACAGGATCCCGTAAAGGTCATAGGCTTCACGCTCGAACCAGTCGGCGCCCGGGAAGACCCCGGTGATGGACGGAACGGGCGTATCCTCGCCGGTGCTCAGGCTGACACGGATCCTGAAATTCTGGTGCGGCGACAGCAGGTGATAGACCACTTCGAAGCGATCCGCCCGGCCCGGCCAGTCGACACCGCAGCAATCGATGAAGCTGACAAACTTGCACTGCGCATCGTCGCGCAGGAAGGTCATCAGCTCGACGATCTTGTCGGCTTGCGTGTAGATAGTCAGGTCGCCAAAGGCGATCTCCGCGCGCTCGATCAGGTCCGCCTTGACCTCGGTCAGGTAATCCGAAAGCTCAATCAGGGCTTGGCTCATGACAATGGCTCCTTAGCGCTCGATCGTGCCGGTACGGCGGATCTTCTTTTGCAGAAGAAGCAGACCGTAAAGCAGCGCTTCGGCGGTGGGAGGGCAGCCCGGCACATAGATGTCGACCGGCACGACCCGGTCACAGCCACGCACCACCGAATAGGAATAGTGGTAATAGCCGCCGCCATTGGCGCAGGATCCCATCGAGATCACGTAGCGCGGCTCGGGCATCTGGTCATAGACCTTGCGCAGTGCCGGTGCCATTTTGTTGGTCAGCGTCCCGGCGACAATCATTACGTCCGACTGACGCGGTGAAGCGCGCGGCGCGATACCGAAACGCTCGAGGTCATAGCGCGGACCGGAAGCCTGCATCAACCCCTCGACTGCACAACAGGCCAGACCGAACTGCATCCACATCAGCGAGCCGGTGCGCGCCCAGGTGATCAGCTCGTCCGTCGAGGTAACCAGGAATCCCTTGTCGGCCAGCTCGTCATTGATCTCGCCGAAAAACGGATCGTCGCTGCCAACCGGCTTGCCGGTGTTGGGATCGATAATTCCTTTGGGCGCAGGGGCCACCAACGGTGCGTTGCTCACTCCCATTCCAGGGCTCCCTTTTTCCATTCATAGACAAACCCGACCGTCAGAACGCCGAGAAACACCATCATCGACCAGAATCCCATCCAGCCGATATCGCCGAACGACACTGCCCATGGAAACAGGAATGCAACCTCAAGGTCGAAGATGATGAACAGGATCGAAACCAGATAGAACCGCACATCAAATTTCATGCGCGCATCGTCGAACGCGTTGAAGCCGCATTCGTAGGCCGACAATTTTTCCGGATCGGGATTTTTGTAGGCCACCGCGAATGGAGCGATCAGCAAAGCCAGACCAATCACCAAAGCCAGACCCATAAAAATAGCAATCGGCACATAAGCGCCCAGAAGTTCCGTCATGACGTCCGTTCCTGTATCCGTCACAGTCGAAGCCCCTACCCTACCCGGAGGTCTGGAGCCGGCCCCTCACCTGTGCGGCTGATCATGTTGCAACGCGGCGTGGTTAGCGCAGCCCGCCAACCGGCGCAAGAGCACACGGAGCATTTGATCAGATAGTGTGAGCTTTCGCCACTCAATGTTTTGTCGCACGGCTGATGCAAGGCACATATTTCGGTTTTCAGCTGTGCATTGAAACATTCGGCCTTCCTCTAGAGAATCACCGAAGGCGCGAAATACCGGGCATCCTTCGGCCCGTTCGAGCCCGATCGGCAAGCAGGCTTCCACCGCTCCGGACTGCTCCTCTGCTGACGCAATTTTCCACAGGCCGGCTCGGAAGCCGGATCAATGCCTCTGCCAGCCGCGCTAGCGTCGTTTTCATGATTCGGTCGCGGCGCGATCCGCCGGCCGGAAGGGTGTCAGGTTGAGCTATCACGGAGCACACCCGGCGGCACAGAGGCCCTATTCCGGACAACAGGTTCTGGTTGCACTTGTGCCAGCAGCCGAACCGCCAACATTCGTCCACGCCAGGGCGGGGGCGACCCTGCTGACACACGTCCCCGACCGGTGCCGCCGTGGCCGGTTGGCTCGAAAGGGTTTGCACGGTTCTTTGAGGCCAGAAACGAAAAAAGCCCGGCAGAACCGGGCTCTTTCGAAAAATGCATCCACTTTCCTTTGAAGGAAAATGGCGCGAGTGACGGGACTCGAACCCGCGACCTCCGGCGTGACAGGCCGGCACTCTAACCAACTGAGCTACACCCGCGCATTTTGCGGCGGAACGGTGTGTGACCGCCGTTCCGTGAGCGGTGAATTACGGCGTTCGCACCGTGGTGTCAAGCGGCGATTGCGAAGGAAATTCGACAAAATTCAATCTTCTTGAAAATGCCCGACGCAAACCCCGGAGGAAATATGACGGCGCGCGGTTTGGGGAGAACTTGATGCCGATTTCCGCTGTTTTTGGCTTGCGAAATTTTCGCGAACACCCTAAAGCATGCGCCACCGAACTGGGGGCGATTAGCTCAGTTGGTAGAGCGCTTCGTTTACACCGAAGATGTCGGGAGTTCGAGTCTCTCATCGCCCACCATCATTTTCCTGAAGAGCTGGGAATCCTTTGACCGCCCGTTTGCTGTGCGCCCACCAAATTGTTGGGCTCAGCCGGCTTCACTGGTGTCTGGCACTCACAGATCCGGTTCCCTCGCAAACAGCGACCAGGCCGAGATGAAGAAGGCTGCGATCAGCGGGCCGACGATGAAGCCGTTCAGTCCGAACAGCGCCATTCCGCCGACTGTCGAGATCAGCACGACATAATCCGGCAGCTTGGCGTTCTTGCCGACCAGCGGCGGCCGCAACAGATTGTCGATCAGCCCGATGATCAGCACGCCCACGAGCACCAGCACGAAGGCCTTCAGCCAAGCGCCGGTAAACATGAAGAACAGCGCCGCCGGGCCCCATACGATGGCCGCCCCCACGGCGGGCAGCATCGAGCAGAATGTCATCACCACGCCCCACAGCAAGGCCGCCTCGATTCCCAGCATCCAGAAGGTGACCCCGCCGATCGTGCCCTGGATCATCGCGATGATGATGTTGCCCCTCACCGTCGCGTTGACGACGGAGGTGAACTTCTCCAGCAGCTTGGTCGTATGGTCATCGCTCAGCGGCATCGCCGCAGTAATCGATGCCACAAGCCTTTCCCCGTCGCGAAACAGGAAGAACAGCAGGTACATCAGCACGCCCGCCCCGACGACGAAGCTCAGCGTGGTCTCGCCGATATTGACCACACGGCCCGCCATCGACTGGCCGGTCTGCATGATCGCCTGGGAAAACTTGTCCCTGAGATCGGGAAAACTGCCCAGCTGGATCGGCGTCCAGCGTTCGATGAAACTCGGCAAGGCGCTGACGATCGAATCGATCCGCCCGCGCAGGTCGAATTCCTCGCTGCTGATCTGGCGATAGAGGCTGCTGCTCTCCTGCGCGATGGAAGCAAGAATGATCACCAGCGGAATGATCACCAGGCAGACGCACATCAGAACGCTCAAGAGCGCAGCCAAGCCTTCACGGCCGTTCAGACGCCGGACAAGAAACAGCTGCACCGGATGAAACACGATCGCCAGGATGATCGCCCACAGCACCGCCGTGTAGAACGGCAGCAGAAGCAGGCTGAAGGCGACAGTGATCAGCGCCAGCATCATATAGAAGCTGACACGCTGAACTGTTGTCTTGTGTGGTGGTTCCATTGCGGATCTCTCACATCATCGCGCTGCTTGACCGGAGCAGACCTTCCCGATTGACCGGATTTGTAGCCGAGACCCGCCATTTGTCCAAGCGGCAAGCCTGACGCCTGCACCCGGTGCAACCTGCGAAATTCAGGCCCGCGGAATGCGCTAGATCAATCCCATAGCGCCACCGGCCCTCTATAATCGCTGTAAACCGGACAAATGAGGTCAGACCATGAAGCAGCCGAGCCTGAGGGAAGAGATTGCCGGTCTGCGGGCCGAAATCGAACAACTGCGCGACAGGCCGGTGCAGGAGACACCCGCCGGCGCCGCACCGTCTGAAGCCGATGGGCAAGACCATGACCGAGCCGATGACGTCCACACGCTGTTGGGTGAACTCGGAGACCTGGTTCAGACCATGCTTGATGAAGCCGAGGAGAGCTTCACCGAACACCCCGTGGCCTCCGTGTCCGCAGCGCTTGCGCTGGGCATCGTCATCGGCCGCCTGACAGCAAAGTGATGTAGAGCCATGCCCCTTCATAGCCTCGCCCGCACCCTTCGCCTTTATATGCGGTCAGAATTGCTGATCGGCGAAATCCGCCTCAAGGCGCAGATGCGGAAATTCTCGCTGATGATGCTGGCCGCCCTGGTCGGCCTGATGGCGCTGGTGTTCCTCAATATCGCTGCCTACCAGATGCTGCTGGCCGGTTGGGGACCGATCTGGACGCCGTTCATCCTCGCCGCAACCAACATCCTGCTGGCAATCATTTTACTGGTCAGCGCGGCCTACACCCGGCCCGGCCCCGATCTCGTCGCAGCCAGAGAGTTGCGCGATCTCACTTCGGAAACGCTGGAGAGCGAGCTGAGATCGAACCCGGCGGCGGCGGCAATCGGCAGCATGGCGGGCCTGAACGGTTTCGGCAGCTGGGACAGCGCAAGATTCCTGGTGCCAATCATCTCCGCCATCATTCGCAGCCTCAAGCGCCGCAAAAACACTCCATGAGGCCCGCCCAGGCTCTCCCCGGTTCCACCCCACCCCGTTCGCCCTCACACAAAGGAAAATCCCATGGCCGATTTTGACAAACTCGCTGAAGACCTCAGGCAGAATTATGATGAGCTCAGGCTCAAGGTGCATCTCGGCTCCAAGGATGCGCAGGACGAATGGGAAGAACTTCAAGAGCGCTGGAACCATTTTGAGAACCAGGCAAACCTGAAGAAAAGCCGCGAGGATGTCGGCGACGCGGTCGAGATCCTTGGATCCGAACTGAAGGAAGCCTTCGACCGCATCCGCAAGGCGCTGTAAGGTCAGCCACGGAAAGAAACCCCGCGCACGCGGAACGGCGCTCTGACGCCTCGCTTCAATCTGGCGCGCGGTCCCTCGCGCGCGCCAGAACGCCGCCGGTCGTCGGCTCGCTGACCCCGGTGGTCCCGGGATAGGTCAGCGGCAGGCCGGTAAGCGAACGCACCGCCAGCCAGGCCCAGGCCTCGGCTTCCATCGAATCGCCATTCAGCCCGGCCTCTTCGGCCAGGATCACTCGGCCTGTGTGCCGCGTGGCGACCGTCAGGTCCTCGACAATAATCCGGTTGTGACGCCCGCCGCCGGTCAGGATCCACAGTTTCGGGTTTTCCGGCAGATGCGCCTGTGCCTTGGCGATTGCCGCGGCGGTTACGAAGGCCAGCGTTCGTGCACCATCTTCCAGCCCGGCTTCGGTGTCGCCAGGCACGGCAAAATCATTGCGGTCGAGCGAAAGACGCTGCCTGGCGGTGAAGAATGGCGAAGCCAGGTAGCGGTTGGCGAGCCCCGAAAGCACCCGCCCCTCCGATGCGATCGCGCCGCCTGAATCATAGGGAATGCCTGCATGGTGCTTCACCCACTGGTCGATCAGCGTATTACCCGGCCCGCTGTCAAATGCCCTCAGTTCACCGCCGGACCCGATATAGGTAATGTTGGAGATGCCCCCGATATTGACGAAGACCACCGGCACCTCTGCTGCCCACTCCTCCCCGAGCCCTGCGGCAAGCGCGCGGTGATAGGCCGGCACCAGCGGCGCGCCCTGCCCGCCCATCGTCATGTCATGGGCGCGAAGATCATGGACCACATCGATGCCGAGCCGATCAGCCAGCCGTTTGCCATCGCCCAGTTGAACGGTCAGCGCCTCAAGCGGTCGGTGCAAAACGGTCTGACCGTGAAAGCCGATCACATCGACTTCGTCGGCAGACAGGCCTTCCTTGGCGAGAAAATCCTCCACGGCTTCAGCGTGCCGGTCGGTGAGATCGGCTTCGAGGTCAGCCAGATCGCCGGGCCGCTCGTCGCGCGCCTTGATACTCTTGGCGGTCTCCAGAGCTGCTTCGAGGCGCTTGCGGAACGCCGCGTCATAGGCGGTAAACGACGACGCGCCGCGCCGGACGTTTGCGTCGCCATCGGTTTCGAGCATCGCCAGATCGATGCCGTCCATCGAGGTGCCGCTCATCAGCCCGATGGCCCGTTTGATCTGCGCTGTCTCGCTCATCGTTTCCATCCCGGTCCGGCCCTGTCTACGGGGCCGCTCACGCATCTTGAAAGCCTTGCCCAAACCATCGGCAACACCGATACACGAGCAGGCAAGAGCGCTGCCGCGCACGGCTTTGGTTGAATGCGCGGCGTGTGAGTGTTAAAGGCCCGCCGGGCGCCGGCATTTCGTCGGCGCCGCTTTTGTTTCCAGTCTTTCCGTCATAGCTGCAAGGACAGTGTCATGTCAGCCTACAAATCTGATTTCCTCAACATCCTCAATGAGCGCGGGTTCATCCATCAGTGCTCCGACTTCGATGGCCTCGATGCCCTCGCGGCGAAGGGCGATCTTGTGGGCTATATCGGCTATGACTGCACTGCCCGCTCGCTGCATATCGGCAATTATCTCACCATGATGATGCTCTACTGGCTGCAGCAGAGCGGCAACAAGCCGATCACCCTGATGGGCGGCGGCACCACCATGGTTGGCGATCCCTCCGGCAAGGACGAGACCCGGGCCATGCGCACCGTCGAGGAAATCGAGGCCAACAAGGCGTCAATCAAGCAGGTGTTCTCGCGCGTGCTCAAGTTCGGTGACGGTCCCAATGATGCGCTGATGGCCGACAATGCGGAATGGCTGCTCAAGCTCAATTACATCGAGATGCTGCGCGATGTCGGCCGTCACTTCTCGGTCAACCGCATGCTGTCGATGGATTCGGTAAGGCTTCGGCTCGAACGCGAGCAGGAGATGAGCTTCATCGAGTTCAACTACATGGTCTGCCAGTCCTATGATTACGTCGAGCTGGCCCGCCGCTACGGCTGCAACCTGCAGATGGGCGGCTCCGACCAGTGGGGCAACATCGTCAATGGTGTCGAACTCGGCCGCCGCATGGGCACGCACCAGCTCTATGCTCTGACCACGCCGCTGCTGACCACCGCGTCGGGTGAGAAGATGGGCAAGACCGCCAATGGCGCCGTCTGGCTCAATGCCGACATGTTCAGCGCCTGGGATTTCTGGCAGTACTGGCGCAACTCCGAGGATGCCGATGTCGGTCGCTTCCTGCGCCGCTTCACCATCCTGCCGATCGACGAGATCAAGCGTCTGGAAGCGCTGCAGGGCGCAGAAATCAACGAGGCCAAGAAAATCCTCGCCAACGAGGCAACCGCGCTGCTGCATGGCCGCGCCGCTGCCGAACAAGCCGCCGAGACCGCCCGCAAGACCTTCGAAGAGGGCGCGATCTCGGACAATCTGCCGACGATTGCGGTTCCCGCTTCGGAACTCGACGCCGGCGTCGGACTGCTGGCGCTGTTCGTCCGCGCAGGCCTCGCTGGCTCCAACGGGGAAGCCCGCCGCCACGTCCAGGGCGGCGCGATCAAACTCAACGATGTGGCGATCACCGACGACAAGACGCTGGTCGATGCCGGTTATCTCAATGATGACGGCGTCATCAAGTTGTCGCTGGGCAAGAAGAAGCACGTGCTCGTCCGCCCACAGTAATACCCGGCATTCAAGGCCGGCACGGCAAGACCGCCCCATCCCCGGATCGGGCGGTCTTTTTATGGCCGGAATTCGAAGATCGACCGGAACACACCGGGCGCGATGACGGACAGCGGGTTGACCTCCAGCAAGGGCGACGCGGTCTTCCCTGTCAGCCGGAAGGTGATCCCGATCAATCCTCGATCCCGTCCGTTGCCCAGAAGCACGCCGATGATCGGCAACTCGCTGAACAGCCGGTTGACGCCATAGGCCGGCATGAAGGTCCCGGTCATGTCGATCAGGTCCTTCGAATCGTAAACCTGCCCCTGGAACGAGGCCCCGATCTGCGGGCCGCGAACAATGCCGTCGCTGACGTGAAGCTCGCCGTTGCCAGACACGAGACGCGCGCTGGCGACCTCAAACCTGGCTTCGGACACATCGATATCCGCCTTGACCGCATCCTTCAGGCTGCGGCCATCCTTCTTGCTTGGCGTCGACACCAGCGATCCCAGTCGCGGTTCGCCCACCACCACAAAATTGCGCACATCCACCGTGCCGCGCCTTAACGGCCCGTCCTGACGCTTGAGCCTGACATTGAGCAAACCGCCGCGAATCCGCGAATATATGCCGGCGAAGCGCGCAAAGGCGCCGGCATCGCCGCTGGTCACCTCGATGGTCTCCCCCGCAGCACTACCCGAGATCGCCATTACCACGGCCTGCCCGCTTTCAGTGACGGCCTTGAAGTCAAGCAGATCGATCCTGTCACCCTGTCCCTTGTAGCTTACACTGCCCGATGACAGTTTCTCGTCCGAATAACCGTACATCGCATCGACACTGCCGGAGACTTCGACCGGCACGGAATCGCCACTCTCCCCGGAGGTCGTCTTGCCCGCAGACTTTGCCAGCGCGATGACAGGGCGCAGATCGGCCGATTTTCCGTCAACCTTGATCTGGTACCCTTTTCCTTTCCTGGTGATCGCGGCCTGGTAATCATCGCGCGACGACAGCCCGATGTGTCCGAAACTGGCACTCGCGAGCTGGCCCTTGTTCAGCGTCACCTCACCCGAGGCAGAAAAGCCCTCTCCCGACAGTTTCAAATCGGTAAGCTTGGCGATGTCGCCGTCGGTCAACATCACGAAGTCGAGCTTTGCGGCAATGCCCTCTCCCTTGACCCAGCCGATGCCCGGCACCGTCAGCTCTGCCGCCGTCAGATCGAGGCTGATCGTCTGCAGCGCGCTGTCCTCGGCATCCACCTCGAGTGTGAAACCTATCGGGCCGGAAAACAGCGCGCCGCTACCCGGCGCGATCTTTTCCCTGTCCTCGGGACTGAGCGTGCCGGACAGGATGCGTTGGGAAACCACCTCTGCCTTGTTATCCACCGGCTGGATGATGTCGAGTGTCATCGGCGCTCCATCGACCTGCGCATCGACCTTCAGCACCGCCCGTTGCGGGGTCACTTGCAGATTGCCGTCCATGCCGGTGAGCACCCGGCCTTCCACGGGCTTGGCAATATCAACACCTTTCATGTCGAGATTGACGTTCCAGTCCGGCGGTGGCGGCGACTGCTCGTTGATCAGTCCGAACCGTGCCGTCACGGTCGATGAGATCTCGCCACTCAACTCCGATGGCTGAAGCCCGATCTTGTCGAGCGCATCAATCGGATGGTAGCTGATCAGCTCCGCAACAGCATCGGCATTGCCCCGCACCGACATCGACAATTCCGCCATCAGCGGCCGTTCGTTGGCCTGCGGGATCATGAACACCGCATCGCTCACGTCGACGGTTCGGCCGGTCGGGAAAAACGCTGTCGCCGAAGCGATGTTGAAACCGATCCTCGAGCCTCTGAGCTGCATGTGTCCGACGGTGTCGCGCAACGGCGGGATTTCCCCGGCAACATTCATGCGCGCCCGCTCGATATCGAAATCGATCTGCAACTGGTCTTCGTTGAAGAAGACATCCTCATAGGGTTTGTAATGCCCGGCGGGCGCTGCCAGCTGGATGCGGGCATTGCGCACGGTTCCGCCATAGAGATTCTCGAGCACCCACTGCCGCGCCCGCTTGCCGACCCAGTAGGGCCAGAGCTGTTTCACTGCGGCGGTCGACATCCGTTCGGCTTGAGCAACCAGATTGATCTCCGGTGAAATCCCTTCGACGAACCGCCAGGACGCGGAGCCGAACATGGCGCCCTGCTCCGAGGCGACCGTCAGCTCTTCAGCCACGAGTTTGCGGTTGGCTGCGTCAAACCAGCCGAAGGCCTTGCCGGCAAAGGGGATCGGCGCCTCGTCGGAATCGCCTGGTGCGGCTAGCCCCTTGTCGATGACGAAATCAAATGCGATCCCCTCGCCGGTTTCAGAGGCAAGCCGGTCCACATCGATCAGGCCGCCGGTGAAGGGAAGAACGGTTTCGCCGATCCGGATGATCGAGGGGGTAATCTCGATCTTGTGCATCTTCGGCATGTAGACGAGATTGACCCGCGCATCGCGAACATCCGCCTGAATGCCTCCCATCGTCATGATGCCGTCAATGGCGGCAACCTTGATCGAAAGTGCCGGCTTTCGTTTTTCCGTGGCCCGTCCGGCGGTGAAGGTGATCTGCAACGGTGCCGTGACGCCGTTCTGCCGGTCACTCGGGCCTTCCGTCAGAAAATCGACCGCCAACCCGCCGATCTCGCCGGTAATCCTGGAAAGACCGGTCTCGTTGCCCCTCGCGCTGGCCGTCCCCGTGATGTCGATCTTGCGGCCGTTTCGCACGATCTCGGCCTCGACATGGTATTGCGTGGCATCGTCGCGGCGCACCAGTCCGTTCTCGATCACCACCGGCTCACCGACCCCAGCGATACGGATGTCGGAGAACCGGAACGATTTGGCCTCGACGGCGTCGACCTGGACCGCAACCTGGTTCAAGGCCGTAAACAACTGCTCTATCATCGCATCGGTGCCGTCGACACGGAAACCCGCAAGGTCGGTCAGATTGAAGCCATCACCTTGCGGCGCGACCAGCTCCACCCCGCCAATCTCGACCGATGATATCGACAGTTTCCCCGCCAGCAGCGGCAGTGGATCAAGCGAGATCAGCGTGCTCCTGGCCCGTGTTGCGGGCGTCGAACCGTCAAGCCGCTCGACCACCACGTCCCGCGCCAGCAGCGCCAGCTGCCCACGGCTGGTCAGACGAACGCCCGCCGAGCTCAATTCGGCCCGGCTGTCGGGTCCGACCGCCTGGGCCAGCGCCATTTGCGCGCGATCGCGGATGAATCCGTCGATTGCCCCCGTCTCCAGAGCGCCGACGAGACCGCCGAATAGCAGGAGAACGAACAGGAAGATCCCGCCTATCCACCGCAGTGCGGTTGCACCCCAGTGCCGCGGATGGTGCCCGCGCACCAGAATCGCATCCTCCACGTTTGCCGACGGATATTCGTGCAACCCGATAATGTCGCGTCTTTTGAACAGAACCTTGTCTATCGGCTGATCCGGCATGGGCGTAGGAATGGTATCTTTCTGTTTTGGCGGTGATTCTTCTGGACTGTCAGATGAGCGTTTATATATCGCATGATGACAGGGTCACCTGTCAAAACGCGAATGAGCCTGCGAAAGGGATCCATAGTGAACGAAATTGTTGAAGGCACTCAGGCGCCAAAGGTGAATCTGCCACGAGATGGCGGCGGAAACGTGTCATTGGCCGATCTGGCAGGCAAAACGGTCGTGCTCTATTTCTACCCGAAGGACAACACCAGCGGCTGCACCACCGAAGCACTTGATTTCACATCCCTCGCCGGCGAATTCGAGAAAGCCGGCGCCGTGGTCATTGGCGTATCGCCAGACCCCGTCAAGGCCCATGACAAGTTCATCGCCAAGCACGACCTCGGCGTCATCCTGGCCTCCGACGAAGACAAGTCGGTTCTCGAAGCCTATGGCGTCTGGAAGGAAAAAAGCATGTATGGGCGCACCTATATGGGCGTCGAACGCTCCACCTTCCTGATCGACGGCAGCGGAAAGGTCACCAGGGTCTGGCGCAAGGTCAAGGTCAAGGGCCACGCCCAGGCCGTGCTCGAGGCTGTCCAGTCACTCTGATCCGCGGTTGAAGAACAAGGTCTGGAATCCCATTGTCCACCCCCCCTGAGACGATACTCTCCCTGCGTGACGGGGCCGCCCGCGCCGTGCGTGCCGCGGACCTCCTGGAGAAAACCGCCCTTGCGCGGGATGTCGCAAACCGCTGGCACGACCGGCGGCTGTCTCTGCGCTCGCCGCTTGATACGCTGCCCCCGCTGCGGCCCGGCCGTCCGGCAAAGCCGGAACTCGTTGCACCGACGCAAGTTGCTCGCCGCTCGCTCAATTCGCGCCGGGGCCGCATCGCGCTGCTGCATGCCATCGCTCATATCGAGCTCAACGCGGTCGACCTCGCGCTCGACATCGTCGCCCGTTTCGCCGCAAGCCCGATGCCGCAGAGCTTCTTTGACGGCTGGATGCAGGTGGCGTTTGAGGAAGCCAAGCACTTCACGCTGGTGCGGCAACGGTTGCAGGCGCTTGACGCAGACTATGGCGACATGCCCGCCCATGACGGTTTGTGGCAGGCAGCGCACGACACCCGCAACGACCTGACGGCGCGTCTGGCAGTGGTACCTCTGATTCTCGAGGCACGCGGGCTGGACGTGACCCCGTCGCTGCTCGTCAAGATGCGGGAGGTCGGCGATCACGACACCGCCGACGTGCTCGAGATCATCTACGAAGACGAGAAAAAGCATGTCGCCATCGGCGCCAAGTGGTTCCGCTTCATTTGCGCCCGCGAAGGCAAGGACCCGGCTGAAACCTTCCGGCTTCTGGTCCGCGCGAATTTCCGCGGCGGCCTCAAGCCGCCGTTCAACGATCTCGCCCGTGCCGCCGCCGGACTGACGCCGACCTTCTATCGCGCCCTGTCCAGCCAAAACATGTCCTGAGCTCACGCAATCGCCATCGGGCGCGGCCAGTTCAAAGCTTTGTTAACCTTAACAGGGTGTAATCGCCCCTGAACAAGCAACGGCAAACCGTTTTGGACAGGATTACCGCGTGTCGCAGAGGCAGGACAGCCGCGTTTTTGGCAAGAAACCCAAACACTCTCACACCATCATTTTCGCCAGCGGCGAAAGTATTCGGCATATCACCATTCGTCCGTGGGTGGCCGGGCTGGTGATGTCTGTTCTGGGTGTGATGGCCATCGGCTATCTCGGCGCCACCTCCTACCTGGTGCTGCGCGATGATCTCATTGGCGCCTCGATGGCGCGCCAGGCGCGCATGCAGCATGCCTATGAGGACCGGATTGCAGCCCTCAGGTCACAGGTTGACCGGGTCACAAGCCGCCAGTTGCTTGATCAGCAGCTGATGGAGGAAAAGGTCGCCGAACTGATTGCCCGGCAGAACGCGCTGAGCAACCGCCACGGCAAGATCGGACCGCTGCTCGATCGCGTGGGTGTTTCGCCAAGCCAGGTCCCCATCCCTGTCAGCAATCCCAAGAAACAGGCGGCCCTGCCGACCGTGACCGCGAAGACAGCGCGTCTTGCCGCACTCGCCTCCAGTCCGACATTGATCGCCAAGCCGACGGCCGCGCGCATCAACCCCCTCGCCTATGCCGCCGGTTCAACTTCGACGCAACGGGAATCAGTGGGAGAGCGCGCCGACCGGATCTTCTCCAGCGTTACGCTCTCGCTCAAATCCATTGAGCGCGAGCAGATAGAGAAGATGCAGGGCCTGGCTATCGACGCGTTCGAGACAGCCTCGGAAATCGACGAGATTATCAAATCCGCAGGCCTGCCGCGGCCGGCAATCGCCGACAGTGCGGTTGGCGGACCGTTTGTGCGCCCCAATGATCCGAACGCCTTCGAAGCCACGCTTGACGATCTCGACCAGGCCCTTGGCAGGCTCGACGCCGTTCGGCGCCATGCCCGCAAGCTTCCCATCGGCATCCCCGCGCCGGGTCGCGAGATCACCTCGCGCTATGGCAATCGCCGCGATCCGTTTCTCGGCCGGCTTGCATTCCACGGCGGCATCGACTTCCGCACACCGACCGGCACTCCCATTCTGGCCACCGGTTCAGGCATCGTCGTTCACGCCGGACGCAATGGCGGCTACGGCAAGATGGTCGAGATCGACCACGGCAACGGCATCACCACCCGTTACGCACATCTGTCCTCTGTCGAGGTGCGTGAGGGCGATCACGTGGCAATCGGCATGCGCATCGGCAAATCCGGCTCCACCGGCCGTTCAACCGGACCGCACCTGCATTACGAAGTCCGCCGCAATGGCAAAGCGGCCGATCCTATGCGCTTTCTCAAGGCAGCAAAGAAACTCAAGCCGCTTCTGGTCTCCAACTGACCTGGCTTGACGTCCTTAGTTAACCCCATGAAAAAGGGCCGCACGCGCGGCCCTTTGCAGTTTCCGGGATGGGGCGTTGCTTACAGCACGCCTTCGGGCACCAGCACCTTGTCGATAACGTGGATGACACCGTTTGACGTATCGATATCCGCGCTCACCACCTTGGCATCATTGACCATGGCGCCATTGTCGAGGTCAATGGTCACCATCGATCCCTGCACGGTCGCCGGCGTCGAATCGTCAACGAGGTCGGTCGACATCACCTTGCCGGCGACAACGTGATAGGTCAGCACCGCCACCAGCTTGTCCTTGTTTTCCGGCTTGAGCAGTTCGTCAACCGTCATGCCCAGAGCAGCAAACGCCTCGTCGGTCGGGGCGAACACGGTAAACGGGCCCTCTCCCTTCAGCGTCTCGACCAGTCCTGCGGCCTGCACCGCGGCGACCAGGGTGTCAAAGCCGTCGGCTTCCACAGCCGTGTCGACAATATCCTTTGAACCCGAGTGGGAAGCGGCCATGGCAGCACCACCGGTAAGACCGAAGGCGAGAACGGCTGCGGCGATTGTCTTGGTCAGTTTCATGAGAAAGCTCCATTGTGAGGTGTGATGTCCCCCGACGGTCCCTTTCACGCAACCACGGCCCAAACGGTTCACCCCCAGGTGGCAACCAAGCGGGTAAATATAGCGAAGCAGTTTTGCCGGCAGGAGCGCCTTGAAAATCCGCGGCGCTGCCTATGCGTCAAAACGGAGCAACAGAGCGCTGTTGCGGGCTTTTCCTTGACTTAATGCACTGCAACGACTATTCGAAACCCACTGGGACCGCGCGTCAAAGCGCGCTCCCGCGCATCGCCGCACACTCCGAAACGGAAAACGCCCTCAATTGACCACTTTTGCTGATCTTGGCTTAAGCCAAAAAGTACTGTCCGCCGTAACTGACGCCGGCTACACGACGCCCACCCCGATTCAGGCTGGTGCGATACCTCCAGCACTTGAACGGCGTGATATTCTCGGCATCGCCCAGACCGGAACAGGCAAGACCGCATCCTTCGTTCTGCCGATGCTGACGATGCTGGAACGTGGCCGCGCCCGTGCGCGCATGCCGCGCACCCTGATCCTTGAACCGACGCGCGAACTCGCAGCGCAGGTTCACGAAAACTTCGAAAAATACGGCAAAAACCACCGCCTCAACATTGTGTTGCTGATCGGTGGCGTTTCCTTTGAAGAGCAGGATCGCAAGCTCGAACGCGGCGCCGATGTTCTCATTGCCACACCGGGCCGCCTGCTCGACCACACCGAACGCGGCAAGCTCTTGATGACCGGTGTGGAACTGCTGGTGATCGACGAAGCCGACAGAATGCTCGACATGGGCTTCATTCCCGACATCGAGCGCATCGTCAAATTCATCCCGTTCACCCGCCAGACCCTGTTCTTTTCGGCCACAATGCCGCCGGAAATCCAGAAGCTGGCCGACAAGTTCCTGCAGAACCCGGCCCGTATCGAAGTCGCCCCGCCCTCGTCCACCGCAGCGACAGTGGAACAGCGGCTTGTGGCCTGTGGCAGCAAGGATTTCGAAAAGCGCGAACGCCTGCGCGACCTGATCAAGACCCAGTCCGAGCTGACCAACGCGATCATCTTCTGCAATCGCAAGAAAGACGTCGCCGATCTTTACAAATCGCTCGAGAAGCATGGCTTCTCGGTTGGCGCGCTGCATGGCGATATGGACCAGCGCTCGCGCACCAACATGCTGCAGGGTTTCAAGGACAACGAGATCACGCTGCTTGTGGCCTCCGATGTCGCAGCCCGCGGGCTCGATATCCCCGCCGTCAGCCACGTGTTCAATTTCGATGTTCCGATCCACGCCGAAGACTATGTGCACCGCATCGGCCGCACCGGCCGTGCCGGCCGCGAAGGCGCAGCCTTCACCATGGTCTCGCGTCGCGACGCCAAGCATGTCGATGCCATCACCAAGCTGATCGGCCGCGAGATCGAATGGCTTGACGGCCAGGAAGCCATCGAATCGGCCGATCCGGCTGACGACAAGCCCGCACGCGGCCGCCGCGGCGAAAGCAAGTCTCCGGCACGCCGCTCTTCGCGCGGCGAAAAGCGGGCGCAGGAAGACAAGCAGGCCGAACCCGCCACAGCCGAAACAGCGCCAGAACCGAAAAAAGAGGATAAAGCCATCCAAGCTGCAGTCAAGGAAGAGCCACACCAGGAACAGCCAGCCCGTGCAGCCGCGCCGCAGCGCACGCCCAAGCCGGCCAATGCCAATGAAGACCGCAACCGCAATCGCAACCGCCGCGGTGGCCGCGACAATGATGACCGCGAGCCCACGCCCGTCGGCTTTGGCGACGATATTCCTGCTTTCATGATGATCGGCGGCAAGTACTGATCCATCAGGATCGGCAAAGCCAATCTTTCAAGCCGCTGGCCCCCGGGCCGGCGGCTTTTTCGTTTCCCCAACACCAGGGCGGGACCTGTTCCGCTCAACCGTCGTCGAGCGGCTGCAGAATGTCTGCGATCATGTTCCGCAGCCAGCGGTGGCCCGGTGACGCTGTGGAGCGCCTGTGCCAGATCATGATGATCTCCACCAGATCAACCGCCATCGGCGGCACATAGATGTTCAGCCCGAATTTGCCGGCCACCTGTCTGGCCAGTTGATGCGGCAACAACGCGATCAGGTCCGATTCACTCACGGCCCCGTAGACGCCGGAAAACACCGGCATCGTCATCACCACCCGACGCTCTCGGCCCACCCGCGAAAGCGCCACGTCACCTGCCGCTGAAAGCTTGCCCTCGGGCGAAAACAGCACGTGCCCGAGATCACAGAACAGATCGATCGGCACCACATCACCCGGCTTCAGTCCGGCATGGACAAAGCGCGGGTTACCGCTTCTTGCTATGACCGAGTATTTCGACCGGAACATGGTCTGCTTCACCGCCCAACCTGGCAGCGGCAGGCTGGGTGCAAGCGCCAGATCAACCTCGTTTCGCTCAACGGAATCCACATTGATATCGGCCACCAGATCGACCAGTTGCACGCGCACGCCCGGCGCCTGTCGGGAGACCCGGTCGGCGAGCCGCGGCATCAGCATTTCGGCAAAATAATCGCTGCCCGAAATCTTGAAATTCTGTTCAGCCGTTTCCGGGATGAAGGGTTTGGGGCTTTCAAGGATCTCTTCGATATCGCTGAAGATTTCGCGCAATGGCAGCTCGAGCGATCTGGCGTAGTCGGTGGGTTCAAGCCCCTGCCCGCTGCGGAAGAACAATTCATCGCCCAGCCCGCTACGCAAGCGGCCAAGCGCAGCAGACACCGCAGGCTGCGACAAGCCGATCCGCGCTCCGGCCTTCACTGTAGATCCTTCGCGCAGCAAGGCATCAAGCACCCGCAGCAAATTCAGATCAAAGGCCGATAAATTCATCAGGCAAATACCCACAATACAAAATAGCAATTTTACGAATAGATACACCTGATCTACCGTTCATTCAATCGAATGCGCATTCGTAACCTTCCCTGCACTCATGGAGGAAACGATGAACATGAACATTCTGGGCCCCGATGCCATCGAATGGCTCGGCGTCCATTACAGGACCATTCTCAAGACCGACGACAGCGACGGCGCAATCTCGGTGGTGGATTCGGTCTCTCCGCCGAAGTCCGGTCCGCCCCGGCACATACACCACGAGGCCGACGAGACCTTTGTCGTGCTGACCGGAGATATCCTGTTCTGGCTCGAGGGAGAGGAGCTCACCCGGGGACCTGGGGAAACCATGTTCATCCCCCACGGCAAGGAGCACACCTTTCAGGTCATCAGCGACACCCCCTCGCGCCACCTCGTCATCCTGACGCCCGGAGGTTTCGAAGGCTTCTTTGCCGAGATGGCCGCCGGTCAGTTCCGCATCCCTCAGGACATGCCCGCTGTCGCAGAAGCCGCGGCCCGCTACCGGATGGATTTCACCGGCCCACCCTTGTGAACGTCACAACCCTTCAGGAGCAGAGACATGAAACACGTCGCAACACGCTTTTTCATCACCGGTGCAATCTTCGCGCTGCTTGGCATGATCTGGGGCATACAGATGTCCGCCACCCATGACCACACGCTGTCACCGGCCCATGGTCACCTCAACCTGATCGGCTTCGTCGCAATGGCGGTCTTTGGCACCTTCTACGCGCTCAGTCCAACGGCCGCGGCGTCCAGGCTGGCGGGGATCCACTACCTGCTCACAACAGCTTCGGTTGTCGTGCTGGTGCCCGGAATCGCCTTGGCCATATCGGGATCAGGCGAAGCCCTCGCCAAGATCGGATCCGTGCTGGCGCTTGCCTCGATGGCGCTGTTCACCTTCGTCGTGTTTCGTCATGGGCTCGGCACACAGCCCGGCGCGCAGCCGCAGTAAACCGGTAGTGTGCGCCGGATCAGCAGCCGGCGCACGCCCGATGTTCTGCGCTAAACCGGGACACGGTGCGGCTTGTCATTTCCTGGCCCGCAGCGCTGCATCCCACGCCAGCGCCACCCATTTGGCCAGTTCGTCCGGATCATCAAGTGCGGCATCCGGTATCGACCAGTAGGGCATCGCCACCGGCTTGGCCTTGCCGGCATAGGTCCACTGGCTGGCGCCGGCCGCGGCAAACTCCGGCGCAGTCTGCGCATCCGCCTTGAGCAGGATGTCACCGCTGACCTCCAGCGCCAGGATCCTGCCTTCATGGTAGATGCCCTTGCCGCCGAACATGCGCTTGATCGTCACTTCGCCAAGACTGACAAACATGTCGCGGATTGCGTCATTATCCATTGCGTCTCCCCTTCCCCGCAGCCTTGTGACGGCAGGAGCCTGTGCAGTTTCAGCGCGCGCACTCTTGCCGTCAATCGGCCCCGCCCCATATCGGCGCAATGCCGAGACAGCTGCGAAAATCCGATCTGCCGCAAAAGACATGCGCCTGCTGCAACCGCCCCTTCAGCTGGCGGCGGAAATGGGCCCGGGTCTGGGACGAGGTCAGATACTGCTCGGATCGCTGCCGGACCGCGGCCCGCAGTCGTTCAACCAGACCCCGTTCGGCAGACTGAAAACGCCCCGTCAGTCTCCGCCTGACGGTTCCGTCACGCCACCCGCCGCGCGCACCGCATCGGGTGTATCGACGTCAAGCCGCGCCGCCGGTCCGATTTCCACGTCAACCACCGGCCAGGTCCCGCTTTCAATCAGCGCGCGGGCACCAACATCGCCCGCAAGCGCCATCGCTTCGGCAAAGGCGGAGCGTGGCAGGATCACCGGATTGCCACGCCGTTCCCCGTCACTGGCGCGAATGATGGCCGTGCCGCCATGGGCAGCAAAAGTCTCGATCAACCGGTCGAGATGAGCAGGCGTCAGCGCCGGCATGTCGCCAAGCAGCACCAGCGCGCCCGAGACGTCGGCGTCCAGCGCGCCCAGTCCTTGCCGCAGCGACGACGCCATGCCGGATGCGAACTCGGCATTGTGCACCAGTTCGACCTCCAGCCCCTTGAGGCTTTCGGCAATGTCCGCGCTGCGATGCCCCGTAACCACAATTGTCCGGCCTGCACGCGATGCCAGCGCCGTGCCTGCCATCTTGCGGATCAGCGCCTCGCCATCGAATGCTGCCAGCAGCTTGTGCCCCGCTGCATCGCCCATCCGGCTTGCACGTCCGGCTGCAAGCAGAACCACCGCAACATCCGCGCCCGGGCTGCGGCTTTGCTTCACAACCGGTTGCCGCGGCTGCGGCCGTGTCGGAATCTCCTTGAGCAACCCGCCCACGCCCATTCCCGCGATATCCATCGAAGTCGGCGGCTCACCGGCAAGGATGCGGGCCAGCACCCAGTCAAAGCCGTTTTCCTTCGGACTGCGGGCACAGCCCGGCGCGCCGATGACCGGCACATCACCAAGCGAGCCCAGCACCAGCAGATTGCCCGGATCGACCGGCATACCGACCCGCTCGACCTCACCGCCAGCCCGGCGGATTGCCGCCGGGATCACGTCCTGAGGATCGGTGACCGCCGAAGCTCCGAAAACGACAATCATCTCGTGGAGCTTTGCCATCCGCACGATCTCGCCAGCCACTGCCTCGGCATCATGCGCGACGCGGATCTCTTCCTCGAGCTCGGAGCCGCTCAGTGACAGCCGGGACGCCAGCAACTGACGGGTCTTGTCCATCACCGAGGATTTCAGCGTCGGCAGTCGCGTTGCGATCAGCCCCACCCTGAGCGAACGGAAAGCCCGCACCTGTGCAAGACCGGTAACACCGATTGCGCCGAGGGCACGCGCCAGCGAAGCCCCGGACACCGCCAGCGGAATGATCTTGATCGTCGCCACCATCTCGCCGGGCTGGATCGCGCTGTGGTCGGCAAGGCAGGCAAATGTTATGGCCGGATCAATCGCGTTGAAAGCGTCTACCAGGGACCTGTCGGCACGGAACAACCCGGCTTTTGTAGCGTACAGATTGACCCGCCCGGTAGAGGCATTGGCGGCACGGATGTTGGAGCCGGAAAAGGCCTCGGCCAGCGCTTCCGCAGCCGCATCCTCGCCAACGTCCTCCTCGTCGAGCCGCGCCACGATCACCTCGCGGGCGCCCGCCGCGCCGAGACGTACCAGGTCCTCGGCGCTGAGCACATGGCCCTTCTTCAGCCGCACCTCGCCCAGCGAAAGCGAATGCGCCAGCACCGCCCCCTCGGCCTCTGACAACGGCACCGGGCCAAACTGCATGCCTCAGTCTTTCCTTGGCTGCGAGGGCTTGCGCAGCGCCGCAATCACCTGCGCCAAGATGGCAACCGCGATTTCCTCCGGGCTCTGCGCGCCGATATCGACGCCAATGGGCGCATCGATCCTGCCGATTTCGGCCTCGCTCAGACCGGCCTCCGTCAGCCGTTCCACCCGCCGTGCATGGGTCTTGCGCGAGCCCAGCGCACCGACATAGAACGCCTCCGCCTTCAACGCCGAGATCAACGGCCAGTCGTCGATCTTCGGGTCATGCGTCACTGCCACAAGCGCAGTGAAGGCGTCTATCGGCCGCTCTTTGAGCGCATCCTCCGGCCAGTCGGCGGTCAGCTCGACATGTTCAAACCGCTCCGGCGTGGCAAATGCGGTGCGCGGGTCAATCACCCGCACGTCAAAGCCGGACATCGTGGCCATCGGCGCAAGCGCCTGCGAGATGTGCACGGCGCCGATGATCACCATCCGCGGCGCCGGCACATGCACATTGAGAAAGAACCGTTGCCCTTCGGCTTCCACCGCGCCCGATTTGCCGGTCCTAAACGCCTTTTCGACCGCCTCGCCAAGCTCTCCCGAGACCGGGTCGCCCTCTTTCACCAGCCTGTTGCGGCCGTCGGCAAGGTCGGTGAGCATGATCACCGCCTGCCGCGCGCGCCGCGCTTCGTTGAGCTTTTTGAGCAGATGCGGATCCATCAGCCGACCCGCTCGAGATAGACCTGGATCTTGCCGCCGCAGGACAGCCCGACCCGCCAGGCAGTCTCGTCGGCCACCCCGAATTCGAGCATTCTCGGCTCGCCGCTGGCAATCACGTCCGCGGCTTCGGAGATCACCGCGCCCTCGACGCATCCGCCCGAAACCGAACCGCTGAAATTGCCCTCTTCATCAATCACCAGATGACTGCCGACCGGCCGCGGCGCGGAGCCCCAGGTCTCGATCACGGTGGCCACGGCCACCTCGCGCCCGTCCAGCATCCAGCGCTCGGCGACCGTCAACGGATCAAGCTGATCGTCGCCGCTCTCAACAGTGCTTCCCGGTGTCATGCCAGCCTCCATCCTTGTTGGTCGAATATGGCCCCTGCCGGCAGCTGATGACAAGGGGCGTCAGAGATAGCGCCGTGGATCGGCTTTCGCCGCATCCTTCTCGCCCAGCGCCGACACGAGATCGGCCATCGCGCTGATGTTGTGCACCGGCCGGAATTCGTCAACATGGGCAAGCATCGTCCGCACGCCCCGCGCTCTTGCCTCAAAACCGTCGAAGCGCAGCAGAGGGTTCAGCCAGATCAGCCGTCGGCACGACCGGTGCAGCCGGTCCATTTCCGTGTCGAGTTCCTCGATCGAATCGCGCTCCAGCCCGTCGGTGATCAGGATCACCACCGCACCCTGCCCCAACACCCGGCGCGACCATTGCCGGTTGAACAGCCGCAGCGCCTCGCCGATCCGGGTCCCGCCCGACCAGTCCTTCACAGCACCGGTGCACTGATCCACCGCCTCGTCGGGGTCCTTGTTGCGCATCTGCCGTGTGATGTTGGTCAGCCTGGTGCCGAACAGGAAAGTGTGAACCCCGCGCCGGCGCTCGCTCAGCACATGCATGAAATGCAGGAAAATCCGTGTGTACTGGCTCATCGAACCGGAAATGTCGGCAATGATCACCAATGGAGGATGCACATTCCGGCGCTTGCGGAACCGCGGCAAAATGAGATCGCCGCCGGTTCGCATCGCAGCCCGCATGGTCGCCCGCGGATCAATCCGCCTGGGCACAGGAGACGGTTTGTAGCGCCGTGTCTCGACCTGGTCGAAGGGCAGCGTCAGTTCGGCAATGGCACGTTTCGCTTCGGCCAGTTCGACGGCCGTCATCTGGGCGAAATCCTGCTGTCTGAGAACCTCGTTTCCGGAAATCGTCTCCCGCGCATCGATGTCGATCATCGGCTTGTCTTCGGGCGGCCTCTGCTTCTCATGGCCTTCGAACAGCGCCTGGCTGACACGGGTCTCCCCGGCTTTCAGCTTTTCGCGCTGCTTGTTCTCCATCGCCACCGGCGAGAACATGGCGATCATCTTCTCTACCAGGTCGCGGCTGCGCCAAAACAGCTTGAACGCCTGATCGAAGACCTCGTGATCTTCGCGCCGCTTGACGAACACAGAGTGCAGGATCCAGTAGAACTCCTCGCGGCTGCCAATGCCGGCGATCTGCACCGCCTCAACCGCATCGCGCACGGCTGCCGGCCCGACCTTCATCCCGGCCTTGCGCAAAACCCTGGCGAAAAAGACCACATTGTCGGGAATGCGCCCGTCGCCAGCCTTGAAATCGGACTTGTGTGCGGCGTCAGCCATCAAAGCGATTGCGCCAGCTCGGCCTTCACCTCGGACAGAAGCTCGCGGCCGGCGCTGCTTTCAATCCGGGCAATGTCGTCCTGATATTTCAGCAACGTACCGATCGTGTCGGACACTGTTTCCGGATCGAGCGCCAGACGGTCGAGCTCGGTGAGCGCTGTTGCCCAGTCAATGGTTTCAGCCACGCCGGGGCTCTTGAACAGATCCATCTGCCTGAGTTTCTGCACGTAGGCCACCACCTGCCGCGACAGCTCCTGCTGGCAGCCCGGAACCTTCAACCGCACGATCTCCAGCTCCACGTCGGCAGCGGGGTAATCGACCCAGTGATACAGGCAACGCCGCTTCAGCGCGTCGTGGATCTCGCGGGTGCGGTTGGTGGTAATGATCACGATCGGCGGCTCTTCGGCTTTGATCGTGCCGAGTTCCGGGATCGTCACCTGATAATCCGAAAGAATTTCCAGCAGGAACGCCTCGAAGGCCTCGTCGGTCCGGTCGAGCTCGTCGATCAGAAACACCGGCGCCCGGCCGCCTGAACTTTCCAGCGCCTGCAGCACCGGGCGGCGGATAAGATGCTTCTCCGAAAAGATCGACCGCTCGATGGCGCCGCGGTCATCTTCGCCGGTGGCCTCGGCAAGCCGGATCTCCAGCATCTGTGCCGGGTAGTTCCACTCATAGACCGCCGAGGAGACATCAAGCCCCTCATAGCACTGCAAACGGATCAGCGGCCGGTCCAGTGCCTTGGAAAGAACCTTGGCGATCTCGGTCTTGCCGACCCCGGCTTCGCCCTCGAGAAACAAGGGCCGCTTCATGCGCAGGCTCAGAAAGAGCACGGTCGCCAGTGCGCGGTTGGCGACATAATCCTCGCTCGACAGCAGCGCCAGCGTTTCGTCAATCGAGTTCGGCAGTTCTGGGATGATTGACATCGTGGCTCCGGAGCGAGGTTTTGGACAGGCGTCTCAAGACAAGGCTAAACGGAATGGTATCCGCGGTCCAGATACACAAGCGCCGGCCCGGCAGGTCCGGTTCTCAGACCATTCACTTCGCCAATCAGAACGGTGTGGGTGGCAACGATCTTGGCATCGATCAAGCGACAGTCAAAGACAGCCGCGGCCCCCACAAGGGCTGGTGCGCCGGTGGTGATCGTGTCCCACTCACCCAATGCAAATCGGTCTTCGACGGTGAGGTGATCGCGACCGGAGAACGCATTCGCCAGATGCTCGTGATCAGCCATCAGCGTGTTGAGCGCGAAAACACCCGATTCGGTAAAGATCGCATTGTGCGGATTGGAATGGTTGAGACAGACCAGCAGCGTGCCAGGGTTGTCCGACACCGAGCACGCAGCCGTCACCGTCACGCCTCGCCGCACCCCCTCATGCATGGTCGTGGCAATCTGGACATGCCCGGCGTAACGCGCCATCGCATCGCGATAGTCTCTGGAATCGATTGTCTGTCGTTTCAACACGCCTGCGCCTCGGTTTTGGGAGTTCGTCCCGGTCGTCTTCCTGTCGATCATACATAAAGTGCGAAAGCAATTTTGAAACCCGCCGACCACGACTTTTTATCCCGCAACAGCGCCAGGTCGGGCCCAAGCGACGGATTTTGCTTTGATTACGCCGGTTTGCCGGGCTAAATACCGGCCATGATGATCCGGTTTCCATGTTTGCGCCTGTCACTGCTCGTGGCTTTGTTGTCTGCCGCTGCTCCGGCACTGGCGGACCCCTTGCATGTCGGTCTCGTCATTCCGCAATCGGGCCAGTTCAAACCGCTTGGCGATCATGTCCGCGAAGCCTTTTCGGTCTGGGAAAGTTCCAATCCCGGCGTGTTTGAGGATATTGTCGAGGGCGACGACGGTTGCTCCGAGCAGGCTGGCACCGATGCCGCTGCCGCAATGATCGAGGCAGGAGCCAATGTGGTCGTCGGCTTCCTGTGCACTGAAAGCCTCGCCGCTGCCTTGCCGCTGTTGTCGGACGAAAACATCCCGGTCATCACGCTCACCGTCCGCGCCGACATCATCGGCGAAGAAGCCGCGCGCCTGGGCTGGAGGTTCTTCCGCCTCGCCCCGCGCGCAGGGTCCGAGGCCGATATCGCATCGGAGGCCATCCTCAGACTATGGGCCGACAAGCCGTTCGCGTTGATCGAAGATGGCGCCATCTCCGGGCGCGAGCTGGTCGAGGCCATCCGCATCAAGCTCGAGGACCGGGGTCTCAAGCCTAATTTCGTCGACAATTACCGGCCCGGCCAGGCCACCCAGCCGAGCCTGATCCGCAGGCTCAAATCTGCCGGTGTCGCCCGCGTCTTTGTCGGTGGCGAACGCTCCGACCTCGGCGTCATAGCCATGGAAGCCGAACGCCAGGGCGTCGCGCTCAAGTTCATGGGCGGCGATCCATTGCATGCGCCGCAAGGCGAACTGCCGCTCCCCGACGGCACCCTGGCCGTGCTGGCAGCCGGCGCCACGCCGGGACCGGAGGCCGAAACCGCCCGCAGCGCCCTGGAAGACAGCGGCCTGATTGCCGAGGGATTGAGAATACCCGCCTATGCCGCGGCGGAAATTCTCGGCACCATCGCCACGAGGATGGAATACAGTGAGACCAATCTCGATGAAGCCTTGCGAAGCACCACATTTTCCACCGCCCTCGGCCCGGTGACATTCGATGAGAATGGCGAGCGCCGCGAACCAGGCTTTGTCCTGGCCATCCTGCGCGATGGCGAGTTCCAGCGGCTGAGCATCGAGGACGCGGCCCGATTCGCCGGAGACAGCCAATGACGGAGACTGCCATGAAGGCCGGACGGCGCAACCTGATCACCGACGTTGCAGGCCTCACCGTCGGCAATGCCAGCGACGCAAAGCTGAATTCCGGCGTCACCGCCATTGTCTGCGATCCGCCCGCAACGGCCGCCGTTCAGGTTCTCGGCGGCGCACCCGGCACCCGCGAGACGGATCTGCTCGAGCCTCACAACACGGTCGAAACCGTCAACGGCCTGGTCCTGTCCGGCGGCTCGGCCTTCGGCCTCGATGCCGCCAGCGGCGCCCAGGCCTGTTTGCGCGACCGCGGCATGGGTTTTGAGGTCGGCCCGCACCGCATCCCGATCATCCCGTCAGCCATCCTGTTCGACCTGATCAATGGTGGCGACAAGGATTGGGATCGCTATCCCCCCTATCGCGAACTGGGCTACCAGGCAGCACAAGCCGCCGCGCAGGATTTCGCCATTGGAACCGCCGGCGCCGGCACCGGCGCGCTGACTGCCACCTTCAAGGGCGGCCTTGGCTCGGCCTCAGCCCTGGTCGCAGACGGCCTGACTGTCGGCGCCCTCGTTGCCGCCAACCCGATGGGAACCGCCACGATCGGCAACACACGCCATTTCTGGGCTGCACCCTTCGAGATCGGCGACGAGTTCGGCGGCCTCGGCATGCCGTCTCCGCTGCCGGCCGACGCGACCGACCTGAAGATCAAGTTCCGCGACATGTCGCGCGGCGTCTCCAACACCACCATCGCCGTCATCGCCACCGATGCCAGCCTGAGCAAGGCGGAAGCCAAACGCCTGGCGATCGCGGCCCATGCAGGGTTTGCCCGGGCGATATGGCCCAGCCACACGCCGTTTGACGGAGATCTTGTGTTTGCACTCGCCACCGGCGCCTCGGGTCGCAAGCCGACCACCGACGAATTCATCGACCTGTGCGCCGCAGCCGCCTCAACCATGGGCCGCGCCATTGCCCGCGGCATCTACGAGGCCACGCCGGATGATCGCGACCTGATGCCGGCCTGGAGCACGGCCGGGCTTTGAACCGGCTTGTGGTTGCCCGCACGCCGCAGCAATGATACGCGGTGCTGCCAACCAATCCGGGATCCCCATGACGTCTGTGCCTCGCAAAGCTTCCGTTTCACGTGCCGGGTTTTCTGAGACGGGCGCCGAGGCACCATGCGACCCATGAAAACTCCGGTCAAACGGCACAAGGGGCCCAAACCGAGGCCCGCCAACGACAATTCCAACCTCAGGGACCGGCTGGGAGCCGCAAGACTTGACTGGCGTGATGTTGTCTATGGCGCAATTGCCTGGGGTGCGGCCATGGCGATCTCGGCCCAGGCCTGGCTCTGGTTGTCCATCGCAGCCCTGACGAGCCACTACTGGAGCCTGACGGCACTGGTTTTTGCGGGTGCTGCTTGCGCCTGGCCGCCCGGTCTTGCCGCCTTCCGCTTCATTGCCTTTCGCCGCGCCCGCGAAGCAGCCTTCGCCGCAGCCTTCCTGTGCCTGACGATCTTCACCATCGCAATCACATCGGCGGTGTTTGCCGTTATCTACCGCAATTTCTACGCACAGTGGCATGGTGATCCCTTCACCAGGATCTGGCTGGTGCAGCTGATCTTCACCAGCGCTTCGGCGCTCTACCAGTTCGCGGTCATGGGCATCCGGCTCTATCTGCCCCTGGGCGTGGTCTTTCTGTTCGCTGCATCCTGGCTGCTTGCCAAAAGGCACTCGCCCACAAAGACGCGCAAAAGCAGCCTGATTGCCTAGACTCTTCGGATCTGAAGTTTGAATCCGGATGGAAATGGTCTAGACCCGCCGCAACGCTAACCTGCTACGGATTTCGCCATGATACCTCGTTACTCCCGCCCGGAAATGGTCTCTGTCTGGTCGCCGGAATCAAAATTCCGAATCTGGTTCGAGATCGAGGCGCACGCCTGCGATGCGCTGGCCGATCTCGGCGTGATTCCGAAGGAAGCCGCCCAGACCATCTGGGACAAGGGCGGCAAGGCCACTTTCGACATCGACCGTATTGACGAGATCGAGCGCGAAACCAAGCACGACGTCATCGCCTTCCTCACCCATCTGGCCGAAATCGTCGGGCCCGACGCGCGTTTTGTGCACCAGGGCATGACCTCGTCTGATGTGCTCGACACCTGCTTCAACGTGCAGCTGGTCAAGGCCACCGATCTGCTGCTTGCCGACATGGACGCGCTTCTCGCCGCCATAAAGCGCCGCGCAGTCGAACACAAGGACACCGTCTGCATCGGCCGCTCGCACGGCATTCACGCCGAGCCGGTGACCTTCGGCCTGAAGATGGCCGAAGCCTATGCCGAGTTCGACCGCTGCCGCACCCGGCTGGTCAATGCGCGCGCAGAAATCGCCACCTGCGCCATTTCCGGTGCTGTCGGCACCTTCGCCAATATCGATCCGCGCGTCGAGGAACATGTCGCCAAGGCCATGGGCCTGACCGCCGAGCCGGTCTCCACGCAAGTCATCCCGCGCGACCGTCACGCCATGTATTTCGCCACGCTCGGCGTAATCGCCTCGTCGATCGAACGCGTCGCCACCGAGATCCGCCACCTGCAGCGCACCGAGGTTCTGGAAGCCGAGGAGTATTTCTCCAAGGGCCAGAAGGGCTCGTCGGCCATGCCGCACAAGCGCAATCCGGTGCTGACCGAAAACCTCACCGGACTTTCCCGCCTGGTCCGCATGGCGGTCACGCCGGCGATGGAAAACGTCGCGCTCTGGCATGAACGGGACATCTCGCACTCCTCCGTGGAGCGGATGATCGGGCCCGATGCAACCGTGACGCTGGACTTCGCCCTTGACCGCCTGACCGGCGTCATCGACAAACTGATGGTCTATCCCGAGCGCATGGTCGGCAATATGGACCGTCTTGGCGGGCTGGTGCATTCGCAGCGCATCCTGCTGGCGCTGACCCAGGCCGGCTCGTCGCGCGAAGATGCCTATCGGCTGGTCCAGCGCAACGCCATGAAGGTCTGGAACAGCTACCAGACCTCTGGCGATTCGGAGGTCGACTTCCTCACCGAGCTTCTCGCCGATGAGGATGTCCGCAAATACCTCTCCGAGACCGAAATCAGAGACCGTTTCGATCTCGGCTACCACACCAAGCATGTCGACACGATCTTCGCACGCGTCTTCGGCGACAGCTGAGAGCGTCAACTGAGACATAAATGACACGCAGTCATGTGAAGTGATTGCGTGTCACCGTCTCGCCCTGCTGTTGCCCCCGTCTTGCCGTGGTTGCCGCTCAGATTGCGGGTCTTCCGACATCATTGGAGACCCAAATGCAGGATTTTCCGCCCCTTGCCGGCAATAGCAGTCAGGACCGCCGCGACAGGGACCTGAAACCAAACCAGACCCACGACACCGGCATCAGCCTCTGGATCGCGGCCGCAACCGTCGTCATTTCGCTCGGTGTCATGCTGATATTCACCCAGGGCCACCTGAAAAACGGAGGCGCACCCTTCGTGATCACCCCGTCGACACAGATCAGTTCCTACCCGGCTGCGGATCGCTGAAGACTGGCGCGTTAGAGTGCTGCAACCCGGCATCGGCCCCGCAGCCGATCAGATTCAGCACGCCGAGATCAAAATAGAGCTGCAAGCGAGCCGATGTATCGCTTGTCCCGGTTGACATTTACCCGCGCTTTGCCCAACTCGGCAGCATGAAAGTAGCTGAATCCGACATTCTGATCGTTCCCGGATACAAGAACTCCGGTCCCGAGCACTGGCAGACCCGCTGGCAGGCAAAGCTGTCGACCGCCCGCCGTGTCGAGCAGGACGCCTGGACCAAACCGGTGCGCGAAGACTGGACGGCGCGCTTTGCCGAAGCCGTCAACGAGGCTGAGAAGCCGGTTGTCGTGATCGCCCATTCCTTGGGGGTCGCCACCACGCTGCAGGCCCTGCCCCAGCTCGAAAACAAGATTGTCGGGGCTTTCTTTGTTGCACCGCCGGAAGTCAACAATCCCAACATCCGGCCGAAACACCTGATGACCTTCGGCCCCTACCCTGAGCGGCCGCTGGAGTTTCCATCCATTGTCGTGGCAAGCCGCAACGACCCCTTTGGCTCGTTCGACCATGCAGGCGACATGGCCAATGCCTGGGGCTCGATGCTGATCGATGCCGGTGAAGCCGGCCACCTCGACCCGGAATCCGGCCATGGCCCCTGGCCCGAGGGCATCATGGTGTTTGCAAACTTCCTTTCCCGCCTGAATCCCTGACAAGGGTTAAACCGCGGCACATTCCGATTGTGGTGCTTTCAGGGTCTCAGAAGCGGCCGAGATTCAGCCCTTGGCCTTGTCCAGCATGACGGCAGCACCGGCATGGATGATACCCGGATCCGTGTTGAGGGCTGCCAAACCATAACCCATCTTGCCAAACCGCGGCACATCGGCGGGATCGACGGCAAAGATCGCGGCAAGCTTCCCGGCCTTGCGGGAACGCTGGGCGATTTCGGCGATGACATCCTGAAGTTCTTCATTGTGCGGGTCGACATGGGCGCCATTCGACCAGGAGATCGAAAGGTCCGACGGTCCGACAAACACGCCGTCGATGCCGTCAGTCGCCAGGATTCCATCGAGCGCGGCGAAGGCCGCCCTTGTCTCGATCATTGCCAGCGACACGGTCCTGGCGTTGGCCGAGCGAAAATAGCTTTCCTGCGTGTAGGACGTATGCATCTGCAACGCCTTCATCGGCCCCCAGGAGCGTTCACCCACCGGTGGATACTTCATTGCAGCCGCAAACGCCCTGGCGTCATCCACCGAATTGATCATCGGCGCAATCACCGCCTCGTACCCCGTATCAAGCGCGCGGCTGGCAAGGTCGTTGCGCCCGACCGGAATGCGCAGGATTGAAGGCTTGCCCGCCGTGAGAATTGCCCGCGCCGCGGCAAAAGCCGTCGTCTCGGTGTGCGCCCCGTGCTGCATGTCCACCGTTACCGTGTCGAAAGCACAGCGCGCCAGCGCCGCTGCCATCTCCACCGATGGCGAGGTCGACCATGCAGTTATCAGCATCTCGTCCTGATCAAGTCTGTCGCGCAATTGCATTTCCGTCGCCCCCTCGAATCAACGCTGCGCCCGCAAAAGGGCGCCCCGCTTCCTCAATCCAACAAAAAACCGCCCCCGGCAAGCCGGCGGCGGTTTCATCTGGTTCAGTCAGTCGGGATCAGCTGGCCTGGATCTGCTCGACCGCGACGGCCAGCAATTCGTCCATCTTCCGGCGCAGCTGGTGGTCGGACTGATTGACGCCGCCATCGTCGAAATCGGCGCGCACCTTTCGGAACACGTCTTCATCGCCAACTTCCTCGAAATCGGCCATGACGACGCTCTTGGCATAGGCTTCCGCCTCTTCGCCGGTCTTGCCGAGCAATTCTGCGGCCCACAGACCCAGCAGCTTGTTGCGACGGGCTTCAGCTTTGAACTTCAGCTCCTCGTCATGGGCAAACTTGTTTTCGAATGCGTTTTCGCGGTCTTTCATATTGCTCATGAGCTGGCTCCCGGCGTGAATCGATAATACCCTATATGGGGGTTCGCCCCATAAAACAAAAGACCGCCGAAAGTGCAATGCAAACCGGCCTCCAACCACGCAATTCCGGGGACATTGCCGACAACAGCGTTGTGAAAGCCTGGACAATCCGCTAAAGCACGGCTCAAAATCGACCCTAAGCCGAGTTGCCGCGGCTTCAGCCGGCACATTTAGACAGAGATGCTCCATGACCCGTCGCCGCCGTATCTACGAAGGCAAGGCCAAGATTTTGTATGAAGGCCCTGAACCAGGCACATTGATCCAGTTCTTCAAGGATGACGCGACCGCGTTCAACAAGAAGAAGCATGACGTGGTCGACGGCAAGGGCGTGCTCAACAACCGCATTTCCGAGTACATCTTCACGCATCTCAACCGGATCGGCATTCCGACCCACTTCATCAAGCGCGTCAACATGCGCGAGCAGTTGATCAAGGAAGTCGAGATCATCCCGCTGGAAGTGGTCGTGCGCAACATTGCCGCCGGCTCGCTGTCCAAGCGTCTGGGTATCGAGGAAGGCACTGTCCTGCCGCGCTCGATCATCGAATTCTACTACAAGGCCGATGCGCTCGACGACCCGATGGTCTCGGAAGAGCATGTGACAGCCTTTGGCTGGGCCAGCCCGCAGGAAATCGACGATATCATGGCGCTCGCCATCCGCGTCAACGACTTCCTTTCCGGCCTGTTCCTCGGTGTCGGCATCCAGCTTGTCGATTTCAAGATCGAATGCGGCCGGCTGTTTGAAGGCGACATGATGCGCATCGTCGTCGCCGACGAGATCTCGCCCGATTCCTGCCGTTTGTGGGATATCAACACCAGCGAGAAATTCGACAAGGACGTGTTCCGGCGCGACCTCGGCAGCCTGGTCGAAGCCTATCAGGAAGTCGCACGCCGACTTGGCATCATGAACGAGAACGAACCCAACCGCCCCACCGGGCCGGTTCTGGTCAAGTAAACGTCGGGAGTTCTTCGAATGATCAAGGCACGCGTCACCGTCACGCTGAAGAACGGCGTCCTCGACCCGCAGGGCAAGGCCATCGAGCACGCGCTCGGCGGCCTGGGCTTTTCCGGTGTCGATTCCATCCGCCAGGGCAAGGTCTTCGACGTGGTTCTGGAAACCTCGGACCGCGCTGCGGCCGAAGCCGAACTCAAGGCCATGGCCGAAAAACTGCTCGCCAACACGGTGATCGAGGATTACGCGGTCGAGGTGCTCTGAGCCATGAAAGCCGCAGTCATCCTGCTCCCCGGCCTCAACCGCGACCGCGACATGATCGCGGCCTTGACCCATATCTCGGGCGAGGCCCCGCTCACCATCTGGCAGACGGAAACCTCGATTCCCGATGATGTCGAGCTGATCGTCATCCCGGGCGGCTTTTCCTACGGCGACTACCTGCGCTGCGGCGCCATTGCCGCGCGCATGCCGGTCATGCAGGCGGTGCGCGAGAAGGCCGAAAAAGGCACCCGCGTCATCGGCGTCTGCAACGGCTTCCAGATCCTGCTCGAAAGCGGTCTGCTGCCCGGCGCGCTGATGCGCAACGCCACGCTGAAATTCGTCTGTCGCGAAGTCAAGCTTGAAGTCGCCAACGCATCGACGGTGTTCACGCAAGGCTACAGCCAGGGCCAGATCCTGCGCTGCCCGGTCGCCCATCACGATGGCAACTACTTCACCGACGCCGACACGCTGGCCGACATCGAAGCCAGCAACCAGGTCGCGTTCCGCTACACCGCGGACACCAACCCGAACGGCTCGCTCAACAACATTGCCGGCATCGTCAACAAGGCAGGCAATGTGCTGGGCATGATGCCGCATCCGGAAAACCTGATCGAAGCAGCCCACGGCGGCTCCGATGGCCGCGCCCTGTTCGAATCCGCCCTCGGACTTGTCGACGCCTGAGGCACTGGCCTACTTCGCTGATGAAGGGTTTTGCATCCCGGCCTTGATGTCCGACGCGCCTACGGCCTGACAGAGCGATCCGCACGGCCCCTGACCGTGGCCGGGCACATTACAAGCGTCTGGCCGGGTCAGGAATCGTGCTAATGCTCTATCCCTGTATCCATCCTGTTTGCTGCGCTTCTGGCGCCCGGAGATCCTGATGAACCAGATTTCGTCGATGCTTGTTGCTGCTTCCGGGCTTGCCCTTGCCGCCTGTGCGCCCGCTGCCGGTCCGGCAGCCGGCGTCGGATCCAATGCTGTGGCCGTGTCGACCCTGCAAAAGGTCAACAGCCAGGCCCATGCCTGCTGGCTGAAAGACAGCGCATTCGCCGAATACGGCATCGTCCCCGAGCTCGACACCACCAGCACGCCGCGGCTGCTGATCATCCCGCGCGGCAAGCCGCAATCCCTGCCCAAAGCCGTCATCGTCGCGAGTGCCGGCAACGCCCAGTTCTACGGCCCGCTCTCCGCCTCGCCGCTTGCCGGCCGCATCAACAGTGACATTTCCCGCTGGGCCTCGGGCGCAACCGGCTGCTGATTGCCAGCGTGAGTGCAGCGCTGATGACTTCAACCGGTCCACAGTTTAGCGCTTTTATTCACCTCAAATCGCAATTTGAAGGTGCCAACGGACCCGCCATTGCGCTATAGCCTGCACCAAGCGCAGAGAAGAAGGGCGACCACCGCCATGAGCATCCCCAATATCATTCCCATCACCGAAGATCTTATCGCCGCGCACGGGCTCAAGCCCGAGGAGTACCAGCGCATTCTCGATCTGATCGGTCGCGAACCAAGCTTCACCGAGCTGGGTATCTTCTCGGCGATGTGGAACGAGCACTGCTCCTATAAATCCTCCAAGAAATGGCTGCGCACACTGCCCACCACGGGTCCGCGCGTGCTGCAGGGGCCCGGCGAGAACGCCGGTGTGGTCGATATCGGCGACGGCGACTGCGTGGTCTTCAAGATGGAAAGCCACAACCACCCCTCCTACATTGAGCCCTACCAGGGCGCTGCCACCGGCGTCGGCGGCATCCTGCGCGATGTCTTCACCATGGGCGCCCGCCCGATCGCCGCCATGAACGCGCTGCGCTTCGGCGAGCCCGATCACCCGAAAACCCGCCATCTGGTCTCCGGCGTTGTCGCCGGTGTCGGAGGCTACGGCAATTCCTTCGGCGTGCCGACAGTCGGCGGCGAGGTCGAGTTCGATCCCCGCTATAACGGCAATTGCCTGGTCAACGCGTTTGCGGCCGGCATCGCCAAGACCGACGCAATCTTCCTGTCCGAGGCCAAGGGCGTCGGCCTGCCGGTCGTCTATCTCGGCGCCAAGACCGGCCGCGACGGTGTCGGCGGCGCCACCATGGCCTCGGCCGAATTCGACGAATCCATCGAGGAGAAGCGCCCTACCGTCCAGGTCGGCGATCCGTTCACGGAAAAATGCCTGCTCGAGGCCTGCCTTGAGCTGATGCAGACCGGCGCGGTCATTGCCATTCAGGACATGGGCGCTGCCGGCCTCACCTGTTCGGCGGTCGAGATGGGCGCCAAGGGCGATCTCGGCATCGAGCTTAATCTCGACCAGGTGCCGGTGCGCGAAGAAAACATGAGCGCCTACGAGATGATGCTGTCGGAAAGCCAGGAGCGCATGCTCATGGTGCTCGAGCCTGAAAAGGAAGCCGAAGCCAAGGCGATCTTCGTCAAATGGGGTCTCGATTTCGCCATCGTCGGCAAGACCACCGATGATCTGCGTTTCCGCATCCTGCATCAGGGCGAGGAAGTCGCCAACCTGCCGATCAAGGAACTCGGCGACGAAGCCCCCGAATATGACCGCGAATGGCGCGAGCTCGGCGGCTTGTCGCCGCTCGACATCGCCGAAGTCGAGGAGCCGGAAGACTATGGCCAGGCCCTGCTCGATCTGCTCGGCTCGCCCAACAATGCCTCCAAGCGCTGGGTCTGGGAGCAGTATGACACGCTGATCCAGGGCAATTCGCTGCAGATCCCCGGCGGTGACGCCGGCGTGGTCCGCGTCGAGGGCCACGACACCAAGGCGCTGGCCTTCTCGTCCGACGTGACCCCGCGCTATGTCGAGGCCAACCCCTATGAGGGCGGCAAGCAGGCCGTCGCCGAGTGCTGGCGCAACCTCACCGCCACCGGCGCAGAACCGCTGGCCTCGACCGACAACCTCAATTTCGGCAATCCCGAACGCCCCGAGATCATGGGCCAGCTGGTGATGGCGATCCAGGGCATCGGCGAAGCCTGCACCGCGCTCGATTTCCCCATCGTTTCGGGCAATGTCTCGCTCTACAACGAGACCAACGGCGAAGCGATCCTGCCGACACCGACCATCGGCGGCGTCGGCCTGATCGAGGACTGGTCCAACATGGCCCGCATCGGCGGCGCAAGCACCGGCGACGCCGTCATCCTGATCGGCGGCGATTGCAGCCATCTCGGCCAGTCGGCCTGGATGCGCGACTGCCTTGGCCGGGCCGAAGGCGCCCCGCCATCCGTTGACCTGATGGAAGAACGCCGCAACGGCGATTTCGTCCGCTCCGCAATCCGCAACGGTCAGGTGACCTCCTGCCACGACATTTCCTCGGGCGGCCTCGCCGCCACTTTGGCAGAAATGGTCATGGCCTCCGATCTCGGCATGGACATCGACCTGTCCGGCTGCAACGGCCCGGCGCATGGCTTGCTGTTTGGCGAAGACCAGGCGCGCTACGTCATCACCGTGCCCTCGGATCTCGCCAACTACATCATGGCCAGCGCAGAAGGCGCGGGCATTCCCTTCCGCCAACTCGGCACCGTGTCCGGCGACAGCCTGAAGATCGATGGCCTGATGTCCATCCCCGTATCCACGTTGCGCGCCACCCATGAATCGTGGTTCCCTGCCTTCATGGACGTCCCCGAAGCGCTGGCCGCAGAATAACCCAATCAGGAGCCTAACCCCATGCCAATGAATGCTGGCGATATCGAAAAACTCATCAAGACCGGGATTCCTGACGCTCAGGTCACCATCCGCGACCTCGCCGGCGACGGCGACCACTACGCGGCCGAAGTCGTCTCCGAGAGCTTCCGCGGCAAGAGCCGGGTGCAGCAGCACCAGATGGTCTACAATGCGCTCGAGGGCAATATGGGCGGCGTCCTGCATGCCCTGGCGCTGCAGACCAGCGTCCCCGAATAACGGCACCTGAGAGCCGGTGAGCCTCCGCCGGCCTCAGTCCTCGAACTTGTCAAACACGGCGACAATCGGCCCGGCCGGTTCGCCCGCATCGATCTCCATCTGCACACCCCATGCGAGGCTGGAAACCGCGCCGTCGAAAAACAGCGCGTTCTCGCACCGGGCTTCATCCCGAAACAGGCGCGCGAAGGAGCCGAGGCTGACCTTGTCGCGGGTGATCGCCAGCACGATGCTGCCATCGGCCCGCACACCGACGCCGTTGCGGATATATCTGGATGTCCCGTCGGGCAGGAATCGCGGGTGGATATCCCCGTCGATCAGCAGCATCGGCCCCGATTGGGTGGCAAATTCCGGCGTGATCCCCGCCGCCCTGTAGGCTTCCGTCTCCATCACCCCGGCGGTGCCGTCCTTGCGGACAAAAAACACGCCATTGGGCTTGAGAAAGAAATTGCCGAACCCGTCATCCGCGTTGAGCGGCGAGATTTCCGAGCCGTCCTCGACATAAAGCCCCACCGGCGTCATGTCGGCGTGGTACATCCCGGCATTCATGGCCAGGACAGGTGCCCGGCCAGCTGCTGCAAGCGCGGTCACAGCATTTGAGACACTGCCAAGCACCTCACCATCGGGCCCGCGATAGACCAGCCTGATGTCCAGGAGCGACGGATCGATCACGCACAGGATTGCCCGTGCGCCCTCGAATGTCGTCTCCTCACAGATGTCCGGCTTGACTGCCACGCCCATGCTCCCGTTCTTGTTCGCTTCCGGCTTGACCGCGACAACCGGCACTGGCGGCCCGGAAAGAATGCTCCACAGACCCCAGGCACCAGCCACAACCAGCAAACCCAGAGCAAAATTACCGTTACGGGCCATCTTCATACCACGATATTTACACCACGATCGAACATGCATAAAATTATGAAAACTCGTCATTATCTTCATAATAAACAACAATAAAAACACTCGCTCACATTCTCGGCCAACTCATTGAAAAACAACTCAATAAATTTTGTCGACAATACAAACCACAAATGTAATAATATATTAGAATACTGCACAACGAATATATGGAATCGACGAGATTTTTTAGAATAATAAGCAGGGGAACCACCATGGTGTTACTTCGTCTATCGCTGATTTCCGGCTTGACATTCTTCTCCACGGCGGAAATTGCAACTGCTGCGGGCGTTGCAAATGGTTGCGCAGATCAAGACAGGATTTCGGCAATTAGATCACCTGTTTCTGAAAATTTGCGGGAGATTCATGGAGGTTTTATTGCAGAAGGACAAATTCGCGTTGTTTCAGCGAGTTCCCATAGGGATGAATGGCCTGTAATCTTCATAGAAAGCAACGAAACAGAAGATACCTTCGAGTGTTATGTGGTTCACAATGGTCAGGATGCAAATGGTTTTCTCGATGGTTTTGGTTTAGTTCGCGTCAGTCACTTGATCCAAGAATTTAATGAACAGACAAACACCATCGAATTGTTCATCCCGGTCAGACCATTTAAATATGCTGCTGGGGAAGAGGACTACAATTACCGCCTGATTGAGATTCATATCGGCGAGGATCTGGTCCCGCAAATCAAGGGGAGTGCAAACCAATGAGAGCCGTGATTTTTCTGTCTTTGTTGCTGGCAACGTCCAATTTTGCTTTCGCAGAAAATTGGACGGTTGAGAGATTTCTCCAAAACGGCCCAAGTGCCAGCGCTGTAGCATCAGCCGTGGCGATGTTTTCGCCAATAGATTGCAAAGAACCACTGGAATTTTTCGAAGCTGTCAACAACGAAACTGAAGACAAGGAAGCGATTTTTCTAGGCGTCTCCTGTTCAGAAGACAGCGAAGGTAATACGGGTGCAATTATTATTAGATTCAGTGAAGCTAATGGGATTCTGACGCCAGAATCATTTCGTAGCGCGCCTTAGTAGCGAGCCACCTGCAATATACCCGCCAGTCGCAGTTTTGGTCTCCAGACCAATCTGAGTAGTAGTAAGCGTGGGGAAAATACCCCAAACCGCCCAGATCCCGGCCGCGGCCACCAGGCCCAAGACAGAATAACTGGCGCGATGCATCCTCATCCGTTCACTTATAGAGCGCGCCTTCTTGTCTTGTCATGCCCGGCACGTTATCTGAGGGATAACAAATATCGTGGCCACACGCTCTGAAAGGATCCAACGATGTCCGGCATCAATGATTTCATCGACAATGAAGTGAAGAACAACGACGTGGTGCTGTTCATGAAGGGCACCCCGCAGTTTCCACAATGCGGTTTCTCGGGCCAGGTCGTCCAGATCCTCGATTACCTTGGCGTGCCCTACAAGGGCGTCAACGTGCTGGCTGACGATTCGCTGCGCAACGGCATCAAGGAATACTCCAACTGGCCGACCATCCCGCAGCTCTACGTCAAGGGCGAGTTCATCGGCGGGTGCGACATCATCCGCGAGATGTTCCAGTCAAGCGAGCTGCAGCAGCACATGACCGACGCCGGTGTGCCGGTCAAAGCCGCCTGACCCCAACCAACAATGACACGGCAAGAGGCGGATTTTCCGCCTCTTTTCGTTTCAGAAGCCTGCATAGCTGATTATCCTGAACCCGACCGGACAAAGACGACTGGAGACGCAAGCATGACCTGGACCATCTATCTCTCGGGCGAAATCCACACCGACTGGCGCGAACAGATCGCAGCCGGCGCGACACAGGCAGGCCTGCCGGTCAAGTTCAACGCGCCCGTGACCCATCACGAAGCCTCCGACGATGTCGGCGTCGCCATCCTTGGCGCCGAACCGAACAAGTTCTGGCACGACCACAAGGGCGCCCAGATCAACGCCATCCGCACCCGCACGCTGATTGAAAAGGCGGACATTGTCGTCGTCCGCTTCGGCGAGAAGTACAAGCAGTGGAACGCGGCCTTTGACGCAGGCTTCGCCGCAGCCCTCGGCAAGCCGCTGATCATCCTGCACCAGGACGAACACGCCCACGCGCTCAAGGAAGTCGACGCCGCGGCCCTGGCCGTTGCCAAGACGCCGGATCAGGTTGTCTCGATCCTGCATTATGTCATCAATGGCACACTGCCGGGCTATACCGACACCCCGGGGCACTGACCCGGTTGCCACGCTCGTCACAACCAGTCGGCAAGGCAACGCAGGAACCCTCGGGCCCCAGGTCGAGGGCGCTACTCAAACTCGCCCTCGCCACTGGTTTCGCCGTCGTCATCTCGATACCCGTGATCAACCTGCTCGACGGGCGGGACCGCAATCATTGCACAGCCTACATTGAAGCCCCTGCGGGAATGACGCTCATCGCCCATGCGGGCGGAGGCTTGGAGCAAGGCGACTATTCGAATTCAAAAGATGCGCTTGATCAGGCTGTGCTCAACGGCTTCGAACTCTTCGAACTGGACTTCAACTGGACGAGCGATGGTGCACTCGCCATCGGGCACGACTGGAAAGCCGAATACCGCTACTGGAATCGCCTCACCTGGGGCGGCTGGCTGGCGTCGTTCTATTCTGCACCCTCATCCCGCAGCTTTGAAGCCACCACTCCCAAATTCGGACTGACCCGTCTGACGCCGGACAGACTGATTGACTGGCTCCGCACCAATCCGGGCCGGATTGTCACCGACTTCAAGACCGGCAACATTGAAGGACTTGCCCTGATTGCCGAACGCGCCGGGACACTGCAGCACCGCTTCGTGCCCCAGATCTATGCGATGTCCGAGTACAGCGCTGTGCGCGACCTGGGGTTTGAAGATATCATCTTCACCACCTATCGCCTGTCTCCCACCGCAGACATGTTCAGGCAAATCGATGCGCTGGATCTCTTCGCCGTGACCGTTCCCAGGAACGTGGTGGCCGAGGCAGCAAAAACGTTGTCCAACAACCCCACCTTCACGCACACGGTCAATACTCCGGTCCTGTTGCCTGCAACAGGCTATTATACGGACTGTCTGATTCCGGCTGATCCAAGAAACGGGGCCTGACACCGGCATACGCGAAGGCTGATCACGATGAGCGACACCAGTTACAAGGGCTTCGGTGACAAGGCCCTGCCCTTTCTCAAGGCATTGGGCTTTCACCAGAACCGGGAATGGTTTCATGACAACAAGGCCATGTTTGAGCAACACCTCAACGAGCCGCGCGGACAACTGATCGACGATCTGGCCGCACGCCTGGCCGAAAAGAAGATCCCGCTCACCTGCAATCGCAAGACCTCGACCTTCCGGATTAATCGCGACGTCCGGTTTGCCAAGGCAAAGCATCCCTACAACACCCATGTCAGCGCGGTCATCACCCGTTCCGGCACCAAGAAGGACCAGGGCCTGCTCTATTTCCATGTCTCGCCGGAAGACTGCTTCCTCTCGGTCGGGTTCTATGCGATGGAGTCAGACGAGTTGCGCGCCTTCCGCGAGGCGATCGTCGCGCGCAAGGCCCAGTTCGATGCAGCGCTGAAACCGCTCCAAGATCTCGGCTTTGCCTTTGATCGCGATAACAGCCTCAAACGCACCCCGCGCGGGTTTGAGACCATCACCGACCCGGACATGCTGGAGCTTTTGCGGCTCAGACACCTGACCCTGTCGCGCCGTTTTCCAGAGCAGAAACTGCAAGGCACCGCCCTGCTCGAAGACCTCACCGAGCTCGCCGAAGCCGCCCAGCCATTGCTCAGTTTCGGCTGGCGGGTCATCGACCCTGTCCGCGCCGCCCGCGAAGAAGCCGATCAACAGGAAAGATGATTGCAATGTCCCTGAAAACCCTTTGCGGCTTGCTGGCTCTTGTCACCGCGCTTTTGCCGTTTCACGCCGCAGCCGATGATGCCAACGAGATCGATCTCAAGCTCTTCGGCGAAAACGTCATCCAGGGCTGGGACGGCTGCCGCTTCGGCCTCTGGCAGAAGAACCGCAATCCGACCGAGGATCGCTATGCCTATGTCTTCTTCGCGCCGATCCCGGATGGCGAGGCCCTGCCGGCCTGGGTCAGGATCGGTGACGATGTCATCGAGGTCTCCCAACGCGACATCGGCGCGGCGAGCACCGGCATGCTCGAGCCGTTCCGGCTTTACCGGGATTTTGACAACGATCTCACGGTGATGATGGAGATCTTCGAACAGACCCGCACAGATCAGGGCATCGAGATCGCCGATGCGCGCCTGACCTTCGTGCAGGATGACAGGTTCCCCTTTGCGATAAGGGTCAAGGGATTGAACGGCTGCCCTGGCGCAGCAGTCGAGGCAGCCAGTTCTAACGCCGGTTCCGACGACGCCATCAGGCTTGGCGCGCCGGTCGGCTTTGACAGCCTTGGCGACGTTCCGGCGCCGGTCTTGCGCGCGATCGCCACTGATGCGGCCGAATGCGAACCGGAATTGACGGCGGGCTATTCCACCGCTTACGCGATTTCCGACGAGATGACGCTGTGGCAGGTTCCCTGCAATCTCTACGCCACCCACGGGTCGAGCGTGTTTGCCGTCAGTTGGACCTATCACCCCGACCACGCAACCGTGCTGCTGTTTCCCGCGCCGCCGAGCATGAACCTGCCCGATTACGCCGGCCTGATGAACGCCGCAGTTGACCCGGCATCCGGCACCGTCACCTCCTATTCGCTCGTCAGCGGCGGCGATTGCGGCTCGTTCGACAAGTTCCAGCTGAGCCTGGCGGAAGGCGAGACCGTGGAGTTCAGACTGCTCGAGTTCCGTGAGAAAACTGTCTGCGATGGTGTCGAGACCGTTCCGGCAGATTTTCCGTTGGTCTATCAGAGCCGCTGACACCAGGGCTTGCCGCAATCACCGGTCTAACGGGTTGCAATCGGCGCAACCTCGACCGCAGCTCCGGCCGTTGCCGATCTGGTCATGGCATCAATCAGTGCATGCACTTTCAGCGCCTCGCGGCCCGTCACCAGCGGGGCGCGCTGCTCGCGGATGGCCATCGCGAAATCGGCGATCAAGGCCTTGTGCCAGTCACAGGGAAACGCCATCGGATCAGCGCCACCGCCGGTGGTTGCCGGCTCATCAACCTGCTCGCTGCGTCCGTCTCGCCAGACGACATCGAGCCGTCCGCCACACAAAGTCGCCGTCGCCAGCGTGCCATCAAGCACAATGCTTTCGGTTCCGCCGGGATAGGTCGCCGTCGTTGCCACGATTGAGCCCACGGCCCCGGATGCGAAGCGAACGCCAGCTGTGGCGAAATCCTCGGCTTCCAGTCTGTGCAGCGCAGTCGTGGCGGAAAAGGCCTGCACTGTCTCGGCAGGTCCTGTCAGGCTCAACATCAGGTCCAGCACGTGGATTGCCTGGCTGATCAGAACTCCGCCCCCGTCCCGCGCGTAAGTGCCCCGCCCTGGCTGATCATAATAGGCCTGATCGCGCCACCACGGCACCTCGACCCGCACCAGAGCGATATCACCCAGATCACCGGCTTGAACCAGAGCCTTGAGCCGCCTCGCCCCGGCGCGAAACCTGTGCTGCAGCACGATACCCAGCTGCACCTGATGGCGTTCGCAGATTGCGACAATGTTTTCAGCCGCTGACAGGGTGCGTTCGATCGGCTTTTCCATCAGGATGTGCTTGCCCGCTTGCGCCATCATCTCGACGATTTCAAGCCGCTGGTCCGGCGGCGTTGTTACAAGCACCGCGTGCACGCCGGGATCGCTGGCAATCTGCTCGAGACTGTCGAAAACGCGGCAGCCTTCCTGAGCAGCCGAGGCCTCGGCCTTGGCACGGGTGCGGTTGCAAACCCCTGCTAGCTCAGCAAGACAGGACGGGTCCCGCAACGCCTCCAGATGAGGCCTGGTCGCCATGCCAAGCCCGATCAGCGCAAGCCGTACCGGTGTGTTGTTGTCCACGCGTCATTCCTTCCCCATTTGGCCTCGGGCGATTGCCACCGTCAAAGCTTCCTCGCGAAGCACTCCCTCCACCGCTTGCTCGCGCAATTGTGAAGCGGTCAAATCAAGAGAATTATGCATGGATCTACTCGCAAAAACCGCTGAAGATCGCTTGCCCCCACACAAATCCAGGATTTCCACCGTAATTGCGTGGGTTACACGGCATTTCGCACGATTCCGTGCCACCATAACCGTGGCTTGCCGGATGCGGCTGCCGGGTTTAAGAACGAAATCGGCAGCAACCAGAACCGGCCTGCCTTCTGACCTCGGAACCTGGAAAGTCCGCGTGGTGCATCGGCTGCATTTCGCAGGGTCAGCTTCGCAATCAACCGAACGCCCTTGCGCAGTCCGGTCCCGTTAGGACAGTCATCTGATGAATGAATCCACGGCTGCCGCAGCCAGCCAAACCGAGCTTGTCGGCGGAATCGGCCGCACTCAATTCATTGCCATCATCGCCTCGATGATGGCGCTCAACGCCGTGGCCATTGATATCATGCTGCCGGCGTTTCCCAACATCGCCGCCAGTTTCGACATCACCGATGCCAAACTGATCCAGTATGTTCTCCTGTCCTATATTATCGGCTTTGGCCTCGCGCAGCTGTTCTTCGGCCCGGTTTCCGACCGTTTCGGCCGCCGCGCGCCGCTGTTCTTCGGTATCGCGCTCTATGCCGTCTGCGCGGTCGCAGGCGCTCTGGCGCCGAGTTTCGAGTTCCTGCTTATTTCGCGTTTCCTGCAGGGCATTGGCGCCGCGGCCACCCGCGTGATTGCCATTTCCGTTGTTCGCGACACCCATTCGGGCCGCCGCATGGCGGCAACCATGTCACTGGTGATGATGGTCTTCATGGTGGTGCCGGTATTCGCCCCGATGATCGGACAGCTGATGGTTCTGGCCGGCGACTGGCGCCTGATCTTCCTGTTCATGGCCTTGATCTCGATTTTGATCGGCGCGTGGGCGATGATCAGGCTGCCGGAAACCCTCAAGCGCGAACACCGCAGGCCCCTGACGGCCAGAAGCATCAGCCAAGCCTTCGCCATGGTGCTGTCGAACCGGATCTCGCTGTTCTACACGCTGGCGACCAGCTTCTTCTTCGGATCGCTGTTCGGCTTTCTCAACCTGGCGCAGCCGATCTATGTCGAGATCTACCAGCTCGGCGCCTATTTCCCGGTCGCCTTCGCCGCCGTCGCCGTCATCATGGCCGGATCAGCATTCCTCAATTCGAGACTGGTTGGGCGCTTCGGTCAGCGCCGATTGTCCCACGGCGCCCTGATCGGCTATTTCGGCTTCGCTCTGCTGCTTGCCGGATTGTCGACCCTCGGGCCGATCCCGTTCTGGCTCTTCTTCGCGATATCCATGCTGATGATGCCGCTATTTGGCTTTGTCGGCTCCAACTTCAATTCCATCGCCATGGAGCCACTCGGTGCCATCGCCGGCACCGCGTCTTCGACCCTGGGCTTTGCCCAGACGGTCATCGGCGGCATTGTCGGCGCGGTCATCGGTCAGGCCTATGACGGCACCATTTTCGCCCTCACCGCCGGTTACGCAGTGGTCTCGGCATTGTCGCTGCTGATGGTCCTGATCGCCGAAAAGGGCCACCTGTTCGGCGTCGGAACCCAGGACCCGGTCTAGACCAGCAGCAGCCTCAGGCGCGCCACAGTGCTTCGCGCACCATCGCCCAGCTGTCGGGATCCGTTGCCGCAAGCACACCGCCGTCAACATGCTCCGGGCGATAGACACTGCCGTCAAAGCGGCGGACATGGCCGCCGGCTTCCTCGGTGATCAGCGCGCCAGCCAGATGGTCCCATGGCATCAGCTTGTTGTAGAGCGCGAAGTGGATATGGCCGCCGCACAGCAGGCGGTATTCCTGTGCCGCGCAACGATAGGCGACGCTGCCAAGGCACTGGCCCTGATTGCGCGCGATCGTGCTGCGCTCAGGCTCCGGCATGTATTGCCACGAGGCCGACCCGATCATCCGGTTGACGGCACCGACAGGCTCGGCAACCTTGAGCGCGCTTTCGCGTCCGTCAAGCCGCCGCAGGATCGCCCCGCCACCCTTCTGCGCCATGATCCAGTCCTTGCCGACCGGATCGTGGATGATGCCCCCAATGGTTTCACCGTCCTTGACCACCGACAGCATCACCCCGAAGGCCGCCACGCCGGAGGCAAAGTTGAAGGTGCCGTCGATCGGATCGATCACGAAGGCCAGCTTGTCGGTCCGGCTCCAGCCGTCGAGCAGCTTCGGGGCATCCGCAACGGCCTCTTCGCCGATGACCAGTGAGCTGGGAAAGCGCTCCAGCAAGGCAGCCGTGATCACCCGTTCGGCATTCACGTCGGCTTCTGTGACCAGATCCGCGGCAGACGTCTTCTGCTGCACATCGCCATCGCCCAGGTTGCGAAACCGCGGCATGATCTCGGCCGTTCCCACGTCCAGAAGCAGCGCTGCCAGCCAGTCCATATCCGCCGAGGTAAGAGTGCTCATCTGTCTGCCTTTCCCGGCTGAGTGGTTAGTCCTGCGAAGTCGAACAGCGATCTATCAAGCAAATGTGACGGCCGTGTATTGGACAAGGCCCGGATCATCGAATCCTTGCGGCCGGGCATGCGTCGTTCGATATCGCCGATCATCAGTTTCATCGCGTTGCGCTGCAGCCCGTCCTGCGAGCCGCACAGATCGCACGGGATGATCGGGAATTTCAGCGCTTCGGCAAAGCGCGCAAGATCTTCCTCGGCGCAATAGGCCATCGGCCTGAGAACCATCACGTCGCCATCATCGTTCAAGAGCTTCGGCGGCATAGCTTCCAGCCGCCCGCCGTGAAAGAAATTGAGGAAGAAGGTCTCCAGAATATCGTCGCGGTGATGGCCGAGCACCAGCGCCTCGCAGCCCTCTTCCCGCGCGATCCGGTAGAGATTGCCGCGCCTCAGACGCGAGCACAGCGCGCAATAGGTAGCCCCTTCCGGCACCTTCGAGGTCACCACCGAATAGGTGTCGCGATACTCGATCCGGTGCGGCACCCCATGCGCCGTAAGGTAATCGGGCAAGATGTGCTTGGGAAAATTCGGCTGCCCCTGGTCGAGATTGCAGGCAATCAGATCGACCGGCAGCATGCCGCGCCACTGAAGGTCCATCAGCAGCGCCAGCAACCCGTAGGAATCCTTGCCGCCCGAAAGCGCCACCAGCCAGCGCGGCCGTTTTCTGTCCTGATCGGCTGCAGGGATCATCGAAAAATCATCGATCGCCTGGCGCACATTGCGGATAAGCCGTTTGCGCAACTTGTTGAACGACACGCTCGATGGCGCATCCGCATAAAGCGACGGCCCCGCTCCCGTTACAGGTTCCACCGTGTCCAAACTGTCGATTACATCACTCATGGCTCCGGGGATGATGGCTTTGCCGGAAACAGTCAAGCCCCGAACACCGACCAATCCATCCGCCGGGCCAATTGTTCGAGCGCCGCCGTTCCGAGCTTGGAATTGCCGACCCTGTCGAGCCCGGGCGACCAGACTGCGATCGAGGCCTTGCCCGGCGCAATGGCCAGAATGCCGCCACCGACACCGCTCTTGCCCGGCAGACCGACACGGAAGGCAAATTCGCCGGATCCGTCGTAATGGCCGCAGGTCAGCATGATGGCATTGATGCGGCGTGCGCGCTGTTCCGACACCACCTGTGCACCGGTCACCGGGTCCCGCCCCTGGCTTGCCAGGAAAAGCCCCGCGCGCGACAGCTGCCGGCAGTTCATCACCAGCGCGCACTGGTGGAAATAGACGCCGAGAACATGGTCGACCGGATGGTCGATATTGCCGAACGAGCGCATGAAATGCGCCAGCGACGCGTTACGGTCGCCATGCGCTGTTTCCGAGCGCGCCACATGCTCGTCGATCAGGATGGAATCATCATCGGCCAGATGGCGGATGAACTGGATGACCTCGCCGATCGCTTCCTTCGGCTGATGCCCGGCCATGATCAGGTCGACCACGGCAATCGCGCCGGCATTGATGAACGGGTTGCGCGGCCGGCCCTTTTCCTGCTCCAGCTGAACGATCGAGTTGAACGGGTTGCCCGATGGCTCGCGCCCGACGCTGCTCCAGACCGAATCGCCGAGCTTGCCCAGCGCCAGTGCCAGGGTGAAGACTTTCGACACACTCTGGATGGAAAATCCGGTGGCCGCGTCGCCTGCCGACAGTATGGTTCCGTCCGGCAGGGTCACGGCAATGCCGAACTGCTTGGCGTCGACCTTGGCGAGTTCGGGAATATATTGCGCCACCACGCCGCGGTCTTCGTCACTGGCGGCCTCGGCGGCAATCTCGTCTAGAACCTGTTGCAGATCAGTCATCGGCGATCTCCGGAACTCGGCCTTCATGCCTCTACATACAAAAAAGCCGCCCCGAAGGGCGGCCTTGATCTGACGCGATCCGGAAAGGGATCAGCGCGAATAGAATTCGACGACCAGGTTCGGTTCCATCACAACAGCGTAAGGAACGTCGGACAGGGCCGGAATGCGCACGAAGGTCGCAGCCATCTTGTTGTGATCGGCTTCGATATATTCGGGAACGTCGCGCTCAGCCAGCTGCGTCGCTTCCATGACGAAGGCGAGCTGCTTGGACTTTTCCTTGACCGCAATCACGTCGCCTGGCTTGCAACGGTAAGAACCGATGTTGACGCGCTTGCCATTGACGGTGACGTGGCCGTGGTTGACGAACTGGCGGGCGGCAAAGATCGTGGCAACGAACTTGGCGCGGTAGACGATGGCGTCGAGACGCTGCTCGAGCAGGCCGATCAGGTTTTCAGGCGTATCGCCCTTCATCCGGTTGGCTTCGTCGTAGATCTTGCGGAACTGCTTTTCCGAAATGTCGCCGTAGTAGCCCTTGAGCTTCTGCTTGGCGCGCAGCTGCACGCCGAAGTCGGAAAGCTTGCTCTTGCGGCGCTGACCGTGCTGGCCCGGGCCATATTCGCGACGGTTGACCGGGGACTTCGGACGGCCCCAGATGTTTTCGCCCATACGGCGATCGAGTTTGTACTTGGACGATTCGCGCTTGCTCATCGCATTTCCTTTCAAAAGGTTGATCCGGCTCGAAGCGAACCGGATAAAGGAAACGCGCCCTCCTCTGGCCCCTGTTTTTGAGACCTGACAGAACGGTTCACGCACGCATTGTGATAAACCGTCCACGGGACACGTAAGAAAACGCGAGGGCATGAACCCTCGCGCTGGCCGGGTCTCTAGAGCATCCCATTCAAGGTGTCAACGCTGACGGGCATAACTGCCCTCAAAATGGCTTCACCACCGCCATCACGGCAATCACCACGAAGGAAACCAGAATGGTTGCCGTCACGATTGGTGAAGGAACAATGCTCCTTGCCTGCGTCGCGGTCAGGTCCAGCCGTCTCAGCCGGCCGGCCAGATTGCCGTGCAGGCCCGACAGGATCAGCACGAAGACAAGCTTGATCTGCAGCCAGGGCTCGGTGAACCATCCGCCACTGAATGCCGCCCACAACCCGAACACCCAGACCCCGCCGAGCGCCGGCTGCGAGACCCACATGTCCCATTTGCGCACCGTGGCTCTGAGCTTGCTGCTTTGATCCTCTGCCGTCGGGTCTCGCTTGCCGAGCGCCATGCTGGCAACCAGCAATGCCACCAGCCCGCCTGCAAACAGGAGAACAAAGACCACATGCAGCGCTTTTATCCAGTCATACATCCCAATACCCTCAGGAAGATTCGCGCCGGTCACCACGATCCAGGCGCACCTCACACCTTTCGAGTTTCAGTACATCGCATGGCCAGCTATAGCTAGGCCAGACCGCCAGAAGGACCTTTGCATGACCGACACCGTTCTCGACCGCCTGCTCCGCTACGTCGTCATCGACACCCAGTCCGATCCCCAATCGACGACTCAGCCCTCCACCGAGAAGCAGAAGGATCTGGGTCGTGTGCTGGTGGATGAATTGTTGGCGCTGGGCCTCGAGGACGCCCACATGGATGAGCACGGCAATATCTACGCGACACTTGCCGCCAACACCGACAAGGACGTCCCGGTCATCTGCTTCTGCTCGCACATGGACACGGCGCCCGATTTCACCGGCACCAACGTCAAGCCGAATGTCGTGCGGAATTATCAGGGCGGCGACATCCAGCTGACCGGCGACACCAGCCGCGTGATCAAGGTCAGCGAGCATCAAGAGCTCAAGCACCAGATCGGCCACGACATCGTCACCACCGATGGCACCACCCTGCTCGGCGCTGATGACAAGGCCGGCATCGTCGAGATCATGACCGCCGCCGCCACGCTGATCGCCAATCCTGAGATCCGGCACGGCACCATCCGGATCCTTTTCACCACCGACGAGGAGATCGGCCGCGGCGCCGACAAGGTCGATATCGCCAAGCTCGGCGCGGCCTGTGGCTACACGCTCGACGGCAGCACCATCGGCGAGATCGACGACGAGACCTTCTCGGCCGATGGCGTCGAGATCGAGATTACCGGCGTTGCCCAGCACCCGGGCACCTCGAAGGGCGTGATGGAAAACGCCATAAAGATCGCCGCTGACATCGTCGCCCGGCTGCCCAAGCATCTCGCGCCCGAGACCACCGATGGCCGGACTGGCTTCATTCATCCCACCGACATCAGCGGCTCGATGGACGCGGCCAGGCTCACTTTCATTATCCGCGATTTCGTCAACGACGGTCTCACGGAAAAGGAAGCCCTGCTCAAGTCCATCGCCGAAGATGTCATGAAGGACTATCCCGGCTCGACCATGACATTCACCGTCACCGAGCAATACCGCAACATGAAGGAAGTGCTCGACCGCCACCCGGAAATCATGGCCAATCTGACCGAAGCCGTGCGCCGCGTCGGCCTCGAGCCCGTGACCAACGCCATCCGCGGCGGCACCGACGGCTCGCGCCTGTCCTTCATGGGCCTGCCCTGCCCCAACATCTACACCGGCGGCCACTCCTACCACTCGCCGCTGGAATGGATCAGTGTCCAGGACATGGAGAAGTCGGTGGAAACGATTGTCGAGCTGGCCAAGGTCTGGGAAGAACGGGCCTGACTCGAGACCCCTGGTGCGGGCGCAAATTCCGCACCAGTCTCAGGCTTCAGCGGCGTACTCAACCGAAAGTGCAACTCACCGTGTCCGCGCCGCCCAGACGCGCAACCTGGCGAACGCCATCAAAGTGGCGGCCACGACCAGTGCGCACAGCGCAGCCTTGGAGAAAGTCTCCATCGTGCCCTCGATCAGCATCGCATGCACAACGCTGCCCACCGCGATCACGGCGGCCAGAAGCGTGTGAGCGCGGCGCCAGTGGCGCGGCCGTAGCCGCCGGCGCAGTCCGGCCAGCAGCGCTGAGGCAAATAGGGCCCACATGGCGATCACGCCCCAGGCGGAAAACGGCGTCGGCGATGCAAACAGCAATGCGTCGATAACGTCGGGCGGGCTGGTCACCCAGAGGCCGACAACGTGAACGATCACCGCCAGCACCAGCGCGCTTCCAATCCATCGATGCACCCGCCGGCCGCGCGGCCCGGACAAGCCCGGCAGCCAACCCGCCGCCAGCAGCGGCTGAAACAGCAACAGCGCCATCGCAACCACTCCGGCAAAGCCTGCCGCGATATAGACCGGGTCACGCCACGCCAGCAGCGGGCTCATTGCCGCGGCAGCGACCGGCACGGCAACGCCAATCAGCAGCGCCGCCCAGACGATCATCCGGCGTAGGCTGCCTGTTCCTGCGCTGTCCACCGTGGTCAGGCCGGTTCGAGCACAAAATCCGCGGAAAGGCTGGTGTCACTTGCACTGGCCATCACCGGCCTCAGAAACACGGTCTTGAAACCATCGCTGTCATAGGCAAGGTGGCCGTGCGGCTGGCCGAAGGTGGGCACGATCTGCGGCATCTCGAGTCGAAATTCGCCATTGGCGTCCGTCAGCGTGGCGCCGTGGCTCCAGGGGTCACGTTCATTGCCTTCGGTCGTGTGCGCCCAGATCTGGATCCGCTGGCCGCTCAGCGGTGCGCCATCCCCGGCCCGGCGCACGGTGCCCGTCATCCAGAACCCGCCGCCGCCGATCCGCTCCACGATCGGCGCACCGGGAAGATAATTGTTGGCCCCGCCCCGCATCGAGGGCGTCGGCGCAACCCCTTGCGCGCGCGCTGGCACAATGAGGCCGGCCGTCCCCGTCGCAACGAGTGCGCCGGTCGCTGCAAGGAATGTACGGCGGGTCGTGAGAGCTTTGGTCATCTGACTTGTCCTGTCGGGTGTCTTGTCCTGTCGGGCGATTGTTTGACGGCCGGCAAGGCGGCCTGATCATGGCTCCTGCACGAGTATAGCGCGGTTTGGGGCGATCCCAAGGCTGCCACGGAGGACTGCCCGGCAAACCCTCTTCACGGTTTCGTGAGCCAAGTTGCGGTTTTGCGCGTTGATGCCTTGAGGAACGATTGGTCTAGGACCGGCGTTGGAGCCTCTGTGATCAGGGAGTTGACCTATGACCAATGAACCAGCGCTGCCGCAGACCAGTCATAGGCCCTCTTTCATGATGGCCCTGGCCACCTATGCGATCGCTGGCTGTGTCATTTTCGGTCTCTCGATCCTGATTGCAGACTTCGCGGTCCCCGATCACGACTGGATCGCCGATACGATCAGCGACCTTGCAGCCGGAAAATATGAGTTCATCGTCGATATCGGCATCTATGCCTTTTCCGGGTCGCTGATCTCGATTGCCTTGCTGGCCGCCCACGATCACCTGGGCGGATTGCGCTGGAGCCTGGGGTCAGTCGGTTTCGCCGTGCTTGCACTGATCGTGTTTCTCGTCGGCGCGCGCAACGAATATGGCGACAATGACCAGGACGGATGGGTCATTCACATTTATCTCGTCTACGCGCTTGGCCTGCTGGTTGCAGCGTTGCCCTGGGCCATGTCGAAAGGCGCAAAACGCATCAACCGCAATCTTGGCCGCCTTCTTGTTGCGCTGTCGGTTTTGTGGTCCCTGTCCGCTCCGGTGTTCTTTTTCCTGCCGACCGCCATAGACGGTCTTTACGAGCGCTATCTGGGCCTTGTCTCGTTTTGCATTGTCGCCGCGATGGCGTGGCTCTTCATCGGCCGCGCACGCAGCCTGCTCTAATCGAGAAAGCCTCGGGCTTACTCCGCCGCTTCCGCGCTACCGGCATCCTCGTCCGGCGCATCCGCGGCTCCCGGTGCGGTTTCCGCCTGCAGTTCAGGAATGCCGACAATGCGTTTGCCCGACAAGTCGGCATGGACGATGATCAGTTCCTGCTCTTCGAAGTAGCCCAGCAGACGCCGCGCCCGACGCGCCGAATGGGTGCCGTAGGCGCGCGCGATGCGGGCGTCAGAGGGGCATGGTTCGCCACGGATCGCCGCAGTGGCGAGCATCAGGAACACGCCCTGCAGATCCTCCGACACCATTTCTGACAGTCTCAGCGCCGTCGCCCAGGCTTCGCTTGCGGCAGTCTCGGCATCCACGCCGGACCGGGCGATGGCGACACGGCGGCGGAATTCAGCCAGCGGAATCGGCGAGCCGGAGACCCGGCGCATCCTCAGCCGCACCAGGAAATCCTGATACAGCGCGGAATCCGTCCGGTAGCCGGATTCCGGATCGGCCAGGATTTCAGCAAGCACCGCGGAAACCCGTTCCTCGCGTTCTTCCGCTCCCATCGCCGGCTGAGCCCCCTCGCCACCGGCGCGCGAGATCGGCTGGTCGCTGAGCGGCGTGGCGCGCGACAATTCCGCCAGAATATCGGTGGTGGGCCGCGGTGCCGGGCGCGCCCGGCGCGGGGCCAGCTGCCGGGTCAACTCTTCCGGGTCCGGGGTGAAGATCAGATCTTCGACATCTTCGACGGTTTCGGGCATCGGCATCAGCTTCGGGCTGGAAGACCGCGCCTGGGTCTCCACCGCGCCAATGGCAATCGGCAATGGGCGACGGGACAAGGCTGGCCCGAGACCGACGAAATTGCCGCGCTGCAGGTCGCGGAACATCTCCGCCTGGCGCCGGTCCATACCAAGGAGGTCCGCCGCGCGGGCCATGTCGATGTCGAGAAATGTCCGTCCCATGAGAAAGTTCGAGGCTTCCGCGGCCACGTTCTTGGCAAGCTTCGCCAGTCGCTGCGTGGCGATGACGCCCGCAAGTCCGCGCTTGCGACCGCGGCACATCAGGTTGGTCATCGCGCCCAGTGACATCTTGCGCGCGTCCTCGGAGACATCGCCGCCCACGGCCGGCGCGAACATCTGCGCCTCGTCGACCACCACCAGCACCGGGTACCAGAACTCGTGATCGGCATCGAACATGGCGTTCAAAAACACCGCCGCCGCGCGCATCTGCTGCTCGACGTCGAGCCCTTCCAGCGACAGTACGCAGGACACCCGGTGCCGCCGGATCCGGCTGGCGATGCCGGCGAGCTCGCCTTCGCTGCGCTCGCCCTCGACAACCAGGTGGCCGTATTTCTCCGAAAGCGTGACGAAATCACCCTCCGGGTCGATGATCACCTGCTGCACCCATTGCGCCGATTGCTCCAGCAGACGCCTGAGCAGATGCGACTTGCCGGACCCGGAATTGCCCTGCACGAGAAGACGGGTCGCCAGCAGTTCCTCGATGTCGAGCGTGGCCGGCTGTCCGCCAGACAAGCTTCCCATGTCAATTCCGACCTGCAAAGTACCCTTACTCCGTAAACCTGACGCGTGACCCGGCTTGAGTCTCTGGTGAATTCGCCAAAGCACCATTTATCAGATTTCTCCGCGCCTGCAGGCGGCCAACGCAGAAATACACAGGAATTCGCCCGACTGCCCTGCTCCGGGTTTAGGCGAAAAACCAGCGGCTGGCCTCGCGCCGCGCCTGCGTCCGGCTCACACCGATATCGGCCAGCAACCGCGCGTCAAGTGCGCGCAGATGGCGGCGCTGGCGCAACCGGTCATCCCAGCGGCAATAGGCCCGCCAGCATCGCGCCGCAAGCCGTGCAATGAAGCGCCCTGCCCTTGCCGTTACCGGTCCGCCGCTGATGCGGGTCTGAGTGTCCAGTGGCGCATTGCCGGTGATGGATGGATTGCTCATGATGGCCTCTTGTTGGGATGAGCCTCGTTTTCGCACGCCCTCTGGCCGCGATGCTTCGGCCATGACCGAAGTATTGGCTGGTGACCTGATCCCGCGCTGCCGCTACACTTGGCGCATGAGCACCGAGACCGCCCCGGCCAACGCCAACACGATTTCCGCCATCGCCGCGCTGATGGGCGATCCGGCACGCACCAACATCCTGTTTGCGCTGATGAGCGGCAAGGCGCTGACCGCGACCGAACTTGGCCATCACGCCGGCGTCAGCGCCCCCACCGCCAGCGGCCATCTGGCCAAATTGCTTGATGGCCAGTTGATCACCCTCGAAAAACAGGGGCGCCACCGCTACTACCGGCTAGCCTCCCCGGCCGTGGCCGAAACGCTGGAAGGCCTCACGACGCTTGCGGCCAGCGGCCCGAAACCTCTCCGTCCGACCGGGCCGAAAGATGCAGCCATGCGCCAGGCCCGCACCTGCTACGACCATATGGCAGGCCGGCTGGCAGTCGCCATCACCGATGCGCTGACATCACGTCACATGCTCGTCATTGAGGACCGCTCAGGGCTGATCACCGATGAGGGCCGGCGATTTTTCTTTGATATCGGGCTTGATGTGGAACCTGCGGCAAAATCCACCCGACCGCTTTGCCGCACTTGTCTCGACTGGAGCGAACGCCGCATGCACCTGGGCGGCAGGCTCGGCGCTTCGCTGCTCAAGAGGTCCATCGAATGCAACTGGGTGCGTCCCGGCAATAACAGCCGTTCGCTGATCATCACGCCCAAGGGCGAAATCGATTTTCACACGGTGTTTGGCATTCCGTCACAAGCGCTTGGCAGCAGGATGTAGCGCGAAGCTTCACCCTGCCGTCAGCCCGAAGCCGTGCATCAGCCGCTGCGCGCTGTAATCCGGATTGCCCGAGGTGAACACCACCCTGTCACGCGCATCGGGCAGCGCCTCGCCGCCGGGCAAGGTGTCGACGATCGCAAGCGCACGGCGCGCGATTGCCTCGGCCGGGTCGATCCAGTCCACCGGCCACGGCGCCATCTTGCGCATGCGGTTGACGAGAAACGGGAAATGGGTGCAGGCAAGCACCACGATGTCGGTCTGCCGTCCTTCGTGCTCGACAAAGCACGGATCGATCTCCGCCTTCACCGCCGCCTCGTCGACAAAGCCTTTCCGCATGTATGTTTCGGCGAGTGCCGCAAGGTTTTCCGATCCCACCAGCCGCACATGCACCTTGTCGGCATAATCGCGGATCAGGTCGCGGGTATATTGCCGCTTCACCGTGCCAGGCGTCGCCAGCACCGAGACCAGACCGGATTTTGTCCGCTCGGCCGCCGGCTTGATCGCCGGCACCGTGCCGACAAAAGGCAGATCGGGAAAAGCCGCGCGCAAGGCCGGCATCACGATGGTCGAGGCGGTGTTGCAGGCAATCAGCGCCAGCGCCGGATTGTATGTCTCGATCAGCCCGGCAAACAGCGCGACAATGCGGTCATTGAGCGCGCCCTCTTCCCAGGCGCCATAGGGAAAGCCGGCATCATCGGCGACATAGACAAAGCGCCGCCCGGGCATGATCACCCGCGCCTCGCGCAAAACGCTCAAGCCCCCAATACCGCTGTCGAACACCAGAATCGGCTGTTCGCTCATTCCCCGTCTCCCGTGTCCCGGTACCCCTCCGAGGGGTCGGAAGGCCTGCGCTGTCCGGACCGACTAAACTTGTCAAATGAGGCAAAAAGACCGCGCAGCACCGCGATTTCATCGGTCGAAAAGCCCGGACGGGTCAACACGGCGCGCAAATTGTCGACCGCCTTCATCTTCTTGGTCTCGGAGCGGAAATAGCCCCGCGCCTCGAGCCCTTCCTCGATCTGGGCGAACAGGCCATGCAGATCGGCCTTTTCTGCCGGCACCACGTCGGGGCTGTCAAAGGCCGTCTCGTGCGGATGCGAAAGCCCCGACTTCATCCATTCATAGGACATCAGCAGCACGGCCTGGGCGATGTTGAGCGAAGCATAAGCGGGATTGACCGGGAATGTGACGATCTCGTCGGCAAGCCCCACCTCCCAGTTGCGCAGGCCGATGCGCTCTCGCCCGAACAGGATGCCGGTCTTTTCGCCCGTGTTTTCGCGGCCACGCAGAATCTCGCCCGCTTCCACCGGGCCGCGCACCGGCTTGTGCCCGTCGCGCGGCCGTGCCGTGGTGGCATAGACAAAATTGAGATCCGCCACGGCTGCTTCCAGCGTGTCAAACACCACCGCAGCGGCGATCACGTGGTCGGCCTTGGCTGCGGCACTGACCGCCTTGTCATTGGGCCAGCCATCGCGCGGATTGACGATCCTGAGATTGGAGAGGCCGAAATTGGCCATGGCGCGCGCCACCATGCCGATGTTTTCGCCCAGTTGCGGCTCCACCAGAATGATTGCCGGCCCGCCGGTGATCAGTTCGCGATTTCTGTCTGTTCCGGCCACGTGCTCATTCCCCGGTGCAGCGGCCAGCGCGTTGGTGCAATCAGGTTGCGCGCATCAGCCAAGGCGACCCGTTTCTGTCAGGCCGACACCACTACTGCCGCCTTGGCGCACAATCAAGACAAGCCGTTACTCCACGGCGCTGAACACCAGCGAGGCATTCACTCCGCCAAAGCCGAAGGCGTTGGAGAGTACATGGCCGAGTTTCTTTTCGCGCGGCGTGTTCGGCACCAGGTCGAACCGGGCCGCAGCCTCGTCAGGCGTGTCCAGATTGATCGTCGCCGGCATGATGCCGTCGCGCAAGGCCAGCACCGAGAACACCGCCTCGATGGCGCCGGCAGCACCCATCAGATGTCCGGTGGCGGATTTGGTTGCCGAGACAGACAGGTCCTGCCCCCTCCCCGCAAACACATGGCTGAGAGCGGCAATCTCCGCCGCGTCGCCGACCCCGGTCGAAGTCGAATGGGCATTGATGTAATCGATGTCGGCAGGTGCGAGGCCTGCCATTTTCAGCGCGTTGCGCATTGCCTTTTGCGCGCCGACACCGTCCGGGTGGCCTGCGGTCAGGTGATAGGCGTCAGCCGAGGTGCCATAGCCCGACAGGATTGCCAGCGGCGTCGCGCCGCGCGCTGTGGCGTGGCTCAGCCGCTCGATCACCAGCACGGCGGCCCCTTCCGACAGCACGAAACCGGCGCGTGTCTGGTCGAACGGCCGCGAAGCCCTCGCCGGGTCATCATTGTAGGCAGTGCACAGCGCCCGTGCCGCCGCAAATCCGCCGATCGAGATCGGATCGACAGACCCTTCGGCCCCGCCGCACACCACCACATCGGCCTCGCCGGTCTGGATCAACCGCATACCATCACCGATGGCCTGGGCCGAGGCCGCGCATGCCGTTACCGGTGCTCCGATAGGGCCGGTGAATCCCTCCCGGATCGAGATCCAGCCGGCGGCCAGGTTGGGCAGAAACGCCGGTACGGTGAAAGGCGACAGCCGTTTGGGACCTTTCTCCAGGATTGTCTGCGCGGTCTGCGCCATCAGCGGCGACCCGCCGACACCGGTACCGATCACCGTAGCCGTAGCGTCCCGCTCTTCTTCCGTGCCAGGCTTCCATCCCGCCTGGGCCAAAGCCTGCGCTGCCGCCGCAAGCCCGTACTGGATGAACCAGTCCATCTTCTTGATGTCCTTGGCCTCGATCCAGTCCTGCGGATCAAACCCGTCCGGTTCAGCATCTTTGGACGGAACCAGCCCGGCAATGGTGCTGCCATAGGCGCTCACATCGAAGCGCGTATTGGTCACCACGCCGCTCTGTCCGGCAAGCAGACGCGACCAGACCGTCTCCACGCCCACGCCCAGCGGGCTGACGACACCCATTCCCGTCACCACGATCGGATCCAAAACCATATCTTTTGCCTTTTGTTGCTACTACACTGGTGTATATACACTATTGAAGTCGAAAATCGGGCGCCTCCGGACCAGATCTCAGCCTGCTGTCAGCGCCCTCAAAGCCGGCAGCAGATGCTGAAGCTCCGGCTCTTCCAGCAACCCGCGCACCTCTGCCTGTGCCGCCTGCCAGTGGGGCACCAGCTCTTCGGCGAGGCTCTTGCCCTCAGGCGTCAGCGTGAACTGGCGGCCATTGCCCTTGCTGGCGGGCGCAGCAGAAACCAGCCCCTTGCGGGTCAAGAGTTCGAGATTGCGAATCAGCGTGGTGCGATCCATGGCAATCCGCTCGGCCATTCGGCTCACCGGCTCGTCGCGTCCCTGTCGCAGCACCATCAGCACCGAAAACTGCACCACCGACACGCCGAAGCGCTGCAGTTGCGCATCATAGCGCCGGGTCATGGCACGCGCCGCCATCACCGTGTTGAGCAGCAGGCAATCGGAGAAGTCATAGGTCATCGGCGCACGATACCGTGTATTTACACCTTGTCAATGCACCCGCCGCGCCTGCGGGTGCCGGGCACAAGCGACGGACAACCAAACCGCCGCAGCTGCGCCGGATCAAGAACACCGGTCCCGTCAGCAGTTTCTAAAACCGCAACCGCCGGAGCCCAGCATGTTGTGCGCCCGCCGCTGTTTTGTTATGAGATGCGCCAACTGAACGGGCGGCTTTTCGCCTCCCCCCGACAACCCCCTCAAAAGGTCAAACAAGCATGGCAAAGATCAAGGTAGCAAACCCCGTCGTCGATCTCGACGGCGACGAGATGACTCGGATCATCTGGCAGTTCATCAAGGAAAAGCTGATCCTGCCCTATCTCGATCTGAACATCGATTATTACGACCTCTCGGTCGAGCACCGCGATGCCACCGACGACCAGGTGACGATCGACGCAGCCAACGCCATCAAGAAGCACGGCGTCGGCATCAAATGCGCCACCATCACCCCGGACGAAGCCCGCGTCGAGGAATTCGGCCTGAAAAAAATGTGGCGTTCGCCCAACGGCACCATCCGCAACATCCTCGGCGGCGTGATCTTCCGCGAGCCGATCATCATGAACAACGTGCCGCGTCTGGTTCCCGGCTGGACCAAGCCAATCATCGTCGGCCGTCACGCATTCGGCGACCAGTACCGCGCCACCGATTTCAAGTTCCCCGGCAAGGGCAAGCTGTCGATCAAGTTTGTCGGTGACGATGGCGAGACCATCGAGCACGACGTCTTCGACGCACCGTCTTCCGGCGTTGCCATGGCCATGTACAACCTCGACGATTCGATTCGCGATTTCGCCCGCGCGTCGCTCAACTACGCGCTGCTGCGCGGCGTGCCGTGCTACCTGTCGACCAAGAACACCATCCTCAAGACCTATGACGGCCGCTTCAAGGATCTGTTCCAGGAAATCTTCGACGCCGAATTCAAGGAACAGTACGAAGAAAAGAAGATCTGGTACGAACATCGCCTCATCGACGACATGGTCGCATCCGCGCTCAAGTGGTCCGGCGGCTATGTCTGGGCCTGCAAGAACTACGACGGCGACGTCCAGTCCGACATCGTCGCCCAGGGCTTTGGCTCGCTCGGCCTGATGACTTCGGTGCTGATGACCCCGGACGGCAAGACCGTGGAAGCCGAAGCCGCCCACGGCACCGTCACCCGTCACTACCGCCAGCACCAGAAGGGCGAGGAAACCTCGACCAACTCGATCGCCTCGATCTTCGCCTGGACCCGTGGCCTGGCCCACCGCGCCAAGCTCGACGACAATGCCGAGCTGGCCAACTTCGCCGACACGCTGGAAAAGGTCTGCATCCAGACCGTCGAATCCGGCTTCATGACCAAGGATCTGGCGTTGCTGATCGGTCCGGATCAGCCCTGGCTGTCGACTACAGGCTTCCTCGACAAGATCGACGAGAACCTGCAGAAGGCCATGGGCTGATTGGTGGCCACCGGACCTGTCGCCACGCTCAGGAAGCTGTGGCGGCACAACCGGTGGCTCACTGTGGCATTCATGCTGACATTGACGCTGGCGCTGGTGTTCATCATCCGCGCCGGCGTTTTTTTTGTCTATTGGCAGCAGCACCAGGACGAGCCGATCGAAGGCTGGATGACGGTGCGCTACATCGCTCACTCCTACCGGGTTGACCCGCGGATTGTCCACGACGCCGTCGGGCTGCCGAGGACCGGGCCCGACCGCCGGCCGCTGATCAAGATCGCGCGCGAAGACGGCAAGCCGCTCGAGCAGATCACCGAGCGGATTCTGGCTGCCATCAAGGCAGACCGGGCCGCCCGTGGCCAGCCCGAGGGCGACCTCCCCGCGCCCCAGCTGACGCTTCCCGCCCCGTCACCGGCCCAACCGCAACCATGACCGGGCAATTGCTCGCATTTCTCACCAGCTACGGCCTTCCTGCCGCGGCCCTGCTTCTCGCGCTCGGGCAGATGGGTCTGCCGTTGCCGACATCGCTGGCGCTGCTGACGCTGGGTGCGCTGGCCGGCAATGGCGACGCGGATCTCGTCACCGCCTTCATCTGGGCGCTGTGCGGGGCGACGTTTGGCGATCAGGCAGGCTTTCTTGCCGGACGCTTTGTCGTGCAAACCGCCGAAGGGCGGCCCGGGCTTCTTGGCGGCCTTGCCCGAAAGGCCCGCGCGGCAGAGCCGAAACTGGAAAAATGGGGTGGAGGCGGCGTTTTTCTCACGCGCTGGCTGTTTACCCCGCTGGGTCCAGCCATCAACATCGCCAGTGGCATCACCGGCCTGTCCTGGGCTCGCTTCACGGCCTGGGGCGTGGCCGGTGAAACCCTGTGGGTGTCGATCTACATCGCGCTCGGCTTCAGCTTCGGCTCCAACATCGAAACCCTGGCCGGCATCCTCGGCAACCTGTCCATGGCGCTGGCCATGCTCGCACTCGCAGCCTTTTTCGGCTGGCGGTTGAAACTGGCGGTCCAGGCCGCGCAGAGCCGCTCGCGCCATCAGCGTGAAGGACGGCCATGACGGCACGGCCAAGAAAAAGACGTGCGGCGGGCTCATTGCAATCCTGTATTATTCCTGAACTCTAAACTGCAACAACACGTCCACAAAAACTCACTTCATAAGCAAAATTTTAAATTTCTGCGGCAATCCTGACCCAGCAATTGGATATGGATTCAGACAGTGACAGAAAAACTTTCCCCGACCTACAAGCGCTATGATCTGGGTCAGCAGACCCGCGGAACCGTGGTCGAGGTCGTGCTGTCCTGTATCAACAACATCCGCCTCATGGATGACGACAATTTCAGCCTCTATGCCAATGGCGAAAATTCCAGGTTTTTCGGTGGACGGGCAGAAAAATCACCCACGCGCCTGATCATCCCGAAAACCGGCCATTGGCATGTTGTCGTGGACAAGACCGGCTTCCAGGCTCTGGCGAATTCGAATGTCCGTGCCATTCCACCGAAAACGCAAAACGCGGCCAATCCATCGGACGCTCGCGCGCCCGAAGGTTTCCCTGAGAAAGAAGACGTCGCAGACGCTCAGCCGGCCTGATCAACGACGGGCGCTTGGCAGAGGAAGAAGCGATCAGGTGCTCCAATTCCGCGTCGTCCGCAAAACGGAAAACGCCCGGGCATAACCCGGGCGCCACCTCTATTTTCTGCTGAAACAGACCAGCACACGCTGCCGCACTCAGCTGATGGCAGCCGCCACAGCGTCGATTGCCGCATCGGCCTTGTCGCCGTCGGGGCCGCCGGCCTGCGCCATGTCGGGCCTGCCGCCGCCGCCCTTGCCGCCCATGGCTTGCGAGGCCACTCGCACCAGATCGACCGCGGAGAGGCGTCCGGTCAGGTCTTCGGTCACGCCAACCACGACGCTGGCCTTGCCGTCGTCGCTGACAGCCACAAAGGCGGCAACGCCGGAGCCCAGTGAACCCTTGGCTGCATCGACCAGGCCCTTGAGATCCTTGGGCTGCACGCCGGTCACCACCTTGCCGAGAAACTTCACGCCGCCGACATCACGGCTTTCATCGCCGCCCGCGCTGCTGCCGCCGAGCGCCAGCTTCTTGCGCGCATCCGCAAGTTCGCGCTCGAGCTTCTTGCGCTCATCCATCAGCGCTTCAATCCGGGACGGCACGTCGCCGGGTTGAACCTTCAGCATCGAGGCCGCCTGCCGCAGCTTGTCGTCCTGCTCGGTCAGATGCTGGCGCGCCGCCTCGCCTGTCAGGGCCTCGATGCGGCGCACCCCCGAACTCACTGCACTGTCGGACAACACCCGCACAAGGCCGATATCGCCGGTGGCCGCCACATGGGTGCCGCCGCACAGTTCGACCGAGTAGGGCCGGTTCGACTTGACACCGCGAACCCCGGTGCCCATCGACACGACCCGGACCTCATCACCGTATTTCTCGCCAAACAGCGCCATCGCACCTTCGGCAATGGCATCGTCGACGGCCATCAGCCGGGTCTTCACCGGGCTGTTTTGCAGGATGATCTCGTTGGCCATGGTTTCGACCTGCGACAATTCCTCGGCCGTCATCGGCTTGTTGTGGGAAACGTCGAAACGCAGCCGTTCCGGCGCCACCAACGACCCTTTCTGCGTCACATGCGTGCCCAGCACCTCGCGCAGCGCCTCGTGCAGCAGATGCGTAGCAGAATGGTTGGCACGGATCTTCGTCCGCCGGCCGTGATCGACCACCAGATGCGCCACCGCGCCGCGCTTGACCTCGCCTTGCGTCACGCTGGCACGGTGTACCCACAGTCCCTCGCCACGCTTCTGCGTGTCGCTGACCTCGAGAGCGTAGCCCTCGCCGGAGATGGTGCCCTGGTCGCCCATCTGGCCTCCGGACTCTCCGTAAAACGGCGTCTGGTTGACCACGACATCGACCACGTCGCCGGCCCGGGCCGTCTCGACCTCGGCACCGTCGCGCACCATGGCAAGGATCACGCCTTCCGCGGCTTCCGTGTCATAGCCGAGGAAATCGGTGGCACCGACCTTGTCCTTGATCTCGAACCAGATGGTCTCGGTTGCCGCATCGCCCGAGCCCGACCAGTGCTTGCGCGCCTCGGCCTTCTGCCGCTCCATCGCGGCCTTGAACGCGTCGGTATCGACATCGACGCCGCGCGGCCGCAACGCATCCTGGGTCAGGTCAAGCGGAAACCCGTAGGTGTCATAGAGCTTGAACGCTGTTTCCCCGTCCAGCCGGTCGCCTTCGCCGAGCCCGGCGCTGGCTTCATCAAGCAGACCCAGACCCCGCTCCAGGGTCTTGCGGAAGCGGGTTTCCTCCAGCTTCATGGTTTCCGAAATCATCGATTCCGCGCGCTGCAGCTCGGGATAGGCGCGGCCCATTTCCGCCACCAGCGTTGGCAGCAAGCGGTACATCAGCGGCTCGTCCGCACCCAGCAGCTGCGCATGGCGCATGGCGCGGCGCATGATCCGGCGCAGCACATAACCGCGGCCTTCCTTGTCCGGCAGGACCCCGTCCGCAATAAGAAACGCGGATGAGCGCAGATGATCGGCAATCACCCGGTGGCTGACGCGGGCCTTGCCTTCGGCCGGAACGCCGGTGGCGTCCTCCGACGCGGTGATCAGCCGGCGGAACAGGTCGATGTCGTAATTGTCATGCTGGCCCTGCAGCAGCGCCGCGATGCGCTCGAGCCCCATGCCGGTGTCGATCGACGGCCGCGGCAGATCCACCCTTTCATCAGGCGTGATCTGCTCGAACTGCATGAACACCAGGTTCCAGATCTCGATGAAACGGTCGCCGTCTTCATCGGCGGAACCGGGAGGTCCACCCCAGATGTGGTCGCCATGATCGTAAAAGATCTCCGAACAGGGGCCGCATGGCCCGGTGTCGCCCATGGCCCAGAAATTGTCACTGGTCGGGATCCGGATGATCCGGTCAGCCGAGATACCGGCAATCTTGCGCCACAGCTCGAAAGCCTCGTCGTCGGTGTGGTAGACGGTGACCAGCAGGCGGTCCTTGTTGATCCCGAATTCCTTGGTCAACAGGTTCCAGGCAAGCTCGATGGCGCGATCCTTGAAATAGTCGCCAAAGGAGAAATTGCCCAGCATTTCGAAGAACGTGTGGTGGCGCGCGGTGTAGCCGACATTGTCGAGGTCGTTGTGCTTGCCGCCGGCGCGGACGCATTTCTGCGAGGTAGCCGCCGTCGAATAGGGGCGCTGTTCAAGCCCGGTAAAGGCATTCTTGAACTGTACCATGCCCGCATTGGTGAACATCAGCGTCGGATCATTGCGCGGCACCAGCGGACTGGACGCCACGACCTCGTGATCGTTTCTCTTGAAATAGTCGAGAAAAGACGACCGAATTTCGTTCACGCCACTCATGATCAACCCTTTGTCAGATAACACGGCAGTGCCCCGGCCAGGGGCGCTTTGGTCACGTCCGCCGCGCGACGGGCGGACCGCCGCTTTTATCGCTCACCCGGTTAGCTGTCTAGACGCCAGCGGGCTCGCCATCAACGGAAAACCGGCCGCCAGCCCCACAAAGGGCGAGCGACCGGTTTGCAAACAGCAGGGCTGAGCCCGAAAGCTTACATTTCAGCGCTGTCAGGCGTGTCGTCGCCACCACCGGCGCTGCGATCCTCTTCGAGGAATTTCTCGGCAATCAGCCCGGCATTCTGCCGCAGCGACAATTCGATCTCGTCGGCAAGCACCGGATTGTCCCTGAGGAACTGTTTCGAGTTCTCGCGCCCCTGCCCGAGCCGCTGGCTGTTGTAGGAGAACCAGGCGCCGGATTTCTCGACGATCCCTGCCTTCACACCCAGGTCAATCAGCTCGCCGACCTTGGAGACGCCTTCGCCATACATGATGTCGAATTCGACCTGCTTGAAGGGCGGCGCCATCTTGTTCTTGACCACCTTGACGCGGGTCTGGTTGCCGGTCACCTCGTCGCGGTCCTTGACCGAGCCGATGCGGCGGATGTCGAGCCGCACCGAGGCATAGAATTTCAGCGCATTGCCGCCGGTCGTGGTTTCGGGCGAGCCGAACATCACGCCGATCTTCATGCGGATCTGGTTGATGAAGATCACCATGCAGTTCGAGCGCGAGATCGAGGCAGTCAGCTTGCGCAGCGCCTGGCTCATCAACCGGGCCTGAAGGCCCGGCAGGCTGTCGCCCATCTCGCCCTCGATTTCGGCCCGCGGCGTCAGCGCCGCAACAGAATCGACCACCAGCACGTCAAGCGCACCCGAGCGAACCAGCGTGTCGGTGATCTCGAGCGCCTGCTCGCCATTGTCCGGCTGCGAAATCAGCAGGCTTTCCAGGTCGACCCCAAGCTTGCGGGCATAGACCGGGTCGAGCGCATGCTCGGCATCGATAAAGCCGCAGACGCCGCCCTTTTTTTGGGCTTCGGCAATGGTCTGCAGTGCCAGCGTGGTCTTGCCCGAGCTTTCCGGACCGAAAATCTCGATCACCCGGCCCCGCGGCAACCCGCCGATGCCAAGTGCAATGTCGAGCCCCAGCGAACCGGTGGGAACCGTTTCGATCTCGACCACGCCTTCATTGGCGCCGAGCTTCATGATCGAGCCCTTGCCGAACGAGCGTTCGATCTGGGAGAGTGCGGCGTCGAGCGCCTTGCTTTTGTCCACGGATTTTTCCTCTACCAACCGCAAAGAGTTCTGTGCCATTCGGTCCACCTTTAGGTTATCATGCCACTGCAAGCAATGAGTGCTCGTTTGCACAATTTGTACTTCATTTGTTCCAATTGCGCAAGCCCCACCCAAAGCACTGATATAAAATGACATTACGCTCCATGTTCCAGTTTTGTTTTGCCAGGCGTCAGCGGATGGCCGCCGCGGCTGGGCCACAGCCTCCCCGCGTCCGGACGCATCAGCCGATTCGCCAACGCATCGAAATCCGGGAGGTCTGACCCATGGCAGCAATACTGGTGATCGGCGGCGCCCATATCGACCGCAAGGGCTGGCTTTCGGCGCCGCACCGGCCCGGCGCCTCCAATCCCGGCCATTGGCAAACCGAGCCCGGCGGCGGCGCCTTCAACGCGGCGCGCAATCTCGCCCGCCTCGGCCATAAGGTAACCCTGGTGGCGCCGCGTGGCGGTGACGCAGCCGCGGATCTGGTTGCCCGTGCCGCGGAAGAGGCCGGTATCGAGGATTGCCCCCTGACCTTTCTCGACCGGGCCACGCCGAGCTATTCGGCGATCCTCGAGCCGGACGGCAACCTGGTCACGGCGCTGGCCGACATGGCACTCTACGACATGGTCCCCGCACGCCGGTTGCTGAGTGCACGGCTGCGCAAGCGGCTCGCCGCAGCCGATCTGCTTTTGGCCGATTCAAACCTGCCCCAAACCGCGCTGTCTGCGCTTGCCGATACCGCCGCCGAATTTGCTCTGCCGCTGGCCGTCATCGCCGTTTCACCGGCCAAGGTGGTGCGCTGGAAACCAAGCCTCGGCAAGATCGCCTGCCTCGCCATGAACAGCGCCGAAGCGGCCGCGCTCACCGGTGCAGAGGCCCGCACATCCGGCGAATGGGTCGGCCATCTCGCACAGATCGGCCTCCGCGGCGGACTGGTCACCGCCGGAAGCGACCCGGTCACGGCCTTCGCGGCCTCCCCGCAGGACCACAACAGCATCACATTGCAGCCACCGCCGCTCGACCAGCTCCACGACGTCACCGGCGCGGGAGACGCCCTCGCCTCGGGCTACCTTGATGGCCTGCTTAGCGGCGAATCCATACAAGCCAATCTCACGCGCGGCATTGCCCTGGCGCGGCTGACCACCGGCGTCCGCGGCCCGGTTTGCCCGGATTTATCACAAGCCCTGCTTGCGCAGGCACTTCAAGCCATGCCAAAGCCATCGCAAATCCAAACACCTATGCAGGACTCCCATCCATGACCGGATCCATCAAGATCGAAATGACCGCGGAAGTGGCCGAGGCGCTGGCCCAGAACCGTCCCGTCGTGGCGCTCGAATCCACCATCATCACCCATGGCATGCCCTGGCCGGGAAATCGCGACATGGCGCTCGAGGTCGAGGCCGTCATCCGCGCGGAAGGCGCAGTTCCCGCCACCATCGCCGTGATCGATGGCCGCCTGCATGCAGGCCTCGACGAGGCCACCATCACCAAGCTGGCCCAAGCCACCGACGTGATGAAACTCTCGCGCGCCGATTTCGCCTTTGCCCTGGCTGAAGGCCGTACCGGCGCCACCACGGTTGCCGCCACCATGATGGCGGCCCATCTCGCCGGAATCAGCGTCTTTGCCACCGGCGGCATCGGCGGTGTGCACCAGGGCGCGGAGCTGAGCTTCGATATCTCCGCCGACCTGGAGGAGCTGTCGCGCACGCCAGTGATCGTCGTTTCCGCCGGTGCCAAGGCCATTCTCGATATCCCCAAGACGCTCGAAGCGCTCGAGACCCGCGGCGTCCCCGTGGTCGCCTTCGGCCAGGACGCGATGCCCGCCTTCTGGTCGCGCGACTCCGGCCTCGCAGCACCTTTGCGGCTCGATGAGGCCGCGGACATTGCCCGCTTCGAGATCACCCGCCGGGCGCTCGGTGGCCATGGCGGCATGCTGATTGCCAACCCGGTGCCTGTGGAAGACGAAATCGCGGCCGCCGAGATGAACCGCCACATTGCCGCGGCGCTGGCCACCGCAAAAGCAAAGGGCATCGAGGGCAAGGCCGTGACGCCGTTCCTGTTGGGCGAGATCCTCGATCTGACAAGTGGCGAAAGCCTGAAGACCAACATCGCGCTGGTGCTCAACAATGCCCGCCTCGCCGCCCGCATTGCCGCCGAGCTGGCCTCCGCAAGCAAATGACACCCGGTCCCGGCCGCCGTCACAACGAGAGGATTGCCCGATGAAGCCCACCCGACGCACCGGCAGCGCCTTCGACCGCGCCGAAGCCGTCTTCAAATCCGCCACCACCAAGCCTGTCGAGGCGGTACCTAAGACCAATGCCGTGCCTGAAGGCAAGGAAATGGTCTCGATAAGGCTCGACCGCGCCGTACTCGAACATTTCCAGGAAGACGGCCCCGGCTGGCAGGACCGCATCAACGCGGCGCTGCGCAAGGCAGCGGGGCTCGGCGGCGAATAGGGGGCGTTTCTGTCGGTTGGTTAACCGCAGTCACAAACCATACCCATGGCTGGATGCCGGGCCAGACCCGGCATCCAGCCAGCCCAAGTCCTTGGACTGAATGAGTCTTTCGCCCCGGCAGACGCCGGGTCGCTGGATCCTGGCGCGGGGGCCGGGATGACGGAGGCCAAAAGCTGTTTCGCTCCTGGCAATCCCCTTGCCGCCCTCACCAGTTCCGCTGCCTCCGCTATCGCGGTGCAATTGAGCAACCCCGCCCCCACCCGGACAAAAAAGACCCGGCAGCTTGCGCCACCGGGCCTGATATCGCCTCACACGACGGTTTCGTCGCTAATCAGCTCAGCGGCGAAATCTGGATTGTCACGCGGCGGTTGGCGGCGCGGCCGGCCTCGGTGCTGTTGTCGGCAATCGGCTGGCTTTCGCCGAAACCTTGCGTGAAGAAGCGGCGCGGATCATTGCCCTGCGAAATCAGGTAGCTCGTCACCGACTGCGCCCGCTGCTGCGACAGTGTCAGATTGTAGCTGTCCGATCCGGTCGAGTCGGTGTGGCCTGCCACATCGACCAGCGAGCGGTTGAATTTCTGCAGCACCAGCGCCACCGAATTCAGCGTGTCATAGAACTGCGGCTTGACCGCCGACTGGTCGGAGTCAAACGTGATGTTGGACGGCATGTTGAGGATGATCTTGTCACCCATGCGGGTCACCGAAACGCCGGTGCCTTGCAGCTGTGCGCGCAATTGCGCTTCCTGCTGGTCCATGTAGCCGCCGATCGCGCCACCGGCAAGTGCGCCCACACCGGCACCGATCAGCGCGTTCCTGCGGTCGTCGCCGCCGGCCAGCGTGCCCAGAGCAGCACCGCCCAGCGCGCCAAGCGCTGCGCCGCCGGCCAGGTTGGAAACCTTCTGCTGACCGGTGTAAGGATCGGTCGTGCAGCCGGAGACGAAGACGGCGGCAAGCGCCGCGATCAGAAGTTTGGATTTCATGATGGCCCCTCTTGGCAAATCTGGAAATGCGAAGTCTAGCCGAAAATGCGGCAGGATGATGAACAATTCGTCACCCGGAAATTAACCTCGTGCTGGGCAGCTGCCCTGCGCCCAGCCCCGCCTTCCAGTCGTGATACTGATCGCTCTCCTCTGGTCATCCCCGGCCTCCACTCTCGTCGTCCTCGGCCTCTCTCTTTCGTCATCCTCGGCCCCAGAGCCGAGGATCCATTCCGTGATCCACACGCGCATCGCATTGTCCGGAGGAATAACGGATTGGATCCCAGGGTCGGGCCCTGGGATGACGAAGTTGGGAGTGCATCATGCCAAGAACCCGGTGCCGAATTCATAGCCTCGGCTGCAGCAATCCATCGACAAAATTGACAGGAAGAGTTCAGGTGACATCGTCGTTAGTTTTTCTCGGTGTCAAAAGCGCCAGAAGCCAATGAATTTGCAAAACGGTTCTCAGCATTGATAGTTTCAAGTCGATTTCCGTCCAAATGCTTGTCGTAGTATTCGCCCAACCACCCCAACACCGCCTCCACCCGGCCCTTGGTCACCTTCTCGTCGGTGATCGCAAGCGTGATCGAGGAAGGCGCGTAGCCGGGCCCGAAGTGGGCCGCGAGATCATCGGGATCGACGCGGGCAACGCTGGCCGGGTCATTGATTTCGGCAAAGGTGACTAGCAGCGGGTACTGTATGGACGGCACGGCAATGGGCCTCGCCGCAGCGCCCTGGCGGTTTTTAATCTGCGCAAACAGGGCCTCATCGATCACCCGGCCCTTGCGGCCCGAAAGGCTGGCTGCGGCCACCGACCCCATATATTCGGTCGTGCCAGCGCCTTTCATGAGCGCGAACAGATAGCGCGGCCGTGACGCGGAAGGCCCCAGATCGACAACCACCGCCTCGCCGGTCACCTTGAGGCTCCAGCCCATGCCCTGCGCCTTGATGGCGTGCTCTTGCCAGCGCACCGCGCTGACGCTCGAGCCGGACACCGGTCCATCGGGCGTGTCGATCACAACGGTCATTTCCTGATGCCAGTCGTAAACCGGCGTGCCAAACCTGAGAAACAGCAGCAGGGCAATGATGGCAACGACGACCAGCCCGACAATCCAGCCCAGCAGTTTGAAAACAAACATCATGCGGCTGGCTCCATTCGAGCGTGCGAGCAGTCCGTCATCCTCTGCCTCTCTCGTTCGTCATCCTCGGGCCCCGACCCGAGGATCCATACCGGGATCCATCGAGAGAATTGCCATGCAGAATTCAGGTGACATCGTTATTTGCTAGCCTTTCTTCCAGTTCACCGAGCTTAAAAGTGAACGGATGTCACGGCTAAGACTTGGCCAAATTCGTTCGAACAATTGTTTGTCACCCAACCACCCCAACACCGCCTCCACCCGGCCCTTGGTCACCGGCTCGTAGGTGATCGCAAGCGTAATTGAGGAGAGCGCGTAGCCGGGGCCGAAGTGGGCTGCGAGATCATCGGGATCAACGCGGGCAACGCTCGCCGGGTCATTGATGTCGGCGAAGGTGACCAGCAGCGGGGTGAGCGCGCGCGGCAGCTCCGTCGTCGCCCGCAGGGCTTCGAGCTGGTCGTAGACCGCGGCGTCCTCTTCCTTGCGGAGCGGCTTTTGCGGCAGGGGGAAAAACGCCAGACGACCGGTAAATTCGTTGTAGCCCTTGAGCAGTGCGAACAGATACCGCCCCTCGCCGAGATCAACCACCACCGCCTCACCCGAAAGAGAGCTGTTGCTTGCGCCGGCGCTGTCGCCGACGCCCGCCCATTTCGGCGTCATCTGGAACCGGGCGGCGCTCACCGCGCTGCCGCTCTTCGGCCCCTCCGGCGTCTCAACCGTCACCGTCAGCTTCTGGTGCCAGGACCAGCTGCGGAACCCGAACATGTCACAGCCAGCCAATGTCAGCATCAGGCAGGCAAGCAGACCAGCCCGGAAGACCGCATGCGCGCCGCTGAACTGCGCGTGTCCATTCCACATCCGACTCATCGCCATCCCCGCCCATTGCAACCCAGAGACGAGCATCGAACGGGCCGCCACGCAACCCTGTACACAAGGCAACATGCGGATGTGGTTGATCGCCGGTTAGCGCGAAACCCCGGGGACAGTTTACTTTTCACCAAGGCACTGGGCCGGACGACCGGAAGCCAGAGGAAAAAGTAAACTGTCCCCGACCTGCCCCGCCTGCAGCTGGCCTATTCGTCCAGCATCTCGCGCACCGACGTCGCTAGCTGCTTGAGCGAGAACGGTTTTGCCAGGAAGCCGAACTTGGCGTCGGCGGGCAGGTTCTTGGCAAACGCGTCCTCGGCATAGCCGGAGACAAAGATGAACTTCATGTCGGGATAGTCCTTGCGCAGCTCGGTCAAGAGCGTCGGGCCGTCCATCTCGGGCATCACCACATCGGAGACGACGATGTCGACCTTGCCCTCGAGTTCGGTCAGCACCTCCAGCGCTTCCACGCCGGTGCCTGCCTCGTGCACCTCGTAGCCGCGGGCCTCGAGCATCCGCTTGCCGCCGCGCCTGACCGCTTCCTCGTCTTCCACCAGCAGCACCACGGCAGACCCGCCGGTCAGGTCCTCCGGACCATCAGAGGCCGGCTTGGCTGTGCTGACCGGCGCACCCTCGGCGGCCGCACGGCCGGCAGCGGCTTCCGCTTCGGCCACGGCTGCGGCCTTTTCGGCCTCGTCCTCGAGATGGCGCGGCAGGAAGATGCGGAAGGTGGTGCCCTTGCCGACTTCGGATTCGGGATAGATGTAGCCGCCTGACTGCTTGACGATGCCATAGACCATCGACAGGCCGAGACCGGTGCCCTTGCCCACATCCTTGGTGGTGAAGAACGGCTCGAAGATTTTTTCCATCACGTCGGGCGCAATGCCGGTGCCCTGGTCCGCCAGTTCGATGAGCACATATTCGCCCACTTCCATGCCGCGGTAGTTCAGCTGCGCCACCTCGTCGGATTCGACATTACGGGTTCTCACCGTGATCGTGCCGCCCTCGGGCATCGCGTCGCGGGCATTGACCGCCAGGTTGATCAGCACCTGTTCGAACTGGCCCAGATCGGTCTTCACCGGCCACAGGTCGCGCCCGAACTCCAGCTCGAGCTTGACATTGGTGCCGATCAGACGGTCGACCAGCATCCGCAAATCGCCGATCACGTCGGTCATCGACAGCACCGTCGGCCGCATCGTCTGCTTGCGCGAAAACGCCAGCAACTGCCGCACCAGCACCGCGGCGCGGTTGGCGTTGCGCTTGATCTCGATGAGGTCGGCAAAGCTTGAATCAGCCGGCCTGAGCGACATCAGCAAGTGGTCTGCCGACAACAGGATCGCCGTCAACACATTGTTGAAGTCATGCGCGATGCCGCCGGCGAGCGTGCCCACGGCGTTCATTTTCTGGGTCTGCGCCATCTGCGCTTCCAGCGCCTTCTGCTCGGTGGTCTCCACCGCGTAGATGATCGCGGTTTCTTCCGGCGCCTCTTCCGAATGCTCGATCACCGCATTGACGTAAAAGCGGAAATGCCGCTCCTCATTGTCGGCACGGCGGCTGTCGATCGGCGAGATATCGCCCTGCTTGTCGGCTGCCTGGCGCAATGCGTCCTGAAACCCCTTGCGGTCATCCTCGCGCAGCACCGTCTCGAACAGCGATCCGCGCTCCATGTCGTCGCGCGTCACCAGCCCGTTGAACATCTGCAGGAACGGACCGTTGGTTCTGAGAATCTTGCCATCGCCATCCACCGAGGCGATTGCCATCGGCGTGTTGTTGAAGAAGCGGGTGAAGCGCATCTCGGCGCTGGCCGCATCATGCACGCCGGTTCCGCCCTCTTCCCGGCTGATCACGATGGTGCGGCTTTCGCCGGGCGAGCCGTCGCGGGTGGCCGAAACCCGGTGCACCAGCCGCACCGGCAGGCTCTGGCCATTGGATTTGAGCAGATCAAGATCGAGCTGCGCCGTGCGGTTGAGCCCCGGCTCGGCCTGTACCGATTCCACCAGCGCCATGCCGGCGCCGGCGACCAGATCGCGCAGCATCACCTTGCCCGGCAGGAACGAGGTCAGGTCGATGCCCAGCCAGTCGGCGAGCGTTGCGTTGAGATAGACGATCTCGCCGTCGCGGCCCGCCGAGAAGAACCCGACCGGCGCATGATCGAGATAGTTGATGGCGTTCTGCAGTTCCTTGAACACCAGCTCCTGTTCGGTCCGCTCGTGACTGATGTCGGAGAGTTGCCACGCCATCAGCGTCGCGGCCTTTGCGCCCTTCTCGCCCGATGCGACCGGACGGCCGCGCAAGCGGTACCAGTGCCCGGCCTCGGTGCCGTGCTGCGCCGCGCCCAGCGGCTGGCTCATGCGGAACTCTTCTTGCCCGGCCTTGCCGTCACGCATGGCATTGGTCAGCCGGTAGACGGCCTCTGCCGATTCACGATGACGTGACAGGATCGCCTCGATCGACTGCACGTCGGCAGCGCTGCTGGAACCGGTCAACTGCCCATAGGCATGGTTGGCGTAGATTACCCGGCCCTTCTCGTCGGTGACGAGCGTGCCTTCGGGATGGGTGTCGATGAAGGCGCGGGCCAACGGGTCGGCGGTGCTTTTCGGCATGATGTCGACAAAGCCGATCACCGTCGAGACCAGGAAAAAGATCCCCACCACGGCAAGAACGCCGAGAATGCCGAGCATCAATTCGTTGTTGAGCCGGTCCCTGAACAGGAAAAACACGATCGACGCGCCGATCATAACCAGTGCGAGGAATACCAGCCTCGACACTGAGCGTGATTTTGCGCTGCGATCTACAAGCGCTGCCGGATTTCCGGCCGCAGGTGTCGTCTCGGTCATGAATCGCTCTTTCGGCCCGCCGCGGATCCGTCCGGTTTGGATCACATTCCGCCGCTGATGGAAAGCCCAAAACACCGCTGACACGCGTCTGCGGCCCCAGTTTTCCGAGGAAAACCACCCTCGCATGGTCAGCGGGGCCATATCCTTGCCACAGATTTAAGCTCTTACGGGATAACCGCCACACACGGCTTGTGAAGCAGGCGGAAAAAAAGTCAAATGCACTCGGGTCATCATGATATTCGGTGATCCGGCGCAGACTTTTGAGCACATGCATTGCGACTGTAACGGAAGGACACCGGATGCCGGAGAATCTCATGGACGGCCAGGGTGCCACACTGCTGACAGCCATCCTCATTGTCGGTATCGCGCTGCTGGCGCTGGTCGGCGTCTTCTGGCTGATCCGCAACCGTGCCGCATCCACCTTCATCCGCGGCGGCAAGAACCGCCTGCCGAGGCTTGCAGTGCTCGATGCGACCGCCGTGGACACCCGCCGCCGCCTGGTGCTGATCCGTCGCGATGACGTCGAACACCTCGTCATGATCGGCGGACCTACCGATATCGTCATCGAAAGCCGCATCCCCCAGGCCCAGCAGGGCCGCACACCACGGCAGGCCGAACCGGCAATGCCGGCGCCACAGCAACGCCCAACGCAACCCGCGCCGCAACAGCCAACCCAGCGCATGCCGGCGCAAGCTGCTGCGGCTCAAGCTCCGAGCGCACACCCTGCAGAGCGTTCCATCGAGCGCCCCGTCGAACACCCGGCGCGCCAACCCGAGACCAGCCCGCGTCCGTCCGCGCGCCCCCAACAAGCGTCCCGGGCGCCTGTGGCGGCAGCCGCTGCAACCGCGGGAGCAACAACCACCATCCGCACTGACGAAGCCGCAGACCTGCTGGAGACAGCCAGGACCAGGGTGTTCGAAGAGCCGGACTTCGACGAAAGCGATCTCGAAGATCTGATGGCCGTTCCCCAGCCTCCGGCCCGGCCCGCGCCGCAAGCCCAGGCGCCGGCGAGACCCGCACCGGTATCGCAAGCCGCTTCTGCCAGCTCCGGGGAAGGCCGAACCCCTGACGCGGAAATTGACCCGCTTCAGAGCGAAGCTGCCGATGTGCTGGAAACTGTCCGCAGCCGGATGTTCGAGGAACCAAGCTTTGACGAAAAGGCCTTCGAGGAACTGACCGCCGATAACGGTAGCGGCAGCGAGACCGATAGCGGTTCCGGTGACCAGGCCAGGTCTGAACCCCGGGTCCCCGACTTCTCGCGCGCAACCCTGACCGCCTCACCCCAGGCAGCAGCGGCGGATGAAACGCCGGCCCCGGCGACGTCCGATTTCGAGGCTGTGCTGGCGGCAGAACTGTCGGAAGACCCGACACTGGGATCGCCGCAGGAAAACTTCATCACCGCGCACTACAACGAGCACCAGCTTGCTAATGAGGAGAACCCGCTGCAAGCGCCCGAAGTCATGCCGGAGCCGCAGCCATCCCGCGATACGCTGGAGGCGGAAATGGAAAAACTGCTCGGAGACCTGTCGCGCAAGCCGTGAACGCGGATGGCTGCAGGCTCACGCCGGGCACCGCAGACAATAAAAAACCGGCCTCAGTTCACAGAGGCCGGTTTTTTTCGGAATCGGTCGGTCCGGGCGGACCTTGGCAAGCCATGCCTACTCGTCGCGATACACCTTTTCGCGCCGCTCGTGACGTTCCTGGGCCTCGATCGACAAGGTCGCGATCGGGCGGGCGTCGAGCCGCTTGAGGCTGATCGGTTCCCCGGTTTCCTCGCAATAGCCATAGGTTCCGTCATCGATGCGCATCAGTGCGGCGTCGATCTTGCCGATCAGCTTGCGCTGACGATCACGGGCCCGCAATTCGATGGCGCGGTCGGTTTCAGACGATGCGCGATCGGCCACATCGGGGTGGTTGGCACTTTCCTCCGCGAGATGGTCAAGCGTCTCGCGTGCCTCCTTGAGAATGTCATTCCGCCATTCTATCAGTTTGGCCCTGAAATAGGCCTTCTGCTTGGCATTCATGAAATCCTCGTTGTCCGAGGGCACATAAGAGGAAAAATCGAAGTCTTCACTCATGACGATTCTCCCGGCTAAGCCATTTTGGGGGCTGTATAGCCAGACGGAAGCAGCGGTACAAGCAGTATTGTCTCTGTACACTGCAATTTCATCCAACCGTCAAATTGCTTTAGGAAATTGAAATATACAGGCTTTCACGGCCCCGGCCGGCGCAACTTATCGTCACCGCCCCTGTTCCCGCGCCGGCTGCCATGTCCCGTCTGCCAAGGCGAGCAGCCGATCAGATTCCGCAGTGCGATTTGTTCTTTTGGTGAATTGAAGCAGCAGCGCAAATGGCTACATTCAGAAAATGAACCCGACACCAGATACCGATTTGCGCATTTTCCTCGTCCGTCACGCACACGCCGCGTGGGCCCTGCCCGGCATGCGCGATTTCGACCGCCCGCTCGACGATCGCGGACGTGAAGAAGCCGCACGCCTCGCCGCGGCCATGTCGGTCAATGCGTTCGAGCCGGACCTGGTCTGTTGCTCCACCGCGCGGCGATGCCTCGAGACGCTCGGGATCCTGCAGACACGCAGCAGCGTCAAACTGCGCATCGACCACAGTGATGCGCTTTATGCCGCCAACCACGACGCCTATCTCGACCTGATCGCCTCTCCGCATGACAAGGCCATCCGCTCGATCATGATCATCGGCCACAACCCGATGCTCGAGGACACGGCCCAGGTCCTGCTGCAGAATGATCCGGCGACCTTCGAAACCGCGCTCGGCTCCGGTTTTCCCACCGCCGGACTGCTGATCCTTGATTGCGACAGGCGCGGCGCCAGCGCCATCAGCGGCGGCGCCAGGTTTATCGGCCTGCTCTCCCCGGTCGACGCCTGACCGCCCGTGCTGGTCAGACCGGTCTTTCCGGCACTGCTTTCAATTGACTGATCACCTCCCTATATCTCAAGCAGCAATTCGGAGCAGATCTCAACGTGTCATCGTCTTTTACCACATTCACCGATGAGGCATTGATTGCCTTTGACACGCTCACCGACCGCGCCAGCAACCTGATCCAGCCGACCTTGCGGCTTGGTGTCACTGGCCTGTCACGGGCCGGCAAGACCGTTTTCATCACCGCCCTGGTGCACAATCTGCTGCATGGCGGACGCTTGCCGATGTTCCAGGCCGCCCATTCCGGCCGCCTCGCCCGGTCCTTTCTCGAGCCCCAGCCCGACGACGCGGTGCCGCGGTTTCAGTACGAGGATCACGCCGCACGGCTGATCACCGACCGGATCTGGCCCGATTCGACCCGCGCCATCTCCGAATTGCGGCTGGTCATCGAATATGAATCGGCCAGCGGCTGGAACCGGTTCTTCTCCGGTGGCAGGCTCTGCCTCGACATTGTCGACTATCCCGGCGAATGGCTGCTTGATCTTCCCCTGCTCGGCCAGGATTACGCGGCCTTTTCGCTCAACGCCGCCTCGCTCGCCCGTTCACCGGTTCGCGCCGATCTTGCCGCTCCCTGGCTCGAGAAAGCCAACTCCATCGACCCGCTCAAGCCGGCCAACGAGGCCGATGCGCGCGAACTGGCGCGGCTGTTCACCGACTATCTCAGGGCCTGCAAGAAGGATGAACGCGCGCTTTCCACGCTTCCGCCGGGCCGGTTTCTGATGCCCGGAGACCTCGACGGCTCCCCCGCGCTCACCTTCGCGCCATTGCCCAACCTGCCTGACACCGCCGCCCCCAAAGGCTCGCTGATGGCGATGATGGAGCGGCGCTTCGAGAGCTACAAGTCGGTGGTGGTCAAACCCTTCTTCCGCGAGCATGTTGCCCGGCTGGATCGCCAGATCGTGCTGATCGACGCCATGCAGGCGATGAATGCCGGGCGCGAGGCTGTGATCGATCTCGAGCGCGCGCTGTCCGACGTGCTTTCCTGTTTCAGGCCCGGCAGCAGCAACCTGCTGACCAATCTGGTCTCACGCCGTATCGACAAGGTGCTGATCGCCGCCACCAAGGCCGATCACCTGCACCATGAAAGCCATGACCGGCTTGAGGCCATAGCCCGCCGCATTGTCGAGCGTGCCTCGGCCAATATCGGAAGCTCCGGCGCAGACATCGAAGTCCTGGCGCTCGCTGCGGTCCGGGCCACCCGCGAGGCCACGGTGAAGCAGGACGGCGAAGAGCTTCCGGTGATCGTCGGCACGCCGCTGGAGGGTGAACGCATCGGCGGAGAGCTGTTCGACGGCAACCGCAAAACAGCAATATTTCCCGGTGACTTGCCGCGAAAACCTGATTCATTCTTCAAGGCCGTTGATTCTGTTTCCGAACCACATCTTCCGGAGATCAACATCGTCCGCTTTCGCCCGCCCTTGATCGAGGAGAGCGACACCGGCATCAAGCTGTCCTTGCCCCATATCAGGCTAGACCGGGCCATGGACTACCTGCTGGGAGACCGTCTGGCATGAGTGAACGCGACCCCGGGACCGAGCCCCGCAAACCCCGCTCTTTCGGCGTGGATGATCCTGCACAGCAACCTTCCTCTTCCACACCGGACGCGAAGGACGGAACACCGCGAAAGCCACGCAAGCCCGCAGCCATCCCGGTCGACGCCTCGCTGACGATGGCGCAGGACGATCCGTTCGCCGCCGCCTCCGAGCTTGAGGCGCTGACCCCGCCACCGGCCACTGCCCGCCCTCGGCGGCTGACTGCCGGCAAGGTGCTGATGACCAGTCTCGGCCTGCTTCTGGCGCTTGCGCTTGGCATCTGGACCGACAGCCTGATCCGCAGCCTGTTCGAACGCGTGCCCTGGCTTGGCTGGGTTGCCAGTGCCGCTGCAGCTATTGCCGCCCTGGCTCTGGTCGTGCTTGTCGTCAAGGAGATCCTCGGCATCCGCCGGCTGGCCAAGGTTGCTCATCTGCGCGAGGCTGTCGCGGCGAAATCCAGGTCCGCGACCGCCAAGGAAGCCAGATCCCTTACGGCTGAAGTCTCAAGCCTTGTTTCGGTCAACCCGCTCACCGCCCGCGGCCGCAGGAACCTCAAGGCGCTCGATGACGAAATCATCGATGGCCCGCACTATCTCGCCTTTGCAGAGCGCGAACTCATGTCCCCGCTCGACCGCCAGGCGCGGCTGCTCACCGTCAATGCCGCCAAGCGGGTCTCGGTGGTGACCGCTGTCAGCCCGCGCGCCTTTGTCGATCTCGCCTATGTCGGCTTCGAGGCGGTGCGCCTGATCCGTGCGCTCGCCGAACTCTATGGCGGACGCCCCGGCACCATCGGCATGATCCGGCTGTTTCGCGACGTCATCGCACATCTGGCGGTGACCGGCGCCATCGCCGCCGGCGACAGCCTGATCCAGCAGGTGGTCGGCCATGGCGTTGCGGCAAAACTCTCGGCTCGCCTCGGCGAAGGCGTGATCAACGGGCTGATGACGGCGCGGATCGGCATTTCCGCCATGGACCTGTGCCGGCCGATGCCGTTCGCCGCCCTCAAGCGCCCCGGTATCGGGGATTTCATGGCCGATATCACGAATTTTGCCGGAAATACCGACAAGTCCGAAGCAACCAGCCGCAAACAGCTATGAAATTCGCAGAAACTGTGAATATAGTACAGCCGATTACCATCCGTTAACCATTCTGCGTCAGGGTCGGGCTTCCTTTCCAGCCGCAACAGGTGTGACCATGTTCTCGAAGTTTCGCATCATTCCACTGTGTCTTGCGGCCATCGCCCTGTCATCCACCGCCCCGTCTCAGGCGCGTGACAAAGACACCGTGTTCTTCGAATCTGTCGCTGGTGAATGGAAGGGTCCGGGCGAAATCGTCGCCGGAAAGTACAAGGGCACGAAATTCGTCTGCAACCTCTCCGGTGATCCGGTCGAGGGCAAGGCTGCCGGTATCTCGCTCGACGGCCACTGTCGCGTCGGCGTCTTCAATCAGAAAATGTCGGCCCTGATCACCCGCAAGGGAAAAACCTATACCGGCAAGTTCCTCGACGGTTCCGCCGGTGATGGCCTCGACATCGTCTCCGGCAAGATCACCCGCGACCGCGCGATCATGGGCATCAACCGCAAGTCGCTCGACGGTGCGATGATTGCCCGTCTGCATGACGAGCAGACGATGAATGTCACCATTTCGGTCAAGGTCGGCAAGGAAATGGTTCCGGTAATCGGCATGACGCTGAAGCGTGGCGCACGCAAGCTCGCTTCCGGTGTCCTGCGCTGAACGGCGCAAGCTTCAACACCCATCCCCAGCATCGCCTTTCCGGTATTCTTCTCCCGCCACACTCGTGGGGGCACCGCATCTATTGTCCCATAAACGTATGAAATCATGGCGCTTAGACTTGCCGTGCTGTTTTGCGCAGCATGCTTAACGGCAAACATCACCGCGTTAAGGATCCTTCAATATCTTCCTGCTTTTCTTCTCTCCACAGAGTGAATTTCTCATCTCGATATTATGCCATCCGCCACTTGTTATTGCCGTTCCGATACTTCGAAATAATTGCACTGAAAATCTGCCGAACAGTTCTGATTTTCAGCAATTGCAGGACCAGGACAGACCCATGAACAATTTTGCCGAAATGCCCGCCCGAAAGGGACTTCTTTCTTCCGTAAAGGCCAAAGTCGCAGCACTTGTGCTGGGCGCGACCCTCGTGTCCTGCATGTCCGTCGGCCTGATCAGCTACCAGATCGGCAAGGCCGGCCTGATCACGGCGAGTGAGGCAAAGCTGGATGCAATTGCCGAGAACCAGTCGAAAGCCCTCGGCAACTATGTAACCCGCATCGATCAGTCCCTGGCGGAACTCAGCCAGAACGTGGCCATCAGCGAAGTCGTGGATTCCGTCGCCAATATCAACGAGATGGAATTCGCCGAGGTCAAGGCCACCTTCCAGATCGAGGGCGCAACCGCTGAAGAACGAACCCGGATCGATGGCGCCGACACCAAGCTGATATACGCCATCAAGCACTCCAGCATTCACGGCGGACTGACGAGCGCCCGCACCAACACCAATGTCAGCGACATCTACATCATGAACCCCAAGGGCCTGATCATGTACAGCGTGATCAAGGATGGGAGATTCATGTCCCATGTCTCCGATCCCGGCAACGAACAGCTCAACGCCCTGTTTGAACTCGCCAATGCCGGCGAACTGGACCAGACACACAAGACCGGCTTTGTCGAATTCGAGGCCGAGGACGGCAATGTTTCGGCCTTCGTGGCCCGGCCGCTGGCTGTATCCTTCTGGGGCAAGGTCATCCGGAAAGGTGTCGTCATCGTCCGCGTGTCCGCGTCCAAACTCGCCTCCGTGGTCACTCCCGAAGGCATCGGCAAGACTGTTGACGAAGCCTATCTGCTTGGACCCGACAAGACCTTCCTTGCCGGCGCGCGCTCGTCCGATGGCCCTGTCTCAGGTGAGTTGATCGAGGCAGCAAAAACCGGCACCGTAGGTTCGGTGTTCGCGTCCAGCGGCGACGACCGGCTGCTCTATTCCTATCAGCCGGTGGAACTGTTCGGCACGAGCAACACGCTCGCCATCGGCCAGGATGAAAGCCGCGTGCTGGCCTCCGCCAATGAACTGGCCAGCTGGGCCCTGCTGGCAACAGTCGCGGTCCTCATCTGCATGGGCGCCGTCGGCCTGGCGGTCTCGTCGCGGCTGACCAAGCCGCTCACCGTTCTCGCCGGGCTGATGGAGCGTCTCAATGCCGGCGACCAGTCCATCGAGGTTACCTCGACCGGGCGTGGCGACGAGATCGGGACCATGGCACGCGCGCTCGAAAGCTTCCGCCACAATGCCGTCGAGAAAGTCCGCATGGAAGACGAGGCGCGCCAGCGCGGTGCGGAACTCGATTCCGAACGCCAGCGCAACGACACTGAAAAGGCCCGCACCGCGAAGGAACTCGAAGATGCGGTCTCGGCCCTCGCCGAAGGCCTTCGCAGCCTTTCGCGCGGCGAACTCAACCTGCAGATTGCCACGCCCTTCACCTCGTCGCTCGACCAATTGCGGGTCGACTTCAACCAGTCCGTGGCGCAGCTCGAAATCACCATGCGATCGATCATGACCAGCGCCGATGCGATCCGCGCCGGCTCGGGCGATCTCAAATCCGCGTCTTCGAACCTTGCCGAGCGGACCGAACGCCAGGCCGCATCGCTTGAAGAGGTCGCAGCCTCGCTGGGCGAGATGACCGGTTCCGTCAACGAAGCGCTCGAGCGCTGCAACACCGCGGTCGAAATCGCCGCATCGGCGCGCGAAAACGCAAACTCCTCCTCAACCATCGTCAAGGACGCCATTGTCGCCATGGAGCGGCTTGAAGGCTCGTCGTCGGAAATCCGCAAGATCATCGATGTCATCGATCAGATCGCCTTCCAGACGAACCTTCTGGCCCTCAACGCCGGTGTGGAAGCAGCTCGCGCCGGTGAAGCAGGCAAGGGTTTTGCCGTCGTGGCCCAGGAAGTGCGCGAACTGGCGCAACGCTCATCGGCCGCCGCCCGCGACATCAGCGAATTGATCAACACCTCCTCAACCGATGTCGAGAACGGCGTCGCCCTGGTTCTGCGGACCAGCGAAAGCCTTCAGGTCATCGAACAGAGCATCGCCACCATCAACAGCCACATCGGCACCATTGCCGACGGTTCTCGGGAACAGGCAGGCCGCGTTCAGGCCATCAATGCCTCGGTGCAGGATCTGGATCAGATGACGCAGCAGAATGCCGCGATGGTCGAACAGACCACGGCCGCTGCCTTTGGCCTCTCCGGCGAAGCCGACGGCCTGACCGGCCAGATCGCGCATTTCACCATCAGCGAGGCTCAGCAAGAGCAGCAGCAGCAGCAGCACGCGGCCTGATCGGCTCCTCGCGCTTCCGGGCCGCCCTTCTGGGGCGGCTTGGGCCATATTTTGGCTTCAGTCGCCGAGCTCCGTTTCGCGCCACCAGTCGCCTGACCGACTCAGCGCTTCAATGCCTTCCGAATCCACTTCGCTCGACCAGTCCGCAACACTTTGCAGATTGACCACCGCCTGAGGCGCGATATCGGCCAGCGGCACCATCACGAAGGCCCGCTCCGTCATCCGCGGATGCGGCACGGTCAGATCGGCATGGTCGGACAGGAAGTCACCATGCAGCAGCACGTCGAGATCAATGGTTCGCGGCCCCCAGCGGTCGGTTCGCACCCGGTCGAGCTGCAACTCGATGTCGAGACACACCTTCAACAGCTCGTGCGGATCAAGCGTGGTCTCAACCAGGGCGCAGGCATTGTGAAACCACTCCTGGTCGGTCTTGCCCCAGGGCGGCGTCCGGTAGAGCCGCGAGACCGTGCGAATGGTGATGTCGTCGCGCTGATCCAGCAGCTTCAGCGCCCGCGCCATGGTCCGGCGCGGATTTCCGATATTGCCGCCCAGCCCGATCGCCGCGATGTCGGTCTTGCGGTCAGGCACGATATTCGACCATCACTTCCGCATGATCGAGAATTCCCGGCACCGCGGCGCCCGGCTTGCGCACGGTGATCCGGGCCACCCGGATCTGCGAGAAGCGGGCGCAAAGCGCCTTTGCAACATCCATTGCCAAGGCTTCGATCAGGTAGCGCCGCTTGCCGGTGACAATCTCCTCTATCACCTGAAAGGCGATACCGTAATGCACCGTCCCCTCGATGTTGTCGGTCTCGAGCGCGTCGCCCGGATCAACCTCCAGTTCGGCATCGACGAAGAAGCGCTGGCCCAGGAACTCTTCCTCGTCATGCACCCCATGGCGGGCGAAAAACGCGCAATTGGCAAGGCGGATTGTGTAGCTGTCAGCCATGACGGGGCTCCTGTTCGCGGCTGCTTTGAACCATCGCGTCCGCAACCGCAAGCCCGTCCCTGTTGAATGCCACATTGTGGACCCGGAACATCGCAGCACCCGCGAGCCTCAGCGCCACGCTGGTCGCCACCGTGCCGACATCGCGGTCCGCGGCCTCGCGCCCGGTCAGCCCCCCGATAAACCGCTTGCGCGAGGTCCCCGCCAGCAACGGAAGTCCGAGCCCGTGCAACTCGGCAAACCGCGATATCAGCTCGAGATTGTCGCTCGCATCCTTGGCAAAGCCGAAGCCGGGATCGAGGATGATCTGGTCGTCAGAAATACCAGCCTTCCGGGCAAGTTCCAGTGACGTTGCAAACCAGTGAAACTGATCCTCGACGAGATCAGGCAGGCAATCGCGCTCGCGGCCCGTGTGCATGATGGCAACCCCGGCCCCGGCCTCGGCAATCACCTTTGCCATACCGGCTTCGCGCTGCAGCCCCCAGACATCGTTGATCAGGTGCGCACCTGCGGCGAGTGCAAGCCGCGCCGTCTCCGCCCGCCAGGTGTCGACCGAGATCAGCACATCGTCGCGCCCGCTCAATGCCTCGATCACCGGCATGATCCTGCGCTGCTCTTCGAGCGCCGTGACCGGATCAGCTCCGGGACGGGTCGACTCGCCGCCGATGTCGATGATGTCGGCCCCCTCGCCCACCATGCCAAGCGCCGCCTTCACTGCAGCATCGGCGGTGTCATGACGGCCGCCGTCGGAAAACGAATCCGGCGTCACATTGACAATCCCCATCAGCCGCGACCGCGGTCCGAGTTCCATCACCCGGTCACGACCAAGCCGCAATTCTGTCGGATCAAAGACGTTGTCGGGCGGCAATTGCATGGCGGTGTTATCCCCGGACCTGTGGCAATATGGTTACCGGTTCCTGTTGCATGAGCCAGCTCCATGACGCAAGTTCCACCACAGTGTTTCTGACCGGGAGTATGACATGCGCCGCCTCCGCCCTGCCCTGATGGCCCTGTTGCTGTGCGCATCCGCGACCACCAGTGCCTCGGCGCCGGTGATCACCAAGACCTATTCCTATTTCGATATCCGCGGCCTCACCGGGGCCGATATCGAGCGCGAACTGTCAATGCGGGGCCCCAAGCTCGACCAGACAGGCATAAGGCATCCCGGCGCCACCAGGATCAAGCTTGGAGGCTCGGTCGACTACAGGAGTTCCAACGGGCGCTGCCGCGTGCTTGACGCCAAGGTGACACTGGAAACCCACCTCACCCTGCCGCGCTGGAAAGACCGCCACCGCGCCAGCCGCGAGACAGTGCTGGTCTGGGACACCTTGTCCTCCGACATCAAGCGTCACGAAGAGCGCCACGCCGAAATCGCCCGCCAGCATGCCCGCAAACTCGAAAAGGCACTCGAAGCGCTGCATCCCGAACGGACCTGCAAGCAGATGGAAGCCCGCGTCGAGGCCACCAGCAAGCGGATCATCGAGGCCCATGCTGCCGACCAGCAGAGATTTGACCGGGTCGAGGCCGCAAGCTTCGAACGCCGCATGCTCAGAATGCTCCGCTTCAAGGTGAAACAACACAACAACCGCAGCTAGCCTGTCTGCGCTCACACCGCAGCCAGCTGGGCTGCGTCAATCGCGGTTCCTTGCGGATCACGGAGACAGGTCGCTTCCCTCAATGTGTCACAGCCCTGCCGCAGGATCCGATCCGGACCGGCTCCATTGCCATGCAATCTCATGAGGTATTGTCACGCCCGGTTCCGGAACGCACGTCAATAGCTATTGCCCCGGGCAAGACATCACACAAATTGACCGCAATCCCGCGACGTCAACGACGAGAAAAGATTCCATTATCTGGAAACAAAACAGACAGTTGCACGGCAATTACTTCAAATACCCCAAGTTTCCACCCGGCATTACTGGCAATATTCGCACAAGCAACTCTATATAAGATGCAGCTTAAGGGGCAGTTTTGAGCAATTGATTCGGTTTCCCCGGCGCAAGGATGCCGCCCGGCGGTCCTCCCTCGTCAGGCTTGACACCTAGGCGCCTGTTGGCCCCGCTTTCCTCGCATCGGAAAGCGGGGTCCTTTTTCTGTCCGAGCCGGACGAAGTACTTGAAGGATCTTGCTACTGGACGCCGAGCTTCTTCTGCAGGCTTGTCGAGGACGTCGTGTACTGGAAAACCAGCTTCTGGTCCGGATGCGCGATCCGCTTGACCGCCTGGGTCATCAGCGCCGCCTCGTGGAAGCCCGAAAGGATCAGCTTCAGCTTGCCCGGATACCAGTTGATGTCGCCGATGGCGAACACGCCCGGAATACTGGTTTCGAACTTCTCGGTGTCGACGGTGATCAGGTTCTCGTGCTGGTTCAGGCCCCAGTCGGCGATCGGACCGAGCTTCATGGTCAGACCGAAGAACGGAAGAATGCGGTTGCAGGCGATCTCGGTTTCCCCGTCCGGTCCCTTGATGGTGGCGGCCTCAAGCTGCCCGTCGGCGCCTTTCAGCCCGGTCACCTGACCGACCTCGAAGTTGATCTTGCCCTCTTCGCGCATCGCAAACATCTTGTTGACGCTGTCGGGGGCCGCGCGGAAATCGGGACGGCGGTGCACCAGCGTCACCGATTTGGCAACCGGCTGCAGGTTCAGCGTCCAGTCGAGCGCCGAATCGCCGCCGCCGACAATCAGCAGATCCTTGTCGCGGAATTCCTCCATCCGGCGCACCGAATAGAACACGCTCGAGCCTTCATAGGCCTCGATGCCGGGAACCGGCGGCCGCTTGGGCTGGAACGATCCGCCACCCGCCGCGATCACCACCGCGTGGGCATGAAACAGCTCGCCCTCGTCGGTTTCGACCTCGAAGCGGCCATTGTCGAGCTTGCGGAACCCGGTCACCATCCTGTTGAAATGGAATTCCGGCGAAAACGGCGCGATCTGCTCCATCAACCGGTCGGTCAGCGCCTGCCCCGAGATTTCCGGCCAGGCCGGAATGTCGTAGATCGGCTTCTCCGGGTAGAGTTCGGCGCACTGTCCGCCCGGGCGGTCGAGAATGTCGATCAGATGGCATTTCAGATCGTAGAGGCCAAGTTCGAACACGGCAAACAGGCCAACCGGCCCGGCACCAATAATCACGACATCGGTTTCAATCGCAGTAGTCATATCATTTATCCGGAAATAGAAGAGAAATCAGGCCTGTCGCTCAGGCACATGAACCACCAGCCCGTCGAGGTCGTCGCGAACCTTGATCTGGCAGGACAGCCGCGAGGTCGGACGCACGTCGAAAGCAAAGTCGAGCATGTCCTCTTCCATCGCCTCGGGCGCCCCGACGGCCTCGGTCCATTTTTCATCGACATAGACATGGCAGGTGGCGCAGGCGCAGGCGCCCCCGCATTCGGCTTCGATGCCCGGAACGGAGTTGCGGATCGCGTTTTCCATGACGGTCGAGCCGTTTTCGGCATCAACGTCAAAACGCGTGCCGTCGAAAGCGACGAGGGTGATTTTGGTCATTACGGCCTCTGCTACAGTCTCTGGGATATGAGGCTTTCATACACGCTGGACTGTGTGAGGCAAGAATGAAAACCGCCCTGCGACAGTGATTCGCGGCATGGTTTTCTAATTTGACTGTTTACCGGCTGATTTGACGCAAAACCTTATCGCATCAACCCGACAATGAACGTATCGGCCTCGACCACCGCCTTGGTGAAGGCTGCAACCGCTGCTGAATTGCCCGGCTCGTTCTCCAGCATGCAAGCGCAGCGCGCAACGTCGGAAGCGCCGACGCCCTTGGCAGCACCGGCAATCTTGTGTGCCAGTTCGGAGCGTGCCTTTTTGTTCATCTCGCCAATCTGGGTCACCGCCTGGCGTGCCTGGCGCGCAAACAATGCCAGCACCTCGGTCTCGAGAGACTTGTCGCCGCCGGTCTGGCGCGCCAGATGCACCAGATCGATGGGCCGCCCGCCCGAAGGACGCGGCTGGACGTTGATTTCCTGAGCTTCGAACGCGATACCAAGTGCCGCCATGGCGGGTTTCCTTTACTTCAACAATGGTCGGGATGATGATGGCGCAAACGGTCTCTAGATCGGGTAAACAGCAGCGCTATGGTGAAGGCAAAAATTGCCGTCATGGTTAACGCCTCGTAAATATGGCGTTTCATTGACGTTTGTGCCTCTTTTTGAGACACGCGAACGTTAAAAACCAGTGGATGCAGGGGCCATCTTACCGCTTTCATTTGTGAATTAGCGCTGTGTGTGTCACTAAATCGATGGATTAAGGGGCCCGAAAGCTGTTTTCCGGGTCCCGTCGCGCGTACCGAGGAGCCAGTTGCGCCGCTCCGGACGTGCGAAAATGACAGGGAACATGCGCGAACCCTGTCTTTAGTAATGAGGCTTGAGTGGCATGAGTAAGACACCAGCGGACAAGACCATTGAAGAGCAGACTTTCGAGGCGCTTGAAGACGCCTTGAATATGGACCTGAGCGATGACGTGCTCGGTGGGCTCGATGATGCTTCGCTAGACGAACTGGAAGACAAGGTCTCCAGCGCCGCCCGCGAGCTGAAAAGCGCCGGCGCCGCCGCCCGGCCTGCGGCACAGCCGCCACGGCCCGCGCCCGGCGAAAACACCGCCCCCCGCACCCCGACGCCGCCCTTCACACCGGCCGGCCCGATGGCGCCTGCCAATGACGACAGCCGCAAGACCACGGCCGGACTGCTGCGCACGCTCGAAGGTCGCTCGAGCCGCGGCGCAATCCGCAATGCCGCCATCCTGTCGCTGTTGTGGACGGTCGGCGTGCTTGGGCTGGCCAACCTGCTTTACGGCCCTGCCATCTGGCAGATCCGCTCGGTCACCGACCTGTTGGCGATGCCCGCAGCCATCGGATTCCTGGTTGCCATTGTCATACCGGTACTGGTCTTCTTCGCCTTCTCCGTGATGATGGCGCGCGCCAGGGAAATGCGCTCGGCCGCCCGTTCTATGGCGGAAGTCGCGCTCCGTCTTGCCGAGCCGGAAAACGTCGCCGGAGACCGGATCCTGACCGTTGGCCAGGCCGTCCGCCGCGAGGTTTCGGCCATGAACGAAGGCATCGAGCGCACCATCGCGCGCGCCTCCGAGCTCGAAACCCTGGTTCATTCCGAGGTCAATGCCCTTGAGCGCAGCTACTCCGACAACGAGATGCGCGTCCGCAGCCTGGTCCAGGAACTCGGCAGCGAGCGTGATTCCATCGTCAGCCATGCCGAGCGCATCCGTGCCTCGATCGCCGGCGCGCACGAGCAGCTGAAGGAGGAACTGACCACCGCCAGCGAGGAAATCGCCACCCGGATCTCGACCTCCGGCGAAGCCTTCGCCCAGCTCATGGAAATTCGCGCAGCCGCCTTGCAGGAGCGCACCAGCCGCACCAGCCGCGAGCTGGAAACAATGCTCGATGGCCGCACCGAGGCGCTGGTCACAACCCTCAAGACCTCCGGCGGCGAGCTCACCGACGAGTTCGACACCCGTCTGGAAATGCTCAACGTCCAGCTCAACCATCGCGGCAAGGCCCTGCTGTCCGAGTTCGAAACCCGCGCTTCGACACTCGACGCCAACACCGAGAAGCTCAACGCCGCTCTCGGCGAGCGCGCCCGCCAGCTCAACGAAACCCTCATCGCCCGCACCCGCGAAATCTCCGACAGCCTGTTTTCCGGCCAGCAGGCCATTTCCACCGGTCTTCAGGAGACGCTTGCAGCCCTCAATTCCTCGCTTGAGGAAAAGGGCTCCAGCTTCAGCCAGGCGCTCAAGTCCAGCGCCGACGATGCGATCATGGATCTCGATCTGCGCACCGGCTTCTTCGAGGAGAAGCTTGAATCCACCGTGGGGCGCATCACCTCGGTGTTCGACGAGCGCGTCGGCGAATTTACCTCGGCCTTCGACAGCCGCGCCGGCAGCCTCGACACCAAGCTCTCCGAGAGCCTGTCGCAGATCAACGAGTCGCTCAACGGCGGCACAAGCGCGATGGACAGCATCCTGTCGGCCAGCCTCGAGCGCATCGGCGCTACCCTCTCCGACCGCAGCAAGGCCCTGGAAACAGCCCTTGGCTCGGGCGCCGAGCGCATCGAAAACTCGACCGCCAACATCGCCGAACGCATTGAGGCCTCCGCCTCCGGTGCCGCCGAGCGGGTCGAGGCAACCGCCAGCGGTCTCGCCGAGCGCATTGACGCCTCGTCCAGCTCTGCGGCCGAGCGGCTGGAAACCACCGCTTCGAGCTTTGCCGAGCGGATGGATGAAACCATCGCCGACCGCACCCAGGCACTCGAACTGGCGCTCGCCAGCGGGGCCGAACGCATCGAGACCTCCGCAACCACGATTGCGGACCGGATGGATTCCACGGTCACGGATCGCACCCAGGCGCTCGAAGCGAGCCTCGCAAGCAGTGCGGACCGCTTCGAATCGTCAGCATCCTCCATTGCCGAGCGCATGGACGCATCCGTGACGGACAAGACCAAGGCGCTTGAATCGGCAATCGAGAATGGTTCAAGGCAGCTTGAAACCTCCGCCTCGGAGATCGCCGAACGCATGGAGACGACCGTTTCCGATCGCACCTACGCGCTGGAGCTGGCGCTTGCCAGCGGCGCCGAACGCATCGAGGCATCCACTTCCGGTGTCGCCGAGCGCGTGGAAGCCTCCACCTCCACCGTGGCCGAACGCGTCGAAGCCTCTACCCGCAACGTCACCGAACAGATCGACAGCACGCTTGCCAACCGGGCCGAAGCACTCGAAAGAACACTGGAAGCCGGTGCCCAGCGCATCGATTCAAGCCTCAACGAGCGTTCCACCGCACTGTTCGGTGCAATTGCAGAAAGCGCCGAATCTCTCGATGCGAAGCTCGCCGCGCGTGCCGCCACATTCGGCGCCGCCGTCAGCGAAGCGGCCGAGGGCATGGATGGCATGCTCAACGATCGCACCAGCGACATCCAGAAGAACATTGCCCAGGCCTCCGACAGGCTGGTGGCCACGCTTGATGTCGAAGGCCAGCGCTTCACCGAACTGACGAATGCAGCCTCCGAGCGCGTCGATGCCACCTTCCTCCAGGGCACCGAACACGTCAACGAACGCCTCTCGACCATGAACAACATGCTCGGGATCGGCCTTGAGGGCGTTTCCAAGACCATCGAGGGCAAGGCCACCGGGCTTGCCGCCAAGCTGCGCGAAGCCGTCGCACAGGCCGCCCAGGAGCTCGACAGCGAGGCACTCAAGGCCGGCGAAGCTCTCCAGTCAGTCGGCAGCGGTTTTGCCGGACGCATGGATGAGCAGGCCCGCAACTTCGTCGAACGGCTTGACAGCCATGTCGATGAACGCACCGCCAATCTCGCCGCCCATGCCGAAAACATCGCCAGCCGGATTTCCGCCGGTGCAGCGGATCTCGGCAACGAGGCCAACCGGATTAGCGAACTGGTCGAGCGCGTCGGCGAAACCGTCGGCAAGCAGGCCGACACGATTTCCGGCACGCTGGATGCCACCGAAGCCCGCTTCGCCGCCCAGGCCGCGGCTCTCGCGTCGCGTCTTGAGACCGAGACCGGCACGATTTCGGAACGCCTGGGACAGACCGCATCCGAGCTTGTCACCACTCTTGACGGCAAGACCAGCGAGCTTGTCTCCACCCTTGGAAGCAAGACCGGCGAATTCGTCTCCACTCTCGACGGCAGAACCAACCAGCTGGTCTCCACCCTCGACGAGAAGACCAGCGCCATCGACGCCCGTCTCGCTGCTTCCGGCGAAAGCCTTGTCAACCGCACCGGCTCGCTCGGTGAGGCGCTTGACCAGAAGGCCAACTCGATCATCCAGCGCCTGAGCGAAGCCGAACAGGCAATGGATGTCCGCGCCACCTCGGTCCACTCGACGCTTGACGAGCGCACGCGCGAACTCAATTCCATGCTGGCAAGCCGCTCGGCCGAGCTCTCCCGCGTGATCGACGAACAAGCCCGCCCACTGGTGGATCGCTACGCTGCCAGCGGCGAGGAATTCGCCAATCGTCTCAGCGAGGTCACGCAAACCTCGACAGACCGCCTGCGCGCCGAAAACGCGGCCCTGATCAACGCCATCACCAACCGCACCAGCGAGACCTTGTCCGCTCTCGAAAACGTCAACCAGAGCCTCAGCGGCAATGTCGGCGATCTTCTCGAGCGGCTTGGCGCCAGCAACGAGGAAATCTCGGGCGTCATCGCCAAGGCCGCAAGCACGCTCGGCGCTGCCAATTCGCAGCTGTCGCAAACTTCCGGGGCGATTGCCGAAACCACCGACCGCGCTGCCGAACTGATCTCCGGCTCGGCCCGTCTTCTCGACGGCAAGGTCGAACGCCTGACCGACATCTCCAGCCGCACACTGAGCCAGGTCGGCTCGATTGCCGGCCGGTTCGACGATCATTCCAAGGTGCTGGCGTCGGCGTCGGATCTGCTCGGCGCGGCCCAGTCAAACCTCGCCACGACGCTCGAAGAGCGCCGCGAGGCGCTGCAGTCCCTGTCGGTCGGACTGGTCAGCCGTTCGGAACAGATCGAATCGACAATGCATTCGCTCGAAAGCATCATCGAGAAGGCCTTTGCCGGCGCCGAGGACCTGTCCAAACGCTCGGCCATGCGCCTGGAAGGCGGCTTGCGCAGCGCCGCTGAAAATGCCGGCAAGCTGATGGGTGAGACCGAAGATCGGGCCAATATCGCCGCTGGCCTGATGCGCGAAAGCATCCGCGAGGCGGTTGAAGACGCGGACAAGCTGCTCGGCAGCACCGAAACCCGGGCCCAGGCGGCTGCCGGTTCGGTTCGCCAGACTGTAGGTGAAGCCGTCAGCGAAGCCGACAAGCTGCTCAGCCAGACCGAAAACCGCGCTCAGACCGCGGCCGGTTCGATGCGCGAAAGCGTCAAGCAGGCCATCGAGGATGCGATCGCACGCTTCTCCGGCGCGACCGAGGAAATCCGCCAGTCGGCAAACAGCATCCGCAAGGAGCTGGAAGACACCAGGGGCGAACTCAAGCGCGGCGCGTTTGACCTGCCGGAGGAAACCCGAGAAAGCGCCGCAGCCATGCGCCGGGCGGTCTCCGACCAGATCAAGGCACTGCAGGAGCTGTCCCAGATCGTCGGCCAGTCCGGTTACCGCGCCGAAGTCTCGGAGCCGGCCCCTCGCCCGGCTGCCCCGCGTGCTGCGGCTCCGGCACAGCCTGCCCCGCAGCGCGCACCGCGCCGCGAGCCTGCGCCGGCTCCTCGTCCGGAACCCCAGGCTCAGCGCGCGCCTCTGCGCGGCAGCCTGGAGCCCGCGGGCACAGCGCCGGCAAAGAGCGATGGCTGGGTCAGCGACCTGCTGCGTGGCGCTTCCCGCGAGGAACAGGCAGCGGCCCCCGCACCGGTGGCAAGCAAGGCCCCCGAGCGCAACCCACGCCATGTCGTCGAATCGCTGAATTCGCTTTCCGTCGACATCGCCCGCGCCATCGACCACGACGCCTCGGTCGATCTCTGGCGCCGCTACCAGCGCGGCGAACGCGATGTCTTCACCCGCAGGCTTTACACGCTCAAGGGCCAGCAGACCTTTGAAGAGATCAAGAACAAGTATGGCCGCGAGCCCGAGTTCCGCGATGCGGTCGACCGCTATATCGCCGATTTCGAAAAGCTGCTGTCGGATGTTGCGCGCAATGACCGCGACAACATGATGACCCAGACCTATCTGACCTCGGACACCGGCAAGGTCTACACCATGCTGGCCCACGCCAGCGGCCGCTTCGGCAAGGACTGAGACGCCGACGGTCGTTAGCAAGGCCCACGCCCACACGAAAACCCCGCCTTCGAGCGGGGTTTTTCATGTGGAGATCTCACACGGTCGCCGACGGACCACGCATTCCATGCGGAGCTCCCCGGGACGTCTCCGGACCGCCGGCTCAGCTCACCCGTGCAGCCCAATGCGTCGTTTTGCCGTGCTGCACCCCGCGGATTGACGATCTACCCTGTGCAAGAACTCCGCCACCGATGTGTCCCGACGTGGAGGACATCAGCATCTGGCGGCTTGAACGAGAGGAAGGCGACCCATGGCATTGGCAATACTGGCTTACGCGGCATTGATCGGCATTCTCGGCCGGGCAGCCTGGCGCAACGGCGTGACAGAGAAGGCGATGTTCGTCGTCAATCTGGCTCTGCTGTGGCTGAGCGCCATCTGGCTGTTCGGCTACCCGGCCCTGATCCTCCCGGCGGTACTGGCAGCCATTGGCATCCTGGGCCTGCTGGTCATCATCACGGCCGGCGACCTGCGCGCCCCGGCGGCCGCTCCGAGGTCGCACCCGGGCGGCTACACCCGCACCGAAGCCTGAGCGTCAGATACCGACAGAAATATCAGGTGTTGTCTGCTGATCCGGTGCGACCAAGCCCCGGTCACATGCGCGACAGGGTCCAGCCGACCAGATCCTGCACCACGGCTTCAAAGGCCCGGTCCAGCGACTGCACATAGGCAGCATTGCCGCTCCCGGTCACCGGCGCCGTCGAGCGGAATATCCGGCTCGCCATCACCACGCCATTGCGGTCATTGAGCACTTTTGCCGAGATCTCGACCACTGCCTGCTCGCCCGCATCGGCCTTGATCTCGAAGGACCGGATGGCGGTGATGATCTTATAGTCGATCGCCAGCCCGTCGCCCGGGCGGCCAACACCGCCGATGCGGCCGGAATTCTCGAACGCCTGGACCAGCTTGTCCTGGACGATGTTCGGCAGCCGGTCCGACCATTGCGAATTTGCCAGATACTCGATCGCGGAGGGTGACGGGCGGATGACGATCTTCTCGCTGTCGAGTGCCTTGAGAGCTGTTGGTTCGCCGATCAGGATCTGCCTGTTCCCGGCCCGCTGCCCTGAAACCGCCGGTGCAGAGGAAAGCCCGTAGGTGTCCGGCGGCGGAGCGGACAAGAGTCCGCCCCCGCATCCAGACAGAAGTGTGACCACCGCCAACGCACCAATCCAACGCCCCGCTTTCACGCTTACACTACTCCCTGACACCGCCACCGGGCCGTTTAGCAATTCGTTAACCAATGTCTTGCGATGCCGGGTCAAAAGAGTCAACGCCGGTTTCGCCCATCATACTGTTTGACCGTTTCTCCACCGAAAATCAGCCGTTGCGGGTCTCGCTCGATGGATGTGATCGACTCTTCGATGCGCTGGATCGAGCGCCGTGCGTCATTGACCAGGGCTTCGACATTGCGCAGGCCGGAGCCCGAAAACCGCTGCAGATTGTCGGCGATCGGCCCGACGCGGGCATTGAGCGAATTGGCCATGTCGCGGAACGATTTCAGCGTTTCCTCGGCGTCGGCGATCAGGTTCGACGCATCGCCTTCGCCCAAGAAGCCGTCGAGCTTGGCCAGCACGCCGTCCACCCGCCCGGAGGCCGCATTCAGCTTCTCGGTCAGTTCCCTGGCATTGGTGATGATCTGATCGTAGTCCTCTTTGCGGGCGCTGAATGTCTCGACGACACCCTTTGCATCGCTCAAAGCCTGGCGCGCATCCGCGCTGGCGAGCGCAATGTCATCCATCGTCTGGCCGACCTTGGCCGGGTCGATCGACGAGATCACCGTGTCGACCTTGTCAAGCGAGGCTCCGGCGTCGGCTGCAAATGTCTGCAGCGAACTCGCCGCAGTGCTGAAGCTCTCGAGCGTCTTGCTGATTTCACCCGACGCGCTGGCGACATCGGCTGTCACCTTGTCGACATTGGCAAGAATGCGGTCGATCTTCTCCGGATCGACGGAATTGAGCAGGTTTTCCGCCGAGGCCAGCGCCGTGTCGATCCGGCCCGACAGCGATTTCACCGTCTCCGCCAGATTGCCAACGCTCTTGAGGAAACCGTCGATGCCATCGGCATTGTCCCGCAAGGCCGCGGTGAACACTTCCGTGTTCTTCAGGGTCTCGGTCAGCGGCGATCTCGCATCCTTGACGAAGCCCTCGACCTCGCCGATCACCCGGTTGGCACGGGTGAGAATGTCGTCCGCGGTGGCCAGCAGGTTGGTCACGCCGGAAGGATCGGCCTCGATGATCGCGACTTCGTTGAGCTCACGCGCCCGCGTCAGCACGTTCGGATTGCTGGGCGAGCCACCTTGCAGCTCGATATAGGCCGATCCGGTCAGGCCCTGGATCTCCAGCGCGGCCCGCGTATCGGTGTAGATCGGCGCATCCGCCTGCACGGTGGTTTCGGCGATGACGTAGTCCGGGCTGTCCGGATCGATGCTGATCCGCCGGATCACGCCGTAGGGAATGCCGTTGAAGCGCACCGCCGAGCCATTGGACAGCCCGTTGGCGGAACCGGGAATGCGCACGATCAGCGGCGCCGTCTCGCCCGAATTGCCATATTGCGCCATCCAGTAGACGAAGCCGAACGCCGAGAGCATCACCACAAGGGTGAAAAAACCGACAATGGCGTAATTGGCCCGCGTTTCCATCAGATCGTTTCGCTTTTCTGGCCGCTTGGGAACTGCGTGCCGCTACCGTCATGTGTCTTGGCTGCCTGCCACGTATCTCGGTCGGGGATCATTCGTGCCCGTTTGCCCTTGAAGTAGGACTGAACCCACGGATCGTCAAATTCAAGCATGTCCTCGATTGTCCCTTCCACCAGCACCCGCTTCTGCCCCAGCACCGCTACCCGGTCGCAGACGGAAAACAGGCTGTCGAGATCGTGGGTCACCATATAGACCGTGAGCCCCAGCGTATCCCGCAATTGCGCGATCAGCTCATCGAACTCCGCCGCACCGATCGGATCAAGCCCCGATGTCGGTTCATCCAGAAAAACCAGGTCCGGATCGAGCGCCAAGGCCCGCGCCAGCGCCGCCCGCTTGATCATTCCGCCCGACAGTTCGGAAGGGTACTTGTCCACCGCATCCGGCGCCAGCCCGACCATCGCCACCTTCAATTCGGCCAGTTCGTCCATCAGCGATTGCGGCAAATCCAGGTATTCCCGCATCGGCACCTGAATGTTTTCCCGCACGGTCAGCGCCGAAAACAGCGCGCCGTGCTGAAACAATACGCCCAGCCGCATGTCGAGTTCGATGCGCTTGGCCTCGTCGACCTGGTCATAATCCTCGCCGAGAATGCGGATGACGCCATTCTGCCGCGGAATCAGCCGCAGGATCGAGCGCATCAGCACCGACTTGCCGGTGCCGGAGCCGCCGACAAATCCCAGGATTTCGCCGCGATAGACGTCGAGATCGAGATTGTCGAGCACGACGTTGTTGCCGAACGCAACGGTGATGTCATGCGCGGACAGGATGACTTCGCGCTTGTTCGGTTCGGACTGTCTGGTGGGAGTCATCGGGTCTGCCTCAGAAATCGATGGCGGCGTAGAAGATTGCGAACAGGCCATCGACCAGGATCACCACGAAAATGGATTTCACCACCGAGGCGGTCACGCGCCGTCCCAGCGATTCTGCGCTGCCGCCGACCTTCATGCCCTCGACGGAGGCGACAATGCCGATGATCAGCGCCATGAATGGCGCCTTGATCATGCCCGAGGTCACGGTCGACATGTCGATCGCCTCGCGCAGCCTGGAGACAAACACGTCCGGCGTGATCCCCGAATAGCTCCAGGAGACCGCGGCAGCGCCGGCCAGGGCCGCGAAGTTCGCGACCACCGTCAGCAGCGGCAGCGCCACGGTCAAGGCCACCAGGCGCGGAAACACCAGCACGCCGATGGGATTAAGCCCCATCACCTTGAGCGCATCGATCTCCTCGCGCATCTTCATCGAACCGATTTCGGCGGTAATCGCGCTGCCCGAACGACCGGCAATCATGATTGCGGTCAGCAACACGCCGATTTCGCGCAATTGCAGGATGCCCACGAGATCGACAACGAACACTTCCGCCCCGAAATACCGCAGCTGGAATGCGCCCTGCTGCGCGATGATGGCGCCGATCAGGAAGCTCATCAGCATGATGATCGGCACCGCCCGGACGCCCATATGGTCAATCTGGGTGACGATCGCCGCCGGAGATATGCCCGCCGAGCGGTTGAGCTTGAGCTGCGCGCCGCGAACCGCCGAACCGAGGATGTAGAGCGAGGCGATGAAATCGTCGTAAAGCTCGTACATCGCCTTGCCGGTGGGGGCGAACAGGCGCTCGAACCGCGGAATCATCGAATTCCGCCTGCCCGCCGTCTGCTCCCCCGGATCGGGCAAGGCATCGATCAGCGCCCGGGCTTGATCCGAAGCCCCGAGCAGCTCAACCTCTGCACCTTGCGCGCCGGCGGCCAGCATCGCCTTGCGCACGAGCCAGGCCCCGGCGGTGTCGAAATGGCCAAGCTCGGTGAGATCGATCTCCAGCCGCTTGCCGGTCAGGTTTTTCTGGATTTCGAGCAATTCCCCGCAGACACCCGAAATCGCTGCATGCCGCCAGTCCCCGCCCAGCACAAGCCTCTCCGTCTCGGCCGAGACATCATGCTCAAGCCGCGCCGGCAGGTTGGTCCGCCCTCCCAGTTGGGCTTCGCCCCTTGTATCTTTTTGCTGTTTGGTCAACATGCCTCACACATATAGGCTCGTTCCGGACCTGTCACCGCACAGCGGCAGGAATAGGGCCGCAGATGCCAGTCTATCGACCCTTTTTTACGGACCGTTGCAATGCCCCGACACCTCAGCGTCAAGATCGACAGTTTCCCGCTCAAGCGAGCCTTCAACATTTCCCGTGGCGCCAAGACCGCAGCCGATGTGGTCACCTGCGCCATCACCGACAACGGCGTCAGCGGATGGGGAGAATGCGTTCCTTACAAGCGCTACGGCGAAACCGTTGAAGGTGTGCTCGAGGCGATCGAAGCCCTTGCCGGGCCGATTTCCGAAGGCATGACCCGGCAGGACCTGCAGAACGTCATGAAGCCTGGCGCTGCCCGCAATGCGATCGATTGCGCGCTGTGGGACCTCGAAGCCAAGCTGAGCGGCATCCGGGTCGCCACCACGGCCTGCCACATCCTGCCGCGGCCGGTTCCCACCGCCGTGACCATATCGCTGGGCGAACCGGCCGAAATGGCCGATGAAGCCCGCGCCCACTCGTCGCAGAAACTGCTCAAGGTCAAGGTCGGCACATCCGATGACCGCGCCCGCATGCACGCCGTGGCCAGTGCCGCGCGCGATGCCGAAATCATTCTCGATGCCAATGAAGGCTGGGACGAAAGCAACATTCGCGAACACCTGCTGCTCGCGGCCGAACTGCATATCGGCCTGATTGAACAGCCCCTGCCGGCCGGCAAGGACGATATTCTGGCCCATATTCCGCATCCGGTACCGATCTGCGCCGACGAAAGCGTCCACACCGTTGCCGATCTGCAGTCCCTATCCGACCGCTATGACGCGATCAACATCAAGCTCGACAAGACCGGCGGCCTGACCGAAGCGCTGCTGATGCGCGACCGGGCCCGCGAACTGGGCTTTGGCGTGATGGTCGGCTGCATGGTCGGCTCGTCGCTCGCCATGGCGCCTGCGGTGCTGCTGGCCCAGGATGCCGACTGGGTCGATCTCGACGGCCCCTTGCTGATGGCAAAGGACCGGTCACCGGGCCTCACCTATTCCGGCTCGCTGGTATCACCCCCCTCGCCCGATCTCTGGGGCTAAGCCGGGCCGGCTCCGGGCAACACCTGAACCCTCGCTATGGAGTATCAAACAGGTTCCATTTGCCCTCGAACGGCTCTAGAACGGATTCTGGCCGTTAAAACGGTTCGCAGAGGGGGACAGGCCATGAATTCTGACTGGAACGACACGCGCCGCGCCGCCAATCGTCCGTTTCCAGGCGTCCTGCTCTCCCGCACACGCTGTTGACGCCGCAGCCATGACCCGCGTCGCAAACACCCCAATTCCGTCAGTAAAGAAGTGCCGCAGATGACCTCCACAGACAACAAGCGCTCCGTCGACCCGAAACCTTCCAGTGGTGAGCTCGACGAAAACGCCCTGTTTTATCATCGGTATCCGCGGCCCGGAAAGCTCGAGATCCAGGCCACCAAGCCGCTGGGCAACCAGCGCGACCTCGCGCTTGCCTATTCACCCGGCGTAGCCGCGCCCTGCCTGGCGATCAGGGACAATCCCGATGCCGCAGCCGCCTACACCGCGCGCTCAAACCTGGTTGCTGTCGTCTCCAACGGCACCGCCGTGCTCGGGCTTGGCAATATCGGTCCGCTCGCCTCCAAGCCGGTGATGGAAGGCAAGGCCGTCCTGTTCAAGAAATTCGCCGGCATCGACGTCTTCGACATCGAGATCGACGCCCCCGATGTCGATCGCATGGTCAGCGTGATTTCGGCGCTGGAGCCCACTTTCGGCGGCATCAATCTCGAGGACATCAAGTCGCCCGAGTGCTTCGAGGTCGAACAGCAGCTGCGCGAGATCATGGACATCCCGGTGTTCCATGATGACCAGCACGGCACCGCCATCATTGTCGCCGCCTGTATTCTCAACGGCCTGGAGCTTGCCGGCAAGAAGATCGAGGATGCCAAGATCGTCACCTCCGGCGCCGGCGCGGCAGCCCTTGCCTGTCTCAATCTGCTGGTGGCGCTCGGCGCCAAGCGCGAAAACATCTGGGTGCATGACATTGACGGCCTCGTCTATGAAGGCCGCGAGGTGATGATGGACCAGTGGAAATCGGTCTATGCGCAGAAATCCGACAACCGGGTACTGACCGAATCCATCGGCGGCGCCGACGTGTTCCTGGGGCTCTCCGCAGCCGGCGTGCTGAAGCCCGAAATGCTCGCCACCATGGCCGAGCAGCCGCTGATCATGGCGCTCGCCAACCCGTCGCCGGAAATCATGCCCGACGAGGCCCGCGCGGCGCGTCCCGACGCGATGATCTGCACCGGCCGCTCGGATTTCCCCAACCAGGTCAACAACGTCCTGTGCTTCCCCTACATCTTCCGCGGTGCGCTCGATTGCGGCGCCCGCACCATCAACGAGGAAATGAAGATGGCCGCGGTGCGCGCCATCGCAGCCCTTGCCCGCGAGGAGCCCTCCGACATCGCCGCCCGCGCCTATTCCGGCGAAACCCCTGTCTTCGGCCCGGAATATCTCATTCCATCGCCGTTCGATCAGCGCCTCATCCTGCGCATCGCGCCGGCTGTTGCGGAAGCTGCCGCAAAATCCGGCGTCGCCCGGCGTCCGATCACCGACATGGATGCCTATGTCGACCAGCTCAACCGCTTCGTGTTCCGCTCCGGGCTGATCATGAAGCCGCTGTTCACCGCCGCCAAGGTGGCCACCAAGAAGCGGGTGATCTTTGCCGAAGGCGAGGATGAGCGGGTGCTGCGCGCAGCCCAGGTGCTGCTCGAGGAAGGCATCGCCGAGCCGATTCTGATCGGGCGTCCGAGCATCATCGAATCCCGCCTGAAGCGCTTCGGCCTGAGGATCCGGCCCGGCGTCGATTTCGCCGTCACCAATCCCGAGGACGATCCCCGCTTTCGCGACTACGTCGACGATTACTTTTCCATCGTCGGGCGCAAGGGGGTCATTCCCGAAGCTGCCCGCACCATCATCCGCACCAATGCAACTGTCATCGGCGCCCTGTCACTGCGCCGTGGCGAGGCCGATGCGCTGATCTGCGGACTTGAGGGCCGCTACACCCGCCACCTGCGCGATGTCTCGCAGATCATCGGCAAGCGCGAAGGGGTGATCGATTTCTCCGCACTCAGCCTGTTGATCTCGCAGCGCGGCGCCACCTTCTTCACCGACACCTATGTCTCGTTCGATCCAAGTGCGGAGGAAATCGCCGAGACCACCATCATGGCAGCCCAGGAAATCCGTCGTTTCGGCATCAACCCGAAAGCGGCGTTGGTCTCGCACTCCAATTTCGGATCGCGCGATTCCGACAGCGCCGACAAGATGCGCCGGGCGCTCAAGATCATCCGTTCGCTGGAACCGGATCTCGAGGTTGATGGCGAGATGCACGGCGATTCCGCGATCTCGGAGGTGCTGCGCCGCCGGGTGATGCCCGACAGCACGCTGTCCGGCGAGGCCAATCTGCTGGTCTTCCCCGATCTCGATGCGGCCAATATTGCGCTTGGCGTCGTCAAGACCATGACAGAAGCATTGCATGTGGGCCCGATCCTGCTTGGATCCGCCCTGCCCGCCCATATCCTGTCGCCTTCGGTGACGTCACGCGGCGTGGTCAACATGGCGACGCTCGCCGTGGTGGAAGCTTCCTCGGGGGACTGAGCCGGACGCAACCGGCAGTTCCGGGGCCTCTGCCCCGGTTAAGGTAAACGGCCGGTTGTGATTGGAGCAGGCCTGATCAGGCGCTAGTATAAAACTGTTAGGGTATCTCGGCTATGTCTTGGACAGCTGAGTGAGTTTTGTACTTGTGTTGGAGTTGATCATGCGCCGCGTCCGGTTTCGCAGTTCCCTGGCTGTTCTCGCACTGGTTCTCGCCGGAACCGGCGCTGCGGAGGCGTCTGCGGTCTGTGCGCGACTCAAGACCCAGCTCGAAAACGCCTCCGCGGGCAGTGGCGCCTCGGCCAAGTACCAGCGCTTTGCCCGGGCCGCCGAAGAGCAGGCCCAGCAGATCGACCAGGTGGAGGCCGACCTGACCCGTTTTCGCTGCTCGTCGGGCAGTTTCGTCGTGGTCGGCGGTCAGAATGCGAAATCCTGTGCCAAGCTCAACGCAGCCCGTACAAAGATGCGCGCCAACCTCGGCGCGCTCGAGCGCAAGCGCGACGCCCATGCCAGCCGCGCCGACAAGACCGCGATCCGGCGCATCCAGGCCGCACTCGACGCCAATGAATGCAATGGCCAGCGCTCCTCGGTCCGCGCAGCCGCGCTGAAGGGAAAGATGGCCGCGGTAAAGGCAAAATCACGCCAGAAAAGCGGAGTTGTCGCCGTACTTGGAAACGGCAAGACCAACACCCGCAGGGACACGCTGGCCCGCCAGACCGGAGCCCGCATCGTCATCGAACCGAGAGCGGCGCGCGGCGGCAACTACCGTACCCTGTGCGTGCGCACCTGTGACGGCTTCTTCTTTCCGGTCTCCTCCGCAGCCGCCCCCTCGGACTTCGGCCGCGATGAGCGTACCTGCCAGATGATGTGCCCGGGAACCCAGACCGCCTTGTACTTTCATGATGCGCTGGGTCAGGAGAGCGAGGACATGATTTCGGCCCGCAGCCGGGAATCCTACACCGACATGCCCTACGCCTTTGCCTACCGCAACGCCAACGCCCCGATGAGCCAGGCCTGCGGCTGCAACATGCGTGCCTTCTACACCGAGATGCAACGCCGCGAGGCGATCCTCAACGGCACTGTAAGCGGTGACGAGGCGGTGACGACCTGGGTCCGCCCCTTCAACCGGCCGGATCCGGGCGAGGATCCGGAATCGGTTCTCAACAGCGAAATGCGCCTGACGTCGGAAGACATCTCCGCCGTGCTCTCGGCCTCGACCGCCGAACGCGCCCTGACCCAGGATCACCGCGATGTGCGGATTGTGGGGCCGGCATTTCTGCCCGACCAGTCGGAACATCTCGATCTCAAATCCGGCACTCATTCGCTGATCCGCTAGAGCCGGCAGTTTGGTCCTCAGGCCACCGCGGCCTGACGTTTCAGCGCCTTGCGGCTGACCTGGATCAGCACCACGCTGATCATGACGCAATAGAGCCCCATGGCCGTGATCTGCGTCGGATACGGCACGCCTATGTCAATCAGTGCGCCCGTCACGCCCGGACCCATGGCGGTGCCGAACACCATGAAGGCTACGATCAGCGACCGGATTCCGCCGAGATGCTTGGCGCCGTAGAGTTCCGGCCAGAGCGCGCCGAACAGCGTCGAGGAAAATCCGTAGGAAATCCCCATGAAGGCCATGAACAGATAGGCGCCCCAGGGCGCATCCGTGGCTGCCAGCACGAAGCATGACAGCGACAGCGGGACCAGGAAGACCGGCAGCAGCCGGGTGGCGGTGAACCGGTCGACCAGCTGCCCGGCCACGAGCGCGAACAGGATGGTCATCGACGACATGATCGCAAACGAGGCGGCAAACACGCTTGGTGGCCAGCCGCGCAATTCCGACAGGTAGACCTGGTGGAAAAAGATCGTGGTTCCGATGAAGGCCGGCGCCATCACGCCGGTCAGTGCCGCCCAGAACAGGGGATCGCGGATCACCTCGCCCCGGGTCCAGTCGCGCACCGCCGGCCGGTTGGGATCCTGCACCACCGATTGCGGCGTGCGTTCCTTTTTCAACAGACTGTAGATCGCCGGCAAGGCGATGAGCAGCAGCACACCGGCAGCGACGAGCCAGGAGCCGCGCCAGCCGACCAGGGCTGCCACACCGACAAAGCTGATCGGAAACAGCGCCTCGCCGAAATTGACACCGATGGCGGTCAGCGAAATCGCCCGGCCTCGCTGAGCCGCAAACCAGCGCCCCATCGCGGTCATGGCAATATGGGTGAACATGCCCTGCCCGAACAGCCTGAGCAGATAGACCGACAGCACCAGCAGCACCAGCGAGGTCGACCAGGCCATCAGAAGACAGGCAATGGCGAGCACGGGGGCTGCCAGCAGCACCGTCGAGGCAACCGAGATCCGGTCGACGATCTTGCCGATCTGCGGCAGCGTCGCAGCACTCGCCAGCGTCGCCAGCATGTAGAGCGTGCCGAAGCCACCATGGCTCAACCCGTACTCAGCGCGGATTTCACCCGCCGACAGCGAGATGAAATAGGTCTGTCCGAACGACGAGAAGAACGTCAGCAGGAATCCGCCGGCGACCCAGCGGGCATTGTCACGCAGGAATGAGAAGATCATCCCCGGTCTCTGAACCGGTTGGTGATCGGGTAGCGCCGGTCGCGGCCGAAATTCTTGCGCGTGATCTTGACCCCGGGCGCCGACTGGCGGCGCTTGTATTCGGCAATGTAGAGCAGGTGCTCGATCCGGTGCACGGTGGCGACATCATGGCCGCGGGCGACGATCTCCTCGACGCCCATCTCGTGCTCGACCAGGCATTCGAGAATGTCGTCAAGCACCGGATAAGGCGGCAGCGAATCCTGGTCGGTCTGGTCCGGCCGAAGTTCCGCCGACGGCGCCTTGTCGATGATGTTGACCGGGATCACCTCGCCCGAAGGCCCGAGCGCGCCGGGTGGCACCTGGGAATTGCGCCAGCGCGACAACGCATAGACCTGCATCTTGTAGAGATCCTTGATCGGATTGAAGCCGCCATTCATGTCGCCGTAAAGCGTGGCGTAGCCGACCGACATCTCGCTCTTGTTGCCGGTGGTCACCACCATCGAGCCGAACTTGTTGGAAATCGCCATCAGGATGACGCCGCGCGCCCGGCTCTGAAGGTTCTCTTCGGTCACGCCCTCGTCGGTGCCGTCGAACATGTCGCCAAGCGCACTGAGAAATCCCTGCACCGGCTCTTCGATCGCCACCGTGTCGTAGCGGCAGCCCAGCGCCCGGGCGCAGGCCTCGGCATCGGTAAACGAGCTTTCCGAGGTGTAGCGATAGGGCAGCATGACGGTGCGGACCCTTTCCTCGCCCAGCGCATCGACGGCGAGGGCTGCGCAAATCGCAGAATCGATGCCGCCCGAGAGCCCCAGCACAACATTGCGGAAGCCGTTCTTGTTGACGTAGTCGCGCAGGCCCAGCATGCAGGCGCGGTAATCTGCCTCCTCGCGCTCCGGGATCACCGACATCGGACCGTTGGCGCAGGCCCATCCACCATCATCCTGGCGCTTGTAGGTAACGATCGAGACGGTTTCCTCAAACTGGCTCATCTGGAAGGCCAGGCTCTTGTCGGCATTCATGGCGAAGCTGGCGCCATCGAACACCAGCTCGTCCTGACCGCCGACCTGGTTGGCATAGATCATCGGCAAGCCGCTTTCGATCACCTGGCGGAGCACCACCTGCTGGCGGATATCGACCTTGCCGCGATAATAGGGCGAGCCATTGGGCACGATGAGAATCTCGGCGCCGCTCTCGCTCAGCGTTTCGCAGACACCGAGGTCGCCCCAGATGTCCTCGCACACCGGAATGCCAAAGCGCACGCCGCGGATCGACACCGGCCCAGGCATTTCTCCGACATGAAACACCCGTTTCTCATCAAACTCGCCGTAATTCGGCAGATCCACCTTGTCGCGCGAAGCAATGATCTTGCCGCCGTCGAGCACCGCAACCGAGTTGTAACGCTTGTCGCCTTCGAAACGCGGATAGCCGATCACCACGGCCGGGCCGCCGTCATCGGTCTCCGCGGCCAGCGTTTCGATCGCCTTGAGACAGTTTTTGAGAAATGCCGGCTTGAGCACCAGGTCTTCCGGCGGATAGCCGGCGATGAACAGCTCGGTCAGCAACACCAGATCGGCGCCGTGCCGGGCGGCATCTTCGCGCGCCTGCCTTGCCTTGGCCAGATTGCCGGCAATATCGCCAACGGTCGGATTGAGCTGGCCGACGGCGATGCGGATGGTGTTGGTCGAGGCGTCTTGGTTCTGGGTCATGACAGCCGTGTTAGCGCAACTTGCCGGACTTGAAAATCACCGAATCCGTCAATGGCCGGTCAGTGCCGGAGAATGAGGGCACTTGCCCGGCCTGACGAACGGGTCAAGCCGCAGCTGCGACCGGTGCCGGATCGAACCGCCACATGGTCATCGCCAGCACGCCGAACTCGGCACTGTCATGCACCAGCCGCGCGGTGCCGTGCTTTCCGGCCGCCCCCATCGCCACATAGAGCGGCAGCAAGTGCTCATCGGTGGGGTGGTTTTCCACCGCGTGGGGCGCGGCCCGGCGATAATCGAGCAGCGCTGCAACGTCGCTGGCCGCCAGCCGCTCGTTCATCCAGCCGGTGAAGCTTTCGACCCAATCAGGCACATCGGCCACCCGCATGCCCTTGCGCAACAGCTTGAAGGCCTCGCCGAGATTGTGCGTGAACGAGCCCGAACCGATCACCAGCACACCTTCCGCACCCAGCCCGGCCAGCGCCTGCCCGAGCCGGAAATGGTGCTCGGGCCCCTTGTTCGGGTCAACGGAGACTGACACCACCGGGATATCGGCATCAGGATAGGCAAGCTTCAGCGGCACCCAGACGCCGTGATCAAAACCGCGCTTGTCCGCGGCACGGGCAACAAAGCCTGCCGTCTGCAGATCGTCTGCAATCCGCCCCGCCAGTTCGGGCTCGCCGGGTGCGGGGTACTGCATGGCGTAAAGCTCGGGTGCGAAGCCACCGAAATCATGAATGGTTTCCGGATCAGGATCGGCCGAGACCACCACTCCGCCCGAGACTTCGAAATGCGCGCTGGCCACCACGATGGCGCGCGGACGTGGCAAGTCCGCCGCCATCTGCCTGAGCCAGGCTGCGGCTTCGGACTCGGCCACAACCGTGTCGGGGGAGCCGTGCGAAATGAACAGGGCGGGAAGCGGTGCGAGATGGGCGTGATCTGTGGTCATGGTCTGTCTCCTTGCTTCCAACATAGGCTGCCGCACTCGTTCATAAAAGACAGGCTTTTGACCACTCTGCGTTCAACATTTATGGACAACACCAAGGGGTGGCGCACTTAACCACGCCAAGAGCCCCGCATGGGTGGTCTCCACCGGGGTGAAATCCGTCTCAGGTCCGGAGGGCCGCACGCAGGCTTTGCCTCTGGAGAAGGGGTAGTTGGGTGGCGCGGCTCGCGCACGGCCCGAGTCTCGCCGGATGATGTCCGCATCCGACAGGCGGCGCCTTGCACTCCCGGGAGTGGCTTATCCACCAGGTTCCCGCCCGGATTGCTCCGGCCGCAGCCTGGACAGGCCGCGGGAGTGGGTCTCGGGATACCGGCACGGACCCTGACGCACACTTGGCGCGTCATGTCCGCCACAGGCCCGGACCGGCCTTGCGTTCCACACCTCGCCTTTCGGCTGGTGCGGACCAAAACCCGGCCCGGTGGCTGGCTTTGCACGCGTCTCGAACGAGACCCGCCCGCCAGCGGAACCCCGATGGCCTCCGCCTCCTTTCGAGCCTTGCCGCACGTTACGGCAAACCCCGAAAGGCCTTCCTCCCGCCTGGTCGAAAACGTTCGCGATCCATCCGGCACCGGGAGTCCGATGATGATGGCATGGGGTTTGGCGGGTGGGGATGAAACTAGTGGCTTTTTCGGACAAGCCCTTGGAAGCGTTGAGCGTGCAGATATCAACCATGCACAGGTTTAGCTAAATTACGCTGAACCAATCTCCCCCCCTTTCGGGGGAGATGTCGGCATCGCCGACAGAGGGGGGGGGAATCACAGCTTGTTTCGATCGGACAGCGTGCGTGGAACCATACCCCCCTCTGTCACCTCCGGTGACATCTCCCCCGCAAGGGGGGAGATTGAGCAGCCCCCAAATCCCCTCAATCCTCCGCCACCAGCAGCCCGGCCGAGCCTTTTTCGTACTGCGGCAAGCCGTCAGTGATCTCGTAGAAATCGCCCTTGTCGGCGCAGAAGATGTGCTTGGTCATGTTCAGCCCGGACGGCTCATCAAAGGCCCCCGCCAGCACCGAGATATGCGGATCATCTCGGTGCTTCCAGAACAGCGCCGAGCCACAGGTGGCGCAGAACCCGCGCCGGGCGAAGTCGGAAGCCTGGTACCAGGTGATGTTCTCCCCGCCCTCGATCACGATGTTCTCGTCAGGCACGTTGGTGGCTGCGAAATAAAGCCCGGACTGACGCCGGCATTGCGAACAATGGCACGCGACCACCTCGCGCAAGGGACCGGTGGTGTGGAAACGGACGGCACCACAATTGCAGTGTCCGGTGCGGGTTTGGTCGTTGGGCATGCAGGGCTCCGAGGGGACTGATTCCGATTGGAGACGATCAAAGCACGGACGCGTCCTGCCGTTCTACTGACATTTGCGGCATTGACGAGTTGGATTCACACCCAGCGATCCGGATCCATTCGGCCGTGCAAAATTCGAACTACCTGAAGCAAACCCGGCGCTGACAAAACATAAGCAACGTGCGAACCGGTCCGAAGCTTCATAAGCCCTGGACGAACCGAAGAGGCATCGCGAAAAAGACTTGGCGCACTCGCCGCCTTCTCGAGTCTCGCTTGAATCTGCCGCAGATAGAGATCAGCCCACTCATCACCGAATTGCGCCACGCTCCAAACGTGAATTCGTGCCAGATCCTGTAACGCCAATTGTGTGTAGGTTGGCCGAGTCATCTCTCGCGCAGGTCAGCGAGAAATGCATCCATATCAAGAGGACCTGCATCGCCGGAAGCAAGGCCCGCATCGATTTCCAAGCGAAGCGCCTGCATCATCTGATCTCGTTCCTGCAAAGTAGCCAGTCCAGCACGCACTGCTTCGCTCACAGAAGCGAAGCGCCCCTGCTCGATCTGCGCGCGGACAAAGGCTTCCTGTTGCTCGGTCAGCACCACTGATGTGTTCTTGCCCATATGACTTCTCCGGTTACCAGAACTTGGTACCACATCGCACGCCTGCCTTCAATTTACCCCCACCCGGATCAGCTCCGTTTTTCGACCTCCCCTCAAGGGGGGAGGTTGTGAACTGAAGTCGCTTCACACCACCGTCATGCCGGACCCCGATCCGGCATCCAGCAGGCGAGCGTCTGCGAGCCGGGAGACCGTTATGTTCAATAAATGAAAAAGTCTCTGACCGCGCAGACGCGCGGTCGCTGGATCCCGGATCAAGTCCGGGATGACGGCTGAAGAGACGCCGGCCAGAGACTGACGCCCAAACGAAAAACGCCGGGGCTCCCCCCGGCGTTCTGGTAATCTTGTCAGTCAGTTGCGAGCATTTTTACCCGTTCACGACAGCCTTTTCCTCGTCCCGGCCGCCCTTCATGCGTTCGGCGACGAGGAAGGCGAGTTCGAGGGCCTGGTCGGCGTTCAGCCGCGGGTCGCAATGGGTGTGGTAGCGGTCCTGCAGGTCCTCGCCCGACAGCGCACGGGCGCCGCCGGTGCATTCGGTGACGTTCTTGCCGGTCATCTCGATGTGGATGCCGCCGGGATGGGTGCCCTCGGCGCGGTGGATCTGGAAGAACGAATCCACTTCCGACAGGATCCGCTCGAACGGACGGGTCTTGTAGTTGTTGAGCGTGATCGTGTTGCCGTGCATCGGATCGCAGGACCACACCACCTTGCGGCCCTCGCGCTCGACGGCGCGGATCAGCTTGGGCAGGTGGTCGGCCACCTTGTCGTGACCGAAACGGGCAATCAGGGTCAGCCGGCCGGCTTCATTGGCCGGGTTCAGCAGGTCGATCAGCGTCAGCAGTTCATCAGGCTCGAGCGACGGGCCGCATTTGAGACCGATCGGGTTCTTGATGCCACGGGCATATTCGATATGGGCATGGTCGGTCTGGCGCGTCCGGTCGCCGATCCAGATCATGTGACCGGATGTGGCGTAGTAATCGCCCGAGGTGGAATCGGTGCGGGTCATGGCTTCTTCGTAGCCAAGCAGCAAGGCTTCGTGGCTGGTGAAGAAATCGGTCTCGCGCAGATTGGCATGGTTGTCGGCATTGATGCCGATTGCCTTCATGAAATCCATGGTCTCGGAAATCCGGTCGGCCAGCGCCCGGTAGCGTTCGGCCTGGGGGCTGTCCTTGACGAAACCGAGCATCCACTGGTGCACATTGTCGAGATTGGCGTAGCCGCCCTGGGCAAACGCGCGCAACAGGTTGAGCGTCGCCGCCGACTGCCGGTAGGCCATGATCTGGCGTTCCGGATCGGGAATGCGCGACTTCTCGTTGAACTCGATGCCGTTGATGATGTCGCCGCGGTAGCTAGGAAGCTCGATGCCGTCCTTCTTCTCGATATTGGACGAGCGCGGCTTGGCGAACTGGCCGGCGATGCGGCCGATCTTGACCACCGGCTGCTGTGCACCAAAGGTCAGAACCACGGCCATCTGCAGGAAGACGCGGAAGAAATCGCGGATGTTGTCGGCCTCGTGCTCGGCGAAGCTTTCGGCGCAATCGCCACCCTGAAGCAGAAAGCCCCTGCCTTCGGCGACCTCGGCAAGCGACGCGGTCAGCCGGCGGGCCTCACCCGCAAACACAAGCGGCGGAAACTTGGCCAGCCGGGCCTCGGTCGCAGAAAGCGCCGCTGCATCCGGATAATCCGGAACCTGCTGGATCGGTTTGTTGCGCCAGCTTGATGGGGTCCAGTTCTGTGCCATGTCGTTCACCGTGTTGGCCGGGCTCATGCCCGGCTGTTTTTACGGGCAATGCGCCCGCGGGTTGATCGGGCTCATGCCCGGCTGTTTGCGGGGCCGGACCCCGCAGATCGCTTATTTCACCGGGCTTATAGCGATAGATTGCCTGAGTGCAAACCCGGCAAATCGAATCATCTGCGCCTCAGCCGCCTCAAGCCGGTACGCGGGCGCCAAGGGCAGCATCAAACAGCTCGATCTCGGCCGCTGATAGGCTGACCGAACGCGGGTAGAGCGGCGCGGCCCTGTCCTCATGGATCGGCATGTGAAAGGCATCGGTCTCCGAGACGAAGCGGTGCAGGCCCGCCGCGCCAAATTCGCGCAGGAAACCCTGCATGACGGCGTCAAGATAGGATCTCAGGATCGGAGTCGGTCCGCCGGCCGGCGGGTGTTCGATCCGCGCCTCGTAAACATGCAGGGTGACGTCCGCATCAAGCCCGTGGGCGGCATCCATGCTGTCGAATTCGAGATCGGCCAGCGTGATCTCGCGCCGGTGATAGCGGAATTCGCGGGCGTCGATGCCTGGAAGATTGACGGCGAAATCGATCACCAGCAATCCATCGATCGCAGCACTTTCCGCGCGGTGCGCCGTCAGCAGTGCAGGCGTTGCCCCGTCCGGCAGGCTGACCACCGCTCCCATCTCCGCCAGCGCCGGCATCTGCGGTCGCGGCCGCCAGGTCCGCCGCCAGCCCTTGAGCCGCGCCCGGTGTGCTGCCACATGCCCGGTGGTCAGCGTGGCACGGTTGACCAGCGAACCGTAGCCGAAATAGCCGACAAGCTCGTCCGCGCCGGGGCGTGCGGGCCTTGCGCCTGCAGCGGCTTGCACGGCGTGATCGGGCCCGCCCGCTGTGATTGGGACTGTCTGCGGCATCTCGAACTTGGACATCAGCACCTCACCTTCCTACATTACGAGATAGTGAGCGAACACCAAACCGCCAATCCGCCAAACCCAGGAAATCCGATGACCTCGACATCAGACCGCATAGCCGCTCTTCGCGCCAGCTTCGACAGCGGCAAGACCCGTCCGGAAAAATGGCGGCGGCAGCAGCTCTACCAGCTGATGACCATGATCGAGGAAAACGAGAGCGCCATCAACGCCGCACTGCATGCCGATCTCGGCAAATCCGGCTTTGAGGCCCGGATGACGGAGGTTGGGACGGTGCTGGCGGAAATCGAGCACACGCTCTCCAGGCTCAGAAGCTGGATGCGGCCGACAAAGGTTTCCACCTCGCTGTCCAACCAGCCCGGGCACAGCAAGGTGGTGCACGAGCCGCTCGGCGTGGTGCTGATCATGGCGCCGTGGAACTACCCGTTCAACCTGACGCTGACGCCGCTGATCGGAGCCATCGCCGCGGGCAATTGCGCAGCCCTCAAGCCCTCGGAAGTCTCTGCAAACACCTCCGCGCTGCTGGCCCGGCTGATCCCCGCCTATCTCGACACCGACGCCTTCGCAGTGTTTGAGGGTGGCCCGGAGATCTCGACCGAACTGCTCGAACAGCGCTTCGACCATATCTTCTTCACCGGCAGCGAAAACATCGGCCGCATCGTCATGACGGCGGCCGCCAAACACTTGACCCCGGTGACGCTGGAACTCGGCGGCAAGAGCCCCTGCATCATCGCTGCCGACAGCGACCTGGAACTTGCAGCCAGGCGGGTGGCCTGGGGCAAGTTCCTCAATGCCGGCCAGACCTGCATCGCGCCCGATTACGTGATGATCGACGAAACCGTCTCAGAGGCCTTTGTCGGGCACATGCGAGAGGCGATCAGGAAATTCTTTGGCGCCGACCCGAAGGCGAGCCCCGACTATCCGCGGCTGATCAATGAGCGCCATTTCGACCGGGTCTGCGGGCTGATGAAGGGCGGCACTGTGGCCGTCGGCGGAGAGAGCGACCGCGCGGCAAAATACATCGCGCCGACGGTTCTGACCGGCGTGGCGCCCGATGCGGAGGTAATGCGCGAGGAAATCTTCGGCCCGGTGCTGCCGGTGATGACCTACAGGAGCCTTGATGGGGCCATCGGCTTCGTCACCTCGCGGCCCAAGCCGCTGGCGCTCTATGTCTTTGCCAAATCAACCGATATCCAGAGCGAGGTGATCGCCCGGACCAGCTCCGGCGGCGCCTGCATCAATGATGTGGTGATGCATCTGGCCGTGCCGGATCTGCCCTTCGGCGGCGTCGGCGCAAGCGGCATGGGCGCCTATCACGGCCGCGCCTCGTTTGACACGTTCAGCCATGCCCGCGCGGTGCTGACCAAGAGCGAGCATCTCGATGCGCCGCTGCGCTACCCGCCCTTCAGCGACACCAAGCTGCGCTGGCTCAAGCGTTTGCAGTAGCGGCGAACACCTGCTGCGGCCCGGTTTCGCGGCGGCATCTTGATGCACATCAAGGCCATATATCGTGTTCGCGCTATGATTGGGGCATCAACCCGATCAGCGGAGTGCAAGCCATGACCCAGTCAGCCTATTCCAACACCACCGAAGCCGTCGGCATCTTTCATACGGCGGAAGACCTGCAGGCGGCGATCGACGATCTGCTCACCCAGGGGTTCAATCGCATGGATCTGAGCATTCTCGCCTCGGAACGGGCCATCGAGGACAAGCTGCATGAAGCCTATGTCCCGGCCCGCAATCTCGAGGACCGGGTCGAGGTTCCCACCACGGCGTTTGTCTCGACCGAATCCGTTGGCGACGCCATGGGCGCGGTGATCGGGGTGCTGGTCTATGTGCCGGCGATGATCGGCGCGGCGGCGGTTGTCGCTTCCGGCGGCGCGCTGGCGGCTGCCGTGACCGCGGCGCTGATTGCCGGCGGCGTTGGCGGCTCGCTCGGCACCGTGATGGCCGGCATGATCGGCGCGGCCAAGGCCGAGGAAATCGAACAGCATCTCAAGGCCGGCGGCTTGTTGCTCTGGGTCCGCACCCGCGACCAGACCCACGAGGAGCGCGCCCTCGGCATCCTTGCCGGTCACAACGCCGAGGGCGTTCATCTGCACACCCTTCCCTCGCTGGTTGGCTCCGGCACCTCGAAGCCGACCGAAGATGTGGTTGACGTGAGCAGCGCAAGTTCTGCATGAGGAGACCATGACTGACCCGATCCACATCACCTGCCCCGCCTGCCAGGCCAAGAACCGGATCCCGGCGGCCAGGATTGCGGCCAATCCAACCTGCGGCGCCTGCAAGGCGCCGCTGTTTCCCGACGCTCCGTTCGAGCTCAGCGAAGCAAAACTCAACAAGCACCTGAAAAACGACGAGGTGCCGCTGCTGGTGGATTTCTGGGCGCCCTGGTGCGGCCCCTGCCGGATGATGGCGCCGATGTTTGCCGAAGCCTCGAAACAGATGTCGCCAAACGTCCGCTTCGCCAAGCTCGACACCGAGCAGCACCAGGCCGTCGGCTCCCGCTTCCAGATCCGCGGCATCCCGCTGATCATCCTGTTCGATCATGGCAAGGAAGTCGCCCGCCAGGCCGGCGCCATGGACGCACGCGGCATTGTCGGCTGGGTGCGGCAGCATGTGAAAAGCTAGGGGCCTGTGCGGCAACTGACGGCAGCTACCCGCAGCGAGGCGCTCACAGGCTCCAGTTGAAGCCTGTATCCTTTTCTGACCGCTCCCACAGCCTGACCGTGACCGGCTTGTCGTAGGCGTGCGGCTCCAGCGTACCCTTGCCGACCGGGCCGACAAATTCCATGCGCCCGGTTGGGCCGTAAAGCGCGCGCTGTTGCAAACCGTCTTGCGTCGCGCACATCACTTCAGGATAGGCGCCCTTCTCGGCGGTCTGCACCATGGGCGACTTGGTCATCAGCCACCAGACCAACCGCGTGGCAAGGCCGCCGCTGGTGCTGATCAGGGATGTGGCCGACGAGCCCGGATGGCAGACATAGACCTCGACGTTTCGGTTGGCCGCCTTGATCCTGTCCTGCAGCTCATAGGCAAACATCATCTGCGCCAGCTTGCTCTGGCTGTAAGCCGGGTTTGCGCTGTAGTTCTTCTCCCAGTTCATATCGTCAAACTGGATTGTCCTGAGCCCCAGCTTGTACCCCAGGCTGGCGACAACGACGATCCGGCCTGCGCTTTCCTCGATGCGGTCAAAGAGCATGCCGCACAAGACGAAATGGCCGTAATGGTTGGTGCCAAGCTGGCTTTCGAACCCGTCAACAGTCAGCTTCCGGGCCGGCACCTGCGCAATCGCGGCGTTGCAGACCAGGGCGTCAATCCGCGGCACCGTTGCCAGCACCTCGGCGGCAGCCTTGCGCACGCTGGCAAGGTCGGAGAGGTCCATGCGGACAAAGCTGACCTCCGCGCTTTCGCCAAATTCCGCCTTGAGCTCTGCAACCGCGGCAGCCGATTTTTCGGCATTGCGGTTGAGCATCACCACTCTTGCGCCCTTTGACAAAAGGATGCGGGAGGCCTGAAACCCGGCACCGGCATTTCCGCCTGTGATCACGCAGGTCTTGCCCGCGAGGTTGCCGAGGCGTTCGGGCGTCCAGCCTTGCGGTCCGAATGTCGTGTCAGCCATTTTCATCTTCCTGTCGGTGGCGGCGGTGCCGCATGGGTTGGACTGTTGTCCTGATGGACATTCAGATAAGTCTCCGAGATCGGCAGAAACAGGCGAAATCGTCGCGAATACTTGCCTGATTGTATCAACCCGGTTGCCACTGATGATTTCCTCGCCCTAGATTGACCGCATGCACCAGGATCAGATCAAGAAAATCATCGCGAGCCGGATCGACCAGGACGGCCTGTTTGAAACAGGTATCGCGGGCGTGAAGCTGTTCCGCGCCACCCAGGCCATGCCCTGCGCCCCTGCCGTCTACGAGCCAAGCGTCATTGCCATTGTCGCGGGCTCCAAGGAAGCGGTTCTCGACGGCGCACGCTATGTCTATGACAACACGCAATACATGTGTTGCCCGATGTCGATGCCGGTGAAGGCGGGAACGCCCGCGGCGTCCGCGGAAAACCCGCTCTATGGCGTCTATATCCAGCTCAATCCGCGGGTGATGAACGAACTAGCCCTCGTGATGGAAACCGCCGGAGCGGCAATCCCGACGGCGAAAGCCAATCACGCTGCGGAAGCGATCAAGCTGGCGCGCTGGGACCAGGCCTTCTCGGATGCGCTGCTCAGGCTTCTGCAACTCGGTGACAGCGAAACCGATGCTGCCGTGCTCGGCGAGACGCGCTTGCGTGAGCTCTATTATGCGATCCTGAAAGGCGATGCAGGGCATTTTGCCCGGCAGGCATTTGGCGCGGGCAACGCCATTGCACGCTCCATTGCCCATCTCTCGTCCAATCTCGACAAGCCGGTCTCCATCGACGACGTGGCAACACGCGCCGGCATGAGCCGCGCCGTGTTTCACCGCAAGTTCAAACAAGCCACGACGATGTCGCCGATTCAGTTCGTGAAATCGATGCGGCTCGGCGACGCCGCGGCGAAGATTGCCGAAGGCATGACGGTGAGCGAAGCCGCCATCAATGTCGGCTATGTGAGCCCCTCCCAGTTCAGCCGCGAGTTCCGACGCATCTACGGCCAGCCCCCACGGCAATGGAGCGATGCCCAGCATTCGCCGGTGTGAGGAGAATGGGGGGGAATTGTTTGCGCTGGGTTGGGTCGATATTGGTCGCGAAGCCGTGTGTGACGCTTGCTGGACGTTGGACAAAGGACTTGATGGCGCGGGGAGCGGAACTTCTGCTGCTTGCCGTCCCGATCTCTGGGAAATCATTCGAAGTTCGTATAAGTCTTCCCCATGAGCACACCGACCAACAGCCAGGCGACGGCCCTTCGCACCGCAATTGACACCCTGATGCGGCGTTTCAAGATCGCAGAATCAGAGGTCTCGGGTGGCAAGCACCTGAACCAGATCGACATGCAGGTCATGCTCTATGTGTCAGCGCACGAAGCGTGCGGGCCTACGGATATAGCGCGGCATCTGGGGGTTGCGCCGACGACGATCACCTCGGCAACCGACAGGCTTGCCAGACATGACTATCTGCGCCGCGAGCGTCCTGAAGAGGATCGCAGGGCCATCGCGCTTAGCCTTACGCCGGCCGGAGAGAGCTATGTCTCCAATCTCATCGATGTTCAGACGGACCATTGCCGCATGATGCTCGAGGCGCTTTCGGGCGAGGATCAGGACACCTTGATCCGGCTCATTTCCACGATTGCAAAAAACGAAGATTGAATTATACGAATTTCGTATTATATTTTCATCCTATCCTGCAAACGCATGAAGAGGATGAATGATGAGCGCGATACATGTTATTACGGGCGCAACCTCGGGGCTGGGGCTGGAAGTCGCCCGACGTCTGGCGGAGAAGACAAGAGACGAAATCGTGGCCGGCGCAAGGAACCCGGCCAATGCCGTTGACCTGAAACAGGTCGTCCCAGCCGGCCAGCTTGTCCCGCTGCGGCTCGACACGGCCTCGCCCGATCTGGTCAAGGCCTTCGCGTCCGAGGTCAGGCAGCGGCTGGGCGGGCGGAAAATCGCGTCCCTGTCCTGTATCGCGGGGCTTCAGATCCTGGGGCCGCAGAAGCTGACTGCCGATGGTCTCGACGAGACCTTCGCGACCAATGTGGCGGGCCACCTGCTGCTTGCCGATGAGTTGAGCGAGCATCTGGAACCGGGCGCGGTCGTCATCACCATCGGAAGTGGCACGCATGATCCGTCCAACAAGCTCGCCCGCCGTGCGGGGTTCGCCGGCGCGGATTTCACCTCCGCCGCGGCCGCCATGAGGGGCGAAAGCACAAGACCGGAGCGTGACCAGAGGGGGCGTGCGCTGGACCGCTATGCCACGTCAAAGCTCTGCGCGATCTACCATGCCACTGCTGCTGCCACCGAACCGGCATTTGCGGATGTCCATTTCTATTGCTTCGATCCCGGCCTCATGCCCGGCACCGGTCTTGCCCGACAGCAGAACGCAGCTGTCCGGTTTGTCTGGAAACGGATCATGCCGGTTCTGGCGGGCCTTGCCGAAGGGGTCAGCACGCCAGAACGATCGGCCCGGTTCCTGGTCGATCGTCTGATCCTCGGCCCGCGCGAGTACCCATCAGGCGGGCATATCGAGTTCACGGGCAAGCCCGCACCTGCCAGCAACGAGGCGAAGGACCTGAGCACAGCGAAACGCTTCCTTATGGAAGCGAGAGCCCTGCTGTAGGAAGATGCTCCTCGAGCTACCGTGATGCCGCGCTGTTCAACAAGGCCAAGAAGAGCCGTGCCGCAACCGAGGTCGGCGGTGAGCTCACGACTATCGATTTGGCTTTCTCAAACGCCAAATTTGATAAATTGATGCACCGAACGCCAATGCAGCCAGCAAGAGCCATGTATCTCCGGATTGCTCCAGATATACGATGCCCGATTCCGCTTCGAAACACCGGCCCATTTCATTAAAACAGCCGCGCCATCTGAAATACTGCACATAGTAGAAATATCCAAACGCCAATGACAATCCGAGAAGGAACAAGGCGGACATCTTTCTCATCATCGAACGCCCCTCAAATCACGACCGCACACTACAGCTTCACCCATGGACAAAACTCTCTTCCGGGTTCGGAACTATTAGGCACAAGAAGGATGTTTGTCGCAACCTTCTCCTCAGTGCGATAATCCTCCGGCAAGCTGCAGACGGCCGAATTGTTCGCACCGTCTTGTTTCGCCGCGACCGGGATCAAATACCTGCAGCGAATGTCTCCTCTGACGTGCCGCGGCGCCGCAAGTCCTCACGCAGCCATCCTCCCCCGCCCTCGGCGCGTTTCCGCAAAATCGCCCGCCAACATCGATTGACGTGAACGTAAACGTTATTCAGATTGCTCTCGTTAAAGCAGGAGGCCGTTCTTCATGTCGTCAGTATCACTGCCATCAGCGGCTGCGTCAGCCCGTGTCGAAACCATCCGGTTCGAGGCGGCTGACGGGCATCCGCTGGAGGGCACATTGACAAGCGGGGCCGGTGACGGGCCGCTGGCGTTGATTTCGGCGGCGACGGCGGTCAAGCGCGGGTTTTATCAGAAATTTGCCGAGAGCCTGGTGGCCGACCACGGGTTTCGCGCGGCCCTGACCTATGATTATCGCGGCACCGGCGGGTCGGTGAGCCAGGACTTCAATCCGCGCCATATCTCGATGGCCGACTGGGGCATGAAGGATTTTCCCGCCGCACTCGCCCGGCTGGAACAGGTGGCCCCCGGTCACCGGGTGGTCGGTGTCGGCCAGTCCTATGGCGGCCAGGCGCTGGGGCTGGGCAATGTCTCCGAGCGCTTCGAGCGCTATCTGATGGTGGCGACGATTTCCGGTTACTGGCGCAATCTCGGCGGCGGGCTGAAGCTCTACGCGCTGATGAACCTGGTCGCCAACCCGGTCGCTTTCCTTGTCGGCCATGTGCCGTCCGGAATGGGGCTGGGATCCGGCCTGCCCGGCGGCGTCTTTTCCGACTGGACCAGATGGTGCAACAGGCCGGATTACTTCTTCTCCGAAGAGCCTCGGTTTGACGCCAAAAGCCTGTTCGCGTCGGTCAGGACCCCGATCCTCGCCATCGGCGCCAACGACGATCCCTGGGGGACGCCGGCGGCGCGCGAGGCAATCATGCGCCATTTTACCAATGCGCCGGTGGAAACACGGTGGCTCGACCCGCAAGAAGCCGGCGGGCCGATCGGTCATCTCGATTTCTTCCGCTCGCGCTTCCGCGAGACCCTGTGGCCCGAGGCCATTGGCTGGCTGAAGGGCGAAGCGCAGGCCTGAAGATCAGACCCGCTCGCCGTTCTTCACCCGGTAGGTGGGCTGGTACATGGTCACCAGCTCTTCCGACGCCGTCGGGTGCACGGCCATGGTGCGGTCGAAATCATCCTTGGTGCAGCCTGCTTTCAAGACGATGCCGAGGATCTGCGCCATTTCACCGGCTTCGTGGCCCAGAACATGGGCGCCGATCACCTTGCGGTCCTCGGCGTTGACGACCAGTTTCATGATCATCTTTTCCTGCCGGCCCGACAGCGTCGCCTTCATCGGGCGGAATTCGGCGCGGTAGATCTCAAGCTCGTCATAGCGCTTCGAGGCCTCGTCTTCCGACAGGCCGACGGTGCCGATCTCGGGCTGCGAGAAGACGGCGGTGGCGATGAGGTCGTGATCGGGTGAAGACGGGGTGTCGCGGTAAAGCGTATCGATCAGGCACATCGCCTCGTGGATCGCCACCGGTGTCAGTTCCACCCGGTTGGTGACATCGCCCACCGCATAGATGCTTTCCATATTGGTGCGCGAATATTCGTCGACGATGATCTCGCCCTTCTGCCCGGTCTCGACGCCCGCGGCCTTCAGGCCCAGACCTTCGGTGTTGGGATCGCGGCCCAGCGCCAGCATCACCTGGTCGGCGACCAGCGCCTTGCCATTGTTGGTGTGGGCGACGAGGCGGCCATCGGGGCCGCGTTCGATCTTGGAAAACACCTCATGGCACAGGATGCGGATGCCCTTGGCTTCCATCTCCTTGTGAAGCCCGCGCCGCATGTCCATGTCGAAGCGCGACAGGATTTCCTTGCCGCGATAGATCAGCGTGGTGTCGACGCCCAGGCCATGGAAGATATTGGCGAACTCGACGGCGATGTAGCCGCCGCCGGCAATGGCGATCGCCTTGGGCAGTTCCTTGAGGTGAAACGCCTCGTTGGAATGGATGCAGAGCTCGTGACCGGGCAGCGAAGCATGCGGATTGGGCCGGCCGCCGACGGCGACGAGAATGTGCCGCGCGGTGACTTCCTGGCCGGTCGCCTTGATCAGCAGCGAGTTGGGGCCGGTCAGCTCGGCGCGCGAGGCGATGATTTCGGCGCCGGCATTTTCCAGCCCGTGCCGGTAGAGCCCTTCCAGCCGGTCGATCTCGCGGTCCTTGTTGGCAACCAGCGTCGCCCAGTCAAACGAGCTCTCGCCAACGCTCCAGCCATAGCCGCGGGCATCCTCGAAATGCTCCTGGAACTGCGAGGCGTAGACGAACAGCTTCTTGGGCACGCAGCCGCGAATGACGCAGGTGCCACCGAACCGGTATTCCTCGGCAATGGCCACCTTCTTGCCAAGCCCTGCAGCCAGCCGTGCTGCGCGCACGCCACCGGAGCCGCCGCCAATGACAAACAGGTCGTAATCGAATTCGGTCATGGGCGGGGATCCTTGTGTGCGTATCGGTGGACGGCTGGTTGCAAGAGAATGTGGGCTATTGCCCGGGACTGACGAAAGCGGGCACGAGACGTGCCGATGGCTGCTGCTTATGTAACTGACCGAACGCAAAATAAAAGCCCGGGGACCAGCCCCGGGCTCTCAAATCACCGTGAGAAGACGACCGCCGCAGGCGCGAACGCCTCGCTCGGGTTCGCGATCGCAGCGTCTTACTGGTCCTGCGCTTCCACTTTCGGGCGCGTGCCGACCTTCTCTTCCAACGCCTTGTTGACGTTGACATTGAGGTCACGGGACACGCCGGAAGACCAGATTTCAGCGGCCTTGATGACTTCGCGCGTCACCAGCGGACCGTTCTCGATCAGCTTCTTGCCCGTGGGCGAGCTGTAGAAATCGGCGATCGCGGTGAGCTCTTCCTTGGTGAAGGACTTGGCGTAGATCTGCGCCGCCTCCCGCTCCAGATCCCCGCGGCGCGGCACGATCTTCAAGGCTTCTTCATCCACTGTCGTGCTGATGACTTCCTGAAGGTCGGCATTGGCCCGAATCAGGTTGACCTTGAGCTCCTCTGCCGTGCCCGGGATGATCGCATCGAACTGATCGGTGGACCCCAGGGCCGAGATTGCCGCGCGTGCGGCGGCAAGATGATCGTCCGAAACCTCCTGCGCCACAGCCGAATGGCTCGCAGCAGCGAGGCTCGAGATCACAATCATGCCGGCGCCGAAACGCTTGAGACCAGTGATGATAGTCATGTTCGGTTTCACTCCTGTTTAAGTCTTTGCGAGCAGGGTGCGCGCACCGCTTTGCGAAGCGATGATCGCGGCATCCGCCATATTGAGAAACAACCCGTGTTCGACCACACCGGGGATGGCGACGAGCCCGTTGGCCAGCGCTTCTGCATCCGGAATGCGGCCAAAAGATGCATCGAGAATGAAATGGCCGCCGTCGGTCAGATAGGGCCCGTCCTTGTCGGGACGCTGCACGATTTCCCCGGACAGCCCGAGCCGCGAAGCCAGACGCTCAACGGCAATCCGGGTCGCGGTCAGTCCGAACGGCGCGATCTCGATGGGAAGCGGGAATTGTCCCAGCGTGTCGACCAGCTTGGTCTCGTCGGCAATCACGATCATCCGCGCCGAAGCCGAGGCGACGATCTTTTCGCGCAGCAGCGCGCCGCCGCCGCCCTTGATCAGCCCAAGCGCGCTGTCGACCTCGTCGGCACCGTCGATCGTCAGGTCGAGTTCCGGCAGATCATCGAGTGAGTAGAGCGGCACGCCAAGCTCGACGCACAGCCGCGCCGTGCGCTCGGACGTGGGAACACCCTGGACATTGAAACCCTCGGCAACCTTTTCCGCCAGCAAGCGGACGAATTCATCGGCGGTGGAGCCGGTTCCGATACCGAGCCGCATGCCGTCCTCGACATGTTCGAGGGCCGCTTGTGCTGCTGCGATCTTGAGTTCCCGGGCGTCCATGCCACTCTGCCATAGTTGTTGATACTGGCCCGCCTGTTAGCATGGAAGCCTGGCAAGGCAAAGCCCGAGATGGAATGAGAAGCCGCAGCCCCGCCCCGGAAGGGCCCGGCGACGCAGCCATGGCCCGCCAAGGGTCTGGCCACGGCGCCCCGGCCGGCAAAACCGGAATTGCCCGGCGCGCACCAGACTGTTACATCAGCCCCACCGGCGCGTCCGCGCCACCCGCACCAGCCCATCCAATCTTCCGGAGCCCGCATGACCTCTCCCCTGGTTATCTTCGACCTTGACGGAACCCTGATCGACACAGCGCCCGACCTGATGGCAAGCCTCAATCACGTGATGGATCTCAACGGCCTCGAGCATGTCACCTTCGACGACATGACCTGGCTCGTCGGCCAGGGCGCCAAGGTGATGATCGAACGGGCCTGGGCGCTGCACAATCATCCTTCTTCGCCAGAACAGCTTCAGAGCGCCTTCGAGGCTTTCCTGGTGCATTACGCAGCCGGCATGCCGGGCAAGTCGCAGCCCTACCCCGGCCTGCTGGCAGCGCTCGACCGGCTCGACGCGGCCGGCATGCAGCTCGCCGTCTGCACCAACAAGAGCGAGCAGCTGGCGCTGCAGCTGCTCGATTGCCTCGACCTGACCGGCCGTTTCACCGCGATCACCGGCGGCGACACGTTTGAAGTGAAGAAGCCGCATGGCGACCATATCCTGCGCACCATCGACAAGGCCGGCGGTGAGCCCGGCAACGCCGTCATGATCGGCGACAGCATCAACGACATCCTGGCGGCGCAGAATGCCTCGGTCCCGGCGATTGGGGTGCCGTTCGGCTATTCCGACAAGCCGGTCGAAAGCTTCAATCCCGATATCGTCATCGACCATTTCGACAAGCTTGATGCCGCGCTGATTGAAAGGCTGATCGCCGCCCGCACGCAGGCAGGCTGAGCCGGCGATCTGCTGACCGGAAAAACCGACCTGCCCGCAGAACTCGCGCTTGACCTTTGCACGGCGGACCGCTTATACCGCCGCAGACCGTTCTGACCGCCACAGGCGGCCACGCGACGGGCGCGTAGCTCAGCGGGAGAGCACTGCCTTCACACGGCAGGGGTCACAGGTTCAATCCCTGTCGCGCCCACCATTTCCTACAAGTACCATGCCAGAGCAGGCTTCGCGCCAAGCGCTCAATCAGCCAGCCGGTCTTCGATGATCTGCGCCGCGTTCAGGCCGCTCAGATAGGCGCCGTGAACGGTGGCGTGATACTCGAAGCCGGTATGTTCACCCGCAAGCAGGATCGTGTCGGCGACGGGTTTCGCCAGGTCGTCGTAATGCTCCGGTTTCGAGCCGACAGCACTGTAGGAATAGGCACCGCGGCTGTTGGGGTTGGTTGACCAGCGCGTTGCCAGATACCCGGACGGCTCGGGTGCCTCCGCCCCGAACATGGTGCGGACAGCCCGCATGCAGTCGGCAACCATGTCCTGATCGCTCATCGCCTCGGCTTTTTCGGCATAGCCGCCAACGCAGAGCCCGAGCAGGATGTTTTCCTCGCTGAAGGTGCGGTAATTGAGAAAATAGTTCCAGCGTCCGCGCGTTTCGGTCATCAGGCCAAAATACTGCACGTCTTCGGGCCAGAAGGCCTCGTCGAACTTCAGCGCCAGCTTGGTGACATTGCCCATGCCGATCCCATCGATGCCGCGGCGATGGCTTTTTGGCAGCGGCGGGTCAAATTCGATATCCCCGGCCTTGAGCACGCCCAGGGGAACGGTGCAGATGACGAAGCTGGATTCGAAGTCACCCGCCTCCGTGGAGACCAGCGCACCGTCGCCCTTTTCATAGGCGATGGATGTCACCCGGGTGTTCAGCCGGATGTCGAGCTCGCCGGCCATCTGCTTGATGATTGTGTCATACCCATTGAGCAGAACCACGTCCTCACCGGGATAAACGCCGTCTTCATCGAAGTAATAGGCCGAGAGCTTGTCGATCGGCCCGCCGGTCGAAAACTCCGTGTAGGCGGAGGTCATCCAGTTGACGACCGGATCGGATTGAAGCTTGCCGCCCATCCGCGCAATTGCCTTGGACAAGGCCTGGTCGGCGTCGAATTCGTCGTCAATTGCTGCATAAAGATCTTCCAGACGTTCGTAGCCGGTCTCGATGTCATCGGTTGAGACAGCATCGCCATTGGCCGTGAAAACACGGTAGCTCTCGTCGTCGGTGACGAACGGCTTCGCCTCGGCGGCGTCTGCCAGTTCCGAAATCGGGTTGCCCTCCGGCCCGTGAATCCAGCCCGCCCCCACTTCGAACGGCGCGCCAAGCGACCAGTCGGTCTTGACCCGGCCACCCGGTGCGCTGTCGGCCTCAAGCACGATCGTTTCATAGCCCAGCTCTACCAGTCTCCGGGCAGCCGCCAGCCCGGCAATGCCCGCGCCGATGACGATGACATCCACATCGGCAAGGCTTGCCTTCGCGCGGCGCGGCAAGAGACCCGGCAAGGCCACCGTGCTGGCAAGCCCTGTCTCGAGGAGGCGGCGACGTGTGATCATGGAGGTGTTCCCTGCATTGGCATGGGCTACGATGCTAGCCCGGAACACGGCTCATGAACAGAAGCGGCGGCGCCGACCATCCGAACCTTTGTGCCCTCAGTCGAAGCGAGACGTCACCCGGCCGGGGTCTTGACCGCCGGCCTGTCCCAGCCGGCGCCGGAGGCCGGGCGGTCCATCTGCCGGGTTGCCTCGATTGGTTGCGCGTCCGGATGCGCCAGTTTGAAGCCGAGCCAGTTGTTGGGGCGGGCGCGCAGATATTGCGGCGCATAGTCGACATCCACGCCAAGGCTGGCGGCGGCATGCAGGCCCCAGCGCGGGTTGTCGAGCATCGCCCGACCGATGGCCACGAGGTCTGCCTTGCCGCTCGACACCACCTCCTCGGCCAGTTCAGGCGTGGCGATCAACCCGACAGCCATGGAAACAAGGCCGGTGTGCTGCTTGATCAATGTCGCGAAGTCCACCTGGTGACCCGGCGTGGCAGGCGGGATCTTCGAGCCTGGCGCCAGATTGCCCGCAGACATCACCACATAGTCGATGCCGGCCGCTTCAAGCGCCTGCGCAAACGTCACCGCATCGGCAAGACTTTGGCCTTCCGGGTGCCAGTCGGTGGAATTGACCCGGACCCCGAGTGGCTTGTCGTCTGGCCAGACCTTTCTGACCGCGCGCACCACCTCGAGCGGGAACCGCATGCGGTTTTCCGCCGATCCGCCATAGGCATCCGTGCGGTGGTTGGTCACCGGCGAGAGAAACTGGTGCAGCAGGTAGCCGTGTGCGGCATGGATCTCGACCAGATCGAACCCTGCCCGGTCGGCGCGCTCCGCGGCATCGACGAAAGACTGCGTCACCCGTGCCAGATCATCCGCGTCCATTTCCTTCGGCACATGCCAGGTCTCGTCATAGCCGAGAGCCGATGGCCCGAAGGTCTGCCAGGCGCCTTCTTCCGGCGGCAGCGATTCGCCCTTGTTGCGGTCCTTGACCGAACGGCACGATGCCCGACGCCCCGCATGCCCCAGCTGGATGCCGAGAGCCGCACCGGAGACCGACTTTGCCTGCGACACCAGGCTGGTCAGCGCCGCCTCATGCGCGTCATTGTAAAGCCCCAGGCAGCCATGGGTGATGCGTCCGGCAGCCTCGGTGGCCGTCGCTTCCATGATCACCAGCCCGGCGCCCGAGAGCATCAGGCCGCCGACATGAATCAGATGCCAGGGCTGCGCCGAGCCTTCAACCGCACTGTACTGGCACATCGGCGAGACGACGATGCGGTTTTCAAGCTTCAGCCCTGCCATCTCCATGGGTTGGAAAAGCATACTCATCGAACAATCTCCCCCAGTCCTGCGCTTGTTGCTTTTCCGGACCCTTTGCGTCAGGCCCCGGCGTCTTCAAGCGCCGGCTGGAAACTGAGTTCCTCGTAGCCATTGTTCCTGGCTGCGGCGCAGGCTTCGGCATATTTGTTGAAGCCGCCGATGAACATGGTCAGACCTTGCGATTTGCCCTCCACATTGGCACCGACCCACCAGGTCTTGGCCTTGCGCACCAGCGACATCGCGGCAAGGTCGGTGACCACCTTCATCCAGCGCTCCTCGCCTGCCTTTGTCGCCTCGACGACGCCCTGCCCGGTCTGATCCATCCGCGTGATCAGCTCGGCGATCCAGTCGACATCATGTTCGGAAATGGTGATGATGTTGGCGAGTGCCGCCGGACCATTGGGGCCGCAGGTCAGGAACATGTTGGGGAAGCCCTCGACCATCAGTCCGAGATAGGACTGCGCTCCGCCTTTCCACTTTTCGTTGATGGTGCGGCCGTCACGGCCCTCGACATTGAATGCCATCAGTGCGCCGGTGAGCGCGTCATAGCCGGTGGCGAAGATGATCATGTCGAGTTCAACCTCGCCGGATTCCGTACGGATGCCGTTTTCGGTGATTTCGACGATCGGGTCCTTCAGGCAGTTCTTCATGTGCACATTGGGCAGGTTGTAGGTCTCGTAATACTCGGTATCGAGACAGGGCCGCCGGGCAAACACCGGGTAGCCGCGCGGTTTCAGCGCTTCGGCAGTTTCCGGATCCTCGACGATCTCGCCGATCTTGCCGCGCACGAAATCGGCCACCTGATCATTGGCCGCCTGGTTGACCAGGAGATCGGAGAACGAACCGAGGAAGGTATGGCCGCCATTGATCCAGGCCTGTTCCATGGTTTGCTGGCGCTGTTCCGGCGGCAGGCTGAAGAACGGCCGCGATGTGACCGGCCGGGTACCGCCGGTCGGGTTGAGCCTCATGGCCGCCCGCATGCCGGGGTAGTTGGCCTTCATCTCTGCCTGGTATTCTTCCGTCAGCGCGTGGTTGCGCATCGGCAGGCTCCAGCTCGGTGTGCGCTGGTAGACGAACAGCTCGCCGGCCTGGCGACCGACCTCCTGAACGATCTGGATACCCGAGGAACCGGTGCCGATCACGCCGACCCGCTTGCCTGAAAAGTCCACCTTCTCGTGCGGCCATTTCTGCGCCCGCAGGATCCGGCCCTTGAATTTGGAGATACCCTCGATTTCCGGGTCCTTGGGAACCGACAGAGGTCCCGTCGCCATGACGCAATATGGCGCTTCGACGATTTCGCCGTTGTTCAGCGTGGCGCGCCAGAGCTGCGCCTTCTCATCCCAGACCGCACTCTCGACCCGGGTGTCGAACAGGTAGTTGTCGCGCAGCTTCAGCTTGTCGGCGACGAAATTGGCGTAGGCGAGGATTTCCGGCTGTGCCGCGAATTGCTCGGACCAGCTCCACTCCTGCTGGATCTCGTCGGAAAAGCCGTAGCTGTAGTCGACGCTCATCAGGTCGCAGCGCGCGCCCGGATAGCGGTTCCAGTACCAGACCCCGCCGACATTGCCGCCGGCCTCGATCCCGAGCACGTTCTTGCCCATTTCCCGGAAACGGTAGACCGCGTACATGCCGCCAAAGCCGGCGCCAACGACGATGATGTCAACGCGTCTGGTGGTCGGATTTCCTGTCTGGGAGTTCATGTCGATACCTCACGGCTGGAATTGATTTTCGATGTCATGAAAAGGCTTCGGCGAAGCGCAATCGGTGGATGAGCTAGAAAAACCGGAGCCATCACGTCTTGCCTCCGGCCTTGCGGCGGCGAAGGAAGGCGGCAAGCTCACCCACCACGCCACGCCGGAAGAACAGGATGACCGCAAGCAGGATCACGCCCTGGGAGATCAGCGCCCATTCACCGAATTGCGCCAGATGATCATTCATCGCGATGACGATGCCGGCGCCGACCATCGGCCCTGCCAGCGTGCCAAGACCACCCAGCAGGGTCATGAAGATGACTTCGCCCGAGACCGCCCAGGACACGTCGGTGAGCGTCGCGAACTGAAACACCGTGGCCTTCAGTCCGCCTGCGAGCCCGGCCATGCCGGCCGACAGCGTCATTGCCACCAGCTTGTAGCGGTCGGGCTTGAAGCCCAGCGATTCCACCCTCGCCTCGTTGTCGCGGATCGCCTTGAGCACCTCGCCGAACGGCGAATGAACGATACGGTAGAACAGCGCGATCGCCAGAACCGTGATCGCTAGCACGAAGTAGTAGAACGAGAAATTGTCCGACAGGTCGATGAAGCCGAAAATCTCGGTACGCGGAATCCGCTGCATGCCGTCTTCGCCGCCGGTGAATTCGGCCTGCAACAGCAGGAAGTAGACGAACTGGGCGATGGCGAATGTGATCATCGCGAACTGGATGCCCGAACGGCGCACCGCCACCAGCCCGACGAGAAACCCCATGCCCGCACTGACAAGGGCGCCGCCGATCAGCGCCAGTTCGAGCGACACGCCGGTGGTCTTGAGGATCTGCCCGGTGATGTAGGCGGAGGTGCCGAAGAACATCGCCTGGCCGAAACACAACAGCCCAGCATAGCCCAGGAGCAGGTTGAACGAGGAGGCGAAGATGACGAAGACGAGGATCGTCATCAGCGTCACCGAATAGATGAAGAACGGTGCAATCAGCGCCACGATCAGGATTGCGGCCAGGCCCAGATAACGGCTCATCACGCGCCCTCCTTCTTCGAAAACAGCCCCTGGGGACGCAGCACCAGCGCAAAGATCATGATCACGAAAATCACCATGTTGGCGCCTTCGGGATAAAACACCTTGGTCAGCCCCTCGACGACACCGAGCATGTAGCCGGTGAGGATCGCCCCCATGATCGAGCCCATGCCGCCGATCACCACGACGGCGAAGATGACGATCATCAGGCTTGATCCCATCGACGGCGAGACCTGGTAGATCGGTGCCGCCAGCACGCCGCTCAATCCGGCCAGACCGACACCGAAGGCATAGGTCAGCGTCATCATGCGCGGCACGTTGATGCCGAAGGATTCAACGATTTCAGAGTTTTCATTGGCGGCCCTGAGGTAGGAGCCGAGCTTGGTGTGCTCGATCAGGTACCAGGTGCCCAGGCACATGGCGAAGGAGAACACCACCACCCAGAGCCGGTACCAGGGCAGGAACATGAAGCCCAGATTGACGCCGCCGGGAATCGGCGAGGAATAGGGCAAGCCGGACGAGCCGTATTGCTGCCGGATCAGCCCTTCGATGATCAGCGTCACCGCATAGGTCGCCAGAAGCCCGTAGAGATGGTCGAGATGGTGGATCGGCTTGAGCACCAGCCGCTCCATCACCATGCCGAAGATGGCCACCACCACCGGCGCGATGAACAGCGCGCCCCAGTAATTGACGCCGAGCGTGTGAAGCAGCAGCCAGGCGACGAAGGCGCCGAGCATGTATTGCGCGCCATGGGCAAAATTGACCACGTGCATCAGCCCGAAGATGATCGCCAGCCCCATCGAAAGCATGGCGTAGAACGAGCCATTGATCAGTCCGATCAGCAGCTGGCCCATGAGGAGTTGGATTGAAATGCCGTCAAACATGGCCGCTTACACTCCCAGATAGGTTTTGACGCGGGCCATGTTGGCCTGCAGCTGGTCCGCGGGAAGCACATCGACCACCTGACCGTGCTCGACCACGACATGGCGGTCGGCGACCATCTGCGCGAATTTGAGGTTCTGCTCGACCAGCAGAATTGTGTAGCCACGCTCCTTCAGCCGCAGGATCTGCTGGCCGATTTCCTTGACCACCACCGGTGCAAGGCCTTCGCTTGGCTCGTCGAGCAGCAGGAAGCGGCTGCCGGTGCGCAGGATGCGGGCAATCGCCAGCATCTGCTGTTCTCCGCCCGAAAGCATGGTGCCCATGCTGTTCTGCCGCGCGCGCAAATTGGGGAATTGCTCGAGCAGGTCCTCGTCGGTGGAGCCGCCGGCGCTCAGCACCGGTGGCAGTCCGAGATTTTCGCGCACCGACAGCGAGGCGAAGATCGCCCGCTCTTCCGGGCAATAGGCAATACCCTCCCGCGCGATCTGGTAGGTCTGCTTGCCGATCAGCTCGGTGCCGTTGAAACGGATCGATCCCTTGCGCTTGCGCACGATCCCCATGATCGAACGCAGCGTGGTCGATTTGCCAGCGCCGTTGCGTCCGATCAGGGTAACCAGCTCGCCTTCGGGAACCTCGAAATTCATCCCGTGCAGGGCCTGGGATTCAGCGTACCAGGCATTCAGGTTCTCGACCTTCAGCAAGGTGTTGGGTGCAGCCTCAGAGCTCATCGACGCCTCCCATATAGGCGGTGATCACTTCCGGATCATTCGACACTTCCGAATACGTGCCTTCGGTCAGAACCTCGCCCTGCTTGAGCACGGTGATGCGCTCGCTCAACGTCGAGACGACGGAGAGGTTGTGCTCGATGATGACGATGGTGCGATCCTTGCTGACCTTGGCGATCAGCCCGGTGATCGGCTCGATGTCCTCGTGCCCCATGCCGGCGGTCGGCTCGTCGAGCAGCATGACGGAAGGGTCGAGCGCCAGCGTCGTGGCGATCTCGAGCGCGCGTTTCTTGCCATAGGACAGATCCGAGGCCGGAAGCGAAGCCGCATCAGACAGGCCGACCTCGCCGAGCAGGTGCATGGCGCGCTCATTGAGCTCCGAGAGCACCCCGAGAGAGCGCCAGAAATGAAACGAGCGGCCATGTTTCGATTGCAGCGCCACCCGGACATTTTCCAGGCAGGTCAGATGCGGGAAGGTGGCGGAAATCTGAAACGAGCGCACCAGCCCGAGCCGGGCGACATCGGAGGTCGGCAGCCGTGAGATGTCCCTGCCCTCGAGAAAGATCTTTCCGCTGGTCGGCTGCAGCGCCTTGGTCAGCATGTTGAAACAGGTGGTCTTGCCTGCGCCGTTGGGGCCGATCAACGCGTGCACGGAGCCGCGCCGGATCTTGAGGTTAACATCCTTGACCGCAAAGAACCCGCCGAAGGACTTGCTGATCCCCCGTGCTTCAAGCGCATAGTCTGTGCCAGGCTGTCGCTGCTCAGAGTTCTGCATGATCCGTCCCTCCTCCCTTGCTGTGCATCAGGATGGCAACCCGAGCACGGCCTTGGCCAGAATTGTCCGCTGGATTTCGTTTGATCCGCCGAAGATCGCAAGCGCCCGGGAATCGAGATAGAGGTTCATCGCATCAACCTCGTCCTCGCCCGCCGCAAGATCATCCAGGAAGCGGGCTTCCTCGCCGGCAATCTCGAGCGTTTCCTCGGTGATCTTCTGGTAGAGCTCGGAACAGAAGATCTTCAGCACCGAGACATCGGCGCCGAGACTTCCGGTTTCCCGCAGCTGCTTGGCAAAGCGCTCGAAGGCTGAGCCGAGATCGTAGAGATCAAGCCGCAGCTGGGCGTAACGTGCGACAAAGGCGGCATCCTCAAAGGCACCGCGCGCTTCGGCCAGCTGTTCAAGCCGCGAGAGTGCCACTTCCGGCCGCGACGGCGCGCCGAGGAAGATCCGCTCATGCCCCAGAACCGCCTTGGCGAGGTTCCAGCCCTTGTCGACCTCGCCGACGAGATTTTCCGCCGGCACCCGGACGTTCTCGAAGAACACTTCGCAGAAGTCAGCTTCCTGACGCAGATTCTCGATCGGCCGCACGGTAACACCCGGCGAGGTCAGGTCGACCAGCAGCACGGTGATCCCCTTCTGCTTGACCTTCTCGTCACGCGAGGTGCGGGTCAGCAGCAGGATCCAGTTGGCGCAATGGGCAAGCGTGGTCCAGATCTTCTGGCCGTTGACGATGAAATCATCGCCGTCGCGCACCGCGGCCGTGCGCAGGCTGGCAAGATCGGAGCCCGCGCCGGGTTCCGAATAGCCCTGGCACCAGACATCTTCACCAGAGAGAATACGCGGCAGGAAATGCGCCTTCTGTGCTTCGGTTCCGAACTGGATCAGCAGCGGGCCGACCAGCCCGATGCCGTGGTCGGGGATGCGCGGACAGCCAAGCCGCGCCCATTCCTCGACATAAATGATGTGCTTGGCCGCATCGAGGCCCATGCCGCCGTATTCCTGCGGCCAGACCGGCGACAGCCAGCCCTTTTTGGCGAGCGCGTGGTACCACTCCGCCACTTCATCAAACACCGGCCGCTGCTTGCGCATGTTGCGCAGGTGCATGGGGCAGTTCTCGTCCACCCAGGTGCGGAAGATCTGACGGAATTCGGCGTCGGAAAGGCTGTTCCAGTCCTGTTGCATCACAACTCGTCCTTGAACACCGGAGCGCGCTTTTCCATGAAGGCACGCATGGCTTCCTTGCTGTCCTCATGCTTGGTCATTTCCACGGTCAGGTTCTGCTCGAACCGGTAGCCGTCCTTCAGTCCCATGGTCTCGACCGTGTTGATGGCACGCTTGGCCAGCCGGATCGCAGCCGGGCTTTTCGAGGCGATGTTGCGGGCGATTTCCATCGCCGTGTCCATCAGCTCTTCCGGCTCGACACAGGCTTCGATCAACCCGCGGCGATACAGCTCCTCGGCCGGTGCCCGCCAGCCGGTCAGCACCATGCGGCGGGTCAACCCCTGCGGGAAGACGCGCATCGTATGGCGCACGCCGCCCATCAGGCCGATGTCGATTTCCGGCAGGCCAAAGGATGCATTCTTCGAAGCCACGATCATGTCGCTGCAGACGGCCAGCCCCATGCCGGCGCCCAACGCCACGCCATTGACGGCGGCAATCACCGGGATGTTCATCTCGATGATGACGAAACCGACTTCGCGGGCGCGGCGCAGATGCCGGTTGGTGTCCCCGGGCGTGCCCTGCCCGACCTTGGCACGGGACTTGATGTCGGCGCCCGCGCAGAAGCATTTACCGGCTCCGGTCAGAACCACACAGCGCACACCGGGCGTCTCGTTCAACTCGTCAAACACCGAGATCAGCTCCTCAACCATCTCCTTGCTCTGGGCATTGACCGGGGGCGCGTCCATCGTGACGGTTGCGATGTGGTCCTTGATGACGGTCTTGATGAAATTGTTTTCCATGACTGTTTCCTTCACGACGCGCGTTCGAGCGCAACGAATTGCAGCCTGAGCTGTGCGGGATTTCCCAGGGTGGCGTTGAGATTGACGGCGCGCTTCATGTAAAGCCCGATGTCGCATTCATCGGTGAAGCCCATGGCGCCGTGCAGATGGATCGCCTTGCGGGTGATATCGATCGCCGCGTCGCCGGCGCGGGCTTTCGCGGCCAGCACGGCAAGCGATGCCGGTTTGCCCGGTTCCTCGACCAGCCGTTCAAGCGCATTGACGATGGCCGCGCAGGAAAATTCGGCGCCACTCCACATGTCGACCAGTCGATGCTGGATCGCCTGGAAGCTGGCGATCGGCTTGCCGAACTGCACCCGCTCCTTGGTGTAGTCCACCGTGGCTTCCAGCGCCTTCGAACCGGCGCCCGCCAGTTCCGCCGCCAGCGTCAGCCGGGTTGCCTCGATGGCGCTCTGCAGCAGGCCGCTTTCAAGCAGCCCTCGCGCCAGAACCTGTTGCGCATCAACGCGGCAGTCCTCAAAGCGGATTTGTGCCAGCGTTGCGCCATCAACGGTCGGGCGTTCGGATATTGTAACGCCGTCAGTTCCTGCGGGAACGCCGATCAGCACTCGCTCGTCATTTGACCGTGCCAGCACCAGAAACACGTCTGCCGACTTCGCCGCCACCACAAGCTCTGCCGTGCCTGAAAGTGTCATTACGGATCCATCCGAAGTCACGGTGACTGCCGCAAGTCCGCCATCCATGGCCTGCCAGACGGGGCTGACAACGAGAGAGCCGGATATCAGCCCTTCGGCCAGGCGTGATCGTTCCGTGCCCGCATCAGCGCCGGCGAGCAGAGCGCCGGAAAACACCGAGAGCTGCGCCATTGGCTCGGTAATCAGCGCACGCCCAAGCGCCTCACTGAGAATTGTCTGCTCACGCAGTCCGAGTTCGGCGCCGCCCAGATCTTCCGGCAGCATCAGCCCGAGCCATCCGGCCTCTGCCATCGCCGACCAGATCTCGCGGTCCAGGTCCTGGCTCGCAGCGCGCCGTGCCCTGAGCGCCTTCGCGCCATCGAAGCGCTGGGCAAAGGCGGCCACGCTGTCGCGTAGCATGCCAAGTGTGCCGTCGGAATCTTCGAGAATGATTTCGGGCATGAAGCCTCCGTTAAAATCACGAATGAGGGATGGAGCGCACGGAGCGCGTCAGGCCGGCAGTTCGTAGTCGGCGAACTGTTCGCGCAGCTTCATCTTCTGCAGCTTGCCCGTGGCGGTGTGCGGCAACTCGTCGACAAAGGCGACATCATCAGGCAGCCACCACTTGACCACCCGCTCGGACAGGAATTCGAGAATTTCCGGTCCGGTCACCTTGGAGCCCTTGTTGCGCACGACAATCAGCAGCGGCCGTTCCTGCCAGCGCGGATGCGGCCGGGAAATAACAGCCGCTTCCTCGATTTCGGGATGCGCCATCGCCGCGTTTTCGAGATCGATCGAGCTGATCCACTCGCCGCCCGACTTGATCACGTCCTTGGAGCGGTCGGTGATCTGGACATAGCCGTCGGTATCGAGCCGGGCGACATCGCCGGTCGAGAACCAGCCGTCCTTGTCCAGCACATCGCCGCCTTCACCGCGGAAATAGCCGGCAGTGACCCAGGGGCCACGCACCTGCAAATCGCCCGACTGGCCTGTGCCGGCAGGAATTTCGGAACCGTCCTCGCCGACCACGCGCAACTCGACGCCGCACATGGCGCGGCCCTGCAGCACCTGGATGTCGACCTGCTTTTCGACCGGATAATCCCGGTGCTTGGGCAGCAGATTGCCGACAGTCGCAACCGGGCTGGTCTCGCTCATGCCCCAGGCCTGAATGACAAACACACCGATCTCGTGGAATTTCTCGATCACCGTCCGAGGCGCCGCTGCGCCGCCAATGACAACCCGTTTCAGCGACAGCTTTGCCGGATCGGCGTTTGTGTCGGTTTCCAGATATTTGAAAAACCCCATCCAGACCGTCGGCACGCCGAGGCTGAAAGTGCAGTCTTCCGCAACAGCCAGATCGTAGAGGCTCTGGCCGTCAAGCTGCGGCCCCGGCAGCACCAGCTTGGCGCCGCACATGGCCGATGCGTAAGGCACGCCCCAGGCATTGACGTGGAACAGCGGCACCGCAAGCAGGGTGCTGTCGGCACTGCTCAACTGCAGGCCGTCCATCTGGCAGACCAGAAGCGAGTGCAGATAGGTCGAACGGTGGCTGTAGAGCACGCCTTTCGGGTTGCCAGTGGTCCCCGATGTGTAGCACAGCGACGAAGCGGTGTTTTCATCAAACACCGGCCATTCGAACAGGCCGTCCTGCCCAGCGATCAGCGGCTCGTAGGCCTCGGCCTGCTCGGGCATTCCCGCCATGTGCTCGACATCGGTCATGGCGACGAAACGCTGAACCTTGGGAAGCGCCGGAGCCAGGTCGCGCACCATGTCGGCGAAGGTGATATCGAAAAACAGCACGCCGCTTTCGGCATGATTGAGAATATACTCGATCTGCTCGGGAAACAGCCGTGGATTGACCGTGTGCAAGACCGCGCCGATGCCTGAAACCGCGAAGTACAGCTCGAGATGACGATGCGTGTTCCAGGCCAGCGTCGCAACCCGGTCGCCCGGCTTCACGCCCATGGCGAGCAGCGACTGGGCCAGCTGCTTGGCGCGATGCGACAAGGTCCGGTAATCGCTGCGGACAACGGTCTGCTCGCAGGTCTTGGAAATGATTTCCGTGTCCGGATGGTACTTCCGCGCATGTTCAAGCAAGCTTGAAATCATCAGCGGATGCCCCTGCATAAGGCCCTGCATACCGGTCTCCTCCCATGTGCTTCGGACAGGCCTCCCAGCCGTCCCTGATTAGATTAGCGACACGCGGCGCGATGAGAAGGAAAAACCTTCATCTGCAGAGGAGTTTCACATTTGTGAAGTTCCGCGCAGAACATGCGCTTCGTGCCGGTCCGCCTCACGGCATCATTGGTTATCGCCGGACGCGTCTCCGGCGCCGCCAAACGAGGTCCAGCCGCCATCGACATAGAGAATGCCGCCATTGACGTAGGACGCAGACGGCGACGCCAGGAACAGCGCCGCATCGGCGATATCCTCCGGGCGCCCCATGTCGCCAAGCGGAATCCGGCGCTTGATGGCTGAACTGTCGATCTTGCCGGAGAGCTCCAGCGCCGCAACGCCCGGCGTCCGGATGTAGCCCGGTGCCAGCGTGGCGCTTCGAATGCCTTTCTGCCCCAGTTCCGCCGCGAAACAGCGCGTCAGAATGTCGATGGCCGCCTTCGAGGCGCCATAGGCGTGGCGCGGCGCGAATGGCAGGAAGGTGTTGATCGACCCGACATTGAGGATCATCCCTGCCCGGCCCTGCATAAGCCCCAGAGCCGCCTTGGCGCACATGAACGAGCCTGCGAGATTGACATCCATCACCCGCTGCAGATCGCTGGCGTCCTGCTCCAGCGCCGGCTTGAACAGATCGGCAATGCCGGCATTGTTGACCATCACGTCGACATGGCCGAACCGCTCCGCAATCTGTGCGAAGGCCTCAGCGACAGATTGCTCCGAACTGATATCGGCCTCGATTGCCAGATGCTGCCCGCCAAGCGCCTGCGCCGCCTTCCGTACCGCATCACCATCCTTGTCGATCAGCACGACCTGGTCGCCATTGGCTGCAAAACCCGTTGCAATCGCCCGGCCGATGCCATTGCCGGCGCCGGTCACGACCACCACCCGGGAAGCGCCATCGGCCGCAGGCCGCGCCAGTTCTGCGCCAGGCGCACCATCAACAGGCGGATGCGCGGTTCCCGGCTGGTTGAACGACATCCAGCCGCCATCGGCCACCACCACCGAACCGGTGACATAACGTGCCGCGTCGGACGCCAGGAACCCGGCAATCGATGCGATTTCATCGGAGCGTCCGAGCCGGCCAACGGGAATGCGCTGGCGCACCAGCGACAGATCCGCCTTGCCTTCCTTTTCCAGCGCAGCGACCATCGGCGTGCGGATATAGCCCGGCGCAATCGCCGTCACCCGGATCTTGCGGTCGGCCCACTCACAGGCCAGTGATTTGGTCATCGAGATCAGTGCGGCCTTCGACGCCGCATAGGCGTTGCGGCCGGGATTGCCGAGCACGCCGGCAAGCGACGCCGTGTTGACGATCGCACCACCGCTTTCAGGCATCCGTTTGGCTGCCTCGCGCGCCAGCACGAAAGGGCCATAGAGATTGGTCCGGATCGCCTTTTGAAAAGCCGCCATGTCGGTCTCGAGCGTCGGCTGCATGGTCGGGCCGACAGCCGCGTTGTTGAGCAGAACATCGATATGATCAACGACACCGTCGATCTGGCGGAACAACTCGATGATATTGGCTTCATCCGACAGGTCGCATTCAAAGCCGAAATGCTGGTCCCCCAGCGCCTTTACCGCCTCGGCAAGACCGCTCTCAGCCACGTCGACGCCGATCACCAGATCGCCGCGCCCGGCAAACTCGTCCATCATGGCGCGCCCGACGCCGCCTGCTGCACCGGTAATGATTACGACGCGGGGGTTGCTCATGTGCCTGTCCTCAGTCTGTTTCAATCCTTGGAGGCGAGCCGGCGGAAATAGCCATCTCCGTACAAGAGCCCCTCTCCTTCATTGGTGATCATTGACACCACGCGCCCCAGAAAGAGGCTGTGACCGCCGCAGGAAAAGACTTCCGCCAGACGGCAGTCGAACGCGCTGACGGCACCGCCGAGCAGTGGCGCACCGGTGATTGCCGTATGCCAGTCACCTTCGTCGAAAAGCCCCGTGCCTTCGGCTTCCATGCTGGAAAACCGCCGTGCCAGCCGTGCTTGCGTATCCGCCAGAAAGCTGACACCGAACGCCTGCGAACGGGCCACCAACAGCGCCACCGGAGAGTTCTGCTTGATGCTGACCAGCAACGTCGGCGGCTCCATTGTCGCCGAGCAGACAGTCACCGCCGTCACACCGTCGCGCTCGGTGCCGGAAGCCGCGGTGACCAGGCCGACCGGCTGCACGATCGCGCGCATGCCGGCCAGATAGGCCTCCGGTGACACCGTTTCAGGACTTTCTGCTTGTACGTTTTTCAAACCGTGTTCCCAGGCGCTTGTAATGTTTTGGCGGCATCCGAAACCGGGCGCCGCGCCGCAATGCGGCAGTGAAAATCCATCAATGAAGGATGTGATCAGTCGGCCTTGTGCTTGCCCATGTGATAGACCGGATCGTCAGGATAATTGCTGCCGATCGGAGTGCGCGGACCGAAGCGAACCGCCTCGCTCTCTTCTGGCACCGGCTGCGGTTCGACCCAGTCGAACACCACGGTCCGATGCAGCACCCGCCACTCGTTCCCACGTTTTTCGAACACGTCGCAATAACGTCCCGAAAGCGCGAACTGGCGCACCACCCCGTCGCCGCCAGCTCCACGCTGCAGAGCGGAGAAATAGCTTTCAACATGCGCAACTGTGCCCGACTGAAACTCGATCAGCACATTGGAAATGGTATGGATGTTGCGCGGTCCCTTGGCCCAGACCGCCCTGGCCCAGTCGACGAAACCGTCAATCGGCCCATTGTAGCTGCCGTGATTGTCGATCGCATCGGGCCAGTAGGCCGAGCGAAGTGTGGCTTCATCGGCCCGGTCGATGCCGCGGCAATAGAGATACATGCAATCGCGGATGGCCTCGCGGTCCATCAGCTCGATGATCCTGGCTTCCATGTCAGACGCTGTCATTGGCGGTCTCCCCGGTGAGAACAATCAGCGCATCGAGCGGCACCAGCCCCTCTCCGCGCGGCAACACCCGCACCGGATTGAGATCGATGCTCTCGATCCGGTCGGCATGCGCCGCCGCGAAACGTGACAGATCCGACAGGAACCTCGCAAGCGCCTCGATATCGGATGGTGGCGCGCCCCTTACGCCCTCCAGCATGGCGAAGCCGCGGATCTCGCGGATCATCCGCATGGCTTCCGCCTCGTCAAAGGGTGCTGCCCGGAACGTCACATCTTTGAGCACCTCGACGAAAATCCCGCCAAGGCCGAACATGACCACCGGTCCGAGCACCGGATCCTGCATCACCCCGACAATGGTCTCGACACCCTCCGGCGCCATCGGCGCCACCAGGATGCCGTCGATCCGGGCACCCGGCACATGCTCTACAGCCCGAATGAGAATGGAGTCTGCCGCCTGTTGGGCAGCCGCCGCATCGCGGATATTGACCGCCACGCCGCCGACTTCGGTCTTGTGCGCGATATCCGGCGAACAGATCTTCAGCACCACGGGAAAGCCCAGTTCCGCAGCCGTGGCACCCACATCCCCACCGACGGGAACCAGGCGCTCGTCGGGAAACGCCAGCCCCGCCCGGCCGAGGATCTTCTTGGCCTCCGCCTCGCTCAACGAACCTTCCGGCAGCTCAAACCGCTCTCCCGGCGCAACCTCTACGGCATCGCGGCTGCGGTCGAAACTCTGCTTCAGCCAGACCAGCGCGCCGAGCGCACGGGCCAGAGCCGAGCCGTCCTCGAACACAAGGAATCCGTCTTTCTCGTACTGGCGCACCACCTCGTCTGGCGCAGACATGGTCAGCCCGCGGATCGTGCCGTCCTGCCCGTCCATCGCCGCCATCAGCGCCTTGCGCAGCGGATCGGCGAAGTTCTTCGACGAGGGTCCGGTGCCAAGGATGGCCGTGAAGATGTCGTAACCACCCTCGGTAATCATCGCGCGCACATATTTGGTCAAGAGATCCATGTCGCTGACCACCTGCGCGGTCGCATCGACCGGATTGCGCGGCGATGAATAGGGCAGCATCTGCTTGAGGTTCTCTTGCGCCGTCTCCGGCATGGGCGCAACGTCCAGACCGGCCGCTTCCGCGTCGTCCGCCAACTGGATGCCAAAGCCGCCCGACATGGTGAAGATGCCGGTGCGGTTTGAGGGAGGATAGATGCCTGACGCGCAGGCATACGCGACATCCAGTTGTTCGGCTGTGGTGCCGGCCCGATAGACGCCATACTGGCGCAGCACCGCATCGAACACAGCATCGGACCCGGCAAGCGAAGCCGTGTGCGATGCTGCAGCTTCCGCTCCGACATCGGAGCGGCCGGTTTTCATGAAGACAATCGCCTTTTCGGCCTTGCGCGCCTTTTCCAGCGCCCCAATGAAACTGTCGCGGTCACGCACCCCCTCGGCATAGGCCATGATGACCCTGGTATCGGGCTGTTCAACCATCCAGTCGAGCGTTTCGGCAACATCGATGTCGCACTCGTTTCCGGTGGTGACCCACTGGCTGATTCCCAGACCGCGGTTGCGGGCGAGATGGGCAATATGCGCGCCGTAGGCGCCGCTTTGCGAGATGATCCCGACCGGACCCGGCGAAATCAGCTCGTTGTCGAGCACGACCGAGAAGGTGCCGAAATAGCATGCGGACGGATTGAACACGCCCAGGCAGTTCGGTCCGAGCAGCCGCATGCCGCTGCTTCGGGCAATGGCCACCATGTCGGCCTGCAGCCGCTCACCCTCGAGCCCGGCTTCGGCAAAGCCGGCCGAAAACACGATGGCGGATTTGACGCCGCGCGAGGCGCATTCTTCGACCGCCTGCCGGGTCAGATGCGCGGGAACAGCCAGGATGGCGGTATCGGGCGCTTCCGGAAGCGCGGCGATGCTGGCGAAGGCCGGCAGCCCCTGCACGCTCTCACGTTTCGGATTGACCGGCAGAATGGCGCCCTTGAACCCTGAGGCTTTCAGGTAGCGCAGCGGACGGCCGCCGATCCGTGTCGGATCATCGGAGGCACCGACCAGTGCCACACTTTGCGGCGCAAGCAGACTGGAAAAGGCAGAAGTCATGATGGCAGGCTCTGAACTTGGCCGAAACGGGGTTCGGGCAGACCGGTAACGCCAAGCCCCTCGAGAGCGTAGAGCGCACCGCCATGCGGATGGCGTGAAATGGCCCGGCCCGAGCCGGAATCCTTGATCGATGTCACGTACAGCGTCGACAGGTCGGGTCCGCCGAAGGTGACACAGCTTGGCATGTCGGTCGGTGCCTCGATCAGGCAGTCGAGCTTGCCGTCAGGGGCAAACCGGCCAATCTTGCCGGCCTGTACCAGCGCCACCCAGATGCAGCCTTCGCTGTCGACCGTGGCGCCATCGGGCCCGGAGTCGAACTCGGCCGTATCCACGTGGATCCGGGGCCGGTCGAGCGCGCCCTCCTCCTTGTCATAGGAATAGGCCCGCACCTTGCGGTCGAGGCTGTCGGAAAAATACATGGTTGTGCCGTCAGGGCTGAAGCACAGCGAATTGGCGATGCGGATGCCGTTGGCCAGGATATCGGCCTTGCCGGTGGCATCGACGCGGATGAGCTCGCCGCAGGCCTCGGCAAAGACACCCATCGAGCCGCACAGGAAACGCCCCTGGCGGTCAACCTTGCCGTCATTGAAGCGGATGCGGTCACTCGCATTGGGCAGTTCGTAAAGCAGACTGGTCTCGCCGCTGACCACATCGATCAGATAGATGCCGTCAACCAGGCCGGCGACCAGCTTGCCGTCAGTGGCCAGACCGATGGAGCCGATCATCGACGGCACGTTGATCTGCCGGAACGTGCCGGCAGCAGTGTCGTGCACATTGATCAACCGCGACACGCCATCAACCCAGTAAAGCGTTGCGTTCAGTGGATCCCAGACCGGGCTCTCGCCCAGCATGTCGGTGGTCGGGGAGACCCGCCGAGCGGTTACGTTTCTCGCTACTTTGGTCATGTCGGGCCTTAAGGTGCAGTCCGTAAACGATGGGACCGGAGAGCTGCGCTCCGGCCCCACCCTATCCAGCGGGCTTACTTGAGCAGTTCGCAGGCGCTTTCGCTTTCCGAACGCCAGGCGTCCTCAGCTGCGATCTCGCCGATCATCTCGTAGTAATCCCAGTCACCCTTTGACTCCGCAGGTGATTTCACCTGCGAGGACAGCATCGGCTTCATCACGACGCCGTCGCCGCGGATGCTTGCATCCTTGATGATCAGGTCATTGACCGGGGTTTCGCGCATCGAAGCCATGACCGAGACCCCGTCATCGCCGCCGCTGGCGGCAACCGCCTTGAGATAATGTGTGACCGCCGAATAGGTGATCAGCTGCGCTTCATTCGGCTTCTTGCCGTTGAAGGCTTCGCTGTAGCGTTCGGCCAACCCGCGGCTGTCCTCGTCGCGATCCCAGTAGGCGGCGCTGGAAAACACCAGGCCCTGGGTTGCATCGAGTCCGATGGCATGGACGTTGTTGATCAGGATGCCGAGCGGCGCCAGTTGCTGACCGGCGGCAACGATGCCGAATTCATTGGCCTGCTTGATCAGGTTGCCCAGATCCGCGCCGGCATTGGCAATGCCGATGGCCTTGGCACCACTGGCCTGCGCCTGCAACAGCTGCGAGGAGAAATCCGTGGTGCCGAGCGGATGCAGGATCGAACCGACAACCTTGCCGCCGGTATCCTCGATGAACTTTGTCGCATCGACCTGCCACTGCTTGCCGAAGGAATAGTCGACCGTGATGAAGTACCAGCTGTCCATGCCGCGCGCCAGCTGCGAGGCAACCGCACCCTTGGCCAGCGTGTAGGTGTCAAAACCCCAGTTGGTGGTCATCGGCGAGCAGGCGTCATTGGTCAGCGCGGTCGAGGCAGTACCAGCGACCAGGTAGGGCTTTTCCTTGTCGCGCATGATGTCGTTGACGGCATGCGCGATGGATGAAGCGGAGCAGCCGACGATGGTGTCGACACCTTCTTCATCGACCCATTTGAGGGCCTGGGCAGCGCCGATGTCGGGCTTGTTCTGGTCATCGGCAACCACAACCTCGATCGGCGTGCCGTTGACATTGCCGCCGAAATCCTCGACCGCCAGCTTGACCATGGCCACCGAGCCGGGGCCGCAATTGTCGGCATAGGGGCCGGACTGGTCGCTCATCACGCCGATGCGGACGACGTTGTCCGAGATTTCCGCGCGTGCCGGCGCCGTCACCAGCGCAGTGGTGAGCATGAGCAGACTGGCGACGCCAGTGGTTGTCTTGAGTGTAGTCATGGTTTCCTCCCGTTGAAATTCCGTCCAGATTTCCTCTACCGCTCACGTTCGGGCACTCCTGCCCGAACGTTCACGAAAACGCGTAGGTAATTCCTCCGTCGACAAACAGCATGTCTCCCGTCACGTAGGATGAGTCCTCCGATGCCAGATAAACCGCAGCACGGGCGATATCCTCGGGCTCGCCCAGCCGCTGCAGCGGCACCCTTTGGCGGCGACGCTCCCAAGCGTCATCGCTCAATACCCGCATTGCACCGTCGGTGCGGGTCGATCCCGGCGCAATCGCATTGACCCGGATGTTGTCAGCCCCGAATTCGGCTGCCGCGCTGCGGGTTGCCGCAGCCACGGCCGCCTTGATCGCGGAGTACATGATGCCATGTTTCATCGCCAGAACAGCCGAGGGCGATGCAATGTTGACGATGGCTCCGCCACCCGCCGCGCGCATCTGGCCGACCACCGCCTGGTAGCCCCAGATCACGCCCTTGAAACCGACATCGATCATCCGGCCGATTGTTTCTTCGCTCTGATCTTCAAGCGGGCCGTAACGGTTCCACATGGCGTTGTTGACCAGCACCGTCACCGGACCGAACGCCTCTTCCGCGGCCCTGGCGGCAGCAATGACATCGTCACGCTTGCCCGCATTGCCGGTGATCGCAATCGCCTTGCCGCCGGCTGCGTGGATTTCCTCTGCGGCCTTCTCGGCGGTCTCCTGCCGGATATCGACAACGCCGACAGCCGCACCTTCCTTGGCATAGGCATCGCAAATCGCGCGGCCGATGCCCTCCCCGCCACCGACGACGAGTGCAACGCGTCCTTCAAGACGAGCCGTCATTGCGAAACAGTCCGGTACTGCATTTGAATCCCTCCACCAGTGCCCTGCCGGCGGCGCGAAAGGCAGCTTCCGCCGCCTCCTCCTGTCGCGCCCCAACCGGGCTGCATTCGTTGACGGGAGACTGGCATGTTTCCGTCAAATCCAGTAGAAATATTCTTATGTGGGGCAGAATTTCACAAATGTGAATTTGAGAGGAAAATGGGCCATGGCGAATCCGCAGGTCAAATCAGCGACACGCGCCATCGAAATCCTGGAATATTTCAAGCTGGCGCAGCAGCCGCGCTCGATGTCGCAGATGGCAAGCGACCTCGGGTATCCGCAATCGAGCACCACCGTCATGCTCAAGACGCTGGTCAATCTCGGCTATCTCAACTTCGACAGAAGCACTCGCGATTACTTCCCGACGCCGAAGCTGACGGCGCTGGGGGACTGGATTCCCCGCGTCATGTTCGGCTCCGGCCAGATGATCGACGCGCTCAACGATCTGCACGCCGCCACCGGCGAAGGCGTGTTTCTGGGCACCAAGAACGACATCTACCTTCAGTACACCCGTACAAAGGAATCTATCCACGCGCTGCGCTTTCACATCGACGAGGGATTCATGCGGCCCATCACCCTGTCGGCGGCAGGATGGGTGCTTCTGAGCACTCTGCCGGAAGACAAGATCGACAACATCGTCCGGCGCGCCAACATCGCCACCCCGAACCCGGCCGAGCGCACCGACACCAAGACAATTCTGGCGAAAATTGCCGAAATCCGCAAAGACGGATACGCCTACGCCCAGGATGTCCCGCTGGAAGGCGGCTCGACCCTGGCCCTGCGGCTTCCAGCCGAATTGCAGGGCCAACCCGTCGCCCTGGCGCTTGGCGGAGTGACCGACAGGTTCAAGAAGAATTTCGCCGAGTACAAGAAGGCTCTCTTCGCCGCTGCCGATGCAGTCAAGCAGGACAGCGAGTTCGACCTCCCGGTCCGCATCAGCCTGTAAGCGGTACTGGCGTCAAAGCCCTTACAAAACGGCTGTTCAGTTCCCATTTGTGTGGCACACCCGTGTGACTTGATCAGGCTCAATGAAGGCTTTCGCCGGTAATGCGAAGGTCTACCGGTCGGCGCTGCCCGTGTCGGGGGCCGCAACCGGAAGATTGGTGCCTGCGTCATGACGGGTTTCAAGAATGACATCACGGATTGCCGTTCACGAATGGAGCGAACCGAATGAAAAACCCCTACGAGGTTCTCGGCCTCAAGAACAAGGCGAGCGATCAGGAGATCAAGCTCGCCTTCAAGAAACTTGCGAAGAAATATCATCCTGACCTGCATCCGGACGACAAGCAGGCCGAAGCCAGGTTCAAGGACATTTCGGCCGCGCACGAGTTTCTCAGGGACAAGGACCGGCGACGGCGTTTCGATGCCGGCGAGATCGACGCATCCGGGGCCGAAAGACACCAGCAGCAGTATTACCGCGATTACGCCGGTCCGTCCCAGTCCGGTTTCCACGCCGGTCAGGACGGGTTTGCCAGCAACGAAGACCTCGAAGACTTCCTGGCGCGCGCATTCGGCGGCATGGGTAGCGGAATGGGTGGCAGGCGCAGCACCGCCGGGGCCGGCATGAAGGCGCCGGGCCAGGACGTCAACTACACGCTGCGCGTTTCTTTCCTCGACGCCGCCCGTGGTGGCGTCAACACGCTGCAGCTGCCCGATGGCAAGACGCTCAAGGTAACGATCCCCGAAGGCGCCGAGGACCGCCAGACTTTGCGGCTGAAGGGCCAGGGCATGCCGGGATTTGGCGGTGGCCCGAACGGCGACGCCTATATCGAACTGCACGTCCAGCCCGATGCGCATTTCGTCCGCAAGGATGACAACATCCACCTCGAGGTCCCCGTCACCCTGAAGGAGGCGGCGCTGGGCGCAAAGATCGAGGTGCCGACGCTGACCGGCCATGTCAGCCTGGCGGTGCCCAAGGGATCCAACACCGGCGCCAAGCTGCGGCTCAAGGATCGCGGCATACGCAACCGCAAGACCGGGCAGAAAGGCCACCTCTACGTGACCTTGAAAGTGGTGCTGCCCGAAGGTGACGAACCGGAGCTGACGGCCTTCTTGGAAGGCTGGACGCCCCGCCATGCGCAAAATCCTCGCAAGGAGATGCTGTCATGAAAAACCTGGACGAAGTCATCACCCTCATACCCGATCTGCACCGGGACGATCTCGACCGCTGGATCCGCGATGCGCTCATCGAAGCGGCTCAGGACAGCGGCGGCCCGATCTTCAGCGATACCCAGTTCGCACGCGTCCGACTGATCTGCACCCTGCGCTACGACATGGATGTGGAGGAAGACACGCTGCCGGTGGTGCTCGATCTGCTGGACCAGCTGCACGACACGCGGGCGCGGCTGCACACGCTCAGCCAGGCCGTGCTGGCACAGGACGAGGAAGTCAGGGCCGCGGTTCTCGACATCGTCTCCGAAGCCCGGCGCCGGCGCCGGGGCTGAACCATTCAAAAAGCCGCCTGCCCCGAAGCTGCCGGTGAACAGGCAGACGGGGCAGACGGGTCATGGACGACGCCGGCCGGTTAGGGACGGACGATAGTGTAGCCCTGCTCGTTGAGCTCGATGATCGAGACAACACCGGCCGGAACCACCTCGGCAAAATCGAAGATCGGCACGTCCTTGCCGGATTTCTTCGCCATCGCCTCGCGGGTGTTGTTGCAGGCCTGAAACGCGACATTCGGCATGCTGGCGGAAAAATTGCTGATCCGCTCCGAAACCGGCGACGTGTCCGGCCTGAGCATGTGCAGTCCGGCATTGAAGGCGACGACCTTGATGTCGACTTCCTCACCCTTTTCCGAATACAGCCGCGACACGTTTGCAGCCACATTCAGCACCGTGTTCATCTTCTGCGGGTCGTTGTCGCTGATCTGCAGCACCAGCTTGTGATCGGCCGCCGCGGCGACCGACGGCATCGCCAGCATGGCAACCGCAAACAGCGCCGCCATCATGTGTCCGAAATACTTCATCTTATTCCTCCCTTGGCAATCAAATTCACACATTTAGATTAGATGATATAAATTCGACCGCAATCGATTTCCGATAAAAGCCGTCGGCGTCATCCGACTGGCGGCTGCCGCATCATTTCACCTCGGCCATGAGGTGTCGTGAAGAACGGTTGCGTGGCCACTGCCGGTTGCGAAACCGGTTTCGAACTTTTCACCTTTCCTTAAACCAATCTTGCTAGCTTGCGGCTGTGAGATTCCCCTCAGGGGAAGCATGATGCGTTCTCGCTCCGCCATTCAGATCAGTTCAGATCCAGGCATGTTGGAAGACCGGTTCCGACCGCGCGTGCATGTCACCGCCTGCCCTTCACCGGGCGCGTCTCATCCGTGCGCAGGTCAACCTCACAAACTGTTTGTTATCGCGTAAGGAGTTCGTCGTGGCTGCCCAGAAATCAGACAAAAGCAAGGCCCAGAGCAACAAAGGCGGCATCATGGGCATGCTGTCGAAGGTCTTTGGCGTCGGCGCCATCACGCTGGGTGCCTTGTTCTTCGCTGCCATGTTCGATGTCGGCCATCTCGGTCTGATCCACACCCTTGCCGACTCCGCCATCGTGCTCGTGCCATTGTTCGCCCTGTTCTCAATCGGCGCCATGTTCATGTCGCCGAAATCCGGCGCCGATCTGGAAGAGATGGCAGCCCAGGTTGCCGCACTGACCGAATCCAAATCCAAGATGACGTCGCAGATCCTGACCCTGCAGAACCAGATGGACTCGATGAGCGGCCAGGACGTCGAAGCCCTGAAAGCCAAGAACCAGGAACTTCAGGAGCAGCTCGACGCCATTCACCAGGCCGAGCGCGAGAAGATCGACGGCGAATTCGACACGCTGCGTCAGCGCAACGAAGAACTGGAAGCCCAGATCAAGCAATGGGCGCTCGACACGGTCTCCAAATCCGTTGCCGGCGAGAAGCCCGCCGCCGCAAAGGCCGCCTGACCGGCTCGCCGCCGCGACCGGATCAAGCCCAAGTTCCAAGGTGTTTTCAGCGCCTCCCGCCTCCGGCCAGCCATGCTGCCGGGGGCGGTTTCATATCTGGCGGGTTCAATCCACCGGCAACTGCCGCGCGGGTGATGAGGCCACAACCGGGAACTCCGGCATCTCTCAGGCTGTCTGTTGTGGTGCGCCAAAGGCGCGAATGACGGTTCGGGCAGCGGCCATCACCGGATCGTGGGTTTCCTTCAGGATCGTCACCCGGTCGAAGCGTTCCGTTTCGCGGTCGACGGCTTCGCGAAGGGCTGCACCAAACGCCATGCGCAGCTCGGTGCCGATATTGAACTTGCAGATGCTCGACCCGGTCGCAAGAGCCGTGCGCTGCGCCAGCGGCACGCCGGAGCCGCCGTGAATGACCAGCGGCACAGTGGTGACGGCCTCGATGGCCCTGATCCGCGGTACGTCCAGCCCGCCCTGCTTGTCCTGCTGCAGATGCACATTGCCGACCGAGATCGCCATCGCGTCGACCCCGGTCTCGCGGGCAAATCTTGCGGCTTCCTCGGGATCGGTTCCGGCCGAGGTCTCGCCGCCGGAATAACCGACAAACCCGATCTCGCCCTCGCAGGAAATACCGGCCTTGTGCGCCATCTCGGCGATGGCCGCCGTCTCCTCGATGTTCTGCGACAGCTGCTTGCGCGAGCCGTCGAACATCAGCGAGGTAAAGCCGCTGTCGAGCGCTTCCCTGCATTCCTCGAATGTGTATCCGTGATCGAGATGGGCCACGACCGGCACGCTGGCGTTTTCCGCCAGATGGCGAAGCATCTTGCCCAGCACCGGCAACGGCGTGTGCGCCCGGCAGGAAGGCCCCGCCTGCAGGATCACCGGCGCGCCTTCGGCCTCCGCAGCCGCCACATAGGCGCGCATGTCCTCCCAGCCCAGCGTGACCAGGCCCGCGACCGCATAACCGTTTTTCAGCGCCGGCTGCAGCACGTCGGCAAGTGTTGCGACACTCATTTGAACTTCGCCACCATGTCCTTGATGCCCGGGATCGTTTCGATCTGGTAGGCATGGGTGGGCTGGAAATACTGCACCAGCGAACGCTGGCTCAGCCCGCCAAGGATGGTGAAATAATACATCTCATAGCCCGGCAGCACGCAGCACGGGTGGTAGCCCTTGTCGAGGCAGATCGTCGAGCCATCGACGATGTGATAGGCGTCGCCGGGCTTGTTGTCCTCGCGCTGCAGCATCTGCACGCCGGAGCCGTGATTGGGCCGGAAGCGGAAATTGTAGGTCTCGTCGTGACGGGTTTCTTCCGGTAAGCGGTCGGTGTCATGCTTGTGGCTCGGGAACCCCGACCAGCCGCCCTGCCCGACCGTGAACAGCTCGCTGACCAGCAAACGGCCCACCTTGCCGTGATGCTTCTGGCCGAGAATATGCTTGATCTTGCGGTGGGTCTTGGTGTCGTCGGAGCCATATTGCACCAGATCGAGCCCGTCGGCGCGCACGTCGAACGGCTCCAGCACCTTGTCGTATTTGGCCCCGGCGATGAAGGTTTCGGTCTCGTCGGAGGTGCAGACAATCGTCACCTTGGCGCCAACCGGCACATAGACGCCTTCCGGTTCGCCGTCCCAGACATCGACACCGCGGTTTCCCAGCTTGGCGTAGGAGATACCCTCGACCTCGACATCGACCGTGCCGGTGGCGGGCACGATGCAGGTCTCATAGCCCGGCACCTGATAGGCGAAGGCCTCGCCCTTCTTCAGCTTGACGATGTTGAAATAGTTGAGCGGAACCCAGGCATCCTCGACATCGACAATCGGCTTGTTCTGATTGTTGTAGGGCGCAATATGCATGGGTCAGATCCTTTCGGGTGTCCGGGCCTCAGACGTGGGTCGGGCCGGGATGGGTGGTGAGGAAAGCCTCGAGTTCGTTGTGATCGGGCATTGCCGGGGCGCAGCCGGGGCGCGAGACGACGATCGAGGCGCAGGCCGAACCGCGCAGTACCGCCTGTTTCATCTCGCTGCCTTCGGACAAGGCGGCCAGCAGGCCGGCCATGAAACTGTCGCCTGCGCCAGTGGGTTTGAGTGCCTTGACCGGGAAGATGCCGGTGCGCAGCTCCTCGCCGCCGGCAAAGGTGACGGCGCCCTCGGGCCCCATCTTGTAGACGACGATCTCGGCGCTGGAACCGGCCAACTCGCGCGCCTTGTCGAGACCCTTGTCGATGCCGCCGGCCATGAAACCGAACTCCTCGTCATTGCCGACAATCACATCGGCCATGGAGCCTGCGCGCGAGAGCACATCCGCCGCCACCTCGGCAGACGGCCAGGAATAGGGCCGGTAATCGACATCGAAGATGATCGGCAGGCCGGCGGCGCGCGCCAGCTCGAACGCCCGAAAGCTGGCCGAGCGTGACGGCTCAGCCGCAAACACGGTGCCTGCGGTGATCAGCGCGCCATGTTGGCTGTAATCAACTGCCTCGACATCGACGATGTCCATCTGGAAATCGGCGGCATTGTTGCGGTAGATGACGCTCTGGTGTTCCTCGATCCGGGTCTCGTAGACAGCTAGCGAGGTGCGGCATTCGCCCGTGATCTTGTGCACATGGGTCCGGTCAACGCCGTAATGATCGAGCTGATTGAGACAATACCAGCCGACCGCGTCGTCCGACACTTTCGTCACAAGTGCTGCCTTGCAGCCGAACTTGACCAGGCCCGCGGCGATATTGGCGCTCGAGCCGCCCATCGCCACCATCATCGATGTCGCGTCGCGCGTCCGGGTGCCTGAGGGATCGGGCGACAGATCCATGCCGACACGTCCGATCACCAGAAAATTGCGCGCCTTGATCCCGTCTAGAACGCTCATGTCGCCCACCCCTGCCGGATTGATTCTTGCGAGGTTCGCATCGGTTCAAACACCCTTGCGTTGGCCTGGAGCGAGTGGCTTGCGACTGCTCACGCGCGGCCATTGTTACGAATAGGCAGTTGCGGTGGCTGAAAATGCCGCTTGCGAAACATTGCGTCCGAAGATACAAAATTTGCAACCGGTTGCAAACTGAATATCGATACGGGTCCGATTATGCGTGAGATTGGCGTTGGCATTGTTGGCGGCGGCTATATGGGCAAGGCTCATGCCGTGGCCATGGCAGCCGTCGGCGCCGTCTTCGACACCGTGCTGCGCCCGCGGCTTGAGATGGTCTCGGCCGGTTCGCCGGAGTCAGCCGAGCGCTACCGCTCAGCCTATGGCTTCAACCGTGCGGCCGCGGACTGGCAGGAGCTTGTGGCCGATCCGAAGGTCGAGGCCATTGTCATCGCCTCGCCGCAATCCACCCACCGCGCCATTGCCGAGGCAGCCTTCGCGCTCGGCAAGCCGGTGCTGTGCGAAAAACCCATGGGCGCGACGCTGGGCGAGAGCCGCGCTATGGTCGAGGCCGCGGAAAAGAGCGGCGCCGCCAACATGGTCGGTTTCAACTATATCCGCACGCCTGCCAGCCAGTTCGCCCGGCAGCTGATCGCCGAGGGCGTCATCGGCGAAATCACCTGGTTTCGTGGCGAACACACCGAAGATTTTCTCGCCGACCCGCAAACACCTGCCAACTGGCGCACCGAAGGCCAGGCCAATGGCACCATGGGTGATCTCGCGCCGCACATGATCAACGCCGCGCTCGCGCTGGTCGGGCCGATTAAGTCACTGATTGCCGAGATCGAGACGGTGCATGCAACCCGGCCCGGCGGTTCGGTCGGCAATGACGATCAGGGCCAGATGATGTGCCGCTTTGCAAACGGCGCCATGGGGCAGATGCATTTCAGCCGCATCGCCACCGGCCGCAAGATGGGCTACGCCTACGAGATTACCGGCACAAAAGGCGCGATCCGCTTTGACCAGGAAGACCAGAATGCACTCTGGCTCTACCGAATGGACGAGCCGGAGGCTGTGCGCGGTTTCAGGAAGATCCTCACCGGCCCGGCGCATCCCAACTATCTGGCATTCTGCCAGGGGCCTGGCCACGGCACCGGCTACCAGGACCAGATTACAATCGAGGCGCGGGATTTCCTGCGCGCCATCGAGACCGGCAAACCGGTCTGGCCGACATTCCGCGACGGCCTCGCGGTCAACGAAATCGTGGCGGCGGCCTTCGCCTCGTCACGCAGCAGGTCATGGCACACGCTCGCCGGAGACGCGTAAGCGGAGGGGAAGGACACATGACGATACAGATAGGCAACGCCCCCTGCTCGTGGGGGGTGGAGTTTGCGGACGACCCGCGCAACCCGGCTTGGCAGACCGTGCTCAAGCAATGCGCCGAGGCTGGCTACACCGGCATTGAACTCGGCCCCGTCGGCTTCATGCCGGAAGACCCGGCCGTGCTCTCGGAAGCGCTTTACGAAAACCGGCTCGAACTGATCGGCGGCGTCGTGTTCCGCGCCTTTCACGACGCCAGCCAGCGGGATGACGTGATGGATGGCGCGGTCAGGACCTGCAAGGCGCTCACGGCCCATGGCGCCAGGCACCTGGTACTGATCGACTCGATCTCGCCGCGCCGCGCCCCCACCGCTGGCCGTGCCGATGAGGCCGAGCAGATGGACCAGGCCGAATGGTCCGCCTTCCGCGAACGCATCGCCACCGTGGCAAAGATGGGGGCCGAGGAATACGGCCTCACCGTCGGCATCCACGCCCATGCGGCGGGCTTTATCGATTTCGAACCGGAGCTTGAACGGCTGCTTGACGAGGTCGATGAGAAAACCCTCAAAATCTGCTTCGACACCGGCCACCATTCCTATGCGGGTTATGATCCGGTGGCCTTCATGAAGCGCCATATCGACCGGATCTCCTACATGCATTTCAAGGACATCGACCCGAAGGTCAAAGCGGCGGCAATTGCCAGCCGTACCGGTTTCTACGATGCCTGCGGCCAGGGCATTTTTTGCAATCTCGGCGATGGCGATGTTGACTTCCCGGCCGTGCGGCAGATCCTGCTCGACCATGGTTTCGAGGGCTGGTGCACGGTGGAACAGGATTGCGACCCGCTGCTCGACCCCGATCCGGTCGGCGACGCCAAGGCCAACCGCGCCTATCTGCAATCCATCGGATTTTGAGTGAGGACAATTTCATGACAAAGCTCAAATGGGGAATGATCGGCGGCGGTGAAGGCAGCCAGATCGGCCCGGCCCACCGGCTTGGCGCCGGTCTTGATGGCGAATTCGAATTCACTGCCGGTGCTCTCGATCACCGTCCCGAGGCAGGCAGGGATTATGGCCAGCGGCTGGGTCTGGCTCCCGACCGCGCCTATGGCGACTGGCGCGAGATGCTGGAGGGCGAGCGTAACCGCCCCGATAGGATCGATCTGGTCACCGTGGCGACGCCCAACGCCACCCATTACGAGATCACCAAGGCCTATCTCGAAGCAGGCTTTCACGTGCTGTGCGAAAAGCCGATGACCATGACCATCGCTGAAGGCGAGGATATTGTCCGCACCGCCCGGGCCACCGGAAGGATCTGCGCGGTCAATTACGGCTATTCCGGCTATTCGCTGGTGCGCCACATGAAGGCGATGGTGGCCCGCGGCGACCTGGGCCAGATCCGGCTGGTCAAGGCCGAATTCGCCCATGGTCACCATGCCGACGCCGCCAATGCTGACAATCCGCGGGTGCGGTGGCGCTATGATCCGTCCCAGGCCGGTGTTTCGGCGCAATTCGCCGATTGCGGCATCCACGCGCTTCACATGGCGAGCTTCGTTACCGGGCAAGAGGTGGAAAAACTCTCCGCCGACACCGTCTCCTGCATTCCAAGCCGGGTGCTCGAGGACGATGCCATGGTCAATTTCCGTTTGTCAGGCGGCACCGTCGGGCGACTGTGGACCTCGTCCATCGCCATCGGCCGCCAGCACGGGTTGACGTTGCAGGTGTTCGGTGAAAAAGGCGGGCTCAGATGGGCGCAGGAGCAGCCCAACCAGCTTTTCTGGATGCCGCTGGGCGGACGGTTGCAGACCATCGAGCGCGGCGAGGAGAACCTGTCGCCCGAGGCCGATCGCACCTCCCGCGTCACCATCGGTCACGCCGAAGGCATGCCGCTGGCCTTTGCCAATATTTACAAGGATCTGGCCGAAGCCATCCGCGCGGACAAGGAAGGCCGTGCCATTGACCCCGCCGCCAATCTCTACCCCCGCGCCGAGGACGGCTTGCGCTCGATGGCAGCCGTCTTTGCGGTGGCAGAATCGGGGCTTGCGCACGGCGAATGGGTAGATGCGAGGCCGCCGATGTTTCGGTAAACGCCGGAGCAGGCACTACAGATGAGAAGATGCCGACGTCCGCGCGGTTGATTGGCCGCGCGGGTCTATAGCATCGATCAAACTCTTGGCAGATGCGGCTTAACCCGTCTTCTTCATCTGCTTTGGCGCACCGGTGGCCATATCGGTGCCGGTGTAGCTGAGCCCGGCCTCCTTCCACGCGCCGAAGCCGCCTTCCATGTGGGCGACGCGGTCATGATCAGCCGCGAGGTACTTCTCGGCGACCTTCTTCGAGCGTGCTCCCGAGCCGCAATGAAACACGATGCGCTTGTCGGTCTGTCCCGGCATGTGCGTCGGCTGAAATGCCTGCATCGGCGCCAGCAGCGCCCCTTCGATGCGCTCGAAGCTGTATTCCTGCGGCGTGCGCACGTCGATCAGCACGATTTCGTCCCGCGCGAAAGCGTCAGCCGCCTCCTGCGCAGTCCAGGTTTCAAGCGTGCCATTGGCAAGTGGTTCGGTTTTCATGAGGTCTCTTTCTCAAATCGGTTGAGTGGAATTTTCAGATAGCTCTCGCCATCGCTTTCAGGCTCGGGCGGACGCCCTGCCCTCAGATTCATCTGCAGCACGTGCAGCATCCGATCCGGCAGCGCCAGGGTCCGGTCGCGATCTTCACGCAGGCTTATATAGGCATCTTTAGATGTATCGCCAGCAAGATGCTTGTTTTCGCGCCGCTGCTCGACTGCGGTGGACTCCCAAGCTGGATCTTCCCGCTCGTCGGTGCCGTAATCATGGCCGATGAACAGCCGCGTCTCGTCGCCAAGCGACAGGATCTCTTGCAGGCTGTCATAGAGTTCGCCGGCCGAACCACCCGGGAAATCCGCGCGTGAGGTTCCCACATCCGGCTGCATGAAGGTGTCATTGACGAAGGCCGCATCCGAACCCACCACATAGGTGATGGAGCCCAGCGTATGGCCCGGCGTCAGCATCACCCGCACCGGCAGCGAACCGATCCTGAACTCGTCGCCATCGGCGAATAGCCGGTCGAAATCCTTTTCGGGCGCAAAGGCTTCGGGCAAGTGGTAGAGGTCGCGCCACAGCTCTGCGATTTCGCACACCTTCTCGCCTATCGCATTCGGCGCTCCGAGCTGCTGTTTCAGCCACGATGACGCCATCAGATGATCGGCATGCGGATGGGTATCGAGGATCCACTCGATCTCGATGTTGTGCTTTTGCGCGAACCGCAGGATCTCTTCCGCACCACTGGTGTCCGTGGTCGCCTGCGCCGGATCAAAGCCCATCACAACGTCGATCAATGCCCCTTTGCCGGTGTCCGGGTCGGACATCAGGTACTGGATGCTGCCGGTGTCCTCGTCGTAAAAGCCGGTGACATCCGGCGATCCGGGCCCGCGCGACGGGCTTGTCTTGTGCAAGGTCATGCTTCCTCCTTTCATATCTCGTTTTCTAAATGTTTGAGCCGAGAGAAGGTTCCGCCTTGCAGGCATAACGCTGGTTATTGCCGCTCCAGTCAGTCCCGATGCGGGTGGCCGTGATCGTGATGATCGTGCTCTAATCCACCAGCGTCAGCGTCGCCGATTGCATCCGCCCCGATGCAGGCATGCAGCGCGCATTCGATCTCCAGCGTCGTGTGGCCAAGCCCGAAATCCTGCTTCAGCGCGGACTTCACCGCCTGCTTGATTGCGTCAGCCTCGCCCCAGCGGCCGGCATCGATGACAAGATGCGCGTCCAGCGCCGCCTCGTGCTCCTGCATCTGCCACACATGCAGATGGTGCACTCCGGTGACACCGTCGGTGGCTTCGATGGTCCTGAGGACTTCGCCCGCATGCAGTTCCGGCGGGCTGCCCAGCATCAGGATACGAATGACGCCGCCAATCTCGGAAAACGACATCCACAGGATGTAGCCGGCGATCGCAAGCGTCACCAGCGGATCGACAATGTGCCAGTCGAACAGGATGACCAGGGTGCCGGCAAAGATGACCGCCACCGAGCCGAGCGCATCGGCGACATTGTGCAGGAACGCGGCGCGAATGTTTACGCTGTCTTTCGACAGCGACCAGGTCAGCAAGGCAGTCACCAGATCGACCAGCAGTGCAAGGCCGGCAATGATGACCACGAGCCAGCCATCAACGCCCGACGGCTCGATGAACCGCATCACCGCCTCGTAGATCAGATACAGTCCGATAACGATCAGCGTGGTGTAGTTGATAAGTGCTGCCACCACCTCGGCCCGGCCATAGCCGAAGGTCATGTTTTCGTCAGCCGGACGACGGGAGATCTTGCGGGCGAAGAAGGCAATCACCAGCGACAGCGCATCGGAAAGATTGTGCACTGCATCGGCAATCATCGCCAGGCTGCCCGAAAGGATGCCGCCGATGATTTGCGCAACCGTCAGCCCGAGATTGACGATCACCGCCCAGAGCACGCGGGCGTCGCCGGCATCCGGATCGACGTGGTGATGATGATGGCCTGCCATGATTGCTGTCCTCGAGTTCGGGATGTCCTACCGCTCTCTGTGTAATCCCTCCAGCGGCTAGAGGTACAAGCGAAAAGTCCGTTTCCGGTCCAGACCTGGAAACACTGTGTCGCCACGAATTTGTTTTGTGCCAGGCCGATGCCCACATAAAACGGCCGAAACCTTATGAAGGATACCGGCAAAGGGCGCCAGACGTGAGCAAATTCAACTATCCGGCATTTCCAACCGCGCATGGCTACATGTCCGAAAAGATCCAGCAGGATTACATTGCCTTTGCTGTCAGCAACCGGTTGCTGCCGACCGACGCGCACCGGATCGCCGAGATCGTCTCGCTCGATGCCTCCGATGACATAGCCAAGCCGATCCAGTTCTGGCAGTTGTTCTCCGTGCTTGGCGCCGAGCGGATCGTCAGGATCGTCGAGGATTTCTACAGACGCGTGTTCGCCGATGAGGAGTGGTTCGTCTCGGTGTTTGCCCGCGTCGGCGGCGTCCGTCACCACATCAACACCCAGGCCTCGATGTGGGTCGATGTGATGGGTGGCGGACCCTATTACCACGGCGCCGATTTCCGGCTCAATTTCCACCACACCCACAACGCCATCCAGCTGATGACCGAACGCGGCGCCGAGCGCTGGACCAGGCTCATGCTGGACACGCTGGAGGACTCCACACAGCACATGACCAATGATCCGCGGGTTCGCCCGGCACTCAACACCTTCCTGAGCTACTTCATGGAAAAATACGCCCGGGAATTCGGTTTTGAAAACAACAGCGTGTTCGGAGAACTCAATCCCCCGGTCAGGCGCAAGATCAACTTCATGAAGATGAGCAGCGATGCGATTGAGGCGATGACGGAGCAAGAGCTTCGCGAAGCGCTGGCCGAGCATGGCGTTGACGTCTCGCTCTATCCTGGCAAGGCCGATCTTGTGAACAAGGCACAGATGCTGTGATCCATGGCCCAGGCGGGGCCGACGTCAACGGACCGGCCGCAGTGTTCCCCGTTCGATCACCCGGCACGGAAACAGCCGTGCTTCGGGATAGCGGTCCGGGTCTTCCAGCATCGAGGCAATCAGCTCGATCGAGGACTCGATGATCTGGCTGATCGGCTGGCGGATGGTGGTCAGGTTGATGTTTTCCCAGCCGGCCATTTCCATGTCATTGAGCCCGATCAGGCCGATGTCACCCGGCACCTTCAGGCCACTTTCGGTGACCGCGCTCAAAGCGCCGATCGACAATACGTCATCGCCGCAGAAATAGGCTTCCGCCGGACGGTCCTCGAGACGCTTGAGCATTTCCGCCCGTCCTGCATTGAAGGAATAGGCCTCGGCAAAACTGTGCCGCACGGAGATGTCGGGATGGCGCTGTAGTTCCTCGATGAAGCCGCGGAAACGGTCCTGGGTCGAGGTGGCGCTTTCGGGGCCACCGAGAAATGCCACATCGCGGTAACCGCGGCACACGAGCTCCCGCGCCGCCATCCGCCCACATTCCACATTGTCGACGCCGACGACGTGCACATCGGGCAAACTGGCGTAACGGCCGAAGCTGTTGACCACCGGCATGCCGGCATCGCGAAACGACTTGGCGAAATCCGGCGGCAGCGTCGACGAGGCCACCACCACGCCGTCGACCGAATACTGCCTGAGCATGCGGATCGACTGTGCCGGATCGGTCTCGTTTGACAAATTGACCAGCAGCGGCCGCAATCCGCGGTCCTGCAGGCCGCGGGTAAACAGGTCGAAGACTTCGAGAAAGATCGGGTTGTGAAAATTGTTCGACACCAGCCCGATCAGCTTGGTCCGCCCGGTGGTCAGGCTCGAGGCCAGCGCGTTGGGACTGTAACCGAGTTCATCGGCCGCCTTTTCAACCTTTCTGCGCATGCTGGGCGACACCGATGCGCCGACGGTAAAGGTCCGCGACACGGCCGCGCGTGAGACCCCTGCCCGTTCGGCAACATCCTTCAGCGTGGGCGGCATTGATCGTCGTCTCCTGTTCACCCGGGTCGATCGTCAGCATTAGTGCCCAGAAAACCCCGCGAAAGCAAGGTTTTCGGGCATTGCTTGCAACCGGTTGCAGCATAGATCAAGGGGTGTTGCTCGCGTCGGGATATCTCCGACGGCAATGCTCGCATTGCGGCGCCGTCCGATCCGGCCCTTCCATCATCGACGTGAAATGAATGGCGTGTCCCCGCGGGGACCATGTGTTTCTGCTGCAGGTTTTCGCTTCGGGCTTTCGAATCGAGCGCGTTTTATTTCCTTTCTTTCGGGTGCAGCCGCGATCAAGCGGCCTTCACTGCGGTGATCGTGGTCCTGGTGCTTGCCCGTTTTCCACACCTGAAGCCGGAGATTTTATGCAAAAGCATGAAATTCTATCAGCCGCAGGGCTTGCCATTTGACCGGCAAGTCAGAATAGTCAGGCCGAAAAAAGTGAAAAGTCGAACGGGAGGAAGACCATGACTTTGAAATCCATTCTCTTGAGCACCATTGCCGGTGTGGCCCTGACCATTGCCGCACCGCTCTCCGCATCCGCCGCCGACTGCGAGCGCGGCACGCTGGATGAACGTTATTGCGATGTCGACGGCGACCTGATTGCCGACATTCCGAGCGATGAATCGGAGCTTCTTGATCCCGATACGCTGATCTTCGCCTACACACCGGTGGAAGACCCGGCCGTCTACAAGGAAGCCTGGTCGGACTTTCTGACCCATCTCGACAAGGTCACCGGCAAGAAATCGGTGTTCTTCCCGGTTCAGTCCAACGCCGCCCAGATCGAAGCCATGCGCTCGGGCCGCCTGCACATTGCCGGCTTCAACACCGGCTCCAACCCGCTGGCCGTCAACTGCGCCGGCTTCCGCCCCTTCACCATCATGGCGTCTGAAGACGGCGGCTTCGGCTACGAGATGGAAATCATCACCTACCCCGATTCCGGCATCGAAAAGGTCGAGGACATCAAGGGCAAGGATCTCGCCTTCACCTCGGAAACCTCGAACTCCGGCTTCAAGGCACCGTCCGCGATCCTGAAGGCCGACTACAACATGTCTGCCGGCACCGACTTCAATCCGGTGTTCTCGGGCAAGCACGACAACTCGATCCTCGGCGTTGCCAACAAGGATTACCCGGCAGCAGCCATCGCCAACTCGGTGATGCACCGCATGATCGAGCGCGAGGTGATCACGTCCGATCAGGTCAAGTCGATCTACAAGTCGCAGACTTTCCCGACCACCGGCTTCGGCACGGTCTACAACCTCAAGCCAGAGCTTCAGGAGAAGATCAAGGAAGCCTTCTTCACCTTCCCGTGGGAAGGCTCGTCGCTGAAGAAGGAATTCGAAAAGTCAAACGAAGGTCAGTTCCTTGAAATGAACTACAAGGAATTCTGGGACGTGATCCGCAAGATCGACGCCGCCAACGGTGTCGAATACACCTGCGGCTAATCCCCTTCCCTCTGGCGCCGCGTATTCACGCGGCGCCGCCTTCCTTTCGTGACGGGGCCCCATGCTCGAACTCAAGAACCTGACCAAGACCTATCGCACCGGCGACAAGGCACTCCAGAACGTGACGCTGACAATTCCGAAGGGCCAGGTCATGGCCCTGATCGGCCCGTCGGGCGCCGGCAAATCGACGCTGATCCGCTGCATCAACCGGCTGGTCGAGCCGACCGAGGGCAGCGTCATCCTCGACGGCACCAACATCACCACCCTGGGTTCCGGCGCGCTGCGCAAGATGCGCCGCAAGATGGGCATGATCTTCCAGCAATACGCGCTGGTCGAACGCCTCACCGTGATGGAAAACGTGCTCTCCGGACGTCTTGGCTATGTCGGCTTCTGGCGCTCCTATTTCCGCAAATATCCTCAGGCCGATATCGACGAGGCATTTCGCCTTCTCGACCGGGTCGGCCTTCTCGCCATGGCCGACAAGCGCGCCGACGAACTCTCAGGCGGACAGCGCCAGCGCGTCGGCATCGCCCGCGCCCTGATCCAGGATCCGCGCCTGTTGTTGGTCGACGAGCCGACCGCCTCGCTCGATCCCAAGACCTCGCGCCAGATCATGCGATTGATCTGCGAGTTGTGCGCAGAACGCGATCTTGCCGCCGTCATCAATATTCACGATGTGGCGCTGGCGCAGATGTTCGTCGAGCGCATTGTCGGCCTCAAGGCAGGCGAACTCGCCTTTGACGGCAAGCCGACCGAAATGACCGAAGACGTGCTGACCAGCATATATGGCGAAGAAGACTGGCACGCCACCATCCGCGACGTGGATGACGAGGACGCCGATGTCGAGGAACCTGCAGCATGACTGCGGCCACCCTTGATGCGCGGCTAGGCACCACCTGGAAAAAGCCGCCGCTGATCACCAACCCGGCCCTGCGCTGGGGCCTATTCATCGGCGCAGCCATCTACATCGTGCTCGCCGTCGCCTCGATCGACGTCAACTGGTCACGCGTTGCCGAAGGCTTGAGCCGTGGCTGGGCCTTCATTACCTCGTTCTTCAATCCCGATTTCACCTCGCGCGGCAGCGACATCTGGGACGGAATCCTTGAGAGCATCATCATCACCATCACCTCGACGGTGGTGGGCATTCTGATCTCGATCCCGATCGGCCTTGGTGCTGCCGGCAACATCGCGCCACTGCCGGTCTATCTGGTCTGCCGCGCCATTGTTGCGCTGTCGCGGGCCTTGAACGAGATCATCGTCGCCATCTTGCTGGTGGCGATCTTCGGCTTCGGCCCGCTCGCAGGCTTCCTCACCCTCTCCTTTGCCACCATCGGCTTCCTCGCCAAGCTCCTGGCCGAGGACATCGAGGAAATGGACAAGGTGCAGGCGGAAGCCATCCGCGCCACCGGTTCGACCTGGATGCAATGGATCAATTACGGCGTTCAGCCGCAGGTGATGCCACGCCTGATCGGCCTGTCGATGTACCGTCTCGACATCAATTTCCGCGAATCCGCGGTGTTGGGACTGGTCGGCGCCGGCGGTATCGGGGCGACACTCAACACCGCCTTCGACCGTTATGAATTCGACACCGCGGCGGCGATCCTCTTGATCATCATCGTCACCGTCATGGCGCTGGAATATCTCTCCGGCATCATCAGGGCAAAGGTGCAATAATGCCGGTATCAACTGACGCACAGGGCGCCAAAATCTGGCAATTGCGCAACCGCAAGCAGACGCTCACCCGCTGGGCGGTTTATCTCGCCGCAGTCGCCATCTTCATGTGGTGCTGGCAGCGGATTTCCGAGGCCACCACCTGGTTCTTTGTCTGGGATGCGCCGCGGATTGCAGCCGACATCGGCGGCCGTGCCTGGCCACCGCGCTGGTCCTATATGGACAATCTTTGGGGCCCGCTCTGGGACACGCTCAACATGGCGACGCTGGGCACCCTGCTGGCGCTGGTCATGGCGGTGCCGGTGGCTTTCCTCGCGGCCCGCAACACCACCCCGAGCACCATGTTCATCCGTCCGATCGCGCTGTTCATCATCGTGGCGACCCGCTCGATCAACTCGCTGATCTGGGCGCTTCTGCTGGTCGCCGTGATCGGCCCCGGCGTGTTTGCCGGATTGCTGGCGATTGCCTTCCGCTCGATCGGCTTCTGCGCCAAGCTGCTCTATGAGGCGATCGAGGAGATCGACCACACCCAGGTCGAGGCGATCACCGCGACCGGCGCCAGCCGCTGGCAGGTGATGGCGTACGGCATCGTGCCGCAGATCATGCCCGCCTTTGCCGGCATCAGCGTGTTCCGCTGGGACATCAACATCCGTGAATCCACCGTCCTCGGCCTTGTCGGGGCCGGTGGCATCGGGCTGCAGCTGCAATCCTCGCTCAACACCCTTGCCTGGCCGCAGGTGACGCTGATCCTGATCGTCATCCTGGCGGCCGTCGTGATCGGCGAATGGGTATCCGCCAAGGTGCGCGGAGCCATCATTTGAGCACTGGCGCAGCAATCCTTGAAGGCGCGGACACGGCTGTCGCCTTTACCGAATACGAATCCGTGCGCCACCGTTTGCCGGCTCCGCGCGCACCGATGGCCCCGGTCCGCGCAGAGCATCTGGACGCCATCGCCGATCATTTCGACGTCTTTCTGCTCGATGCCTTCGGCGTGCTCAACATCGGCGAGAGCGCCATTCCCGGCGTGGTCGACCGCGTCAACGGATTGCGCGCACGCGGCAAGCAGGTGCTCGTGGTCACCAATGCCGCCGGCTACCCCTCCTCGGTGCTGCATGAGCGCTACCGGCGGCTTGGCTACAGCTTTGAGACCTCGGACGTGGTGTCGAGCCGGATGGCGCTGCTCAAGGGCCTGAGCAACCATGCGCACCGCAAGTGGGGCCTGGTTGCGGCTCCGAAATTCGGCCGCGAGGAACTGCCCGAAGGCGCGGTCTTTCTTGAGGACGATCCGGCTGCCTATGCTGAAGCCGAAGGCTTTCTGATGCTCGGCGCATCGGCCTGGAGCGAGACCCGGCAGGCGCTGCTTGAACAAGCGCTCAAGGACAAGCCGCGCGAGCTGCTGGTCGGCAATCCCGATCTGGTCGCCCCGGTGGAATCGGGCCTGTCGCGCGAACCCGGCCACTATGCCCACCGGCTGGCCTCGGCCACGGGTGTTGAACCGTTGTTTTACGGCAAGCCCTTCCCTGCGATCTTTGACCTGGCGCGTGAACGGATCCGCCCGGGCACGCCCGATGATCGCGTGGTCATGGTCGGCGACACGCTGCACACCGATATTCTCGGCGGCAGCGCGGCCGGGTTCCGCACCGCCCTGATCCAGGGCTACGGCTTCTTCGATGGCGCCGATCCGGATGCCTCGATTGCCGGCTGCGGCATCACGCCCGACTTCATTCTCGACCGCCCCTGAACGGTCCGGACCGCAAGGCCTCAGCTCTGAACACGGCTGCGCCGGTTTCACCCGGCACTCTTGATGCACGTCAAGGCGGCAATATCCGCGGCTTCTATGATCCCTCCCGAACAGCCTGTTTCAATCAGCCTCCGGGAGGGCCCCATGTCCGCAGCCAACAAGAATGTCATCTGGTTTGAAGATCTGTCGCGCGGCGATGTCGGCCTTGTCGGCGGCAAGAACTCGTCGCTGGGTGAAATGGTCCAGCAGCTGGGCGAAAAAGGCATCGATGTGCCGCCGGGCTTTGCCACCACCTCCGATGCCTTCCGCGCCTTCATCAAGGCCAACAATCTCAACGAGGTGATCGCCGAGGCGATGGTGATGCTCGATTCGGGCAAGCGCACGCTGGCCGAAACCGGCAAGGCCGTTCGCGCGGCAATCGTCGCGGGTGACTGGCCCGACGACATCCGCGAGGCGATCCTTTCGGCTTACCGGGAACTTTCCGAACGCACCGGCAACACCGAGTTGTCCGTCGCCGTCCGCTCATCCGCAACCGCCGAAGACCTGCCCGACGCCAGCTTTGCCGGCCAGCAGGAAACCTATCTCAATGTCCGCGGCGAAGACGCCCTGCTGTCGACCTGCCGCCGCTGCTACGCCTCGCTGTTTACCGACCGGGCGATCACCTACCGCAAGATCCAGGGTTTTGATCACAACCAGGTGGCGCTCTCGATCGGCGTGCAGCTGATGGTGCGCTCCGACATCGGCGGCTCCGGCGTGATGTTCTCCATCGACACCGAATCCGGCTTTGACAAGGTGGTGTTGATCAACGCCGCCTGGGGCCTGGGTGAGAACGTGGTGCAGGGCGCGGTCACCCCGGACGAATATGAGGTCTTCAAGCCCTTGCTCGACACACCCGGCCTCAAACCGATTGTCGAGAAGACCTGCGGCGCCAAGGAGATCAAGATGATCTACGCAGGCGCAGAGGGCGGAGAGACGAAGAACGTACCGACCTCGAAGGCCGAGCGCGGCGCCTATGTGCTCTCCGATGAGGAAATCCTCAATCTCGCCCGCCAGGCGGCTACCATCGAGAAGCATTACGGCCAGCCGATGGACATGGAATGGGCCAAGGACGGCGAAACCGGCAAGCTCTACATCGTCCAGGCGCGGCCCGAGACTGTGCAATCGCGCATCGATGTGACGGCACTCAAGACCTACACGATCGGCAAGACCGGCAAGCCCCTGATCACCGGCCTGAGCGTCGGCGCCGCCGTCCGCGCCGGGCGCGTCTGCATGATCGAGAACGTCAAGGACATCGACAAGTTCATCGACGGCTCGATCCTGGTGACCTCGACCACCGACCCCGACTGGGTGCCGATCATGAAGCGCGCCACGGCCATCATCACCGACCACGGCGGACGCACCTCGCATGCGGCCATTGTCAGCCGCGAACTGGGGCTTCCGGCTATTGTCGGCACCGGCAACGCCACCCATGTCCTGCACGACCAGCAGGAAGTCACCATCTCCTGCGCCGGCGGCGAAGACGGCACGGTTTATGAAGGCATAGCCGAATACGAGGTGCATGACGTCCATCTCGACCACGTCCCCCAGACCAAGACGCGCATCATGCTCAACCTCGCCGATCCTTCGGCGGCGTTCCGCTGGTGGCGGTTGCCCGCTGAGGGCGTCGGCCTGGCGCGCATGGAGTTCGTGGTCAATTCGGCTGTCCGCGTGCATCCGATGGCGCTGGTGCATTTCGACACCCTCAAGGACGAAGCGGCCAAGGCCGAAATCGCCGAGCTGACCCGGCGCTATGACAACAAGGCCGACTACTTCGTCGAGACCCTGGCCCGCGGCCTGTCGCGTATTGCAGCTGTCGCCTACCCCAAGCCCGTGATCGTGCGCATGAGCGATTTCAAGACCAATGAATATGCCGAGCTTCTCGGCGGCCACGCTTTCGAGCCGAAGGAAGAAAACCCGATGATCGGCTTCCGCGGCGCCTCGCGCTACTATTCCGACAACTACCGCGAGGGCTTTGCGCTCGAATGCAAGGCGATCAAGATGCTGCGCGAGGAGATGGGCTTCGACAATGTCGTGGTCATGATCCCGTTCTGCCGCTCGCCCGACGAGGCCGACAAGGTGCTCTCCGTGATGGCTGACAATGGCCTCAAGCGTGGCGAGAACGGGCTTCAGGTCTACGTCATGGGCGAGATCCCCTCCAATGTCATCCGCGCCGCTGAATTCGCTGAACGCTTCGACGGCTTCTCCATCGGCTCGAACGATCTGACCCAGCTGACGCTCGGCGTCGACCGCGATTCCGGCGAACTGGCCGACCTGTTCAGCGAGGACGATCCGGCGGTGATCTGGATGATCGAAACCTTGATCGAACGGGCCCATTCGGCCGGTGCCAAGGTCGGGCTCTGCGGCCAGGCGCCCTCCAACAACCCCGCATTCGCAAAACTGCTGGTGCAGGCCGGCATCGACACCATCTCGGTCACGCCCGACAGTTTCGTGGCGGTGAAGGAGAATGTTGCCGAGGCGGAAAAATCAGCGAAATAAGTACGCGCTCCTTCGCAAGACCAGATTGAAACCACCTGCCCTGTTGTGTGATGGTCGCCACCATGTCTGATATCCTGACCATCACACTCAATCCGGCCTACGACGTGTCGACCGAGGTCTACACGGTTGCGCCCGGCCCGAAACTGCGCTGCGAGCCACCGCGTTTTGATCCCGGTGGCGGCGGCGTCAATGTCAGCCGCGCAGTCTCGCGGCTTGGCGGTGTGTCTACCGCTTTCGTCGCACTTGGCGGCCAGACAGGGGCCATGTTCCATTCTCTGCTCGACGCCGAGGATTTCGAGGTGGCGCAGTTCGAGATCAAGGGCAACACGCGCCAGTCTCTCGCGGTCATCGAGACCTCGACCAGGCAGCAATACCGCTTTCAACTGCCCGGGCCGGACTGGTCGCCCGAGCAGACGGCAGCGATGCTGGAGCATTTGCGGCCACATCTCGGCCGCGGCCGGATCGTGGTGATGTCGGGCAGCCTGCCGCCCGGTGTGCCCGCAGACATTTCGTCGACCGTCAACCGCCTGGCCGTCGAGTGCGGAGCACGGCTGATCCTCGATACCTCCGGCGCTGCTCTGATGGCGGCGGCGGCCAATTCCGGCCCGCCTTTTGCCTTGCTCAGGATGGATGGCGCGGAAGCTGCCGAAGTCTCGGGGCGGACATTCACGTCCCCTGCCGAGCTTGCTGATTACGGGCTCGAGCTGGTCCGCGCCGGCGTCGCAGAACAGCTGGTGATGTCCATGGGCGCCAGCGGAACCGTCGGTGTATCGGCGAGTGAACGTTTCTTCTGCCAGCCGCCAAAGCTCGAGACATTGAGCGCCATTGGTGCCGGTGACAGCATGGTCGCGGCCATCGCGCTCGAACTGTCGCGCGGCGGAAATCTGGCAGACGCCGTTCGCCATGGCGTTGCCGCCGCCGGCTCCGCCGTCCTCACCCCCGCAACGGAACTCTGCTCCAGGGCCACGGCGGACGAAATACTGGGGCAGGTGGTGACACGCCAGATCTGACGAGCCCGGGACCGCCAACCATGGACTGGCCAGTTTGGGCCGCCGTCGTTTTCACTCGGCAATCGCTGTTACAACGCCCGCGTCGAGAAGCTCTTCGGCGCCGGGATACCACATGCTTCCAGGCGTGGCGGAATGCATGCGGGCTACAAAGCTCTGCTCCACTCCGGCGGCCAGGAAGAGCGCCTTGTCCTTGCTCTCCTCGCCCCGGGGGTCAGCGCCCAGCACATCGTAATCGGCCTCGATCTTGTACTGATGAAACCCGAGCCTGGCCCCGGACTTCAACTGCCGCTCCCGCCCGCCTATGAAGGCGGTCGTACAGGCCGAGGCGCATTCATCCGTCACCGTGGTGGAAAGACCATTGTCGCGGAAGATGCGGGCGAGACCGCGGGCCTCGTAGATGTTGCCGCCCACGCTCGAAAGCACCACCTCCCGGATTCCGGGATCGTGTGCAAGTGCGGCCGCGAAACGCTTGCTGACACCCAGTTCAAGCGTACCGCTGATCAGAACGACACCGCCTGGCTGACCGGAAATGAGGTACTTGCCGCTGCGCTCCCTCTCCATCTCCTCGGCAAAACTTTCGAATTCCGGCACTTCCAGCGTCATCTGCCAGGCCTGCAGCGCGGAACTGGCGGTCAGCCAGAAGGCCACCAGCACACCGAGCTGCGCGCCCCAGTGCAGCGCGATCGCGCCATGCTGCCGGATATGCGCCTCCCCTGCCCGGATAACACCCGTTGCCTGCCAGACGAAGACGATGCCATGCAGGAGGACCACGGCCGTCAGCACTGCCGGCGCCCAGTCATGATAGTCCTGGTAGGCTGCCGGGCGTGCCAGTTCCTGCAACGCAAGAAGGGCAGCACGAATACCCAGCAGATTGACGAAGAACGACCACGCCAGCCCCTGTTCTCCACGCCAGTGGGCAGTGATGTAGCGTTGGATGGCAGCAACTGACATGCAGGCAGGATATCACACACTGCATCTGTTCAAACCGCACAATGCGGCCAGGCAGGCACTATCCCGAAAGTCGAACACAAGGACCCACGCGCTTGCGGCGCGATGCGGATCCGGAATCAGAAATTCAGCTTCGACGTATACGCAGAAATCACCTCCGCGCTTCCCTTCAGCGCCGCACGTTCGCCCTCGTCCAGATCCGGCATCAAGGTGGCAATGATTCCCTCGCGACCGACGATCCGCGGCAGCGACAGCGGAACGTTCTTGATACCTTCGATCTCTTCGTTGACCTGGGAAACACTCAGCACCGTGCGTTCATCGTCGGTGATCGACTGCACGATGCGGGCGAGACCGGCGCCGATGCCATACCAGGTCGCGCCCTTGCCCTTGATGATGGTGTAGGCAGCACCGCGGACCTCTTCGGCAATACGGGACCGGGTTGCCTGATCGAGCGGACGGCCGATCTGCTCGGCAAACGAGACGATCGGCACGCTGCCGGCCATGGCGCTCGACCAGACCGCCACCTCGCTGTCGCCATGCTCGCCCAGCACATAGGCATGCACCGAATTGGGCGCGATGCCGAGATGGTCGCCGAGCAGGCTCCTGAGCCGCGCCGTGTCGAGAATGGTGCCGGAGCCGATCACCCGCTCGGGCGCCAGGCCGGAGATCTGACGTGCAGCAAAGGTCATGATATCCACCGGATTGGTGGCGATCAGCAGGATCGCGTCCGGAGCCGCCTGCATCACCCCGCCGATCACGCTGCGGAACACTTCGACATTGCGCTCGAGCAGCGCCAGCCGGTCCTCGCCGGGCTTCTGGGAGACACCGGCGGCTATGACCACCACGGCCGCATCCTCGAGATCGGAGTAATCGCCGGCGTGGATGGCAACCGTGGTGGCAAACGGCACTGCATGGGCAATGTCCTGGGCCTGGGCGCGGGCGAGAGCCGCATCGGCATCCACCAGCACGATTTGAGTGCCGACACCCATCAGCGCCATGGCATAGCCTGCAGCACTGCCCACCATGCCGGTTCCGACGATTCCGATTTTCATCTGGCTTCTGCTCCGAAAATTGATCCGCGCCTGTCTCTTGCGCCGGACAATCTATTAGCAGACCTACCGGCCCGGCGATGTGACAAAGGTCAAATCAGTGGAAAGGCCACCCCTTCCGCCGGGGCCGCATGCACCTCAAAGCAACTGTGCCGGAGGCATCTCGTGCCATGAGACAGCCTGCCTGAAACACAGGACTGGATCTGGCAGGCACCGCGCTGCGAATAGGGAGCGCGGTGCCCGGGACCTCAGGTGTATCAAGACGAGCGGGCGTCTTCTGTGGCGTCGATCGCCTTGCGCAGATAGCCGTCCCGGCCATAGACATCAGCAAAATACTCGACTTTGCCGTTATCATCCGGCCAGGCCGTGAAATAGGCCACGTGCACCGGAATTGTCGAGGACAGTTCTACCCGTTTGTTCTGGCCGCCGGCAATGTGGCTGCCGATATCGTCGACAGAGGTGCCCAGAACCTTTGCGGCCATGGCACGGGGGTCCTGCAGGCGGATGCAGCCATGACTGTAGGCGCGGGTGTCGCGCTCAAACAGCGATTTCGATGGCGTGTCGTGCATATAGATGGCGTGGCTGTTGGGGAACAGGATCTTCAGTTCGCCCAGCGCGTTGCGGCTGCTCGGCGGCTGGCGCACGCCGATATTGCTGCTGCGACCGACCGTCGACCAGTTGATGTTGCTCGACGACACCCGCTTGCCGCCGGCCGTCACTTCGTAGCCGAGACGATCGAGATAGGACGGATCGGACCTGAGCTTCGGCACCATCTCGTTGAAGATGATCGACTGCGGCACACCCCAATAGGGATTGAATTCGACCAGTTCGATCTCGTCGTCGAAAAAGTTGGTCTGGTTCGAGCGCTTGCCGACCACGACCCGCATGGAAAGATCGGATTTGCCTTCGTTGAAATAGGTCGCCGTGTAGGCCGGCTGGTTGATGAACACCCGCCGCGCAGCCAGCACGCCCGGCAGCCAGCGCGCCCGCTCCATGGCAAGCCGCACCTTTTCGATCTTGTCTTCATTGGTGATGCCGACCAGCGCCCGCCGCGTTGCCGGGCCGACAACACCGTCAGGCTTGAGCCCGGCTTCCTTCTGGAACGCCTTCACCAGCGCCACCAGCTCCTGATCGTATTCAGGCTTGCCTGCATAGCTGGCAAACAACAGCGCGTTATCGGTCTTCAGCGCATCGCTGCCCTTCATTTCGATCGCCGCCATCACGTTGGCGAGCTCGGGATTGGACTGGCCGGGCTTCAGCAGCACATTCGGGGCGATCTCGATACGTGCGACATCGTCAAGGTCGTGCAGACGCTTGAGCTCGGCCACCAGAGCTTCGAAATGCGCGCCTTGCGGGTTTTGCGCCAGCAGCGCCGCGGCAGGATCATCGGCCTTGGAAAGGGCTTCGAGCTGCTTGGCCAGATCCGGGCTCTTGCGCTTGAAATCATGGTAACCGGAGATCCGGTTGGGATCGACGCGGCCACGCGTGGCATCGAGAATGTAGCTTGCAACGGCCACCGACAGCTTCATTTCGAACGCCATCAACTCCTTCTGGCGTTCCGTGCCCTGCGTGACGTCGAAGGCATCGGCGGGCACATCGACCTTGTAGTCGGCCGCCGACAACCCGACAGCTTCCGCGGATTCAAGAACCTCGACCACCGCGCGGGCACGATCGGTGATCGCCGTGCCTGCGACCCAGACATAGTCCGGATGCACCGAATAGTGTTCAACAACCGCCTTGGCCACCTCCGGCAGCGCCCGGACGGACAAATCAGTCAGCGCAGGCCGGCCTTCGGCAAAAGGATCAATCCCCAGCGGCGCCAGGCCCATATCGTCGATTCCGGCGGTGACGACGGGATCTGCGATCTCGTTGAAGGCAACCTGAACCAGGGTATCGGGCTTGTAGCGGCGGTAGCTCGGCCCGCTTATGCGTACCTGTTTGACCGGCTTCGGCGCCGCAGCTTCCTGCCTTGCTCTTTCCCGCGCAACTTTTTCACGCTTGCGCTGGGCGGGGCTCTTGAACAGGGCATCAAGCAAGCCCTGTGCCTGCACGGGAGGTGTCGGCGCAACTACGCCAGTAAATGTCACCGCAATGGCGATCAACGCCACACCTGCACGTATCTTGATACTCATGCCCAGCCCAGATTGTTGTGCGCAGGCCCGACGGCCCCACGCGTTCGGAAGAAATTGCGAATTGCACAAACCTTACCAAAGGATGGTCACCAAGGAAAGAATGCGAGGCAATTTCAATGGGCTGAATTGTCACCCTTTCGTGACCGCCGGCGACAATCCAGCCGGGACGCCATGGCAGCGGTTGCAGGGCTTCTCAACCGGGATCAGGCCTGCCGGGACGAGGCCGGGGCCATCTCGTACCAGCCCTTTGACCGGTTGACGACCCAGACCAGAGACAGCATCACCGGCACCTCGATCAGCACGCCCACCACCGTGGCGAGCGCAGCACCCGAGTTGAAACCGAACAGGCTGATGGCCACAGCAACGGCCAGTTCAAAGAAATTGCTCGCCCCGATCAGCGCCGACGGTCCGGCGATCACATGGGTCTCCCCGACCACCCGGTTGGCAAGATAGCCGACGCCGAAGATCAGATAGGTCTGGATGATGATCGGCACCGACAGCAGCACGATGATCATCGGCTGGGCCAGAATGGCCTGGCCCTGGAAGGCGAACAGCACCACAAGCGTCGCCAGCAACGCCAGGATCGACAAGGGCTGCAGCTTTGACAGCAGCGCTTGAAGCCTTGCCTCTCCTCCCGTGGCCAGCATGCGGCTGCGCAGGACCTGGGCAATGATCACCGGCACCACGATATAGAGCGTGACGGACAACAACAGCGTCTGCCAGGGCACGGTGATCGCCGAAATCCCCAGGAGCACGGCGACAATCGGGGCAAAAGCTATCACCATCACCATGTCATTCAAGGTCACCTGGCTCAGGGTGAACAGCGGGTCGCCCTTGGTCAGGTTGCTCCAGACAAACACCATCGCGGTGCAAGGCGCGGCGCCGAGCAGGATCAGCCCGGCGATATAGCTGTTAATCTGTTCGGCGGGCAGCAACGGCAGAAACAACCAGCCGATGAAGAACCAGGCCATCACAGCCATGGTGAACGGCTTGATCGCCCAGTTGACAATCAATGTAACCGAAATGCCGCGCCAGTGCTTGCTCACCTCCCCAAGCGACGCGAAGTCGATCTTGACCAGCATCGGAATGATCATCAGCCAGATCAGCACCGCGACAGGCAGGTTGACATTGGCAATCTCTGCCGACCCGATCAGCTGGAAGAAGGCGGGAAAGACATAGCCAAGCGCTATTCCGGCAACAATGCACAAGGCGACCCAGAGGGTCAGGTACCGCTCGAAAGTCGACATGTCCTACTCCTGTTGATAAGCCCGGCCGCGTGGTTTCATGTTTTCAGCCATGACAGTCCGTTTGGTGACGAAAGCCGCCATTCATTAAAATCCATAAATCATGATATATTGAATTATACAAGCTCCATTCCTGGCGACATTCATGCAATTGCATTTGTCTGGCCTTCATCCTAAGACCTTGCCCACAATTCCGCGACTAATGAGTGACTGGAAAGGCATCCCGTGGCGAACGATCTCTTCCCCCTAGGCCCCGACACGACCACCTGGAAAAAACTGACCGACAAACACGTCAGTGTCGAGGAGTTCAAAGGCCAGGAAATCCTCACGGTGGACACTGACGGGCTGCGGATGCTCTCCGAAGCCGCGTTCGGCGACATCAATCATTTGCTCCGGCCGGCTCACTTGAAGCAACTGGCAAAGATCCTCGACGACCCGGAAGCCACGGAAAACGACCGTTTCGTCGCCTTCGACCTGCTCAAGAACGCCAACATTGCCGCCGGCGGCGTGCTGCCGATGTGCCAGGACACCGGCACCGCCATCATCATGGCCAAGAAAGGCCGCAGGGTCTGGACCGAGGGCGGCGATTACGAAGCCTTGGCCGGCGGCGTGATGGACGCTTACGAACGCCGCAACCTGCGCTATTCACAGCTCGCACCTCTGTCGATGTTCGAGGAAAAGAACACCAAGACAAACCTCCCCGCGCAGATCGACATCTATCAAGAGGGCGAGGACAGCTACGACTTCCTGTTCGTCGCCAAAGGCGGGGGCTCTGCCAACAAGACCTTCCTGTTTCAGGGCACGCCGTCGCTGCTGACCCATGACCGGATGATCGAATTCCTGCGTGAGAAAATCCTGACGCTCGGCACCGCCGCCTGCCCGCCCTACCACCTGGCCATCGTCATCGGCGGCACATCGGCCGAGATGAACCTCAAGACGGTCAAGCTGGCCTCGACCAAATATCTCGACGAACTCCCGACCGAGGGATCGGACTCCGGCCATGCCTTCCGTGATCTCGAAATGGAAGCCGAAGTCCACAAGCTCACCCAGCAGATGGGCGTCGGCGCCCAGTTTGGCGGAAAGTACTTCTGTCACGATGTGCGGGTGATCCGCCTGCCCCGGCACGGTGCTTCGCTGCCGATCGGCCTGGGTGTCTCCTGCTCGGCTGACCGCCAGGCCAAGGGCAAGATCACCAGGGAAGGCATCTTCCTCGAGCAGCTGGAAACCGATCCGTCGAAGTACCTGCCGGAAATCGACGAGGAAAAGCTCTCCGAACACGTGGTCAAGATCGATCTCAACAGGCCAATGAACGAGATTCTGGCGGAACTGTCGAAGCATCCCATCAAGACGCAGCTGTCGCTGACCGGCTCGATCATCGTTGCGCGGGATCTGGCCCACTCGAAGATCCGGGCGCGGCTGGAAGCAGGCGAACCGATGCCCGACTATCTCAAGAACCACCCGGTCTACTACGCCGGACCGGCCAAGACGCCGGAAGGCTACGCCTCGGGCTCGTTCGGCCCGACCACCGCCGGCCGGATGGATTCCTATGTCGACCAGTTCCAGTCCTTTGGCGGCTCGATGGTCATGCTCGCCAAGGGCAACCGCTCCCGTTCCGTGCGCGACGCCTGCGCTGCGCATGGCGGCTTTTACCTTGGATCCATCGGCGGACCTGCTGCCCGTCTGGCTCAGGACTGTATCCGCAAAGTCGAGATCGTCGAATATGCTGAATTGGGCATGGAAGCGATCTGGAGAATTGAGGTCGAAGACTTCCCTGCCTTCATCGTGATCGATGACAAGGGCAATGATTTCTTCAAGGAACTGAACCTCGGATAGTAATCGGAAACAAGTAGACCGAGACACATGCCGACCCGAAAACAACGGGCAACGGACTGCATCGCCATTAACATTTCCCCAAGATTTAACCCGTAAGAATATCGGTACAAGAGCTATGACAGCGACGTTGGGGACGAAAGATGACGGTAGCACCTACAAACAAGGTCCAATCGATGGACACAGCTACCCTGGTGCTGGCCACCATGCGCCGTCGTGGGATTTCGGGTCTTCCGCGGAACTATGAGCTTGTCTACGAGGCCCTGAATGCTTCCAACCCGACGCTGACCAAGCAGTTCGACGCGCTCGGCCGCAATCCGGCGCAGGCCGATCTGGATGCGTTGGGCAAGAAGGTCTTTCCCCACCACTACCGCGCTGGCGTGGTGGAAGGTGCTCACGACAAGATTTCCGGCGAACTCGACGGCATGCTGCGCCTGCTCAAGCAGGAACAGTCGTCGATGGAGAGCTACTCCAAGCTGCTCGGCGAAGCCTATAACCGCATTTCATCCAAGAGCATGGCAAGCGCCGAGATTCTGAACAATGTCATTGGCGTGCTGACCAATGCCACCGGCGACAGCATGGAAAAGGGCAAGGTCGTGGTCGAGCACATGGTCGAACGCGCCCGTGAGATGGAACAGGTCAAGCTGGAACTCGACGAGTACAAGCGCATCGCCAACACCGATCCACTGACCCGGCTGGCAAACCGCCGCGCTTTCGATGATGTGCTCGCCAACATCTACAATGAGCAGCGCAACGCCATGTATTACGCCCTGATCGTGGCCGATATCGATCATTTCAAGAAGTTCAACGACACCTTCGGACACCCGGTCGGCGACAGGGTGCTTGGAGTTGTCGCTGCCGTCATGAAAAGCACCTTGCGCAAGGACGTCTTCATTTCCCGGACCGGCGGTGAGGAATTTGCGGTGATCTTGCAGGGCACAAGCCTGGAAATCACCATGGAAATTGCCGAACGGCTGCGCACCGCGGTCGAATCGACACCGTTGAGAAACCAGAAGACCGGCGTCAATTACGGTCCCATCACCCTGTCTCTGGGTGTCTGCATGGCAAGTGACGCCGACAGCGCTGAAGAACTCTACAACAAAGCCGACGTCGCGCTCTATACAGCCAAGCACAGTGGCCGCAACAGATCTCAGCTCTACAAGCCGGAATTGAACCAGGAATTCGAAAAGAACTGGGCCATCTACAAGACTTGAGACCTGTTGCTGCGCCGTCCGCAACCTGACCGTTTGTTTTCAGGCGCGACCAAGGTCAAAACCGCATGTAACAGGCCGTCAAACTGGACAGTCCGGTGCGAAGCAGTTACCGATTGCGGTCTGGGGTGAAGGCGGAATGCCGAGACCTCGATGAACCACCGCACCGCCTATCTTCAACGCCAGCCCCGGATCGTGACATGAAACGCCTGATTTCTTCCGCCTTCCTGGCCTTCTGCCTGATGATGCCTGCCGCCGTGCAGGCTCAGCCAGCTGGCCAGTCTTCCGCCGAATCCAAGACACTTCTGCAGATTCTGTTTCCGCCTTCGAAGAACTACAACAAGTATCGCCGCTCGGATAAGTCGCCGATCAAGCGCAAGGTGGTCTCCTTCAAGGAAAACCATCCCAAAGGCACGATCGTCATCGATACGTCTGATCGCAGGCTTTACCACGTGATGGGCAAGGGAAAGGCCATGGCCTATGGCATCGGTGTCGGCCGCGAAGGCTTCACCTGGCAGGGCAAGAACCGTATCACCCGCAAGGCCGAATGGCCGGGCTGGACGCCACCAAAGGTGATGCGTGACCGCGTCAAGCGCCAGGAAGGCCGCGTGCTTCCGGCCTACATGCCGGGCGGCCCCGACAATCCGCTGGGCGCGCGCGCCCTGTATATCGGCTCGACCATCTACCGGATCCACGGCACCAATCAGCCCTGGACCATCGGCAAGGCAATGTCCTCGGGCTGCATCCGCATGGCCAATGACGACGTCGAACATCTTTACGAGAAGGTGAATGTCGGAACCAGAGTCGTTGTCCGCAATTAAGTGAGCGACGGTTCACCCGCCAAACAAGAAACCGGCCGCATTGGCCGGTTTTTTTGTCACCAGAGACTGTTTTTTGCCCGCTCCGGCCATTCCCGGTCATAGTTCTGGCTGTCGAAATCCTGCTTGAGTTCGCGCATCAGGCTGCCGGGCGTTGGGAGCTCTGCGACATCGGGCCATGAGGAACTCTCCCAGACCTGTGCGCGCATCAACGCCCTAGCGCACTGAAAATAGATCTCGTCGATGGTGATGATAATGACGGTCCGCGGCAGTTTGCCTTCCATGGCAAGGCCGGACAGCAAATCCGCATCCACCGAGATTTCGGCCCGGCCGTTGATCCGCAGCGTGCTGTTGGATCCGGGGATCAGGAACAGCAGCGCAACCCGCCCGTCACGCACGATGTTGCGCAGCGAATCAATCCGGTTGTTGCCGCGCCGGTCGGCCAGCAGCAGAGTCCGGTCATCCTTGATCGTGACCACCTGTCCGGGATCACCGCGCGGCGAACAATCCAGCCCCTCCGGCCCGCAGGTCGCCAGCGCCATTAGCGGCGAGGCTTCGATCAGCTTTCGATAGCCGGAGGTCACACGGTCGCTCACCTTGATCCGCGAGGCTTCCCCGGTCTCTCCATAGATCGCCTCGAGTTCCGCTACTGTCCTGATGATTGTCACGCGAGCCTCCGGGGTCTCCTGCTTTGGCTGGCCGCAACACTATCGCCTTGCCGCCCAGATGGAAGAGGCAGATCGAGGATTTCAGCCTCTGTCGCTGCTTCACCAATGAACTCGACGACAGCCCGCGTCACCGGCTCCGCGGACACGATGCGGCGGTGACCGAAGCCATTGGCCTTGACCAGCCGGACATGCGACCCGGTGCGCGCGATGGCTTCGGCATTCGAGAACGCGACTTCCTTGTCGTCCTCTGCGTGGATCACCAGGGTGCGGATCCTGAGATCATGCATCATCCGGTCCACCCGGAATTCCGACAGCGGACGGCCCGCAAACCGCAGCACCTGGCGTTCAAAGGCGTTTTGCGCGGCGGCGCCGAGCCCCATCAGCTTGCCCGCCCAGCGGAACACATCATTCATGTCCGACGGCGCCGCAATGGTGACGATGCGGTCCGGCCGCCGCTGCGGCACATGCAGGATCGAGCCCGCGGCCGCAGCCATCACCGAGGGACCGCCAAAGGAATGGCCGACAAAGGCATCAAATGCCCCGTGCTGGCGCCAGGCCGCATCGATCGCCTCCACCGCCTTGCCCAGATGCAACGTCCGCCCGCTCGAGGCGCCGTGCCCCGGCAGATCGAGACAGACCACGGTGTGCCCTGCAGCCACCAGTGCATCGGCAAGCGTGACCATGTGATCGCTGCGCGAGCGGTAGCCGTGCACCACCAGAATTTTCTGTCCCGTCGCTGCCGCAGCCGCCGGCCGGAACACATGAGTCGCGATCACGCTGCCGGGAATCACCAGCTGGACGGTTTCAGTTTCGGCCATGCGCGCCCTGGCGCGTTCAAGCGCCTTGCGCTCCTTCTCGCTCTGCGGCTTGGTCGAGCGGGTGCGGGTGAACAGCCAGAACGCCAGTTCACCGGCCTTTTGCGGCGATTGCGCAGCAACCAGACGAAGCGCTGCACGGGTGACCTTTACAACAAGAGATGCCATAGTGGGCTTTCCAGATTGGTTCAACTATGAACAGAATTGTACAACCATGAACAAAAAGCAAGCCCTGCCCTGGGACAACCCGCGTTTTCACAACTGGATTGCCGTGGGGCGCGCCTGTCAGGTGATGGGCTTGGCGCTGGCGCGCGCACTGGCGCCGCTCGACCTGAAGCCGCCGCATCTTGATATTCTGGTCAACCTGTACCGCACGCCGGGCATCTCGCAGCAGGATCTGGCCGACAAGCTTCTGGTCGGGCGCTCGAACCTCTCCATGCTACTGCCGCAGCTGGAAAAACGTGGCCTACTGGTCAGAAGCAACGACCCCCAGGACCGCCGCATCCTGCGCCTCGAGTTGACGCCGGAGGGAACCAGACTTACCGAGGAAGCCATCGTCATTCAGTCCCAGATCATCGACCGCGCCATGAAAACTGCGGATACTGACGAATGCAATCTGGTTGGCGAAGTCATGACCCGCATCATCCGTGAACTGACAACGAGTGATGCCGAAAAACAGCAGGACGCCGGAAAATCTCTTCAAAAAAACGCTTGAACCGCGCGGTCAGAAAATTCTCGACATGCCCTTTTCCGCCAGCTCGGCGATATACTCGGCCCAGCGCTCCTCTTTGGCTTCACCCAGTTCGGACAGGAATGCCCAGGTGAAGATGCCGGTGTCATGGCTGTCGTCAAACACCAGTCTGACTGCATAATTGCCGACCGGCAGAACCTTGGAAATGGTGACCTCCGATTTGCCGCCCACGGTCACCCTTTGCCCGGGCGCGTGCCCCTGCACTTCCGCCGACGGCGAGCGCACCCGCAGCAATTCGGCTTCGATCTCGTAGGACCGGTCGTCGTTGAACCGGACCGTCAACATCCTGCGATCGGGAGATACCCGTAGTTCCTTTGGCCACGCAGTCTCATGATTGCTCATCGGTCCGGGTCCTTGCATCGATGCTTTCTGAAGCTCATCTAGAGCCGATCCGGCAGCATCACAAGCCAAAGCAACCAAAATATGCAGCTGTCCATCCCCGAGTGTCACTCCCGCCCATCAGGGCCTATTGACGCGGGCCCTTGACGCGGCAGCGACGGATGACGACATTGAACACCGGACAATGAGGAAACATCCCCCATGCAAGACACCGCTGCGCCGATGATGATCGACCCCTTTGGCCGGGCAGTGAACTATCTTCGCGTCTCGGTCACGGACCGTTGCGATTTCCGCTGCACCTACTGCATGGCGGAAAACATGACGTTTCTGCCCAAGAAGGATCTTCTGACGCTGGAAGAACTCGACCGGGTGTGTACGGTTTTTGTCGAGAAGGGCGTTCGCAAGATCCGCCTCACCGGGGGCGAGCCGCTGGTACGCAAGAACATCATGCAGTTTGTCCGTCAGGTTGGGCGTCACATCGATGCCGGACGCATGGACGAGTTGACGCTGACCACCAACGGCTCCCAGCTGGCCCGCTTCTCCTCCGAACTCTACGATTGCGGTGTGCGCCGCATCAACGTCTCCATCGACACGCTCGATCCGGACAAGTTCCGCAAGATCACCCGCTGGGGCGAATTGAGCAAGGTGCTCGAAGGCATCCGTGCAGCCCAGGCCGCAGGCTTGAAGATCAAGCTCAACGCCGTGGCGCTGAAGGGTTTCAACGATACTGAAATTCCCGACATGCTCAGATGGGCCCATGGCCAGGGCATGGACATGACGGTGATCGAAACCATGCCGATGGGTGAAATCGACGAGGACCGCACCGACCAGTACATGCCGCTGTCGCTGCTCAGAAGCAATCTGGCCCGCCAGTTCACCCTCGAAGACATCCCCTACCAGACCGGCGGCCCTGCCCGTTATGTCCGCGTGGCAGAAACCGGCGGCAAGCTTGGCTTCATCACCCCGATGACCCACAATTTCTGCGAAAGCTGCAACCGCGTGCGGCTGACCTGCACCGGCACCCTTTACATGTGTCTCGGTCAGAACGACGCGGCTGATCTGCGTCAGCCGCTCAGGGCGTCCGAGGGCAACGAGCTGTTGTCCGCGGCCATCGACGAGGCCATCACCCGCAAGCCGAAGGGTCACGATTTCATCATCGACCGCACCACCAACCAGCCCGCCGTCTCCCGCCACATGAGCGTCACTGGCGGCTGAACAGGCCTGACCTGTTCCCCGCCCGGCCGGACCGGGGCAGCAACTGATCAATTTCCGTGATGGACCGGCCGTCCCGCGTGACTGTGTCACCCCTTGCAACAATGTTAGGGTAAGGCTCGAGCCAGCGATTCCCCGCTGACAATTTCCGGATGAATCATGGCATTTTCCAGCAACATGCGCGGTGCGTTGTTCATGTCCCTGTCGATGGCAGGGTTCACCTTCAACGATTCGATCGTAAAGCTGGTGACAGGTGACATCAATGTCGCTCAGGTCATGTTCCTGCGCGGCGTGGTTGCCACGCTGCTGATTTTTCTGCTGGCCCGGCATCGCAAGGCGCTGCGTCCGCTCCGGGTGCTGCGCAATCCCTGGATCGGCCTCCGGGTGATCGGCGAAGTAGGCGGAACACTGACCTTTCTGATCGGCCTGTCCCACATCCCCCTCGCCAACGCGTCGGCAATCCTCCAGGCGCTGCCCTTGGCCGTGACCATGGGCGCCGCCCTGTTTCTGGGCGAACCGGTGGGCTGGAGACGCTGGGGCGCCATTGTTGCAGGTTTTGTCGGCGTGCTGATCATTGTGCGCCCTGGACTTGAAGGCTTTTCGCCGTACGCGCTGATGATCGTCAGCACGATCATCTTTGCGGCCACACGCGACATTGCCACCAAGAAAGTCAGCGCGGACATCCCGTCGCTGTACCTGTCGACAATCACCGCAGCAGCCGTTGCCGTCGCCGGTCTGGTTCTGATCTGGCCAATGGGAGGCTGGCGGCCGGTGACCGCCTCGGATCTCGGGCTCATCAGCCTGGCTGCATGCCTGCTGCTGGTCGGCTACCAGTTCATCATCATGGCGATGCGCGAAGGCGAGATTTCCTTTATCGCTCCCTTCCGCTACACCAGTTTCATCTGGGCCCTGCTGCTGGGCATGGTCGTGTTCGGGGAGTATCCTGATGCCTTCATGATCACCGGCGGCGTGATCGTGATCGGGTCTGGTCTCTACACGCTCTACCGCGAACGCATCAAGAGCTCGGCCAAACCGGCGACCCGGGCCGCGCCGCGCCACTCACCATGACGAGAAAACCGTCTTGTTCCGATCAGTTCTGCGGATCGCACCGCCCACAATTGAAGACTTTTCGCCAGCTGCCGCCGGCGCGTCGCGGGAAGCAGCACATGCAGGAGGCGTCGGTTTGGGCTGAGCCGGAATCTCGCCTTCCAGTTCGACGAGCAGCTTGACATGCGAACAATCGCCCCATTGCGCATTGCAAAAAGGACATTGGTCAACTTCCCCGTTGCCGGACATACAGCCCCACCCATCCCAAACAATAGATTCGAGCAAAAATCGCGGAAATCTACTGAATTCAAGCTTTCAAATCGGAATCACAAAGTAAGTCTTAATCCATCGGCATGCAACTACGACGAGCCTGCTCCCTTGATAACATTGGGCCTGCGAACCCGATCTCCGTTTCAGTCGGAATTCGTTTGCATCCCCGCCGCTGAAGTCACAAAACACCAACGATGAACAAAACAGTCTTCCTCAACCGCACGACCCCGCCGCACATTGCCACGCTTGTGGTGATCGCGGGATTGAGCGCTTTGAACATGAACCTCATTCTCCCCTCGCTGCCGGGCATCTCCACCTATTACCAGGCCGATTATGCACTGGTTCAGCTGGCGGTCTCGGGCTATCTCGCGGTGACGGGTCTGTTGCAGCTGATCATCGGTCCCTTGTCAGACCGTTATGGACGGCGCCCGGTGATGATCGTGAGCCTCTCCATCTTCCTCCTGGCCACCGCTCTTACGCCGTTTGCGCCCAGCATCGAGGTCTTTCTGGCCATCCGCATGCTGCAGGCCGCTGTGGTCTCCGGCATGGTGCTGTCCCGCGCCGTCGTACGCGACATTGTCGGCCCCGAGCAGGCAGCCTCGATGATCGGCTATGTCACCATGGGCATGACACTGGCGCCGATGATAGGCCCGGTGCTGGGCGGCATCATGGAGGAACTGTTCGGCTGGCAATCGGTGTTCGCGCTGCTGTTTGTCTTCGGCCTGGGGGCTTTCGTTCTGGTGCTCACCGACCTTGGTGAAACCAACCAGAACCGTTCGCCGAGCATGCTCGCCCAATTCGGTGCCTATCCGGAACTTCTCCGCTCACGCCGGTTCTGGGGCTATTCGCTGACAGCCACCTTTGCATCGGGATCGTTCTTTTCATTCCTCGGCGGCGGGCCGTTCGTGGCCACCAGGATCCTCGACATGGAGCCCTCCGAGCTGGGGCTCTATTTCGTGTTCATCGCGCTGGGATACATGGCCGGCAACTTCCTGTCCGGCCGCTTTGCCAGCCGCATCGGCATCAACCGCATGATGGTGACCGGCTGCATCATTGCCACTTTCGGCATGATCATGACCCTGGTCCTGTTTCTCGCCGGCCTGTGGCACCCGCTGTCGTTCTTTGGCCCGATCTTCTTCCTCGGGCTTGGAAACGGGGTGACCTTGCCCAGCGCCAATGCCGGCATCGTCAGTGTCCGTCCGCACCTGGCCGGGTCGGCCTCGGGCCTCGGCGGCGCCATGATGATCGGCGGCGGCGCGGCCCTGTCTGCCTTCGCCGGCGCAATCATGTCCCCCGAGACCGGGCCCTATCCGCTGATCATTGTCATGCTGATCTCCTGTGTCGTTTCCATTTTCGCCACGCTTTACGTTATCCGCGTCGAGAGCAGTCTCGCCGCGGATGCAAAGATCGACGGTGCCTGATCGGGATGCTGCGCTGCCTGCACCGTCGATGCCGGCAGCACTGACGCCTCTGCCAAAAAATCTTACCCAAACTGGTTTTGGGTAAGCTTGTATTTCCTGTTGCAATCGCCCGCGAAACAGTGGGAATATCCGTCCCAGCGCGGTGAACACCACCTGCGATCATGGGAATGCGGCGGTCAACAAGCCGCAATCCTGCCAACAGAGAGGACACCTATGTTTATTTCCAAACGCATCACGCTGGCAGTCTCCGCTGCTGCCCTCATCCTGTCGATGGGCGCTGCGGCCCAGGCAGCCAGCCATGGCGGCATCAAGAAAGTCGTCATCGGCACGGAAGGCGCCTACCCTCCCTTCAACAATCTCGAATCCGATGGCAGCCTCGTCGGCTTCGACATCGACATCGCCAAGGCGCTGTGTGAAGAAATGAAGGTCGAGTGCGAATTTGTCACCCAGGATTGGGACGGCATCATTCCGGCTCTTCTTGCTGGCAAGTTCGACGCCATCATCGCCTCGATGTCGATCACCGAGGAACGCAAGGAGAAGGTCGACTTCACCAACAAGTACTACAACACTCCACCGGCGATTGCCGTGCCGAAGGACAGCCCGATCACCGAGGCGACCGACGCCGGTCTGGCCGGCAAGGTGATTGGTGCGCAATCTTCGACCACCCACTCCAACTACGCCGAAGAGAAACTGGCGTCGGCCGAGCTCAAGCTTTACCCGACCCCGGACGAGTACAAGCTCGACATCGATTCCGGCCGCGTCGATGCGGTGATCGACGATGTCATCGTGCTCTCCGAATGGCTCAAGTCCGACGCCGGCACCTGCTGCAAGCTGCTCGGCACCCTGACGCCGGACCCGGTGATCAACGGCGAAGGCGCCGGCATTGCCATCCGCAAGGGCGAAACCGAGCTGCGTGACATGTTCAACACGGCCATTGCCGCGATCCGCGAAAGCGGAACCTACAAGGAAATCAACGACAAGTATTTTGACGTTGATGTCTATGGCGACTAAGCCGGACATTCACCGGTAGAGACCGCGAACGGGCGGCGGGCGAGGCTTTCGCCCGCTGCCGCACACCAAGACCGCACCAATGCGGCAAGGCTCAGGGGACAGCATGGAACCGACGGCAACGCTGGGAGGCCAGCTATATGCGTTCGTATCGCTGTTCGATCCGTTCTGTGGTCCTGTCGGGGTGCTCAACCTGTTGCCGGAAGGCTCGCTGCTGTCCTGCGGGGACACCGGCTGGGGTGACGAGGTCGCGCGCGGCTTCTTCGTCACCATCACCCTGGCGCTCTGCACGCTTCCCATCGGCCTGATCATCGGCCTTTTCCTCGCGCTTGCAAAGCAGACCAGGATCCGTTCGCTTCGCGCTGCCGCCGACATCTACACCACCATCTTTCGCGGCCTGCCGGAACTGCTGACCATCTTCATGATCTATTTCGGCCTGCAGATCGCGGTCCGTGAAGTGGCAATTGCGCTCGGCTTCGAGCGCGGCTTCGACATCAATTCCTTCATTGCCGGCACCATTGCGCTGTCGCTGGTGTTCTCAGCCTACGCCTCGGAAGTGCTCTCATCCGCCTTCAAGGCCATCCCCAAGGGGCAGTACGAGGGCGGCTATGCGCTCGGCCTGCGCCCGGGCAAGACCATGCGGCTCATCATCCTGCCGCAGCTTGTCCGCATCGCCCTGCCCGGCCTTGGCAATCTGTGGATGATCCTGATCAAGGATACCGCCCTGATCTCGGTGATCGGGCTTGGCGACACTCTGCGCCAGACCGGCATCGCCGCCAAGGTCACCAAGGAAGCCTTCTTCTTCTACGGCATCGCCTGCCTGCTGTTCCTGGCGCTCGCCATGGCCTCCTCGGTGGTGTTCTCGAAGATCGAGACCCGGGTGCGCCGTTCGGGGGTAAGCCGATGAGCATTGCCGACGACCTGATACCGCCACAGCCACCGCCACCGGTCACAGCCTTCCGCTGGAGCGGCCTGCGCATTCTCGGCGCCATCCTGCTCGGCCTGTGGATCATTGCAGGCATAGCCCTGGTGCTCTGGCTTGTGGATGCCTGGGACATCGACAAGGTTACCACCTACGGGCCGAAATTCCTCTCCGGGCTGGGCGTCACGCTGACCCTGGTGGCCATATCGGTGTCGCTCGGCGCGCTGCTGTCGGTCCCCATCGCCTTCGGGCGGATGTCGTCCAACCGCTTTCTCTCTTCGATCGCCTACGGCTATGTCTACTTCTTCCGCGGTACCCCGCTGATCGCGCAACTGTTCCTGATCTATTACGGCTTCGGCAGCTTCCGCCACGAACTCGAGGCCGTCGGCCTCTGGGTGTTCTTCCGCGATGCCTGGAACTGTGCCCTGTTCGCCTTCACATTAAACACTGCCGCCTACCAGGCGGAAATCCTGCGCGGCGCCATCGAGAGCGTCACCCGCGGCCAGCATGAGGGCGCTGCGGCCCTCGGCCTGACCCGGTTCCAGACCTTCCACCGCATCATCCTGCCCCAGGCGATGATCGTGGCGCTGAGGCCCTATGGCAACGAGATCATCCTGATGATCAAGGGCTCGGCGATTGTCGCCATTGTCACCGTGTTCGACCTGATGGGCGAAACCCGGCGCGCCTATTCCCGTACCTTCGATTTCCAGACCTATATCTGGGCCGCGGTGTTCTATCTCGTCATCGTCGAGGCCTTGCGCAACATCTGGGAAAAGCTCGAACAGCGCCTCACCCGCCACCTCAAGAGGTAGCGCACCAATCGCTGCTTGCCGCGCCCGCGCCTTTGTATAAAAGGAGCGCGAAACCGAAATTGGAGCCTTCCATGGCCAGAACCGACGACGATGCCCTGGCGGAAGCCTACAACCGCGCGCTCTCGCTTGAAAAATCCGGCGATTTTGACCTGGCTGCCTCAGCCTATGCCGAAGTCCTGGCGCTTGACCCCGACGATCACGGCGGGGCTGCGGTGCGGCTTGCGTCGATGAAGCGTGGCGAGGTGCCCGCCCGCGCGCCCGAAGCCTATGTCACCACCCTGTTCGATCAGCATGCCGAAGTCTTCGACAAGGTGCTGGTCGAGGATCTCGGCTATCACGTGCCGCTGTTGCTCAGACAGCGACTGATCGAGCTCGGCGAAACCAGCTTCGAACGCATGCTCGATCTCGGCTGCGGCACGGGCCTCACCGGCGGTGCGCTGGAAGACATGGTCGATGACGCCACCGGCCTCGACCTGGCTGAAAACATGGTCGAGATCGCCCATGAGAAAGGCCTCTACGACACGCTTTATGTCGCCGACGCCGTTGACTATCTTCAGGACAATGAGGACGACCCGTTCGACCTCATCGCCGCCACCGACGTGCTGCCCTATCTTGGCGCCCTCGAGCCACTGTTCGAGGCGGCGGCGAAGAACGCCTTGCCGAACGCATTGTTCTGCTTCTCCAGCGAAACCCTGCCCGATGCCGAATTCGAGGGCCGTCCCTACACGGTCGGCCGTTTCCAGCGCTTCGCCCACACCGAGACCTATGTCCGCGATGCCCTCGACGCGGCAGGCTTCGACACACTCGAGGCCGGCGACATCATCGTCCGCCACGAACAGGGTCTACCGATTGCGGGGCATCTGTTTATTGCGCGGAAGCGATAGATCCAGCTCCAGCCAGAGCTGATCGAGAGCCGCGACACCGCATCCGGCACCTGCACCGCAAGGACCCTCCGCGTTAGCGGTGAAATGCGCAACATTCCGCTTGTCGGGAACCCCATGCAGGCATAGCATCTCGGCATGAAATCAGATGTTTCCCTCGGCGGCCGCGCCATTGGCTCGCCCTATGGCAAGACCCAGGGCTGGTGGCCTCCTCCCGGCCACTGAGTGTTGTGCTGACCGGACGGCTGCGACGCAGACCGCGCCGGTCATTTTTGCCCACCTGAAACAATCTGGATTTCCCATGACAATAGCAGACCTTTCGGTCCGTCCCGACACGCTTGTCGTGACCTGGACAGACGCCACCTCAACCCGTTACCCGACAATCTGGCTGCGCGACAATTGCCCTTCCGGCCTGCACCCGCAGACCCATGAACGCGTACTCGATCTTCTGGCGCTTGATGATGCGCCGGTGCTCACTGGCGCACGGATGGACCAAGACGTTGCCGTGCTGACCTACGCAGACGGAGATGTCAGCCATATGCCGATATCGCTTCTGAACGCACATCGCCCCGGACACCCGGACGAAGACCCCGGCGCGATTGCGGCTCAGGCATGGCGCGGCGACCTTGGCGCAGCCGGTATCCCGCGCCACAAGGCCGCACCGATCGGCGTCGATGACGTGGCTCTGAACGCCTGGATGCGCGACACGGCCAGGCTTGGCCTTTCGATTGTCGAGCATCTGGAAGACCGGGTCGGCGCGGGCGTGGATGTGGCCGAACGGATCGGATTCTTGCGGCAGACCAATTTCGGCACCACGTTCGAGGTGATCAACAAGCCCGATCCCAACAACCTGGCTTACACATCTGTGGCCCTGCCGCTACACACCGACCTGCCCAACCAGGAAGTGCCGCCGGGCTATCAGTTCCTGCATTGCCTCGCCAACGAGGCGACAGGCGGGGGCTCGATATTCGCCGACGGCTTTGCCATGGCGGAAGACCTTCGCAGCGAGGATCCGGACGCTTTCCGCCTGCTTTGCGACGTGCCGATCCCGTTTCGCTTTCACGATGCAGACGCGGACATCCGTGTGCACGAGCCGGTGATCACGCTTGATGCGAAAGGAGAGGTCATCGAGATTCGCTACAACGCCCATCTGGCGGCGATTTTCGACATGAGCCCCGACATCATGCCGGCCTATTATCGCGCCTACCGTGCCTACATGGCCAAGACGCGCGATCCGAAATACCGGCTGGCACTGAAGCTGAAAGCCGGCGAAATGGTGGTGTTTGACAATCGCCGGGTGCTGCACGGACGCGACGCCTTCGACCCCTCCACCGGCTACCGGCACCTGCATGGCTGCTATGTCGACCGCGGCGAGTTTTCCTCCCGCCTGCGCCTGTTGGCACGCAGCATTGACGCGGCAAACGCTGCCTGATCAGAAGCCTGGAAAGGCGCTCTGAGCGCCGAACACCAAGATGCGGGCGAAACAGTCGCCCGCATCCTTTTCAAAGTCCGGTATCAACAACCAGGCAATGATCGGACCTGCCTACATCATCTTGAACACCGACGGATCGGGGCCGTTGCGCAGGCCGACGTCGAGGCCTTCGATGGCTTTCATCTCGTCATCGGTCAGCGTGAAATCGAACACATCGAGGTTTTCGGCCTGCCGGCCCGGATTGACCGAGCGCGAAATTGCCGCGTGACCGAGCTGCAAATGCCAGCGCAACACCACCTGGGCCGGGCTCTTGCCGGTCCGCGCCGCGGCAGCCTTGATCGGATCTGCTTCGAACGATTTGCCATTGCCGAGCGGTGTCCAGGCCTGGGCGACGATCTTGTGGCTGTCGCAGAACGCCCGCAGCTCCGGCTGCTGCAGTTGCGGGTTGATCTCGATCTGGTTGAGTACGGGCGCCTCACCGGTCTCCTCGATGATCCGCGTCAGATGGTCGGCATTGAAGTTCGACACGCCGATTGAGCGCATCAGCCCCTCATCGCGCATCTCCATCAGCGCCTTCCAGGTCTCGACATAGAGGTCCAGACCCGGCACCGGCCAGTGGATCAGCACCAGGTCGAGCTTGTCGACGCCGATGCTCTTGAGGCTGCGCTCGACCGAGGCCCGGGCCTTGTCGCGGCCCTGATCACGATTCCAGACCTTGGTGGTGACGAACACCTCGTCGCGCGGCACGCCTGAGTTCCTCAGGCCCTCGCCAAGACCGGCTTCATTGCCATAGATGAAGGCGCCGTCGATCAGCCGGTAGCCGGTCTTGATGGCGCTTTCGACCGCTGCTGCCGTGTCGTCCTGCGGGATCTGCCAGATGCCGAATCCGAGCTGCGGGATTGAGTTTCCGTCATGAAAGGCAATGTTTTTTTGATCAGTCATTCTCGTTCCTTGATCTGAATGGAGGCAAGCTGCGATTGCAGCGCTCGCAAGTCTCACTTAATCGCTGAGCCCGAAGCTGCAACCCCGTCCGGCCATTCTTTGCCGGCAGTTTGCGAGACCGCCGCCTGGGCCGATTTGCGCTGTCCTTGACATGCGTCAACGGAAATCGGGCCGATTTGCGGTCAAATGCCGGCAAGGCTTCACCATGCTGGGGTGCCGTGCCGGGGAGGATAAGCCGTGAGCTTTTTTCGCGCAATCATATCGGGAATTGTGAACCATCCGTATCAGGCATCGTTTCTGCTAATCGTGATCCTGTGGATCCTCGGGGTGCGGACCTACAACATTCTCACGCTGGAAAGAGGCTATGCAAGGATCGCAGGCCTGTTGGAATCGGTCGACGACCTGAAACAGGGCACGACCGCCTCGGACCTTTACGAGGCCAAGTATTTCGCCGCGATGAGCGCCGAAGTCTATCGTCTCTCAGACAGTCCGAAGCCCAAGACGGCCGCAGCAGCCTGTGACCTGGCCGAGATTCTTGCCGACTGGACACGCCTGCCGGCATCCGCAACCGTTCCGGACAGGCCGGATCACCGCGACGGCAACCAGGCGAGATGGGACGGCGCATTGAGTTACGCCGTCTGGTACCGAAGGATCGATCCGGAGAAGATCCAGGTCGCGCTGGTCTTTCGCGGCACCCAGACCTGGGGCGACTGGTGGAGCAACGCACGCTGGATCACCAAGTATTTTGGCGCCGGCTGGGACCAGTATGATCTCGCCCGCAGCATCGCCATCCACGTTGCCGACAATCTGCTTGTCGACCACCCGGAACTGCAGGGGCTGGGCACGCCGGAATTCGTCGCCGCCGGCCATTCCCTCGGCGGCGGCCTGGCCCAGCACGCAGGCTATGCCAGCTCGCACATCGGCCGCGTCTATTCCTTCAACGGCACCAGCGTCACCGGATTTTACGACATTCCGGACCGGGACGTGAACAAGCAGGGCCTGCGGATCTACCGCATCAGCGAGCGCGGCGAGATTCTCGCTCTGCTGCGTGCCTTCATGAAGATCATCTACCCGGTGGTCGAAAAGAACCCCAAGATCATCGAGGCGACCTACAATTACGGCAGCCGCGGGCTCGTGACCCAGCACAGCATCGAAGATCTTGCCTGCGCGCTGGCTAATGATTTCTAGCCGGATCAGCGCGCCGGGCTGAGCCTCCACACCCCTGCCGGATCCACCACATCGGCCGCCGGGATCTCGATCGAGTTCACATCGGCCCAGATCGGAGCGAAATCGCTGTAGTGGCCGGAAAACACGTTGCCCGACTGACCGGTGGTCTGGATGTAGGTGGCACCGTCAAGATCGGCCAGATCGAAAATGCCGCGATAGCTCGCCGCATTGGTGTTGGCATAGGGATCCTCGTCATCCTGGACCTGGGTGCGTCCACGATCCAGCGTGAACGGCCCGCCGCCGCTTTCGACTTCGACATTGAAGAAGCGCCTGAGCATCCCGACTTCGCCGAACGGCCGGTGCGCGCCCTTGGCATAATGCGCCTCACCCCAGCGCCACTGGCTGGCGTCGTCGCCATAGCGGGCCTTCAACTCCGCAACAGCGGCATCGAACGCGTCGCCCACGATCTGCTCGCAGCTTTCCTCGGCGTCGGTGGATTTGATATCGCACCAGTCGCGCGCGGTTTCGCCGTCAAGCAGCCGCTCCATCACCTTGCCGCGGATCTTGAACCAGTCCTTGAACAGGAAACCCAGATCATCCTCGAAGGCCATGATCATGGTGTGGCGGACCCAGGCCATGAACAGCAGCGGTTCGCTTGCATCACGCGCCATGGTTTCGTCCCACGATGCAAGTCTGGCGACCAGATCCTGATCGGCCGGAGACAGATCTTTACCCTCCAGTGCCTTCAGCATTCGCGGCTTCAGGCTGGCGAAGGCCGGCGAGTAGATATCGGCCTGCACCTGCCGCGACTGTGCCGCAGTATGCTTTTCCTCCGTGCCGTTGATCAGCGTCTCGATGCGGTCCTGCCGGAAAGGCTCGTCCCAGTCGAAGGTCAGGTGCAGCGGATAGTCCGGCCCCACGATCTTGGTGTTGGCAGTGGCAATCAGCCCGCTTTCGGGATTGTTCTGGCGCGGCAGATCACGGTAGGGCGCATAGCCGCGCCAGTCATAGATCGCGTTCCATCCCGGCGCAGGGGCGCGCCCCATCAGCTGGTTGGCCGGATCGCGCCGCGGCAGCCGTCCCGCGGCAACAAAACCGATATTGCCCGACCGGTCGCCCACCACCATCGACTGCATCGGCGTCAGGAACACCTCGAAGCCGGACTGGAAATCCTCGACCGTGCGCATGTTGTAGAGGCGAGGTCCGGCCATGGCCGTGGTGTCGTCATGCGCCAGCGCTACCCATTGCAACGCCGCGACGGTGTTTTCCGGCAGCAGCTTGTCGAAATTCTTGTAGCTGGTCGGAAACACCGGCCCATGCCGGGTCCAGCGTCGGGTAAAGCGCTGGTCCGCACCTCCCTTGACCTTGATGACCTCGTCTTTCGTGCCGAATTTCGCCCAGCCCGTCGGCGTCAGATATTCATCCGCATTGTCCGGATTAACCCGCTCGACAAACACATCCTGCGCGTCCGACGCGGTGTTGGTGAAGCCCCAGGCGATGTCGTTGCCGCGTCCCAACAACACGAATGGCGTGCCCGGCAGCGACGCGCCGATCAGATGCCGTGGCTCGTCGAACTCCTCGGTGACTTCCGTGTGCGCAAGATACCAGACCGACGGCGCCATCAGGCCCAGATGCGGGTCATTGGCCACAATCGGCAAGCCGGACTGGGTGCGCTCTCCCGAAATTACCCAGTTGTTGGAGGCGCCGGTTGCCAGCACGCTGTCGATACCGGCAAAGCTGTCCGATGTATCGGCGGAGACCATCGCAGCCCCGATCGGGCCGGTCTCGAGCCCGAGCAGCTCGGTCAGGTCAGGCATCGCAGGCGCAGTGTCGGCATCAAGATACGGCAGCAGATCCTGTATTTCCGCCTCGCTCAATCCGAGACGGGCAAACCCCAGCCGCAACGCTTCTTCGCCGAGGTTTTGCGCCAGCGAGATCGACATCATCTTGATGGAGGTCAGCGTGTCGACCGGTCTCCACGGCTCCGGCTCATGGCCAAGGATCAGAAATTCGGGCGGCAGCCTGGCTGAAAAAACCTGCGGGTTGCGCTCCATCCAGGCGTTGACGCCACGGGCATACCCTTCGAGCATCGCCATCGTGTCCGTGTCCATGACACTGAGTGAGCCTTCCGCCGCTTCATGAATACCCATGGTGCGAAGCCAGATATCGGTGCTGACGGTGGCATCGCCGAACATCTCCGACAAACGTCCCTGCCCCGCCATGCGGCTGACTTCCATCTGCCACAGACGGTCCTGGGCATGGGCGAAGCCGAGACCGGCGGCCGCGTCGGCGCGGGTCCTGGCCTTGATATGAGGCACCCCGTTGCGGTCCCGCGTGATGGTCACATCCTCGCCCAGACCGGCGATCTGCATTGCGCCGTCCAACGGCGCTTGCGACCGCGAAGCCCACAACATTCCGGCTCCCGCAATCATCACAAGCAGGGGAACAAGAAACAAAATGAGCTTGATAAGCCCTTTGAGGATGCGCATCATTGGTCTATGTCCCTCCCAGGATCTGACAAGTTGCATTACGTAACTTGCAATCAGGTGAGGCGTAAAGCGTATTTGTGATAGGAGGATAGGCGAAATGGCAACAGTAGCATTCATTGGTCTGGGGGTTATGGGCTACCCCATGGCAGGGCATCTCAAGACCAAGGGCGGCCATGAACTCCGGGTCTACAACCGGACCGCCGAGAAGGCCCGCAAATGGGCCGACGAGTTTGGCGGCACCGCTTGCGACACCCCGGCAGACGCCGCCAAGGGTGCCGATTTCGTCTTCACCTGCGTTGGCAACGATGATGATCTGCGCGCAGTCACCCTGGCGCCCGGCGGCGTTCTGCACGGCATGAGCGAGGGCGCGATCCTGATCGACAACACCACCGCGTCTGCCGAAGTGGCGCGCGAACTGGCCGATGCCTGCAGCGACAAGGGCTGCGGCTTTCTCGACGCACCGGTGTCGGGCGGTCAGGCCGGAGCCGACAATGGCGTGCTCACCGTCATGGTGGGCGGCGACGAGGCCACCTTCGAGAAGGCCAACCCTGTCATCGACGCCTATGCCCGCATGGTCGGCCTGATGGGCCCGGTCGGCAGCGGTCAGCTGACCAAGATGATCAACCAGATCTGCATCGCCGGCCTGGTTCAGGGGCTCTCCGAAGGCATCCATTTCGGCAAGAAGGCTGGTCTCGACATCGAGAAGGTGGTCGACGTCATTTCAAAAGGCGCCGCCGGCTCCTGGCAGATGGAAAACCGCCACAAGACCATGAACACCGGCAAGTATGATTACGGTTTTGCCGTCGACTGGATGCGCAAGGACCTCGACATCGTGCTCACAGAAGCCAGGCGCAACGGCGCGACGCTTCCTGTCACCGCGCTCGTCGACCAGTTCTACGCCGATGTCCAGGCCATGGGCGGCAACCGCTGGGACACCTCCTCGCTGCTGGCACGCCTCGAGAAATAAATGCCGCCCCACCGCCCGCCCGAAAACGCGAATTACACCGTGCCGGACATCCTGGCATGGCTTGAAGCAAACGGGTCGGCGCATAACATTGCCGGTATGGCGCGCTTCGGCATCCATACCGGCAACGCCTACGGGGTCGGCAATACGGCACTCCGCCCCTTTGCCAGGACGCTGGGGCGCGACCATGAACGGGCGCTGGAACTATGGCGGACCGGGAACCGCGAAGCCCGTCTTCTGGCACTGTTCACCGAGGAGCCCGGACGGGTGAGCCCGACCCAGGCCCGCGACATGGCCCACGATTTCAACAGCTGGGAAATCGTCGATCACGCCGCCGACCTGTTCGTCGATGCGGGACATCTCGATGAGCTGGCACCGGACTTCGCGAGCGACGAACGTGAATTCGTCCGCCGCACCGCTTTTGCGATGCTGGCCTGGGCCGCGGTGCACCTTAAAAAACGCCACGATGCCGATTTCATCGCATTCCTGCCGCTGATCGAGAGACACGCCACCGATCCGCGCAATTTCGTCAAGAAGGCCGTCAACTGGGCGCTGCGGCAGATCGGCAAGCGAAACCTGACCTGCCACGCCCCTGCCCTTGCGCTGGCGGAAAAGCTCACAGCATCTGATGACAAGGCCGCCCGCTGGGTCGGCAGGAACGCCCTCAGGGAGCTCACCGACGACAAGGTGCTCAAGCGTCTGGCGTCAAGACGGCCTTGATCCGCCCGACAGATCAGAACCCGTCGGCGGCATCCTTGATGATCTCGGACAGAAGCGTGTTCACGGCATCGCGCTCACCGCCATCAGGCAACCGTCTGAACCCGATCGTGACAGCACCCGGCGCCTCTTCGGTCTCGTAGGCAAACACCACATAGGGGCAATAGGCGATATCAGCGATATCGGCCTCCATCACCTTGCGTGACACCACCGCCGAGCAGAAGGTGAAGAATTCCGCGTCCTTGTAGAGCGCCTTGCCGGCCTCGACATCGGTTGCGGTGCGCTTGAGCATGTCGCCGATGAAGCCGTGATAATCGACCTTGTAGCCGCGATTGACGATGGCATTCTCGATCCCGGACGCAACATCTGCAAAAGCCGCATCACTTGTAACGGTTGTCACATCGTCACCCGCGGCATTGGCGGCGTTTGCCATGAACAAGACGGCCACCGCTGTGGCAAGAAGCGTTTTCATGAGTATCCTCCCGGTGGGGCAATCCCCACAACATATCGCATTTTCAGCATACACCGAAAACGCGAGATGCGTGAGCGATTTGACCGCGGCGTTTTGCCGTGCCGTCCCTGCAGCAGGTCCTGCAGCCGCGCGCGTCCGGATTTCATTGCGTCCTGACTGGCGCGCGTCAGGCCACACCCGGCTCAGCTGGCTTCGGACTTTTCCTTGGCCAGCTGGATATAATCGAGCGGCAGCTGTGTCGTGTACTTGATCTGCTCCATGGCAAAGGAGGACGACACATCGCGGATCTCGATCTTGGCGATCAGTCGTTTGTAGAAGGCGTCATAGGCGGCGATATCGGGCACCACCACGCGCAGCAGATAGTCCACATCGCCACTCATCCGGTAGAACTCAACCACTTCCGGAAACTCGATGATGACCTCGGAAAAGCGCTTCAGCCATTCATTGGAATGGGAGTTTGTCCGGATCGAGACGAACACCGTCACCTTGGCGTTGACCGAGGCAGGGTCAAGCAGCGCCACGCGGCGCTTGATGATCCCGTCTTCCTCGAGCTTCTGGATGCGCCGCCAGCACGGCGTTGTCGAAAGCCCAACCTTCTTGGCGATTTCAGCCACGGCCAGAGTGGCGTCTTCTTGCAGCAGGCGAAGAATTTTGCGGTCGAGGCGGTCCATGAGCGTCTCCAGGATCAGGAATGAACTCCCTGATATCGCGCACACTCAGCCGTGACAAAGAAAAATTTTCTATTGCAGATCGCTTTCGAGCACTCTCAGTTCACATCAACGGTCAACGAGCAACGACACACGGCGTTTGAGTTCAGGCAGCAGGTCTGTTTCGAACCAGGGATTCTTCCGGATCCAGCCGCTGTTGCGCCAGGAGGGGTGCGGCAGCGGCATCACCGGCGTGGGTGTATCGTTGGCATAGAGGATAGACCGCCAGTTGCGGACCGTTTCCGTGAGCGTCTTTTGCCTCAGCGATCCCAGGTGCCAGGCATGCGCGTACTGGCCGATGACCAGGATCAGCTTGAGCTGCGGCATTTGCGCCATCACCTGGTCACGCCAGGTCGGCGCACATTCCTTGCGCGGCGGCAGGTCGCCCCCCTTGGCGTCCTGGCCGGGAAAACAGAACCCCATCGGCACGATGGCGAACAGGTCCGGATCGTAAAATTGCGCTTCGTCCACCCCGAGCCAGTCCCGCAGCCTGTTGCCGGACGCATCGGTGAACGGCTTGCCGCTCGCATGCACCCGCGTGCCCGGCGCCTGCCCGGCGATCAGGATCGGCGCACGCGAGGAGGCCACACAGACCGGCCGCGGCTCGTGTGGCAGGGCGCGGTCGGGGCCACCCGCCGGATTGTCACGGCAAATCCGGCAGGCCGAGATCCTGGTGAGCAACGCGCTCAGCTCCGGATCCCGGTCCTGTTCTTCGGCCCTGCTCATCGTTGCCTTACACCTGGGCACTCGGCCGCGACGACACCGCCTTGTACCAGCGCATCACATTGGTGAGATGCTCCGGCCGCTCGATCCGTGCCGGCTTCATGAAGTCGATCCCGATCATCCCGGTGATGTCGGCGATGGTGTAGCGATCGCCGGCGATGAATTCGCGCTCGGCCAATTCCTTGTCGAGCAGTTCCAGAAACGCCAACGCCTTCGGCCGGTTGATCTCTCCCCATTCTGCCAGCTGCGGCACTTCCCATTCCTTCATCGCCGGATGAGTGTGGCGGAAAGCATTGGCGACAGCGCCGAGAAAGATCAGCTCCACCCGCCGGTTCCACATCTCCACAATGGCCTTGTCCCGGGCGTCAGTCCCCATCAGCGGCGGTTCGGGATGCAGTTCCTCGAAATAGCGGCAGATGGCCACCGTTTCCGAGATCGCCGTGCCGTCATCGAGCTCGAGTACAGGCAGCCGCTGCAGCGGGTTGAGCCGGGTGACTTCCTCGGACTTGTGCCCCAGCTTGCCCATATCCACCGGCACTTTTTCGACTTCGATGCCCTTTTCGGCCAGAAACACCGTCACGCGCCGTGGATTTGGCGCCCGTCCACCATCGTAAAGCTTCATCAAGTTCCCTCTCTCCCAGATACGGCGTCGATCAGACACCAAACAATCGCCTCAGCATAGCCACCAGTTCGGACAATCCCGAGTGAAAATCCTCGTTCAGCCCGCCGTGAACCGCGCGCCACTGGTTTGGCGGCTCGAACTCGCCGCCCCATAGCCCTGCCTGTTCGCTGCGCGCTTCGGCCTCAGCCAAGACATAATCACCGAATGCCACGGCATGGCCTGATCGCACCATCGTCTCGTTCAATTCAACGCCACCGGCGCTGCATCGGACCAGGTCGCGGCCGTAACGGTCAATGCCCTCGCCCTTGCAAACCACCTGATGGTTTCCAACAAGCCTGCGGAGAAATGACGCCGCCTCGATGCCGCAACCATACTCCTGGCCACCCTTGCTGCAGCGCTGTTTAAGTTCGGGCGCGTCAATTCCCTTGAGCCGCAGGCGACGTTTTCCCAGAGCAAGGCTGTCGCCATCGACCACGCGCATTGGACCGGAAATGTCCGGCGCTGCGAAATGTTCCATGCGCGCGGCAACAAACGCCGCTCCTGCAAAAAACAGGATGGCCAGGCATGTATCGAGGAAGGTGCGCCACCGCGGACGTCGTCGTCCAGACCTGAACTTGCGAAATCTCATGCCGCCAGATGCACCTATTCGCTCCGCCGGTTCAAGCCGATTGATTGGCCGGAACCGTTAAAATGCAAACAGGTTCTTAAACTTTGGCGACTAGATTCTGGGTCCGAACCGGAGAGACTGAACCACTGTGTCGACGCCCCAGACCATGACCGACAAGAATATTGTCGATCGCTCGCGCGCCCACAAGAACGCCGCGGTGATGAACACCGTGCGCGCGACGCGCGAGCAACTGCAGCATGGCCGCGAAAAGCTCCATGGGTTCGACAATGAGATGCTCCGTCTGCACATCAATGCGGTGTTGCAGGGCGCAGCGGCACCGCCGGTGCTTGTCATCCTGACCGCCGTCGGCGGCCTCTGGTTCGATGATGCCGTCTGGCTGCTGGCCTGGGCGCTTATGACGCTGGTGGTCTATGCTGGCCAGATCCTGGTCGCCCGCCGCGCCTCGCGCGAACACAGCAACGACGAAAGCTTCGGGCGCTGGCGCAACCGGTTTCTCGCCGCCTACGCGATCCTCGGGCTGACCTGGGCCTTCTTTGCGTACCAGGACTGCACCACCTGCCAGGGCGATACCTTCGTCTTCTACAAGTCTGCGGTACTGCTGATCGCGCTGGCCGCTACCGCCATGGCCGCCTTCGCCCTGCGCAATGCGCTCTATTTCGCAGCCCTGCCGATCATCGCAGCCCTCGCCTTGCGCGCCGGTGTCAGCCGCGACATGGCCGACGTTTCGATACTGGCCATGATCGTGGCCGCGGCGCTGTTCTTTGTCTTCATGTCGAAACGGCTTTACACCACCAACGTGAAGATGCTCGGTTTTCAGACCGAAAAGGACGACCTGATCGCCGAACTCGAGGTCGCCAATTCGGTCTCGGACGAGGCACGCCGCCGCGCCGAGGAATCCAACCTCGCCAAGTCTCGCTTCCTGGCCTCGATGAGCCACGAATTGAGAACGCCGCTCAACGCCATTCTGGGCTTCTCCGAAGTCATGTCCGGCGAGGTCCTGGGCCCGATCGAGAATTCCAGCTACAAGGAATATGTCGGCGACATTCACCGCTCCGGCCAGCACCTTCTGAATCTCATCAACGAAATCCTCGACCTCTCGCGCATTGAAGCGGGACGTTACGAACTCAACGAGGGCGCGCTGTCGCTCGCCGATATCGCCGAGGATTGCATCGGCCTCGTGCAGCTGAAGGCGCGCAGCAAGAACATTCGCATCATCGAGGCGTTTGAAGAAAACCTCCCCATGGTCTGGGCCGACGAGAAATCCATGCGCCAGGTCACACTCAACCTGCTCTCCAATGCCGTCAAGTTTACCCCCTCGGGCGGTGAGATCCGGGTCAAGCTGGGCTGGACCGCCGGTGGCGGCCAATACCTGGCCATAAAGGACAATGGCCCGGGCATTGCCGAAGAGGAAATCCCGGTGGTGCTGTCCGCCTTCGGACAGGGATCGGTCGCCATCAAGAGCGCCGAACAGGGCACCGGCCTCGGCTTGCCGATCGTCCAGGCCATCCTCGCAAAGCACGGCGGCGAATTCATGCTCAAGTCCAAGCTGCGGGAAGGCACCGAAGGCATCGCCATCCTGCCCGCCAAGCGCGTGCTGGAAAGCATGGCACCGGTCGAGGGCCTGCCGAGCGCCGCGGCGAAGAAAAAGCGCGCCTTCAGCTGAGCCTCGGACGCGCCTGTTCCTTCATTCAATGATTTCAGTCCTTGTCGGCAACACCCGCCTGGGCAAAGGTTGCCATGCCGGAATGGCACTGCGCAGCCGACTTGACGATGCCCGCGGCAAGGGCTGCCCCGGTCCCCTCGCCCAGACGCATCCCCAGCGCCAGCAACGGTGTCTTGCCGAGCTTCTCGATCGCGGCCATGTGGCCGGGTTCGGCAGACACGTGCCCAATCATGCAATGATCGAGAGCTGCCGGATTGATAGCGTGCAGCACGGCGGCTGCGGCCGTTGCCACATATCCGTCGATCAGCACCGGGATGCGTTCCGTGCGCGCGGCCAGGATCGCGCCGGCCATGGCGGCAATCTCGCGCCCGCCCAGACGCCGCATGAGTTCCAGCGGATCATCGAGATGCGCCTTGTGCAGCGCCACCGCGGTTTCCACCGCAGCAATCTTGCGCGCCAGAACCTCGCCTTCCGAGCCGGTGCCCGGGCCGACCCAATCGACCGCGGACCCTCCGTAAAGACCGTAGAAGATGGCCGCCGCGATGGTCGTGTTGCCGATGCCCATTTCCCCGATGCAAAGCAGATCCGTACCGCCTGCGATCGCCTCCATGCCGAAGGCCATGGTGGCGGCACAGGTGCGCTCATCCATCGCGGCCTCGGTGGAAATGTCACCGGTCGGCACTTCCAGCGCCAGGTCGAAGATCTTCAGTCCCAGATCATTGGCCACGCAAATCTGGTTGATCGCAGCCCCTCCGGCGGCAAAGTTTTCCACCATCTGCGCCGTCACCGAGGACGGGTAAGGCGTCACACCCTGTTGGGTCACGCCGTGGTTACCGGCAAAGATCGCCACCAGCGGCCGCGTGACCTGCGGTGACCGTCCGGTCCAGGCCGCAAGCCAGAACGCGATTTCTTCCAGCCGTCCCAGCGCGCCTGCAGGCTTGGTCAGTTGCGAATCGCGTTGGCGCGCCGCCGCAAGAGCCTCCGTGTCGGGCCCCGGCAGGTTGCGCAGGAGTTCGCGAAAATCATCAAAGGGCAAACCGCTGGCACTCATTTTTTTCTCCAAGGTAGTTCTGGCGCATGACGCGCGACGCGGCCCGGTGTAATTGTCATTTCACCCAAGGACAACAACGTTAGCGACATCCGGGGTCTTGATCCGTATTTTGACGCTGGCCGGAGACCCATATGCAGATCAGCGACTGTATCGACGACATTGCCCGTTCAACCGGTTTCCTCAGCCGGCTGCCGATGCCGGCGCGCCATTTTGCCGGTCACGACGGATCACTGGCGCGGGCTTCTGCCATGTTTCCTGTCGCCGGTCTGCTCATCGGGCTGTGCCCGGGATTGGTGGTTGCGGTGCTGTCCGCCGGAAATGCCAATCCCGCGCTCACGGCTGTTCTCGCTCTTGCGGTGCTGATCGGCGTTACCGGCGCGCTGCACGAGGACGGGCTGGCCGACTCCGCCGATGCGTTCGGCGCGCGCGGCGGACGCGAGAACATGCTCGAGATCATGAAGGACAGCCGCATTGGAACCTACGGCGTGCTGGCCTTGCTGATCAGTTTCTCGCTTCGCGCCGTGGCCCTGACCATCATTCTCTCGGTGATCGGCGGCTGGAATTCGCTGCTTGTCCTTCTTGCCGTCGCCGCAGCCTCCCGCGCAGCCATGGTCTGGCATTGGTACATCTTGCCCCCTGCCCGCCAGAACGGCGTTGCCGCCTCCGTGGGCGCCCCTGATCAAGACGCCCGGACACAGGCACTGGTAGTGGGCGGGCTGGTGTTTGTCATTCTGGCAAGCCTGGCTTGCGGCCCGATTCCTGCGCTGCTTGGCCTGGCGCTTCTGGCTGCAATCGCCAGCCTCTGGACATCGCTGGTCCGGAGCAAGCTGAAGGGCCATACCGGGGACACGATCGGCGCAACCCAACAGCTCACCGAGACTGTTTGCCTCACCGCCCTTGCCCTTTTGCTGTGAAGCGACGATATAAACTGTCGATACCGACCGTAAACGAGCAAAATCCATGAGCATTGAATCGCCTTGCATCCTGATATGCTCGATTGACCTGAAAACCGGTTATTGCTTCGGCTGCGGCCGTACCCGTGGCGAGATCGCCGAGTGGGTAAGCTATTCGCCGGAAGCCAGGCGTGAAGTCATGGCCGAGTTGCCGGCCCGTCTTGAAACCGTTGAGCGCAAACCGCGCCGGGAAACCAGGCGGCAGCGCATGGCGCGTGAACGGCAGGACAGCTGAGACGAATGGTTTTCATCCTCGCCCTGATGGGCGCCACCCTCGCAGTGCTGATTTACAACCACGAGACCGGACTGAGTTTCGGCATTCCCAACGCAGACCTCGCCAGCCTTGTCTATCTCGGGCTGATAGGGGCGGTTGTCGGCGCCGCCGTGGTCGGCGGGCATCGCAACATCGGCGAAATGATCCGCAACCTCATGATCTGGGTGGTGTTGATCCTGGGCCTTGCCACCGGCTGGCTTTACCAGGACCAGGCTCGGGACATGGTCCTTCGCGTCGCGGGCGGCCTTGCGCCAGGCAAGCCGGTCACGGTGTCGGACGCGAATGGTCCGGCTGTCCTGATCCGCAAATCACTGAACGGGCACTTTGAAGCCGCCGGCAATGTGAACGGCGAACCGGTGAGTTTTCTCATCGACACCGGCGCAACCGCGATCGCGCTCTCGCATTCCGATGCCTTGCGTGTCGGCTTCTCCGAAGGTGACCTCAGCTACACGCTGGTCATTAACACTGCCAATGGCAGGGCACGCGCTGCTCCTGTCAGGCTCGACACGGTCACCGTCGGAACCGTCGAGCGCAGCGGGTTGCGGGCCATGGTGGCGGAACCCGGCCGGCTGGATCAGAGCCTGCTGGGGATGAATTTCATCTCCTCGCTTACCGCCTTCGAAATGCGCCGGGACGAAGTCATCCTGCGCGACTGAGGCCGTAGAACCAGCCGCCAGAGCCGCAAAACCCATGAAATCCGGCTAGACTGACGGGATCGGTCGCCCGCACGGGTTCGGACCTCATGGCCCACCGCGCGGAAAGCCTCAGGCAAGCGACTCGTGGCACAACCGGTGCAATTCCATCCTCGCGATGTGGATTGCCGTCAATTTGTCGATTGCCTTGTTTGCTTTTCCGGTCACAGGTCGCGCCATGATTTCAAGTTACCAATCCTACAATTTCTACACCAATGACATCAATCTGACGCTGAGCCGCAAGGCCGCCGATCCGGTGATCACCAGGGAAGCGCAATACTATCGCGACACGATCGGCTCGATCAAAACGGTCGACGAATTCCTGGCCAATGACCGGGTCTACGCCTATGCGATGAAGGCCTACGGGCTGGAAGAAATGACCTACGCCAAGGCCTTCATCCGCAAGGTGCTCGAAAGCGATCTCACGGATACCAGCAGCTTCGCCAACCTTCTCACCGACAGCAAGTACAAGACGCTGGCGGCGGCCTATGATTTCGGCAACACCGTGACCTCCGAAATCATCCAGACCACCAGCCAGATCGACGCCCTGATCGGCACCTACGAGCAGTCGATCCAGAGCAATGACGATCTGCTGCGGGAAGAAACCAATTATTTCAAGGCGGTGTCCCAGACCTTCACCAACGTCGACGACCTGCTGCAGAACACTCGCGCCCGCGACTACGTCTTTTCCACCTTCGGCATCGATCCCAAGACCTATGACTACGAAACCCTCAGGGGTGTGCTCACCAGCGACATTGCCGATGCGAACAGCTACGTAAACTCCGTCATTGCGCCCAAGGTCAATAACTGGCTGGTTCTGGTTGACGACCTCAACACGCAGTTGACCGATCCGCTGAAGACACCGGCGCAGAAAGAGAAGATCAACTACCTGATCACCCAGTACACCAAGGCCATCGAAAAGGCCGACATGTATTACAACATGGCCGCCTCCTTCAATTTCAAGGCCGATGGCAGCCTGGATACAGGCGTGGCCCCGATGACGGAAGCGCAGCTCAAGATGGTGACGGAAAGCTACGTGCTGTCGCAGCCAAGGCTGACCTCCACCGGCGCGCTGATCAACAAGCAGTATTACGAGGAAACCATCCCCACCATCACAACGATTGACGAGCTTCTCGACAATTCCCGTCTCAGCATAATGATGCTGACTGCCTATGACATTCCGTTGACCACCAGCCGCGCCGATGTCAAATGGGCCCTGGAGCAGGACACCTCCGATCCCAACGGTGAGATCTACAGCAAAAGCGCGGGAATGATCGCGCTGGCCAAGGCCTTCAATTTCGAAGCTGACGGCTCGATCACGCCCGGCAAGGACATTCAGGACGCCGATCAGCTCTTCACCACCACCGCCAATTACATCGGCAAGTACAACGATGCCGATGAGGAAGCCGATGCCGCGGCGATCGCCAAGTACAAGCTCTATATCGGCCTGACCAGCAACCTCGATGACTTTCTGTCCGCCGAGCCTGCGGCGATCACAATCCGTGAATTCGCCCTCAAGGCCTTCAACATTTCTCCAGAAGAAGTCTCCACCTACAAGCTGAAGCAGGTCTTCACGAGCGATCCCTACGACCCCAACAGCTACGTCAACACCATGAAGGATGACCGGTTCGTCAAGCTGGCGAAGGCCTTCAACTTTGCCGCCGACGGCAGCATCGGATCGCCGCGATACGCCCAGTCCGAAAACGAGATCACCCGTATCACCAAAGCCTATTACACAGCCGTGACCAGGCTCGACGACAGCGAATCGTCGAAGGCCGCGACGGAAAAAGAGGCGTCCTATTACCGGACCAGGCTGCAGACGCTGGAAACCGTGGAAGATCTCCTGGCGGACACGCGGCTTCGCAACGTGCTGCTGGTTGCCGAAGGCCTCAGGCCGGTTGACGTCAGCACCGAGACGCTCCGAGCCGTGCTGACCTCGGATCTCGATGATCCCAACAGCTTTGCCAACCAGCAGACCGAAATCGGCTTCCAGAAGATCGCTGGATCCTTCAACTTCGATGCCGAAGGTTACATCCGGACAGTGTCCAACCCCGGCGCACAGAACGAGCGCGGCCTGGTGGAGACCCAGCGGCTGTATCTGACACAGGCGATCGAGGAAGAAGCCGGACAGGAAAGCCTCGGCGCGCGCCTGGCGCTCTATTTCGAACGCATGGCGCCAACTTTGACCAGCAACTACGACATCCTGGCTGACGACGCCCTGGCACAATTCATCCGCACGACATTCTCGATCTCCGATGAAACCGCAGGCAGTGACATCGACAAGCAGAAGGAGATGCTGGACCGCTATCTCGATATCGACGATCTGCTGGATCCGGAGAAGGTCGAGACCCTGGTGCAGCGCTTCCTGGCGCTTTATGACATCGACAATGGTGCCCAGGACCCGATCCTGTCGGTTCTCGGCGGCAACACATCGATCAACTTCGAAACCGTGGCGACATTGATGCAGCTGCGCTCGAGCTTCTAAGCGTCCATGGCGGACGCTTGCATGGGTCTGAACCCGGGGCCGCTTTCCAGGCCACCGACACGGCATCCCCCTTCCCCGTGGAGCGGAATTATGCGTCGTCGCGATTGGCGACTGCTGCGGGAATGGCCCGTTCAGCCCAGGCTGTAGAGAAATCGCGCCGCCACTGACAGGATGAACAGGCCGAAACCGATTTCCAGCTGCCGCTTGTTCAGAGCATGCGCCAGCCTGACGCCCAGCGGCGCGACCAGCAGCGTGATCGGGATGATCAGCGCCACCACCACCCAGTTGATATAGCCGGTTGAAAACGGTGGCAGCGCCGCCACGCCCCATCCTGCCCAGATGTAACCGAACAGTCCCGGTATTGCGATCAGCACGCCGACACCCGCCGACGTCGCCACGGCCTGGTGTACCGGGCGGCTGTAAAGCGTCATGAATGTGTTGTTGAGCACGCCGCCGCCAATACCCATGAGTCCGGACAGAAGTCCGATCAGCCACCCGACGACCGCCCTGACCGGGTTGCCGGGCAACTGTACGCCCAGTCGCCAGTTCTCCCGGTTGAACAGCATCCGCAGGCCTACCAGGATGGAAATCAGCGCGAAGATTGCCCTGAGCCCCTCGCTCGAGACCGAGGCGGCAATCAGGGAAGCGGAGATCACCCCGAGCGGAACCGCCAGGATCCAGCTACGCAAGAGCTCACGGTCAACCGCGCCGCGCTTTCCATGCGACAGGAACGAGCGGATCGAGGTCGGCACGATGATCGCCAGCGACGTGCCGACGGAGAGATGCATCCGTACGGCATCATCGACCTGCAGCATTCCGAACAATTGGTAGAACACCGGAACCAGGATCGCCCCGCCGCCAATGCCGAACAGGCCGGCCAGTATGCCGGCCACACCTCCGGCCGCGGCAAGAGCTGCCGCAAACCAGATCAAATCCCCCGGAGGTGGCATCTATGCATATTCCCTGTTCACGAAAATCCGGGCTCGGACTGGCATCATCATGCCACCGGCTGTAGACGAATCCGCCCCTGTCATCAAACAGAGACATTCCTCGGCCATTGTCCAGCCGTGGCCAAAACAATTGCAACCGGCCACAGGGATTTCCGTGACCGCCCGCCGCCGGTCCACGCGGGAATCTTCCCCGTCCGGTGTGACGCCCCATCCCCGATGACGGGTTGAAGGCTGGCTTGTCCGGCCTTCTTTTTTTGCGCAGCTGCCGCCGGGCTGCTGCAGACAACTCTGCTTGATGGAAGGGGCTCGATCAATCGCAGTGCCGGTAACCTGCCTTGCGGGTTCTCAGATCGAAGTGGAAATGATCCCTGTGGTGGATGTCGCTGCCCGGACCGAGAACCGTGGTGAAGTACTTGCAGCTGTCGCTGCGTACGGTTTTCAGCAGGCTTTTCTCGCGGAAGGAAAAGAAACCTGGCTTTCTCACCGCAATCGACTGGCCATTGTTCAGCGTGATCTTTCCCACATCGATGGCATTGCCGCTGGCATGCTCGGACATCGGCGCACCGCGTTTCGAATTCATGGTCCGGCAGGAGTAGCTGGAAAGCTGGCGGATGGAACTGACGCCGGAGAGGTAGCGCAGCCGGGCCGCCGGCGCCAGCTCGTTCTTGACCCACTGCGCGAACGCATCGGTGATCTGGCAATTGAGCTTGGCCGCCGGCTTGATCTTGATCCCGCCTGACAGCTCGGTGACTTCGACCGGATAGGGAATGGAACAGCCCTTGCCGCTGTTGATGGCCGGCAGGTCACGATAGGTCACCCCGAGCCGCTTGAGCCGGTTGCGGCACGCCTTCTCAGCAGCAGGCATTCCGCCCGCCCATTTCGGCGCACTCATCTGGTTGCTGATCCGCGGCATCAACCCGGCCATCTGCACCGGGTTTTCCTGTGCGCCGCTATCCTGCACCTGCAGGTCGGAGCCATTGCCTGCCGGATATCCGGACGTGGTGGCCAATTGCGGATTGTCGGTGCCAATGCCTGTCACGATCGGTTGCTCCACCCTGCCTTCCGGCAAGGCCGATGTCATCTGGTTGGCATCCACGCCAGCCGAAACCGGGTAGGCAAGCACGTTCTGCATCGGTGCGTCCGGACCGCTCGGAATGCGCGCATCCGATGCGTCGGCGAACATGGCCGGCGCCAGCGGCGCGCTGGTCATCACCGGCGCTACAGGCTCGCTGAGGATCGTCGACTGGGTCGGCTGTACAGACAGCAGATCACCCGGAGGCGCCATGTCGCCTGAACACCCGCCGGCAATGAGTGCCGTCGTCAACACCAACCCCGCTGAAACCAGCGACAGGCGGCGGGAACTCGATACACAAGACAACATGGATTGCTCCGATACAACGCAAAACTTTAATTCAAACTCCCACACAACAGTAAAGGAAGGCTGATCTTTGCCGTTAACCTCTGGGGCAATATTGCGGCAGACCCGGAGATCACCGACCTGGCCGCAGAGGGCCACAGACCAGATGATGCTTGCGGTTTGCGTTCATCCCCACATTCTCGCCCAAGCGCCCTTCAAAACCCGCCGACGGCGGGTTACACCGGAGGCTCAACAAGGAGACGAGCATGACCACCCCGACTGGTGAAATGACCCTGCGGACACTGGCCATGCCGGCTGACGCCAACGCGGCCGGCGACATTTTCGGTGGCTGGGTCATGGCCCAGATGGACCTGGCCTGCGGTATCCGTGCGGCCGAACGCGCGAGGGGGCGCGTGGTCACCGCGGCCGTAAACGAGATGTCCTTCGCTATGCCGGTCAAGATCGGCGACACGCTGTGCATCTATACCGATATCGTCAAGGTCGGGCGCACCTCGATGACGCTTCTGGTCGAGGCATGGGCCCAGCGTTACCTGTCCCCGCAGATGGACAAGGTTACCAATGCGCTGTTTGTCATGGTCGCGCTGGATGCAACCAACAAGCCGACACCACTGCCGCCCGAGTAAGGCACAATCGGCCAGGCACGGTTCATTGAATCGCTGCATCAAGCGCCCGATTCAAATTGGCAACACCGCCACGCAAGCCTCTGACAAGACTCGCCTATTCGAGCACAACTGACACTCCAGCCGCCGCCGCTACCCGTTCCGCTTCACTTTTCAGCGGCAGGTTCCTGTTCGCCCATTTCATAGAGGTAAAGGCGCGTCTTGCGCCGGTCGGACAACTCCCAGGTTTCCGATGGCTCGACGCCCGGCACCGCGAAGCTGTTGGAGACCAGCAGACTGCCCGGCTTCATCTCCCGCCGCGCCTTGTCGTAAAGCGCCGGCATCGGCTCCGGCGAAAGGAAGACATAGACGATGTCTTCACCCGATATGTCCGCTGACCAGATATCCTGCCGCACGATCCGGCCTCGCCCGAAAATTTTTGACAGCAGGACAGACAGCAACCAGACCATGGGTGCGGTCTCCACACCCCTTGCCTGCCGGCCCTCGCCATCGAGCGCACGGACGACACCGCCAAGACCCGACCCGAGATCGACGAAACGGCGCGCCCCGCGTTGCTGCATCAGCGACGCCAGCGCCTCGGTCGTCGCCCTGTTGGTGAGATAGAGCGGCACCCGCTCGCGCGCCGTGTTGGAAAAGAAAAGATACAGGACCACGAAACCGACGCCGAACGGCCAGGCCGGCAGCTCTCCGGCATTCAGCGCCAGCACCATCGCCGCGGGGAAACAAAGCCCGATCCAGACCCACCAGACCGGCAGACCGATGAGTCTGGTGATCAAAGCCGCCGCCAGACTCTGCACAAGAAGCGCCATCCAGAACAAGCCGCGCGCATCTAGCGTTCCGGCAAGGCCCATGAGCAGCAGCCACACGAGCGCACCGGCAACGACCTGAGCGGCGATGGCGCCGATGATCGGGTAGGAGCGGAGAAGCTTCATGTCATGTCCCGTCGATTGGCGACACTGCCGGGGTGAGCGATCAGGCGGCTTCTGTCAGATCTGCAAAGTCGATGGCCTCGAAAGCGGCGGCGATCACCTCCGGCCCCGCCCCCGGACGCACTGCGTCAGTCGACAGGATCTGCCGGAAACGGCGCGCGCCGCGTACGCCCTGAAACAGGCCGATCATGTGCCGCGTGACGTGAATGAGCCGGCCACCCGTGGCCAGATGCGCCTCCGCATGAGCCATCATCGACGCGCTGACAGCGCCCCAATCGGTCTCTGCCACGTCGTCACCATAGACCTGGCGGTCCACCTCGGCGAGCAGCGACGTGTTGTGATAGGCAGCCCGCCCGAGCATCACGCCATCAACATGATTCAGATGCTCAACAGCCTGATTCAGCGTGGCAACACCGCCATTTATGCCGATGAAAAGATTCGGATATTTGCGCTTGAGACGATAGACGATGCTGTAATCGAGCGGTGGAATATCCCGGTTCTCCTTGGGCGAAAGCCCTTCGAGCCAGGCCTTGCGCGCGTGCACCCAGAGCGCATCCACACCGGCGTCGACGACGGTCCTGACAAAGTCTGGCAAGACGATCTCGGGATCCTGTTCGTCCACGCCGATCCGGCACTTCACCGTCACCGGAACATCCGCGACGGTTTTCATCGCCGTAACGCAGCGCGCCACCAGCTCCGCCTCGCGCATCAGGCAGGCGCCGAACGCACCCGATTGCACCCGGTCGGACGGGCAGCCGACATTGAGATTGATTTCGTCATAGCCAAAGTCTGTCGCAATCCGCACGGCCTCGACCAGCTTGTCCGGTTCCGATCCGCCCAGCTGCAAGGCCACAGGATGCTCCACCGGATCAAAGCCAAGCAGCCGGTCACGGTCACCATGGATGATGCCGTCAGCCACCACCATCTCGGTGTAAAGCAGCGCCTGGCGCGACAGTTGACGGTGCAGGAACCGGCAGTGCCGGTCAGTCCAGTCCATCATCGGTGCGACCGCAAATCGGTGTTGAGGGTATCTACTCATCTCGCCTGTTTCATAAACTGTGCAGGCCCGGTCTCCAGGCCCGAATTCATTCGCCTGCCTATAGCGCAAATCCCATCCGCGCGAAACCGTGCCATCTGAGTGCCGAGATCAAAGGATCAGTGGAACCAGTTGACCTTTGTGGCGTTGAAGCAGCAGCATCAACGGAGACCACAATGCCGATAGAGAAAAACAGTTCATTCATTGATCCTGTCGACGTCCAGATTGGCGGCGATGCGGATACTGACGGCATCGCCCAGACACTGACCGCCGACGACATCAACGCGGTCCTCATGTCACCCAAGCCGGTTGACGAGCGTCTTGAGACATTGAAATCGATGCGCTCCGAACTCGAGGCCCGGTCCCACGCCGATTTCGGCAATGACATGGCGCCGCTGATCAACGATATCGATGCCGCGATCGATCAGCTCTCGCCCCGCATCTAGGACAGGTCCCCGGTCAACCGGCAAACAGAGTGAGGAGAAAGGCCATGGCCAGCAGCAAACACGGATCGTCCGTCAAGGACGACGACACCTATGAAGCCTTGCGCGACGACGGCGCCTCCAAGGAAAAAGCCGCCCGTATCGCCAATGCGCAAGCCAATGACAGCCAGAAGCCATCCAGGAAAGGTGGCAAGGCGTCTCCTTACGAGGATTGGAGCAAGGACGAGCTCTACGAACGTGCCCAGGAACTAGACATCGACGGCCGCTCCGACATGAGCAAGGGCGAGCTCATCGAGGCACTGAGAAACAACTGACACCCCCGGCCTGCCGCGGCAGGCCCGAAAACCCCGCACGGACGCCCCTCCCGTGCGGGGTTTTCAAATTATTGAGCTGCTTTAAAAACCCTTGTCACACGGGCAGACTGGCCACCTGGGCCACTGCGTCGGCTGCTTCCCGGCCTTTCTTGACGAAATGCTCCGTGAAGAAGGCCTCGTGCTCGCCCGTGGGCTGGAAATGGTGCGGCGTCAGCGACACCGAGAACACCGGCACTTCAGTCTTCAGCTGCACATCCATCAAGCCGGTGACCACGGCCTGGGCCACGAAATCGTGCCGGTAGATGCCGCCATCCACGACCAGCGCCGCAGCAACCACGGCCTGGTACTGACCGGTCTTGGCAAGCTTTTGCGCGAGCAGCGGCATTTCGAATGCGCCCGGTACATCGAAACTCACCACCTCGGCATCGAGGCCCAGCTCTTCAACCCGCGCCTTGAACCCGACAAACGCCTGATCGACGATATCGGCGTGCCAGCGGGCCTTGATGAAAGCAATTTTGAGGGATTTTGTCATTGCTCGGATCCTTTCAATAATGACAAGATCCCAGAGCGCACAAGCGTTCAGCACAGGTCTCGCAACCCGTTGCCTCACACCCATTCTCTACCATCCGGACTCTAACCGTCGGCCCTGGAATTCCACCAGTGTCTGCTGACCCACCCGAAGGTGGCGCTCGCGGGCTGTAACCGCCGGTGGGGAATTTCACCCCGCCCTGAGAATGGATTTTACCTAGTGTGTCAGGGACCGTGAGTCAAACCGTTCCGGCGCGCAAAACGCCATCGCGCAGAGCTATCCGACACGGCGCAGGAAATCGCGCGTTCGCGGGTCGTGCGGAGCATCGAAAATCTGGCTTGGCGGCCCCTGCTCGACGATCCGTCCGCCTTCCATGAAGACAATGCGGTCGGCGATTTCGCGGGCAAACTGCATCTCATGGGTGACGATCAGCATGGTCTGCCGCTGCTCGGCCACCCGCCGCATCAGGTCCAGAACCTCGCCGACCCATTCCGGATCCAGCGCCGAGGTCGGTTCGTCAAACAGCATCAGGTCGGCATCCAGCGCCATCGCCCGGCCAATGCCAACACGCTGCTGCTGGCCACCCGACAGGGCTGCGGGATAGGATCCCGCCTTTTCCGTCAGGCCGGTCTCGCGCAGCACCTCATCCGCCCGTGCTTCGGCCTCCGCACGCGAGCGCTTCTGTACGGTGACAAGCGCTTCGGTGATGTTTTCCCGCGCGGTCTTGTTGGCAAAGAGCGCATAGTTCTGGAACACGAAGGCCGTCCGGCGCCGCAAGGCCAGAATATCCTTGCGGCTGGCGCGCGCAGCGTCGACGCTGAGATCACCGACGGTGATGGTGCCAGCATCGGGATGATCGAGAAAATTGATTGCGCGCAGCAAGGTCGACTTGCCGGTGCCCGACGGGCCGATGATCACCACCCGCTCGCCGTCCTTGATCTCGAGGTCGATATTGTCGAGCACCGTGTTGGCGCCGAACCGCTTTGTCAGCCCGCTCACACCCGTCATCGCGAATACGCCTCTTCCATGCGACCCTCAAGCAGACGTTGCCCGTAGGACAACACCTCGACGATAATCCAGTAGATCACCGCCACCACGATAAAGCTTTCAAAATAGAGGAAGCTGCCGGCGGCCTCCTTCTGTGTCGCGCCCATCAGTTCGGTGACGCCAAGCGTGAACGCCAGCGAGGTGCTCTTGATCATGTCGATGAAGTAATTGACCAAAGTCGGCGCCGCCACCCGCGAGGCCTGCGGCAGCACGATCCGCCTGAGCATCTGGCCGCGGGTCATGCCCACAGCCATCGAGGCTTCCCACTGGCTGCGGTCAACCCCGATGATGGCGGCGCGGATGCTTTCCGCCATATACGCCGAGAAGTGCAGTGTCAGGCCCATGATCGCAGCCGTGACGCCGTTGATCTGAGTGAGAAACGAGACCAGCTGCGGCAGCCCGTAATAAAACAGGAACAGCTGCACCAGAAGCGGCGTGCCGCGGAAGAAGCTGATGAACAGCATCACCGCCTGATCGAGCACCGGCACGCGGATGACCCGCTCCACGGCCAAGAGCGCGGCAAGCACCAGCGCAAACGCCATTGACGCCAGCGCCATGCCGAGCGTCAGCGGGACATATCCCACAAGCACCGGGACAAGTCCCAGCATGTAATCGAAATCAAGCGGTTGCATGGCCCTGCCTCGTGTGCTGCCTGCCTATTCGGCTGACGTGATGTCGGCTCCGAACCAGGTCTGCGAGATCTCCGCAAGCGTGCCTTTCTCGCGCAGAGCCGTCAGAGCAGCATCAACCCTGTCACGCTGCGCCCGACCGGCTTCGTCATCACGGAAAGGCAATGCGTTGCGGATTTCCGAGAACGGCTGACCGGCAAGCGCCAGCGGCAGCGGGCTTTTCTGGATCACCTGGGTGGACGACACGCGGTCCATCACGAAGGCATCGACGCGGCCTAGCGCCGTGTCCTGTTCGATGTTGGATTCATAGGTGCGGATATCGATTTCGGCGGCATAGGGCAGTTCGTGCAACAACTGCTCGAAGTTCGATCCCAGATTGACCGCCACCACGCGCCCGCGCAGATCTTCAGGACCGCTGATCGTGCCCTCATTGCCCTTCTTCACCACCACCTGCGCACCGTCATAGACGTAGGGCTGAGTGAAGACGAACGCCTCTTGGCGCTCCGGCGTGATGGTGATCTGGTTGGCGATGGTATCGATACGCCCGGAGCTCAGCGCGCCGATCAGTCCCGAAAACGACATGGTGACGTATTCCACATTCATGCCGGTTTCCGCGGCGACTGCGTTCATCACGTCGACCTCGAAGCCCTGCAGCTTGTCCTGCTGCACGAAGGTGAAGGGGAAGTAGCCTCCGGACATGCCGACACGCAAAGTGTCATTGTCCTGAGCAGCGGCGATTGAAACAATACTGGCCGCGGCGAGCGCGGCAATGGCGATGGGTTTGAGCATTTCTGTCCCTCTCGTGACGGGCCACCGGCCTGGTTGCGCGGTGCGGCTTCAAAGTGAACGCCACAGATGGGTGCTGGTTCCACCTTTGCAATCCTGGGCCCAGTGCCGCCCGGGAACGTGAAGCGGCGTGATGGCACGTGAGCACCGGTCACTTTTTCCGGGTTGCGACGGAACTCACGGCAGAAACAGGCGTTGGGTGGCAGTAAGTTTCACGAACCAAGGAGCACAAGATGCCCAACATGGAAGACGCAAAAATCCTCATCATGTCCACCAACGGTTTCGAGCAGTCCGAGCTTGAGTACCCGCTCGAACACCTCAAGAAGGCCGGTGCTACGGTTCACGTTGCCACGCTCGACGGCAAGGCCATCAAGGGCTGGGACAAGGACGACTGGGGCAACACGGTGGAAGCCGACCTGAAGATCTCCGACGTCAAGGTCGACGACTACATCGCTCTGGTGCTGCCCGGCGGACAGATCAATCCTGACCTGCTGCGTGTCGAAAAAGATGCCGTACAGCTGGTCCGCGATTTCGTCACCAACGACAAGATCGTCGCCGCCATCTGCCACGCCCCGTGGTTGCTGATCGAAGCCGGCGTCATCAAGGGCCGCGAGGCAACCTCCTACCACTCGATCCGCACCGACTTGGAAAATGCCGGCGCCAAGTGGAAGGACACAGAGATGGCCATCGACAACGGCATCATCACCAGCCGTTCTCCCGAAGATCTCGAGGTTTTCGTCAACAAGATCATCGAGGAAGTCCGCGAAGGCGAACATCACCGCGATTCCGCCAACGCTGCCTGATCCGGATTTGGGGCGGCCGCTCTGCGGCTGCCCCCAACCCGCCGCATTGGTCGCCATAGTGGTACAGGCCAATCCATTCACACTAAGCGGGAGGTCGCATGTCCAACCTACCAGTCCCTCACAACACTCTCATCGTCGTCGGCACCGGAGAAGGCGCCAATTTCTATCGCAATGCCGGCAAGAATGGCGAGCTCAAGCTGCAGCACTCCAAGGATCTGGAACCCGGCAACCTTGCCGACCAGGGACCGGCCGGAAAGCAACCGCCGGACACCTCGGCCAAGGAATCGATGGAGGCCACCTTCGCCAAGATCCTGGCCAACCACCTTTATGACCTTGCCCAGCAGCACAAGTTCGAAAAGCTGATCCTCGTGCTCGACCCCGACACGCTGGGCGAGGCTCGCCCGAGCCTTCATGTCAGCGTCACCGACAAGATCATGCTTGAATTGCCCAAGACCCTGGTCAACAGCCCCACCGACCAGATCGAAAAGTCGATTCTCGCTGCAATGTAGACCACGAGAAACAGAGTGGCCGGGCCTTGTGCCCGGCCGTTTTGTCGTGGCCCGCGGCACCTCTGGCCGGTCAAACCGCCTCCAACCGATCTCGCCATGGTCTCTGTGACAGCCCCGCCAGGGGAGTTGCCTCCTCGCGCCGTGCATGCGAAACCGGGACCGGAAACTGCATTGGGGGGATCATGACCGTTAGCTACACCACCGACCGCATGCTGCACTTCGGCGATTGCGACATCTCCGGAACGGCCTATTACCCGGCCTATCTCAACCTGCTCAACGGCGTGATCGAGGAATTTTGGTCCGCCATCGGGTATCCCTGGCATGAAATCATCTGGAAGGAACGCTGGGGCACCCCAACCGTGCACCTGACCTGTGATTTTTCCAAGCCATCCTTCTTCGGCGACAATCTGACGTTTGAGCTAACCGTCACCAAGGTCGGGAAATCCTCGATGACCGTCGAGCACAAGGTGCTGTGCGGCGAGGAGCACCGCTGGTCGGGCAAACAGGTGCTTGCCGCCAGCTGGCTCGACAAGCACACCTCGATGCCCTGGCCCGACGATGTGCGCGCCAAGCTGCTGTCGTTTTTGCCGTCAGATCCCGCGGAGTAGTTCCGCGAAACGCCACCGGCGACTAATCGGATCGGATCTTCGGTGATTTCTCCGGCACCAGCCCGGAGCGGAATTTCTGCAGCACGAACTGCAGCAGAAGCCCAACCAGCAGCATGCGGATATAGGATGACCGGGTGATCCACTCGGGCGGCAACCGGCTGGTGAAGATCTCGGTCGCCGACCAGATGAACCAGATCACGATGGCGCCGACGATGGCGCCCTTGTTGTTGCCCGAACCACCGGCCATCAGCATCACCCAGACCAGAAAGGTCACCAGCAACGGCTCGGTGGCCGAGGGCGAGAGGAACTTGAAGTAATGCGCTGACAGCGCACCGGCCAGGCCCATGATGGCGCAGCCGATGACGAAGGTCTGAAGCCGGAACCAGTCGACATCCTTGCCCGCGGCACGCGCCGAATCCTCGTTGTCGCGGATCGCGCGCAGCGTCCGGCCCCAGGGACTGACATAGAGCCGCTGGCACAGGATGTAGACGCAGAGCACGCACAGCCAGACCATGGCGAGATAGAGAAGATCAGCCTCCCTGCCCTGCACCAGGTTCCCGAACGGCCGTGGCACACCGGCAATGCCCAGGCTGCCATTGGTGAGCCAGGATTCATTGACGATCACCAGCCGCAGGATCTCGGCGATGCCGACCGAGGCCATGGCGAGATAATCGCTTTTCAGCCGCACGCAGATCTTGGCCACGATCCAGCCGGTAATCCCGGCAACGATCATGGCTGCGGCGAGCCCGAACGGGATCGGCAGTTCGAAGCCGCCCAGGTGCTTTGACGAGACGGCCGTGGTGACAATCGCCGACGTATAGGCGCCGACCGCGAAGAACCCGGCGATGCCCGCGTTAAACAGGCCGCCCATGCCCCATTGCACATTGAGCGCCAGGCAAAGAACGGCATAGATTCCGCCGGCGATCAGCACGCTGACCAGATAGAAAAGCAGACCACTCAGTTCCATTACAGAAGCCTCCCCTTGAACAGGCCCTGCGGCCTGAACAGCAGCAGCGCAACCATGATGAAGAAGGCCACGGCCGACTTGTAGGAGGGCGAGATGAAAGCCTCGTCGCTGAACCAGGTGTAGGTGGCGGTTTCCTCGGCGATGCCAATGATCAGTCCGCCGGCGATCGCTCCCATCGGCTTGCCGATGCCGCCAAGCACCGCTGCGGCAAACATGGCCAGCAGCAGGTTCCAGCCCAGATTGGGATGCATCGAGGTATCCATGCCGGCAAACACGCCCGCGGTCGCAGCCATCGACGCCCCGATCACCCAGGTCCAGCGAACCACCCGTTCTGTGTCGAGCCCGGCGACCGCCGCCAGTTCCGGCTCGTCCGACACCGCGCGCATGGCTCGGCCGAGCTGCGACCGGGTCAGGAAGAAATGCAGCGCGATGGCGATGATCAGCGTCAGAATGATCACCTGCATGTGCAGCTCGGAGATCCGGAACGTGTCAAACAGCACCACCGGCATACGAACCCCCGAGACAAACACCTCATTGCCCGAACTCCAGAACAGCTGCGCCAGCGAGCGGAAAATCAGCGCCACGCCAAACGAGGCGATCACCGTGTAGATAGTCGGCAGCTTTCTGAGCGGCTTGTAGAAGAACTGATCCACCGCCAGCGCCGAGACAATCGCCAGCGCGATGCCGAACGGCAGCAGCAAAAGCGGATGAATCGGTATGAACCAGACAGCCGTCAGCACGCCATAGCCGCCGATGGTCATCAGGTCGCCATGGGCGAAATGCGCAAACCGCAGGATGCCGAAGATCATCGAGATGCCGACCGCGCCCAGCGCATAGACGCTGCCGATGGTCAGTCCGGGAACCAGATAGAGATTGATGAAGTCGATCACGCTGCTGCACCCCCGAGGAAGGAGCGGCGCACGGCATCATCGTTGAGCAGCGCCTCCCCCGTTCCTGATATGAAATTCCTGCCGCTGACCAGAACATGGCCGTTGTCGGCGATCCTGAGCGCCTGCTTGGCGTTCTGTTCCACCATCAGGATGGTGACGCCACGTTTGCGGATGTCGAGCAGCAGATCGAAGATGATTTCGAGATAGGCTGGCGACAGACCTGCCGTCGGCTCGTCCAGCAGCAGCAGCTTCGGCTCGCTCATCAACGCCCGGCCCATTGCCACCATCTGCCGCTGCCCGCCCGACAATTCGCCGGCCGCCTGCTCCAGCTTGCCGCGAAGATCCGGAAACAGCGACAGCACGTTCTCGCGCACCGCGTCCTTGTCCTTGGGTGGCGCCGCATAGGTGCCGACATCGAGGTTTTCATTGACGGTCAGCGCCGGGAACACGTTGCGGCTCTGCGGCACCATGGAGATCCCGAGCGGCACCAGCTGTGCCGTCTTCAGACCGGTGATGTCCTTGCCGGCAAAGCTGATTTCGCCCTCCGACCGCGCGGTCAGCGAAAAGATGGTCTTGAGCAAGGTCGACTTGCCGGCTCCGTTCGGGCCGATAATCACGGAAATTTCGTGCTCGGCCACATCGAGACTGACGCCCTCGATGATCGGCACGCCGCCGTAACCGGCGGTCAGCTCCCTGACGGACAGCAACGCGCTCATGGCTGGGCCTCATATTTTCCGCCGCCGAAATAGGCTTCGATGACACGCGCGTCCTGGCGCACTGCGTCAACCGCGCCACGGGTCAGCAATGTGCCCTGCGCCATCACGATGACCTCGTCGCAAAGCTTGGAGACATAATCGAGATCGTGCTCGATCAGGCAGAAGGTCAGCCCCTGCTCCTTGTTCAAATGCAGGATCTTGTCGGAAATCTTGGCCAGCAGCGTCCGGTTGATGCCGGCGCCGATCTCGTCGAGCAGGATGATCTTGGGCTTGCGCATCAGTGCCCGGCCGAGCTCCAGCAGCTTCTTCTGCCCGCCTGACAAATTGCCGGCCTTCTCGTCCTTCACATGATCGATCTCGAGAAAGCTCACCATGTCGCGCGCCGCGCGGTAGGTTGCTTCCTCTTCCGCGGCGAAGCGGCCGCGCCGGAAGATGACGTTGAATACATTCTCGCCGATCGGCGTGGCGGCAGCGGCCATGAAATTCTCGATCACCGTGAGCTGCGAAAATTCGTGCGGGATCTGAAAGGTCCGCGCCAGCCCTCGCGCAGCGCGCTGATGCGGCTGCAAGCCGGTAATGTCGTCACCTTCGAGCAGGATCCGGCCACCGGCCAGCCCAACATGGCCGGCAATCGCGTTGAACATGGTGGTCTTGCCGGCGCCATTGGGCCCGATCAGGCCGGTAATCTTTCCCGACGGAATGTCAAACGTGACGTCATCGACGACATTGGGGCCGCCGTAGCTCACCTTCACATGCTCAACTGAAATCATCTGCGCCCCGTAACGCGGCTCTTCGTGGCCGCTGGCGATATCTTTCAGCGCGGGAAAAACCTGCACTGATGATCCGCGCTTTGTTGATGTCCCTCCCCGTGTGACAGGGAGGGACCTTGCTTGACTGCGTCAGGCGGACCTATTCGAAGATGGCAACCTGCTTGTAGACATCGCCGTCAACCACGAACTTGCCGATGAACCCGGCAACATCGCCGTTCTCGTCAAAATCATAATTGCCGCCGGCGCCGTCATAATCGATGTCCTTGCCCTCGGCGATCAGGGCCTTGGCCTTGGCCCAATCGCCAGGGCCGACCTTTTCCCCCGGAGCCGAGGCCACTGCGCGCAGGGCTTCGGCCATCTTGGCGCGATCGGCTGATCCGGCCTGTTCGATCGCAAGCAGCGCCAGGAAGGTCGCATCATAGGTCTGGTCGACAAACGGCTTGTCGGCCGGCTCGTCATAGGCTGCGGTGTAGAGTTCATGCAGCTTGGACTGGTTCGGATTGTCTGCCGGCGATGTCGGCGCCGAGAAGAACGAGCTGGCGAGCGCCTCGGCACCGATATCGGAGATCAACGCTTCGTCGCGCAGGCCGTCAGTGCCCACGAACTTCGTGAACAGGCCGCCTTCGAGTGCCTGCTTGACGATCTTGCTGCCGGAATCCCCGGCATAGGCAACCACCACCAGAGCATCGCCGCCGGCCTTCGACAGGGTTGCCAGTTCCGAGCGGTAGGAGTTCTTCTTCTCCTCGTGCTTCACCTCGGCAACGACCTCGCCGCCCAGCGCCTTGTAGGCCTCGATGAAGGTGCCGCCGATACCGACGCCATAATCATTGTTAACGAAGGTGACGGCGACCTTGTTGAGCCCCTCATCCATCACCATCCTGGCCAGAACCTTGCCCTGGAAATTGTCCGAAGGGACGATGCGATACAGAAGGTCATTGTCCTTGATGTCCGTCATCGCCGGCGATGTCGCGGTCGGTGAGATCTGCACCACGCCGGCCGGAATTCCCGCCGCTTCGGCCGAGGCGATGGTCGTTCCCGACATCAGCGCACCCATGATGATCGGCACGTTCTCGACATTGATCAGCTTGCCGGCGGCATCGACTGCGCCCTGCGACGAGCCCGTTGTATCGCCGTAGACCGGAACCGCCTGGCCATCAAGCAGACCGCCATTGTCGTTGACGTGCTGGACGGCAAGGTTTGCCGCATTCTGCAGCGGTGGAATGAAGCTTGCGATCGGACCGGTGATGTCCATCAGCAGACCGACCTTGGTGTCGGCCGCAAGGGTTGAAGCGCCGGAGGCGAGCAACGCTGCAATCGCCAATGCATATGTTGTTGTTTTCATTCTAACTGCTCCCATTTGTTTATTGGCCCTATCCTGAGTGAGCGCCTCGCGGGCTGTCTTCATAAACGCTCAGACTTCATCCACAACGTGGGTATCGAACGAACCGGGAAGTGAGACCTCCAGCAGTTCAAGATCGCTGCTGGGGTCACTGTAGCGCGTCGCCATCCGCGGAGGAATGACAAAGGCATCTCCCTTTTCAAGACGATATGGCTCCTTGCCCTCGCCTTCCAGCATCATGCTGCCCGACATCACGAAGTTGAACAGGATGTCACCGTCGTGACGGGTCCACACCGGTTCATGCGACCCCATGGGTCGCGCAACCATCACCGAGGCGACACCCTTGGTGTTTTCGTTGATCGTGGTATCGCGCGCCTCGAAGCCGGGAATGCGGAACGGCTTGAACACCCCGTCCTTGCCCAGACTGTGAACGAAACGCTGGCCGTCCCACTCGCGCTCGGGGCGTTCGTGCGGCGTCGGCAATTCCATCTCATGGTCGATTTCGGTGACGTGATCGGCAGGAACGCCGATTTCGATGACTTCGATGCCATCCGCCGCGTGCAGCACCTTGTGCCGGATCTGCGGCGGCTGGATGAAGCAATCGCCGGCATGCAGGCGGCGCGTACCGCCCTGATCTTCATAAAGCACATCAACCCAGCCGCTGATGCAGAAGATCAGCTGGAAGCCGACCTTGTGAAAATGCACCATGTCGGGCACCGGCCCGTCCGGCACCCGGATATGCGAGGCGATCATCGCGCCGCCGAGCCGCGTCGGGATAAGGTCGCGATATTCCATGCCGGCGCGGCCGATCACCCAGGGCGCCTGGTCCGCCAGCCGCCGCACCACGAAGGCATGCTCGGTCTCGGGCAGAACCATCGGCGGATTGAGTTCGTCGATCTCGATGCGGGTGCCGTTGGGTGCAACCAGTTCACGCTTGCCGCCGGCAAAACCGTCCGGGTCCTCGGTCAGGATCCGCAACGTGCCCGGCGCCTCGGGCGCGCCTTTCTGGATGCGGATGCGCAATCCGTGACCGGAAAGAACGGCGACTTCGGGATCATCGGCCGGATAGATCATGTCGAGACGCATTTTCAGCGTCTTGGTAAAGAACGGCAGATCGTCCCTCAGCTCCGAGGTCGGCAACCTGATTTCCGCACGCGTATCCAACCTGCCCTCCCAGACACTATCGCCGTCTATCCCCGGACCATTGTCCGGTGCTGGCGAAAACGACCATCGCCCAACCGCCTTTGAAGACTATCCGACCGCGGAGGTATTTCAAGGCTAAAATAATACGGTCCGTTCCCTACAACTCGGTCCGCACCCGCCACAATTCGGGAAACAGCTCGACATCGAGCATGCGCCTGAGATAGCTGGTTCCGCCGGTGCCGCCGGTGCCGCGCTTGAGACCGATCACCCGCTCGACCGTGGTGACATGGTTGAAGCGCCAGCGCCGGAAATAGTCTTCCAGATCGACCAGCTTCTCGGCCACCTCATACAGCGCCCAGTATTTCTCCGGTTCCTCATAGATGGCTTTCCAGCCTGCGGTGACGCCATCACTGAGCGAGTGGGTCGCGCGCACGTCGCGATCGAGCACCTCTTGCGGCATGGCGATGCCGCGCCGCGCGGCAAGCCGGATGGCTTCATCATAAAGACTTGGCAGGGCAAGTTCGGCTTCAAGCTTTGTGAGCGCCTCCGGCACATGCGCATGCGGACGCATCATCGCATGGTTGCGATTGCCCAGCGCATATTCGATCAGCCGGTATTGCAAGGATTGAAACCCGGAGGACTGGCCGAGCTTGTTGCGGAAATGGGTGTAATCGGACGGCGTCATCGTCCTGAGCACGTCCCAGGCGGAATTGAGCTGTTCGAATATCCGCGACACCCGTGCCAGCGTCTTCATTGCCGGCTGCAGCTGATCCGACCTGATGGCGGCGCGCGCCGCTGAAATCTCGTGGATCGCCAGCCGCATCCACAATTCCGACGTCTGGTGCTGGATGATGAACAGCATCTCGTCATGGGCGTCGGTTCTGGTCTTCTGCGCCGAGAGTATCTGGTCGATGCACAGGTAATCGCCATAGGACATGCGTCCGTCGAAATTCATCTGCGCGCCTTCTTGCGAAGGATCGTAGTCCTTGGTCTCGCTCATGTGACTGCTTTCCGCGCCTTGAATTCCGGCTTGTCCCACTCGCCGGTGGCGATGATCTCGCAAAGCGCGCTTGCCGCGTGGCTGACTTCTTCGGACGTGTTGTAGAGCGGGCAGAAGCCGAACCGCATGATATCCGGCGCGCGGAAGTCGCCGATGATGCCGCGTGCGATCAGCGCCTGCATGCCCGCATAGCCTTCGTGGAAGCGGAACGAGACCTGGCTGCCGCGCAGGTTCGGATCGCGGGGGCTCGCAAGCTCCACATCCTTGCATCCGGCCTCAACCTCGGCGATGAACTGTTCGGAGAGCTCGATCGAACGCGCCCGAAGATCGTTCATGTCAACGCCTTCGAAGGCATCGAGTGCTGCATCCAGCACCGCCATCTGGATCACCGGCGGGGTGCCGACCCGCATCCGGCTGATGCCATCGCCAGGGCGGTAATCAAGATCGAAGGCAAATGGCGCCTGGTGCCCGAGCCAGCCCGACAGCGCTGGACGAACCTGGTCGATCAGTTCGGGACGGACATAGATGAAGCCCGGCGCACCGGGGCCGCCATTGAGATACTTGTAGGTGCAGCCGACCGCGATATCGGCATTGCACCCGGTCAGATCGACGGGCAGTGCGCCGGCCGAATGGGCCAGATCCCAGATCATCAACGCGCCGACCGCATGCGCCTCGTCGGTAATCGCGTTCATGTCGTGCACCCGGCCGGTGCGGTAGTCGACATGGGTCAGCATCACCGCCGCCACATCTTCGGTAATGTGGTCCGCGACCGCTTCCGGATCGACAACCTTCAGCTCGTGCCCCTGTCCGAGGCTCTTGAGCAGGCCATCGGCGATATAGAGATCAGAGGGAAAATTGCCGCTGTCCGAGAGCACGATCTTGCGGCCGGGCCGCATCTCCACAGCCGAGGCAACGGCCTGATAGACCTTGATCGACAGCGTGTCGCCGACCATCGTGCTGCCTGCGGGCGCGCCGATCAGTTTTCCAATCCGATCACCGAGACGGCCCGGCAGCTCCATCCATTTGGCCTTGTTCCAGCCGGTAATCAGCATCGGCCCCCATTCATCCGCCATCGTCTGGCGGCCGCGCTCAACGGCGGCCTTGGGGAGCGGACCGAGCGAATTGCCGTCGAGATAGGTAATCCCCTCGGGCAGATCAAACTGATCACGGCGCGACTGGAATGTGCTCATGATGTCACGCGTCCTTCTGCGACTTGCCGATTTCCGCCGTGGCCTCGATCTCGACCAGTGCCTCATCCTCGATCAGTCCGGCGACAACGATCACAGACATGGACGGGAAATGACGGCCCAGCACCCTGCGATAGGCAGCGCCGACATCCTTTTGCCGTGCCATGTACTCTTTCTTGTCGGTGATGAACCATGTCAGCCGGACAATATCGGTGACTTCACCGCCCGCCGCACGAACGATCGCTGCGATGTTGGCCAGCGTCTGCTCGAGCTGGCCGACGAAATCCTTGTGCTCGAACACCTGGTCCTTGTTCCAGCCAATCTGGCCGCCGGTATAGAGCCGTTCACCGTCCACAAGCATGCCATTGGCATAGCCCTTGGGCTTTTCCCAATCCGGTGGATTGACTGCTTCGATCATGATGAAAATCCTTGTTTGAATATCTTGGGAGAAGTCCGGATGACCCGGTTCAGGCGCTGTCGCGGAGACGGAAGCGCTGGATCTTACCGCTCTCGGTCTTCGGCAAGCTCTGGGTGAAGATGACTGAGCGGGGATATTTGTAGGGCGCGATCACAGCCTTGACGTGATCCTGCAGCCGCTTGGTGGTCAGCTCGTCGGCGGCAACGCCTGAATTGAGCACCACATGTGCCTGCACGATCTGGCCCCGCGCCTCGTCGGGCACACCGATGACCGCGCACTCGGCAACATCGGCATGGGCCAGAAGAGCGGCTTCAACTTCCGGGCCGGCAATGTTGTAGCCGGCGGAGATGATCATGTCGTCGGAACGCGCGGCAAAGTGAAAGAAGCCGTCCTCGTCCTGGGTGAAGGAATCGCCGGTCAGGTTCCAGCCGTCACGGACATATTTCTGCTGCTGCTCGGGATCGGACAGATAGCGGCACCCGGTCGGACCCCGCACCGCCAGCCGGCCAACCTCGCCCCGCGGCACTTCGTTCATGTCATTGTCGACGATCCGTGCCTGGTAGCCGCTGACCGGCAGCCCGGTGCAGGCAGCTTTTGAGCTTTCGAACCGGTTGGAGATGAAGATGTGCAGCATCTCGGTGGCGCCGATGCCATCGAGCATCGGCTTGCCGGTCTTGGCCATCCACTGGTCATAGACCGGACCGGGCAGCGTTTCCCCGGCCGAGACCGCCGCGCGCAGCGAGGACAGATCCGCCCCCTCCTCCATCGCCGCCAGCATGGCGCGATAGGCAGTCGGCGCGGTGAAACAGACGGTGGCCTTGTGGTTCTGGATGATCTCGACCATGTTGGCCGGTGTCGCCTGCTCGAGCAGCGCCGCAGCCGCACCGAAGCGCAGCGGGAACACCGCCAGACCGCCAAGCCCGAAGGTAAAGGCCAGCGGCGGCGAGCCGATGAAGACGTCGTCCGGCGTGACCCCGAGAACTTCCTTGGCGTAGCCATCCGCAATGATCAGCATGTCGCGATGAAAGTGCATTGTGGCCTTGGGCATTCCGGTTGTGCCCGAGGTGAACCCCAGCAGCGCCACATCATCGCGCCCGGTCTTCACCGTCTCGAAGCGAACGGATTTCGACAGCGCCAGCCGGTCGAGCTCTGCATCATGATTGGCGGTGCCATCGAAGCCGACAACCTTGGCAAGGAACCGGTTTTCCTTGGCGCAGGCAACCATCTCGTCCATCAGTCGCGTGTCGCACAGCGCCAGCGAGATCTCCGCCTTGTCGGCGATCTTGCCCAGCTCCACCGCGCGCAGCATCGGCATGGTATTGACCACCACAGCGCCCGCCTTGGTCGCCGCAAGCCAGACCGCAACCATGGCCGGGTTGTTGGCCGAACGGATCAGGATCCGGTTGCCCGGCTTGACGCCGTAATCCTCGACCAGCACATGGGCGATGCGGTTGGTCCAGTCGGTCAGTTCCTTGTAGGTCCTGATCCTGCCGTTGCCGATCAGGGCGGTATGGTCGCCAAAGCCCCGGGCCACCATCGCATCGGTCAGCTCATAGCCGCAATTGAGCCATTCGGGATAGTTGAAACCATCGAGATGAAGCTCCGGCCACTGCTCGAGCGGTGGCAGGTTGTCCCGTGTGAACGTATCGATATGCCCCGATGGTCCCAGCACTTCAAACCCCTTTCGAATTGGCCAATGTCTGCCGCGCGATCACGACTTTCTGCACATCCGACGCGCCTTCATAAATTCTCAGCGCCCGGATCTCCCGATAAAGACTTTCGACGATGTGGCCCTTGCGCACGCCGTCGCCGCCATGCAGCTGCACTGCCTTGTCGATCACGTCCTGCGCGTGGTCGGTGGCATAGAGCTTGGCCATCGCCGCCTCGCGGCTCACGCGTGGCGCGCCTTGGTCTTTGAGCCAGGCCGCTCGGTAGACCAGCAGTGCCGCGGCATCGACGTCCAGCGCCATGTCTGCAATGTGGCCCTGCACCATCTGCAGATCGCTCATCGGCGCGCCGAACAGTTCGCGCTCGCTCACACGGCTGAGGCTTTCATCGAGCGCCCGGCGGGCAAAGCCGAGCGCTGCCGCGGCCACCGTCGAGCGGAACACGTCGAGCACCGACATGGCGATGCGGAAGCCTTCACCGGGATTGCCGATGATGGCGGAAGCGGGAATTCGGCAATCCTTGAAGGCTAGCCGCGCCAGCGGATGCGGCGCCACCACTTCCAGCCGCTCGGCGATCTCGAGACCCGGCGTGTCGGCCGGCACGATGAACACCGAAAGCCCCTTGGCGCCCGGCGCCTCGCCGGTGCGCGCAAACACGCAATAGACATCAGCGATGCCGCCATTGGAGATCCAGGTCTTCTCGCCGTTCAGCACATAGTCGTCACCGTCACGTACGGCCGTCATCGCCATGTTGGCGACATCCGATCCTGAAGCCGGTTCCGACAGTGCAAAGGCCGACAAGGCCGTTCCGGCGCGGGTCCGCGTCAGCCATTCGGATTTCTGCGCCGGGCTGCCAAACAGCGAGATCGCACCAGTGCCGAGCCCCTGCATGGCGAAGGCGAAATCCGCCAGCCCGTCATGCCGCGCCAAAGTTTCGCGCATGATGCACAGGCTGCGCACATCGATCTTCGAACTCTGATCCGCCGGATCGACAGCCGACAGCTTCAGCCAGCCAGCATCACCCAGCGCCTTGACCAGCGCCTTGCAGGTCTCATTCACATTGGAATGGTCGAGATCAGCCAGCTCCTTGGTTGCCCAGGCATCAACCTGATCAGCCAGATCGCGGTGAACCTCGTCAAAAAACGGCCATTGGAGAAAACTGCGGTCAGACATCAGTTGCCCTCGAACACGGGTTTCTGTTTCGACGCGAAGGCCTCGTAGGCGCGGCGGAAATCCTGGGTCTGCATGCAGATCGCCTGCGCCTGCGCTTCGGCCTCGATCGCCTGTTCGATGCCCATGTTCCATTCCTGCGCCAGCATGGTCTTGGTCATCATGTTGGCGAAGACCGGTCCGTCGGCAATCCGCTTGGCGAGCTTGCGCGCTTCCGCGTCAATCTCGTCTGCCGCGACCACACGATTGTAAAAGCCCCAGCGCTCGCCCTCATCGGCGCTCATCGAGCGGCCGGTATAAAGAAGATCAGCCGCCCGGCCCTGGCCGATGATCCGCGGCAGGATGGCGCAAGCGCCCATGTCACAGCCAGCAAGTCCGACCCGGTTGAACAGGAACGCGGTCTTGGCTTCCGGCGTGGCGATCCTGAGATCGCTGCACATGGCAATGATCGCGCCCGCACCGGCGCAGACACCATCCACCGCGGCGATCACCGGCTTGCCGCAGCCGACAATGGCCTTGACCAGATCACCGGTCATGCGGGTGAATTCGAGCAGGCCCTTCATGTCCTTGTCGAGAAGCGGCCCTATGATTTCAAAAACATCGCCGCCCGAGCAGAAATTGCCGCCATTGGAGCCGAACACCACAACCTTGACATCGTCGCGATAGACCAGGCCGCGAAACCAGTCGCGCAGTTCCGCATAGCTTTCAAATGTCAGCGGGTTCTTCTTTTCCGGCCGGTCGAGGGAGACCTCGGCAATACCGTCAGTCAGTGTCAGTCGGAAATTCTTGGGCGCGTCTGTCGGCATGGTTTCAATCCTCTCCCTTGGTACTCTTGCGGGCAATGCATTCAAGCTGCTCTGACAGGTGCGGCACCTCATCAGCCTCGATGCCGTCAAGCAGGCTGGCGATCCAGCTTTCGTGGCTGGCGGCCATGGCCTCGAACTGCTCACGCCCCGCCGTGGTCAATCGCACGGTTGTGGCACGGCGATCATTGTCGACCGGAATCCGCACCAGGATGCCGTCATCCACCAGCCTGTCGACGATCCCGGTGACATTGCCATTGGAAACCCGGAGCACGCTCGAAAGCTCGCTCATCTTCAGACCGGCCTCGTCCCTGTAGAGCGCCGCCATCACGTCAAACCGTGGCAGCGTGGTATCGAAACCGGTGCGGAAATTCTCCCGCAGTTCCGCCTCGACGTGCTTGGTCGCCTTGAGCAGCTTGAGCCAAAGTCTCAGCCGCGCCTTCGACGCCGACGCATCAGGATTATGGGATTGTTTCACCACAACGTCGCTCATGTTTCTCCCCCCGACAATGAAATCGCCTGACCGGTAACGGATACCGCTGCATCGCTGCATAGCCAGAGCACAGTCTCGGCTATTTCCTCAGGCTGGATGAAGCGCCCCTGCGGGTTGACGTCCCTCAGCGAAGCTTCGGCTTCCTCGCGCGATCGTCCGGTTTTCTCGACGATGTTGTCGATCGATCGATGCAGCATCGGCGTCTCGGTGAAGCCCGGGCAGATCGCATTGACGGTCACGCCGGTTTTCGCCAGTTCCTGGGCCAGGCTGCGCACCAGTCCGACAACCCCATGCTTGGCCGCGCAATAGGCCCCGACATAGGGATAGCCCTTCAAACCGGCGGTCGAGGCAATGGCGATCAGCCGGCCCGGCTGCTTGCGATTCATTTTCACAAAGGCAGACTGGAAGGTGTTGAAAACACCGGTCAAATTCACATCCAGCGTGGAGCGGAACAAGGCCGCGTCGGTGCGATGAAAGGGTGCACTTTCCGCCGACCCGGCATTGGCGATGACAATCGTCGGCGCGCCGTTCTTGTCCGTTGCCTCGGCAAGCGCCGCGGCCATGGCGTCCTCATCGGTGACATCGGCTGACACCGCGGTGATCCGGTCATCCCGCGCAGCCAGAGCCTCAAGCGGCGCCAGACGCCGACCGATCGCGGTTACCCGCGCGCCCTTGTCAGCGAGCGCCAGAGCAATGGCTTCACCCGCACCCGATCCGGCGCCGGTGACGATTGCATGATGCCCCATCAGTTCCGGCATGCTCAGACCTTTCCGAGCATCGTGTCATTGCGTTCGGCCAGACGCCACATCTGGTCGCGGCCCGGATGGTAGGGATCGGGCCATTTCTCGTCATGATCACCGAGCGTGGCGGCCGCATGCAGTGTCCAGTAGGGATCGGCCAGATGCGGACGGGCGAGACAGACCAGATCGGCACGGCCGGCCATCAGGATCGAATTGACGTGGTCGGGCTCGTAGATATTGCCCACCGCCATGGTCGCCATCTGCGCTTCATTGCGGATCCGGTCGGCAAACGGGGTCTGGAACATGCGGCCATAGACCGGCTTCGCCAGCTTCGAGGTCTGTCCGGCGGACACGTCGCAGATATCGACGCCGGCCTCTTTCAGCATGCGCGCGATCTCGACCGCTTCCTGCGGTGTCACGCCGTCGCCTTCGACCCAGTCGCTGGCCGAGATGCGCACCGAGATCGGCTTGCTTTCGGGCCAGACCGCGCGCACCGCGTGGAACACCTCGAGCGGATAGCGCATCCGGTTTTCAAGGCTGCCGCCGTATTGGTCGCTGCGCCGGTTGGTCAGCGGGGTGATGAAGGAGGACAGCAGATAGCCGTGCGCCATATGGATTTCGATCATGTCGAACCCGGCGCGCTCCGCCATCTCAGCCGATTTGACGAACTGGTCACGCACCATGTCCATGTCGTCGCGGGTCATCGCTTTCGGCGTCTGGTTGGCTGAGGACCATGCCACGTCGGAAGCCGACAGCAACGGCCAGTTCCCTTCCTTGAGCGGCGCATCCATGACTTCCCAGCCGAGCTGGGTCGAGCCCTTGGCGCCGGAATGGCCGATCTGCATGCAGACCTTGGCCTCGCTTTCGGCATGGATGAAATCGACAATGCGGCTCCAGGCAGCTTCCTGATCGTCGGTGTAGAGCCCCGGGCATCCCGGCGTGATCCGCCCTTCCGGCGAGACGCAGGTCATTTCGGTGTAGACGAGGCCCGCGCCACCCTTCGCACGCTCGCCGTAATGCACCAGGTGCCAGTCGGTCGGGTTGCCGTCGACGGCCTTGTACTGCGCCATCGGCGAAACCACGATGCGGTTCTTGAGCTCCATGTCGCGCAGTTTGTAAGGCGCAAACATCGGCCGGCGGACCGGCGCCTGCGTCGAGACTTCGGCCTGGGTCTGGAACCAGCGTTCAGCATCCTGCAGCCATTCAGCATCGCGCAGGCGCAGGTTCTCGTGGCTGATGCGCTGAGACCGGGTCAGCAGCGAATAGTTGAACTGCACTGGGTCGAGGTGGAAATAGCGCTCGATTTCCTCGAACCATTCCATCGAGTTGCGCGCCGCCGACTGCAGCCGCAGCACCTCGAGCCGGCGGTCGTCTTCGTATTTGTCGAACGCCTTCTGCATGGTCGGTTCGGAATGCAGATAATCGGCCAGCGCAATCGCGCTTTCCAGCGCAAGCTTGGTGCCCGAACCGATGGAGAAATGCGCGGTCGCCGCCGCATCGCCCATCAGCACGATGTTCTCGTGGCTCCAGCGCGCGCACAGCACCCGCGGGAACTGGATCCAGGCCGAGCCGCGGATGTGGTTGGCATTGGTCATCAGGCTGTGGCCACCAAGATGCCCGGCAAAAACCTTCTCGCAAACCGCGATGGTTTCCTGCTGGCTCATCTGGCCGAAGCCGTAGGCGTCGAAGGTGTCCTGGTTGCACTCGACAATGAACGTCGCCGTTTCATCGTCGAACTGGTAGGCATGCGCCCAGAGCCAACCCTTGTCGGTCTCTTCAAAGATGAAGGTAAACGCGTCATCGAATTTCTGATGCGTGCCGAGCCAGACGAACTGGCACTTGCGGATGTCGACTTCCGGCTGGAACTGGTCGGCAAATTCCGTGCGGGTTCGTGAATTCAGGCCGTCGGACGCCACCACCAGGTCAAATTCCTTGGCGTAGTCGGCGGCGCTCGCCACGTTGGTCTCGAACCGCAGCTCGATGCCAAGTTCGCGCGCCCGCGCCTGCAGCAGCAGAAGCAGTTGCTTCCGCCCGATGCCGCAGAAACCATGTCCGGTGGACACGGTCTTGGTGTCCTTGAACAACACCGCGATATCGTCCCAATAGGCAAAATGCTCGCGGATCGAGGCAGCACTCACTGCATCGTTCTCCGCCAGATTGTCCAGTGTCTCGTCTGAAAGCACCACGCCCCAGCCGAACGTATCGTCCGCCTTGTTGCGCTCGATAACCACGACTTCGTGCGACGGGTCGCGCAGCTTCATCGAGATTGCGAAGTAGAGACCGGCAGGACCGCCACCCAGACAAACGACTCTCATTTTGCGCACCTCCAGACAGATTTCGATACGATGATCCTACGCTCGAACGATTATATTTCAAGCATAAAATTTTTATGTCTCGAGAATCTCAAGCGCAGCCTGTGCATATCCTCAAGCAGCAGCCCGGACGGCGGAAATCGGCCGTTCGTGGATCGAATAACCTATCTGGCGCTCTTGTCGGTCAAGGCAACCACCAGACGATCAACGCCTTCTTGGGTCGTCATGAAACCCGGCGAGCAGCGCAGGATCGCCCCCCTGGCATCGGCGAACACAGATGCCGCCCGCAACCGGCCGAGAAGCGCCTGCGCCTGATCGCCGTCGGCGAGCCGCACCATCACGCTGCCGCCGCGCTGCGCCGGATCACGCGGCGAGGCCAGGTCATGTCCTGCCTCATCGGCTGCGGCGATGATCACATTGCTGAGCTCACGGTTCTTGGCAAGCTGTGCAGTCCAGTCCTGCGCCGCGTGCCATTCGAGCGCCGGCACCGAAGCAACGCAGGCCATGACCGAGGGCGTGCCATTGTCAAAGCGGCGGATGTCGGGCGCGTAGGCAAACGCATTGATGTCCCAGGAAAAGATGTTGTCCTGGCTGAACCAGCCCCTCAGACTCGGCCGACAGCGGGCGATCATGTCCGGCATCACCTGCAGGATGCCGCCGCCCGGAGATCCGCACATCCATTTCAGGCTGGTGGAAATCGCAAAATCCGCTCCGACCGACAGGCAGTCATAGTCGATGAGCCCCGCAGCCTGGGTGATGTCGACACCGATCACCGATCCCTGTTTGCGGCCATGCGCCATCAACGCGGAAAGGTCACATCGATGCGAGGAGGTTGAGCTCACCCAGGTCAATAGGGCAAGGCCGACCTCGGGGCCCCAGGCGGCGATCACATCCTCGTCCTCGACCCAATTGGCACTCTCGCGCAGAGCCACTGTGCGGAGCTCGAAACCATAGCGGTCGGCAAGGCCTGTGAGCAGGAAATGCAGGCTCGGGAAGCAGTCGCCCGCCACCAGCACCACCCTGCCCTCAAGCTCATCGCGCGGCAGCGCCATGATGATCGCAGCCAGAGCGGATGTGACATTCTCGGTCGTGGTCAGCGAGGCTGACGGCGCCTTGAGAAGCTGGCTCCACAGATCGATGAACCGCTGCCGCTGGCCCAGCGCGTGGCCCCATTGCTCGTCATTGGGCGTGCCCCAGCATTCTGCAAAGGCTGACAGTGACGCCGCCATGTCGGCAGCCTTGCCCGGATACTGCCCGATCGAGTGGTAAAGCATGTAGCCGGAGCCATCGTTCACCGCCGTATCTGAAGTGTTTGCCACGTCTGCCTCCCCGGCCGCGCCTCCATTTTGGAAGGTAACAGCCTGCTCCTCGCTATTGATGAATATCTACCAGCCTGCCTGCTGCGGATCGGGCAACGGGATGGCATCGAGCAATTCGCGTGTATACGCCGCCTGCGGCGCTGCAAACACGGCGTTCGCATCGCCATACTCGACGATATCGCCACGCTGAAGCACCATCACCCTGTCGCACAACCGCCGGATCACCGACAGGTCGTGGCTGATGAAAGCCAGGGTCAGACCGAGTTCCTTGACCAGGTTCGCCAACACATTGAGCACCTGCGCCTGCGAGGATACGTCAAGACCGGAGACGATCTCGTCCGCCAGGATGAACTCGGGTTTCAGCGCGATGGCCCGAGCGATCCCGACACGCTGTCGCTGTCCGCCCGAAAGCTCATGCGGGTAGCGGCTGCGGAAACTGCGCGGCAGGCCGACATGGTCGAGCGCCTCATCGACGCGCATGCTGATAGAGTCGAAACCATGCATCTGCATCGGATCGGCAATGATCGCCCCGACTCGACGGCGCGGATTGAGCGACGACATCGGGTCCTGGAAGATCATCTGCATCCGCCGCCGGATCGGACGCAGCGCATCCTCATTGAGGTGGGTGATATCCTGTCCATCAAATTCGATGGTCCCGGCTGTAGGTTCGACCAGCCGAAGCAGCGCCCGCCCCAGTGTCGACTTGCCCGACCCCGAACCGCCGACGATGCCGAGCACCGATCCGCGGGTGATTTCAAGATCGATGCCGTTGAGAATGCGGACCATCGGCGCCCGACCAAAGACCGGCTTCGCCGCCATGTCCGGAAATGCGACTTCCAGCCCCTTGGTCGAGAACAGCACATCTCGCTCAGTGCTCACCTCTTCAGCTACGGTTTCATGCGCCATGACGCCACTCCTTGTCGGCGGCCAGAACCTCGGCGGCAACCGCCTCGATCACCGCCTCGTCAACCGGCAACAGCGATGCGTCGGGATCCGTATATTTCGGCGTCGCCGCCAGCAGCGCCCGCGAATAGGCATGCTTCGGGCCTTGGAAGAAATCCGGCACGCTGGAATGCTCGATGATCTTGCCGCCATAAAGCACCGACAGCCGCTGGCACACTTTCGAGACCACGCCCAGATCATGGGTAACGAACACCATGGCCGTGGAATGCCGCGCCTGCAGCTCCCGGATCAGCCTCAGGATCTGCTTCTGCACGGTCACGTCGAGCGCCGTCGTCGGCTCGTCGGCGATCACCAGCTTCGGATTGGCCGCAAAGGCCGAGGCGATCAACACACGCTGGCGCATGCCGCCCGAGAGTTCATGCGGATAGCTCGCCATCACCCGTTCAGGATTGTCGATATGCACCTCGTTGAGCAGTTCCATCGCCCGCACACGCGCGTCCGATTTGGTCCAGCCGAGAATATCGACCAGTCGATTGGTGATCTGCGGCTCGATCCGCCGGGACGGGTTGAGCGCGGTCAGTGGGTCCTGCGGGATCAGCGCTGCCGTTGCCCCGATCAGCCGACGGCGGTCGGCAGGCTTCATCTTCTGCAAATCCTGCCCATCGAGCAGGATCTCACCCTCGATGATAGAGATCGCCGAAGGCAAAATGCCCAAAATGGCCTTGCCGATCATGCTCTTGCCCGCGCCGCTTTCGCCCACCAGCCCCAGCACCTCGCCGGTATCGATGGAGAACGACACCGAGCGCAGCACCCGTTGATCAAAGCCATGCAGCACGGCCGACAAATTGTTGACAGTCAGGAACGCACTCATCGCAGCACCGGATCAAAGCGGTCCTTGAGGCCTTCGCCGAACTGGCTGAAGGACAGGACAGTCAGGAACAGAACGCCGAGCGGGAACGCCAGCACCCACCAGGCCTGGTGGATCGAGGTGCGGCCTTCGGCGATCATGCCGCCCCAGGTCGGCGCGTCGGTGGAAATCGACAGGTTGACGAAGGACAGGATCGCCTCGACGATCACGGCAATGCCCATCTCCAGCGTCAGCAGCGCGACGATGGTCGGCAACACATTGGGCAGGATCTCCCGCCACAGGATATCGCGCCGCGGACGCCCGGCGACAACCGCACTCGAGACATAATCCATCGCCGACTGGTTCATGGCTTCCGCCCGCACCACGCGGCAGAACCGGGTCCAGTCAATGACCACGATGGCAATGATGATCGAGGTCAGCCCGGTGCCAAGCACCGCGATCAGCAGGATTGCAAACAGCACAGGAGGAAACGCCATCCAGATGTCGACCAGCCGAGAGATCACGATATCGACCCAGCCGCGCATGTAACCGGCCAGCAAACCGAGCAGCGAACCGACAAGGGCCGTCGCCAGCCCCGCAACGAGCGCCACCGAAAACGCGATCTGCGCGCCGTGGATCAGCCGCGACAGCACGTCCCGGCCAAGACTATCAGTGCCCAGCAGATAGGCCGGATCCGACCCGCTCACCCAGAATGGCGGCAGACGTCCTGCAAACAGGTCCTGCGCCAGCGGATCATGCGGGCTGATCAACGGGGCGAACAACGCCAGCAGCGCCATGATGCCGAGCCAGATGCCCGACAGCCAGAGCCGAGCGCCAAGCCGGCGTTTGATTGAACCGCGGCCATCAAGCATGACGCAACCTCGGATTAAGCAGCGCATAGGTCATGTCGACAACCAGATTGATGATGGTAAACAGAAGCGCGAAAACGATGACGATGCCCTGGATCAGCGGCAGGTCGCGGTTGATCACGGCGTCGATTGCCATGTTGCCAAGCCCCTCATAGGAGAACAGCCGTTCGATGATCACCGTGCCGCCGATCAGGAAGGTGAACTGCACCCCGATCAGTGTCAGCGTCGGCAGCACCGCATTGGGCAGCGCTTCCGACAGGATCACCTGGTTTTCGCTGTAGCCCTTGGTCCGCGACAGCGTCACATAATCGAGATGCATGGTTTCCTTCAGCGACTGCTTGAGCAACTGGCTGATGATGGCCGCCAGCGGGATTGCCAGCGCCAAAGCCGGCATGAACATGTGCTTGAGCAGGTCCCACCACAGATCGAACCGCAGCCGGAACAGGCTCTCGAAGACATAGAATTGCGTGACGAACGGCAAATCCAGCGACGGCGAGATGCGGCCGGAAATATGAAAGATCGGCATCAGCACGCCAAACAGGACGATCAGGATCAGCGCCCAGAGAAAGTCCGGGATCGAGAGCCCGACCCCGTTGGCGACGTCGACCGCGGTCTCGGTGCGAGTCTCGCGGTGCCGGACGCCGGTCAGCGCCAGAACGCCGCCGATCACCACCGCGATCACCAGCGCGAAGATCGCCAGTTCGAGGGTGGCCGGCAAGCGTCCGAGCACCAGCGGCATTACCGGCTGGCGCAGCGAGATCGAGGTGCCGAAATCGCCCTGGAAGACGCCGCTCAGCCAGATGCCGAATTGCTGGAAAATGGTCTTGTCGAGGCCGTAATGCGCCGTCAGCCGCGCGATATCCTCATCAGAGGCGCCCGGCGGCAGCATCATGGCGATGGGATTGCCCGGCACGACGCGGATGACGAAAAACACCACCACCGCCGCCCCGATCAAGGTGACCGACATGGTCGCAAGGCGAACAAGGATTGCGCGCAACAATTTCAAGGTAAATGTCCTGCAAATGGGGCCGCTATCCGAAGACAGCGGCCCGTGTATGCGATTGCGACTTAAGACGCCCGCTTCATCAAATGCGGAAGCAGAGCGCCCGAAGCATGCGGCGTCACTTCGACGCCATCCGCATGCAGGATCGGCTGCACATACTGCAACAGCGGGATCACCAGTGCGTTGTCGGCAATGTACTTGTCGACCGCCTTCCAGCCTTCGATCCGCTTGTCCTCGTCAGCCTCGCCCCAGAGCGGACCGATCATGTCGATGAGATCCTGACCATCCCACACCGAGTGCGGTGTCGGGCCAAACATGGCAAAGCCGGTTGAGGTCGTCGGATCACCGACCGAGTTGCCCCAGTTGTAGAACGCTGCTGGCGCCAGCTGGTCGGCCGCACGCAGCTCGTAGTGCTTGGCGATCTCGTAGACCTCGATCTCGGCCTCGATGCCGACCTTGCGCCACAGACCGACGATGGCCTGGATGATCTCGTAATCCTTCGGCTTGAAGCCGCGCGTCGTCTGGATCTTGAACTTCACCGGATTTTCCGGCGAGAAGCCCGAAGCCGCCAGCAGTTCCTTGGCCTTCTCGGGATCGTAGGGAACCTTGATCGATTCGTCGAACGCGATGTATTCCGGCGTCTGCAGCGTGTCGATGGCAACACCGTAACCCGACAGCAGCCGATCGATGATCAACTGCTTGTCGATCGACATGGCAGCCGCCATGCGCACATTCGGATCCAGCATCGCCTCGATGTCGTTGAGGAAGATCATGCCGATATCGGAAATCGGCGCATCGGTGCCGACGATGCCGTTGCCGCCTTTGAGACGGTCATACTCCTCATAGGGCATTTCCAGCGTGACGTGGGCATTGCCCGATTCGATCTCGGCCACGCGCGACGCGGCGTCGGTGACGAACTTGATGGTCACGGTTTCAAAGTCAGGCTTGCCGCCCCAGTAGTTCGGATTGGCCTTCAGCCTCACGAACGCATTGCGCTCGAATTTTTCGACCATGTAGGGGCCGGTTCCGATCGGAGCCGCCTCGAAGCCTTCCGGTCCGACCTTTTCATAATAGGCCTTGGGCAGCACGTAGCCTGTGAGGAAGTACATCCACTTGAAGATCGTCGGCTCGAAGCGAGCGACATCAGCGGTCACGGTGTTGCCTTCGGCCTTGATGTTGGCCAGCGTCGACCAGACGAACTGGATCGGGTTGCCGGTGGTCTCGTCGGCTGCGCGCTGCAGCGACCAGGCCACGTCTTCGGCGGTAAATGGCGAACCGTCATGCCAGGTCACGCCTTCGCGCACCGTCATCATGATCTTGGTCTTGTCCTCGTTCCAGCCCCAATCGGTCAACAGGCCGGGTGCGGGCGAGAGATCGGGCTTCTGCAGGATGAACTGGTCGAACACCGACTGGTAGATCCCCTGGATGGTCGGGTTGACCGCCGACGGGCCGACGGTCGGATCCCAGGACGGCAAGTTCACATTATAGGCAATGACAAGTTCCTCGATGCCCTGGGCAAACGACGGTCCGGCAAAGGCGGTAATCGCCACTGCCGCAGCCGTACCCTTGAGCACCGTGCGACGCGAAATCTGTTTCATGCTGTTCTCCCTGTTTTTATTGGGTGTTCATTTCCCGCCCAGTTTCCGGGCGAGCATGTAGCCTGCGCCCGCTCCGGTGCCCGCGCCGGGCCAGACACTGGCTCCGGTGAGATGCAAACCGTCGACGGGGGTCTTTCCAGTGGCGTGGCCAAAGGCCGGACGGAACAGGAAATTCTGTGAAAGGTGATGACTGCCGGCAACCTGGTCGCCGCCGACCAGGTTGGGATTGTCGGCTTCAAGATCAAGCGGCGAAATCACGGCCCGGTTGATGATTCTGGCTCTCAACCCCGGCGCATGCTTCTCGATGATATCGAGCGCCCGCTCGGCATAGATCTCCTTGACCTCGGCCCAGTCAGTTTCCGCGATCTTGCCGGCAGCATCGCCGCGGATCTCGCCCGGCACCATGCGAACCTGAACCCAGAGCACATGCTTGCCTTCGGGCGCGCGGCTAGGGTCGATTGCGGTCGGCTGCCCGACCACCAGCACTGGTTCGTCCGGCAAAAGCCCGGCCATTGCCTGCTGGTAGGTGCGGGCCATCTGATCGAGCGACGGCGCAATGTGCACATAGGCGAACGACTTGAGCTCTTCGCTCGCACTCCAGTCCGGCAATTCGTCAAGCGCCAGATGAATCATCATCGTGCCCGGTGCATGGACGAACTTCGTCATCTTTGCGTCAAAGCCGCTATTGCCCGAGCCGCCTTCGAGCAGCTTCATCATCCCCTGCGGCGCGACATTTGCGATCACCGCCTTGGCTGCACTCACTCTTGTGCCGTCTGCAAGCTCGACACCTGTGGCCCTGGCGCCTTCGCGGATCACCCGCGTGACCTTCTTGCCGCAATGAACCCCGCCGCCCGAGGCTTCTATCTGTGCCACCAGCGCCCGGGTCACTGTATCCGCGCCACCCTTGCCGATGACCATGCCGAAGTTCTGGTTGGCCATCGCCTCGAGATAGGGAAACACCGCACCGCCACCCAGATCGGGCGCGAAATCAAGATGCATCCCCCAGGCCGCGAGCGTGGCGCGAACATGATCGGACTCAAAGGTTTCCGACAGGAAACTGCGCGGCGAAGAGATCAGCAGGCGCATCAGGCCGGCAGTCCAGGCGACACCTTTCTTGTACAGAACCTTGGCCAGCAATTTCAAAAGTACATGCGTTTGCATGGGGCTGCCCATGAGGCCAAAAACATGCTCTGCCGTACCCGGGAACTCCTGGCACAAACGATCCCAGGCCATCGCGTCGGCCTCGGAAAGCGCTGCGATACGCGCCCGGGTCTCGCCTTCTCCGGTGCTCACGCCAAACCATTTACCGTCGTCAAAAACACTGGCAAAACAATGGGAAGCCGGAGCGAACTCAAGTCCCTGCGCGGTCAGCGCCTCCCCATGCTCCTTGAAAAATCCGGATCCGGCAAACATGCTCAGGTTCATCGCTGCCCAGTCATGACGGAAGCCCGGCTCGGTCAGTTCCACCGTCTTGACGGCGCCTCCGGCGGACTCGGCCTGCTCGTAAACGCCAACCCGCCAGCCCTTTGCACCCAGGTGGACAGCGCAGGCGAGACTGTTCACGCCCGAACCCACAATGATTGCATCATACCCGTTTTGCACTGCGCCCGATCTCCATTCGAGATTTATAATTGCAAATGCATATTATTCTGTCTAGCATCTATTTGTTGCAGACGCACAGATCGCCTTTCAGGCTGATCCTGAACCTGATGCAACCGAAGCCATAAAAACGCCTGTCAGGGGAGAGTCACACATGAACGCTGCAGAAACGCTCGGCAATCTTGCCGGAATGCTGATTGAGGGAAAAGTCGAGGTGGTCGACCTGTCCGGCTCGCTGGGGCCCGACACGCCACTGCTTCAGTTGCCCGAGGATTTCGCCAAGAACACACCCAAGATCGAGATCCACAAGATCTCCGAATATGACAGTGACGGTCCCTTCTTTGCCTGGAACTGGCTCAAGCTCGGCGAGCATTCCGGCACCCATTTCGACGCACCGCATCATTGGATCACCGGCAAGGACTATGCCGATGGCTACACCGATTCCATTCCGCCGCAGAATTTTGTCGCTCCGGTCAATGTGATCGACTGCTCCGCCGAAGTCGCTGAAAACCCCGACTTCCTGCTCGATGCAGCCCGCGTCAAGGAATGGGAAGCCGAGCACGGCGAAATCAAGGCCGGCGAATGGGTCGTCATGCGCTCCGACTGGGATTCCCGTGCCGGTGACGAAGCGGCCTACCTCAATGCCGACGAAACCGGCCCGCACTCGCCCGGACCGACCGTCGATTGCATCGAGTACATCCTGTCCAAGGGCGTGATCGGCTGGGGCAACCAGTGCATCGGCACCGATGCTGGCCAGGCCGGCGGCATGGAGCCGCCCTACCCGGCGCACAATCTGCTGCACGCGGCCAACAAATACGGCCTCGCCTCGCTTGCCAATCTCGACAAGCTGCCGCCCAAGGGCGCGATCCTGATCGCGGCGCCGCTGAAGATCGTCAAGGGCACGGGCAGCCCGATCCGCGCCATGGCGCTGGTCGCACGCGGCTAAAGCGCGTCGACGCCGGAGACCGGGACAATGGCAGATTATGACCACATCATCGTCGGCAGCGGGATCAATTCGCTCGTTGCCGCAGCCATGCTTTCCTCAAAAGGCAAGCGTGTGCTGGTGCTCGAGCGTGAAGACCGCTTCGGCGGCTGCATGCGCACCGAGGAAATCACCCTGCCCGGTTTCCACCATGACGTCATGGCAGCCACCTTCGTGCTGTTTCTGACCTCACCCGCCCACGCCGCGCTCGGAGCTGATCTGGCGCGGCATGGGCTGGAATTCTGCCACACACCGCACCCGACAGCGGTTCTCCGGCCCGACGGCTCATCGCTGGTGCTGACAACGGACCGTGCCGCCAACGTCAAGACGTTCAACGCACTCTCCGCTGGCGACGGCGACCGGCACAAGACGGACGTCGAAACGATCGAAGCCGATGCGCCTTTCCTGTTCGCGCTGCTCGGCGGCGAACTCTGGAGCTGGCCCACGGCCAAGCTGATGATCAGCCAGGCTTGGAAGCGTGGGGCCCGCGGCCTCGCCGCCTGGATGGGGGAAGCCTTGCGCCCGATTCGCGCCTGGCTCGAGAGCTCCTACCGATCGGAGCTAGTCCAGGCTCTTTGGGCACCCTGGGCACTACATACCGGCCTGACCACGGAATCCGCCTATGGCAGCCAGATGGGCAAGGTCATCGCCTTTGCGCTGGAGGCCGCAGGCGCACCTGTGATCAAGGGCGGCGCCAGCCAGGCCGTCGCTGCTTTCAAGGGGCTGATCGAGGCCAATGGCGGCGAACTGCGCACGGGCACCGATGTCGACCGGATCATCCTGCGCGATGGCAAGGCCGCCGGTGTCAGGCTTGCCGACGGCAGCGAGATCACCGCTTCCCACGTGATCTGCTCGGTGGCACCGGGACAGCTCTACAACCGGCTGCTGCGCGACGAGACCGCGAAGCTCCCCGAAGAGGTCACCTCCGGCCTCAACGAGTTCCGCCACGGCCGCGGCAATTTCCAGCTGCACTACGCCATTGATGGCCCGATCCGGTGGAAGACGGAAGGCCTGGAAGACGTCGCCCTCATCCATCTTGCTGACAGCATCGATTCCGTCTCGAAATCCTCCAACGAGGCCGAGCGTGGCATGCTTCCGGTGACACCGACCATCTGTGTCGGCCAGCCGCACCGTCTCGATCCAACCCGCTGCCCGGATGGCAAGTCCATCCTCTGGCTGCAGATCCCGGATGCACCACGCACCGTCAAGGGCGACGCCGCGGGTGAAATCGGAACCGGCGGCGTCTGGAGCGAAGCCACCCGCGAGGCCTTCGCCGACCGCATCGAGGCGATCCTCGCCAATCATATCGAAGGCTTTGCCGACAGCGTGCTTGCCCGCAAGGCCTATTCGCCGGTGGATCTGGAAACCATGAACATCAATCTGGTCGGCGGCGATCCCTATGGCGGCTCCTGTGCGGTGGACCAGTTCTTCATCTGGCGTCCATTCGCGCACAGCAAGAACAACACGACAGCGATCGAGAACCTGCATCACATCGGCGCCTCCACCCACCCCGGACCCGGGCTTGGCGGCGGTTCCGGCATGCTGTTGGCAAAAAGGTTGGGCGGATGAACGAGACCAGGAAACCAGAAACAGCAAAATCCGAGCCCTTGCCGCGGCTTGGCGAAATCGGCCTGTCCAATTTCGCCCCTTATCTGATGAACCGTATCATGGGCCGCTACAATGCCGACCTGCGGCAGGAGATGACGGAACTCGGGCTGACGACACCGAAAATGCGCGCGCTTGCCGTGCTTTCGGTGATCGACGCGCTGCCGATCAGCGAGCTGGCAGTCTATGCCGTTGTCGAACAATCGACGCTGAGCCGTGCGCTTGATCAGCTTGCTTCGGACAATATGGTCAGACGCGAGTCCGATCCGAATGACAGCCGGGTCACCCGCATCGGCATCACGGATACCGGTCGCGCAGCGCTTGACCAGCTCTGGCCGTCGATGGCGCAGAGCTATGCCCAGATGTTCAAGGATATCCCTGACGAAGAGCGCCAGGCCTTCGTGACCACGCTCCAGAAGGTGCTCAAGAACATTCGCAAGCACGATTTCTGACAGTCTGAAACCCATTGCATACCAACCTCACCCGGACCGAAGCATCAGGAGAAGACCAATGAAACACAGCATTCTAGCCATCGCTGCCCTTGCCGTGACCCTTGGCGTCCTCCCCGCCAAGGCCGACACACTGCCAGGCGTCAGGGGTGTCAATCACATCGGCCTGACCGTGCCTGATATCAACGAGGCCGAAACCTTCTTCTCCGACGTGTTGGGCTGCGAGAAGGCCACATCCTTTGGACCCTTCCGCGATGATACCGGAACCTTCATGCAGGATCTGCTCGACGTCGATCCGCGTGCCGTGGTCAACCAGATCACTTTGATGCGCTGCGGCTTCGGCAGCAACATCGAACTGTTTTCCTACGATGCGCCCGACCAGAAGACAGTGCGGCCGCGCAACAGCGACATTGGCGGGCACCATATCGGCTTCTATGTCGACGACATCGACGCCGCTGCCGCCTATTTCAAGGACAAGGGCATCCGCACGCTGATGGGCCCGTTCCCGGTCAATGAAGGCCCGGCCGCTGGTCAGTCGGTGCTGTATTTCTTCGCCCCCTGGGGCCTGCAGATGGAGGCGATCTCCTTCCCCGAGGGCATGGCCTATGAGAAAGACGGCGGCCCCGTTCTCTGGTCCAACACCGAACCGGCCAAGTAAGGCCGGCTGAGCAGTCAAGCAGTTAGAGGTATCAGATGGCTGAACGTTCATTTGCCAAGGAAGTCCAGAAACTGAAGGTCGGTGAAGGCGAGACCTTTTCCGGCGAGGGCATTCTGGCGCTGACCAAAGCACTGCTGGAAGCCGGCGTCGGCTATGTCGGCGGCTACCAGGGCGCGCCGATCAGCCATCTGATGGACGTGCTTGCCGATGCCGAGGAGATCCTCACCGAACTCGGCGTGCGCTACGAGGCCAACGCCTCGGAAGCCGCCGCCGCGGCCATGCTTGCAGCGTCGGTGCATTACCCGATCCGCGGCGCCGTCACCTTCAAGGGCCCCGTCGGCGTCAATGTCGCCTCCGATGCGCTCGCCAACCTGTCGTCTTCCGGCGTCACCGGTGGCGCGCTGGTGATCATCGGCGAGGACTACGGCGAAGGCTCCTCGATCATGCAGGAGCGCAGCCACGCATTCGCGATGAAATCGCAGATGTGGCTGCTCGATCCCCGCCCCAACCTGCCTTCGATCGTGCAATCGGTGCATCAGGGCTTCGAGCTGTCGGAAGCATCCAACACCCCGGTGATGCTGATGGTGCGCATTCGCTCCTGCCATGTGACCGGCAGCTTCGAGGCCAAGGACAACAAGCGCCCGCCCTTTACGGTCAAGGATGCGTTGGCCACGCCGCGCAGCGACTACGCCCGTGTCGTGCTGCCGCCGATGTCCTATCTGCAGGAACACGACAAGATCAACAACCGCTGGCCGGCAGCGCAGAAATACATCGTCGAGAACAAGCTCAACGAGATGTTCGGCCCGAAGGAGGCACCGGTCGGCATCGTTCTGCAGGGCGGCATGTACAATGGCGTCATCCGGGCGCTGCAACGCCTTGGCCTGGCCGACATCCACGGCGAGACCGACATCCCGCTCTACGTGCTCAACGTCACCTACCCGCTGGTCAATGACGAATTCTTCGAATTCTGCGAAGGCAAGTCGTCTGTCCTGGTGGTCGAGGAAGGCCAGCCGGAATTCATTGAACAGGCCTTGGGCGCAGCGCTATACAAGTCAGGCCGTTCAATCAGCCTGCACGGCAAGGACATGCTTCCAATGGCAGGCGAGTACACCGGCCAGGTCATGCTTGACGGGCTTGAGGCCTTCTTGAAGAAAGCCGCTCCGGATCTGCTGCCCGCCCGTCTGCGCGCGCCCAATTCCGAGGAAAAGCCCGCCCTGCCCGATCTCTCCAAGACCGTGCCGATCCGTCCGCCAGGATTCTGCACCGGCTGCCCGGAACGTCCGATCTTTGCAGCCATCAAGCTGACCGAACAGGAATTCGGCAAACACCAGATCGCCGGCGACATCGGCTGCCATTTGTTTGCCACCCTGCCACCGTTTGAAATCGGCGGTTCGACCATGGGTTACGGCCTCGGCCCGGCCTCCAACGCGGCCTTTGATGGCGGCGGCGAAAAACGCTCGATCTCGATTCTCGGCGACGGTGGCTTCTGGCACAACGGGTTGTCGTCCTCGATCGGCAACGCCGTCTACAACAAGTCCGACGGCGTGATCGTCATCGTCGACAATTTCTACTCCGCCGCCACCGGCGGACAGGACGTTCTGTCCTCGCGCGCCGACAATCCGACCAAGGCGACCGGCCACCCGATCGCCGATGCGGTCAAGGGCGTCGGCGTCAAGTGGGTGCGCCAGCTCGACCGCACCTATGACGTGCCCAAGATGCGCGAGATCCTGAAAGAGGCACTGACCACTGACCATGTCGGCCCCAAGGTCATCGTCGCTTCCTCGGAATGCATGCTCAACAAGCAGCGCCGCGAAAAGCCCTTGATGAACAAGGCGATCAAGGAAGGCCGCCGGGTTGAAAAGCCGCGTTTCGGCATCGACGAAGACGTCTGCACCGGCGATCACGCCTGCATCCGCCTGTCGGGCTGCCCATCGCTGTCTCTGAAGAAACTCGACGATCCGCTCCGCGACGACCCGGTCGCCAGCATCGACCAGAGCTGCGTCGGTTGCGGCAATTGCGGCGAAGTGGCCGATGCAGCCGTGCTGTGCCCATCCTTCTTCCGTGCTGAAGTTGTGCACAATCCGGGTTGGCTCGAACGCAAGATCGGCAGCCTGAGAAGCAAGACCATCGCATGGCTTCAAAATCGCCGCTCCAGCACCCGCATCGAATTCGCCCGGACCTGATCACATGGCAACCACCACACTAACCGAACTGCAACCCAGGCAGCCTGACCTGGCGCTGGACCAAATCATCAAGATCGCAATCATGGCCGTCGGCGGCCAGGGTGGCGGCGTGCTGACCAATTGGGTCGAGGACTGCGCCCACCGCAATGGCTATGTCGTCCAGGCAACCTCCGTGGCCGGCGTCGCCCAGCGTACCGGCGCCACCATCTACTACATGGAGATGGCGCCTGCCAGCGAACGCAAGCCTGTGTTCTCGCTGTTGCCGGCCGCCGGTGACGTCGACATCCTGGTGGCAGCCGAAATGATGGAGGCCGGACGTGCCATCATGCGCGGCTTCGTCACCCCGGACCGTACCACCCTGATTGCCTCATCCCATCGCGCACTCGCGGTCTCCGAGAAGATGGTGCCCGGAGATGGCATCGCTGACTCGGAGGAAGTGATCGCGGCTGCGGAAATCGCCGCCCAACGCTTCATCGCTTTCGACATGGAAAAGATGGCAGTCGATGCCGGATCGATGATCTCGGCAAGCCTGTTCGGCGCCCTCGCAGGCTCCGGCGCACTGCCGTTCGAGCGCGAGAGTTTCGAAGCCGCTATCAAGGCCTCCGGCCGGGGCGTTGAAGCCAGCCTGCGCGCCTTTGCCGCCGGGTTTGAAGGTGCCGCCGGCGGCTGGATCGAGCGCCCGGGTTCGGGACTGGCGAAACCGGTTCCGGACAACACTCCGAAAGGCCCGGGGCACCTGGTAGAGAAATGGCAGGCGCTTGAAGCAAGGGCAGCCGCCCTGCCCGCCGCCGTTCGTGACATGGCCCTGACGGGTCTGCGCGCCGTCGTCGACTTCCAGGATCTCGATTACGGCGCCGAGTATCTCGACCGGCTCGACCAGATCCTCACCCACGATGATCCCGCAAAGGACTATGAGCTGACGCTGGAAGCTGCCAAGTACATCGCCAAGGCCATGGCCTATGACGACGTGTTCCGGGTTGCCGACCTGAAGACCCGCGGCAGCCGCTTTGCCCGCGTCCGCAACGAGATTTCGCCTGCCCAGGGCACCCAGATGAAGCTCACCGAGTTCATGCATCCGCGCGCCGAGGAAGTGGTCGGCATGATGCCCTCGAGGCTCGGCCGCCGGCTGTCGGCGAGTGAAAAATCGATGCGGCTGATCGACAGGATGGTCAACAAGGGCCGCAGGTTGCGCACCGACCGGCTGCTGCCCTTCGCCCAGCTCTACATTCTCGGCGGGCTTCGCAAGTACCGGCGCGGAACCCTGCGCCATGCGATCGAGAAAGAGCACATGGAACGCTGGCTGGAACAGGCGCTGAGCTACCGCAAGGTAGACTATGCGCTCGGCGTCGAAGCCTTGCGCAACCGCCGCCTGGTCAAGGGCTACTCCGACACCCATGCCCGCGGCCTGTCGAAATTCGACCGAGTAATGGACGGAGTGGCGCTGCTCGCAGGCCGTGAGGATGCGGCTCATTGGTGCAAATTGCTGCGCGAAGCCGCTCTTGCCGACGAGAAAGGCGACCAGCTTGAAGGCGCGCTCAAGACCGTTCGCTCCTTTGCCGGACAGCCGGAAACCGCGTTGCAAAACTGAATCGGTTTGACCGGAAGTCGGAACAAGCCATTGAATTGAATGCGTAACCAGACGCCCGGCGCTCGAACACCGGCAGATATCGGTGCGATTGGCACATCCCAGCATCGACTGCAGCAGCTCCGGTCGAGTGCGGCCGGATCGGTAAATGGCCTTGCGCTGCCTGCGCAAACGCCTACATGAGAAGGCAAGCGAGGACGACCTCCCCACCAGGGAAGCATCGCCGGGACGACCCGGCAATTGAACGGGGTGTCCTGTGCGAACCACCAAAGACAGACTGCGGCATGCGCTGAGCTTCGAGATCATTGCGCTGTTTATCGTGATCCCGCTCGGTGCCTGGATGTTCTCCCGGCCACTTGGTGACATCGGAATTGTGTCGGTGGTCAGCGCCAGCATCGCAACCGGCTGGAACTACCTTTACAATCTCATCTTTGACCACGCCCTGCTGCGCATGACCGGCAGCGTGAAAAAGACGGTCGCATTGCGCGTCTTCCATGCAGTCCTGTTTGAGACCGGGCTGCTGTTGGTCCTGCTGCCCTTCATTGCCTGGTATCTCGGCGTCGGCCTGATCCAAGCCTTCGTGATGGATATCTCGTTTGCGGTCTTCTACCTTGTCTACGCCTTCGTGTTCAATTGGCTCTACGATGTGGTGTTTCCCATCCCCGCGTCACCGCAAGACCGAGACGCCATCCGCGAGCATTAGAGCGTCTTTCGATGAAGGAGACGCTCTAGACCAGAGACGCAAACGAAAACGGCCGCGGATCACTCCGCGGCCGAATTGCTTTCATGTGCTGCCTGATATCAGGCGAACCACCAGCGCTCGGACACCTTGGCGCCATCGCTCTGCCAGTTGGCTGCAACCTCTTCCTCGTGGGCGAGGCCCTTGCCGTGAGCATGGATGAAGCTGGCCCACATGCCGACGAGCGCGCCGCCATCATCCTGCAGCAGGCGCTGGGCTTCCCAGTACTGGTCCTTGCGCTTGGCTTCGTCGGTTTCCGACCGCGCAGCAACCACAAGCTCATTGAACTTGTCGGCCGATTCGCCGGTCTTCCAGGCTGTGTCGTTCCACTCGGTGTCCTTCGTGTAGGCTGCCGAATACATCCAGTCCTGGGTCGGACGGCCGCCCCAGTAGCAGGCGCACCAAGGCTTCTTGTTCCACACGTTGGACCAGTAACCGTCGCTTGGCTCGCGCACTAGTTCGATCTCGATCCCGGCTTCCTTGGCCGAAGCCGCGACCAGCTGGGCCGCATCGACTGCGCCGGGGAAGGCCGCGTCGGACACCGACAGCTGCAACGCGCCGGAGTGGCCCGACTTCTTGTAGTGGAATGCGGCCTTCTCGGCGTCGAACTCATGCGTCGGCAGTTCTGTATTGAAGAACGGCATCGACGCATTGACCGGCACGTCATTGCCGGGCTCACCATTGCCAAGCAGGATCTTGTCGACCAGTTCCTGGCGCTTGATCGCGTATTTGAGCGCCATGCGCAGGTCATAATTGTCAAACGGCGCCGAATTCACCCGCATCGGGAATGTGTAGTGCTGCGTACCGGTTGTCTTCAGGATATCGAGCGTCGGCACCCGGCCAAGCAGGGTCACCGTCTTCGGATCGACATTGTCGATGAAATCCACATCGCCGTTCATGATCGCGTTCTGGCGTGCGGTCGTGTCCGACAGGGTGATCATTTCGACTTCATCGAAATGCGCACGGCCTTCCTTGAAGTAGTTCGGGTTGCGCTTCATCAGGATCCGCACACCCGGCTCGTAGCTCTCGACGATGTAGCCGCCGGTTCCGATCGGGCTGTTGGCATCGGAAATGCCGCCATCTTCCGAAGGCATGATCATGATGTGGTAGTCGGACACGATATACGGGAAGTCGGCATTGCCGCCTTCAAGTTCGAAGATCACCCGGTTGTCGCCGTCCTTCTTGATTTCCTTGATCGCGGAAAGCAGGCCCTTGGCCGCGGACTTGGAGTTCTCGTCGCGGTGATAGTTGAAGGTCGCGATGACGTCATCGGCCGTCATGGTCTTGCCGTTGTGGAATTCGACGCCCTGGCGCAGGTCGAATGCCCAGGTCTTGGCACCGTTCGAAGGCTCGAAGCTGGACGCGAGTTCCGGGATCAGCTTGCCGTCATTGTTGACTTCGGTCAGGTGGTTGCCGCGCGCATAGATGATGTTCTGCGTCATGCCATTTTCGGATGTGCCCGGATCCAGCGCATCGGTGGTCGAGCCATAGGACGAGCCCATGCGGAACTTGCCGCCCTTTTTCGGCGTCGCGGCGAGAACGTCGGTCGCCAGCGTCAGTGCGGAAGGCACGGTCAGGCCGGCAGCAATTGCGGTCTTGATGAACTGGCGGCGGCCGATCTGGCCTTCGCTGAGCCAGCGGGCCTGCTTCTTCAAATATTCGTCTTTCATGGTCTTCTCCGTTGTGTTTCCCAGATTGTTATTGGTTGGCGGCATTGCATGGCACGCAGCGCCGCAAGTCATTGCTTCTCTTTTGAGTTGGCGGGCATGGATCACCGCCAGCATGAAATGATGCCATCAGGTTTTAGACCGCAGCCCCCGAAAATGTAAGGGCAAAGCGCAACTTATCGTTATATCCAGCTGCCACCGGACCAGGCCGCGCCTTCATGGGAGCCGACCGAATACGGGCCACGAAATGACCCATTCCACATAATTTGTATTATTCATCAAGCCAGTTTACAAACCCGGCTCAACTGGTCAACAATGAAAACCAGTGTCAGGAAGCCGTGACGTTCTGAACGGTCGGCACCTGATCAGATGGCGCCAAGACCATCGGAAAATCTGGGGAAGGAATGCACACTTGAATGCGGTGCTGTCGACTATCTTGAAACGACTCGGGCTGGGCATTGCCACCCTCTTCGTTGTCTCGGCGATCATATTCAGTTCGATCTCGATGCTGCCGGGGGACTTCAGTGAAGCGGTCCTCGGCCAGGCGGCCACCGAGGAAACCGTGGCTGCGTTCCGCAAGGAGCTGGGCTTGGACAAGCCCGCCCCGGTCCGCTATTTCGAATGGGTCGGCTCGGTGCTGCAGGGCGACCTCGGCACCTCGTTTTCAGGCCGCAACGCGTCCGGCCAGGACCGCTCCCGCCAGGTCGTCGACCTGGTCATGCCCCGCCTGTGGAACACCTTGTTTCTGGCAGGCGTCACGGCCCTGATAGCCGTGCCCCTGGCCCTGTTCCTCGGTCTGACGGCCGCGCTCTACCGCAACACCGCTTACGACCGCGTGGTCAACGCGGCAACGCTGACAACGATTTCCACGCCGGAATTCTTCGTCGCCTATATCCTGATCCTGTTCTTCGCCTCACTCTGGCCGGTGTTTCCGTCGCTCGCCAACATTGATGCCACAACCGCTCTGGGCGAACGTCTCTACCGCGTGGCGCTGCCCGCTCTGACGCTGACCTTGGTGATTGTCGCCCACATGATGCGCATGACCCGTGCAGCGATCATCAATCTGCTCGCCAGCCCCTATATCGAAATGGCCCGGCTCAAGGGCGCCTCACGGTCACAGATCATTCTCAAGCACGCGCTGCCCAATGCCTGGGCGCCGATCGCCACCGTCATCGCCTTCAACCTGGCCTATCTGGTCGTGGGCGTGGTCGTCGTCGAAGTGGTCTTCGTCTATCCCGGCATCGGCCAGCTGATGGTCGATGCGGTCACCAGCCGCGACATCCCCGTGGTTCAGGCCTGCGCGCTGATTTTCGCAGCCACCTACATTCTCCTGAACCTGACCGCCGACATCATCGGCATCATCACCAACCCGCGATTGTTGCACCCGAGATGAGCGAGCAACCAGAAACCTACGCAGCCGCCGCCGAAGTCGGTGCAGTTCGCAAGCGCCGCACCGCTTGGGAGCGATTTGTCCTGCTCATGAAGTCCGCGCCGCCAAGCGCCTGGTTCGGCATGATCGTCGTCTCGCTCTATATTCTGGTGGCAATCTTCGCAGATGTGCTTGCGCCCTATGGCGAGGCTGAAATCCATCCGGTTCCCTTCGCTCCCTGGAGCGACGAGTTCGTTTTCGGAACCGACCAGATCGGCCGTGATGTCCTCACGCGGCTTATCTACGGCGCCCGCAACACGATGGGCATCGCGCTGGCAACCACCTTCCTGTCGTTCCTCATCGGCGGTGGTCTGGGCCTGGTGGCTGCCATCAACCGCTCTTGGCTCGACCAGGCCCTGAGCCGTTTCGTCGATGTGCTGATGGCGATCCCGAGCCTGATCTTTGCGCTGATGCTGCTGTCGATCTTCGGTTCCACCGTCACCAGCCTGATCATCATCATCGCGGTGCTCGATTCCACCCGCGTCTTCCGGCTGACCCGTTCCGTGGCGGTCAATGTCGCGGTGATGGATTATGTCGAAGCGGCGAGATTGCGCGGCGAAGGCCTCGGCTGGATCATGCGCCGCGAGATTCTGCCCAACATCATGCCGCCGCTGGTGGCCGAATTCGGCCTCAGGTTCTGCTTCGTGTTTCTCACCATTGCCGCCCTGTCCTTCCTCGGTGTCGGCATTCAGCCGCCAACCGCCGACTGGGGCTCGATGGTGCGTGCCAACGCCTCGCTGATCCAGTTCGCCAAATACGACATCACCGCAGCGATCACGCCACTGCTGCCGGCAGCCGCCATTGCGCTGCTGACCGTGGCCGTCAACTTCATCGTTGACTGGTTCCTGCAGAAAACCAGCGGGCTTCGCGAATGACCGACCCTTCCCACCACAGCCCCGAGGCCAACCACGACATCCTACTCGAAATGCGTGATATCCGCATCGACGGCTATTCCGACGAACAATGGCACCCGATCATCAAGGGCGTCGACCTGACGCTTCGCCGCGGCGAGATCATGGGCCTGATCGGGGAATCCGGTGCCGGCAAGTCAACGCTCGGCAAGGCCGCCATGGGCTACACCCAGCCCGGCTGCAAACTCACCGGCGGCTCGATCATGTTCGACGGCATCGATCTGGCAAAAGCCAGCGACCGGCAGAAACGCCAGCTCTGGGGCACCCGGATTGCCTATGTGGCGCAATCCGCCGCAGCCTCGTTCAACCCGGCGCACCGGCTGATCGACCAGACCGTCGAAGCCGCAACACGGCGTGGTGTCCGGCCCGATGCGGAATCGCGTGCCGACGCCGTCGAACTGTTCCGGGCCTTGCAGCTGCCTGACCCCGAAACCATCGGCAACCGCTACCCGCACCAGGTCTCCGGCGGACAGCTGCAGCGGGTGATGACCGCGATGGCCATGTCGCCGCGCCCCGATCTGATCATCTTCGACGAGCCGACCACCGCGCTCGATGTCACCACCCAGGTCGAGGTGCTCGCCTCGATGCGCAAGATCGTCGAGGAATTCAACACCGCCGCGATCTACATCACCCATGACCTGGCGGTCGTCGCCCAGATGGCCGATTTCATCCAGGTGCTGCGCTATGGCGAAGAGGTCGAAGAGGCCCCGACGCGCCAGATGCTGACCAAACCGGAACAGCCCTATACCAAGTCGCTCTGGTCGGTCCGGGCGCTGGAAAAGCCCGAGGTCAAGGGCGACGACATCGTTCTGTCGATCGACAATATCGACGCCGCCTACGGCCCGCTCAAGGTGCTGCACGACGTCTCGATCAAGCTGCCGCGCGGACGCACCGTCGCTGTGGTCGGAGAATCCGGATCCGGCAAGTCGACCACCGCACGGGTGATGACTGGCCTGCTGCCGCCGCTGAGCGGCACCGTCACCTTCAATGGCGAGGTTCTGCCGGCCGCTCTCAAGGATCGCAGCAAGGATCAGCTGCAGCGCATCCAGATGATCTACCAGATGGCCGACACGGCGATGAACCCGCGTCAGACCGTCGAGGACATCATCGGCCGGCCGCTGGAATTCTATCTCGGCCTCAAGGGCAAGGAGCGCGAGGAACGCATCCTCGAGCTGCTCGACATGATCGAGCTCGACGAGACATTCATGGACCGGCTGCCGTCCGAACTCTCCGGCGGCCAGAAGCAGCGCATCTGTATCGCCCGGGCGTTGGCTGCCAGGCCCGACGTCATTATCTGTGATGAAGTCACCTCCGCACTCGACCAGATCGTCCAGGAAGGCATCCTTCAGCTTTTGTTGCGGCTGCAGAAGAAATACAACATCACCTATCTCTTCATCACCCATGACATCGCCACGGTGAAGGCGATTTCCGATGAGATCGTGGTGATGTTCGAAGGCAAGGTTGTCGAGCAGGGATTGAAGAGCGAGATCCTGTCGCCGCCCTTTCCCGACTACACCAAGCTGCTTCTGTCTTCGGTTCCCGAGATGGACCCCGACTGGCTCACCAATCTCCTGGAAAACCGCGACATCTGACAGAATTGGCCGCGCAGATTATCGCGCGGCCACCATCGCAGGCAGATCCGCCACCGATCCGATCAGAGTATCGGCCAGTTCCTCCAGCGTCTGGCGCGTCCCGGTCCCCGACAACACGCCGATGGCAGCCCCGGCAGCGGCAGCGCGGGCCAGCTCCATGTCGTGGTTGTTGTCACCAACCATGGCGATCTCCGAAGGTTTCACTCCCAGATGGGCCGCAAAGGCCAGCAGCATGCCCGGTTCGGGTTTCGGACCATGACCGCTGTCATAGCCTGCGATGAAGTCGATCTCGGACGAAAGATCGAGCACCTCGACGGTGCGGCGAATGCTGTCTTCCCCATCGCTCGAGGCAATGCCCACCGCCAGCCCGGCGCCGGCCAGCTCCTGCATCAGCGCCTTCAGATCGCAGATCGGCCATGGCGACTCGGCGCCCTCGACAAAGGTCTTGTCGAGCCTGCGCATCAGCTCTTCCGGCTGGAACGGGCTGCCATGCGCCACCATGTGCGCGGCAATCTCGCTGGCATTGGCAGCCGCAAACATGCTGTCGGCCCGGGTCTTGCCGGTCACGGGATCCATCCCGCATGCGACAAGCAGCGCATCGGCCAGCGCCGCATCGCCGTCCGCTGCAATCAGCGCCCCCTTGCGGTTGGTCTCCGCCCAGGTCTTGTCAAAGTCGATCAGCGTGCCGTCCTTGTCGAACAGGATTGCCTTGATCTCGTGTCCCAATTTCCATGTCATGATGCGTTTCCAGTTTGACAGAAGCTGTGCCTCGCGATTGCATGGGCGTCAACACCACCGACCAAGATTGAGGACCTGCCCGTGCGCCCTGCCCCTTATGACACATTGCTGGATGACGAGACTTGGGCTTTCGTCGACAAGTCGGTCGCCTTCTATCCTGAAGACGCCGGCAATCTCGATCATCATGGCAAGCGTGATGTCTACGACGCATTGTGCAGGGCGTTCGATACCGGCCGGCCGGCAGGCGTATCGGTGCAGGATTTTTCCATCTCCGGCCCGGGTGGCCCCATTCCCGTGCGCGAATACATGCCGCGAACCGGCGAGCCCGCAGCAAGCATCATCTATCTGCATGGTGGCGGTTTCATCCTCGGCGGGCTGGAAAGCCACGACAGTATCTGCGCCGAATTCTGCGACCGCACCAGCTACAGGGTCACCGCCGTCGATTACCGCCTGGCACCGGAACATCTTCACCCCGCCCAGTTCGACGATGCGCTGGCCGCGTTCCGGCTGCTGGCAGCCGAGGCCGCGCATCCCGTGATCCTCTCTGGCGACAGTGCCGGCGGCAATCTGGCCGCAGCCGTGTCATGGGCCACCCGGGGCGACGAAATCAGGCCGGCAGGACAGCTGCTGATCTACCCGCTGCTTGGCGCAGACACCGACAAGGGAAGTTTTGTCACCCATGCCAATGCCCCGATGCTGACCACGGCCGACGTTCTCTATTATGACAGTTTGCGCTCCAGTGGCACGTCTCCGACAAATGACCCCGCGTTCACACCGCTTGCCGCAGATGATTTTTCCGCCATGCCGCCCACCATTGTCATCACCGGCGAGTGCGACCCGCTGTCGGGCGACGCACCGGTCTACTGCCAGCGGCTGACCAGCGCCGGCGGCAAGGCTGTGTGCTTTGAAGAGAAAGGCCTCGTTCACGGCTATCTGCGCGCCCGTCACTCGGTCACCCGTGCCCGTGACAGCTTTACCCGAATGATCTCCGGCTTCACCGCCCTTGGCGCGGGCGAATGGCCCTATTGAGCTTTGAACAACAGATCGGATGGATCAGACGAACCGGCGCGGGATCTTCTCGTCCCATTCCTTCTCGAACATGACCGCATCATTCTCCGTGGCAACCAGTTTTCCGGTGATGTAGAACCACTCCCGGTCGCAGCGCATCTCCATCTCCGCCACGGTTTTGGTCCACCAGCGATCACGCCCGCCTGTCTGCTCCCAGCTTATTTGTGCATTGGCTGACAACGGGTCGTCCGGATGGATCGACCAGCGCTCCCGCGTGGTACTGCCGGACACCAGCCCATGCTCCAGATCGCGGTTCTCGCCAGCGTCATTGAAAACCACAATGCTAACCACACCGGTGTCAGGATCGGTCTCGGTCCTTCGTGTCGATGCCGACGGTCGCAGGTTCTCGTGCCGCCAGGGTGCTGCGCCGACCGGCTTCTCGAAGCTGCATTCGTCTTGCTCGGCCAGTACTGCGCGGCACGGAAGCTGCAGCGTGCCGGCCTCAAGCGTCACGGTCGCATGCTCCGGCGCGGGCCAGATGAATGGCCAGTAGCTGGTCGAGACCGCGATCCGCAACCGGTGCCCTGCCGGAATCCGATAGGCAATCTGATCCAGCGTCAGCGTGGCCTCGAACACCTCTCCGGGCTCGAGCGGTTCCGGGGTCTCGGCCGAAACCCGGTGTGCCAGGTTGAACACGCCCATGGTGATCAGCGCCGAGCTTCCGTCCGGCCGCAGGTCGCACAACCGGACCGCCAGCTGCGCCAGCGGCTTGTCCGCGGAAGCACGGATCACCAGTTTCGGCGCACCGACGATGTCAAGCGGTTCGCCAAGCACGTCGCCATCGAAACAGGCGGATCTCAGATCATCCGGCGTCTGCTCGTCCGGCAATTCCGGCCCATAGGCAAAGGGGAAATACTCGCCGCCCTGACTGCCGCAATCGAGCGATGAACATACCGAAACAGGCGTGCTGATCGCGGCCTGCCCGAGCGTACCATCGCCAAGATCAAGCGAAAGCTTGTCGATTGCGACCGACGGCCAGTCAGTCTCGGCAATCCAGCGGCCCGGCCGCTCGTCGACCCAGCGCTGCGGTGCGATGCTGTCCATCAGCCAGGCCCGGTAACCGGGCAGGTCCTCGGCGCCATTGTCGACGCCCTTGAGCCAGTGATCCCACCAGCGTTTGGCTTCCTGGAGAAATCCGATACGCGGCTCCGGCCCGGCATAATGCGGATATTTGTGGATCCAGGGCCCGACAATGCCCTTCACCGGCGCGTCCAGATTTTCCACCAGGTTCGAAATCGTGTTGCGGTAACCGTCATGCCAGCCGCCGATGGAAAGCACCGCAGCCTCAATGGCGCTGTAGTCTTCGCACACCGAGCCATGCTTCCAGTAGTCATCCCGCGTCTGCCGCGAGATCCACTCACGCGCCAGGAACGGCATTTCTCTGAGCCGGTTGAGCCACAATTCACGCCAGCCCGGCCCCATCAACAACGGATCCGGCGGCCGCGACGAATAAGACAGCATCTGTGCCGCCCAGCCGAAATTTTCGCCCAGCAGGCAACCGCCCTTGAAATGAATGTCGTCGGCAAACCGGTCGGCGGTCGAACAGATGGTGATGATCGCCTTCAGCGCCGGCGGCCTCAGCGCCGCGACCTGCAGCGAATTGAACCCGCCCCAGGAGATCCCCATCATCCCCGCCGTGCCCGAGCACCAGGGCTGGCTCACCGCCCAGGCAATCACATCGCAGGCATCCTGCAATTCCTGCGGCGTGTATTCATCGCTCATCACCCCTTCGGAATCACCGTTGCCCCGCATGTCGACCCGCACGCAGGCATAGCCCTGCCCCGCCATCCAGGGATGGGTGATGCTGTCACGCACGATGGTGCCGTCGCGTTTGCGATAAGGCAGATGCTCCAGAATCAGCGGAACCGGATTGGCCTCGGCATCCTTCGGCATCCAGATCCGCGCCGAAAGCCGGCAGCCGTCCGGCATGATGATCGGCTGGTCCGCGATCTCGACAATTTCGCGGGCAAAATCCGTCTCCGTCTCCGGCATGAAGGATGCCATGGCATGTCTCCCCGATAGGTCACCAGCGGGGAACCTGTCACGCCGGAGCAGGAGAGCGCAATGCCCCGGCGAACAAGTTTCGACATCACCCCACAACCGATCGCCAAGCTGTCAATCGGACCGCTGCTAACTGGCGTGCAACGCGCTCACCAGGTCGCGAGGCCCGTTTCCGCGTTCGGCGATCGCATCACCCGGAAGCGAAGCAACCACCTCGATGCCCTGCCGCTCCAGTGCGCGAAACGCGGCCTCATGCTGGTCGAAAGCGATAATGCGGCCCGGCGCAACCACGACGGGGCATATGCCCGCGAGCGCCGCCGCAACCGGCTGTTCATACTGACCCGCATCCACCAGGCTGACATTGGCCGGACTGAGGCTTCTCTGCAATTCAACGAGGAACGAGAATCTGCACGGTTCGATCGCCAGAACTGCTCCGCGGTGATCGGCCCGAACGACGAAAGCACTCGCCTGATCCAGCAGCGTCCGGTCGACAAGCAGGCATTCACGGCTCAGAGGCAAGAAACAGTCATCGAGACAGTCATGCCCGCTCCCGGTCAGATCGACCCAGAACATCACACCGTCCCTGTTCTGGCGATACAGCGACGCAGCCAGCAGCGAAAGCCCCTGCACGCTGGTGTTCCGTGTCACTGCACCGACCCAGACCCGCTCACCGGGCATCGAGAGGTCCGATCCGCTTACGGGCGGGTAGCAGGTGTCGGCACCATCGGCCCCCAACCAGAACTCGAAACTCGATTGATCGAACAAGGGTGCAAAATTCAGCACCGTGGCAATCGTGATCGCCACAGCGTTGTTTTTCTGAGGATGGGATCGGCAAAGCACCACGGCGTTTTCCATCACCCGGAGCAGTCGGCGTATCCGCGTTGCCTCGGCAAGCGGTGCGATCAACCAGTCAGCGTGCCCATCTTCCCTGACAATCATGCGCTGAAGTTCCGCTGGAAGCAGGGTTGGCTGCAGGCCTTGCATCAACCACCGCGTCAGGCAGTCGGCAGGCTGCTCACTCAACCAGGACAGGACATCGCCAACACCGCCCGGCTCACTTTCCCGGAGGTCGATCCGCCGCTCGAGAATCCAGTCGCGGGCGTCGGCGAACCCCAGCGCCGAACCAAGAAGCCCGTCGAGATGCCGTACAGTCACGCCCGAGGTTTCCAGTGCTTCGACAAGGCGTTGATGCTGCTGCACGGCTTGCCGTGTCTTGCGGCCATCCGCCCCGACATCATCGGAAGGACTGCAAAGCGGCCCTTGAACCAGGGCGTCTCGCAAGACGCCGATGTCATCGACAACCGAAATCGTAGTGCCGGTTTTGCTCATGGCCTCCCCGCTCCCGGGGCCTCCCGCCCTGGTTCGTGGAATTCATGCTCGGCCGAAAGCCGGGGCCGCACATTGACGACCGTCAATGCCCCTGCAACCGGGGCACTCGCGTCACCTAGCACGCGAAAATCCGCGCCAGGACTACACCGGCACAGGCGCGTGTTCGTCGGTCAGTGGGAAGCGATCCTGTCGAGATCCTCTCGGGTTTCACCCGATTGCCTGATCAACTCCCTGGGGTTGAGCAGTTCGAAATGCTTGGCATTTATAATGCGGATAACCTTGGCTCGCGCCAGGGTCTGGATGTTGCGGCTCAAGGTCTCGGGTGTCGTTCCGAGATAATCGGCAATATCACGGCGGCTCAGCGGCACATGCACGACGAATTGCGATTGCTGCCCGCTTTCCAGATGCTGGTTTTTCGACCGCCTCGAGAACACGTACAGCAGTGTAGCGACGCGCTGCATCGTGGTGTGGCCATTGGTGATGGCCGCCCATTCGCGCACCGCGTCAAGTTCGTCGAGTTTGGCCTTGAGCATCTCGTGCTCGACCGCCGGGTGATCGGCGAGAAAGCGCTCGAAGGCCGATTTGTTCATCGCGCACAGTGTGACATCGGTCACCGCTTCGTAGGAAAACTGCGATTCCTCCGAAAATAGTCGCCCGAAAAAGTCAGATGCAAACAGCAGACCGACGATGTGGCCATCACCATTGGCCGACGCAGTGGAGAGCTTGACCACGCCTTCGACGATGATTCCGACGATGTCGCTGACATCACCTTGCGCCTGGATGACTGTCCCGCGGGCGAATTTCCGCATGTGGGAGATGCGGTTGAGCTGGACCATCGCTTCGCTTGAGGCAGCGTTGCAGACGCTGCGGTTGTGCACCACGCAATTGCTGCACTTGCCGCACAGGCAGGAGACATCGACAGCAGTGTTCATAGGCACATCCCGGCTTGATCACGGCTCCGGTCGACCGGATCGCAGTTTGCATCGCTGAACATACGCTCCCCCGTACACCCGTCTCAGTCAATCGCACAGACCATGACGCGTCAAGGATCGAAACTTGCGACCATTGATTGAAGCTTGCCAGTCATGACCACGCCTTTGCCGCCAGCCCTGCAGCGTCACCGCCATGCCGAAGACAGCACTCCCGGACTAGGCGATGGTCTCGGCCCGGCCAGCCTGCCGTCCCGAGAAGATGCAGCCCCCCAGGAAACTGCCTTCGAGCGCATTGTAGCCGTGATAGCCGCCGCCGCCAAAGCCGCTGACTTCACCGGCGGCAAACAGGCCTTCGATCCGCTCGCCCTGGGCGTTAAGAACCTGGCCGTTCAGGTCGGTCTCGAAACCGCCCAGCGTCTTGCGGGTGATGATGTGCAGCTTGACCGCAATCAGCGGACCGTTGTCGGGATCGAGAATGCGGTGCGGTCTGGCGGTCCGCATCAGCTTGTCGCCGCGGTAGTTGCGCGCAGCGTGCACAGCCATCAGCTGCGCGTCCTTGGTGAAAGGATTGTCGATCTGGCTGTCGCGGGCCACGATTTGCGCCCGCAGCTTCTCGAGGTCGATCAGATCGCCCCCCTTCTGGTTCATGCCGGCGACAAGCTCCTCCAGCGTATCGGCGACGATGAAGTCCTCGCCATGCTGCTTGAAGGCTTCCACCGCCGGCGTCGCCTGCTTGTTCAACAGCCGCTGCTGAATGACCTTGAGCCAGCTCTTGGCGGCAAAATCCGGATTCTGCTCCGAGCCCGAAAGCGCCACTTCCTTCTTCAGGATCTTCTGGGTCATTACGAACCAGGAATAATCATGGCCGGTGGATAGGATCTCGCGCAGCGTCGACAGCGTATCAAACCCCGGCAGACACGGCGGCTTCAGCCGATTGCCTTCCGCATCAAACCACATCGAGGAGGGTCCCGGCAGAATGCGGATGCCGTGATTGGGCCAGATCGGGTTCCAGTTCTTCACGCCTTCGGTGTAGTGCCACATCCGATCGGCATTGATCACCCGTCCGCCCGCGGCCTCGGTGATCGCGATCATCCGGCCGTCGACATGAGCCGGCACGCCGGCAATCATCTCGCGCGGCGGTTCGCCCAACCGGTCGCGCGGCCAGACCTTGCGCACCAGATCGAAGTTGCCGCCAATGCCGCCCGATGTCACCAGAACGCTTGGCGCGCGCAGCTCGAACTCACCGGCAATCTCGCGGCTGGTCGACTGGCCGCGCTCCTTGGCATCATCGACCAGAACCTCGCCCGACACGCCTTTGACAACATTGTTTTCGGTGATGATCTGGGAGCAGCGATGCCGGAACCTCAGTTCGATACGTCCCGCCTCCACATGGGCGCGCACACGCTTTTCAAACGGCTCCAAGGTGCCCGGGCCGACGCCCCAGGTGATGTGAAACCGCGGCACCGAATTGCCGTGCCCATCGGCAAAGGAGCCGCCGCGCTCGGCCCAGCCGACCACCGGAAACCAGCGCATGCCCATCTCGTGCAGCCAGGGCCGCATCTCGCCGGCAGCAAAATCGACATAGGCCTCCGCCCATTTGCGCGGCCAGTAATCTTCCTTGCGGTCAAACTGGGCAGACCCCATCCAGTCGCTGAGCGCCAGTTCGCGGCTGTCCCTGATCCCCATCCGCCGTTGCTCGGGCGTATCCACCAGAAACAGCCCGCCCAGCGACCAGAATGCCTGACCGCCGAGAAAATTCTCCGGCTCCTGATCGAGAACGATCGCTGTCTTCCCCCGGTCGGCAAGTTCCGCCGCGGCGACAAGCCCGGCAAGCCCACCGCCGACAATGATCACATCACAACTGTCCATCGATAATTCTCCTATGCGGCAGCCGTCTCGGCCGTTTTCATTCTGCGAAGCCACAGGATAAACGGTGCCGAGACCGCATACATCAAAATTCCGTACACCGCCGCGGGCAGCGCGTAGGCCGAAAATCCTGCCTCATAGCCGCCGAGCAGAGCTGCCACGGTGATCCCGAGTGTCGAGTTCTGGATCCCGGTTTCAACTGCAATCGTCTTGACCTGCGTGAGCGGCACGCCGGCCAGCCGCGCCACGCCATAACCGATCGCCAGCAGCAGGACGATCAGGCTCACCAGCGACGGCGCAAGCAGCGGCAGATTGGTAACAAATGCATCCCAATTGACCACCACAGCAAGCCCGACAATGAAGACGAACAAACCGTTGGCGACCTGCGCCACAAAGGGTGCGATGCGATTGGTTAGCCCCGGCGCCAGATGGTGAAGCGTCAACCCGATCAGGATCGGAACCGTCGTCAGCAGGAACAACTGCACCGCGATTCCCCCGATATTGACCGGCTCTGCCGCAGCCCCACTGAAATAGCCGATCGAAAGCGCCAGCAGCGGCGGCACGGTGATCATGCTGGCCAGACTGATGGCCGCCGTCAGCGACACCGACAGCGCCACATCTCCCCTGGCCAGCCGGGTCAGGATATTGCTGGTCACCCCGCCGGGACAGAAAGCCAGGATCATGAAACCGACGGCGAGTTCGGGCCCAAGCCCGAAGGCGAGCACCAGAAGGAAAGTGACAATCGGCAGCAGCACAACCTGATTGAGCGCGCCGATGACAAATGCATAGGGTTGCTTCGCGACCCGCGCAAAGTCTGCAACCGTCAGCCCCAACCCCAGCGAAAACATGATGAACGCCAGCCCCAACGGCAGCACCACCCCCACAACAACACCCATTATCCCCTCCCGTTGCCGACAGTGAAAACACGGTCGCCCGGTCTGGCCCTCCTCGCCATCCCGTGCACCCAAGCTCGGCATTGCTGCGACGGGACCACAAAATTCCGACCATGTCGATGCCAAGAGCGAGATGACGTAGACCTATTCCACGGAAGAATCCGAAGCCGTCGCCGGGCCTCAAATGCTCTTGATCATCTGATTGGCTGCAAAGGTGGTCCGGAAGAACCCGGCCTTCAGTCCGCGCAGGGCTTCCGGCTTCACGCCCGTCACCGGCAGGGGCAGATCCGTCTCGTCTCCGCCCGCCAGCAGCTCGGCAATCGCCTTGCCGAAAATCGTGCCCGGAGCGATACCGCGGCCATTGTAGCCGATTGGCGTGTAGAGGCCTTCAGCCAGCCGGTGTATCCGCGGAATATGGTCTGCTGTCATCGCAATTTGCCCATGCCAGCTTTTCTCGAACGCCACGGGCCCGAGCTGCGGGAACAGGCGCTTGAGCTGCCGCGCCGCCCAGCGCTCCGACAGACCGCTTTCGCCACCGATCACCGAGCCCATCGAGCCAATGACGAGCCGGTCCGCCGCATCGCGCCTGAGCGAGAACATGATCTTTCCGGTGTCCCACACTCCCTGCCGTTCGGGCAGTATTGAAGCCACCCGCTCCCCCAGTGGCACCGTAGCGACCTGGAAATAGTTGATCGGCACGAAGCTGTCGCGCAGGCCCGGCCACAACCCATCGGTGTAGGCATTGGTGGCAAGAACCACCGATCTCGCGCTGACGCAGCTGTTGCCGGACTGCAGCTGCCAGCCATCCCCGGCCCGGCTCAGACTGGTCACCGGCACGCCGGTGTGAATGCGTGCGCCAGCTGCCTTGGCCGCGCGGGCGAGACCGCGGACATAACCCATCGGGTTGATGGTGCCGGCTCGCATGTCGAGCAAACCGCCATGAAAAGCTTCCGAGCCGATCCTTTCACAGGCCTGCTCTCGCGACAGCAGCGAAACCGGGGCACCCAGCCGGCGCCACTCTTCTGCACGCCGCGCCAGATCCCTGTAGCCGCTTGGCGAATGCGCCGCGTGGATGGTTCCGGTCCGGGTCAGTTCACAGCGAATCTGGTACTTTTCGATCAGCGACATCACGTAGTCGGGGCCATTGCCGAGCACCTCGACCAGACGGGCGCCGCGCTCCTCGCCGAAATGCGCCCGCACATCCTGCGGCGGCAACCAGAGCCCGGCATTGACCAGCCCGACATTGCGCCCCGACCCGCCATGGCCGATCTGCCTGGCTTCCAGAACACAGACGTCGAGCCCCCTCGATGCAGCATGTAGCGCGGTCGACAGGCCGGTGAACCCGCCGCCGACCACGGCGATTTCGGTCACCACATCCGTCGTCAGGGGAGCCACAAGGTCAGCTTCTGCAGCGGTCTGGTCCCACAGCGAAAATGACGATGAATGTGGCATGGCTGCAGGTCCCGATTGCCGAAATTGCCAGGCTGTTTCACGCTGGAAACAACATCTGGTGGAACAAGTGTTGAACCAAGCCTCCGGATACGTCAATCATGGATGTGAGACAGATCGCAGTGTGGATATACCAGCTCATGGCAAGGACAATCACCCCCGTCGCAGACCTCGTTGCCGCAGCGCGCGCACGGGTCGAAGAGATTGAAACAGCCGCCGCGATCGCGATGGTCGATGATCCGGATGTAGTCATTGTCGATCTGCGTGATGTTCGCGAACGGCAGCGCTCGGGCTACATACCCGGCAGTTTCCATTGCCCGCGCGGCATGGTCGAGTTCTGGGTCGATCCGCAAAGCCCCTACTACTAGGAGGTTTTCGGGCAGGACAAGAAATTCGTCTTCCATTGCGCCTCGGGCTGGCGCTCGGCGCTGACCACGGCAACGCTGAACGACATGGGTTTCGACGCGGCTCACCTGAAGGAAGGCTTCTCGACCTGGGAGGCCCAGGGCGGGCCGGTCGAATTCCCGTCGGAACACAAACCGTAGCAGGTCGTGCCGTCTTCAGTCCCGGGCGCCTGCGTCAGGAAAATTCAAGATCCTCGTAGATCTTCCACTTGAGGTTCTCGGCTTCGAGGAAATCGATCGAGTGAACCACCGTGCTGTTGTAGCCAAGGAAACAGACATTGTAGTTGGGCGCCAGATCGCCATAGCCCATCCGGTTGATCTGGCCTGAAAAATCCGGCCAGCAGACATGGTTGGTCGAGCGCGGCGCCGAATAGGGCACGCCGGAAACCGCCCCGCTCAGCGTGTAATGGCAGTGGCCGAAAAACACATGCGCAGCGGTGTCGTTGTACTCGCGCAGCAGCGATTGAAAGGCGCGTTCGTCGATAAGCCCGATGATATCGGCATTGGCCACATGCACCCGCACCGGATTGTGGTGCATGAACAAATAGGCTTTCTGTCCCCTGGCGCGCGCCTGATCCAGCACCTCTTTCAGCCAGGCCATGCGGCTTTCGCAATAGCGCCCGCTGTGCCGTCCCTGATCGACCGTGTCCATATAGACAAACACGCCTGCAGGCGTCTCTTCTGTCCACTGAACAAAACCCGCGTCATCGCGCGACGTCTCGGGAAAGACCGAAGCAAACATCTCGCGATTGTCGTGATTGCCAATCATCAGCCGCGGCTCGAGCTTGCCCTTGAGCGAACTGGCCTTGAGGATTTCCGCGAGTTCGCGGTAGCTTTCCTCCAGGCCGTAATGGGTCAGGTCTCCGGTGATCACCACCCGCTCGGCGTCCTGGTCATGCGCCTCCACATAGGCCAGGCATTTCTTGAAGTTGGCGATGGAATCAAGCCCGAGAATCGGGTCGCCATTGATATGAATGTCTGAAATATGCACCAGCTTCATGGCGCCCTCCGCTGCAAATCTGCCTGTGACTATCGCGCTCGCATTTCCCGCGTGTGACAGTCTGTCGGGAAACCACATTTCATCGCCCGGGAACTCAAGGTCAAACGAAAAACGCCGCGCCCTGATCCCGAACGGGAACGAAGCGCGGCGTCGGTGCTCATGGTGACTGTCTCCGCCCCGTATATTTGGAGCAGGACAGCCAGCCGGAAAGCGGTGGTTACAGCATGTCGAGGTTGATGCCGACGGTGATCGCCCCGATCGGCTCACCGGTTTCGGGATCGGAGATGGTCACACTGGCCTGCGACTGCAGCGCCTGGGTGGATTCATCTTCTTCCACTTCGTCGACGAACACCACGCCGGCGCCCTCACCATAGGTCTTCTGCCATTTGGCTTCGTCGCCCTGCCAGTAATCGGAGGTCACGTCGCTCTGGCCGACATTGAGGCCCTTGGCGTCCATGACGAACATCTCGGTGATCATGCCCTGGCTGCCGTCTTTCTTTTCCATCAGGAACTTCGAAAGTTCCCGCGCCAGAACCTCGTTGACGAAAGGCTTGTCGGAGGCGGTTGCCTGGGCACGCCATTCCTTGTCGAGCTTGTCGATTGCAGCAGAATCGAGATCGGCAGTCTTGGCATTCTGTTCCTTGATCGCGCCGACGACGACGGGGTCGGTCAACCAGCCTTCGACATTCTCGCTGACGAATTCCTTCACCGGCGCAACATGGGCGCCTTCAGCCATGGCCGAGACAGGGGCAAGGGCGAGCACGCCGGCAGCAAGCATGACTGATGCAAGATTCATGGTTTTCATGGGGTTCTTCTCCTCGTTTGAAGTGGATCGCGACCATTGGCGGTCGTTTCTGGTAACAGTCGGCAGACCTAGAATTCCTCCCAGCTGTCGGTGCTCGGAGCGAGCGCCGCATTGCCTTGGGTCTGGTACTGTGGCTGGGCAGCAACCCGCGGCGCGGGCGCATGCCGGGTCTCAGGCACTGGCGCAGGCTGCGAGGCGCGTGCATGGGATGCGGGCGCCGTCAGCCTGAACGACGTCACCACATCGGCAAGGCGCTGACACTCTCCGGCAAGCTTCTGCGACGACGCGTTGCTGTCTTGAACCATGGCCGCATTCTTCTGGGTCATGGTGTCCATCTCGTTGATCGCGGTGTTGACCTGCGACAGACCTGTGGACTGTTCGCGCGACGCACGCGAGATCGCGTCGATCTTCTGGGCAACTTCGACAATCTGCTTTTCGATCTGCTCGATTGATTGCCCGGTCCTGTTGACCAGATCGACGCCGTTGCTGACCTGGGTGCCGCTTTCCTCGATCAGATCCTTGATCTCCTTGGCGGCATTGGCCGAGCGGCCCGCCAGATCCCGCACTTCCTGTGCAACCACCGCAAAGCCCTTGCCGGCTTCACCGGCCCGTGCGGCTTCGACCCCGGCATTGAGCGCGAGAAGGTTGGTCTGGAAGGCGATGTCGTCAATCACCTTGAGAATCTGCGCGATCTTTGTAGAGGATTCCTCGATCCCGCCCATCGCGGTTATCGCCGACCGGACAATCTCGGACGAGGAGGTAGCAGCGTCGCGCGTCGAGCCAACGAGATCTCCGGCCTCGGTGGCCTGCTCGGACGAGCCTTTCACGGTCGAAGTGATCTCATCCAGTGCTGCTGCGGTCTGCTCCAGTGCGGCCGCCTGCTGCTCGGTGCGCCTGGCCAGCTCGTCGGTGGAACTGCCGAGACTGTCGGAAGCCTGCTTGACGGCAAGCTGGGCGCTGTCGATGGTGCCGACGGTCTGCTCCAGCGCCGACAAGGCGCGGTTGAAGTTTTCCTGGAGTGCTGCGAATTCGCCGCCAAGGTCGGGAACACGCGCCGTCAGGTCTCCGGAAGCCAGCTTTTCAAGCGCCGCCCCCAGTTCTTCGACCACCTTGCGCTGCGCCAGCGACGAGCGTTCGCTCTCGCTCATGTTGGCCTGCCGCTCCGCATCAAGCTGTTCACGCTGGCGCACCATCTCGGCATCGGCATCGAGCTTCATTTGCGCCGCGTCGCAGAATTCCGTCAGGGCCCGCGCCACGACACCGATCTCGTCGCCCTTGTCGGCATGCGGGATCGGCGCAGTGATGTCACCGGCCTGAAGCTCTCCGATCCGCCGATTGACATCGGCCAGCGGCCTGCCCACGAATTTGCGCATGGCAAACAACAGGATGGTTACGGCCACGATCAGAACAACGAGCTGCGACACCAGTGCCTTGAGCGCAAATTCACGGGCCGACATCGCGATGTCGGCAGTCGACCAGACGGTCTTGATCTGCCCGAGGGAAACACCATCCTTGCCCGCCGGCAGGGGCGCAGAAACCACGACGGTGTCCGCTGTTTCCTCGAATTTCGCCTGTGCCATCTCGCCGGGATTGGATCCCAGCACACGCGCCAGCGAGGAGGCAGGTTTCTCCGAACGGGTCCAGACGTCCACCTGGTCACCGGCCTGGTTGAAGGCCGTGAAGCCGACAAGGGCAAGCTTCGGGTCATTCTGGAAAATCTCGTAGGCTGAACGGATGGCCTCGGTCTTGCCCCACTTCACCCCGCCGGCAGCCTGGGCACCGATCTGGGCCGTATCCTTGAGCCAGTTCCGTTCGGCCATCTCCATCTGGCTTGCGCCTGACATCTGCGAGATGACGAAGCTGGTAACGGCAAGTCCAAACAAGTTGATCAGGATAACCGTGATAGCAATTTTTTGCGTTATGCTACGCGAAGGCCCATTAACCTTCGCAGCAAGGCCCCTTGCCAGATTGAACCCCATGTAAAACCCCTCCACGATCGCATAAGCCATTTCCCAGGTGTGCAATCATTGCGGGTGAACAGACATCATGCCTGCCGCTTGGCCTTGAACTTCATGAGTTCAGACTGTTCTCAACTGGTTTAATTACCATTAATTCTTAGGGGGTGAATATTGGCAAAAATGTACAGATTCTGAACATTCTTACTCACTTTTTCGCACAACAGGCATTCGCGGCCCGACCGCATGACCCATCCGGGGACACCGAACCAGGCTGACCGGGTTGTTTGTGACAGTCACACTGTCTAGTCATCAGTGGACAATTGGGGTCCGCCGATACGGGCAAGAGGCGAACATGACGAAGAAGAAGATCAGAAAAATCTACGACGCGCTGATCGAAGGCGCTTATCAGGGTTTGTCCGACGTTGAATTGCACGATTATGTCTTCGAGCAGTGTCCGAAGGCGAACAGCAAGCGGCTGGTCCGCGCCGCCCTGCTGGCGCTCAGCGATCCCCACGTTCAGGATCGGAATGTCCTCAATGTGATCTATGCCCTTGCCATCAAGCACCGCCTCGATGGCGGTCCGGACAGTGACGAGGATGATATCTGAACCCCGGCTTGCACCCTGCCCTCAGAGCAAGTCTTTCCGTCCCCCGGATGGGCAGGCTCGCTGAGAGGATTCAGCTCGTTGCCACTTCGGAGACGACCCGCGTCATGTAGGTGACAAGCGCTGACCCCGCAGCTTCGATCTCGCCGGAATTGTCGATGGTCACGTCCGCCTTGAACCCTGCTTCCAGCTCCGAGGCGCGTCGCAGCCTGGCCTCTATCTCCGCGGCGCTTTCGCGCCCCCTCGCCTCGAGCCGCTTCGCCAGGATACCCGGTTCCACTCTGATTTCCACCGCTATGGCACTGGGAAACACCTGCCGGATAATGCTCCATGCTCCTCGTGATCCGTTGACAATGGCGAGACGGCCTCCGCCCAGATGCGGTTCGATGGAGCGTGGCAGGCCGTAGCGCAAGCCGTTGGCAGCCCAGGTCAGCGAAAACTGCCCCTCGTCAATGGCTGCATCGAACTCGGCATCACTCATGGCAATGTGGTCTTCATGCCCCGCATCCGCAGGCCGCGTGATCGCGCGTTTGACAAACAGCACATCCGACCTGTCGCCAAATTCGTTGCGTGCATAGGACATCAGCGTGTCCTTGCCCGAGCCGCTCGGCCCCAGCACCACAATCAGCGGACCAGGCGCGGCGATTTTCCGGCTCTCGGAAACCTGCATCAGGCGACCCGCTCGCCCTGCCGCCAGACCGCCCGTACCACAGGAACCCCGCTCTCGCGGCGCACCCGGACCAGGTCCGCGCGCTTGCCGGCAGCAAGGCTGCCGCGGTCATCAAGACCGACTGTTTTGGCAGGCGTTGCCGTGACCAGCCGGATTGCCGACGCCAGGTCGAGCTCGTCGATGGCATCGGCCAGCACGAAGGGCGCATGGATCAGGCTGAACGGGACGTAATCCGACGACAGCACGTCCAGAACACCGGCCCGGGCCAGATCGGTCGCGGCGATATTGCCCGAGTGAGAGCCGCCCCGCACCACGTTTGGCGCGCCCATCAGCACGCTCATGCCGGCCTTGTGAGAGGCCTGCGCCGCCTCGATGCTTGTGGGAAATTCCGCCAGCCTGACACCGAAACCGATGGCTTCCTCGACGTGATCGAGCGTCGCATCATCATGGCTGGCAACCGTGATGCCGCGTTCCGCACAGGCGCTTGCGATAGCCTTGCGGTGCGTATCGGAATATTGAGCCGAGGATTCCTGCCGTCGAGTGACGAAATGCGCAAAGGCCTCATCCGACAGGCCGCGCTTGGTCTTGTAGTAGAGCGTGTACTGCTCCATGGTCTGAAACTGACGCTGACCCGGCGCATGGTCCATCAGCGAAGCCAGCCGCACCTGTCCATCCGTTTTGAAATCGGCGAAGTGATCGAGCACATCGGCAGCCGACACCTCGCAGCGCAGGTGAATGAGGTGATCGGCGCGCAGCCGGTTTTCCGCCCGCGCTTGTGCCAGGGCATCGGCAATCGCCCGCATTTCCCCGACCCGGAAACCGTCATCCTCGTCCGATCCCAGCCGCAGGCAATCGAACACCGTGGTGATGCCGGAGGACGCAATCTGCGCGTCATGCGACTGGATTGCCGAGATCGCGTTCCAGCGCACCCCGGGCCGCGGTGAATAATGCGATTCCAGGTGATCGGTATGAAGCTCGACCAGGCCAGGCAGGATGTAGTCGCCGTCCATGTCCACGCCCGCAGCGGACCGGCTGTCTGCGAGCTCTGTAATCACTCCGTCCCGGACAACCAGGCTTCCCTCCACGATCCGGTCTTCGAGCACGAGCCGTGCATTCGTCAAAATGGTCTCAGAGGTCATTCAGGCAGTCTTTCTGTGCTGGTTGAGCGCAAGCGGCGCCCGGCTGTGAATTGTAAATGGCGCACCCGGTTCAGGCTCGACAAAAAGGCTGAGCGCCCGGACCGCAACCGGCCCGGCCAGAGCCGGTGCAAAATGGTGCCGAGCGGCTTTTTCGACCCGCGCAATGTCTGCGTCGGGTAGCCGTGTCGTCAACGTCATGTGAAAGCGGAACTGGTCAAAGACGTAAGGATAGCCCCAGCGCATCAGATGCCTGAGCTGCGCCGATGACAGCGAATCCGGATTGCGGCGTTCGATCTCCCGCTCGGAAAGCTCTGCGCGCAGCGGTTCGAACGCTTCCACCACCGAATTGGCAAATGCGTTGAGCTGAGGCGCGGCCTCGCCGGGTACCAGCGCGATGAATCCGTCAAGTTGGCCCACCACCAGCGACGGGATGTCGAAGGCAACCGTCTGCGACGCAAAATCCTCGAGTGCCGCCACCAGATCGGCCTCGCGCACCCCTTCGGCCAGACGAAACGGCGCCTTCAGCGTCGCATGAAACCCGTAACGGCGCGCCGGACCGGTAATCGAGGCAAGTTCGCTTGCGCCGAGCCCGTCAAGATCGGGATGCAGCACCGGCTTGCCGCTCTGCGCGTCACGCCCTATCCAGCTGGCTGCAAGTCCTCCAAACAGCGAAGCGGGATCCGGCGAAAAATAAAGTGCGTATCTCATGATTGTCCCGTTCGTCCAATCAGGCGACTTCTGAGCCAGCCCGACAGCGTATCCATCGCCATCACCATAAGGATGATCAGCACGATGTAATAGCTCACCTCTTCCCAATCCTTTTGCGTGGAAATGGCCTGGGTCAGCAAAAGCCCGATTCCGCCGCCGACGATCGCACCGATCACCGTCGCGCTGCGGGTATTGGACTCGAGATAGTACAGGACCTGGCTCAGGAATACCGGCGTCACCTGCGGAATGACACCGAAGCGCGCCTGCTGGATCCGCGACGCACCGGTCGACTGGACACCTTCAACCTGCTTGTTGTCGATGTTTTCAAGGGCCTCCGAGAAGGTCTTGCCAAATGTCCCGGTATCAGTGAACAGGATCGCCAGCGCACCCGTAAGCGGCCCCGGACCGAAGGCCCGCGACAGGATAATTGTCCAGATCAGCCCGTCGACGCCACGCAGGAAATCGAAAAACCGGCGCAACAGGAACAACAGCGGCTGCGAGGGCGAAAAGTTCGCCGCCGCAAAGAACGCCAGAGGCAGCGCGATGATCGCCGCGCCCATGGTGCCGAGAAATGCCATCAGCACGGTTTCGAACAAGGCCCAGGCCACGTCGCCGTGCCGCCACATCGCGTTGGTCCAGAAGTCATGAACCATCGCAGCGATGTTGGTCTGATCCGGATAGGCCCGTTCGCCAACCGTCGCCAGGCTGACAAGCTCGAAGAACGATTTGCCAAAGAATGGACTGTCGAGCGTGAAGAAGAACAGCTCCCATCCGGCCTGGTACTTGAACACTTCCGTGCGGTTTCGGGTGTAGCTGAAACGCCCTTGTTCGGTGGTCACCGAGATCCGCGTGTTCGACGCATTGATCCAGTCAGGCACCGTGTCATCAGGCAGGTCAAGCATGAGCTTGCCGGCCACCGGGGCAATGTCGATCACGCCGTAGCCCGGGAACGTGTAGCGGGCACCATCGGCGTCAAAGACAACCACATGGCCTTTATCAAGGTCGATACGGGTAACACCGTCATCCATGGTGACCCAATCGGGCAACATGCCTTCCGGGTACCGGCCCTTGTTCTCGCCTTCGATGGCAACCGTCACTTCGTTGTTGCGGTTGTCGCGCGTCACATGGGTCTTGTGCGACCAGAAATCAGAAATCAGAATCGCCGCATTATCGAGCCGGGCGCGCGATGCGATACCGGCAACATCAAAGGAAACGAACACATAGGCAAAATAGACGAGGATGAGCGCCGGCACGCCGAATGCGACCAGCTTTCTTCGGTTGAACTGCCTGAGCACATCACCACGCAGATCGGATTCGGGAAACATTGCCATGTCGGAAGAAGTCATGTCAGTGCCCCTTTACCAGACGGTTGCGATACCGGCTCGACAGTTGATCGAAGAACACGATGGTCAGGAACAGCAGGATGAAGATCGCCACAACCTGGTCGTATTTTCCCTGCCCCCACTGCATCGCCAGCCTCAGGTCGTGCCCGATCCCGCCCGACCCGACAAAGCCGAGAATGGCGGAAGCGCGTATATTGATCTCAAACCGCAGCAGCGCATAGGACAACCAGTTCGGAGCAACTTGCGGGATCACCCCGAGCCACATTTTCTGGGTCCAGCTTGCACCGACCGAAGACAGTCCCTCGACCGGTTTCAGATCGGTATTCTCGGCCACTTCCGAAAACAGCTTCCCCAGTGCACCGGCGGTATGAAACGCGATGGCAATCATGGCCGGCACCGGGCCGCCGCCAAGAATGAAGATCAGCACCAGCGCGATGACAATTTCGGGGATAGCACGCATGCCGTCCATCATGCGGCGGAACACCGGGATCAGTCGCGGCCAGCGCGCCAGTCCCCGGGTCGAAAGCAGCGCCAGAACGACGGCGACGACAGCACCGACAAGCGTGGAGACCGCTGCAATGTTCAGCGTCTCGACCAACGATGGCAGGAACTCCACCAGCAGCCCGGGAAGGTTGGCTGCCTTCTCGATACCTTCAGACAGCACTTCGGAAGGAAACTGGAAAATATTGGAGATACCATCCCAGAAACCGCCGGCATTGCGCGAGTCGGCGAGATAGAAACCAGAGGCCATCATCGAGATGAAAATGACCAGAATGATCCCGCCATACATCTGCTTCTGGCGGGCCATCGCCAGATAATTGTCGCGAATGGTGACCGATGCGGCAGCCATACCGGGATGTGTCGCTGTATCGCTCATCGGCGGGGACCTTTCCGGAAAAACAAATGCGGGGAGCCCGACGGCTCCCCGCAATAGAGTGGCGGGACCTTAGTTGGTCTTGGCCTTGCGGACGGCGACAATCGTCTCGTAGGCTTCATGGGTGATCGGGGTGAAGCCCAAGGTGTCGCCTGCGGCCATGTTGTAGGCGCACTGCTTGTCATTGTCGTAAAGCTCTGCCAGGAAGGTCGTGACCTTCTGCTTGACGTCGGCAGGCAGCGCCCGGCGCAGAACAATCGGGCCTTCCGGGATTTCCTTGGACTTCCAGATCTGGACCAGGTCGTTCATGTCAACGATGCCCGAGTCGACAGCCTTGCGCAGCGCGCCCGAATTGTAGCCGTCTTCCCAGTTGCCCTGGCCGTCGGCCCAGGTCACGCCGCCGTCAACTTCACCATTGTTGACCGCAACGATGGTCTGCTCGTGACCACCGGTGAACTTCACTTCCTTGAAATAGTCGCCGCTCTCCATGGTCGCGCCGATTTCCTGAGGGATTTCGATCGAAGGGATCAGGTAGCCCGACGTCGAGTTCGGATCGCCAAAACCAAAGGTCTTGCCCTTCATGTCGGCCAGCGAAGTGATACCCTTGTCCTTGCGGGCAAAACCGATCGAATGATAGCCGACCGAACCGTCGAGATTGGTCTTGACCAGCACGACGTCAACGGCTTCCGGATCTGTCAGGTAGGTCTTGGCATAGGCTGAAGCGCCGAGCCATGCCATGTCGATGGTGCCGCCGAGCAGCCCCTGGATCACGCCATCGTAGTCAGCCGGGGTAAAGATCTTGGTTTCGACGCCGAGCAGATCCTGCACATAGGAACGAACGCATTCGTTCGATGTCATGCGGTCCTGGGCGTTTTCACCGCCAAGCACGCCGATGCGGAATTCGCTGATGGTGTCCTGGGCAAACGCGCTTGTCGACAGAAGAGCGACTGTGGCAGCCGCAAGAATGGTCTTCATCATGGTGTTATCTCCGTTTGTAGGTTGGCAGTCTGAGGTATGAGAGTTTCGGGTCCCGGATGAGATCCTTGCAAGGCAGGGATCAGCCTGCAGTAGTCAGGCAGTCTCCAGCACCACTTCGCCCGCGGCATTGGTCTTGACCTTCACATCGGCCGCGCGTCCGCGTGCGTTCAGGCTGGTGGAGGTCATGGCTTCCGAGATTTCAGCGCCATCGGCGCCCGCGCCATAGATCTCGCGCACCGCATCGGTGGTCAGTTCATCCGGCTTTCCGTCGAAAACCACTCTGCCCTGCGCCATGCCGATGATACGCTCGCAATAGTTCCGCGCGGTATCGAGCGTGTGCAGGTTGGTCACCACGGTGATGCCTTCACGCTCATTGATGTCCTTGAGCGCATCCATGACAATCTGGGCATTGAGTGGATCGAGCGATGCGATCGGCTCGTCAGCAAGTACGAGTTTCGGTGACTGCATCAGCGCACGGGCGATGGCGACCCGCTGCTGCTGTCCACCGGACAAGGCTTCGGCGCGTTTGGTGGCATTTTCAGCCACCCCGAGCCGCTCCAGGATCGAGATCGCGCGCAGAATGTCTTCGCGCGGGAACAGGTTGAACATGGTCGCAAATGTCGAGCGCATGTTCAGCGTCCCGTGCAGCACGTTGGACACCACATCAAGCCGCGGCACCAGATTGAACTGCTGGAAGATCATCGCGCAATCGCGCTGCCAATTGCGCAGCTCACGGCCGGAAAGCGACGAGACCGGCTTGCCCGAATGTGTAATCACACCATCGCTCACCCCAGTCAGCCGGTTGATCATGCGCAACAGCGTCGATTTGCCTGCGCCCGAGCGTCCGATGACACCAACCATCTGCCCTTCCGGGATCGACAGGGAAACTGCATCAACTGCGGTGTTGGGCCCGAAACGGCGGGTCACTTTGGACAGTTCAAGCATCGAGAAACCCCTGACATCATCGTCGGATCTTGTTGTTTTCGAGGTTTGGACTAGCCCAGCCATGTGAAAGCGCGATGTCGGTTTGGTGTCAGATTTGTAACGATCCACATCCCCCGCCAACCGGCCCGCAATTTCAGGCAGAATCCCTTGCAATTCAGGCCTTGCGCTCGGCTGCCAGCCGTGGCCCTATGGCCGCGTCTGGTGCCTGCAAACGCGGGAGAATCGGGAATTCGGTGAAAAGCCGGAACGTGCCCAACGCTGTGAAGGAGATGGTCTGCGCAACATGCCACTGGGAACTTATCCGGGAAGGCGCGCAAACCAGATGATCCGAAGTCAGAAGACCGGCCAGATGTCATAGCCTTGCCGCGCATGGACAGCGCTGCGGGTTTCACGGATTGTTGGGGATCAAACAATGCCGAAGACATCTGCGCTAGCGCAAGCCGCCGGCTTTTCTGCGTCCGAGCGCGACGCAGTCTACAAGGCCATCTTCACCCGCCGCGACGTGCGCGACCAGTTCCTGCCCAAGTCGGTTCCTGAAGATGTCACGAGACGGCTGCTCGAAGCCGCCCATCACGCGCCCTCGGTGGGTTTCATGCAGCCATGGAATTTCATCACCATCCGCAGCCAGAAGGTGCGCGACAGGGTTGCCGATGCCTTTGGCCGGGCCAATGACGAAGCCGCGAAGATGTTCCCGCAAGAACAGCAATCCAGTTACAAGGCGCTCAAGCTCGAAGGCATCCGCAAGGCGCCGCTCAACATCTGCGTCACCTGTGACCGCAACCGCGGCGGTGATGTGGTTCTGGGGCGAACCCACAATCAAAGCATGGATCTCTACTCCACCGTCTGCGCGGTGCAGAACCTGTGGCTTGCCGCGCGCGCCGAAGGCATCGGCATGGGCTGGGTCAGCATCTTCCACGATGCCGACCTCAAGGCCATTCTCGGCATTCCCGACCGGATCGAGATCGTCGCCTATCTCTGTCTGGGATATGTCGATGAGCTCTATGAGCGGCCCGAGCTGGAGGTCAAGGGCTGGAACCGCAGACTGTCGCTGGAGGATCTGATCTTCGAGGAGAGCTGGAAAGGCGGGGCTTAACCGCCGTGCCGCTCGAGAAATTCTTCGGCCGAGAGCGAGCGGAAATCCTGAAGCGCTGAATGCAGCTTCTCATGTTCCCAGTCCCACCAGGCGAGTTCATCGAGGCGGCTGGCGATCGCGTCAGAGAACCTCTGCCGGATCGTTCGCGCCGGCACGCCGACGGCGATGGCGAAATCGGCGACGTCCTTTGTCACCACCGCATTGGCGCCGATGCTGGCGCCATTGCCGATGGTCACACCCGGCATCACCACGGCGCCATGGCCGATCCAGGTGTCGTGCCCGATCGTGATCCCCTGCCCGGCGCGCCAGTCAAAGAAATCCTGGTCGTCGCTTTCGCCATCGAAATACCAGGCCGAGCGATAGCTGAAATGATGCAACGACGCCCGCTCCATCGGGTGCATGCTGGCGTAGATCCGCACATGCGATGCAATGTTGGCGAACTTGCCGATGGTCGCATAGGCAATCTGGGTGTTCTCGACACAGTAGGAATAGTCACCCATGGTCGAATGCGCCACGGTGCAATTGGCACCGACTTCGGTGTAGCGTCCAAGCGTCGAGTCCACAATTTTGGCGCTGTCATGCACCAGCGGTGTGTCACCAAGCCGGGTCATGCCGCCGACTTTCCTGCAGCAAATCCCGACACGTCGATCACATCGTCGGCCACCGCATGGCGCACATCATGATCGTGGAAGATCCCGAGCAGTGCAGCACCATCCGCTTTCTTGCGCGCGATCAGATCGATGACCACTTCACGGTTGGCCGCATCCAGCGACGCGGTCGGCTCATCAAGCAGCAGGATCGGATGGTCGGTGATGAAGCCGCGGGCGATGTTGACCCGCTGCTGCTCACCACCCGAAAAAGTCGCCGGCGGCAGTGACCAGAGTTTTTCCGGCAGATTGAGTTCAGCAAACAGATCCCGCGCCCGCTTATGCGCGGCTTCCTGCGCCACGCCCCGGATCATCAGCGGTTCCGCTGCAACATCCAGCGCCGACACTCGCGGAACGGCTCGCAGGAACTGGCTGACATAGCCGATCGTGTCGCGCCGGATTTCCAGCACCAGACGCGGATCGGCGCTGGCAATGTCGACATGACGGCCGTGGTGGCTCACCAGGATCTGGCCGCTGTCGCAGCCGTAATTGCCGTAAAGCATCTTCAGGATCGAGCTCTTGCCGACGCCCGACGGGCCGCCAAGCACCGCGCAGGATCCGGCTTTCAGCGAGAACGACACATTGGCAACGACAGGCAGCTCGACGCCGCCGCGCATGTGCATGATGAAGGTTTTTTTCACTTCCGAAGCAACGAGGAGCGTGTTCATCATTCAGACCTGCAGGATGGAGGAAACGAGAAGCTGGGTATAGGGCGCACGCGGATCATCAAGCACCCGGTCGGTAAGACCAGCCTCGATCACCCTGCCCTCCTTCATAACGATCATCCGGTCCGACAGCAGCCGCGCCACCGCCAGATCGTGAGTGACCACGACCACGGCAAGACCGAGATCGGAAACCAGTCCACGCAAGAGATCGAGAAGCCTTGCCTGCACAGAGACATCAAGCCCGCCCGTCGGCTCATCCATGAACACCAGCCGCGGCTCGGTCACCAGGTTGCGCGCGATCTGCAGCCGCTGCCGCATGCCGCCGGAGAAGGTGCGCGGCTGATCGTCGACGCGGTCCTCCCCGATCTCGACGCGCGACAGCCATTCGATCGCCGTGTTGCGGATATTGCCGTAGTGCCGGTTGCCCACCGCCATCAGCCGCTCGCCGACATTGGCGCCGGCCGACACCGTCATCCGCAGGCCATCGATCGGGTTCTGGTGCACGAAACCCCAGTCGGTCCGCATCAGGTAGCGCCGCTCGGCTTCCGCCATCTTGTAGATATCGGCGCTCGCGCCGTCGCGCATCCGGTAGTGAACCGTGCCGCAGGTGGGCGTCATCCGCGAGGAAATGCAATTGAGCAGCGTCGTCTTGCCGGAGCCGGATTCGCCGACAATCGCCAGCACTTCGCCTGGCCACAGGTCGAAGCTGACATCGGCACAGCCGATGCGGCTGCCGTAGACGCGGGTGAGCTGGTTCACGCTCAAAAGCGGTTTGGATGCAGCTGGAGCGATCTCGTCGGCTGGGGCGTCCAGTGTCTCGGAAAGGCTCATCACATCGCCTCCTTTCGGGTAGTGGCTTCAGCGCCAAGCCCAGGCTCATCGCCGAGCAGAGCGCCGCGGTGACCGTCCGCCCGGCGGCTTTCGCAGTAATGGGTGTCGGAGCAGACGAACATGCGCCCGCCCTTGTCGTCGAGCACCACCTCGTCGAGATAGACCTGCTCCGCGCCGCACATGGCACAGGGCTGATCGAAATGCTGGATCTCGAACGGGTGATCCTCAAAGTCGAGACTGACCACTTCCGTGTGCGGCGGGATCGCGTAGATCCGCTTCTCACGGCCGGCGCCGAACAGTTGCAGCGCTTCCGAGCGGTGCATTTTCGGATTGTCGAATTTCGGTGTCGGCGACGGGTCCATCACGTAGCGCCCCTCGACCTTGACCGGATAGGCGTAAGTTGTGGCGATGTGGCCGTTGCGGGCAATGTCCTCGTAAAGCTTGACATGCATCAGGCCATATTCCTCAAGCGCATGCATCTTGCGGGTTTCGGTCTCGCGCGGCTCGAGAAAACGCAAGGGCTCCGGGATCGGCACCTGGTAGACCAGCACCTGGCCTTCGGTGAGCGGCGTTTCCGGAATCCGGTGACGGGTCTGAATGATCGTCGCGTCCGGTGTCGCGGTCGTCGTCGCGACACCAGCGGTCTTGGCGAAGAACGCCCGGATCGATACCGCGTTGGTGGTGTCGTCAGCGCCCTGGTCGATCACCTTGAGCATATCGTCACGCCCGATGATTGCCGCCGTCACCTGCACGCCACCGGTGCCCCAGCCATAGGGCATCGGCATTTCGCGGGACGCGAACGGCACCTGGTATCCGGGAATGGCGATCCCCTTGAGGATGGCCCGGCGGATCATCCGCTTGGTCTGCTCATCGAGATAGGCGAAATTGTAGCTCGCCAGGTTCTGCGAACTCGTGTCTTGGGTCAGCGCGTTCATTCCGCGGCCTCCATCGTGTCGTCGGTCGCTGCAGTTTCGTCGGCTGCCCTTGCTTCAGCATCGAAATGCTCCGCCCGCATGCGGCGCACCAGGTCCAGTTCGGCCTGGAAGTCGACATAGTGCGGCAGCTTGAGGTGCTCGACAAAACCGGTCGCCTGCACATTGTCGCAATGCGACAGCACGAATTCCTCGTCCTGCGCCGGGGCGACAATGTCCTCACCCAGCTCGGACGCGCGCAGCGCTCGGTCGCACAGCGACATCGCCATCGCCTTGCGTTCGGCGTGTCCGAACACCAGCCCGTAGCCGCGAGTGAACTGCGGTGGCGCCTTGGCCGAGCCCTGAAACTGGTTGACCATCTGGCATTCGGTCAGCTTTACCCGACCGATCGCGACGGTGAATCCGAGTTCCGGGATCATCACCTCAACATCGACTTCGCCGATGCGGATTTCACCGACAAACGGGTGGCTGCGCGCGTAACCTCGCTGGGTCGAATAGGCGAGTGCGAGCAGAAACCCCTCGTCGCCGCGTGCCAGTGTCTGCAGCCGCGCATCCCGCTCCATCGGGTATTCGGTCGGTGTGCGGGTAATGTCGGCCACCGGACGCGAGGCATCCGCAAGCGGATCATCCTCGATCAACCCCTCGTCACCCAGAATGTCGGAGACGCGGACCACGCGCTCGTTGGCGTCCTCCCCCGTTTCGGGCACGTCCACAGGCGCGTCGCCCGCCAACTCCGGATCGAGCAGCCGGTGGGTGTAATCAAACGTCGGCCCGAGCAGCTGGCCACCCGGCAGGTCCTTGTAGATCGCCGAGATCCGCCGTTCGACAACCATGTTGCCGGTGTCCATCGGCTCGGAATGGCCAAAGCGCGGCAGCGTGGTCCGGTAGGCTCTGAGCAGGAACACAGCCTCGATCAGATCGCCGCGAGCCTGCTTGATGGCGAGCGCGGCCAGTTCCGGATCATAGAGCGAGCCCTCGCCCATCACCCGGTCGACCGCAAGCGACAATTGCCCGGCGATCTGCTCCAGCGTCAGCCCCGGCACATTGGCATCACCCCGGCGGCGCGCGGCGAGCAGACGGTGGGCATTGGCGATGGCGGCTTCCCCGCCCTTGACTGCAACATACATGGCTTACGCTCCCTCGCGGACAAGACGGGTGCTGCGCGGCATGGCTGCCACGCAATCAGGACCGGCGAAAACCAGGTCGACACCCCGCGGGAACGCTGCCCGGTTGGCTTGCCACTGCGCCTCGAAATGCGGCGGCATCGGATCGGGAGACAGGTTTGCCTGCCCCTTGATGCCGGGACCTTCGAGCGTCAGCGCTGCACCATCCCTCAGGCTGGAGACCTGCAGGATGAGTGTCGTCGAGCGATCCGGGAACTCCTGGGTGCCGAGCGAAAATCCGTTCAGGGCCGCGAGTCCGCCAGGCGATGCCACAAGCGCGAAGGCCGCTTCGGATTGGTGCGGCGTGATCTCAGCGCCGGTGTGAAACACGATCCAGTCCTTGACCTCGGTTGTCTTCGTGAGCGTGGGATCGAGCCATACCGGCGTGTCGGCATCGGCCAGCGTGGCGAGCAGCGCCGAGGCGGAGGCTGTCAGGGGCGCAGGCGGCGCAGTCACCACCGGCAGGTCCTGCACCGAGCCCGGGCGCGCCATAGCGTCCATCAGCGCCCGGAACACCGCTTGCGAAGACCCCACAGGGTCTGAAAACCCGCCCTCATAGACAGTGGGCATGTGTGTGGCAGCAGGCATCAGTCTTCCCCTCGCACCATGGTGAAAAAATTGACCCGGGTCGCAGCCGTCTCTCCCCGGAGCTTGGCGTCGGCTTCACTGGCGAGCCGTTCAAGCGGTGCGACGATCTCCCGCTCGATCAGTCCGGCCTGGGCCGGATCCTGCGCCAACGCGTCGATGACGGCGACCAGCTGCGCCTTGCGGCTGTCGCGTCCGCTGATCATGGCGTGCCCCACATGCCCCGTTCCGATCCGGACGGTGACGCGGGTTGCCGACACCTCGCCGACATGAAACGGCTGCCCGGTGCCACCCGCACGCCCCTGAAGCGCAACCAGACCGCTCTCGGGGCCGCGCAACAGCTCGACGGAAGGATCGAGCCCGGTCCGTTTCCAGCACGCAAGCAGTTCCCCGCCAGGCGCCTTGGCCAGCACCGACAGCAGCCTTTGTCGTCCGGCAGCGCCCTCATCACCTGCCTCTTCCTGCCCATTGTCGACCAGTGACATCGAAAACTCCTTATTTGTCTATTTATCTAGACAACCATATCAATTACGTTACACCTATCGTGCTGATATGACGAGCCTGTGACACCACGAAAGGAAAGCTCACATGACGACGCTGCAAAGACGAACCGGGATCGCGCTGTGGCGGCAGGTTGCCGATCAGATCCGCCAGTCGGTTCTAAGCGGGATGACCGCCAATGAGCGCTTGCCCGCCGAAGCCGAGTTGGCAAACCGCTTCGGTGTCAACCGGCATACGGTGCGTGCAGCGATTGCGGCGTTGGAAAAGGAAGGTACATTGCGTGCCGAGCAAGGCCGCGGCACCTTCCTCAACGACCGCAAGCGGTTGCAATACCCGATCGGCCCGCGCACCCGGTTTTCCTCGGGCCTGAAGGACCAGTCCCAGACCCGAACCGGCAAACTGCTCTCCAGCCGGACGATTCCCGCCCCACCGCGGGTGGCAGCAGCCCTGGGCCTGCCGAAGACAGCCGAGGTCGTCGAGCTGTCCACTGTCTCGGCCGCCGACGGCGATCCGATCTCGGCGGCGACATCCTGGTTTGACGCAAGCCGGTTTGCCGCCATCGCCGAGCACTACGCCGAGACCGGATCAATCACGGCGTCGCTTGCCCGGCTCGGCCTCGATGACTACACCCGACAGACCACGGCCATCGAAGCCCGTCATGCCAGCAGCGAGGATCTGGATCTGCTCGGCCTGTCACCGGGAGCCATCGTGTTGCTGACCCGTTCTGTGGATGTCGATTCCACAGGTCGGCCGATCCAGTACGGTGAATCCCGCTTTGCCGCCGACCGCATTGAATTGCTCATCGACAACCGGACACCCGCAGCCTGACGGACGATGGCCGGAACCGGTCGTCACAATCACCGTCACAAAACTGAGAACTGAATCGTGTTTAAGCCTGCCAGCAGGACGATAGCTCAAAGTTCAGGCGGGGCCCGTGACCACCAATTACCGGACCATTTTTCTTTCCGACATCCATCTGGGCACGCCCGATTGCCAGGCGGAGATCCTGATCGATTTTCTGCGTCAGCATGATGCGGCCACGATCTATCTGGTCGGCGACATCGTCGATTGCTGGCGCATGAAGCGAAAAGGCTTCTACTGGCCACAATCGCACAATGACGTGGTCCAGAAGCTGTTACGCAAGGCGCGCAAGGGCACGCGCATCATCTATGTTCCCGGCAATCACGACGAATTGCTTCGCGAGTACCAGGGCGTCCATTTCGGTGGCATCGAAGTGCGCGAACGCGATGTTTTCGAGACCGCCGACGGCAAGCGGCTGCTGGTCATTCACGGCGACGAATTCGACATGGTGGTAATGAACCACCGCTGGCTCGCCCATCTCGGCGACATCGCCTATGGCCTCGCCATGTGGACCAACAAATGGCACAACCGCAGCCGCAAATTGCTCGGCCTGCGCTACTGGTCGTTCTCCCGCTGGGCCAAGCTCAAGGTCAAGAGCGCGGTCAACTTCATCTCCGATTTCGAGGAAGTGCTGGCCGAAGAAGCCCGCAAGCACGGCGCCGACGGCGTCATCTGCGGTCACATCCACCACGCCGCCAACGAGATGCGCGGCGGCATCCGCTACATCAACACCGGCGACTGGGTCGAAAGCTGCACCGCGGTCGTCGAGCATGAGGACGGCCGCATGGAGATCATCGACTGGTCCCGTCGCATTTCCGAAAAGGCCGGGCAACTGGCCAAGGCCGAACCACTCAAGGCCATCCCAGACGCCCGGGGCGAAGCAGCATGAGCGCTGCTCGCCCATCCTCTCCCGTGGAGCCCTCATCATGACCATGATTGAAACTGCCGATGTCGGCGCCCGTATCGACGGAGCTGTGGTACGCACCAAAGCGCTGTCTTCCACCGGCATTCTCGAACGGGTGTTCTCCGCAGCGTTTCGTGGCCTTGTCTATCCGCAGATCTGGGAAGACCCGCTGATCGACATGGAAGCGCTGACGCTCAAGCCCACAGACAGGCTGGTCACCATCGCCTCGGGCTCCTGCAACGTCATGTCCTACCTGACCGCCAGCCCGGCCGAGATCATCGCCGTCGACCTTTCCCCGGCGCATGTGGCGCTGGGCAAGCTCAAGCTTGCGGCCGCCACCCATGTGCCGGGTCACACCGCATTCTCCAACCTGTTCCGCCACGCCAATCTGAAAACCAATGTCGCTCTTTACGAGCGTTACATCCGCCCGCATCTCGATGAGCAGACACGAGCCTATTGGGACGGTCGGGAAGCCAATGGCCGCCGCCGCATCAGCCGCTTCAGCCGCGGCTTCTACACCACCGGCCTGCTCGGCCGCTTCATTTCCGCAGCCCACGTGATCGGCAAGCTCTACGGCGTTGATCCCAGGGATCTTCTGCGCATGGACACGGTCCAGGAGCAGCGCGAGTTCTTTGACAAGCGGATCGCGCCGGTGTTTGACAGCCGCAGCTTCAAGGCGCTGACATCGCTGCGCGCGTCGCTGTTCGGCCTCGGCATCCCGCCGGCCCAATACGAAGCCCTGGCCGGCGATTCGACCGACGGCATGACCGGCGCGCTGAGGGCCCGGACCGAGCGTCTGGCCTGCGGCTTTCCGCTCAAGGACAACTACTTCGCCTGGCAGGCCTTCGGACGCGGCTATCAGCCCGGCGAGGCGGCCAGCCTGCCGCCCTATCTCGAAGCGAAGAATTTTGAAACCATCCGCCGCAATGCCTCGCGCGTGAGCATCGTCAACGAAAGCATCACCAAACTGCTCGCTGCCCGGCCCGCAGCTTCGGTCGACGCCTTCGTGCTGCTTGATGCGCAGGACTGGATGACCGATAGCCAGCTTTCGGAACTCTGGGCCGAGATCTCCCGCACGGCCGCCCCCGGCGCCCGGGTCATCTATCGCACGGCTGCAGCCCCCTCGCCGCTGCCCGGCCGCGTTCCCGATGCCATCCTCGCCAGGTGGGATTACCGGAATGAGCAAAGCCTTGAGCTCGGCTCCCGCGACCGCTCGGCGATCTATGGCGGCTTTCACCTGCATGTGAAACGCGATGTTGCGGCATGAGCAGCGTCTCCGCCAATGCATCGATGATGGACGGCATCTATCGCCATCAGCGCCATATCTATGATCTGACCCGGCGCTACTATCTGCTCGGCCGCAATGATCTGATCGCCGCACTGAAACCGCCTTCCGGCGGCAGCGTGCTGGAAATCGGCAGCGGCACGGCGCGCAACCTGATCCTGACTGCCAAGCGCTACCCGGATGCAGAGCTGTTCGGCATCGACATCTCCGCCGAGATGCTCAAATCCGCCGACGCGATGATCGCGCGACACGGGCTTGCGGACCGCATCACGCTGGCTCAGGTGGATGCAACGCGTTTTGAACCTTCGGATCTCTTCGGCGTCACGGGGTTTGATCGCGTGTTTTTCTCCTACAGCCTGTCGATGATCCCCGGCTGGGAAACGGCATTGCGGCAGGCCATGCAGGTAGTGGCGCCGGGCGGAGAACTCCATCTGGTGGATTTCGGTCAACAGACCTCCCTGCCCGGCTGGTTCGGCAAGGGCCTGAGAGCCTGGCTTGCCCGGTTCCATGTCACGCCGCGGGGAAATCTCGATACCGCCATGGCGACGATCGCGGCCGAGCATCACGCCGAACTGAGCTTTTCGACGCTCTACCGAGACTACGCTCGGATCGGCTGCATCCGGCTGCCGTCAGCGTGATCAGCCTACCAGGCGCCGCCGACATCGGACTGGGCGACCGCGACTGACTTGATGATCGCGAAACACTCCGTCCCCGGTGCAAGTCGCAACGCCAGCGCCGAGCGCCGGGTGATCCGCGCCAGCATCAGCTCTTCGCCGGCTTGCAATTGGATGATCGCGCCGGGTCCGTCACCGAGCCGGACCGCCGTCACCGTCACCGGCAGCATGTTGAGCGCCGAAAGCCCCTCCGGCCGCGCTCGCGACAGGATCACATCCTGCGCCAGAATGCGGATCGACAGCCGTGTTCCCGGCGGCGCGTCGACCCTTGGCAGGAACAACGGCCCGGCAGAAGCCTGCAGCCGGGTCAGGCCATCATCTTCCTGTGCGGCAATGGTGGCATTCAATGACGCACCGGCCGCCCGAACCCCGAGCGCGGGCACGTTTTCCGGATCCGACAACATATCCGCCGCAGGCCCTGATCGGATCACACGCCCGGCGTCCATCAGCACCAGGGTCGTCGCCAGCCGCGCCACTTCGGCCATCGAGTGGCTGACATAAAGCACCGGAACATCGGTCTCCACCCGCAACCGCTCGAGATAGGGCAGGATTTCCGCCTTCCGCTCCTCGTCGAGCGCGGCAAGTGGCTCGTCCATCAGCAACAGCCGCGGATTGGCGAGAAGCGCCCGCCCGATGGCAACGCGCTGCTTCTCTCCCCCGGAAAGGCGACCCGGCTGCCGCTGCAGCAGATCACCGATGCCCAGCATCTCCACCACGTGGTCAAAATCCGCACCCGCTCCACGCGCCGCAAACCAGCGGCCGTAGAGAAGGTTCTGACGCACACTGAGATGCGGAAACAGCCGCCCTTCCTGGAACACATAGCCGAGCCGCCGCTGGTGCACCGGCACCGAGATCTTCCGCTCGGCATCAAACAGCACCGTCTCGTCAAGCTGCAGATGCCCGCTGTCGGGGCGCAGCAACCCGGCGACAGCATTCACCACGGTCGTCTTGCCCGATCCCGAGCGCCCGAACAGCGCCGTCACCCCGGATGGCGCCTCGAAGGCAACATCCAGGGTAAAACCGTCGAAGCGGTGGGCGAAACGGACGGAAAGGCTCATGATCCCGCTATCCTTCGCGCCACGGCCCGCCCGAGCCATTCCGACAGCACCAGTGCCAGAAGCGCGATGGCGACCGCGATCAGCACCAGCTGCATCGCCTTGGCGTCACCGCCCGGAACCTGCAGGAAGCTGTAGATCGCCGATGGCAAAGTCTGCGTCTGGCCGGGAATGTTGGAGACAAAGGTGATGGTCGCGCCGAACTCGCCCATCGCCTTGGCAAAGGCCAGGATCGCCCCGGCAATCACGCCCGGCAGGATCAGCGGCAGCGTCACCGTGGCAAACACCCAGGGACGCGATGCCCCCAGCGTCGACGCCGCCTGTTCGAGCTTCGGATCGACCGCCTCGATCGCCAGCCGGATGGCGCGGACCATCAGCGGAAACGCCATCACTGCCGCCGCCAGCGCCGCCCCGGTCCAGCGGAACGCGAACACCAGCCCGAAGGCCTGCTCGAGGAACGCGCCGACGGCGCCACGCCGGCCGAATGTCAGCAGCAGCAGGTAGCCGGTCACCACCGGCGGCAGGATCAGCGGAAGGTGCACAAGTCCGTTGAGCGCCTGCTTGCCCCAGAACTCGTACCGCGCCAGCAGATAGGCCACCGCCACCCCCAGCGGCAGGCTCAGCAGCGTCGCCCAGAACGACACCTTGAGCGACAGCAAGACAGCGCTCCACTGATCCGGAGTGAGCCAGTCAGCCATCGCCCTGCCCGACCAGCGGCTCAAAACCCTGCGCCCTGAAAACTTCGGCCGCTCCCGGCCCGCTCAGCGCTTCGAGGAAGGCTTGCGCATCCACGGAGGTGGAATTCGCCGTGACCGCAGCCGGATAGATGATCGGCGCATGGCTCTCCTCTGCAAACACAGCCACCACGCTGACACCCGCGTCTGCCACCGCATCGCTGGCATAGACGATGCCGAGCGGCGCTTCGCCCGAGGAGACCAGTGCCAGTGCGGCGCGCACATTGTCTGTCTGCGCCACCTTCGACGATACGGCATCCCACTGCCCGAGGCTCATCAGCGCCTGTTTGCCATAGACCCCGGCCGGCACGGAATCGACCAGTGCCATGGCCAGACGCTCGTCACCGAGCATCCCAGCGAGATCGGTCCCGGCATCAAGTTCGATCCTTGCGACCTCGACGCCGTGGGCCACCATAACTAGGCGATTGCCGAGCAGATCGCGGCGTGTACCGGCTTTGATCAGATCCGCGGATTGCAGATAATCCATCCACTCGTTCGATGCGGAAATGAACAGGTCAGCCGGCGCGCCCTGCTCGATCTGCCGTGCCAGGCTGGAGCTGCCCGCGTAGGAGATCGCCACATGCTTGCCCGTCTCTTCACGCCAGTCGGCGGCCACCTGGTCCAGCGCCGTCTTCAGGCTCGCCGCGGCAAACACCAGAACGTCTCCGGCCTGCGCAGCTCCAGGCGCCAGCAGGCTGCCCAGAGCCAGGGCTCCGGCCAGAAACCGTGCCGAAAACCGGATTTTCGAGACCGCCATCAAACTGGCTCCAGACGCGTTACACCCCAACGGAGATACCAGCGTGCACCCGGTCATGGCAATGGCAAGCCCGTTCGCCGGCCGGAGCCGAAGAGCGGACTGCGGGGGGCGGACTACGCAGCACCAATGTCCTCCCCCGATAGCGTCAGGTCCGGCTAGCCGAACATGTCGGCGGTGATGCCCGCATACCAGCCCGCCGACTCCTCGTAATTGGCCTTGCGCAGCGCCGCATCCTCATCCATCTGGCTGACGAAGCTCTGCGTCGAGGCAATCTTGCCGTCACCGGGCGCATATTGTGCGCCCACCTTGATGCTGTCATCGGTCTCGATCAGGCTCCAGCAGGTATTGGCGAATTTCGCCGGAAACACTTTCGAGCCGACCAGATCGCCGCGAATGGTCATCGCCGCCACCTTGGCCTGGCTGTTGGCCGAGAAGCCGGATTTCGGCATGTCCCCGGCAATGCAGGCGTCCCCGATCACGAAGATCGACTCGTCAACGGTGGAGCGCATGCTCTCGGCTTCGATCGGACAAAATCCGCTGTCATTGGTCAGCCCGGCGCTGGCGGCGATCTCGCCGGCCTTCTGCGCTGGAATGATGTTCATGAACGCGCCCCTGAACGTATCAAGCCCGGTTTCGACCGTTCCCGCGGCCACGTCGACACTCTCGATGCCGCCATGCACGTCCGGTCCGTACCATTCGATCATGCCCGGATAGTGCTTTTCCCAGCCCTCCTGGAACACACCCTGCTTCGAGAATTTCGGCTTCGGATCGAGAATGATCACCTTGGCATCGGTCAGCCCCTTGGACTTCAGCACATGCGCCATCATCGAGGCCCGCTCATAGGGACCGGGCGGGCAGCGGTAGGGATTGGGTGGCGCCACCATCAGGATCTGCTGGCCGTTCTCGATGGCGTCGAGCCCGGCTTTCAGCAATTTCGTCTGCTCGCCGGCTTTCCACGCATGCGGGGCAGCCTCCGAGAGCTCCTCCGAATAGCCTTCGACCGAATCCCAGATCAGGTCGATCCCCGGCGCGACCACCAGCCGGTCATAGGGCACGGTGGCACCGTCAGCCATCGTCACCACCTTGTTGTCGCGATCGACGCCGGTGGCCATGCCGGTAACCTTGGTGATGCCGTAGCTCGATTGCAGCGTGTCATAGCTGTGGGTGATCGATTCAAACGACCGGAAACCGCCGACATAGAGGTTGGAGTAAAAACACGTGGTGTAGCTGTCCGAGTTCTCGATCAGCGTCACATCGATGGCGCCGTCGGAATCCTTGGCGATGTAGCGCGCCGCGGTCGCTCCCCCGGCGCCGCCGCCGATCACGACGACGCGTGGTTTACCCTGGGCGCGAAGATAGGTCGGAAGCGTCAGCGCCGCAGCACTGGCTCCCGTGAAAAGTCCGAATTGGCGTCGTGTCAGCCCTGCCATGATATCCTCCCGGGTTGCAGGTTGCAGTTCATTGCGGATCCAGCGAACTGAAATAGGCCGCCAGCGCCGCGATTTCCTCGTTGGAGAGGTTTGCGACGCGCAATTTCATGACGTCATTCGACCGCACATTGGTGCTGTACTCAAACAGGGCCGTGACGAAATAGTCCTTTGGAAGACCGACGATCGACGGAATTCCGTCCGCGTGTCCGGACGCCTGGTGGCAGGTCACACACTCACCGGCGAGATACTCGCCATAGTCCGGGTCGCCTTCCATCTGCAGCACGATATCGGCAAAGCCGCTGACCGGGCCGTCCTTGGACACCTCCCCGGCCACCGGATCCGCCGCGGGCGCTTGCTGTGTCGCGGTTTCAAGCCACGAGATCAGCGCCTGCCGGTCATCGGCATCAGCCATGCCGCGATAGGACATCCGGTTGCCCTTGATGAAGTCGCGTGGCTTTTCGAGATACTCATCGAGCGTGTCCGCGGTCCAGACCAGCCCCGCCTCACCGGCCGCGCGCATGCTTTGGGAATAGCGGAAATCCTCGAGGCTGCCCGCCACGCGGCCAAACAGCCCATCCAGATGCGGGCCGACCCTGTGTTTGGCGCCTTCGCCAATTTCGTGACAGGCAGCACACGGCTTGAACAGGTCCTCGGCCTCGGCTGCCGCCACCGCCCCGAACAGGCTGGCCGCGCCAGCGAAAATGGCAGGCACCAGCAGGCGTTGCATCTTGATGCGCCTGTGGTGCCTGCCATGATCAAGCATTTCATCTCCCCTCAGGGGCGTATGACAGCCCCGTCTGTCAGTCGATTCCGCCTCCGGAACTCTCGTCACCATCACCGTCCGGCGTCACGTCGATAACCTGTGCGCGCGCCGTGATCTGGACCGGCCCTGGCTTGCAGTCGCTCATGCAGGGCTCCTCACCCTTGGCATAATGCGGTTCGCTCAGCCGGTCGTCGGCCATGAAGTTCGCCTCGTTCGGCAAACGCATCTCGGTGAAGTTTTCCTTCGACAGCTCGAACTCCTCATCCTCGACGATATCGTTAAGATACATCAGATAGGCGGTCAGCGCATAGACGTCATCATCCGACAGGGACCGGGCATTGCCAAACGGCATCGCGCGGCGGACATAATCGAACACTGTCGACAGGTAAGGCCAGTAGGAACCGATGGTCTTGACCGGCCGCTCCTTGAGCAGCGTGCCCTGCCCGCCGGCAAGCACCGGCCAGCGCCCGGCGCCCTCGCCGAAATCGCCGTGGCAGACCGCGCAGCTCTCGGCATAGATCGGCTCGCCCTCAGCCACGGTCCCCTTGCCGTCCGGAAGTCCGGTGCCATCGGGACGGATGTCGATGTCCCAGGCGGCGATTTCATCCGGCATCGCCTTGCGGCCCAGCCCGTAAGCGCCCTGGCTGGCTTCCACTGCCATCGCCATCTCGGTTGCCGGCTCTTCGGCAACCGGTGCCGCCGCAGCGGTTTCCACCGGCTCTGCCTCCGGTGCAATTTCCGGCGCGGGCTCGGCAGCAGCCGCCTGCTCTGTCGAAAAGCTCTTCAGATAGGCGAGGATATTTTCGATATCGTCGTCTTTCTTCAGCCCGGCAAAGGCCATCTTCGTGCCCTTGATCATCGCCTTTGGCTTGGTCAGGTACTCGGTCAGGCTGTCTGCATCCCAGACCAGGCCTTCCTCGCCGGCAGCGATCATCGCCTTGGAGTATTTATAGCCCTCGGCGCCGCCTGCTGTGCGGCCGAAAATATCGTTGAGCTCGGGCCCGACCTTGTGCTTGGCGCCCTCACCGACCGCGTGGCAGGCCCTGCACTTCTTGAACACCTTCTCACCGGCATCGATATCGCCTTCGGCCAGCGATGGGCTGGCGATCGCTGTCAGGGCCAAAACGGCAAGCGCCGCAGACTTAGGAAACTTCAACATTTTCAACCACCCCGTCGTTGTTGACGTGCCATGTCTGGATGCCATTGTTGTGATAGATCGAATTCTCGCCGCGCGCTGCGCGCAGCTCGTTCTTGGTCGGCTGAACCAGTCCCTGGTCATCAATCGCACGCGACTGCAACAACAGCTCCGAGCCGTCCCAGTTGATGTCGAGATAGAACCGGTGCAGCGCCTTGGGCAGGCTCGGCCCGTCGATCCGCGCCGTCTGCCATGTCCGCCCGCCATCGATTGTCACGTCGACCCGCTTGATGGTGCCGCTGCCGGACCAGGCCAGGCCGGTAATCACCAGCGGACCCTTTCCATGCGTGACCGGCGCCTGCGGGCTCGGGCTGGTGATGACCGATTTGACATCCATCACCCAGGTGTGGCGGCGTGCCTTTCCACCAGCCAGAAGATCGGTGTATTTCGATGTTTCCTCGCGCTGCGCCCAAGGCTCATCGCCGACCTCAAGCCGGCGCAGCCACTTGACCCACATGTTGCCTTCCCAGCCGGGAACACAGAGCCGCAGCGGATAGCCCTGTTCGGGGCGCAACGCCTCACCGTTCATCTTGAAGGCCACAAGGCAGTCGTCGAGCGCCTTTTCCATCGGGATCGAGCGCGTCATCGCCGCAGCATCGGCGCCTTCCGCCAGCAGCCACTTGCCGGTTGTCTTCACACCTGCCTCTTCCAGCAGATAGCGCAGCGGCACACCGGTATAGACCACGCAATGGATCATGCCGTGGGTGAACTGGCAGCCATTGAGCTGCGAGCCGCGCCATTCCATGCCGCCATTGGCCGCACATTCGAGGAAATAGACCCGGTTCTCGCGCGGGAACCGTTTCAGGTCTTCCATCGTGAACACCAGCGGCGTGTCGACCAGGCCATGGATCATCAGCCGGTGGTCGGCCGGCGCAATCGTTGCCGTTCCGCCATGATGCCGCTCGAAGCACAGCCCGTTGGGCGTGATGATGCCGTCGAGTTCATGCAGCGGCGTGAAGTTGATCGACGACACCGGATCGGCGGTCAGCCACGGCACGCTGCGGCGAACCACATCGGCTTCGAATTCCGAGGGCTTGCCGTAGGGCGCCACGTCGACGCCTTCACCGAGATAGCGGTTCCAGTCCTGGATCTCGGTGATCAGCGGATCGCCGGCAGCCCGGGCCACGCCGGTGCCTGCTGCAACCGCGGCGCCACCCATCAGGCCGGCCTTGAGGAAAGACCGGCGGGACGCCGTCTGTTGTGCCTGTTTCGTGTCGGTCCGGTCTACCATGAGAACCTCCCGTGACATGTCTCCAGCATCTGCATCTTTGTCTCCGTCGTCATCGCCGATCCCGTGAGGACCAGCCATTCAAATCAAATCAGGGTCACAGGATCACCCGGACCGCCGCAGCGTCCGGATCGAGCGAAACCACCGATTTCTTGGTGATGTAGTCTTCCATCAGGTCGTAGATGGCGGGGCCTTCGACCCCTTCATTGACCGAGGCCCAGCCGCCGACCGTGTAGCTCTTGCCGGCCTCGATCGGGTCACCGCTGCCGGTCAGCCGCATGTCGGTGATCCGTTCGCCCATACCGGCATTGGGTGTGCAGCTGTAGGTAAAGCCGCCCACGCGCACCATGTCGCCGCCCTGCTGCAGGAACGGGTCCTTGTTGAACAGGTTGTCGCAGACATCTTCCATGATGTCTTTCAGCTGCGCGCCGGTGAACTCCAGTCGGTAGACCGACGGGTAGCTCATCGAGGTTTCGGTGTAGAGATCGTCGATGGTGATCTCGGCGCCCGGAAGCAGCGTCGTGCCCCAGCGGAAACCCGGTGACAGCGCAATCTCGGTGTCGCGCTCTTCCATGATGCCCTGGCAGATCAGGTCGTCCCAGGTGCCGTTGAAGTTGCCGCGCCGGTAAAGCAGAGTATCGGTGGTGCCAATCACGCGCTGCGTCTCGGCCTCGTAGGGCGCACGCACCTCATCGATCTTGGCCGCCATCTCCGCATCCGGCGTAATCACATCCGAGAACACCGGGATCAGGTTGGAGCTGTAGCCCGTAACCTTGCCGTCCTTGACCTCGAGATCGATGCGCCCGAGATATTTGCCGTGCGAGCCCGACGACATCAAAAGCGTGCCATCGACTTCAAGCGCAATCGGGGTGGCGTCATGGGTATGGCCGGTCACGATCACATCCAACCCGCTCACCGTCGCGGCGATCTTGCGGTCGACGTCGAAGCCGTTGTGCGACAGCATCACCACGATCTCGGCGCCTTCGGCCCGCGCCGCTTCGACATTGGCCTGCAGCACTTCGGGGCGGATGCCGAACGACCATTTCGGGAACATCCAGCTCGGGTTGGCAATCGGTGTGTAGGGCATGGCCTGACCGATAACGGCCACCTTGACGCCGCCACGTTCGAAATAGGCCGTGTGCTCAAAGGCCGGCTCGTCCCATTCTGCATCGAAGATGTTGGAGGCCAGGAACGGATAGCCCATAGCATCGACGAGTTCGAGGAAACGGTCTTCGCCGAAGGTGAACTCCCAATGCCCGGTCATGGCGTCGGGCTTGAGCAGCTTCATGCACTCGACCATGTCCATGCCGTTGGTCTTGAGCGACGTGTAGGAGCCCTGCCAGGTGTCGCCGCCATCCAGGAACAGCACCTTGTCGTCGCCGCGTTCGGCACGGATCGCCTTGACCAGCGTCGCCGTGCGGTCAAGACCGCCGAGACGGCCATAGGTCCGGGCCAGGTCGACATAATCGACCATCGTGTGGGCATAGGCGTAGGGACTGCCCTTCTCGATGCCGAAATACTCGAGAAACGCTTCGCCGACCAGATGCGGCGGTACGCCGGCATAGGCGCCGACGCCGATATTGGTGTCGGGAGGACGGAAGAACACCGGCTTGAGCTGGGCGTGGCAATCGGTGAAATGCAGCAGCGTCACCTGCCCCTTGGAATCGAACTTGAGCAGATCGTCCTGGGTCAGCTTCTGCTGCGCCAGCGCCCGGGTCGGATTGGCGCCCAGCCCGGCAGCTCCCATCACAAAACCGGCATTGAGCGCATATTGCAGAAAATCTCGCCTGGTATGCATTTCATTCTCCATTCGGGCGAAAAACGGACGAGCGAACCCGCTCCGGCGCAAGCCAGAATCCGCATTTTCAATGTATTTCAATCAGTTAACGCAAAACCACTCAGGCATACCGGCCGCAACCGGTTCTTGCGCAGCATCACCATTTCAGCGTCATGGCGGATCCGGCCGGACTCCGCGGCGCTTGAGGGGCCGGAGGCGGCAACCGCCTCCGGCAATGTCAAAGCCTACTGGCGGACCGACGGGGTTTCAACCGAAAGGCCGGTGCCACGCCATGTCACATAGGTTTCCAGCGCCATCAGATCGTCCGAAAACGCTTTCGGCTGCTCTGCACGTGTATCGCGGATGCAGCCGCGGAAGCGCTGGTGCAGCGATGTCAGGCCATTCTTGAGCCGGTAGGTCGGAAAGCCGTTGACCTGTCCCTGGCTCAGATGATCGGCGCGGATCATCTTGCCCATTGCCGTCTCGTGGCAGCTTGCGCAGGCCAGGTTGAGCTGGCCGGTGCGGGTGTAATAGACATCCTTGCCCCGGTCCCACCAGGACTGCATGTCGCCTTCTGTCAGATCGAGCTCGACCGGCATGCCAAGCGACTGATGCTTGATATAGGCCGTCAACTCGCGCTGCCCGTTCTTGTTGAAGGGAAGCGGTTCCGCGCCCATCTGCTCGGTCAGGCACTTGTTGATCTGCAGCTCGACATTGATCGGCTTGCCGGAGTCCGCGTCCCATTTCGGGTAATGCGCACCGACGCCCTTCATGCTCACCGAGGCATCCTCATGGCAACTCGCGCAGGACTTGCCTTCAGAGCCCATCACCGTGTTCCACATGGCCTCGCCGTCTTCGACAGCGATCATGCCAGGATTTTCGAAGGTGTCGCGCTCGAGATCGCGGGTTTCCGCCGAGCGGAACAGCCAGCCCGAATACACCTCGTCAAAGGGATGACCTTCAGGTGCGGCGGTCTGGGTGACAATCGGCATGCCATCAATCTCGAGCGTATCCTCGACGGGATCGGCCCAGACCGGACCGGACCCGGCAATCGAGGCCGCCAACACTACACCGGCTAGTAAAAGTCTTTTCATAACAGTCTCCGTCCTCCCGGGATCTCCCTCGCGTGAGCCTCCTCGCGCTCGGGATCCCTCCAAACCTATTTGACTTCGATAGGTGCCTCGGCCGTGTAAACCGACCCGTCATCGTCAAGCCAGGTAAATTCGAAGGTGCCGCTGGCCGGAACCTTGGCGTTGAACTCGAAATAGGGATTGGCGGAAATCGCCGGATCCAGATCACATTCGAACACCAGCTCGCCCTCGAAGGTACAGGTGAACTTGTTGATGATCCGACGCGGAATGGGGTTGCCTTCCTTGTCCTTGCGCTGGCCAGATTCCATCTCGTGGCTGATCAGCGTCTTGATGGTGATCACCTCACCGGCCGAAGCCGACTTGGGCACCTTGATGCGTGGTTTTGATGCCATTGTTCTAAATCCTGTCCTGGCTCAGCCGCCGCAGCCGCCGATGGTTACCTTGACTTGCTTCTTGTCCATGTAGAAAGAGCCGTCCTTCATCTTCGCAACAGCGATGACGTTCTGGGTCTTGGCAAGACGCATGCGGGTCGTTGCAAGTGCTTCGCCGCTCATTTCCGTGAAGTGAAAGGTGGCGACCGCCGGGCTGGGGTTGCCATCGGCAAAGATGATCACGGATTCGACCAGATCGTCGCCTTCCATGGCGCTGTCGACACTGATCGACACCGGCACGGTGTTGCCGTTCTCGGCGATTTCGGGCGCGGTCAGCGTGATCTTGCCTTCGGCAGGCATGGCCCCGCCGGCAAATTCCATGACCATTTTTTCCGCTTCCTCGGCGGATGCCATGGCCGGCGAGATTCGACCACCGGCGATAGCGAATGCTGCGGCTCCCGCAGTCAGTCCTAAGACATTTCGTCTTGTCAGTTGCATTGGCTTCGAGCTCCTTTGCTCCAGATTATTCCTTGAGGGTGCCAAGATAGGCCACCACATCCTCGACCTGCTGCGCTGTGAGGATCGTTTCGCCGACAAGGCTCTCTCTCACGTGCTTTCCGACTTCCAGCGAATAAAAGCCGGGCATGATGGTTTCATCGGTGAAGATCTGCTTGGAATTGGCAACGATGGCCCGCAGCATCGGCTCTTCCCAGCGGTCCGCCACACCCTCGAGAGAGGGGCCGACATCACCGTGAAACTGCTCGCCGGCCATATCGGGGTTGGCGTGGCAGGCCAGGCAATTGCCAAGCTTGCGGCTCTTGAACGTCTCGGCGCCGGCCGCCGGGTCACCCGCCACACCCGTCAGCGAGGTCATCACACCCTCGTCGCCATATTCCACCGCGTCAGGCGCAACTTCGCTCGCAAACGCTGCAGTCGACAGCACCACCGCCGCTATCGCCCCCAGTGTGAATTTCATTCGCCTTGTCATTTTGGCGCTCCCTCCTCCGATTGCCCGAACATGAAATCGTCCGGATCCGCTCCGATTCCAAGATACCCATACTTCGCAATACAATCAATGCAAAAATATGATTTCTTGAATGTGTACATTTTGCAGCCCTATTCCGCGTCGAGACGACCCTCTGCGCGCAACTCGTTTATGATACGGGCGTGATACTTTTGAAAGTGTTCATCGCCCTCATAGCCTTTTTCCGCTACCCATTTGAACATGTTGAGGAATGTCCACTTGCCAAAAGCGCCGGGCATGGTCGCAACGGCCGCCTCGGCAGCGGTCATCCCTTCCGGCACCTCTTCGGGCAGAAACATCAGCGTCGGCGTGAAGACATAGCCCCATTTGCGCGCCGCCGTTTTCTCGGTCAGCACCTCGCCGTCGAGATCGGTCACTTCCTCGTCACCGAACATGTTGTACTGCACCACCTTGAAATTGGCCTTGATGAAATCCGAGACTTCCGGGTCTGACAGCAGATCCTCGTGCATCTTGGCGCAATAGATGCAGCCGCGCTGCTCGAAGACCATCACCAGCCGCTTGCCCTCTTCGCTGGCGGCCTCGATATCCTCGGCGACGTCGCGAAAGGTGAGCGCGAACCAGTCCTGCTTGTGCAGCCCGTCCTCGCCGATTTCGGCAGACCAGGCCTGGGCCGTTAGCCCCGTCAAAGCGGTCAGGGTGGCGAGTGCCAAAAATGCGCGTCTGATCATGATACCTCTCCTATCCGATGGTAGCGAAAGCGGGAAACATCTCAAGCAGCCATTGGGCGATGCGGGACATCTGCCCGGTCATGAACAGGATGCCGGTGATGACCAGAAGTACGCCCATGGCCTTCTCGATCACAGCCATATGTTTCTTGATTCGGGTCGAAAACTGGATGAAACGGCTCGCGAAAAACCCTGCGACGACAAAAGGGATCCCGATTCCAAGCGCATACAGTCCCAGCAGCAGCGCGCCCTGCCCCGCACTTTCCTTGGCTGCAGCCATGAACAGGATCGCCGCCAGGATCGGCCCCACGCAGGGGGTCCAGCCGAAGGCAAAGGCAAGCCCCATCACATAGGCGCCGACCATGCCCGCGGGCTTGCGCTCGACCTGGACCCGCGCCTCGCGGTAAAGCAGCGCAAACCGGAAAACGCCGAGAAAATGCAGCCCCATCAACAGGATCAGCACCCCGGCAATGATCGCCAGCACATCGAAATAGCGCGCCACCGACTGCCCGATCACGCTGGCGGTTGCGCCAAGCGATACGAAAACGGTGGTAAATCCCAGCACGAACGCGATCGAGGCCAGCGCAATGCGCCGCGACGCCACCGCGTCGGCATCGGCGTTCTTGACCTCGTTGAAGCTCATCCCCGCCAGGTAGGCGAGATAGGGCGGCACGATCGGCAACACGCAGGGCGAGAAGAACGACAGCAAGCCTGCCAACAGCGCAGCGCCGTATCCGACATCAATCATCAATCTCTCCTCCACTGCGGTGCTGCAACATCAAGCCGGCCCCGCAGGAGCCGCCGCCCGGAACGGTCCGGTGCATGCCGGAAGTGCTCATGCCCCGTTGTGTTCACACATTGCCGATTGCACAAGACCCGAGGCATGCATATCTCGATGATCCGCGCCTCCCCCGGCATTGGATCAACAAGAATGCGATTGCAAGATATGCAAAATTACATATATATTGCAATCACTATTTTACGGAAACGGACCGGCCTCATGACCTCAGTTTACGCGGCGGCACTGGCCTTCATCCTGAGCCTTTCAGCTCCGCTGATGGCCGCGGAAATGGTGATGTTCGAGCAGCCCGGCTGCTTCTGGTGCAAGCGTTTCAACGAGGAAATAGCCCCCGCCTGGCCAAAGACCGAACAGGGCCGGCGCGCGCCGCTGCGCCGGGTCAACATTCACGATCCGCTGCCGGAAGATCTGGCTGATATCCCGGTCGAGCGCTTCACCCCCACCTTTGTGCTGGTTGACGAGGGACGTGAAATCGCCCGGCTGCGCGGCTATCCCGGCGACCAGTTCTTCTGGGCGCTGGTGGACGAGATGCTGGCAAAGCTGGACCAGAGATGACCGGCGCCGCGCCAGGTCAGGATTTCAACGGGCAGGACATCACCCTGCTCGCCGGCCAGGCGCGCAAGGCAAGCGACATCCTGAAGGCGCTCTCGCACGAAACCCGGCTGCTGATTCTGTGGCTCTTGTCGGAAAACGAGAAATCGGTGTCCGAACTCGAGCAGCTGCTGGCCCTGCCGCAGGCAGCCGTGTCGCAGCAACTGGCACGGCTTCGCTACGACAATCTGGTCTCCACCCGGCGTGAAGGCCGCATCATTCACTACTCGATCGCCGGTCCCGATGTTTCAGCCGTCGTCACCTCGCTCTACACCCTTCTGTGCCACGCTGACGGCCCGGACAAGACCGGGGTCGAGATCGTGAACAACTGAGACTGAAGCATTGCTTGCGCCGGATGCAGGCACTGCCTAAGCTTGAAACCAGGGCCCGTGGGACGGCCTTCACTGGGAGGAAGTCGCCATCATGATGGATTCTGGATGGGTGCTGGCGCTGTCGGGCTGCCTTGTCGGCGCGGTCATCGGCTTTGTCGCCAGGCGTAGCCACTTCTGCACCATGGCTGCGCTTGAGCGGCACTGGTACGCAGCCGACGACAAGCCGCTGCGCGCCTGGGCGCTGGCAGCCTTCACGGCGCTTCTCGCCACACAACTGCTCGCTGCGGCGGGCCTCGTTGACATCGACAACTCCTTTTACCTGACCGAACCGCTGCCGGTCGCCGGCGCCATTGTCGGCGGGCTGATGTTCGGCGTCGGCATGGCGCTGGTCGGCACCTGCGGCTTTGGCGCCCTGGTGCGCCTCGGCGGCGGCAATCTGCGTGCGCTGGTGGTACTCACCGGCCTCGGACTGGCGGCGCTCGCCGCTCAGCGCGGCATCACCGGCCATGTCCGCGTCGCCCTGCTCGACCCGCTCTCTATAGATTTGTCGAAGTTCGGCGGGCAATCCGCAGGTGCCCTGCTGTCACGCGTCCTCGGCTTTGATGTCAGTCTGATCCTGGCCCTCGTCCTCGGCTTTACAGGCCTCTGGTGGGTGTTCAGATCGGCAAGCTTCCGCGCCGACCGTGCCCGCGTCATTGCAGGCCTCGTCATCGGCCTGTGCATCACGGCGGGATGGCTCATCACCAGCTATGTGGCAGGCCGCGCGCTCTATCCGGTTCAGCTCGAGGCCGGATCCTTCGTTATGCCGGTCGGCGACACCATCCTGCAGATCATCGCTGTGACCGGCGAATTGCCCGATTACGGCGTCGGCCTGATTGTCGGCGTGTTTCTGGGCGCAGCCGTCTCCGCCTTCCGCTCCGACGACATGCGCTGGGAAGCCTGCGACGATGCCCGCGAACTCTCCCGCCACCTGCTCGGCGCCTTCCTGATGGGAACCGGCGGCGTCTTCGCGCTTGGCTGCACCATCGGCCAGGGCGTCAGCGCCGTCTCGGTGATGGCCATCTCCGCCCCCATCGTCATGATCTCGATTGCAGCAGGAGCACGCATGGGCCTCGGCCTGCTGATGGAAGGCAAAGCCTTCGGCTTCCTGGCGGATTGGCGGGCGACGGATACGAAGCCCTAGGCCGGAATGTCAGGCCAGGACTGAAACCAAGTCTTCATAACGCTGACCGAAGGCTACGGAGAATTCAAGATTTGTGGTAGACTATAGATCCTGAATTTTTCCTCTAATCGACCGGAATAGACCGATGCATTTTTTGGCAACTTTGGGCATTTTTCTGGGCGGACTTGGGGTGTTCTTCATGGGTATCGGTTATTTGTGGAAAACATCTCTCCACAGCAAGGAACCGACGCGCGAAACCACACTGAAATAACGCCCTTTCAGGGCGACATTCAGCCTTCTTTACTCACCCCTCAGCCACAAACCGATACGCCGATCCCTCACGCTCCACCCTGCCCTCGCCAGGTGTGGGCAGGTGATAGGCCGTCAGCATCGCCTTGTCGGTAGCCAGCCGATCGAGCAGCTTCTTCCGGGTGGCGATGCCCATTTCGGGGTCCTGGTCCGAGCCGCTCGGCCAGCTTGGGTGTTCGAACGACACCGCGAAATGCAGGATCGCGTCGCCGGCGACCAGCACCGGCTCCGAGCCGCCATGCAGCATGTAGGACATGTGCCCGGGCGTATGCCCTGCCGTGTCGACAGCCTCGACGCCCGGCAGCACCTCCGCGCCGGGTTCGAACAGGGTGATCATGTCCTCGAGATAGGAAAGCCGGTTCTGCGCCCCCACGGCAAATGTCTTGCGCGCTTCCGGCATCGCGTCGACCGTGCCGGGATCGCGCCAAAACTCCCATTCCGCCCGGCCCATGTGGAAGCCGGCATTCGGGAACACGATCTCGTCGAAATCATCAATCAGCCCCCAGAGGTGGTCCGGGTGGCAATGGGTGAAGACCACGTCGGTGACCTCGGCGGGATCAAACCCTGCCTCTTCCATATTCTCGATCAGTTTGCCCGCGGTCGGCATGAAGTTGGCGCCGGAGCCGACATCGAACAGGATCAGCCGGTCACTGGTTTTCAGGATCGGCACATTGCAATCGGGCATCAGGCTGTCGGTCGGCTGGCCATGGGCTTCGAGCAGCGCGATCAGTTCGTCCTCCGGCACATCCGGATAGGAAAAGCTCAGCGGCAGCACCAGATTGCCGTCGCTGACGCTGGTCAGGACCGCCTCGCCGATCTGCAGCGCCTGCGCCGGGCGCAGGCCGACCGGCAGCAGTGTGGTCGCAGCGGCGGCGATGCTGCCCTGCATGAGTGTGCGTCGCGTCAGATCAAGCGGTGCCATGTTTTCTCTCCCATATAGATTTATATGAATATTTGCCTTTGTCTTGACCCAGGTCAATGCCTCTTCGTCCCTATTGGCCAATTTGCCGGTCAGGGGGCAGCATAATGGAACTTGAACTGATTGCCGACACATTCGGAGACAAGGGCGCACTGCTGCTGGGCGGCGCGGTCATCGGTGCCCTGTTCGGCGCCTTTGCCCAGCAGAGCCGCTTCTGCCTGCGCGCCGCGGCCATCGAATTCTCGCGTGGCCGGATCGGCGGCAAGCTGGCGGTCTGGCTGATCGTGTTTGCCACCGCCATTGCCGGCACCATGCTCCTTGCCGCACAAGGACTGTTCACCGCCACTGAAGCCCGCCAGCTGGCCTCGCCGCAAAGCCTGTCAGGTGCTGCGATCGGCGGCCTGCTATTCGGCACCGGCATGGTGCTGGCACGCGGCTGCTCCTCGCGGCTCTTGGTGCTGTCTGCCACCGGCAACCTGCGCGCCCTGCTCTCGGGCCTCGTCTTCGCCGTCGTCGCCCAGGCCAGCCTGCACGGGTTCCTCTCCCCGCTGCGCGAAGCCCTGGCCACCCCGCTGACGACCTTGTCGATCGGGTCGAATGACCTGCTGGTGCTTTCGGGCATCTCCGATCAGGCCGCCCTTGCGGCCATCCTCATAGGCCTGTTTGCAGCCTTTGCCCTCGCCTTCTGGCGCAGGATCGGCGTCTGGACGGCGTTTGCCGCCTTTGCCGTCGGCGCCTGCATTCCGCTGGCCTGGTGGTTCACCAACGCCATGACCGCAATCGCCTTCGAGCCGGTGCAGCTGGAATCACTGAGCTTCACCGGCCCCTCCGCCGACACGCTGATGCTGTTTCTCTCCCGCCCTGGCTCGATGATCGATTTCGATGTCGGCCTCGTCCCCGGCGTCTTCATCGGCGCATTCGTTGCCGCCTGGGCATCCGGCCAGCTGCAACTGCAGGGCTTTGAGGGCGGTCAATCCATGCGACGTTATCTGGCGGGTGCGGCGCTGATGGGCTTTGGCGGCATGCTGGCGGGCGGCTGCGCGGTCGGCGCAGGCGTCACCGGTGCCAGCATCTTCGCGCTCACCGCCTGGGTCACGCTGTTTGCCATCTGGTTCGCGGCAGCAACGACCGATTGGCTCGTCGACCGCAAGTGGCCCGAGCGCCATGCCAGGCTCGACGCGCTGACCGTTGGCAACGCGCAACCGGAAACATGAAAAGGCCGCCAGGCAGGGCGCTGTCCGTACATCCGGGACTTGCGTAATCCTGCCTGACGGCCTCTGTTCAAGCGCTCTTTGCGAGCGTCTTATGTGATCCCCTCTGGACCTGGCTTTATCAAAGCAGGAACCGTGCCAACCCGGTGAGTGCTGCCATCTGCGGTCTGTTCACCCGCTCCGGCGCCTCCGGGCCCTCGGGTCTGCATCTGCAACAGGCAGAGCTGCAACGAAAAAACGGCATCCGCCCAAATCCTGGGCATGATTCGCAAGCTTGCGCAGCGCGCTTCATACCGACACCGCCGCGCGCAAAGTTTCCTTGCTCAGGCTTTCGCGGTCACCGGCCATCTTCACCTCGCCGCGTTCGATCACGCAGAAGCGGTCGGCCAGCCCATAGGCAAATTCGAAATACTGCTCGACCAGCACGATCGCCATCTTGCCCTCGTCGCGCAACAGCGCGATCACGCGACCGATCTGCTGGATGATGTTGGGCTGGATGCCTTCAGTGGGTTCATCGAGCAACAGGAGCTTGGGCCGGGTGATCAGCGCCCGCGCGATCGAAAGCTGCTGCTGTTGCCCGCCCGACAGATCGCCGCCGCGGCGGTTGCGCATGTCTTTGAGCACCGGAAACAGCTCGTAGATGTGATCCGGGATCTTGTGCTCCGAGCGCGGCAGGCAGGCAAAGCCGGTCTCGAGGTTCTCCGTCACCGTCAGCAGCGGGAAGATGTCGCGCCCTTGCGGAACATAGCCGACGCCCTTGGCCGCGAGCTGGTGCGCCGGAAGCTTGCCGAGGGCCTCGCCATCCAGCGAATAGTCGCCCGCGGAGCGGTGGTGCACGCCTGAGATGGCTTTCAGCAGGCTGGTCTTGCCGACGCCATTGGTTCCCATCACGCAAGTCACCTGCCCGACATCGGCTTGAAGCGAAATGCCCTTGAGGATCTGCGACTGCCCGTAGTGAAGCGTCAGATTTTCAATATCAAGCATGTCTCAGCGCCCCAGATACACATCAATGACGTCGGAATTGGCGGTGACATGGTCGAGCGACCCCTCGGCCAGAACCGAGCCTTCATGCAGCACCGTCACCTTGCAATCGAGCCGGCGGACAAACTCCATGTCATGCTCGACCACCACCACGGCGCGGGTTTCAGCCGCCCGCCGCAACAAATCCGTGGTGTGCTCGCGTTCGCCCAGCGTCATCCCGGCGGCCGGCTCGTCCACCAGCAGCAATTGCGGGTCTTGCGCCAAAAGCATGCCGATTTCGAGCCACTGCTTCTGGCCATGCGAAAGCTCACCAGCGGTCCGGTCTAGCTCTTCCGACAGCCCGATCTCGTCCGCAAGTGCGGCCACCCGCGCGCCGTCTTCCTTGTTGCCCTTGTAGCCCAGCACCGCGAACGGCAGCCGGTCATTGCTCAGCGCCATCGTCAGATTGTCGCGCACGCTCTGCGCCTCGAACACCGTCGGGCGCTGGAACTTGCGACCGACGCCCGCGCGCGCAATCTGGCTTTCCGACAACCGCAAGAGATCGAGCTGCGGCTCGCCAAACCGCACCCGGCCCTCGTCCGGCCGTGTCTTGCCGGTGACGATGTCCATGAAGGTGGTCTTGCCCGCTCCGTTGGGTCCGATGATGGCGCGCAGCTCCTGCCCGCCTATCTCGAACGAGAGGTTGTTGATCGCCTTGAAGCCGTCGAAGGAGACGGAGATCGATGTCACTTCCAGAAGCGCGCTCACGATGCAGCATCCTTTCTGACCAGCCGGTCGAACAGGCCGCCAATGCCCTTGGGCGCAAACAGCGTCACCAGCACGAAGCCAAGACCGAGCAGCACCTGCCACCAGTCGACCCAGTTGACCGTGTAGAACCCGAGCGGAATGCTCGGCACCTGACCGCCGGTAAACCATGACGACAGCAGCGACACCGTGGCAGCCCCGATCACCGCACCGTAAAGCCGGCCGCGCCCGCCGATCGCCACCCAGACCGCCAGGTAGATCGAGGCGATCGGCGCGATTTCCGCCGGGTTGATGATGCCGGCCTGCGGGTAGTACAGCGCCCCGGCAATCGCCGCGATCACCGCCGTCAGCGTGAACACCACCAGCTTGTAGGCCTCCACCGGATAGCCCATGAACCGGATCCGTGCCTCGTCGTCGCGGATGGCCCGGATGACATTGCCGAACTTGCCCGACACCACCCAGGCCGCCACCACATAGCCAAGTCCCAGCGCCAGCGCGGAGGCGAGGAAGAACCAGACAGAAACCACCGACTGCGGCAGGTCGGTCAGGCCTGGAATGTTCTGCAGACCGGAGAGGCCATTGTTGCCGCGCAATCCGCTGTCGTTCTGAAACAGGTAGAGCGACAGCGCCAGCGTCATCGCCTGGGTCAGGATCGACAGGTAGACCCCGGTCACGCGGCTGCGGAACGCGAGCCAGCCGAACACCAGCGCCAGCAGCCCCGGCACCAGGACCACCAGCGCCAGCTGGGCGTAGAGACTGTCGGCAAAGTACCAGATCGCCGGAATATCCGACCCGCCGACCACACCGAAGATCTGCGACCCGATCGCCTCGCGGACTTCTTCGGAAGTCGGCGGCAGTTCTCCGCCCGCCAGCGATGCAATGACGATGTCCTTGGTCCGCTCATACATCAGCCACATGCCGATCATGTAGCCGCCAAGCCCGAAGAAGGCGAAGTGGCCGAGCGACAGGATCCCGCAATAGCCCCAGACCAGATCCATGGCGATGGCAACCAGACACAGGCACAGGGTCTTGCCGAGAATCTTGATCGTGCTGGTCGACACCAGTCCGAGGCCAAAGCCTTCCGACAGGATCACCATGACGATTGTAAAGACGGCGAGCAGGGCAATGAAAATCAGCACCGAAGGCTGACGCGCAAACAGGGAGCGTTCCATGAGCTTAATCCCCCGCCGCGCGGCCCTTGAGCGCAATGATGCCCTTGGGTCTGAACTGGATGAAGATGATGATGAAGATGATCATGTAGGTCTGCGCGGCCAGCGTGTTCGACGGGTTGAAGAACTCGATCACCTTCTGCAGCGACCCGATCATCCCCGCACCCGCAAGCGTGCCCCAGATATTGCCGACCCCGCCGACCACCACCGTCATGAAGCTTTGCACGATGTAACCGGAGCCCAGCTCCGAGGTCACCTTGGCAAACAGCCCGATGGCGACGCCGGCAATCCCGGCGATGCCGGAGCCCAGGCCGAAGGTCAGCATGTTGATCCGGTCCGGATTGATCCCCATCGACGAGGCCATGCGCGGATTCTGCGTCACCGCCCGGACCTCGAGCCCGAGCCGCGTCTTGTTGAGCACAAACAGCAGCAATCCGAGGAAGGCGAGCGCCAGAACGAAGATCGCGATGCGGATATAGCTGATCGAGACCACGTCATTGAGCACCCAGGCGCCATCGAGCCAGGACGGCGATGTCAGCGGACGTGCCTGCGTGCCGAAGATGTTCTTGGCGATCTGCTGCAGCGCGATCGAAACCCCGAAGGTCGCAAGCAGTGTCTCCAGCGGCCGGTGCGCCAGGTAACGGATCACCAGCCGTTCCAGCGCCACCCCGGCCAGAAACGCCACCGCAAAGGCCAGCGGCAGCGCCACGATGATCGAGACCGTGTAATTGGGAATGTACTGCTGCACGACGTAACCGGTATAGGCGCCGATCATGATGAACTCGCCATGCGCCATGTTGATCACCCCCATGACGCCAAAGGTGATGGCAAGGCCGATCGCGGCCAGGAAGTAGATCGACGCCAGCGACAGCCCGTCGAGCGCCAGATCGACAAACTGGTAGAACCCCACCGTACCGCTGATGTTTCCGAGTGTTTCCCGCGCGGCCGTGGTCAGCACCGGATCCGGTTCGGCATAGACTTCCGCGAACACGTGATCGGCGAGCGCCGCGCGCTGCTCTTCCTGCGTGACCAGAGGCGGCACCGTGCCATCGGCCGCAAGCGCCAGGTAGGCCCTGTCGCGCGCTGATTGCGTTACCAGTTCGGCCACCGGAATACCGGCCACCATGCCATTTTCGATATTGGCCACCAGTGCCGTCTTGCGCGCGTCGAGCGGAACGATCGGCCGCGCCTTGCCGGCATCGACGAGCAACTGGTAGGCAGCTTCCGTCTCGATATCGCTGCCCGGCACCAGCAGCCGCGCCACGTTGACGTCCTCATCAGGCTTCTCGTTGAAAACCGCAACGCTGGTTGAAAGCAGCGGGTTGAGCGCGGCACGCGCATCGACGCCGGGATCTCCGGCAAAACTTTCGATCGCGGCAACGCGGGTTTGCTGATCGCTGCCGAACTGGATGGTCAGCAGCCGCTGCAGTCGCTCCTTGCGCGCCTTGATGGCGGGATCGGTCTCCGATTCGATGGCCGCCCTGAGAATGCTCAGATGCGAGGCATCGGGATCGCGTTCGAGCGCTGTCAGCGCCTGCAGCCGCCGCTCCGGATCCGGGTCGGACAGCTGAAACTGCACCAGCGCCCCGGCGATCACGCCGCGAACACCGCTGTTGGGTTTGAGATTCTTCAGGTCCTTCTTGTCCGCCAGCCCGGCTTCCGCGCCGCTGCCGACATCGATCAGCATCAGCTGGCCGCCATCCGCCTTTTCGACAAAAAAGAACCGACCGTCAGCCTTGCGCTGCCACAGATCCTTCTCGCGCCATTTTTCCAGAAACACCGCCACGCCAGGCAACTGGCTTGCAACCAGGGCGTCCAGCACCGGACCGATGGTCCTGCGCGAGGGTTTTTCGATCTTGGCCTGATGGGTCTCAAGCAGGGAATTGAGGTCGGCATCCTGCGCATATGCGGGCGCAAGCGCGATCACAACGGCAATCAAAAGGTAGAATATGCGGGGCATGGAAAATCAAAACCGATTGGAAAGGCGGAAGGGGGCCGCGAAAGCCCCCTTCCCTTCAACAGATCAATAGTTGGAATTGAGCTGTACGCAGGTCTTCGTATCGGTGTTGTACATGCCGCATTTCAGCTCGATCCAGTCGGATTCCAGCACTGCGGATTCCGGCAGGAAATCGGTCCATGCGTCGCCCGGGACCGGCTCGGTCTGGCTGACGATGTCGAACTGGCCGTCGGCCTGGATTTCACCGATCAACACCGGCTTCGTCAGGTGATGGTTCGGCAGCATTTCAGCTTCGGTACCGGTCAGGTTGGCCACTTTCTGGCCGACCACGGCTTCCGCCACGGCATCGACATCGGTGGTGCCGGCCTCTTCGACGGCCTGGACCCACATGTTGAAGCCAATGTAAGTGGCTTCCATCGGGTCGTTGGTCACGCGCTCTTCACCGGCAAAGGCTTTCCATTCCTCGATGAACTCGGCGTTGACCGGAACATCGGCGGACTGGAAGTAGTTCCAGGCGGCCAGGTGACCGACCAGGTTGGTGGTGTCGAGACCGGAAAGTTCTTCCTCACCCACCGAGAAGGCCACGACAGGAATGTCGTCTGCCGAGATACCGGCAGCAGCCAGTTCCTTGTAGAAGCCGATATTGGCGTCGCCATTGATGGTCGAGATCACGCCGACCTTCTTGCCGTCTGCGCCAAGCGCGACAACGTCGCCAACGATCTTGGACCAGTCGGAATGGCCGAACGGCGTGTAGTTGACGAAGATGTCTTCAGCCGGAATGCCCTTGTCCTTGAGATACTGCTCGAGGATCTTGTTGGTCGTGCGCGGGTAGACATAGTCGGTTCCGAGCAGCGCGAATTTTTCAACGCCAAGCTCTTCCAGGAAGTAGTCGGTTGCCGGAATTGCCTGCTGGTTCGGCGCAGCCCCGGTGTAGAACACGTTCTTGGAGGATTCTTCGCCCTCATACTGAACCGGGTAGAACAGAAGACCGTTGAGCTCTTCGATCACCGGCAGAACCGACTTGCGGCTCACCGAGGTCCAGCAACCAAACATCACGTCAACCTTGTCGACGGTCAGCAGTTCGCGCGCCTTTTCGGCAAACAGCGGCCAGTCGGAAGCCGGGTCGACAACGACCGCTTCAAGCTTCTTGCCGAGCACGCCGCCCTTGGCGTTCTGCTGCTCGATCAGCATCAGCACAGTGTCTTTAAGAGTAGTTTCCGAAATCGCCATCGTTCCCGAGAGCGAATGCAGAACACCAACCTTGATGGTGTCCTCTGCTGCTGTAGCCGAGTGGGTCAAAATCGTTGAAGTAAGAAATGCCGCCGCCCCTGCGATCTTCATTTTAGTGGTAAAATTCATGTCAGCCTCCGTGCTGTTCGTGTCCACGGAGGTCTTCAATGCAAGCGCCTTGCCAGTTGCGGCCAGGACCGGAATTTAACCGGTTTTTAAGCTTTGCGGCGGGCGCACTCCATCTCGCCCGCCACGCTCTCGCCGCAATTTGCCTATTTATTGCGCAGAGATTGTTTTTTGTGCACACAAAATAGTTCGACAGTGTTGCATCGCACTGCAAACCGGATCCACAGACTTAAAATAATCATCCCCAGGCCGGGCTTGCGTATCACCGAGTTTTGCACTCTTATGGTCACAGGTTGAAGCCACTGGCTTTTGAAACAACTGGCAACCAAGGAGCTCGTCACTTTATGAGCATGCCCCTTATCTTGCTGGTCGCACTGGCGGCCTGGTTATCAACTCTGACAACATCTCATGCATCAACCTGGCTGAAAACCGGTAGCGAAACCACGAGGCCTTACGGTCATGTGGAATATTGCACCCGCAATGCATCCGATTGCCGTAACAGGTCTGCCAGTTCCAGGCTCCCCGCAGCACGGCTCAATCTGCTGCAAAGCATCAACAGCAAGATCAACAGGGCGATCAAGCCGGCCTCGGACCGGACGGTATTCGGTCGCAAGGAGTTCTGGACCGCCAAGGCGCGTTCGGGCGACTGCGAGGACTTTGCCCTGGCCAAGCGCGCCAGGCTGCTGCGCAGCGGTTTCAAGCCGTCGCAGCTGCTGTTGACGATGGGCTACAAGGGAAATGAGGCCCACACCGTGCTCGTGGTCAGAACCAAGGACGGAGACTATGTGCTCGACAACCTTGAAGACGACGTGCAGCCGGTTCAGTCAGCCCGCATGCGCTTTCGCAAGATCCAGTCGCCGACCCATGGCGGGCGTTGGCTGAAAATCACCGGCAAGACCGGAAGGACCCCCTGACACAAGGCATCCCTGCCGATCCTGCATCGCGGACCTTGTGCCCGGACACACGTACCTGACACGCCGGAAAACCCGAAAATTCTGTGGCAACGATGATTGCCTGTGCTATGGCTCGACGCTTCGATAGCATGGACGGCCTGACACACGCCGGAGGATATTTCGATCACGGCTTTTCGCTTCATCCATACCGCTGATATCCACCTTGATTCGCCGCTGAAGTCGCTGGCCTTGCGCAATCCGGAGCTCGCCGACCTGATTGGCGGCGCCACGCGGCAGGCCTTCAGCGCCATCATCGACCTGTGTATCAGCGAACGAGTCGATGCGCTTGTCATTGCCGGCGACCTCTATGACGGCGACCAGACCTCGATGAAGACAGCCCGGTTCCTTGCCGGCGAACTCGGCCGCCTTTCAAAAGCCGGCATCCGCACCTTCATCATCCGCGGCAATCATGACGCCCTGTCGCGGATTTCGCGTGAACTGGTGCTTCCCGACATGGTCAAGCTGTTTGGTGGACGCGCCGAACATGTTCTGATCGAACGTGGCCAAGGCGAAAGACCCGTCGCCATCCACGGGTTGAGCTTCGCCCAACCCACCGCACCCGAAAGCCTGCTGCCTAAATATGCCAGCGCCGTTCCCGATGCCATCAATGTCGGCATCATGCACACCAGTCTTGGCGGTGCGCCCGGTCATGACGCCTACGCCCCCTGCAGCCCGGCCGAACTGCAGGCCACCGGTTTTGACTACTGGGCGCTTGGGCATATCCACAAACGCTCGGTGATCACCGGAGCGACGACGATCGTCATGCCCGGCATGCCACAAGGCCGCGACATCAACGAGGACGGCCCCAAATCGGCAACCCTCGTGTCGATCAGCGAAGACGGCAGCGTCAGCCTGGAAGAAAAGCCGACAGCGCTGGCCGAGTTCAGCCGCATCACCATAGATGCGGGCGGCCTGAGCGATTGGACAGACCTTGCCCACGCGCTGAGCGACGCCCTGAAACAGGCGCGCACGGCTTCGGCAGCACCCGAACTTGTCGCAAGAATCGGCTTTACCGGCGAGACAACGCTCGCCTGGCGCATGCGCCGCGACGCAGACCTGCTGATGGCAGAGGCTGAAGAGCGCGCCGCCCAGACCGGCGCCATCTGGGTGGAAAAGCTCGAGATCGGCTGCACCCCGCCGACAGAGACCCGCACAGCATCCAGCGGCCCCTTGCACGAATTGCGTGACCTGATCGAAACCGGCATCCTCAACTCCGATGCCTTTGAAACCGCCCTGTCCCAGGTCGCCGACACGCTTCAGGGCCAGCTGCCGACCGATCTGCGCGATCTGTTCGGTGCCGATGAAAGCGAGACCAGGGCCCGTCGCATGCAGCTTGCACGCCAGGGCGCGGAGGATGTGCTGGCGCGGTTGCAGTCCTCCTCCGGCTCGGGGAGCGAGCCTGCCTGATGCGCCTCAATCGTCTCGACCTGACCCGCTACGGCAAGTTTACCGACCATGTCATCGACTTCGGCGCACCTATTGCCGGAGGCTGTGACCTGCATATCGTCTACGGTCCCAACGAGGCCGGCAAGTCGACCCTGTTCAGCGCCTGGCTCGATCTCCTGTTCGGCATCGGCGCGCAAAGCAGCTACAATTTCATTCACCCCTACCCCAACATGCAGATTGGCGCGTCGATCGACCTTGGCTCCGGTCCCGCGGAATTCATCCGCATCAAGCGCGCCCAGAACAGCCTTTTGGACCGGCAGAGCCAGCCGGTCTCCGACAGCGCCCTGCAGGCAGCTCTCGGCGGGCTCGACCGCAGCAACTATCAGACCATGTTCTCGCTTGATGACGAGAGCCTGGAACAGGGCGGCGAAAGCATTCTCGCAAGCCGTGGCGATCTCGGCGAACTTCTGTTCTCGGCCAGCGCCGGCCTCGGCGAACTGTCCCAGCAGCTTGTCCAGCTGCGCAGCGAAACCGAGGATTTTTACAAGCCGCGGGCACAAAAGCGCATTCTGGGCGAACTCAAGGCCGAGCTTGCCGGGCTCAAGGCCGAGCGCGACACGATCGACATCCAGGCCAGCAAATACGCCCAGCTGAGCAAGGAGCTCGAGGACGCGCGGACCCGCCACGATGAGGCCTGCGGCAAACGCAAGGACCTGCGCGGACGGCTGGCCGCGGTCGATCGCCTGCTCACGGCGCGGCCGCGCATGGCGGATCTCGACAGGCTGCAGCAACAGCTGCAGGACCTCACCGACCTGCCCGAGGTTGCGCCGGAATGGCGCCAGCAGGTTCGCGACCTTGGCAACGAGGAAGCTGCTCTTGAAGCGGGCGGCGCAGCGCTGCGCGAGGAAATCGACCGTCTGACGGCGGAGCGCGAAACCATCGGCGTCGACACGCAGATCCTCTCGCTGGAGAGCCGCCTGACCGAGCTTGAGCATCTGCGCACCCGCCATGACACCGCCGAGGAGGATCTGCCGGAGCGCCGCGCAGCGCTGACCCGCATCGACGCCACCATCAGCCAGCTCCTGCTCCGCCTCGGCCAATCCGACACCCGCGAGCCCGAGGAACTGCTGCTCAGCACAGCAAGAACCGCAACGCTGCGCGAACTTGTCGACGCCCGGGCAAGCCTTGATGTCCGCCTCGGCACCGCCCGCAAGGAGGTGATGGACGCAAGCGCGGGGCGCGATGACGCCCGCGAGCAATTGCAGGCCGCCGGCGGCAGCGACAGCGCCCCCGAGCAGAGACAAAGCCAGGTCGACGCTTTGTCTGAAGTCCTGACCGTGTTGCGCAACAGCGATCACGAGCTCCGACGCCACAGCGCAGAGCGCGCCATCGCCCTGGCCCGTCAGGACCTTGATGCACGGCTTGAGGCACTGGCGCCCTGGCGCGGCGAGACCGCCGAGCTGCGCACCATGCGCCCGCCTTCACCGGACACGCTGCGCAATTGGAAACTGCAGAGCGAACAGACCGACAGCAAAAGCGCTGAATTGGCACAGGAGATCACCCGTCTCGGCCAAACGCTGCGGCGTTTCGAGGCCGAGGCAGAGGCGCTGGCCCAATCGCGCACCCTGCCGTCCACGGCCGAAAGCCAGGCGCTGAGGGCAGCAAGGGACGAGGCCTGGGCACGGCACAAGACCGCGCTGGATCCGCAAACCGCCCAAGCCTTCGAAACGGCCATGCAGAGCCATGATGACGCTGCGGACAAGCGCGCGGCGCATCAGGCCGAAGTGGCAAAGCTCAACGAGATCGCGGTGCAATCCGCGATTGCCAAAGCCGATCTCGAAGCCGCAGAAACAGCCAGATCTGAGAACGAGAAGGCCCGTGCCGAGCTTCGCGGCTCGATCACCGCCGCCATCAACGAATTGGCTGACACCCTGCCCTCCGGGATGCCACTTGAGGCGCTGGAAGACTGGCTCGAGCGCCGCCAGCTTGCGCTTGAGGGCGATGACGCGCTGCGCCGCCATCTGCACGACCTCGAGATCGCCGAACAGGACCGGCAGGCAGCACGCGCCCGTCTGGTGAAAGCGCTGGCGCCGCTCGATCCCGACGCCGCTTCCGACGATGATCTGGAGACGCTCACAACCCGCGCCCAGCTTTTGATCAGCCACGAAACCCGGCTCGAGACCCATCGCCGCAATCTGGCCGAACACGAACGCAACCTGAAGCGCCGCGAGCTTGATCTGAGAAACGCCAGCGAGGAGGCAGACGCCTGGATGCTGGCCTGGAAACAGGCCTGCGCCGGATGCTGGCTTGGCGAAGGCGAGACAGCCCCGACCGCGGCTGAAATCCGCGAGGCCCTGCCGCTGCTCGGCGAATTGGCGACGGCGCTGCATGACCGCGCCAGCCTGGCCGACCGTATCGCCAAGATGGACCGCGACCAGGTCGGTTACATCACAGCCCTTGATGCCGCAGCCTCTGAGGTTGGCATTGAGACCGACGGCGCCGCAGCTGCCGCCATCGCCCGCCAGCTTGGCGAACGGCTGGCCAGGGCAGAAAAGGCCCGCACCCGGCAGGAGGACCTGTCGCGGCAGATCGACGAGGCCACGGAACGTCAGCGCAAACACGCCGAGACCAGCGCCGCCAACGCCGCAAAGAAAGCCCGGATGCTCGACAGTCTGGGCGCAACAACGCTGGCCGAGGCCGCCCTCAGCATCGAGCAGGCGCTCGAACGCAAGCAGCTCGCCGGCCGTGCCGAACAAACCGCCTCCGAAATCTGCGAAACCCTCGGAGCGACTTCGCTGCAAGAGGTCCGGGCTCAACTCGAGGCCGCCGACACCGACGAGCTCAGAGAGGAAAAGCAGGAACTTGAAGCCTCGCTGGAAACACTCGACGCCGAGATCCAGCATCTGTTTGCCGCCCGCACCCGCGCCTCCGACGCCATGAACGCCGTCGGCGGAGACGACGCCGTGGCGCGCATCGAGCAGAGCCGCAAGACCATCCTTCTGGCCATCGCCGAAGGGGCGGAGCGCTATCTCCGGCTCTCGGCAGGCATTATCGCCATGGAACAGGCGCTGGCGCTTTACCGTGAACGCCACAGTTCCTCGATGATGCAGCGCGCCTCGGACGCCATCCGCACCATCAGCCGCGGCCGTTACACGAGCCTCGCCTCGCAGCCGGACCATGGACGCGACAAGGGCCGCGAACTGCTGATCGCCATCCAGAACGACGGCACCTCCAAGCAGGCGGCCGAAATGTCCAAGGGCGCCCGCTTCCAGCTCTATCTGGCGCTGCGCGTGGCAGGCTTCCACGAGTTCGCCGCAACCCGCCAGACCGTGCCCTTCATCGCCGATGACATCATGGAAACCTTCGATGACTTCCGCGCCGAGGAAACCTTCAAGCTGTTTGCCGGCATGGCAAAGGTCGGCCAGGTGATCTACCTCACCCACCACCGCCACCTCTGCGACATCGCGAAATCGGTCTGCCCGGATGTCACCATCCACGAATTGACGCCCTGATTTCCGGCTTATCGGCAGTTTTTCCGCAACTGCGAACAGGCGTGACTTGGCATAAGCCGCGTATGCCTGTATCGAGGCCGCATTCTCGTTAACCCGCAGTCGGGTCCGTTTCCGAGATGGCCGTGAAAATCCGGGGCCAGGCTCGAAGCCTCCCCAGGCCCGCTTTTGTGACCATCGCATTGCCGAACCATCCTATCACCGGACAGGACGACCACTCTCCATGATCTCGCTCAACAGCTACGCCTCGCAATGGACCAGCAATGTCCGCGGCGACATCCTTTCAGGCCTCGTCGTCGCCCTGGCGCTGATTCCGGAAGCCATCGCGTTTTCGATCATCGCCGGCGTCGACCCCAAGGTCGGCCTCTACGCCTCGTTTTCGATCGCGGTCATCACCGCGATTGTCGGCGGACGTCCGGGCATGATCTCGGCTGCGACGGCGGCAACGGCGGTGCTGATGGTGACGCTGGTCAAGGAGCACGGGCTTGAATATCTGCTCGCAGCCACCGTGCTGGCCGGCCTGATACAGATTGTCGCCGGCATCGCCAAGCTTGGCTATGTCATGCGCTTTGTCTCGAAATCGGTGATGACCGGTTTCGTCAATGCGCTCGCAATCCTGATCTTCATGGCGCAATTGCCCGAACTCATCGGCGTGCCCTGGCTCACCTATGTCATGGTCGCGGGCGGGCTTGCGATCATCTACCTGTTCCCGCTGATCACCACCGCCATCCCCTCGCCGCTGGTCACCATCGTGGTGCTGACCGCCATCACCTGGTTCTTCGGCTTCGACAATTTGCGCACCGTCGGCGACATGGGCGCCCTGCCCGACACGCTGCCGGTGTTCCTGATCCCGCAGATCCCGTTCAACCTCGAGACACTCTGGATCATCCTGCCCTATTCGGTCGCGGTTGCTGCCGTCGGCCTGCTTGAATCGCTGATGACCCAGACCATCGTCGACGATCTCACCGACACCACCTCCAACCGCAACATGGAATGCGTCGGCCAGGGCATCGCCAACACCGCCACCGGCTTCATCGGCGGCATGGCCGGCTGCGCCATGATCGGCCAGTCGATCATCAACGTGAAATCCGGCGGCCGCGGACGCCTGTCGACCTTCGTCGCCGGCACCATGCTGCTGTTCTTCATCGTCGTGCTCGGGGATTCGGTCGCGCAGATCCCGATGGCGGCCCTCGTGGCGATCATGATCATGGTCTCGATCGGCACCTTCTCCTGGTCTTCGCTGAAAAGCCTGCGCACCCATCCCCGCTCATCCTCGGTGGTGATGCTGGCGACCGTGCTGTTCGTGGTCTTCACCCACAACCTCGCCATCGGCGTTCTGGTCGGCGTGCTGCTCTCCGGCCTGTTCTTCGCCTGGAAGATCGCCCAGCTCTTCGGCGTCCGCTCGACGCTTTCCGAAGATGGCAAAACCCGCACCTATATCGTCGAGGGCCAGCTGTTCTTCGCCTCGGCCGAAGACTTCATGAAGGCGTTTGATTTCCGCGAATTGCTGGAAAAGGTCGTCATCGACGTCTCCCGCGCCCACATCTGGGACATTTCCAGCGTTGCAGCCCTCGACATGGCGGTGCTCAAATTCCGCCGCGATGGCGCCGAGGTCGAGATCATCGGCATGAACGAAGCCTCGGAAACCATCGTCGACCGGCTTGCCATTCATGACAAACCGGGTGCCACGGACAAACTGATGTCGCACTGATGCAGCCTGGATCAGGCGGAAACGCTTGATCCAGCCAAAGTGCCGTAGATAGATTGATGCAGAGCGGCCCTGCGGTCCAGGTGAACGAGACCCGCGCTCTAAGGAGGAGCAGACCATGACCAACATCCTTTTGGCCCTTGTTGACGGGTCCACCTATTCGAAAAGCGTCTGCGATCATGCGGCCTGGGCCGCCGGACGCATGCAGGCCGGCGTTGACCTCTTGCATGTGCTCGACCGCAACCTGGGCGCCGACAAATCCGACCTCTCCGGCTCGATTGCGCTCGGCGCCCGCACCGCGCTGCTCGAGGAACTCTCCTCACTCGATGAACAGCGTGCGAAGCTGCTGCAGCAAAAGGGCCGCGCCATTCTCGACGACGCCCGCGCCATTATCGAAAAAGCCGGTCAGAAGGTCGTCGGCGCGCATCTGCGCCAGGGCGAGATTGTCGAAACCGTGATCGAGCAGGAAGGCCCTGCCTCGATGATCATGATCGGCAAGCGCGGCGAGGAAGCCGATTTCGCCAGCTTGAGACTCGGCGCCCATCTCGAGCGCTTCATCCGTTCGAGCCACAAGCCGGTCTTCGTCGCCTCGCGCGCCTTCAAGCCGATCGACACCGTCATCGTGGCCTTTGATGGCGGCGCCTCGAGCCAGCGCGTGGTCGATCACATCGCCCGCAACCCGCTGTTTGCCGGCCTCAAGATCGACCTGGTCACCGTCGGACAAAAGAACCGCGACACGGAAAAGGCGCTCGAAGACGCCAAGGCCATCCTCACCGGCGCAGGCCTCGAGATCGAAACCACCATCCTCGCCGGCCAGCCCGACGAGGTGCTGGGAAAACGCGTCGAAGACTGCGGCTCCTGCCTCGTCGCCATGGGCGCCTACGGCCACTCAAGAATCCGCGCCTTCGTGCTCGGCTCGACCACGAGCGAAATGCTCAGATCCTGCAAGGCGCCTGTGCTGTTGATGCGGTGATGGGAGTGTGGAATTTCTGCCAGCGAGCTGACTGGTAATTACGGGCTTTAGCTGCCTTTGGATAGCGTTTCGATTAGCGACCGTTTCGTTGGATTTGGCTCGAACAGGTGGATGCATCAGTTAGGCCAAGAACTGGCTAAGGCCGATTATTACCGCGTAAGTGCCATTATGCAATGCGATATTTGGTGCACCGGGTGACATTTCAGAGGGGCGCGCGAATTGTCCTATTCCGTGTAGTCGAATTTCAGTCTACTTGGATTAATTTAATTGCTATTTGAATCTTCTCTGGATGACATGTCCGTCATACGGCGGGTGAAATAAGAGTCAGGCTGGGGGTGGCAACAGTGTCATCGAGTGGGCGACATCAATGTCGCCCGCAAAAACCGAGAGTTCCCTTGCAAATTTCGCTCGCCGCAGCCATTTGTTTTCCAGGAGAACAGCAGGAGCGATGTCGTGGCGCAAGAAAAAATTGCCAAAGAGACCGTAGAGACTCTTCGGGAGAATGAGAAAAAATGGTCAAAGACTGTTATGGCCGCAGGCTGGAGCGCAGTCCCAAACATTTTGATCGAGAAGCAAGAAGCACTTGGGCTCAAGCCTATCGAAATGAACGTAATTCTCCACCTGATCCAATATTGGTGGTTTGAAAGCAATTTGCCTCACCCTTCTGTCGGCACAATTGCGAAAGCATTGGGTGTTACCGACCGCACAGTTCAACGCACGATTAAAGGGCTCATTGAGTTGGGGTTTATGGAGAAAGAAGAACGCCGCAAAACGAGACATGGAAGCCTAACCAATTTGTATTCATTCAATGGTTTGATTGAAAAATTGAAGCCTTATGCGGCGGAGAAAATTACGGAACGCAAAAAGAAGGAAGCGGACGAGAAAGAACGTATAGCTCGCAAAAAACCAAAGCTAACGGTCGTCCAATAGCAACAAGTTTTGCAACGTAGCTCAGCTGGATAGAGCACTCCGTTGTCGTCATGCATAGCAGGTCACAGCGTTATGTATGGGCGGAGAGGTCATAGGTTCAAGTCCTATCGTTGCACCCAACCAATCTTTATTTTCAACAGAGGAGCTTTTCTATGGCAAAAATACCAAATATTGAAGATACGAAACGAGCCATTCTCGACATAATTTCATCGTATAAAGTGCGACCAAATGAGATTTTTCCAATCGTGCAAGTCAGCGTCAAATTACAGGAACGCGGGTTTAGAAGCACAGACATCGATCCTGCGCTTGAGGAAATGGTAAATGATGGTTGGTTGTTACCAAGTAGTAGCCCTCATTGGACAATTACGGAAAGCGGGTTTGCACAACTATAATTTAAGTGCACGATAAAGTATTGAGCGGTTAACACCCAGAGAGCCTGCAACATCTGTCGGCCGCTCGCCTGCTTCGTTCAGTTTCCTAGCGTGCTTTTTCTGTGCTGTTCTAAGCGCAGGAGGTCGCCCCAAGCATGTCCCGCGTTTTTTGGCAGCCACTAAACCAGCCAGAGTGCGTTCGACAATTAGAGAGCGCTCAAACTCTGCTAAAGCGCCCATCAGGTGAAAGGTCAGACGACCTTGCGCCGTGGTCGTGTCGATCCCTTCACTCAGGCTTTTAAAATAAGCGCCCTTGGCTTCCAAATCACTAACGACCTCGATCAGATGGGGCAGGGAACGCCCAAGGCGAACCAGACGCCAAACGGTGAGTACGTCACCCGCTTGCAGACCAGAAAGCAGCTTGTCGAGTTTCGGGCGGTTGGCCGAGGCTTCTGATACTTGGTCAGTGACAGCTTTCTTGCAGCCCGCCCCCTTGAGGGCATCCTTCTGCGAATTGGCGTTTTGATCGACGGTTGAGACGCGGGCATATCCGATTTTCATGCAGATTTTTTGCGTCAGGGTTTTGCAACGGCCAAGCCTTTGATTTCACTCACCCACAAAAGCCGTTACAAAAAAGGATGACGTAGAGATCTGTTTATCGAATGTATTTTTTGGTACACTTCCCCAAGTAAATTGAAACTAGTTGGGAGGTTATCACATGGGTGCTCTGAATTTGGCTGTAATGCAATGGGCAGATGTTAAAGATATAGACGATACGAAACCCGTTGATGAAGATGATAAAGAATGCCTATATGAGTTAAGAGATGTCCTTAAAAGGTATGGAATGCAGGATAGGTTTGGAGTTGCGTTACTGCATTCTCATCTTGATATATCTGATGACGAGGTTTTTCTCGAAGAGTGCGATGAAGAAAATCGTGTATTACATCTCAGGCCTACAAAAATCGAGACAGCTTCTAACGCCGTGAACGTGGGCACAATATTTCATCTGAAAGACGGCGACTTTAATACCGCTAGCTGGTGTCGAACCTACTGTCAGAGACCCGTGTTTGCACCATTTGATGGGCACAGCAAAGGGCACAATGTCGAGGATTAGTTTTCGAGCTTGAGCTTTTGGGAATTTGGCGCAGCCGGTTGCAAAAAGGACCGTTTTACAACGTCGCTTAAAAGTGTCATCTGTCCGGATAGCTCCGTAGCTGCAATCTAGAGCGAATGGCTGCTCCCCGCCCAATCCGGTCGTTGAGCCCGTAGTCACCATACTTCAAAGCCGGCCGCCTTTGCTGGCGCCAGTGATAAGAAACCTTGGCCAGCGCCGCGGACACGTTGCGGACCCCGACGGCACCCGTGCCCCCAGCCCCACTCAC